>BNJT01000500.1_pt1 | contig 784909 bp, 1102 predicted proteins | sample 8540491 | NCBI WGS metagenome assembly BNJT01 (sample SAMD00202455, study PRJDB9452) | human saliva metagenome | host: Homo sapiens | reverse complement strand
CTACAAAGATTGAAAAGGAGGCATATTATAATGGTTAAAAATATCGATGTTAAAAAGTAAACCGACTCCAGAGCAGATACAGATGCTTGAAAATGCAAAAAAATTGCAATCTGCAAAAAGATGATGAGTATCCGAATTTACCAAGGAAGAATTGTCAAAATTTAAGAAGATTTCTGAGGAAAAAGAAAATTGACAGGCAAAAACAGATAGTGACCTTACGACTGTCAGGTAAGGCTTTGAAAAAGGCTAAATCTTTAGGGAAGGGATACACATCAATTCTTAGCAGAATTATTGAGGGAGCATTAGAAGATCCTGAAATAATAAAAACATTACATTTAATTTCCATTTGATTAATTGATTTTTGTGATAAGATGTAGAAGTAAAAATTAACCCAAAAAGGAGAATGAGAAAATGAATGATTTTTGTTCTGGTTTTTATTAAAGCTTTTATGATAGGATTTCTATCTGCAATAGCGTTATCAATTTTACAGGTAAGGGTAACCTTGCACCAAATTCTGCCAGTGACCAGATACAGAACTATGTCCTTGGTGGAATTGTCGGTGGTGTGATATATAACAAGAATATAGGGTATATTTGAGTGTCTCCTTGTTATGCTTTGCTCTGGTTCCTGCTTGTGACAGGATTTAGGGCTATTAAAAAAAGCATAATGTTAGAGTTAAACAGATTATAGACGGGAAAGCACTTATTATTATAAATAATGGTAAGGTAGATATTGAGAATTGCAAGAAAGCAGGACTGTCATGCATGATGATGTGGCATTTAAGCTAAGAGCCCAGAATGTATATTCAGTTAAAAAGGTTAAAAAGAGCTGTAGTCGAGCAAGACGGTAAGCTAATATAGTGCTTAATGGAGAAGAAAATCCTAAGTTCCCTATAATCACTGATGGACATCTTCAGACAGATATCCTTGAAGTAATTGGAAAAGACGAAGACTGGCTCAAAAGAAAAATGAGAGAGAAAGGGCTTTGAGGAATATAATCAGATTTTCCTTGGAGAATATGTGGACAGCAAGGCTATATTTGTGTCTTATGAATAGAAACTGCTTGAACTCTACCGCTTGCAAAGTACAGCTGTAGCAATCCTGTATCAATTGGTGTCAAATACTTTTGACACCACATCATATCATATAGGCAGACTTATTTGAGAAGTCTGAAAGTTAAGAACAAGTAGAGGAGATATTGTGGGGATGGGAAGCAATTACAAAGTTAATCTGGCTTGATTCTATGGCTAAGGCGTTTCACGATGAAGAACCTGTGGAAAGCATAGAGGGCGAATGTCCTCTTTTTTGTAAATGAGGGTATTCAGTGTTCAGTTAGCCATAAAATCGACAGATGAGAGCGACAATGACCTGGCTGAAATCGAGATAGGCGGCCTACTGCACCATTTACAAGACTTAGAGAGGTAGTGTCTGTTCCTGTAAGGTACGCAGGAAAGGCTAGGCATGCGGGAGAATATCTAAGAAGTCTCCCGGGCTTTTCCCTGATTTACTAAAAGATATTAAAGGAGGGAAGCTAAGGCTTGTAAGCGGCTACTGGCAGGCACTTCATTTTTACCATTGACCTAAGAAAGTGCAGGTAAAACTAAAGCTAACTTCGGTAAAACAATCTCATTGTAACTATTAAAAACTGAGGGAAATGAATATAAAAAGAAATAGAGTTTGAGGTTTTAAGAGGGGAGCTTCCAAGGCTTAGCATTTATCATACTGAGTGGTTTCACGCCGACTGTCTTGCAGATTACTACAGGGGTAGAAAGTCTTTCAGAGAGGCACTGGGAGATAATGGGCAGCTTTTATAAGGCATTACGGAAGGTCAGGAATGAACACCATCTTAGTTCCTACCTTTTACACCGCCACTTGATACCGAGGTGGGTGGAGAGCGCACCACGGTTCAGCTGGTGAAGGTTCATAAAAATGGCTGATTCCTATAGCTTTAACTTTGATAATGTAAAGAGATTTATTGATATCTGTCTTGAAAGTGGCATAGAATACTTTGAGATAGCCCACCTTTTTACCCAGTGGGGCGCAAACGCCGCACCTAAGGTAATGGCATATACAGACGGAGAATTAAAGAAAATATTTGGCTGGGAGACAGATTCTGAGGGTGAAGAGTATATGGACTTCCTTTCGGACTACCTTCCTGCTCTTATTAAAAAGCTTGATGAATGGGGACTTAACGGCAAGGTGTTCTTTCATCTCTCAGACGAGCCTGATGAAAACTGCATAGAAAAATACAGCAGACTTAGAAAAAGAATAGCTCCGTTTTTGGGTGACTATCCTATCCTTGATGCGGTGTCCAGGTACAGCTTTGTGGAAAGAGGAATAGTTGACAGGCCGGTGCCTGGCAATAATCATCTGGAACCATTCTTAGAAAATAAAGTTAAGGGGCTTTGGACTTACTATTGCTGTGCTCAGGGAGACAAGGTTCCTAACAGGTTTATGTCTATGCCGTCAGCCAGAAACAGGATAATGGGAGTCCTCATTTACTATTTTGATATAAAGGGCTTCTTGCACTGGGGATATAATTTCTATAACTCTCAGTATTCCATAGAGCATATCAACCCTTATGCGGTTACAGATGCAGGAGGTGCCTTTCAGGCAGGAGATGCCTTCCTGGTATATCCGGGAAGAGACGGAAAGCCAGAGGATTCTCTTAGAATGATGGCTCTAAATGAGGGCTTTCAGGACTATAGGGCACTTGTAAAATATGAAGAGAAGGTGGGAAGAGAAGAGTGATAGCCCTGAATTGAGAGGCTTTTATGGTGGGAAGCTGTCTATGGAAAAACTATCCTACAAGTTATAAATACATAGAAGATTTAAGAAAAAAACAATAAATCAAAAATTTTTCCACTTTAAATACTAAAAAGTCCATTAGTGTATAAATAAAAATCCATTTAAACTGTTACTGATACAGTTTGAGTGGATTTTTTTATGTAATATACATATAAGGCAGGGCAGCTCAGTCTTAGGGTACCACACATCTCAAAGTGTGTGGTAAGAAGGAATATAAGAGAGAGGTATGCAGATGGCTCACGAACTTAGATTTAACGAAGATGGCAATATAAAGATAATGCAGTTAACTGACCTGCATTTTACCAATGATGATGAGGCAGACCATAAGACAGTAGAGCTCGTAAGACAGGCGCTTAGAGATGAAAAAGCCTGACTTTGTTATAGTTACAGGAGATATGGTATACGGCGAGCATAATCTAGAATTCCTGCCTAAGGTCTTTGCTCCTCTTACAGAGGGAGACTGCCCCTGGACCTTTGTATTTGGCAATCACGACTCTGAATGGGGACATAGCAGGAGGAACTCCTAGAAGCAGGAATGAAGCTTAAAGGCTGTGTGGCCTGTCATGACGCAGCATCTATTGATGGAGTAGGTAATCACGTAATAGAGATTAAGAATAAAAATAATGAAACCAAGTGGGCTATATTTGCCATTGATTCAGGTGATTATTTCCCTTGTGAAAAGATAGGTGGCTATGCCTGTATCACAAGAAATCAAATTGACTGGTATCAGGCAAAGATTCGTGAGCTTGAAAGTAGTCATAAGGACTTCTCAGCCCTTGCTTTTCAGCATATAGCTGTACCTGAGCATCAGGAAGTATTCAAATACGAGAAATGCTACGGAGTAAAGAGAGAAGGAAGCGGGGCACCAAGGTTAAATTCAGGCTTCTTCACGCCTTTAGTTGAGGCAGGACATACAAAGGGGACTCTTCGTGGGACATGACCATGCCAATGATTACTACGGCAATCTCTACGGTATTACCCTGGGTTATGGAAGAGCAGGAGGTTATGGCACCTACGGTGCACCTGACCACATGAAGGGAGCAAGGCTTTTTGTACTAAATGAAAATAATACAGAGTTTTGAAAACCTATGTCTACCTTGAAAAATGGCACAGTGATTAAAGAACCTTGGTGTTACGAGCCATTGTGCAGAAGAGATGAGGCTTAATATGGAAGGTATCAAACTTGTTACATTTAATATCCGCTGTGATTATGAGCAGGATGGAATCAATAATTTCGCTTTCAGAAAGCCTATGATAGTAGAAAAGATAAGCTCTGAAAAGCCTGATATAATCTGTTTTCAGGAAGTTCTTCCACACGTTGCGGTCTGGATTAAGGAAACCTTGTCAGACTACTATGTAGTGGGTTGTGGGAGAAGTGAGGACTTTACGGATGAACAGGAGAGTATAGCCTTTAAGAAGGATAGGTTCAACCTTGTTAGTATGGAGACCTACTGGATGTCGGAAACTCCTTATGTGCCTGCAAGCAGGTATAAAAAAACAGAGTACCTGTCCTAGAGTTACTACAGAAGTAGTCTTATATGACCTGGCTGAAAAGAAGATGTTCAGGCTTCTTAATACCCACCTTGACCACGAAGGAAGCGAAGCAAGACTCTTGGGACTTAATCAGCTGCTAAGAAAGATTGAGGCAGAAAAAGCCTTCTCTGATATACCTGTGATTATTACAGGAGACTTTAACGCAGAGCCTGACTCTGAGGAAATGAAGTCTATAATCACATCCGGAAAGTATCAGGACTTATCGAAGGATATTGACTTTACATTTCACGATTACGGTAAAGAAAAAAAGAAAAAGATAGACTATATATTTGCAACTAAGGATGTATTTTGCAAGAGCACTGCAAAATGGGCCGAGGAAAAAGACGGAGTTTTTCTATCCGACCATTATCCTGTAGAGGCTGTAATATATCTAAGTGAAGGAGGTAAACTATGGATAATAAGGCAGTAAAGCTAAACAAAAAGAGCCTGAAAAGCAAGCTTCTTCATTATTGGCCGCTTTATGTGATGCTCCTTCCTGCAATAATATATTATATTTTAATCTGTTATGTGCCAATGGCAGGCAATGTACTGGCATTTAAGGAATATTCCTTTAAGAAGGGGATCTGGGGAAGCGATTTTGTAGGGCTTAGGTATTTTGAATCATTTTTTAAGAGCTATGATGCCTTAAGGCTGATTAAAAATACTCTGACTGTAGGCTTTATCAAGTGTATTCTTGAGTTTCCTTTTGCCATCATCCTTGCTCTTCTCTTAAAATGAGCTTAAGAACATGAAGTTTAAGAAGGCAAGTCAGACCATTACTTATTTGCCTCACTTCCTCTCAAGCGTAATCATAGTAACGATGATTCAGCGATTGCTCGCACCCTAACAACGGTGTAATCAATCAGATTATAGCAGGACTAGGAGGAGACGGAAGTACCTTCTTCCTTATGGATGCAAAGTATTTTCTTGGAATTCTCTTCTCGATGGACTTGTGGAGAAATATAGGCTGGGATTCCATCATCTATCTGGCTGCGATAAGCAGTGTAGACACCTCACTTTATGAGGCGGCTCAGATGGATGGCTGCGGCAAGCTAAAGAGGATGTGGCATATAACGCTTCCGGGCATTAGAGGAACCATAGGTCTCCTTTTTCATTATGGGAGTGGGAGGTCTTCTCTCATCAGGATTTGAACAGATATATCTGCTTAGAACACCCTGGAATATGCAGCTTGCGGACACCCTCGATACCTACGTGGTTAGAGTAGGTCTGCAGGGAGGTCAGTTTGGATATGCAACTGCAATAGGACTTATTCAAGGGCCTTGTAGGTCTTGTCCTTGTGATAACAACCAACAAGATATGTAAGAAGCTAACAGAAGTCAGTCTCTGGTAATGTATTCTCCCTGATTATTGCTATATAACAAAAATGAAGGTGATACGAGTGTCAAAAAGTATAAAAATTCGATTAGAAACTGCATGTAAGAGAAACTTTAGCAATTTTGTATCAGATAAGTTAGTTATGGAAATAACAGGGAATAAAAACATACATAAAAAAAGAAAGGGGTAGTAGTTTATGAAAAACAAAAAAATCTCAAAAAGGTGCTTTCACTTGCACTGCTTGGCAAAGATGATGGTGAGTATGCTAGGGTGCCTGTGGCAATTCTTCAGGTAATAGTGGAAGCAGTGCAGGGAAGGCAAGTACTGCATCAACAGGAAAGTCATCCGCATCGGCCGCATCTACAACAGATGGTAAGCCATCTACCTGGATAGCTGACAGAACAATCAACATCCAGGCATATGTAGATGATATCGGCTACAGTCTTCCAAAGGACTTTTAACAACACACCTGTGATGCAGGAGCTTACAAAGCGCACGGGAATCAAGTTAAACATCCAGTATACACCTGGAGACAGTGATGCTAAGGTACTTGCGTCACAGCTTGCGGCAGGAACCATTCCTGATGTAATCATTTCCTATCTGGATGACTCCACAAGACCGGAGTTTTCCCACTCTCTTAAAGGCAGCGAAAGAGGGAATGTTTGCTGATGTTTCAGCTATGATGAAGGACTCTCAGGTTTATAAAAAAATACTATGAAGACGGTTTTCTCCCACGAGACAGCTACAAGAACATAGTATTCAGAGAGGAATTTTAGCGATGCTGTTTACCTTCTTCCAATGAAGATTGAAGAGGTAGACCGTTCAGCACAGTACATCCCTGAGGATGCCTATCTTGGAGGACCTTATATTCAGAAGTCAATTATAGACAAGTTAGGAATCGATCCTACTTCAATAAGAACTTCAGAGGATTTCTACAACCTTCTTGTGAAGATTAAGAAGGGCGGATTTAAGGATGATAACGGAAATGATGTATGGCCTTTTAGGACCTAAGTACTGGGGCGGCTCCTATGATTCACTTGCCTTTAATATAGGTGAGCTGAACTGGGGAGTAAGCGGTAAGGGTTCTCTTGGTGGATACAACATAGATAAAAAAGACGGCAAGATTAAGCATGAGGCGGAGACAGACTATGTATATGACAAGATTAACTATGTAAGAAAGCTTATCAAAGAAGGACTTATGAATCCTGAGTATTTTACAATGGATCAGACTCGTGCGGAAGAAGTAAGCAAGAGCCACAACTCTGCTATAATCGCAGATGTACACAACTATGAGAACATTATTTTTCCAGACAAATGACTGGGTTCCTTTTAGGACCTCTTAACAATGTATCAGGAGATAATAAGGGAGTTGTTTCAGGCAAGACACAGCGTGGCTGCTGGGCTATATCTTCACAGGCTGAGAAGCCTGAAGAAATCTTTAAGTTCTTTGATTATTTATCTACCTATGAAGGACAGCTTTTAGCTGAGTACGGAGTAGAAGGCTTATCATATAACTTAAAAGGACGGAAAGCCTGTTATCACAGAGGAAGTATCAAAGAAGCTCAATGACGGTGATGTAGACTGGCTTATCAACAGTGTTGGTGCTGCTTTTTGGCGGTACTGCAAACTACTTCTTTGAGTTCATGCTACCAATGTAAACCACATCGATAATTTCGGTGAGTCAAGACCAGGCTCAGGAAGCGGTTCAGCATTTAAGAGAAGTGTAGAGATAGCTAAAGAGTATCCTCGTGAATACAAGGTTGTACCGGGACTTAAGGCTACAGCATACTTAACTTCAACAGGACTTGAAGATGTAAAGGCTCAGATGGATTTTACTTAACTATCAGGAAACTCTAATCCAGGCATTCTTTGCAAAGGATGACGCAGAGGTTAAGTCCATAATCGAAGCTTTTAGAAATCAGCTTCAGTCAGCAGGAAACGACCAGTTTAAGGCCAGACTAGAAGAGCTTCACAAAGAAGATCCACAGTCAATTCAGTTCTATTAGATTATAGTTAAAAGGAGCAGGTATAGTTATGGAAGCAACTGACAGAATAATTACACCAAAGAAAAATAAAATAAAACAAAGCTTGGGAGACAGAATAATACAGGGCTTTATTATACTTGTAATACTTGCACTCTGCCTTGTGATTATTTTGCCTTGCATAAATGTACTTGCTCTTTCATTAAATGACGGTGCTGATGCGGCAAAGGGAGGGGTATATTTCTTCCCTAGAGTATTTACACTTGAGAACTTTAAGCAGGTATTCAGTGACGGAAGCATAATGAGGGCTTATAAATACACTATATTAAGAGTGGTTATAGGAACGCTTCTAACACTCATAGTTACCTCGCTTGCAGCATTTGCACTTAAGGAAAAAGACCTTCCCGGTGTAAAGGTTATAACTATCTTAATTACCTTTACCATGCTTTTTGGCGGAGGAATGATTCCTACCTATGTTCAGTACAAAAATCTTCATTTGATTAACAATTTTTGGGTTTATGTAGTACCAAGTCTTGTCAGCGTTACCTACCTGCTTATGATGAGAGCTTATTTTGAAGGAATTCCAGCCAGTCTTGAAGAGTCTGCAAAGCTTGACGGATGTGGATATTTTGGGATATATGGAAGGATAATACTTCTCTCTCAAAGCCTGTAATTGCGGTTATTGGCCTCTATACAGCAGTAAACCATTGGAATGACTGGTTTTCAGGTGCATTTTACATGACAAGCAACGAGAAATGGCCGGTACAGACGGTGCTTCAGCAGATGCTCGCAAGGGCTATGTCAGCATCACAAAAAGATATAACAAGTGTGGCACAGGCTCTTGTACAGGGGGCAAGTACAGTTACTTCCGACTCCCTTTAAGATGGCTGCCGTAGTGATAACCACAGTACCTATTCTCCTCATTTATCCATTTGTACAAAAGTACTTTTGCAAGCGGTATAATGATTGAGCGGTAAAAGGTTGATAAGAAAGTGATATATAGGATTGTGAAAGTGATGATACAATCTGTAATGGGTGTCAAATGTATTTGGCACCCTTATCATTTAGTAGAATCTCTACAGAATAGTATAATGATACAATTATAATAAGCATAAAAATCCGATTGTGACTTGTCTTAAAGAGAATTTTTATCTTTTGAATTGTTGTTAATTTAAGGAAAAATATATGAAAAAATGGGATGTATATGTTTACGGTGATGTAAACATTGATGAGATAATAAAAGAGGCGAGAGAGATTCCGCCTGACGGACAGGAATGGGAAGTTGAGACTATTAAGACCTGCATAGGAGGAGGAGCAGCACTCTTTGCCCTGGGGCTTGGTAAGCTTGGTCTTAAGGCTGCATTTAAGGGCAGTGTGGGTGATGATTTATACGGAGACTATATTAAAGATATATTTAATAAATACGATGTAGATACTTCGCTTATGACTACCAAAAAGGATAAAAAAATACAGGGATATCTCTTAGTTTTTACCAAATAAAAATGACAGATCTTTCCCTCACTTACAGAGGAACTAATGATGATATAGATATTAGAAATATTGAGATTGATGAGGTTAGGCTTGCAAGGCACATCCATATCACAGGCTATATGGGAAGCAAGAACCATGAGGCCTATTTAAGCCTTATAAGGAAGATAAAGGAGGAGACCTCTGCAACCGTCTCCTTTGACGTAGGCTGGGATGACAGCGGAGAATGGAATATGGGGATATATGATATCTTCCCGTATCTGGACGTGCTTTTTATGAATGAAACAGAGGCCATTCACTATAGCAGGAAGTCTACTGCTGTAGAAGCGGCTGAGGATTTTGCAAAGTTTTCCAAGGTTGCAGCTATAAAAGCTTGGCTCAAAAGGCTCTATTGCCGTATCAGAGGGGCTAACCTATGAAGATAAGGGATTTAAGGTAGAGGCCATCGATACAACAGGGGGCGGGCGACTCATTTAACGCAGGCTTTATCTATGGCTATCTAGTAAAAGGAGACATAGGTCTTGCGCTTAGATACGGAAACGGCTGTGGTGCATTATCCTGTACAGGGCTTGGAGGCAATACAGCCTTTCCTAGTCTGACTGTACTAAATGAATTTATTGAAAAGAGGTAGAATATGAAGATAGCAGTAATTGGAGGAGCTGGTGTAAGAACGGTCATATTTATCAACGGACTATTAAAAAGATATAAAGATTTGCATATTGAGGAAAGCTATATTATATGATATAGATTACAAGAAGCTTGGTATCATTGAAAAGCTCTGTAATCAGGTTATAAGACGAGAGAATAAGGACTTAAAGCTGTCTGTATGTGAAGATGTAAAGGAGGCTATAAAGGGAGCTGACTACATTGTTACTACTCTTAGGGTGGGAGGAGACCATTCAAGAGTAATAGATGAAACGGTAGCCCTAAAGGACGGTGTAATAGGTCAGGAGACTACAGGTGTAGGCGGATTTTCAATGGCGGTTAGGACAATCCCTGTCCTCCTTGACTATTGTAAACTAATAAAGGAATACGCACCAAATGCCATTATATTTAACTTTACTAACCCTTCAGGGCCTTGTGACTCAGGCACTTAAAAAAAGGCAGGATATAAGAATGTAATAGGTATCTGCGATGCGCCAAGTAGCTGCAAGTTCAGGATGGCGGCAAAGCTTGGAGTAGAGGAAAAAAGACCTCTATGTGGAGTTTTACGGACTGAACCATTTATCCTGGATTAGAAGCGTAAAGAATAAGGGAAAAAGAAATCTTACCTGACTTACTTAAGGATGATGAGTTCCTAAGTGAAGTGGAAGAGTTTAAGATGTTTGACAAGGATTTACTTAGGGATCTTGGACTGCTTCCAAATGAATATCTGTATTATTATTACCACAGGGAAAAAGGCCTTAGCCAATATGCTAAAGTCAGAGGCGGCAAGAGGAAAGAGTATTGAAAAATATAAATCTTGCTATGATGAAAGAACTTGATATAATGGATGCAGATACCGAAGCGGAAGCAATGCTTCAGACCTTTCTTTACTATATGCAGCTTAGGGAAAAATTCTTATATGTCTGCGGAAACAGGCGGAGAGAACAGGCCTATGCTCCCTAAGGGAGAGCTTGAAGTACCTGACGGTATGGGCTATGCAGGGAGTTATGCTTGACTGCATAGAGGGACTACAGTCAGAGGAAGGCAGATACCTTGTGCTGTCTGTGGAGAACAATGGCAGCATACCCGAACTAAGGGATGAGGATGTGGTAGAGGTTACCTGCAAGGTATCAAAGAATGGAATTGAGCCTGTGAAGGTGACGGATGTACCAGAGGATTGTATGGTTTTAATAAGATTAATAAAGAACTATGAGAATCTTGTAGTAAAGGCAATAGAGGAAGATTCAAGAGAAACTGCTATAAGAGCGCTTATGCAGCATCCTCTCATTAGTTCCTACTCACTTGCAAAGAAGCTATTAGAGGATTATGAAACAGCATACGATAAAAAAATGTTTAACTAAGGAGGAAGCTTATGCCTTTTGATTTTTAAGCATCAGGAAAGAATACACAATTTGTTGGAGGAAATAGGAGAGAACAGATATAGAAACCTTGTGCCTATTGAAGAATTTGACTGGTACGAAGATGACGGAGTGGTAGGTAACAGGGTTCCAAAGGGCGAATCTGTCAAGGTAGGTCAGGGGTTTAGGTCAAAGGGCTATGATAAATACAACTGGCTTTGCACCAAGATAAGCATACCTGAGTCCTTTGGAGATGAAAATGTACTTGGCATTTTTGACTTCAGTGTACCTATGGGAACAGGCAATAACAGTAACTTTGAGAGTCTTTTTATATGTAAACGGCAAAGCCTTATCAGGGAGTGGATGGTAATCACAAGGAAGTCTTCTTCAACCTGAAGGAAACAGGGAAGAGAACTTGAATTAAGCTTTTAGAATATGGTCAGGACTTAACGGCGGCGGCAGGCCTCGTGAGATGACCTATGTCCATTGACAGGGCAGAGTTTGGTGTGCTTGATACGGCAGCAGATGATTTCTACTACCTTGCTATGACTGCGCTTGAGACTCATGAACTCCTTGATGAAAAATAATGAATATAAGTCTTATATCTTAAACCAGCTGGTAGAGGCCTTCAGACTTGTTGACTTTTACCAATAAAAAAACAGTGAGGCCTATTATAAGAGTTTGCAGACAGCCCTTGATTATCTTAGGGATAGATTTAAAGGGACAGGGAAAACCAGGGCGTAAATGTGACCATGCTCTGGCCATACCCATATAGATGTGGCTTGGCTTTGGAGGCTTAGACATACAAGGGAGAAGACTGCAAAGGTCATTTTCTACAGTTAACAGGCTTATGGAGAAGTATCCTGAATACATATTCATACAGACACAGCCTCAGCTTTATGACTATCTGAAAGAGGACTATCCTGATATATATGAACATATCAAAAGACGGGTGGCTGAGGGCAGATGGGAGCCTTCAGGTGCCATGTGGGTAGAATGTGACTGTAACCTCGCATCAGGTGAATCCATCATAAGACAGATACTAGTAGGTAAAAAAATTTCTTCAAAAAGAATTTGACTATGAGAGTGAGTTCTTATGGCTCCCCTGATGTATTTGGCTATTCCTGGGCCCCTGCCTCAGATTCTTAAAAAAATCAGGTGTCAATACATTTATGACTACCAAGATAAGCTGGAATGATACCAACAGACTTCCTTATGATACTTTTATCTGGCGTGGAATGGATGGAAGTGAGGTAACCACACATTTTGTAACCACAACAGAATTAAATGATGTAACCTACACCTACAACGGTGAAAGCAGGCCTTATGCGATAAAGGGAGTATGGGATAATTATAGAAATAAAGACTTAAACAGAGACTTACTTATATCTTATGGCTTTGGTGACGGCGGTGGTGGTCCGACCAGAGAAATGATTAAGTATATAGAGGCGGCAAAAGCTTATGCCTGGTATTCCAAATGTAGAGACAGGAAGGGCTACTGAGTACTTTAGAAAGTTAAATGAAACAATCAAAAGGAAAATCCATATAACGGATATCTTCCTATCTGGGATGGAGAGCTCTACCTTGAATTCCACAGGGAACTTACACCTCACAGGGCTACAACAAGAAGATGAACCGCTTTTATGGAGTACAAGCTAAGGGAAGAGGAGATGCTTTCGGTCTTTGCTGAAAAGCTGTTTGACAAGCCTTATAACAGAGAAGAATTCCTCAAAAGCCTGGAAGATAGTCCTATGCGAGCAGTTCCACGATATACTTCCGGGTTCAAGTATCCATGAGGTATACGAGGATAGCCACGAAGAGTATGAAAGAGCCTTAAAGTATATTGAAAATGCTACCAAGGCAGCAAAGGCTTCATTTGTAACTGAGAAAGAAAAATGCCTTCACCCTATTTAATCAGGCAAACTGGGAAAGAGACAGCATTGTAAAGATTCCTGTAGGGTGCTGAGACTTATGAGTATACAGACAGTGAGGGGAATATACTTCCTAGTCATAGATGTGGTGAGAAAGACCTAGTACATGTGAAAGGACTTAAGCCGTTAGCCTTTACTACAATTACAAGAACTGCCAAGGTAGAGAATGTGGCAGAAGAATTTGAAGAGAATACAGTAGAAACACCTTATTATATAGTTTCCTGGGATAATAAAGGAAGACTGGTAAGACTATATGATAAGGGTGCAGACAGAGAAGTTATACCGGAGGGAAAGTTTGCCAACGTCTTCCAGATATTTGAAGATAAGCCTCGCTGCTTTGATGCCTGGGAGCTTGAATCTACCATTGACCTTAAGAAAGAGGAGATTCCTTGTGACGGCAATATCATAAAGACTAAGAATGAACTTGGTTACTTCATTCATTTTACCTATAATTACAATAACTCTAAGATTATGCAGACCCTCTGCCTCTACAATGACAAGAGGAGAATAGACTTTAAGACAGTAGTAGATTGGAAGGAAAGCCAGAAGATTCTTAAAACTGCATTCTCTGTAGATATAAGAGGAGTATTTGCAAGATATGATGTGCAGGAAGGAAATATAGTAAGACCTATCACAAGGAATACTTCCTGGGAGGCTGCTAAGTTTGAAGTGGTAGCTCATAAGTGGGCAGACCTTTCTGAGACAGGTTATGGTGTGGCTCTTCTAAATGACTGCAAATACGGCTATGACATCAAGGAAGATACTATGAGACTATCCTCTTAAAGTCAGCTACAGACCCTGACTACAGTGCAGACTACGGCACACACGAGTTTACCTACAGCCTCTATCCTCATAAGGAAGAGTGGTATAACTCGGGTCTTGAAGAGGAGGCTTTTGACCTCAATTCACCTGTGGTTGTGTTTGATGGTGCATCCGCTCTTGGTAATGAGAGTTTAATCAGCTTTGATGCAAAAAATATTGTGCTTGATGCCTTTAAGAAGGCTGAAAATGAAGAGGCTTATGTGCTTCGCTTCCACGAATATACAGGCAGAAGAGGAAAGGCTGACTCTGACAAACAGGGCTTAAGTTTGATAGCTGGTGTGAGGCTGACCTTATGGAGAATCCTCTGGGAGAGTGGAAGCAGACAGCTATGGAAGTGGAAGTAAAGCCTTATGAAATAAAGACAATAATGCTAAAATAATATGATAAACACCGTAAAACATTCAAAAAACAATATTTAGGCAGGTACTTATATTTTTCGCTCCTTATCAGTCTTGTACCGATTATTTTAGTCAGTATAATACTGTTTAGAAATCTTGAAAGTACAGCTGAGAAGGAGCTTACTGCCTCATATAAGCAGATTGGACTGCAGTACATCAACAATATAAAAGACAGGCTTAACAGACTTGAAACAGGTGTACTTGTAGTATCAAAGAATACAACCATACAGGAGCAGCTCTTAAATCCTCTGGATTCCCCATATATAAAGGGGGAGTTAATTAGTGAGGAGATTTTTTTAAGAGTCTGCTCCTTGAAAGGCAGAAATGAGATAAATAACTGTATGGTCTACACCAAGCTGCAAGGCAGGGATATATTTGGACGAAGTGCCTCTACCTGGGAGGTTGCGAGGAAAGAGAGCTGGTATAATTACTATAATGACAGAGAGGGGAAGTGGTTCACTTACCCTTATGCGAGTGGGAAAAATACTAAAACGAGCATAGCGTCTTTGGTGTATAATATCTACATACTGGATACCGGATCCCTTGCCCAAAAGGACATAGGAGCCGTTAAGCTGGATGTGAACTTAAACAGGATGTTCTCTTCTGTCTCAGGTGAGGGAGAAAATGGCAGCTTTGACATCATTCTTTCTGATAAAGAGGGAAGGTACTTTTTGCTGAAACTGCTATGGGAGAAGAGGCAAGGAAAAGAAATACTTGAACACACAGCCTCAAATGATGAAGAAGGAATAAAGATTAATGGATATGTGGTGTATAGATTTAACTTTGACAACCTTGGATTACAAGCTGACCTTGCCTTTGACAACAAAGAGCTTGTAAGTAAAAGGAATAATATAATTAATCTCTTCTTCCCTGTTCTTTTTGCCCTTATAGGAGTTATCGTCTTGGCAGCGGGCTTATTTGCAAAGCGTTTCTCAAAAAGGGTGAATCTGCTTGTGGACAAGTTTAAGACGGCGGAAACAGGAGATTTGAGTGTGAAAGAGCCTATCACAGGCGGTGATGAGATAACGAGCCTCGATGAGCATTTCAGCCAGATGCTTATTAAGCTTGATAAGCTCATAAGGACTAATTATGTACAGGAGCTTGATAGAAAAAAACTGGAACTAAAGAACCTTCAATTGCAGATTAATCCTCATTTTCTATACAATACACTTGAGACTATAAGCAGCATCGCTGCGGTAAACAAGGTATTTATTATAGGCGACATAGCTGGAAAGCTTGGAGAAATCTTTAGATACAGCCTCGGTAAAAACTATGGGGACTTTGTTTCTCTAAAGGATGAACTAACCCATATAGAAAATTATATCTTCATACAGAAAAATGAGGGTACGGAGATAAACTTGAGGTCTTCTATGATGTTGAGAACGATACTAAGTCCTGCCTCGTTCCAAGGTTTATCCTGCAGCCTATAATCGAGAACTCTATCCTACACGGAATCGCTCCAAGGGCTAATGGAGGTATAATAGAAATCCGTACTGAGATATGTGAGGGAAACCTTGTTATAAGAATTGAAGATGACGGAGTAGGTATGGATGCAGAGAAGGTAGACTATATAAATTATGTTATTAACTCTAGGAGAACTGAAAGTGATGAGAACTCAGGAGTTGGAGTTAAAAATGTGAACCAAAGAATCAAATTTGTGTACGGTGATGAATACGGCGTAAGGCTTTCAAGCTCACCTAATCAGGGCAGCAGCTGTATCATCACTATTCCTGCAAAAGAATCCGGAATGGGACTGATATGTATAAAAATTTTAGTTGTAGATGATGAAAACCTCATAAGACAGGGGAATAATAGCACAGCTTGAGTTTCTTAATTATGAGTTTGATGAAATACTTGAGGCAGATACGGGAAGGTCTGCACTTAAAGTCGTAAATGAAGTAAAGCCTGACATTGTAATTACTGATATATCCATGCCTGAAATGGACGGGACTTAGCTTTTGTTGAAGAGGCAAAGAAGGAAAGGGAAAGGTACTAAGTTCATACTTCTAAGCGGATATGCAGAGTTTTCCTATGCCCAAAAAGGCTATATCTCTTGGTATATCAGAATACTTGCTTAAGCCTGTATCTAAGGACAAGCTGAAGGAGTGCATTGACAAGGTTATCTATGAGCTTAAGAGCGAGAAAATGATTAAGGAGGCATCCGTCACAAGGGGATACTTACAAGGGAAAAAGGCTGAATATCTTTTTGAGAAGGACTTTAATCTTCTTGTAAACAGTGTAGATAGTGGGAACTATCCTTATCATTGAGGAAAACTATCCCTATCTTCTGGGCGAAAAGGAAGAAGCCTGTCCATACTTTTATGCTTGGCATAATAAGCATACATCAAAGCAGCTTTGAAAACGGGAGCTTCACTCAGGGAGAAATAGACCTTTTGAGGTTTTCCATCAAAAATGTCTTTGCTGAGATTACTACCAAGTCGGACAAGCTGATTGCAAATAACTTGACCAATAAAAGTGAACTCTTTATATTGCTTTTATTCTCCAGATGAGAAGAGATTAAGAAAAAGACTCTGAGAAGATATTTTTAGGTATCCAGGCTGTGCTTGAAAAATATATGAATATAATATTATCTTTCGGTATGAGTAAGCCTGCTAAAAAAATAAATGAAAAGAGTCTCAAACAGGCAGAAAAAGCCCTCAATCAGGTTATGCTTTTTGGCAAGGCAAATATTTACTTTTTATGAAGATATGAAGGATGTGCCTATTGAGAACTTCCTGATATCGGAGCTTAACAATCTCGAAAAACTATATCAAAAGAAAAGAGATTGAAAAAGGCTAAAAAAATACTGCTCTTGATATATTTTCAAAGGATACGCTTAGAAGATACGGAATTAACTATCTGAGGGTTATGTGGGTGAGGGTGTTAAACCTCTTGCTACGAAATTCTGCTGATTATGAGGAAAATGAAGTTGAGACCATACTTTCAGCCTTTTTCAAGGTCAGGGGAGGTTTGAAGACATAGAAGAGGTCAGGGAGGAACTGACTTCAATCATAGAGGTTTCTCTTAAGAAGAGTGGAGACAAGGAAAAAGACTGCGGATGAAAAAAATCCTCTCTGCAATAGAGTTTATGAAGAATAATTTTAACAAGGATATAAGTATAAATGACATTGCGGAAAGATATGACCTAAATATCAATTATTTTTTTTCTGCCCTATTTAAGAAGAAGACGAACAGCTCGCCGATTAATTATCTTACGGAACTTAGGATAAAGGCTGCAAAGGATTATCTGAAAAAAACACAGACGAGAGTGTTACAGACATATCTAAAAAGGTGGGTTATGAAGACAGCCAGTATTTTTTTAGAGTATTTAAGAAGTCAGAGGAATAACCCTCTTATGTACAGAAAGCAGGACAGAGACTATAGGGATTCATAGTCAGTTATAGTAACTTACATTAAAGTAAATGACAGGAAGCTTGTGTATATTAACACAGTAGAGGATTTTTACCTATTAGGAGGCTTTATGGAAGAATTGTACAGGGTAAAGGGAGAGCTTAATTCGGGCTTTTGTAGGTCAGATAACCTATACTATCTGCCTGCCTTATAAGTGCAGTGAGTTAGACATTTGCCTGAAGTTTTCAAAAACAGCATTTTCCGTCAGCGGATATGGTTCCTTTGGAGGAAATGAAAGAATTCTGCAAAAAGAGTATGGCATCAGCCTTGAGAAAAATGATGAGGAAGCACTTGATAACTGCCTCCACAATATGAAAACAGAGATTCATCTTATGGCAACTCTTAATGACGAGTTCATAGGCTGTATTCATAAGCAAAGGCTTGAAAGGCATATGTTTTTCTCCTTCTAAGCTTTCGGAAGGCTGTGTGATGCCCGAAAAGCCTTGAGGGCGTGCTAAAGGTCACTGTACTTGTGTTTAATGTGCTGATGGATGAAACCCTTATGAGGTAAGCGTTAAAGCGCAGAGAGGAGAGAGTGATGTATAAGAGGCTTGAACTTCACAATCATACCACAGAATCCGACAGCCTCTTAGCTGTAAGGAATTGCTTGAAATCATGGAGGCTGACAGGGCGGATGCATTTGCAATCACTGACCACAACACCATATCGGGAAATTCTATTATTAAAAAAACTCTTAGATAATGGGGATTATAAGATAAAAATGTATCTACGGTATGGAATATACGACTTATTACGGTCATATCCTCTGTCTGAACCTCCCTGTCTATGTGCCTTGGGGATTCAATCGACTTTTTAAGCCTGAGCTTTTTGTTTAACGCCGCCAGAGCTGAGGGGAGCCTTGGTAGGGATTGCGCATCCTTTTCTCCTTTGGTGCACCTTTTGCAAAGGGATGCAGGTTTTGAAATGAAGGTGAAGGACTTTTCTGCTGTTGATTTTATTGAGGTATTTAACAACCCTGAGCCTTTACACGAAGTAAATGAAAAGGGACTCTCTGGTGGGAGGAGCTAACACTAGATGGCAAGAGGCTTTGCAGCGACCTGTGGTATGGATTTGCACGGTCACTGGGACATGGGGAACCAGTATGCGACCTTCATAGAGGGAGAGGAAGACGGAGATGTTGAAGCAGAGCTATCTCACGCTATAAAGGGATGGCAAGACTTGGGTGTCCAAGGGAATGCTTCTTATATGCGAGTATTCCAAGGAAAGAAGACTACATTAAATTAAGACTTTTTGATGCTAAAAAGCCCGGCTTTATTTACCCGAAGACGGCAGATATATAGTTAGTTTAAGGGGCAAAGAATGGGGCTTATTACAAAGGAAATATCTGAGAATGAAGAGGTAATTCTTTCCTTTGATGACCTACAGGGTGAAGATATAATCATACCTAAGCTATATATTAGAGATACTGACATAGAGAACTTGGTTTGCATCTCGCCAGTGGTAAGGATTTAAGAGAATTAAAGGGTGGAAAAAGCGACACGAGATTTACGTTCGCTTTTTCGGACTTTATGTGAACGTAAAAGTGGATGAAATAGAGTTAACAATATATCAATTAAAATTGCTGGATTTTCAAGCATTTGTCTTAATTAAAAGAATTTTCATATTGTATTTTAAAATGATATCAATTATAATGACAAACATTAAATTAATGAAATTTAGGAGGATACAAGCAAATGGTTGGATTGTTATATATTGTTTTCTTGCTATTATGTTATAAATTGCAAAAATATTTTGTTCAGATAAAATTTTAATAAAATTGATTATCCCAACTCTGTTTTATCGATTGTTGGGTGCATATACTATGTAATGATAGTATGATCTATAGCAATAATCTTATAGGTTATTCAAATGATAAAAATGCATAATAAGTCAAACGCATAATCTGGAGACTTATAAATAGTTATAGCATATCAAAAGATGCCGCAGAATTGCCACCGTTACGATTTCAAGAAAGTGCTATCCTCAAATGATTTTTGCTTGATAATGTTAATATTAAATAGTACCAACATTATCATTTATTATGTTCATTTTTACAGGTAATAAATCGAAATCATTAACAGCAACTTCATAATAAATGAGCATTGCTGGCAAAAGCAATTTCACAAAAACTTAATCATATGGATGTGACGAAGAACTGTTCCCAGCACCAGATTAAGAATGGAGAGTACTACAGAATCCTTGTCAGGAGTATACTAGGTATCTTCTAGAGATCTGTTCTAAGTCTTAATACTAGTATAGAGTAAGCTAACTGCAGAAAATAAGATCGACTGAAGCGAACGTAAATTTTACGTTCGCTTTTTCGTTCCTTTTGTGCTATAATGCTAGTGATTAATGGAGACAGATTGAAGACAATAGTGTTGGAAAAAGTTAAGCAGTAAACCAATATATGAAGTTCACAAAATAATATAGGAGGAACTTATGAGGAAACAAAGAACTTGGAGTTTAAAAGGAAACAGTATCAAATACATTCCTAAAAACAGTGAGTGCTTATGCTAATTACGGAACAGGAAAGATAGAATTTGGAAGAAAAGATGATGGGAGTGTTGTGGGGATAAAAGATGTAAAAAGTACCTGCCTTAACATTGAAAAATATGATAAATGATTCTATTAAACCTGCTCCTGACTACAGTTTAACGATTAGTGATGAAAATATAATAACGCTAACAGTAAAAGAAGGAAGTTATAAACCATATTTTTATAAATCAAAGGCGTATCAAAAGAAACGATAGCGCTACTATTGAGGTAGATGCTTTAGAGTTGACAAGACTCATACTTGAAGGGACAAAACAAATCATATGACAGTCTGACTTCTTCAAAAACAGACTGGAGTTTAAGGTTTTAGGAGAAAAATTAAAGAGTGTAATGGGGGTAGAAAAACTCACAAAAGATTTACTGATAACTCTCGAATTGTATAACAAGGAGGAAGGATATACTATTGCAGGAGAACTTCTGGCTGATAATAATGACTTTCCGGGAATAGAACATGGTTAGATTTGGTAAAGATATTAATACTTTTTGGATAGAGCGGAATATGCCGAATTTCCATACTATGGACAGTATGATAAAGGCTTTAGAGAAATATAGGCAGTACTATCAATATGAAGTTATTGAAGGCTCATTGAGAAAAAGGATTGAAAAATACCAGAGAGAGCTTTTTAGAGAGCTGTTGCTAATGCTCTTGTGCATAGAACATGGGATATTAAATCAAATATAAAACATATCTATGTTTGATGATAAAATAGAAATTATTTCACCAGGTAGTCTTCCGAAAGGATTGACCAAAGAAGAATACATAGACGGTCAAATATCAGTATTAAGAAATCCAATAATTGGGAAATGTGTTCTTTAGACTTGGAATTATTGAGCGATTTGGAACGGGAATACATCGTATTTTTGCATCCTATAAGGACAGCAAGATTAAACCGGTTATTACTGTATATGAAAACTCTATAAAACTATCTCTCCCTGTAACAGAGAGTGAGCTGCCTAAACTAAATGATGATGAATACAGCATTTATAGTAATCTGGTACAAAAATCACTTACATCATCTGAAGTTATGGAGCTAACAGGATTTGGGAAAACAAAGACAGTAAGGATATAACAGCTTATTGAAAGGAGGCTATATGAGAAAGCTCGGTAACGGAGGAGGACAAAGATACAGTGTAAATGGTTTCAAGAATCATTTGGCAAAGGTCAGCAAACAAGCCTGAATGCGTATCATCAGGTTAAATGCAATAGGGGTATATGTCAAAGAGGTGCAATAATATGTTGCATTTAAGTTGAAAAACTAGAATTGTGACTTTTTGTTTGACTTTTGCTAGGGTTACTCTTGTAATTTTCAAAAGCCCTATGCTATAATGATAAACTGTCATAGCATATATTTAGCTATAGTTTAAGGAGGATATTATCTAATATGAGTGCAAAGATCGAGAATTTAGAGCAGAAGAATATGGTAAAGCTTACCATTGAAAGAGAAGCAAAGAATTAGAGGAAGCAATCAACAAAGTATATCATAAGCAGAAGAACAGAATTGCTGTTCCGGCTTCCGTAAGGGAAAAGCACCTCTTTGACAGTGATTGAGAAAAACTGGACAGTAGAAGTATGAGGATGCTGCTAACGAAACTCATCGGTGCAGCATATGAAGAAGCTGTTAAAAGAGAGCGACAGAGATAGTTTCTGCAGCCTGAGATAGGTAACACAGATTGAAAAGGGTAAGCCTTTCATCTTTACTGCAACAGTAGCAGCTAAGCCTCGAGGTTGAGCTTGGCGAGTAGCAAGGGAGTTTCAGTTCCTAGGGGCTGATACAAGCGTTTCAGAAGAGCTTAACAATGAAGTTATCAGGATAGAAATAAAACGCCAGAACAATAAGGGTTGAAGACAGGCTGAGCTGAAAATGGCGATGGGACCGTTATCGACTTTTGACGGATACGTAGATGGCAAGCAGTTTGACGGTGGTAAGAGCGAGAATTATCCTCTTACTCTTGGTTCATCATAGTTTCATTGGAAGCTGTGAAAGAGCAGATCGTTGGTCACAAGAGCAGGAGAAGGTTCGATGTGAATGTAACGCCCTGAGGAGATATCACGCAAAGGCTCTTGCCGGAAAAGCCTGCTACTCAAAGGTAGTTCTTAAGAGATTAAGCGTGAGGAGCTTCTGAGCTGATGATGAATTTGTACAGGATATCAGCGGAGTATGATACTGCGATCAGCACAAAGAAGCTCTTAAGAGAGAAGAATGAGCGCTAAAGAGAATACTGCTAAGAGTGCAAAGGAAGAGGCTGTTATTGACAAAAGTTATCAGGAGGCAGCTAAGATGGATATTCCTGAGGCTATGATTGAATCGCAGACACGCCAGATGGCGAGGATTTTGCAAACAGGATCCGTCAGCAGGGACTTAGCCCAGAGCAGTACTCAGTTCACAGGAATGACTCCTGATGCATTATGGAGAACCTCAGACCACAAGGCTCTTAAAGAGGATTCAGAGCAGACTTGTGCTTGAGGCTATTGTAAAAGGCTGAGCAGATTGAGGCTTCTGAGGAAGATTTCAACAAAGAGCTTGAAGAGGATGTCAAAGTCATACAATATGGAGATAGAGAAGCTAAGAGAGCTATCGGTGAAGAAGAGAAGAAGAACATGATTAGCTGACCTTGCAGTATCTAAGGCAGTTGACTTCATCAGAGATGCAGTTAGAAGCTGATACCGAAGAGGCTCCAAAAGAAGCTGCAAGAAAAGCCAAGAAAGAAAAAGAAGAAACAACAACTGAAGAATACCTAGAATAGTATCGGAGGGAAAATATGAGTTTTAGTGCCTTATGTCATTGAACAGACCAGCCGAGGAGAAAGATCGTATGATATTTACTCCAGACTTCTGGAAGACAGAATTATCTTCTGGGTGAAGAGGTAACAGATGTATCGTGCGAAGTGTTATTATTGCTCAGCTACTCTTCCTTGAGGCAGAAGATCCTTTCCCAAAGACATACGATCTTTACATAAACAGTCCAGGCGGTTCAGTAACTGCGGAATGGCTATTTATGACACTATGAGATTATATCAAGGTGATGTATCTACCATTTGTATGGGACTTGCAGCGAGCATCGGAGCTTCCTGCTGGCGGGTGGTGCAAAGGGGCAAAAAGACTTGCACTCCTAACTCTGAGATAATGATACACCAGCCTTCAGGCGGTGCACAGAGGTCAGGCTTCTGATATCAAGATTGTTGCAGACAACATCATAAAGACTCGTAAGAGACTTAATGAGATGCTTGCGGCTAATACAGGCAGACCTTTAGAGGATATTGAAAGAGAGATACAGAGCGTGACAACTTCATGACTGCAGAAGAAAGCCAAGGATATGGTCTAATTGATGAAATAGTTACCAAGAAGAGCATAGAATAGAGGAATGATATGATGGCAAAAAGTAACGTCGAGGGCAAATTGAAGTGTTCTTTTTGTGTGAAACCCTGGCGATCAGGGTTAGAAAGCTCATCGCGTGGTCATCGGGTGTATAGCATCTGTGATGAGTGTATAAGCCTTGTTCTGAAATCATCGAAGAAGAGTTTGAGCTTGATGAGGCTGTAGACAGCTTCAACCCTCTACAAACCTAGAGCAGATTAAGGATTTTTCTTGACCAGTATGTAATAGGTCAGGATGAGTGCCAAGAGGCTCTTGCTGTAGCGGTTTATAACCATTATAAGAGAGTATCAATGGGAAGAGTCTGGATGTTGAGCTGCAGAAGAGTAACATCGTTATGGTTGGTCCAACAGGTTCAGGTAAGACTTATCTTTGCCCAGACCTTAGCCAAGCTTCTCAATGTAGCCTTTTTGCACGTAGCTGATGCAACGACCTCTTACCGAGGCAGGCTAATGTGGGTGAGGATGTTGAAAATGTACTTCTTAAGCTCATCCAGTCAGCTGACTACGACATAGATAGAGCAGAACACGGCATTATCTCACATCGATGAGATAGACAAGATAACCAGAAAGTCTGAGAATACCTCTATAACCAGAGATGTATCAGGTGAGAGCGTGTTCAGCAGGCACTTCAAGATGCTCAGAAGCGAACTGTTGCTTCTGTACCGCCTCAGGGTGGAAGAAAAGCATCCGCATCAGGAGTTTTACAGATTGATACAAAGACATCCTTTTCATCTGCGGTGGAGCTTTTGATGGAATAGAGAAGATCGTCGGCGCAAGAATTGATAAGAAATCCATCGGTTTTGGTGGCGAGATAGAGGATAAAATCTAAGAAAGATATATCTGAACCGCTTAAGCAGATTGCTCCACAGTGATTTTGTTAAATTCGGTATGATACCTGAGTTTATCGGGCGAGTACCTATAGTAGTCACCCTTGAGTTTGCTCGATGGATGAAGCACTTATGCGTATAATCACAGAGCCCAAGAATGCTATGGTTAAGCAGTATAAGAAGCTTTTGGAGTTTGACGGCGTTGAACTGGTATTCGAGGAAGAGTGCCATAAGGGAGATAGCCAAGCAGTCAGCTGAGAGAAAGACCGGTGCAAGATACCTTTAGAGCCATAACAATGGAGAAGACCATAGCTTGACACCATCTTCACACTTCCTTCTGAAGAGAGGCGGTGAAGTGTGTAGTGACTGTTGCAGCTGTAAAGGGGAGGAAAAAGCCTCAGATTATATATTCTGATGACAAAGCCTCCTAAAAAAGGAATAACACTTAAGACAACTAATAAAGGCGAAATAGCATAATGGAACAGATGTCTGACACAGGTAGTAATGTTACTCCTCTGGCTGACAGGTTAAAGGTACCGGAGGAGTACATTTGCAGGACAGGAACATTTGATAGAGCGAGGCAAGATACTTAGAAAAGCTGATAGAAAACGATAATATCACATCTATGATATTCTAGAGGGTATCCGTGTGGGCAAAAACTACGCTTGCTGGAATAATGAGCTGCAAAGACACATTTCGCAGTTTATCAACTTCAGCTGGGTTACAAGCGGAATTAAAAGAAATAAAAGAGGTAATGGCTAAGGCTGAGGAAACCAGAAAATGGGAATGAAGACTGTCTTGTTTGTAGATGAGATTCACCGCTCAATAAGGCACAGCAGGATGCCTTTTTGCCATTTTGTAGAAAGAGGAAGTATAGTACTTAGTGGTGCGACCACTGAAAATCCCTCGTTTGAGATAAATGCTTTTAGCTTTCAAGGTGTGGGGTGTTTGTATTAAAGCAGCTTTTACAGCTGATGATATTTATTTAAGCTACGACAAGGGCGCAGGATAGGCTGCACAGTTAAATGTAGAAATAGGGGATGAACCGTTCATCTGTAGCTGTTCTCAAACAGGGGATGCGAGACATTCACCTCAACACCTTGAGAAATGGCGATGAGCAACGAGAGCTTACCAAGGAAAACCATAGTGACAAGGAAATAGTAGAGCAGTGTACAGGTAAAAATGACTTTGTATGATAAAAACGGTGAGGAGCATTATAACCTAATCTCTGCCCTACATGGAAGTCAATAGGGAGTTCAGACCCTGATGCGTTATGTACTGGCTTGCCCGTATGTTAGAAGCAGGCGAAGAACCGCTTACATAGCAAGAAGCGGTAATAAGGTTTTTGCAAGCGAAGAGCGGGACTAGCTGATATTCAGGCTCTTCCTCTGGCTGTTGCTGCTTATCAGGTACCTGCCATTTTCTTGGAATGCCTGAGTGCAATGTAAAACCTTGCTGAAGCTGTGACCTATATGGCATTGGCGCCTAAAGTCCAATGCTGATGGAAGTAGGGTATTACAAGGCAAGGGATGATGCGGCGAAGACATTTTTCCGAGCTCTGTGCCTCTACACATAAGAATGCGCCGACTTCTCTTGTGGCTGAACTTGATTATGGCATAGGGGCATCAGTATGCACATAATTATGAGGATAAGATTACTAAGATGAAATGCCTGCTTGAATCTTTTGGGCAGACAGGCATTATTATGAACCTGATGGCATGGGAGCAGAGAAGGAATTTAAGAAAAGACTTGAAGAAATAAGAAGATATGGGGAGGATTAGAATGATATACTTAGATAATGCAGCAACAACGAGAGTAAAAGCTCAAGGAGGTTGTGGGAGGCTGTGTCTGAGGCACTGACAACCTTAGGTAAGTGCTAGAGAGGTACACATTCAGCCTCGCTTGGAGCCTCAGAACTGTATTTTTCATAAGGATGAAGTTAGCGAGATTTTTAATGCAGAAGGACGCTCTCTAATATAGTGTTTACCATAGATGCAACTGAGTATAAACATTGTAATTAAGGGGTTGTTTGAAAAGGGTGATGCAGGCTTATATCTACCTGTCTCGAGCATAACTCTGTGCTTCGTCCTCTTTATCAGATTCGTGATGAAGGTGTAGAGTTTCCTTTGTGTCTGCAGATACGGCTGCAGGTAACAACTACTATGAGGACTTTGAGGAGACTTATCAATCCTAATACCAAGGCTATTATAACTACCGCAGGCTCCAATCTCACAGGCAATCTTGTGGATATAAAAGGGTTGGAGAAATTGCAAAAACATATGACCTTCTTTATAGTGGATGCATCTCAGACTGCGGGAGTATTTCATAGCATGTTGAAAGAACTGGTATAGATATTCTCTGCTTTACAGGGCATAGGCTCCTTGGACCTCAGGGTACAGGTGGTGCATCTATGTAAGGACAGGAGTCGATGTCCGCCCCTATCTCTCGGGGGAACTGTACAGACTCATAGTGAGCATCAGCCACCTGAAATGCCAGACAAGGCTTGAAGCTGGTACTCTTAACGGTCACGGAATAGCAGGGCTTGATGCAGCCGTGATTACATCAACGAATACGGAATGAGTACCCAATTCACGATAGAGAACTCTCGCTTATGTGGAGTTTTATAACGGTGTAAAGGATATCAGGGAATCAAAATCACGGAACTTTCGAGACTGACAGATGCCCTATAGTTTATTAAACCTTGCTGATTATGAATCAGGTGCTGTAAGTGATGAGCTATTTGAACGCTGATAGCAACAAGACCGGGAGGACATTGTGCACCTCTTATGCACAAGACTCTTGGAACTGTGGAGCAGGGGGCGGTGAGATTTAGCTTTTCATTTTAATACAGAAGAGGAGATTGATACAGCTATCAGTGCCGTCAGGACTCTTGCAGAGGAAACAAATTTACCTGCTGTGGATGTTTAGTCGTATTTAGAGTGGCAAGAGATAATAGTCCTTTTCAGACAGTATTTTTAGTAGTAATGATAGCACAAAATATTCATTAGCAGGATTTCATAGTCTTGATAGAATAGAACTTTTTATAGATTATTCATATAATAGACAACATTTATAGGCACTGTCTATTAGACTATTAGAAGTAAAAATGGTGAGACTTTAATGAGTTAAAAGAACTCTTGAAATCACATATCGTATGAAAGAGTATGGGCTATTTTACCCATTTTTGGCACTTTTTATCATATTTGATAGATATGCGGGTTAAGAGAAACTATAATATGTGTGAGGTTATTATGGAAAAGAAACTTGATTGTAAAGGGAATGGCTTGCCCATTGCCTGTAGTAACAACAGCTCATGGAAGAGTTTACTGAGGAAGCGTATTGTTGAGGTTGTGGTTGATAACGATACAGCAGTTCAGAATTCTTAAAGCTCGCAGCCAGCAACTTCGCAGCAGCAAGCGAAAAGAAGTCAGACGAGAGTTCGTTGTGCGTGTGAGGTTAAGCCTGAAGCCGGGGCTGAGAAGAGTGAAAATGTAAAGAAGTCAGGACCAACTACTGTGAGTTATCTCAGCGAAGCATATCGGGAAATGGAGATGACGAACATGCAAAGAACCTTATGAAGCGATATATATTTTGGCGCTACCAATGTAAATCCAACTCTGATAATATCATCTTCTACAACGGTGGAGCGCATCTTACTGTAGAAGGCTCTGCATCACTTGAGGACCTTAAGAACCTTGAGAGAAAGCTGGAGTAAATATTATGACTTGTGAACCTGTCTCAATTTCTACGGAATAGCAGAGGAGGCTCAGGTAGGACAGGTATCAAATAGCAGATATTGCGCGAGACAGTAGCTGGTGACTCAGGTCTTGTAATCCGCCCATAAGAGGTATAAATGAGAGCAAAAGAAGCAAAAATAGTAGTGACCTTTTAGCAATACCACAGATGCCATGAGATGGAGGAATCTCTGTGAAGAAAAATGTGCCCGGGAGGATGATTCCCGTACCTAAGGTGATTTCAGCCGGTTGTGGACTTGCCTGGTGTTCTGCTCCTGAAAATGAGATAGAATAAGAGAAGTAATGAAAGAAGCAGGACTTAAAAGAACAGGCTGTACATAGTTGCCTAATCTGATTGACAGACCGCAAAAATGCGATATAATATTCCTGTTGTCTTTTTGGGGGCGGTTAGGTAACTGGTGCACTCCTGGTCCCTAAAACCAGTGTAGGGCGCGTTTGCGTCCCAGGGTGAGTTCGGATTCTCACGCATGCCAGAATTATCGGAATATATCCGTTTTGGGTGCTGTTTATGCAGTGCCCATATTTAATGATACAAGCGTCAAAAGACAATCAATTCTCTGGCAGGTAAGCTATAAAATTTTATTGCAATTGATACTTGTACACATTAATTTTAAGTATAGGAGATATAGATGAGAATATTGAAACATAATTGCTCAGGAAGCCTATGTCTCACGAGCGGGATATTCTAACCGGAACTGGTAAGAGTAATGGCTGAACAGGGACATACTCAGGGGGTGGTTGCAGGAGTGTATAGGGAGGATGTTGTGAACTGCACAGTTCTGCGTAGAAGCTTTATCCTGTATACTCACAATCGCCTGGAACTGCCATTTAATATATTTGGGATGTCGGATGAAATGCCCTACGAGAGTAGCCGCTACTGTGACGATGATTTCGCGATATGGAAGAGAAGCTTTGAGAAGGCATTTTTAAAAGGTGAGTGGAAAAGGGAGCTGTGGAGGAGATAAAACCTGATATTATCTTATGCCATCATCTCTACCTCCTTACAAGTCTTGTGAGGGAGAGATATCCTCAGCAGAGGTATATGGTTTCTGTCACAATACAGATATCAGGCAGATGGGAAAGCATAATCTTGAAAGAGAGTATATCGTTGAAAATGGAGAAAGCTTTGATAGGATATTTGCACCGCAAAAGGCACAGGCGGATGAGGTTATAAGAACTTATGGGTAGGAAGACAAGATTACTCTTGTGGGAATTGGCTACAATCAGAGTATATTTAACGCTGTAGGACGCACAGAAGAAAAGTCTGTTAGAAACGCCTGCTTTTTACAGGAAAGGTGGCAGAGAAAAAGGAGTTATGAGCCTTTGAGATGTCTTAATAAACTTGATATTCCTGAAGATAAACTGGAGCTTACTTTGGTAGGTGGAGCAGGGAATGAAGAAGAGTATGGGATTATAAAAGAATGGCAAAGAACTGTAAATATAAGGTGGAGTTCACAGCAGCTAACCCCTCTTCAAGTTGCGGACAGATATAGAAGCAGTGATATCTTTGTTCTGCCATCATTTTGATGCCATACCTCCTCGTTGTAATAGAGGCTCTTGCCTGCGGCATGAAGCGTGGTGCTAACACATTCCGGAGTGCCTGAATTCTTCAGGAATAATGCGCCTGAGGCAGTATAAGATATGTAAAAACTTCCAACCCTTGTAAATATGGATGGAGCCTGTAAAAGAAGGCTGCCAGAGTTTGAAGCAAGGCTTGCAAATACTAGTGCTGAAAGCGTGAATGATGAAAGCAAGGGCTAATGCTGACTGCGTGGCATAAAGCTCTTGGGAGATATATTGAAAAAGGTGTTGGAATAGAAACCGGGAAAAAGAGTAGAGTACGAATATTGTTTGGGTAATCAGGAAAAAGTTAGTTGTGGCAATATTTATCATGGGGTGTCAAATATTTTTAGTTGTAGCAATATTTTATCATCATGGAGTGTCAAATATTAAAAAAGAAAGCAGGTTCCCAGATTCCTGCTTTCCCTTATTCATATGATGGTATTGTGTAGACTCAAAGATGATATTATAATATAATATATCCTGTTATTTGCAAAATTGTATTATATGATATCAATGTGGTATTTATAGATAAGTACTAAGTGAATAAGTCTTGTTTTTCACACCTCTGGGAATTATATATTCTGTATTACCATTCCTGGCTCAGCTTATCATAGGTTTTAGCTTAGTATGCCCTAGTCCATTTTAATTATGAATTCTAAGGTATTCATAAAATTTAGAGGTGAATTCATTGATATCTATTTCTTTATGTATCTTTTCTTAAGGCAAGCACCTCTTCAAAAGACTCTTAAAATAAGATATGATTAAACAGTTGGCAATAGTAACATTTTTCTTCGTTTAATCTATCATGCCTCTCATACCTACCAGTGGTTTTAATATATCAAGACATCTGACGTTGATGTTTTCCCTACATATATCTTGTGGATTTTTGAAGAGTGCTGTGCTGCTTCGTCAGGAATATACTGTAGTATTCTTCAAGATATGAAGTTAAGTCATCACTAGCTTGCCAAAGAAAAAGTTGTGGTATATCTCCGGAAACTTAAAGGCATTGAGACAGAAAAACGCCATATCTCATAAAAATTATCCTGCTCGCTTAAGTTTTTGTCACTCAGTCAGCTAAAGAACGGCTGTATTGGTCGAAGAGACTTAACAGTAGGCCAGAGATATGAGGTATTCTGCATCCTTGAAGTACGAATATATGGTGGAGTTGTGAAAACCTGCTTTCTCTGCTATTTTTCTTATGTGGATACTGTAAAAATCATCCTGTTCAATCATTTCCCTCGCAACCACAAAGGAACGAAGTTTCTCATTTCTTTTGCTCAGGAGTAGCTATGTGCCATATTGTTCACCCTCTCTTAACTGTGTTATACTGGATTATAATCAAGGATTAACATTCCAAGTCATGCCCTTTATGATGCTGGTGATAAAAGCATAAATAGATGTACAAACCTATAAAGGGTTAGTTATCTTTTGACACCCGCATCATTTTATTATACCTCAAAAAATACAGAAATTCAAATATAATTATAAAATGTGATGATATTTACTTTTTATTAATTTGAAAAATCTTATAAAAAAGCTGATGATTTTGGCGTGAAAAGACTTTTTGTTGATTTAGAAAGGGAGGGTTTTATGGATGCAATGGATATCAAAGAAGAGGAGTACCTGACTTTGTGGACAAGGCAGGTGTCAGGAGATTCTGGGTGGAAATTAGACTATGGAGTGTATAAGTTAAAGAAGAATATATTAGAAAAAGAATGATACAATATCTGATTGTTGCTTAAAACTCTACAAATGGTTTACGGGAGAGGCGAAGAAGTATATAGATGTCAAGGGGATTATCCTATCTGGCTAAGCGTAGGGGGACGAATTTAGGCTAAGACCTGTTGAAAGGAACAGTTACCCATAAGCTGAGCTCACAAGTAAAGAAGTGCTTCTTTGTAACTATGATGCCTGGGGATACTGTAAATTATTTTTATGTACCTCTTGATGAGGCTGACAAGGCAAGGCATAAGGATGAACTTACAAAGAATGGGCTTTGTATCAGATGATGAGCTGTTTTTAACATCAAAAGCTTTTATCCGTTGCTTAAAAGAGAGTTGTAAAAGCTGGGAGAGGATATTTACGCTTAAGCCTCACCGACTTGAACGCCTGTCTGGTAGCCGTGACCTGGGAGATCGAGAAAGAGTGGATTGAAGAGGTGGAATATTATGAAGGATGATGAGAATATGGTGACGGTATGGACTGCTAAAGAAGCTGTAGTGATGGAGGCTATAGAGAGAGACGGAGTAAGCTGTGTAAAGAAAGAGTATCTGGATAAAAATGCAGGAGAAACCGCTTGGATATTTAAGACAGCTTATGAGGTGTTAAAGAGGTAAAAAAGCGTGTAATTAAGCCAGAAGAGCGGAAAGCCCGATATGGGTATTTAGGATGAAACAGCTGTGTTTAAGAGTAGCGGCACAACGCTTTTTGAAGCTAAATGTGCTCTAAAGAGGAGATTATCTTCTTTGATTTAAGGGATGGAATAAGATTCTTAACCTCAGTTATCTGGGTACTGAGGAGGAGACAGCGAGATTTGCACAGAGTTAAAGACTCAAGGGCTGAAAGACAGTCTGGAAATATTCAAGTCGCCTTTTTATCCGCTGTTAAAGAGGAGAACTTGTGGAAAGCTGGAATAAACTCTTTGACAGAGAGGAGCCTTATGATAAATATGTAGAAGAGGTGCACTATGGATGATTAAAAAGAGGTGGATAGTTGAAACTTATACATTATAAAGGACGTTTAGACGTCTGTTATCATTTTTACAATAAATGGCAAGATTATATTGACAAAACAGTATAGATGTTGTAATAGTGAGTTAGTTAATGTGGTAGCTAATAAAGCTTTTTATTGTAAAAATTGCAAACGACAACCAAAAATGAGAGGAGGATGAAATTCGTGAAACTAGAGAGTTGGAAATTTTCAAGTAAAAAGATATTCAGTTTGGTGGCGAATTATCCTACAAGAGTGGTGTTCTCACCATCAACAAAAAGAAGCACTTAAGATGGTGCATGAAGATGAGAGAATTACAGAGGCAGAGCTTTATAGTAGCTAAGCCTGGTGACAAGATTCGTCTTTGTCCTGTAAAAGAGGCTATTGAGCCTCGTGTACGTCTTGATGGAAAGGGACTTTTCCCAGGGATATACCAGTCCTTTAAGACAGTCCGGAGAGGGCGCTCTTCATGCTCTTAAGAATTGTAGTGTGCTTGTTGTTGGAAGACATTGGGGTGGTTTCAGATGGTCTTATGATATGAGCGGTCCGGGAGCAGGAAGCTTACATATTTTGGTGGACTTAACAATATCGTGCATTGCTGCTTGATACAAATGAAGAATTTGAGAGACACGAGCAGCAGAAGAAAAATGATGCACTCAGACGTGCAGGACATACGCTTTGCAGAGTTCATCGGAAGAGTGCGTAAAGGATTTAACTCCTGAAAGCAAAGATGTATATGAGGACAACTCCTATTACAAAGCGTAGTACAGAGATTATCGGCTTCTTCCAGTTGTAGCTGTTCTTCAGCCACAGTCACAGATGATGAGCGCTTGGATACAATGACCTCATTTACGGATGGGATATGAATAAGTATCTTCCTACTCTTATGAGCCCACAGGAAGTACTTGACGAGAGCTTTAGTTTCAGGTTCCTTCATGTCTCTTTTCAAAGTGGTCAACCTATGATTTTAGAACTTCCTATTCTTAGAAGACTTATGGAAGAAGACGGAAAGGACCACAACTACTTGGGCGTAACTCATCTACCAACCTAACGTGGCTATGGATCGAAAGAAAGAGCTATCAGATGCTTGTTCAGCAGGCGACTGAACTTGGTGCTGATTTTTGCCCTTGTTACAGAAGCAGCTATGGTAACCCGGATGCTGACTATGTAGGGAGCTATTGCTGCACTTGAGACAGCAGGCATTAAGGTAGTTGGCGTTGCTAATGAGTGTACAGGACGTGACGGTGCTTCTCAGCCTCTTGTTACACTTGATGAGAAGATAGTAGCTATGGTTTCCACAGGTAATGTATCAGAACTTATTGAACTTCCTCCAATGGAAACAGTCCTTGGAGAGCTTGAGGCACTCGGAAGAGACGGTAACTCAGGTGGCTGGGAAGTGATGAGGTACTCGGACGCTTCTAGCAAGACCTGATGGTTCAATCATTATGGAAGACAACGGTCTTTTTCTGTGGTGATATGATAGTAGGTTGGTCAACCAAGACTATGAAAGATTTTTAAGGAGGAAACATAGATGAAAAAGGCGATTGTATATATCAATCAGTTCTTCAGTCAGTTAGGTGGAAAGATACTGCTGATGTAGCACCTGAGCTTCGTGTGGGACAGGTTGGTCCTGCGGTAGAGATTTGATAAAGAATTGAGATTGTGAGTAACACACTACAATTATTTGTGGGTGACAACTTTCATGGGTTCAAATACAGAAGAAGCAGTTAAGATTGTCTTGGATATGTTAAAGGGATCTTTGAATTCGATATATTTATAGCTGGTCCTGCATTCCAGGCGAGGTCGTTACGGTGTAGCTCCGCGGTACTATCTGCCAAGGCTGTTAAAGAAAAATTCAATGTACCTGTAATTAGCTTCAATGAATGTTGAAAACCCTGGTGTTGAGATGTTCAGAAAAAGATACGATCAGTCATGGAGGGTGGAAACATCGCCTCTAAGATGAGACAGGATATCAAGGCTCTTTAGCAGATTGCCAACAAGATGCTTAAGGGTGAGCCTGTGGGACCTGCAGCAGATGAGGGATATTTCCCTACCGGTCATCGTCATCAGGTATTCCTTTGAGAGCGTGGTGAGACTGCAGCAGACAGATTTATGAAGATGCTCCGCCAATTCACAATGAGCCATATACATCAGAGCTAGTAGACCTCAGCTTGACAGAGTACTATTGCTCCTCCTGTTAAGGATCTTAGAAGATTAAGATTGCTCTTCCAACACAGGCGGTATAGTTCCTGTAGATAGCGGGACCGTATACAGTCAGCTTCTGCAACAAGATGGGGCAGATCAGCATTTCCAATATGGACAGACTTGACGGCCGGTGTGTTTAGAGACGGTGCACGCAGCAGGTCTTTGATCACGCCGTGAATCGCGCATCACATGTAATTGTGCCCGTGGATGCTATGGAGGTATGTTGGCAAGGGAGGCGTATGCGAGGTCTTCACAACTATTTCTATACCACGGTTGGTACAGGACAACAGAAAAGGAAGCTCAAGAATGGCAGGGAGATAATCCCGTTATTGCAGGAAGAGATCGTGTTGACGCCTGCATTAGCGGTCAGGGCACGTGAGGTGCCTGCACACGTTGCGCTGCAACGATGGTTAAAGAAATTGAACGTCAAACATGGTATGCCCTATTGTACAGATGTGTAACCTTTATTCCTGTAGCCAAGACAGTTGCTGCAAACAGAATAAGTGCCTACAATTTCTATTCCTTACCACTGGGAGACCTGCTACTTCGAGATGAAGCATCGATGGGGCTTCGTTATCACAGAGTAAAGGTTGCTGTTGAAGACGCACGCGCTCAATTGAAGAGCAGACAGTTTTTGATGTATAAAGATAAATATTTTGAGGCTTCGCCACCCTGCCCCACGGGATAAACGTGGCTTTTCATCTTATAATGGTTGACTAGAATCAACGCGAGGGACTAACTAATGGGGACAAATAAAAAGACAATGCAGTTTTTATTTTTCAATTGTTCTTGCAGTAGTAGTTGCCGGATGGGCAGTTAAATTCAGTATTTTGAAGCGGTTTCAGGTGCAGCTTTTTGCATTTTAACCAAATGACTTTGCTTGGCTTTATCTTTTTGTAGTCTTGGCATTTGTAGCTTTTCTGCTTTTTATAGCTTTCAGTAGAGATATGGAAATATTAAACTTGGTGCAGACGATTCCAAACCTGATTATTCAACACTTTCTTGGTTTGCAATGCTATTTGGCTGTGGTATAGGTGTTGGTCTTGTGTTCTACGGTGTAGCTGAGCCTGTATCCCACTTTGCCAAATCCTCCTGCAGGAGCCGAGTATAGAAGCGGGCACTCAGGCTGCTGCAGAGATTTGCAATGCGTTCTTCATTTATGCACTGGGGCTTTGAGCCTTGGGCTTGTTATACAATTGCAGGTCTTGGCACTCGCTTACTTTAATGACTTTAGGATAAAGAGGGGCTTTTTAGTACAGTCCTTGGAGCCTCTCTTATTGGTGAGGACGTGAAGCGGAGCGGCAGGGAGGTTGTTGATATTCTTGCTACTTTTATGCGACGCTTGCGGGTGTGGTTACTTTCTTCTCGGACTTGGAGACCATGTCACAGATGAGCAGTGGTCTTAACTACTTGTTTGGCATTCCTGCCATAATATGACAGCATATCGTTATTATAATTAGTGCAATCACTGCATAGGTTGTATGGTCTGCTATGTCAGGACTTGGCAAAGGTGATTAAGATAATATCTCGATGCAAACTTTACATAGCTATTTTATGATTCTTGCATTTATCGCATGGACCTAAAGGGTGCCTATCTTAAATGACCCTCGTAAACGGACTAGGACAGTATTTACAGAACTCATCCAGGACAGCCTTACAGTTCCTCGTCCTTTGCGACAAGTAGCTGCGTAGCTGCCGGAGAGCGTACTACCGGGCTTTGGTCTCATAGCTCGTCCATTCGTAGGTGTATTTATAGTCGCATATCTAAGGGAAGGACTATAAGAGAGTTCAATCATGCGGCGTTATGCTTTGCTCCTGCACTAGCTTCTGCTTTGCTTGGTTCCTCAACTCTGGAACCTCGACTCTAACCTCGGACTCAAACGGAACTCGGTACTTGATGAAAGAGATGGCAGATATCGCTGCCAACTCTCCTGGTTGGACTTTTTGCAGTATTTAACAACATCCGGTCGGCCTAGCACTTTCTTAATAATTCGCGATTGTACTGCACCTTCTTTTATTGCATCTGCAAACCCAGGCAGACATTTGTATTGTCAATGCTTACCTCAAACGGTAACTTGAATCCGCCACAGCGCAATAAGATAATATGGGTACTTCAGGCAGCTGCAGCCATAGGGCTCCTAGAGCGGGCATTTGTAAACCGTTACAGACAATATCCATCGTTGCAGCCTTCCCATTCATTTTCATTATGGTAATGACTGCAATTTCTAGCAATAAAAGCACTTAAAATGATGAAAAAGTACAAAGTAGAGAATAGGATTGAAAAGTAAGTTCCGCATCTATGGCTTCAATATTTATATTTAAACAGAGTGGAACTTACTTTTTCTAAATTTAAAAAATATTTCGAGTAAATATGTACTTTGTCAGAAAATGCTATAATCAGCCTTACAAGAATAGATTTCTTTCTTTTTACCGCATAGCAAACAGGAGCCGAGGCCAGCATTCAGAACCTGAATAAGTAACTCGCCCTCCCTTATTGTGGTATGAGAACTCATCTTAACCGGAAATACCGGTTTATCTCTTTTAGAGCTTAGGGGTTAGGTAATTTCATCTGGGGAAATTTTTGTATTCCTGACTAATCATTTTTTGCCATACTGAAACGCAAAAATATCGTAAGAGGCTCTTGCATCAAACTTCGCTCTAGAATAAGAATTGATATGGCTCATCATCAGGTTTATGTCTTCCTGTGTGTAATTACTAAAGTCCATACCCTTTGGCATTATTCTTCTTATCATTTCATGATTATTTTCACAACCGCCTTTCTGATATGAGAGGCGGGATCGTGCTAAAATACCCTCACTTTATTTCCCTGCATATCGTATTCAAGCGCTTTCAGGATTTAGAACTACCTCCGTTATCAGGAGCAGTACATCGAATATTTTTCCTGAAAATGTCACTATAAGCTCAATGTAGAGCTTTTCAAATATATGTAACCGACCTGGAATCATTGTAGTCTCTAATAAAAGGCAAGCTGTAAGTTCTGCTGTACGAAAGAATACGTATAGAAGACCTGCCTCCTTTTTCCTGCCTTCACACACTGTCACCTTCTACATACGATAGAATCAGGGTAAGTTCGCTTATATATTTCACAGTAAAGTCTTTTGTAAGTCCTGCCTTTTCTGCACTCCTTTGTCTACCTTTTAATGTCTTGCTTTTATTTTTCTTGACTCATTCTTACAGTGCGTGGCATATCAATGTTTCTGCTGGTAAACAGGCTGTTGTTAACATATGAATGAAAAGTGTTTTATCAAATGAAACATGATTTCATCGGAAATGGTTATTAAAAATATGTCTTATGGACTCGTCCTTTAGCAAAAGCGGACTCACTATTCCGTCCAAATGTCGCACTCTTCCACGGTTATGTTAACACCTGTTCTTGACACGGATAATGTTTTCCTGTACCCTGTATCTGCCTCCTTTGCCCCATAAAAATCTTTTTCCAGATCCAAACTGCATTTCATCTTGGCATCCGTTACATACATAAGGTGGCTTTATGGAGAAGAGATGACACGTTTAACGTACATCATCATAACGTGTATACATTTACCACAGCTCATGCAGTTCCTGCTTTTGCTTTCAAACATCTGCCACAGGTGTGCTTTTTGTGCAGGTCTGCAGCTTTTTATGCTGCCAAAAAGACCTCCCATACTCCGCCTTTTGTTCAATAATTATATCCTTATTTCTTTAGAAATAGGTCGTACTATTCTTTTCCTACAATTAACATTATTGAAACTTAATTAGCCAGCATAACCTCTATATCGGAACGCATGCCTAAAGAAAGATGTAGTATTTGCTCATAGTTAAAAACTCCTTTGGTTTATAATATATAACCCTAACCAAATGAGTTCTCACACCCAAATATTTCAAATATGTAATCAGTAAAGTCCATAGATATAAATACAATATTTGGAATAAGTAAAATCCAGTGCAGTTAATCTGAGGATGAATAAGTGGAAATCCATACTAATGCGGACTTTACTTTTTCAAATAACAAAGTGAGAATAGATTTTAAAAAGTATTTTTACAAATATAGTAGATATGTTGTATAATAGGCTGTGATGATATTGTAATTTTAAGGAATGCTAAGATTTGGAATTGCAGCAAGTGCAATGTTTTGCAAGTTTTTGCAAAACAGTTTGCTAATCCCAAATAAATGGATTGAAATTAAGAAAAAGGAGCGTGAACTATGAGTAAGCTGTATGATGTAATTATTCTTGGGGCAGGACCTGCGGCCTTGCAGCAGGTCTTTACAGTGGAAGAGCCAGACTTTCTACTCTTATCATTGAAAAAGGGCAGCGATGGAGGACAGATAGCAATCACATGATGAAATTGAAAACTATCCAGGACAGGTTCTTGAAGAGAGAGTGGTCCAAGCCTTTATTGCCAGAATGACAAAACAGTGTGAGCATTTTGGTTGTGACCGTGTAAGTGATACAGTTGTGTCTGTTGAGCTTAAGGGCGATGTTAAGAAGGTTAACTGTAATAATGGTTCTGATGAAGGAAAGACAGTTATCATTGCGACAGGAGCTTATCCAAGACCAATTGGCTGTGAAGGAGAGAAAGAGTTCGCAAGTAAGGGTGTATCTTACTGTGCTACCTGCGATGCTAACTTCTTCGAAGGCTTTGATGTATATGTAGTTGGCGGCGGAGACTCAGCGGTTGAGGAAGCTATGTATCTTACAAAATTTGCAAGAAATGTTACTATCATTCATAGAAGAGATGAGCTTAGAGCAGCTAAGTCCATTCAGGAGAAGGCTTTCAAGATTGAGAATCTTCACTTTATGTGGGATAGTGCTGTAACAAAGCTTTATGGAGATGGCATTCTTTCAGAGATGGATGTTAAGAATGTAAAGACAGGTGAGGTTACTCACATCGTTGCCAATGAAGAAGATGGAATGTTCGGTCTCTTCGGATTCATCGAAGAATTCCTAACTCAGACCTCTTTCAAAGATACAGGTCTTGAACTTGATGATAGAGGTTACTTTATTACTGATGAGAATATGCGTACTAACATCCCAGGCGTATTTGTAGTTGGTGATGTCAGGGTAAAAGAACTTCGTCAGGTTGTTACTGCAGCTGCTGATGGTGCTATCGCAGCAACAATGTGCGATAAGTATGTAAACGGACTTATCTAATGATGTAATTGATATAGGCAGAAGATAATACATTTTTGGGCAGGATTACTAAATAAATTTATACTTTCGACACTTGTATCGGATAGATAATTTGTAAAATATAATTTTAGGAGGATAGAGATATGTTAGAAGTAAATAAGGGAAACATTTTGGACCAGAGGTACTTGAGGCTGAGGGATATGTATTCGTAGATTTTTACGGTGATGGCTGCGTTCCTTGTCAGGCTCTTATGCCATTTCGTACACGGACTTGCTAGATGAGTTCGAAGGAAAGCTTAAATTCTGTGCACTCAACACTACACAGGCTCGTCGTCTTGCAATCGGCCAGAAGATTTTAGGACTTCCTGTTATGGCTATCTACAAGGGTGGTGAGAAGGTTGAAGAGCTTGCTAAAGAAGATTGTACAGAGCCAGCTATCAGAGCTATGGTTGAGAAGTACGTTTGCAATGCAGTAAAGAGTTTAAAAACTATTCGATTTGCTGTTTGCAAAAAGTCTAAAAACTACTGCGGTATTTGCAAGAATTTTATCAATAATTTCAGTGGTTTATCAGAGTATTGAAAATTTTATTACAACTGTGATAAACTTCAGTATGTAAGGCAATGCGTTTAGAGCATGAGCTTTAACGATATATTGAAACACTTTTGAAAGGAGAATATGATGGCTATCTTAAAAAGACAAAAAGGTAGTAATCATCGGCGATCGTGACGGTGTACCGGGTCCAGCTATTAGTGCCTGTAGAGTTCGCCGGTGGTGAGTAATTTTTGTATCTACTGAGTGCTTCGTTTGAACGAGCGCAGGTGCAATGGATCTTGAAAACCAGAAAAGAGTAAAGGAATTTTCAGAGAAGTACGGTCCTGAGAACGTAGTAGTAGTTCTTGGTGCAGCAGAGGGCGAGGCAGCAGGCCTTGCAGCTGAGACTGTTACAGCTGGAGATCCTACTTTTGCAGGTCCATTGACAGGAGTTCAGCTTGGACTCACAGTATACCATATTTGCGAACCAGAGATAAAAGCAGAAGTTGATGAAAGCGTTTATGATGACCAGGTTAGTATGATGGAGATGGTTCTTGATGTTGACGGAATCATTGAAGAAATGACTAACATATCAGAAACGAATATTGCAAGTATTTATAATTAGCTGCAGTTCATAAAGAGAGTGGCGATGAGGTTTAACTGCCTCATCGCCATTTTTCTGTAAAATGTTAAAATTGTATTTCAATCAAAATATTCATAGCAAAAAGTTACAAAAATAATATGAAATTAACATTTTGGGGATATTAATATATAACCAAGTGATAAGAAGGTAAAAAACAAATTAAAACGAGGTGGAAAAGTATGAACAGTATTATTAAAGGAACAGGTTATGCACTTGGCATACACCAAGATGATAATTCACAATGGTTCTATAGCTGTAACTGAGAAGATTGTAAACCCTGATTCAGAATTCTTAAAGGGTGTACCAAGTCATCTCAGAAGCTCTCAGGACTGTTGTTGATTATTGGCCAAATCAGGTTTACATTGGCAAATGCTACACCAGCACAGTTCAAAAGAGGTAGAATTTCCTTTACTTTGACAAGAAGATGGCAGGTGCTGACAGATATGGTAAGTTTGGTGAGATTATGCCTGAGGCAGAGTTCCTTCTTTTAGTTCAGGCTAGTGATGTATTTGAAGTAGTTATGCTTGAGAAAGGCTTTGTAGCAACTCACAAGGCTGAGCTTGCAGCAGATCCTGTTATCACAGAAGATATAATGGCAAGAGTTCACGAAGGTTTTGAGCTTTCTGAAATTGAGCAGTTCGTTAATAATGACGGTGCGGAAGGCCTTTTATTATGGGGAGACACTTGCAGGCCGTGTTAAGCCGTGCTCACGATATCGATGTTAAACCTTTCGGCAGAAGTTATGCACGAGAACCCTTGTAAACAAGGCATCTAGCGTACTTGCTGTACTTCACTCACTTAAGAGTACAGGCGTAGCTAAAGAAGATGTTGAATATGTTATCGATTGTTCAGAAGAGGCTTGTGGTGATGTTAACCAGCGTGGTGGCGGTAACTTTGCAAAGGCAGTTGCTGAGATAGCAGGCCTTGTAAATGCTACAGGTTCTGATTCAAGAGGTTTCGTGCAGGTCCTGCACGCTCTTATTGAGGCCGCTGCTCTTGTTAAGGCAGGTGCCTATAAGACGGTTGCTGTGATCGGTGGTGGCTGCGTACCTAAAGCTTGGTAGTGAACGGTAAGGACTATATAAAGAAAGGATGTTCCGCTTCTCGAGGATTGTATTGCTTCTTTCTGTATCCTCATTGCTGAGAATGACGGTAAGCCCTGAGATTAACCTTGACATCATCGGACGTCATACAGTTGGTACAGGTTCAGCTCCTCAGAATGTAATCGGAAGCCTTGTAGCGGACCCTCTTGAGAGCGTAGGACTAAGATTACTGATATAGATAAATTTGCTACAGAGATGCAGAACCCTGATATTACTAAGCCTGCAGGTGCTGGAGATGTTCCTGAGGCTAACTACAAGATGATAGCTGCTCTTGCTGTTAAGAAGGACAGATTGAAAGAACTGCAAATCCCTGCTTATCAGAGAGAAACATGGTCTTGTAGGTTTTCGCTCCTCACACAGGGACACATCCCTTCAGGTGCTCCATATATCGGATTTGCAAGAGAGGATATTTTATCAGGCAGTATCAAGAAGGCTATGATAGTAGTAAGGGTTCACTCTTCCTTGGAAGAATGACAAACCTTTTTGACGGTGTATCCTTTGTAATTCAGGCTAATACTTCGCTGACAGCAAGGAAAGCGGAGTATCAGAGGAAGAGGTAAAGGACTTATAGCTAAGGCTACATGAAAGAGTTTGCAGTATCTTTGGTAACAGAATAATCTGAGGAAGGTGGAAATGTAATGGGAAAAAGGAATTGAAAAGATAATTGCTGATACCTTCCTTTGAAATGGCTGAAGGCCTTGAAACAGGAAGCTTCGGTAAGAGACCTAAAGATTGCGCTTACAGGTATGGGTTCTGGAGATGGCGAAGAGACTACCTGAGAGCTGCAGTTGAGGCTACAGAGATGGAATTGATGTACACTACATCGGTACTCTTGAGGCAGAAGAGTTACTACTATTAAGGTTAGTAACGATGAAGAAGGATGATACAAGATGGATGAAATGCTTTGCATCAGGAGAAATTGACGGTGCAGTTACCTATGCATTATCCATTTCCCAATAGGTGTATCTACAGTAGGATCGCATGTTACATCCCGGTATTGGTAAGGAATTATTCATTGCCAATACTACAGGTACTTCAAGCACAGACCGTATTGAAGCGTATGATAAAGAACGCTCATCTATGGTATCATCACAGCTAAGGCTTGTGGAGTTAAAGAGCCAACAGTAGGTATTCTTAATGTAGATGGTGCAAAGACAGACCGAGAAAAGAGCTTAAGAGACTTCAGGAAGGCGGCTATGACATCCGTTTTCACAGAGTCAGCAGGATCTGACGGCGGCTGTGTAATGAGAGGTAATGACGTACTTAGGGCTACTCCTGACACTCATGGTTATGGATTCACTTACAGGTAATGTAATGAGCAAGATGCTTTCTTCCTTCACTACAGGTGGAAGCTATGAAGCAAGCGGATTTGGATACGGTCCTGTATTGGAGAGGGATACAAGAACTTGGTTATGATTATTTCCCGTGCTTCAGGAACTCCTGTTATAGCAAATGCCATCCGTTATGCAGCACGAACTTGTAAGAGGAAAAAGTATTTGATGTGGCTGATGCTGAGTTTAAGGCTGCTAAGAAGGCCGGCCTTTGATAAGATACTTTCTGAGCTTAAGGCTGCTCGTGAGAAGAGTGCTGCTCCAAGTGAAGATGTAAAAGAGCCTCCAAAGGAAATAGTAACAGCTCAGATTCCCGGAGTTGAAGCTATGGATCTTGAAGATGCTGTTAAGGTACTTTGGAAAGAAAAATATCTATGCTGAAAGCGGTATGGGCTGTACTGGTCCTATCATCGAGAGTATCTGATGTAAATAAGGCTAAGTCAGTTGAAATACTTAAGAAGGCAGGATATGTAAGCTAAATTAGCTATATGAAAAAGATAGTGAATTCGGCTGTAGTTTCTTTACACCTGAATGATAAAGATGGCTGCAGCCGAAACTTTTATGTATAGAGGTAGGATTAAAATGAAAAACAAGAAGTTTTGATAGTTACCAATAATCCGTTGGTTAAAGGAAAAATAGAAGGAAAATTATAATATTGAATTTGTAGATGGTGAGTACTATTGATGTAATGGAAAAAGCTCAGGATATGATATCATACAGGTTCAGTACTTCTACACATCCTCATCCGGAAGTATAAAGCCGGCCAGACACCTTACAAGTCAGTAATGATTCATATTGTAAGAGGAAATGTAGATGTGGATTCCCTGCTTATGATAGAGGATGTAATTGATAATTGCAAAAAGATTTGTAAAAGAGCAGACGAATTCAGAGAAGGTACTGATGAAGATAAGAGATTTATTGATTTTACACCAGTATCAAGTGGGATAGAATCATTTGAGGATTTAAAGTAAAGCTTGATAAAAAGAACTGTTAGTCTGAGTGAAATGTAATTTGAGGTTCTTTTTATGAGAAAATCCTAATGTTAAATGAAAAAATTACTGAGAGGAAAATGATCAAAAGATTATTTGTGATAGATTTATAGTATATTGCAAATAAATAAAAATGAATTAAACCGAGGTGATGAATTTAATTTATAAAAACAATCTCCACTACAGATAAATAATCGTTTAATGCAAAAACTGCAATTATCAGAAAAACTACAAAAATAAGTAGTGATAATATAAAAGCTTTATAATGATTGCCTTTTGTGCAAAATTTTAATAAGCGATGCTTGTTAACGCGATAACAAATATTATCCGATATATAGAAAATATATATAACAAATATTAGATTACAAGTTTAGTGGAATATGATATAATATAAAAGGTTTCAAGTAGGAAAATTATTATTTATTTTTCCTATAAATGATTTGAATGGGAATTATAATTTTTGATACTAAACATAAATATTATCGTTCTGGAACGTAACTCAATATGAATATAAATCAAAAATTTTACCATTTGAATCTGTTTGAAAATAAAACACATTATTATTAGGAGGTATGAGTTGTGAAACTGAACTTGGAAAGATTTTATCAAAGACATCCAATTTGCAACAACGCTCAAAGATTGAAGACGGAGTTCTCTATGTGAACAAAGAAGAACTTATCAAGATAGTTCTTGGAGCAGGAGAAACTTTAAATGTGCAGACTTTGACATTGCTAAACCAGGCAGAGTCCGTAAGAATTACTCCTGTAAAGGACGTAATTGAGCCTAGAGTAGAGGTAGAAGGAAATGGAGGCATTTTCCCAGGCGTTGTAGCTCCTGTAGACACAGTTGGTTCAGGAAAGACATATTGCCTGAGGATATGGCAGTAGTTACCTGTGGACCAATCGTTGGTTTCCAGGAAGGTATTATTGATATGACCGGCCTTGGAGCACAGTATACACCATATTCAAAATTGCTTAACCTTTGCCTTATCTGTGAAGGAGTTGATGGTGTTGACCACACGACTACGAGCACGCTGCACGATGGCAGGTCTTAATGTAGCTACATATTGAGCGAGCTTGCAAGAAATCTTACACCTGACGAGACAGTAGATATGAAGCCCTACAATTAAGGAAGGCTTTGAGAAATTCCCGGGACTTCCTAGAGTTGGTTGTGTACAGATGCTTCAGAGCCAGGGACTTCTTCACGATACCTATGTATATGGTGTAGATGCTAAGAAGATTCTTCCTACAGTTCTTTATCCTACAGAGGATATGGATGGAGCTATTATTTCCGGTAACTGTGTTTCTTCTTGTGATAAGAACCAGACTTATGCACATCAGAACAACCCTGTTATCGAGGATTTATATGCAGAGCATGGAAAAGACAATCAACTTTTGTTGCAATATATACATTACAAATGAGAATGTATACACTTATTGGACAAGCAGCGTTCATCAAACCAGACAGCAAAGCTTTGCGAGATGCTTGGACTTGATGCAGTTATCATTTCTGAGGAAGGTTTTGCAACTCTGATACTGACCTTTGATTATGAACTGTACAAAGATTGAGGCTAAGGAATTAAGAAGCATGTTAATATTACTGATGAGTATGCAGGCCGTGATGGTAAGTCACAGTCACTTGCAGATGCAATGTAGTCTGCAAATGCACTTGTAACGGTGGTACGCTAACCAGGTTGTTATTCTTCCTAAGCTTGACAAGGTTATCGGTACTCTTGCTTATGTTGACTAAGATTGCGCGAGCAACGAGCATACACTTAGAGAAGATGGTACACTTGAAGTTGAGCTCAGGTAATTACCGGAGCTACAAACGAAATGGGCTTTTAATACACTTAGTGCGAGATAAGGGAGAAAAATCATATGGCAAAACTTAGAGTTGTTCATTATATCAACCCAGTTCTTGCACAGATTGGCGGCGAGGAAAAAGGCTGATTGAGGCAGCTGAACTCCGTGTAGAGAAAAAGTAGGTCCTGGTATGGCACTTGCTGCAGAGTTTAGGCGAAGAAGCAGAGATAGTAGCTACTATCATCTGTGGAGATAGTTATTTCAATGAGAATCTTGATAAGGCTAAAGCTGAGATTATCGAGATGGTTAAATCACAGAATCCCTGATTATTTATAGCAGGACCTGCATTTAACGCAGGCCGTTATGGTGTTGCCTGCTGCTCACTAGCAGCAGCAGTTAAAGAAGAATTAAATATTCCTGTTGTTACAGGTACGTATGAGGAAAACCCTGGTGGTGGATATGTTCAAGAACCAGGTATATCATCGTATCTACCAAGAATAGTGCAGCAGGTATGAGAGATGCAGTTAAGAAGATGGCTCCGCTTGCACTTAAGCTTGCAAAGGGTGAGGCAATCGGTGCATCTGCAGAAGAAGGATATTTCAACCAGAATCAGCGTGTTAACTTCTTCGAGTCTAAGAGAGGCTCAAAGGAGCAGTAGAAATGCTCCTTTAAGAAGATAGCTGACAAAACCATTTACCACAGAGTATCCAATGCCTGTATTCGATAGAGTGAGCCAGGTAAGGCTATCAAGGATATGAGCAAGGCCACAATAGCTGTAGTTACATCAGGTGGTATCGTTCCAAAGGGCAAACCCTGATCACATTGAGAGTTCAAACGCTTCTAAATATGGTACATACAGTATGGAAGGCCTTAACACTCTTGACAGCACAAATTCAGAGACTGCTCACGGCGGTTATGACCCTGTATATGCAAATGAATTAGCTGACAGAGTAGTTCCTCTTGATGTACTCCGTGATATGGAGAAAGAAGGAGTTATTGGCAAGCTTCACGAGTTCTATTATTCAACAGTTGGTAACGGAACAGCCGTTGCATCTGCTAAGCAGTTCGGTGAGGAGATTGGACAGAAACTTCTGCAGCCGGAGTAGATAAGCGTTATTTTTAACCAGTACGTGAGGGCATCTGTACACGCTAGTGGTGCAACGATGGTTAAAGCTATTGAAGCAACAGGACTTCCTGTAGTTCATATTTTGTACAGTTACACCTATTTCACTTACTGTTGGTGCAAACAGAATTGTACCTGCTATTGCTATTCCTCATCCACTTGGTAATCCTGCATTACCTGCAAATGAAGAAAAGAACTTCGCCGTAGAATCGTTCAGAAGGCTCTGATGCACTCTGCACAGAGGTTGATAAGCAGACAGTATTTGATAAATAAAGTTTAGTTTTGTATTCCTCCGCAAGGCTAATCTTGTGGGGATACATTAAAAATATACCCGTTTAACAAAGTCTCAAATTTGGTTGAGATTTGAGGCAAAAAATTTTATGAGGAGGAAAGGGTATGACAGGTTTAACGAAATTTTTATAATGGCTTTAGATAGCTGTAGAGCCTAGTGCAATGGACCAGCTGCTGAAGTGGTTGATAAAATTAGTGGCTTTGTATGGAACAACATTCTTTTATTTGTTCTCCTTGGTGCAGGTCTTTATTTTTACAATCAGAACAGGTTTTGTTCAGATTCGTCATTTTGGCAGAGCTTGGAACAGAGTTTTCGGTGATTTTTCACTTAGCGGTTCTAAAGCCGGTAAAGATGGTATGAGTTCATTCCAGGCACTCGCAACAGCAATGGCGGCACAGGTTGGAACCGGTAATATCGCCGGTTGTGCTACAGCTATAGTTGGTGGTGGTCCTGGAGCAATCTTCTGGATGTGGCTTGCAGCATTCTTCGGTATGGCTACAATTTACGGAGAGGCTTGCCTCGCACAGGCAACCAAGATTACTGATAAGAACGGAGAAGTAACAGGCGGTCCTGTTTACTACATTACTAAGGCTTTTTGGTGGTGCATTTGTAAGTTCCTTGCAGGTTTCTTTGCAGTAGCAATTATCCTTGCACTTGGTTTTATGGGAAATATGGTTCAGTCTAACTCTATAAGTGATGCATTTAAGACAGCATTTGGTGTTCCTGCTTGGATTATAGGTATTGCAGTTGCTAGTCATAGCAGCATTTATCTTCCTTGGTGGTATTGGGCGTATTGCATCATTTACAGAGAAATGTGTTCCTATAATGGCAGCACTTATCTCTTAGGGTGGTCTTATAATACTTATCATCAATATCAAGAATGTACCTGGTGCATTTGCTTCTATCTTCACAGGTGCATTTACTCCTGAAGCAGTTGTAGGTGGTGGAGCAGGTATTGCAGTTAGAGAAGCTATAAGAAGAGGTGTATCAAGAGGTCTCTTCTCCAATGGAAGCAGGTATGGGTTCTACACCACACGCACACGCTATTGCTAAGGTAGATGATCACAGGATCAGGGCGAAGTTGCTATGGTTGGTGTATTTATTGATACTTTTGTAGTACTTACAATGACAGCTCTTGTAATCCTTTCAACAGGAGTAGTTGAGGTAGGTACAAAATTTGGTTTTGCAAAGATAACATTAATTTTACAGGTACAGCGGTAGCGCAGAAAGCTTTTTGAGCATGGTTTTGCGTGGCTTAGGACCCAAATTTGTAGCACTTTGTTTATTGTTCTTCGCATTCTCTACCATTATTGGATGGTATTTCTTTTGCAAGACAGAATGTTAAATACCTTTTTGGAGATAAGGCTATAGTTCCTTTCACAGTTATGGGTATTATTTGTATCTTCTGCGGATCACTTCTAGGTTGATCTTGTTTGGAACCTTTCAGACCTTTTTAACGCTCTGATGGTACTTCCAAACATCTTTGCACTCTCTTCCTTGGAGGTAAGATAGCTAAGTTTGCTAAGGGTGATAAAGTAGAGATGTAAAGCTGTAAATATGGTGTTACAGATATAAAAATTATATTAAAAGATATTACAGAGGCTGAGAGATTGGTCTCTGTAGTTTAATAAGATTCTATCTTACTGTATTCAGTTAAATATATAACAATAAAAGGGCTGTTTAATTGCAAGAAATTTGCAAAATTGTAGAATACTTGAAAAATTTGCAAGTCTGTATAGTATAATGAATCAGTATATATAGATAAAAATTTATTACTAAAAATATATTTAGGAGGTTACATGAGTAAAGAAAATGTAAAGCTGACTTCACTTACTAAGGCTCCAGGCTGAGCTGCTAAAATAGGGCCTGGAAACCCTTGCTCAGGTTATGGGCAAGTTGCCTAAGTTAAGATATGATGAGAATCTTTTAGTAGGTCTTGATACTTCCAGATGATGCTGCTGTATATAAAGTCAGTGACGATGTGGCTATTATTCAGACACTCGATTTCTTCACGCCTGTAGTAGATGATCCATACCTCTTTGGACAGATTGCTGCGGCCAATGCCCTTAGCGACATCTATGCTATGGGAGGAACAGCAAAGGTTGCCATGAACATAGTTGCTTTCCCTAACTGCCTGTCTCCAAGCGTACTTGGAGATATAATGAAGGGTGGTGCAGACAAGGTAGCTGAGTCAGGGGCACTCCTATAGGGTGGACATTCAATACAAAATGATGTTCCTCTCTATGGACTCAAGCGTAACCGGATTTGTGCATCCGGAGAAAAATACAGAAAACTACGGAGCAAAAAGAAGGTGATATCCTTATCATAACCAAGCAGGTTGGTACCGGTATAGTAAGTACCGCAGCTAAGGTGAGACATGAGCTACAAAGAGGCTTGTGAAGAGGCAATTAAAGTTATGACTACACTTAACCGCCCTGCCAAAAAGAAATAATGGATAATTACTCTGTTCATGCCTGCACAGATGTAACAGGCTTTGGACCCTTGGGGCATGGGAATAGAGATGGCTGGAGCAAGTGAAGTTTCTTTTTGAATTATATGCAGATGAGATTCCTTATGTAACGGAGTCAAAGAGTCTTGCGGAAATGGGAACTGATTCCTGAAGGAGCGTATAAGAATATACTTCGGTTCAAAGGTTGACCTTAGTGGAGTAAAGGAAGTGTATGGAGACTTACTCTTTGATCCACAGACCTCAGGCGGACTCTTATATGCAGTAGAAGCTAAATATGGTGACGAGATTATCAAGGCTTTGAAAAATTCCGAACTTGCTACTGAAGTAGCTATAATCGGAAAAAGTAATGTACCTAAGAAAGAAAAAACTAATATGATGGAGATAAACTTGAGTTCTGGCAGAAAATGTCGGACCTGATCGGATTTTCTGCGCGGAAAGAAGGGAAATGGATAAGAATGATTGATAGGAGTATACCCAAGGTGGATATACTCCTTGAGAAGGATGAGATAAAGGCAATAATAGTCAGAATACGGACACGAGATGAGTTATGGATATCATATAGGGAGGAGACAGACAGGCTCCGCCTTTTTGATAGCAGACGAGACTGAAACAGGGCTTAAATCTAAGATGAGATAATCTTACGGAAACAATCGTAAATGAAGTAAAGAATCTATTCAAACCTAAAGTAAGAAAAGCAAATCAACGGTACAGGAACCATACTTCATACCAACCTTGGTCGTGCACCTATTACCAGGACTCAGGCAGAATTGCTTAAAGACATAGTCTGCGGTTATTCAAACCTTGAGTACAATCTTGAATCAGGCAAGAGGGGAGAGCGTTATTCGCATTTTTGAAAAACTCTTATGTAGAATAACAGAGCTGAGGCCGCTATGGTGGTTAACAACAATGCAGCCGCAGTTATGCTCATCCTCAGCACTATGGCAAAAGGCGGAGAAGTAGCGTTGTATCCCGTGGCGAGTTTATAGAGATAGGCGTAAGTCTAGAATACCTGATGTTATGAGACAAAGCGGTGCGAAGCTTGTGAGAACAGGTACTACCAACAAGACACATCTTTCTGACTATGAAGAGGCAGTCACTGAGAATACTAAGGCTTTCTTAAAAGGTACATACCAGTAACTACAGTATAGTAGGCTTTACCCAGAGTGTTACGGCAAGTGAGCTTAGCTCTTGTCGAAGATAAAGGACTTCCTATTATTGAGGACCTTGGAAGCGGTGTGCTTTATTGATCTTGCTAAGTTTGGTCTACACACGAGCCTACAGTACAGGAAGCAATAGAAGCAGGAGGGATGTAGTCTGCTTTTTAGTGGAGACAAGCTTCTTGGCGGACCACAGGGCGGGTATCATAATAGGTAAGAAAGAAATACATCAATATGATGAAGAAGAATCAGCTACCAGAGCGCTTAGAGTTGATAAATTCACTGTTACCGCACTTGAACTTGTATTACTTTGCATACTTAAATGAAGAAAAAGCTATATCCGAGATACCTGTTCTTAAGATGATTAGCGAGACCTATGACTCAGGTTAAGGAAAGAGCGGAAGGCTTGCAGATATTCTTAGAGATAAGTGTAAAAATGCTGAAAATAACCATAGAAGACTCATGAATCGCAGGTGGAGGAGGCTCTGCCTCTTGAAAGAACTCAAAAAGTGTGTCTGTAGTTATTAAGCCAAAAATATAAGTGTAACTTCCCTTGAGGGAGATTATGCACCACCCAGACCAGCAATAGTTGCAAGGACAGCAGAGGATGCTATTTGGATGGATGTCCGCACCTCCTTGACGAAGACTTTGAGACTATTGGCAGCCTGTTTGGACGTGTGCTTTAATGAAACATATTATTATTGGAACTGCAGGACATATCAGACCATGGCAAGACCACCCTCATACGATGTATTCTACAGGGCGTAATACCGACAGGCTTACAGGAAGAACAAAAGCGTGGTATTACCATTGAGCTTGGATTTACCTGGTTTGACCTTAAAGACCATACCAGATGGTGGTATCATAGATGCCGGACATGAGAAATTTATAACAACATGGTTGCCGGAGTAGTCGGCGATGGACCTTGTGCTGATGGTTGTGGCGGCAGATGAGGGAACTATGCCTCAGACTAAGGAACATCTTGATATACTTTGGGCTTCTTGGCATAGAAAAAGACAATTCTGGTGCTTAATAAATGTGACACTGTGGGATGAAGAGTGGCTTTAAAGATGATGGAGGAAGATGTCAAAGAAGAGCTTTAAGGGAACGATAATGGAGGGTGCTCCTGTGGCTAGGTATTCACGATGACGGGAGATGGTATAGAAGAACTTAAAGAACTTATACTCATATGGTCAAGGACGATGTTAAGGAAAAGGATGTAAACAGCATACCTCGTCTTCCTGTAGACCGTGTATTTTCTATGCCGGGCTTTGGAACTGTTGACCGGAACCCTGCTTTCAGGCTCAATAAGTAAAAATGATACCTTGAGGTATTTCCTATAGGTAAAGAGTGCAAGATAAGGAATATCCAGGGCACGAGACCAATCAGGATAAAATGCGAAGCCGGACAGAGGGTGGCTCTTAATATATCTAACATACATAAGGATGAACTCACAGGGCTGTGTCATTGCGCCTGTGGGAAGTATGGAGAATCTGCGCCTTATGGATGTAAAGCTAACAGTACTAAAAAGATTCCAATAGAAATATTAAAAATAGAGACAGACTTCACCTGTTTACGGAACTCAGTGAAATCCTCTGTAGGGCTATACTTCGACAAGGATGAGCTTGCTCTGGAGAGACAGGGCTTGCACAGCTCTACTTGAAGAGGAGCTTGCAACCAAAAAGAGGCGACAGGTTCATAGTCCGCTTCTACAGCCCTCTTTGAGACTATCGGTGGAGGTATAGTCCTAGAGCCAAATCCTAGAAAGAAAAAGCGTTTCAATGAGGATGCCATAGAAGAACTGCTAAGAGGAATCTGGTTCTCTTTGCAGATGTCTGCGAGCTTAATATAAGGGGCTGAGACTGAGGGATTTGATTACCTTAAAGACCTTGCTAAAAATATGTCGCATTCCGCAGAAGAGCCCGCCTTATCTGGATGAACTTATTGCTGATGGCATTATTTATGAATTTTCCTAAGAATAAGGATATTTTCTTCTGGCACAGGGACAATGCATTTATTCTGTCTCAGGAAATTGTCAGGATTTGAAGAAATTTATGAAAAATATCCTTACAGGGCAGGAATAAAGAAGGCTGAGATACATTCATCCTATATGAAAAAGGTAAAATTAAAATGTATTTGAAGAATGTATCAATAAGCTTGTTTCGAGAACCTCATAGAAGTAAGAAAATGAGTATGTAGTGCCTGCCGAGTTATGAGATAAATAAGGATGAAACCTACCTTCTATAGAAAAACTGCTTACGGATACTTTTGAAACTGTCAAGCTATGTCTTTTAGATTTTCAGAAATCGACAAGAAAAGTATAGTGATGAAGTGGTGATGGATGTACTTAGAGTGATGATGGATGAGGAAAAAGGCTGTAAAAGTCGGCATCGAGTTGAAATGTATACAATGAAGCACTTTATGGATGCAGCAGAAGCAAAGGTAAGGGAACATTTTAAGACAAATGAAATTATTACTATTTCAGAAGTAAGGGAAATGTTTGAAACAAGTAGAAAATGTGCTAAGCCAATAATAGAATATATGGATGTGATAAAGGTAACAAAGAAGGTTGGCGCAGAGACGGAAAGGGTGGCGTATTAATGACATTAAAAACAATTGGAAGCATTCGTAAAGATTGCCAATAATAGAAGCTTTTACACTTGCTGCAAAGGGAGCTGTTCATTACCCAGCCTACGGTGAGCGCCTATATCAATAACCTGGAAGAAGAGCTGGGAGTCAGGCTGTTTGACAGGACAACCAAAGAGGTTCAGTTATCAGATGAGGGAGACAGAATCACCTCTATGCCAAAGAGATACTTGAGCTTGCTGACAAGATACAGAATTCATTTTCAATGGATGAAGACAGTAGAGGTAAGACAGGGTGGTTATATCTACCTCTTCTATACCTGGGACAGTTCCTTGTACCCGAGATTCTTTCAGCATTTCAAAAGAAATTCCCTGATGTAGACTTTAAGGTTAGGGAAACTGACAGTGCAGGGGTGGTGGAAGATATTACCAACCATATGGCGGACATAGGACTTTCAGGTACAGAGATTAATACTAATAAATGTAACTTCATTCCTTTTTATGACGATGAACTCATCCTGGTAACTGAGAATTCTGAGAAATACAGAAAAATTAAAGAAAAGGAAACTAATCTTAACTGGATTAAGAATGAAGACTTTATTATGAGAGAAAGTGGTTCGGGCACAAGAAAGGAGGCTATTAAACTCTTGAAAGCCGAGGGATATCTCAGGATGAATTAAAGGTAAGCGCAACCTTTGGCAAGACAGTTACAGTAATCAATTCTGTTATCAACGGTCTTGGCTACAGCTTTGATGATGTCGAGGCTTGCGGTATCCGGAGAGCTGAGAGAGGAGAACTCCTTGAATTTAAGATAAGTAAGGAGGGCGGTTACAGAAAGCTTTTATCTGGTAACAGAGAAGAAGAACAGGCTTTCAGACGGCTGTAAAAGACCTTATGGGAGTAATTGCCAAGCTTTACACAAGATTAGTATCAAGGAAATTTAATTAAATATAGCAGCTTGCTTAAGCCACATACAGGTGTTACACTTGTTATGTGGCTTTTTGAATGGATAAATTAGGCTAAGAAAACAGCTTGTAAGAGATTAAATAAACGAAAGCTGTAAAGTAAGCTAGGTGAACGGAGGAGGAAGTATGAAGAAGTGTTTGTTTTATGGGGATTCAAATACCTATGGAGTAGATGTAAGGGGGGAGGACATAGTGGGCGAGATATCCTGAGAATCAAAGATTTACGGGTATCTTAGCAAATGAATTAAAGGGTGAATGGGAATTCATCATAGAAGCTAAGGTGGGAAGATGTATACCATCTATGGACTTTGAACTTGAAGAATTTGAAGAAGTATTAGAGAAGCGCAGAGAGATAGACCTCTTGGCTATTATGCTTGGAACCAATGATTATCTAAGCTATAGCAAGCCTGATGCAGATAGGGTGAGGGAGGATGAAGGCTCTGATAGACAAGTTATTTGAAAATGAAGCTCACAGCAGTAGAAAGACGAATATACTGCTTATAGCTCCTCCTAAACTTGATTTTACAGGTGACAGATACTATGAAAAGTTTAGCACCTGGATGGAGGCTTATCTAAGGCTCTTCATAAGGTGGCAGAGGAAGAGGGAGTGCATTTTGCTGATGTAGGCAGCCTTGACTTGCTCGCTTGAAAAGGATGGAATCCACCTAACTATAGAGGCTGAGGAGCCTGTGGCTAAGTATTTGTTAGATGTATTTAGAGAATTGAAAGTATGAAGATTAGCTTACAAGGAAGACGGTATAAATGTAGAAAACAAAATATGGGATACTAAAAAATAGAAAAGAGTAAAGAAAAATAGGAGATGAATATGGATAAAAAGGCTAATATTTTTAGCAAAAAACTATTTGCAGAGCTGGTTTTTAATACCGCCTACATAGAAGGCGCTAAAATGTTACATTTCCGCAGACACAGGCTATCATTGACGGTGCAATAGTAAACAATGTACCGGTATCGGACATACAGACAGTATTAAAACTTATGGGATGCTCGAAAATCTATGCTAGATACCCTTGATGAACCACTTACATTAGAATATATATAGGTAAGATAAACAGCCTGGTATCCAGGAATGAAAGCTTAGAATGGGGAGTGCTTAGAAGCGGTACAGTAGGAGTAGGAGGAACAGATTATTCACTCGCCTATTCCCGTCAAAAGCCGATGTAGAAAAGAGAACAGACGAAATAAATAATATCCCTGATATCTATGAAAGGGCGATAGAATATTTTTGTTATTCTGTAAGAGGACAGCTTTTTGGGACGGAAAATAAGAGGACTTCAACTATAGTAGCAAGTAAAATACTGATAAGTGAGGGCAAAGGAGTGCTGGACCATAGGAAAGAAGGAAGGCTTTGAGCTTTAATGAGGCACTTTACATTTTTATGATACTGCTGACAGCAGTCTGCTAAAAGAATGTCTTATGGAATGTGGCAAAAGGAGGAACGAGGCTTGTATTAACAAAATAGTCATCTCATTTCTATTACCGGAGGTATAAGTATGCAAGTGTACAAAAATGTAAATTTACAGATAATCCAAATTATATACTCAAAATATATAAGAGAAACACTGGGACAAAGCAGTGAGCTTACGAAGGAATATGCAGTGAAGCCGCTTTATGAAAGATATGAAACCGGAGAAATGAATTAAACCTTATAAGACTTTTTTCTTTTTGGAGAGAATGGGGGTATCTAATGAGAGGTTTGAAGTTATGATTCCTGACTATATTTATGAGTTTTATAAATGGTATGAAAACTGTATGAAATTAACAGAGCGAAGAGACTGGGAAGGTTTGAAAGCAGAGAGAAGTAAATTTGATAAGCTTGAGTTAGAAGATAAAGAAATACAGCTGTATAGAGATTATATAGATTATATAATAGCCAGGTATGCAGACAAAGATAACGAAAAGCACATACCTTTATACACAAAGCACTCAGCCATACTGTAAAGGATATAGAAGCCATAGCTAAAGAGAAAAAGAGATTGTCTGTATTTGAATGGAATATATTTATCGAATCTTTATGATTTGAAATATGAAATGAAGCCTCGATAACAATGCTGAAAATAACTGATATGTTATATGACCTGTATAATTATCATAAAGGAAATACGGAAGAAATTATTATAATGTGTAAGATACTTCCTAAACTTGGTTTAAATATACTGTTAAATGAGTAAGACAGGCTTCTATCAGCCAAAAGAGTTGAGATAGAAAAAGGAAAATTCTGGACATTTTGATTAAATATTATAGCTGGGTGAGTACCTGAGTATTGAGGTTGCTGTGTTCTAGACACCAGAACACACTCATGAGAAGATACTATACAGTAAGCAGAGGGAGGCATTGGTAAGAACGATATATGGATTTTCAGAAGAATACAGAATAGAAATGCTTTAGAGAAGCTTATCCAATCTATACTCTTTTAGTGATACAATATAAAAGGGCGCACAGAGAAAAATTAGGACTTACTACCGAGAAGGTAAGCGAGGGTATCTGTGCTTTTGAAACTTATTCAAGATATGAAAGAGGAGTAAAATATCCTAAAAGGAAGAACCTAAGCAGATTAGCTGAAAGAGCTTGAAATGGACTGGTTTTTAATAAGAGGAGATATGGAAGTTGATGACTGCATGAGTCTCTGGTTTTAGCCACAGAATGTGAAGATTAGCGGCTACTAAAGAATTGATGCATTTAGAAAGAATAATAGAGAATTAAAAAGATAGGGTTGATATGGAAATTCCAAGGAATAGGCTGGCGGTAGGATTTTTGAGCTGCTCACAAAGAACAGCAGTAAAGTGGACGATAGAAGAATTAGAGAAATTGCTTTCTATAACAGACAGTGACGTGGGATGGATTATTCTTTTCGAGGATAGAAAATGATATTTTAAATTATATTTTTAGTCTGAAGGGGGAAAAAGTGGAGAAATAGGAATAAAAATTGACAAAGAGCTTATTAGATAATGAGAAAAGAGTAACAGATGGACATTATACTTCTATAGCTAGATCTTGCTTGTTCATATACGATGTAAGAAATTATGATAAAAGTTATAAAATATGCATAGAACTTATAAATGAGATAATGGATGAGATAATATTTTGCTTATGAATTTGTTGTCTTGCTTGATAGAAGCAGATGATAAAAGGAAATATAGAACAGGCAGAAGAACTCGCTATGATTTGTTCTATATTTCCGAGTTATATGAAAGATATGACAGTGATATGGTGAGAACCTATTATGAAAAACACTTTTGATAAAAATATTAGGTGGTATTAGCCTCTTCTGCTTCGAATTTCTATACTATCATTTGAAGATGGTCTTTTCACAAATAAGCATTGAGCAGAGGAGGTATTAAACTTGAACAAACTGAAGCTAAGCTTAATAAAAACATAGCTGCAAATACAAAAGATAAAACAAGCTTTTTAATAGGTACTTTTGTTTGATTTAGTCATAATGAAAAACCTCGCTTTCTTTTGAATTAAAATTTAATTGTCGGTTGCAATGTGAACTATAATATTTGGTAGATGACACATTTTCTGAAGAAAAAGATAGGCTAAATTTTTCAGAAAATGTTTGATGGTCTCTTTTGATAAAGGTGTGGGTACGATGTAGACACTTGATCAAGGACAGGAAGTGAGAGGCTGATAAATATACAGCGTGGAGCTTCTTGTGAGAAACAAAAATAAATTTGTAAGTTCTATATTAAAATGACGTAGATTTATGAAGATATCAAGTCGAAGTGAAGAAAGGAAAATAAAACTATTGTTTAAGTTAGAATTGTTGCATTTGCCTGATGTTTGCTCTGACTTGGTTTTAGTTCAAGTGTGTTTGCTGATACAAGGAAGAAAAATATAAATATTCAAACTGAGCTTTTTAAACCAAAATGAAATGAGTGAAAAGAGAAGCGGGTATATTATGCTTCTATAGAGGAAGAGGTAGAAAAGAGTATCATATGGTGAAGACTTTGATAAAAGATTGGTTTAGAGAAGAGCTGATTTATGTATTGGAAACAGAAAAATTCATTTGAAAAATACAATCTTAGATTACAATGAGTTGTACCATTTGCCGGAAGTTGGATTCTGATGTTAAAATAAGAAATGATATTGCAGCAGCAGCAATCAATGCTGCAATTGATAAGCCTCTTTAGCAGCAGGCGTAGGTTCAGTTACTGCATTAGTAGAATGGGATTGAAAGAAGCAAGAAGAATTTCACAAGAACATTGACTTCACAATTAAAAGCATGGGGGCTTGGAACCTTGCAGTTTCATTAACAGTTGCAGTAGATTTTATTTTTAATTTACTTGATCCAGGAACCAAAATAGCAGAGTATTTGGATAGTCAGGATAGTTTTCCTAATAACGGATTTATAGATATTATTTTGTAGGAGTTTATATGTTTGAACAATTACTCAATCAGGAGTGTTTGGTGTTATCTTTTGTACTTAGTTTATATATTATATATAAAAACAGAAAACTTCTAATAAAGTATTATATATGCAGATTGGAAAAACAGGTACTAAAGTGGTTGTATATATAGTTACAGTGATTATAATTGCTATGTTGATGATATATTTGAAATCTATTAATGTACTACTGGATACTGTATAAAACCCTGTAATGCCCTTTTGTACTGCACTAAATGGTATTTCTGTTTCTATAGTATGGAAAAAGCTGTGGCTATCGGATAAAAGAATAAGTAGAATAGTCAAATCAATTTAGTCAAGCATAATAAACTAAATCGTATTTGACCATTTTAACTTAATTAGAGGTGGTATAATGTAGTCACTTTTTCAAGGTTAGAAGTGAAATCCAGATAAATAAGTAGAATGAGACTTGCGGTAAGAACCATAAATGGAATTTTAAAAGTCTTATAATTTTACATATTTGAATACTACACGAGAATATTAAAGGAAGGTATCCGGAGTTGAAGAAGATAAACATATTAAAAATAATTATAATTTCTATAGTAGCTGTAATTATGCTCTAAGTATAGGGAAGAATCTGAATTTAACCACAACAATAACTTACTGGTTGTTTATTGATAATGTTTTTAAGAGTCAAAGAAAACAATGAAAAATATTTCCGGAATCTTCTGCTAATGTAGTAAATAAAAATGCAGATAATATAGTATCTTCAATAAATGAAGAAGATAAAAGCAGAGTATCCTCTTCACAAAAATTTAATAATGAAGAAAAATAACATTTTTGAAGAGATTAGTAAACAACATGTATAAACAAAGGTTGATTACAATAGAATGATAATATTGAAAGTAAATATTATAGTTTACAATCCACAACACATCAACATCTATTAGGAGAATTTAATTATTGTGATGATTTGGAGATGGTAGATAAAGATGGAATACACAGACGGTTATTCATATTTGATTGTAAAATGCAACAATAGAATGTTTAGAAGTGGATGAATTTTTGTAGTATTAAGTTTAGATTTGCAAATGTATAATGATACTAAGTGGGAAGGTGGTAGGAGCGCTTATCGCCAAATAATGATGTGCCAATGAACAGTAAAAAGTGCTATGATGGTAAAAATGAAAAGGGAGACAAAAGAGATTTTTAATTTAGTATTTTTAGTAGAGGACAAATTCATAAAATGACAAGGCTGTGGATTTTTACCTGTATTAATGAAACACTGGTTCCGCCCGGAACTAATGATGAATATAAATCTTTAGTAAAATTAGATTATAGGAATACATCTTCTGCAATAGATGTAAACAAAGATAAAAGCGTCTTTTGAAGAGATTAGTAAACAAATATGTGGTATAGTTGTAACGTAAAATGATGTTATTAAAACTGCCTATAACAGATATACCATTAATAAAAAGTTTCGACATCTAAAAAGCTGGAGACTTTCAACTATTCAGATAACTGAGGGATGTTGATAAGCAGGAAATGCAATAGACTGGTTATTCTTATTTTATCGTTAATACATCTTTGGAATGTTTAGATGTAGATGAGGTAATTGAGGTTTTTATTTAAATACTATAGATATGATGAGTATAAGGATACTATGCAGCAGACAGGTTATGAGAGTGCTGACTTCCAAATAATGATGTTCCAATGAGCAATAAAAGTGCATTTAAGGTAAAAATGAAAAAGGGAGAAAGAGATTTTAATTTAGTATTCTTAGGTAGAAGATAAATTTATAAATGATAAAATGTAGATTTTTACCTTGATATTAATGATAGAGGAGCTTCACCGAAGTGATGATGAAAATAAATGTAGTAAAATTAGATTATGTAAGGTAGTAATTAATGAAAACTAATTTATACTAATGAAATAAAGAGAGCCTTTAATACTATAGGTATGAAACTGGCTTTGCTTATAGGCTGCGTTTATCTATATGGATGTTGTGTCAGTAATATCACCTCAAAGCAGCCAGATTGGTTATGAATTATCTGTTGAAGCTGATAGATCCGATATATATGTGCCAACAGGCTTATTTAATAACTGGATGGGGAAATAGAGCTATACCCGATTCAATGCTATATATTTTACCTCATATTGCCGCTTCTGCATTTCCCTTTGGGAGCTCATTTTGAGGACAGGAAAAAGTGGATATATTATAAATGTATGTACTAGAGTAGATAAAAAAGACTTATTATAAGGCTAAATATCTGGCTGTATTTTTGTCAGGTGGAGTAGCAGTTCCACGCCGTTGCTGCTAAACCTGATAATGTCATCGATAGCTACCTGCACTTTTGCCTGATAATGGCTCCACTGGGACAATATCACCTGTAAACCATCTTTATATGAACTCTTCTTTACATCCACTGATATATATACTTATGCTTTTATAGTTATTGATTTTTCTATTTGCAGGAGTATTAGCTGCACTTTCACTTAGTTACACATATTTTACGGAGCACAAGTTTGCGTACTTATAGTGCCTTTGTATTATATATATTTACTCCTGACAAATTTAATCAATAGAACGGAATATTCTGTTCTTTATGTTAAATGGTGGAGCAAACAATAATTACTTATTGGTATATATGCTTTATTTTCTGCTGTTTTTGTATTATCCTATATAGTTTTATGTGGAAAGGGAAGAAACAGGATGTTAAAGCGCATTTAAACTTAATCATTATATCCATGTTTTTATTCTGTGCCTTATTCCTCTACTATGCTTGCCAGTCCATATAATGGGATATATTATTATAGGGCACTTTACACTTTGGCTGATGCCTATATTTATGGATCCAAGGGTCTATGGTATGCTTATGTTACCTTTTTGTCATCATATTATTTACCAATTTAATAAAGTATGATGATGAAGCAAACTGTTTAATTCGCCTTGGGAGTGTGAAAAATTAATTGGCAGAAGAATGAAGAAAGGAATTTTATTTTCTGCCATATGCACTGTGTTTGTGATGATAGTGGTGACCTTTTATTAGCAGTTTACAGACTGGAACTCTTATCAACTGGGGGAGTGAGAGCAGTATTTACTTAGTTAAAACTGAACATTCTTCTAATATAGGTTTTATAATAGTTTTTATTATCGCTGCTGTTACACTGCTTATAAGAAACTTTTTGTAGTGCCTTTGGATTAGTATTCTTGGATTTGAGGCTTCATAACAGCGTTATAACATTTATAATTCTGATTTCAGTTGTAGTTTTTTGAAATGTTTCAGAGGATAATTCCGCTATTTTTGTAATTTTAACCATTGATTATAAAATGTGGGATAGCACGGGAATTAAGGCAGGTTATTTGTTATACATTATTTTAACCTGCATTATATATTATGTATTGATGAAACAGTGTATTAAGAAGAAGGAGTGGATTTAGTGGCTGATAATATCCTTTTTATTAAAAAGGCAGATAAAAATGATGATGTTAAAAATGGAATTTGCAGAAGATATAAAATATATTTGCTTTTTCATCATACTGCTTTCTGTCATTTTAGCATTTTGGAATAAGGAAAAATTAGCTTGAATATGGATAATCAAAGCAGGCCTTATCGACTATCTTATGTATATTTTTCTGGTAAAGAAGAGGTTGGTGCGCTCACAAATCAGGATATTTTTGATATATCGATAGCCTGGCTGTTTGTACATATATAGTAATATTTGGAATAGGCACATATCCGAAAGCAGAGTACACTGAAAAGGGATACCAGTTTTTAATAAGAGCAGGAAAATAAATGGTGCTGGTGGATTGGAAAATGTGTATATTTTCTTAGTGTAGTCTCTTTATTATTTATGTATAGTATTTACAGGCTACATATTCTCAGAATTAAATGGAGGCAATAATACTGTAATTAATAAAGAAATTTGTGAAAGAATGTTGAGAGTTGATATTAGTAATATATCTGGTATTAAGATGTATTTATGCCTTGTAATAATGCCGGTATTGCTGTGTTTTTAGTTATTAGTTTTGCCTGTATGTCCATATTATTTCTTACTAACAATATTTTAGCTATAATAATGCTAATGGGTTATTTATCGGTATCTGCATACTGTTGTAATGCCCTTTGTTGGGAAATTATACGATGTTATTAAGAGTTCACAAAATGCCATTTACCATAGGAATTATTATTTCTGTAATTGTCTTATTCTTTATGTGGAGTCTTGGGGTACAGATATTTTAACAAACTGGATATTTATGGCAAAGAACAGAGGGAATCTAAGATGCATGTAGAAATAGAATATTTAACAAAGATAATTGATAAAAACAAAGTATTGGATGATGTTTTCGGAAATGAGTAAAGGGAAAATTTGTGGAATAAAAGGTAAGAACGGCAGTGGAAAGACTATGCTGCTTCGTGCTATTTGTGGTTTAATAAAGTCCACTGAAGGGCTGGTAAGGGTTAGCGGTAAGCAGATAGGAAAAAGATGTGACATTTCCTGACAGTGTAGGAGTTCTGATTGAAAATCCCGGCTTTATTCTCATCATTATCAGGATACGATGACATTCAAAAATGCTAAGCGATATAAAGGGGTTAATAGGAAAAGAAGAAATGAAGTTATAATGGAAAGGGTTGGGCTTGAGAAAGCCTGCTTTAAGAAGAAGTATAAAACATATTCTTTGGGACGAAACAAAAGCTTGGAATTGCAGCAGCTATAATGGAATGCCCTGAATTAATCCTGCTTGATGAGCCGACTAATGCCTTAGATGAGGAAAGTGTAAGAAAATTACTTGATATTTTAAAAAGAGGAAAAGGAAAGAGGAGCCTGCATAATACTGGCTTCATGATGATATGGAGGAGTTAACTTTGTTATCTGACATTATTTTTATAATGGAAGAAGGAAGAGGAGGAAGGCAGAGTGAAAAAGGGGCTATTGTAGGTGCAGTTATTTTACTTGTTGTATTGTATGCTTCAGAGTGTATAAAGTAAATAGTGAAACTCCGTGAGTTAAGGAAGATATGATACCATTTGGGACTGAGAGAGAAGTAACTAACGGTGTAACTATGAAGGTAATGGATACACAGTTCTTTCTAAAGAAGAAGCAAAAGGAGAAATATGATTAGGATTTGGAAATTAATGAAGAAGCGAAAATATTCTTGGTTAATGTAATATATTTAAACAAGACTAATAAAAAGTAAAACTGTGGATACCAGACCTAACTCCCATTGAAAAACAGGATATTCAACAGCAACTGAAATAATGCTTTACTCTTTATGCAATCAATTTGACTTAGATTTACCTTTGAAAGCAGGTGAAAAGAAAGAAGTAATATTGCCTCATATCTTATTTAAGTTTCAATTTGAGCAAGGGTGAATGGGAGAAATTAGAAGATGAAGTGTTTTTATATCTCTAATTCCAGATATCCCGTAAAGACAAAGTGGATGTTAAAATAAAGAAACGCATAAGCTTGCTGATATTTAGGGACATCTCTATCTTTTGCTAAGTCGGGTTTTACAAAGGATATATGGAAAGGATGAGAATATTGACAAGGTTAAACTGGTTAGTTATGATATTGTTTAAGCAATTAAGCTATCGAGAAAATATCACTAAGCATAGATATTCTTTATAGGAGGTTATATGTTTGAACAATTAATTCAAGTAGGAGTGTCTGTTGTTATCTTCGCTATTAGTTTAGATATTATATATAAAAGTAGGAAATTTCTAAAAAGAGTATTATGTATGCAGATTTTAAAACAAGTACTAAAGTGGTTGTATATATAGTTACAGTATAACTGCTATGTTGATGATGTATTTGAAATCTATTAATGTACATTGATATGATAAAACCTGTAATGCCATTTGTAATGCATTGATGGTATTTCTTATGGTTGCTATAGTATGGAAAAGTTTTGGCCATCGGATAAAGAATAAAATTGAAAAGCCAAAATACAATTTAGTTTATTATTTTTGACTAATTGTATTTGACTTAAAAGCTAAGTGAAGATGATATAAATAAGTTTAAGAGAGACTTACATACTTGCCAATTTCTGGAATAATATATAATAATTACGGAAATATTACGAAAATTATTAAAACACCTAGGGGGACAATGAGAACCAAGATAATAACATTTGGATGTATAATGCACATGAATGATGATTGGTAGTGGAGTGAAGACTGTAAAGCAGAAGAAACAGTTGTAACAGACTCTGCAATTGAAACCATAGTTGATGAAGTAAAGAGTGAAAAGGCTGAAATTCTGCCTGAAGAAAAATCCGATGAAGAAATAAGTGCTGAAGAAAATTGAGGTAGAGGAAGATGAGACTCTCTGGAAGGCAAGGAGAAAAGGCAAGCAAGAAGATACAACAAAGAAAAGTTCTAATAAAACAGTGAAGAAGGCTGGAAAAATCGAGAAGGTCAAAAACTGAAAAACAGTCTAAGGATGTAATTAGCACACAGATGAAAATTTAGATTCTCGTTTGCGTTACCTTCCGTGAAGCAGGCAACCAGTCTTATAAGGGGAAGCCACAGCAGCTAATGCAGTTATAAAACAGAGTACTTAGTAAGTGTCAAATACAATTACGTGTAATCTATCAGAAATATGCAGGGCGTTACCAGTTTGCTTTTATGTACTCCTGGTGAACTTGATCAGGCTATGAAGAACTACGGAAAAGAATACAGGCTGGAGAGCAGCTTATGAAAAATCCTGTATCAGGGTTTGTAGGATGCTTTTGCAGGCAAGACCTCTACTGACAGGAGATATCATTTCTTTAGACTTCACTACAAAGGTGTTGAGGACTGGAGTCCGACGGAGTAAAGATTGACGATACCTATTATTACAATTAGTTAAAATTTACTGATTATTAATTAAAATCTTCAGAATGACATGTGGTAAAACATAAGTGTATATCCTGAGATTTTGAAAATATCTGATTCAAAATCTCCCAAAAGATATGTTTTATAGCATATAGCTTGAATTGTAGTATTGTATATACTTTTTATGAAAAAGACAGAATTATTGATGTCTGATTTTTATGGTAGTATGGTAAAGATATGTATATTGAATGGAGGCTTCTTATGGAAGAGAAATACAGAGAGAGTATCAAGGAATTTTATCGAAGACGTATTGACAAAAGATATAGCCGAAAGGCAGGACTCAGAAGGTAATGTAACCAGATTCCGCTGAACCCAACGGATATTTACATATAGGACACTGCGAAGTCAATTCTTCTGATCGGTCTTGCTAGGAGTATGGCGGACAGTTCAATCTAGATTTGACGACACCAATCCCACCAAGGAAAAAGACGAGTTTGTTGAGTCAATAAAGGCTGATGTAGAGTGGCTTTGGTGCAGACTTTGAAGACAGATGCTATTTTGCGTCCAATTACTTTGAAGAGATGTACGAGGCAGCAATTAAGCTTATAAAGAAGGGAAGGCCTTTTGTATGTGATTTGTCTCAGATGAAATCGAGAGAATACAGAGGGTACTCTTACAGAGCCTGGCAAGAACTCACCATATAGAGAGAGAAGCATAGAAGAGAATCTTGATCTTATTTGAGAGAATGAAAACGGCGAATTTCCTGATGGAAAGCAAGGTTTTAAGAGCAAAGATGAACATAAGACTCTCCCAATATGAATATGAGAGATCCTGTAATTTACAGGATTGCAAGAATGACACCATAATACAGGGTGATGCTTGGTGTATCTATCCTGTATGACTTTGCGCACCCAATTGAAGATGCAGTTGAGAGTTATACATTCTATCTGCACCCTTGAATTTTGAAGACCATAGACCTTTATATGACTGGGTGGTAAGAGAACTTGAATATGAGAATCCTCCTAAGCGAGATAGAGTTTGCAAAGCTCTCACCTTACCAATGTGGTAACCGGCAAGAGATATATTAAGAAGCTTTGTAGACAATGGAATAGTTGATGGTTGGGATGATCCAAGGCTTCGTTACCATAAGCGCACTTTAGGAGAAGAGGCTATACTCCTGAATCAATTAGCTGTTTATGGAGCTTTCAGGCGTAACAAAGAGCAATGCATCTTCTGACTATGCTATGCTTGAGTACTGCATTAGAGAGACTCTTAAGCTTGAGAAGAAGCGTGTTATGGCTGTACTTGATCCTGTAAAGCTTGTAATCACTAATTTCCCTGAGGGTGAGACAGAGTGGCTTGATGCACCGCACAATCTTGAAAACGAGGCACTTGGCAGCAGAAAGCTTGCATTTACAAGAGAACTCTACATAGAGCGTGAGGACTTTATGATAGATCCTCCCATATTTCCAGACTCTTCCTGGCAATGAAGTAAGACTTATGAATGCTTATTTTGTTACCTGTACAGGTTAGTGATGTGGATGAAAAGGATTACAGAGATAAGATGTACCTATGATCCTGAAACAAAGAGTGGAAGTGGTTTTGAGGGAAGAAAGGTAAAGGGTACAATCCACTGGGTAAGTGTGGATTATGCAGTGCCTTGCGAAGTGAGATTGTATGAGAATATAGTGGATGAGGAAAAGGGTTTACAATGAAGATGGTGAGTTAAACTTAAAACCCTAATTCGTTAACTATTATATGCCTTTGTTGAAGAAAGCCTTAGGAACTACAGAAGTAGAACAGTATCAATTCGTAAGAAATGGTTTTTCTGTTTAGATTCTAAGGATTCAGACCTGAAATGCCTGTATTTAACGGATAGTTTCCCTCAAGAGTTCTTATAATCCTCATAAGGCATATGGCAGTTTAAGGAGGAAAGGAAATAATGTCCGGGGGTATTGAGTGGACTGGAAAAATTTGGGCTGGAAAGCTTAAAGAGTATAGATATATACAAAGATAAGGATAAAGACAAAGAAAGGTAAGGGAAGAAAGGAAGATAGGGGAAGGCCGGGAGTACAGGAGGTGTAGATATGGAAGTATCTGAAGAGTCAATTCTTTTTGATAAAACTTATACTTGCCCTTGTTGTGCTGCAAAGTTTAAAGCAAAGGCAGTAGAGTAGGAAGAAACTCCCTGGTCAGGCTCTGACAGTGATTTACGCCCCTATATATAAATATGTGGATGCAACTAAATATGATGCAATAATCTGTACAAAGTGTGGATATGCAGGACTTATTAAAAAGTTTTAATTCAATTAGTGACAGGCATATTAAGGATATAAGAGAAAAATTACGGCTAAGTTCAAAGGGGATAGATGAGACCAAGATGACTTATACCTATGAAGAGGCTGTTGAAAAGAACTCAGCTTGCATTATTATCAACAGTAATCAAAGGTGGAAAAACAGAGTGATAAGGCATATATATGCCTTAAGTTGCGTGGCTTACAAGAGGCATGAAAGAATCTTTAGATAATGGAGACGAAGACTACTCTGAAAAGTATAAAACAGCGAAAGTTCAGAAAATGAATTATTTAAAAATGCATATGAAGGCTTTTTCCGAAGCATACATGGAATGAAACTTTTCCTATTTGTGGAATGGATGAAAAATACCTTATGCACTAATCATGAGCTGAAACAGGCAGGAAACTTGGAAGAAAGCATGATGCACTGAGATATCTGGAAACAGTAATTATGTCTAAAAATGCCACTGACAGAATGAGGGACATGGCAAGAGAAATAAGGGTTAAATGTAAAGAAGAGTAGAGATTTGAGAGTGAGTTTAAAAAGAGTAGAAGAATAACAAAATAATGGTTATTTTTCTCTTTTTGGATAGTGAGGATTTAGACTTCCTAAAGTAAGATATAATCATAATTATTCCCAAAAAGGAAAACAAGCCCGGCTATACATATTGCAGCAAGCATAAAGAAATTTTCCGGTAAAAATGTGATGATTGGATCGGTTCCTATAGTCAAATATCCAATAGTCATTGTTAAAGGCAATCTTCATGAAAGAGTATAAATACCTTGTTGAAATTTACATATATGAAGATAGCAATTGTAAAAAGGTATTGTAAAAAGACCACTGCAAAAGTAAGTATTCATAGGTCTTATACAGTTTTTATACAGTAAAATCAGTATTACAAGCATTATTATACCGATAACAAATATAACTTGAAATTCAAGAAAAATAGCTTTCACTTCTTCAAAATGTGTGTAGAGCATTTTTGGGAGGATGGCAGATGTGGAAATCTCAGTTTATCCGGTCCCCAAAAACGAATTATAGTCAATAAGTGCATCATAGTTTTTCTTTTTATTTCCGTAGAGGTTAAATTATATTTTCCTGTAAAATCATCAATCATACTGTAGTATAGAGGCCTAAAGTACAACACTGCTGTTGTAGCAAAAGGCTATGGACACAAGCATCATAAACAGTGAAATAAAAAGAAAATTATCGGTTTAAAAAGGTTTTTCATCTATACTTCTCCTTGCAAAACTTAATAAATATGGTAAACTAGATATTATTACTATAAAATGATTTTAACATATTTTAATAGTTAAATAGATTGCAGAAAGCGATATTTCAGATGAGTAAGAGCATTAAAAGTATTGACGAAATTATAATTCCTGAGCAGTATGAACTCATATATACAAGGGAACTAAAGGACATAAAGGCTCTTGGTATTTATCTTAAACATAAAAAAAGCGGGGCAAGACTTGCCCTTATTTCAAATGAAGATGAAAATAAGGTTTTTTGTATAGGCTTTAGAACTCCGCCGAAAGATTCTACAGGAGTAGCACATATAGTTGAACATACAGTGCTTTTGCGGTTCTAAAAATATCCTTCAAAAGATCCTTTTATTGAGATGAGCTATGGTTCACTTAATACCTTCTAAATGCAATGACCTATCCTGATAAGACTATTTACCCTGTGGCAAGCTGCAATGATAAAGACTTTAAGAATCTTATGAGTGTGTACCTGGATGCGGTATTTTATCCAAATCTATATACCAATAAAAGCCATATTTGAGCAGGAAGGCTGGCATTATGAACTGGATGAGGAGAGCAGTGAACTCACAATCAACAGTGTGGTTTATAATGAAACTGAAGGTGCTTTCTCATCTCCTGACGAGGTAGAGGACTTGCGTGTGAGAGAGGCACTTTATCCTGATTCGCCTATGCGAATTGAGTCAGGTGGAGATCCTGAGGTTATCCCTGAACTTACCTACGAGGACTATGTGGCCTTTCACAGCGGTTTTATCATCCGTCAAATTCATACATCATTTTGCACGGAAATTTTGATATTGAGGAGAGGCTTGAATTCCTTGATAAGGAGTACTTAAAGGACTTTGATAAGATTGATCCAAGGTCTGATATCCTCTCCAAAAGCCTGTAGGAGGTGACTATCTGATAGCTACTCACTTGCAGAGCGAAGATATGAAGAGAAAACCTTCCTTTCCTACAATGTAGTTACAGGTGTGGTTACAGATACTTTTCACTGTGGGTGCCTTACAGCTACTGAGATTTGTGCTATGGATGCACCGGGGGCACCTGTTAAAAAGGCTCTCATAGAGGCAGGTATAGGCAAGGAAATCTCTTCAAGTCTTTCAAACCATATGCTTCAGCCTACATTTTCTATTCATGCGACAGGAACTGAGGCAGATAAGAAGGACGAATTTGTAAGGATAATAGAGGCTGAACTTAGAAAGATTGTAAATGAAGGAATAGATGAAAAAGAAGCTTTTACTTCAGCTATCAACTATTCTGAATTTAAGTACCGTGAACATGATTCAGGAAGGGTATCTACTGAGGGCTTATCCTAGGTATAAATATATACCAGCTGGCTTTATGATGACAATCTTGTGTTTGAGCTGGCAGATGCAGGCAAGAACTATGATCTGCTTAGAAGCAAGATTGGTACAGGCTATTTTGAGGAGCTGGTTAGAAAATACCTTCTTGAAAATGAACATAAGCTTATATTCACTCTTGTTCCTGAGAAAAATAAAAATGACAGGATTGAGGAAGAGTTAAAGAAGAAGCTCGCTAAGTACAAAAGAAAGCCTAAGTGAAGATGATATAAATGCTCTTAAAAAGAGTAGTGAGAAACTAAGAGCCTTTCAGGAAGAACCATCGTCTCCAGAGGATGTTTCAAAGCTTCCAACTCTTGAAAGAGAAGTGACATTTCACCTGAGATAAAGCCTCTTAAGAACATAGAAAAGGAGATGGACAGCCGTCCGTTAATCTGGCTACAAAGGTAAATACAAACGGTATTATGTATCTCAGAGCTTTAATTTTCGACATCAGCGATATGGAGGCTGATGAACTACAGTATTTTGGGCTGCTTACAGACCTTTTGGGACTCATGATACTAAAAAGAGGATATTCTGACTTTGTATCTGAAACCCTTATGTATACAGGCGGTGTTCATACCAATATCGAGGTATATACAGATAAGGCTGATAGAAACAAGGTGCTTACCAACTATTCAGTTAGCTTTTAAATCAGCTTTGTTTCACAGGCAGAAAGGGGACTTCCTCTTATTACAGAGATGCTTATGAGTCTGGGTTAGAATGACATAGTGACAAGAGGATAGTAGAGATACTGCGAGAAAATATATCAGGTATGGAAATGGACTTTGAGACAAGTGGAGACAGGGTATCTGCTCTGCTTGCAAAATCATACTTTTCAGTAAATGGAAGGATGGGTGAGAGACTTTCAGGCCTTAGCTTCTACAAGTTTATAAAGGAATTGGCGGAGAATTTTGAAGTAAAAGAAAGAAGAGCTATATACCAAGCTGAACTCTCTCATAAAGAAGTACTTTGTAAAAGAGCGCCTTATTGTAAGCCTTACTGTAGATGAAGAAAACTATGGTGCTTCTTGTGATAAGCTAACTAACATAGTTAAAGAGCTTCCTGGAGGTGAGAAGGCAGGAGATTACCTCCTTTGTGATAATATAAGGCATAAATTGAAGAATTTAAGGCAAAATAGAAAAGAAAGGCTTATATGCGAAAGGGTATACTGCCTCAGGTCAGGTACAGTATGTAACCAGGTCAGGTAACTTTGTGACTGAGGTCTTCCTTATACAGGTGTCCTAAGCGTCTTAAATGTGCTTCTTAGCTATGAATACCTCTGGGTAAAATGTCAGGGTTAAGGGCGGAGCTTACGGCTGTTACAGCAAGTTTGATAGAAATGGACTCTGCTTTTTCATCCTCAGAGATCCAAAGCTATGGAGACAAATGAAGTATAGTGAGAGCGTTGTCGGATTTGTAGAGGAGTATAACGCCGATGAAAAGAGGTAACCAAGTATATAGTGGAGCTGTAGGAAGTGCTGATATTCCTCTTACACCTTTTGCAGACGGAGAGAGGTCATTTAACGCATATATGAGCGGTATTACGGAAGATGATATAAGAAAAGTCAAGAAAAGAAATGATAGGAACTACGCCTCTGATATAAGAGACATGGCTAAATATGTAAAGGCTGTGCTTGATGAGAAGATTATGGTAGTGATAGGCTCAGAGGCTAAAATAAAGGAAAAACTCTGATAAATTTGATGAAGTATCAAGTCTTTTGTCATAATGAAAAACAAGGAGAATGAATGGGAAAAAATTTAAGTCAGGTTTTGTAACCCTTATAGAGCAGGCCCAATGTAGGCAAGTCAACTCTTATGAATAATCTTATCGGTCAGAAGATAGCAATTACCTCTTCTAAGCCGCAAACCACAAGAAACAGGATTCAGACAGTGTACACAGATGAGGTAGGGCAGATTATCTTCCTTGACACACCGGGTATACACAAGGCTCAGAATAAACTTGGTGAATATATGGACTCTGTAGCGGAGAGAACTCTTTCTAGAGGTAGATGTGGTACTTTGGCTGGTTGACCTTCTACCTTTATTGGAAAGGAGAACAGCACATAGCAAAAGCTGTTGAGACTACCAGGACGCCAGGTTATACTTGTGGTAAACAAGATAGACACAGTGGAAAAAGGGCGAACTCCTACCTATCATTGACAAGTACAAAGACATAGTGGACTTTAAGGCCTGCATACCTGTATCTGCGGTTACGGGGAGAGAATAAAGAGACCTTCTTAAAACTGTATTTGACTTACTTCCTGAAAGGGCTATGTACTATGATGAGGATGTGGTTACTGATCAGGCTGAAAGGCAGATTACAGCTGAACTTATAAGAGAGCAGACACTAAGGCGGTTAAAGGATGAGGTACCACATGGAGTAGCCGTTATGGTTGAGAGTATGAAGGAAGAAAAGGACACTAGTCAGACACAGCCATAAGAATATAATGAACATTGAGGCAACCATGTGAAAGAGATTCTCATAAGGGTATCATCATTGGAAAGAAGGGTGCCATGTTGAAGGAAATTGGTACAAATGCAAGGCATCAGATATCTGACCTTCTTGGGATGAAGGTGAAACTCTCAATCTTTGGGTTAAGGTAAAGAAAGATTGGAGAAATTCAGATTCCCTTATGAAGAACTTCAGGTATAAAGAGGAGTAATCTTTGACAGATGAGATAGAGGTTTCGGGAGTTGTGGTTTCGGCATGCCTATAGGTGAGTATGATAAGAGGGTTGTGATTATAACTGCTGAGTTAGGAAAGATCTCATGCCTTCGCAAAAGGTGCCAGAAGGACTAACAGTAAGCTGCTTGCAGGCACGGATCCACTTACCTTTGGTAAATTTAAGATTGTTTCAGGTAAAAATGCATATACCTTGGTTGAGGTAAAGATAGTTACATTATTTTGATGAATTAAAAATGGACATAGACAGGATTTACTATGGGTTTTATTTTCTTGAATTTTGCAGCCTACTTTTTCAAGAGAAAAATGTGGGAGAGAAAAATCTTATAAATTTAATATATATGGCACTTAAGGCTCTTGAAGCAAAGTTAGACCGGCTTACTCCGGATTTTATAAAAGCAATATTTGAGTGGAAAATATTTGAACTAGAGGGTATAATGCCGGATATGGATGGAGGAAGGCTTTTTGGGAAGAAGTCTTAGGCCTTCAACGGTGATGCATTAAAAGTAATTTCTGGAGGCTGGTGTAACAAAGCTGTTTTCGTTTTTGACTTGGAACCTGAATCAAAAAGAGGAAATTTATTGAACTTGCAGAAAAATACAGAGACTTGAATACAGATGTAAAAATTTAAGTCTTTTAGAAATGATAAAAGAGGTGTGAGAAATGAGAAAAACACTTTTCGGTTTTGGGACTTATATCCGCTGCACTTATACTTCACATCCTGTAGAAAAGTATGCCCAAGGAAATAAAGGTAGAAGATATAATGAAGAAACCATATATAGAGGGCAGATGGCGGTAGTCAGGCAGCCTATGGGAAGACTTTAATGAAAAATATTTTAGTGTTAATGAGTTAAAGGGCTATATTTCATCTGAATTAAGTGCTTATAATAAAAAATATGGTGATAAGGCAAGGTTCTTAGTGAAATAGAACTGAAAGATGGCAAGGTAAAGGCTGCTGACTTTTAAAAGTGCAAAAGATTTATGGAAAGCATTTAATAGTAAAAAGGCGAAAAATGTGAAATTTCCTGAGAAAGCTAAGGCTTTGTTCTGAGTTTGGTAAGCTTAGCTTTACAGAGACAGATGAGGGTGAAAAGAAGGCGGCAGATGAGGTATTGACTGATGAATATAATATAGCCGTTGTGGAAGGCAAAAGTACTTTTTCAAACAGGGAAGAAAATTAAATATTATTCCGGGGAACTCTTGAAGATGCCAATCATATAAGGTTGACGAGGGGAAGAGGGCTGTGGTAGTATATTCTAAATGATTGTTGTTATTGACAATAAAGTGAATCAGAGAAAGAGAGGTAGACTTTATGGAAAAACAATGGAGAAGATTGTGGCTTTTAGCTAAGGCAAGAGGTTTTGTATATCGGGTTCAGAGATATACGGCGGACTTGCTAATACTTGGGATTATGGAAACCTTGGTGTAGAGCTCAAGAACAATGTAAAAAGGCTTGGTGGAAAAAGTTTATTCAGGAAAGCCCTTACAATGTAGGTGTTGACTGTGCAATACTTATGAATCCACAGACTTGGGTAGCATCAGGACATCTGGGAAGTTTTTCTCAGATCCGCTTATGGATTGTAAGTGCTGTCACGAGATTTAGAGCAGATAAGCTTTTATTGAGGATTTTGCAAAGAAAAAGAATATTACTTAAGATGTCTGTAGATGGCTGGTCAAACGAAGAAATGAAGAACTTTGTGGATGATAATGAAAATCCTATGTCCCAGCTGTGGAAAGCTATGATTTTCACTGATATCCGTCAGTTCAACCTCTCATGTTTTAAGACCTTCCAGGGGAATTACAGAAGACAGTAAGGCTGTTGTTTACCTCCGTCCTGAGACAGCTCAGGGTATCTTTGTTAACTTTAAGAATGTACAGCGTACCTCAAGGAAGAAGATTCCTTTTGGTATAGGACAGATAGGGAAGAGTCATTTAGAAATGAGATAACACCAGGTAACTTCACCTTCCGTACCAGAGAGTTTGAGCAGATGGAACTTGAGTTCTTCTGTGGAGCCGGGAACTGATATGGAATGGTTCCACTATTGGAGACAGTTCTGTAAAGACTGGCTTATCTCACTTGGAATGAAGGAAGAAGAGATGGGTCTCCGTGACCACGATCCTGAGGAGCTTTCTTTCTACTCAAAGGAACTACTGATATCGAGTTCTTATTCCCATTTGGCTGGGGAGAGCTAGGGGCATAGCAGAGCAGAACTGATTATGATCTTGGCAGACATCAGGAAGTATCTGGTGAGCCTATGGAGTATTTTGATGATGAAAAGAAGGAAAAATACATCCCATATGTAGTAGAGCCTCTCTTGGTGCAGATAGAGTAACTCTTGCCTTCCTTTGCGGAGCTTATGATGAGGAAGAACTTGAGGGGCGGTGACGTGCGTACAGTACTTCGTTTCCATCCTTTCCTTGCCCCTGTTAAGGCAGCAGTTCTTCCACTTTCAAAGAAGCTTGGTGAGGGTGCTGAAAAGGTATATGCTGAGCTTTTCAAAGGACTGGAACTGTGAGTATGATGACAGAGGAGCCATCGGTAAGAGATATAGAAGACAGGATGAGATAGGAACTCCATTCTGTATTACCTATGACTTTGACTCAGAGACAGATGGTATGGTTACAGTCAGGAGACAGAGATAGTATGGAGCAGGAGAGGTGGCTATATCAGAACTTAGAGAGTATTTTTAGAAATAAATTTGAATTTTTAATTACAGAGCTTAAGATTAAAGGCAAGCATTGGCTTTTTATAACTTAGTTAAAGGAAAGGATATTCTATGAAAAAGAGAATATGGATAAAAGATTACTTTTTAGTCTAGTGCTAGGAATGGGAGTAGATTCTTTTATGAATTCTAACAACCCTGTGTTTTTGCATGGGGGATATTAGCGCTTGCTGTAAGTCTGGTTTTAGCTATAAAAAGTCCCATATGAAGAACTGATACTTAAGAAAAAGGAACTTATGTCGCAAAAGAATATGAAGAGTTTGATTTAGGCTCTAAATTTGCGACAATTCAGTTACTTGTACTGATGTGTTTATCTGTATCCCATTTATTATTAGTATTAGTATCAAAACAAAATGTGATAATTACAGCAGTGCTATATTTTAATGCTTGTAACTATTTTTAATGGGAGCGTATGAAATTGTTATGAGATGTAAAAAGCAGTGCTATGAATAAGAGTGATCGTAAATAATAATCTTAAATAATAAACGAGGGTGGAATCCTTAAACTGATTTCGCCCTCGTTTTTATCAGACTACAGCTAAGATAAATATGAATTTTATAAACAATACTACATAAATTTGAAAAATAATTTCAAAACTTCTTTTTAGAAAACCATGGTTATAGGAGTACAATAATTATATAATAATCTACACTTGAGGGGAGGCATTTATGCAAAAATTATTAGAAAGCATACATTACTATATGTGGCAATAGTATTATTAAGTATGGTTTCAGCTTTTTACTTAGCACATTTTCTATAAAGCTTTGGTGCTGTAATTGATGTTGTTGTTAAAAATGAAGGTACTTTTTAGATAAGATAATGGCAACAGTCATAGTCTGCTTTTTATGGTTTTTGTCTTCAATGTTATTTACTTATTTAAAAATCACGCTATATTTTCAAAAATTTTAAGGATGTCAAACAAGGTCTTTACTCTGCACTTAATTTAAAAGAATTAGATGATTTTTAATCAGAGGACAAGTGACCAATACCTTAATATATTCACAAAGAACATAGAACTAATAGGAAAACAATTACATAGCACCAAGATGTGATTTGGTGTCTAATTTGGTTTCTGCAATTATAAGTGTAGGAGCCATATTCTTCATTAATCCGAAATTAGCCCTGGCTTTTTATAGGGGTATCTTTTAGTTACTATTGTACTCTCTCAGCCTCCGGGTATACTTATGGCAAAAAGCCTTACTGTATTTACCGGTAAAAACGCAGATTACCTGAAGGTCATCAACAATTACCTGAAAGGATATGAACAAATAAAACTTCTTAACATAGGCCGGCTGCTTTTAAAAAGATTATGTTAAGGCAGATGAAGAGTTTGAGATAAGCAGAAGAAAATTCATATTTAATACAAGCTTTGCATCTATACTGGGTATGTTTTTCAGCTGCACAGCTTGCCTGTATGTCGATAGGTATTTATTTTTGTACTAAACGGTGGCGAACTTACGGTGGTCTTCTTATTTCGGCGGTAAACCTTTTTAAATGGTCTTTTTGGACCCTATCCAATCTTTGCACAAGATAAAAATTTGATAGGTACAGTAAAAAGAAATTAAAGAAGAAATAGATGGGATACTATCTTGTATGAGTCCCGAGGGTATGGAATTATCAAAACCTGTTGAAAAATAAAGATAACAGATTTGTCAATGAAGTTTTCTGAAGCTAAGATTATATTTGATAATTATAATACAGAGTTTGTAAAAGGCAGAACTTATGCTATTGTGGGCAGAATCAGGAGAGGAAAGTCAACACTTGTTAAGCTGATTATGAAATTTTTCCTAAAGAGATGTATACTGGAACTATAATGATAGATGGTACTAATCTGAATGAAATTTCTTCAGACAGTATTTATAAACATATTGCATATATACAAAGAAGTGATTTTTATTGATGGAAGCGTATTGGATAATATCCTATTAAAAAGATATGAAAATGCACCTGATGGCAAGTTGTTTGAAAAGCTAAATCTCAGCAGGGAGTTTTTATCAAAGAAGATAGGAGATACTAATAATGATAAGATATCTGCCGGAGAAACAGAGAATAGACATAGCAAGATTTTTAAGTAATGATTATGATGTGCTTATTTTTGATGAGCCTACCAGCAACCTTGATGCGGCTACCAGTGAACTGGTATTTAATCTTATATTTGAAAATAAGGACAAGATAGTAATTGTAATAACACATACTTCTGATAAGGATGTTTTTAGCAAGATTTGATGAGGTAATAAGGTTGTAAGTTAAGGGTTAAAGTGATACTGCAAAAAGAATGATATGGATATCAAAAATTGTTAGAGTTTACGAAAAATTCGTTATATTTTGATTCCATATCATTTTATTAAATTATTTATACCTTCTCAAGCTTCCCTTATCAAAAGAATACTCGGAGTTCTGAGGGATATTTTATTTCATCCTCATAGTACCAAGGGTCATATTCGTGAAGTGGATTTTTCAGAAGCTGAAATTCCTGTGCAGGCAAATAGCCCTGAGCTAAAAGATATGCTTTTTACCGTTGGAGTTTTTACAGACATCAGCAATCATAACAACATGACCGGGGCTTCCGCCCCTTATAAATATATCTCCGGCCCTTGCCTTTAGAAAGCTTTTATCTTTTTAGAAGAATAGTCCATATTCAAAGTGCCTGAATAAAGCAAAAACTATCCGCATAAACCTCTTAAATGATTCATAACTGTTGTTGTTCTTGAGGGAATAAACCCAGGATATCTTATTTCCGTTTATACTAATTGAATATCCTTTCTCCATTTATCAAAATCAGCTATAAAAACCATTTCCAAGAGGAAAGGTGATTTTATTATAGGCTTTTCTACCATAGTAGTATTCTCCATATATCCTCATAATTGAATCAGCACATTGTTGTAAATCTCGTTTTCGATAGGAAGTTTAAAAACTGCAATATGGGCTGATTGATTGCCTTTTTCTCTGCCATCGAACAAAAAGCACCGGAGAACCATCGAGGCTTTAACTTATAATTCCTAAGGAAGGCCGCAAAACTCCCTTTGTTACCTTGGTTCTCTTTGTAGCTTTCAGGTGTTGGTATTCGCTTTGCAAGTGTCATTCCTGAAGGATTGATAAAGGATGTAGTTTTATCAGCAATATTAGAAGTATTTTTCAGCTGAATTTAGAGTATCTTTGGCCTTATATGAAACGGCAGATGATAGACTTAAAATTCCCATCTCATCCACAGGACTGTTCGAAGATGAAGCTTTGGAAACTGCATTACCTCCACAGCTTGATAATATAAGGCTCACTATAGCAAATAGTATTATTCTTTTTAATCATAAGAACCTCCTTGTAAAATGATAACATAGTAAATTTAAAATAATCATTATAATATTCCTAATTTCCCACTATCTTTTTAAAAGAAAAAGGGTATAATAGTTTAGTGTGACCTAAAAATTAAGAGATAATTACATAATTGAATTTAGATAGATGTTTTTGAGTTAGGAAAGGAGTCTTATTATGTTGGCAGTGATATTGGTATTGATTTAGGAACAGCAAGCGTGCTGGTTTTATATAAAAAGGTAAGGGAGTTGTATTAAAGGAGCCTTCAGTTGTTGCTATAGACAGAGATACGAAGAAAGTAAAAGGCTATGGTGAGGAAGCAAGATTTATGCTTGGCAGGACTCTGGTAACATTATGGCTATCCGTCCGTTAAGACAGGGGAGTAATTTCAGACTATGATGTAACAGAAAAGATGATGAAGTACTTTATACAGAAGGCGGGTGGAAAGAGATTTTTCAGAAAACCAAGAATAAGCGTATGTATACCTTCAGCAGCAACTGAGGTTGAAAAGAGAGCGGTTGAAGAAGCTACTACAATGCAGGAGCAAGAGAAGTGGCTATTATTGAAGAACCTATTGCAGCAGCTATAGGAGCAGGTATAGATATTTCAAAGCCTTGTGGTAATATGATAGTAGATATTGGCGGTGGAACCAGTGATGTAGCGGTTATTTCGCTTGGTGGCTCGGGTTGTAAGTGCATCAGTTAAGGTTGCAGGAGATGATTTTGATGATGCAATTATCAAATATATGCGTAAAAAAACACAATCTTCTCATTGGTGAAATGACAGCAGAAGAGATTAAAATAAAAATTGGTTCCGCATTCAAACGGCCTGAAATTGTTACTTTGGATGTTAGGGGAAGAAACCTGCTCACAGGGTTTGCCAAATACTATCACTGTTACTTCTGATGAGACTCTTGAGGCTCTCGAACTCCATCTAAGCAGATTGTTGATTCAGTACATCAGGTACTTGAGAAAACTCCACCGGAACTTGCGGCAGATATTGCAGATAGAGGAATAGTACTTACAGGTGGGGGAGCCCTTCTTTGGGGAATGGAGCAGCTCCTTGAGGCAAAGACCGGCATTAACTACAATGACAGCGGAAAATCCAATGAACTGTGTTGCTATAGGCACAGGACAAGTTTTGTAGAATTTTAAGCAATACAGCAGGCTTCTAAGGAATAAAAAGGTTAGTATTTTTAAAAACAGCCGATATATTATTGTAGATTTGTTGAATACTGACATTTTGAAATATCAGAATATGGAGGAACTTAAAATGCTAAGAAGCCTTTACACTGCCTATACAGGCTGATTAACGAACAGAAGAGAATGGACATAATGACAAATAATCTTGCAAATTCGACTACTGCGGGATTTAAAATGGAAAGTTCTACGAGCCAGTCTTTTGATAAGGTTTTAGGTATAAAAATAAGAGATGTATCTGAGGCTTTTTAATGACCATAGGCATTGGGCACATGAGTCTGGGAGTTAAAATTAGGTGAGGTATTTACGGACTATTCACAGGGAGCACTTAGAGAAACTGCCGGTAAATATGATTTGGCACTTTCAGGTGAGGGATTTTTGCTGTAAGATTTGTAGATAAAAATGGAAATGAATCTACTAAATATACAAGAGATGGAAACTTCAGGCTGACTAAGGATGGTCATGATCACTGATGTATATGGTAATCAGCTTAGAACTGAAAGCGGTGTTTTTACAGGTACCTCTTGATTCTGAGGATATTTCAATAGGAATAGATGGTACAGTTTCTGTAAATAACCAAGTTATAGACAAGATAAAAAGTAGTTGATTTTTGAAAAACTATGATTATATAGAAATTCTGGTGATAACCTTTATCAAACTGTAGGCGGAGCTGCTAGAAAGAACCTCAAGCCCAGGTTTTACAGGGGATATAGAGCAGTCAAATGTAAACTCAGTTCGTGAAATGGTTAATCTTATTACCATAACCAGAGCTTACGAGGCAGGCCAGAAAATGATCCAAAGCTCAGATACAATAATGGAAAGTGCAGTTAATTCAGTGGGCAGAGTTGGTTAAGGCTGAAGGAGGATAAATATGCTTAGATCATTGTGGAGTGCGAGCATCGGGAATGATGGCACAGCAGGGTGAATCTTTGATACTATATCGAATAATATTGCAAATATAAATACGACAGGATTCAAGACTCCAGAGTATGGAGTTCAAATCACTGTTATATCAACAGATTAAGACAAAGTCAACAGACAGTGAGGGCAATCCAGAAACCTATAGGGGTTCAGGTGGGGCTTAGTGTACGCAATGCCTCAATTACAGCTAAGTTTACACAGGGTGCTGCCCTTGATACAGGTGAAAAAGTATGACTTGTTTATTCAGGGAAATGGTTTTTGCCGTAAAAATAGGTGGTAAAACAGCATATACCAGAAAATGGCCATTTGGGGCTTTCTGCCACTACTGACGGCTGAGGAGCTACTAATTCAGATGGTAATCCCATACTTAGTTCAACCGGAAATTCTATTAAAATAGACAGTAAGTGGGATCCAAATGATATTAGCATAGATTTAAGTGGAAATGTACTTCATAGGGTAGATGATAAGGCTGCAGGTACAACTAAATATGATAACCTTGGTAAAATAGCACTTTATCAGTTTAATAATCCTGAGGACTTAATAGGAGCGGCGGAAGCCTTTACTGTGACTCCTGCTTCGGGAGAAGCCAGAAGTGAGGATACAGATGCAGGCTTAATAAGAGCCTTATTGTCAGGCTATCTTGAAGGGCTCTAATGTGTCTGCAGCAGATGAAATGGTAAATATGATAGTTACACAAAAGAGCATATCAGCTGAATTCAAAGGCTATAACTGCTTCGGATGAAATGCTTGAACAGGCTAATAACCTTAGGAGGTAAGAATGGATTTCCTATCTATAAACAATAACTATTATAATGGACTGATGGAAAATACCACAAACGGTATGATTACAAGCAAGCTTACAGATTCAGTTAAAAGAGCTGAGAATACCACTGATGATGAAGAACTTATGAAGGCCTGCAAGTCATTTTGAAGCTTTATATGGTGGAGCAGGTTATGGCTAAGATGGAAGAAATATCTCATATAGAAGGGGTGGATTCTGAAAAGGATAATGAGTATATTTCAATGTTTAAGGATAGTTTTATTAAAGATAAGGCGGAGATAGCTCACTGAAAATACAGACTTGGGTATAGCTAAGATGTTGTATGAGTCTATGAAAAGAAATACAGCTGCTTCGGTTCCTGCTAAAAGTTCTTCTGAAAAGTAAAATTATAATATAGCTTGTGTAAGTAATGTTTGGCTCAGACTATTACCTGCACAAAGAGGTGGAACAATAAGATTTTTATAGGATTAATTGCCTGCATATGGTTAATAGCTGTATGCAGGCTTGTTAAGTATAGGAGAGGTTTGTTTTGGAAATAGAAACAATTGAAGGCTATGTGGAAAGAATCATTTTTAGAAATGAAGAAAAATGCTTATACGGTTGCAAGTCTCAGTGTGGAGGGCGATGATGTAATGTGTACGGGCTATTTTGCTGACTTTAACAGAAGGAGACAAGGTCATAGCTAGAAGGCAGCTATGTTGAGCACAAACAGTATGGGGTGCAGTTTAATATTACTTCTTACGAAATAAAAGAGCCTGAAACATCTTTAGCTATGGAAAAATATCTTGGTTCGGGCATTATTAAAGGTGTTGGAGCAGTGCTGGCAGCTAAGATAGTAAAGAAATTTGGAGATGAAACCTTTAATATAATTGAGCGTGAGCCTGAAAGGTTGGCTGAAATAAAAGGAATTACTGAAAAAGAAGGCAATAGAAATAGGAACACAGTTTGAAGAAAAAAAGAGAGTTTAGAACTGCTATGCTGTTTCTCAATCAATATGGTGTTTCAAATGCCCTTTGCCATGAAGATATATAAAGAATATGGCATAAAAGTAATGAAAATTGTGCGTGAAAATCCATACAGACTGGCGGATGATATTTCAGGAGTGGGATTTAAGACCGCAGACGAGATTGCAATGAAGATGGGATTTTTCACCGGAGTCTCCGCTTAGAATGAAGGCCGGAATCTTATTTACACTAAGCATTGCAGCTTCAAACGGACATACTTATCTGTTTTATAAAGATTTGTTTGAAGATACAAAAATGATTGGGATTTCGGAAACTGAGTTTGAAAATGATGTTTAGGAACTCACTATTGAAAGAAAAATAGTATTAAAGGAAGTTGATGGAGAACGTAGGGTTTACAACAATAATCTGTATTATATGGAACTTACCGTTGCAAGAAAAGTTATTAGACTTAAATGCCAAAAGTGAAAATAATGTAAAAAGTTATGGAAGCCAAGGTGAGGGAAGTTGAGGCAAAGATAGGAATAAACTTGGAAGACTTACAGAGAAAGGCTGTGTATGAAGCTGTTGAAAGCGGTCTTGTAATAATTACCGGTGGTCCCGGTACGGGGAAAAACTACTACAATAAATGCAATAATTAAGCTATTTGAGAGTCAGGATATGGAGATTTTACTTGCAGCCCCTACAGGCAGGGGCGGCAAAGCGGATGACTGAAACAACAGGTATGGAGGCTCAGACAATACACAGGCTCCTGGAGCTGAATGGCAATCCCGAAGAGGGTGGTTCTATGCGTTTCGAAAGGAATGAAGATAACCCTCTTGAGGCAGATGTGATTATCATAGATGAGATGTCGATGGTGGATATTTATCTTATGTATTCTTTGCTTAAAGCTATCACAGTAGGTACAAGGCTGATACTTGTAGGAGATGTAAATCAGTTGCCAAGCGTAGGACCGGGAAAAGGTACTTAAGGATATAATAAGTTCTGAAAAATTCAATGTTGTAAGACTTAATGAAGTATTTAGACAGGCAGCAGAAAGTGATATAATAACAAATGCAATAAAAATAAATGCAGGTAATATCATCAAATTAGATAATAAGAGCAAAAGATTTCTTCATGCTTTGAAAAATGGATAATCCTTTTGCAAATTCAAAAGAGCCTTAGTGAGTTTGATTGCAGAAAAACTACCGCCTTATGTGGCAGCCACAAAGTATGATATTCAGGTTTTGACTCCATCAAGGAAGGGAGAATTGGGAGTTGAAAAATCTAAATAAAATTTTTACAGATGTACATTAATCCGCCTGCTTTTTGATAAAAAGAGAAGCAATGGGGGAGAAATGATTTTTCCGTGAAAATGATAAGGTAATGCAGATAAAAATGATTATCAAATAGAGTGGAAAAATTGTCACATCTAAGGGAATTGCTATTAAGGAGGGAACCGGAGTATTCAATGGAGACTGCGGCATTATAAAGAGATTAATGAATTTGCAGGAACGGTAACAGTCGAATTTGATGAAGGAAGGATGGTGGAATACAATAATTCAACCTTAGAAGAGTTGGAACTGCCTATGCAATTACCATTCACAAGTCTCAAGGAAGTGAATATCCTGCTGTGATAATTCCGCTTTTAAATGCACCTGGGCCATTACTTAATAGAAATCTTTTATATACAGCGGTTACAAGAGCGAAAAATGTGTTACAATCGTAGGAAGTGAAAGCTCGGTACATGAGAATGATTCAAAATGAGAGTGAGATGAGAAGGAATTCAGGGTTGGTGGATAGCATAATAGAAATGGAGGAAGCCGACAATGTATAGCATTTAAAAGTACGGTGAGATTTAGCGAGACAGGTAAGGATAGTAAACTAACAATTCCACATCTTATAAGCTATTTTCAGGACTGTTCAACTTTACATGGAAATGAGGCAGGACTTGACAGGAAAAAGTTAATTAAGATGGAAAGAGCGTGGTTTCTGAGTTCCTGGCAGATTGTAATTAATAAAAGACCGGAATTGATGAAAAATTGAAGTTGAAACAAGGGCTTATGAAATTAGAGGATTTTATGGACTTAGAAATTTTATTATGTACAATGAGGCCAAAGAAGTCTGTGCCTATGCAAATTCAATTTGGTTTTATGTGGATACGAAGAAGGGAAGGCCTGTGAAATATGAACAGAAAGATGGGACCGGCTTTGAAATAGATGAAGAGTTTCCTATGGAAAAAGGCTGATAGAAAAATAATTATACCTGAGAATGCAGATAAAACTATAAAAGGGATAGGCTGGAAGGTAAGAGAGTCGCATTTGGATTCGAATTATCATATGAATAACAGAGAATATGTAAGAATAGCCCTTGATTTTTATGCCGGATAGCTTTGATATTGATGATTTAAGACAGATAAGGGTTGAATATAAAAAAAGCTGCTGTGCTTGATGAAATAATGGTGCCTGTTTATTATTTTGATGTTGAAAAATAAAAAGATATTTGTATCTTTGGAAAATGAAGCAGGGGAAAAATTTTGCAAAAGTTGAATTTGAACTTAGATAGAGAGGAAAGAATATGAGATTAGGCTGTACACAGACATTGGCTATAGTCAAAAGGACAGACTTTGGTTTGTATTTATAGATATAGAAAAAAAGGGATGACAAAAACAGAGATGTAAAAGATGAGATATTACTCCCAAAAACCAAGTAACTGCTGATATGAAGCCAGGTTCAGAAATTGAAGTATTTGTTTATAAAGATTCAGAAGATAGATTGATTGCAACAAAGTTAGAGCTGCTCATAAAGATTGGTGAAATCAAAAAAATTAAAGGTTAAGGAAGTTACAAAGATAGGAGCATTTTTAGATTGGGGGTCTTCCAAAGGATTTATTTTGCCTTTTAAGGAGCAGATTTATGATGTTAAATCAGGTGATGAGATTCTTGTAGCAATGTATGTTGATCTGAGTGACAGACTTTGTGCAACCATAGCTCTGTATTCAAGACTTTCTTTATTGCCGCCTTATAGCAGGGATGATATGGTGAAGGGAACTGTTTATCAGGTGCATGAGCAGTTTGGAGCCTATGTGGCAGTAGATAATAAGTATTCTGCCTTAGTACCCTAAGAAGGAGCTGCACAAAGAATTAAAAGCCTGGTGAAGAAATATATGCAAGAGTTCTTGAAGTAAAAAGAAGATGGTAAAATGGATCTTTCTTTAAGACAGAAGGCTTATGTGCAGATGGATTCTGACTCAGAAGCTATACTTACAAAAATTAAATGTGGCCGGTGGAAATCTTCCATATCAGGACAAGAGTGATGCTGAGGAGATAAAGAGGGAATTTAATATGAGTAAGGCAGCATTTAAGAGGGCTATTGGCAGGTATATAAAGAAAGAATTATTGTAATTGAAAAAGATGGAATAAGATTAGTGTAATTCTTATTGACAAAGCCTGACTTATTGTGGCATAAATTATTTATACAAAGTATTTTTGATTTAAGAAGGAGAGATGTAAGATGGAAGAGATTGTTATTGACTGTGGAGAGATGGCTACTAAAGCTATGGCTCATTCATATCTTGAAGGAGTTTTTAACTTAGAAGAAGATAGTATTACAGATATGGATACGCTTTTTGGAATATCTGCTTTCGATAGAGGATTCTACAGAGATTACCTTTGAAGATGTAGATTTATTGGAGATTAATCTTGAGACTATGGTCAGGAGATATTAGATACATTTGAACAGGCTGAGCAGTCAAATGAAAATATTAAATTAATATGATGAAATTCTTAGAAAAGTTTTTATCCGGATAGTAGGAAAAATCTATATATGAGGTAGACTTTGCCGGACTTTTACAGGAAGGGTATTAGGGGATTGATATTTGATATTGACAATACCCTTTGTACCATCATGGGGCAGATGCCGATGAAGGAATAGAAAGATTGTTTGGAGAACTGAAAAATGGGTTTTTAAGACATTCTTGCTATCGAATAATAAATTAGAGAGTGAAAAAGATTTAATGCAAACATTCGTTCTCTCTATATTTATAAGGCTGGGAAACCTAATACTGTAAACTATATTAAGGCAATGCGAATGATGGGAACAAAAAGGATAATACCGTATTTATAGGAGACCAGCTTTTTGACAGATATTTGGGGAGCCAAGAAAGCAGGAATCAGCACTATTTTTACTCAATCCTATTGATAAGAAGGAGGAGATACAGATAGTGCTTAAAAGATATCTCGAAAAATAGTATTAAATGCCTATGAGAAGGAAAGAAGGGCAGGAGGACTGATATTGAAGATTACAGGACATACCAGACTGCTTGCTCTATTTGGTTCACTGGTAGTTCATTCAGGCTCACCTGCAATGTATAATTACAGCTTTGAAAAGCTTGGACTTGATTATGTATATGTTGCATTTGATGTGGATAAGAATGGACTTAAGGAAGCTGTATCTGCGGCGAGGCTTTATAATATGCGTGGGTTCAATCTTACGATGCCTTGTAAAAATGAGGTTCTTCATTACATAGATGAATTATCTCCGGAAGCAAGGCTTGTAGGTGCGGTGAATACTGTAGTCAATGAAAATGGTAGATTGATAGGGTTATAATACAGATGGAACAGGCTTTATAAAAAAATCTTGAAGCTCATAAGATTGATATTAAAAATAAAAATTGCAGTTGCAGGGGCAGGTGGAGCGGCAACAGCAATTGTAGTACAGCTGGCTCTTGAAGGGCTGGTGAGATTCATATTTTTAATAGAAAAAGTGAAACCTTTTAATAAAAATGGTTGAAAACGGCTAAAAGACTCTAGACAGGAAGTGCCGGAGGTGGTTATAGAACTTACGATATCTTAGATGAAGCAAAAATTTAATTCACTAATTAAAAGAAGCAGAGATTTTTGTAAATGCTACCGCAGCAGGTATGAAACCGTATGATGAAGAATCTGTGATTAAGGATATATCCGTTTTTCATAAAGACTTGGTTGTGGCTGATGTAGTTTACAATCCTATAGAGACTAAGCTTCTAAAAAGAAGCAGGAAGGGCAGGCTGTACCTGCATAGATGGAAAAAGGAATGCTTTTTGTGGCAGGGTGTATATGCTTTTAAGCTTTTATACAGGGAAAGATATGCTGGTTGAAGATGTACGAAGCAAGTTCTTTTTAAAGAAAGGAGAGCTGACTATGGATGTAACTGTAAGAACTTGACTATTGGTGAGGGAAGCCTAAAATCTGCGTTCTTGTAATGGGGAAAAACAAGGCAGAGGTGCTTGAGGAAACAAAGAAGGCGGTAGAGAGTAAGGCTGATCTTATTGAATGGAGGGCAGACAGCCTCAGAGAAGGTGAATTCGATGAAGATTTCCACAATGAAATTTTGGCAGAAATGCGAAAAATAATTGGAGAGATGCCAATCATCTATACATTTAGAACTGAAGCCGAAGGTGAAAAGAAATTGAAAAATGAGAAATATAAGGACCTGATTCTTTCTGTTGCCAATGCTGGAATCACTGATCTTGTTGATCTTGAAATATTTTCATTTAAGTTGAAAGCCAGAGATATAATTGATGAAATTCATAGTTTTACAGATGTAAGGGTAATTGGCTCTCACTGATGACTTTGAGGGTACCCTGACACTGCCGAACTGGTGTACAGGCTGGTTATTGACAATTGTAATGCTGATATTCTAAAAATTGCGACAATGCCACGCAAGAAAAAGATGTAATGAGAATAATGACAGCAACAATTTTACATATACCCGTCCAAACCAAAGCCTATAATTAGCATAGCTATGGGGAATATGGGTAGAGTTATAAGGCTCTTGGGTGAGTTCACAGGCTCCGCTATTACCTTTGCCAGCATAGGAAAGTCCAGTGCACCAGGGCAGATGGAAATTGATAAGGTGGAGAAATATTGATAAGTTGGAAGAGGTTCTATGATGAGAAACATAGTCCTTATAGGTTTTATGGGTTCGGGAAAGACTACAATAGGCAGGGCTTTAGAGAAAAAGACACATATAACTTTGGTCGATACTGATGAACTTATTGAAAAAAGCTGAGGGTTACAAAAATAAGTGAAATTTTTGCAAATAATGGAAGAATATTTTTAGAAAAATGTGAAAGTGAAATACTTAGAAAACTAATATCTGAAGATGGGACTAAAAATAATATCTACAGGGGAGGCATTGTTGTAAATGCAGAGAATATATCTCTCCCTTAAACAACTGGGCAAGGTGTTTTATTTGAGAATTAAGCCTGAAATCGTAGTGAAGAGGCTGGAAGGAGATAGAACAAGGCCACTGCTTGCAGGAGAAGATAAGTTTATTAAGGTAGGCAGGCTTATGGCTGGAAGAAGAGAGTTGTATGAGAAAGCCTCGGATAAAATTATTGATGTTGATGAACTTTAGAAGAGGAAATTCTGAAAGAAGTTTTGAAAGAATTTGCTTTGACAAGGGAAGTTTATAGTTGTATAATAAATAGATGTGACGGAAAAACTATGCTATTATTCGGAAAGGCCCGGACATCCTATCGGAGTAATACATACTTTTGCGGCATAGTAGAAGATAACGCAGCACATACCCTTAATGTGCTTTTTAACAATATTATTGGGAGGAATAACCATGAAGACATTTATGGCTAACCCTAACAGCGTTGATAAGAAATGGTATGTAATCGATGCTGAGGGACAGACACTTGGACGCCTTGCAACAGAAGTGGCTAACCTTTTTAAGAGGTAAGAGAAAGCCTGAATATACACCTTTTGTAGATACCGGTGATTATGTAATTGTTATTAATGCAAAAGGGCATTAAGGTAAGCGGTAAGAAGCTTGATCAGAAGATTTATTATCGTCATAGTGATTATGTTGGTGGACTTAAGCAGAAGACTCTTAGGGAAACCCTTTAATACAAAGCCAGAAGATAGTTACTACTCACGCAGTAAAGGCATAAGCTCCAAACGGAACTCTTGGTAATAAGATGCTCACAAAACTTCGTGTTTATGCTGGTGCTGAATATGCACAGACAGCTCAGAAACCTGAAGTTTATGAAATCAAGAGCAGATATTAATTAGAGTGAAGGGAGGATATTACATTGGCTACTGTTAAATTTTATGGAACCGGAAGAAGAAAAAGCAGTGTTGCAAGAGTATATCTTGTAGCAGGATCAGGTAAGATTGTAGTAAACAAGAGAGATATAAATGACTATTTTAGTCTTGAGACTTTAAAGACTATAGTTCGTCAGCCACTTGCCTTTACAGAGACAGTTGAGAAGTTTGATGTTCTCGTTACATTGTACACGGTGGCGGGTACTACAGGTCAGGCAGGTGCTATCCGTCATGGTATATCAAGAGCTCTTCTTGAGGCAGATGCAGACTATCGTCCATCTCTTAAGAAGGCAGGCTTCTTACTCGTGATTCAAGAATGAAGGAGAGAAAGAAATACGGACTTAAGAAAGCTCGTAAGGCTCCTCAGTTCTCTAAGAGATAAGAAACAGCGATTTTTACATCCCTGTAAAATTGGGCAAAACCCTGATTTTATGGGATTTTTTTCTTTGTCTGCGTTTCTTAGCGTTTCTCTCTACTAGTAACACACTAGTAACAAATGATGGGCTAATTTGGGGTGTCTTACGGAAGACATCTTTTCAGCAATCCGCATTGTGTCCGACAATCTGCTGTATAATTCTCCTCGTCTACTTCTGCCTCTGTAAGCAATGAGATGCGTATGTCTGGTGCAGTGTGGGGTGTAATCTGTTAAAATGTTTGCCTATATACGGAATATATAAGAACAAGCAAAAAGTGATGATGAAAGTGGCAAGATCAGCAAGAGAGCTGAGGAACTGTACAACTACCTTTACAACAACAGGAAGGACTGTTGACATACTACAAGCGAGGCGTAGAGCTCCCTAAGCCTGCTGAAGGCATTATTTAGCATACAACCTGGGCTTGTTTGTGATACAAAAAAACTCAAAAACAATGATAAAAAGAAAAGGTAAGGAAATTTGCCAACGAGTACTTGACACAAACAAAACAAAATAAGTAGTTGTTGAGATGATATGTTAAAAATAAACATGGCGGTTGAGGGATTGTGTTTGTTAATGTGACAGTGGTATATCTCAATAATACAATATAATTTCAAAAACTGTCATTTTTATTGTGGAAAGTAGAAAAATTAATCATAATATGTTAGCTGTCGCGTAAGCGACTTGGTACAATTGCAAAGCACATTTATCATAAGTTTAAGGGGTATAAGATGGATACACTGATAGAAGAAATTGTGAAAGCAAAGGGATTTACAGTATATCATAGTAAACGGGGCACTGATGGTGGAAAAGACTTATTGGCTTCCGGTGAGAGATGGGATTTTGATCTCCTAAAATTTGTGTAGGTTAAGACACAGTGCACCTATTGATCGAACTACATTGATCAATTTGGTGGTGTGATGAACAACGCGTAAGCTGAATATGGTTTGCTTTGTAATTTATGGAATAGATTTAAGGATAGTGTTGCTAGAGAAGAAGGTAATCAATTCTTCAAGATTCGTTTGTGGGATTCCACAGATGTTATTAAGGAAATTGTTTGATAATTATGAGAAATTAAGCTCGCTATTATGAGGGCAGAAATACCACTCAAGCAGATATGGATATTGAGTGAGTAAGAATAGAGAAAGTGAAGAGATAGTTATGAACAAGAAGTGCCAGGTATTTACGCCTAATGGTTATGTTAAGAAGTTATTAGACAGAGTAGGTTATAACGAAAATTTATATGAGAAGAATATTTTGAGAATCTATGTGGCGATGGAAATATTTTGGTGGTGATTGTAGAGCGATATATCGACAATGCTAGAAAAATATGGATTGTCAGATGAGGATATATGTGATGGATTGTCAAAGCATATATGTGGTGTTGAAATTGATTCTACACAATATAAGAAGTGTATTCAGAATCTAAATGTATTGGCAAAAAGTAAAGGACTCAGTAATATCCAATGGAATATAGTTAATGCGGACTATTTAAGGTGGGGAATGTAATCAAAAAGTTTCAGTATGTTGTAGGAAACCCAACTATATATTACATATCAAGAATTAGATGAAAAGGAAAGGGACTCATGTAAGAGAAACTTTTGCAAGATGTGAGAAGGGGAAATTTGATTATTGCTATGCATTTATCGAAAAGAGTATTGATTGTTTAGATAGTAATGGTAAAATGGCATACTTAATTCCTAGTAGTATTTTTAAAACTGTATTTGGAGAAAAATTAAGGTCTTATATTAAACCATATTTACAAGAAATATATGATTATACTCAAGATAAAAATGTTTGACGATGCACTGGGTGAAATCTGCAATAATGGTTATTGATAAAGCGTCAACTTATGAAGATATAATTTACTATGATATGGCAAGTAAAGAGAAACTGATTATACCAATTGCTAATTTGTCAACTAAATGGTTTTTTACAAAAAATAATACACCAGGGACGAGACGCTTTGGTGACTATTTTCAAGTTGCTCTATGTGGTTGCAAATCGCTACTCAATGAAGCTTATGTATTAAAGAAAGAGAATTATCAGGAGATAAATGGATTCTATCGATGTAATGGGAAAGATATTGAAAAAGAGGTAGTAAGGGAGACTGCGACACCGCGGTCATTACGCTATAAAAAAACAGAGAAGATAATTTTTCCCTATGATTATAAAGATGGTAAATTGGTTAGGTACACTTCGCAACAATTCTCATCTCTTTTTCCAGGAGCGGAGAGTTATTTGAATGATTTTAGAGAGCAATTGGATGAACGAGAAAGTGATAAAAGTGTATTATGGTTTGAATATGGCTCGTCACAAGCTTTGTCTGAGTCGAAATAAACGTAAGCTATTAATTTCTACGGTGATTACTGAAACAGTATCAGTATATATATTGAAAAAGAAGTGTATCCCATATGCAGGAATGTATATTGTACCAAAATCAGATAATAAAAACGTATAAACTGGAAGATGCAAAAATATTTTAGAAAGCGATGAATTTATGAAGTATGTACAAGATGCAGGTATTCATATTAGTGGAACTTCTTTGAGAATTACATCGAAAGATATTGAAGACTTCAAATTTTTAGTAGGAGGAATAGAACATATGGAATCTATGGTTTTCCAAGTAAGTGCTAAGACTGCAAGACTTATTGGTAGAGAAAATATTTCCGATGTGGATGGTGCCATTATAGAATTAGTAAAAATGGATACGATGTAGATGCTGAATGTGTATATGTAAGATATTTAAACTATTTAACGGAGTGCCAAGTACATTGACACTGCTCAGAAGTACACAGTTACTTCAAGAGTAATATGGAAATGGTATTGCAAAAATTATAGCATAAAAGACGGCTTGTATGTATTGAATGAAGAAAATGTAAATATGTTGGAATTAGAGAAATATTTACGTTCATTTCTCAAATCCTTGTTATTGATAATGGTTCAGGTATGAATAAGAACATATTGAAATCGAAGATGGATGAATATTGGTACTGATAATAAGGAGGTAAAATGTATATAGCCCAAAGAAAAATAGAATAAAAAACGGGTGCAAAAAGGGATTGACGCTTTGCATTGGACAACTTTCATTATGCACACAAGTTTTTACAAAATGTGATGTAGAACAGATATACAAGTGGGAGATTGATTGGACTCAGTTTGGATAATGCGAAATTGTTAAATCAAGCAGAAGCAAAAACTTGAGGAATCGTGATGGAGGATTCGAAGATTTAGTTAGACTATATTTAAAAGAAGATTTTGAATTAGTTAAAGATTATGAATGGGATACGGGAACTATAATTATATTAAGTCCTATTCGTGAGTTTTGGGATGAGAAATTATACATTAAGGTAAATAATAATCTTAAAAATATTAATCCGCTTTGGAAGTGTAGACCGATTTGATATATATGTTAGAAATTACAGACATCCAGAGTTGAATTTTGAGACTGAAAGTACAGGAATAACTACGAGATAATTATGATTATTTAATTGAAGCAGAATTTGATGGAAAAAGGGAATGTTACTATCACTTTGGATAGAAACGAAATTGACACAACTAAGAAAATGATGCAAATTGAATATTCTCCAACGGATATCGAAAAGTATGACTTGAAAGAGTTTTGGGACAGAGAAGATCGAAAGTAGATAATTATAAAAGAGAAGATTTCGATGGAATCAAACAATTTAAATATTCTATAGAAGAAATATTAGAAAATCCAAGTGAAAAACATTGAGAGATATAATGCAGTAGGCCCTTTTGGTTTAAAAATGTATTATATTAAAAATCAAAAAAAGTACAGTTGAAATTGTTAAAGATTTTCAAGAGTAGAAAAAGAAAACAACTGTTAAAATGATTTTTCTGGGATAAAGATATATCGTGATAAGTTTTGAAAGTAAGACCATATGGTGATGAAGGACAGTTTTCGATTGGATTAATTTAAGCCTTAGGGTTCAAAGGAGCCCAGCTAGCAGCTTCGCATGAAAGTGGCACTGGAGAGTTTCGCCTAATCAGCTGATAGGAAGTGTGTCTATCAGTAGGATGGCACAATCCCAAGCTGGAAGATACAGCGAATAGAGAAGGTATGAGTTTAAATAGAGAGTATGATTGTTTTGTTGAACTTTTGCAAGGAATCTTGGGAAAGTTTGAGTATGATAGACAATATACACTCAGAGAGTTTGCAGTATGGGAACGAGCAAAAGAAAAAAAGGCAGATGATGATAAAGCTCAGCAAATTTATGAGCAAGTAATGAGGGAGCGGGAATAAGAAAGCGAAAGATGACCCTCAGGAGTTTCCAAAGGGTGGGGATGGTTCAACAGAGAATGAAGATGGAGAAGATAGGATATCTGGAAGAAGATTTGAAAGATGTACAATTGTTACTTTGGGGTAAGAAGAATGAGAATAAGACGCTCTACAGAACAATTAATGATGGTTCTTAGTGCAGCTGGAGTTAGGGCACAAACATTTTCATGATGAAATTACGAGAATGGGAACTGAATTTGAAGTAGAGGTCAACACCTAAAAGAATCAATTAATCGATTGCTTAACTATGAGCCATATGTTGGTGATGAAGATTTTAATCCATATGATTTATTGGAAGAATTGGATAGTACAGATGAATTATTATCTGAGTGGGTTAGTTTGATTATGGATTCGGTGAAACAAGAGAATTTCGAAGCACGATCAGTAGAATTAAAGAGTTTTTGATTCATATTGAGAATTTATGGAAGCCTTTACTTGATAAAAAGTTTATTGAGATACAACTTGTGCGACTTGATGAGAATGTGCAATTAGCCTCTGCCAGTCATAGACTTACATTTAATTCTGAATAACTTTAGTTTTAAATTCTGCATACTATTTGGAAGAGGCAGAAGGCGAACGCTCTGTTTTTCTCTATGTATGAAGATGATAAAAAGGTATATTTAGAGATGTCAAATAATGGTCCAGAACTAGATGAGAAATATATGCAGAATCCGGATGAGACGTTGAATGCTAGAGAAACCACAAAAAGATGGAACAGGATTAGGTTTTATGGATTGCACGTGAAGCGGCAATGCGAAATGCTGGTGAATTGTAGATAGTACCTATTAATAACGGCTATATGTTAAGGGCTACTGGACTAAATAGAAGGAGATTGGTTATGCATATTATAGGGTTTGATAGATGATGAATTAACTCAATTAAAGAAGATTAGAAGAACAATAAAAACAAATGCAAAAACTAATGAACAATATGATTTTAAATCGTATTTAATATCGGATAATGTGTCAGATGTTGTTTCGGATGTATTTGAACAAGTGATAAGTGATATAAGAGATTTAAAAACTATCATCGCTTATTGTTGGACTATAAAATTATTGTAAAAACATCCAAAAATTAAGGGTACTGATATTTTAAAAAGAATAAAAGAGGAGGTCTCCTAAATTTCCAATTATTATTTTGACGGAAGTTGTAGAAGAAAGTACAGAACCGGATTTTTATAGATGCAGATAAGGTATACAAAAAGAAAGATTTTTATAAGTTAGAAAGTGAATATTCTAAAGAAAAAGTTTTTAATATTTTTCGATAGTATGAGGAAATACAACGATCAAAGAGATAAGTTGCAACTTACTATTGAAGATTTGAAGCGAAAATTAACTGATGGAAGTAAGAAACGTGATGTTATACCAGAGATTCTGTCATTGGAAAGTCAGTTAGATAATTTTTGTTCCTACAGAACAATCTCAGATTGATAAAGTTTTTGATGAAAAATAAAGCTAAAGAAATAGTAACGCTTATCGAAAAAGGCAAATAAGTTATTGGAGTAATGCTTATGAAGAGGAAATTTAGAGATTATACTATTAAAAAGAACTTGTACAAAAATATGAAGATTATCATAGTTATTTCAAATATTTGAGCAAAGATTTTAATCATCGATGTGCATATTGTAATTTGCTCGATACACAAATTACTACTTCATATGAGGTGGATCACTTTGTACCGGAAGTTGTTTTAAAGATGAATGGCCAGAATTAAAGACAACATATGCAAATTTGGTGTATTCTTGTAAAAATGTAATGTTGCAAAGAGTAGTCAATACCAAGGCGATATTACTCAAAAAAGGATTAATAACGAGTTGTTTTATGAGCCAGAGGAAACGGATTATGGAACGATCTTTATAGAGGTGAAGATGGCGGTATTTGTTCGGATGATAAGAAAGGACGAGATATGATAACGAGATTGAAGTTATATCGTCCAATACATAATCTTGCATGGATATGTGAGATCACAAAAATAACATTAGATAAAATTGTCCACTCAAAATTGAAGTAGTGGGAAAAGACAGTGCTAAAGGTAAAGTATTGCAGGAAGCTAGAGAAAAATTGAGAGATTATTATGACGATTGTTTTGCAGTTTTTTATAGCGAATTATAACAACAATAAGTTTGCTCTGTAATACTTTTTATTATGGATAAGGAAGAGGGCAATCTATGGCAATTCCAACAAATATAAAAACTTTACTATCTGGCGAAGTTGTCGAATGAGCAAGAATTGAATTTTAAGAAACAAGGGATCTGAAAGTCTGAAATTTTTCTGTAAATGATGGTCTTCTATGAGAAAGTTACGCTGTTTGAGTAGCACAAACTGCTGTTCAAGCTGTTGAGTTACTAATAAAAATCAGTTGAATGTCAAGGGCGCTCAACTCTCGCTGAGCGTTCAGTTTACACTTGACAAGACAGCTGATTTTTGTTATTCAGGAATTCGGTCGATACATTATTTCCTTTTTCTTCCTGGCATTTCCCCAGTTCGAATCGGCATCGTCCATTTTTTTGTAACCTCAAAAGTCACCAGATAAAGGGCTTTTAACAGTGCTTGAAAGCTTGGAAAGACGCTATACTCAATCATCTAAAAAGGAATTAAGCAACTTGACGCTGCTTAATTCCTTCACTAAAAATTATTTCATCAACTCCATTTTGACAAAGAGCCTATATTGATTAGGAATGATAGCTTATCCTGTGCTTTTTATTTGTTTATTTGCACATCCTGATATTTTTGCGTTAGAGGTTATCTCCGCATTCTCCCTGCAAAGAACGCCTTTCCAGCTTCCGCATCTCCCTGCAGGTAGTACATAAACCATGCCGTAACATAGCCATCTCCGAAATAGAGCATTTCACCGTGATCACAGTCATTTCTTCTCGCTATGACTTTGTCCACACCATCCGGGATGATACTATAGGTATGTTCCATTGCTCCAGCGGAGTGATGGCTGCGTCTGTCTGTCCGGTAGATCCAATCATCAGAATAGGGGTATGGATCAGTGAAGGATCATTGTCCCAAAGAAGCGCTGCCGACATATCCGTCTGAGTGCTGCTAAAGCAACACAGCCGCTTTGTAACTATCTGCATGCCGCTGGTCAGTAATCGCATTGATCACACCAATACCGCCCTGAGAATGACCTGTAACACCAATCCTGTCCATATCGACTTTTGCCGTAGAATTGGTTTTCTTTGCCTTCCTCCTGATAAGTGTTCAGTAAAATCAAGGACGCGGACAGACATTTCGGCAGAGAAGCCGTTCCACGCGTTCTGCTCCTCCGTGGCAACCGTGATGAATCCCCAGGATGCTATATGCTTTTTGAAGCGCGGTATATTTCGATCCTCCCGTACCTGTGCCAGTTGACGAAAATGACAATAGGCAGTTTCTCCATTGAGGGCGATATCCGCAGGATAGTAAATTTCAAATTTCTCAAAGGACACTATGGCGGGATATTCAAAATACTCCACATCGTGTGTTCCGTTCTGAAGATACTTTGCCTCTATATTTCCACCTGTTTTCACGGTTTCCGTGTAGTTTTCCGGGCACACTTTTGCGCTTTGAGAGAATTTTGCCACAGCTTTTTCAAGATAAGCGACCACGCAAGCACTATCATAAGTACAATAGCAATCAGTTTCCCACATATTTCTCTTTTTCTTTCTTTTAACTTCAGACATGATAGTATTTCCTCCATGTTATTTTACGGGGATATATGTATCAAGGTATTCAATTATCTTTTGATAATATATCTTGCCCATCGCGGAATCGTTCTGCAACCCATGTCCGGAATGCTCAAACACCAGATAACTCATGAGGATATTATGTGCAGTCAGTGCTTCGTCAAGCTTTACAGAACCTCCAAAACCCTGAACTCTGTCATAGGCACCGTAAGCGAAAAGTGACGGAACAGTGTTATCGTCCACCCAAAGCATGGCGGATATATCCTTCATTGCTTCATCATACGCAGAGGGTGTCAAACATATCCGCTGTGATTTCCTTTTGCCCGCTATGATACCAAACAATCCTGCTGCAGCCTTGTCTGTTTCCGCTGTTCTCCGGTCAAATCCGTAGCATCCCCAGTCTTCGGGATAGAAGCAGGATGGTCCGACAGCACCAAATACCATTTTTACGGGGACAGGAGCCTCATCGGCATCTCTGTATGCATAAAGATGGCAAGAGTGTGTCCGGCAGAGCCGCCTGCCATAGCCATCTCATCAATGTGATAGCCGCGTTTTTCCGCTTCGGCTACAACTATCGGAATCGCATTCTTTATTTCCATCGACTGAGAATAGACGCTTGCCTCGGGATGGGCTTCATCTCGTAGGGTATAGTTGATTCCGGCAGCCACATAGCCTCTTGCACAGAGCCACTGAAGCATTTCTATATCCCCGGACTTATCGCCTGTGGTGAATCCGCCGGGATGCAGATAGACAACAAGACCATAAGCAGGCTTTTGAGCTGTCCGCCGGGAGATAAAGATCGTATTTGTTCGCATCCTTATCTCCGTATTCCAGGTCTGTGTACATAGTTCCTATTTTATCCGACCAGTCGACCTTATATTGATTGGTAAAAGCACCAATGATGGATCTTGATGCAAGTCCCAGAACGAAAGTAGCTATAAACGCAAAAACATAAATCACTGCCCATTTACCTCTTCCCGGATTTTTTTACCTTCTTTTTCCTTTTTACTCATAGGAAGTCACCTCCAAAAACATGGTGCCTCCGAGCATCAGATTTAGAAAGAACCTGAAAGCGAGTCTTCCGAGTGCGAAAGCGACCACAATGATGACGAGCAGGATGATAATCCTTTTTAGCTGTTAGCGACATGGCTTTTTCCCTCCAATTCATATTGACAAAAGACAAATTTTGATGTACAATCAAGATGGAATATTCGTCGTTGCTGATATAACAATCGTACCATCAAAAGAGCTTTATGTCAATGGATAGCAGGCTCTCTTCGTAAAAAGGTACAAAAGAGAGGAAATGTACCATCTATGGGGCAATACTGAACGTAACACATTTTGTGAAAACAGCTATCATAAATGCAACTATATCTTTACTGAAAGAGAACTCTTTCGATTCCATTTCAATCAGTGACATCACCGGTGATGCTGAAGTCAGCCGAAATTCCTTCTATCGTAATTACGCTGACAAAGAAGCAATACTAAAAGAACATATATCAAACCTGCTTGAGCAATGGGATTATGATTATAACCATACCCGCAAAACTGACCAGGACTCTGAGATGTATGGCAGTTTCTTCGCCCACTTGAAAGACAACAGTGATTTCTATCTCTTGCTTCGGGAAAGAAATCTATTTCACCTTTTCCGTGAGGCCTATCTCGAAAAAGTATGGTCCAAAGCCTGAACAGGATAATCGCGCCGCTTATGTTGTTGCCTTTATACAAAATGGTATGCTCGGATGGATTGATGAGTGGGTTAACTGAGGAATGCAGGAAGCCGCAGAGAGTATGGCACAGCTTCTATCATCAAACGGAATCAAATAGAACCGTAATCTCACCCGTCCTCCATTTTCTGCATCGAAAACAGCAGTTTTTCCAGGCTCATTTGAGATACCAACCGTTTTTATGCTTCTATAACAACCTTCATTCCACCGGTTTCTGAAGTACTAAATTGAACGCTCACTTATAATAACAAGCAATTTGTTTAACGATCCTAAGACCAATTCCGTGTTCTTGAGCATATTTTAAGTTGATCGAAAAACAGGTGTGTTAAGTAATTGTTCTGTAGACACACCAATACCATCGTCTGAAAATTGATGGTAGCTTATGTGAACGGTGAATTGATTTGCTGATCTTTATTTTTAATACTACAACCATTTGGATTATGATGGGTGGAATTATTAATAATATTCTCTATAAACCCTTGAAATAGACTTTTCATTTACCTTAAGGATAATATTTAAAGCATCTTCTTCAATTTCAAAATCAAATTTATATTTCTGCTCATATTCCTGATTCATAATATCAATGAGAATTTTTCTTGTTTTTGAACCGACCTTAAAACTCGTGTTTTTCAAAATTATCCAGTCCAAAGTCCAACTTACTGGATACATTTAAATCTGTAATCAGGTTTCTAATTCGTTCTCCCTGTTTTTTCAATAATTTCTGCTTGAACTCGATTTTTCTGATTGCGGATCTTTTCTGATTTGATCTGCATGTCCATGATAAGTGTTAATGGTGTCCTGATATCATGAGAAACACCTGCTATCCATTCTGTTCGTTCAGATTCCTTTCGTCGCAAAAACTCTCTTTTGGATGTATAAAGGTATTAGAACCAAAATTAAAATATTTATAAAAAATAATTAAAAGGCAGGATGCGAGATAAGTTTTGTATAGTATCTATTTTTATAAACTAAATTATATTTCCATTCAGTGTTTTTGGTTCTCCAATAATTAAGAGTCCTTCATCTATGATATATGTCTGTACAGGGTAGTCCTTCAGATAATATCTTGTAAAGGCTGCAACATCTTTTTAATGAGTATTGCTTATTTAATTCTTCAGGTAAATTTTTACTTAAAATTATTATTCCATCATCGTTTAAGAGCATAAGAAAATTATTATTCTTCGTCAACATTTCTCCTGTTTGTTCTGACAGTGTATAGTAGTTCCCTTCTCTTTTTGATATTTTTGACGATTTCTGCTTCATCAAATTTAGTCACTTTTACCTGGCTGTATAAGATAATCAAGTTAATGACAATCAATCCGATAGCACAGAATAAGAATATGACAAGATACAAATTAATATTACTCTTTTTGCTGTTAGCGAAGTCACTCTATTCTGTCTGGTGACTGTCCCTGCATCTGTAGAGAACTCTACTTCTCCTAATTGAATTTTTAGACATTTTTCGACATTCCTGCTTGTTCTCCTTAAAAACCGCTTTCACTCGAAGCAATAGTTCCATAGGCAAAAAGGGCTTTGTTATATAGTCATCTGCGCCTAAACCAAGCCCTCTTAAGCGATCAGAATCCTCGTCTCGCACAGACATAACAGGTGTATCAAAATTGTCGAAAGAATACGGTATCAGCATTCTCATTTCGAGCCATATTCTTTCGGAAATTGAGCAGATTGCTGATAGGGTTGGAAATAATCAGGCATGGTCAGTTAGTTTATGAGGGTAAGATCAGCCAGATTAAAAGCAAAACGAATGGATTGAAATAGAAGGAAATTTGAATACCGACGAAGTAAACGATATTATTTCAAAGGCATCCACAAACTTCATTGAAAGAAATCAATGATCATTTATTGAAAATTACAAATCAAAATGATGATGAACTTGCTCTGTTTATATCTGAGTTAGTTTTTAAAGGAAATTTAATTTATCGTGTAGAGAGAAAAAGAAAAATCTGGAGACGATCTTTTTGAATTTAATAAAGGAGGCCTCGATCCATGTTGCAAAACATAAAAATTGAATTGCTTAAAAATTGCCGCACACACATTTTTGATATTATTCGTCATAATGATCATTGCAAAACCTTTGGCAGCTTTTTGTAATTAATAGTGAATTGTCGCATTCAAATTTTGCATAATATTGCTGCTTTTTATAACAATCAAACGGTAGACTGTCTTATATTGCCCATCATGGTCAGCATATTTGCGTCTAAGATTATCAGTAACGAGAAAGAGGGACAGACATTTAAGTTGCAACAATCAAATGGAACTGAAATTTACAGGATATTTTTATCCAAGATACTGCTGATGCTTAGTACTTCCATAGTTCTTTTTGTGATGGAAACGGCTTTTTCGATATGTATATGCTTCTATAAATGGTATACATACCAGTGCAATGTTGCTTCTGCTCTTTTTGATAGGTCAAGTGCTGACAGGATTCTCTTTGATTTGTATATTCCTTTGTTTTTATCATTACTTTTTAAAATAAACAGGGAATTGTATTAGCGATCGGCTTCTTGTTTTGGTTTTTGGGAACCATAATGGCATCGCACAGCCAGTCAATTTTAAGTTTCTGGTTGCCGGGAACAGGAAATGCCTATCTTGCCCCTTACAAGTATCATCTTATTGATAATGCTAAACTTTCATATGAGTACACACTGGATCAATATTTGCCGGTTCGTGTTTTTGATTTATATTTTATTCTGCTTATTGATTTATATGATAGCTCGGATGGTAATCCGAAGAAAGGAGATTTCTCTATATGATGCTAAACTATATAAAGTCGTGAATGGAAAAAGCCAGTAAAATACAAGCAGTTTTTATAACTTTCATATTTCTTGCTATTTCAAGTTTTTATTGGTCTGGGCATATATTTTTGCTAATCGAGAGGCATTGGAGGATGGAACACAGTCGCTTGTTCTATGGGGACAATTGACTTTTTACTATAGCCAAGTTCTTTTTGCACCGATGGTGGCTATTTTAACAGCTATCATTATGATGCCGGAATTTGAAAGAAATACCTTAAAAGCATATGTTGAAAAGCAAAATAACATTTCTATTAATGGAATGTTGAAAGGAAAGTTTTTGTAGTATTTTGCATTGCTAATTCCTGTTCAGGTAATGCTATTCGTTGTTTATGTATCCGGTATGGCTACGGCACATATTCAAATAGATCATTCTATCTTCATGAGATGTAAGATGGCTACTGATATCAATGGTTGCTTCCATACCGCTTATTTTCATACAATATTATATTTGTGTTAAAACGCGGAGCTTTGGTCAGGCAGTTGGTATTTCAAGCCCAGGGTGCCATGTGGTGGATTTATCATTCTTTTTATTAATCAAAATATGGGATATATTTATCCTTATTCGCTTCCAATGATAGCTCTTAGAAGTCGAAAACTTGTTGATTTTTCTCCGATGGAGTTTGGATTTTTCATTTTTGTTTGTTTGATATATGCAATGATTTTTATCATTTAACTAAGAAAAGAATTGATGAGAAAATAATCTGATAGTATGGTGTGTCTGATAGACAGCCATACATAAAGACAGTGCAGTATCTTGTTGGGGTTTTTCTTTTGTTAAAAGTTAACTGATAATCATTTCTATTTATTCGTTGTTAAAAACAACATAATTTAGTTTTAACCCTAGTGTTATTATATAGTTACAATGAGACAGCCAAAAGAAAATAAATACCTTAACAAGTAAAATACAAAAATATATTATGCTTTTTGGCGGTTGTAATATAGTATAATGATTAACAGGAGGATAATGAGATGTCAAAGAAAAATAGATTTAAATAAAAACAGTTTATGAGTTAGTAACAGAATATCCTGAGCTTACAGATATTATGTATGGGCTTGGTTTTACTGAGATAACAAAGAAGGCTATGCTAAACTCTGTAGGAAGGATTACTACCATACCAAAGGGGTGCGAAGATGAAGGGTATATCTATGATGGATGTAGTATCTGCCCTTATGTCAAATGGCTTTTGAGCTTGTGGGTGAAATGCCTGCTATAGCGCAGGCGGTAAGGTGGTAAAAGAATCCCTAACACCTTGGAGACAGAGCGAGACTGAGAGAAAAGAGGAGACTGGTGAAAAGCCTGAGAGCCGTACAGAGCAGTTAAAGGGATACTTAAAGAGACTTGGTGCGGGAGAGACCTTTGAGAGCGTAAGGGTTGATTTTTACTAAAACTTTGCTTCAGTGAGAGGCTCTGCAGAGATAATGAGGGCTGAGCAGGAACTCATCAAAGAGGGAACCTCATTACTGAGATTCAGAAGCTTTGTGATATCCATTCAGCACTTTTTCATGGAGCAACTACCGAGGAAAAAGATAGCGAATGCAGAGAAGGCGGTTGAGGCTTTCACTATGAAGGAAAGATTGCTGCTGAGCTTGCTAAGCGTGATTCCTTTCCTAAAAAGACTATTCAGACAAACACGAGAGGCTGCGGCCTCCACAAAGACTGTAGGGACATCCTCTTTATACATTTACTAAGGAAAATGATGTTCTTGACTGTGACTTTTTGGAGGAATTTAAGAATGAAGAAGTGAGGAAACCTTTAATAAGATAAGAGAGCTTTCTATCCATTATGCAAAGAAGGGAGATTTGCTCTATCCACACTCAAGGTAAAATACGGGGTTTCAGGACCATCAGCTGTTATGTGGACTGTAGATGATGAGATTCGTGATGAACTTGGAAATCTGGCCAAGGTAACCGAACACAGCCCTGAGTGGAATGCACATCTGGATGAAGTGCTAAAAAGCGTGCAGAAGAAAATGATATATAAGGAGCAGAACATTCTCTTCCCTATCTGTGCAGTTAATTTTACAGAGGATGAGTGGTATGGAATTTACCGTGATTCAAAGGACTATGCTGACTGCTTTGGAGTTAAGAATGAGTATTGGGAAGAAGCAGAGAATGAGAAGGTAGAGACAAAAGCCACAGGCAGAAGGAGGGAGGTAGTTATGCCGGGTGGACATATGACTGTTCCTCAGCTCACCGCTCTTTTTAATACTATTCCTGCTGAAATTGCACCTTATAGATGAGAATGACATCAACCGTTATTTCAACGAAGGACCTAAGGTATTTGGCGTCCGGGTATGGCTATTGACAGAGAAGTATACTCCTGCCATCCACCTAAGATTGAGCCTATGGTACGCTCTATTCTTGATGACTTTAAGAGCGGGGCTAGAGATCAGGTTCAGATTTGGATGGATAAGGGTGGACGCACTATGCTTGTAACCTATATGGCAGTTAGAGATACGGCAGGTAAATATCTTGGAACTACAGAGTAGTACAGGATATGGAATTTGCCAAAGAGCATTTTTCAGAAGTAATAAATATAAGAAATTGACAAAGGGCTGCTGGATTGGAAAGGAGACAAGCCTTCTAACTCCAATCCGGTAACCCTCTTATAATGTATGCGAGAAAACAAGAGTGGATGCCTGAATAATCTCACTAAATCACGGATTAAAAAGGCTGTCTGAATATGTGGGACAAGAAATCTGTGGCTTAAGGCAGAAATATCCGGGTTTAACAATAAAAACTAATTCAGACCCTACACAAGATTAAGTTTCGTGCAGGGTAAATTCATTTTTCTTAAATGAAATAAGTCCATCTTTTTCATCTTACTTAGCTCGCTTGACAAGGCACTGCGGTCGACTCCGAGATAATCTGCAAGCTGTTGGCGGTCAAAAGGAATGAAAAATGGGAGTTTCCATTAATCATGGCCTGTTCGGATAAGTAGGGACAGTAGTTTCTCACGCATGGATTTGGGGAGGCTGTATGCATCATTCTGCAGATAGATTTAAGTTTTTCATAGCTGATATACGGAGTAGATTGTGTATTAATCTTTGATGAAATATACAGCCGTTACTACAGGTTGTGAGAAGCTTATTCAAGTCTCAAAAAGAATTTCACAGCTTTCTGCGGCTACAACATCACAGACAAGCTCCCTGCCGGGAATGGCCCGCATAATTTTCAGCAAATATCATTCCTTTTTGCAACATGACCGAAAATATTACTGTTTCCAATAGAAATTGACAACGATATTTACACTTCCGGATTCTACAAGCCCGATTTCATGTACTATGCTACTGGCTCTAAAGATTATTTCATATACGACTTCTCCCTTGCACCAAGACAAGAGAGCAATCCATCAATTTCGTTTTCTTTTACTCCATGAGAAAAGTGGAGTGTTTGACAGAAAAATTATTCATAATATCACCTTTTCGTTGTTACAACAACATAATTATTAGAGAAAATTATAGCATAATATAGAGATTAAGTCAAGATTATATTAAAAGGTGAAGGGAGACAGGCAGTATGAGTTTGTTTTTAGGACCTATACATTATTGGTTGTATAATAAGATTGGAAATCAGGAGAAGCTGACAACTGTGATTGCAGTTAAGGCTGAAGAGCAGGGTTGGATTGAAGATATCAGCCCATATATAAAAGAACTTCCCGAACTGGAAACAGCTATTGATGGCAGCAATATACATGGTTGGCTTCTAGGGACAGATTATGAATGCAGAAAGCCGTTTTGCAAGGCTGATTACGGATATAAAAATAAGGGAATAGGAATAGAAGAAGTAGAAAAACTGCCTTAGATTTTTGGAAAAATAATTCACCGGATGCAGGTGCAGATGCATCTGAAATTTATGAGTATTTTGAAAAATTTTTGTAAATGGAATGCCTTGTGACCATATTAATACCGTCACACAAAGAAGTGAAGAACTTGTTTCTTGGGAAATGCTCCAGGATATTCATGCAGACTATTGGACACAGGGAATGTTTCAGATTATTACAGACTTCGTAAGGCTGTAATGGATGGTAGTCTTGATAAACTTGGATATGAAGTGGAGACAGGTGATTTATACCACTATGTTATTCATAAGAATTGATTGTTGATTATATTACATAATAATTGAATAATATAAAGAAATTTAGAATAGTAAAACTCATAAATTATAGAAAATTGATTTATGGGTTTTATTGTTTATATTAAACATAACACACAATAGCTGGAAAAACATAACTTGTACATTATGTCAATAAAAATTTTAAAATGATAAAAATTATAAATGCAATATGTATAAATAATACTAATAACAGGTTATAAGTATTATTTAAATTAAATATCGAAAAAGATAATTACCATGATTATTTTAAGCAAAAAGCTAGAATGTTGTCGGAAGATAGTTGACATAATTATAATTATGATATAAGATAAAACTGCAAAAATTCATACAATTATCTGATTATCTCCAATATAAAACAACAGTTGTATGATTGTGCCATGTTGTCGTTAAAAAGACAACATAGATTTGGATTATATACAGTGAGCATATAGGAGATCAGAGCCTGTTTCTTGTGTTGCTCTGTAGAAAGGAATCTACAGATGAATGATGGTAATGTAGCCCGGAATAGAAATTTTTATTATGGTGAGAGCATAGATAGATTTGATGAAGTATTTAATGCTTTTTCAGATATTGCTAAAAATGAATATTTATATGTACTTGATATAAAAATAATTTTTCCAGATGGTCTAAGTCAGCAGTCGAAGATTTTTGGACTTCAAGGAGAATATCTGGAAGATACTCTTTAATGTTTTGGACGGAGTATATTGATGAGAATTATAGAGCTGAATACCTTTGAAAGATATTTGGGATATTCAGTGGTAATACAACACGAGTTAGATTTTGTATATAAAGTTAGAAACAAAAATCAGGGAATAAATTCATTCTTTCAAGCAGTGCAAGGCTGTTGGAAAGATAAGAATGGAAAAAACAGATATCTTGTCTGTAAATTAGTAAACCATACTAAGCACGATGGAATAGATCCCTATACAGGACTTTATTCAAGCACCAAAGTTGATAGAACAAATGAAAATTTATGGGAATGATAATAAGTCATATTTTGTTTTAATAACTGCTATAAGGGATTTCTTTATTGTAAATGGAAATTATGGTTATGAATTTGGTAATAAACTGTTGAATAAAATAAGCGATTATTATTATCAGAAAAAGAAAGAGTTAGGTCAGGGATACATTTTTATTTAAGGCGGATGGTACAAAATTTGTCTTTCTCTTGAATGCAGACAGATATAGTATGGATGATGTTAGGACACTTTATAATGACCTTGAAGAACATTTTTAAGGAATGCCTTATAATGGATGATGTTTCATAACACTTGAGATATATGCCTCAGCCCTGTTTGCAGAAAACAGTGAAATGAGTTCAGATAAGGTATATACAACAGCTATGATAAGCTAAACGAAGTAAGGAAAAAGTGCAAGAAATGAACTGGTACTTTTTGATAAACGAGTCGCCAAAGAAAATAAAAAGAGATTGGAAATGCTTAGTACAATCAAGAAATCGGTGATGAATGACTGTGAGAGGCTTTTTATCTGTGTTACCAGCCGATTATAAATGTTAAGACAGGTGAATTTGAAGGAATGGAGGCGTTGCTCAAGTGGCAGGATGAAAAATTCGGGAAGGTTTCTCCAAATGATTTCATTGCCTGGCTTGAGGGAGAACCTATATTTCTATGATTTGGGGACTATGGATAATAAGAAGAGCCATATCAGATACGAAGTATTTTGTAGAAAAATAATAACTTTATAGTAAGCATAAATCTGGCATTTCCACAACTTCAGAGACAGAATTTCAGCAATGCCCTGTCTGAAATTCTAACAACAGAAAAGTTGCACCCGAGAATGTGAGCTGGAGCTTACTGAGAGATGTAAGCTGGTGGATGAAAAATACTATAAAAGCGATGTTAGAAGATTTTTGAAAGCTGAGCATCAAGGTGGTACTGGATGATTTTTGGTACCGATATTCGGCTTTGGATTTGCTTATTCAAACTTCCGGTAGATCAGATTAAAATTGACAAAAAGTTTCATAGATGATATAGCCATAAGCTATCCCAAACAATGTTTACTACAGGCTATTACTTCATATGCAAGGAAACTTGGTAAGATGGTATGCATAGAAGGGGTAGAAAATAAAAATGTTGCGAGAATGGTAAAAACAGTGTTTGCAGTAGACAGTTTTCAGGGATATTTTTATTCCAAACCTATTATTGTAGAAGAGTTAAAGACTTGGGCGAAGAAATATGAGGATAGTCTTAACGGCGGTGACTATGATGAACTTCATAATCGTTTAGTATATGAGGCATAGTATAAAAACCAATGATATAGTTGTTGAATAATTTGTTAAAAGAGATTAGAATGGTAAAGGGTGTATATTCTTTACCATTTTAATTTTAAAGGAGAATAGGGAAATGAATGAAGAAAAGGCTATATTGAGAACAGAAAGTGATTCTATCGGTGAAAAAGGGGTTCCGGAGGATGCTTTATTATGGGGTACAGTCTTTAAAGGGTTGCAGAGAATTTTCATATTACAGGACTTAAAATGCATCCGGAACTTATAAGAAGTCTTGCCTTTATTAAAAAGACGGCTGCAATTTCAAATCATAAAGTTGGCTTGCTGATGATGAAATCACAAAAGCAATAATAGAGGCCTGTGATGAGGTAATCCTTGGAAATTACTGGAAAGATTTTATAGTTGATCCAATTCAGGGCGGGCAGGGTACTTCAATCAATATGAATGCTAATGAAGTTGTGCCAATAGGGCGATAGAGGCTGTTTGGCGGCAAAAAGGGTGATTATTCATATAGTGCATCCCAAGCACTATGTAAACTATGGTCAGTCAACCAATGATGTAATACCGACAGCAGGAAAGATGACGACTCTGCGCCTGCTTGACAGGTTAAAACATGAACTTTTAAGGCTGCATACTGCCCTTTGTGATAAGGCAGTTGAGTTTAATCATATTATTAAGATGGGAAGAACTCAGATGCAGGATGCAGTCTCCAATAAGATTAGACAGGAATTTAAGGCTTATTCAGTGGCTGTTGTCATGATATAAGCCGTATGGAAAAAGCAATAGAAGAAATGCGTTTTGTAAACTATGGGTGGAACTCGCAATTGGAAACAGGGATAAATGCAGATAAAGGGATATATGGAAATAACAGTGCCTGTACTTTCGAAGTATCAGGTATCAAGTTTGAACAGGCAGCAGACCTGATAGATGTAACGCAGAATATAGATTCATTTGCCGCAGTATCAGGTGCTATTAAGGCCTGTGCTGTTACACTTTCCAAAATAGCCAATGACTTAAGGCTGCTTTCATCAGGACCCACGTGCAGGCTTTAACGAGATTAACCTTCCGGCAAAAACAAAATGGTTCATCAATAATGCCTGAAAGGTAAATCCTGTTATACCGGAAGTGGTAAATCAGGGTTGCTTTTAGGGGTGATTGGAAATGATATGACAACAACTATATTGCAGAGGGAGTGACAGCTTGAGTTAAATGCCTTTGAGCCTGTGGTATTTTTATTGTATGTTTGAATCAATTGACATCCTTGCAAGTGCAGTACAGACCTTTGTAGACAACTGCGTGACAGGGATTACAGCCAACGTAGCCCGTTGTCAGGAACTTGTGGATCATAGTGTGGGTGTGGTTACGGCACTTTGTCCATACCTTGGATATAAAAAGTCAGCTGAACTTGCAAAGAAGGCACTTCAGTCAAATAAGTCAGTTCGTGACCCTAATTCTGGAGGAAAAGATACTTACCGCAAAAAGAAGTGGATGAAATTCTTGATCCTATCAATATGACTGGAACCAATCTCGTTAAAGGCTGCGAAGTTTAAAGAGGATTAAAGGAGATAAATGAAACTTAGAGTACCGGATTATTATGAAGATTTTAAATGTATAGGGGAAAATGTACAGACAGCTGCTGCATAGGATGGGAGTTAGATATAGATGAAGAATCCTATGAGGCTTATAAAAAGGCAGGTGGAGATTTTGGTAAGAGGCTTAGGGAGTCCATGGGTGGATGGCTCAGACGAGACAGAAGAGTGCAATACTTTTAGATTAAAATGGGACAGATGTCCGTTTTTAAATGAAAAATCTCTGTGATATCTACATACATCTTGGAGAAAAATCACTTTGTAAAGTGTGTACTGAGTATCCAAGATTCACTGTAGAGTATGATAATACCAGAGAAAAGAGTATGGCTTTATCCTGCAGAAGTAGTGGGGAAACTGCTGTTTGAAAGGGAGGATAGGGTAACTTTTATAGAAAAGGAAATTCCTTATGAAGAAATCTTTGAAGAATGTCTTCCTATGTTTGTAAAAAGAGATAGAATATATTAGAGATAGAAGCATAGCTATATTACAAAAAATAGGACAGATGACATATATGATAGGATTAAGATGTTTCTCTGTTTTTGTTTCCAAAGCCCAAGAGATTATTAATGAGGGTTCAGAGGATGAAAACCTTATCGAACTTCTTGAAAACCTTGATATAGACTGTCCTAAATTTAAGAGTGGTGAGTTAAGGCCCTTTTATAGAGGAAGTCTGTTACCTGCTTGGTGAATTGTATGTACTTGGTGATGAGTGGACTGAGTTGTTCTCTGAGTTTAAGAGCAAACTGAACGAAGAAGTAATATATGAATTTGAAAAATACAGAAAAGATAATAAAATGCTTGACATTTGGTATGAGAATATTATGGTATACTTTGTATTTCGGTATTTTTACAAAGGGAGTATATGACTGTGATGTAATTTCCAGAGCAAAGTTTGCGTTCTTAGGATTTTTGCTATAAGGGGACTTGTAGCAATCAGATATCAAAATTTGAGGAAATTTGATATAACTGATATGATAATGGTTGCAAAGGCATATTCTAAAGAGGTAGAACATTCTGAAGGAAATATTGCATATTTAATGGAAGAATTTTTATGTTTTCGGAAGAATTTGATATAGAAAAATCTCTGTAGAATATTAACTCCAAAATGATTAATGCCATAGGATGCAGACATTTTATTCACATACTGTAGAAAGATAAACAATTTGAGCCTGTGGGCATAGAGCGGTATTACTTAATATTTAGTGAACAATTTGGTTAAGTTAAAATGAAGGGTTAATTAAAAGTCAGGATTGCCGATATACATGATAAGGGTATTATATATACTCCTCAAAAATAAGCAAACGGAATTGCGGATATCTTCAAGGAAAGGAGAAAGAAAAATGAGTAGTAGGATTCAGAGCATCATGCCGTAAGAAACCCTGTAGAGACTGCTGAAAAATAGTTGAAAAAGGCTAAAAATACGGTAACTGCTAAGTCAACCGAGAACAGAGCACAACCTTGATCCAAAGTCAACTAGTAAAGTGGCTGCTGCTTCAAAATGTTAAGGAGACTAATAAAGCTGCTGTTTATGAGAAGACTGCACAGGTAGACAGTAAAAAGAACCTTACAAAATTAATAAGATGAGTAAGGAAGACAGAGCTGCCCTGTTAAGGCACTTAAGGAAGAAGTTGAAGCAAGGCAGAAACAGTTTTGATCTTGTAACTCAGTCCATCACAGGGCAGGGACAAAAGATTGCTATTGCAACTGACAATCTGGGTGATGTTTGGAAAAAGCTTGCCAAGGGTGAATTCACAGTAAGTGAAGCAGCTAAGAAGCAGGCGGCAGAAGACATTTCGAAAAGGGCTGTTGGGGAGTAGAACAGACTTCTAAGAGAATGTTTGACTTTGCTTCAGCTCTGGCAGGAGATGATGTAAACCAGATGAAGGCTGGTGCAGGCAGCTATGGAAAAAGGCTATAAAGAGGCTACAAGGGCTTGGGGAAAAGAACTTCCTGAAATAAGCAAAAGACTTTGGCAGCAGCTAACAAACTTTTGATGAATATTATAAGTCAAAGGTGCAACAAGTGAGCAGACCATGGCAGCACAGGCTTCATCAGAACTGACAGCCTGAGCGGCAGCACAGAGTGCCTCTGCAACAACCAGCCTGCAAGTCAGCCGGATCAAGCCATCAAGGGTGTTCAGTCTATTTCAAAGGCTTGATTAAATTGTAAAAATCTAAAAACTGGAATCGCTTTCAGAAAAAGCTGTTGCATATTGCAGCAGCTTTTCGTATACTAAGAGTATGCATATACAGATGCCACTTATGAGGCAGGGCAGCAGACGGTGAATCCTGCAAAGTAGGGATTCTTATTTATAGATATAGACTAAAAAGGAGGTATTATGGATAAAAATAGCAAGCTTTTTACAGTGAACCATTTAGTACTTGAACCGGGAGTATATGTTTCAAGAAAGGATAGGGTTGGTGCTGAAATACTCACAACCTTTGATTTAAGGATGACGACTCCAAATAAAGAGCCGGTTATGAATACGGCGGAACTTCATACTTTGGGATATCTTTGTGCAACATTTTTAAGAAACCATAAAGACTACAAGGATAGAATAATATATTTTGGACCAATGGAGTTGCAGAACGGCTGCTACCTTATTATGGCAGGGGATTTAGAGTCAAAAGATATTATCCGGCTTTTTACTGGAGATGTTTAGATTTGCCAGAGATTATGATGGAGAGATACCGGGAGCCAGCCCTGTAGAGTGTGGCAACTATCTAGATCAGAACCTTCCTATGGCAAAATGGCTTGCAGAAAGATTTTTAAAAAATACTTTGGAATGTATAGATGATGCACATATGCATTATGCAGATTAATATTTAGAAAAGGTGTATATGAAGGAATTAGACAGAGTAAAAGAAATAGAGAGAAGTATAGTAAAGAAGTATCATAAAGAAATATGGACCAATTTTTGTAAAAGCAGTGAAAGAATACTGAATTAATCAAAGAGGGAGATAGGATTGCAGTCTGTATCTCAGGCGGTAAGGATTCTTTTTGCTTGCAAAACTTATGCAGGAGCTTAAGAGACATAGAAAATTTGAGTATGAACTTAAGTTCATAGTTATGGATCCGGGATATAATCCTGAAAAATAGAAAAATGATTGAAGAAAATGCAAAAGCTGCTTGAAATACCGGTGGAGATTTTTGAAAGTGATATCTTTGATGCAGTTTTTGATATAGAAAAAGTCCATGCTATCTTTGTGCAAGGATGAGGAGGGACATCTATACAGTATGGCAAAGGGGTTAGGCTGTAATAAGATAGCTCTTGGACATCATTTTGATGATGCTACAAGAAACAGTTCTAATGGGAATGTTCTAGTGCAGGAAAAATACGAGACTATGATGCTGAAGCTTCATAGTCAGAACTTTGAAGGAATGGAACTTATCCGCCCCTTATATATGGTCAGGGGAGGAGCATATTAAGGCTTGGGTAAGTATAATAATCTCAGATTCTTAAGATGTGCCTGCCGTTTTTACAGAGGAACAGGAGAAACTTGGCGATGAGGGTACTTCAAAGCGGGCAGAAATGAAGGAACTTGTTAAAGAATTGTCAAAGGTTAATCCAAGTGTTGCCACAAATATATTTTGACAGTATGTCCTATGAACCTTGAAACTGTAATTGCCTATAATATGGTGGGAAAAAGCATAGCTTTTTGGATAAATATTATGATAATGAATAAAAATCTTGAAACTGTAAATAGTGATACAGGTACAGGAATTGAAAGACAGGAAATGGGAGGAAAGGCTGGATCTCGTTCTGGATATAGCTGAACAGATGGTAATTTCCGGAGCAGAGGTAGAGGACAGAGTACAGCATAAGAAGAATATGTAAGAGCCTTGGTGCTGTGAGGGCGGAAGCACTTTCTCAATTACTACCAGCCTTATAGTTACAGTGTACTATGGTGAGTATAGTTCGGTCACTCAGACCAGAAGAGTAGATAAATTTGCTCTATAACATGGACAGGCTTGAAAAGATGAATGCGCTTTCAAGAGAAAATCTGTGAGGAAAGCTTACAGTGGAAGATGGCAGAAGAAATTTTTCTGAACTGATGTCCGAAACATCCTATGTCTTTCTATGCTCAAATCTTATTTTTCATCTAATAGCCTTTACCTTCACCATTTTCTTTGGCGGAAGCGTGAAAGATGCAGCGGTTTCAGCGTTTATAGCCATTATTTTTAAACATATAGATGAATTTGCAAGGAAACTGGGAAGTAAATAAATTTATTCCTATAGTTGTATCGTCACTATTAGGTGGATTTATGGCTATAATGGCTGTAAGGGCAGGACTTGCAGACTCTGTAGAAATGATAAGCATAGGAGATGTATGCTGCTCATACCCGGGATAATGCTCACTAACTCCCTAAGAGATATGTTTGGAGGAGACACAATTACGGGTGGAATTAGATTTATAGAAGCTACATTGATAGCTGTTATGATAGCAGTAGGTTTTTTCATCTTCGTCCAAATTTTACGAAGAATTTTTGGAGAAGTAATAATATCTAATGTTAGAGAGTGGTCTGAGTGGATAACTGTAATTATAGCACTGACTGCTTCATTCTTTGGAAGTGTTGGTTATGCCTGTACTTTTAATACCGGAGGCAAGAGACTGTTTGGTGCGGGTTTTGGAGGATTTATAGGCTGGGCGGCACATTTGACAGCCGGGTATTTTTATGTTTTCAGAGCCTATGAAGTATTTTATAGCAGCAATAGTATTAATATTTATGCTGAAATAATGGCAGTAAGTCAGCTCCATCAACGGTATTTTTGGTATCTGCACAATGCCGCTTGTTCCGGGAGGAATGCTCTATAGGACCATGCGTTTTGCTGCAACTAAAAGGTGGGGAGATTTTGGAAAACTTGGGGTAGAAACTATATCAATAGCCCTGCCCTGGCACTTGGTATGCTGATTGCAAACTCCGTGATTAAAAAGTATGAGAAAGAGAAGAAGAAGGAGACTTGGACTTCAGGACTTAATTAGGATTTTATTTCATTGCAGGAAATCGAAAATTGTCTTGTAAAACTCATTTGGAGTTGATTTATAAAATTTTGAAAAGTATATACAATAAAACAGAGGGGCTGACAGATACCATAGAGAATGGAAATTTGTCAGTCCTCGATGTAAATGTGATTATAAATATAATCATTAAAAAGCAGTTTAAGCCATATATAAGCCATCTATTTAAATCTTTCACTCTGCTCTTTTTATCAGTTCTACATCATCAAAGTAATTAATCTTCATAGCAGATTTAACTTCGGAAGAGTAGCAGCAGCAACTCTTTCAGCTTTTTCACTTCCCTTTTAAGAATATCATATACAGCAGGGATGTCTTTTCAAATTCTTTTCTTCTGGCTCTGATAGGCCCAAGTTCGTTCTTCAAGAACTGCATTTAAGAAACGCTTTACCTTAACATCACCAAGCCCTCCTGCCTGATAATGAGCTTTAAGAGCGTCCAAATTTTCGTATTCAGGAAGATATTTGCTAAAGCTGTCCTCTTTTACAAAGAGCATCGAGATAGGTAAATACTGTATTTCCATCTATTTTGCCGAGATCACTTAATTTTATGTGATCAGGATCAGTATACATACTCATAACTTTAGCCTTTACCTCTCAGCACTGTCAGAAAGATAGATACAGTTACCGAGAGACTTGCTCATCTTAGCCTTACCATCGGTTCCCGGTAGACGCTTGCAGGCCTCGTTATCCGGCAGCATAATATTTGGTTCTATGAGAACATCGCTGTAAGTAAAATTAAACTTTCTAACGATTTCACGGGTTTGATTCAATCATAGGCTCCTGATCCTCGCCAACAGGCACATGGTGGCCTTAAAATGCAGTAATATCAGCAGCCTGGCTGATTGGATAGGTGAAAAAGCCAACAGGTATACTGGTTTCAAAAATTTCTCATTTGAATTTCAGTCTTTACGGTAGGATTTCTTTGAAGTCTTGAAACTGTAACCAAATCCATATAGTAGAATGAAAGTTCACAAAGTTCAGGTATTTGTGATTGGATGAAGAGGGTACATTTGTTTGGATCAAGTCCGACAGAGAGGTAGTCAAGAGCCACTCAATAATATTCTGTCTTACCTTTTCAGGATTTTCAGCATTATCGGTAAGAGCCTGTGCGTCAGCTTAATCATAGATGTATATATTATCAAATCCGCCTGAATTTTGTAATTCAACCCTTCTTTTTAAGAGAACCTACATAATGCCCAGATGGAGCTTTCCGGTTGGTCTGTCGCCGGTTAAAAATAATTTTAGACATTTTCTTTCCTTCTTTCTTTAGTAAAAATATTTATCTTGACATAAGCTGTAGAACTTCACCTATGTACATATAATGATAATCTTTGTCATCATAAAATTTTTTTCATCAATTGTAGGATCAATAAAAAATCCCTGGATTGATTTTTGGTAACCGAAAGTTTTTCATAATGACAATATCCGTCCTTCATCAATATATGGAGTACCATTGTGATAGGCTACAGATGAAATTTTGCATTATTAATCTTATCTTCATGACGCCCTGAAAATACTTCCTATATATTTTAACATAAGTCCTGTCTCTCTTTATCCGGGGCAAAGTGGGATACTGAAAAAAGTATCGTATTTATCAAGAAATTCTTTTGTATATCTGCTTCCTCTTACAAAAACAAAGCCTACGTCCATCATGTTCCAGATAACACCCATTCCACCCCAAGATATAGTCATTGTATTCACATTGCCTTCCTTACCGCAGGTAGAAAGGGCGGAGTTCTTCATTAATCTTAAAAGAAGGATTGATTGTAAGCATATCATTTGTATAAGGTTGAAATAAATGTGGCATCTCACTACCTCCTGCTGGTTCAAATTATATCTCAAATTGATTTTATTAAACAGTATAACAAAAAATAGCAAATAGTTTCCATACCTTTGTTAATATTTGCTGAAATTAAAAAGTATCCTTGAAATTTTGACTATAAAAAGTAGTAGTATAGCCGTTATATAAAAGACAAATGTATTTGTGAGAAAGACAAAGGAGAATAGATATGGAAAAAGTTAAAAGTAGGAGTATTAGGAGCAACAGGCATGGTCGGTCAGAGATTTCTTTCTCTGCTTGAGAATCATAGAGGTGGTTTGAGGTGGTTTGCGTGCTATCTCCAAGAAGTGCAGGAAAGACTTATGAAGAGGCAGTCGGAGACAGATGGAAAACTTGAAACCCTATGCCGGAGAAGGTAAAGAAGTTAATTGTTGAAAATGTAAATGATGTTGAAAAGGTTAGCTCTCAGGTTGACTTCGATTTAGTGCAGTAGACATATAAATAAAGGATGAGATTAAGGCCATAGAGGAGGCTTATGCAAAGACAAGAGACACCTGTAGTATCCAATAGCTCTGCCCTACAGATGGACCCCTGATGTTCCTATGGTAGTGCCTGAACTTAACCCGGAACACCTTGAGGTAATCAAGTTCCAGCAGGGGAGGCTTGGGACTAAGAGAGGCTTTATTGCAGTTAAGCCAAACTGCTCAATCCAGAGTTATGCTCCAGCCCTTCATGCCTTAAGAATTCAATCCTGTAAGAGTAGTGGCTACTACCTATCAGGCTATCTCAGGTGCAGGGCAAGAACTTTAGTGACTGGCCTGAAATGGTTGGAAATATCATTCCTTATATCGGGGGAGAAGAAGAAAAGAGTGAACAGGAACCTCTCCGTATTTGGGGTAAGATAGAAAATGGTGTTATAGTTAAGGCTGAAGCTCCTCTTATTACTACCCAGTGTATAAGAGTGCCTGTACTTAACGGCCATACAGCTACAGTGTTTGTAGATTTTGAAAAGAAGCCTTCTAAAGAAGATGATTGAAAAATGGAGAAGCTTTAAGGGACTTCCTCAGGAACTTGAACTTCCAAGTGCTCCTAAGCACTTTATTCAGTATCTTGAAGAGGACAACCGCCCTCAGGTATCTCTTGATGTAAACTATGAGAGAGGAATGGGTATTTCCATCGGAAGGCTGCGTGAAGACAGCCTCTTCCAGTACAAGTTTGTAGGCCTTTCCCACAATACCTTAAGAGGCGCAGCAGGTGGAGCAGTGCTTATAGCAGAACTCCTTGTAAAGCAGGGAAGAATTGAGAAAAATAAAAATAGAATATTTAAAAAGAAAAATGCCTCAGACTTGACATAGATTTGAGGCATTTTTATTTAGTATTATGTATCAATAGTTAAAGCTATAAACGATTTTTGCAAAAATTCAAAAGTTTAAGGCTATAAAGAATTCAAAAAGAGAGGTTGAGATAAGTATGAGAACTGTGATGAAAAATTTTGGTGTTATTAATTATGAGTATGATAGTAAATATGTTTTCAGATAGGAGAGGTATTTGCAAAGCCTAAGTATGATTGGATATGGAGTTTTTCATGAAGGTATGGCTTCGATAATTAAAGATGGAAAAGGTAGGTTTAATAGATAAAGAGGGTAAAGAGGTAGTGAAGTCCGGAAAAATATAGTTATATAGGTAATTTTAGTGGAGGAGTGGCTTTAGTAGTTAAGAATGGAAAGGAGGGGTTATAAATAAAGAGGGAAAAAGAAGTAGTAAAGCCCGGAAATTATGATGAAATATGGGGTTTTAGTGAAGGACTGGCTAGAATAAGGGTAGGAGATGAGAAAACAGGTAAGTTCGGATTTATAGATAAAAAGGGAAAGAGATAGTAGAACCTAAGTATGATGAGGGCAGATGATTTTAGTGAAGGCTTGGCTAAGGTAAGGATGAGAAATGATGAAACAGGTGAGTATAGTTTTATAGATAAAAAGGGAGAAGAGGTAGTAAAGGTCATGGCGTATGATTATGTGGTAATTTTAGTGAAGAGCTTGGTTAAGGTTAGGATAGGAGATTATGAAAAAGGGCAGCGTATGGTTTTGCAGACAGAAAAAGGTAAAGAGATAATAAAGCCTAAGTATGATGAAGTGGGTAATTTTAGTGAAGGATTAGCTATTGTAAGAATAGGAAATTGGGAAAAAAGGCTATTATGGATTTATAAATAAAAAGGGTAAAGAGATAATAAAAACCTAAGTATGATGCAGTAGGTAAATTTTAGCGAAGGACTGGCTAAGGTATGGAAAAAGGCAAGTATGGTTTTATAGATAGAAAAGGGTAAAGAGATAATAAAACTTAAGTATGATAAAGTAGGTGATTTTTAGAGAAGGCCTGGCTAAGGTGAGGATAGGAGATGATGAAACAGGCAAGTGGAGTTTTGTGAATAAAAAGGAAAAGAAGTGGTAAAGCCCAAGTATGGTGAAGCAAATGATTTTAGAAACAGGCTTGCTCAGGTATGGATAGATGGTAAGTGGGGGTTTATAGATAAAAATGGGAAGGAGATAGTGAAATCTAAGTATGAGGATGAAAGTGATTTCGGTGAAGAAATCACCCCTGTGAGATTAGGAGATAACGGTATATCATTAATAAAAAGGAAAAGTTTTGAGGAAACTTTAATAAAAACCGAACTTAACCAAAAATTGATTTACAAAACGATTGCAGAAGAAGTTTTGAAAAATTTAATACTAAAAATGTTATAATCATAAGAAAAGTTTGAAAGGATGATTAGGCATATATTTGAGAGTATGAAAAATAGAATATTACAAAGTTGCTTTAATGATGTTAGCAATGGAGATAAGACTGATGGACAAAAGTAAGAAAAAAAGATTACATGATATTGTTTTAGGACTGACCTTGCTTGTTCTATCCTCTGCATTATTTTTGATAGATTTGATAAATGTAAGTTCTGCTGATGTATTGAGATATTGTTGTATCTGTTGATGGTAAAAAGATAGCTAAATATCCTCTTTCAAAAATGCGAGATATGAACTTGAAGGCTCTCATCTTGGAAAAACACTCTTATCATAGAAGATGGAAAAGCCTATATATCAGAAGCAAACTGTCCGGACAAGCAGTGCGTAAAGCAGGGAAAGATAGAGAGAACAGGAGAAATGCTTGTATGTCTGCCAAATAGGATTGTAGTTAAGATAGAAGACAGTGAAAATGATGAAGCAGCTATAGATGGGGTTTCAGGCTGAGGAGGAGAGAGTGGCAAAGAGGGTATCAATGTATGGAATACTGGTGGCTTTGGCTTTTATTGCAAGCTACATAGAGATACTCATTCCGTTTAATTTTTCATGTTCCGGGAATGAAACTTGGCCTTGCAAACATAGTGGTACTTTCAGCCTTATACATAGAGTGCTGAAAGCAGGAATCACAGTTTCTTTAATAAGGATAATTCTTGTAGGCTTAACCTTTGGTAATCCACATAGTGCAATTTATGGACTTTCCGGTGGAATACTAAAGCTTTATTACTATGTTTCTTCTTAAACAGACAGATGGAGTTTTAGGTGTTAGTATGGCAGGGAGGTGTTATGCACAATCTGGGGCAGCTTCTGTATATATGGTAGCTTTTAAGATTACCTGCGGTTTTTCTATCTGTCTTATCTTATGTTTATAGGAATTATAACAGGTGGTTTGATAGGACTTGTTGTGAAGAAATATTAAAAAGGGTGAAAAAGTCGAAACTGATGATGTATAATAAAGGAGTGTCAGATGATGGCTTATAAAAGAATGCGGGAAGAAATGCTTGAAATTATCAGCGAATTTCCAGTTATAGCAGCAGTAAAAAGATGAAAAAGAGCTGAAAGAAAGCCTGATGACAGACTGTAAGGTTATATTTATTTTATTTGGGAATATATGCAATATATCCGAAATAGTAGAAAAATTAAAAACAAAGATAAACTTGCAATAATTCACAGACTTAGTTCAGGGCTTATCTGCAAAAACAGAAGCAATAGACTATCTTAAGCTAAATACTAAGGCAGATGGAATTATAAGTACTAAGGGAAATCTTGTAAAAATATGCAGTAGAAATTGGGCTTATAGGAATACTTAGAAATTTTTATTATAGATTCTATGGCTATGGAAAATGTGAATAAGCAGGTAAGTCTGGCAAATCCTGATATGATAGAAATAATGCCGGGAATAATGCCGAAATAATAGAAAAATTAAATCGAATTAAAATTACCACTGATAGCAGGAGGCTTATTTCAGAGAAAAAGGATGTAATAGCAGCTTTAGCATCAGGTGCGGATGCAGTATCTACCACTAAAATAGGATTGTGGAAGGAATAAGTTAAGGGGTTATCAATGCCCGGTTTGGGTAAAAATATTAGGAGGGTATGGTTATGAAATTTTTTATTGACACAGCTAATGTTGAGGAAATTCGTAGGGCAAACGATATGGGGGTTATTTGTGGAGTAACTACCAATCCGTCTCTTATAGCAAAAGGAGGGGCGCTGATTTTAATGAGGTAGTGTAAGGAGATAACTTCCATAGTTGATGGTCCCTATAAGTGGTGAAGTTAAAGCAACAACTACAGATGCAGAGGGGATGATTAAGGAAGGAAGGAAATTGCATCACCATCCTAATATGGTGAGTTAAGATTCCTATGACGGTAGAAGGGCTTAAAGCAGTTAAAGTACTGGCTAAAGAGGGCATTAAAACTAATGTTACGCTTATTTTTTCTGCAAATCAGGCACTTCTTGCTGCAGAAGCTGGAGCAAGCTATGTGATCACCTTTCCTTGGCAGGCTTGATGATATTAATCAGGACGGTGTGAATTTGATAGCCGATATAGTACAAATCTTTGAAAAACTATGGCTATGAAACAGAAATTATAGCGGCATCAGTAAGACATCCTGTGCATGTACAGCACTGCATTGGCAGGAGCTGATATTGCCACTGTTCCTTACAAAAGTAATAATGCAGATGATAAACCATCCGCTTACCGAACAGGGAATTGAAAAATTCATTGCAGATTACAAAAAGTATTTGGTGAGTGGGGATTAAAAGATATTATATGGATATCTGAATAGTTGTATTTGCGTGTAATAATGATAGAAGTAAAATAATGGTTAGAGAGTTAATCACAACGAATTAACTTGATGAAAAAGCCATCTTGCAGATATCCCTCGTCCTTTGTATAGGATGGGGATTTGCAAGATGTTTTAATTAAATAAAGTATGAGGAGAGTTGTAATGAAGAAGATATCTGTTGTGATAAAAGAAGCAGTAGAAAATGCTTTTTGTTAGCCTAGGCTACGATAAAAATACGGAATGGTTAGTATATCTAACAGGCTGACCTCTGCCAGTACCAATGTAATGGGGCTATGGCAGCAGTTAAGGAATATAAGAAAGCACCCCTTGTTATAGCAGAAGAGGTGGCAGATAACTAGAAACTCTCTGAAGAGAAAAATGTATTTGAGAAGATAGGAGGCTGTTAAGCCTGGCTTCATCAATCTTACACTTAAAGATGAGTTTTTTGGCTGACTATGTAAATGAAATGGGTGAGACCGGAAATTTCGGATATGAAAAATGAAGGTGAGCCCTAGAAGATGATCTCGACTATGGTGGTCCAAATGTGGCCAAACCTTTACATACTCGGTCATCTTCGCCCTGCTATAATAGGTGAGAGTATTAAGCGTATAGAAAGGTTTGCCGGTAATGAGGTTATAGGAGATGTGCATCTGGGTGACTGGGACTTCCTATGGGACTTATCATAACCGAAGTTAGGCACAGACATCCTGAATTGCCATACTTTGACGAAAGCTTTACAGGGGAATATCCAAAAAGAAGCACCATTTACCATAGGTGAACTTGAGGAAATCCATCCTGCTGCAAGTGCAAGGTCAAAGGAAGACGAGGAATACAAAACACGAGGCTCTTCATACAACTGCCCTCTTCACAGAGTGGAAATAGAGGATATCTGGCGCTTTGGAATCATATTTTGTCTGTGTCTGTAGCAGACCTTAAGAAGAATTAGTGAAAATCTTAATGTTAGCTTCGACCTTTGGAAAAAGAAAGTGATGCCCAAGCCTACATACCTGATATGGTGAAAAGATGAAGGCTGATGGCTTTGCACATACCAGCGAGGGTGCTCTGGTAGTAGATGTGGGCTAGGGAGGATGATAGAAGGAAGTGCCTCCTTGCACTCATACTTAAGTCAGATGGTGCTTCTCTTTATAGCACTATCAGACCTTGCTACAATTGTAGAAAGGTTAAGCGTTTTTAACCTACTGACATCCTCTATGTGGTTGATAAGAGGCAGGAAATGCACTTCGAGACAGGTATTTAGAGCAGCTAAGAAGACAGGAATTGCACCTGATGAGCTTAACCTCACATTTTTAGGCTTTGGTACAATGAATGGCAAGGACGGAAAGCCTTTTTCGGAAACCAGAGGGGCGGCGTAATGAGGCTTGAGAGACTCATTGCTGAAATCACTGAGGAAGTTGAAAAGCTAAGATGGCTGACAGGAAATGGATGAGGAGACCAAGCATACCGTAGCAAGACAGAGTTGGACTTGCAGCACTTAAGTACGGTGATTTATCCAATCAGGCAGGCAAGGACTATATTTTGACCTTGACAGGTTTGCTTCCTTTGAAGGGAATACAGGCCCATATATCCAGTATACGGTAGTAAGAATCTCGCTCAATTCTGGATAAGTCTATAGAGAGAAAGGGTATTACAAAGGCTGAACTGGATAAGTTTTTGCGGATAAAAAGCGTTAAAAAGTGTAACAGGTCAGAGAGAAATCTTGAACTGTTATAGCTAAGTTCTCTGATATGATAGATTTGGCTGCAACAGAGTTTGCACCACATAAGGTAGTGTGCATATATTTATGAAGCAGCAAATTGTTTCAGTGCATTTTATCTATGAGAACCATAGCTTAATGAACAGGATGAGGCAAGAAATATTCACTCTTAAAGCTGTCATACATTACTGAAAAATCATCGTAAAATGCCTTGACTTGCTTGGTATAGACGCCCCTGAGCGAATGTAGGTAATGCAGAATTAAAGGAGAAATTAATGTCATTTTGCTAGTAGAGAAGCTGATAGTCTACAGAAACCTCGTTAATGATGAGATTCTAGGAAAGCATCGGATATCATCAGGAAATTTGAAGTTGAAGCAGCGGATAGGGATGAACTTATAAGCCGTATGTTATAATTGTATCAACAAACTTCTTGAGGTGCAGCACAGAGAACGGTTTTGATAATAACCTAGGCAGAACTACCTTACCTACCTCCTTGTTATGGACGAAAATCCATTTGCACTTTCCTGTGAAGGAGGAGACAGGGAGGAAGTGTTGTAGACTTTGTGTGAGTGACCTTGCCATTATAAAGGGCTTTTTCACTATGAATTTTTCAAAAGATTGAAAGGAACTTGGGATTAGCTGTTTTACTATCATTACTAATTACAGGCCATCAAAAGGCAGATACCAGGATAAATAAAAATGTATCGGATAAGGTAAAGGATTTGTCAAGCTGATAAATGACGCAAAAGATGAAATGAAACATATGAGAGAGTTACCGAGTTTTATAAGGCATTTGGAGTAGGAAAATTCGGCCTTAACAAGTCATTTAGGATATCTGAAAAGGATGGCGGTATCATTCCGATTACTAAGATAGTAGAAATAAAGGCTTCACGAACTGGTTGGATATGAAATACAAAAGAGAAGCTGATAGCCAATACCAAAAGCCTTTTAGTGGATGGAAAGAGAGCCAATAACTGTCTCCCTATATGGAGACGCAGGTACAGGCAAATCTTCAAGCATAAAGGCTGTGCTTAACAATTTTATCCCGATGGACTTAGGATGATAGAGATATATAAACATCAGTTTGTCTACCTTTCAGAAATTCTGTCTCAGATAAAGAACAGGAATTACAGATTCATCATTTATATGGATGACCTTTCTTTTGAAGAGTTTGAAACTGAATACAAGTACCTAAAGAGCAGTGATTGAGGGCGGACTTGAGGTTGGGCCTGAGAATGTACTCATATATGCTACCTCAAACAGAAGACATCTGATAAGAGAGCTTTGGGTGACAGGACGGATATGGAGCATAATCAGGATGTACACCACTCGGATACTATGCAGGAGAAACTTTCTTTGGCAGACAGATTTGGTATAACCATAGGTTATTTTGCACCAAATCAGGATCAATATTTCTGATATAGTTTCAGGGATAGCAAAGGAATATCCTGAACTGGACATAGATGGGAAGAGCTTCACGACGAGGCGAGGAAGTGGGAGATAGGCAAATGGAGGACGCTCAGGAAGAACAGCCAGACAGTTCGTAGACTATCTTTTGGGAAGTAAAAATATGGTGATAGAAATGAGGAGTAATAGTTAAATTATTAATATTTGTCTTCGTTTTGAGAGCTGTCTTTTATAAGGGCAGCCTATTTTTATGCAGCTGTATCTGAGGGCAAAAATATGGTGAGAGTAGGACTTGTTAAGGAGTATTTGAATAAAACCAATATAAGAATTAACAATATAGCACTTAAAATAGGTTTTCTAAGGAAAATGTCTACTATCCTACAGATATTTTAAGGGATGGCAAGGGAATAAGCATTTCCAGAGCTTATGGAAGCTATAATGTATATGGTGGGAGTTTCTCCATCTTATGCTAAAGCTTTGCTTAGAGGCAGCAAGTCTTAGAGCAGCTAAAAATCCTTAACAGTAGTTCCGGCTTTAGTTGGGATGGATAGAAATAACAGGGAGTTTGGAAACTCTATGATGCCTGTTTGGCAGAAAATGTATTAAATACTAATGATGTTTATTCTATTGCTGCAAAAAAATAAGAGTAGTAAAATATATGTTATCAGTTACGATAGGCAGGAATAAGTTTCTAATAGATGTTAAGAGGCAGGAGCTAATCCACAATTTGAATCAGTAAACAGAGTGAAGGAGTTTCAGTAGAAGGAGAAAACAGATACAGGGGAAGAATTGAGATAGGAACTTATGGGAAAAAGCGGTGTAACGGTTTGTAAATGTAGTAAATATTGAAGATTATATTAGAGGGATCGGTTCCAATGAAATGAACCATACTTGGAACATATGTCAGCCCTTAAGGCACAGGCAGTCTGTTCAAGGAGTTTTTGCGCTGCAGTTTCTGGTTTTGGTTCAGACAGTGATATAAAAAGAGGATATAAGCTTACCAATGCAATTTCTCACCAGTCGTATGGCGGTATGAAGGCTGAAACAGGAGAGACGGATAGGGCTGTTAAAGAGACTGAAAAATGAATTTGTTACATATAAAAACAGAGTTGTAAAAACCACTTATTTTTCAACTTCAGGTGGCTATACTGAAGATTCGGAAAATGTATGGGGAGGTAAGAAAGCCTGGCTTAGGGCAGTACCTGATCCGTATGAGAATAAGCCGGAGAAAAACCGTGAGAGTATAGGCTATACAAGAGGGCAGCTTCTAGGGGATGCTTGGCAGCTATGCTTCAAGAAAAGGGCATAAGGCTTGGAAATATAGAAGAAATAAGTGTAATAAACAGATCAAAAACTCAGGCAGGGGCAATTTCTCTATTGATAAAAAGGAAGCGGGGGAAGATTAATTCTTCAAAAACAGGAGATGAGAAAGGCATTTAATCTTTATAGTACTAAAAATTAATGTATATTCACATTCGGATTTTTGTAAAAAAGCTTTAAGGGCAGATAAAAAGAAAATGTGAGAGGTGATTTTATATTTTCAGGAAGCGGTTATGGGCATGGAGGGACTTTAGCCAGTCTGGTGCAAGGGGGATGGCAGATGCTGGTTATGGTTATAAACGAATAATAATGTATTATTTTACGGGTACGGAAGTGCATTAAAAAAAGCGTAGTGAAAAATTTCATTATGCTTTAAATATATAATTATTTTTATTCAGCAGCTTCACCAAAGTCTGATTCAGCATAGTCGGAACTATCGTCAATATTTCGAAAGCTTTCTTACTCTTATTTTTCTATTCTTCTGTGATCGACAAATTCTATAAGGAAGGAAAGAGGACCGTCTGTGATTGCGTCACCTTTTTCCGGCAGTCTTTCGAAAAGTTCAATAAGTTTACCTGCTATAGAATCATAGTCATCAGATTCGTACTCAGTACCAAAAGAACTCGTTGAAGTCATCAAGTCTTGTTGATCCCATTACCATATGTTCATCTTGATCCAATTGTACTATATCATCTACTTCATCGCCGTCATATTCGTCACGAATTTCGCCTACAATTTCTTCAAGCAGATCTTCCAGGGTGATAAGACCAACAGCAGCACCGTACTCATCAAGCACTATACACATTGAAAGAGAGGAATTTCTCATTTCTATTAAAAGCTCAGAGGTTTTCTTTAAACTCATAGGTAAAGTTAGCAGGACGAAGGATTGACTCAATCTTAAATTCCGTTTTATCGCCCTTATAAAAAGCAACATCCTTCAAGTAGACTATACCAATTATATTATCAACATTCTCTTGGTACACGGGAAGTCTGGAGTACTTATCTTTTTCAAAAAGCGAACAAAAGTTCGTCATAGTTGATGTCATCACTTATAGTATACATATCAACTCTTGGAACCATAACATCTTTTACCAGAGAATCACCAAAGCCGACCACATTGGTAATCATTTCCTTTTCTTCGTTCTCAATTATACCTTCTTCGTGACTGACTTCTACATAGGGTCAAAAAGCTCATTTTCAGTAATTCCTGATGTTATTTTTGTCAGGATCAACACCAAAGATTTTCAGTATTCCGCCTGATATTATATTCAAAAGGAAAACTAACGGTGTAAAAATCTTCATTAAAAACAGTAATACAGGTGCGTATGCAAGAGAAAGCTCTTCTGAGTGGATAGATGCAATCGTTTTTGGAAGAACCTCTCCAAATACAAGTATTATCATAGTAGAATGCCTGTACTATACCTATAGACATTTCCGAAGAGGCCGGAAACAAAGGTTGTTGCAATTGCAGAAGCAGAAATATTTACAACATTGTTACCTATGAGTACTGTGCTGATAAACTTTCTTGAGTCTTCTATAATCTTTTGCAACAAGAGCGGCATTTTTAACATCCTCCTCTACCATAGAGCGGATTCTAATCTTATTTACAGAAATTATTGCAGTTTCTGCAGATGAGAAAAATCCGGAAAAGCAGAACTAAAAATAAAAGCACGATAATATTTATCGCGTCACTCGGGGCCAAATTATCATCTCCTTAGCTGTATAAATAATAGTGTATAAAAATACCTCTCTATCATACATGAATAGAGGCTTTATGTCAAGGGGAGTGAGTACTAAATACTTTTGACACTTATGGCATATCACTGTATAATATGAGATATAATTGATTATATGAAAGGGATGTTATGGAAACTTGGGGAGTATGAAGTGTTAAGAATAGACGGAGACTATGTCTGGCTTAAGAGGATTTGATATAGAAACTGATGATGTAAAAACTTGTAGCAAGAGCTTTACTTCCTTTAGAAATTGAAGAAGGCAGCAGGTTAAAATATGAAAATGTTTGAGTATACATTGGAGTAGTGGTTATGAATATACAGATTTTTGGAACTAAGAAATGTAACGATACAAAGAAAGCTGAGCGGTATTTTTAAGGAGACGTGGAATAAAAGTATCAGTTTGTGGATATGAAGGAAAAGGGTATGAGTAAGGAGAGTTTATCTCTGTTGCTGAGAAAAATGGCGGCATTGACAATATGCTAAATTCTAATGCCAAAGACAAAGATGCACTTGCAAGGATACAATATGCTGCCGATGAAGATAAGCTTATGACGGTTCTTGAAAATCAGCAGATAATTAAAACTCCTGTTGTAAGAAATGGCAAGCAGTCAACACTTGGTTATGAACCGGGTATATGGAAGGAATGGGAATAAACTGAAAGATTTAATGTCACATCGCAGCAGCCTTGTTGCGGTGGGAATGTCAGCTATAAATGATTATGTCCCAAAATAATTAATTATAAGTCCCCACAAAGGGGCTTTTATTATGCACTTTTTAAGTCGTCTTCAATTCTGTGTGGCTGTGAATGTGCAAATTTATTAAAGGCCTCTAATCTCCAAGGATGGTTCATTGGAGGAATATAAAGGCTTTCTAGGTTTAGGTTGTTTGTAGTCAGCGTCCAAGTCCTTAGATTTGTGTTCATGAGCCGGTATTTCTTCCAGTGCATAAATATCCTTGTCATTTACGCACGCAAACATAGACCTATCAAATGCCTTGATAAGCATAACCTTGGTACCTTTTCTATAATGGATTTGGACTCATTATGATCTATCATCTTATAAAATTTCTTCTTAAATTGAATCGTATGTCGGCATCAACAGTTCTCTCAGTCAAAACTGCTAAAGTAAGATTTATTTTCTTTAGACGGTTTGCGTTTTCAAAGACAGATTTGATACCATAAAGTGGAAGTGAGAACTTCTCATTGAATTCCTTTATGCTAGGAGTGAGAGAATCTCATTGGCATTATTGATGTCGGTTACGCCTGCGAGTCTAAACTCAATAGGCAGGCGTGACTGTGAGGTTTTTGATTCAATCGTTCTATGCGTCCTTTAGCCTGTGGTACGCGCTTGATTCAAGTTGTGTGACCAAGTTGCTTGCTGAGCATAAACGAACTGTGTATGGGGTGTCATTGTCGTCAGATAAGGCACCTTTTTCTATAAGTAAATACAGTCGTTTATCGGTAAGAAACTTATAGGGATACCATAATCGGTAAGAATCTGTTCAAACACATGGTAGTAGCCGTTAAGGGTCTCCTGAGTATCAAACCATGCGCCGAGTAACAGCACCTGAGGCATCATCAATGGCTAAATCGTAGATGCCATATCTGTCCCGGCACCCATTCACGAAGGGTTTGCATCCATCTGGAGCAATTCACCGAAATAAGCACATCTTGGACGACGACTGTGAGCATCTTCAACTGCTACTAAGTTAGCCTGTATCTGTGATAATTCTGGCGCTTTCAGATTCCTTCTTGGCTCTGAGTGCTTGCCTAATGCGTCACGTTTGTTTTGTAGCCTTTGGAGATAGAATGTACTCAGACTCCAAAAATACTCATTACAGAGGAAGAAGAGATAGCTTATGCCCTCATGCTTTTTAGAAGCTCTGTATAGTGTTCAAAGTTAGCCTCGTAGTATTTAGTTCTGTATAGATCAAGAACCCGACTTCTGATGTCAGGATGGATGGTGGTAACCGGCTTCTTACCTCTGTTACCATGAATAAAAGAATGCTTACCATCTTTAATCATAGCCTTGTATCATACGGTTTATATGCCTCTTGGTGCATCCTGGGATAAGAGCAGCTCTATCATATTAGCTGTATCTGGGTGATCTATCAGACCTTTAATAACCTCGTACTTTCTTTGTTCATCCATTGATAAAATAACCTTTTCTGATAAGTCAGTCCCTCCTAGTGTTAGAATATACAAAATAGTATTTTTACCATAAGTGGGACATTTTTATTTGTGGTATACTAGGACTTTATCATTTATAGACATAATCGCAGCAGCCTTGTTGCGGTGGGAATTGATAAACCTGTTATGTTACAGTTGTAGCATGATTTTGGAAAAGAGGCAATATTTATGAAAAAGATTGGCTAAAAGCCCTAATAGGATGATTTTAGGCGTATGTGCGGGAGTGCTGAATATTTTAATTTAGATCCAACTGTTGTAAGGCTGCTTTGGGTATTGTTCTGCCTGATGGGTGGAAGCGGTATACTGGGTTACATTATTGCGGCAGTTATAATGCCATATGAAGACGAAGTATAAAAATTCAGTAAGGAGAGATAACATATATGAAACAAGGAATCGTGGGCCTTCCGAGATGTAGGAAGAGTACCTTGTTAACTCGTTAACCAAGGCGAGGGCTGAATCAGCTAGTATCCTTTCTGCACTATAGATCCGAATGTTGGAGTGGTTGCCGTGCCAGATGAAAGACTGAATGTGCTTGGCAAGATGCATAACTCAGGCAGGATTGTACCAGCCGCCATAGAGTTTGTAGACATAGCGAGGTCTTGTAAAGGGGCATCAAGGGTGAGGGACTTGGCAATCAGTTCCTTGCCAATATAAAGGGAAGTAGATGCCATAGTTCATGTGGTTGAGATGCTTTGAAGATACTAATATTGTCCATCTAGAAGGCTCCTATTTCGCCAACAAGAGATATAGAGACTATTAATCTCGAACTAATATTTGCGGATATTGAAGTGCTTGAAAGAAGAAAAAGCAGGGTGGCTAAGTCGGTTGAGTGCTGATAAGATGTATAAGAAAAGAACTTGATATGATAGTGAGGCTTATGGCCTTCCATGAAACAGGCAACCTTGCAAAGGCCTTTGTAAGAGAAGATGATGATGAAGAGAAGTTCTTTGAGGGTACAACCTTCTTACTGCTAAGCCTGTTATCTACGCTGCAAATGTAAAAAGATGATGACCTTGCAGATGACGGACCAATAATAAGTATGTTAAAAGTAAGGAAATAGCAGAGAAGGAAGGCTCAAGTGTTTGTGGTATGTGCACAGATAGAGCAGGAAATCTCTGAACTGGATGACGAAGACAAGAAAAGCTTCTTAGAGGACTTGGGACTGTCAGAATCGGGACTTGAGAAACTTATAAAAAGCAAGCTACAAGCTTTTAGGACTTATAGCTATATAACTGCCGGCGAAAATGGAGACAAAAGGCTTGGACTATAAAAAGCCGGTACCAAGGCACCACAGGCAGCGGGAAAGATTCATACCGACTTCGGAGAGGATTTATAGGGGCTGAGGTCGTAAGTTATGACAATCTTATAGCCTGTGGAAGCATAGCTGCTGCAAAGAAAAGGGGCTTGTTAGAAGTGAAGGCAAGGAATATATTATGAATGACAGTGACATAGTTCTTTTCCCGCTTTAATGTATAAGGAGAGAAACTATGTTTTGCTTTAGATACTATTTCATTTCCAAACCTAGGTATAGTTATAGAGAATCTTCCCAAGAGTATATCCGTATTCGGAAGATTTGACATAGCTTTTACGGAATAATAATCGGACTTGGTATTGCTATGGGTTATATAGTGGCAAGCTTTCAGGCGGCAAGAACAGGACAGGACAAGGAAGTATATCTTGATTTTGCGATGTATGCTGTCATCATTTCAATAATAGGTGCACAGGATATACTATGTGTTTTTCTTGGGATGATTATAAGGATGATATTATTCAGGTATTTAACCTTAGAGCAGGCGGACTTGCCATCCATGGTGGAGTAATAGGAGGCATAGCTACAGCCTTTGTGTATTCAAAAATAAAAGATAAAATTTACCCTGTTAGCCGATACAGCTTGTGCAGGCCTTCTTACAGGTCAGATTATTGGGCGTTGGGAAACTTCTTTTAATAGGAAGCCTTTGGTGACTACACTAATAACCTCTTTGCAATGAGGCTCTCGACTTATGATGTAAACCAGAATGCAATTACCAAAAAGATACTCGAAAATGGCTGAAGAAGGCGATTATGTGGGTTTTATACAGAGTTCATCCGACATTCCTGTATGAATCAGTTTGGAATCTTATCCTTTTAATCTTCATCCTTTTATATACTAAGCATAAAAAATTTGACGGAGAGCTGTTTCTTCTTTATGTGGGGGATATGGCCTTGGCAGAGCTTTTGATAGAGGGTCTTAGGACTGACCAGCTGATTATAGGGGAGTACAGGGAATAGCTGTATCTCAAGTGCTGGCATTTATATTATTTTTAACAAGTGTGGCCATAGTCTTATATAAAAAGAATAAAAATTAGGATAAAAAGAATTAATATTAAGAAAAATTTCAATAAATTAAAGTTCTTAATCTCCTTGTAAACAGGGGGTTGAGAACTTTTTTATGTGTAAAAACCTAGTAACAGAACATGTGTGTATTCTCGAAAAATGTCAAAATTATAATAAAAATGTTACAAAAGTGGAGTAAAGTGGTTGGAAAGTATATGAAGTGGAATAAAAGGGAGGAGGTGTTCTTATGTTTACCGGTTCTTATGAACATACAGTAGATACTAAGGGCAGAATTATAGTTCCTTCAAATTTAGAGAAGAACTTGGAGAAAAATTCTACATTATCACTTTTTGGACTTGACAGTCTCTTGTATATGTATCCTGTGGATAAATGGGAAAGCTTTGTAGAACAGCTTTCCACCTTAAGAGGCGACAAAGACAGCAGGGCACTCCAGAGATATTTCTTGAGCGTCTGCCGTGGAGAGTGAGATAGATAAGCAGGAGGACGCTGTTGCCGGTGTCACTTCGTGAAAAGTAAAGATTGATGTATGATGGTCGGAATGATGGGCAAGATAGAAATTTGGAATAAAGAACTTTGGGATAGTAATAATGCAGAGTTTGATGATATTAATGAAAATAGCAGAACTGGCGGAATATAATTTGAATTTTATGTAATAAAGTTTTAAATCTTATAATTAAAATAAGAATAATTTTGAGAGGATTGTTTGAAAGGAGGAATATGTTTATGGATGAAGGAATTGAATTTAAGCATATTCCAATAATGAACCGGGTTATGGAAGAACTGATATAAAAACCGGATGGAATATATGGATGGGACTCTTGGTGAGGTGGTCATTCATGAGGATAGCTAAGCGCTCTTACAAATGGAGGAAGGCTGATAGGTATAGATCAGGATGAGGCGGCAATCAAGGCAGCCGGAGAAAGACTTTCAGGTTTAAGGATAGAGTTACAATAATAAGAAGTAATTATGCACAGATGGGAAGTGTTTTAAAAAGTCTTGAAATAGAAGAGGTTGACGGCATACTTTTAGACCTTGGAGTATCTTCTTATCAGCTTGACACAGCGGAAAGAGATTTTTCTTATGGCGGATGCACCGCTTGATATGAGGATGGATAGGAGACAGGGAGAAAACAGCAAGAGATATTGTCAATAGTATACTCAGGCAGAACTTACACATATTATAAGAGACTATGGAGAGGATAAGTTTGCAGCTAAAATAGCGGCTAAGATTGTAGGTTTTAGGAGAGAGCAAACCAATTGAGACTACAGGAGAGCTTGCAGAGATTATTAAATCAGCTATACCAATGAAATGCAGGCTTACAGGAGGACATCCGGCTGAGCGTACTTTTCGAGGCAATTAGAATAGAGTTAAACAGGGGAACTAGGGGAATTGGCAAGAGATCCATAGACGGTATGATAGACTTGCTTTCAGATGGAGGAAGAATGGTTGTAATGACTTTTCATTCCTTGGAGGATAGGATCGTAAAGCTTGCATTTAAAAAGGCGGAGTCACCTTTGTACCTATCCGCCTGATTTTCAGTTTGTGTATGCAGCAAGAAGACAAAAGGGATTTTGTGAGCGAGAAAACCAGCAGTACCAAGTGATGAGGAGATGGAAAGGAATCCACAGGCAAGGGGTTCTAAACTTAGAGTCTTTGTTAGAAAGAGGGAAATAATGGCTGAAAAGAAGAGTTAGAAGAAATAGAAATTTAACAAGCAGTTCAATGGCACTGAATGTGAGTAGTAATGCACTGCCAAAAAGAAGGTATTACCGGACGAGCATAGAAATAGTAAAAAGGCCTAAAAAGCAGAAAAAGAAACAAAAGTATGTACAAATGAAGTATGCACCTTCCATTGATTTCTTTGGTTGGGACTTATGATTATGGCTGTTATGATTGTTGTTCTCTGTGTCGGTTATATCAGAGCTACTAATGAGGTTAAACAGACTGAGAGTGAAACCCCCTTGCTTAACACACGAATTGAGTAATATCAAGACTGCAAATGATAATAAGGAAAATACCTGTATAGCAATATTGACTTGGGAAAAATAAGAAAAACAGCCATTGAAAAATATGGTATGGTATATCCATATGAAAATCAGGTTATTACCTATAAAAAGTGTAACTAATGGATATGTAAGACAGTATGGAGACCTTAAAGACAATGAAGAATTAAATTTTATTGAAAAAGTTTTGAGATTGGTTAATGCCGGATAGGAGAATTATGTCGGGACAAGTTCAATAGACGGAGGAGAGACGGAAAAAGAAAAATAAGCATATGGCTCAAAATCTTAATAAGCTTTTATTAAGAGGAACTAAGTTCAAAACTAAAATTATAATGACAGGTGACAGCTTTTGCACTGTGTTTTATGTGGGAATAGCATAGCTGTAGTGAGTGTAGCCTATGGAAATGGAGATGTATACAAGATATCTCAAACAGCAGACTTATAACAGCAAATCCATAATATGTAAGAGGAGATATATCAGACAGGCGTGGCGTGGCACTTGCCAAGTCTGTCTTGGTATATAATTTTGTTTAGAGCCAAGAATAATTTTGTCTCAGAAGCTGATTATAGAGAACCAACGGTTAAACTTATAAGTGAATATTTTGGAATACCCAAGGGTGAGCTGAATGAATTGATTAATTCTAATGCTGATTCTATGTATCAGGTTATAAAAAGAAGTAAGCTATGATGAAAGAAAAAATTTATTGAAGAAGTAAATAAGTTTAATAATGAAATACAAAGAAAGAAAATGAAACCTGCAGCCCATAATATGATAGCAGGATACAGTTTTGAAAGTTATTACAAGAGAACTTATCCGCTTAAAACAGTAGCAAGTGATATCGTAGGTTTTACTTATTCGGGAGACACAGCAGAATGGGGCTGAGAGGTTATTATAATTCAAGCTAAAATGGCAAAAATGGCGTAAGATACGGATATTTCAATTCTAATATGGAACTTGAAGAGACTGAAATTCGAAGCTAAAAACGGATTGAATATGGTAACTACAATAGATTCTGATGCACAGAAAATCTCAGAAGACATCATAGCTGATTACCAGAAGCGTGAAGGGGCAGAGAATGTTGGCATTATAGTGATGAACCCTAATAATGGAGAAATTTATGTTATGGCATCAAATAAAGGGTTATGATTTAAATAATCCAAGAGATCTCAGTGGATATTTCAGTGAAGAAGAAATAGCTGCCATGGACGATAAGAAGAAGTTAGAGGAACTTAGCGGAATTTGGAAAAATTACTGCGTGAGTGACATATATGAGCCAGGTTCACATTCAAACCGTTTACGGTAGCGGCCTGCCTTGAAGAAAATGTTGTTAAAAAGAAAGAAGAGTTTTATTGTGATGGTTTTGAAGAAATATTAGGTCAAAGAATACGTTGTGCTAAAAGGGACGGACATGGGATGATTTCGCTGTCAGGAAGCCTTGAGCAGTCCTGTAATGATGTAATGATGCAGATGGTGAGAAGACTGGGGAGAAAAGAGTTTGTACAGATATCAGAATATTTTTGGAATAGGCAGCAGAACAGGGATAGACTTTCAGGAAACAACCGGACTGGCTTATAATGAAGAACAGCTTAATCCGGTAGAGACTTGCTACAAAGCAGTTTTGGACAGGGAGTTTCAGTTACGATGATACAGATGGCAGCAGGGTTTTCATCGTTAGTGAATGGAGGAGACATACTACAAACCGCTATCTTGTAAAAGGAATTCGTGGATGATGATGGGGTAGTAGTTGATGAGCCTGTGGTTATGAAAAACAGTGACAGAGGAAACTTCTAAGTTCATACAAAAGTCTTTATATGAAACGGTTGAAAGAGGAACCGGCTGGAGAGCTAAGACAGCAGGATATAAGGTTGCAGGAAAAACAGGCACTGCACAAAAACTTGACACAGTAAATGGCAGAAAGGTAAGGTCTAATACGAACTATGTGCTGTCTTTTTATTGGATGTGCACCTTATGATAATCCACAGGCTGTTGTGTATGTGGTGATAGATCAGCCTAAGGTTGAAGACCAGACAGCTACAGGATCAGCTTCTGCACTTGCAGGAGAAGTAGTAGATAAGGTGTTTAAGGTATTGAGGGTTTACGGAAAAAAGTTAAGGAGTGATTAAGATGTTTTCATTTGGAGTATTTTTACCTGCATTTATTTCATTTGCACTTACAGTAATGTTGTGTCTATTTTTTTATACCTATTCTTCACAGAATGAAGTTTGGACAGTTCGTGAGAGAAAGAAGGACCTGAGAGCCACTTGAAGAGGCAGGAACACCTACTATGGGTGGAATAGTAATGCTTGCTGTATTTGCAATAGTAGAGTGTGGCCTATGTGAGTGAACCTGGATTATTTCCTGTTATATTGCTTACGGTGATTTGGATTTATTGGCTTTCTGGATGATTACATCAAGCTTGTTATGAAGCGTTCGCTGGACTTAGAGCTTAGCAGAAACTTGGCACTTTCAGTTCATGGTAACGGCTGTATTTGCATTTATAATTATGCATAGATATCCTGAACTTATGAATATTGTGATTCCTTTTACATCTGGGAAATTAGTATGGGAATTAGGCTTTTATTTATTCCATTTTGTATTTATAACAGTTCTTGGAACTGTAAATGGGGAGCAAATTTTACAGATGGACTTGATGGACTCGCTACAACGGTTACATTGATAATTGCAATGTTTTTGCTGTACTTGCCTTTAAAAAGCAGGCTCCAATACATCTCATACAGCAATGATAATGATTGGAACCTTACTTGGATTCTTAATTTTTAACACTTATCCGGCTAAGGTATTCATGGGAGATACAGGTTCTTTTGGCACTGAGGATTTGTTGCGGCCGAGGCATTTATGCTAGAGCACCTTTAGTTTATAATTATAGTTGCTTTCGTATATTTGGCAGAAATACTATCGGTAATGATTCAAGTTAGTTATTTTAAGCTGACACATGGCAAGAGAATCTTCAAGATGTCTCCTATCCATCATCATTTTGAGTTGTCGGGCTTTGAAGAGACAAAGAGTTGTATCTATGTTTGCTGTTGTAACTGTTATTTTATGTTTTGTAGGCTTTATTGCATTATAGATAAATAGAATGGTTGGTGCGAATATGGGAAAAAGAGCAGATTGAAAAAGCAAGGACTACTAAAAATACAGGGGATTTATATATTATGATTTCAATCTTGCTTTTCTTATAATGTTTTGCCTGTGCCATAGGTCTCATAATAATATATAGTGCAAGTGCCTATATTGCAAAAAGCAAAAACAGATCCACTTATTTCTTGACAAGACAGTTAAAAACTATAGCAGCGGGATTTGGTTTAATGCTTGTAGTCTCTGCCATTAATTATAGGAAACTTAAGGCGAGATTTAAGCTGCCGCTTCGGGATTTTTAAGAGGTGTCTTTATTAGAGATTCCTTTACTATCTCAATTCCCGGCTTATTATTATTTTTAATAACTGTATTACAGGGCTATACAAGTTTTTGCTCCTGTTAAGAATGGAGCCAGAAGATGGTTTCTATTGAAGGCATAACTTTACAGCCGTCTGAACTTGCAAAATTTGTAGTTGTGTATTTGGTGCGTACATTTTGTGCGAAAAAGCCCAAGAGAACAAGAATACTTTAGGAAGAGTTATATTAAATGTATTATATATATTGCCGCTACTCGGTTTCATTATGATGGAAAAGCTTAAGTGCGAGGCTTGATAGTTGCGATAATATATGGAGCAATAATTTTTACCAAATTCTAAAAAGGCTGTTTTCATATATTGGGCTGGCTGTTGCAATAGGAGCCTCAATAAAGGCCTTGTAAAATTCTTTGTGGGTATAGAAGTGCCAGATTCGAAATACTTGATAATGTAGAAACCAGTGAAAAGGGACAGCAGATACTACAGGGTCTGTATGCAATTGCCTCAGGCGGAATGTTTTGGTAAAGGACTGGGTGGAAGTGAACAAAAGTATGGGAGAGTTCCGGGAAGCATACAATGATATGATTTTACCATTATTTGTGAAGAGTTTGGTGTATTTGGCGGAATAGCAATAATTCTGCTTTTGCCCTGATCCTTTTTAGAATGTGGATAGTTATTTTTAAATACTGAGAACGGGTTTGGAGCTTTGTTAGGTGTTGGAATAATGTCTCAAATTGGAGTACAGGTGGTGATTAAATATTTTGGTTGTTACAAGTAAGATACCATCTACAGGCGTTATTCTTCCATTTATCAGCTTTGGTGGAACTGCGGTTGTGATTATGTTAGCGGAAATAGGGGTATTTTTAAATATATCCCTGCAAATAAGGTATAGTAATAAATTAGCATGCAGGAGCGCACTTAGGAGACAAAGTAAGAATGATGGCGGTATATAAGACATGAATATTAGTCTTTATGGGTATGCCGTTAAAGAAAGTTTAATCAGGAGAATATATGCATAAGAAAATTAAAATAATAATTATAATAATTTTTGTACTTATCCTGATAGCTGGCGGTATTGTTATGGTTTCAAATCTGGAGGGTGAGAGTAAAGGGGAGATACATATTATACGGAGGATAAGTTAAAAAGAACTACAGAAATATTATGTTGGCGGTAATACAATACTGACATATTTCAGACTGAAATATGATATCACAATTCCATTTGTAGATGAAATTGAAGTTGATTTGACGGGGCTGCACAGCCTTACGGTAACGATTGCTGAAAAGGAAGTTGTTGGCTGTCTGCCGTATATGGGTGAATTTATCTGCTTTTGATAAAGACGGAATTATGGTTGGCAGCATTCCGCAAAAAGGGATAACATTCCGTAGTTTTTGGGATTGAGTATAATTCAGCAGTCTTTAACAAACCGATAGCTACTAAAAATGATGAGGTGTTTGCACTTACGCTTAACCTAACCCAGCAAATAAAAATATAAACTTAATATAGATAAAATAGAATTTAATAAGAACTTATCTATTAAACTTTATGATGGAAGTGTAAAAATTTTGCTGGGCAAAAAGAAAACATTATGATGAACAGATATCAAATTTAGTTGAATTATTGCCTAAAACAAAGGGATTGAAGAGTTTTACATATGGAAGACTTTTCGGAAACCAGAAGAAGAGTGATATTTGAAGCCGATAAATCATAAAAAGTTATAAAAATAGCTTGATTATTTTGAATATTATGTATATTATTAAGTGGGAAAATCTATTATAATGATTCAGTATCAGCTGTGTCATTTATATTAATATTTTTGGATTGTAAGAACATATTTAATAAATGTGTAGGAGGAAAAGACCTTGTTAGAAATAAAAGACGAGAAAGAATCAGGAGCTTGCAGGATTATAGTAGTTGGAGTCGGCGGTGCGGGAAATAACGTGCAGTTGACAGAATGATTACTGAGGGAGTTGCGAGGGATTGAGTTTATATGTGTAAATACAGACAAACAGCAGTTAATTTCCTGTAAGGCACCTACCTGTATTCAGATTGGAGAAAAGCTCACTAAGGGACTTGGGCGGGAGCTAAACCGGAGGTTGGAGAAAAGGCGGCGGAAGAGAGCAGAGAGGATATTGTCGCTGCAAACTAGCGGTGCGGACATGGTCTTTGTTACCTGTGGTATGGGCGGCGGTACAGGTACCGGTGCAGCACCTGTAGTAGCCGATATTGCCAGGGAAATGGGGATTCTTACTGTTGGTGTCGTTACCAGCCCTTTTTGAGTTTGAAGGTCCTAAAAGAGCTAGAAATGCTGAGGGCAGCATAGCTAAGATGAGTGAAGTTGTTGATACTCTGATAGTTGTCCAGAATGAAAAACTTCTTGAAATAATGGATAGAAGAACTACTCAGCCAGAGGCTTTTGCAAAGGCAGACGAGGTACTTAGACAGGGTGTACAGGGTATTACTGATATTATTTCTGAAAATGCCGATATCAACCTTGACTTTGCAGATGTTAGGACCGTAATGAAGGATAAGGGACTGGCACACATTGGAATTGGTGTTGGAACAGGAGAAGACAGATGTCTTGAGGCGGTTAAGATTGCGTCTGAAAGTCCATTACTTGATATTAATATCAGGGGCGCCATAGATGTAATTATTAACTTCTATGGAGATATTATGATTCACGAGGTTTCTGACTCTATTAAATATGTTCGTGAAATGATAGGAACTGACAGTGATGTGAATATTATCTATGGTTCAACCTACGATGATACAAATAAAGATCAGGTTACTGTTACAATAATCGCTACCGGACTGAGTGAATCCGGTAAGAATAATGTTGAACCACCAAAGAGAACTGCTCAGCCAAGAACAAGTGCTGCCAGAACAGGTTTTTCATCAGGAACAAGACAGAGCAGCAGAACCTCATCTAATACTGAAAAGGTATCGGCTGCTGATAGAGTAACAGGTGATTCGGGTAATGCTGAAATTAAAATTCCGGAATTTCTTATTAAAAAGTAAAAATAAAACTTTGTCACAATCGGAGGTAAAGGATGAAGTGTCCATTTTGCGGTAATGATGACACAAGGGTTATAGATTCAAGACCTTCAGATGATAATTCTACGATTAGAAGAAGAAGGCAGTGTGATAGCTGTAATAAGAGATTTACAACTTACGAAAAAGGTAGAAACAATACCGTTAGTTGTAATTAAAAAGGATATGACCAGAGAGACTTATGATAGGTCTAAGATTGAATCGGGAGTGTTTAGATCCTGCCATAAAAGGCCTGTGCCGGTAGAAGAGATTAATGCCTGTGTCGAGGATATAGAGAATGTAATTTTTAACAAAGGTGTTAAGGAGATTTCAAGCTCTGAAATAGAGTGAAATAGTTATGGAGCAGTTGAAAAGAACTGGATCAGGTAGCCTATGTAGATTTGCTTCCGTATATAGAGAGTTTAAGGATGTAAATACATTTAAGAATGAACTTGAAAAAGTTATTATAATGAAAGGGTGATTATTCACAGATGTGGGAGAGAAATATTTGACACTGACCTTTACCATTTAGTTGGTGCATTTATTGTCTACAGTATGTTAGGATGGCTCGTAGAGTCAATTTATATGTCTTTTGTAATAGGAAAATAACCAACAGGGGCTTTGGAAAGGGTCCGTTTTGCCCAATTTATGGAGTGGGGGCCTTAGTTGGATATATTATTCTCAGTCCTCTAAAGGGAAATTATTTGGGTATATATATAGCAGGAGCAATATCAGCGACTCTATTTGAATATATAGTAGGAGTAATGATGATAAGGTTCTTAGGCTCACTTTGGTGGGATTATAATGATAAGCCATTTAATTATAAGGGGATAATCTGCCTTGAAAGCACGGTTGCCTGGGGGTTTTTATGCTCTTGGTATAGTATATTTCCTCAGAATGCAGTATATGGTTTTAGTAGACCGTATTCATAAAAGGCATAGGGGATTATGATTATTAGTGCTATTTTTATGATGGTTTTTATAGACTATGTAATACAGTTTATGAAAGTATTTGATTTTTGATTTTGAAGGACAAAAAGAAAAATAGGAGAAAGAGTTAAATCTTTTAAGTCAAGATGGAGTTAAAATGAAAGGCTATACGGCAAACCGCTGTATAGCCTTTTATTTAATTAGGAAAATCGAATTAAAATAGCATATCTCGGGATGGATGTATAAGGTTTCATAAGGTGCAGCAGGATAATCCATCCTATAGAGTATCTGTAAAGCAAGCTCTTCCGAGCTGCCTTGTATTTACGCTTGCTGTTGTTATCTTATCGGCTACATTTACATATTCCTTATTGCCGTCAAAACCGGTTAACAGTATAGGGCTTTTTAAAGCGTTCAGGATAGTTCTGATATGTACATAGCTACAAACTGGGCAACATAGTCGCTCACACATATGAAGGTATCCGGCATATCTTTTTATGGAATCTAAAACTGAAGATTCGGCTTTGATAGTCTGATATGTTTATTGTATCAGTTAAACAGAGAGATGGGTTGAGGGGAATATTGTGCAGGGCGATGCCGTCAGTATATCCGTAATAGCGTTCAAGGTTGGTTCTTGCATAATTAACATCTCCAATGAAGCCAAGTCTTGTACAGTTTCTTTTTACAACATCAATCTACGATTTCCGAAATTGAACTTCGGCCTTCTATCAAAAACTAAATCACAGTCTAGAACTTTTTCTGTTATTGAAGGTACTGTATCAAGGAATACCTTTTGGAGTTTCAAGCCTGCTTATTCTTTTGATAATATGCTTGTCATAGAGATTGAGAACTATAATTCCGCTGATATCTCCACCGGTTAGAATATCAGGTAATTGAAAATTATCATTATAGGTACTTGGGATATATGTATACATAAGGTTAACATTATGTAATGCAAGTTCCTTTGCTATACTGTGTATAATATCTGTCCAAAAGACGGATGAATCAGGCCTTGACACTACAAGAGAAACATTTTTGTATTTATTGACGGTTTCTATAGCGGTACTAGTCTGAGTAAGTCCGCTATAACCAAGCTTAGCAGCCATTTCTATTATACTGCTCTTTAAAGAATCGGAGACCCCGGTTGGTCATTAAATACCTTCCATACGCTGACTCTGGAAACGCCGAGTGCATCTGCGACATCCTGCATTGTTACTTTACTCATCTGTGATTCTGCCTTTCTGTGTTTAGCTAAGTAACACAAAAATATTAAAATAAGATATAAAATAATGTTAATAAAATTGTTAACTTATGTTAAGTATAATAAATATTTGCTATAAATGTCAATATAAAAATTTGATATATATGTGATTAATAATGATAAATATAATTATATAAATTTTAAAGAAAAATGTTGCAAAAATTTTTAAAATACATATTACCATTCAATTAGTGAAAGTATTAAAAATTATTTATTAAGGAGTGTTGATTATGTATTTTTACCAAGGCCAAAAACTGTCTGAAACTAAGGGGAGTTCTTTGCGGAGTCAGGATTAAGGATAGTGGCAGAGAGTGAAGAACTAAAAGGTAACTACAGGATGGGCTCTTCCGAAGATCTTAAAGATGAATGGTTAAGATATGGTGGAGTGGAAGCAGAAATTACCGCAGGTACTGCAGAAAAGGGTGATGTGGAGTCTGAGGCTGGTTAATGCCCTTCCGCCACAAAGTTATGTACTTTCAATTGCCGAGGATGGAATCGAAATTTTAGGTAGAGACAGGGCGGGAGTTGGATATGGAATTCAGACTCTGTGTCAGATTATAAGGAACAAAGGTGCCCTGCTTCCTACACTAAGAATAGAGGATAAACCTGATATCCTTACGAGAGGGTTTTTATTTGGATCAGGCAAGGGAAGAAAGTTTTAAATTGATACTATTAAAAAAACAGATTGATTTACTTTCGAGGTATAAGTTAAATCAGTACCAGCTTTACATAGAGCAGTCCTTTGCGTTTAGAGGGTTCTCTGAGATGTGGAGGGAGGATAGCGTGCTTACTCCTGAGGAAATTATGGAACTTGATAAATACTGCACAGACAGGGATATTGACTTTGTACCGTCTCTGTCAAGTTTTGGGCATCTTTATGAGCTTCTTAGGGACAAAAGAGTTATGAAGATATCTGCAGAACTTGAAAAATGCGGCCGGCAAACCATTTTCTTTCTGGGAAAAGATGCAGCATCATACTGTAAATGTAGAGGATGAGCAGTCCTGAAGTTGTTAAGAGGATGCTTGATGAGTGTTACCGCTTTTTGGCTCGAAACTTGTAAAATATCTGTGCAGATGAAACTTTCTGATCTTGGCAGGGGAAGGTCTAAGGAACTTGCAGAGAAAATCGGAACTGACAGGATGTACATGAGACTTTTTGGGAAGAAACTTTGTGAATATGTTGTGAGCAGGGAAAGATTCCTATGTTCTGGGAGATATTATTCGTAAAATTCCGGAATTTATCAAAGAGCTTCCTGGAAGAGACGATATGTATGGCTTGGGGATATATGGCAAATCAGAAGGAAGATATCTGTGAACCGATTGCAAAAGCAGGTGCAAACCTATATCTTTGCCCAGGAGCCTGTGGCTGGAATACTTTGTTAAATAGAATTGATACATCTTATTCCAATGTTAAGATAATGAGCGGTTATGCAAGAAAAATATGAGGGCAATCGGACTTTTAAATACTGAGTGGGGTGACTTTTGGGCACATCAACAATCCATCATTTTTCGACGCCGGGGAATAGTGTATGGTGGAGTATTTACCTGGAACTTAGATGCGTATTCGGGAGAAAACTGCATAGAAAAGGAAGAATTAAATAAAGCCTTATCTTATCTTGAGTATGGTGACAAAAACTGAAACATTTGTTAAATTATTTGAAAAAGGCAGCTTTGAATCAGATATAATGATTGGTGGACTGCGGTTCTCTTATTTGAAGGTTTTTGACAAAGAGGAAAGATTTGATGAAAAACACAGATCCTAGCGGTTTTAATAGCCATATGGTTCTAAAAGGAGCGGCTTGAAAAGTTTAGGAGGATATTGATTCTGTAGACAGAGCTTCAGTGGAACTTTTATGAAATTAGAAAACAATTTAGAAAAAGCTGTAATTTCTATGGACAGTCTTGATAAAGAGGAATTTACAAAGGTTGATAATGCTATTGTAGGAATAGATATTCTTAACAGAATGGGAAAAAGCGGTTGTCAGTACCTGACAGTATGGATAAGAAGGATAAATGCCTGCTGGTTGAAGAACTTGAAGTATGGTTTATGAGATATAAAGGGATATACAGGTCCGACTCTAAGGAAAAGTATGCTTAATAGGGTGGAAAAAGTAGTATTTTGGTATGCGGATAAGTTGAGAGGACTGTAGATTAATGACTGGGAAGTAAGGATTATTAACTATTTTTGTTGAAAAGCCTTACTTCTTTTCAACATAAATTTTCTAAAGAACTCATAGTTGACAAAATATCAGACTTAATTCAATAAAAATAACTTCTTGGTAAAGTTATACATGGATAATGGTAGGGTTTGTTAAAAATAATGTTTAATTAAAAAGAAATTATTAAATAAAATGTTGCAAAATGTTAATTGATGTGATAATATGTTAATTAGATGGGAAATGGAGCAGAAATATTTGTACATTTCCACAAAGTAAGCAGGAGGGAAATGCGATGAGCAGTAAAAGAGAAGTCACACTGCCTAGGAAAAAGAAAAAGTGGACTAGAGATGACACTGAGCTGACTTTACTTGGTATACCTACATTTATTTGGTATGTCTGTTTCTGTTATTTACCAATGTTCGGTATTGTAATAGCATTTAAGGAATTTAGGGCTCAAACCAAGATCAACTTTCCTACAGAGTCTTTTTCAAAGTAAATTGGTTGGATTTAAGAACTTTAAGTACTTTATCAATTCAAATGACTTTATGCTCTTGCTTAGGAACACAATAGCATATAACATCGTATTTATTATTCTTGGAATTATTATTCCTGTTACTTTTAGCTATAATGATAAGCCTAATTCACAGCAGGCTTAAATCCAAAGCATATCGAGACAATGATGTTCCTTCCTCACTTTATGTCCTGGGTAGTTGTGTTATTTTGTATATGCCTTCCTCAGCCAGGATAAGGGATTTATCAATAACATTTTAAGCTCTTTTGGAATGGAAAAGGTAAACTGGTATTCCGGAACCTAAGTACTGGCCTTTCGTCCGATATTTATGCAACAGTGGAAAGAGCATCGGATACAGTATGGTTGTATACCTTGCCTGCATAACCGGTATTGACTCAAGCTCTTTATGAGGCTGCTGTTATTGACAGTGCCAACAAATGGCAGCAGACCAAGTACATTACACTGCCTAGCCTTAAGTCAGTAATTATAATGATGTTCATATTGAATGTGGGAAGAATTTTCTATTCAGATTTCGGTTTTGTTCTATCAGGTAACGCAGATTCCTGCTTCCTTATGATGTGGCATCCACATTTGATACCTATGTTTATAATGCATTGCAGTCAAATGTTCCTATCGGAAAGACTGCTGCGGCTTCTGTAGCTCAGTCTATAGCTTGCTGTATCACAATTCTTGCAGCTAACTTTGTAGTTAAGAAGATAAACAAAGAACAGGCGATTATATAAATAAGGAGAGCTAAAGTGGAAAAAATAAAAATGTAAAAAGGGTAAAGGACTTAACCAAATTAAGTCCGGAACAAACATTGTTTTCAATATAATTTTTATAATTTTATCCTTAATGTGTATAGTGCCGGTAATTTTTCGTATTTATTATTTCCATATCATCAGAGGCATCCCTTGCAGAGTATGGATATAGATTTATACCTGCAGAACTTTTCAGATGCTGCTTATCTTTACCTTTTGGAAGGAAAAGATGATGATATTAAAGGCACTCTGGATATCGGTGATAGTAACAATGGGTGGTACTAATACTTGGACTCGGTCTTACTACCCTCGATGGGATATGTACTTTCAAGACAGAGTTATAAGCTACAGAACTTTTTACCTGGGTTATATTCATACCTATGATATTCAACGGTGGTCTTGCTGCAAGCTATGTTGTAAACGACAAGCTCTTGAACCTTAGTGATACGCTTTAGCACTCATACTTCCGCTTGCAGTTTCGTCTTTTAACATAATTATATGTAAGACATTCTTTTGAGAACCACAATACCTGACTCGGTTATTGAGTCGGCTAAGATAGACGGAGCTACTCAGCTTGGTATATTTAGCAAAATAGTGTTTCCTATATCAAAGCCTGGTAATTGCTACAATCGGACTTTTCTTAAGCTTTGGCTACTGGAATGACTGGTTCTTATCATCTCTTTACATAAGAAATAAGAACCTTATATCACTTCAGGCCTTGCTTAACAGCATGGTTAAGAACATACAGTTCCTTGCAAGCAATCCGGACGGTGGTGTAAAGTATACAGCAGTATCTGGCAAACTATGCCAAGAGAATCAGTTAGAATGGCAATCGCAATAGTATATAGTTGTACCCTATAGCCTGTGCTTATCCGTTCTTCCAGAGATATTTCGTTACCGGACCTACTATAGGTGCGGTTAAGGGTTAAATCTTAAGCATTAAGCTTTTAGATAAAATGTGCAAAAATGAAAGGAGAACTTTAACTGATGAAAAAGATGGGGAAAACTCTTAGCTTTAGCTCTGGAGCTTCTATGGTTTTTAACCTGCAGCTTGTGGAACAAAGACTGAGGAGAAGACAAGCGGTTCTAAGACAAGCACGACAAGCCAGGGCAGCATCTGCGTCAAAGACTTCAAACACTGCATCTAAGACAAGCGATGCAAAGACAGATGAGATAGTAAATCTCAAGTGGGTACAGGTGGGCAGTGGCCAGCCTGACAATTATGATGTCTTGGAAAGAGAATATCAACAAGTATTTAGGCGAGAAAAATCGGCGTAAATATCGATGTTGAAAGTAGTTAGCTGGGAGGGATTGGGACAGTAGAAGAAGTACGCTTGTAAATACAGGTGGTGACTACGATATTATGTTTACAAATGCGAGCACCCTATGTACAGGATGTTAAGATGGGAGCTTTCCTTGACATTACAGACTTACTTTAAGGATAACGCACCTAAGCTTCTTGCTTCTATGCCTGAAGACTATTGGAATGCAACAAAGGTAGACGGACAGATTTATGCTGTACCTACATACAAGGACAGCTCAATGACATTCTACTTCATATTTGTAAAGAAGTTAGCTTGAGAAGTATAATATTGATGTTGACAAGTTAAAGACTCTCGAGGACTTAACAGAGCCATTAACAAAGATTAAGAATGGCGAGAAGACAGCACCATTTATCCTTAATAAGGAAGGTGTTTCTAATTCACTTGTAGAGAAAAATATGACAGATGGGTCTTCCAGGACTTGGCGTAAAGTATTCTGACACAAACAAGAAGCTTGTTCCTGTATTTGAGCAGGAAGATGTAATGAAAAGAGCTAAACTCATTCATAAGTGGTACAAGGACGGAATTATCAATCCTGATGTGGCTACACTCTGCAGAGAAGCCAAAATACAGACCTTTTAGTATTGAGCAGGGGCTGGAGTGGTGCAGCTAAGACAGTTTGGGAGTCCTAACATGGGTGAGGAAGTTGTAGCAGTGCCTTGGGAGATACAGTACTTTCAAATGTAACAGTTGGTGGTTCTCTTTAACTGCATTTCAGCAAGCTGCGAGCATCCTGACAAGGCTCTTCAGTTCTTAGAGCTTATTAACACAGATTCTTATGTAAGAGATTCATTCTTCTACGGTCTTGAAGGCGATGACTGGACATATACAGCTGACAAGAAGGTTCATAAGAACAATGACGAGTGGAAGATGGCTGGTTATACACAGGGCTCATTCTTCATCGTTTCACAGAGAGATGATGTAGACTTCAATCAGTGGGATGAAGTTAAAGAGCTTAATGCAAAGGCAACCCCTTCACCAGTACTTGTATCAACTTAGATGTTTCTGACTTCGAAGATGAAATGGTTAACTGTGTTGAGATTTATAACAAGTATAAGAGTGAGCTTTTCACAGGTACAAAAGATCCTGAAGCTATGGTTAAGACCATGATGGAAGAGATGAGAAAAGCAGGCTTTGACGATATGCAGAAGAGGCTCAGGAGCAGATTGACGCTGCAAAATAATGTAATTGGTATAAAGAAAGCATAAGACGAAATTAGACACTGTTTTATGAAAATAGAAGAGTTTTTCCCGAATTTGTCCGTAAAGTGACGATTGACGGAAAAACTCTTTTTCAAAATGTAGATGGTAGGAGAATAGAGATGAATAGTGAGATTAAGTTACCTGAGATACCTTGGGAGGAAGATAATACCGGAGGAAAAGAGCCGGTTTGGAGATATTCGGGCAATCCGATTATAGGAAGAGACGGAAACAAGATTTCAAACAGTGTGTTTAACAGTGCAGTGGTTAGATTTGAAGATGGCTTTGCAGGAGTATTCAGATGTGACAGCCGTTCCATAAGTATGGATATTTTTGTTGGTAAGAGTAAGGATGGAATTAACTGGGAGATAGAAGATGAGCCTATATAAGTTTGAAGGCGCAGATGAAGAGATATTAAAAGAGAATACAGATATGAGCCCTAGAGTTTGTTTTATAGAGGACAGATACTATGTGACCTGGTGTAACGGCTATCATGGGCCTACTATTGAGTTGCTTACACCTTTGACTTTAAGAAGTTTGTACAGCTTGAAAATGCCTTTCTTCCGTTCAACAGAAACGGAGTTTTATTCCCTAGAAAGATAAACGGCCTATATGATGCTTAACAGACCAAGTGATAACGGTCATACCCTTTTGGTGATATATTTATGCTCAGAGTAAGGATACTGGGAGTTCTGGGGCAGAGTACAGACATCGTAATGGGTACAATTAAAGATGACATTTCTGCCTGCAGTCAACTAAGATAGGACCTGGTCCTATTCCTATCGAGACAGATGAAGGCTGGCTTATGATTTACCATAGATGATAAATACCTGTAACGGCTTTGTATATCGTATGGAGCAGCACTCCTTGACCTAGATGAGCCTTGGAAGGTGATTGCCCGCAGCAAGAATTATATTATGGCTCCTTGGGAGCAGTATGAATGTATGGGAGATGTGCCAAATGTAGTCTTCCCTGTGCTGCCTTACACGATAAGGAAAGTGGTAAGATTGCTATATACTATGGCTGTGCAGACACAGTCACAGGACTTTGCATTTACAACAGTAGAGACTTCTTGACTATGTGAAAAAGAATGATCTATAAACCAGGTTAAAGGAGGAATTTATGAGATATTTAGACAAGCGTGTCAAGGTTATTTGTGATAATCTTGACAAACTTAAAATAAAGCAGAAGCTTGAACTGAGATAAATGGCAGTACAAAGAAGGACAGTTTTTAGACCTGAGGAGGCAGAAAGTGCCGGGCCTGACTTTGCAGAGTTTGATTCCTTAAATATGCATTGGTATGGCAAGGACAAGCATTATTGGTTTAAGAAGAAATTCGTGGTACCTGAGAGCATGGCAGGAAAGAGAATATTCTTAAAGCTTGCTACACAGATTGATGAGTGGGATGATAGTTAAGAACCCACAGTTCCTTTGTATTTATCAACAATAAAATAGTACAGGGAATGGACATAGAACCACAGGCTTCTTTTCCTTGGCGATAACTTTAAGAGTGGGGATGAGATTAACTTTGACATCCAGGCATACAGCGAATCCTTCACGATGAGTTCCTCTTCATTGCATCAATTATTGAGATAGATGAGGAAGTGGAAGGTCTTTACTTTGATCTTTGGGTACCGCTTGCAGCCTTCCCTAGGATGGCTGAGGATGATAAGAACAGGCAGGATATTGAAGAAATCCTCAATACTGCGGTCAATTTTCTTGACCTAGAACTCCTTATACAAAAGAGTTTTGTGACTGGAATTAAGGCTGCCTGCAGTATCTTAAAAAGCCTTATACGAAGAGCATGCAGAGCTATAACGATGTAATAGCTACCTGTATAGGGCATACCCACTATAGATGTGGCATGGTGGTGGACAGTTGCACAGACAAGGAGAAGGTTGCAAGAAGCTTTGCCACAGTGCTTTAAGCTTATGGAAGAATACCCTGAGTATAAGTTCATCGTCAAGCCAGCCACAGCTCATGTATTCCTTAAAGAGAGATATCCTGAAGTCTATGAGAAGATAAAAAGAAAAGGTAAAAGAGGGAGTGTGGGAGCCTGAGGGCGGTATGTGGCTTGAGGCAGACTGTAATCTCACTTCCGGAGAGTCACTTGTAAGACAGTTCATGCACGGAAAGAAATTCTTTAAGGATGAGTTTGGTGTAGACAACAAGGTGCTATGGCTTCCAGATGTATTTGGATATTCAGGTTCACTCCTCAGATAATGAAGAGAAGCGGAATCAAGTACTATGACAACCAAGCTTGCCTGGAACCAGTTTAACAAGATACCTAACGATACCTTTATATGGCGTGGTATAGATGGTTCAGAGATATTCATCATCATGATAACCACGCTTGGCATAGGACAACCCTGTGGTGAACTTCTACAACCTACAACGGTGAACTTCATCCTGACGCACTTATGGGAGGCTGGGAGCGTTATCAGAACAAGCGTATTAATAACGACATCCTCATCTCATACGGTTTTGGTGATGGTGGTGGCGGTCCTACCAGAGAAATGCTTGAGACCGCAAGAAGAATGGAAAAAGGGAGTTAAGGGTATCCCTAAGGTTAGAAGAGAGTTCGCAGGCAAGTACTTTGAAGAGCTTGAGGCAAAGGTTAAGGACAATAAGAGGCTAGAGACCTGGGAAGGTGAGCTGCTTGAGTACCACAGAGGAACCCATACCCTCTATGGCAAGGAATAAGCGTGGCAACAGAAAGTCAGAGCTTGGCCTTATGGACCTCGAATTCTTCCTCGGTTCTTGCAGACAAGAAGAAGGCTTATCCTGTTAAAGAACTTGATGACTATGGAAGATTGTCCTTCTTAACCAGTTCCACGATATCCTTCCAGGTTCTTCAATCAAAGAAGTGTACGAGGTAACAAAGGAAGAGTACGAAAGAATTGCCAAAAGAACTTGAACAGGAAACCTCAGCGAGACTTGGAAGTACTTGCTGAAGATAAAGAAGGTATAACTGTATGGAATACTACAGGACATAACCGTTCAGATATTGCCATACTTCCTGAAGGAAATTATGAGGGACTTAAGTACGAAGATGGAAGTGCGGTTAAGGTACAGCTTACAAAGGATGGTGCAATTGCATTTGTAGAGAATATACCTTCTAAGGGTTATAGAACACTGTATTTTGATAAGATAACAGCTAAGCCTGAAAGTCCATTTATATTAAACGGTGACAAGAGCCTTGAGACTCCATTTTATAAGATTGAGCTTGATGAAAATGCTCTTTTTCAAGCATTTTTGACAAGGAAAAATGATAGAGAGGTACTTAGGGCGGGGAGAAAAAGGAAATCTCCTCCGTATGTATGAGGATAAGCCTATTTACTACGATAACTGGGATATAGATATCTTCTATACCGAAAAGTACTGGGATGCTTTCTCTCTGTGGAGAAGCTAGAGTGGATTGAAATAGGTGAGGTAAGAGCTACCCTTCTTGTAGAGAGAAAGATAAGCAATTCCTTCATCAGACAGAAGATTCACTTCTATGCTGATAACAGAAGAATAGACTTCGAGACATATGTAGACTGGAAGGGATAACCAGCATCCTCCTTAAGGTCTCACTTCCTGTAGATATTCACTCTGATGAGGCTACATTTGAGATTCAGTTTGGTAATGCAGTAAGAAAGGTGCATACCAATACAAGCTGGGATGAGGGCGAGGTTTGAAAGCTGTGCTCAGAAGTGGATGGACTTCTCAGAGGGACACCATGGTGTAGCCCTCCTTAAATGACTGCAACATACGGACATTCTGTAAGAGACGGTGTACTTGGCCTCACTCTTATTAAGTCAGGTATTGAGCCTAATCCCTACGACTGACCAGGAAGAGCATTTCTTTACCTATGCCCTCTATCCTCACGCAGAGAGCTGGCGTTATAGTGATGTTTCTGAAGAGCATACAATCTCAACCAGCCACTTAAGACAGTGAAGAAGGCTATGGCAGAGGATGTATATTCCTACGCAAATGTAGATAAGAAGAATGTTGTAATAGAGACAATCAAGAAGGCTGAAGAGGGTGAAGGCACTGTAATCAGACTTTTTGAGAGAGATAATGCAAAGACTACAGTTAAGCTCTTGGTAGATACAAAGTTTACCAAGGCATTTTACCTGTGACCTCCTTGAAAATGAAGAAGAGGAGCTTAAGGTAGAAGAGACTGTAAATACTTATGGAAAGAAAGTGAAGGTAGTTAGTCTTAAGCTTAGGCCTTTTTGAAGTATGTACAGTTAAGTTTAGATAGTATATATAAACATAACCCAAATTACTGAGAGTATTTTATGGTTGTTGGATTAGATAGTCAAATATTTTGACACCTGAATCAGAATAATGTAAAATACAAGTAGTTTGGGTAATTTTTTGTTTCGAAAATAGGAGGGAGATATGAGAAGAAGATTTAAGAATAAGATAATAGCTGCAATCTTAACAGGTGTGATAATTTTAGGCTTTCCTTTTTGTAAATACAGGGAATAATGCTTATCTTGCTAAGGCAGACGAATACTAAGATAATAATACCAATCTGTATACGGATGATGATTACAGCGATGACTCTGTGTGTAAACACGCAAAATGTGGGTGTCAATGTAGACTATCATACAGAAGATGAAATCAGGGAGTTTGTAAAGGATCATCCTGCTGATTTTACATCGCCTGTAGAATATGAGGAAGAGCCTCTTGGTAAGGCACCGTATTCGCTTGAAGACTAAAAGTATAAGACATTGCAGTCTGCACTCAATACACTTAATCAGATTAGATATATAGCAGGACTTTTCTTCTGATGTGGTGTTAAATGATGAGTACATAAAACAGGCCTCAGGGTGCAAGCGTGGTAAATTCTGTAAATAATGAGCTTTCACATAATCCTGAAAAAGCCTGCAGAAATGCTCAGATGAAGTATACAGAATAGGTGCAGAGGGGCATCTCACAGCAATATAGCTATGGGATATAACAATATAGACACCAACATGGTATGATGGCTATATGGAGGATGGTGACTCTTCTAACATAGACAGGCTGGGACACAGACGCTGGCTGTTAAATCCTTCTATGAAGGCAACAGGCTTTGGCTATTACAACAATTATACTGCTGCCTATGCCTCATGACAATTCATTCGGAGATTCACCTGAATATGGTGTAATCTGGCCTGCACAGAATATGCCTACAGAGTATTTTTAACAAGGATTTCATGGAGTATATCAATGGGATATACAGTAAGTGACAGCGTAGAGGTAGAACTTATTAGGCTTACAGACAATAAGACCTGGAAGTTTAGTAAGTCATCTTCTGACGGTTATTTTAATGTAGATAATGGCGGATATGGTAAGCAGGGTTGCATTATTTTCAGGCCTGATGGAATCGAAAGATATGTGGCAGGAGAGAAATTTAGAGTTAATATCACAGGGCTTAGTGCACCGCTGTCGTATGAGGTATCTTTCTTTGACTTGGTGCCTATTACCGGATTTTCACTCGATAAAAATTTCTAATGTTATCTGCTTGGGAGAGAATTTTGACATAGGTATCAAGTTTTTACCGGAAAATGCTAAAATAGTTAGAGTTACGGTAGATGGCAAGATTTTTAAGCCTAGGTAAAAGGTAAGAACAGTGGTATATATGATTCTGACTCCGACTATGGGCTATATCTTAAAGCAGGCAAATATGGAACAACAACCATAACAGTGTCTACACTTGATGGAAGAATAACGAGTCAAAGAAGATAACTGATTATCCCTTTCCAGATGTATATATTTATTCTACAGAAAAGCAGATATATATATGGTACAAAATATGGCAAGATTAGCTTGCAAGTAAGTAAGGACAAGACTGTAAGCGGATATGAGGTCTTATATTCTACAAATAAGAACTTCAAATATGCTAAAAAGTTAGTCTCAAACTCTTATAAAAATACAAAATTTACGATAAATAAGGCTTTGTCAAGACATACTTATTATATTAAAGTCCGTCATTCGTAAAGGTTGGCGGTAAGAAGATATACGGTAATTACAGTAAAACTGATAAATATAAAATTTAGTTGATTGAGGAATATTTGGTGCATTTTTAGGGAAAGAGTGAGGAAAAAGCAGTTGTTAATCAAATCAGCAGATAATAAATTAGACCTCTTTGATTGTATATATTTTGAAAAGAATGCGGATAATTCTGAATTTATGCTGTATTTGAATGCTCAAAGTACCAGCTTAGTTGACGAATATAAATTATGGTTAGATATTCAAAGGGATATTTTGCTAAGTATTCTTAAGGATTATTATGTAGTAGTACACTTGGACAAATCAATAGATAAATTGATGTCATTAAATCAGTTAGACATCGACAAACTATATTTTGTCATTCAAAATGAGATAGGGGATTATTTTATTGAAATCCCACCAAATGATATACGGCTTTTAACTGAAATTGTAAAATGACAGCTTGGTATGGGAATGTGGGAATCTTCTAAAAATCGCTGCATTTAAGGATAGCCCCCTGCTCCAGGATAAAACTTATATTTTTGAAAAAGCTGAGGTTATTCTGCATTCTTTTGACGATAACCTGGGTTTTAATATTAAAAATTTATGATATGAAGAACAATGGTTTTATAATTCGTAATAGAGTAGAGTATATACTTAATAAATATCACATTATCGCCAGAGGATATTATGGGCTGATTTAGTTAAAGAAAATATAAGTTTAATACTAAAAATGCTGTCACATCCATATTGAAGGTGACAGCATTTACTACTTTAATTACTAATTACTGCTCAGAAAACATATCCTTGCCTACTCCACACTCAGGACATTCGAAGTCATCAGGAAGATCCTCAAACTTTGTTCCAGGAGCTATTCCCATCTCAGGACATCCTGCCTCTTCATCATATACCCATCCACATACATCACATACATATTTTTTTCATAATCGTTTCTCCTTTACTAATGTTATTCTTTTGTATGATGTCAAAAAGCGTTTGACACTTGATATTACTATACTTAGAGTTCATTATCTCCTTCTGTATAAATTAGATTATACACTATTTAATTGTGGAAAAACAATAATAAAATTAACTTTGTAAAAAAGTGTATAGATTTTTAAAACAAAATGTATCAACTTATCTAAACTTTAGTAGCCAGATAAATATGTAAATGGCAACAGGTATGAAGCCGGTACATACAAGGCTCGCAATAAATAAGGCATTGGCTGCGGGACTTGCCATAAAGGAGGTAATAAGAGTGATTCCATACAGTCCTAAAAAGTATGACAACTCCAATGAGGGCAAGTAACCCGCTTTATTTTCTTGATTTTAGTTTCTTTTTCTTTGTTTTCTTCCATAATCTCCCTACTATTTATTCATATTGTAAGCCTGCTCACAGTATACACAGCGGTAAGTGATGTGCTCCTTATCGGTAAGCTTGAATACATGCTTAAGTCCACGCTCCACAGAGGTTATACAACGTGGATTCTTGCAGGTAAATATATCATTTCACTGTTTCAGGAAGGCTAGGGATGAATCTTATCCCTGATAACACCGTCCATTATTACATTTACTGTAATGCTATCACCAAAGATAGATAGAAGCTCAAGATTAAGTTCACCGGGTATACCTCTATCTTAATTATATCCTTCTTTCCCATCTTGGAGCTCTTTGCATTTTTAATAATGGCTATCTGATTATCATATTTACCAAGATTCAGATATTTATATATGGACATTGACAGTCCGGCAGGTATGTGGTCTATCACATAACCTGAATTAATACCGCTAATATTTAACATAAATTACCTCCTATGCCAATTCCAGTAAACGTAGTATCAAAGCCATTCTTACATAAACACCCGTATTTTGCCTGTCTTAAAAATAAGTTGCTCTAGGGATCATCGTCTATATCGGTAGATATCTCATTAACCCTTGGAAGAGGATGAAGTATCATAAGGTCAGACTTAGCACCTTTTAAGTTTAGCCTTGTCTAAGATGTAGGTATCTTTAAGCCTTATATAGTCCTCCTCGTTGAAGAAACGCTCCTCTGCACTCTGGTCATATAGAGCACATCAAGCTCAGGCAGGGCTTTTTCAAGGGAGGCAGTCTCCATGTAAGGAGCATTATTTTGCATCCAGTATCTCGGTCTTTACATACTCAGGAAGCTTTAATTCCTCAGGAGAAATAAGAACAAACTTAATTTCAGGATATCTTACAAGCTCTTGAATAAGTGAATGAACTGTTCTTCCAAACTTTAAGGTCGCCACAGAGCCCAACTGTCATATTGCCTATGTTTCCCTCGAAGCTCCTTTTGATAGTGAGGATATCGGTAAATGTCTGGGTAGGGTGGTTGTGTCCGCCGTCACCTGCATTTATAACCGGGATAGAAGAATGCATCGAAGCAACCTGGGGTGCTCCTCCTTGGGATGGCGCATAGCGCAGATATCAGCGTAAGCAGAGATTACCCTTATTGTATCGGCTACAGTTTCTCCCTTGGCTGCTGAACTTGAGGAACTCAGAAAAACCGAGAACACTACCGCCCAGATTAAGCATTGCTGCTTCAAATGAAAGGCGGGTTCGTGTACTCGGCTCATAAAAACAAAGTAGCTAATTTTTTTACCATGACAGATTTCGCTTGTATTTTTCCGGATGTCTGTATATATCGCCGGCAAGTGTCTAAGATATCATTGGTTTCATCTATAGAAAAATCAAGTGGACTTATCAGATGCCTCATAATTACCTCCTAGTTAGCATGTGGTTAGTATTTCTGACTAATTTTATTACAGATTTTCAATTATGACAAGTGGTATACTTGATAATTATTTAAAAATGCTTTTATTATATGAAAAATCAGTAAATATAAACTATATTAATATTGATTTCAGGTCTTTTATTCAGAATGTTTGTAAACCGAAATTGTTGTAATTGATATCCGTTATTAAGACGGCAGATTGGAGAACATATGATTAGATTATCAGAAAAATGGAGCATATATAGTAAACGGTGAAGTACTTGAAGACGGACCGGATATAAGAGAAAGACTAGGTAAGCTTGGAATAGGTATAACTAAGGAAGAGGCAAAGAAAAAATACTCTAGCCTATGGCATACTGCGTGCTCACAACAAATCAGAGGATATGGAGAACCTTAAGCTTAAGTTTGACTGCCTTGCCTCCCACGATATAACCTTTGTAGGCATAGTGCAGACAGCTATAGCCTCAGGGATAAAGAAGTTTCCTGTAGCCTTATGCCCTTACCAACTGTCACAATTCACTTTGTGCGGTAGGTGGCACCATAAATGAGGATGACCATTTATTCGGGCTTTCGTCTGCCAAGAAGTTTGGGGGTATGTATGTACCACCTAATCTTGCTGTCATTCATCAGTTTTGCAAGGGAGGTGCTTGCTGGCGGTGGCAGGATGATACTTGGCTCAGACAGCCACACCAGATACGGTGCACTTGGAACCATGGCAATAGGAGAGGGTGGTCCTGAGCTTGTAAAACAGCTCTTAGGCCAGACCTATGATGTAGCCTGTCCGGAGGTGGTAGCAGTAAGGCTTACGGGAGAGCCTGTAAAGGGTGTAGGACCTCAGGACATAGCCCTAGCCATCATTGGTGAGGTATTTGACAGGGGCTATGTAAACAATAAGATAATGGAATTCATAGGTGATGGCATAAAGAAGCTTAGCGTAGACTATAGAATAGGTATAGATGTTATGACAACCGAGACTACCTGCCTTTCATCAATCTGGGGAAACAGATGAGAGGGTGAAGGAGTTTTATGAGATTCATAACCGCCCAAATGACTATAAGGAGCTTAGGCTTAGTGCACCTGCTTATTATGACGGACTTATCGAGGTTGACCTTGGTAAAATAAGGCCCTATGATAGCTATGCCTTTCCATCCCAAGCAATACCTACCTGGTAGATGAGGGTAAACAAGAATCCTGAGGATATCTTGCATGAGGTTGAAGAAAAGGCAAAGGTAAGCTTTGGAAAAGATATCAACTTTAAGCTAACTGACAAGATTAAGAATGGCAGGATTCAGGTAGACCAGGGAATAATAGCAGGGCTGTGCAGGAGGTGGCTTTGAGAACCTCTGTGCGGCAGCAGACATACTTAAAGGAAAATATATAGGGAAATGATGAGTTCTCGCTAAGCCTATACCCCTGCCAGCCAGCCTGTCTACATAGAACTTGTTAGAAACGGCACTGTAGCCACCCTTATGGAAACAGGAGCCCTAGTTAAAGTCTGCCTTTTTGCGGACCTTGCTTTGGTGCTGGGAGATGTGCCTGCTAACGGTGCATTTTCAATAAGACATTCTACCAGAAACTTCCCAAGCAGAGAGGGAAGTAAGCCTGGGAAGTGGACAGATGGCCTCTGTTGCCCTTATGGATGCAAGAAGCATAGCTGCAACAGCTGCGAATAAGGGCAGGCTTACCTCTGCCTGTGAGATAGATGTGGAATACAGCCATCCAAAGTATTTCTTTGACGGAAAGATATATGATAACAGGGTGTTTAACGGTGTAGGGAAGGCCTGATTTTAATGCAGAGCTTAAATACGGCCCTAATATAGTGCCATGGCTAAAGATGGAGAGGCTTGCGGATGATATCTTAATCAAGATAGTATCCGAAATCCACGATCCTGTTACTACTACTGATGAGCTAATACCTTCAGGGTGAAACCAGCTCTTACCGCTCAAACCCTCTGGGGCTTGCAGAGTTCACATTATCAAGGAAGGATCCTGACTATGTGGGCGAGGGCAAAGAAGGTTAGGAGTATGGAGGAGGAAAGGCTTGGTGGAAAGGCTTTTACCGATGATAAGCTAAATGAGGCAATTGCTATACTTCAGGCCTATGATGAGGACTTTAAGGCAGAACTCACAGAGATAGGGAAGTGCCATCTATGCGGTAAAGCCCGGTGATGGTTCTGCAGGGGAGCAGGCTGCCAGCTGTCAGCGTGTACTGGGAGGTCTTGCCAATATTGCGAAAGCCTATGCCACCAAGCGTTACCGCTCAAATGTGATGAATTGGGGTATGATACCTTTCATCTATGAGGACGAGAACATACCTTTCCATAAAGGAGACTTTCTATATCAAGGGAATTAAGTCTGCTATAGAAAAAGGGAGAAAGCAGTGTAAAGGCTGTGATAGTGAAATGAAAATGGAACTAAGGAGATAGAGCTGTCTTTAGGTGCTTATGACTGAGGAGGAGAAGGACATCATAGTTAGCGGTTGTTTGATTAATTATAATAATAGAGGGGTAAAAAGGGGATTATATCAGAACGATACTTAGAAATATTATATGATAATATAAACAGTAAATCTGCAAATGGTTTACTGTTTATTTGTACTATTATTTTTCTTTTTCGCTACAAAAATATTAAAATTATAGCGAAAAAGAAATTGACTTTTTCGCTATAAAATATTAAAATTGATAGCGAAAGGAGTAAAATTATGGATTATAATAGTATTTTGTCTCAGATTGTTGAAGAGCAGAATGGCTATCTTCGGATTGTGGATGTTCAAAATAAAGATTTTTCCAAATACACTGTGATGGAGTATATTAAGAAAAATGAAATGGAAAAAGTGGCTTCAGGAGTATATCTTGCGCCTGATGCTTGGGAAGATAAATTATATTCTTTACAAATTAGAAATAGAAAAATTATTTTCTCAAATGAGACAGCATTGTATCTTCACAGCCTTACTGATAGAGAAACCGTTTAATCCGGTGGTAAGTGTAGTAAGGGGATATAATAGTAGCTATCTAAAAAGGTGTAGGAGTTATAGTTCATACTGTAAGGCCGGAGTGGATCGAGCTTGGTTTAACAAATGCTAAAACTTTTTGCGGGCAATACAGTTAGAATTTATGATAAAGAAAGATGTATTTGCGATATCATAAAGAGAAGAAAACAGATGGACATTCAGATTTTTCAATCTGCTATTACTACATATTTTTTTCTGATAAAAAGAAAGATATACATAAGCTTATGGAATATGCAAAAATAATGAAACTTGAAGAACGAGTGAGACAATATACGGAGGTGCTTTTGTGATAAAAACCGCGACTGCTGTTAAGGCAAGAATAAGAAACGCATGAAAAATAATATTGATTTCAATATGCTAAAAATGCATTTAATGCAACTTGTAAATATCGTTGCTCTGGAAGATAAAATACAGAATTTAAAGGAGATTATTGAAGTTGTATATGATTCTAATACAATGATTACTTGGTGGGAAAAATTATAGAAAAGAGAACTATTATGTTGGTGAATTAATATGGCATAGTGTTGTTAAAAGTGTAAGTCTAATAGAAATAGTGGTGTAAAGGAGTTTAACATGGGATATACACAGGATGATTTTGAGGATTGGATTATTCTAATTGACTTTAAGATGGATTATTTTTACGGGAGAATTTGCACAAAGAGCAGAACCTAAAGCTTGATTACAGCATTGAGTCGCTGGATGAACTTGAAGGCTGGATTCTAGCTAACTATAAGGAGATTAAAGACTTAATCGCAGATAGTAAAGATAGTTTGATTATCTTACGATTTATATTGGTGAGACATTTAGAAAAATATATTGGTGGAAAATGGTCATTGACCTGAAAAATAAAAAGAATGCATACTATTCTATGCCCGTACTTACAGATCCATCCTATAAATAGGAACCCTATGCAGCTACAATGACTTTTTTGCCACTGCCTGCATAGCAAGGCAAAAAGGTAACTATATCAGCACAATACTTAGAAATAACTTATGATAATATCGGGTGAAGTCAGTGACATAATACGGAAGTTAAAGGAAGACTATATCAGTAAGATAGCGAAGGGGTATTTATAACTCAATGTTGTAGCAATATGTATATTAAAATGCTTGTGAAAATTTGTTGAGTATTATATAATTATACTATGAAAGGAGTGATTATATGACACAGATTAGTTTTACGTGTAGATGAAGAAGTTAAGCGAAATGCAGAAAAAAACATTCAATGATATAGGGCTTAGTATGTCAACTGCTATTAATATTTTTTTCTTAAAAAAGGTAGCCAGAGAAAAATCGTATTCCGTTTGAATTATCTGCGGATCCATTTTATAGCAGAGAAAAATATGGCTGAGCTTGAAAGGAGAATCAATTCAGTACGCTCAGGGTGAAAGTACCCTAAAAAGAACACAAGCTAATAGAGGTAGATTAATGAAGAAGCTGTGGCAGGACGAGGCTTGGGAAGACTATGTTTATTGGCAGACGCAGGACAAGAAAAACATTAAAGAGAATTAATAAGCTATTAAACGATATTGATAGAAATGGATATCAATGTATAGGGAAAGCCTGAGCCACTTAGTGGGAATTTAGCAGGTTACTGGAGTGTACGTATTGATGAAAAGAATAGAATTGTATTTCGTATAGACGGTACAAATTTGAAATAATGCAATGTGGTACACATTATAGAAAATAAATAGGAGTCGTTTAATCAATTTTTATAAATGAAGGGAGAAATCAGATATGAGAATTAATATTCTGTCAACAGTGAAAAAGATAACAGTGGTAACAGTATTTGCTTTAGCCTTGTTACTGCCACAAGTTTCGAAATGAAGTCAGGGCAGAAATTGACTTTAAGCTTCTAGCAGATGAAGGCAATAATGATTCGCTTCCAACTATCCTACAAATAGGTATGAAATTTAAGGAAGGACTATTGCCAACTACCAAGGGCTATATAAATAAAAAAAGGTAGGTAGAAATACCTATGAATAAAAATATTCAAAGGAAAGGAGTCCTACCGTGATCTACGGGGATTTAGTGAAGGCTTAGCCCTAGTTGATAATGGAGTTAACTGTGGATATATAAAACAAAAAGGGAAAAAGGTTATACCGTTAAAGTATGAGTTGCCTAGGTTTTAATTATGATGATGCTCTGTACTTATTTCCATGAAGGTCTTGTAGCTGTAATGAAAAATGATAAATGGGGTTATATCAATAAAAAGGTAAGGTGGTAATACCATTTTGAGTACGGTTGGGTTAGAGAGTTTAGTGAGGGGCTGGCTAAGGTGAGTGATGTGGCAAGGGTGATGCCTATATTAATAAAAAAGGTAAGGTAGTTTTTAGGAGTAAATTGCGACTGGGAATCCAGTTTTGAGGGGGTAATTTTAATAATGGCTTAGCGGTGATACATAGGAATGGTAAATATGGTTACATTAATAAAAAGGAAAAGAAGTCGTAAAGCTTTAAAATATGATACGGGCTATCATTTTAGTGAAGGATTAGCGGCTGTACAACTTGGCAATAAGTGGGGCTTATAAATAATAAGGGTAAAGGTTGTAATACCAATAAAATATGATGAAATAGAAAAGTTTTAGCGAGGGACTAGCGGCTGTAAAAATGGGGAATAAGTGGGGCTTTATAAATAATAAGGGTAAGGTTGTAATACCAATAAAATATGATATAATAGAAAGTTTTAGCGAGGGACTAGCATTTGTAAGCAAAGATGGAAATTCTGGATATGTAAATAAGAAAGGGAAATTTATAAAAATTAAGAAGCCTAATAGCGGGGGAAGATTATAAGATAAGAGGAAACTTTAGTGAAGGATTGACATTTGTATATGATAAAAACTTTAATGTTGGATTTATAAATAAAAAGGGTAAGCTGGTAATTCCTTATATATTCCGTCCATATGATGGAGGATTTTAACATTTTTATTAAATCAGATTTATAAAAAGTGTGATTATATAAGAATAATAGTTATGGAGATTTGCGGTCTGTACTTTGGTATCAAGTAGATATTAAAGTGTTTGAAATATGAATGAATTCTTTCCTCTGCCGTTATATGTAATATTACTTACAATATGATTTTGTAAAATGATGCATATAACAGGCAGAGGATTTTTGTCACTTTAATAGGTTTACAAAACTCTTGACTTAGGCTATAATATCAAAAATGTAGTATTAAAAAAGAAAAAGGAAGCACAATATATATGGACATTTTGATAAAGAAGCGTAATGGGAAATATGAGAATCTTTGCGTTGAAAAAGACCAAGAAGATGGTAGCCCTTGCCTGTGAAGGACTGGATGGCTGCGATCCTATGGAACTTGAAATGGACTCCAAGATTCAGTTTAAAAATGGAATGAGCACCAAAGAAATTCAGCAGGTGCTCATTCGTTCTGCTATCGAGAAAGTTATTGTTAATGACGAGGGTGAAAAAACGGTGGAGGTCTAAACAGGATGAACAGCAAGTGGCAGTATGTGGCAGCCAGGCTGTTTTTGTTTGACCTTTACAAAGAAGCTAAGATTAGCCGTAACTACAAGACCTTTGGCTATGGTGACTTCAACGCCCTCGTAGAAATGCTTAGTCGAAAGAGGAATATATACTGAGGATTTTGTTACTAAGTATACTGAAGAAGAGAGGAAAGAACTGGCTGACTACATAGATCCTGACAGAGACTTCCTTTTCAATTATGAGGAGTGAAGCTCCTTGCAGACCGCTACCTGGTGCAGGGAATGGAAGGAGAAGTTTTAGAACTTCCTCAGGAGAGATTTATGGCTATTGCCATGCACCTTGCAAGCGTAGAAGAGGACAAGGTGTATTATGCCAAGGCTTTCTATGACTTACTTAGCAAGCTTAAGATGACGGTGGCTACACCTACCCTTGCCAATGCAGGTACAACATTTAACCAGCTTTCAAGCTGTTTTATAAGCACTGTTTCAGACAATCTTTGGTCAATTTACGATGTCAATTCGAAGTTTTCCAAAGTATCTAAACACGGAGGTGCTCTTGGCATCTATCTTGGCAAGGTCAGAAGCCTTGGAAGTGATATAAGAGGCTTTAGCAATGCTTCAGGAGGAGTCATTCCTTGGGTGAGGCTTTATAATGATACAGCAGTTGCAGTAGACCAGCTTGAAGAAGGAAGGGCGGTGCTTCCATCACCCTCGATATCTGGCATAAGGACTTGTATGAATTTATTGACCTAAGAACCAATAACGGTGATGACAGAAGAAAGGCCTCATGATATCTTCCCTGCTATAAGCATACCTGATATCTTTTATGGAAAGACTTATAAACAGGCAGGATTTCAGCCTTTTTGATCCTCACGAAGTTGAAAAGCTGATGGGATTTTCGCTTGAGGACTATTACGATAAGGATGAGAAACACAAGGAGTTTTCCGAGAGGTATAAGCTTTAGTGAAAATGATAGCAGGCTTGCAAAGATTACAGTCCCTGCCCCTTGACATAATGAAGAAGATAATGAAGAGTGCTGTGGAAACCGGTACACCTTTTCATCTTCTTTAGGGATACGGTGAACAGAGCCAATCCAAACAGCCACGCAGGTATGATATACGGCTCCAACCTCTGCCACGAGATAGCTCAAAAATATGAGTGAAACCAAGTTTGTTTCGGAAGAAATCGTATCTGAAAATGGAAAGTCAAAGATAGTTACAACAGTGGAATCAGGAGATATGGTGACCTGTAACCTCAATTCAATCAACCTTGGAAATGTGGCTTTTGATGAACTTAAAGAAAATGTACCTCTTCAGATAAGAATGCTTGACAATGTAATTACCCTTAAATATGTTCTCTGTATCTGATGCATGAGGTTACCTCTGCTTAAATACCGTGCTATAGGGCTTGGTGTAAGCGGATATCATCATTATCTGGCTAAAAAATGCCATAGCCTGGGAAAATGAAAAAGCACATAGAAGAAGCGGACAGGCTCTTTGAAGAAATAGCCTACAATGCGATAAAGGCGTCTATGGAGCTTGTGAGGGAGAAGGAGCCTATGCAGAGTTTGAAGGCTCCAAATGGCAGACAGGAGAGTATTTTTGACGAAAGAGGCTATGTAAGTGAGAGATGGCAGGAGCTAAAGAAGGATGTAATGAAATATGGACTTAGAAACGGCTATCTTATGGCTGTAGCCCCAACAGGAAGTACATCCAACATAGCAGGGCACTACTGCAGGAATCGATCCTATATTTAAGAAGTTTTTTTGTGGAAGAGAAGAAGGAAGCTTCACACCTAAGACAGCACCTGAGCTAAATGATGAGACTTTCTGGTATTATAAAGAGGCACATTATATAAACCAATTATGGTCTATAAGAGCCTGTGCAGCAAGGCAGAGGCATATATGACCAGGCGCAGTCTTTTAATCTTACATCACGCCTGATGTTAAGGCAAAGGATATACTTGATTTGTATGTGGAATCTTTTAAGTCAGGTATCAAGACAATTTACTATGTAAGAAACAGGTCGCTTTGAAATGGATGAGTGTACAAGCTGTTTCAAGCTGATAGAGTGAAACTTATTCGCCTGCAATATTGCCACTTGAAGGTGCCTGTGGAATGGAGACTATATGGAAAAAGAAAAAGATATTTAATGAACTGGGTAAACGAGGTACTGAGGGCATTCTAAATGGAAATACAACCAACCTCAGAGAGTGGAACCGTATAAAAATATGATTGGGCAAATGTAATGTACCGCACCATACTCAACAATTTCTGGATACCTGAAGAAATCGCTCTCGGTGAGGATGTTAAGCAGTTTTTCATATCTGACTGCAGGAGAGAGAAAGGCCTTTGACAAGATTATTTCTTTTCCCTTAACTTTCCTTGATTCAATTCAGTGTGAGAACCTGCCTCACCTTTGCAAGATATGTAACAGCGGCAGAGGTGTCATCTCTCATTAATATACAGGCATTTCAGGAGGAACGATGCTCAGAGTTATTCATACATCCTTGATACTGTTACAAACCCCTGTAACAAGGGATAAGATATATAGATGAATGGCGTGAAGATCCGATTTTTATTTAGCAGAAACAAGTTTCATTGCTGATATGTATCAGAGATTTTCAGATGATCCAAGTACAGAGAACTTTTGTGCGTTCGGTGATGGCGAACTATATTCTTGAGGGTATTTATTTTTACAGTGGTTTCAGCTTTTTCTACACCCTTGCAAGACAGGGGAAGATGACTGCTACAAGTACCATTTTCAAGTATATAAACAGGGATGAGATTACCCACCTCGTACTCTTTTCAGAATATAATAAAGAGAGTCTAATGAAGGAAAAATCCTGAGATTTTCACTGATGAACTAAGGAAGAGCTTAGGAGATGGTGAAGGTAGGTACACTAAATGAGATAGAATGGGGGCAGTATGTAACCAACAATGAGATTTTGGGTATAAATAATGAGCTGATAGAGAGATATATCAAGTACCTTTTCTAACCTAAGACTAAAAAGCAATTGGACTTCCTGTGTGGTTTCCCTGAGATTGAGGAGAACCCAATGGGTTGGATAGAGAGCTTCTAACCTAAATGCCACAAAGACAGACTTCTTTGAGGCAAAGGTAACTAACTATACCAAGGCAGCAGCTTTTGATTTTGATTCGTTGGAATAGGAGAGTTAATGACAGTAAATCTGTAAAAGGTTTACTGTCATTTTTTTAAGGGTATTTGCCTAGCGGCGACATCTCTTATGGGATAAAGTTATAATCCGCCACTAGTCGTGGAATTATAAGCCTTATCTACAAAAAGTCCTGCCATATAAAGTGGAATATATGTTATACCATCTTCCCTCTTTGAAAATCCTTAGTATATATAATATATTTGTCCAAAGTCTTTAATTTATATTTATCGATAAGATAATCAAAAGACTTGTGAGATTTATATCCTGATGATTTTACCTCTATCGGACAGATTTTTCTTGCTTTTTACAATCATAAAATCTATTTCATATCTTTATCAGAGCCATTAGGCATATGTAAAAATTCATGAAAAATACAGGTCATACCCACTTACTTTAAGCATTTGAGCAACTATATTCTCAATTATCATTCCCTGATTAACGCTTAATTTATCAAAAATTAGTGACTTGTAAAAGATTTTCATCAGTCTCGTCAGCATTTTTCATTATTTTGTGTGACTAAAAGCCCTGTATCTCCAAGATATAACTTAAAAATTACTTCTATCTGCAAAAAGTTCAAGCATAATTTCGGGCTTTGTTACATTTTATACATTCATTGCCTATCATTGATTCTGCAACAAAGTTAACAGCTTCTACATAGTTTTTATATCTTGCACTTTTATCAATTAGCGAGAATCTAAAATGTGAGTTTTTGTTTTCAAGCTGTTCAGGAATTGTTTTATAAATAACAGGAGCTTTTTCTTTGTTCTCATCATCATATTTCGCTAGGTCAGACTCATATAAATCTAGAATGTTTCTTTTAATAAAATCAATACGATCAAAGGGTCTGCCTTCAGTAAAGCTTTTTACAGCCTGTGGCATACCTCCAACAGCCATATAAGTACGGAAGGTTTTCATTATTTTTCTATGGGCGGCTTCGCTCTAAAGGCTTTTTCTTTTTAAAACTATCCTCAATCACAGGCATAGTTACCTCATCTCCACAAGCCCATAAAAACTCCTCAAAGTCCATAGGATACATCTTTAACCTATATTCTTTCTGGAAGGAATTAAAAATATCTTTAACATTTTTGATAGAAATAAGAGAACCTGTCTCAATATAATCGTACCTGCCGTCTGCTACAAGATATTTAATAGCCTGCCTTGCCTGCGGGAAAAAGTTGAACCTCATCAAATATTATTACAGATTTCTTTTTCTTTAAGATTTTTCCTTTAAGCAAAAATAAATTCCTGAAGAAAGCATCTAAATCACTGAGATTCTCCAAAAAGATATTTTTAATATCATTATTTTCTTTAGCAAAATCAAGTAGGATATAGTCCTCATATTCATTTTTAGCAAACTCCAAGGCTAAGGTGCTTTTTCCGATTCTTCTTGCCCCTTCAAGCATAACTGCGGTTTCACACTGATGACAATTCTTTCCAATCCAAAAGTTTGGAATATATTTTCCTCTTAAAAACCATATTTCCTCCTTGCAATCTATATAAATGCCTTAAATAAGCGTTTTCTATAATATATAATAACTCATTTTCACGAAATTAGCAAATGTTTTACATAGGTTTTTCACGAAAAATGAGAAATGTTTTACGAGAGTTTTTCACGAAAAATAAGAAATGAATGTAGCAGTCTGCAGCAGTCAAAAAGTAGACATAGTATCCATTTCGAGCCTATGCATTATATAAGCTCTACAGTAAAGTGTCGTCATTAGATGGACTGATGTATTAAAGTATTATAGTTATTAAAAAGAGCTATTTAATTAGGCTAGCAAAAGTCCTTTCCTCATAATAGCTTTGTTGACTTTTATAAGTAAAGCTAATATAATAAAATTATGTTAATGAGATGGCTTTTGTTGAAGGATATAAGATAGTATGGGTGTTGGCACAAACTGGACATATTTCAGAGTAAATTCCTGAGTATATAATAAATAGATAATAAAATGCCTTAAGGCAATAACATCTGATAGCTAAACGCCATACTAGGGGGATTATGAGGAAAATCGTAGAGAACGAGAGCCCGTTTTACAATCTACTTGATTTTTGCGCGTATGCAGGTGGCGATAGGGGCGGAAGCGTGGAGGATATGTTCTGCGGACTGGGGGCGGATCTTGATGCACCTGTTATGAGTATGTAGAAAAATAATACAGAAAAATGAATGGAAAATTACCGGTGAAACCGTATTCCACTCAAGGAGCACGCTTGGAAGACATAGGAAGAAGATTAGAGAGTACTCTGCCTCGATTTTCGGAAGAGATGAGATAAATGCAAGACACAGAGAGGAGATTTGTGACAATTTTTGTCCAATTAATGAAGCTATGGGAAACTATGAAAATATATTGAATGCATTACTGTGGAATAACTTTTACCTACCAATAAAAACAGCAAAAATAAATGATTCGCGTGCGGATAAGACGAAGATTTTAAGAGAACAGCTACAAGTGTATTTAGGATGAGTGATGGTTTTTAATGACAAAGATGAAGAACTCATATTTAATCTGTGTGAAGAGAAGATAGTACGGTGTATATCAAGACAATAACACATATATCATTGTTTCCTAAGGAAATGAAGCTGATAAGGAAGACGGTGGAGCAGACAAGAGTGAGTTTATCTGGAAGATGACAGGAATTATATAAAGGTAATTACTATAATCCTGTCAACTAGAGGATACGGATCGAAGTCTGAGATTAGGGAAAAACATAAAAATCTAGAGAGTGCTTTTGCAGGCAATGTCCGAAGAAATGCTAGAGCTTCCGGTTATTTCGTGTACGGCAAAGGAAAAAGAGCCACTGAGATGGTTAAAAATGTGACAAAAGGCAGCTCTTATGTTTTTATTGTAGCAGATAATATGTGTAATCCGGAGATGGATTCGCTGATAGAATATACATCCGGACATTCTGAAAGATTTGATTCCAAACCTGTTGTATATGTAAATACTACAGAGAAGAGTAAAAAGGCTATTGATTTATTTTCAGAATCTTCACGCACTGAATTTCAGATACGAGAGTACTTGAAGGATTCTGAAATACTGTTTGAAATAGCCAGATTGTTCTTAAGCTGTGAAATTGCTGAGAAACCCAAAGCAGAGATACGCTCAGAGGTACTTTATGTAAACGGAATACCTGGAGTAGATCTCTCTGACCATCCGATGTTTTCCACAAATACGCTTATCACACTCAGACAAAAATATGCTCAGTTAAATGAACAGTATGACTGTATGAAGATTGAAAATAAAGGCGATGTAGCCTCTTTGACAGAATTAGACTCACGGCGTAGTGACATAGCGACAAGTATAAGGCAATATGAGAATATTATCTGTGACTGTCAGATGATAGCTATAGGTATTGAACAGACGGGAAGTGTTCTGGATGAACTTAATACAAAGGTTGAATCATTTTGAAAATGGCGGTAGATATGAAGAGGCTGTTAAACTCTTAATAAAGGATTGGGACGAAGAATATAACAGTGCTGCCACAATAAAGTTAAGGCGGATGAGGTTATAAGAGCATATATTCAATCCAGACGATATTTGATTGCAAGTAAGAGGGTGTTAAACGAAAATAATAAAAACGGAGTTGATTGTAAATATATATAGGAATTACGGAAGGCAGCAAAATGCACTGCTGAGTATGAGAATATTGTGTACGAATATCTTGCTTTTCTTACTGATACCGGGAAAATACGGAGATGTTGAGAAACTTATCCTGGAAGAAGAGTCGGATTACAATAAAGTGACAGGATATCAGAAACTATAGATTTTTATATGTTGCCGGTGAAATGTATTTTAAGACAGGGAATAATACTTTTGGCTGAAGAATATTTCAAAGCTGCTGCTTATGTACCTCCTAATAATCGATTAGACCACATTGAATTGAATGCAGGATTGCAAAGTGTATGTGGATGGCAAAAGAGATACACTTTAATGCACGATAAACTTAAAAAATATGGAAGAATTTATTTCGAAGAAGATATGCATTCTCCACGAGGAGGATTGTATCATTATTGTACAGATATATAGCGATTTATGAGAGTGATTGCTTTAATCTCACAAAAGGCATATAAAATTGGCAGAAAAGGCTCAATATATATGCTCCATTGTATGAGACAAAAACAGGGAGATCAGATTCAGGAAATAGAGGATAAGCTGATATGCCGGTATTTTTGAACTAATATTTCTGTTTTGTATAGAAGAATGGGAAATTATGACAAATCTGCGGATTTAGCCCAGGAAGTGATTGATATCTATCGGACGCGTGCAAGCAGTAATCCTGAGATTTCGTGCGGACAAAACTTACAAAAGCGTAAGTCGAAACTATTCCCTGATATTAAGTAAGACAGGGACAGTATGAAGATGTTGAGAGGATTATTAGTGAGGCAATGAGCATATTAGATAAATTTAGCTATACAACTGAAAAGGAAAAACGCTAAAGAACTCGAAGTTGTCTGTCTGAAGTGGGAATACAAATATTGATCTTAAAAATACAGGTAGAGAAGCAGAGGAATATTTGAAGCAGGTATCATTATTGCTAGGTGAGATTAACAAATGTTAATGTTTCTATGTACGATGTTTACAGTGCAGAAAACAACTATGATCTTGGAAGATTATACAGGCGCATGAAGAAATGAAAATCTGAAGAATATCTGCTTAAAGCCGCAGCAATATGGAGTAAATATTCCAGAGAGTCTCACTGGTAAATATAAAGTACTTCTGGCTCAGGCGTCGGTGAGCTGGCTATTGACAGTAGAAAGTGGACAGGGAAAAATCGGCGAGAATACCACAAGATGAGTGAGAAACTGACAGAAAAGTTTAGTCTCATCTGCAAGAAAAATATGTCCGGAAGAAGGTTGAGATATCCCTGTTCCCATAATACGGCTGCTGTTGCCGATGATGCGGAACATCCGCGTACGGGCACGTTGTTGTCTTTTAGGTACATATAGTATTTATATTTTATATTTATCATAGGCAACTATCATAAGCAACATTTGCGATGATATCGTTGTTTTTATGATATGATAATAGGAGGTGATGTATGAATGACGATGACGATATGGGTAATTCTTTTTGCGAACATAGACGGTAGTGACTTTCTGTCGCGAGACGAGGCGCCACTCATTATTAGAGAGAATGGTGATTTTCGAACTAAGATTTTTATTTTAATCCCTGCCAGGTTTAAGGTCGAGAAAACGACATTAAACCCCTAAGCTGGAAAGGAAAAAGACAGGAGGTCATTCGCTGGTGAGAGCACTCGACTCTCTCCCATCTGTCAGAGGTCCTGTTTGGTAGAAAGTCTCGCCGGGTAGGGGCTTGAAGGAAAAAGATAAGTAAGTCTTATCGTAACAATTAAATTATATAATTAATAAAAAGGAGAATTTTTATTATGAAGAAAATTGTGGGATTTATTTTATGTTAGTAGCATCTCTTTGTTCTTTTCCGTAACAAATATGCTGCTGAGGATTTAGGGAAAGCGTTATAGCTAAGGTAGCCATTGATAAAAAGAAAGATAGAAAAAGAAAAAGAAAAGAAAAGTTAGAAGGGTAAGAAAAATAAAAAGAAAGCTAAGAAAGGTAAGAAGAAAGTTAAAAAGTCTAAAAAGATACTCAGCCTAATCTTGAAGCCTAGTGAAGTAGTTGAAGAAGTTTTAGACGACTATACTTCTAATGAAGAAGAAAAATAAAAGGATTTACCTGTCGTCGAGCTTAGAGTAGTCAGCTTTCTAAGATTTGACCAATGATGTTGATATTTCTACACTAATACTGAGAAAAGTCTAAAATGAATTACTTATAGGTAAAGATGGTTACCCTTCTGCACCTGATGAAGTTATAGCTTTAGATAGAAAGTATCGAGATGGTGGTGGTAGTGATATTATGATAGAGACAGCTGCTGGTAAGTCCTCTAATTATTTAGTAAAGTACGATGATTCTTTTTACCTTATTTGAAACTTATAGCTAAAGATTGTTTACTATGTTTAGAGGTTTTACGCTTGAAAAGTCTGATCTCAGGTAGTTATGGTTTAAATGATTTTTAAGTACTATGAAAGTTGTAGGACTTAATTTAGATATTACCAAAAGCAGTTGGATTCTATTGCAAAAGGTGAAATAAAGGCAAGACTTAAAGCAGGCTCTGTAGCTCATGGGACATAACTGGTGACCGTAGTGCTTTATTATTTTGAGCGAGCAAAAGCAGTATGTTGATTTTACAATGTCTGATGTATTCACAGGCTTGCGTTAAGCATAGGTTAGTCCTTTACTAACGATTTTTACTCAAAAGTTATTGGGGGCTATTTAATAGCGATTCTAAATTGACAGGTACTTCTAATTATGAGTATGATAAGTATGTTTCTCAAATTTTCTATGGCACTGATGGAGAACTTGGTGTTGATAGCGTGTCTTATAGTGATGGTTTAGAGAGGCATACGACTGAACTTCCCCAGATTTCTGGTAATATAGATATCGATACAAGAGTAGAAGAGCTAGCGAAGACTTTTAGATGAATATATCAGGAATAGATCTTACACTTGACACTTCCAAGAATTAATAATATGCTTAAAGGAGATAGCTGCAGGAGTTTAGTGTAGATCTTGAGCGTGATCTTGGTAACTCAAAAGTAGAGATATCCAAGACTATTAATGGTGAGAAAACTTTCAGTTTTCAGCAATATTTACATAGGAAGTATTAATAATGTCTCAAAATTGTATCCACAGTGGATTAATCTATAATATCGCAGCGTTATGACCGCCGGCGCGCGATCATACACATAACGAACTTAATAAATTATAATAAGAGTTGTGTATATCTTGCACAGCTCTAACTTCACTTTTTATATCAATTTTCTGGAGATATAAATGAGATTTCTCAAGAAAAGAGGTGAAGTTTTGGGATAAAAATAGTATATATAGATGTTAACGAGATTACAAAACCCCCAAATTAATGTATCATTAGCTCAACAAGGTAAACGGACCTTGCGTTGGAGCTGGAAAGGAGGTTGATGCCTATGCTTTGATTTATTTCATTATATTGACGTTACTAGCGCATTAGCGTATATCGCAGGGTATCAGATTGCTTATTAGCAAGAGCTAAGATGATATCCACAATTAACAAAGGAGAATGCCTATGCATGAAAAACATTGTTGTATCAAAGTATGCCTGCGGGCAAATCGTAAAGATAGTGCTTGCAGGAGTGAATTACGCTCTGTATTACGGAGATCTGGTTGTAACATCGTCAACTGATCTTACACCTATTATGAATCGTTATGAAGAATATCGATAAGGAGGAAGAGCTATGAATTTATATGATATTGCTAAGTGTGTTTTAGAAAGGAAATATCAGAAAGAAAAGCAAATGGATATGGAAACTGAGCTGGGAGCATCTCAGTACCGGGACCACTTGAGGATAAGGGAGTGGAGATTCATTTCAGAGGTTGCCGGGTGTTGGTGCTAAGCAGTAATAGTACTGATCCTGCCAGATTCTATACCAACCATAATCATCCAATGTGGAGATAACTGGAGGTTCATATGAGGAAAAACGAATTTTTGCGTGGAGCGAATGAAGGACAATTACGGATAGTTTGGAAATCTATTAATATGGTGATGGGAATACACAGTTGCTAATGTTGACAAGGTTCAGCCCGGCTGTATATAAGTATTTTCAATATGGTAAAAAGTCTTGCTCAGCTTGCAGACAGAAAGACTGGGTGAGAGCACCGACTCTCTCCCATCTGATAGATGGAAGACTGATGCGCCAAGTATCCTACATAGAAAGAAGGGAAGTGTAAGGAAATGAGTTAATGACAGAATTTATAAGACAGATAGGGCAGTGGGCATACATCTTGCAGAAGATGCGACAGAACTGCTTCTGCTTAAATATCGAATCGGAATTGGAAGATAGTAATATACAAGGAGAGACATTATGGCACAAAAAGAAAAATAGAATAGTCATTCCGATGCAGATTTGCATATTTCAATTGTTGGAGACCATCGTCTCATTTATGGAAATGATAGTATTCAATGTCAGCAATCGTGTCAAAAGATGACAGCAAGACTTGATCTCATTTATGACGCAATAGATTATGTCAAGGAAAAGTCCTCGGGGAAATGGGGAGGGCGTGTTCCGTCAATTTAAAATCGCCTTTGATGATGATGGAGATGAGGAAAAAGCTCGGAAATGTAAATTATAGAAACTGTTATTACCTTAATGCAAAATGTAATGAACAGCCACAGATTGTGGATAAACTCGATCAAAACCGATTACGGATCCTACAGAGGTGTGCACTCGATGTTATGGGAAAGTAAGCCTGGTTCCTATGGTTATAATTGCAGTGGCAATAAAGGGATAGGGTCTGGCTGGGCAATATCCAGAAAATCAGAGACGGATCACCGATTGGCGGGAAGAGATAAGTAAGTGCGATGAATTTGTACCGGTTTTCTGAAGATGAATAAGATTGAGGCGGTAAAAATGAATGGCACTGGAGGAAATGTTCATACATTTTGCTCTATTACAGAGGTGATACAAGAAAAAGGGCTTATATTTGTGACAAAGTTTCGATCGAAGAGCCTGTAATAGTTGGGAAATGTGCAAGGAATGTATACCAGATAGAATTATAAACAGACTCTACAATAATGATGCGTCAGAAAATTTTATATTCTACCATATTTCATTTTCTCCGAAATGTTGAGAATCTGCAATGTCAGAAGACATCAGGACAAGGCCTTATGGATAAGCATTGGGGAGAAGACTCGCCTGGCTCGAAATCTGTGATGAACAAGATGTAGATGAAAAAAGGTTGGCAGAAATATTTCCTGCAGCCGGAAGATTGATTAAGAAATATGAAAAAGATTATCTGTCATTTTGTTATCCGGATAAATTATTTTGGGGGAAAATGCTCAATCCGGAAGCACATACAGAAGAATGGCAGAATATGAAAAAGTATGATGTCTGCTGTAGTGAATCTTTGAGCAGGAATTCGTTCAATGGTGCAGGATACAGACTATAGGATTTCTGTATGAAGGAACACGCTATTATGGTATCCGGAAGGGAATAGTAGACAGAGTGGTGGAAGATAGTGGCTGCAAGAGGGGGAAATTCGTGACAGGAGGTACTGGGATAAGCGATATCGGAAAATGGAAAGAAATGAGTATGGAGTGGTGAAGACAGTGTTGATGAAGTAAAGTCCATCTCAGCGGTCAAATTAAAGAATCGAGTATGCTTTTAAGTTATGCTGCAAATATAGCGGGCAGTCAGATATTTATCTTTAGATGCCAAGTCTGTGTGGAACGGTGATAGAGGCAGAAGCCCGGAGTTTATACAACGCGTATCTTCCTTGAAATGATGGATGGGAAATATTGCATAATGGAATTTCGTAATCTTGAGCAGAAGGTTTTAAATGATCAGGCCGGAATATCGATATATGCAGTGCAGAAGGCTTTATAAATACGGTTTAGGCACAGATGAACGGATAAACTCTATTCATACACAAAAAGGTTTACTGATGCTTTTGAACAGAGCTCATGGATAAACATAGCAGTGAAGAGTTTGAGAATATACGCTTTCGTGGTTGGACAGGCACTCGATAATAAGGCATAAGACAGGAAGAGTTTTACTTATTAACAGACCACAGAAGATAGAAAATACTGTGTACAGTATAAGGATGGTTATGGCTTTATGATAAGTATTCCAAGGCTGATAAGGAACTTGGCTTTATCAGGTGGCAGAGATGATCTGCTTGGAAAAATCCGGGGAACTTATAAAATTAGGAATCAGAACGGTAAATGTCAGGGGCTGTAGGATACTTGCAAATATACCTTTATCTTAACGACAGAGTGTATAAAGAAAATAAGTATAAAATTAAGGATTGATAAATATGGAGTAAATCCGAATTTCTCTTTGGAAGGAGTTCATATGGAAATGACTGGTGAAGAATGGGGAAAAGGATCTTTAAAGATGACGACAGGGGTGTATTGTTGTGTACAATGCCCAATATAGCAGATAATTTAGAAACGATAAGTCACTGAAAAACATTTTTCAATGAAAATCAAGAATTGTATAGATGTGGATGGAAGTGTGATGGAACAGAGGAGACGGAAGCTGGAAGAATATAGATCTTACCTGATCTTGAAATGTACCTTGAAAGAATTATGGTTTGTATGCTCTGCAAAATGCAGAGATGCGATGGTTTGGCTTATTTAAGTGCTGAAAGGCGTATCTCATCCGGTGAGGAAGTATCTCGATAATCTTGAATGGATGGAGAAAGCGTTTGGAATCACTGTTTGTTACTATCCTCGAGTGCACAAAATACAGAATATGTACGAAGTGTAACAGTAAAAACTTTTACGGCGGCAGTGGCAAGACTTTTGAACCCGGACTGAAATTTGACTCAGTCCTTGTATTGTGTGGGGCACAGGGAATAGGGAAGAGCACAGTATTTGCCAAATTGGGAAAGAACTGGTATCTCGGATTCCATGACTATCTCAGATGATGAAAGATAAGACAGCTGCTGAGAAACCCAGGGAGTATGGACTCATGGAAACCATCGGAACTGGCAGGCTTTAAAGAAGGTTGATGTAGAGACAATCAAATCATTTCTGTCCTGAACCGATGACCAGTACAGAATCCCATATGGAACGTGATGTTGAAGCACATCCAAGAAGATGTATCATTGTTGCAACAACAAACTCATCTGATGGCTTTCTTTCGCGATGATAACCGGTAACAGAAGATTCTGGCCGGTACAGGTAAAATGAGAACAGTGAAAGGAAAGCTTTGAAGAGGCTCAGACTCTGAAATCGATCAGCTGTGGGCAGAGGCAGCAGATAAGGATATAAAAATGGAGAAAAACTGTATCTTTGATAAAGAAATGGAAAATCGCAGCAGATAGAGAGCAACGCCTGCTATGGAATCAGATCTCGAGACAGGGGCCGATAGGTGAATATCTCGATACACTGCCGGAGACAGGATCTGCCTTATGGAGCGTGGTGTGAATGCTTAGCAGGAAAGAAAAATGACAGAAGTGACGCTTTTGAACTGGAAGGAATACTAAAAAGATCGGTGGTTGGAAAAGTCTCATGATGGAAAGAGTACTGGAAAAGCCAGAACAGATGTGTATGGGGTACAGAAAATCTTTGTGAGGATATATAGTGATGAGTAATGTGAAAATGATTTTCTCGGATGCTCTACAGGTTAGCAGCAGATGCCATGTAAAGCAACATGCTTTGACACAAATATAAGAGTGGTCGTTATTGCATCCATCCGCAAATCTGATGAGAGGTGAGAAGAGCCATATCAGTAGCTGGAAATGTATGTTCGGCATCAGTCGTCCGAGGCTCTGCTAAAGATAAGGATAAAGTGATTCGCCTCGAATACACAGATTATATTTGTCTCCAGGTAGTGCAGGAAGAATTCTTGCTAATAAGGGAAGTAAAGACAGATATTCTTATTGTGGATGATCTTGAGGGGATGGTCAGCATACGGAAGGAGTTCAAAAATAATATTTCAGCTATAGCTCATAATACAGATCAGGTTATTGGAATCAGTTGCAGTCTTAACAGGGTCATCTTCGCTATTTCCCCGAAGAACTTCGTATAATGGGGATAGATGAAACGAAGGGAATGTCACAAAAACGGTTTTTATGAAAGATATTATTTTAAGGATTATCAAAAAGATAAGGCCACTATCTGCAGATTAGAGCCTAAGCCGGAGTGCTGTTGAAGCCGTTAAAAAGATTTCTCGGAGAAATATGTGAGTTGTGAGCGGGATGGGTAAAGCAGAATCAGAAGATATGGAAATATCAGAATACGAAGACTATATACCTCTTGATTATAAAGAGAAGTCAAAACATAGCAGCTTTTATGAAGTGGATTCAGGAGGGAGTGCATGGGAGATGCACTTTGATATTACAATGACCAATATGTTTGAAAAAGGATTCTTTGATATCGCACGAAAAAGATGTCGAGGAAAAAATAGGGAGCCGGAGTTGATAATATACGTGGTATTGATCTTCCAGAATATTGGAAACGAAATGGTAGAAGAATAAAAAGGCAGCTGCTCCTAGGTGAATATGTTCCGGAACTCGCTGAGAAGCATCTGATTCCAAAACCCGGAAAAAGGAAAAAGAGGATTTTGGAAAATAACGATGCCTGATAGATCGCGTGATACAGATGGCTTTTGTACTTATTACTGGATACATTCTATGACAGTACCTTCAGTAGCGAAAGCTATGCGTTCAGAAGAGGAAGAGGGCAGAAGGATGTCAATATTAAAGTGCGATGAAATACTGGGAGAAGGATACGATACTACCCTTTTGATCTTGATATCAAGAGCTTTTTGATACTGCTGACCATAGCTCTCATGATGGAAGTTTTGATGAGAAATATTAATGACGAAGCTATTCTTGCGACGATTAAGGCATATTTGAAAACAAAGGTTGTTTAGTGGATGTCATATTTATAGAAAAATACATCGGTCTGTCTCTAGGATCCCCCACTATCTGGCTTCTTGCTAATATATATTTGAGATGAATTTGACAATTTTCTGCAGATAAAGGATTGAGATTTCTAGATATGCGGATGATGCAGTATTTTTAACGGATATGATGAGGCAAGCTCAAACGAAATCATAATTGAGAGATTTCTGGAGGAAAAGTGCCGGCTGAAAGTTAACCAGGATAAAAACAAAAGATAGTGACTTCTCGGAAATATCGATTTTTGGGCTACATGATGGTACAGAGACGATAAAGGTAATATTTATATGGATTTGATGAAAAGTAAAAGAAAAATGTATACAAAAATGAAAGTACATATTAACAGGAAAAATCCTGGGGCACAGGAATGGTGGGATTTGAGGGACAATATCAACAGAGGTTGGATTAATTATTACAGGTATATGGATGAAGACAGGCCTCATAATGTTTCTTAATGAGGCTGAGAAAAAGCAGTACAGGCTCATTCGAGGAAAAAGATTTTGAGAATCTGGATGATGACCGTGAAAAATCTGTATATTACGGGACTAAACGAGAGCAGACAATTCACGGGCCTGAGGGAGTGGCTTGATTACATAAATGGGTAGGAAGGAGCAGGATATGAGTAACGAAGAGCTTTATAATGCAATACATAATTTTCAAATAGAGGTTATGTCACCTAAAAATAGATAAATATGAAAGTACAGGTGAGGCTCAGGAGATTTTCTCAGGCGTGATTGATAGTTACAGGATGAATTTCCCAAATACTGAACATCCATGGGGATGAAGAAAAGGAGGCTGCTTATGCAAAGATATATATCTGAAATGGCATCAGAAGAGTTTTTATGATTGTTGCAGTGAGAGCGAAGATATCATTACCACTGATGTGGTTTCCAGTAAACCATTATTTATAACGGAAGGCGTATTAATCGAGGAAAATATTCCGGGTCGCAGATGAATCATTCTGATATAGAAGTACCCGGAAATGATGAATTGATGATTATCTCACTCTATGTCGCTCAAAGCTCTTTCAGTAAATCAACTGAAGTCAGTTTATGCGAATGAAGGAGAGTTATCGGAAAAACTACAATTGCAAAGATTTTGAAGAAAATGGTTAAGGAATCCCTTAGTGGAGGAATATGTGATGTCAAGGAAATATAAAGACTTTGAAGATGGTGAAAAAGAAAGAGATACTTCGATTATATAAAACAGGAAGAAACGGATATTATATTGCTGAACAAATGGGTATAAAGACAGATTCGCTAAAAAGGCTCTATGAAATAAGAAACAGATACAGAAATCAGATGGTTCATCTGCTTACAAATTATACGATGGAGTCAGATTGTTTTAGGTAATCTTCAAAAGAAATGAGGGATGAAAATGGTTTTCTATTGATGAAGTAAGGTTCGTAAATGATTTAAGGCCTGTATTTATTCCACTTACTATTCAGATCGAAGGTGAAACTTACATATACGAATATGTTGAAACAGGATATGACTGGGAAACAGCTGAAATATTAAAAAGATATGAGGAATATACAAGGGTATCCGGGAGGATTTTTACACTTGTATTGGTATTACAGAGAGCTCATCTATATCCGCTGAGAAGTATAAGGCAGATTTCGGAGCGTGGAGCTATCAATATAGCGTTTACTCGGTATCTGAATGGTATTCCGGAAATGAAGGGGGATTTTCAGAATTTCCAAAAATCAGTTGAATTTGAATTGTATCCACAAAAAATGTGGATTAATCTATACATCGCAGTTATGACCGCCGGCGCGCGATCATACATAACGCAGGGCGGTTTTTCTTCGGTTCAGAAGAAAAATCGCTTTCGCGTTATTGGTTTTGATTTTACTTGAAGTATTCTCTTTTAATGTGTGAGTTGTAGAGAGCGCAAAAAGCTCACAGATGCTATGTAAGGCTCCAATTGTATGTCAACTGCCATAGCTTAAACGCTACCCTCAGTAGTAGGTATAAAAGCCTTTATCTACAAAAAGCCCTGCCATATAAAGCGGAATGTATTTTTCTCTTAAAAACCATATTTCCTCCTTGATATCCATATAAATGCCTTAAATAAGTAGTTTTTATAATGTTTAATAACTCATTTTCAATGAAATTAGCAAATGTTTTAAGTGAGGTTTTTCACGAAAATGAGAAATGTTTTGCAAGGGTTTTTCACGAAAATGAGAAATGTTTCTGAATGAGTTCAAAAATGTTGTTAATCAATATAACTATTCAAAAGTTTTGCAATCAGGATTGTTTTCAATATCCTTCAACATTTGCAAATCCCATTCATCAGGTTCAATTTCCTCAATATCATCCCAAGATGGAATGAATTGTAGATATAATATCCCAAAAGCCTGTCGGCTTCACTGTTGTCCATAACGGTTATAGCACCTATAATTCTTTTTCTTTGTAGCGTTCGATGTATGATACCTCCCTATTTTCTGTATACCTGTCCTCTATTATCTATTTTTCAATAAAAATCACATTAAACTGTCTCATCAAATAGAACTCTATATGTTCCCACCCTTAGGCGATAATATGGAGAACCTGTTAATTTTTTTAACATCACCTCTTGGCAAATTTTCTATAGCAACTTTTTATTCGCTGCCTGGTAATCTCATTCTGTTTGTCAAGAAATTTGTTAGCCTGTTTAGAATATTTTATATCCATATATTCCCTTTTTGATCTTAACTGTATAACTCGTCTTTTGTTGTGATAATACCACCAATCAAACCAAAGTTCTATAGCAAAAAAACATAAAAATTAGAAAAGTAGAAAAAGAATTATTAAAAATAGACTTATAAGCTATATTCTTAAGTGAGTTCAAAAATAGTCAGCGACAAAGTAAATAAAAAGGTTTACTGTTTTTCGAATATAATAATATATTTGATATAATAGTTATTAGGGAATTGACGACATATTAATTAATGTATAGAATTATAAATATAAATTAACAAAATTTGAGGAGAATGTTTATGGGAACCTGGAGTGCTGACATATTTGGAAATGACACATCCTGTGATATTAAGGATGAGTTTTTGAGCGTTTTAATGCCGGTGAAGAGCCTGAAGATATAAAAATGATATGCTTCCTGCTGAGGAAGATGAGGACAGATACGATGTCTTGTTTAGTCTTGCACACTGCCTCTGGGAGGTGGGCGAACTAAAGGATGATTTGTTAAATGAAGTCAATGAAGCGATACAAGCGGAAAAAGACTTGAAGTTGCAAGAGAGCTTGGAGCTGATGATAAATTCCTAAAGAAAAGAAGCGACAATCTGAATAAGTTCTTGATAACTCAGTGTGCCTAAGAAGAAACCTAAGAAAGAGTGGCACCACCTGTTCCAGTTGGAAAGTAAGTACAAAAACGGGTGCAGTAATGGCATTTAAGCATGAAGATGGTATGTGGGCTCTGATTGCCATAAACGGACATTTTTGATAAAGAAACAATTTATAAATATATCCAAACTACAGTGAAAAACTGAGTGGAAAAAGCCTACTATTGATGATGTGCGTAGGTCTTATATAATTGACGCAAATTTTTCATAATAGGGAGAGAAATTGCTTCCACTTCGTAATCCCTATGTTCTATTATGCCTTTGACAACTCAGTATTGCAGTATTTAACTGCTAGAGAAACATTTGAAGTTTATAATGATTCATGAAATAATAGGATACCTCTCTGATTGGGGAGATTGCTCCGGAGGAACCTTCACAAAGCATTTGATTATAGCGTAAAAACTCCAGAAGAATTTAAGACATATGCTGCTTGGATATTAACTAATGCATACAATAATGATATATCCGCACATACGAATATGACTGTAGATGATTGAGGCAAAGGTAACTAACTATACCAAGGCGGCAGCCTTTGATTTTTGATTCGTTAGAGTAGGAAAAGTTAATGACAGTAAATCTGTAAAAGGTTTACTGCACTTTTTAAGCAATATCGCCATTGATTCGATAGCACCAAGGCTGCAGCTTCATGTAAATGAGAAATGTTGTGTAGTAGTCAATAAAAGAAAATTGTATATTATAGAAAAATAAGATTGACACCCTATAAAATAGGGTATAAAATAGAAAATTAATATAAAATGAGAGGTTGTTTTAATGATAAGAACTTTTATAGAGGTGCCAATATTTACTAAAAGATGGAAAGAAATAGGACTTGGAGATGATGAACTTAAAATTGCTGCAAATAATGTTGTTATCCGGAATCGGGTAAGATTATGGAAGGAACTGGTGGAATAAGAAAAGTTAGATTTCCGCTAGAAAAATAGAGGTAAGAGGGCAGTGTGAGGGTATGCTATACGGATTTTGACTGAATATGAAGTAATATATTTAATAACGGCATTTGAGAGAGAACAGGAAAAATCTGACAATGGAAGAAAAATGCAATTAAAAACTTGTTAAAGCATTAAAAGAAGAAGTTGCAAAAAGAATAGGAGGTTGGTGTGAGAGTTCGTTATTTGATGATTTAAAAACAAGGATTAGAAGAAGCTATCGATTATGAAAAAGGGTAAAGGAAAAAGCTAAAGTACAAACATATATGATAATGCCTGTCAAGGAATACTCCAATGTTGAAATTAAGGAGATCCGCAAAAAGGTAGGGTATGACTCAAAGCGTCTTTGCATCATCTATGGGAGTATCTAAAAAGACCGTGTAGAGGCCTGGGAAAGTGGTAGAACGCATCCGACAGGACCGGCATTTTCGTTTACTTGATATTTTAGAAACTGAGAATTTTAGTAAAAACAGATTTTGTGGTCGCTAACTAATTTAATTTATCTACTCTGTATCAGGTAATAAATCCTATCTGAGAGATTTCCACCCTATATTATCATAGAAGATTTTTATTTTACAGACTTATTTTCAGATGTCTTAAAACCACCAGCTATGCTGGTGGTTATGTTTTATTTATAGGTAAATTTTCGTAATCAAGATGAATTAGAATTGTCTCTTTTAATCGATTTATCAAAGTAAGTATAATTAATATGTCATCACCATTTAAAATCCTGTATACCATCTAAGGCTTTAGAAAAACTCGGGGTGACAGCGTTCAGTGTTAAAAATCCGCAGGTGTTATGTTATCACAACTGTAAAAACTCACTCATAGAGGGCAAAGACTCTGCCTGAGGAAATATTATATATATACCTACTGCGTCCTAAGCTATAACTAAGTTGATATTCTGAAAGTCCTTTACTCAATCTCAATTGTGTAATTTATTTCTACAAAATTTTCCATAATCTCTATTCCTTTACAACATATTATAAAGGATTATCCAAATATAATCAATAATAAAATGATGTATTATTGAAATAACATTAAGAATATGTTATTATTTTTAAATATATCTTAATAAAAATGTAAGACTTGTAATGAAAAGCTTATATATGTTGAGTAAGTTGATTATCAAGATTAAATGGACATATTTTTGTTCAAATGGTCTTGTATAATAAAAATCATAAAAAGTAAAAAGGAGAAAAAGGAAATGAACACGAAGTTTAACAAAGGAAAAGTAATAGCATTTGGTATGGTTATGGTGCTTAGTGCACTTATGACATTACAACCAGCTAAAGCAGGATATAAGGACACAATGGAGGAAGCGGTGAATATTCCATTAAATGGAGCAGTAGTTAGTAATTATGCTGAGAATAAACCACAATATTTCAGATTTGATGTTCCATCTAATATTGGCAATAAGTGGGTAGTAATATCACTCTACAAAACTATACAAATGTACCACAATGTATAAGTTTATTAGATAATAATGGTGTTGAAATAAGTGATATAAAAAATTACAAGTCATAATGGTGGGAAAATGAAGCAATATATACTAAAAATATCACCATCTACAGATGCCTACGCGACAGAATCAAGATAAAAGCAGGTATGGCATATTTTTATTAAAGTTAAGCTGTATTGGGGAGATTTGCCTAAAAATGATTTTTAACCTGTCGATAAAGACTATAGATGATGATAACTGGGGTGGATTTGATAATGAACTTGCTTAAAGCGAATAAAAAAAGCAATCTGGTGAAATAGAAGTAATAAACGATGTAGACAGCTATTCTATTAAGGTTCCTAAAAAGCTGAGTGTAACTTTGTTATAAGCTCAGATTATGACGCAAAAAGCTTATATTACAGATAAAGATGGAATAAAACTTGCTGAAACTAATATATATACAGGTGAAAGGCTGATAACAGCCTTAGTGCATTTGGAAATGGTGAGAAAGTGTTTATAAGAATACAGTCAAGAAACTATACTGGTAAATACACAATTAAACCATGTATAGCCAGTGCTGACTTAAAACTTACAAAAGTACAAGAGAGGAACGGCAGTAATTAAGGGTAAGACTAGGGGTATGCTGATGTAAAAGTTTATTACAATGATAAATATTATTATGTAACTTCAAATGCAAATGGAAATTTTTTAAGTCAATTTAGATGCTAAGTTAAAAATCTAAGAGTAAAATTGAAATTACAGTATCAAAGTCAGGACAGGATTCCATTATTAAGAATTTTGAAAGTAAAAATAAAAAGTAGTTTTTAAGGGTAAGAGAGTTAAACGCTTGTTTTGTGCTTAGAGTTCTATTTAATAATGTTGCACTAACAGATTAATAATAAGCCTCATGTAGTGTAAGAGATAATTGGATGTGGTAAAGATTTAAACATACGACCTGTTAAATAAAGCAAAAAGGAGATTAACTAGAAGCTGAAAGGGTATTTAAGAAAAATAAGTATTTTTAGTTTTGAGCGTTGTAATATGTTATCACTAGTATTAAAAACCTGGGATAGTATTGGCAAAAACTCAGGAAAATATTAACCGGTCGGTTTTTATTGATAGACGGTTATTATTACGATTTGGATAGAACAAATTCTAATGAAAATCAGAGTATAATTAAGAAATCTGCCTGGGGTTCAGATAAGAATACAACTATTCAGAAGGATGTAACATCTTGGAATATAATTACTGACGGGAAAATAGTATACTATTCTAAAGACAAGGCAGGTAAGGGTATTATATATAAAATGAATATTAAATCAAAGAAAGCAACGAAAGTAGCTTGTAGGTAAGGATTATGTTCTTTTAGGGGGTACTAATAAATATCTATATATTGGAAAGATAATAGATGTATATTATGCGAAGTATATTGATAAAGTGTATATCTATAATATAAAGACAAAAAGATGAAAGAGAGAAAGTTTGGAACTCAGCTTATGCAATTTGAGGTAAAAATAATAGGGTAATGGCAGGTGGTGCACATTCAGATACAAGTAATGCCTTAATGGAAGTTATGACAGACACAGGAAAGAGCATATTTAAGCTAAAAAGTTGTTTATGGAATGCTTTTATGGAAAGGCTTAGTATACGAACAGGAATATTATGTAAATAATGAGCAGGATTTAGGTATTATAAATGCGATATGAATGGAAAGAATAAAACAAAGATAGATTATGGAGAATATGTCCTATTTCAACCACTTTCATCTAACATATGATGAATAAATGTCAGCTTTAAGGAAGATATTTCTAGTTCAAGCTTCATACAGTCAAAATGTTAACGATAAGCACCTGTAACAGGGTGCTTTTTAATTTTTGCTTTATGGCATAAGTTTATAAAAAAGGTTTACTGTTTTCTTTGAATATAATAATATATTTGATATAATAGTTATTAGAGAATTGACGACATATTCATTAATGTATAGAATTATAAATATAAATTAACAAAATTTTTAGGAGAATGTTTATGGGAACTTGGAGTGCTGCCATATTTGGAAATGATACATCCTGTGATATTAAGGATGAGTTTTTGAGCTGTTTTAATGCCGGTGAGGAACCTGAAGATATAAAAATGAATTGCTTCCTGCTGGGGAAGATGATGACAGATACGATGTCTTGTTTAGTCTTGCACACTGCCTCTGGGAGGTGGGCGAACTAAAGGATGATTTGTTAAATGAAGTCAATGAAGCGATACAAAGCGGAAAAAGACTTGGAAGTTGCTAAGGGAATTGGAGCTGATGATAAATTCATCAAGAAAAGGATAACTAACCTGCTAGAATTTTTAGAGAAAATCAGTGTGCCTAAGAAGAAACCTAAGAAAAGAGTGGCACCACCTGTTCCAGTTGAAAGTAAGTATAAAAACGGTGCAGTAATGGCATTTAAGTATGAAGATGGTATGTGGGGGCTCTGATTGCCATGCAAACGGACATGATAAAGAAACAATTTATAAATATATCCAAACTACTGTGAAAAACTATGGAAAAGCCTACTATTGATGATGTGCGTAGGTCTTATATAATTGACGCAAATTTTCACAACAGGGAGAGAAATTCGTTTCCACTTCGTAATCCTATGTTCTATTATGCCTTTGACAACTGTATTGCACAGTATTTAACTGCTAGAGAAACATTTGAAGTTTATAATGATTCATTTTTGAAATAATAGGAGTACCTCTGATTGGGGAGATTGCCTCGGAGGAACTCACAAAGCATTTGATTATAGTGTAAAAACTCCAGAAGAATTTTAAGACGATGCTGCCTGATATTAACTACATGCATATAATAAAGATATATCCGTACATACGGATATGACGGTGGATGAAATTGACAAGGAGTTTATAGAACGACTTAGCCAGTAGTTTTAACCTACTAGCTTATTTATATGATGGGTTCAGATAATAAGGCAGCAGGCATATTTGAAAGTAGAAGAATTACCTACACTTTTATAGCGTGGATATAGTAAATATGGATGACTGTACAAACGAGCTTTTTACTGGAGGATATAAGACAATATGGACGAGAAATTTAGTAGAAGCATGAGTTCTGAGGATGTGGTTAAGAGGATCTGCCAAATCAACGAGTAATAATGTTACAAGAATGATTTAGGTTAAATTAAGGTGGAATAAAATAAATGGAAATATTTGAAAATCAAATCTTTTTGAAGAATACTTGACTTTATTTTTAGAATTGGAAGATAATCCATTGTATTATGATCCGCATTATGCATATGATAAAAACAATCTCTATGGTGCAGTTAAAAGAAAAGATGAGTATTCATTTGTGGTTATTGACAATGAGAAGTAAAAGGAATATTTGTGTGGAGTATTATTCCTGATAAAAACTATATTGAAATGCTTATAGGATTTACAAAAATGAGGAAGCATTTAGAAGGATGTTATTACACTTAGAGAGCAAGTATCAGGGTTATAAGGCAGACTTTGTTATTAATCCAAAAATTCTGCATTATGCAGGGTTCTAAGAGAAAAATGCCGTTTTTGATACTGAACAGCAAAAAGATGGTCTCATGCTGATGTGGTGCCGAACTATGGATACAAGCAGTATAGAATTATATACTGAAAAATGGAGAAAAGAATACTGTGAACTTCATAGCAGGGAAACATATTGGAATGCAGATAGAATTCTTGCGGCTAAAGACCGTTTCAGAGTATTGCTTGCTATAAAAAGACGGCCGGTTGATAGGATATCTTGATGTAACCTATAGTTTTGAGCAAAATGAACCCTATGATATTTATGTTAAACCTGAGTACAGATATCAGGGTTATGAGCTTGCTCTTCTTATAAAAGCAATAGGGTTAAACCTGCCATCTAAGATGATGGTACTGGTTGATGTTGATGCTCATAACGACATAGAAATCTACACTGCAGCAGGCTTCATAAAAGTAGAAGGACAGAATAGTGTTTATGCAACTTATATGTTTTGATACAATTATGTAGATGTACCCCAAGAGGTAAAAATAAGCCATTATAAGAGAATGAGTAAATAAAATGATAAGGCTGCTCAGGCTTTGTAAACAAGTACTAAACTTATATTATGGAGGGAAAAATAAATGGGATTAATAGCAAACTATCAGTATTTAAGCGATGAGAACTTAAAGGCAATGAAGAACTTTGATGGTGAAGAAGATGAGCTCGCTTGAAGATGTTGAAGAGTGGAATGAAGAGGCAGAGATTTTGCTTGATATCGATAAAATGTGGGATATACTTCATTTTGTATTGACCGGTGTAAGCGGCACAGAGCCTATCTGGGATGATCCTTTAAGCGAGGCAGTTGTAGGTGTGGCTTCACTTGAAGAAATATCTGAATTTACTGCTTATACAGAAAAAGAAAGGGTGGAAGACATTCTTTCTGCCTTAGAGAGCTTTGATATAGTGAGCGTTACATAATCTCGATATGGAAACCTGTAAAAAGGCTGAGCTTATCCTGATATCTGGGAGACATGATCTTGATTTTTGAAGGAATAAAGAAGGAAGTCCACAAATGTTTCGAGGATTTGATTGATTTTTACAAGCAGATTTTTGGAAAATAAATGGAAATGTTTTTGGTACAATATATTAGTTTATTTTTAACTGAATACACCATTGAGGCGTAAGATGTGCGAATTTTGTGAGAAGATAACTTTTAGTTCAAAACTTTAAGTCTCCAAAAGGACTATGAAAAAAACTATGGCCTATATAGGTGAGTTAATCAAAAATCCGGATTTTTGCTAGTAGATGGCACCTGCCCCGTAGATGGCTATAAGCGGGGTGGGTACTGGGTGGATGACATTATCTACCATACCATTGAATGTCCCTAATGTGGGCAGAAATTTACCTGTGTTGTAAATACATATAGAGGTGGAGGTTCGTTTAAAAAGGGCTGATGGATAAATTTGAGATATTTGAAGAGGCTAGCAAGTATATTTTAGCCAAAATGAGTGAGTTTAAGGATGCACTGAGTACTAAAGTGAGTTCGTTAGAAGGTGCAGAATGGTTATTTGACAAGGGAAGTGTAAAGACCTGTAGAGCGGATGAAACCGGAAGAAAACCAAGATGTAAGGTAGGAGTGAAATACCACTTAAAAGTTCAATTATCAGTGAAAGATGTTGAAGCTATATGGAATGAGTTCAATCTTGTTTTTAAGCAAAGCCACATAGCTGATATCGAGAGAATAAGAGGAAATGAAGAGCTTTTAAGATATGAGTTCAAAGCTAAAAATCCTAAAGGTGATGAGGTCAGTTGTAGTATATATCTGCCTAATGAATGGAATATACCCGCAGATTGGCATACTGGGCTTTAGTTTCTTCAAGATATAAAAAGGCAGATTATGTTGGATAATCAAAAAGATTGTTAGAAATGTGTGGCAGAATACTGTATAAAATGGTGTCTATGTTTTTGATGCCTGATTATAAAAGGGGAAGAGAATGGCAAGATATGAAGTCGGTGCAATCTACAAAATAGACGGAAATGATAGAACCTATTATGTAAGGCTGTTGACCGGTGATGTTTACGGAGTGTTTGAGCCTATTGACGGAGAGATATGTGAGGAAACCTTTGAGCATACAGGGTACAGGCTTTACATTTCAACAGGTTCTTTTGCTGTAAAGAGAGGCTTTTGGGGAAAAAGGTTTTACCCTCTCCTGATAAGAAAGATACTAAGAGGTGGAGGAGACCGCAGCATTTGGTGAGATTTGAACCTTGGGATATTGAAGGGACGCTTGAAAGGTGTGCTTCGTCTGATGAAAAACGGAAATACTGAAATCATAAGCAGGGAAGAGTATATTGACTACTTAAAGAAAGGTCTTATCTCAAACATCTTACCTATGTATGAAAATATTCGGGTTTCTTAGACAGGTCTTATGATAATTGGCCACAAGGTGAAATCTATAGTTCGCTATTATACGGCAATCCTGACACAAAAGAAAACAGGCTGAGGCGTTAAAGGAGCTGGGGATTGGGGTTTACGAGTGAGCCAATCGACAAAAGTAACAAGGCAACGATAGTAATTAAGGTTATATTCAGAAATGAAGAACTTATAGGAGATGGGGTTTGATAGTTGAAGAGATAAAAAGAACAGGAATTGCAAAAAGTAACTTCCACACCTAAGGTTTAATTTTTATTTTAGATACGGTATGGAAATTACTTTTTACAAATTTTTACATAAATTAAGAGCTAGATGTATACATTATCTGAAAAAATGCTATAATCAGCCTTACTAGGAAGAACATGACCTAATTTTTCATAGCAAACAGGAGTCGAAGTTACTTTTCCAAAAACTGGGAATAAGTAAAATCCACCCTTTATATATGGGCTAGCAGTTCATCTTTTAACCGGTGAGTTCCTTTTTATTTGCCTAAGAGCTTAGGGGCTAGGTAATTTCATCCGGTGAAATTTTGAATACCTAAGCTCTTTTAATATTTTTAGCCGTATTGAAATGCAAAAATATCATAAAGAGCTTTTGTTTCCGAGCTTCACCCCTGAATATGAATTGATGTGGCTCATCATCAGGTTTATGTCTTCCTGTGTGTAATTACTAAAAATCCACACCCTTCGGTATTATCCTTCTTATCATTTCATGAGTTTGTTTTCACAGCCGCCCTTCTGGTAAGGTGAAGAAGGGTCGCAGTAAAATACCCTAAGTCTCCTGTTTCCCTGTGCATCAAACTCCAGTGCCTGCGGATTTGAAAAATTCACTCCGTTGTCTAACAGCAGCACATCAAATATTTTTCCCGAAAATATCAGGTCTCAGTTCAATATACAGCCTTTCAAATATCTCCGTAACAGAATGTGAGTCATTGTAGTTTCTCAGAAAAAGCAAGTTGCAGGTTCTGCGGTGTACAAAGAAGAGAGTGAGAAGTACTTTTCCCTGCCCTTTACCCCTTCTACACTGTCGCCTTCACATACGACTGAATCGGGGTTTTCTTCAATAAAACTTCAGGAAGTCCTCATAAGTCCTTCCCTTCCTGCACTCTTTATCCACTTTCAAAGATTTGCTTTTATTTTTCTCGGACGCATTCTTATAGTGCGTAGATGTCAATGTTTCTGGCAAAAAACAGACTGTTGTTTATATATTTATAGAGAGTCCTGTCGGAAACCATGATTTCATGGTTGATTGTTATATGTCTTATGGATTGCCCTTTTTAACAGGAGTGGACTTACAATGCCGTCTATATATTCCCTTTTCGTTTTCTGTGAGGTTAAACCCTGTTCTTGATTCAGACAGTGATTTTCTATATCTTGCCTCAGCTTCCCTTTGCCTTTGTAAAAATCTTTTTCAAGGCGGCACCTGTTTTGTCAGAGCATCCGTTAGCATACATAAGGTGGATTAAGAAGTTTAGGGCAGATATGTCTGACATAATCATCACACAGTGGCATGCATTTCCCGCAGCTTCCGTGATGTTCTGTTTTTGTTAAGGCAGTGACTGCATACAAATCTATCATGATCTGTCCACTGAATGCAGACAGTCATTAAAAAGACCTGCCGTATAGGAGCCTGTCTGTTCAGTAATTATGTATTTCTTTTGAAACAGTTGTGTTGTCTTTTCCTATAGCCAAAAGCAATCTTATTAAAAGCTCATTTTTAGAAAGCATGATTTCTATGTCAGAACGCTGGCTTAAAGAAAAGATGTGAGATGTTTTTCCCACAATTAAAAATATTCCTTTCAGTTTGTATATAAAAACCCTAACCTGATGAATCTAACCCAATATATATTTTTAATCATGGAATCAGTAAAGTCCATAGTTAAAGATGTGGGTATGGAAAAAGTAAAATCACACTAATATGGAATTTACTTTTTCAAATAACATAAAAAGAACAATATAATGACAATGTATTGACAACAACCGAAACCATACTATAATATACATTAATGGAGGTGTTTAGTATGGCAACTACAAATTTGAATATCAGAACGGAAAAAAGCAATCAAAGATCAGGCAGAAAGTATTTTTAATGAACTCGGGATAAACATAGACTACTGCTGTCAATATGTTCTTAAGAACAGCTATTCATGAACATGGAATTCCTTTTGAACTTAAGCTGGATGTACCCAATGATTCTACAGCGGCTGCAATCGAAGAGGGAAGAAAAACTTATGGCTGATCTGGCGGCACCTAGATATTCCAACATGGAAGAACTTAAGGCGGCGCTTGAAGTATGAAATATGAGGTACAGTTTACCAACCAGTTTAAAAAGATTTCAGAAACTTGCGAAAAACAACATAAGAATCTAGATTAGCTGTTTGAGATAATTAACATTCTGGCGGACGGAGGTACGCTAGATATAAAATACAGAGATCATGCTTTGACAGGAAACTATAAAGGTGCTCGTGAATGTCATATTGAGCCGGATTGGTTGTTGGTTTATGAGATTTATGGAGATGTACTGGTCTTGATGATTTATAGGATTGGATCACACCCGGAATTGTTCAAATAATGCTAAAGAAAATATATAAATTGCCGATAAACTTCATGAATAATCATAGTTATTATTCGCAGAAATAAGCTAAGTTTGATACATTAGAAGATTAAGTACAGGAATGAGTCAATATGAAAATAAATAGTTTAACCAATACTCATACTCAGATTGTTACACCTGCTGCAGTTACAAATTATTATATGTCAAATCGAGCTGATGAAAAATGTCTTCTACTGATGTAGTAGAATTATCTGATAAAGGAAAGAAACTTCTTGAAGATAAGGAATTTTTATGCGACTTCAGGAAAGATATTTTGAGTGTAAGTAAAAAGTAAAGGCGAAGATTCTTATACTGTCAGCTTTGAACATTCAGCTTTTGTAGAAAGAGCAGCGGTTAGAGGCTATATTACGGTTAATGGCAAAACTATTAAGTTCTCAGACGACGATAAAAAGAAATTACTAAAGGCAGGTAAAGAGGCAGAGGCAAAGAGTGAAGAGGCTTTTTAAAACATCATTTAGAACATAATATGAGAGTTGCAGAGCAACAGTCGGACGCATGTTGAACTTGATGCTAGAGACAATGCCGAACTTATCAAGCTACAAGTTAAATTGTCCAAAGGTGGAAAATTAAGCCCTGCTGAATTAAAAACTTTGGAAAAGGATCCACAGGGATACCAAGTTGCAATGATGATTAGAAATATGAATTCTAATAAAAAGCCTGATAAAAACCAGAAGGTAGAAGTTGCTATGGCTAAGAAAGAAGATAATTATATGAAAGAGCTTCTTAAAACTGCTACTACTGAAGTGTCTGATAAAGATATTGAATGGAAATACTATGACACAACGCTTAATATTTCTTTTTGATGGAGATGAACCGGTGGTTCAATCGGTAGGAATAGAAGAAAGATATATAAATAAAACCTAATTAAAAACTAAATATATTTCACTCAAAAAGTGATTATAGACGATGAATATCTGCCCCTTTACTGGACAAAAACCAGGAAAGGAGGGTTTTCGATTTTAAAAAGTAAGTTCCACATCTTGGCGTTAATAATTATCTTCAAGCCAAGAGTGGAACTTACTTTTATATATATAAGTTGTAAAATAAAGTGTCCACTTAAAAAGGAAATAAAAAGCATCGAGTTACCATTCATGTTATAATTGGATTTGGCAAAAACAAAAATAACGAAAGGTAAACTCGAGGCAGACTTATTATAACAGAGAAAGAAAAAAAGGCAAACACTTAACGCTGGTAGAAAGATGTATTATAGAAGCGAACTTAAAAAGAAAAAGAAGACACATAAAGAGATATCTGAGAGAATAGGTGTTTCTACAAAGACCATACAAAGAGAAGTTAAAAGAGGTATGGTAGAACTGCTGAATTCTGATTTAACAGTAAAAAAAGAGTATGTGGCGGAGTTTGCCCATCAGAAGTACAGGGATAAAAATCTTCCTAAAGCTAAGAAAGAAACATCTACCTCATAATAAAAAATATGAAATGACATGAAGAGTTGGAGAAACGCATAAAGAAGAACGGAGGAAGGAGCATAGAGGAAAATGGGAACAGCCTATTTCTATGCACATAGTTATTGTTCTTATGAGAGAGAAGTAACGAGAATAATAATAGATTCATTCGCCGTTTTATAAGAAAAAGGTACTGATATAGGAAAGTGCAGTAAGGCATGTATCAAGAAGATAGAAAAATATATAAACGCATATCCAAGGAAACAATTTGGTGGAAAGTCTGCTGATGAAGTGTATAAAGAATTATTTACTTGAGGTGGACACTTAGTGTTGCAATTTATATTAACTTGTAAAAATTATTGTATTATGATACAATACTTGTATCAATCTATTAGAGGGGATTTTCAAAATGTTGGAAAGAATGATACAGACAAATCTTTGTGTAATTTTTGCAGTTTGTTTTATTAGAAAAAAGATGAGAACTACTTAAAGATACTATCTTTAGGGTGGTTCTTTTCGCTTATTTACAAGTAAAGGAGGGAGAAGATTCGGAGTTTGTTGAAAAAGTGACACTCTGTAAGAGTGATATAAATCGATTGAGTGTTACTTTATATGCTAGAAAGAAGTAAGAATTTTTAATTTAGTAAACTAAAAGGAGAAACAGAAAATGAAGAAAATGTTAAAAAGATTTCACTGCTATTAATGTATGGCTATGATAGTAGGTATATTTCAGACAGGAGAGGTGTTTGCTGAGTCAAAAGTATAACTGGATAGGAAGCTTTTATAAAGGAGTAGCTAGAGCATATGACAAAAGATGGTGTAACATTAGTAAACTAAAGAAGGTAAACAGCTAGTTAAGAGCGGGAAGTATGATTCGATAGAATTTTTCGTTGAAGGAATGACTTATGTAAGTAAAGATGGTAAGTATGGCTTCATAGATACAAAAGGAAAAGAGGTAGTAAAAAGCCAAAGTATGATTCAGTAGGTGATTTTTAGTGAAGGCGTTGCTTTCGTTTTGAAAGGATGACAAGTCAGGTTTAATAGATAAAAAGGTGAAAGAGATAGTTAAGCTTGGAAGAGTATGATGAAGTAGGCGAAATTAAAGAAGGAATGGCTAAGGTAAGGAAAGGCGAAAAGTATGGATTTGTAGATAGGTAAAGAGGTAATAAAGCCAAAGTATGATGATGTAAGTGAATTTTCATGAAGGGCTGGCTAAGGTAAGGAAAGGCGAAAAGTATGGATTTGTAGATAAAAAGGTAAAGAGATAGTAAAACTAGGAAAAATATGATAGTGTAGATGATTTTGGGATGGACTGGCTAAGGTAGAGAAAGGTGGGAAGTATGGATTTGTAGATAAAAAGGGAAAGAAGTAATAAAAGGTAAATCTGAAATATAGTTATATAGATGTTTTTAGAGAAGGACTAGCTGCAGTAGAGAAGAACGAGGAAGTTTGGATATATAGATAAAAAGGAAAAAGAGGTAATAAAAGGCAAATCTTAACTATGATGTTGCAGATTATTTCGTTGGCGGGCTGGCTAAAGTAAAGAAAGATGAAAAAGTATGGATTCATAGATAAAAAGGTAAAGAGATAGTTAAAGCCAGGGAAGGTATGATAGTGTAGCTTATTTTTAGTGAAGAACTGGCTTATGTAGTAAAGGACGATAAGTATGGATATGTAGATAAAAAAGGGTAAAGAGATAGTAAAGCTAGGAAAGTATGATACTGTATCCAATCTTATTGAAGGAAATGGCTGGGTAAAAAGGTGATAGGTATGGATATATAGATAAAAAGGTAAAGAGGTAATAGGGTTAAAATATGATGATGCAAATGATTTCAGTGGAGGCATAGCTCCTGCAAGTAAGGAAATGACTGGTATATCATTAATAGGTAAAGTTTTAAGAAAGATTTAAACGGAGTTTTTAGGGTTGTCAGGCAACCTTATTTTAAACTCACAAACCGCTTTGAATTCTATGCTTTAAAGCTTAAAATGCCTGTGAATTTTAGTAGTAAAAAGTTGAGTGTCTCTTGCTAAAATTGACAAATTTTTGGTAAACTATTGTACAAATCTTTTTAGAGGAGATTGATGAAAAATGTTGGCAAGAAGAGTACAGACAGACATAGTAATATGTAATTTTATCGTTTGTTTTATAAGAAATAAATGAGAACTACTTAGAGGCTATCTTTAGGTGGTTTTTGCTTTTTGTAAGGTGGTGATGATGAAAAGCTATTAAGCGAGCTTATAATCTATAGTATATAGAATAATTTAAGATTATTTATTAGGATATGGGGAATTTAAGTAATGGTCTGATACTGGCTAAAAATAATGGTAAATGGGGATACATTAATAAAAAAGGAAAGAAAATACTTGATTAATATTTAGATGCAAGAGCAAACAGAAATAAGAATGATATAAAACATGAAATATAAGCGTTAAATGAAAACGAAATAGGGCTGGCATACTCGCCAGCCCTTCTATATTATGTAGCAAACACCTATAAAAGTGGCACTGACTTAATTCCATTCTCAAATCCAAAATTTTTAGTTGAAAAATCTATAGGAAAACTCAGGATTGTATTTATCTGTATATATTTTCAAGGCTTTTTGGCTCTTACATTATCTGCTGATTTAACTTCAATAGGTATAACATTACCATCTATTTGAGCTACAAAGTCAACCTCAGCCTTATTGCCGGAAGTCCAATAGTAAGGAGTTATTCCTTTTACTGATAACTCTTCAGCTACATAGTTTTCTGCTAATATTCCTCTGATTTTGTCTGAAATTTTTAGATTGTGCACAATATTTTCAGCTGATATCTGATTTCACAGAGAGAGTCCCACATCTGAATAGTACATTTTAAAATCGTGAGATTATCCTCGTATATTTTGAGTGGCAGATTTCCTTCAGTTATTTTTGATTACATCTAATAACTACGCCTGCTGCAATAAGCCAAGCTAATGCATTTTTCATAGTCTTTAGCGCGAGCACTGCTTCCTATAACTGAGTACATAAACTTTGAATTTTCTTTGGCAAGCTGTGCAGGAAGACTGTTATAAGCTGAAATAGCTTTAATAGTATCGGAAGGAGTTGAGTATTTTGCCATATCTGAAATATAGGCATTAGCAATATTTCCTTGCACAGCTCTCACAAAGTTAAAATCCTTTTTCTAATATATCTTTTGCATGGCTTCCGGATATCCACCAACAGCAAGATATGTATGATATAGGTTAAGTGCCTTTGTATGTAAGGGAGAGGATAATGGTGAAAAATCTTTGCAGCTTCTAATATAATATCTTTTAGTGAGGTTTCACCTATAGCAATAATAAACTCATCAAATGTCATTGGATACATATTTATAGTGTCTACCTTTCCTACAGAGATAGGGAAAAATTACCTCTGTTAAGAGCCAGACCTAACAGGCTGCCGAGCTGCAATTATATGATATTCATTAGCTGATTCATTTTATATATTTAAGGAAGGTGAGTGCTTTTTTTCTGAGGCTTGTATTTCATCAAAAATAACTAAAGTCAGGAAGAATGGTTATGCTTTTAATAATAGAAAGTTCATTAATTATCCTTTGCAGGATTTAAATCATTTTCAAATATGCCGGTTAAATCTGAACCGGTTTTCAAAAATTAAAAATATGCCACATTGTCATACTCTGATTGTCCAAACTCAAGCATACTGTAAGTCTTGCCTATCTGTCTTGCTCCATATATAATCAGAGGCTTTCTAAAAGGGCTTTTTCCATTCCTTTAATTCTTCAGAACTTTTCTATACATTTTAACCTCCATATATTGATGTGGGTGTCAAAAGTATTTGACACCCAATGATATAGGATTGCTTCGGCCACCTCTCTGGGTCCTTGCAAAAATATTCGTAATCCGCTCATTTTTGCAAAAACGCTCTACTCATATTTTTGCGTGTCAAAGATAATAAATTCTCTTTGCAAGCAAGCCCCAATCGAATTTTTATACTTTTGACACTTGTATCATATTATAAATTATGTAGTTAATTTTATATTATATATATGATTAATGCAAGGGAAATATACATTTTTAGTACTAAAGTATCGGCAAATTTACAGATGAACTTCGAGCGATAGTACTAGACAAATTAAAATAAATGATTTACACTATAACAGATAATGCTTTTTAAGGAGTTTAATATGTTAGCAGAGCGAACTATTGTCATATATATAAAGTTAAGAAAATCTATGGTGATATAGAAACATTGATATAAAAATATATTTCACAGGACAGCAGAGATATAAAAAGAGGGAACTGCTTTCATCTGTATAGAGGGAAGCCAGGTAGATGGACACACCTTCGTAGAAAGTGTGGGAGATAAGGGGCTAGCCTCTTCATCGCAAGTAAAGATATCTCTGATAAGGCGGGACACCCTGTGGTATATGTGAAAGACACCTGAAGGTGATGGCGCTTTTTGTCAAATGTACTCTTTGGAGAGCCTAGTGAAAAGCTTCTTCATGGTAGGTATAACAGGAACAAACGGGAAGACTACTACGAGGTTACCTGATTAACCATATTTTTGAGGAAAGCGGGCAAAATACCGGACTGATAGGAACCATTCATCATAAGATAGGAAAGAAGGTTATACCTACCAAGAATACCACACCGGTATCAGTTACTCTTCAGGGACTGTTAAAGGATATGGTAGAGGAAAACTGTGACCTGCATTATGGAGGTTTCATCACACGCACTTGCACTTGACAGGGTGATTGGCTGTGATTTTGATGTAGCGGTATTTACCAAATTTATCCCATGAGCATCTGGACTTGCATAAGACTATGGAAAAACTATGCCCGCACCAAGGAAACTCTTATTTACGCAACTTGGACATACTGTTAAAAACGGAAATTAAAGACTGCTGTGCTAAAACATAGATGATGAGCACTCTAAGGAATACAGGCTTCATACACCCAGTAGAGTGATTACATACGGAATAAATGATAAAAGTGCTGATTTCTATGCAGACAATATAAGTTTTGACAACTGGAAGATGAAGTTTGATTTACATTTTTTTAGGTAATGTATATAAGATAGAGACCCACCTGGTTGGTGTATTTAATGTTTACAATGTGCTTGCGGCTATATCTGCTGCCTTTGCGAAAGGAATAGGGATTAAAGATAGCCAAAAAGCCATGAAGAGCTTCACCGGAGTAGGCGGAAGGATGGAAGTTCTTCATACGGACAAGAAGGCTATAAGATAATTATAGACTTTGCACATACTCCTGATGGACTCTTAAATGTGCAAAACTTTAATCAAGGTGCGCACAAGAGGATAATTACCCTCATAGGGCATAGCGGTGGCAACAGAGACCCAGTATGAGACCTGATTTGGGAAGGATTGCCCTTGAGAACTCGGACGAGGTTGTATTTACGGCTGACAACCCTAGAAATGAGAGCATAGCCCACATTGTAGAGGGACTCATTTCAGATTGTGATAAAACAAATTATACTGTAATAGAAGATAGAAAAGAAGCTATTGAACACGCCTTAAAGATAGCAGATGAGGGAGATATAGTACTGCTTGCAGGTAAAGGGTTGAGCCTTATCAGGTAATAGGAAACGAATATCTGCCATACAGCGAGATAGACACGGTAGAGAGATTCTTGGCAGGATGTAAGGAGAGAATATGTGTGGATTTGTAGGATTTTGCAGTAAAATGTAAAAGATAGAAATGTAATAAAAGAGATGAATAACCAGATTATTCACCGTGGTCCTGACAGTGATGGTTATTATTTTGACAAAGATGTTAACTTTGGATTTAGAAGACTTAGTATAATTGACTTTGCACGAGGGCTCTCAGCCTATATTAAATGAAGGCGAGCGATACAGCCATCATATTTAACGGAGAAATCTATAATTATCAGGAGCTTAGGGAAGACCTTGTGGCTAAGGGCTACAAGTTTAAGACACATACGGATACTGAGGTTATCTTGCATATGCTAGTGAGCCTGCAGCAGAAGAGGTATACTTGCTAAACTTCGCTGGTATGTTTGCCTCTACTATCTGGGACAGCAAGAAGGAGAAGCTCTTTGGTGCAAGAGACCACTTTGGTATCAAGCCTTATTATTATGCTTTACTTGATGGAGACTTACTCTTTGGCTCAGAGGGTTAAGTCCTTCCTTAAAGTACCCAAAGTTTAAGAAGGAAGTAAATGAAAAGGCACTAAAAGCATTATTTGGTTTTCAGTACAATCCGCTAGAGGAGACTTTTAAGGGGTTAAGAAGTTAAGACCGGGGCATTATTACATATACGAAAATGGGAAAAATGGAGATAGAAAAGACCTACTATAATCTCACTCTTGACTATAAGGACATATGACCTTTGATGAGGCTGTGGGTAAGATAGAAAAAGAGGTAGAAGAGTCGGTTAAATACCATAAAATCAGCGATGTAGAGGTAGGCTCCTTCCTCTCAGGTGGAGTGGACTCCAGCTATGTGGTGGCAACAGCTCTGCCTGACAAGACATTTTCAGTGGGCTTTGACAACAAGGGCTTTAATGAAACTATGTACGCAAAGGAGCTTTCGGACACCTTGTATTAAAACTTTGCAAAGCTGATTACTCCTGATGAGATTCTTTGAAGGAATAAATAAGGTGCAGTATTATTCTGATGAGCCTCATCATGCTAACCTTTCATCAGTTCCTCTTTACTTTCTTTCAAAGCTTGCATCAGAGGCAGGTCAAGGTGGTGCTCTCAGGGAGAAAGGTGCTGACGAGCTTTTTGCAGGCTACAATGAGTACGCAGATGCACTCCCTCAGAGGGTGTATAGGAAGCTCCTTTTTAGCCTTAGACATAAGCTCTACTTGAAGTACAAGGATAGGAAGCATTTTAGGGCTCAGACCATTATATTGAAATACGGTCAGAAGGTTGAGGACAGATATATAGGGCCTGTAGAGAGTTTATGTCGGATGAACTGGCGAATTCCCTTGTCACCTCTAAGTATAAGAATGCTGAGACCTCAAGGATTTGACTAAGAAATACTACGACGAAGTTAAAAATATGGATGATGTCTCAAAAAGGCTTTATCTGGATATGAAGATGTGGATAGTAGAGGACATCCTTCTTAAAAGCTGACAAGATGACTATAGCAAATTCCATCGAACTTAGAGTGCCTCTTCTTGATAAGAAGATGTGGGAGCTTGCAAGAACCATCCCTGTTAAGCTATAAGGTTCACAATAGAGATAACAAAATATGCCTTTAGAAGGGCAGCCAAGAACAAACTTCCTGAAGACTGGGCAAAGCGTAGGAAGCTAGGCTTTGTTGTGCCTTTTGTGTTATGGATTAAGGAAGAGAAGTATTATAAAATAGTTAAGGAAGTCTTTAACAAAGATTTTGTAAGTGAGTTCTTTGATAAAGATAAGATAAACAAGCTCTTAGATGACCATTTTAACGGCATTACCAATAACGGTCGTAAGGTATATACTATCTATACCTTCTTAAAATGGTATGAGAATATATTTTAAAGGATGGCAGCCTAAGACTGGTAAGAAGGCAAATAGCAGCAATGCTGCACTGTAAGGAGCTATACTTTTGGCATTAACATCAATATATACGAGGTAGAAGCAATGAATAAGGCAGTAGTATTAGGATGCAATTATTATATCGGACTTAGCGTAATTAGATGCTTGGGCAGGGAGGGCGTCTATGTTGTAGCGCAGACTACGACTTAAAGAATGCTTATGGAGCAAAAGTCCAAGTTCGTATCTGAACTCTTAAAGATTGACAATCTGAATAAGTTCGGAGAAGAAGCCTTTACTGGTCTTGTGGAGTATGGAAAAAGCAGTCAGAAAAGCCTGTTCTTTTGCCGACACACGATAAGTATGTGGAATTCATAGACAAAATACTATGATGAGCTTTCAAAGTACTATTTAATCAGCCAGGCAAAGGGGCTTAATTCCAAGCTTTTTGATAAGTGGACCTTTACACGATATAGCTCTTTCGAAAATGGCGTGAAAAATCCTGCAACCATCAGCGTTAATGATGAAAAATCTTGTGGAAAAGGTAAAGAATGAAGTAGGCTTCCCTTGTATAATAAAAGCCCTTTGATACAGTTAAGTTTACCAAGGTATTTAGAAAACAAGGTGTTCATCTGTAAGAACCTTGAGGAGATGGAAGCAGGCATCAAAAAGCAAAGGATAATGACATTGAAATCTTCGTACAGGAGATAGTGCCGGGCTTTGATGACTGTATGCTTACCTACACGATTTTTATATTGCAAGGAGTGGAAAGACCACCCGATTATTTAATCTGCACAAAAGCAGCGCCAGTGGCCTATTAACTTCGGTGCTTCAGTATTTACAATCCAGAAATACAACCCAAAGTTAGTTGAGATATCAAAGCCTTTCCTTGAGAATATAGGCTATAGGGGTTTTGGAGAGATAGAGTTTAAGAGGCACGAAAAGACAGGAGAGATTTACCTCATTGAGATAAATGCAAGAACAACCAACTTTAACAACATGATATATAAGTGTGGCATCAATATGCCTTACATTGCTTATCTTGACCTTACAGGCGGACTAAAAAGAAACCGACACCAAGTTCATAAATTATAATACAAGATATGCGTTTATATAGGTTTTTGAGGATATAGTTGCCATCCTTAGATATAAGAAGACAGGACAGGTGGGCATATTAAAGTCCTATAGGATATCCTTTTCAAGGAAATGGGCTCCTGCCATCTTTGCCGCAGATGATATGGCACCTTGGTTTTTCTTTAACAAACGACTGCTTGGCAAAGCCTTTAGGAAGATATTTTGGGAGGAAATAGTGTATAAATTAGGAGTTATCGGAGGCGATGGGGCCCTTTGGCTACAGTCAGCTTTTTATGAGAGAGTTGTGCTTAATACAGCAGCTAAATGTGACAATGAACACATAGATCATGGTGGTTTTAGGGCTCATGCATCCATGCCTGACAGAACGAAGTGCATTATTGAAAATAAAGGCGGAGAGTTTTTAGAGGTTATAAAGAAAGATTTTAAAATACTTGAGGATATAGGTGTAGAAGCTGTTGCAATTCCCTGCAACACAAGCCACTATTTCTTTGACGAGTTTAAGAAGTTTACCGGTCTTAGGATAATCAACATGATAGAGGAGACTATCCTCGAGGTTAAGAAAAGAGGAATAGAGAAGGTTGCTGTTTTTGGAACCCTCGGTACACTTAACTCTAAGGTATATGAGAAATATGCCAATCAAAGATGGTATTCTTTTAAAGGAAGTATCTCCCGAGGATAAACAGGCAGTTATGGATATTATCTATGATATCAAAGGAAACCAATGCTTTGGACGGGCGAAGGTTTGTGGAGATACTTAGAAAGTACTGTGACTCTGAGACTATAGGGATAGTAGCCTGTACAGAGTTAAGCCTCCTTGATATCCCCCGGATATGAATACAATCGATGCATTAAATGTATTGGTTAAGAGAAGTATTGAACTAAGTGGGAGCAAGGTGTGATTGTGTTCTGATAGGGATACCGGTATAGTTTTTAATTTTTCTTTTAAGATATCGAGATTGATTTTGTAAAACTCATGATACAATAGAGTATATGAAATGTACTGAAATTTGAATAAATAGGATAAAGAAATGGATAAAAAGATGAAATGATGTTTATAAGTCATGAACTCCCTTGTAAAAAGATTTATATTATTAGGGGACAAAAAGGTTATGCTTGACTTTGAATTAGCCGAAAATCTATGGATAGTGAAAACAAAAGCGATTTAATGAGCAGGTTAAAAAGAAATATTGAGAAATTTGATGAAGACTTTTATGTTTCAATTAACGGATGAGGAAGTAGTCTGAACTTTCAAGGTCGCAAAAATGCGACCTTGAACAAGAGTGCAGGAAGAGGTAGTAATATTAAGTACAATCCTCATGCTTTTTACCGAGCAGGAATCTATATGCTGATGACAGTTCTCAAAGGAGAGCTTGCAGTCAAGCAGAGTAAAAGCCTTGATTGCACTTTTCAAGCAAAATGAAAGACTACATCGTAGAAAATCAAGGTTTGATTGGGAAAAAGAGAGTTTTTGCAGCTTTTCGATGCAGATTACAAGTAATGTCGTGGAAATGCAGGATTTAAGACGAGATTTAAGAGATGTGGAAGATAAGGTGGCAGGATTAGTGGATAATTTAGGGAATGTTGTGCATAAATCTGAACTGTCTGACTTGATTCTCGACCTTAGCAATCCACAGCTCAAATACGGATTTTTACTTTTGAATGGACAGCCGATCGAAGCAAATCTTGCTTATAAAGACATTTATAGCATAGCGAAAAAGAGTATCTATATCATCGATAACTATATCGGAGTGAAAAACTTTGGTCTTGCTAAAAGATGTTCCTTCATCGGTAGAGGTCATTATATTCAGCGATAACATCGGCAAAGGACTTCATACCCTTGAATATCAAGATTTCTACCAAGAATACCCATTTAGAAAGATAACATTCCAAAAATCCGGTGGAGAGTTTCTATGACAGATACATCATTATCGACTGGAATACCGAACATCAACGAATCTATCATTGTGGAGCGTCTTCCAAAGATGCAGGGCAAAGAATCACAAGCATAACGGAAGTGGTCGATCAGATGATTTATACCGACCCTCATCAATAATCTCTTGAAAAAATCCGGTGTTGCAGTTAAAATAGAAGTGGAAAAATGGATTGGAAAATTTGAAAAATATGTATCCAATACTTGACACAAGGGTGAAAAACTAATAGTGTATAAGTCTGCATTACACAATGGCATATAATTTCACATTGACAGTTAAAAAGCGTAAATCCCTTTAATTTATACGGGATGTACGCTTTTTATTGATGAGGCAATTCTACGCATTAATAATAGTATATATAATATAAAATGGAGAAAGCAATGAAAAAGTACTTAACCAGATAATTTCGGCTATACACTGAGAAATATAAGAGAAAACTTAAAATTTACTCAGACTGAAGTTTTTCAGGGCATACTTAGCAGAGTACCTGGTGTAATTATGAATCTGGGATTATGATACCGGATATGGTTACCTTTATTACTTTAGCTTGAAAGAATGGGTGTATCTCCTGATAGGTTTGAGTTCATAGTGCCTGAAGAGGTAAATAAATTTTATGAATGGTATGAAGATTGTCTGATCTATATAGAAAATAATGATTGGAAAAAGTCTTGTAGAACAGAGAAATAAGTTTGAGATTTTTAAACAGATAAACCTTAAAATTCAATATCAGTATAGAGATTTTATAGACTATGTGATTGAAAGATTTGCCAATAAAAATTTAGAGAGGGCTTTACATTATATAAAGACTGCTTTGGCACAAAACAGTAAAAAATATAGATAAGATTGCAGCTAACAAAAGGCTGCTGTCAATAGTTGAAGGGCATATTCTGAACAATTATTATGATTTACTGTATGAAATGGGGAGGGCTGATAGTGAGGAACTATATTCATTATATGAGTATTTCAGCAATAAATTACAGGATGATTTGATTCAGTGCAAAAATCTTACCAAGAATGGCCATAATGACTGTTAAAGAATGATAGAGATGTACTTAGCAGGGAAGATAGGTTGAAGATAGAACATAAAAACTTTAAGAATATTAGTAAAAACTGTGTTATTAGAGAAGTTCCTGAGATATTAAAGTATTTAACAAAAGATGAAATGTCATATGGATTATCAAAAATCCGTATCTTTCAAAGGAATGCACTCGCAGAAGTATTCAATAAGTATGGAGTGTGTTCTGAATTTAGAGTAGAGTGCAGAGGTCTGAAAGAAAAAATATTTATTATTAGCAGATGTATTAAGGCTTAGGAGGATGGAACTTGGACTAACTATAGAGGATGTAGCAGATGGCATCTGTGCGGTAAGTACATATGCAAGAGCTGAAAATGGAAAGACCACGCCAAACAGAACTACCCTGGCTATGATTAAGGAGATTGAAGCTAGAGCCATATATTATAGAAGCGAGATGAAGTAGAAGATTACAGCTTATTAGTGCTTAATTCAGAATATAGGAGACTTGCTGCAGTTGGACGATATAGTGAAGCTGAACTAATTCATAAGGAACTTTTTAAAAATTAGATATGGCAATTTCAGTTAACAGGCAGATAATGGGATTTTTGAACTGTATAAACTATCGGATAAAATGGATAAAATAAGTAAGTTATGGGAACTTTTATCATATGACGAGGTTAATATTGATAAAAGAATTCTTTTCAGCAGGGAGAAATAGAAATACTCAGCCTTATAGCTTGGGAAAATGTCCAAATTAGTGAGAAAGGAGGATAGAGTTCTTAGAGAGTATAATCGAAAAGGAAGGCAGGCAGAGAAGGACATATTATTCCAGAACAGCTATCATAGAAAGAGATTTAATCAAACTCTTAAAGAATAATAAGGAATATGAAAGAAGTTATAAGCTTGCAATCACAGCCATTGATAAAATGTTTTAGAAAATGAAACCGGTCTTTTGTTAGATATATTGGATTTTTATCTCAACTATAGAAGAAGACCTCGGTAATAAAAACTGAGGCTTCAAAGATATGGAAGAAATGTTCTATATTGCTGAACTGTATGAAATGTATAATCATGCACAAAAGCATTAGAACATATTATGACGAAATATTTAATAAAGATAAAATATGGTATTAATTACACGGCTTTTTACCGGATTTTTTTGAAATTGAATGAATATTTATTGGGCTATGAACCTTTTTATCGCCGCGTGAAACTTGTACACTCTTAGATGAATTACTAACGGAATAAGGCATAGCCAACCCCAGTGTTAATATTGCAAAACAGACACATAGTATTTTTTCTTCATGATAAAAACCTCGCTTACATCATTGCTATACATTCTCAAATGTTGTTTTAGGGAAACAATTAATCTGATTAAATTAAGTGTACCAAACTATACTTAATAAGACCATAGCATAGTGTAGACATTTTAACTTGAATATGTACAATTAAATGTAAATTAGTTAAAAGCATAATGTAATCATCTGTATTTTTGTGGTAAAATTGAAGTTGAGATTTATTTATTCCAAATTACTCATAAGATAGCTTTTGGTGAATGATTGGGTATATATTAGATTTTTGGAAAGGAATAGTTTTATGAAATTATTAATTGCATCAGACATCTATGGCTCTGCTTATTATGCCAAAAAGGTAGTGAAAGCTTTTGAAAAAGAAAAGGCAGATAAACTCCTTCTTTTGGGAGATATTTTTGTATCATGGTCCAAGGAATGACCTGCCTTTTGAGCATAATCCTAAGGAGGTTATAGCCCTCTTAAATCCTCTTAGCGATAAAAATCCTCTGTGTAAGAGGAAATTGTGAGGCAGAGGTAGACCAAATGGTGCTTGATTTTCCTTGTTTAGCTCGATTATATAATTGTAAAATGTAGACGGAATCAATATTTTCGCTACATATGGACATATATTTGGCGAGAACAATCCGCCAAAAACTTCACAAGGGGGATATCCTACTATGTGGGCATACGATATAGTCAAAAATGCGTAGCTTATGATAACTTATATTTATATGAATCCGGGATCTGCTTCCATACCTAGGAAAAACAGCTGCCATGGTTATATGACTTATGACAACAAAGAATTTGTGTGGAAGGATTTTTGAAGGAAATATAAAAGAAAGCTATTCCTGTCAGGAGGTATGAAATTGACTAAAAGATATGCTATTTTTGACCTTGATGGAACTCTTCTTGATACCCTGGATGACCTTACTGACTCTATGAACTACCTGCTTGGCAAGCATAATTTTCCTTTAAGAACAAGGGATGAGGTAAGAAATTTTGTTGGAAACGGTGTCAGAAAGCTGGTAGAGCGGGCAGTTCCTAACGATTACAAAGAAGATGATGAATTTATAGATAAGTTCTATGATGATTTTAGCCGTTACTATAATTCTCATTCGGATATAAAAGACCTCGCCTTACCTGGGAACCCTTGATATGCTTGATAAGCTTCTTCGCAATGGCTTTGACATAGCCATTGTATCAAACAAGATAGATTCTGCTGTAAAGGACCTAAGTATGAAGTTTTTGGGGAGAGGATAAAGGCTGCTATAGGAGAAAAGCCAAGTATCAGGCATAAGCCGGAGCCTGATATGGTATTTATGGCTATGGAGGAAATGGGTGCAGACAAGGGAAACTCAATATACATAGGTGATTCTGAGGTGGACATACAGACAGCTAAGAATTCAGGTATACCTTGTATTTCAGTGTTATGGGGATTTAGGATAGGAAATTTTTAGAAATGTCAGGAGCTTCTATTTTGGTTGATTCGATGGAATCTTTGGGTGAAAAACTGATAAATTTTCAAAAACAGAAAAAGATTAGTTATAACTAACTAAAAAATGGTAAAAATTTTGAATTATTGATAAAAAAATCTCTAATACTGGTTTTATTATTTCTGAAATTGTGATATCATAATCAGGATGGATTTTATTATATGCTATGTGATAATGCGAACACGGTATTGCCATTATCTGTGTTTCCATAATCAGATATATTTAGCAGATTTTTAGAGGATGAAAAGAATGTTTAAGGTTGTAAATAAGCGCTACTTAGCCAACAATATCTGGTTAGTAGATGTAGAGGCATCCTAATGTTGCCAAAGCTTGCCTTCCGGGACAGTTTGTTATTGTAAGACTTGATGAAAAAGCTGAGAGAGTTCCACTCACCATTTGTGATTATGACAGAGAAAAAGAATACAATAACACTTGTTTACCAAGCAGTTGGAGCTTCCACAATGCGTATGAGAGATGCTGATGAGAATGGATACCACGATGTAGTGGGACCTCTTGGACAGCCGTCTGAGCTGTACTATGCCTAGAGAAGAACTTGCTAAAGAAAAAGATTCTTTTTTTATGGCGGGTGGTGTTGGTACTGCTCCTGTATATCCACAGGTTAAGTGGTTAAAGGAAAATGGATACGAAGCCGATGTTATTATAGGTGCAAGAACAAAGGATCTTATTATTCTTGAAGAAGAGATGAAGCAGTGGGCTGCTAATCTTTATATAGCGACTGATGATGGATCTTATGGCTTCAAAGGTAATGTAAATGACTGCCTTAAGGATCTTCTTGCTAATCTATGGAAAAGAGTATACAAGAGTTGTTGCTATCGGACCAATGATAATGATGAAGTTTGTCTGTCTTACAACTAAAGAACTTGGTATACCTACTATAGTTAGTATGAACCCAATCATGGTTGATGGTACAGGTATGTGTGGTGCCTGTCGTCTTTCAGTAGAAAGTGGTAAGATTAAATTTGCCTGTGTAGACGGACCTGAGTTTGACGGACATCTTATTAACTTTGATGAGGCTATGAATAGACAGCGTATGTACAAGTCTGAAGAAGGAAGAAAGTTGTTGAAGGAGCAGGAAGGTGAGACACATAAGGGACCTGGCTGTGCTACACCCTAATCCTCAGAAGGTAGATTAATTCTAAGTTATAAAGGAGATAATAAAAATGGCAGTTAATCCAATGGTTAGAATTCCCTGTTAGGGAACAGGAAGCTAAGGAAAGAGCACATAACTTTGAAGAAGTTTGTTATGGATATAATATCGAAGAGGCAATGGAAGAGTCTACAAGATGCTTAAATTGTAAGAATCCCTGCTGTGTAGGCGGATGTCCTGTAGGCATTGACATTCCGGGCTTTACTCATGAGAGTTAAAGAAGGGGATGTTAAGGGGTGCCTATGAGACTATAAGCAACACAGCGCACTTCCTGCTGTATGCGGCCGTGTCTGTCCTCAGGAATCACAGTGTGAGAAGTACTGTGTAAGAGGAATAAAGGGTGATTCAGTATCTATTGGTAAGCTCGAGAGATTTACAGCTGACTGGGCTCGTGAGCAGGGTATCCGTCCTGAGCCTGCAAAGGCTAAGAATGGCAAGAGAGTAGCTGTTATAGGTGCAGGTCCAGCCGGACTTACAGCAGCCGGAGATCTTGCTAAGGCTGGCTGTGAAGTAGTCATCTGTGAGGCTCTTCATGAGGCAGGCGGCGTACTTGTATATGGTATTCCTGAGTTCCGTCTTCCTAAAGGAAACAGTAGTTAAGTACGAGGTTGATAATGTAAAGGCTCTTGGCGTTGAGATTAAGACTGACTACGTAATCGGAAGATCTCTTACTATAGACCAGCTTATGGAAGAGGGAAGGCTTTGATGCTGTATTTATCGGCTCAGAGCAGGTCTTCCTAAGTTTATGGGTATCCCTGGTGAGAATGCAAACGGTGTATTCTCAGCCAATGAGTACCTCACAAGATCAAACCTTATGAAGGCTTTTTGATGATAATTATGATACACCCATACATCCTGGTAAGAAGGTTGTAGTAGTAGGTGGTGGTAATGTGGCTATGGACGCTGCAAGAACTGCTTTAAGACTTGGTGCAGAGACACATATCGTATATAGAAGATCTGAAGAAGAGCTTCCTGCCAGAGTTGAAGAGGTTCACCACGCTAAAGAAGAAGGCATTATCTTTGATGTACTCACCAATCCTGTTGAGATTATTGAAGATGAGAACGGCTGGGTAAAGGGATGTAAGTGCGTGTAAGAATGGAGCTTGAGAGCCTGATGAGTCAGGCCGTAGAAGACCACAGGAGGTTCCTAACTCAGAATTTGTTATCGAGTGCGATACAGTAATCATAAGTCACTTGGTACAAGCCCCTAACCCACTTATTTCTTCAACAACTGAGGGACTTGAGGCAAACAAATGGGGATGCCTTGTTGCTAAGGATGAAAAATGGTGAAACAACCAAGGTAGGTGTATATGCCGGCGGTGATGCGGTTACAGGTGCAGCTACAGTTATCCTTGCAATGGGTGCAGGCAAGCACGCAGCTAAGGGTATCTTAGAGTATCTTGGTGTTGAAAAGGCTTAATAATTAAAATGATTTTGAATTATAATATTCAGGCTTTTGCTCCGTCATAAATGATGGGGCAAAAGTTTCTTTATTTGTATCTAAAGTATATGTTTTTATTTTAAAATTTCAATTTATGATATAATGTGAACACTTAATGAATACGAGCCGTAAGGCGAAGTATGAATTTAGTGAGAGCGGTATCTAAATACTTAGAGAAGTCGAGCCGATCTTGGCGAAGGCTGAACTTAGTACTTATGATGAAATGTGAACACTTAATGAATACAGAACCGTAAGGCGAAGTATGAATTTAATAAATTTGATCAAATTTATTGTATCAACATTGCGGAGGGTATATTTTGATAACATTATTATATGCGGTAATAGCAATTTTAACAGTAATACTGATAGCTTTTTATTTTTCTCCAGAAACAAGATTTTAAGAGAAAAGAAAGAAGCTGAGAAGAAATTGAAGGATACTTTTGGGAGACCTTGAAAAATGTGTATGTGAAATAAATACACACACAAGAAGAACTTAATATGAAGTATCGAGAAATCAAAACAAATGAAGACAAGATTAAAAAAAGCTTGCATATGAAGATGCACTTACAGGATTGCCTAATGGAGCGAGCATTTAATGAGATGTTTACACATATTTTAGAAACGCTTAGAAAAAGAAGAATATGTCGGGATTATGTATATTGATTTGGATAATTTGAAAACAAATTGATGATTTGTGAGAGACATACAAATTGTGATGAACTGATTTTTAGATGTTAGTCACAGACTTAGACAGAATCTGGATGAAAATGATTATCTTGCAAAAGCTTGGCAGTGATGAATTTATGGTAATCAGCCAAAATATACTTGACCTTACTGATTTTGATGAAAAGTTAAAAAGAATAGGTAATTCATTTAGATTTCCTTCATAACATCATTTGGACAAATAGTTATGACTACGAGTATAGGTGCTTCGGTTGCGCCTAGAGATGGTACTAAGGCTGATATTCTCATCAAGAATGCATTAACAGCGTTATTTGAAGCAAAATGTCAGGAAAAAGATAATTTTTGTTATTATAGTGAAGAAATGGCGGCAAAGGAACTTGAAAAATATAGAACTACAGTCAAGCCTTACCAATGCTATAAAAATGACAGTTTAATTCTTAAGTATGCCCCTGTGTTTGACATTGAGAGTAAAAAATATAATGTGGTTCGTACACGCCTGCTCTGGGATAGGGGAGAAAAAGGAATATGGAGGGCTGGAAAAATTTATAAGCTTTGCTGAAAAAAACAGGACAAATATTTGCACTTGAGAGAATATGATTAAAAAGAGTATGTGAGGAAATGCAAATATTTACGGATAAAAAGGTCATTATGCCGCTATCAGGAAGATTGTTGCTAAGCTATGATTTTAGAAATAAGATATACGATATTTTTTGAGAGCTTAGAGTTGATACTAAAAGGATTATAATTGAAATAGATGAAAAATATTGATGACAGATTTACCTGAATGCAGCTTTGTTATAGAGGAATTGATGTCGAAAGGTCTGGGCTTTAGAGTGGGCAGATATGGAAGCGGCGGTATGTCTATAGATATACTTAAAAAGCTTGAAGGAAGATTCAGATATCAATTCCAGTGAGCAGGCTATTAGAACAGAATGAGCCGGAAGAAGTAATTAAGATGAAAAATAGTCACTGAAGTTGCTAATAAGTTGGGAAATACTGTATCTTTTTCGGATATCTCAGATGCGGAAATGGAAAATGTGGTTGTAAGCTGTGAGGCAGATTTGTTGAGGGAGAATATTATACTCCTCTTTTAACTGCTGCTGAAATAGAATAATTGTGCAATATGACGAATAAGATTCTGAAATTTTAGTTAATTTGACATTGTTAATATAATTAATATGCATTATAATTGAATTTGTTTGTTAGAATGTCAAGATGGGAAGAAAGCGAGGAAGTTTGAATTATAATGAATTTATTGAAAGGGTGAGGGAACTTTTGTCCATAAGGCTGAGTCATTCCTATGAGATTGTTCTAAAAAGGTAGTTAAGAATAATGATGTGTGCCGTTATGGTATCTCTCGCTTTTCCCAAGGAGGGAAATAACGGTAAGAAGGTATCCCTGAATAGTTTATTTGGAGGATTTTTATCAGGAATATGAGGATGAACAAGAGTATAATTTGGAAGGTATAGTGAGTGAAATGTAGTATTCTAACAGATTTTTACTTCGCCGGGATTTAATGAAACAGATTATACCGATATTGACAAAGTAAAGACAAGATAATATTTGAATTGGTTAATTATGAAAAAGAATGAGAAGAGGCTGTTAGACAGACCATATATTAAAAATTATGGACTTGGCTGTTATTTTGCCTTTTGTTGCAACTGACTTAGGAAGAGATTTTGGAGTTGTACATATAACAAAATGAAATAGCTAAGCAGTTTGGACTGACAAGGATGAAATATGGGAGTTGCGAAGGTAACATACCCCAAGTTATTAAAAGCGGATATAATGCCTATGTCAAGTTTTTGTATATGATGAAAAGGCAGATAATGAGGAAAATGTATATTATCTGTAATCGCAAAAGACAAGCGGTGCCGGAGTGATTTTTGTATGATCGAATTCTTGAAGAACTTTCATCTGAACTTGAGTCTGATTTATATATTCTTCCAAGTTCCGTACATGAAACCATTGTAATCAGAGCCGATAAGAATAAAGATGTTTATGCATTACAGAAATGGTAAAAAAATATTAATAATACAGTAGTTTCTGCTGAAGATATCCTTTCTGATAAGGTATACTGTTATTATAGAAATAGTAAAAACTTGAGATTGCATAATGATTGTATAGGGCAGGGGAGTTATTCCCTGCCCTATATTTATTTCTTGTATATATATCTCGGCAAACAGTTGATAATTTACTGTTTTTAATCATATTTTCATAGATAAATATTGAAAAACATCAGATATAATATGTAAAAATTTAACATAATACTTGAAAAATATCACAAAAAATTGTACAATGTATATATGTACTAAATCCGAGATTCAGGCTACATAAGTTTGTGGCAGATAGGAGAAGATTATGGACATTTTTAAGTATGAAAGAATCAGAAACGTAGCTCTACTGGGCCAAATATGGCAGCTGCGGTAAGACTACACTTGCAGAGCCCATGGCATTTGTAACGGGTGTAACTACCAGACAGGGGAAGATTGAAGACGGTTCAACAATTAGCGATTATGACAAAGAGGAACAGAAGAGAACATTCTCCATTCATACTTCTGTAATTCCTATTATAAGTGATGAAACAAAGATTAATATTTTAGATACTCCGGGATATTTCGATTTTGTGGGTGAAGCAGAGCAGGCAGTAAGTGCCGCAGATAGCTGCTATTATAGTGATTTCTGCCAAAGCAGGAGTTCAGGTGGGTACTGAAAAAGCTTGGAATCTTTGTGAAAAATATAAACTTCCAAGAATGTTCTTTGTAACAGATATGGATGATGATAATGCAAGTTATAGAAAGGTTGTAGAAACTTTACAGGAACTTTTATGTGGTACAAGGGTAGCTCCTTTTCAGCTTCCTATCCGTGAAAATGAAAAAGTTCGTTGGTTTTTGTAAATGTGGTAAAAATGGCCGGCCGTAGATTTAATAACGACGGTACTTATATAGATTCAGATATTCCTGACTATTCTATGGAATATTTACAGACATACAGGATGCTCTTTTAGAAGCAGTTGCTGAAACAGGCGATGATATGATGGACAAATACTTCAATGGGGAAGAATCTACTCAGGCAGAAATGTCTACAGCTCTTAGAAAGAGCGTTGGTGATTCAAGCCTTGTTCCTGTGCTTATGGGTTCGGGACTTGAGGCTAAGGGTGTTAGAAATCTTATTGACCAGATAGTAAACTACTTCCCTTCACCAAATAAGACAATTATAACAGGTATCAATCAGAAGACAGGTGAGAGTTTCCACGCTGATTATGATGAGAATAAAGAAATGACAGCTAAGGTATTTAAGACAATAGCAGATCCGTTTATTGGAAAGTTCTCACTTATCAAGATTTGCTCAGGCGTACTTAAAAGCTGATTCAACCATATACAATGTTGCAAAAAGATGTAGAGGAAAAGATATCAAGGCTTTATGTGCTTAGAGGAAAAGAACAGATAGAAGTTAAAGAACTTCATGCAGGAGATATCGGTGCTATAGGTAAAACTCGATATAGCAACAGGAGACAGCATAGCAACCAAGGTAGTTCCTGTAGTTTATGATAAGCCAACCTTCTCCGTTCCATATACTTATATGAGATATGTGACCAAAAATAAGGGTGATGATGACAAGATTGCCAGTGCTTTAGCTAAGATAGTAGATGAAGATCCAAACCATTAAGCTTGTAAATGACAGTGCAAACCGCCAGTCACTCATCTACGGTATAGGAGATCAGCAGCTGGAGGTAGTAGTTAGCAAAGCTTGCTACAAGGTATAAGGTGGATATTGAGCTTCTTAAGCCACTGTATTCCATATAAGGAGACAATTAAGAAAAAGGTTTCAGTTCAGAACAAGTACAAGAAGCAGACTGGTGACATGGTCAGTACGGGAGATGTACATATTACCTTTGAGCCATCAGATGATCTTGAAAGACAGTATATTTTTGAAGAAACCGTATTTGGCGGAGCTATTCAAAAGAACTTCTTCCCTGCAATTGAAAAAGGGTATTGCAGAGTGTGTGGCAAAGGGACCTCTTGCAGGCTATCCTGTAGTTGGACTTAAGGCAACTCTTACAGATGGTTCTTATCATCCTGTTGACTCTTCTGAAATGGCAAGTGAAAACAGCCGCCATTCAGGCGTTTAAGGACGGATTTATGCGGCTATGCCAATCCTCTTAGAGCCTATTGTAACTCTTAGAGTGGTTGTTCCTGATGAGTTTACAGGCGATGTAATGGGTGATCTCAATAAGAGGCGTGGAAGAGTTAGCGGTATGAACACTCTTTACGATGGAAGAACGGAAATCCTTGATGATATTCCACAGGCAAGCCTTTCATGGGATATTCTACAGACCTCAGGTCTATGACAGGAGGTATGGGAGAGTATTCTTATGAATTCAGCCACTATGAGGCAGCTCCTGCAGATGTTCAGGCTAAGGTAGTTGAAGAGAATGCAACAGCTGCAAAAGAAGAATAGTTATAAGATGATGGGAAAAAGTTAGAAGCCGTTTAGAGGTTAATAATCTAAACGGCTTCTCAATCTTAAAAAATTCTATAACCAATTATTTAAGGTAAGGACTTAAAAATTATATAGCTGTAATTAAATAGTGTTGAAAGTATTTATTGTATAGTTGATTAGTTGCGTTTTAAACCAATTTTTATATGACTTGAGTTTTTCAAAGAAAATCTCTCTGATTTTTGCTTTTTATTTCATTTCCGATAAATACAACTTTATCTGAAATTTCTCTGTATCTACTTCAATCTGGTATCTGGCATCAGCAACATCAAATCTAAGATTTAGTCCTCTTATGGCAAAACTCCCTTAGCCCTAAATACATTCCCATACATCCCTCTAATAAGGTTTTCTAAGAAAACGATGAACTTCTCAACTGATCTGATAGAGATGTTAGTTAAGGAGAAACTGTCGGGCATACAAATTCAGCTTCATCTTTAACAGGGATTTCTACAGAGCCATCGAGATATTTGAGTAAAAAGTGAGTCCCACCAGTCATCAGGCATAGTAGAGTAGTGATTGGAAATAATATTGCAACCCCTCATTTATTGCTGTGACCTCAGCCTTAAGTTTATCTTTTTCAGCCTCTGTTAAATTTTTCAGATTTTGAGAAAACTACAGTATCTGCAAATTCTATCTGATCCTTATATATATCTCAGGAAATTCATTTTTATATCTATCAAGACTTAGGGCATCTACTATGGAAATAGGAGCCATGTTTAATATGTTCATATTCAATTTGTGATAAATTAGTTATCAGATTGCTAAGCATAGCAACTCCGGTAGGTTCAATTACTAAATAATCAGGGGTTAACAGTATTAGCTATAGTTAATACTGAGGCAGCAAAAGTCACCTTTAACTGAACAGCAAATACAACCTTCGGTTAATTCCCAAATATTTACGCTTGTTGCTTCTTTTTAATACATCTCCATCAACTCCGGAAGTTCCGTATTCGTTCTCAAAAATAGCGATTTCTTCTTGGTACGCTTAGCAAGTTCTTTAATAAAAGTAGTTTTTCCTGCTCCAAGGAAACCGGATATTATAAGTATTTTCATAAATTCCCTCTAGAAAATGAGATACCTGTATAGATTTCTCCATACAGGTATCCGTTTTATGATTAACTTAAATCATTGCAGTTTCAAGTCGTCTACTAAGCAAGCCTAAATGATTTAAATTAATTTGCTAATTAATCCTGAATCTTGATTACAGGTTTGATAAGATCAGCAGGCTTATCTCTCATAGGAAGAGTGCCTCTTCAACATGATCCCATCCTTCAAATACATGAGTAGAAAGAGGAGAAAGGTCAAGCTTTCCTGCAGATACAAGAGCAGAAAGTTTCTCCATACGAAGTCTTCCACCAGGCATAAGACCGCCATTAATCTGCTTATGTCCCATACCAACACCCCATTCAACACGAGGAATATCAATGTTCTCACCTGAACCAAGATAGTTTACATTACCAATCTTTCCGCCCGGCTTTAAGCACTTAACAGCTGGTGAGAAGGTCTCAACACCGCCGCCTGCGATGATAACCTTATCAACACCCTTGCCGTCAGTCATCTTCATAACCTGCTCATCGATAGGACCGTTCTTGTAGCTGATGAAGTCTGCAGCACCGTAACCCTTAGCTGCATCAACACAAACCTGTCTTGTACTCAACTGCGATTATTCTTGAAGCACCGCGGAGATTAGCACCAGCAACTGACATAAGACCTACAGGTCCGATACCGATAACAAGAACTGAATCACCAAACTGAACATCTGCAAGCTCTACACCATGGAAACCTGTAGGTACCATGTCTGAAAGCATACAGGCATCAACTGTATTTATATTGCTAGGAAGGTGAGCAAGGTTTCCGTCAGCATCATTTTACATGGAAAAATTCTGAGAAAACACCGTCCTTAAAGTTTGAGAACTTCCATCCTGCAAGATGCTCGCCTGAGTGCATGGAATAACCCTGCTTTGAGCCTCAAGTGAGTTCCAGTCAGGTGTAATAGCAGGAACAAGAACTCTGTCACCAGGTTTGAAATCTTTAACTAATTCACCAACTTCAACAACCTCAGCATGTCTATGACCTAAAAATCATATTATGTCTGTCACCAATAGCACCCCTCCCAAAGTGTGTGCACATCTGATGTACAGATAGCAAGAGCAAGTGGCTTACAGATTGCATCAAGAGGACCGCATTTAGGGTCTTTCCTTCTCTATCCAGCCAGATTCTCCGATTTTTCAACATTGCGTAACCCTTCATTATAATTCTCCTTTCAGAATCGAAATAATCTTTAACATAAAAGCTATGATGCTATTATACCAGTTTGTTAAAAAAATATCAATAAAAAAATTTTTGAAAAAAACTTATAGTATTTTTTTGCAAAATTATTCAATCTAATAGGATAATGTAATAAGTGTTTAATTAATAGAAATATTTTTGTAGAATATCTGCGGATAATATCTTTATACAGTCTTAAAAAAAGTAAAATAGTATAGTGACAGGATATTGACCTTTATGAGCAATTTGAATTAAAATGGTGTAGGTGAGAAAGAAAACTGTTTTGCTATGAGTTAGTAAAAATCGGAATGAGCATACTTTATACTTTTTGACACTTGTATCTTAAATATAATGAGTTGATTGGAGTAAATATAAAATGAGAAACAATATTGAGGATATTACAAAATTTATCTTCATAAAGGATGAACCGGAGAAAGCTGATATAATCTTCATTCCGGGTTCATCTAACTGAGTTCTTGCTGAAACTGCAGCAAGGCTGTATAAAGAGGGCAAGGCAGGTAAGATTATGCCTTCAGGTATGTATTTTTTTATCAGTTTGGCAGATTTATGAATGAAAGGGTAACTGATGAGAGATATAAAGGGTGTTTACAGGACAGAGGCAGAGTTCTTAGCATCAGTTCTTATAAAAAAACGGCGTGCCTGGGGAAGATGTGATTAAGGAAGAAAAGGGCTACAAATACTTATGAGAACGCTATCTTTTCAAAGGAGCTATTACTTGAAAATGGGGGCTTGATATCAAATCAGCAATAATTTGCCCACAAGCCTTTCATGCAAGGAGGGCGCTTATGACCTACTCGCATTTATTTCCTGATACTAAGCTATATGTAGTCCCCACCAGCACTCAAAACATAACCTCAGATAACTGGTACAATACAGAAAGGGGAAGACAGGTAGTACTCGGAGAGCTTAGAAAATGTGGTGAATATTTCGAAAATTACATAAAAGATATAAACTTATCACAATCAGAGTGATGTTCAGTGTTCTTTAATGAGAACATAGGGTATTTTTTGCTCAAATTTCAGTTGCAATAATTGTCTTGATTAGATAAGATAGTATTAAGTGGGTAATTGCAATAGCAGGTAACAATAAGTATTTTACAAGATAGTTAAATGATATTTCCAGAGTATAATAGACTGGCAAACGGATTATTTATCATTATACAAAGAGTAAAGTACGTGTTTTAAGGTTACTAAGATAATAATAGGAGGTACTGATGGTTACAGGTAGTAAGTTTAAGTTCTCTGAAGAGTACAAGATTAAAAAGTGAGCTGACCATATCTACAAAGCTTGGTTTATCAGATGCTCCGCTTACTTACTTCAGGCTGGGTAGGGGAACTGATATAAGCAAGGAAAGTTATGACTGTCCTGTACTTTACATTGGTACAGACGGCAGTGGAAGATTTCATCTTAATGATAATGATGAAGTAAAAAATGTCCGGAAAATGATATACTTTATGTAGCACCTAAAAACCTTATGCGGTATGTCTGCAGGAACCGAGGGCGGACTTGCATATATAGAGATTTTATTAGAAAAGGAGATTAATATGAATAGTGCATTAAAAGGCGGGAGAAGTAACCAAAATTAAAGAACTTACTTGACTACGAGAAGGGAAGCATCACAAATCTTGACCTCATCGGACAGGACAATCTTAAGTTTATGATAATGGCTTTTGATGAAGGCTGCTACCTCTCAGAACACCGTGCTCCGGGCGAGGGCTATAGTGTTTGCCCTTGAAGGAAAGGGAATAATAAACTACGAGGGTACTGACTATGAGGGTAAATGAAGGCGATAACTTCAAATTTGATAAAAAAATGCCCTTCACAGTGTAAAAGCAGTCGGAAGATTCAAGATGGCACTTTTGCTTGTAAAATAATGGTTTATAAGCAGCGACAGTTTCCTTATGGAGGCTGTCGTTTTTTTATATTATATGAAATTCCTCTGGAATCTCTTGTGACAAAAAAACTCTGTGCAGGATTTTTTTCTTGTATAAATTTACAGTATATATTTTCTATATACAGATTCGCTAATCTACTTAAAGTAGGCATTTATGTTAATTGAAAAAAACAAAGAAGTATAGTGGTTAGTGTGGATTTTTAAGTTGTGTTTAGAGTATAATTAAGGAAGTATTTTATGAGTTGCTAATAGGAGATATATATATGGATAATAATTATTTGTTATATCATGGAAGCAATGTTATAGTTGTAAATCCAAGAATATTAATTAATAGTCATTATAAGGATTTTTGGCTATGGGTTTTTATTGTACCAATATAGAAAAAAACAAGCAAAGAGGTGGGCAATAACAAAAACCTGGTAAGTCGTACATTAATAAAGTATCTTTATCAGGAAAATTCCAGCTTAGAATCACTTGTATTTGAGACTATGACTGAAGAATGGCTGGAATTTGTTGTAAACTGCCGCCTAGGTAAGGAACATAAATTTGATATTGTAGAAGGACCGATGGCAGACGATCGGATTTGGGACTATGTAGAAGATTATATTGCTGAAAAATATATCAAAAGCAGCATTTTTGGGAACTTGTTAAATTTAAGTATCCAACCCATCAAATAGTATTTTCTACTGAAGAAGCACTTAAAAACTCTTAAGTTTGAAGGGAGTGAGCAACTATGACGAATATATATTTTTCCTGATGAAGAAATAACAAGAGATGATGTTAAATTTATCTGTTATATGATAGAGCGTGTGGCAAGAAGGCTGCACCAAAAAAATAGTTATGTGGTGAATAAACTGGGAAAGGAAAACCTGAACCATCTTATAAGTGTAGCTAATGTATTGCACTGCAAAAATCCTCTTGATGTTGAAGATGAATGGATTGATGAGTACCAATTAGAAGAAGGTAACCTGGATATAACTGATGTTGATTATGATTTGGTAGATACTATACCTACAGCTCTTCAGATAGGGAAAGGTATACGAAAGACTTATTCACGATACTGCTATGTCTAATGAAACAGAAGTAGAGGGAATTATAAGGGTATACAATGATGAGATTTGTGAGAAGATAGATAATTATAACTGTAGTGCATACTATGAACCCTCTTATGTAATTGCAAGGGCGTATTATCAGGGTGGGTTTTAAGAAGGTGTAAGTATGAACCAGTACTGCGTTTACTTACTTTCAATGAATAATTCTTCCAACCTTTACAAACACCGCACAATAAGGTAAAATTACAGAGTAGCGGTAAATAATACAAATATTGAGGTGTAATTTGAAACCAATAGTAGCGATAGTAGGAAGACCTAATGTAGGTAAGTCTACACTTTTTTTAATAAACTTGCAGGCAGCGACATATCCATAGTAAAGGATACACCGGGTGTAACCAGAGATAGGGATATACGCTGATGCAGAGTGGCTTAACAAAGCCTTTACTATGATAGACACAGGTGGTATCGAGCCTGATACAAGTGACATGATGCTTGCCAACATGCGTGAGCAGGCAGAGATTGCCATAGATACGGCAGATGTAATTATATTTATAACTGACGTTAAGACTGGTCTTGTAGATTCGGACAATCAGGTAGCTCACATGCTTAGAAAGTCCAAAAAACCTGTGGTCTTGGTGGTAAATAAGGTAGATAATCCTGTTAAACAGCAGGCAGATGTCTTTGAATTTTACAACCTTGGACTTGGCGAGCCATTTCCTATATCATCCGTAAACCAGACAGGGTATAGGAGATATGCTTGATGAGGTTATAAAGCATTTCCCTGAAGACAGCCCTGAGGCTGAAGAGGATGACACTCCAAGGATTGCCATCATAGGTAAGCCGAATGTAGGTAAGTCATCCATAATCAACAGGCTGCTTGGAGAAAACAGAGTAATAGTCTCTGACATAGCAGGGTACTACAAGAGATGCGATTGATACAAGAATCAGAAGAAACGGCAAGGAATACATAATGATAGACACAGCGGGTATCCGTAGAAAAAGTCGAATCAAAGAAGATATTGAGTATTACAGCATTGTTCGTACTGTATCAGCAGTAGAAAGAGCTGATATAGTTGTTCTTGTAATTGACGCAACCGAAGGGATTACCGAGCAGGACGCAAAGATAGCGGGGATTGCCCACGAACGTGGAAAGGGAGTAATTGTTGCAGTAAATAAATGGGACCTGATTGAAAAGACAGATAAGACCATGAATGAGCATACTAAAAAGCTTAAAGAAATTCTCGCTTATATGCCTTATGCAGAGTTTCTCTTTATATCGGCAGTAAGCGGGCAGAGACTGAATAAGCTCTTTGACCTAATAGATGTGGTTATTCAGTATCATACTTTAAGAGTATCTACAGGTGTGCTTAATGATATACTTGCTGAAGCTGTAGCTATGCAGCAGCCTCCAACAGACAAGGGAAGAAGGCTTAAGATATATTATATTACCCAAGTTTCTGTAAAGCCTCCTACTTTCATAGTTTTTGTAAACAGCAAAAAAACTGATGCATTATTCATATACAAGATATATCGAGAACAAGATAAGGGAAGCCTTTGGCTTTACCGGAACTCCACTTCGATTCATTATAAGAGAGAAGTGCTGATGATACGACTAAAAATACATTAATAGGAGTAACTATGTTAAGTGCGATTGTTGTTGTTTTAGGCTATATTTTCAGTAATTTTTCCTACAGGGCTGATCGTAGGCAAATACAATCACATTGATATAAGGCATGAAGGAAGCGGGAATATTGGCTCGACCAATGCCTTAAGGACTCTTGGCTTCTTAAGAGGTGGACTTCCTACTCTAATTGGAGATATACTTAAGGTGTTTATTCCCTGCCTTTTGGTTAAATATCTTATTTGTCCAAACCTTGCAGGAGATGCTAATGGCTTCTTAAGTACAGATTTTTATGTGCTTTTATGTGGATTTGGAGTTGTGCTTGGACATAATTTTCCATTCACCCTTGGTTTTCATGGCGGAAAGGGAATAGCTTCTACAGGGAGGAGCCTTGTTAATATTTAACTTCCCTATGACAATGATAACTTTGGCAATCTTTCTTTTGGTGAGTTATTTGACTAAATATGTGTCGCTTGGTTCCATCCTAGCACTTATTTCTCTTCCTATAACCATAGCCTTTTTTTATCCGGGTCAGTGGGCTCTGGTAGTTTTATCATTACTTTTTGTTATACTTGGAATAGTGAGGCATAAATCTAATATAGAAAGACTTATAAAGGGCACAGAAAATAAATTAGGCAGTAAGAAAAAAAGTAAGGGGAGGTTATTGGGATGAGAATAGCAGTATTGGGAGCCGGTACCTGGGGCAGTGCCTTAACTGTTTTACTTAACAACAATGGGCATGAACTCACACTTTGGACAGCACTTGGTAAAGAATTCGATGAATTATGCACTACAAGAATAGTTAAAAACCTTAAAGGAATTAAACTTGCTGACAACATAAAAATAACCAATGACATAAAAGAAGCTTGTAAGGATAAAGACCTCATTGTATTTGCTGTTGCCTCACCTTATGTTAGAATGACAGCAAGGAAGGCAGCCCCTTACATTGACAGGAAAATACCTGTTGTTAATGTGGCTAAGGGTATAGAGGAAGATACTCTTATGACTTTAACTGAAATCATTGAGAGTGAATTTGAAGCAGAGAATGGTGATAAGGGTATAGTTACCGTACTTTCCGGTCCAAGTCATGCTGAAGAGGTATCTGTGGGTATGCCTACTACAGCTGTAGTAGGTGCAAAATCAAGAGAAATCGCATGTATGATACAGGATGCCTTTATGTCTGACAGATTCAGAGTATATACAAGCCCTGACATCATTGGTATTGAGCTTGGCGGTTCACTTAAGAATGTTATAGCGCTCGCGGCAGGTGTAATAGATGGTCTGGGGCTTGGAGACAATGCAAAGGCTGCTCTTATAACAAGAGGAATCTCAGAGATAGGCAGACTAGGGATGAAGCTTGGAGGAAGACTTGAAACCTTTGCAGGGCTTTCAGGTATTGGTGACCTTATAGTTACCTGTTGCTCTACCCATAGCCGTAATCACAATGCAGGATACCTTATGGGACAGGGAAAGACCATGGATGAAGCAATGGCAGAGGTTGGACAGGTAGTTGAGGGAGTATATTCTGCTAAGGCAGCAAGCAAACTTGCTAAAGCCAACAATATAGACATGCCTATAGTAGAGCAGATGAATAAGGTATTATTTGAAAATAAAAAAGCAGAGGATGCTCTTAATGAACTGCTTTTAAGAGATAAGAAGGATGAACACTCAGGCTTTGACTGGGATGAATAAAGAAAGGCAAAAGATGGAGATAGATGTAGACAACCTTACTCCCATGATGCGCCAATATTATGACATTAAAAAAAGAATACAGTGACTGTATTCTTTTTTTACAGAATGGGCGATTTTTATGAGATGTTTTATGATGATGCACTTACAGCATCAAAGGTACTTGAAATAACACTTACAAAGAGATCGGGCAGCAATGAAAACAGTCCTCCTATGTGTGGAGTACCTTTTTCATTCTGTAGACAGATATTTAAATACTTTAGTCCAGTCAGGCTATAAGGTAGCTATATGTGAACAGACTGAAGATCCAAAGCTTGCAAAAGGACTGGTAAAAAGAGAGGTCATAAGGATAGTTACTCCGGGAACCAATCTCGATACTTCAGCACTTGAAGAGACAAAGAATAACTTCCTTATGGGAATAATGGCTGTAAATGAGGGACTATGGCATAGCTCTTGTAGATGTGTCTACAGGAGAATTCCTTGTAACTGAGTTAGTTTCCTCTAAGTCACTCCTTGATGAGATAACGAAGTTTGAGCCTGCAGAAATTGTTTGTAATGAGAACCTTATTATATCAGGCATTCTGACTGATGAGTTTATTGAGAAACAGAATTTAACCATAACTAAGCTGGAAAGACGGTATTATGAATATACTGCAGCTGTTAGGATGATAAAGAAGCATTTTAAGGTAGAGGTGCTTGATGGTCTCGGACTTAGCGGAATGGAAAATGCTATATGTTCTGCAGGTATGGTACTTGCCTATCTGTATGAAACACAGAAGAATGACTTAACTCACATCATTACAATTAAGCCGTATTTTAGTAGTGCTTACATGATGCTTGATGGCTCAACCAGAAGAAATCTTGAACTCACAGAAACTCTTAGAGATAAGAATAAAAGGGGCTCTCTTCTTTGGGTGCTTGATAAAACCAAGACAGCAATGGGGGCAAGACTACTTAGAAGCTTCTTAGAACAGCCCCTTGTTAATAAGGCTGAAATAGAGGCTAGGCTTAATGCTATCGAGGATTTTAACAAAAAAATATCATAACTAGGGAAGAAATAAGAGAGTATTTAAAACCCAGTGTATGATATAGAAAGACTGCTTGCAAAAAAATCTGTTACAAGAGTGCAAATCCAAGGGATTTACTGGCATTTATGAATTCTATTGAATTTCTTCCAGCAATTAAAAAGTCTCTTAACGGAGTTTAGCTCCCAGCTTTTATGTGATTATAATGAGATATTTGATACTCTATCTGACATCTATGAAAAAGATAGACAGAGCTATATTTCCTGAAGCACCACTTTCTGTCAGAGAAGGCAGGATAATAAAAGAGGGGCTATAATGAGGAGATAGATAGACTAAGAAGAGCTAGTACAGAGGGTAAAACCTTGGTATCAGAGCTTGAAAAATGAAGAAAAAAAGAAAGAACAGGAATTAAGAACCTTAAGATTAAATACAACAAGGTATTCGGTTATTATATCGAAGTCACAAACTCCTACAAGGACCTGGTGCCTGATGACTGGACCAGGAAACAGACACTTACCAATGCAGAGAGATACATAACTCCTCGTCTGAAAGAGTTTGAAAATATGATACTCGGTGCGCAGGAGAGACTTGTAACCCTTGAGTATGAGCTTTTTTCAGGGCTTCGTGATGAGATTGCGGATGAAATAGTAAGAATAAGTAAGACTGCTAAGGCTATAGCAGGGTATTGATGCTTTTATTTCCCTTTCTGTTGTTGCTGAAAGTGAGAATTTTACAAGACCTCAGATAAATGAGGAGGGGATTGTGGATATAAAAGACGGAAGACATCCTGTAGTTGAGAAAATGATGGGAGGAGACGGTTTCATTGTCAATGATACTTATTTAGACAATAAAAATGACAGAATCTCTATAATTACAGGGCCCAATATGGCGGGTAAGTCAACCTATATGAGACAGACTGCCATCATAGTACTTATGGCTCAGATAGGAAGCTTCGTGCCAGCTTCTTCTGCTAATATAGGTATCTGTGACAGAATATTTACAAGAGTAGGCGCCTCTGATGACCTTGCAAGCGGACAGTCTACCTTTATGGTGGAAATGACTGAGGTAGCTAATATTCTTAGAAATGCTACAAAGGACAGTCTGCTTATCTTAGATGAAATAGGAAGGGGAACCAGTACCTTTGATGGACTGTCAATAGCCTGGGCTGTGGTAGAATACATCAGTAACCCCAGACTCCTTGGAGCAAAAACCTTGTTTGCTACCCACTACCACGAGCTTACTGAGCTTGAAGGAAAGCTACCTAATGTCAATAATTACTGTATAGCGGTAAGAGAAGACGGAGACAACATAGTCTTTCTAAGAAAGATAGTTAAGGGGGGTGCTGACAAGAGCTACGGTATTCAGGTAGCAAGGCTGGCAGGAGTACCCGATAGTGTAATTGAACGGGCTAAAGAGCTTGCAGTAGAGCTTGACAGCAATGATATTCTTGAAAAAGGCTAAAAAGGCTTGAAGTAAAGGGTGCAGGAGACAGCACGTCAGGTGCAAAAAGAATATGTAGAAAATAAAAAATGTAATAGAGTTTCTTTCGGAAACAGGAGGGATGCCTGATAAAAATGAAGAAAAGAGGCTTACTAAACCAAATAAAAACAGATGAAAATCAGCTCTCATTTTTCGGTTCATCTAAGAATGAGGATGTTCTGGCTGAGCTAATGGAGATGAAGCTTGAAGAGCTTTCTCCGATAGATGCACTTAATAAGCTCTACGCTATGCAAAAAGAAAGTAAAAAAAGCAGAGGTTTGTAGTAGAAACGAGGTGAGGTCTTGTCAATTATTAATGTCCTTGATAAGGATACAATCAATAAAAATAGCGGCGGGCGAGGTAATAGAAGGTCCTGCGGCAGTAGTTAAAGAACTTGTTGAGAACGCAATAGATGCAGATGCAAATTCGGTAACTGTTGAAATTAAAGACGGAGGAACTTCCCTAATTAGGGTTACAGACAACGGAAAAGGTATAGGCAGTGATGATATTAAGACTGCCTTTCTTCCGCATGCGACAAGTAAGATAAAAACAGCTGATGACCTAACCTTAGTATCAAGCCTTGGCTTTAGAGGAGAGGCCCTTGCCAGTATAGCCGCTGTAAGTGAGGTAGAGGTGCTTACCAAAAACAGCGGATGAAATAAGTGGAATCAGATATGTGATTAACGGAGGAAAAGAGGAAGCAAATGAACCAATAGGAACTCCTGAGGGGACTACATTTGTAGTAAGGAATATTTTTTACAATACCCCTGCAAGAAAAAAAGTTCCTAAAGACTCCTGCGACAGAGGGAAGATATGTGGGCGAGGTTATGGAACACATAGACTGTTAGTCACCCTGAAATAGCTTTTAAGTTCATCTTAAACGGACAGGTTAAAGCTTCAGACCTTGGGGAATGGAAGCCTTAAGGATGTGTTATTCTACATCTATGGAAAGGAAACAACTGCCAACATTATCCCTGTAAACAATCCTGATGCAGACGGAGAACTCGTAAATGGCCTTTCTGTCAGGGGATATATCGGAAAGCCCTCTCTTACAAGAGGTAACAAGGAGTATGAGAATTATTTTTATAAACGGACGTTTTATCAAAAAAATAAGGTAATAACAAGGGCTATAGAGGATGCCTACAAGTCTTTTCTTATGCAGCATAGATTCCCTTTTACCTGCCTGCTTATAAGTGTGGATAATTCACTGGTGGATGTAAATGTACACCCTGCAAAGCTTGAAGTTAGATTTAGTGATACTGAAAGCATATATAGATTAATTTTTCCATGAGGGTTGATAATGCACTTAGGAAAAAAAGATTTACTTCCTGACATGGGAGTAAAGCAGGTACCTGACAAGAAGCCTCTGGTAAGAGATTTTAATTCTTCACATAAGGCTGAAAAAACAGAGAAGTCAGGAGGTTATATCATACCTGACATCCCTATGCCTGAGCCTTTTTGAGAAAAAGCAGGCAGGGAGAGTGGAAAAAAAGGAGCTAAAGCCTGTATTTAAGCAGGAAAGCTTTGTAGCAGATAAGGTTAAGAGGGATGAGAAATCTCCTCTTGTCAAGGCAGAGATATATGCACCTTTTTGATAATGATACTACATTTGATAAGAATAAATTAGCATCGTTTGAAATTGAAAGTATTGATAAATCAGAAGGTGGTATAAAAAAAATACCTGTGGAAATTTAGCAGGAGATGTAAGCAGAGAAAAAATTCGGTTGAAACTGAAGATAATAGAGAATATCCTACAACTGTAGAACATACGGATAAAAACCTCTTATAATAAAGATTTTTAATACAGTTAAAGAAGATAGTGATACTTATAAAAATACGTCTATAAACAGCTTTCAAGCTGATGACGGAATGATGAATGCTACAGGTGTAGAACAAGCTTTTTTTATGATAAAGACGAGTTATATTGCGATACAAACAAGTCATCTAAAGAAGAGTTTAAGGGAGGAATACTTGCCAAGAAGGCTCTTCCTGATATCAAAAATTATAGGACAGATATTTGGAACATATTGGATAATTGAATATGACGACAGTGTGTATATGATAGACCATATGCAGCCCACGAAAAGGTAATGTACGAGAGATTTGTTAAAAGAAATCTCCCGAAACAAAAGTAACATCTCAGAACTTACTTCCTCCCGTTGTGGTTACTTTATCAGGGCAGCCAGAGTCAGATTGTTGAAGAAATAGAAGAACATCTTCACAAACTGGGCTTTTGAGATAGAGCCTTTTGGCGGGAATGAATATGTTATTAAAGCAGTTCCTACTGAGCTTTTTGGAATTAGTGAAAAAGATCTTCTTTTTGATATAATTGACCAGTATTCACTTGAAGGAAAGAAGACCACCCCTGATACTGTACTCGTAAAGCTTGCGACCATAAAGCTGTAAGGCAGCAATAAAGGGGAATATGAATATATCTCTTTTAGAAGCCAAGGCTTTAATTGAAGAGCTTATGTGTCTTGATAACCCTTACAACTGCCCGCATGGAAGACCTACTATGATATTTATGTCTAAGTCTGATGTGGAGAAAAAATTTAAGAGACAGATATAGAATGTTAACTTAGAGATTAAGCAGATTAGACAGTTTCTTTTTGATGGGATAGGAGGAGCTTTGAAAAGACTTGGAATATACGTGCATATCCCCTTTTGTGCAAAGAAGTGTAACTACTGTGATTTTTTTATTCCTTAGCCAGCGGTGAAGATGAAAAAGAAAGCCTATGTAGAGGCACTTAAGAGAGAAATAAGAGAAGTTTCCAAGAATGTAAATGACGAATACAGAGTATATACGATTTATTTTGGAGGAGGTACTCCGTCTATAATTAAGGCTGATTATATTAAAGAAATACTGGATGAAATAAGGTCTGGCTTTAAGCTATATGAGGATGGCTTTTTCCCTGAGATAACCATAGAGTGTAACCCTAAAACTGTAGATATGGAGAAGCTTTTAGTATATAAAGCGGCAGGAATTAACAGGATAAGCCTTGGACTTCAATCAACTAATGATGATGAACTAAGGCTTCTTGGACGAATCCACACCTATGAGGACTTCCTTGATAGCTATGCTATGGTCAGAAAATCAGGCTTTACTAATGTAAATATTGACCTTATGAGTGCTATACCTAACCAAAAAATATCAACCTATGAAAGGTCTTTGGATGAACTGATAAAGCTTAATCCCGAGCATATTTCAAGCTATAGCCTGATTATAGAAGAAGGTACCAACTTTTATCAAAAATATGCAGATAATGCCCCGTTTGTAAAGGACTTGCCCTCAGAAGAAGAGGATAGGGCAATGTATGAACTAACTCTTGAAAGACTTAAAGAGGCAGGATATAAAAGATACGAGATTTCAAATTATGCAAAGGATGGATACTGTTCAAGGCATAATACTTCATACTGGGAAAGAGTGTCTTATCTGGGGTTTGGAGTAGGCGCATCATCTCTTTTTGAAGGTGAAAGGTATGACAATGTGGGAAATCTCAAAGAATATATAAAAAATGCAGGCATTAGCGATATAAGGCGTAATATCACTAAGCTTAGTCTTAGAGATGAAATGTCTGAATTTATGTTTTTGGGACTTAGATTAACGGATGGAGTAAGCAAGGCTAACTTCAGTCAAAAATTTCACATTTACTGTAGAAGAAATATTTGGTGATATTATAAAAAAAGCACATAAATAACAAACTTTTGATAGATAACGGGGAGTTTTTTTAATGCTATCTGCCAGGGGACTAGATATCAGCAATTATGTACTTAGTGACTTTTTGCTGGATTGAAATTGTGTAAAAAAACATATTAAACTTATTCAGCTAACTAAAAAGTTATTTTCACAAAAGGAGGAAAAGAATGAACTTAAAGAAAGATAACAGGGGAATTGCTAAGAGTGCATTAGTTCTAATTATAGTTCTCGTTATAGGACTGGTTGCAGGTGGTGCAATATTTTGCAAAAGAATATGTTTATGTCAGATCCAATGACAAAACTCATAACAGGTTATATTAACACTTACAGCCAAAGAGAAATGAAGTATTCTACAGAGCTTACCTTTTCTCTTGATAAGAACAACGCTGAAGCAAAGAAAGCTTTTTGGACAGATTCCTGCCGGATTACTCAAGTCTGATTCAGACCAGCTTATGGACTTTGTATCCAAGATACTTCCTAAGCTTAGCGTAAAGTATTCTGCTATAGCTAATACAAAAGAGGATCCTGTAAGCATTGGTGCCAATATGTCAATTCTTTATGACAACAAGGAGCTTTTAGATGGTGGAGTTACAGCCAGACCTTGGGAGGCTTCTATCTACTCTAAGACTCTTCTTAGCAAACCACTTTACTCTAATTTTACAGATACTGTTAAAAGCAGCTTCAGGTCTTGATATAACAAGCATTAAGCTTAAAGACTATCTTGATGTACTCTATGAGCAGGATGATTTTACCAAGAATTTTTGCTTCATCAAAGTATGCAGAGATCTTAAAAGAGAAGTTGAAGGACAATCTTAAGTCAGAAGGTATGGATAAGGTTGTACTTACCATGAATTATGCTGATTCAATTAAATTGTTTGAAGACATCCTTAAAGAAGGTTCTAAAGATGAGGCATTAAAGACTTCAGTACTTAATAAGTTAGATAAGATTATTGCAGTTGCTGTTAAAAACGGTGATTATAAGTTAATTGGTCTTTCAGAGGAAGACTTCAAGAAACAGGCTGAAGAAGGAAAGAAGCAGCTTAGCGAAAACTGGGACAAAATACTTACTGATATGGTTCAGGTTTACTCAGGTGAACAATTTAAGCAGTATCTGGCAACAACTGGTAATATGCCTATAAAATATATCTTTACCTTTAGTGGTGATAGCATTTCAAAGATAGATGGCGAGACTTCTGTTCAGGGAATTACTATTAAGTTCAATACTACAGTTGATAAATACAGCACAGACGGTTTTACATTTGCTGATGCTTCAAACTCAGATGATCTCACAACTGCATTGAACGGATATGGTCTTATGGGAACTGTAATGGGTAAGGCTAATGAGATTTTAACCGGGGATGCTTTCAAAAACTATGAAGGAAGACCTTATAAAGACTGCTAAGGAAAGCCTTGCCGCTGAGGATGCTGCTATAATTGAGACCAATCTTAATCAGCTTTCAGCTCTGTCAGGAATGTCGGGCAACTAATTTATGGATTTAAGTATTAGATTCTAAGCGGATTTATCTGTAAAGGATTTATTATCAGTTTGGTTAAAGCACTTTGCTGTATGCAAGGTGCTTTAATCATAGGCAGAATTGGAGAAAATATGGAGTTTAAGATAAAGGGTTTATCTAAAACCATAGGAAATGATAAGATTATAGATGAGCTTGATTTACTGCTGAAAGAGGGAGATGTTCTGGCATTAAAAGGGAGCAACGGAAGTGGTAAAACAACCTTGCTTAAGATAATTGCAGGACTTGATAAAGACTATGAAGGTGAACTTTTCTTTGACAACAATTTAACAATTGGCTATGTGCCTCAGGATATCATCTTATTTGAAAATCTGAATGTAAGAGACAATCTCAAGGCTTTTTGCAATGGAAAAGAGGCTAAGGATAATCTGCTTAGACTAGAAACCTTTGCGGCTAAACTAGGCATAGCAGGGTTGTTTAAGAAAAAGTGTGGAAAACTATCTGGAGGACAGAAGAGGCTGGTTAATTTCCTTATAGGACTAGCAGGCAATCCTGCTTTAATACTGCTTGACGAAGTCATTGTAGGTATGGATGAAGATACGGTAAAAAAAGCATAGTTGAACTCTTAAACTCTATCAAATCAGATAAAAATAATGATAATAACTTCTCATCAGGAAGATTTTTTTAAGAGAAGTATGCAATATAAGCGGAAGACTGGTTGACGGCAAAAATGGAGCTTTATTATGAAGATTAACAATATAGTCAAATTATGGAGTATTCAGCTCAAACTTGCCTTAATCAAGCTTAAATCAGCGCTTTTTCTAATTTTGTTAATGATTGTATTGATATCGTTATTTATACTTTGGTGGAAAAAAAGTCTGATATGGCAAAAGCCCACTGTACTTATTGCGAACGAAGAAAAATTCGGTAATAGCAAGTCTTACCATAAACTCAGTCTTAAACAATAAGGTCGCCGAAATAGTTAATTTTGAAACCACAGACTATGATGAGGGAAAGAAGCTGATTGACAATGGGGATGCCCTTCTTATGGTTTATGTAAAAAAAGGTACTATAGATACCCTGTACGAAGGAAAAAAGGCAGAAATTGATGTATATACCAAGAATGAAAATAATGATTTTACAAGGCTTGTAATCAGCTATATTAAAGGATTTACAGATATAATCAATGTCTCACAGAATGCAGGCCTTGCTTATATGAATGTGCTTTATACAAAGGGAATGACTGAAAGTGAGAGAATAGATAAGTTTAATGAACTTCAATCGTCTTATGTGAAGCTTACCCTAGCAAGAAGCAGCATATTTAGTGGTGAAAATAGAGTATTTGGCTTTGATGATAAGGACATAGAGAGTGGATATAAGCTGATTGTAGTTTTATTTATAATTGGAGTTAGCATAACAATTCTTGCAAATAGTGAAATTATGCGAAGAAATATGAGACAAAGGCTCATCCTTTCAGGAATGAATGAAATTGAAATATATATTACCGTAATAGGCGGTATGTTGATTACTGACATAGTATTTCTTCTGGTTTTTAGAAATTTGGCTAAGTTAGTAGGGATAGGTGGTTAAGTGTATACCGGAATAAGATTAAAAAGTGAAATATTAAGATGGCAGTTGTTGCTGATTGTTATTTTTTCTTTTGCATTTGCACTGGTCTTAAATGAGTTTAACAAGAGCTTAGAGTCCCGTATAACCTTTAAAGTTTCGGTAAATGATGATGATAAAACAGAGTTGTCTAAAAGGGCTGTCAATGAAATTAGTGGACTAAGTGGAGTAAGCATTGTAGAAGCAGGGGCAGATGTAGAGTATAGCATTAAAAGCAGGTTATGGTGAGAAATTTTCTGAGGGCAAATTTGAAGGGCTTATAGAGGTAAGGAAGAATAGCTTTAAAACAGGGTATAAGCCTTTTTAAATGATAGAATAGTAACGAAGCTTGTAAGCGATTATATCTATCTTAATCTATTTGAGAGGATAAATACAGTAGAAAACATAAGCTTTGAAAACTATGAGAAAAAAACCTTGAAAAGACAAGGCTTACCAATGAGATTTTTATTCATTAAGGTAAATGACAGTAAAATCAATGATAATCTTATATCTGAGGTTGATTTTTGCCTCTTATATAGCATTATTTTTTTCTCCTTAGTGTTTGCATAAATATAGCTATGGGAAGAATAATAAAGCTGAACAGAATGAGGAAGAAGGGACTTATAGACCGTATGAAACTGTCAGGCTTCGGTGAAGTAAGGGTGATTTTTATCGAGCTTTTTATAGCCTTTATGATTAGTGTGGTGGTGGCACTGCCTTTCCTCTTGCTTAGGTTTGAAACCAAAATATTTATTATAACGGCCCTATTGCTATTAGTAAATTTTTGCTGTAAATATATTTATTGAACGACTGTCAAAGTCAGAAGAGACACTTGTATTTGTCATAAGAAGTGTTATGATATTATTCTTGGTATTGGGAATGTTTTTGAATTTTTATTATTAAGGAGAATCTTATATGTTTAGTGAGAGAGTTAAACTGCTTGGCAGGACATTTGAAAAGGATGGCAGATTGCTGCTTAAAGACTCGTATACGGGGCTCTCATTCTACTGCAAGGGAAGTGTGAGGCTTACAATAACACCTGAAAATGAAACAGACAAAGATAGCTGCCCCTATGTAGGAGTTGTGATTGATGATGACTCAAAGGGTGTAACCAAAATCGCAGTCACAAATGAACTGAAAAACATTGAAATTGTCAAAGGAGACGAGAAGCTTCATAGAATTGACATAGTTAAACTTACAGAAGAACAATACGGCAATATTTATTTTAGTGAACTTAGTTTTGAGGATGAGGATAGTGTAAAAGAAAAACTGAAAGCTATACAAAATCCATATTGTTCATTGGTGATTCCATAACTGCGGGTTATGGTGTGGACGGTATAGATGGAGAGGGAGATTTTACCACCTTTGAAGAAAATGTGCTGAATTCTGCTGCCATACTCACCGCTAAGCAGGTAAATGCTGAAGCTTATGTATTTGCATCGTAGTGGTAACGGTATCATATCAAGATGGATAGAGCCTGAAAAAGATGAGCCAAATGAAGATGGTTTGATGCCGGTTATTTTCCCGTTTGAAAATGAAACCTTTCCTGAACCCGATTATATTTATATTAATCTTGGAACTAACGATAATAGCTATATAAAGGGAAAACCAGAGAGAATAAGCAGGTTTAAGGAGGAGTATACTAAGTTCATAGTGAAACTTAGAAAATTATATCCTAATCCCACAATTATTATAGCCTTTGGTGTCATGGCGGATGAGTTATTGTCTGATATTGAGGATATGCTTAATAATTACAAAGATGTATACAGCGATAAAAAAACTGTGTTCTGGTAAAACTTGATAAACAGCAGGTAAGTGAAGGAATAGGTGCCGCAGGACACCCTAGTCTTAATGTAAATAAGAGAGTTTCAGATATTTTGGCAAAAGTAATAAAATAAACTAATAACTAAAGACGATAAATTTTTTTTATTTGTTTTGCTTGTTTTTATTGTTTATTTTACTTAAAGATGTTATCATAGTACGAGGGGAATTCCTGTATACATTCTAAGGAGGATAAAATGAAAAAGAGATTATTAAGTTTATTAGCCTGTGCTGCTATTGCAGTAACTGCACTTACAGGTTGTGGTGCAAAGACTGCAAACACTAATTCAGGTAGTGCAGCTGCTACTGAAGGACCTGTAGTTGTGGAATTTTGGACAATTTCACTTAAAGCCAATTTTGAAGATTTCTTCAACAAGCTGATTGCAGATTACCAGACAGCTAACCCAAATGTGACAATTAACTGGGTTGATGTACCTTATGAAGATGTACAGTCAAAGCTTGTAACAGCAGTTGCAGGAGGAACAGCACCTGATGTTGTTAACCTTAATACTCAGATGGCTCTTACACTTGTGGGACAGGATGCTTTAGTTGACTTAAATAAGGCAGCTTCAGCTGAGCAGAAGAGCATTTACATCGAAAGCCTTTGGAATTCAGCTAAGGTAGGAGATGCTGTATATGCCTTCCCTTGGTATGCATCACCTGATATTATGTTTTATAATCAGGATCTTATGAAAAAGGGTGGTATCAAGGCTCCTTCTACCTTTGCTAAGGCTCTTGAGAGTGCAGAGAAGTTCTACAACGATACCAATGCTTATCTTTTCTTGCCTGACGAGTTCTTCAACCTCTTGATTGAAGAAAATATTCCAATCTTAAACGAAGATAAGACTAAGGCTGCTTTTAATACACAGGAAGCTGTAGACTTACTTAAGAAGTATAAGTCATTTACTGATAAGGGTGTACTTCCTAAGACTAACTGGGGTTCATGGGATGAGGCTCTTAAGCTCTTTGAATCAGGTAAGCTTGCAATTGTTAGTTCATCAGGTTCTTCTCTTGGTAGAATTAAGGATGAGGCTCCGGACATCTATAAGACTATCGCTGTAAGCACACCACTCACAGGTAGTACAGGACTTAGCCGTAACCCGCTTATGAACCTTGTAGTACCTGCTGCAAGTAAGAATCAGGCTGCAGCTATCAAGTTTGCAAACTACATTACTAACGATGCAAACCAGCTTGCTTTCTGCAAGACAGTTTCTGTCTTCCCTTCAACCAAGAAGGCAAGTGAGGATAGTTTCTTTACTTCTGATACCAAGACTCTTGAAGGACAGGCAAGTGCTATGTCTGCTAAGGCAAGTCTTACATCTCAGGATTTCTCACTTGGTGTAGCTAACCAGGGAACTATCCAGATGGCTATTAACAAAGCTTATGAGGCTGCTATAGTTAACGGTGAAGAGATTGAAGGCGCACTCAGACAGGCTGAAGAAGATGTAAATATCATTTTAGCTGATTCAAAAAATCAATAATTAATTTCATGGGGCTGTTACCTTAGGTAGCAACCCCATACTATTTTGGAGGTATTATGGTGGAAGGTAGTAAAGCAGGAAAAGTAAGGAGGGCAAAGGAGACTGCGGTTGCTTATGCCTTTATGTTTCCTGCACTTGTTATAATTTTTATTTTTACAATTATTCCTATTTTTGCAAGTTTGGGGCTCATGTTTTTTGATTATTCTGTCTTAGGAAAGACCAGATTTATTGGCTTAGGCAACTTTATCAAAGCCTTTAGTGACAGAGAGTTTATTATAGCAATCAAAAACTCACTTATCTTTGTAGCAGTTGTACCTGTCATACAAATACTTGCAATACTATTATCTCTTTTGGCAAATATGAAATTACCGGGTATAGGTTTATTCCGTACCCTTTTTTATATCCCGGTTATCACCTCTATGGTAGCTGTATCGATTATCTGGGGTTTCATCTTCAATTCAAGCGGTGTAATAAATACCCTTTTAAGCGATTTGGGACTTATCACACAGCCTCTTGGCTTCATCAGTGACAAGAGAACTGCCATGCTCTGTCTTATGTTTATCACAATATGGCAGGGACTTGGATATTACATGATGATGTATCTTGCAGGTCTTCAGGGTATTCCTTCAGAACTAAGCGAGGCTGCAAGAATAGACGGAGCAGGCACTATGAGGGTGATTACAAGCATTATTATACCTCAGCTTAAGCCTTTTATCTGGTTTTGTACCCTTAACTCCGTTATTTCAGCTATAGGTGTATTTGATGTTGTTTTTGTACTTTCAAAAGGTGGTCCGAACAATGCAACCATAGGTTTATAAACTATTATTCATATACAAAGGCATTTGGTGAATTTAGATTCGGATATGCGGCTGCTGTTGGTGCAGTTCAGGCCTTTCTTACAGGTATCGTTAGTATAGCCATTTTTGTATATGGAAGAAGAGGAGGTATGACAAACAATGAATAATCCAAGAAAAAGAATAAAGACGAAAGTAATAATCTCAAATACAATTTCATACATCCTCCTGATTTCAATTGCCATGATATGTGCAGGTCCTTTTCTGTGGCTGCTTTTATCATCGCTTAGAACGGGTGCCAACATATATGATCTAAAGTTCACCTTAGATAGTTTTTCGATTTCGAACTATACAGGTGTGATGGAGTTTATGAAGCTGCATAAATATATATGGAATACGATTGTGATTACCTCCGGGGCAATATCTATGGATGTGGTATTTTCAGCAATGTGTGCATATCCGCTTGCAACTATGAATTTTAGAGGAAAAAAACTTTATTTTTGCCATCCTTGTTGCAACCATGATAATCCCCGCTGCGGCAGGTATGATAATCAATTACCTTACCATTTCAAGGATGCATCTTCTTGACAATGCTTTAGGTGTAATCCTGCCTTCATCAGTAAAGACCTTCAGCATTATACTGTTAAGGCAGGCTTATCTAGGGGTTCCTAAGGAACTAATAGATGCGGCTAAAATAGACGGTGCAGGACAGTTTGTTACCTGGTTAAAAGTTATGCTTCCGGGAATTATCCCAAGCATATCAACTATCGTTATATTTGACTTTATCGGTAACTGGAATGCCTTTTTATGGCCTATTATTATATTCAAGGATCCTGCAAAAATACCCACTTGCAACAGCTTTACAGTACTTAAACGGCTCTTTTAGCTATAAATTTGGATATGTTGCTGCAGGGAACAATTTTATCTATAATTCCTGTGCTTATTGTGTTTATGCTGTGTCAGAAAAACTATATTGAAGCTGTAAGTGGAGCAGTTAAGGGGTGATATTATGAAGACTAAGATTGTGTTACTGCCATTAGATGAAAGACCTTGTAATTATCAATTTCCAGTCAAACTTTTTTCTCATGATGATATAGATATTGTTACTCCTAAAAAGCTTGGAGATAAGAAAGCACCTGCTGATTTAGAATCTATAAATGAGTTTTTAACTAGAGAATGTAAGGATGCTACAGGACTTGTTATCTCATTAGATACCCTTCTTTATGGAGGGCTTGTTCCTTCAAGGATTCATGACGAGAATGAGACTAAACTTAAGGAAAGATTAAGAATTTTAAGTGATATTAAAAATAGTAATCCCAAGCTTATAATATATGCCTTCAATGTAATCATGAGGGTGTCCTGCTTATTCAAGCAGTGATGAAGAGCCTGATTACTACGAAGATTGCGGCAAAGAGATTCACGAACTGGGTGCAGTACTACATAAAAGACGTCTTGAGATGGAAATAGATACACCTATTGATGAACTTAAAAAAATAAAAATTCCTAAAGAATACTTAGATGACTATATATCAAGAAGAAGAGTGAATAAGGAGCTTAATTTAGCTTCACTGGAGTTGATTAGCGAAAAAAACTATAGATGCACTTGTAATTCCTCAGGATGATTCCAGCAGATTTGGGTTTGCAGCTATGGACCAAGGGAGGTTAGAAGGGTTATAGCAGATAAGCTCCTTGAGGATAAGGTGCTTATGTATCCCGGAGCGGATGAGGTTGAACTTACGCTTATATCCAGGATGATAAATGTACTTAAAGAGAAGAAACCAAAAGTATATCTTAAGTATGTGTCAGAGGCTGCAATGAGTATAATTCCTCTTTATGAAGGGAATATGCTCTCAGGTACCCTTAAATACCATGTTCTTTCTGCAGGCTGCCAGCTGACAGCTTCGTATGAGATGGCGGATATAGTTATGGTTGTGACTGCTCCGGCAGGTGGTATGGAAGAAGCTGCTTATCAGCCTTCAACCAGGCCAGAGTACTATGCTGAAAGAAATCTGGCAGAGATGCTTGATTTTATCAAGGAAAGGCTGAGAGAAGGAAAGATAGTCACTATAGCTGATAATGCTTATGCAAATGGCGGAGATTTGCAGATACTAAGGCTTCTCAATGAGAATAATCTGCTTATGAAGATAGATGGCTATGCCGGCTGGAATACCTCTGCAAATACTATAGGAACTGCTTTAGCAGAGGCGATAGATGCCTATCATTTTAAGAAAACTAAAGGGCATTTAGATTTCTTAGGACAGAGATATGTAGAAGACCTTGGATATTGTGCCCTTGTTAGGGGCAAGGTGATATCTGAATTAGAAAAGTATGGGATGAATTACTTTGATGTAAAAGAAGCGGACGGAGATATCAGCAAGCTTGTCAAAAAGGACCTTGATGAATTCATAGCTAAAGAGCTTTCTTCATTGGATGGAAAAACTTAGGATAATCTCTTTAACCCTCCCTTGGAGAAGGATGTTTGAAGCTGATATATGTGTTAGTTACCTGCCATAATATTTAATTAAAATATTCATTTACCCCTTAAGTTACCACTGTATTTAACCGATATATATATTGGGTATTTAGATAGTGCACTTTCTTTTGGTGCATTATCATAGATATAACATTATATTTTTCAATGGAGGGAAAGATGAAAAAATCATCAATTAAGACAGTGATTGCTGCGTGTTTTGTAGGTATGCTGATCCTTTCAAATGTGGTCATGTTACTTATAAATCAGGGTACAATCAAAAAGTACTTCACAGAACAGATACACTCTGATATGGCTGTTATCCTTGAACAGGCAGCTATGCGTATGGAAGCTGAGTTAAAAGCAGTTGAAAGTACAGTTGACGAGCTTTCAAGAAACTCAATGCTTACAGACGATAAGGCAACTTGGAAAGATAAGGTAGCTTTCTTTAGCCAGAGAGCAGAAGACCTCGGATATATCAATTTCTTTTATACCGATAAAGCTGGTATGTGTGTGAATCTCACCGAAACTGCTGATAAGTTTGATGTTTCAGATACTGATTACTTTAAGCAGGCTATACAGGGCAAGACAGCTATATCAAAGGTTAGAACTGACAATATAGATGGTTCAAAGATTGTAATTGTAGCTGCTCCTTTATACAGAAATGGTGAAATTGATGGTGTTTTTGCCGGAGTTAAGCCAACCAAGTTTATGAATGAAATCTGCGGTAATTTTAAGTGGGAGACTTCAGGTATCTTAGCTGTTTATGATGAGGAGTCAAATTTAATTGGTCATACCAATCAGGATCTTGTAAAAGAAAAGATTAATATCTTAGAGAAGGCAAATGACCCTTCTTATAAAGAACTTTTTGATTTCTTCCAGAATGAAATTATGACAAAGGAAACCGGAGTAGGTGAATACTCTTTCTTAGGAGTTAAAAAACTTGGTGGATTTTATAATTTCGCTGATAGAGGTATCTCAGTTTTAGTTTCTATCAATCAGGATGAAGTATTTGACGGAGTTACCAAGCTCACTACCTTACTTCTTATAGTTGGACTTGGAATAATTGCCGTAGGTATTGTATTTGCTATCATTATCGCTTCAAGGATTGCTAAGCCTATCAATTCTCTTAAAGCTGATATTAACGAGCTTTCATCTTACAACCTCAGTGCTGATCCTACTAATGATTACTCTAAGAGAACAGATGAGATTGGAGATATCTATAGAGCTACTCAGGACCTCAAGAACAAATTCATTGAAATTGTTGAGAAGATGAAGAAATCTTCTACAGAACTCAGTGCTTCCTGCCAGAGCTTCTTAGAAAAAAATCAGAGAAGGTAAGTCAGTCTTCAGATGAAATTGCAAGAACTCTTGAAGAAGTGGCACAGGGTGTTACAACTCAGGCTGAAGATACTCAGGTTGGTGTAATCCAGGGTACAGAACCTCAGCAACCTCATTGAACAAAAATAACGCTAACCTTAAGATACTTGGTGATGCATCAGGCAATGCTGAGAACCTTAAGAATGAAGGTCTTGTTACTATGAATGGACTTCTCAAGTCTACAGAAAACAGCAAGGCTATATCAAATGATATTAAGGAAGCTATCGACAATACTCAGAGCTCAGTTGATGAGATTAAGGTTGCAGGCGAGATGATTCGCTCTATTGCTGAGCAGACCAACCTTCTTGCACTTAATGCAGCAATTGAAGCAGCAAGAGCTGGTGAGGCAGGAAAGGGCTTTGCGGTTGTTGCTGAGGAAATCAGAAAGCTTGCTGAAAACTCAAGTAAGTTTACAGAGAATATTAATCAGTCAGTTAGCGAGCTCTTAACAAGAACAGCTTATGCAGTTGAAAAGATTAATGAGTCAACTGAAATTGTAGAAAATCAGTCACGTAATGTTGATGAAGTAAGCGTTCGTTTTGATGGAATTTCAGAAGCAATTACAGAGCTTAAGTCTGCGATGGACGAAATCGTTGCTTCCAATAAGCAGTTTAGTGAGGCACAGGAGAAGCTTTATACAGTTATGGAAAATGCTTCTGCTCTTTCAGAAGAGAACTCTGCTTCAGCTGAAGAAATTTCAGCTTCTACTCAGGAACAGGCTGCTACCTTTGAAGAAGTTAAGGATGAAAGTCAGGCTCTTATGGAACTTTCAAGAGACCTTGATGAAGTTATTCAGAAATTCAGATTGTAATAAATCATTAAAAATGAAGTGGGTGTCAAATTGGCACCCACTTTTTGTACGCATTAAATATTCTCTTACCGGAATATAGATTTATGATTTTAACATCTGTCACTTTTTTATTCTACTTCTAAAATCACACATTGATAAGGACTAAGCTTTATTTCTCCATCGTTTACAAACTGAATGCTTCCCATATTTGACAAGAGAGTAGTCTTGCGCTTCTTTTCAAGCTTTACAGTTTTCTCTGATTTATCAAAGTTTCCAAGTACAAGCAGGGGTTTGATTTTTCTCCCTTTCTGTAAAACGCTATGAGATTATGTTCATCTTCCAGGTAAGGAACTACATCTCCATATACTATTGTTTCTTTGTAGGCTTCGTTTTTCTAAGAGCAGTTAGTCTTTTATAATAGCTTAAGATAGAGTTTTCATCATCAATTTGGGATTTTACATTGATTTTTGTGTATTTGGGATTTACCTTAAGCCAAGGAGTTCCGCTTGTAAATCCTGCATTTTTTTACTATCATCCCATTGCATAGGAGTTCTGGCATTATCTCTACTGAACTTCTTAACAGCATTAAATGCATCCTCTTTAGACAGACCTGCATCAAGTGCAGTCTGATATTCACCTATAGAAGATATGTCATCTATTTCCTCCATACCGGTAAAATCGCAGTTTTTCCATACCTATTTCCTGTCCCTGATAGATGAAAGGAAGGCCCTTCATCATAAGCTGCATAGTTCCGAGCAGCTTTTTAGAATCATCATTTATATCACAAGTCTGTAGAAAATAGCTGGCTCCTCTTGGAAGATCATGGTTTTCTATTATTGTAGAAATATAACCTAAATCTTTAACTCTAGCCTGAGTTTCAAAACAGCAATTTCTATAGTCATCAGGTGTAATTGGCTTTGCATCATACCAGCCCTTATCACTTTTTCCAAATCCTACCTCATTAAAGTCAAACATGGTTGAAAAATGACCATCATCACCTATGAATATAGGGATATCCTCTGTCCTGTCTGTAAATACCTCACCAACGGTAAATGCATCGTGCTTGTCAAAGGTATGTAGCCTCAGCTCATGAAGATAGTTATCTACGTTCTTTGCATCATCCAGCATTTTCGCACAAATAACCGTACCGTCTTCCCTGTCAGGAGGGTAGTTATAAGATGTAAATGGGAGGGCCTTACTTATATTCATTATGGCATCAACTCTAAAACCTGCAAGTCCTTTTTCAAGCCACCAGTTTATCATTTTATAGATTTCATCACGAAGCTTAGGATTTTCCCAGTTTAAGTCAGGCTGTTTCTTGTGAAAGAGATGAAGGTAGTATTTATCTGTTCCGTCGATTCTTTCCCAAGCACTTCCTCCAAAGTAGGATCTCCAGTTATTTGGAGGGTTACCGTTTACTCCGTCTTCTATGAAAAAATATTTGGCATATTCACTATCTAGATCTGCCATAGCTTTCTTAAACCATTCGTGCTCGTCTGAACAGTGATTGATAACCAAGTCCATCAAGATGTACATATTTCTCTTCTTTGCCTCTACAAGTAATTCATCCATATCAGCCATAGTACCAAACCTTGGATCGATATCATAATAATCTGCTATATCATAGCCCTGATCAGCAAGAGGAGAAGGATAACAGGGTGAAAAGCCAAATTATGTCCACACCTAAGTCTTTCAAATAATCAAGCTTGTTTATCACTCCTCTTAAATCACCTATGCCATTACCCTTTGTATCCAAAAAACTCTTTGGATATATCTGATAAAGCTACCTTTTCATGCCACCATTTTTTTCTTCATCAACAGCCTCCTTAATACATTGCAGTGTAACCACAGCATCAAAAATGTGCTTGTGAACTTAACATCCCATTTCTTTTTGATTACTTAAGATATTTAAGCATATCTATCATCTTATAATAAAAAAATATGCAGGTGTCAAAAAGAAAATATTTACAAATAATAAAGATTTTTTTATATCAATACCTGATAGAATTATTTGATTATCTAATGAAAATGATTTATACTAATGTATTACAGGGATAGTTCCACTGGTTGTATAAGGCAAATTATAATTAGGAGTTTTCTTATGTATGAATTATATATAAAGCAGAAGGTTTTTAAAATAACTGACCATTATGAAGTTTTAGACTCAAATCAGAGTCCCATCTATCGTGTTGATCAGGATTTCAGGCTGATTGGCAATACAGTTCATGTAAGCAGGATGGATGGAAGTGAGGCCTTTGTAATCAACAGACAGGTACTTACGATCCTCGCAAAGTATGATGTTGATTTCAGTAGCGGGAAATCTGCACTTATTAAGCAGAATTTTTACATTTTTTTAGAAAGTCCATAGATATGTTTTTTTGATAATAAGGTACTAAAGCTTGATGGAAGCTTATGGGATATGGATTTTAGAGTTTTTTCGGAGAATACTGAAATTGGAAATATAAGCAGGAAGTTTTTTGCCTGGGGAGATACATTCGTAATAACTGTATTTGATCCCGAATATGAGGAGGCCCTGCTTGCCCTTACTATAGTGGTTGATAATATTAAAGATACTGAAAATAATTGATAGAATGGAGAGTAAATGACAGAAAAGATATATTTAGTATCACTTGGCTGCGACAAGAATCTGGTAGACTCAGAAATTATGCTTGGTCTTTTAAGTAAAGTAGGCTATGCCATAACGGATGAACTAAATGACGCTGATTATGCTATAGTCAATAGCTGTTGCTTCATAGGAGATGCCAAAGAAGAGAGTATAAATACAATAATCGAAATAGGAGAACTAAAAAAAGAGGGAAAGCTTAAAGGACTCATTGTAACAGGCTGTCTTGCTCAGAGATATCAGTCTATGATTACAGAAGAACTTCCTGAGGCTGATGCAGTAATAGGAACTACGGCTTATGACAATATAGTATCTGCGATAGCTGAGATAAAGGCTAAAAATGGTAAACCTGAAAAATCATTATATATAGATGATCTTGAAAGACTGGCGGGTGGTGAGGAACACAGACTTGTGCCTGCCGGAGAAATTTCATCTTATATTAAGATAGCAGAAGGCTGTAACAAACGCTGCACTTATTGCATTATTCCATATATTCGAGGGAATTTTAGAAGTATCCCAATGGAGACGATAGTCAAAGAAGCAGAAGGGCTGGCTAAACAGGGGACGAAAGAACTTCTTTTGGTGGCTCAGGAAACTACATTGTACGGAGTTGATATTTACGGCAAGAAAGCACTTCCGGAATTAGTTCATGAATTATCAAAAATTAGTGGAATTGAATGGATAAGACTGTTATACTGTTATCCGGAAGAAATAACAGATGAAATCATCGAAGCAATCAAAAAAATGAAAAAAAGGTCTGTCATTACATAGATTTGCCTATTCAGCATAGTTCTGATGCAATTCTTCGTAAAATGGCGAGAAAGACTAATCAGGCTGAGCTGAGGGAGAGAATTGCTAAGCTTCGTAAAGAGATACCAGACATCACACTTAGAACTACTCTTATAACAGGCTTTCCGGGCGAAACCGATGAAGACTTTAAGGAGCTTTATAACTTTGTAGATGAGATGGAATTTGACCGTCTTGGAGTATTTACTTATTCTGCCGAGGAGGGTACTCCTGCCGCAGAAATGGAAGGACAGGTAGACGAGGAAGTAAAAATTGCCAGAAGAAATGAGATTATGGAGCTTCAGCAGGAGATATCGGCTGAAAAAAAGCAGAGGGTAGAATAGGAAAGGTCTATGAAGTCCTTGTCGAAGGCACGGTTCCGAGTGATTCTGTAAATGGCGAGGCTTTTGCATCAATAAGGGAAGTGAATGAAGACGGAAGGAAAGTTTATATAGGAAGAACCTATATGGATGCCCCTGATGTTGACGGACAGGTATTTTTTTGAATCTGATTATGAAATTATGTCAGGAGAACTTGTGGAGGTAGAGATAATAGCCTCAGACGAGTATGATTTATTTGGAGTATTGATTTAGGAGGAGATAAAATGAATCTGCCTAATAAGATTACGGTTTTCAGAATACTTATGATACCGTTTTTTGTGGCTTGTATGCTCATTAAAGAAATACCTTATCACGAAATAATTGCAGGTGTTATATTTATTATTGCGGCACTTTCTGATTTGGTAGATGGTAAGATAGCAAGGCATTACAATCTGGTCACCAACTTTGGTAAGTTTATGGACCCGCTTGCAGATAAGCTTCTTGTTCAGTCCGCCCTGCTTTGTTTTTGTTGCGAATGGCCTCTTACCTGCTTGGATTGCTATTGTTATTATGAGCAGAGAGTTTATCATAAGCGGTTTTAGGCTTGTAGCTGCTGATAAAGGGAATTGTGATTGCCGCAGGCTATCTTGGCAAGCTTAAAACTGTGTTTCAGATGGTTATGAGTATAATGTTGATTTTTTTCACTTTTATCATCCAATCTGGCAGTTTGCTGAGCAAATTTTTATCTGGGGTTCACTCATATTAACAGTTGTTTCTCTTGTTGACTATTTTATTAAGAACAAGGATGTATTAAAGGAAACGAAGTAATGAAACTTGAAGAAGAGGTAGTTCAAAGACTATTAGAGAAAAAAATTAACAATTACAACGGCAGAGTCCTGCACAGGAGGACTAATAGGTGCCACTATTGTAAATGTATCCGGTGCATCAGGCTGCTTTAACGAAGGCTATATTACCTACGCTAATGAAGCAAAAAGTAAGGCTTTTAGGAGTGAAGGAAGAAAGCATAAGTAAATATGGTGTGGTCAGTGAAACTGTAGTTAAGGAGATGGCTGAAGGGGCTTTAACTTCTGCATCTGCTGATATAGCCATAGCAGTATCCGGGATAGCAGGGGCCTCTTGGTGGAAGCCCTTCAAAAGCCTGTAGGTACTGTGTTTATTGGTCTTTGCATTAAGGATAAAAAAATACGAAAGCTCTGTCTTGTAGAGCCTATGAATTTCATTTTTCAGGGTGACAGATCTGAGATAAGAAATAAAACAGTTGAAGAAGCATTAAAAATTATCATATCTGCCACATAATTGACAACAACCCTCCTTATTCTATAACATGTGAAAAATAGGAAAGGAGGGTTTGATGTTTAAAAAAATTAAAAGGTATTATAATATGTGGAATAGCCGTTTCTTTAGTTTTAACTTCGTGTGGAAACAAAGCAGATAATGATAAAAAAGAAGCTTCTAAAGTTGAATCGACCGTAGAAAATACGGAGAGCGAGACCTCAAGTGTTGTAAATACAGTAATCAAGGTTCCTGAAAAAAAGGTGGAAGTTCAAAGCATATAAGTATAACCCAGCAAAAGGTTACCATTTATTCAGTAGACGCCGAAAGTGATAAGGTACTGGCTAAAAACAGTATGATTACTATAAAGGATGAACTTATACCTCAGGATATAATTGATGCAGTTTTGTTTGAACTGGATGATATGATTGACAGCGATGTTATTGCCAATACTTTAACTGATGAAGATTCTATCACTATAGATTTTATTGTAAAGGATAAAAAAACTATCCTTTCGGAAAGAAGTCTCAGGTAAAAGATGTAGTTGTGCTTGATTGTATTTCGTACAGTGTATTTGAGAATTTTAAGGATTTTAAGAGAGTTTATTTTAAATTGAATGGAGAGGCTTACAAGTCTAAGCAGCTTAAGCTGTCTGGAACAGAGCCATTTATGGTAAATGAGTAAAGTATTGGTTATTGGTGCAGGAGCTGCTGGTAGTATGGCTGCCATATTTGCAGCAAGAGCAGGAAATGAGGTCATTGTATTTGAAAAAAATGCAAAGACTGGAAAGAAAATTTATATTACAGGTAAGGGCAGATGTAACCTTACTAATGCTGTAGAAAACGAAGAGCTTGTAAAGAATACCATACGCAATCCAAAGTTTATGTACAGTGCATATTCAGCATTTTCAAGCAACGACACTATTAGTTTCTTTGAAAGTATGAATTGTCCCGTAAAGGTTGAGAGGGGGAATAGAGCCTTTCCTGTAAGCGACCATTCCTCGGATGTTATTAAAGCACTTGATAAGGCCATGGAAGAAGCAGGAGTTAAAATTAGGGTATAATACACCTGTAGAACAGCTTGTTATAAGTGAAGATGGAAAAAAAGCATTAATGGAGTTATATTAAGGGATGGAAAGGTAGTTGATGGGGACAGGGTTATAGTTGCTACCGGAGGTCTCTCTTATAAGTCAACCGGTTCAACCGGGGATGGATATGAGATTGCAAAGCAGGCAGGACATACAATCAAAGATTTAAGACCAAGCCTTGTTGCCCTTGAAGTTAAAGAGAGCTTTGTTAAAGAACTGGAAGGCCTTTCGTTAAAGAATGTTCGAGTAACTGTTAAGAACGGTAAAAAGACCTTATTCAATGAACTTGGCGAGATGCTCTTTACCAGAAACGGTATAAGCGGACCTCTTATTCTCTCTGCAAGCAGTATTGCGGGAGATATATTTTATAATGATGGTGGTGAGTTAAGTATCGATTTTAAGCCTGCTCTAACTGAGGACGAATTAGATGCAAGGCTTCTTAGAGATTTTACTGAGTTTAAGGCTAAAGCACTCAAAAATGCCCTAGATAAACTCTTACCTAAGAGTCTCATTCCTGTGTTTCTCCTTAGAACGAAAATAAATGTAGAAAAAAAGGCAGGGGACTTAACTAAATCGGAAAGAAGTGTTATAATAGGATTGCTTAAGCATTTTACACTGCGGGTAACAGGGCTTAGGGGCTATGAAGAAGCGGTTATAACAAAAGGTGGAGTATCTGTTAAAGAAATCAATCCTAAAACAATGGAGTCTAAGATAGTTAAAGGACTTTATTTTGTTGGTGAGGTCTTGGATGTAGATGCTCTTACGGGAGGTTTTAATCTGCAGATAGCGTGGTCTACAGGTGTAGTTGCAGGTAGTGATATTATTTAATTAAGGGGGTATTACAATGAACAAGCTAAACACAGACAAGGCGCCGGCAGCAATCGGACCATATAGCCAGGGCGTAGAAGTACAGGGACTTGTATTTACAAGTGGTCAGATTCCAATCAATCCTGCTGTAGGCAAGATTGAGGCAGAGGGAATTGAGGCTCAGGCAGAACAGTCTTGCAAGAATGTTGAGGCTGTACTTGAAGCAGCAGGTCTTTCTATGAATGATGTAGTAAAGACAACCTGTCTGCTTGCCAACATGGAAGATTTTGCAGCTTTCAATAAGGTATATGAGAAATACTTTATTAGCAAGCCTGCAAGATCCTGTTTTGCGGTAAAAGCACTTCCTGCGGGTGCTTTAGTGGAGATTGAAGCTATCGCTTCAAAGTAAAATAATGAGGGACAAACGGAGCCTTATTTCGTTTGTCCTTTAATCAAGCTAAGAGGATATAATGAACAAGGAAATCGCAATTGACGGACCGGCGGGGGCCGGTAAAAGTACCATAGCTAAAAAAGTGGCTGAAAAATTAGGCCTCATCTATGTAGATACAGGTGCTATGTTTAGAGGGATTGCCCTTTACATGACTGAAAAAGGAATTGAAGGTAGTGAAACGGGGAAGATTAAGGGTGAGATAAATAATATCCGCCTTGACATAGTTTATGAGAATGGCGAACAGCAGATTATACTAAATGATGAGAATGTGAGTAAGCTAATAAGAAGCCCTGAAATAAGCAAGGATGCATCGGAATTTGCTCAGGTTCCCGAAGTAAGGGAGAGGCTTTTATTACTTCAAAGAGAACTGGCTGCCAAAAGGCCTGTGGTTATGGATGGAAGAGATATAGGCTCAAAAGTTCTTCCGGATGCCTCTGTAAAGATATTTTTAACAGCTGATGTAAGGGTTAGAGCAGAGAGAAGATGTAAGGAACTTATAGAAAAGGGCGAAAAGGTTAATTTAGAAGACATTATGTCCGATATAAAGAGTAGGGATGAACAGGATATGAATAGAAAGGTATCACCGCTTATTCAGGCAAGTGATGCTGTGTTGGTTGATACATCTTCACTTAGTATTGATGAAGTGGTTGATACTATAATAAAAATAGCCTGTGATAAAAAAATCCTGATTTTATTTGATGTCTCTTAGAAAGGGAAACTATCTTTGGAAATTAAGGTTGCTAAGAATGCAGGTTTTTGTTTTGGTGTAAAGCGAGCTATTGAGCTCGTTAACAAACTTTCATCTGAAGGAAAGCCTGTATACACCTATGGAGATATTATCCATAATGAGAGTGTGGTAAAAGAGCTTGAAGAAAAGGGAGTAAGGGTTGTAGATGATTTGGATGAGTTAAAGAGCCTTGAAAAGGGAACTTTGGTCATAAGGTCACATGGCATACCTAAATCTGATTACGACAAGTTAAGCGAACTGGGAGTCAAACTTCAGGACGCTACCTGTCCCTTCGTAAAAAAAGATACACAAGCTCGCGAGGGAATACTCAGAGGATTCTGACAATCAGATTGTCATTGTAGGCTCAAGAAATCATCCGGAGATTATAGGTATAAAAGGCTGGTGTTTAACCGAGCCGGTTATCTTTGAAAACGTGGAAGAGGCCGAGGCTTATGAGGGAAATCCTTCGAAGAAACATGTTATTTTAGCTCAAACCACATTTAATTTAAATAAATTTCAAGATATAGTTGAAATTTTAGAGAAAAAGAGATATTATAGTATTGTTTTGAATACTATCTGCGATGCTACATCAAAAAGGCAGACCGAAACGGAGAAACTTGCAGGTGAAGCAGATGCTATGATAGTGGTTGGTGGCAAACATAGCTCCAACACCCAAAAAAATTATACGATATATGTATAAAAAAATGTGTTGATACTTACTACATACAGACACCTGAGGACTTGGACATAGGGAAACTAAGACTTTTTTTCGTTGCGTAGGTATTACAGCAGGGGCTTCAACCCCAAATAATATTATTGAGGAGGTTCGGACCAGAATGGCTGAAATGAGTTTTGAAGAAATGCTTGAGGAGTCTTTCAAAGACTACCAGACACAACGGAGAGGTGGTAGAAGGAACTGTAATAGCTGTTAAGGAAGATGAGATTATCCTTAACATTGGATATAAAAGCAGATGGAATTCTTACAAAGAGTGAATATTCCAACACTCCTACTGACCTTACAACTGTTGCTAAGGTTGGCGATAAGATGGAAGTTAAGGTACTTAAGCTTAATGACGGAGACGGACAGGTGCTTCTTACATATAAGCGCCTTGCTGCAGAGAAGGGAAATAAGCGTCTTGAAGATGCTTTCAACAACAAAGAAGTGCTTACAGCTAAGGTTAGCCAGGTGCTTAACGGAGGTTTAAGTGTTGTTGTTGATGAGGCTAGGGTATTCATACCTGCAAGCCTTGTATCAGATACTTACGAGAAGAATCTTGATAAGTACGCAGGCGAGGAAATTGAGTTTGTTATCAGCGAATTCAATCCTAAGAAGAGAAGAGTTATCGGTGATAGAAAGCAGATTCTTACAGCTAAGAAGAACGAGCTTAAGAAGGCTCTTTTTGAGAAGCTTGCAGTTGGACAGGTTGTTGACGGAACAGTTAAGAATGTAACAGATTTTGGTGCATTTATGAGATCTTGGCGGAGCAGACGGACTTCTCCATATCTCAGAGATGAGTTGGGGACATATCGAGAATCCAAAGAAGGTATTCAAGGTTGGCGATATGGTTAAGACCTTCGTTAAGGATATTCAGGGCGAGAAGATTGCTTTAAGCCTTAAGTTTGAGGATCAGAATCCTTGGGCTGGTGCAGAAGAGAAGTTTGCTGTAGGCACTATTGTTACCGGTAAGGTAGCTCGTATGACTGACTTTGGTGCATTTATTGAGCTTGAGCCTGGCGTAGATGCTCTTCTTCACGTATCACAGATTGCAGCTAATCATGTTGAGAAGCCAAGTGATGTACTTAAGACAGGCGAAGAAGTAACAGCAAAGGTTGTTGATTTTAACGCTGAGACAAAAGAAGATTTCACTTTCTATCAAGGCTCTTTTAGCCGGAACTGAAGAAAATGAAGAGAACGCTTCTGATGATTCTGTAGATAATCAGGCAGAATAATTTGCCGGTTTTGCTCAGCTTATGCAGTTAGATCTGTATGAGCTGGGCATTTTTAATGTGACAGGAAATTTCTACAAAATTACCTGTCACATTAAAATCTCTCCGAGGGATCGCACTGCGGCGGATAAGTAGATGTCGCGGGTGCGACACGCCGCAGGCGGTGAATCCTGCGAAGCAGGATTCTTTCTTGTGATATACACTTTTGGCACTTATAACTCGAATAATATACTAACATGGAGGTAAGTATGAGCGATTACGAGAGTTTTTAAAAAAAGCAGATATATACCTTGTCTTCAATTGATTTAGATGCTTATAAAGAAAAGCAGATGAAGAGAAGGATAGATTCTCTTATTGCAAAAAATGGATTTAAGACTTATGATGATTATGTAAAAGGATTGAAGACCGATAAAGACCTTTACGATGCGTTTATAAACTATCTAACTATAAATGTATCTGAATTCTGGCGTAATCCGGAGCAGTGGGCTATTCTTGAGAAGGACATTATTCCATATCTTATGAAGAAGGATGGAAAGAATATTAAAAATATGGAGTGCAGCCTGCTCGACAGGAGATGAACCATATTCTCTGGTTATGTTACTATTAAAATTTGTTCCACTTAACCAGATTAAGATAATTGCTACGGACATAGACAATCAGGTGCTTGAGAAGGCAAAGATGGGAGTATACAGCTATAACAGCGTTAAGGGCTTACCGAAGGAGCTTCTGGAGAAGCATTTCACCAAGCTTACAGCTACTTCTTACAAGATTAACGATGATATTAAGTCAAGAGTTGAATTTAAGAAGCATAATCTCCTTAAAGATCCTTATCCAACAGGTTGTTCTATGATAGTTTGCAGAAATGTAGTAATATATTTTACGGATGAAGCTAAAAATGAGGTATTTAAGAAGTTCCATTCAGTCTTAAAGCCTGAAGGTGTGCTTTTCGTAGGAAGTACAGAGCAGATTATCCAGTCTGCTGCTATAGGATTTAAAACCACAGTATTCGTTTTTTTCTATATCAAACAGTAAATAATAGACAGGTGGTAAAATAAATATGATTAAAGTTGCATTGGATGTTATGGGCGGTGATAATGCGCCTTATGAGATAGTTAAAGGAGCTGTTCTTGCTGTTAATGAGAATAAGGATCTTAAGGTTTATCTTGTAGGTCAGAGTGCGGTCGTTCAAGATACGCTTAACAGGTTAAGAGGAGAAGGCCTCGAAATAAACATGAATGCACTTGAAATAATAGAGGCGTCTGAGGTTATTACAAATGATGAGGCACCGGTTATGGCCATCAGAAAGAAGAAAGACTCTTCAATTTCTGTTGCGATGAGACTGGTGAAGGAAGAAAAGGCAGATGCCTTTGTCTCTGCCGGCTCTACAGGGGCTGTGCTTGTTGGAGGACAGCTCGTGGTAGGAAGACTTAAAGGAGTAGAACGTTCTCCACTTGCATCTCTCATACCTACACAGAAGGGCGTTTCCCTACTTGTGGATTGTGGTGCAAATGTAGACTCAAGATCTGCTCATCTTATACAATATGCGGTCATGGGTTCAATCTACATGGAAAATGTAATCGGTATTAAGAATCCCTAAGGTTGCCATAGTGAATGTCGGTGTAGAAGAAGAGAAAGGAAATGCGCTTGTAAAGGAAACCTTTCCTCTGCTCAAATCCCGTTCAGATATTAACTTTGTAGGGTAGTATTGAATCAAGGCAGATTCCTTATGGAGATGCGGATGTAATAGTATGTGATGCCTTTGTAGGTAATGCTATATTAAAGCTTTTTGAAGGAGTTGCTGCAGTTCTTCTTGAAGAAATCAAGAAGGGACTTTTAAGTACTACGATGAGTAAGATAGGAGCCATGCTATCAAAAAAGGCACTTAAAAACACATTGTCTATGTTTGATGCTACTAAACATGGCGGAGCCCCTATGCTTGGTCTTAATGGACTTGTAGTTAAGACTCACGGAAATGCAACACATAACGAAATTAAAAAAATGCTCTTATTCAGTGTATTAGCTTTAAAAATCAAGGAATTAACGATAAAATAAAGCAGTACTTATCAGAATAAGATGTTATAAAGGAGGAAATATGGAACTGGATAGAATTAAAGAAATTGTTGCGGGAGTACTTCACGTAGATGAAAAACAGTATAACTGCAGACACAAAAATTTGTAGATGATTTGGGTGCAGATTCACTCGATCTTACTTCCATCGTTATGGAAATAGAGGAGCAGTTTGGAATCGAAATTCCGGATGATGCTATTGCTTCTATTGTAACGGTTGGCGATGCTGTAGAAAAAGCTTGAAGAAGCTAGCGAAAGGTAAATAATACCAAATTTGAGTGCCCCGCCATATGTTTGCGGGGTATTTCATTTTGAAAGGTGGAAAAATAAGTTGAGTTTATTTATTAAACCTGAAAAAAAGCTGATAAAATTGAACAGACAATAGGATATGAGTTTAAGGACAGAAAGCTGCTTACAAAAGCGTTTTCTCACAGTTCATTTGTAAAATGAAAAAAACACCTTCCCAAGTCTGACTGCAATGAAAGAATGGAATTTTTGGGAGATGCAGTTTTGGAGTTAGCTACAAGTGAATTCCTTTTTAACAGACATAAGGAGATGCAGGAGGGAGAACTGACAAAGCTTCGTGCAAGACTTGTATGTGAACCTGCCCTAGCATATAGTGCAAGGGAAATAGGTCTGTCTGATTATTTGCTTTTAGGTCATGGAGAGGCTATAACCGGTGGAAGAAATAGGGATTCTATTCTTTCAGATGCACTTGAAGCGCTTATTGGTGCGATTTACCTTGACGGTGGTCTTACTAATGCAAAAGAGTTTATTGGAAAACATGTATTAAATGATATTGAGCATAAGAAACTCTTTTTTGATAGTAAAACTATCTTTCAGGAAATGGTACAGAGTGAAAACCTTGGTGTTATCCAATATAAGCTGCTTGATGAATACGGTCCTGATCACGACAAAAAGTTTAAGGAAGCTGTATACATCGGTGAATGTGAGTATGGTGTGGGAGAGGGACATACAAAGAAGGCTGCAGAACAGGTTGCGGCCTATTATGGAATTTTAAAACTAAAGGCTGAAAGAGGAGAAGATAGCGATGTACCTAAAAAGTGTTGAAATACAGGGGTTCAAATCCTTTTGCAAATAAAAATAGTCTTTTCCTTTGAAGGCGGAATAACCGGCATTGTCGGTCCAAACGGTAGTGGAAAAAGTAATGTAGCTGATGCAGTAAGATGGGTACTTGGTGAGCAGAGTGCAAAGCAGCTTCGTGGTGCAAAGATGGAAGATGTTATCTTCTCAGGTACGGAAATAAGAAAAGCACAGAGCTTTGCCTATGTTGCAATCACCATAGACAATTCAGATAAGGTACTTCCAATAGAATACGAAGAGGTGACTGTTGCAAGAAGGGTATACCGTTCAGGGGAGAGTGAATATCTTATCAATGGGCATAATTGCAGGCTTAAAGATGTAAGTGAGCTTTTCCTTGATACAGGTATTGGTAAAGAGGGTTATTCCATAATAGGGCAGGGACAGATTGAGAAAGATTATAAGCGGGCGACCTGAGGACAGGAGGGAGCTTTTTGATGAAGCAGCTGGAATAACCAAATTTAAGAAAAGAAAAGCTGAATCCATTAAGAATCTGGAAGAGGAAAGCGCTAATCTTGCCAGAGTAAATGATATAATGTCTGAGCTTGAAGGGCGTATAGGTCCTCTTGCGAGGCAGGCTGAGGCTGCAAAGTTATATCTTAGTTACAGAGATGATCTAAAGAAATATGAGATTATCAATTTTACCAACGAATATGACCATTTGGCTGATGCTAAAATCTAAAGGCAGAATCTGATAAGGCTTTGGCTGAAAACAATCTTAATGAGGCAAATACAAAGTATGAGGGCATAAAGGAAGAGTATGAGAAGCTTGAAGCCTTGTTAAATGAAAAAGTCAGGGATGATTGATGAAACTTCAAATCTCATAGCTGAGAATCAGGTTGCAAGAGAAAAAGGCTGATGGTGAACTTAAGCTTATAAAAGAGCAGATAAACTCCATAAACAAAAAAACTCTGAGAACAATGTAGAAAGGCTCAAACAGGCTCAGTTAAAAGCTTGATAACAGCACAAAAGAAGAGACCGAAGTTAACCTTAAACTTAATGAAACTTATTACGAAAGAAGATAACTTTGCAAAAGAAGAGTCCGAACTTAAAAGAGGAACTGGAGGCTAAACTTGGCTTAAAAAGCTAACCTTGAAAAAGGAAAGAGAATATAAAGCTTAACGAAAAAGGCGGGAAAAAGACAAAGAAAAAGGCTGAGGCTGCAGGTCAGATTGAGCTATATAAGGCAAATCTTGAACAGAATAAGATAAAAAAAGCTGGAGCTTAATCAGAAGATACTTAGAAATAAAGAAACAAAGCGATGGTCTTAAGTCTCAGTATGACTCTGCATCTGAAAAAGATTAATGAACTTACTGCAAATCTCTTAAAACTTGAGGCTGTAGAATCTGATGCCAAGGAGCTTATCGAAAAGCTTACAGGAGACAGAGCAAAGAAAGAAAAGGAAGTATCAGATAAGCAAAGGGTTATCCTTGGTGCAAAGGCTACACTTAATTCCCTTATGAATATGGCTGAAAAGTACGATGGATACGGCAATGCCGTAAAGCGTATAATGGAGCATAAGAGGGAAGAAACAGGAATCATAGGTGTTGTTGCTGACATTATAAAGGTTAAGCCAAAGTATGAGACAGCTGTAGAAACTGCAATTGGTGGTGCCATCCAAAATGTAGTCACTGACAAAGAGGCTACTGCAAAGCGAACCATTACCTGGCTTAAAGAAAATAAGCTTGGAAGGGCGACCTTTCTCCCTCTTGATGCTATGACACTACATAATCCTGGCAACTTCGGCGGTGCACTTAATGAAGAGGGGCATCATAGGGGTAGCTGCCTCCCTTGTTGAGTTTGAGCCTAAGTATGCAGGTCTTGTAAACCATATCCTAGGACGTACCCTTGTAGCTGACAATATGGACTCAGCTACAAGAATAGCCAGAAAATACAGGTATTCCTTAAGAATAGTTACCCTAGATGGAGAGCAGCTAAGTCCCGGAGGCTCTATCTCAGGTGGTGCATTTAAAAACTCTAGTAATCTGCTTGGAAGAGCAAGAGAAATTGAGGATAAGAAGGAAGGACTTGTTTTTCTTGAAAATGAGTATGAAGAGCTTAAAAAGGAGCTTGAAGGTATTAGATCTTCGCTATCTGATACTAAGCAGAGTCTTGCCATTTACAAGGAAAACATGTCTGAACTTAAGGTTAGTCTTAATACAGAAATAAATGCAAGAAAGCAGCTTGAGCATAGAATAGCTGAGACTGAACAAGTGCTTAACGAGATTAAGCTTGATGGTATTAATCTTGATAAAGAGCGTGACTTTACGGAAAAAGAAATAGAAAGACTTAGTGCCATAATTGCTTCTGACGATAAAAAAATGAAGCGCAGTCTGTAGAACTTGATGATATTTATTTAAGAAAATTGAAGAGACAGACAGGTTAGTAGCTGAGATTAGTGCAAAAATCAATCAGTCTAAGATAGCTGAAAGTACTGTACTTACTGAGAAGAACTTCATAAATGAAAATCTTGTAAGAATAAACAGAGATAAGCAATCTGCTAATGAAGAGATTGAGGAACTTAAGAAGCAGAACGAAGAAATTGAAGTTAGCCTTAAAGAAAAAAGCAGACTGAAATCGAGAAGCTTATAGGTGAAATTGAAAACCTCGCTGTAGAAATTGAAGCGGCTGAGAGAAAAGAAAAAAAGCTCTTATTACAGAGAAAGATGCGATATCAGGAAGCCACAAGTCCTTCTTTAACAAGCGTGAAGAGATAGCTGAGCTTAGGGCGAGTCTTGATAAAGAAGTGTACAGGCTAGGAGGAATCATAGAAAAGGCTGATGCTAACCTTGAATCAATGGTTAACTATATGCTTGAGGAGTACGGTGTAACGTATTCTGAGGCTGTTAAGAATAAGGTTGATACTGATGAAGAATATTCAAGCTTCACCCTTAAGAAGATGATTAACAATCAAAAGAATCTCATAAAAGAGCTTGGAAATGTCAATATAGGGGCTATTGAGGAGTACAGGGAAGTAGGCTCAAGATATGAGCTTCTTAAAACTCAGGCAGAGGACATAATAAAGGCTGAGGATGCCTTAAGAGTGGTTATTGAAGAGCTTGATAGAAGGATGAGAGAGCAGTTTGATGAACGCTTTAAGGATATAAATGAGCAGTTTAACCTTGCCTTTGAAGAGCTGTTCGGAGGTGGTAAGGGTAGGCTTGAGCTTACAGAAGGAGAGGATATTCTTGAAGCAGGAATTAAGATAATAGCTCAGCCACCGGGAAAGAAGCTTCAGAATATGATGCAGCTTTCAGGCGGTGAAAAGGCTCTTACGGCTATTGCACTTCTTTTTGCCATTCAGAACCTTAAGCCATCACCATTCTGTCTCCTTGATGAGATAGAAGCTGCTCTTGATGACTCAATGTAACCAGATTTGCGGATTATCTACATAAGCTAACAAAAGAACACCCAGTTCATAGTTATTACACATAGAAGAGGTACTATGAATGCCGCAGACGTACTCTACGGAATAACCATGCAGGAAAAAGGGCGTATCTACCATGGTTTCGGTTAACCTTATAGACGCAGATATAAAGTAGAAAGGGATGAGATAATGGGATTTTTCAGTAAACTTGCAGAAGGACTTACAAAAACCAGAAACAACATCATGAATAGTGTCTCCAACATCTTTACGGGGCACGACATAATAGATGATGATTTTTATGAAGAGCTTGAAGAAACTCTTATAATGGCGGACCTTGGAATAACTACAACTACCTCTGTGATTGAGAACTTAAAGGACAAGGTGAAGGAGCTAAAGATAAAGGATCCTGCTGACTGTAAGAAGTTACTTATGGACAGTCTTAAGGAGCAGATGCAGGTAAAGCCTGATGCTTATGATTTTGAAAAATAAAAAAAGTCTGTTGTCCTTATGATAGGTGTAAACGGAGTTGGTAAGACTACATCTGTAGGAAAGCTTGCAAGTCAGCTTAAGAACTCCGGAAAGAAGGTTCTGGTTGCCGCTGCCGATACTTTTAGGGCAGGAGCCATAGAGCAGCTTACTGAATGGGCGAGGCGTTCAGAGGTAGAGCTCATTGCACAGAGTGAGGGCAGCGATCCTGCCGCTGTTGTATTTGATGCAGTAAATGCTGCAAAGGCACGTAATGTAGATGTGCTTATCTGTGATACCGCAGGCCGTCTTCACAATAAAAAGAACCTTATGGACGAGCTTAATAAGATATATAGAATTGTGAGCAAGGAATATCCTGAAGCGGCAGTTGAGACTCTTGTAGTTGTAGATGGTACAACCGGTCAGAATGCTAAAGAACAGGCAAGGCAGTTCTCAGAAGCAGCTCCTGTAAACGGTATAGTGCTAACCAAGCTTGACGGTACTGCAAAAGGCGGTATAGCAATAGCTATAGAGTCTGAGCTTAGCATACCCGTTAAGTATATTGGAATAGGTGAGAAGATAGATGACTTGCAGAAGTTTGATGCAGAAGAGTTTGTGGAAGCTTTGTTTAATGTTGAATAATATAACCATAAATTATAGGTAGTATAATGAGAAACTGCATAGACACAGGTAAATTATACTGGTAAAAGCTGAATTAAAGTGATACAATGTTTTAAGTCAGCTTAGGGTAGTGGAGAAAGAGAAATAAATAGCAGACAGGCTATCCTCTATGCAACTGGGGGATAGCCTGTGATTTGTCTTTGACAATTATAAGTTTCCGCTTGGTAACTGTTGGATTAGCCAATATCCTTCAGTCATCTAAGTTGATTATAAACCAATCTTGCAATTTATGCAAGTAGGTTTTAGGAAAAGGGGCAGTAATTTGCCTCTTTTCTTATCTAAAACAAGAATGAAAGAGGTAATTATTATGATGACACTGGAGAAATTTGAGGAAGCTGCTGAAGCAGTGAAGAAAGTTGTTAACCCAACAAAAGCTTGTGTATAGTGAGTATTTTTTTCTGCTCAGAGTGGTAATAAGGTGTATCTTAAGCCTGAAAATATGCAGTATACAGGTGCTTACAAGGTTAGGGGAGCATACTATAAGATAAGTACTCTTTCTGAAGAAGACAGGAATAAGGGGCTGATTACAGCTTCTGCAGGTAATCACGCTCAAGGTGTGGCTTATGCTGCCAAACTATTTGGTGTAAAAAGCGATAGTTGTTATGCCTACAACGACACCTCTTATTAAGGTAAACCGCACCAAGTCATACGGTGCAGAGGTAATTCTATATGGTGATATCTATGACGAGGCCTGTGCCTATGCTCTTAAACTTGCGGGAGAAGATGGAATGACATTTATACATCCCTTTGATGATGAGGTAGTGGCTACAGGACAGGGTACTATAGCAATGGAAATCTTTAAGGAACTTCCAACTGTGGACTATATCCTTGTTCCAATAGGCGGAGGCGGTCTCTGTGCAGGAGTATCCACCCTTGCGAAAATGCTTCATCCAAATGTGAAGATAATAGGTGTAGAACCTGCAGGAGCAGCCTGTATGAAGGCTTCTCTTGAGGCAGGAAAGGTAACCAGTATCAAGAAGGTAGAGACTATCGCAGACGGTACAGCCGTAAGGACACCGGGAACCAATGTATTTCCATATATCAAAAGAAAAATGTTGATGAAATAATTACAATAGAGGATGAAGAACTTACACTCAACTTCCTTGATATGATAGAGAATCACAAGATGGTGGTTGAGAATTCAGGCCTGCTCACTGTTGCTGCGATAAATAAGCTTGGCGTAACGGGAAAGAAGGTCGTATCCATCATTAGTGGTGGTAATATTGATATAATTACAGTGTCTTCAATGGTTCAGCATGGACTTAGACAAAGAGGCAGGATATTTACGGTGTCTGTACTTCTACCTGACCGTCCGGGCGAACTTGCAAGGGTATCTGAGGTAATAGCTGAGCTTAAGGGTAATGTCATCAGGCTTGAGCACAACCAGTTCGTAAACATTAACAGAAATGCGGCTGTGGAGCTCATTATCACTATGGAGTCCTATGGTATGGAGCATAAGAAGGAAATCATTGACGGACTGGGTAAGAAGGGCTACAAGCCAAGAGAGGTGCAGTCAAAGGGAAGCCTTAATTAGCAGGATTTGCACTTGCTTTTACTATGCATCATTCATGAAAAAGGAGAATAAATGGGATATTTAAGCACTATCACATATGCAATGATACTGTTTCCAATTTTAGCGTTATTTATAACACTGCCTTATATGGTGATTAACTATCGTAAATATGGTTCTGTAAATAAGCTTCGTACCTTGATTTTTATATTCGTTTATATTGTATTTACTAACCATATATCTCTTGGTTATTTTACCTCTGCCTGATAGAGACAGTGTTCACCACAGCTACACGGATATGCTTAATTTGCTTCCTTTTTCTTTCGTTTTAGACTTTATAAATGAAAGCCCGCTTATTTTGTCTAAGCCTGCTACCTGGCTTATGGCACTAAAACATCCAACTTTCTATGTGCCAGCCTTTAATGTCCTTATGTTAATACCATTTGGAGTATATTTAAGATACTATTTTAAGTGCAACTTTAAGAAGACAGTGTTTTTAACTGCTCTCCTTAGCTTATTCTTTGAGCTGACTCAATTATCAGGTCTCTACTTTATATATCCGGGACCATTCCGTCTCTGTGATATAGATGACATTATACAAAACACAACAGGAGGCTGTATTGGCTATGCCCTGGGTTGGTTTGCCGTTAAACTTCTTCCATCAAGGGATAATATAGATGAGAAGTCGCTTGAGGCAGGGGTTAGGGTTTCCGGAATTCGTATCTGCCTTTCGCTCATCATTGATACCTTTATTGTATCCATCCCTTATAGCATCTCAAATACAACGCTTCCTTTTTCTATGTTTATAGCTATATATTTTACCATAATACCTTTATATAACGGCAAAACTCTAGGAAGTGCTTTACTTAGATTTGGGCTTGTTTTTGAGAAAAATAAGTGGATAGGTACGATTTTAAGAGGATTATTACTAACAGTATACTTCTACCTCATTCCTTTAGGATTACAGAATATGATGTATGAGTTTAATAAATATGCGGATTCGCTTTTATATATTGCTTTATTCTTAATTACTTTTTTTGATATTAATAATATTTTTGGATATTTACTATTGCAATAGTGTTATTAAATAAACGCTTTTTATTCGACCGTTTATCTCGTGCCGGATATAGAAGTACGGTAAGAAACCAATAAGTGTTACCTTAGCTGCATTTTATTATCTACACCCAATAAGTCCTTGAAATTCTAACCTAATAGGTCTAGACTATAGTTAATACACTCTAAAGGAATAAGGATAATGGAAGACGAGAATAGGAAGTTATTAAGGACTATACTAAACATGGCCTGGCCCGCTATCTTAGAGGCTGTATTCTTTTCGCTCACAGCCCTCATAGATTCATACATGGTAAGCGTACTTGGTGAAAATGCAGTAGCAGGTGTTGGCATTACTGCCCAGCCTAAGTTTTTGGGACTTGCTATCTGTTTTGCCGCAAATGTAGCTATAGCTGCCCTTGTAGCAAGAAGGTATGGGCAGAAAAATAGAAAGGATGCCAATAGGATTGTCTTTACCGGAGTGTTTTTTGTTACTGTGGCTACTGTATTTATAAGCCTAATTTCGGTTACTTTTACAGGAACTATAATGGACTTATGTGGTGCAACTTCTGATACCAGGGAATATGGCGAAACATATTTTAGGATAATAATGGGTGGCATCATTTTTAATGTGCTTCAGATGAGCATAAATGCTGCACAAAGAGGCATAGGTAATACCAAAATAACTATGCGCACCAATGTGGTAAGCAATGTAATAAATATAATTTTTAATTATCTTTTAATAGGAGGTAATCTGGGTTTTCCAAAGCTTGGTATAGCGGGAGCCGCAGTAGCTACCGTCCTCGGTACAGTTGTTGCCAGTGTGATGAGCATAGCATCAATTATGAAGAAAGACTGCTTTATCAATATAGGTTATATGATAGCGGAAAAAGATAAAAGCCCAACTCTTTACCTGTCTTAAAAAAATATAACCTCAGTTGGCTATAGCGTGTTCTTAGAGCAGTTGCTTATGAGGATAGGATTTATGTCAACAGCTATAATGGCAGCCAATCAGGGTACTTCTCAAATGGCTGCTCATCAGGTAAGTATGCACCTTTTAAGCCTTTCTTATTCCTTTGGAGACGGAATTCAGTCTACAGTTGTAGCATTAATTGGCAAGAGTCTTGGCGAGGAAAAACCTGAACTGGCTAAAAAATACGGAGTTATCTGTAGAAAGTTTGCAATTCTGATAGCTGCTGTTTTTAGCTGTAGTTTACTTTTTGCCGGAAGTAGGAGCATTTATTCCTTGTTCTTTGACAATCCTGAAGTAATCAATATTGGAATTACCATAAGCCATGTGCTGATAGCTGCAATTATCTTCCAAATACCAAGCGTGGTCTATGTGGGTGCTCTAAGAGGAGCAGGAGATACCCTTTATACTGCAATAACCTCTACCATAAGTGTAACCATAATAAGAACATCGGTATCTTACTTTTTTGGTTATGTGCTAGGCATGGGGATAGTGGGTATATGGTTTGGTATAGTCGGGGATCAGTGCAGCAGGTTCATTTTTCTCGGAAATACGCTTTCAGACAGGGTAAATGGACAAAAATTAAGATATAGCTAGACAATATGTGCATACACAGTAAGTTTGAAAACAGATAAGCAGAAGATATAAGTAAGCAGCCATTTTTTTGCAAAAAATGAGCGGATTACGAATATTTTTGCAAGGATTGCTAAAGCTGCGCTGTAGCAATCCTGTATCATTGGGTGTCAAATACTTTTGACACCCACATCATTTTAAGCATAGATAAGAAAGATTAGAAAAGATAAGAATATAATTTGGATAATTAAGGGTGTTTTAATGAAGATAATAGCTAGAATACAGTCAGACTTCAAAGGATAAAGTTGGGATTCCAAGGCAAAGTGGCCTTGTAAATGAGCTAACAGCTAAGATAGTATTTTGAGCCTGAATATAGAAATATCGATGCATTTAAGGGACTAAGAGGGTTTAACTATATCTGGCTTATATGGGAGTTTTCTGAAACTATTACAGATACCTTTAAGGCAAGTGTAAGGCCTCCGAGGCTGCCTAGGAATGAACATTTGGGGAGTATTTGCAACGAGGTCTCCATACCGACCTAACCCAATAGGACTATCAAGTGTAAGGCTGATATCTGTTGAAGAGACTGAAAATGGCCCTGTACTTACAGTAGGAGGAGCTGATTTGCTGGATGGAACACCGATATATGATATAAAGCCCTATCTGCCTTATGCAGACTGTCATACAGACGCTCTTTCAGGCTATACGGAGACTACCAAAAGTACATAAGCTTCAAGTTGAGGGCAGATAACTTAGAACTTGATAAGGTAAGCGAAGATAAAAGAGAGGCTTTTGATAAATGTCCTTGCTGAGGATCCAAGACCGTCATATCAAAACAGTGATGAATCAAGGGTATATGGCTTAAGGTTTGCTTCTTATGAGGTAAAGTTTAAGGTAATAGGAGACAAAGCTTAGAATACTTAAAAATAACTACTGCTGTAGAATAAAATTATTCTACAGCTATAAGAAAAATTATAATAATTGGTTGCCGTTATTATATTTTAAAAAGGTCTTTCATTTTCCTGTAGAATATATTATTATAGTAGACGCGGACACAAGATATTGTATCATACAACTGTAGTTCAACAATAACTTGTATTTAAAAACCGCCGAAATCTGCCTATAGTGGGCGTTTTGAACGGAAATTATATCTGAGGGAGTGTGGAAGTCGTGAAGATTATCAAAAAGAAGTGGTCAGGAAAACACCTTTGACGGGAATAAAATCACTGTAGCTGTAAGAAAGGCAAATAAAGAAGTTGATGATAACCTTAGGCTTACAGAGGATGAAGTACTTGGCATTACTGAGAGTGTTACTAAGGTATGCTCTGGTATGAGCAGGGCTCTTAGTGTTGAAGAGATACAGGACTTAGTAGAAAACGAACTTATGAAGACCGGTAAAAATGAGGTTGCCAGAAAGTACATTACATACAGATATAAGAGAGCTTTGGTTCGTCAGGCCAATACTACAGATGACCAGATTCTAAGTCTTATCGAATGTGATAACGAAGAGGTTAAACAGGAGAATTCCAACAAAAACCCTACAGTTAACAGTGTTCAGAGAGACTACATGGCAGGTGAGGTAAGTAAGGATATTACCAGAAGATTCTTACTTCCTGAAGATATAGTAAGGGCACACGAAGAAGGTATTATACATTTTCATGACAGCGATTATTTTGCACAACACATGTATAACTGCTGCCTTGTAAATCTTGAAGATATGCTTCAAAACGGTACAGTTATATCTGAGACTATGATTGAAAGACCTAGAAGCTTTTCAACAGCCTGCAATATTGCTACTCAGGCTATTGCTCAGATAGCAAGTAATCAGTATGGCGGACAAAGTATAACACTTAGCCACCTCGTACCTTTTGTAGATGTAAGCAGACAGAAGTACCGTGTGGAGGTAGCAAAGGAATTTGCCGCAGCCGGAGTTGAGCTTGATACAGAGAAGATTGAAAAGGTTGCTGAGCTAAGAGTACGTGAAGAAGTTAGACGAGGAGTTCAGGTTATACAGTATCAGGTTATTACCCTTATGACAACCAACGGTCAGGCACCTTTCATTACTGTATTTATGTATCTGAATGAAGTACCTGAGGGTCGTACCAGAGATGACCTTGCCCTTGTGATAGAGGAAATGCTCAATCAGCGTATGCAGGGAGTTAAGAATGAGAAGGGAGTATGGATTACCCCTGCTTTCCCTAAGCTTATATATGTACTTGAAGAGGATAACGTAGGCAAGGACAGTAAGTATTATTATCTTACTGAGCTTGCAGCAAAGTGTACTGCTAAACGCCTTGTGCCTGACTATATATCTGAGAAGATTATGCTCAGGGAAAAGGGTGATGTTTATCCTTGTATGGGTTGCCGTTCTTTCCTTACACCTGATAGATTTACAGATGAGGGAGTAGGCAATATAGCTAAGGCTAAGAACTATGATGAAAAATAAACATAAATACTACGGAAGATTCAATCAGGGTGTTGTAACCATCAACCTTGTTGATGTTGCCTGCTCATCTAAGAAAAATGAAGTAGATTTTTGGAGAATCCTTGATGAGCGTCTTGAGCTTTGCCACAGAGCACTTAGAGCAAGACATGATAGGCTTCTTGGGACACTTTCTGATTCTGCGCCTATTCTATGGCAGAATGGTGCCATAGCAAGACTTGCTAAGGGAGAGAAGATAGATGAGCTCCTTTATAGCGGGTATTCAACCATTTCCTTGGGATACGCAGGTCTATATGAGATGACAAAGTACATGAAGGATGCAAGCCATACTTCGCCAGAGGGTAAGGAATTTGCTCTTAAGGTTATGGAGAAGTTAAATGAGGCTTGTAATAAGTGGAAGAAGGAAGAAAATATTGATTATTCAGTATACGGTACTCCTCTTGAATCAACCACTTACAAGTTCTCTAAAGTGTTTACAAAAGAGATTTGGACTTATTGAAGGAGTTACTGACAGAAACTATATTACCAATAGTTATCATGTACATGTATCAGAGAAGATTGATGCTTTTTCAAAGCTTAAGTTTGAGTCCGACTTCCAGAAGCTTTCTCCGGGTGGAGCTATAAGCTATGTGGAAGTACCTAATATGAGCAACAATGTAGAGGCTGTAATCTCTATTATGCAGTATATTTATGACAATATCATGTATGCTGAGTTGAATACAAAGAGTGATTACTGTCAGTGCTGTGGCTTTGATGGAGAAATCAAGATTGTTAATGATGAAGATGGCAAGCTTGTTTGGGAATGCCCAAATTGCGGTAATAAAGACCAGGATAAGATGAATGTTGCAAGACGTACCTGTGGTTATATCGGTACTCAGTACTGGAATCAGGGACGTACACAGGAGATAGCGGAGAGAGTTCTTCATTTATGATGAATTATTGTGAAATAAAATACTTTGACATAGCCAATGGACCCGGGAGTGAGGACCAGCCTCTTTGTAAGTGGCTGTACTCACCACTGTAAGGGCTGTTTCAATGAAATGGCTTGGGATTTTAACTCAGGCAAAGAATATACTACCGATGTAGAAGGGGAGATTATATCTTCCCTTTCTCCATCATTTATAGCAGGCCTTACCATTCTTGGCGGAGAGCCTATGGAAGTCCGTAATCAGAGCGGGGTAGCAGGACTTATTAAGCGGATTAAAGCTGATTTACCTGAAAAGTCTATTTGGCTATTTTCAGGATATACCTTCGAAGAGCTACTTGACGTTTCAAATTCCCGCTGTCATGGTGAGCACACTATGGATATTCTTAACAATATAGATGTACTTGTAGACGGTAAGTTCGTACTTGAGCTTAAAGATTTGAGCCTGAAGTTTAGAGGAAGCTCTAACCAGCGTATCATTGATATGAAGAGGAGCTTGGAAAAATGAGAGAGTAGTTCTCTCTGAGTACATGGAGAAATAAGTAGAAAAATAAAAAAAGAAGAGTCTGTCCCACTTATTGTAAATGGGATAGGCTCTTTTAAGTCTTATAAAACTAATCTGATAGTTGAACGCATTTATTACAGCATTATTTTTTTGGAGTGTTTCAAAATAATAAATTCATTTGCATGCAAGTTTGCACAGAGATTTTACACTTTAGACACCTTTGTAATAATATGTTTTAGCACAGACCTGAAGATAGCTGATAAGCTCTCCTTAGAGTCCAAAAACCTTGTCATTCACAAGGGTATATATGGTTTTATCTGAATAATCAGCCTTGAATACAGGAAGAAAGCCTGACTCAGGCAGCTTTTATAAAGGAGCCTCTGCCTTGTATAGCAGTTAGAAGCTGAAGCCTTTACTTTATTTTCTTTATCCACAAAGGTTGCCAGACTCTTATGTATTACCATGTCCTCTTTAGGGAGATAGTAGTAGTTTTTTTATAGTCCTTTGTAGAACAACTTAAGCTCAGTTTCATAGATATCTAAGGGTCAATATCTATCCTGTTTAGCCGTGCTCTGATCAATGAAAAGCAACAGGAAAAAGTCATCCTCACTAAGCTCATCTTTCCTTAGAATATCGAAAGTCGACCTTTCGCTGATAAGCTGATAATTTACCTGTTGTCAGTCATTTACAACACAGTCAATATCAAGCGTCATCACCTGAATTTAATAAGTAGTTTCAAGTTCTTTTTATGAAAGTTATAGAGCTTTGTAAGTCTTAGCTAAAATCCTACTAAATCATCACTGTTGTGTAAATATCAGAGTCATTGTATATCTCTTCTTTTTCAGATGAATCACTAAATCTTAGCTTTAAATACTTAGAATACCACTCCATGAGCTCGCCCTCCCTGAGTATTTGTCCTCCCTTAAGATACCAAGATAGTTTCTCAACATCCTTTTTGTTTCAGTCCGCTTTAATCCAAGAAAACTTCCTATAGGAAGCAAAACACCCTATAGAAAGTCAATAATCTCATACTTTATAAGACTGAAAATGTGAGACTATGTTTTCTCGTATTTTTTTCGTGAGATATGGGTAGGTCAAAGGTAGTTCCATTGTAGCAAATTAGGTATTTTTTTTATCTTTTATAAAAGTCTGAAAAAGGCGGATAGTGCCTCTTTTTTTCAGCACTTCTTATCCTCAGCAAACCACTGAATCAATTGCCATTCCCCTCTTTAAAAGTATATGCAGCCAATGAGGGTAAAGAGCAGTGACATCAGCAGAAAAAAGCCTGTGGTTTCTATATCAAAAATAAACTGTCTTTCTCTGAGCTAATGCCAATTGGAGTCTTAAAAGCAATTATCAATGGGCTTTTTGTTCTATTATCATAACTTTCATCCTTTAGGTGTTTTTAGTTTGCAGATTTATTATAGCAGAAATGATTGATTTGTAGCAAGGTTTTTCAAGGTAAGTGCAATGTCATGTTGCATTTAAGCCACAAAACTACAAACGGGTATCTGATAAAAACCATCAAGAATAATGGCTTGAAAAAAATGATATTAAATGATAAAAATATTAAGATGACTTTAAATGACAATACCCCTATGGAGGATTAGATATGAAAGCTTATGGAGTTAATGAATTAAGAAGGATGTTCCTTGAGTTTTTTTGAGAAAAAAAGGACATCTCAAGATGAACAGTTTTTCACTTGTACCACATAATGATAACAGTTTGCTTATTATAAATTCGGGTATGGCACCACTTAAGCCTTATTTTACCGGACAGGAGATTCCACCTTCTAAAAGAGTCTGTACCTGTCAGAAATGTATCCGTACAGGAGATATAGACAATGTAGGTAAGACAGCAAGACATGGTACCTTCTTTGAGATGCTTGGAAACTTCTCCTTTGGAGATTATTTTAAGGAAGAGGCTATTCCTTGGGCTTGGGAGTTCCTTACTGAGACAGTAGGTATTCCTGCTGACAGACTTTATCCATCAGTATATGTGGATGACAATGAGGCGTATGAAATCTGGAATAAGAAGATGAATATCTCTCCTGAGAGAATATTTAAGTTTGGCAAAGAGGATAATTTCTGGGAACATGGCTCAGGTCCTTGCGGCCCTTGTACAGAGATATACTTCGACAGGGGAGAGAAGTATGGCTGTGGAAAGCCTACCTGTACTGTTGGCTGCGACTGCGACAGGTATATGGAAGTATGGAATGTTGTATTTTCACAGTTTAATAATGATGGTAAGGGACATTATACAGAGCTTGAACAGAAGAATATCGATACTGGTATGGGACTTGAGAGACTTGCTGTAGCTGTACAGGATGTAGATTCCATCTTTGATGTGGATACTCTTTTGGCTCTTAGAAATAAGGTTTGTGAAATAGCAGGAAAGAAATATAAGGAAAACGAGAAGAATGATGTTTCTATCCGTGTAATTACTGACCATATCCGCTCTGCTACCTTTATGATATCTGACGGCATTATGCCTTCTAACGAAGGTAGAGGCTATGTGCTTAGAAGAATAATCAGAAGGGCAGACAGACATGGTAAGCTACTTGGTATAGATGGAGCCTTTCTTGTAGGTCTTGCTAAGGCTGTGATTGCAGGAAGTAAGGATGGTTATCCTGAGCTGGCTGAAAAGCAGGATTTTATTCTAAGTGTAATTGAGCAGGAAGAAGAGAAGTTTGAAAAGACCATAAATCAGGGACTTGAGATACTTGATGGTATTCAGAAGGATATGGAGGCTAAGGGCGTTAATACTATGTCAGGAGAAGATGCCTTTAAGCTTTATGATACATACGGCTTCCCTATAGACTTAACCAAGGAAATCCTTGAAGAAAAGGGCATGGACATAGACGAAGAAGCCTTCAAGCAGGCTATGAAGGTGCAGAAGGATACTGCAAGAAATGCTAGGAAAACCACCAGCTATATGGGGGCTGATGCTACTGTTTATGAGCAGATTGATCCTGCTATTAACTCCGAGTTTATCGGTTATGACAGGACTGAGGCTGAGGGCAAAATTGTGGCCCTTGTAAGCGTAAGTTCTGAGGAAGATGGAGAGGAAAGTGCTGTATCAGAGGCACTTACAGATGGAATGACAGGAGCTATAATCACAGATGTAACGCCATTTTATGCTACAAAGGGCGGACAGCTAGGAGATATAGGTGTAATTACGATTGGAGATTCTGTATTTGAAGTAAAGGATACTACACCTGTAGCAGGTTCTAAGATAGCCCATATAGGTCAGGTTGTAAAGGGAATGTTTAAGAATGGTGATAAGGTTACCCTTAAGGTGGATGAGGATAACCGTATGTCAACCTGTAGAAACCACAGTGCTACCCACCTTTTACAGAAGGCTCTTCGTGAGGTACTTGGAACTCATGTTGAGCAGTCAGGTTCTTATCAGGATGCAGGTAGAACCAGGTTTGATTTCAGCCATTTCAAGGCTATGACACCTGAGGAGATTAAGGCTGTTGAAAGGCTTGTTAATGACAAGATAGCAGAGTCGCTTCCAGTTGATACCAAGGTTATGTCTATTGAAGATGCTAAAAAAAGCGGTGCAATGGCTCTCTTTGGCGAGAAATACGGAGACGAGGTTCGCGTTGTAGGCATGGGAGAATTCTCAAAGGAATTCTGCGGCGGTACCCATGTTAAGAATACTGGAATGATAGGACAGTTCAAGATTATTTCTGAGAGTGGTGTAGCTGCGGGAATCAGAAGAATTGAGGCTATTACAGGTCACAATGTAATAAAGCACTATGAGAATCTTGAAAATTCTATCGCTGAGGCAGCAAAGATCATTAAGGCAAGCCCTGATAAGCTTGTAGAGAAGGCTAAGCACCTTATGGAGGAGATTAAGGCTCTTCAAAGTGAGAATGAATCACTTAAGAATAAGGCTGCCAAGGAGGCACTTGGCGATGTTATGGACAAGGTAGTTGAAATCGGAGGAGTTAAGGTTCTCTCCGTAGAAATACCTGAAACTGATGGAAATGAGCTTAGAACTCTTGGAGATGAGCTTAAGAATAAACTAGGTGAAGGGCTTATCTTCCTTGCTTCGGCAAAAGACGGCAAGGTGAATCTTGTTGCTATGGCTACAGATGGTGCCGTAAAGGCAGGAGTTCACGCAGGCAACCTTATAAAGGCAGTTGCACCGATAGTAGGTGGCGGCGGTGGCGGAAGACCTAATATGGCACAGGCAGGCGGAAAACTTCCTGAAAAGATAGGTCAGGCTGTTGAAGCTGTCAAAGATGAGGTTAAAACACAGTTAGGTGCTTAATTTTTATACCCACATCATATATTAACATAAATAGAAAGTCACTATAATTAAGGTTTAACTATATTTATAGTGACTTTTTTAATAGGAGTTTATATGTCGCTTTCGAGCCTGTTTTTTTGTACTTTGTTTTCTGCCTATTATGGCAATGATATACTTTACTACAACTGTAGTTGGATATAAGAATAGAATTATCTTGTTTTTTTCTCTGCTCTTTTATTCTTTTGGTGGAGTTGGATACCTCATCCTGCTTATGTTAATGACAGCTATAGGATGGGTTTCAGGGGTTAAAATAGAAGCCTCACCTGATATAAAAACCAAAAAGAAATGGCTTGTATCCTCAGTTATTATCTTTGTTTTGGTGCTTGGCATTTTTAAGTATACTAATTTCTTTGCAGGCACAGTTACTTCTATAGCAGGAATAAACTGGAAGCTACTTACCTTTGCTCTTCCCATGGGTATATCTTTTTATACATTTAAGCTTATTTCATACGTGGCTGATGTTTATATGGGAAAATGCAGTGCAGAAGAGCATTACAGTGTTTTACTTTTATACACATCGATTTTCCCTCAGGCTTTGCAGGGACCAATAGAGAGATACAAGGATATTCAAACTGAGATATATAATAGAGAGGTAAGGGCTTATGACATATCTGAGGGCATTTACAGATTTGCCGTAGGGCTTGCCAAAAAGACTATACTAGCTGACCATATTGGAGAGCTTGCTAACACACTATCACCTGTTACCGATTCTATATCAGGAGCTACAACAGTCGCAGTTTGGGTTGGCTCCCTTTGCTATGCTATGCAGCTATATCTTGATTTTTCTGCTTATACCGATATGGCAATAGGAGTTGGCCGTATACTGGGATTTCATTTTCCTGAAAATTTCAATTATCCTTATGCCGCTACCTCTATTAAAGATTTTTGGAGAAGATGGCATATAACTCTTAGCAGTTTTTTCAAAGATTATGTGTACATACCTTTAGGAGGAAACAGGGTAGGGCTTTTTAGAACGAGCTTTAATCTTCTTGTAGTATGGATGCTTACCGGACTCTGGCATGGTGCCAGCTGGAATTTTGTACTTTGGGGATTGTTTTATCTTCCTTTTATTGTTATTGAAAAATTGGTGGAAAAAGATGGAATTTCCTGTGTTACCGAGGCTTTTTTTAGACATATAATTGCTGTATTTATTATTAATTTTTGGCTGGCTGCTTTTTAGGTATAGCGATATAAATCAGCTTAGGGAAGTAATTTCTATCTACCTCGGTATTAAAAAGCAATGGATTTAGCATATCTACTGTAAATATCAATATACTGAATAATATTTTTCTTGATTATAACCTGCACCTTAGCCTGTACACCTATATTTAGCCTCGTGGGTAAAAAGATATCTGCCATAGCTGAAGAAAGAAAGGGTGTAGCAGGATTTTTATCAGGGAACACGTACCATATTCTGCCTTATTTTACTGTTGTTATCCTTGGCTGCAATGGCAGGAAACAGCTTCACACCATTCCTTTATAATCAGTTTTAAGCCGAGTTAAGGAGATTATATGAACGAAATAAACATTTGGCATAAGATAAGAATAGCACTTATGTCTATAACTGTTATGGTTTTTTTATGATAATAGGATTTTTAATATTCATTAGACCTACCGAGTCTGAACTTGAGAAGAGAAAACTTGCAGTATTTCCAAGTCCTACCATTATCTCTGTACTAGATGGAAGTTTTTTTAAGGATATAGCTGCCTGGTATGCAGATACCTATCCTTTAAGGGAGAAGATGATTGCATTTCAGTCTGATACAGAAGAACTCTATGGAATAAGAGATACTGTAATCTATGGTGATACAGGGCAGACTGCTGATGTTATACCGGAGGGAGATGGAGAGGCTGCTCCTATTATATCTGATATTGAGGTAGAAGATAGTGCCACTGGTAATGCCTCAAGTGAGATTTTATCTGCCGAAAATATCAACTCTCCTGATGAAGATAATGTTAATAACTCTTCAACCTCCGCAGTAAAGGATATATCAGATAATGCGGCAGCCTCCGGTAGTCAAGAGAGCTTAAATAGTTCCGATGAAAATTCAAATAATCAGGATAAGAAAGAGAATAGTGATGACAAGCCAATTAAGGATGGTACCGTAAAGGTTCAGCCTGAAGTAGCAGGAACAGTATATATAGCTGAAAACAGAGGCTTTACTCTTTATTATTTTTATAAAAAGGGAGCTGATTTATATGCTTCCATGCTTAACACTGTAGCCAAAAAAAGGTTGAGAATATTGCCACAGTATATGATATAGTAGTGCCAAACAGCTTTGGAGTAAACCTTGATGAGGAGATTCAAAAAAGTATGAATACTTCCAATCAGGGAGAGGCAATCAGCTATATTTATAAAAAGCTTAACCCATCTATTAAGACTGTTGAGACCTATAAACAGCTTAGAAACCACAATTCCGAATATCTGTATTTTAAGACAGACCATCACTGGACCGCCCTTTGGGGCATACTACGTATATAGGAGTTTTTGTGAAGTTAAAGGCATTACTCCTCACGAGTTAAAGGATTATGAAAAGAAGGAATTTCCTGATTTCTTAGGCTCATTTTATGCTTATAGCAACCAGTCAAAGGCACTTGCTAAAAAAATCCTGATACTCTTGAAGCCTATATTCCTATTGCGACCAACAAAGAGGTAATTACACCCCGCGAAGGAAAACCTTATATTTATGATATAATTAGTGATGCAACTAAGTTCTCTGCCGCAAACAAATACCTGGCTTTTATTGGCGGAGACCAGCCTTTAATCGAGATAGAGAATCCAAACCTAAATGATGATTCTTCCTGTATCATAATAAAGGAGTCTTACGGCAATGCCTTTGTACCTTTCCTTGTAGACCATTATCAGTATGTCTACGTGGTTGATTACAGGCACTATACAGGAAATGTGGTTAAACTTGCTAAGAAACATAGTAATACAGACATTGTTTTCTTAAACAACACAGCTGCTACCAGTGTGGAAAAGTCAAAGCAGATGCTTGGGATATTTAAATAGAAGGAGAGTATAATGGCTAAGTTATATTTTAGATATGGTGCTATGAACTGTGGAAAGACAACTGCACTTTTACAGACTGCACATAATTATTCAGAAAGTGGACAGAGGGCTATAATCATAAAGCCTGCTGTAGACACTAAGATGAAGTCTTGTGTTACCAGCCGTCTGGGGATAAGCAGAGAAGTGGACCTATTGGTTGGAGAAGATGATGATTTATATGAGCATTTTAAAAAGAAAGGCTCGGAACTTGATTGTATCTTGGTTGATGAGGTACAGTTTCTTACAGTAGCTCAGATAGAACAGCTGTATAGGGTAGCAGTAGTACTGAATATTCCTGTCATATGTTATGGACTTAGGGCAGACTTTAGGATGGATGGCTTCCCCGCAAGTTCAAGGCTTTTAGAGCTTGCACATTCTATAACTGAGATGAAGAATGTCTGCTCCTGCGGCAAGAAGGCCACCTGCAATCTTAGACTTGTAAATGGAATACCGGTATTTAAGGGCAATCAGGTAGAAATTGACGATTCAGACTTTATATCTTATAAGGCTGTATGTTCAGAATGTTATGAAAGGCTTAAATCTTCGACAAATGCTTGACTTTAATCCTAAATAATTATATACTACTGTTATAGTAAAAGATTGTAAGACAGGAATAGTAAAAACCTGTAAGACAGTAGTAGTATATTATTGAGTGGGGAGACAGTTATGAGCGAACTGAGATTGCACGAAGGTGAACTGAATATTATGGAGCTTCTTTGGTCTAATAAGGAGCTGGCTGCTAAAGATATTTCTAAAATTATAAAAAGAATATATAGGCTGGGAGAAGAATACTACCTATACCGTAATCAAGCGTTTGATCGACAAGGGAGCTGTACAAAGAACAGATCCTGGATTTATCTGTAGCGCTCTTGTATCACAGCGTTCAGTTCGTGAGATTGAGACAAAGAGACTGATAGATCAGTTCTACAATGGCTCATTACAAACCTTCATTAGCGAATACTTAAAGAATCAAAGCCTTTCAGCAGGTGATATTGCAGAGTTACAGAAACTTGCTAAGAACTCCAGCAGGAAGTTCTAAAAATATTTTTTTAAGTGGTTTTTAACTTAGTTTTATGTTTTTTTATGTTAGTATCTATATGAATTGGTTTAAGAATAAGTTATGATATAAAATAATAAGAGTGCTTCAAGGGTTTATACCTTTGGCACTCTTATCATTTCTATAAAGAGCAGTACTTTAATCAATACTATATTTGACTATTTACCAGTATTAATAATCAAAAGAGTAGATGCTTATCATATAAGAACTATTCGCGAAACCCAAGTTTAACGAATAGAGGGCTTACTTTGAATTGATTATCTTAACCAAATAATTGTACTCATCCAAAGCTCCGGTCTTTCTAAGATAAGTCGGTGTCATATAATCATATCTGTAGACAGAAAATCCATTTACTGATTTATTTCTGAGACTGCTAACCATTCTACCTAAGATATCGTGATTATTCTTCCATTCAGGTGTTTCCTGCGCCTGCGCAAGGTGCATAGGAAGCGCGATGTAGAGTTTTACTTCAGGATTGATAACTGTAGCAACCCATTTGTCTACTGTAGATTCAAACGGGCAGATACTGTGTTCAAATCCCCAATAAAGCTGTGGAGCTATGTAGTCTACATAACCTGATTCCCTGCCCCATCTGTCAATGTCAACATAATACTTGTCATTAGCTCTTAAGTTATTTAAATTACCTGCAGGACTTATTCCAAATGTACGATTTTTACCTGATTTTTTAACTGTGGCATATACTGTCTTAACCATCTTATTGATGTTGTTTCTACGCCAATCCACAATTGACAAAGGGTTAGTTGTCTCAAGCTTATAATCGTTATATTCCTCAGCATCAAACTTTGATGAATAGTTGCTGCCAAGCGTTGGATAGAAATAATCATCAAAGATTACTCCGTCTACGTCATAGTTTTTAACGATCTCTGCTACCCCATTGTTTATTAGCTTAATAACATCATCTGAAGACGGATTGTAATAATACATATTGCCAAATTTCAAAACGTTTCTGTCATTGTCTTCATCGTCATCATTGAGCCACTTATATGCAGGGCTGTTAGTTGCCAATTTGTCAAAATCAGCCTCCGTACACACTCTGTAGGGATTTATATAAGCGTGAAGCTTTAGATTCCTTGAGTGAGCTGCATTCACCATAATCGCAAGAGGATCAAAGCCGGGATCCACTCCCTGTCTTCCCGAGGCGTATTTAGACCAAGGGAAGTATGCAGAACGATACATAGCGTCACTGAATGGTCTTACGTGAACATATATTTCGTTTAATCCGCTCGCTGCTATCTTATCAAACATCTCTGTTATTCTGCTGTTAAAGCTATTCAATGTATAGCCTTTACTGTTAAATTCCAAAAATGTTATCCAAGCAGCTCTAACTTCATTCGTATTAACAACATTAGTATTCACACTTGAGTTGTTTCCTGCATTTGTATTGTTGCCTGTATTATTTGCGTTATTGGCATTTTGGGCATTATTGCCAGTGTTTTTGCTATTTGTATTTTTTTGTTATCATTACTCGGATTAGTCTGATTGCTATTTTGATTCATCTTAATCCTCACTTTTTTAATAGCACCGTTCCCGCTCTTATCGACAGCATAAACAGTTAATACATCATTCTGTTTCACCGTTATTGCTGTGCTTATATTTTTTTGTTGATGCAAGGGATAGATTTTTTTCACTTTTTAGAATAAAAATGAGCTTGTGAAAAATGATTTCCTATGATTTCCCACTGCATACTTAACTGCCTTTACAGCGCTGTTATCCGTAACTGTAATCTTTAACTTAAGTTTGCCATTGTTAACATCTGTATATACATAGCATTTTATATTTGGTGCCGTCTTATCTTTTTGCATATACATCGTAACTGCCAAAAGGTACTTAAAAAGCAGCTGAAATATGATGAAAAGTGCAAAGAATTTTTTTAATAAACTGATTATTCAACCTTCCTCTCCTTTATCTTCCTGTTGGGTAATTATCAAATATCTCTTCAATCGTATCATACAATACTTCAGCAGCCTTATCCTGATTTTCAAGTTTACTAAACTTTGCTAAATCATCTTTATTAGTCAAAAAATCCATATTCTAATAAAAACTGCAGGAACTGTGTTCATGTTTTGTAACAACATAAGCAGCAGTCTTTACACCTCTGTTAAAAAGTACTAAATGTTGAGGTTATATTTTTTTAAAAAACATGTCTCGCCATAGTGTAGCTAGATAGCCCATTAGGTTGTAAAAATATTATTTCTTGTAGAATAAAAATACTTCAGTTCCCTTAGGGGTTGTTTTTTTGAAAAGAGTTCATATGCACACTGATAAATATATCAGCGTCAACCTTTTTTTAGGAAAAAGCAGCTCTCTCATATAAGGTTGGGTAGGTATCATCTTTTCTTGTCCAATACACTTTCAAATCCTCATCATCGATATAATTCCTAAAGTATGTGTACCCAATGGACAGAACTATATTTTTTTCTTTATATATTTTTATTCTGACTCCTAGTTCCATCATCATGTCCACCATGCCCCGGATCAATAACTACTACCTTTGAATAGAGGTTTTTAGCACGGTCTATAGCAACCTTAATCTGAGATTTTGACACAGTTAATCTGTATGCATAGAGCTTTGTCGTGTAGAAAGTAAGTACAGTATCTCCATATTCATTCAATGAAATATTTACATTCCTTACCTTATTCGCATCATATTTTATTGGCTTAGAATTAAAATGATTTCTTAAGTCACCAGGTAAGGTAATTGTAAAGTTACCTGAAAAATAATTATCCTCATCTTCTATCTCAGAAGTGTCTAAACCGCTAGGTAACGATATAGTTGCACCGATTACATTAGCAGGTGTTGCTGCCTGTGAAAAATGTGATACTTAAAGTATTTCCTGACTGACTTGTGTAGTAAGTAAGTCTTGATGTTTTGTTTACGGTAATAGAGGCACCCGCAATACCATTATTAAAATAGTTGAACAAACTTAGAGCAGTATTATTGTAATCAGAATATGAACCGGAACCTATAGTATCTATAATGTTTGGTATGCCCAAATTCTGATTGATGTCAGAGCTGCCGTTATCAACTACAGTTAAAGGCGCAAGCCCTGTAAAAGTAAAGGTATAGACGCCGTTACTTAAACTACCTTTAATCTCAGTAATTGTATTTTTTTATAAATTTTTACATTCAGTGATTTCTCATCTTTTGACAGAGACATCTCATAGCCCACTACTCCATCGGCAAGTCCAAAGCTGATATCTGTCGAATTGGAAGAAGTATTATATGCTGTGCTGATATAACTAACAGTACGGATATTGCTAGTATAACTCTGCCTCGCACTTGAGCTTACTTTATCAAGGCTAAGTGTCAGCTGATTATTAGCCATATTGCCCTTGATACCACTAAAACCATTAGTAGATGTGATTACATAGGTATCGAAGTTATCAGCCAGATTACCTGATAAATTAGTAATGTCTACAATTGATGAATCTCCTGCAGTATTATTTCCGTTTAAGCTTTGAGTAGGGTTGAAAGTTGTAGTCTGAGTTCCATTTGCCTTCCAGCTAAATGGAAGCTTATTGGCTACAAATGGTTCAGCAGGCTTGTCAGCTTCATTACTTGGTTCCGGAGTTGGCTCAGGAGTATTTTCAGTGTTTTCATCATCTCCTACATTCTCAACATCATCATCTTCTTCCGGCAAACTCAAGGTACTCATATTACCCTTTGTCTCAATATCAATTTCAAATAACTCACAAATACTTTCAATAGGTATATAAACTTCATTTTTATTGGAAAAAAATTCAGTTTAACAAAGTTAGGCGCTGCATCAAGTTTCACCTGAGAACCGTTAAAGTCAGCATTCTTACTTCCTAAGGTTAATGTTAGGTCGCTATCACCGAAACTAATTGTAGCAGTTTTTCTTTGACTTACTTAAAGAAAAAAACTGCCTTCCATAGCTTTCTGATAGGAAAAAGGCTCTTTGCAGGCGCCATTAAAGTTTTTACCCACATAGACACCAGGAAGCTTTGAATTGTTAAGCTGAATATCTTCTATTCTAAAAAAATAACCTTTTTTTGTTTTTTTAACATCATAAGTTTTACCTGCATATACAAAGGTTTCTTTTAACTGTCTTTTTAGTCTTCTTGTCTGTTTTTTTGTATTTTTTTATTATTCTTTGTACTCTTATTATTCTTTGTACTCTTAGTTTTACTGTCCGACTTAACAACCTTCTTTTTTGTTACTGTCTTTCCAGTCATGGAAGCAACACCGGATGAAGCATCCCAATCATAGGTTAGTCCAAAGGTCTTAGCTACATATCTTGCAGGAACATACACTATTTTAGATTTATCACTAAATTCTACTATTCTTGGTTCAACAGGCAACACTTCACTCTTACCGTTTACCTTGGCTGTTATTGAATTTAATGTAAACACCAAAGTCGTCTTATCTCTCTTTAGCTCTAAGGTATTTTTAGACTTGTTAAACTTATAAGAAAGTCCAATCTTAGAATCAGAAAATACCTCTTTTGCACTGGCTAGAGAAATCCCATCAATAATAATTCCCGGATATTTAGATTTGATGTTACTTCCGTTTATGGTGTATTTTACCTGTGTATCCGAATAGTTAATCTTTTGGGTTCCATATTTAATATTAATGTTGTCTGCATAAGATGTACTAGGCATAGTACAGCAGAGCATACCTAAAACTGATACAAATGTTACAAACTTTTTAAATTTCATTTAAAAATCACTCCAATCAAAAATTATCATATGCATACAAAAAAACCGAGATTTTGTGAAAATGAAAAGAAAGCATTCTCAGCATAATTATCGGAAATTTTATATTTTAGCTTAATTAGTTTACTGTTTAATAGTAAGATTATCAAGTGGTAAAATTATGTCATTTTGATGGAATTTGTGTTAAATATTAGTCATTTTACATAAAACCTACTTTTCTTACTATGGTTGTATTCACAGTATAACCCCCAATAAATGGCTATTTTATGCGATTTATAACAATTATATACTTGTTGAAAATATTAATTATTTTGACTATATTTGTAGTATATGATATACTAATCATACAAACTTATGTACGGCATAACAAATTGCTGTTTAATCATCAAAACCTTATACTTCATCTAACATGTAGTATAGCATTGTTGTAGAACAAAAAAACTCTGTTCTTTATGTTGATTCTTTTGTTTTTTTGATGATTCAACCACACTACTCATGTAGAACAACGCCACATTTAGTAATCATTTGTGTTATCACTTATACAAGAATATAATTTAGCATTAATACCAGGAGGTAATATGGCTGAACATTCATACAGTCAACAGGTTGATATAGATAATGAATTGAAACTAAGAGGACTTCTGCTTAAGCTTCCTAAATTTGCTTCTGAATTCTTCAGAGGTATTGAGTCAACTACTGCTTCAAGGACTAGAATAGCTTATGCTTATGATCTGATTGTCTTTTTTTAACTGGCTCAAAGAGTCCAACCCTGCATTATACAATACCAATGTTAGAGACATTGATATTAGTCTCTTAGACAGCTTAAAAGCTGTGGATATAGAAGAATATATTTCTTACATCAGATATTATGTAAAAGATGGTGAGGGACATGGTAATAAAGAAAAAGGAATTAAGCGTAAGCTTGTTGCTCTCAGAACCTTTTATAAATATTACTATAAGAAAGAAAGGATTAAAAAAACAATCCAAGTGTGCTAGTAGATACTCCTAAGCTTCACGATAAAGCTATAGTAAGGCTGGAACCTGAGGAGGTAGCAGACTTGCTTGATAACATTGAGTCTGGCGAAGGTCTGACTGCTGCTCAAAACAGATATCATGAAAAAACTTCAGTTAGGGATTTGGCGATTGTCACCCTCCTGCTTGGTACAGGTATCCGTGTGTCTGAATGTGTCGGTATTGATATCAAAGATGTTGACTTTAAGACTAATGGAGTGAAGGTACACAGAAAGGGAGGTTATGAAACTGTAGTGTACTTTGGTGATGAAACGGAAGCAGCTCTTAAAAAGGTACTTAGAAGAAAGAATAAAAAAATAGAAGCTGCAGAAGGTCATACAAATGCTCTCTTTTTATCTATGCAAAAAGAGAATAAGCGTACGTGCAGTTGAATTATTGGTCAAAAAAGTACTCTAGTCTGGTAACTACAATGAAAAAAATAACTCCTCATAAACTTAGAAGTACCTACGGAACCAGTTTATATAGGGAAACAGGAGATATTTATCTTGTAGCTGATGTGCTTGGTCACAAGGACGTAAATACTACAAAGAAACACTATGCTGCTATTGAAGAAGATAGGCGAAGAAAGGCAGCAAATATAGTGAAATTACGCAAGGAATAGAAGGAGCTGTGATGAGCCATAGTAATGAAGAATTTATGGAAGCGTTTAAACACTTGGATAAAAATCTGTAAAGAAATATTTAACAGTGAAAAAAAGGCGTAACTTCATATATCGATGCAATGGAAAAAATGACAAATGGAGATAGATATGTTTCAAACTGGGACTATGTTCTTAAGAGGTTAAAAAAACTACGACACATAAGAAACCAATATGCCCATGAAATAGGATCATCCTATGATAATATATGTGTGCCAGAGGATATTGAATGGCTTAAAAGCTTCTACAACGAAATAATGAACACTACAGATCCTTTGGCGCAATATAGAAAAGCTACTATAAAGAAACAGGAAAAAGCCAAAACAACTGAATCTAAATCTATGGCATCAGTGCCTAATCCATCAAAACTTACACAAGAAATATCAACACCAAAATCTACTAGTTACAATCAACTTCACAGACTTCAACCTAATTACAAGGATGAAAATGAAGAAGACGCAAGTAGATTAGGCATAGTTCTAATTTTTGTCATTGCAACACTGTTTACTTGTGGAATATTATATGTTGCCTTTTATGTTTAGTCTCAAATCACTTTGTATATGGAATAATAAGGCTTACTCCGGCAGAAATTTCATCACCGGTAAGATTGTTGCACTCTTTTATAGCCTCTACATAATCTTTGGTACTGCTATAGTAAACAGAGTCATAGCTCTGTGCGATGCTCCAAAGAGTCTCACCTTGCTTTACTACTCTGCTGTCGATATACACAGGCTTCATTTCTGAATCGGCCTTTACAAAGTTGTTAGAGAAACCAAGAAAGTATGAAAAAACCATTGTAATAACATAAAAAGTTAAGATAAAGCTGATTTTACTTCTCTTGTTTCTCTGACGATTCCCTGCTTTATAATGTACTCTCTTATTATTCTTAGTCATAATCTTCTTAGTCATAATCTAAATCCCCTTTAATAATAAACAAATGTTTGCGAACAACCGTTCTAATACAGTTATTATATCGAACAAACATTCTTTTGTCAACAGGGAAATCGAACAAATTTTTGGAACATTCGTTTGACATTTAGAAATAAATGATATATACTTGAGTCATGTATTATTAGGAATTTGGAGGAATAGTTATGGGCTATGGTAAGATAACTGCTAAGCAGCAGCAAATATTAGATTATTTGAAAACACAGGTTTTGTCTAAAGGTTATCCACCTTCAGTTAGAGAAATATGCGAAGCAGTACGTTTTAAAAGTCAACTTCATCTGTTCACTCTCACCTCGAGACCTTAGAGAAAAAAATGGTTATATCAGGCGTGACCCTACTAAGCCACGTGCCATTGAGATTGTTGATGATGAGTTCAATATTACAAGAAGAGAGCTTGTAAGTATTCCTGTTGTAGGTACTGTTGCGGCAGGTGAGCCTATTTTTGCTGTTGAGAATATATCAGAGTACTTCCCTATTCCTGCGGAGTATATGCCTAATGAGGAAACTTTTATGCTTGTTGTAAAGGGTGACAGTATGATTAATGTTGGCGTTTACAGCGGAGATAAAATTATTGTAAAAAAAGTGTTCAACTGCTTCAAACGGTGATATGGTTGTTGCTATGGTAGACGATTCTGCTACAGTTAAGACTTTTTATAAAGAAAAAAATCACTTTAGATTACAGCCTGAAAATGACTCCATGGAGCCTATCATCGTTGATCAGGTAGAAATCCTTGGTAAAGTTATAGGACTTATTAGAATGTATTAGTATATTATACAGTGTTGTACTACCTGTTAAACTTAAAAACATTAGGTTACAGCTCTGTATTATGGATGATTGCTATATGACTTCTTATAATTGCAGTAATTATAATTATTATAAATAATGATACCACAGTTGATTATAACTAATCGACCCTAAATTAGGCAAATAAATAGTTAAATCAACTGTGGTATTTTCCTGCTGCTTATTATATGATGTGCGTGTCAACAGTACTTGACACAAATTGATACAGGATTGCTACAGTTGAACTTTTCGCAGTCCTTACATTTAGCAGTCCTTACCTTTAGCGTGCAACTTAATTGCGATATTTCTAAGGATGTTACATGAAAAATAACGGTTAATTAATAAGCATTTCTGTATCAAGCATCTTTCCGTCAGACCATACTCTCTCAATATTATAGAACTCTCTGTCTTCTCTCGAGAAAAATATGGACTACAAATTCGCCATAATCAAGCAATATCCAAGTTTCTGAACGGCTGCCTTCGATTCTTTCAGGATGTATACCAGCCTTAGCCAGGCTTTCCTCTACCGCATCCTGTAAAGCTTTCATCTGATTTTCGTTTTTAGCATCAGCTATTACAAAAATACTCTGAAATAGTTGTAAGATGAGCTATATCAATTACTTTGATATTATTTGCTAAGTGCTCATCAAGTGCCTTACAGGTAATTCTTACTGCATCTAAAACGTTTTCCATTATCCCTCCACTAATTTTTTGTAATATTCATATGTCTCTTCAGTTCTTTTATCCATAACCCCATTATCTTCTTTTATTTTAGTAATAACTGATTTGAGCTCATATAGAGCTGCCTTATGTAGATTAGTAAAGGCACAGGCTCTCATTTCATCAATATAAGGCAGAGCAGGACGGCTTGGTTCAATATAATCAGCCACATATATAATCTCCTCCAATAGGCTCATATCAGGTCTGCCTGTTGTATGGTAAGTAATGGCTGAAAGCACATCCACATCTTCTACACCGTATACATTTTTAGCATAGAAGGCACCCAGCTTTGTATGTAACAATCCCGGTGAAAGCCTTTCTATATCAGAAATTTCAATCCCGTTTTTCTCACATTCAGTTATCATTTCAGAGCTTTTAAGATATTTTGCACAGTCATGCAAAAGTCCTGCAAGCTGAGCCTTATATACATCTCCTCCATGGCTCATTGCCAGTGAAGCAGCTGTATATGAAACACCTAAGGTATGATAAAATCTGTACTCAGGAAGAAGCACTCTTAGCTTGTTTTGTATATCAAAAAGCCTTACAGAATCACCCATGAACTTCCTCCTTATATAAGTTATTAGTTAAGATATATTGCATCACCTTATTACTTATACCAAGTAAGCTTGCATCCTTTATCCCCTCAGAAATCAATTTCCTTATTTCAGTTGATGAAACTGAGGTTGCCCTAAACCTCACTTCCTTCATTCTGACATTAGTGAATCTCTTCTTTAAAAACATTATCAATGTGAGACAAGCATTTGTCTGACTCACTTCCTATTCTTGAAATATAGAGAATATCGGCATTATCAAAGATAATCTGTGGCTCGTGCCAGTCTTCAAGGTATAGAACCGAATCTCCTCCAATGATAAGTGTAAATTCATCGCCTGGAAAGTCTTTCTTAAGTGATATTAAAGTATCTGAGGTATAGCTAACCCTATCTCTTACAAGCTCATAATCAGAGGGAAAGATGTTCTTTTCGCCAATGAGTGCAAGCTTCACCATTTCAAACCTATGGATGTCAGCCACAATTTTCATTCCAAGCTTATGAGGTGGAACCTTTGCCGGCATCACCCACACTTCATCAAGCCCTCCTTCTTTAAGAGCGGCTTTTGCCATATCTATATGGGTGTTGTGAATCGGATTAAAGGTGCCGCCAAATATACCTATTTTTTTCATATTGTCACTCGTTATTTCTTAGGAAGTTCAATCTTTTTATTATATTTTTGATTCTTTGTAAAGAACTATCTTCTTTCCAATCACCTGTACAACCTGTGAATGCGTGCGCTCAGCAAGAACTTCAGCTATTTCACGAGGCTCATCCAGACAGTTCTTAAGTACGGATATTTTAATAAGCTCCCTTGTTTCGAGAACTTCTGCAATTGCAGAGGTAAATTCAGGGGTGATGCTGGATTTCCCAACATTAAATACAGGATCTAACTTCATTGCAAGACCTTTAAGGTATGCTCTTTGTTTACTGGTCATATAATCTCCCGCTATGTCAATCAATATTTATTGATACAAGTGTCAAAAAGTATAATTATCAAATACTTTTTATAAACACATAATTTACTTATAATAATCAAAACTCAGGTCACCAAGATTTACAAGGTCACCCTCCTCTATTCCAAGCTCCTCTAATCTATCAATAACTCCCTGGTCGCGCAGGAACTTTTGGAAGAAAGCAAAGCCCTTTTCATCATCAAGGTTAGTGTATCCAAGCATTTTATCAATCTTGGAGCCCTTAACAAGGTATTCACCTTCCTTCACCTTTGTAATCTCAAGTGGACTCTCATCGATTACAAGGTCAGAGGCATCAAATTCCTTATGGAAAATAACCGGAGTTCTGTCAAGTGTCTTGAGTATATCATTTACTGCATACAAAAGCTCTTTAATTCCCTTACCTGAAACTGCAGAAATCGGATAGATAGGAATATTTTCACCATCAAAGGCTTCGTGGAATTCTTTAAGCTTTTCATCAGCCTCATCTCCATAGAATAAATCCATTTTATTGGCTGCAATTATCTGAGGAGTCTTAAGTAACTCAGGATTATAGTTTCCGAGCTCTTTATTGATATTTTTTATGTCTTCAATAGGATCTCTTCCTTCTGAACCTGAAATATCAACTACATGGACAATTATTCTGGTTCTTTCAATATGCCTTAAGAACTGATGTCCAAGGCCAACTCCTTCAGAAGCTCCCTCTATAAGTCCCGGTATGTCAGCAATTACAAAGCCAGCACCGCCTCCAAGGTCTACTACTCCGAGATTCGGATGTAGCGTAGTAAAGTGATAATTGGCTATCTTAGGCTTGGCATTGGTACATCTTGAAAGGATTGTTGATTTACCTACATTTGGATAACCTACAAGACCAACATCAGCAATCAGCTTTAGTTCAAGAATCAGAGTAAGTTCAATGCCTGGTTTCCCCGGCTGTGCATAGGTAGGAACCTGCATAGTAGGAGTAGCGTAGTTCATATTACCCTTACCGCCTTTGCCTCCTTTAAGAATGACTTTCTCTGGTTATCTCCTGACATATCCACTATAACCTTGCCAGATTCTGCCTCTTTTACCACAGTTCCCTCAGGAACCTTTATTATTATATCCTCGCCGTCTTTTCCATGACAACGTCTTCTTCCACCTTCATCGCCATCCTTGGCATAATACTTTCTAACATATCTAAATTCATTAAGTGTGTTTATATTTTTATCAACTTCAAAAATAACATCACCGCCATCGCCGCCGTCACCGCCATCCGGTCCACCTGCAGCTACAAACAATTCGCGTCTGAAACTTACATGGCCATTCCCGCCATTACCTGATCTAACATATATTTTTGCACTATCTGCAAACATTTTTCTTCCTCTATCTTTGTTTCATTAAAAAATGCCCCAAATCTATGTATTACAAAGATTTGGGGCCAATTATCAGTTATTATTCAGCAACAGCTACAGGATATACAGAAACCTGCTTCTTGTCTCTGCCTAATCTCTCAAATTTAACTTTTCCATCAACTGTAGCAAATAATGTATCATCCTTGCCGATTCCAACATTTGTACCTGGATGGATATGAGTTCCACGCTGTCTATAAAGAATATTTCCAGCTAATACGAACTGACCATCTGCTCTCTTAGCACCAAGTCTTTTTGACTCAGAATCTCTGCCGTTCTTAGTAGAACCAACACCCTTCTTATGAGCAAAAAACTGAAGGTTCAATCTTATCATCGCATTACACCTCCTGCCTTAATATAGTAATGAACTTTTTACCGTATTCTTGTGATATTCCATCGAGTCCAAGCATAAGAGACTTCATAAGTAAATCAGCATTATCGCTTAGTTTACTCTTAAACTCTGCTCTTAGATAACCTTTTTCAGGATCATCATAAGCAGTGAATTCATCTTTACAAAAGACCTCAATAGAGTTTAGCGTATTAATAGCCAATATAGAAACTGCAGCACATACAATATCTTTACCGGAATCGGCAAATAATGCATGACCTGAAAATTCTATACTCTTATAACCGCCATCTTTGTCTACCGACACAACAACCTTAATCATGATTAAGCGTTAATCTTTTCAATCTTAAGCTTTGTGTACAACTGTCTGTGTCCGTTTTTCTTGTGGTATCCACTTTTAGCGCTTATACTTGTAAACAATAACCTTAGGTCCCTTGCCTTCTTTTTCAACTGTAGCTGTTACAGTAGCACCATGCTACTACAGGGTTTCCAAGAACGAACTTGTCACCACCGATTGCAAGAACCTGATCAAAGGTATAAGTCTCTCCGGCTGCTACACCAAGCTTTTCAACCTGGATAACATCACCTTCAGCTACCTTATACTGCTTACCACCTGTTGCAATAATTGCGTACATATGGCTCCTCCTATTATAATTCTCGCCTGCTTAGGTGTTGTCATTTGGACAAACTTCTACCCACACAGTGCGGCACAAAATATAGTTTAGCATACAGAGAGAGGGATGTCAACAAATTTTTATTTCTTTTGACAAGGAATCCTTATCAAATATCAGGTTTTCCTCATTTCCATTATAGCAAAGCTTCACACTTCCATACTTTTTGGCTCTTATAACTATATGAGTTACCTTGCCATTTTCCCAGTCCACATCAAGACTATAGCCTCCCTTTGCTCGTATGCCTTTTACAAACCCGGTATTAAATGCTTTTGGAAGGGCAGGCAAGAGTTCAATCCTCTCTTCATCACTTTGGAGTACCATTTCAATCACAGCAGCAGCAAATCCAAAATTGCCATCAATCTGAAAAGGCGGATGTGCGCAGAATAAATTAGGATAAGTTCCTCCTCCTGTGACCATAATGTTCTCTTCAACCGTGTAACGAAGTTGATTCTTTAAGAGGTTTAATGCACTTTCAGCTTCTTTAAGCCTTGCATAGAGGCAGGCTTTCCAAGCTATACACCAGCCTGTTCCATCATCACCTCTCCTGTTAAGTGAAGTTTCGCAGGCTTTTTTAAGCTCTTCATCTTTGATTAGATTGCCCGGATACAAGCCATAAAGGTGGGATACATGCCTATGATGCACATCATTTTCGGCGTAGTCAACGAACCATTCACATAAAGCGCCGGTTTTTCCTATCTTAAAAAGGCGGGAGCTTCTTAAGTGCATTTAAGGCCTCCTTATCTTTCTCCAAGCCTAAGATATCCTGTATAGTAAGATAATTAGCAAATAACTCCTTAATTATGCTTATATCCATTGTAGATGCATAGGTTAGAGCATGAACTCCTCCTTTATCATCTACGAAGTAATTTTTCCGGGGAGGTTGATGGTATGGTAACTAAATATCCATCTACCTCTCTCAGATAGTCAAGGTAGAAATTTCACTGCTCCCATCAATAATAGGATAAGCAGTATCCCTCAAGAAATCTTCATCTTGTTCATAGAGATAATGCTCAAAAAGGTGTCTGCAAAGCCAGCCGCCACTCATCTGCCAAAGACCATACACAGATGGGTTGTCATCACCTGCATTTAAGCCCACAGGGGTAGAGTGTCCCCATAAATCCACATTGTGATGGCTTACCCAGCCTCTTGCTCCATACATCTTCTTAGCTGTCTCCTCCCCCCTCTTGCTTACCTTTTCTAAAAGCTCAAAGAGAGGTCTATGGAAGTCAGAAAGACCTGTGGACTCAGCTATCCAGTAATTCATTTCAGTATTATATTAACAGTGTAGTTAGAGCTCCAAGGCGCTCTTAAAAATATCTGACCATATTCCCTGTAGATTGGTGCATTCGGTTCCGGGCTTTGATGATGTAATTAGCAAATACCTTGCATATTGAGTCATTAGCTCATATATGTAGCCGTCGTCGATATCATGGGTATCTTTAATAGCCTTAACTGTATCCTTATTTTCTGAATCTGAAAGAGAAATATCAAATGTTTTAAAATGAGGTGTAAATGCCTCTTTATGTTCTGTTAAAGATTTGTCAAAACCCTGTTCTCTTACCTTTTTAAGCCTGTTTTTACAGAATTCTTCTAAATTTTCTTTATTCTTGTAATCAGTATCACCTGTTAAATAAAGCTCAATCTTGTCAGCATTATTAATAATAAGCTTATCATCTTTTATCCGCATTTCACCTGAATGTATTAAGACTTCAAGCATGAGTACAAAGTTAAGACCTTTGCCATCTTCATATCTTATAGGTTCAGGTACGTTAAAATAATTTGGAGCCGCATAGATTGGCGCCCTGCCCTTAAGAGTAAGCCTGTTTTCACTGCTATTTAGGCAATAATGCAGTTTACTATCAAGGGATACTTCTAGAGATAGTCCTCTGTTTCTCACCCTCCAAACGGGCTACTAAAGTGCTGTCGCAAAAAGCTTACGAAAAGCAGACAGATGTCTCTTAGAGGAATTACTGTTAGCCTCCATTTTTGTAAACAGCAGTGTCTAGAGATAGTTCTCTGTAAAATGAAGTTTTCGCCTCATCTTCATCCAAGTACTTTATTATTAGATTACCTGCAGGAAGATAGCACTCAGTCCAGTCGCCAAGTACATATCTCTTGCTAATCTTCTCTGCTTCTTTGTATTCTTCTTTTAAGATATGCTCCCTTATCTCTTCCAGTTTGTCAGGGCTAAAGAGTGGATTCATCTTATTTTTTTCTTCGCCCGACCAAAGAGTATCAAGATTGAGGCTTATGTCCTCATAAGCCTCATATGAATTTACTCTTGCGCCAAAAATCTCCGCTGCCAAGTGGAAGTCCGTCATAACGAAACTTTGCAGCTTCTCCGTATCTTAGATTGTATTTTTTCATATTTCATCCTATCTTCTGTTTATCCAAGCTCCATTTGTAAAATCAGGTATTGCAACAGGTGCTCCTCCCATATTTATTGACTGTTCTGCAAGCACTGAAATACTCATCCAGGCAGCCATATCGTATACATCTATATTAGGCTCTTTTTTATTTAATACACAGTCAATAAAATCTGAAAATACCAGATAATCCATGCCATCATGACCTTTTTGACACCATTTTCAAGGTATTCTTTCCAGAGCGGATGTTCATATTTTTTGCGATACTCCTCAACATTGTTCCAATGCTTGCTCCACTCAAAATGCTCCTTCTCACTATATTCGTTATCCAAAAAAATGGAATGATTATCTTCGGTATACATACCCTTTTGTGCCGTGAATAGTATAGCCTCTTGAGTAGTAACGAGGCAGTGTAGTATCAAGGCTTAGAAGTATGGTTTCTCCATTTGCACATTTAATTATTGTATTTACAATATCAGCCTGATTAAAGGTTGTATTCATCAGTTCTTCATCATCACTCTTTTTTTCTTTGATATACTCACTGAGTCCAAAGGAGCCTGAAGCAACTGATGTAAGGCTAAGCATACGATTTCCCTTATTAATGTTAAGCAGCTTTGCTATCGGACCTAATTCATGAGTCGGATAGTTCTCTGTATTTCTATGTATGTAGTTGTTTAGCCTGTAATGACGGTTTTCCTTGCCAAAAGCTATTTCGCCTCTAAGGTCGTGCTTGTAGCCTCCCTCACAATGAACTATCCTTCCAAGAAGTCCAAGGTCTCTCATATGGCTTACAAGCATTTCATCCCTGCCATATACACAGTTTTCAAGGAGCATTACCGGAACCTTTGTCTCCTCGTAGGCTTCAACTATTTTCCAACATTCTCTAAGAGAATATGCTCCACCAACCTCACAGCCCTACAGCCTTGCCTTTATGCATTGCCTCTATACATATATCAATATGTTTATCCCAGGAAGTACAGAGAATTACGGCATCTACATCTTCCATTTCAAGGATTTCTTTATAATTTGTTGTCGTCTTAGGACGTGGAAATCCAGCCTGCTCAACAATATCAGCACATTCCTTGCATCTGTCTTCATACTTGTCACAAATGGCTGTAAACTGAGCTAAAGGATGCTCAAGATACGCTGTTTTAAGAAGTCCTCTTCCTCTGCTTCCAAGACCAATCATCGCCAATCTTAATTTGTTCATCTCGCTTCTCCAATTCTGTATTATATATCAGTCCTTAACCCCAAGAATGCAATTACATAAATCGCATCTCACAAAATTGCAAAAAGAATGTAATTGCAAACTAAATTATCTCTATTTTAATACAAATAGTTAATTATTTCTACTATAAAAATAATGTTGTTGCCAAAAATAATTGATTAAATATAAAGTAAAAATTGCTATGCTTTTTTTCTCTTATAACTGCTTAAAAAAATAACTGAAAAAAACTGCCTGAGAATAATCTTTCCCAGACAGCCTTTACTTGGTATTAATCGTAACTAATTAGATATCCAGCTCATCCATTATGCCTTTTTAGGATGTCTGCAGACTCTTTTTAGTCTCTTAGCTTCATCCTCATCGAGCTTAATAGGCACCTGAGTTTCGATACCATCGCCACCTACTACACAAGGCATACTAAGAACTACTCCCTCTATCCCCTGCTCTCCATGCATCATGGTTGATACTGGCAAAATGGATTTTTCATCTCTTACTATACACTCACAGATTCTCTTTACAGCCATAGCTACACCAAAATATGTAGCTCTTTTTCTCTGAATGATTTCATAGGCAGCATTTTTTTAACATCCTCAGCTATAAACTTCTCTGCTTCATTATGATTGAAGTGTCCCTTCATCTCACAGAAATTATTGAGAGGGATACCCGATACATTGGCAGAACTAAAGGCTGCAATCTCGCTGTCGCCATGCTCTCCAATTATGAAGGCATGTATACTTCTTGAGTCCACACCCAAATGCTCACTTAGCCTTGTCTTAAGACGACCTGTATCAAGTACTGTACCTGAACCGATAACCCTGTTTTCAGGAAGTCCTGATAGCTTCTGTGCTACTGCTGTAAGTATATCAACAGGGTTTGCAACAACTAAAAGTATTCCCTTAAAATCCCTGCTTGCTATCTCAGGAATGATGCTCTTAAAGATGCCAACATTCTTATGAACGAGGTCAAGTCTTGTCTCATCAGGTTTCTGATTTGCACCAGCTGTAACTATAACTATACCTGCATCCCTTACATCATCATAATCTCCTGCATATACACGCATATGCTTTGCAAAAGGAATACCATGGCTTATATCCATAGCCTCTCCCTCTGCCTTATCCATGTCTGCATCTATCATTGCTATTTCTGAAAAAAGTCCGCTCTGCATAAGTGCAAATACGGAAGCTGAACCAACAAAACCACAACCAACCATAACTGCTTTTCTAAAGTTAATCATAAAATCTCCTTTCTCTTTGAAATCTATTCTCATTATATCATTTAACTTAAATTAATGATAGATATGTTTTAAAAATAAAGATATAAAAACTTAGTTGTGACAAATTTAATTGCGAATGAATTCTATTATGTAATGTTTTAGTTGAATATAAAAAAACAGATATCAAACTATATTTTTGATACCTGTCTTTTTATCATCTGTATTACTTTGTTAATTCCTTAAAAATACTCATCTATCCCATCAGCCATACCTTCAGCCATCTTCTTCTGATAGGAGGCTGTGTTAAGCGCCCTATCTTCCTTTTCATTTGTCATATATCCCATTTCGACAATGGTTACAGGGACCTTAGACCAGTTGATACCACTCATAGTATCAGTTTCCCATACGTAGAGCTTCTTACAGCCTGACTTGGCTACTACTCCGTCTAATACCTTATCTGATAAAAAGCTTACTGCTTGAATATATATCAGAATTGTAAGGGTTCTTTTTAGTCTGGCAGATAGTCATTGCACCGTTTACAGCCTTGTTTGCAGCACCGTTAGCATGAATTCTGATAAATGCATCTGCCTTAGCTTCATTGGCAATGGCTGCTCTTTCTGAATTGCTAATATTAACATCGTTCTTAGTTCTGCATATGATTACCTTATAGCCACGTTTCTTAAGAATCTTCTGTAACTTCTTTTGCTACCTTAAGCGCAAGGGCGTACTCGGTCTGCTTTGTCCAAAGTCCGCTAGTTCCACCTGTGACCTTGAATTTTGTAGTCTTTGCTCCCGGACCGATAGACTCTTTTTTTCAAGGTTTGCCCTTTGTCTGATGACCTGCATCTATACAAATTATCTTTTTTTCTTCGCTTTAGCGGCACTAACATTATACACTCCATTTGAACATATAATTACAGTAAATAACAAAATAAAACTTAAAAATCTTCTTCATACTTCTCCTAACTTATAAATAAAATGATGTTGGTATAAAAAAATATTAAATTTTCTTATAAGCCAGCATCGGGTTTTATACATTATGTTTGTATCATAAAATGGCGATTAAGAATCTCCTAACCGCCATTATAAAGTATTAAAAAGCACATTTTATAACAGGCTTAGATTCTAAGTTAAACTCTAATTATAAAAATGGGTTTTGAGTTAAAAGTAATTTATAATTTATTATACGGGATATGCTCCGTTTGCAGTATCTGCAACTGTACTATCCACCTTAGTCTGTTGAGCTTTTCTGTATTTGAAGAACTCTGTTGCAACCTGTGGGAAGAGTGCGTACGAAAGAACGTCCTCATCCTGCTGCTTCCACTCTTTAACCTCTTCCTCAAACTTAGGAAGCTGTGGCTCGATAAGGTCTGCAGGTCTGCAGGTAATTGGCTTCTGATCTCCTATAGCCTTCTTTACAACCTCTGGATTGAAAGGCTTAACTGTCTCACCAAACTCACCTGAAAGTATCTTCTTTGACTCCTTGGTTATCATCTTATAACGCTCACCCTGAAGTACGTTGAGAACGGCCTGTGTACCAACAATCTGTGATGAAGGGGTAACAAGAGGTGGCTCACCGAAATCAGCTCTAACTCTTGGAATCTCCTTAAGCACTTCTTCGTATTTGTCTTCTGCATGAGCTTCTTTAAGCTGTGATACAAGGTTTGAAAGCATACCGCCCGGTACCTGATAAAGCAAAGTTTTGATATCCACACCAAGAACCTTGGTATTCATAAGTCCGCTTGCAAGATATTTCTCACGAAGAGGACGGAAATAATCAGCTATTTCAGCAAGCTTATTCTGGTCAAGACTAGTATCGTACTCAGTACCCTTAAATACCTCAACCATAACCTCAGTAGCTGGCTGGCTTGTACCCATTGCAAGTGGGCTCATAGCAGTATCTATGATGTTTGCGCCCGCCTCCACAGCCTTCATATAGGTCATGGCAGCAACACCAGATGTATAGTGAGTATGCATCTCTATCGGTAAATTAGTGCCTTCACGAAGCGCAGAAACAAGCTTTGTAGCCTCTGTAGGCACAAGAAGTCCTGCCATATCCTTTACACAGAGGGAATCGGCACCCATTTCCTCAATTGCCTTAGCTTTTTTTGTTTCCAGTAATCAGTGTATAAGCCTCTCCTAAAGTATAGGAAAGGGCAACCTGTGCATGACCGCCTTCCTTCTTAGATGCAGTAACTGCAGTCTGAAGATTACGAAGGTCGTTGAAACAGTCAAAAATTCTAATTATATCAATACCATTTGCAACTGATTTCTGCACGAAATACTCTACTACATCATCTGCATAGTGATTGTAACCAAGGATGTTCTGACCTCTAAAAAGCATCTGTAACTTAGTATTCTTAAATCCAGCCTTCAGCTTACGAAGCCTCTCCCATGGATCTTCCTTCAAGAAACGAAGGCAGGCATCGAAGGTAGCTCCTCCCCAACACTCAACAGCGTGGTAACCAATTTTATCCATCTTGTCTATGATAGGAAGCATCTCTTCAGTCGTCATTCTTGTAGCTATTAGGGACTGATGTGCATCACGAAGGACAGTATCTACTATCTTAACTGCCTTATTACCCTGTTCTGACATATATTATTCTCCTTTTAATATTCAATATTACATTGACTAATGATATCAGATTAGCATAGTTTATTACTTCTGCAATCCTTAAATAATATTTATAATCTGCTCATCATTAAACCAATAGTGGCTACTTACAAATATTATCTTCATACCATCATATTATTTAACACCGAAAATCGCCATAAATACACCCGCTGCAACCGCAGTTCCTATAACACCGGCAACATTAGGTCCCATTGCGTGCATAAGAAGGAAGTTGGATGGATCAGCCTCACTACCAACCTTCTGTGACACTCTGGCAGCCATTGGTACGGCAGAAACTCCCGCAGAACCAATAAGAGGGTTAATCTTACCTCCTGTAAGGTGGCAAAGAAGCTTACCAAAGAGTACACCCGCAGCTGTTGCAACTGCAAAAGCGATAAGTCCGAGTCCTACGATTTTAAGGGTATCTAACTTAAGAAATGCCTCTGCTGAAGTTGTAGCACCTACTGAAGTACCAAGAAGGATTACAACTATGTACATAAGGGCATTACTTGCTGTTTCCTGAAGCTGTTTAACTACACCGCCTCTCTAAAGAGATTACCAAGCATAAGCATACCCACAAGTGGAGCCGTAGTTGGAAGAATAAGTGTAACAACTATGGTAACTACGATTGGGAAGAATATTTTCTCAAGCTTACTTACAGGCCTAAGCTGTTCCATCTTGATTTTTCTTTCCTTCTCTGTAGTAAAAAGCTTCATAATAGGCGGCTGAATGATAGGTACAAGCGACATATAAGAATATGCGGCAACCGCTATAGGTCCCATATATTCAGCCTGTCCAAGCTTTCCGGCAAGGAAGATAGATGTAGGACCGTCAGCACCACCTATGATAGCTATAGCTGCTGCAGCCTTATCATTGAAACCAAGTAAAATAGCAAAGAAATAAGCAGCGAAGATACCAAACTGAGCTGCTGCTCCCATGATAAAGCTTATAGGGTTAGCAATCAGAGGACCGAAGTCAGTCATAGCACCTACACCTAAGAATATAAGACAAGGAAGAATACTCCACTCATCAAGTAAGAAGAAGAAATGGAGAAGTCCGCCTTCTTTCATAATATCAGGATAGATATTAACAAGTAGCATACCAAATGAAATAGGAACCAAAAGCAGCGGCTCATATCCCTTTGCTATAGCCAGATACAAGAACACAAGAGCAATAAATATCATGAGAATATTGCCCCATGACATATTGACAAATGCTGTCTGTGCTGCCAGGTTCTCGAGCATATTTGAAACATAGCTCATAGATAATTACCTCCATTTTAATGTACAGTTATCAGATTAGTTAAGGGATGCAAGTAAAGCACCGGCTTCAACTGAATCACCAACTGCACAGGAAACAGAAGCAATTGTTCCATCCTGAGGCGCAACTATATCATTTTCCATCTTCATAGCTTCAAGAACGATGATTACATCACCCTTCTTTACAGCCTGTCCTGCATTCGCCTTTACAGCTAAGATTTTACCAGGCATAGGAGCATTAACCTTAACTGCACCTACGGCACCACTTGCCACAGGAGCTGCTGCTGGCTTTGGAGCAGCCACAGGAGCTGCGCTCTTAACTACAGGAGCCGCACCGCTTCCCGCACCCTCTTCAACAGTAACTTCATAAGCTGTTCCATTAACAGTAATTGTATATGTTTTCATAATATAATTATCCTTTCAAATTATTAAAAATTAAAACTATTTATTAAAAATTAAAACTATGCTTTATAAGCTATTACCAGGTTCCATTACCTTTTCTCTTTACTGAGCGTACTACAAGTCCGTCAGCAGATACAGAAGAATTATCTGCAGTATAAGCCATTATGGCTGCAGTAATAACAGCAGTAAGCTCTGCCTGACTTAATTCTTCATTCTGTACTACAGGCTGCTCTATTGCAATCTGTGTACCGGACTGTGCTTCAGCGTGCTCCTTTTTTGAAAGGAACTTTGGAACAAGGCTTAATGCCTTGATTACAAAACTGATGAAAATAAGAACAAGGAAGATGAAAGCCATACCAAAAGCTGTATTAAGGGCTGCTTTCTCCATCTTTTCGGCAACAGTTATCTGTTGTTCAGCCGCAAGACTTGAAGGGATGTAGCCACTATCCATACTGTCTTCATCAAAAGTAGCGGTAAACTTAACCTTGCCTCCCTCAAATTCAATCATTTCCTCGAACTTAACGTAATCGCTGCCTTCTACTATGTTAGCACTAGATTCATCAACCGACTTAAGAGCACCAACCTCTTCTTTCACTGAATTGAGGTTCTCAATCATTGAAATAATGCTCTTTTTGCCTTATTGCCTATCTGAGCACTGCTAATAGTATTTTCAAGCTCTCCCTCTGCCCATTGTCCGGCAAAGAAGCTACCTGCCTGCATAACAGTTTCTTTGTTATAAGATAAAGTATCGCTATTTGTCTTAGAGCTGCCCGCACAGCCGCTAAGTAGCATAAAGCAGGAGAAAACGCTAAGCACTAATAATATTAGTCTTTTCTGCATATTTACTTCCTCTCTATATTAAATTGTGCTGTGTTTTTTATTTGGACGAAATTCCCTCTTTGTATATAACATCTCAAAAGCATATACAAGCTGCTTTCTTGTTGCGGCAGGCTCGATTATACTGTCTACAAAGCCTCTCTTTGCTGCAGCCACAGGATTGTTCTGAAGAGCTGCATACTCTCCCGCTTTTTCACTGATTGTAGCAGCATCCTTGCCATCATAAATAATCTCAGCAGCAAGCTTTGCATCCATCATACCAATTTCAGCATCACTGTAAGCAAATACAAGGTCTGCACCAATATGCTTTGAATTCATAGTGATATAAGCGCTTCCATAAGCCTTACCAACTATAAGATTTACCTTAGGAACAGTTGCATTTGCAAATGCTGAAGTAAGTTGTGCTAATGCTCTTGCTATAGAACGCTCTTCTCCCACTGATGAGGCAAAGCCTGTCACAGATGTAAGTGTAAGTACAGGGATTGAAAATGAATCACAGAAATTTACAAAATGAGCTGCCTTATATGCACCTGCCATTGTAAGCACACTGTCAAACTTTTTAGCAACCTTTCCATCCTCACAAAGGATTTCACTACGGTTTGCCACAGCTCCTACAATTGCTCCGTTCAGGCGGATGAAACCAATAACCATCTCTTTTGCGCAATCAGCCTTTAACTCTAAGAACCAGTTATTATCAGATATTTCACGAAGTGCTACCGCAGTATCTTTAACATGTGTACCTAAACCAGCTGTTACCCTGTTAAGGTCATCTTCACACTCGCAAATAACTCCGGTATTCTCGTTGTTTGATGGAAGTACAGAGATAAGCTCTCTTGCCTTTGCAAGAGCTTCTGCATCATCCTCTGCCACGATGTCTACATTGCCTGATTCAGCCTGAAAAGCTGCTCCTGCTGTATTACACTTAGCTGTATAATTATTATCAACTGCATTAGGTGAATTTACAAATAACTTTGCATTATCTTCTGTCATGATAACAAAGTCACTAATTGCGGCCGAAATAGCAGAGCCACCGCCACAGGTTCCAAGAATTACGGTAACTGTAGGAATAACACCGCTTGCAAGTACCTGTCTTGCATATACCTTACCGAATGCATCAAGTGCATCTGTAGACTCTTCAAGTCTCATGCCTGCACAATCAGTAATTGCAACCACAGGAACACCAACCTTGGTAGCGAGGTCATACACGTTGACAATCTGTCTGGCGTGCATTTCACCCATTGTTCCGCCAAGAGCATCCTTGTCCTGGCTATAAACATAAACAAGACTACCGTCAATAAGACCATAGCCTGCAATTACGCCGTCACCGGGAACTTCTTTTTCACTAAGGTTAAAATCTGTGCTTCTTTTTTTGTTACCAAGGCACCAATTTCAACAAAACTGTTTTCGTCAAGCAAAGAGAGTATTCTATCTCTCGCCGACAGCACTACTGCATTACCCATTCTTAGCCCTCCATTAACTTAAGTTTGGTTTTTATAAGTAATAAACTGAACAGTATAAAACATCCAATTTACTGCCGATTATAATTATAATCTTATAACTGGAAAAAGTACAAGTGTATTTTTAAGTTTTTTTATAAAAAAACACGACTTTTTAGTCAATTTTTTTCTAAATCTTCAAATGAAAGCTGGGCTTCTTTTTCAGCCTCAAGCTTAAACTCATCTTCTGCTTCCTGTCCAATAACAGGCAAATCCTCAAGTGACTTAATACCAAATGAGCGTAAAAAAATCCTCAGTTGTGCCAAACACCAAAAGGCTTACCCGGTGCCTGAAGCCTGCCCGCTTCCTCAATAAGTCCGTATTCAATAAGCTTTATTTACAGCATGGTCTGATTTTTACACCTCTGATAGCTTCAATATCAGCCCTGGTTACAGGCTGTTTGTAAGCAACGATTGAAAGGGTTTCAAGCAGAGCATCGGTAAGGTTATGTTTTTTAGGTACATTAGTCACCTTAATTAGAGTTTCATACATCTCTGCCTTAGTACACATTTGAAATGAGTCTTCAAGCTCGATTATACTGATACCATGTCCCTCATCTTCGTATTCATCCATCATTGTATGGATGACCTTCTTAACTGTATCCTCATCCAGCTCGACCGCTTCGGAAATAGCTGTAAGCCTTACAGATTTACCTATTGCAAAAAGTATAGCTTCTATCTTAGCCTTAAGTATCTTCAATTCCACGACTTATTACTCTCCCATGTTCTTATAATCTTCTTTAGTAAACATCTTCTCTTCAACAAATTCAATCGAAATGTCTGAAACATTATCATCCTGAACCGCCTTTATGGCTCCAACCTTCATAAGCTCAAGCACAGCAAGAAAACTCACAACTACGTGCAGTTTTGAAGGCTGATTAATAAGAAATTCCTTAAAACTAAAGGATTTATGCTCTTTTGCGAAGCTTTGAAGCTCACCGATGGATTCAGACAGGCTTATTGGCTCTTTTTTAATCTTGCCAAACGAGCTTCTGATAGGATCGGTTTTATCTGTTTGTTTTTTGATAACAAAATTATAAATGTTATGCAGCTTCGCTAGGGTTAAGTCACCTATAATATCCTGAATTTCAGGCTTCGGTGCATATTCAGCAACTTCTTTAGGGATGGTAGGTTCCTTAAAAGAGGTAGGAGGAGGCAAAAATCTCCTTTTTCCTTTAAGAAGCTCGGCTGAGTATTTGTACATCTTGTACTCAATAAGCCTCTTTACAAGATCCTCTCTTGGATCAATCTCCTCGCCGTTTTCCTTCTCTTCCTTTGGCAATAACATCCTTGATTTAATGTTTATAAGCTGTGCTGCAACCAAAAGAAAGTCGCTCATCGTATCAAGGTCGGCTGTTTTCATCTGATTAACATATTCCATATACTGATCTGTAATCTCAGCTATAGGGTATATCATAAATGTCTATTTTATTTTTCTCAATGAGATGAAGCAAGAGGTCTAAAGGACCTTCAAATACTTCAAGCTTAACTTCAATTCCCATGTAATTTCTCTCCAAATTTTAATTCTACAAGAGTAATCTCCGGTGGGTTAAACACTCTCAGGTTGATGGTATGGGTGCCTGCACCACAGGAAACTATCATGTTGCTGCCATTTTTCTGAATAAAAGCCTCCTGAGTATTTAGGAAATATAAAAAAGTCAGGTCCTATCACGCCCCCAACAAACGGCAGCCGCATAATCCCACCATGTAAATGTCCTGATAGAGTAAGATCAGCCTTCCACCTGCTGTAAGTCTCAAAATAAAGCGGTGAGTGTGCCATAAGTATAGTGTAGTTGTCACCCTTTGCTCCGAGTTTTTCTTCCACACTATCTAATGATAGTTTACTTCTTCTAAATTTTGGATAATTCTCTTCACCCAAACTGAGACCATAAATATCTATATAGTCATCATTTTCTCTATGAAAGCTGAATTTTTCATTATCCAGTAGTTTTACATTTAGCTCTTTAAGCTTTTGATTTATATTCCTCCCAAAGTGCAGGATGAAGCTTTTCCTCGTGATTACCAAGCGCATGTATAACAGTGTACTTCGATGTAAGTTCAGCTATCAAATCTATAGCTGTTTCAACTGTTTCTTTTGAAAGAGGTCTATATCCCTCCTTATACCTTCTATTTATGCCGCCAACAACCATATCACCACCTATCAGGATACAGTCAGGCTTTTGCCTTATATATCATTTCAAGTAGCTTTGTGTTGTTTTTTTCCATACTTTTTTTCCGTGTAAATCTGAAATAAATATAAATCTAAATCCATCAAAGGATAATGGTAACTTCGGTGAGTATACCTGATATTTTTTTAATATATAATCCTTTACCCTAAGATCAAACATTATCCCCTTTCCATTAATCCTATGCCGCCAGATAACCATTGTAACATAAAAAAACACCGACTATGATATATTAAATTTAAAAATAATCATAATCGGTGTATATAATTTATATGCTAACTATTTCGATTGTATCAATCCTATGTACTATTCCCATATCCTCAAGCTGCCTTATCATCCTGTATACAGTGGCCATACCGACTGTTTTTATCCTTTTTCAGCAACTTGATAATAAATATCTTTACAGGAATTAAAGTCATTATTCATGATAACATCAATGATAAGCCTGCGCTGTTTTAGTAATCCGACATCCGTCTAACTTCAATCTTTCAATAACCTGTTCACTCGTCATATCAACAACCCCTTAATATAATGATACAAGTGTCAAAAGTTATAATCCATAACAATTATACTTGCAATAGAATATACCATTCACTTAGAACACATATATACTATATTAAAACATTTGAAAATGATTGTCAATATCGAACTATGCTAATTCTTCAAGCATTGAAGTTCCGATGGTTCCCTCAGGCATCTTAACTCCAAAATTCTCAGCAATGGTAGCCCCCATATCTGCAAATGTCTCTCTTTCAGGTATGCTGCCCGCTCCCTTTAAGCTCTTTGAATATGCAAGGAAAGGCACCTTTTCTCTGGTATGGTCGGTTCCTGTATAAGTAGGGTCATTGCCATGGTCGGCAGTGATTATAAGTAAGTCGTCTTCACGCATCACATCTAAGAGTTCTCCAAGCTTTACGTCAAACTTCTCTATCTCATCACCATAGCCTACCGGATCCCTTCTATGTCCCCAAAGCGCATCAAAATCAACGAGATTTACAAAGCAAAGCCCCTTAAAGTCTTTCTTTGCTTCCTCTATAGTCTGCTCCATGCCATGAACTGAGCTATTAGACTTGTAAGCCTCTGTGATTCCCTCAGTGACAAAGATATCGTTTATCTTACCGATGGAAATCACATCAAGTCCTGCATCTTTAAGCGCATTAAGAGCAGTATCAATAGGAGGTTTGATGGCATAATCGTGGCGGTTTGCAGTTCTCTTAAACTCGCCCTTCTTCTTGCCTACATAAGGTCTTGCAATAACCCTTCCAACCTTCCATTCATCCTTCATACACAGCTCTCTGGCTATTTCACAGCATCTGTAGAGATTAGCAAGGTCAAAGGTCTCTTCATTTCCACATATCTGAAGTACAGAGTCAGCAGAGGTGTAGACTATCATCTTACCTTCATTTATTTCAGTTTCTGCAAGCTCTTCAAGAATCTCAGTTCCTGATGCACTCTTGTTTCCTATTATTTCTTTTCCACAGCGCTTTGATAATTCATCCAAAAGCTCTTTTGGAAAGCCTGTATCAGTAAAAGTTACAAAAGGTGTGGTGGTATGGATTCCCATCATCTCCCAGTGTCCTGTCATAGGTATCCTTGCCGTTACTCTTCTCTTTAAGTGCACAATAATAAGCAAGAGGCTTATCAACAGGCTCTACCTTGCTAAGTGGCTTTAGATTGGCAAGTCCTAATTTTCTAAGATTAGGTATGTTAAAATGCTCTACACTATCACAAATATGCCCCAAGGTATCTACACCTACATCTCCAAACTTCTCTGCATCAGGCATTGCTCCTATACCCATAGAATCAATGACTATTAAAAATACTCTTTTAAATCTGCTCATTAATATCCTGTCGCCTCCTGTCCTTTCACTAATTTAACTATCCTGCTTGTGCCCAGTCTGTCTGCACCCAGTTCAAGAAACTTATATGCATCCTCAAGACTTGATATACCGCCGGCAGCCTTAATCCTTACATTTTTACCAACATACTCACTAAAGAGTTTTATGTCCTCAAAGGTTGCACCTGCCGTACTAAAGCCTGTAGAGGTTTTAATGTAATTAGCGCCAGCCCTGGTTACAATCTCACACATCTTTATTTTCTCTTCATCAGTGAGCAAGCAGGTTTCAATTATTACTTTAAGAATCTTATCTCCTACAGCTTCTTTTATCTCTCTAATCTCTGCTTCAAGTTCATCGTATCTTTTATCCTTCAGCCAACCAATGTTTATGACCATGTCTACTTCACTTGCGCCGTTATTTATAGCATCCTTAGCCATAAACACTTTGGATGCAGTCGTGTCATAACCATTGGGAAAACCAATTACAGTACAGATTGCAAGATTACCCCCTACATAATTAGCTGCTTCTTTTACATAGCTTGCGGGTATACAGGCAGATGCAACCTTGTACTTCATAGCATCATCTAAAATCTGTTTAATCTCTTCCCAGGTTGCTGTCTGTGTAAGTAAAGTGTGATCAACATGGGTAAGCATTTCATTCTGTGTCATTTAAATCATCCTTTCAAACAAATTCTACTGCTGTAGACACATATTCTATAGCAGTAGAAACATCATCAAAATCCGGATAAAGACCTCTCTATCCTCTTAAGCTAATTCAAGTGCAAGCTCCATCATCTTTCCAAAGCCTGTTTGTCTTTCGTCAGAGCTTAGTTCTTCACCTGTGATAATATTGTCTGATATTGTAAGTATAGCAAGGGCATTCTTCTTACTTCTTGCAGCTTCCATGTAAAGGGCGGCCGCTTCCATCTCAACACAAAGAACTCCCATCTTTATCCATGCACTGTGAGGATCCTAAGGTCGCAGTAAAAAGGATCGGAAGAAAGCACATTTCCTACAACAGTAGGTGTTCCCTGTTTCTTAGCTATCTCTACAGCTGATGAAAGTAGTCCATAGTTAGCTATAGGAGCATAAGTCCCAGGTATCTCATACTGCTTAGCCCAAGAGGAATTGGTGCAGGCTGCCTGAGCTATTACTACACTTCTAACAGGGCAGCTTTCGCTTATAGAGCCTGCGGAACCAATTCTTATTATATTTTCTACTCCATAAAAGTTAAAAAGCTCGTGAGAATAAATTCCGATTGAAGGCATACCCATACCTCCGCCCATTACAGATACTCTCTTACCCTTATAAGTACCTGTGAAACCAAGCATATTTCTAACATCTGTGACAAGAACCGGATTCTCAAGGTAGGTCTCGGCTATGTACTTTGCCCTAAGTGGATCTCCCGGCATGAGTACTGTCTTCGCAAAATCTCCCTCTTTGGCTCTGATATGTGGTGTTGGTATTGGCATAGTAACTTCCTCCTTTTAATTTATTATTTTGTCATTGGTTTACAAAATCATGGTTTATTACTTTGGTTTAGTCTAAGGCTATGAGAATCAGGCTATATCTATCTTATCCGCAAGCCTGTTTTTAATGTCTCTGTACTTCTCAAATGGCAGCACCAGTTTTCTTCCATTTTTCATCAAAATCCCCTGCTCTATAAATTCCTTAACAGTACGATTGACAGTTCTGACAGATAGAGCAGTACTTCTTGCCAAATCATTTCTGCTCATGCTGATAATTACTTTATCTCCTAAATGATTTTTCTCATAGAAGTCGTGTAAGAACAGCAAAACTCTGTCTTCACCCTGTAGGAAAAGAAACAGTCTTTCCTTTCTACATTGTTCTAGGAGATATTTTGTCATAGCTTCAGTAAACATCTTCATTGCATTTATGTCATTTGAAACCCATTTGGCAAAATGCTCTCTGGATAGCTTTTAAAAACCTGCAATTTGTAACTGTTACAAGGGTAGTTCTATAGGTTTTCTTCCTCGAGCACAAACTCCATTCCTCCAAAAACCTCTATTGGATAGAATCTCATAAAGTCATATGCAATAGGGAATACTCTTAAGTCACTTCCCTTTACAATCCCTGAAAGTAGAATAAATACAGTCCCTGCATTTTCATTTTCAGAAATAAATTCTATGTCTTTTGGCAGAGAAATCTCTCTGAATTCCTCAAGCAACCATCTGGGCGCATTTTTTTAAGAACTTTTCTAAATATTCGTGGCTATCTTTGCTTAGATATTTCCACACATTATCTAAATCACTCATTACGAACTCCCATAATTTTATTTGGAAAGATCTCCCGGTCCAAATCCAAGCGGCAGAAGTTCCTTAAGTTTAAATACCTTCATATCCTCAGGATTTTTGGTGCCTAAAACTATGTTAAACTCTTCATAATCTGCAAATTCATTGATGACCTGTCTGCAAACTCCACAAGGAGGGCATATTGTTAATTCATCATTATCTGCTGAACCGCCCACTATGGCAATCGCAACAAAGTCTCTCTCTCCATCGCTTACAGCCTTAAATATGGCTGTTCTTTCAGCACAGTTAGCGGGTGAATAAGCTGCATTTTCAACATTACAGCCCTTGTATACCTTGCCATTTTTCGTAAGAAGTGCAGCTCCTACCTTAAAAATTAGAATATGGAGAATAAGACATTTCTCTGGCTTCAAGTGCCATTTTTACCAATTCTTTGTAGTCCATACACCCTCCTTACTTTGATCTTATATAAGGCTTACCGTTGGCAGCAGGCGCATCTGCTCTTCCTACAAAGAAGATGAGGGCTAAGATTGTAACTATGTAAGGTATCATCGAAATAAGGTTAGGCGATACCATATTGCCTTGACTTGCAAGTGCTTTGATACCGTTACATATGCCAAAGATAAGGCAGCCTTTAAGCGCACCCATAGGCGAAAACTTACCGAATATAACGGCAGCAATAGCTATAAAGCCCTGTCCCACAATAACTGTAGGCTTGAACTGGCTAACTGTTGCAAGTGTACAAAAAGGCTCCCCAAGTCCTGCTAAAAAAATCCCTGAGAGGATTACACAGATATATCTCACGAGGTAAACATTGATGCCAAGTGATTCGCAGGCTACAGGATGTTCTCCACAGGCACGTAGATGTGCTCCAAGCTTTGTCTTATAGAATACAAAGTTAGCAATTATAGCGAATACAAATACTAAATAAGCCATAGAATATACGTTGAGTACGTTTGCTCCAAAGCTTCCTGCTTCAAATACACCGTTAAACATCTTTGGCAGCCTGTCCTCCAAAGGAATTGCAGGACTGTCAGTGGAATTGTAAAGTACCATACAGGTAAAGGCTGCAAGTCCCGGACCTATGAAGTTAATAGCTGTACCTGCTATGGTTTGGTCAGCATGAAAATGAATACAAACTATCGCATGGATGAGCCCAAATACCGCTCCTGCAAGACCGCCAATGATAAAAGCCAAAATTCCGTTCTTGGTGGTAAGGGCTGCAATTGCTCCGGTAACTGCGCCTATTGTCATCATGCCTTCAATTCCGATATTAACTACCCCGCTTCTTTCCGAGAAACAAGAGCCCAGAGCTGCCAAGAGAAGTGGAGGTGTAGCTATTAAAGCCGCATTAATCAAAAAGACCAAGGTTTTGGATTAGAAAATTCATTATCATGCCTCCTTCTTTTTGGTAACTTTAAGGAACAAGTACTTGAATACGTGTGAAATAGCTATGAAAATAATTACACAGCCCATAATTATGCTAATTATCTGAGAAGGCACCTGCACCATATTTAGCTTAGAGCCTCCAAACTTCATAGCACCATAGAATAATCCTGCAAATATACAGCCAAGAGGATTTGAGCTACCGATAAGGGCTACAGAAATACCCTCAAAGCCATAGCCTTCCTGCCCTGCAAACTGCACAAGCCGTCCGCTCTGTCCCATAATCTGAACCGCACCACCAAGTCCTGAAAGTGCTCCTGATATACAAAGTGCTGTAAGTATGGATTTATTGGCATCTATACCTGCATAATCAGCAGCATGCTTATTAAATCCTACTGCTTTCAGCCTGTAACCTAGTGTGGTCTTCTCTATAATAACCCAAATAGCTATAGCAGCAATTACAGCTATAACTATACCCCAGTTGGCATCAGGGCATTTTATGCTGTCTATCCAAGATGTAGGGAAAAGTATCCTTGCAGTATCTTCAAGGTTCTTTGAGGCCTCGCCTCCTTCTACCTTTACATCTTTTAGGTTAACTACAAAATTAGAGAGGTAAAATGCTATCCAGTTAAACATAATAAATGAGATAACCTCGTGAATACCTCGCTTTACCTTCATAAGACCGCATAAGAATGACCAGAAGGCTCCGGCTGCCATTGCGGCTATAATACATAGAGGAACATGGATAACTGCAGGCAGTTTTACAAGAATTCCAACGAGAGTAGCTACTATACTTCCAACAACAAATTGTCCTTCAGCGCCTATATTAAAAACACCGGTTCTAAAGGAAAATGCCACAGAGAGACCTGTAAGTATAATAGGAGCCGAATAAACCAAGGTATACATTAAAAAAATTTCGGTTTACTAAAAAAACGCTCGAAATCAGCTTACCGTAGGCTACTGTAGGGCTAATTCCTGCCACAACCAAAAAAATTGCTCCGATTAAGAAGCCAATTATAATGGCAACAATGGTGTATAGAAAATTGCTTTGTAAAATGCTCTTTTTATTATTCACCATCTGCTCACCTCCTGCCATCATATATCCAAGTTCACCCTCTTTTTGCCTCTTTTGCCTGCATACTACCTGCCACTTTACCGCCGCTTATAACAACTATTCTGTCTGAGAGATTCATAATCTCATCAAGCTCAAAGGAAACAAGCAGTACCGCTTTTCCTTTATTTCTCTGCTCAACGATATACTTATGCACAAACTCAATAGCTCCTACATCAAGACCTCAGGGTTGGGTTAACTGCTATAAGTAAATCCTTATTGTTGGTAACCTCCTAGCTATTATAACCTTTTTGCTGGTTGCCTCCTGAAAGGCTTCCGGCAGGATTAGCCTCAGCACCTCTTGGCCTGATGTCAAACTTATCCATCATCTTGGTTGCGTGCTCTCGTATAACTTTACGGTCAAGTATGAAGCCTTTTTGAATATGGTGCCTCATTGTAATGCTGTAAAATGAGATTATCTTCGATTGAAAACTCAAGGACAAGTCCATGCTTTTGTCTGTCTGCAGGAATGCTTGAAAGACCTTTGTCGAATATTTCACGAGGTGTCTTGTTGAAGATATCCTTGCCATTCATAGTAATTTCACCGGAATCAGCCTTTTTAAAGGCCACTTAATATCTCAACCAGCTCTGTCTGTCCGTTGCCATCAACACCGGCAAGACCGACTATTTCACCGGCTCTTACAGATATATCAAAGCCTTTTAGTATTTCTACTCCTCTATAGTCTCTTGCCCTCACATTCTTTACCGAGAGGACCTCCGCACCAGGCTCCTGTTCCTTCTTTTCTACCTTAAAAATTAACATCACGGCCTACCATAAGTGCTGCCAGTTCAGACTCGCTTACTTCATCCACTTTGACAGTATTGATATATTTTTCCCTGGCGGATGATTGTACAGTTATCTGAGCAGGCTTTTATTTCTTTAAGCTTATGAGTAATGATTATTATACTCTTACCGTCTTTAGTAAGATTTTTAATAATTACCATAAGTTCATCTATTTCCTGAGGTGTAAGTGAGGCTGTAGGCTCATCAAGAATGAGGATATCAGCACCTCTATAAAGAACCTTAAGTATCTCCACTCTTTGCTGCATTCCCACGGAAATATCTTCAATTTTGGCATCAGGATCTACCTGCATACCGTATTTTTCAGATATCTCAAGCACCTTTTTCTTTGCAAGCTTGTAGTCAATCTTGACACCTTTAACAGGCTCAATACCTAAGACTATGTTTTCCGTTACAGTAAATGGCTGAATAAGCATGAAATGCTGATGCACCATACCTATGCCAAGTTCAATAGCATGTTTAGGGCTCGTTATATCAGCATCCACACCCTTAATGTAAATCTGACCGCTAGTAGGTCTGTACATGCCGTAGAGTACATTCATAAGGGTGCTTTTACCGGCTCCATTCTCTCCAAGTATGGAATGTACTTCTCCCTTATGCACAGTTAGATTAATTCCGTCATTAGCAGTAAAACTTCCGAACTTTTTTTAACTATGTTCTCCATTTTAACAGCAATGACTTTTTTTCATCAATATGACTTTCACTGCCCACAGTTTTACCTCCCATTTTCTAATTATACCATCATATTCTCAAGATAATGCATTATTTATAAAGCACTATTTTCAAAATATGATATTATAAATTTTCTGCAACTACCGCAGTATTGTATACGATAGTTGCAGAACGGATCTCATCTTAACAAAGCTAAAAACCATTATCGTAGGTCTAATAACTCATCAAGAATCCTATGATAGTTTTACTTAGTCTAATTCGTACTTATCGCCGAATTCTTTTTCAAATTCAGCCTTTGTGCCAGGAACAACGATTTCACCACTTAATATCTTAGCCTTAACTTCTTCCACCTTCTTAAGTACATCCTCAGAAAGAAGCTTTGTAGTAGGAGCTATGTCTACACCACCCTTTGAAAGGTCATATACAACTTCTCCGCCTTTAAGAGTACCCTCTACAAGCTGCTTAACTGAGTCATAAACTGCATTGTCTACTCTCTTCATAGCTGATGTAATAACTGTATCAGGAGCTAATGAGCTCTGGTCTGTATCTACACCGATGGCTGATATCTTATTTTCCTGGCAAGCCTGGATAACACCAACACCTGTACCACCTGCTGCGTGGAAGATAACATCTGCTCCATTGGTAATCATAGTTGTTGCACTTGTCTTACCAATAGCAGGGTCTGCAAAGCTGTTTGCATTTATCTGCTGAACTGTAGCCTTAGGATTAGCTGCATATACGCCTGCAAGATAGCCATAACCAAACTTGTGCATCATTTCATTGCCCATACCAAGTACAAAAACCAACATTGTTTTTTTCTTTGTAACAAGACCCGCTACATAACCAACAAGATAAGAAGCCTGTTCCTGCTTGAAGGTAAGGCAGGTAACATTTGGAAGTGATGCATTGTTAGCATCATCTATTATTGCAAACTTTTTTTATCAGGATAAGACTCTGCCGCCTTCTTTGTAGCCTCAGCAAGCTTGAAACCAACGCAAACAATGAGGTCATAGTCTTCATCTACAAAGCTTTCGATATTACTTGAGTAGTCAGCATCGGTTTTTGACTCAAGATAGTTAATCTCTACACCAAAATCTGCCTTAGCTCTCTCCATACCCTTCCAAGAAGTCTCGTTAAATGAATGGTCATGGATACCGCCCACATCAGTAATAAGGCCAACCTTTAAGTCTGACTTAGCTGTCGTGGTGCTGCCTGACTTAGATGAAGTAGTGCTGGTTGCTGTACTTGCTGTACTAGTAGTAGATGTGGTCTTTGAAGCACTCTTTGTGCTTGTAGAATCCTTTGCCTGTCCGCCACAAGCTGCTAATGAAAGCACCATAACTGCTGACAGAGCCATTGATAAAAGTCTTTTTTTCATTTCTTTTCTCCTTTTTTAAGAAAGTTTTATGTTATACTGCCTTTTGGCAGCAGTAACCAAATTTAATTATTTACTTTTAGCCTCATCCTCTTTTATGAGAAGTCTTATGGCACCTACAGCAGTGGCTATAGCTGCCTCCGTATCGTGTACCTGTTCATTTGGAAGATTTTTCTTAGCTCTTTCCTGATTGGCTACAACAAGGAAACAAGAGCCTACCCTTACCCTAAGGAAGCTTCCTGCAATAAATAAGGCGGCGGATTCCATTTCAGAAGCAAGGCAGCCCATTCTAAGCCACGCCTGCCATTTGTTTTGAAGCTCATAGCTAACAGGCATAATCTCAGGCTCATGCTGTCCAAAGAAAGAATCCTTACACTGAACTACTCCAACATGGTATCTTTCATTTAGCTCTTTGGCAGAATTTATCATGGCATTCATAACATCAATATTGGCAACAGCGGGATACTCTATAGGAGCAAATTCGCGGCTGGTGCCCTCCATACGAATAGCACCGCTTGCAATGACAATATCTCCTCCCATAACCTCATCCTGCATGCCTCCACAGGTTCCAACCCTTAAAAAGGTGTCAGCTCCACATTTTGAAAGCTCGTCAATTGCAATGGCAGCAGATGGACCTCCTATACCTGTTGATGTAACGCTTACTTTCACACCGTCTAAGGTACCTGTATATGTCACATATTCTCTAACATCAGACACAAGTACGGGATTGTCAAAGTGGGCTGCTATCTTTGCGCATCTTTTAGGATCTCCGGGAAGAATGACATACCTTCCTACATCACCTTTAGCTAATCCTGTATGATACTGTTTGCCTGAACCCTCAGCATAATCAATCATAGTTTCCTCCAAACAACATTTATTTCTTTGTGAAGTTTGTATAAGATTTTTTTAATTATTAATTAGATTTTATATTTTTTCATCAAATAATAAAGGACATTTGTCCACTTTTTAACAGGTATTTGAAATTATTATACCAAAAATCAATTAATGATTTACGCCAAATGGCTAAAAAAATTAACCTATAAAAATCAAATAAAGATATCTGACTGGAGTTAGGCAGTTCATTTATAATACCCAGTTCCGTCATCTTGTCTATTGCTGTCTGAGTAGTGCCCTTTTGCTCTTTGTTTAAGATCGTCTTTTTGAGAGAAATGTGCCTTTTTAGCGGCTTCATAGAGGGCATAGGCGGCCTTATCTCCAAGTCCTTCTATGCTTACAAGAGAAGGCATTATCTTGTTGTCTATAATCTGAAACTGCTTTGGCTTTTGCCCTATATATGTCAATTAGCATGAATTCAAAGCCTCTTGCATACATTTCAAGTACTATGTAGGCATCTCCAAGAACATCCTCATCTTTCTTGTTTCTTAGTCTCTTCTCCACCTTTTTAATCTCTTTTATGACGCTTAAAAGCTTTTCTTTACCAAAGCAAAATAAACCATAGTCAAATGCCTTTGCTCTTATGCTGAAAAATGCGGAGTAATAGGCAAGAGGATAATACACCTTAAAATAGGCTATTCTAAAGCCCATCATTACATAGGCAGCAGCATGTGCCTTAGGGAACATGTACTTAATCTTCTTACAAGACCATATATACCAGTCAGGTACATTATGCTCTGTCATTTCCTGCTCCCATTCAGGAGTGAGTCCCTTGCCCTTACGCACACTTTCCATTATCTTAAAGGCATGTCCCGGTTCAAGCCCCATGTCTATGAGATATATCATAATATCATCTCTTGTACAGATTGCAGTCTTTAACTCACATTTTCCCTCTGCGATTAGAGTCTGTGCATTACCTGTCCATACATCGGTTCCATGGGAGAGACCTGATATACGAACAAGGTCTGAGAATGTCTTAGGCTTGGTTTCTCTTAGCATCTGCATAACGAAATCCGTACCAAATTCAGGCACACCAAGGCTTCCAAGGTCATAGCCGTCAAGATCCTTAGCTTCTATATCCAATGCTGAAAGTCCGTTAAAGAGTGAAAGGACATTTTCATCATCAAAGCCTTATACCCTGTGCATTTACTCCTGTTAAGTCCTCAAGCATCCTTATCATGGTAGGATCGTCATGTCCCAGTATATCTAACTTCAAAAGATTGTGGTCAATTGAGTGATAATCAAAGTGAGTTGTTATTATAGGTGTGCTCATATCGTTGGCAGGATGCTGTACCGGGGTAAAGGTATTGATATTTTCTCCAAGAGGAAGAACTACTATTCCTCCGGGATGCTGTCCTGTCGTCCTTCTAACTCCTATACAGCCAAGAGAAACTCTTTCTATCTCCGACCTTCGCATTACTATGTTGTCATGCTCTTCATTGTACTTAAGCACATAGCCAAAGGCAGTTTTATCTGCCACACCGCCGATTGTGCCAGCTCTAAATGTCTGTCCTTCACCAAAGATAACCTCAGTATAAGCATGTGCCTTTGCCTGGTATTCACCTGAGAAGTTAAGGTCTATGTCAGGCTCCTTGTCTCCGTTAAAGCCTAGGAAGGTCTCAAAAGGTATGTCATGTCCGTCCTTTACAAGTGGCTCTCCACATACAGGACACAGCTTATCAGGCATATCGCAGCCGCTTCTTCCTGAGTAACTCCTTACTTCCTCAGAGTCAAAGTCAACGAAATGGCAATGTTTGCAGTAATAATGCGCAGATAGCGAATTAACCTCTGTAATACCTGATAAAAAGGCAACAAAGGAAGAACCTACTGAGCCTCTGGAGCCAACCAGGTATCCGTCTTCATTTGACTTCCACACTAGCTTCTGAGCAATTATGTACATAACCGCAAAGCCATTAGATATGATTGACGTAAGCTCGTGCTCGAGCCTGTCTACCACCTTTTTAGGAAGGTCTCTGCCATATATTTCGTAGGCCTTATCATAGCAGATTCTTCTAAGCTCCTCGTCCGAGTTCTCAATGACAGGAGCACATTTGTCAGGTCTTACAGGAGAGATTATTTCAATCATATCTGCTATAAGATTGGTATTGGTAATTACCACCTCTTCTGCCTTATCATTACCCAAGTATGAGAATTCTTCAAGCATCTCTTCCGTAGTTCTAAGATAGAGAGGTAAAGGCCTGTCTGCATCCTTCATTCCCTTTGACCATAAAAAGATATTTTCTATATATCTCGTCTTCAGGATTTAGAAAATGTGCATCACAGGTGGCAACTACGGGCTTGTTATATTTTTCACCAAGGTTTACTATTATTCTATTTATTTCTCTTAAATCTTCTTTGTCCGTAATATCAGGTACTCTGTCATTTTCAATCATAAAGCTGTTATTGGCAAGCGGTTGAATCTCAAAATAATCATAGAACTTGGCCAAAGCTTCAATCTCATCCTCACCATGTCTTCTAAGAACAGCCTGATAAAGCTCTCCTGCCTCACAGGCTGAACCAAGTATCAGTCCCTCTCTATGCTTCATCAAAAGACTCTTTGGAATTCTTGGTCTTCTCTGAAAATAGGTAAGATGAGACAGTGAAACCAGTTTATACAGGTTTATCCTACCTATGTCATTTTTTTGCCAGGATAATGATGTGGGAGGTGCCCATTTTCTTGATTGTTTCAGCGTCAAACCCCTCTTTAGTATTAAAATTGCTAAGGAGTGAGTTACCAAACCGCTCATATGCAAGCTCACAGAGTTTGATATAGATTTCAGCAGTACAGCCTGCATCGTCAACTGCCCTATGGTGGTGCTCTAGTACAATTCCCAGTCTCTCAGCCACTGTATCAAGCTTATAGTTCTTAAGTCCCGGGAGAAGTACCCTTGACATGGTTACTGTATCTGCTATGGTAAACTCTCCCTTAAGTCCAAGCCTCTCCATATTTTCAAATATAAAGCTAGTATCAAAGGAAGCATTGTGTGCAACTAAAAAAACAGCCTTTACAAAAATTCTAAAAAAACTTTGGAAGTACAATATCTATCTCAGGCTCATTTACAACCATTTCCTGAGTAATGCTTGTAAGCTTAGTTATTTCCTCGGGTATACTTTGCTTAGGATTCACAAAGCAGGAGAACTTGCCTATAATCTTACCGTCAGCAACCTTAACTGCGCCTATCTCAATGATTCTGCAGTTCTTAGGTCCAAAAGCCTGTAGTTTCTATATCAAAAACAACAGCAGGATCTGTGAGCTCTTGTCCTTTGTCCATCCTTACAGCAGGAGAAACATCGTCTACTACATAGCCTTCCACACCATAAATAAGCTTAAAATCATTCATTTTAAGCTTATCTTTTGCATGAAGAGCATTGGTAAAGCCTTGTACTACACCGTGATCAGTAATTGCAACAGCCTTATGTCCCCAAGCAGACAGGGTTTTAAGCAGTGCACCCGGATCAATTACAGCGTCCATCTCACTCATGTTTGTATGAAGATGAAGCTCAACCCTCTTTTTTTCGCTCTTGTCAATGCGCTTTGATGTAAAATCTTCCGTTTCCTTGATGCCCTCCACCTTACTTAAGGTAAGCTCATTGTCAAAAGGATCCATCTGTACATCTGCACTTATTTTAATAAAAGCACCGGGAGAAAGTCTTTTCTTAAGTTCATCCTTTTCTTCCGGTGAAGCCCATATTTTGCAGGTAATACTGTCAGTAAAATCGGTAATTACGATAGAAATAATAAATCTTCCCGTTTTTGTTTCTCTCTCATCAAGCTTAAGAATCCTGCCTCTGACAATGAGACTTCTCTGCTCCTCAGTTATATTCTTAAGCTCTACAGAAGAGCCTTCAAAGTTCTTACCGTAAATCACAGACGGATCAAGAGGGATTGACTTCTTCTTAAAACCTGAAGGTGTACTAAATGCTTTCTTACCCTTATCTTCTGACACAGGTTTGTTGTTAGCCTTAGGCTTAGAAGCCAGCTCTGCCTGAGGCCTCGTAGCAAGTATTTCCTCTATGGTAAAGCTGTCCTTTTCTTCTTTTTCCTTTTCATTTATCTCTCTATACTTAAGGTGGATAGAGACTTCCTTGTTATATCTTTTTTTAGAAATATAAGCTCAAGCCATGCGGATATTTCCTTTAGTTTTTTTCCCTGATTATGAAATTATCCTCATTTTCTATATATATCGCGGTATCATCAAAATCTATATTACTTTTTATTTAAGATATTATAGTATATTCTACCCTGTTCATTTAATTCATCAAGGATACTTGATTTATTTTTTTCAAATATTTTTTTGACTGAAAAAGTCCGATAAGTCATATCTTTCCTCAATTATTACTGTCTGCTCCTTAGAAGTAAATATCTGGCCTTTAAGTGCAGACTGCATAGAAACAATATGACTCCTTTTAAGAGGAGATAAGCCCTTTATTATTACAGTAATTTCTCCTCTTGCCTTCGATACAACTACCTTTTCAACCGATATTTCATTAAAAGCCCTTTCAAGCTCTTCATTTATAACCAGGTTGTTAAAAGCCTCATGAAAATCCATCTTACTTTCCTTCCTTAGCTTTTAATATATCAAGCTCTTCCTTAAGTCCCATAAGAAGGTCTGACTCAGGAAGTCTCTTAATAATTTCTCCTTTTTTAATGATGAGACCTGCGTTTTTGCCTCCGCAGATACCAAGGTCCGCTTCCCTTGCCTCGCCCGGACCGTTTACCACACAGCCCATAACAGCAACCTTTATGTCTAGCTCCATATACTCCTCAAGCAGTTTATTCACCTTTTCTTCAAGACCTATAAGGTCAATATCAGTACGGCCACAGGTTGGGCAGGAAACTATCTCAGCTCCGCCCTTTCTAAGCCCAAGAGCCTTAAGTATCATCTTAGCTGACTTAATCTCTTCAACAGGATTGCCCGTAAGAGAAACCCTGATAGTATCTCCTATTCCCTGATATAATATAATCCCTAGTCCTACACCCGACTTGATATTGCCTGAAATAAGTGAGCCGGACTCAGTTATGCCTACATGTAAAGGAATATCTGTCCTGGCAGCTATAAGCTCATGAGCCTTGATACACTCCATCACATTGGATGACTTAATGCTTATTACCAGGTTGTGATAATCCATATCTTCAATCAGCTTAGCATTGTTTAGGGCACTTTCTACGAGAGCCTCACTTGTAACCTTGCCATATTTTTCAAGAACTTCCTTTTCAAGAGAACCGCTATTTACACCAACTCTTATAGGAATCTGATACTCCTTGGCCACATCTATTACAGCCCTTAGTTTCTCCTCTGAGCCTATGTTACCCGGATTTATTCTTATCTTATCAGCTCCGTTTTCCATAGCCGCTATAGCAAGGCGATAATCAAAGTGGATATCAGCTACTAAAGGAATATTTATAGCCTCTTTAATTTCCTTAAAGGCAAGGGCTGCCTCCATAGTGGGAACTGCACATCTGATTATGTCACAGCCCGCCTTTTCAAGCTCTTTAATCTGAGCAACTGTAGCCTTCACATCTTCCGTCTTTGTATTCGTCATTGATTGTATTAAAACAGGATTACCGCCACCGATAACCCTGTTTCCAATCTTTACTACTCTTGTAGTTTTAATTTCATTTCTCATAATTTATCCTATAATTCTCAAAATATCATTGAACAATACTGCTACCATAAGCAACATAAGTAGAACAAATCCAACAAAATGTACCCTACCCTCCTTGTCCGGATCAACAGGCTTGCCTCTTACTGCTTCTATTATGAGGAATACAAGCCGTCCTCCATCAAAGAGCAGGGATAGGAAGTAGGTTCATAACTCCGAGGTTGGCTGATATAAGTATGCTTATGCTTGCCATACTAAGGAGGATGACCATAATACCATCATTCTTGCTCTGCTCGTAGGAATTGCCAATCATATTTACTATACCGACAGGACCAGCTATTTCTTTAGGCTTTACTCTTCCTGTTACCATCATTTTAAGAGATTCGATGGTTGTAACCACCACATATTTGGTTTCATTTAATGAGTAATATAAGGTGTCTACTACACCTAGTTTTTCTCTTGCAGTATTGCTTACCAGTCCCAGGGTATAGGATGAACCTGCGCTTTTAGGTGTTACGGTAATCTCCTCTGTATTTCCTGTATCAGCCTTCTTAAGTGTAATCTTTACTTCTTTTCTATCTAAAGGAGAAGAAACGAAATAGTTATTAAGTTCAGTTCCTGACTTGATAACAGTTCCATCTACATCGGTAATAACATCACCTGCAGCTGCGCCTGCAGCCTTTAGTGCACTGTCATCTGTAAGGCTGTCAATGACCGCCTCTCCATCTCCCGGAGAATAGGTAAATCCCAGGTAAAACTTTTCTTTTTCCTGAGGCTTTACAGTAAAATCAAGTTTTTCATCTCCTCTTTTTACCTCTATCTTCACGTCCTCATTAGAGAGTGGATGAAATACAAAGTAGCTTGAAACCTCCCTTCCGATATTTATGGAAGTTCCGTTTATTTTAGTAATGACATCTCCTGCCTTAAGTCCTGCCTCTTCAGCAGGATATCCCTTTGTTACACTAACAATATTGCTCTTGTCTACTCCTATCGAGCCAATTACAAAGAGAGACAGTAAAAAAAGCAAGGATGAAGTTAAATAAAGGTCCTCCGAAAACCGTCCATATCCTTACCCATACTGACTTATTGGCAAAGGCACCTTCATCATCACTTGACTCATCCTCACCTTCCATCATACAGGAACCGCCAATTGGCAGAAGCTTTACAGACCACTTTGTGCCCGCTGCATCAAAAGAGAAAAGTCTTGGTCCCATACCAAGTGAGAACTCATTTACTTTAATTCCTCCAAGTCTGGCAAAAAAGTAGTGTCCAAATTCATGAATAATTACTACTAATGAAAATATTAAAATAGCCCAAACTATGTTCAAATCGTTCACCTTCCTTACATACTGCTTTCAACACCAAGTAGAATCTCATTTTGGATTCTTTCGATATCATCCACTGTTGGATTTTCTATCTTTATGTGTTTATTCAAGTTTTCTTCTATGATATTAACGATATCTAAATATCTGATTTTTTTCTGTATAAATAATGCCACAGCCACCTCATTGGCTGCATTAAAGACAGTAGGAAGGCTTCCTCCCTCTGTTATTGCCATAAAGGCAAGTCTTAACCCCTTAAACTTCTCCAAATCAGGCTTAATAAAGTCAAGCTTTGATATGGCAAAAAGGTCAAGATAATTGTCTGATACGAATCTTCTCTCAGGGTAGGTGAGTGCATAGGATATAGGAAGCTTCATATCAGGTACTCCCATTTGCGCTATAACACTACCATCCTTAAATTCTACAGCAGAGTGTACTATGCTTTGAGGCTGTATAACCACCTCTATCTTATCCGGCTCAGTATCAAAGAGCCATCTTGCCTCACAGACCTCAAGCCCTTTATTTACCATGGTTGATGAGTCAATGGTAACTTTAGCTCCCATCGACCAGTTAGGATGCTTCAATGCCCTCTCAAGAGTCACATCTTTTAACTCTTCCTTAGGAGTATGTAAAAATGGACCACCCGAGGCGGTAAGCAGCAATCTTCTTATCCTATTATCTGCCTTTCCTTGTAAACACTGGAATATAGCACTGTGCTCGCTGTCCACAGGATATATATTAACACCTTTATCTCTGGCAAGCTTCATTATGATATGGCCTGCACAAACGAGAGTCTCTTTGTTGGCAAGGGCTATATCCTTGCCTGCATTTATAGCAGCTATCGTAGGTCTAATGCCTATCATACCTACAACAGCCGTAACAACTATATCTGAATTCTCATAGGCTGCCGCCTGAATAAGCCCTTCAACACCTGTTACAATCTCAGGCATTTTACTTAGCTTTTTTTCAGTAATGGCAGCTTCAAGCATATCTTTAAGTTTGCCTGCTTCTATTATATCAAAAAAATACAGACTAATTCAGGGCAAAATTCTAAAATTTGTGTGAAAATTAGATTAATATTATTATTCGCGGTAAGTACAGTTACCTTCAAATCTTCATTAAGCCTTACTATGTCAAGTGTCTGAGTCCCAATAGAGCCTGTGGAACCTAAAATAGATATTCTTTTTCATTATATCCTTCCTACCAGGTAAAGTGAGAGAAAATAAACTATAGGAGCAGTAATTATCATACTGTCGTATCTGTCAAGAATTCCTCCATGCCCCGGTATTAAATGCCCATAGTCCTTGATATCATAATTTCTCTTAATTCCTGATGCAGCTAAATCTCCTATCTGAGAAATAACAGAACCAAGTCCTCCTATAACTGCAAAAAAATCATAATGAGATTTTCAGATTTTACCTGTATAATTGCTCATTATCAGTCCAAATATAACGCCTATAAGCGCAGAACCTAAAACTCCTCCAATTGCGCCTTCCACCGACTTTTTAGGGCTTAGTACCGGTGCCAGCTTATGCTTACCAAAGAGCCTTCCAACAACATATGCACAGGTATCAGAACCCCAAGAGCTTACATAAGCCATCCAGGCAAGCCACTGTCCAAATGCTATGGTCTCACGTGTCTTAAATATAAAAGATATCATAACAGGTATATAAAATATACCAAAAAAATCGTACTAAATAGCTGATTTGCAGTATATTTAGGATATTTTACTACGAAGACCAAAAAGTGCAGCCACAACTACTATCGAAAATATCATAAGCTCAGGTACTTTAAAATCGATAATCGCATTCGGTCTGGTATCGATATTTATGTACCAGGCAAATGCGCCTAAGTATCCTACTGCAGCAAGTGGGGTATCCTCAAATTTCATAACCTTATATAGCTCATATAAACCAATCAATGATATCAAAAATAAGGCAACAAGCAGTAACTGCCCACCAAAATACATAGTCACAAATGTAAATACTAAAAGCAGAATTCCACTTATAAGTCTAGTCAGAAACATAGTTCATCCTTTCTTAATACCGCCAAATCTTCTGTCTCTACCACTGTAGAATTCAATGGCTTCTTCTAAATCTTTTTTCCCAAAATCAGGCCAAAGAGTATCTGTAAAAAAATACTCAGCATAAGCAAGCTGCCAAATAAGATAGTTAGACAATCTCTGCTCCCCACTCGTTCTAATCATAAGATCAGGATCAGGAATATCCGCAGTATCCAGGTTATCGCTTATGGTATCCTCAGACAGTTTTTCTATAACTTCTTGATAAGTCAAGCCTTCTTTTTCAGCAGATATAAGTATATCCTTAAAAGGCTCTTCTAATATCATCTCTTCCACCGTAGTTGACAGCAATCTGAAGCTGTAAACCTGTAAAGTCCTTAGATACATCTTCAAGCTTAGCTATCAGGGAGTTAAGTTCATCTGAAAGCCCTGACTTATCGCCTATTATCCTTACCCTCATATTGTTTTTGACAGAGAGCTTCATAGCGTCTTTCATGTACTTTGCAAGCAGCTTCATAAGCTCGTCAACTTCATCTTTTGGACGTTTCCAGTTCTCTGTGGAAAACGCATACATGGTAACATATTTAATACCCAGGTCAAATGCAGCCTTACATACAGGCTCAACATTGTCACAACCTTTAAGATGGCCAAAGGTTCTTGGTAAGCCTCGTTTCTTTGCCCATCTTCCGTTTCCATCAAGTATTATGGCTACATGCCTGGGAATCTTCTCATTTTCACTCATATCATATCCCAAAAAGAGGGTGCGGATAAACCGAACCCCCATTTACTATTATACTGTCATTATTTCTTTTTATCTTGTCTTCTGTCATTTTCTCGATTTCATCAGAAAACTTATCTGTTATCTTCTGAATCTCATCTTCAAGACCTTTAAGATCATCCTCTGTAATCTCGTTTGCCTTTTCCTGCTTTTTGAAGTGATCTACAGCATCTCTTCTGATATTTCTTATAGCTATCTTGGCATTTTCAGCCTTTTTCTTGATATCCTTGGACAGTTCCTTACGTCTCTCCTCTGTAAGTTCAGGGAAAACAAGTCTTATAGACTTACCGTCATTGTTAGGAACTACACCAAGGTTAGCCATATTTATTTCTTTCTCAATGGTCTTGATAAGACTTGCTTCCCAAGGCTGAATCTGGATAATTCTTGCCTCCGGAACTGAGATATTGGCAACCGACTGAATAGGTGATGGCTGTCCATAATAATCTACCTTAATCTTGTCAAGAATATGAGGATTTGCTCTCCCCGCTCTTATAGTAATGTACTCTTCACTAAGATTGTTAAGCGTTTTATTCATCTTGTCTTCATACATTTTTGTTGCTTCTGACATAAGTAACCTCCCCGGGTTTATTCTTTAGTTAGTCTCTTATACTGTAACTTTTGTGCCGTTGTTGATTCCATTTGCAGCATTTACAATACTGTTTTCTTCACCCAGCCCAAATACCTGCATAGGCATTTTGTTCTCATAGCACATAATTGTGGCGGCCAGATCAATAACAGCAAGTTTTTTATCAAGCACCTCTTCTATACTGATTTCGCTGTATTTCTTAGCGTTTGGATTTGACTTAGGATCACTGTCATAGACACCGTCAATTGCTTTTGCAAGCAAAATAGTGTCTGCCTCGATCTCCACAGCCCTTAGCACAGCTCCTGTATCTGTAGAAAAAAATACGGATGTCCTGTACCCCCTGCAAAGAATACAACCATACCTTTTCCAAAGTATTTAAGTGCTCTATCTTTTGAAAAGAGCTTAGTCATATTGCCACACTCGAAAGGAGTAAGAATAGAAGTCTTCATACCTACATATCTGAATATATCAGACACATAGATACAGTTCATAACAGTAGCAAGCATCCCTATCTGGTCAGCCTTAGTTCTGTCAATAGTGTTACTGGTGCGTCCCCTCCAGAAGTTTCCTCCACCAATAACAACTCCTACCTGTATTCCGTTATCAACCAGCTCTTTTACCTGCTTAGCAACTCTAATGCAGGTGGTCTCATCAAAACCCGTCTTCTTGTCTCCTGCAAGAGCTTCACCTGATAACTTTAGCAATACTCTTTTATATTTTCCCATTAAGCATCAACCTCATCACCAAAGAATGAATCAATATCAACTGATGCATAAGGAAGTGCACAGAAACCATCAATAACAGCACCGCTATTAATCTGGATTCCCTTAGAGCTGATATTACCTTTGATTACAGCTGTAGAATCAACAATTACAGGTCCGTTTACATCTAAGTTACCCTTAACAGCACCTGCAACTACACAAGAAGAAGCTGCAATATCACCGATAACTACTGTACCTGCAGCAATCTTTACACAACCCTTACTTGTAATTCCGCCATCAAGCTTGTTAGTATGTAAATATACCTCAGCAGCTGAAGATTTACCCTTAACAGCACCTGAGATTGAAAGCTTGCCAAGGCAGCTGATATCTCCATTAACTGTACCATATACATCTAAAGAACCGTCAGAAACAATGCTTCCCTGGATAACAGTTCCTTTTGAAATAACTGTTGTACTTCCGTCAGACTCTGCAAATTCACCGGGATGGCTCTCAACTGTAACTGTATCTGCTCCTATATCACCTGTGTAAAGGTTATTCTCTGTAGCAGGGAATACATCTGTCGTATCAACTGTTTCAGGCTCAAATTCTTCAACATATTCAGTCTCCTCATATACAGGCTCTGAATATACATTTTCTTCGGCAGCTACTTCTTCAGTTTCAAGGCTTAAGCTGTCCTCGTCCTCCATCTTTTCAATCATGTCCTCGTCCACACCAAGTGCGTCCTCCTCGGAAAGGCTAAACTCATCAAAATCATCAGAACTGCTGTCACTTAAAGTGTCAACCATCTGATTATCATCATTCTCAAAGTCTCCCATAACTCCAACATCTTCCCTTAAATCCTTAAAAAAGCTCATAACATACCTCCATTTATTTTTATTTTGTATTTTGGATTCACTCTGTGGTGAACGGGTTTTTGTGTTCTTGGTGATCTTAGCAAATCTATATCCTTCTTTTTTTCAGAAGTTCAATGATTCTTGGCAGGGCTTTTACTGTGTTTACCTTATCCTTCGAATCGTGGAGAAGAACAATCTTATCAGTGTTGCTGCCTGCATACATCGCTATTGCATTGTAAATTGCGTTAGCTGAAGGTGCAGGAAATGCTGCATCTGTTCCTCCAAGATTCCAGTCAAAATAATGATATCCTGCCTCATTGATCCATTTGATAACTTTGTGCATATTTATTTTTTTGCAACACCATTACTGCTTCCTCCCGGAAACCTGTACAGCTTGGAATCAATACCGGTATACTTTTTCACTATATCCCTGATAGCGTACACATCCTTCTTAAAAAGAATCAAGGTTTGCATATACAAGCTTATAGTTATGAGTCAGAGAATGGAGCCCTATATTGTGACCTCTTTTTCACTATCTCCTTATACCTTTTAATTGACGCCTTATCTGTTCTTCCTACCACGAAAAAAGTGGCTTTTATCTTGTATTTATCAAGAATATCAAGTACTTTGTCCGTATTGACACTCGGACCGTCGTCAAAAGTTAAATATGCGGTTTTCTTATGTACCTGCTTATGTGCTTTCTTGGTTACTTCCTTAACTATCTTCTTTTTTTGTCTTGCCCTTTTTTCTTGGCCCTTACAGAACTATCAGCAGCCAGCACCTTTTCAACTGAAGTATATCCTACAATAGCCATATTAAAAAGTAAATGATAAGACGAAAAGAAGTAATAATGCTGATAGGCAGGAAAAACTTCTTTCCAGCTTCCACGTTATGTTCCACTACAATATCTCCTTTAGCCCAACTTCCTTATTCTATGATGTACTACAGGTGTAGTTTCATCAATAGGTAGTATAAGATAGTTTTTCTTTTTTTAAGCTTTTTATGATTTTCGGTAAAGCTCTAACCGTAGTTCCCCTCCCCAAAGAGTCGTGCATTAGTACTACTGAGTCTTTCATCTTGCGAACCCCTGCCATAACATTTTTCGTACAATACTTTTTTTCTGACAAAGAAATTCTCACTGCATCTCCACTCATCACATTCCAGTCAAAATACTCAACACCCTCATCTTTAAGAAATTTGGCAGGTAAATTCATATCAATCTTCGATACAGAATTGCTGCTTCCTCCCGGAAAACGGTAGTATTTACATCTTACCCCGGTAGTGTTGTAAATCAGGTCGCTTATAGCATAATAATCTTCCTTAAAATTCTTTAAGGATGCATATATCAAGCCATAGTTGTGGGTATACGAATGCATTGCAATTGTGTGGCCTTCATTCACTATTTTTTTGTATCTTTTTAGAGACTTTTCATCAGTCCTTCCAATCACAAAAAAAGTAGCTTTTAATATCATTTTTTTCTTTAGTATCTTAAGCACGTCTTCTGTATTTTCAGAAGGTCCGTCATCAAAGGTAAGATAAACCCTTCCCTTTGCTGTCCTTATCCGTTCTTCTTCTGCTGCTTTAAGCATAAGAGCCTTCTTCTTAGAAGCTTCATTCTGAGCAAAACTAAGCATTGATGCAATCATCTCTGCTTCAGCACTTCTTTTTTTGGGCAACCAGAATCCGCTCTATTTTTAAGCTGTCTGATTCTGTCAAGTTCATCATTTAACTTATTTAACTTAATGAACAAAACTATGCAAAAAACAGTCGGTATAAGAAACAGGACAACAATAATCAGGATTAAAAGTTTTTTTGAGATTTGACTCTTTTCCTTATTTTCGTCTTTATTGTCCTTATTCATCTAACCAAACTCCCAAATAAAAAAATGGTATCATCTCATTGTATCATATTTAACATAAAAATATCTACAAATATATTTACCAATTCTTTATTTATATTATTACTTAAACTAATATTAATTTCATCACTGATATCAGGCTCACCACAGATATCAATGCCCATAATTCTAAAGTTATCTCTTAAACACTTTAGTTCTTTTATAAGTGTCGATACCGGCATAATACCCTGATCCCAGTCAGATATAAATTCATTTTCAGAAATCACATCCTTATCTACCGAAATATAGATAGGAAGCTCATTTCCCAAGGAAACTTCATTTATACTGTCTGCAAAAATAACTCTTTCGTCCTTATTAAACTCGCAAGCTTCTATGTACTTACTACTGGCACCAATAATGATTATCTTCTTAAGATAATCAAGACTTTCGTAAGCATCAGCTATCCAAGAGCCACAGGACAATATGTTGCCAAAGGCCGAAAACTGCATATCCGTATGGTTATCATATACCACCAGATTAAAAGGTTCCTTTATTATATCAAGGTAAAGCCTGCTAAGATGATGATAATTACCGGAGTCAAGTAGGTGTACGGATAAAAGCATCGACTCTTCTTTAATTTCATCAAGCAGATATTTTCTGCCTTCATCATCCAAATATCCCCTTACTCCGCATAAAGTCTTGTCATCAAATATTCTATAGGGGTAAGCCTTATAAAAGTCCTGATTCTCATAGATTCCTGTAAAATTATGAAGACAGAGCATTACTGAATCCTTCCTGCACCATCGCCTATCTCAGCTTCGTATATCTCAGCATCGATACCTGTAGCCTCTTTATACTTTGAAATGACTTCTTTTCTAAAATTCTCAATTGCATCGTTTTTTTAACTATACTGACTGTACAGCCACCAAAACCACCGCCTGTTATTCTTGAGCCAATCACCCCAGGTATATTCCAAGCAATCTCGACCAACTTGTCAACCTCTGGGCAAGAAACCTCATAATCATCTCTTAGCGATATATGTGAAGCATTCATAAGTTTGCCAAAGGTCTCAATATCATTATTTTTAAGAGCATTTACGGCCTTTATTGTACGCTGGTTCTCATAAACTGCATGCTTAGCTCTTTTTCTTTGAATCTCATCGGTTATGAGCTCTTTGTTGTGCTCAAACTCTTCCTCTGTTAAATCGCCAAGTCCGGAGATATTAAGCTTGGTCTGAAGTGCCTTAAGCGCAGCTGTACTTTCATTTCTTCTGTCATTGTAGGCAGAGTCTACCAAGCTGTGCTTTACATGGCTGTTTGTGATAAGCACCTTAGCGTCCTTTAGCTTCACAGGCGCATATTCATAGGACAAGTCCGCTGTATCTAAGAATATGGCATTGTCCTTTTTGCCCATAGCCACAGCAAACTGATCCATAATACCGCAGTTCATACCGTTGAATTGGTTTTCTGAAGTTTGTCCTATCTTTGCTATCTCTACCATGTCGATGTCAATATCGTACATATATTTAAGAGCTGTACCCATAAGGACTTCTATGGATGCAGAAGATGAAAGTCCGGCACCCGAAGGAATATTACCAAGCATGGCAAGGTCAAAGCCCTTATCAATCTTATATCCTTTACCTAAGAAAGCCCAAACCACTCCTATAAGGTAGTTAGCCCAACCATTCTTCTTCTGATATGAAAGTTCAGGAAGTTCCACAGTTGTAACCTCAGCATTATTAAAATTGAGCGAAACAAAGTTCAGCTTATTGTCATTACGTTTCCTTACAAGGGCATAGGTTCCCATAGTCAGTGCACATGGGAAGACATGACCGCCATTGTAGTCAGTATGCTCTCCGATAAGATTTACCCGCCCCGGCGAAAAGAAAAGTTTAGCACCTTCAGTATCTCCATAATAATTCTTAAATCCTTCATAAAGTCTGTCCTTCATACCATTCTCCTTTAATACTCTACAAAGCTAAATATGTGAAAAAAACTACTTGCCTGACTTATTCTCAGATTTAACTGCGCCATCTGATGCAGCCTCTGTAGCCTCAGTTTCTAAGGCAGATCCAGAAGTAACCGCACTACTTGAAGCGGCTGCACTCTGATAAATCTGTCCCGCAAAGGTAAAGCCATCTGTATAACCATTCTCATAACCGCTCTTATTTCCTGAGTAATAACCTACTGCACCCGCCAAAACAACTGCTCCGACTATACAAGCACAGGCAACAAGTGTTTTAATACGTTTCTCTTTCTTAAGACTAAGCTTTCTTCCTGCTTTTTCCATTTTATACTTCTCAACTTTTTCCTTACTCATAGTTAACTCCTTTATTATAATATTTTAGAATGTATTACAGCTTAATTCCCTTTAATAAGTCAGCAAAGCTTGTGGTTGGCGCATCTCCAGTACTATATTCTACAGGAGTAGAGTCTACATCTTCAGAAGCTTCGCTTTCAACAGCCCTTGTCATACTGAGGCTTAATTTACCATCCTTAATCTCAGTTATCATTACCTTAACTTCATCATTTTCACTCACCACTTCTTTAGGATGTTTTATTCTTCTTTCAGACATCTGCGAGATATGAACAAGTCCTGAAAGTCCGTCAGGTAGTCTTACAAAGGCTCCATAGCTCTCAAGTCTTTCTACTTTTCCGGTAACTACTGTTCCTATTGCTATCTTAGACATTTTTTCTTCTGTCTTTTTTGCTTCTTCTTCCCTAAGTACACTTTTTTTGCTGAGAGAATTAGCTTTTTGTCATCTTCATCTACTTCTATTATCCTAACGGAAATATGCTTTCCGATAAAGCTCTCTGTATCTTCAACATAGTCTAGCGCCAGTCCGGAAGCCGGTATAAATGCCCTTATGCCTTTCAGATAGGTAACAGCTCCTCCCTTAACAGCTTCAGTAATCTTTACGTTAAATACCTGACCGTTTTCTTTAGCCTCTTCGAGGAAATCCCATGCAAGGATATTATCCGCACGTTTTATAGAAAGAAGCACCTGTCCTATACCATTATCCGGCGATATAACCATAGCATTTACAACATCTCCAACTGCTATATCTGCCTTAATGGAAAACTTAGGGTCATTGCTAAGTTCATCTATAGGAACAATTCCTTCAGCGTAGGAACCAAGGTCTACAGTGACTTCCGTATCTCCTATTCCAATGATGGGACCTTTGACCATATCACCGTTTTTAAGCCTATGGAATGACTTTTCGAGTTCATCCAAATAATCATCCATACTCTCAATTTTCTCATTATCTGCCATTTATTTTCTCCTTATCAATATAAAAATCTTGCCAAGAGCTACCTTCATTAAATGTGCTCCATAAGAAGACTTTCCGTATTTATCAGCACTTTCAAGCAACTTTTCCCTAGATATCCAACCGTTTTTATAAGCTATTTCTTCTATGGCAGAAATCATAACACCCTGTCTTTTTTCTATGACTTTAACAAACTCAGTTGCATCCGAAAGCGCATCCACAGTACCTGTATCAAGCCACGCATAGCCTCTTCCAAGGGTAATTACATTAAGTCTTCCTTCTTCCAGGTAGATTCTGTTTAAGTCAGTAATTTCAAGCTCACCTCTTTTTGACGGTTTAAGCGACTTAGCATATTTTACCACTGAATTATCATAAAAATAAAGACCTGTCACACAATAATTTGATTTAGGATGTTCCGGCTTTTCTTCGATGGATACGGCTTCACCCTTATCATTAAATTCAACAATTCCAAATCTCTCAGGATCATCCACATAGTATCCAAATACAGCAGCACCATGTTCAGTACAGTCTACTGCCTTCTTAAGGTTTAATGATAAACCGTTACCGTAGAAAATATTATCACCCAAAATCATTGCGACACTGTCTTTTTCCAATAAAGTCTTCACCTATAATAAAAAGCTTCTGCAAGTCCATTTGGCTTTTTCCTGAATCTTATATGACAAACTGATACCATATTCTGAACCATCACCCAAGAGTTTCTCAAAGTTAGGTAAGTCTCTAGGAGTTGATATAATCAAAATGTCTCTTATCCCTGCGAGCATAAGCGTGGATAAAGGATAAAAATATCATCGGTTTATCATAAACAGGCAAAAGCTGCTTGCTCGTAACCTCTGTAAGTGGATACAGCCTTGTGCCTGAACCACCGGCCAGAATAATACCTTTCATAAATTCCCCCAAAAATAGTTTTTTTATTTTGCAAAACTTTCCTATACAGTATAAGCCATAACTTACTATTTGACAAGGAGTTAACAGGCTTCAAAAGCATTAATTAAATGTTCAAGTCTGTCACTCCCATATATACCAACCACGTCAAATCTGCATTTTGTATCCATAGGCAGATTATGTTCACTCATATAAAAAAGCAGGGTTTTATATATCTTCCTCTGCTTTTTATAATTTACTGCACTAAAGGGGCTTCCAAATCTGTCTGAGCTTCTGTACTTTACCTCTACAGCCACCAAATAGCCATCAGGACTTTTTTTACAACTATGTCTATTTCACCTGTTTTTCTAAGATAGTTCTTTTCTAAAAATGGTATATCCTTTAGATAGCAGATAGTCTACTGCTTTGTTTTCCTGTTCTTTTCCAAGTATACGTTTGTTGATATTATCACTTCCTATCTCTCTTTTCAGCGACAGCTGACTTGATTCTATCCATTTTATCCACAAAGAGAAGCACCTGAGCCACCACTTCATAGAGCTCAGGTGGTATATTCTCACCAATTTCAAGCTGAGACAGGGATTTTGCAAGCTTTTCGTCTTCATACTGCGGTATGTCACTCTTTTTTGACTCAGCAATTATTTTCTCAGCCAAAGCTCCTTTTCCAGCCGCAATTACATAAGGCGCATCTCCGCTTTCTGTATCGTATGCAAGGGCCACAGCGGTTTTTACATCTTTTTTCTTTTCCATGTTTACTCCTAATTATGTACAAAGGTTCTCCTGTGTATAGGAGAAATTCCAAATTCTTTTATTCCGTTTATATGCTTTTTAGAGCCATAACCCTTGTTTGATGCAAAATCATACATTGGATATTTTATATCCATTTCCTTCATGTACCTGTCTCTTACAACCTTTGCAACTATGCTGGCTGCAGCTATTGAGAGACATTTTGCATCTCCTCCAACCAGGGCGTGCTGCGTGATATCAAGGCCCGGTATCTTCTTGTTGCCATCTACTAAAACTATATCAGGCTTAACGTTTAACTCCGATACAGCCTGCCTCTATGGCTTCAAAGGTTGACTCCAGAATGTTGATTTCGTCTATCCTGCTATTGTCTACACTGCCAAAGCCGACACTGATAGCCTCACACATAATATGATTGAAAAGCTCTTCTCTCTTAGTTTCAGTAAGTTTCTTAGAATCATTTACATAAGGAATGATTAGGTCTTTGGGAAATACTACAGCAGCCGCAACCACAGGTCCTGCAAGCGGTCCCCTGCCTACCTCATCAACACCGCAAATGTATCCGTGTTCACAAAATTGCCTTTCAAACTTAGACATTGAATTAATTCTCATTATTTCAAGTTCGTAATCTGCAAGCATCTTTCTTGCCTTCTCGACAAGCTTTTTTACACCACTTCTCTCATCTAAACTATAGTTAGTAACAAATTCACCCAAGTTATGAATGCCACATCTTGCACATTCATCCCTAATCTCCGAAATATTTTTCATTAATTAACACTCCCAAACTTAGAAATAGGGAAAATTCTAAGCCAAACTCTTCCGATTATGTACTTCTTTTTTACAACCCCAACCTGTTCATATCTGGAATCATAGCTGTTATTCCTATTGTCACCTAAGACAAAGTACTCATCTTCCCCTAATGTTATCTCATTTTCAGCAATACCCGCATAAGTCATTGTATCATTTATAAGTGGATCATCCGCCAACAAAATACCATTTACATAGGCTTGTCCATCCTTTATACTTACCCTATCGCCCGGCAAACCAATGATTCGCTTGATATATAAAGCAGACTCATTATAATTAAACACTATTACATCATATCTCTTCAAATCGCTTACTTTGTAAGTAATCTTGTCTATCAACAAGGTATCCGAGCCCTGAAGGGTTGGATTCATCGAGGTTCCACTCACTATGGTTTCCTCCACTACATAGGCGTTGATAATTCTTACAAAAATCAATGCAAAAAGTATTATAGCTACAATTTTTGTATATACCCTAAGCCCTGCCTCGTCTCCGTTTCCTATGTTCTTAATAATAATCTTCTCGACTATTTTTTCTTTAGGTTTTTCTCTTCTTCTCGAATATCCATCAAAGTTTAGTCTGGTTACTTCATCAAGCTCGTAGTAATTTTGTATATCTTTACAAAATTCCAAACTGTCTTCAATCAAATCCTTGTTCTGATCATATTTGTTATCAGCCATTTAGCTATTCTCCTACATTTTCGAGGGTTATTTTACCTAGTCTTCCGTTTTTAAAATCATCAAGAATTAGCTTAGAAGCCTTATCAGTATCTGTTTCGCCGCCTTTTTTTAAGCAAGGCTCTTTTTTCTGCCACTGCTTCAAGAGTTTTCACGGCAAAATCAATCTTATTTTCAGTTTTTTCACAGTTATCAAATCCATAGTAAGAAGCTATAAGTCCTTCATAATTAGCCTCAAGCTCTGTAATGAGGTTAAGGACAAGCTCCATTTTTTCGATTACCTCATCTTTTATAGAGCCTATAAAGGCAAGATGCTCAGCAGTCTTCCTATCCTCAAACTTTGGCCAAAGTATACCCGGAGTATCAAGCAATTCAACCTGTTTATTAAGTCTTATCCACTGTTTACCCTTTGTGACACCCGGCTTATTGCCTGTCTTTGTAACCGCTCTTCCTGCAAATGAATTGATAAAGGTGGACTTGCCAACATTGGGAATCCCACCTACTATGGCTCTTACAGGGCGGTTAAGTATTCCCCTCGCCCTATCTCTTGCCATCTTAGCTTCGGCTGCCTTAGCTATGGCATCCTTCACCTGCTTCATACCATTACCACTTCTTGAATTAAGCTTAACTGCAATCATACCTTCTTCGGTAAAATGTTTAACCCAGTTATCTGTCTCTCTATCATCCGCCATATCAGCCTTGTTCAGTATAATCACCCTTGATTTGCCTGCTGCAAGACTGTCTATATCTGGATTTCTGGAACTTATAGGTATGCGTGCATCCACAAGTTCAATAACTATATCTATTAGTTTTATATCCTCCTTCATCTGACGAACTGCCTTCGTCATATGACCGGGATACCAGTGTAAATCAGGCATATCTATCCTCCATATTATTAATCGGCTAAATTTAAGCTGTCCACAAGAGTAAATGGCTTTTCTGTTGCAACAGCTTTTCCAAGTATCTCATTTTTAAGTACATTGCCCACACTTGCAAATCGGCTGTCTTCACTGTCATTTCTATTATCTCCGAGCACAAAGTACTCGTTATCATCCAGTTTTATACCTTCTTCAGCAAGACCTGCATTTTCTATGGTCTCTGTTTTGACCTTTTCTTTTAAGGCTTCATCGTTTATGTATATTATTCCGTTTTTAATCTTAACTGTCTCACCGGGAAGTCCTATAACCCTCTTTATCTCATAGTAACTATGCTCTCTGTTACTTTGTTTATAAACTATTACATCGTTTCTCCTTGGAGATTTTAGGTAATATTCTATCTTGTTGACGATTACCACCTGACCTTCCATAAGAGTAGGCTCCATGGAAACTCCTGCAACTGCAGTCTTTACAAAGATATTAGTTGTTATAAAGTAAGAGGCTGTAATAGTTAATACAATAAGTAATAGCCATACAATTATCTCTTTAATTATCTTTTTCACTGTTGGCGTCGTCTCGATACGAGCCTTTTTATGAAAATAAGATTTTCTAGCCATATATTTTCCTTCCAATTACGCCAGGTTACTAAACTCCGATTCTATGATACAATAAAAAAGGAACAACTGCAAGTAGTTGCTCCTTTTGATTACGCTCTGTTCGATTAGAACAATTATACCTCTTTAAGCTTAGCTGACTTACCAACTCTTCCACGAAGGAATGTAAGTTTAGCTCTTCTTACCTTACCGTGACGAACAACTTCGATTCTGTCAACGTTTGGAGAATGTACAGGCCAGGTTCTTTCTACACCGACACCGCCAGAAAGCTTTCTAACTGTGAAAGTCTCTCTTGAGCCGCCACCCTGTCTCTTAAGTACAGTTCCTTCGAAGATCTGAATTCTTTCTCTCTGACCTTCCTTTACCTTTGCGTGAACTTTAACAGTATCACCTACTCTGAATTCATCCACGTTTGATTTGAGCTGTTCTTTTTCAATCTCTCTGATTAATTCGTTCATTTCTATTCTCCTTTTATCATAGATGTTCTTAGCACTCTCACTATGAGGCGTCAGAGGACCATCCGAATTACATAACAATTAACTTTAACATAATTTTATCAATAAATCAAGACTTATTTTTATATTAACACTCAGCACCGCCTACAACACTTATGTCCTCTTTGTTCTCAGCAATTGCACTTATCGCAGCTTCAAGCCCTCTCACAATGTCATTAAGTGGCATGGAAGGTTTATCAGGCTTATCTACTGTCTGCTCGGGTATATACGGAACATGGATGAAGCCCCCCTTCATTCCTTTATATATTTTATCAATATGATATAACACCCCATACATCAGGTGATTACACACATAGGTGCCAGCAGAATTGGAAAGGCTTGATGTTAAGCCCGCTTTTTTGATAGCTTCAACCATAGCTTTTACAGGGAGATTCGAAAAATATGCCGGTTCACCGTCAGTAAAAATCGGAGTATCTATAGGTTGATTCCCCTCGTTATCCGGTATCCTTGCATCATCTATATTTATAGCAATTCTTTCAGGGGTGATTCCCTCTCTTCCTCCTGCTTGACCTACACAGAGCACAAAGTCAGGCTTTTCTTTTTCCATAGCATCTATTACAGTTTTAACTGACTTATTAAATACAGTTGGAACTTCAAGCTTAATTATATCCAGATTAGCTACCTTATCTCTAACCTGTTTTACAGCTTCTAGAGCCGGATTAATGCTTTCTCCTCCAAATGGTGTAAAGGCTGTGAGTAATAGTTTTCATGGGAACCTCCTTTTTTTAATGTACTTTCTCATTGCAATGATTTGGTATTATACAATGCAAAAACGTATTATGCAAGAATGTATTTTTTTGCGTAATACGTTTTTGTAAAGTTTGTAGTTTTTCAACATAATTATAATATGGTATTTCAGTTAACCTTAAAATAAAGCATTTTTAAGGTCTTGGATATCTGCTTTGTAAATTATAATCACCAGATACATCATAAATTTCACCAGTTTGTGAAAATGTCATTGTTCCTGTTAAAACTATAGAATCACCCTTTACTTTAACCTGAAGGCTTCCATCTTCACTTGAATAATTATTAGTACTATTCTTATATAATTCAACTTTTTCGCCAAAAAAATCAATATATCCTGCATTTAAGCCGTATACAGTTTGTGAGGGCGAAGAATACTGTTGCATATCAACATAAATGCCATTACCATCTGCGTACAAACCAGCAAAGTATATGCTATCATTTCCAGACGAAGCTGCTTTTTTTCATGTTGTTGAATCAGCTGAATATTAGCCTTTTTCATATACATTAAGCTGGTTTTCGTTGAAATCTTCAGGTTTTATTAATGGCTTATACCAGCTACATTGATTAAAAAATAATTTTTGTAGTTCAGCATCCTTAAACATACGACCATATCTGGCAAAGATTTCGTTTCTAGCTAATCTAAGCTCTTCTAAACTCATAATCCGTAAATCAGAGTCAGTTAAATATGTGCTATCGCTGAACGGAAGAAGGTATTCATTGCTGTTGTAATTGTTAACTGTCGCCTTTTCTTGTTTCTTTGTAGTTTTTTTGTTATTCTCTGTCTTTTTTTGTTTCTTTTTTTAGGTTTTTCCTTATTTTTTTCTTTCTTCACGATACTTTTTTTGATTCTCAACATCTGCAGATACCATGTCAAAAAAATATCATTTATTACATCAACTTCTGCTTTTTTTCACCGTTTATTTCAACTCCACTTAGGCCAAAAATCCTTTTTCATTTTCATAAACCGTAAAATAAACCACAACTTCAATCGAATCTGAATAGCTTCTACCTGTAAATTTGACTTTCTTAATAAGGCTCCCATTCCTCTCTTTCCAGTCTGACATTTCCAAAACTCTATTAAACAAACTTTCGAAAGCACTATGGTCTCCACCATCTGATGTATAATACTCCCACTCAGTTTCATCAAAGAATTTATCAAAAGTTTTTCCGTATGTGTAATTAGGATATCCCTCTGGTGAAGAATTTTTTTATAGTTTCTACGATTTCACCAGTTTTTTTTGAAGCCCAAACTATCGATGCAACAGCTATTACTACAATAAGAAGATAAATAAATATCATTCCCTTCATAGCTCCTGAGGCTTTTTTTATATCATAGGTTCTTCAGTATAGGCCCCAAGATTATATCTGGAAACAATATCATCCATAGCCCTACTAATTGAAATTGCTTTTTTTAGTTTAAAAATCCTAAGGAAACCAAAAATCAATCTATCCTTTTTGGAATCTCCAAAACTATCAGATGGATATACTGCTTTTACCTTATTATTTTCCAAATATAATAAAAATATCTTTGTGATCCCTTCGAACAACTACATAGTCTTCTTTAATTAATGTACTAGTTCCAAAAAAACATCAAATAGTTTCTCTCTAAGTTCATCCAAAGTTGCACAGCCAATATCAATTCCTTCTTTATACCTGTCAAACAGTTTATCAAAATAATATTTACTCTTTAGTTCAATTACAATCGGCCAAACAACAATTATTATTCCCAAAACAATAATTACAATACCTTTAATAGCCCCCATATAACCCCTCTAAAAAAATCAAATAAAAGTTTACTTCAAACTGCTTCTTTTTATTATACAAGCTATTGCTTAATTCTTCAATATTATATAAAAATTCTCTCTTCCTTACCAAATATATCTAAAGTTTAAATGAACACAGGAACTTTTTTTAATAGCATCCGATAAACCACATCACTCAGGTAACTTAGTTTTCTTAGGTAAAGTATGTGTTCTTAGATACTCCTCATAAAGCTCAGGCCTGCGCTCCTTAGTTCTTTTAAGCGCCTCTTCAAGTTTCCACTGTTCTATCTTTGCCTGGTGGCCTGAAAGAAGTATTTCCGGTACCTTCATATCCATATACACCTCAGGTCTGGTATATTGTGGGTGTTCAAGTAAACCGTCCGTAAATGACTCTCCCACAGCAGATTCAGTATTGTTAAGCACACCCGGTACCAGCCTGGATATGGCATCTATCATAATAACAGCAGGTAGCTCTCCTCCAGTGAGTACATAGTCACCAATCGACATAAAATCAGTACAAACCAGTTCCAAGGCTCTCTCATCCACCCCTTCATAATGCCCACAAAGGAATACAAGTTCATCTTCTTTCGCAAGCTCTACCGCTATTTTCTGAGTAAAGGTTCTTCCCTGTGGGGTTACATAGATAGTTCTGGGCTTGTGGCCGATTTTATCAGAAATGGCATTATGACAGCGGTGAATAGGCTCTACCTGCATAAGCATTCCAGCTCCACCGCTATAGCAGTAGTCGTCCACCTTATTATGCTTGTCAAGGGTGTAATCCCTGATATTTACAGCATTTACACTGATTAGTCCCTTGTTTATGGCACGGCCTAAGATGCTTTCTCCCACGGTATTATTTATCATTTCAGGAAAAAGTGTCATTACATGGAAATTCATAATACCCCCTTAGTCAAGAAGCCCCTTCATAATATGCACCTTAACAAAGCCTTCTTCTGTATTGATTTCAAGTACACACTCAGGTATATGAGGAAGACAGAATTCTTTAAGTTCACTATGAGCTTCATTAGGCTTTACAACTATCACCTTATTGGCACCTGTATCCATTACCTCGGATACTGTACCATACTCTTCACCAGTATCTGTAATTACCTTACAGCCTATTACATCTGAGACATAGTGTTCACCCTCAGCTAGAGGAAGTGCATCCTCTCTTGCAACCAAAAGATCCATCCCCTTGTATTTGGCTATCAGGTCAACATTGTCTATACCCTTAAAGGTAACTATAGGGGTATTCTTGAAGTATTTCACATTGTCAACTTCCACTTCAAGCATTCCACTCCCTTTTATAGCTCCTTTTCCTGAACCAAGGTCTATGAAGGCTCTTTTTAGGCTGTCAAATCTCTCCGTATCATCAGTTGTCGGAAATACCTTAATCCCACCATTAAGTCCATAGTGTACTTGTAAGTACTCCTACTCTAAAAATAATTTTTCCATACCATCCTCATTAAACATAATAACAAATTATTTTTTTCTGATTATTAGTGTCACTTTTTCCATTTTTATCAGGCATTTACTGCTATCACTATAAATCATACACCTGGCAGCAAACTAAAAAAGAGGAAGGATTACTCCTCCCCCTTGCCATCATTTTATTTCAACGGTGACTTTCTTATCATCCCTTGTAGCAGCTGCTTTAACAACAGTCCTTATAGACTTTGCTATCCTGCCCTGCTTGCCAATAACCTTACCCATATCACTTTCCGCAACATGAAGATGAAGAATAGTTTCTCCATTCTCCTCTGTCTGTGTAACTGTGACTTCATCAGGATGATCAACAAGGGCCATAGCAATAACCTTTACTAATTCATTCATGATGACTACCTCCGATGATTACTCAGTTATACCAGCTTTCTTTAAGAGCTTAGCTACAACCTCTGTAGGCTTAGCACCGTTAGCAATCCACTTCTTAGCCTCTTCAGCATTGATATTGATTGCACTTGGCTCCTTATTTGGATCATAAGTTCCTACCTGAGCAATGAAGTTACCGTGCTGAGCAACTCTCTCATCAGCAACCACTACTCTATAGAAAGGATGTCTCTTATATCCCATTCTCATCAATCTAATCTTTACCATTTTTCTTTCCTCCTATGTGTTTGTTTTAATTTTTGATACTTGTATCATATATGAAAATGCATAGCATTAACACCTAATTAAAGTCCGAAAGGCAGACCGAACTTCTTCTTTCCCTTACCTTTCATCATCCCGGACATCTGCTTCATAACCTTCTTCATCTGTTCCATCTGCTTGACAAGCTTTATTTACCTCAGCTACATCAACTCCGGCTCCCTTAGCTATTCTGTGCTTTCTGGAAGGATTAAGGAGATTAGGATTCCCTCGTTCAGCCTTAGTCATTGAAAAAAATAATTGCTTTAACCTTGTCTAAGGCTCCTTCATCAACAGCCGCATCATCAAGCTTTCCACCAAGGCCTCCAGGCATCATTCCAAGAATGTCCTTAATGCTTCCAAGCTTTTTGGATTTGCTCAAACTGTGAGAGCATATCGTTAAAGTCAAACTCGGCTTTCTTAAATTTTTGCTCAAGTTCCTTGGCTTTTTCAGCGTCAAGGGCACTTTGAGCCTTGTCAATGAGGGTGAGTATATCTCCCATTCCGAGTATCCTGTTAGCCATTCTGTCAGGATAAAACTGTTCAAGATCTGTTAGTTTCTCTCCCATTCCTGCATATAGAATAGGTTTTCCTGTTACACTTCTTATAGAGAGAGCAGCACCGCCTCTGGTATCACCGTCAAGCTTAGTAAGCACAACTCCATCAAGCCCAATCTTAGAGTCAAAGGTTGTTGCGACATTGACAGCTTCCTGACCTGTCATTGCATCTACTACTAAAAGTGTCTGTGTAACTTCTACAGCTTCTTTTATATCTACAAGCTCCTGCATCATATCTTCATCTATTTGAAGCCGTCCTGCAGTATCAAGAAATATCATATTGTAGCCATTGCTCTTAGCGTGTTCTAACGCAGCCTTAGCAATGTTTGGCGGCTTGTGGCCGTCACCCATAGTAAATACCGGAACTCCAACCTTCTCACCATTTACCTGAAGCTGCTTTATCGCAGCAGGCCTGTATACATCACAGGCAACAAGCAAAGGCTTTCTTGTACCTTTGAACTTCGCAGCAAGCTTAGCCGTGGTAGTTGTCTTACCTGCACCCTGAAGACCACACATCATTATGACTGTAATTTCCTGAGTTGGTTTTAAGGTAAGTTCAGTTTTCTCAGAACCAAGAAGGGCTGTCATTTCTTCATTTACTATTTTTATAACCATCTGACCGGGTGTTAAGGAGTTCATAACATCCTGTCCTATTGCTCTTTCTTCAACGGTCTTGATAAAGTTCTTCGCAACCTTAAAAATTAACATCCGCTTCAAGCAGAGCAATCTTTACTTCTTTAAGGGCAGCTTTGACATCATTTTCACTTAGCTTACCCTTGCCGCGCAAGTTCTTAAAAACCTTCGTCAGCTTCTCTGTTAAACTGTCAAATGCCATAGCTCCTCCTTCTAGAATATATTGTAAAGTCTGTCAAGATCTATCCTTACATTTTCTTTAAGCTTCTCGTCTGTAGATTTGCTTATTGTTTCTTTAAGCATATCCAAGGTAACGGATATTTCTTCGGATTTTTTAATTAGTCCCAGTTTATTATCAAACTCTTCCAGCTGTTTGATACTTCTTTTTAGATTATCGTGTACTCCCTGCCTGGATATACCTTCCGTTTCAGCTATTTCTGAAAGAGACAGGTCTTCATGTACATAGGCTTCAAGGAGTTTGCTTGAACCCTCCTTCAATAGCACACCATAATAATCATATAGCTCAGAAACTCTAAGCCTCTCGTCAAGTATATCTGCTTTCTTTTCCATAATAAACTCACCATCTTTTTTTAATCCTAGGGTATTGTAACAGAAGAAAAAAAGAGATGTCAAGTTTTTTTCTTGACATCATAAAAACTTTTTATTAGGCTAATTCACCTCAACAACTATGTATGTCATTTTTTTAATTACAAAACTCAAAATTGCCATTATAAATATATGTATCCCAAGTAATATTAGCATCTATATTAAATAATTTTTTTAATTCCATAGCAAATTCGTCACAATCATCTGCCTCAAAGCATATATTCTTATATTTTTTTCAAATAAATAAAAAAATCAAATTCGAAGAAAAATTTACTGAACGAATCTATATCCTTTCCTAAAAACATAAAGCAATCTCTCCATTTTTCTACAAATGCCAGATTTTCTATACTGTCACCCTTTTTTTCTCATATACAACTTTTGCATGGTAGAATATCAAAGAAATTAGTTTTTTTACCTGTCCATGGGTTGATTTCCAGATGTGTTTTTGATATAGCGTTCTAGCATCAATTCTGCACAAGCCATAAATTCTTTGCTTCCTTTATATGCAGTTATCAGTTTAATCTCATCATCTTTTTCATATATGCAATAGTCTTCCTTACAAACTTCAATCTCATAACAAACTCTTTTTGCGTTCAAAAACCCAAATTTTTTTCAACATATCTGTAGCATCTTTCCGTTCAGATGAAATTATAATCTGAATAGGCTTGCCAAAAATAGCTAGATAATTTGTCTAAAAGCTCTGAATTTACTTTATCAAATGATTTCACTTCATCAATCTTAAAGTATATATTCGAATTATGAAACGAGTTAAAATAATAAGGAATCTTTATTATTTCCATTCCCTCGTTTTTTTAACTGCAATAACTTTATTTTCCGAATTACCAGCTTCCAATAATACATACATACCCTACCTCTTTTTGACTTATCTTTAATTCACAAACTTTATCCTAGTGGAATATACGGTATATACAAATTTAGATAGCACTAAAAAAGTACTATCTAAATTAAAAATATCCATTATTTTATTCAAATAAATCTTTCAAATTCTCTTTAATATTATCCGCGAAGCTCTTCCTCTTAGAACTTTTTTTCCTTTCTTGCCTTTTTCCTCACCCTTAACCTCTGACGAAGTTGATTGGCTTGCATTAGGCTTTGCTTCTGCCGGATTACCCTTTGCCTTATATCTGGTTTCAAAGGTTTCATCAAGTTCTTCAAGATTCTCTTTTGTTCTTTGGTAGAGAGGCAGGAGTCTGAACTATGAAGGTGATGTAATGATCGCCCCTTACGTCCTTATTTCTCAGTGTAGGCATACCCTTACCTCTAAGCCTTACTCTCGAATCTGTTTGAGTTCCAGGCTTCACTGTATATATAACATCACCATCAACTGTACTTATCCTGATATCGCCTCCAAGAGCAGCCTGTGTAAATGAAATAGGCACTGATGAATAAATATCATAACCGTCTCTCTGGAAGTTAGGGTGTGAAGGAACATGTACCTCTACAAGCAAATCTCCGCGAGGTCCCCCGTTTGTACCAGGCTCTCCCTTATCTCTGATTCTGATAGCCTGTCCGTCATCAATACCTGCTGGTATGTCTACCTCTATGGTCTTTCGTCTGGTGATGTAGCCTGTACCACGGCAATCCGGGCATTTATCCTTGACTATCTTACCTGTTCCGTGACAATCAGGACAGGTCTGTACATTACGAACCATGCCAAAGAGTGACTGCTGGGTATAGGTTACCTGACCTGAACCTCCACACTTGGTACAGGTTACAGGAGTAGTTCCGGCCTTAGCACCACTTCCGTGACAGGTAGCGCATTCCTCCTTCATATCAAGAGTAATCTCTTTCTTACATCCTTTTACAGCTTCATCAAATTTAATTCTTAGGCTATAACGGATGTTTGCTCCTTTTGAGGGCTGTTGCTACTTCTTCTGCTGCCTCCGCCGCCAAAGAAGTCAAATCCACCTCCGCCTCCTCCAAAAGAAGCTTCCAAAAGATATCTCCAAGGTCTATATCGCTAAAGTCAAATCCGCCTGCTCCAGGTCCGCCTCCATTACTAAATGCAGCGTGTCCGAACTGGTCGTATTGTTTCCTCTTTTCATCATCACTAAGTACTGCATAAGCTTCTGAAGCCTCTTTAAACTTAGCTTCAGCCTCCTTATCACCCGGATTGGCATCAGGATGATACTTCTTAGCAAGCACTCTGTACGCTTTCTTCAATTCATCAGCAGACGCATTCTTAGCTACACCAAGAACCTCATAATAATCTCTTTTCTGATCTGCCATATTTATCCCACTTTCATCAATTTATTTTTAAACACATACAATTCACCCTATTGACCACAAACGACTTATAACTATAACACATTTCGTTATGTATATCTATGGTAAAGTGTGATTATCTTATATCTTTATACAGGTATTGGGCTGCCGCCAAGGCTTAGTGCGACAGCCCTATTTTTATCAAATATTATACTTCTCTATAGTCTCCATCAACAACATCATCATTGCTACCTGAATTAGATGTTGTCTGACCTGCCTGTCCTCCCATATCAGGACCTGCTCCCGCAGCGCCCTGTGACTGTTCATACACCTTGGTAAAGAGGCTCTGCGCACTAGCCATAAGCTTTTCTTTAGCAACCTTAAGCTTATCAATATCTTCATCGGATACGTTGTCAGCAGGTGTAGCTTCAAGAATATCCTTAAGTGCCTTAAGGTCAGCTTCTACTGAACTCTTATCAGCCTCTGTAATCTTGTCGCCTACATCATTAAGTGCCTTCTCTGTCTGGAATACCATAGCATCAGCATCATTTCTTGCATCAATGCCTTCCTTACGCTTCTTGTCCTGAGCCTCAAACTCGGCAGCTTCTTTAACAGCCTTTTCTATATCAGCGTCACTCATGTTTGAACCTGCAGTAATTGTAATATGCTGTTCTCTGCCTGTTCCAAGATCCTTAGCAGAAACATTAACAATACCGTTTGCATCTATATCAAAGGTAACTTCAATCTGAGGGATTCCTCTTGGAGCAGGAGCAATTCCGTCAAGTCTGAACTGTCCGAGGCTCTTGTTATCCTTAGCAAACTGTCTTTCACCCTGAACTACATTGATATCAACTGCAGACTGATTATCTGCCGCTGTAGAGAATACCTGACTCTTCTTGGTAGGAATAGTTGTATTTCTTTCGATAAGTTTTGTAGCAACACCACCCATAGTCTCAATTGAAAGTGAAAGTGGTGTTACATCAAGGAGAAGGATGTCACCTGCACCTGAATCGCCTGCGAGCTTACCACCCTGGATAGAAGCACCAATAGCTACGCACTCATCAGGGTTAAGGCTCTTGCTTGCCTCTTTACCTGTAAGCTGTGCAACCTTTGCCTGAACTGCAGGAATACGTGTAGAACCACCAACCAGAAGTACTTTACCTATATCACTTGCAGTAAGTCCTGCATCCTTAAGTGCATTCTGAACAGGAATAGCAGTTCTCTCAATTATATCATGGATGAGCTCTTCAAACTTAGCTCTTGTAAGGTCAAGTTCAAAGTGCTTAGGTCCTTCAGAAGTAGCTGTAATGAAAGGAAGGTTGATATTGGTTGTAGTTGAAGAAGAAAGTTCCTTCTTTGCCTTCTCAGCAGCTTCTTTAAGTCTCTGAAGAGCCATTTTATCAGTAGAAAGGTCTACACCTTCTTTGTTCTTAAAGTCTGCGATGAAGTAGTTGGTAAGTACATTATCTACGTCATCACCACCAAGCTTGGTATCGCCGTTGGTTGAAAGAACTTCAATAACACCATCACCGATATCGATGATAGATACATCGAACGTACCGCCACCAAGGTCATAAACCATAATTTTCTGTTCTTTTTCATTATCAAGACCATAAGCAAGAGCAGCAGCTGTAGGCTCGTTGATGATACGCTTTACATCAAGGCCTGCAATCTTACCTGCATCCTTAGTTGCCTGCCTCTGAGCATCATTAAAGTAAGCAGGAACAGTGATAACTGCCTCTGTTACCTTCTCACCCAGATAAGCCTCTGCATCAGCCTTTAAGCTTCTGAAGAATCATAGCTGAAATCTCCTGAGGGCTGTATGACTTACCATCAATATTTACCTTATAGTCAGTTCCCATATGTCTCTTGATAGAAGATATTGTTCTATCTGCATTGGTTACAGCCTGACGCTTTGCAGTCTCGCCCACAAGACGCTCACCATTCTTTGTAAATGCAACTACTGAAGGAGTTGTACGCATACCCTCAGCATTAGGAATAACCACAGGCTGTCCACCTTCCATAACAGAAACGCATGAATTTGTTGTACCTAAATCAATACCAATTATTTTTACTCATAATAATTACCTCGCTTTAATATTTATATTTTTAATGTGATACGAAACTGCTTATATTGCAATCCCGCAAAGTGCTAGTTAACAACTTTAACCATACTTGGTCTTACTACACTTTCTTTATACATATAGCCTTTTTGCATCTCTTCTGCCACAGTATTTTTCGCCAAGATTTTCATCTTCACCGTGCATAACTGCATTATGTATTTCAGGGTTGAACTCCTTGCCAACAGCTTCTATAGGAGTAACTCCTACATCCACAAGGCACTGCATAAGCTGCTTATACACCTTATCTATGCCTTTAGCAAAGGCCCTTCCTTTTCTTCTTCAGAAAGGCCGCCAAGTCCTCTTTCGAAGTTATCAATGATAGGAAGAATCTTTTCAACTATTCCCTTCGCACCTAAGTCATACATCTGCGACTTTTTCCTTCTCAGTACGCTTACGGAAATTGTCAAACTCTGCCATCTGACGCATTAGTTTGTCATTTTAACTCATCGATCTTGTTCTTATATTCTTCCTCTTTTGATGCTTTTCTTTCTTCGTTTATCTTATTTAGCTCTTTTTTTCATCTAAAGATTCTTCAGAAACTGTTTTTAGCAGAAGATGTTTCTTCAGCATCAACTTTTTCTATTTTCTCTTCAGAATGTTTCTTTTTATCTTTCACAATCTACCACCTTTCTATGTATCACTTACATAATTTATGTCATTTTTCATATCTATAAGCTTAATTGCCTTTGTAGTTTTATCCTCACTCTGATGCTTAAATATGCTATCCAACTGTCTCATTAGATTCTTAAGTGATCCGACAACTTTCGCATAATCCATTCTTTTAGGACCTACTATACCGATTTTGCCGTACACACCTTCTTCTATCTCATAAGTAGCAGTCACAACAGAACAGTCCTTCAAGCTTTCTACATTTGTATCATTTCCTATATAGACCTGAATGCCATCGTCATTGCCATCATCCATCCTGTCTGTAAGAAGAGCACTCAGTTCTTTCTTCTCCTCGATTGTATAAAGAAGCTTTTGCATATTGTCACTATCATTAAGCTCAGGATACTTTAGAATATTCGTAGTACCACTTGTATATATTCTAAGTGAATCATCTTCAGAGAATACAGATCCTATTGCATCTATTATTCTTCCGACAAGGTTCACATATTCTCCTGCCTGTTCCTTCATCTTTGCAATAACTCCTATGTTTATGTCCTTCATATTAAGTCCTGCAAGAAATGAATTGAGCATAATATTAAGCTTAAGGAGCAAACTTTTCTCAACCGCTTCATCAAGCCTAATTATTGTGTTCTTAACAGCATTCTTTTCCAACACAATTACTATAAGGAGATTTTCTTCATCAATCTCTGAAAGCTGTATAAATTTAATATTGTTGCTTTCATATTTAGGAGCAGATACAACTGTAGTATAATTTGTATTCATTGCAAGTAAGTTGGCAACCTGCTGAAGTAAAGTCTCAAGCTTATCTGACTTTTCAATCAAATCCTTTTTAAGACTTTCTTCTTCCTTTATTTTGGTCTGCATAAGCGAATCGACATATAATCTGTAAGCATCATCCGAAGGTATTCTTCCTGCCGAAGTATGAGGCTTTACCAAATACCCCATATCTTCAAGATCAGACATCTCGTTTCTAATTGTTGCAGAGCTAAGTTTCAACTCAGAAAAACTTAGATATTGTTCTGGAGCCGACAGGCTCACCTGTCTCAAGATAGTTCTTGATGACAGCTTTAAGTATCTCGAGTTTTCTATCGTCAAGTTCCATCTCATCTCTCCTTTCTTTTTAATTGTTAGCACTCACTTGGCTAGAGTGCTAACATCTATTAGTAAGATACCACCTTATATATAATTTGTCAATAGAAAATTGCAATAAAAAAATTGTGTAATATTTGTGTCCTTTAAAAATGAAAAGGCACCCCTCTCAGAGTACCCATTGAATAATAAAATCACGACAAAGTTTAATATGTTAAGAAAGATTATAATTAGCATCTAAGAAGTAAAAGCCGTATTTGTATATGAAGAATATAATATCTCTACTATATTAGTATCATAGCATCCCCAAACGAAAAGAACCTATACTTTTCTTTGACAGCAGTTTCATAAGCAGAAAGCACATTTTCTTTTCCTGCAAATGCAGAAACCAACATAACCAGGGTGGACTCAGGAAGGTGGAAGTTTGTTATAAGCCCATCCATAACCTTAAATCTATAGCCGGGATAGATGAAAATATCAGTTTCTCCTGTTTTTGCCGTCATACACCCCGTCTCATCTGCAACCGACTCTATGGTTCTACAGCTCGTAGTTCCTACACAGATAACCCGTCTACCATTCTTTTTGGTCTCATTAATGATGTCAGCAGCCTCAGCATTTACTTCATACCATTCTGTGTGCATATGATGATGATTTACATCATCTACCTTTACAGGCCTGAAGGTTCCAAGTCCGACATGTAATGTAATACTTGCTATTTTTTTATACCCTTCTCTTCTATTTTTAGACAGAAGCTCTTTGGTGAAGTGCAGACCTGCTGTAGGAGCTGCTGCTGAGCCATCATACTTAGCATAAACAGTCTGATACATTTCTTTATCTTCAAGCTTATGTGTGATATATGGTGGAAGTGGCATTTCACCTAGGGAATCAAGTATCTCTTCAAATATGCCTTCATAATAAAACCTGACTAATCGGTTTCCTTCTTCTGCAATCTCCAAAATCTCAGCTTTAAGTCTTCCATCTCCAAAAAGTAACCCTGGCTCCAGGCCTTAACTTCTTTCCCGGGCTTTACCAGGGTTTCCCACATCATTTGCCCTTCTCTTAAGCAGCAATACCTCAACCTTGCCGCCTGTGCCTTCCTTTTCGCCTATAAGTCTTGCAGGAATAACTCTGGTATTGTTAATAACCAGACAATCTCCCTCATTAAGATAATCTATTACATCACTAAATATCTTATGTTCTACTGCCCCTGTTTCTCTATTAAGAACTAAAAAGCCTTGATGCGGTTCTGTCCTCTAAAGGATCCTGAGCTATAAGTTCTTCAGGTAAATCATAAAAAAAGTCACTGGTTTTCATATATTATAAGGTCCTCGCTCTATCGGCAATATTTTTATTGAAATCAATTATCATATGGTCATATTCCTTATCCATCAGAGCAGAGGTTATCATAAAATCAGCAGTTGCTTTATTGGTAGCAATAGGGATATCATATACCTGACAGATTCTTAGAAATGCCTTCACATCAGGGTCATGTGGCTGTGCTGAAAGCGGATCCGAAAGAAAAAAACAACAAAAATCAATCTTTCCCTCAACAATTTTAGCACCTATCTGCTGGTCTCCTCCAAGAGGTCCGCTATTGTATCCGCGGACAGGAAGTCCTGTTGCATCTGTTATCATTCTGGCAGTGGTACCGGTTCCCGATAGAAAGTGCTTCTCAAGAACAGCTTTGTTGTCCAAACACCACTGTATAAGCTCTTTTTTTCTTCCCGTCATGCGCAATAAGAGCTATATTCTTCTGCTTTCCGATTGTTAGTGTAATAAATTCATTGTTTAAGTTTTCCATTATTCTTACCTTACCTTTACTGTTAACGCCTGTTTATGGTTTTTTTATTTGAACATTCTGATGTAGTCCTCCGGCTTCTCCGTCAAGAGTCCATTGCAAGCCTTCATCCGCTTCAATTTTAATGTTGCCCGAATGAAAATGACAGATATTATCTGTTTTCATATCCATAAGGATAAATGAATTAATAATATTTTGCAAGTCTAGTGGTGACTTAGGTGTTTTTACAAATATTGCGTCAAACTCTCCATCATCTAAATACACCTCAGGACCTGTAATCCCCTTAAAACCTCCAACCGACTTTGAGTTAGCCACCATACCAAATATGAAATCATCTTCAATTACATAATCATCATAGGTTATTCTTAAGTGATACGGTCTTATTTTTTGAAGGCTTTTAACTCCTTCAAGAAAATATGCAGCCTTTCCTATAACATTCTTAACATCCTGAGAAGTCTCGTAAGAAACCTCTGTAAATGCACCAAAAGGCTGCAACATAAGTAAAATAGCTATGTAGTTCTCCTGGTCTCCAACGTGGAAAGAGCCTATATCAACCTCTTTATCCTCTCCATATATAATAACATCTACTGCGTCAGACACTTCTTTGGGTATATCAAGACTGGTTGCGAAATCATTAACTGTACCGACAGGAATATACCCAATCACAGGGATTTTATTTCCAAGCTTTTTAGACTCCATCATCCCTCTGGCAACTTCGTTGAATGTACCATCACCTCCGGCACATACAAGCAAGTCATAATTATGAGCCTCATTTTTTTGCCATTTCATCAGCATCACCACTTCTAGCGGTTGGAAATACTGTTATTTGATAGCCCTTAAGCGACAGCTTTTTCAAGTATTAAGGATATTTCCTTTTCTTATATTACCTTTTACCCGAATTGGGATTGTATATAAATAAAAGTTTGGGCATTATAACAGCCTCCCTTTTTTTAATCAAATATTTTTATAATTTCTCTCTTTTATAGCCACAAGTGCAGCTTCTTTTGAATGGCTGTCATAAAATTCAATTCTAAGTACCCCGTCTGAGAACTCCCTGTTGTGAGCTATTCCCATATTTTTAATACTAATACCCTTGGCTGCAAGTATTGAAGCCATTATAGAGATTGAGCCCGGTTCATCAGGCACATACAATAGAATTTCGTGAGAAACCGCCATGTTGCTTTTTCTAAGAGGAAGGAGTCTCTATAATCTTTGTTACTGTCAAAAAAATGATAGAGACTATCCTCATCCTTATCTTCAATCAAAGCTTTTATTTTCTTCAGCTCACTTATGTATTTATCCAGGAACTCTCCTATGCTATCTCTATTTGTAAGGCAGATATCCTTCCACATCGCGGGGGAGGATGAAGCTATTCTTGTTATATCCCTAAATCCTCCTGCTGCAAGCATCGCAAGTAAGCCATTTTCCTCATCTGCTTTAGCTACCACTCCAACCAGTGATGATGCAACTACATGTGGTACATGGCTTATTGCAGCAGTTATATAATCGTGCATTTTTGCATCAACAATTATAGAAACCGCCATTGTTTCATCAACTAATTCCCTAAGTTTTGCAAGTTTAACTTCATCAGTATCTCTAAAAGGGGTTAAGATATAATACGCATTTTCAAACAGGTACACATTTGCATTAGAATAGCCTGTTTTCTCAGAACCCGCCATAGGGTGTCCGCCTATGAACTGCTTTTTCCATTCCAAGGTTAACAGCTTCAGTGGCTATAGCTTCCTTAACACTTCCAACATCAGTAACTACGCAGTCTTTTTTTATTATGGTTTTTAAGTTCTTTAAGATAAGATATATTGCTCATTACCGGAGCAGAAAGCACTATCAGGTAACACTCTGAAAACCGTGTCAAATCAGTTACTATTTCATTTAGAACTCCATCTTCCTTTGCCAGTAAGAGATCATCATCCTCATCCTTTTTTTATAATTATAAGCCATAAATATGTAAGCGGGATGTTTTTTTCTCCATATCTTAGCAAGCGAGCCTCCAATGAGGCCAAAGCCAATAAACCCTATTTTCTGCATATATTCTCTCCAATTAAGCCAAAACCAATAAACCCCATTTTCTTCATATATACTCTCTAAACAACATCTCTTCCCCACAGTTCATAATGAAACAAGTCTGCTACAACCATATGTAGCAAACCTGCATCATAGGGTATCAAATACTCCTGCCACCCTAAACCAATATAAAAATGATAGCTTCAAGCCTTGGTTTTGTCAATGCTTTTAATAGACCTTTTTAACTTTACTCCTTCTCTCCTGCCATATTTTTCTTAGACAGGTCAAATACAAAGAGATCCCCTATCGTATAAATTTTATCTCGTCCCCACTTATGTCTTTCTTCCTTCTTCCAAATGTTTCATATCTCCAATTGTTAAAGAATCCATCCTTTTCATTATCGGAGTTGATATAGTTTAATACCTTTTTACCGTCTTTTAATGTAGAAATGTCTGCTAAGACAGTAAGGTATCCTGATTTAATCCAAAAAAATCTTCATCAAAAATATATAAATGAATGTTTTTTTCGTATACTCTTCAATGTTGAATCCCCTTTTGCAGACATATATCCTTTCCGGTAAAGAGTATTCTCCTCTCCATCTCTGCAGGTATGGATTGCTTCCCGCTGCCAAAAGCTGCTTGGGCAGAAGTGCCTTATCATATCTGTACAAGCCAATATCTCTATCTCCAACTTTAGTAAAATGAATGTTACTGTTGTCTCTTTTACCTCCAACCTTTATTAAGCCTAGCTTCTTATTATCTTTAGCATACACCTCTTCATAATAAATATCAACAGGTACCCTGCTTCCTGCCTTTGTGTCAATAACATAAAAGTCAAAATCCATCCTTATACCATATGCTTCATTTAGATAATTCCCTATGGTTTGTCATCTCAAAGGAAACCGCATACCCCTTCTTGAAAGCTCCCTCATTGATGAACTTGGGATTGTCACCTTGAATAAGAGGTAAATTGTATAGTCTGACACCCTTATCAAAAACAAAATTCTTACCGCTTCCCTCCCACATTGAGGTATTTTTAACATCTAATAAGGTAAAATCTATGAGTCTTCCGCTTACTTCAACATTAATTCTGTTTTCTGCAATATAATTCTTATACGAAAGATTGGCATATTCTTCAGCATCTGGATTCGATATATGATTTAGAGCATAGGCTCTTACTATAACTGTGTATTTCCCTCATTAACTGTCATAGGAAGATGAAAAACCGTATTATCGCTTACTGTTATTGGCTCATTTGCAAAAATAAGTTTTTGCCTTCTACTTCAACTTCAAAAGGAAAAATAACTTCCTTTTTCAGAGTATATTTTGAATAATCCCTGTCACCATACCCCTTTATATCCAAGTGGTTTCCAGCTGTTTTGATATCAATACTAAAGTCTTTTTCAAGCACAAACTGGTATAATGACTTATCGGGGCTTATGAGCTGACACCACTTTCTGGCATCTTCAATACTGTAATCGCAGACCACAGGAGTATGCACCTTAACCGGATTTACATCATCAATGTCAAACACAAGACTTGTTTCTCCTTCTGGATTTACGCTGTCACTAAGCGTATAAAATACCTGTCCACTACTTTCATAAACACCATTTTGCACCTGTGTATCTATCGTCTTCCCATCTTCGTACAACACTTTATCACTTATATTCTTACCCTTTGTAGCAGGTTTTAAAGGCTTTGGTGCAGACTTTCTTACTTCCTTATCATCCATAATAAGCTCATCATCTATGACAAGACGGTCATTTTTAACCATCAGGTCACCTATATGAGATTCAACAGCAGATGAAGGATTGTAAGACGGGATTGTGCGTCCCTTTACAGATTTATTCCCCAGATCGACTGATGTTAGGCTTTCAAGCGGTGGCTTTACATGCTCTTCAAATGATAATCCTGTAATATACTCTACTTTTGGAGCAACTTGCTCTTTTGGCATCATCATACTTCCTGTATCAGGTATGGCCGCATTAACTAAAACCGCTCCATCAAGCGTATACACCAAAAGACTGTCAATATACCAATACGAATACTTCCTTTGAACTGTGGTTAGATAATCCACTCTCTTAACTTTAGAATGGCGTTTACGCTTTTTACCCTGCCTGTTGTCCAGTGCAGATGCCAATTAATATAACTTCTTACATCTATCAGTTTTTTTCTCCTGTTTTTCTCTTAAAACGGTATTTAAGAAGATAATTCTCAGTAACAACGTTTTTTTAAAATAATATTCACTGACCGGTATTCCTTTCTCGATGTCAAATGGAGAATTATCTATGGTACCTGAGCCAATCACCCCCTTGGGCTCAGGTATACCAAATTCCCCTGATATTTCCTCTTCTTTTTCATATACGGTTGGAGGTGGTCCTTCATATATGCCTACTACAAGAGACTTTTTCGTTGCCTAGCACAACATTCTGACTGGAAGCCTCATTCCCTATCCTGATGTTTTCTGGCGTATTAGGTGTACTTGCTTCCCTGTACTCACTTGAAATAAGCTTATACTTTACCTTTTTCTTATTTCTCGTTACTACTATCTCTCTAGGAAGCCTTATAGTGACCTCATCACCAAAGTATTTCTCTTCATCATTTTGGTGAGTTTTTAAATTATCTTTTTCATTTTTGTAGGCATAATGAGGATTGCTCAGCTTCTTTGAACTAATATTTAACATCTTAGAGCCTGAAGCATTATTCTTATCTATAAGCTCCTCATCCCAAAGTGGCTTACCCTTCCTGTCTACATACTTTACAAGTACATTAGAATGAGATCTCATAATTAATCGCATAATTATAATACTTGTCACTTAACCACTGCTTTTTAGCCTCTTCACTCCAGCCCTCTGCCTCCCTGATTTTATCAATATCAGTCAAATCATTTTTTTCCTGATTTTTTTACTTCATTCCTCTCACTATCATATTCATATTTGTGCCCATCTACATATATATACTTACCATTTGGCTTTTTCAAAAGTCCACCTTGTTCTTCTTCCTGAAGGCATCAATAACTCTTTTTTTCTTGTATAAGCATCATTTACCAGCTCATAGGTCTCAAAAAAATGTATCGATATATAGCTTCTTATCCCCATTCTTGTACTTTTTTTATAAGCTTGGAATAAAAAGCCTTATTAGACATAATTTGATTCTTAATATACTTACCTGAGATTGAATTCTCTACCATACTTAAACCACTTGAAGAATTAAGTTTTTTTGTGTTTTTAACAGTTTCATTGTTGGTATACAATGTAATAATAGGCGATTTCTTCCTTAAAGGATAACCAACATCTTTTTCATCTGAAGGTTCCAATGAAATAAAGTAACCTTTTTGGCTGCCATCTTGTACCGGTTTTTTTGCTGATATAGCTGAAGATTGCCAGATTATATCGCCATTTTCCGTGTTTGCCTTGAAAGATACCTCTGACTTTACTAAAGCTTACAAAAGTAAAGGTGATTAAAATCGTCAGTATAAGGAATAAAAAAACAGGCTTTCCCTCTCCTATTCATAATTATTCCCAACCCAACCAAGTTTCGTTAGGCGGCGCAAAAAAATTCTTAGTATTCTCTGTCACTCTAACAACCCTCATTTTTTTAGTTTTTTTGGCAATCCCTTTTGCTAAATCTAAATCGTCAAACCATACGCATCTCCAAGGTAATGGTTCCAAATCATGAGGAGTTATCATTCCCAGCGGATAATTAACTTGGTAGACTCCTTCGCACCATTCTCCTAGCTTTACTTTCTTTTCACGGTATTTTTGCTAGTCCGTAGGACCAGTCCCCAACTATAGCTTCCGTATATTATCTTATACAAATTTTTTTATCTAGATTTTTACAGGATACTATTCTGAATTTCATGTAAGTATGAAAACTTGGTGTGATGTACCAATAATAAGCAGAACTTGCATCGGTTGCAACAGGCTTTGATTCAATTATAACCTTATTTTCCTTAACAAACCTGATATATTTATCTATTTCCTTCTTCATTCCATTTAAATCACTTTTCTTGGTATGTTCTTTCCTTCTATAGAATGAAATAAGCTTATCTCTCCATTTTTTATCAATTGTCCTGTAGTCCACATTCATCCTGTGATTTTGAAATCTACGCACTTTATCTGCCTCTTCGTAGATATTATCATTAGTTTCATATCCGTTTAAAATTCGTTCATAAGTATACTTTGGTGGATCATAGGAACTATGTAATTTAAAGCTGGTTGCAAGATGGCTTTCATAACCAAACATTGTTTCATAATATGAATCCGGATAAGAGGCAAGAATATACTTGTAGTCTGAAGCCCAGAAAGGTAGATTAGTCTTTCTTAGAAGCTGTCCATCAGGGCTCATTGGATATCTCTTCTTCGAATCATATACCCTTTCAATGACTTTTTTAGCCTCAGCAAGGCTTACCTTCCTCTTTGGCATAAGATTTCTGTTCTGTGTGTATCTGCCCATTGACTTACCAATTATGATTCCTTTTTTTAATACTGTAATAAGGTCTAATTGATGTCTCTTTCCGGCAGACTTTATATCATTAACTCTTCCAAGTTTCTTCATTATCACTCTTTGCCTTAAATCCCATTTAAACTTTAAGGACACGAGATGAAAAGCTTCACTCGACCATTTACCGTCTTCAAATAATACTTCTTCTGTCTCAGGATGAACATAACGAAATTCTGAACAGTCATCACTAAGTATGATTCCTTTATCTTCTCCTGTAAATCGCAAAAATATCAGCACAAACAGAGGCTAACTTTTTCAACTGTAACAGCCTCTTCTGGTGAGGTTAAATAATCTAGTCCTTCAATACCGAACTTATTTAGCCCCTGCTTTTTCCCCGTGAAACTATTATCCTCAAAGACGCCCAGATTGCTCCTTTCAACCAGATAGTCAACCAGTTCACCTTCGGTACAGTAGCCCTTAGCATATACCACAGACATATTTACAGTGCTTAATATGAAAGCAAATATCAGTACTACATTAATAAAAACCATTTTTTTAAGAGTATTTTTTTATCATCTCTAACCCCTCTTTAATTCAAATTGTATTCTATTTATTTTTTTCCGTTTCCATCCCTGTTTATATGACCTATATAATCATCATAAGGCTCAATATAAAAGCCGTTCTCAGGAATGTTTGCAGCAATATTGAACTTGTTGTTCTTAGAAAATATTCTGCTGCCAAGGTCTGTAATCACTATTACCTCCATATCATTTTGATATTTACCGGTAAAGTTGATTACCTCCGCTCCGGTAAGAATTTCAGAATCATACTTAGCTATGTTGTATTCTCTGTAATCTCTCTCCTTTTCATTTAGCTCGTTTACAAATACATTGCCAAACGAAATGCCTTCCCTCATTAGCAAAAGGCTGAAGCTAATAACCACACAGGTTATAAAGATTCCTGCTGCAATTGTCAGCATCTTTTAATGAATTCTCCAATTTCCCTCCTTATTCATAAAGGCCCAGCACACAGGCTTTGCAAGGATATGCTCCTTTTAGGGCACATTCCTCCATAGAAGAATATACGCTAATACCGCTTTCATCAGATGTCAAATGACTGCAAAGAGAATTACTATGATATACATAGTCTGCCTCATAAAAGTATATTCTCTCTGTATTGTTTGCTCTAACTCTATATACATCCCTAGTATATTTTTGAGTAATTACCTCTTTTTAGGGAGTAAGGAAAGAATATCTTTTTCGGAACTATCAAAGTACTCACTTAATACTATCTGCCTTTCAGTTTCCGACAAATCTTCCTTGGTGCCATATAACTCTTTCTTGATATGCTCTTTAACATGACCTTCACTCAAATCATATTTAGACAATCTGAAATCATCTTGTGCATCCGCAGCACCTGACTTTGCTATCTCCATCATTTTTATTTTTTTAGTTAAAAGCCCTCTCTCTGTATCAGTAAAAAAACTGTGTAAGTTTCCACCATTCCTGATAGTACGAGGATAATCAAAAAGACAGAAATAAGCGAACTAACCTTTAATATATTCGTTTTCTATCATACCTCCCATCTCTATTGTTTTCTTTGGAAATATGTTTAACAACCTTTCTTTATCCCTGATTATCAGACATATTTCATCGCCGATTTTAAACCTGTATTTAGAAGAAGTTTTAAGGCTTTCCTTAATCTCAGCATCGAAAAACATCAACATAGAATTCTCTGCTGTCTACAACCTCTCCATTCTTTACTACAGGTCTTACCGCTCTTTTTTTATGAACAAGGTTAAGCTCTTTACTGCCTCCGATTTTTACTATATTCATGTAAAAATTATCAAGTTCCTTTTTGTCAATATAACCTGTATATTTTTACCTTGTCTATGAATCTGTCAGTAACATTAATAAGCTGAATGTCTTCAAGAGCTTTAAGCCTCATTTCCATAGATATAAACAGGGCAGATAAATATCAGTATAAAACCAATTACTATACTCCAAAATTTTCCAAAAACCTCCATACAAGCTCCACCTTCAATACCCTTAACAATTTGCTAAAATAAGCTTCATACAATAATATCTGGCTGATACCAATAACAAACAAAAATCAAATACCCTGTTTTTCTAAGTAATTCAAGTACTTTTAACATAGGCGTTCTAATGTTCCTGCTGTATAAAGGTTAATCTGTCAACACTTCCGTCATCTTTATACTGGACCTTTCCTATAAAATTGCCATATTGGTACACATTGTTGGTCAGCCAATTGGTTGTCTCAACCTTAATTCCACCGGGAGCACCTGTCTTGGTATCGTTGGTAACCACATAAATATTGGTTTTCCCCTTTAGTCTCTTTTGCAGTCCTTATAACTTCATTTCCTGATAAAGTCAGACCATTGTAAAACTCAATTCCTCCGTTGCCCATTTCAGTGGTATATTCACCCATCTGATTGATTCCCTGTGCCGCTATGTCCTTAGCCTCCCTTGTTACAAAAGAATGCAATGCTTATAACTATACAGGTAATAATAACTCCTGCTGCCAATGTTAACCCCTTTAATCCATTACTCATACAAACCCCTTTCTCTTACCTATATTTAACTTAATTTCACTGTTATGTCTAAAAGATTCCTTACACTTATTACCAAAAACGGTGCTATCATATATGCTCCTACCGATAGCATAAAGGGCAGATACAAAAAAGTAGAAATAATAGCCTCCTTTTTCCTGACTATAAGTTCCTGCTCCTGCCTCCTCTTCGCACTATAGTAATCTCTTCTTGAAAGCAAATCCTTAAAGGCTTCGTTTATACCTATTTTGTCACTTGCAATAAGATCATCTATCACATTTATAAAACTTGTAGTCTTCCACCTGTCTCTAAGCGAATCCAGTGCAACATTTTCATCTACATCCAGTTCATCTATACAGGTTGAAACACTATCCCTTAAAAAAATGAGGTGAAATTCTCTATCCAAAGCAGTATTTCCTCTACCGTCATCCCTATAACTCCGGCGAGAGATATCGTCATCAGCCTAACCTGCCCTATTTCTTCCTCCAGTAGAGCCTCATAGAACATACCGTCTATAACCAAACTCATATGAGGAATGAAACTCATAAAAAGGCTATCAGTATAGCAGGAATCGTTAGAACCAGAGATAATTGCCAGTAGATTATCCAAGCAAGTCCTATAACAAAACTGCCTACGAACCAAAAAAACCTTAATAAAATGAAATGTTGATAGGATTTTTCCGGAAAATTCTTATCAAATATATCAGCAATTGAATTTTTACCTGCAGTAGTATTGTCAAAAAGCCACTTAAAAGCCTTTATTAACCAATCCAATCTCCATAATTACTGATAAAAGAGGCGTAATCCCATCACCTCTTATTTCCTGCATCTTTTCAAAAAATATAACAAATAATAAGGTTATAACCAGGCAGGCTGCCCTTGTCACGCTCCCCTTAAATCCGCCATAAAATTCCGTTAACCCTTCAACCTGAGAGATGGCCCATCTTTCCATTACAGGTAAACTTACGAGTGCAAAGCAGATAGCAAAAAAATACCGCACTGAAAATAAAGTCTTCCCTCTCCCATTTTAGGAGGTCAGAGTCAATGTTCTTTTTGTAATTCATCAATGTTTGAAATAAAGGTATTGTTATTATCTCCGTACTTTATGGCACATTGACAAATCGCAATGAAAATAAATACAAATCTATTAGGGGCTGCATCCCTGTACCTCTCAGGTATCCCGTCTCCATCAAGTTCTTCCTCTATCAGTCCAAGATGAAGTTTAAGCTCCTCACCTGCTGCAGAAAATGCTGCGAGAAAAGCCTCTTCCACATCATTGAAGCGGTAGTATTCTCTCCTTAGTTCATTTAAGTATGAAGATAACTGCTTAAGTATTGTCTTTTCCTGCTTTCTCTTCCATTTTACAAAGCTGTCCTTATAAGCAGCTCCACCGAGAATAATAGCAATAGGAAGATACTTGATATCAAAAAAAGCTATAATAAATGCTAAGCCCGATACAAAAAATGCCTTAAATAGATTAGAAATAAAAACCTTACAGGTATTGACACCCATTCCATAATCATCAAAGGGCAGATACCTCCCGACCTCATATTCCGTCTTTCCTATAAGCATTTTTCCTAAAGTGCTAAAACATAATAACCTATAAATACTAAACAATACTCTTTCCATCTTTCACCTTTTTGCCACTGTTTAATAAATTTTTATAAAAGCTACCTGTTTCATCTTGAGGTAACTTCCCATATATAGCCTCCTGAGTTTCCCTGCTAAGTTCATCTTTTAGCACATACTTATTACCACTTCTGTATGCAACTAACTTCTCTGTAAATCCCTCATCACTCTCACAGGGAACAATTTCACTTATTTTATCAATATATCTTATACCAAATTGATTCTTCTTAACATGAATATTAATTCGTACTGAATTAACAGCCTGCTTTAGTGCTATAACTTCATTTCTAAAGTTTCCCTGCATAAGCAAAAGAATTTCTTATATAATGAATGAGAGCCGTTGTATCCTTGGCATGATGTGTAAATAGTGTAAACGCGGAAGCATTTTGTGCGATCTGTACCAGGAATAATACTGCCTGCATGGTAGCAACTTCCCCAAGTATGGTTACATTTCCATCTGTTTTCTTAGTGAAATCAAGACCTTCCTGTATCCCAACACCTTCAGTCTCCTTAAAGCTGACAATGTTTCTCCCCGGAAGTCTGGCTCTTAGATGCAACTCAAATGACATTTCGGCTACTCTTATATTTAACCAGCTCGGAATAAACTTAACCATGGCAGCTAAAAGTGTGGTTTTACCTGAACCCTGTTCTCCTGTTATTGCTATTAACCTCTCACCTTTAATCAGGTATTTTAGCAGCTTTATTATTTCTCCTGATTCTTCTCCTGTGATAATGTCTTCAAGCTCCAGTATCTTCTCCATTCTGAACTTTCTGATAAAAAAGCTCCAGCTTTCACAAAAAGGCGGTCTTGATACAGAGGCTCTTGAGCCATCGTTTAACTCTGCCACCACATAGCCTCGCCTTTCAGATAACTGTCCTATACCGTAGCTCTTGCAGAGATTTCTGCATATCCTCTTTATCTCTGACTCTCCCTTATACTTAAGAAATGACAGACTTATGGTATTTCCCTTGTACATAAAGCCATACATAATGCTCTCCACCGTCACTTGAAACTCCACCTGATATTCCGTCAATGACTAATGGGAGCAAAGAGTCTATGATTCCATTTCCTTTATAGTTTTCATAGATTTTCTGGCATAATATTTCCGCCTTCTCATGGAAGGTAATTCCCTCATAACTGACCCTGTTAAATACCTTATTCAGTGCTTTTTTTCATCTATATCTCTTTTGTCTGACTTAAGTAACATTTCAGAAAAAAATACTTGTCGATGAGTTTTTCAAGTCCCATATTTCCATATTTTTGCGATACTTTTTTTCAAGCATGACTTTGAACTTGTACTCAGAATCTTCTTTTAAAAACAGATTTATATTTTTCTTCAGTTATCTTATACTTATCTGCAAGAAGATATGTAATATAACTCTTAATAAATATTTTTTTGATGCTTCATTACCTGAGCCACAGGTTCTAAGAGCTTCTCTTAGCTCTTCTCTTTTCTCAATTCTTATCAGTCTTTCTCTCATAAGAAATGGCCCAATATTGAGGTTGACCCTTAAAAGCTGCGTAAAATCCTTCTGTATGGCTTCTAAAAGCTCATTAAAACCTATAATCTTATCAGATGTTATTTTTCATTTTGGGTGAGTTTTTTTATTATCATACGCAAAGCTCCATCTGCCTGCTATCATCTGCCTGAGACTTAATCAAATTCGTGATTTTTTTCTTAACTGAGATATAAGCTCAAAGCTTCTCTCCCCCTAGTTGACCAGAGATTTTTAGTTAGAAAACTTGATAAACTTCCATTTTTACAAATTCCTAAAAGAGATTCACAATAAGGTATATAAGATATTCTTACATCTACTGTATTATAACTTGATATAAACTCCTCAAAATCCACATTGTCATTTTTTTCTATATCTACTCACTATAAAACAAGTCCTGTCTCTGTCAATTGAGTATTCACTCAAAACACTGCTTATTTCATCTTGAGGAACATTAACAAATATCAAATCTGACCGATCAATAATTTTCTTTGTTGTCAGTGTATGGACTTTTTTCAAGTCTACAAAAACAACCTCATACTTGCTAATTAACTCATCCAATAACCTATCAATTATCTTATTCATTTCATAATCGAAGAGATTATGATTGGATGAAACTTGAGGAAAATAATGTAGTTTCCCTTCTGCCAAACATACAGCTGCATTACCCAATCCCTTTACCGGAAGTCCAGCTTTCATTAACCCATAAAAATAGTTGAGATAATTGTTCCTCCCGTAGTAAATGGGTTCATCAAAAGTAAATGGCAATTGTCTTTTACCTATAAGCATATCCTCTAAACTGTATCTTCCTGGAACATGATTTTCAAACAAAGCAACCCTTTTCTTATATCGTTGAGCATAAAAATGTGATATTAGTGCAGCGTTAGTGGTAACACCAGTTCTTATTTCTGCACTACTCCAAAAAAAGCCACAATCATAAACTACCTCCTTAATACTAAAAAAATATTTCAGAATTTCCTAGACTTAAAAACCAAATTAACTGAGTAAATATTTATATTTGTCTAAATGCGACGATTTAATATTCAAATAACAACACGAAACTCAATAATCAGATTTAATTCAATATTGATTTATAGATAAAATAATACTCTCTAAAAATATCTTTTGTAAAGACATTTAGAGAGTATTATGTATAGAAATTTACATCATTTTTTTGTATAATTCATACAAAAGTTTAAACCAGTTAATTTCCAGTTCTTTTCATACAAAATGCACAAAGCTCTTTAACTAGGCTTATAAACTATCTTGCTCCATACTGTTTATAATAGTCGTCTATTCTTGATTTAATCTCATCATCAATAACAATTCTACCCTGAACTTCTCTATTGTAAAAGATATTCAATAACTTCCTTCATAGTAACTATTGCACCTGTAGGGAAACCATAAAGTGATGAAACCTCATTAAGAGCACTGGCTTCGCTCTTTCCTTTTTCTCCTCTATCGAGGGAAACCATCATACCAACAACTTTTTACATCTCCCATTGATTTGATTATAGGATAGGTCTCTTCAATTGACTTACCTGAAGTAGTAACATCTTCTATGATGACTACCTTATCACCTGATTTAATCTTACTTCCCAGCAAGATTCCTGTATCGCCGTGGTCTTTGATTTCTTTTCTATTCGAAGAATATCTGATCTCTTTGCCATAAATCTCATCAAAGGCAGCAACAGTTGCTACAGATAAAAGGTATACCCTTGTATGCAGGTCCAAATAAGACATCAAAGTCATCACCATATGCATTATGAATAGCCATTGCATAAGATTTGCCAAGTCTTCTTAACTGGCTTCCTGTCACATAAGCGCCTGCATTCATAAAAAATGGTGACTGTCTGCCACTTTTAAGTGTAAAATCTCCAAACTTAAGAACTTCGCTTTCCACCATAAATTCAATAAATTCCTGCTTATACTGTTCCATACCTATCCTCCTAAAAAATACATTAAATCTTGCAAGAGTTTCCAAATCATGTGATTACATAGTATATTAGCCTTACCGTCAAAAAGACATATCACATTAATATATATTTGTTAAGAAATTTAGACGGAATTTCTTAACAAACAAAAAAAGCTGTCACTACTCCGGTAACAGCTCTTTTATAATCATTTAATTAAGCACGTTCTACACGATTGCTACGAAGGCATGAAGCACAAACATGCATAGTCTTAGAACCACCAGGAGTCTTAACTCTGACAGTTCTAACGTTAGCCTTCCAAGCTCTGTTGTTTCTTCTGTGGGAATGGCTCACAGCTATACCGAAGCTAACACCTTTTCCACAAACATCACACTTTGCCATTACAGCACCTCCTCTATCTCCAATGGATAATTTAGGTTTACACACACAAAACACACTAGCTAATTTTAGCAGAAACTCAGCATAATTGCAAGCCTTAATTTTTTTAAAGTGAATACTCTGCCTTTTGCTTATTACCAAACAGCTTTTATACAGTAAGCATTCTTTCAACCAGATAGTGAATTCTTAAAGAAGATATAATTGAAAAGGCCCTCTATGACCTAACCTTCATCATAGAAGACCTAAATAATTAATAATATTGATAATAATCCTGCTTACAGGAATCTATAAATATTACAAACTGTACCAATGACAGCTTCACATTAACGCGAGATATTTACCAAGGAATTAAGCCTCTTCAACACCAAGATACTCTAAGATACCCTTAGCTGCCTGCTTGCCGGCACCCATTGCAAGAATAACTGTAGCAGCACCAGTAACTGCATCACCACCGGCATATACACCAACTTTGGTTGTCTCACCATTTTCATCCTTAGCAACAAGGCAGCCCCATTTATTTGACTCAAGTCCCTTAGTTGTTGAAGAAATAAGTGGGTTAGGGCTTGTACCAAGTGACATGATAACTGTATCGCACTCAATAACAAATTCTGAGTTAGGAACTTCCTGAGGTCTTCTACGACCTGACTCATCAGGCTCTCCAAGCTCCATTTTAACGCATTTACATCCCTTTACCCAGCCGTTCTCATCTTCAATAATCTCAATAGGATTGGTGAGTACGTCAAAGATAATACCTTCTTCTTTAGCGTGGTGAACTTCTTCAACTCTGGCAGGAAGCTCTTCTTCAGATCTTCTATATACGATATGTGTCTCTGCACCAAGTCTAAGAGCAGTTCTTGCCGCGTCCATAGCTACGTTACCACCACCAACTACTACAACCTTCTTACCAGGATGTATAGGGTGTATCATAATTATCATCAAAAGCCTTCATAAGGTTTGATCTTGTAAGGTATTCATTGGCAGAGAATACACCATTTGCGTTCTCACCAGGAATACCCATAAACTTAGGAAGTCCTGCACCTGAGCCGATAAATACAGCATCAAAGCCTTCATCTTCCATGAGCTGGTCAATAGTAAGAGATCTTCCTATTACATAGTCAGTCCTAATCTCTACACCAAGAGCCTTTACATTATCAACCTCATACTTAACTACTGTCTCCTTAGGAAGACGGAACTCAGGAATACCATATACAAGCACTCCGCCTGCCTCGTGAAGAGCCTCATAAATAACTACTTCACAGCCTGCCTTAGCAAGATCTCCGGCTGCTGTAAGTCCGGCAGGACCTGCACCTATAACTGCAACTCTCTTGCCGTTCTTTGTCTTAGCAGGCTCAGGACGAATACCCTGCTCACGAGCCCAGTCAGCTGTAAATCTCTCGAGCTTACCGATAGATACTGAATCTCCCTTTATACCCCTTACACAGTACTTCTCGCACTGTGACTCCTGAGGACAGACACGACCACAGACTGCAGGAAGTGCGCTGTACTTGCTGATGGTCTCATAAGCTCCCTTAACATCTCCGTCCTTAACCTTCATAATAAAGCCCGGAATATCTATACCTACAGGACATCCACCTACACAGCGAGGGTTTTTTTACAATTTAAGCATCTTGTAGACTCATCCATAGCCTCTTCAAGATTATATCCATAACAAACTTCTTCAAAGTTATTTGCTCTTACCTTAGCTTCCTGCTCTCTAACAGGAATTCTAACCATTGGATTAACTGCCATTTTATTATCTCCTTTATTAGCTTAGAATTAATCTACTTTCTGAGGATTAGGTGTAGCACAGCCGGATCCCTTATGTGTATCACCTTCCTGTTCCTTCAACATCTTTCTTCCTTCTTCAGACTTGTACATACGCTGTCTGTTCATTGCCTCATCGAAGTTAATGAGATGTCCATCAAACTCAGGACCGTCTACACAAGCGAATTTAATCTTACCACCTACTGAAAGACGACAGGCACCACACATACCTGTACCATCAACCATGATTGGGTTCATACTTACTATAGTAGGTATACCAAGTTCTTTAGTTGTAAGACAGACAAACTTCATCATTATCATTGGTCCGATAGCAACAACTCTTGTATATTCTTTTCCATGATTAGCAAGAAGATCCTTAAGGCAGTCATTTACATTACCTTTGAAGCCATAAGAGCCATCATCTGTAGCCATGTAGAGATTACTTGCCCATTCCTTCATCTCTTCTTCAAGAATAATAAGGTCCTTTGTTCTTGCGCCTATGATAACATCAGCCTCATAACCGTTTTTCCTTTAACCACTTAACCTGTGGATATACAGGAGCTGTACCTACACCACCTGCCATAAAAAAATAATCTTCTCTTTTTCAAGCTCTTCTCTAGGGCATAAGACAGAGCTCAGAAGGCTGTCCAAGAGGTCCTACTACATCAAGATATCCGTTTTCATCATTATCTCTCATACGTATTGTGGAAGCTCCAACTGCCTGATAAACAAGAGTTATTGTATTCTTTTCCCTATCATAATCGCAGATGGTAAGCGGAACTCTCTCAGCTTTCTCATCAAGCCTTACAATAACAAACTGTCCCGGAAGACAGGCCTTAGCAACATTAGGCGCCTCTACATCTACTAACCAGATGTTATTGGCTAAGTAGCGCTTATTTACAACCTTAAACATTTTTTCATCCTCCTAAAATTCACTATACGGAACCTGTAAATCATTTAACTCTCAAGTTCATACAGCACGATTTTAATCCATCTTGATAATAATATCACAATTTTGAAAAATAATAAAAACTAGTATTAGAGATTTTTTTATCAATAAATATAAAAATTTCTATTATTTTTTTAGTTAGTTACGACTAATTTGCGTTATATTTTTGATAATTAATCAGATTCTTTTGTAAGCTCCTCCATCGAGTGAACAAGCATAGTTGCTCCTGATTCCTCTAAAAACTTCCTGTCCTTAAATCCCCATAAGACTGAAACACAAGGGATTCCCGCATTCCTTGCAGTTTCTATATCCACCTCGGAATCACCTATATATATGGAGTCCATCTTATTTGCACCCATCTCCTCCATAGCCATAAATACCATATCAGGCTCAGGTTTATGCCGTATGCTTGGCTTTTTCACCAATGGCAGACCTTATCCTCCCTCCAAAAACTTAGAAGAGGGCTCTTAACTGCAGAATCTATCTTGTTTGATACTATGGCTATATCAAAACCATTTTTCAAGAAGCCTATCAAGCATATCAATGGTTCCCAGGTAAGGTGAGGTCTTTACATCAGAATTAGAATTATAATAGAGACTGAAGTCATTATAGAACTTATCTATAAATTCATCATCTGCTTTGTATTCGGGAGGAACTGCCCTGCTCCACCAGCTTTCTGACACCGTTTCCAACAAAAATTTCTTACCTCATCCCTTGTTCTTATAGGAAAAATTATGCTTACCAAAGCATGTAATTCATAGAGTCGGTAAGGTCATCCAGGGGTATCAAGAAGAGTTCCATCAAGGTCAAAAAAATAGCATATCTTTTTTTGTCAATTTCATTCCTCCTTGCAGGTATAGCTGTCTTTTATATTTCCTTCAAAAATCCTTCCACACAAATTCTTTGTTCTCATAAGTCATATAGCCATAATGTGGCTGTTTTCCTTAGGTATGGAAGCAGATCCCGGATTCATATAAATATAGTTATCGTAAGCTACGCATTTTGGCACATGAGTGTGTCCACAAAGCAAAAATATCACCCTTGTGAAGTTTTGGCGGATTGGCCTCTCCAAATATATGTCCGTGAGTTGCAAATATATTTATTCCGTCCACATTTATGATTATGTAGTCAGCAAGGCAAGGAAAATCAAGCACCATCTGGTCTACCTCCGCTTCACAGTTTCCCCTTACACAGAGAATTCTATCGCTTAGAGGATTTAAGAGGGCAATAACCTCCTTAGGGATTATGTTCAAACGGCAGGTCATTTCTTGGACCATGATACAAAAATATCTCCTAAAAGAAGGAGTTTATCAGCCTTTTTCTTTTTCAAAGATTTCAACTACCTTTTTGGCATAATAAAGCTGAACCATCGTATATCTGATGCTATGAGTAATTTCATTGTTTTTTTCCTTTCACTATGAATGAATATAACTTTTATTCTTAATTGATGATTTATTTAAGTGCAAAGATTATTTTTAGCACAAAGTTTGTGTGAATGCATCCTCAAATCAAAAGTATCAGTACCATATTTCGTTTTTACTAAAAACGCAAAAAGTAACCAGCCTAATACTAGAACTGATTACTTTAACTATCTTATGATTTAATTCTTATAACCTCACAACCTTATCAAACTTCTTCAAATACTCTTCTGCCCAGTCGTGGGTAACTACGAGCCTTGTTTTATCTTTAAGGCTAAATATGATATCGTTTACAATCCCCTTGTTTTCCGGATCCAGGTCAGATATTGGTTCATCTAAAATGATGATTTCAGGGTTGTTAAACAATGCCCTTGCTATAGATACCCTCTTTTTCTCTCCTCCTGACATTTCGTCAGGATTTAGTTCATCATCCTTATGTAATTCCATAAATTTCTTTAAATTTACCTTTTCAATTATATCCCTAAATCTCTCCTTATCGCCCTCTGAATTACCATTAAACATAGTAACATTATCATATAATGATGACTTAAATATAAAAGCTATCCTGAGGGACTAAGTAGACCTTACTGTATAGCTCATCTTCTTTAATGTCCCTTAACTCCTCATTATCATACTTAATTTTACCACTGTATCCCTTAAAAGACTTAAGCAATAGATTGATTAAAGTAGACTTTCCGGAACCACTTTCACCTGTGATAGCAACTATTTCACCACTATCAATATTTAACGAAAAATTCATCAAATATCCTTTTTATCATCATAAGCAAAGCTAAGATTTTCTATATCTATCGAAGCCTTGTCTCGTTCACTTTTTCTTATAGCTAAACTTTCATTATCAGCAATTTCATTGTTCTTACCTAAATAAGGTCTGAATTTATCTAAAAAAATACCTTTGCTGATTTCATTTCAGCACCATTTTTCAATTGCATTTGAAAAAGGCATCTGAAAAAAATTGGCAAAAGCCTGACGTTGTTGCTATTATCAGTCCTGGTTCAATTATATTTTTTTGTTATTAGAAAAAGCACATATTCCGATAAGCAATAGCTGATTAATACTTCCTATGCTATACATCGTCATCCATATCATATTAGTAACTACACCATAATTCTTATATGAATTAGAACGTCTGCTATTGGCTTTCTCAAAAACACTGGCATAAGACTCAGAATTATTTGACCTTTTAATAACATCTAAGCCCTTTACCATTTCCTGTAATCTGCTTAAATATGCCTCATTTGCAGCAGTCCTCTCTTTATTTATGCTGATTGTTTTACCTGTCATCATCTTACTTACCAATATAGGAATAATTGTCAGAATTACTGTAGCTATCAGCATAAAATAATGTACTCTTAATAGTGTAATAGCAGCGACTATAATAGAAGTAGAATATGATAATATACCAAACACTCCCCAAAAGATACCCAGTCCTAAAATCCTCGATATCATTATTCAATAAACTCATATAATAGTCAGAATTTTTTTCTTTAACCTTTGAAAGAGGTAATCTAAACAAGCTCTTAATTATACTAAGTAAAAATACTATCTCTGGTATCATACATAAACTTCTGGCAGAATTTCATTTTCATATAGCTGCAGCCCCATTGACAGACAAGATAGAGTGTAGTAAGCAGTATCTCTTTAACTATGCCATCTGTTTTTAGTTTTACCGCCATATCCATAACATTACTCATGCTAAGAAGAGCCTGCATTATAAATACATCCCCTAATATAGAGAAAAAAACAAACATATAGCTAACTTAAATTTATTCTCTTTACTAATCAATTTCATTGAACTCCCCTTTACCACACCAAAATACCTTTTTGTAAATCATTAAAAATAATCTATATGGCAAACATATCTAATATTGTAACAAAATTAGATTAATTTGAAAAAGAGCATCTCATCAGACATTTGCACACTGCTTTTTGTCTGGTAAAATGCTCTTTTATCTAATTAACTTGTTATTTTGTGAGTTCTTCCATTTCCTCTATAACTCTTTCAAATACCTGAAGAGCTGAGTTAATTGGCTCTTTGGTCGCCATATCAACTCCTGCAATTCTAAGGAGGCTTACAGGATCCTTGGTACAGCCACTTTGTAAGAACTTCATGTAGTCATTTACAGCAGTCTCACCCTCTTTTAGCACACGGTTAGCAATGGCAACTGCAGCTGAGAAGCCTGTTGCATACTGATATACATAGAAATTATAGTAGAAATGAGGTATCCTCATCCACTCATAGCCTATGAGGTCATCGCTAATCATAGCCTCGCCGTAATACTTCTTATTCAAATTCAAGTAAAGCTCTGTAAGGTTCTCGTGTGTAAGAGGTTCACCAGCTTCAGCCATTTCATTTGAAGTCTTCTCAAACTCAGCAAACATGGTCTGTCTGAATACAGTTCCCTTGAAGCTGTCCATATAATGGTTAAGAAGATATGCTCTTTCCTTGTTGTCCTTTGCATTTTTTAGCATGTACTCCATAAGAAGCACTTCATTTGTAGTGGAAGCAACTTCCGCAACAAAGATTCTATATCTTGAGTCAAGGAAATTCTGAGCCTCGTTTGAGAAATAGGAATGCATAGCATGTCCCATCTCATGAGCCAAGGTGAATACATTGTCAAGGGTTCCGTTAAAGTTAAGAAGAACAAAAGGATGTACCCCGTAAACTCCTGAAGAATAAGCACCATTACGCTTACCTTCATTCTCCACTACATCTATCCAGCGCTCTGCAAATGCCTTTCTGATAAGGTTCACATAGTTGATGCCAAGAGGCTCTACTGCCTTAAGAACCAGTTCCTTAGCCTCTTCAATAGTGTACTTTGCATCATAATCCTTGACTATAGGTACATAGACATCGTACATATGAAGCTCATCAAGTTCTAAAAGTTTCTTTCTAAGCCTTACATATCTATGCATCTTGTCAAGGTTGTCATTAACTGCCTCTACAAGGTTCTTGTACACTTCAGGAGAAACATTGTTGCCGTCAACAGCCGCTTCCAGGGTAGAAGAATATTTCCTAGCCCTTGCATAGAACATAAGCTGTTTGACCTGTCCTGCATATAAAGTTGCCCAGGTATTCTTAAAACTTCCAAAAGTCTCATAATACCTCTCAAATACTTCTTTACGAACCCTTCTGTCTTTGCTTTCTTCAAGAGGAACAAATCTTCCGTTTGTAATCTGTATCTTCTCTCCCTTTTCATTAGTTATCTCAGGGAATTTGAGATCTGCATTGCCAAGGGTTGCAAAGCCCTCATAAGGAAGATCCGCAAGTTCATTGGTTCCTGCAAGGAGTTTTTCAAGTTCAGGACTTAGCGAATGCTCCCTACCTCTTCTAACCTCAGTTATGTATATCTTATATTTGTCAAGTTCAGGCTTCTCACCATAGAACTTCTCCAATGTAGCATCATCCACTGCGATGATTTCAGGCTCAAGAAAGGCAAGCTTTTCAGATATTTCCACACCGGCTGACATAGACTTTGAATAAAGAGTCTGTGCAGAGGTAGAGGTTGTATCTACATCCCTCGACTTAAATGCATAGCCATAAACCTTATGCATAATCAAGCTGCCTTTTTCATATATTTCAAGAACCTTATATAAGGTTTCTGCAGATTCAGCTACCTTTCCTGCATAACCTGCTAATTCATCAGCTAAAGACTTCGCCTCTAACAATGCTTTTTCCCATTCACTTTCAGATGCAAATATATCTTCAAGCTTCCATGTGAGTTCAACATCTACCTCACTTCTCTTTGGCAATTTATTTTCCATTGATAAACTCCTTGTAACAAATATTAGTCATTAATCTCCTAATTTTTTAAGTTCTGTAAGTACCTTAGTAAGCTTCTCATCAGCATCCTCTAAGCTGTTTCCCTTAATACCTGCATAGAACTTAATCTTAGGCTCTGTACCCTGATGGTCTTACGCAGAACCAGGCATCATCTGTCATATCAAAGTAAAGCACATTTGACTTAGGAAGTCCTGTAGTGGTGGTCTCACCTGTAGCCAAATCCTTTACTATATCGTTCTCATAATCTCTTGTTTTAACAACCTTGTATCCTGCAAGCTCAGTTGGAGGGTTCTTACGGAGATTGTCAAAGGATTTTCATTGATACGCTTAGCTCCGTCTTCTCCTGCAAGAGTCATGGTATAGATACCCTCTTTGAAATATCCGTATTTCTCATACATATTTACCATCTGATCCCAAAGGGTAAGTCCCTTATCCATATAGTAGGCAGCAGCCTCACAAAGAGCTACAACAGCCATAATGCCGTCTTTATCTCTTGCATGTGTTCCGATAAGACAGCCATAGCTTTCCTCGAAACCAAATTCATAGGTGCCCTTGCCCTTTTCTTCAAAGCCCTTAATCTGCTGGCCTATGAACTTAAATCCGGTTAATACCTCAATCAGATGAATCTTGTAGTACTCAGCTATCTTAAATGCAAGATTTGTGGATACTATTGTTGTAATAAGAGTGCTGTCATCTTTAAGCAGTCCTTTTTCCTTCTTGATTGAAAGCTCGTACTCTGCAAGAAGCATACCTGACATATTACCTGTAAACTGTATATAATTTCCTGTCTTTTTATCCTTTGCATACACGCCAAGGCGGTCAGCATCAGGATCATTGGCAAGCACTATATCCGCATCCTTCTCCTTTGCAAGCTTAAGTGCAAGAGTGAAGGCTTTCTCATCCTCAGGATTCGGATAGTCGAGGGTTGTGAAGTCTCCATCCGGCTCTTCCTGTTCCTTAACAATATAAACCTGCTTAAAGCCAAGCTCCTTAAGCATCCTCTGTACAGGCACATTTCCTGTTCCATGGAAAGGAGTATATACGATTTTAAGATTCTCTGCCTGTTTTTTAATCACTTCAGGACTGAGAATGAGCTTCTTAAGTTCAGCAACATACTTATCGTCCATTTCAGCGCCTATTATATTGAAAAGTCCCGCTTTTACAGCCTCTTCCTTGTCCATAGTCTTTATATCAGAAAAAGCTGTTGACTTAACAAGGTCAATTATATCCTTATCTACAGGAGGTGTTATCTGGCAGCCATCATCCCAATACACCTTATAGCCATTATATTCCGGTGGGTTATGACTGGCTGTTACCATTATTCCTGCGGTACACTTAAGCTCTCTAACTGCGTAAGAAAGCTCAGGTGTTGGACGGAGCGCATCAAAAAGATATGACTTAATGCCATTTGCATTAAGAGTAAGTGCCGCTGCTTCTGCAAATTCAGGCGAAAAATGTCTGGAATCATAAGAAATAGCTACTCCCTTACTCTGAACTCCCTTGCTTATGATGTACTTAGCAAGGCCCTGTGTCGCCCTTCTTACTGTGTATAGGTTCATACGGTTGGTTCCTGCCCCTACTACACCTCTAAGTCCACCCGTACCAAATTCAAGATCCTTATAGAATCTGTCTCTGATTTCTGCATCATTGCCGGCTATGGCCTTAAGTTCAGCCTTAGTAGCCTCATCAAATACCGGGCTTGTCAACCACTCTTCATAAAGTTTCTTGTCGTCCATACCTTCCTCCTATTCTGCATCTACACTACGCATTATATCCATAACCTCAACCTCTGTGTCAAATTTGATTTTAACAATAGACTGAGGGTGTGGACAGGATTCAATTTCCATTCCGTTTTCATCCCACATCTGAAGTACTGTAGCATCGAGGTCTCTGCCATCAGCCTTCATAATCTGAATCTTATCCCCAACGCTAAATTTGTTCTTCTGTTCAAATACAGCGCTTCCGTCTTCATTTACCTTGTCAATGTACCCATAATACTTACATCCGGTCACATAGGTATTGTTATCATATATCTGTGAATCGCTGTCAGGCTTATCAAAGAAAAAACCTGTAGTAAAATTACGATAGGTGCATTTTTTAATCTCTTCAGCATACCAGTCTTTGTTTGCTTCAAAAAGGGCTGCTGACTCAAACCAGTCATCAATTGCCTTTCTATAAGTTCTGGCTACTGTAGCTACATACAGAGCAGTCTTCATACGTCCTTCTATCTTAAAGCTATCTATACCAGCCTTTACAAGCTCAGGCACATAGTCTATCATACAGAGGTCTTTAGAGTTAAATATATAGGTTCCTCTTTCATTTTCCTCTATAGGCATATATTCGCCAGGTCTGTTCTCCTCCACAACATGGTACTTCCACCTGCAAGGGTGGGTACAGGCTCCCTGATTGGCATCTCTTCCCGTCATGTAGTTAGACAGGAGGCACCTTCCTGAGTAAGCCATACACATAGCTCCGTGAACGAAGGTCTCTATTTCCTTATCATCCGGTATATGCTTCCTAATCTCTGCAATTTCTGCAAGCGATAGCTCTCTTGCAGACACCACTCTGGTAGCACCAAGTCCGTACCAAAAATTAAAATCCGCATAATTAACATTGTTCGCCTGTGTACTTATATGAATATCTATCTCAGGTGCTATCTCTTTGGCAAGCATAAACACGCCCGGGTCTGAGATTATGATTGCGTCAGGCTTAATCTCTTTAAGCTCTTTAAAATACTCTCTAACACCCTCCAAGTCTTTATCATGGGCAGTGATATTGGCAGTAACAAAGACTTTCTTTCCCTTTTCGCGAGCATATCTAATACCCTCTGCCATGTCCTCCAAAGAGAAATTCTTTGCCTTAGCCCTGAGTCCGTACATCTCTCCGCCAATGTAAACAGCATCTGCTCCATATTTTATCGCAAGCTTAAGCACCTCAAGACAGCTTGCAGGAATTAACAGTTCCGGTTTTTTTATAACTGAATTTCCTTCCATCTAATCTTCCATTCTAATTTACTTTTTAATAGATACCGCCATGCCATCACCTGTTTCAAGAAGCATGGTCGCAAGTTCCTTATCTGTAACGAGAACATTTACATATTCTCTCATTCTTTGGTGAATTGTTCTCTCCTCCTAACTACGGTATATCGTGAGTCAAGAAGTCTTCCTTCCTGAAGCATGTTATCTGTAATCAGCATCCCACCGGGAGAAAGGAGTTTTTTTGATATTTTCAAAAAAAGTTGATATACTGTCCTTTTGCGGCGTCCATAAATATAAAGTCATATTCATTGCCATTTGCCACAAGTTCAGACAAGACATCCTGAGCATCCCCTTTTATAAGAGTTATCTGACCATTCTTATCATACTTCTTAAAAATTATCCTCAGCCTTTACTGCTCTTTTCTTCCATTCTTTCAATGGTTGTTATTTTGGCTTCTTTACCAATATACTCAAGCATAAGCAATGCTGAAAAAAACCTGTAGCAGTACCTACTTCAAGTATATTTACAGGTTTTTTTAAGCTCCAGCATAAATCTAATGAGGCGTTCTCCTCCCTTTCTTATAATGGGAATTCCCTCTTTAATATTCTCTATCTCTAAGTCTACAAGATGTTTGGGCAGGCAATCAGGCAGACTCTCCAAAAAGCTTTCAAATCTCTCATGCTCTACCATTATTTGTTTTTCTCCGTAGTCTTATCTTTGGTTTTTTCGGTGCTCTTTTTTACATCCTTGTCAGCAGACTTTTCCGTATCCTTACCCGGAGTAGTTATAACCTTAAAAAAATCTCGTCATAATCCATATCGCTGCTAACAGTATAGGTTCCCGGCAAAATATTCTGCTTAGTTAACTTTGCCCTCAAATAAAATGAATACCTGTTGGCTATAATCTTCTTTGCATCCAAAACCTTTGCTATATCCATAGTCGATTCGCCCTTGTTTATAACAAGTTCAGTAGTATAGCCTGATTTCTTGGTAACAGATACAGAGCCAAACACCTGATAAGCAAAGTTATAGGCATAGTTACTTGCCTTAACTACAAAAATAGATTATTACCAAGTAAAATATAATATTCAGAAAGATATGTATAACAGCCCCAAAGATATTTAGCACAATTCTTTCTGTTCTTCTGCTTGTAGCCAACAAGTCACCTCCACACATTAATACTCAATATCAGCAATTATAGTAATTATCATAGGAGAACGCTTAGTCTGTTTCCATATAAAGTCGCTAAGAGCATCCCTGATTTCATTCCTGATTTTATTTCTTTCCGTTATTCCCTTATCCCTGGCACTTAATCAAGGCATCATTAACTGTATGCAGGGGCTTCTTTAAGTATTGTATCCGATTCTTTTACATAGATAAAGCCCTTAGTCACTATTTCAGCATCAGACATCAACAGATTGCTGCCCTTTTCCATTGCAAATGTAACTATTACCAGTCCGTCCTCAGAAAGCTTCTGTCTGTCCCTCATTACCGAGTTACCTACATCACCTATTCCCAGTCCGTCAACCATTATTCCTTTACATTCTACCTGGTCTATAACCTTTCCGCTTTCTTCTTTAAGCTCAAGAACATTACCATTCTTTAAGATGAAGATGTTCTCCTTTGATATTCCCATCTCTTCTGCAAGTTCCGCATGGCGAACCAGATGTCTGTATTCTCCGTGGATAGGAATAGAAAACTTAGGCTTAATAAGCGAATACATAAGCTTTAATTTCTTCCTGACAGGCATGTCCTGATACGTGTGCATCCTGAAAAATAACCTTAGCACCCTTAAGGTACAGCTCATTTATAACCCTGGATACGGATTTTTCATTTCCCGGTATCGGAGTTGAGCTAAATACTATGGTATCTCCCGGCTTGATACTTACTTTCTTATGTATAGAAGCAGCCATCCTGGAAAGTGCAGCCATAGCCTCTCCCTGACTACCTGTAGTTATAAGCACTATCTGTTCATCAGGATAGTCCTTCATCTGGTCAATATTTATAAGTGTATTTTCCTTGAGATTGATGTAGCCTAGCTCTCTCGCAATGGAGATAATATTAACCATGCTTCTTCCGTCTACAACTACTTTTCTGTTAAAATTCTCTGCTGAGTTGATTATCTGCTGAACCCTGTCTACATTGGAAGCAAAGGTTGCAACTATAATCCTGTTATTCTTATTTTCCGAAAAAATACTGTCAAAGGTTCTTCCTACAGACCTCTCAGACATAGTAAATCCCGGTTTTAACACGTTTGTGGACTCACACATAAGTGCAAGAACTCCCTTACGACCTATTTCTCCAAATCTCTGTAAATCGATAGGATCCCCAAATACAGGTGTGTAGTCTACCTTAAAGTCTCCTGTATGTACAATGGTTCCGACAGGAGAATATATTGCAAGCGAAGCTGCATCACTGATGCTGTGGTTGGTCCTTATAAATTCAATCCTAAAACAGCCCAGATTGATGGACTGGCCATATTTAACTATCTTACGCTTGGTGGTCTTAAGCATATTTCTCTCGCTTAATTTGCTCTCAAGTATAGCGACTGTAAGCCTTGTTGCATACACCGGTACATTAATATCCTTTAAGATATAAGGAAGTGCACCTATATGGTCTTCGTGACCATGTGTAATAACAAAGCCTTTTACTTTATCAATATTCTTTTTCAGATAATTTACATTCGGAATAACACAGTCAATTCCGAGCATATCGTCCTCAGGAAATGACATACCGCAGTCAACAACAATGATGCTGTCTTCATATTCAAAAGCGGTTATATTCATTCCAATATGTTCAAGACCTCCAAGAGGGATGATTTTGAGACCATTTGCAGGCTTCTTAACCTCTTTACCGGTCTTTCTTGGTTTAATCTCTCTTGCGTTTTCCTTTGGCCTCTTGGAAATGGCAGGAAGTTTCTCAATCTTTACTCCCTCTTCTACTGCCTTGACCTTCCTCTTACTGTTTGTAGCTGTCTTTGTAGTATTTTGGTCTAAGTTTACATTTCCCTCAGCCTCTTTTTTAGTTTTTCTGTATCTGCTTGTAGCTTTTCCTATGCTTTCAACAAGCTTTCCAAATTTTTTTATCATTATTATGATCCGACATTTGTCCTCCTTAACTCAGGAGTAAATCAGCCCTGTATACCTGCTTCTCTGCAATCCTTGCAATAGCCGTACAGTTTAACCTCATGGTTAACAACCTGAAATCCTGTCAGCTTATTTATTTCATTTTCAAGAGGTTCCATAAAATCTTTTTCAAATGAAAATACGCGATTACAGTTCAGGCAAATCAAGTGGTGATGCCTATGTCCGCTTGGAGACGATTTTTCCTATCTCATATCTGATGAAACCGTCATCAAGGCTTAGCTTATCTATAAGCCCCATATCAGACAAGAGCTGTATGGTACGATAAACTGTCGCTAAACCAATATCAGGATGCTCGTTCCTTACCAAATCAAAAAAATCTCTTCTGCAGTAAGGTGTTCATCTGCTCTTTGCTGCAACACCTCAAGGACAGCTAATCGCTGCCCTGTGACTTTTAATCCATTTGACTTAAGTAATGCCTTAAATTTCTCATTTCCTTTTTCGTTTTGCATGGCTCACCTATTCCTCAGGTTCTGATATACTTCATTTACAATTATTCTTCGTCTATTTCAAAGTCTACGTCATCCATCATTTCTTCAAAAAAACCTTAGACACCGTAAGTATTTCTTTTTCGTCTTCAACAACTTTGTATACAACCTCTTCACCGTCTTCAGATACTGACTCTTCCTTGATGATGAACACATCCACTGTAGCATCATCATCTTCCAAATCTTCAATCTCTGCATCTGATACAAGGAGATAGTTAACCCCTGCAAGTCTTGTCTGGCAGAGTACGGTTAACTCCTCATTTTCACCGTCTTCATCAACAAAATCGATTGTTCTTAATTCTTCATTCTCTAACATAGTTTCTCCATTTCTTAGTTTATTTTTTATTTGAATTCATATAATCTTCTAAAAATAAAAAGTGGCAGCGACCTTATCAACTATTTTTTTCACGCTCTTCACGCTTAAGTCCTGCTTCTATCATAACTTCATGGGCACTTACCGTAGTAAGTCTCTCATCCCAAAGTATGACTTCTATTCCGGTTCTTTTTGTAAGCTTCTTAGCAAATTCTTCAGAAAGCTCACACCTTTTACTTACAGAACCATCCATATTTTTCGGATAGCCTAATACTATCTTGCACACCTCATACTCATGTGCAAGCTCAGCAATTCTGGCAAGAGTCTGTCTCAGCTTATTTTCTTCTTTTTCTCATAATGACTTCAAGTCCCTGTGCCGTAAGTCCAAGTCCATCACTAACAGCTACTCCACAGGTCTTTGACCCCAAATCAAGGCCCATTATTCTCATTATCTCTTACCCATAAACATAGACTTCTTACCGCTCTTTGTGAAAGATTCTATGTAATGCTCCATAAGTTCTTCTACAAGCTCATCTCTTTCAACCTTCATTATCATACTTCTTGCATTGTTGTGATTGGTAATGTATGTAGGATCCCCAGACATAATATATCCCACAAGCTGATTGACAGGGTTGTATCCCTTTTCATTGAGAGCCTCATAGACCTTTTTTTCAGTACATCCCCTACTGCAATTTGAGGAGCAACTGTCACTTCTTTAAAAATACTGTGTATTATTTAAATCCGGCACTGGTTTCTCTTCCTTCCAAATGTGTTATGATGTTTTAATAAATTCAAATTAGACTTCATTTAATTTTAATATAAAAAGATATATTTCAAGTGTCGTTTTTATCAACAAATCAAAAAAAGCACACATACCACAAGTTATTTGTTATATATGTGCTTTTTATATATTTTGAGTATATAAGTAAACTATTATTTAAGCAGTCTATCTATACTTTCCATAGCTCTTATAGCAGCCTCAATCCCTTCATCATACAAGTGACAGGCAACAAAATGATCCTTATTGACTTCTTTAAGTTCGGGCCTGCAGGGTTTTACATTTATCGCCACAATATCTGCATCTGGTACTAAATTTTACAACCTTCAGGCGCATGAATTGGAGAAGGGATTTCTCCTTCAAGTTTTACCCTATCCTTCGACGAAACCGCAGGATTGGGAATTGGTATAGCTGATATAAGGGCTCTTGTGTATGGATGTAAAGGTCTGTCATAAAGCTTATCTTTGGGAGAAATCTCAACCATACTTCCAAGGTACATAACACCAATTCTATCTGATATATGTTTAACCATCGAAAGGTCATGTGAAATGAACAGGTATGTAAGGGCTTTGCTCTTTTGAAGCTCAATCAACAAGTTAACAACCTGAGCCTGTATAGATACATCAAGTGCCGAAATAGGCTCATCACAAACAATGAAAGATGGTTCAACTCCAAGTGCTCTGGCAATACCTATTCGCTGTCTCTGACCACCCGAAAGTTCATGATGGGAAATCTCGCGCCATGCTCAGCATTAAGACCTACCGTTTTAAGAAGTTCACTAACTCTTTCCTGTATCTCCCCTTCGGAGAGTTCACTAAAATGAACCCTTATTCCTTCTGCTATAATTTCACCAATTGTCATTTTAGGATCTAGTGAAGAATAAGGATCCTGAAATATCATCTGTGCTTTTTTTCTTAAATGATTTAATATCTTTTTATCTATTTTAGATATATCTTCCCCTCAAATATCACCTTACCACCAGTAGCTTTATATAAATTTATTATCGTACGGCCGCAAGTTGTTTTTTTCCACATCCGGATTCTCCTACTAAACCAAAAAGTTTCACCTCTATATATCTTAAAACTTACATCTTCAACTGCCTTTTAATATTTTGTTTTTTTCCCAATTTTGAAGAATTCGTCCAGATTTTGTAACTCGACTAAAACTTCTCTCTCATCATTACTCATCCACTATTCCTCCTAATATGGTCTTTCTACTTTAGGCGCCTTTGGATGTGCAAGCCAACACCTACATTTGTGTTTATCTGAATACTCACTGATGGTGGCTTTAGCCTCCGTACATATCTGCATTGCATAATCACATCGTGCTGCAAATGGACATCCTTTAATTTCCATCAACAGGTCAGGGGTGTCCCTCCCAGGAATATAACTCTTCTTTATTACCTGTATCGAGTCTTGGTACACTCATCAAAAGAGCCCAAGTATATGGATGATGAGCGTCATTAAATATCTCTTCAACCGTTCCTGTCTCCATAATTTCACCAGCATACATAACCTGGATTCTGTCGGCAAAATCAGCAACTACCCCTAAATCATGAGTAACTAACACAACTGCGGTATTTCTTTTATCCCTCAATTCTCTTAATAAATCAAGAATCTGAGCCTGAATAGTCACATCAAGTGCAGTTGTTGGTTCATCCGCCAGTATTACCTTTGGATTACAAGCAAGTGCAATAGCTATCATAACTCTTTGTCTCATTCCCCCCGATAGTTCATGAGGAAATTGATTTACTCTTTCTTCTGCATTGGGAATATTGACAGTTTTTAAAAGTCTTATCGCTTCCTGCCTAGCTTCTTCCTTACTCATTTTTTTGTATGGAGAAGTATTGATTCCATTATCTGTTTGCCAATTTTCATAGTTGGATTGAGCGATGTCATAGGATCCTGGAATATCATTGCTACATCAGAGCCTTTATACTGTTTCATCCTTTCTCTGTTCATTGTTAGGACTTCTTCACCACAATAATTAATTGAAGAGTCTTTCTTAACAACTGCAGTAGACGGTAATATCTGTAATATAGCTTTTGAAGTAACTGTTTTTCCACATCCCGACTCTCCTACAAGCGCCAATGATTCCCCTTCAAATACTTCAAAAACTTACCCTCTTACAGCTTTTTACTTCTCCGGCATAAGTATTAAATGATATATTGAGGTTATTAACATCTAGAACTTTCTCTTTTTCATATTTTTCCATCATTCCCCCTACTGTCTGAGATTTGGGTCAAGTGCATCTCTCAAACCATCACCTAATAATGTAAATGCCAGCATTGTAAGTCCTATCAAGAGAGCAGGAAAAATCAGCTGATACGGATAAAATTGAAATACCTGCTGTGCTGAAGCCGCCATTGCACCCCAAGACGTATTGGGTGCCTGGACTCCAAGACCGAGATAACTTAAAAACGCTTCTCCAAAAATATATCCCGGTATATCAAAAGAGATTGATACAAGTATTACATTAATCGTATTAGGTATCAAATGCCTTACTACAATATCACTCTTGCTTACACCCAGCACATCTGCAGCCATTATAAAATCTTTTCTCTTTAGCGACAGTATCTGTCCTCTTACAAGTCTGGCCAACCCACACCAACCTGTAATTGTCATTGCCAGTATAAGTGTTCCAAGCCCGTTTGACTTTAATACAAGTCTAAGAACGATTACGAGAAGAAGGTACGGTATTGATGATAAAGATTTCCACAATTCTCATCATAACCACATCAACTTTACCACCTGCATAAGCAGAAACTGCTCCATAAATACTTCCAATAACAGTACTTATAAGTGCTCCTACTATACCAATAAAAAAATCGAGATTCTTCCACCCTTCCAAAGTCTTGTGAATAAATCTCTACCTATCTCATCTGTTCCAAACCAAAAACTTCGAGCTAGGAAACTGATTAGGCTCTCCAACTGCTTCTTTGAACGAATACCCGCTAATTATAGGTCCAATTATAACCATAACAGTAAGTATTATTAAAATCACAAATGCAACCATTGCGGCCTTATTTGCCCTGAAATCTTCTCCAAGCATCTGACCAATATGTAACTACAGGTCTAGCTATGAATTCTGAAGATTTGTTATCTGATCCAATAAGTTTGAATTTACTACTGTCAATTTCTTCATATCGTACTTTATCTCTACTATCCATAAGTTCTCCCTAGTCCTCCAGTTTAATCCTAGGATCTGCAACCCCATAAAGAATGTCAACCATCAATTGTGATACTAGGAAAAAGGACTGCATAAAAGATTGTTGTTCCTATTATCATCGGATAATCTCTTGCAGTAATTGAATCTACAAAGTACTTTACCTAATCCCGGGTATACTAAACATCCCTTCAATAATAAATGATCCGGTAAAAAAATACCTACAATCTGAGGACCGATTATGGTAATTATAGGAAGTGCTGCATTTCTAAAACATAGCTTTTCTAATTATATTAAATTTTGATACTCCTTTAGCCCTTGCAGTAAGGATATAATCCTCACTTAGAACCTCCAAAAACATTACTTCTCATATATCTTGCATAAGTTGCAATTGATCCAAAACACATTGCAAGTGCAGGTAAAACCGAATATTTAAAGTCCTTCCCAAATCCCATATGTTTCCATCCACTTGTAGGAAACCACTTTAGTTCAACCGCAAAAAACAACTGCAGCAATGAACCCATTATAAAAACAGGAATTGTAATACCTAAAATTGCTATTATGCTTATTACATAATCAGGCCACTTCCCTCTGTTTAATGCCGCAGTTATACCAAGGATGATACCAATCAAAAATTCCAACAAGCATAGCCTGAGCACCAACTCTACCCGACACAGGAGCAGTCTTGGCAATTGTCTTACCCACTTCTCGTCCGGGGATATTTATATGATGAGCCAAAATCTCCCTTTTGTGAGAATATTCTTCATAAAAATTGCATATTGCTCTATGACCGGTTTATCAAGTCCATATTTTTACTCTATAGTTTTCAAGAGTCTGCTTAGGCAGAGTCTTGCCTGCAGCTGAGAGAGGGATCTCCTTCTGCACCATGCATAAGAAAAATGTGGCAGTAATAATAATAAACAAGGTAAGTACCATATAAAAAAATCTTTTTAACTATGAATTTTAACATATTTCCCTTTGAAGCAGGCAGTAAGATTAAATCTTACCGCCTGCCATTATTAAATATAAATGTTAAGGTCTACCAACTGTATATCTTGGTTTATATCCTGTAGAAGTAAACTGGTTCAGTGTAACATTTCTCATATAGTCATTCCAATACATTGTGGATTCACCGTTGATGATAGGAATTACAACTGCCTCATCCATAAGAAGCTCCTCAGCTTCCTTGTATAACTCAGCAGCCTTTGACATATCACTTGCTTCAGAAGCATCTTTAATGAGATTGTCATACTTTTCATTCTTCCAACCAGTATTTACAGCCTCTGCATTTGATGTAAAGAGTGCAAAGCATCGCACCTGGATCATCATAATCAGCCGTCCAAGCCAGATAAGCTAACTGGTAGTCTCCCTTTATTTAACCTTACCTGAAAGTATTGGCCATTCCATCTGCTCTATTTTAAGGTTGATTCCAAGCACTTTTGAATAACATTCCTGTATGTATTCACCAAAGGATTTAAGACGAGGATTACTTACACAAATAAAATTAATTTCTACCTTAGATGGATCTTCGCCCTAAAGCCAAGTTCCTTTCATTCCCTCGATGAAGAGTTTCTTAGGATCAGGATTTGCATCAGCAACTGCTTTGACAGGTTCTCCTGCAAACTCTCTATAGTTTACATCACCACAACTTATACAACCTGGAACCCAATGAAGAGCTTCGATATTCTTACCCTTAAAGAAAGTTTCATTGAATCCCTTTCTATCTAGAGCAATTAGAAAGAGCCTGCCTGATATTGGAAAGAAGTTTATCCTTGTGATTAATAGTCATATAATCTACAGAAGGAAGAAGAATCTTTGCACTTTTTGTATTCTCCCTACTATTAAATTTTTTTCTCTCCACTCCTCAAGAGAGTAGAAACGACATCAATTTCACCTGTCTGGAAGGCATTCATAACTGTATTAACATCAGACATTACTCTAATATTGACAGTATCATTCATTACATTTTCTTTATCCCAATAGGTATCACTCTTTTCAAGAGTTAGGTTGGAGTTATGGGTTCCATTCTGTGAGCTTATATGGACCCACATCCCATAACTGTATCTGCCTCTGCACCGAAGGTCTCGCCATACTGTTCTACAATGTCCTTTCTTTGAGGGAACATTATTCTGAATGGAAGAAGTTTCATAAAGTATGAAGTAGGTGCTTCAAGGGTGATTTCAAGGGTTTTATCATCTATAGCCTTAACTCCAAGCTCATCTACCCCTGCTTTCCCCGAATTTACCTTGCTAAAGTTCTTTATAGGAGCAAGCAAAAATCCCTGCTCTGCAGCAGTATTTGGGATCTGCCGCTCTCTTTATACCATATTCATAATCTTTAGCTGTCAGTGCCTGTCCATCTTCCCAAGTCATGCCGTCACGAATCGTAAAAGTATAAACTGTTTTATCATCTGATACCTTATATTCACTCGCACCAGCAGGAATAAGCTCTGTCATTCCATCAGGCTTTTCTGACAATCTGAGTAAAGGCTCATATATTCCATTTACAATAACATTTGCCATATATGTCTGAACCTTTCTGTGCATCAATAGATGCAGGATCAGCATTTACAAATGCATTGATATACTGTTCAGCATCTTTCTCTTCGCCTTCAACCGAAGCTGACGCATTTCCTGCACTCGCAGAGCTGCTTACCAAAGAATTCTTCGCTGTACTTGTTGCCGTCCCAGAGGCTGAGTCTGTTTTATTTTCTCCTCCACCACAGGCAGTAATTGATAGAATCATCGTTACAGCCAAAATACCTGATAGACATACTTTTCTTTTTCTCTATGTTACCCTCCTTATTAGTTGTATAATAGTTTTTCATATCTAATATAACAAATTATTTCAAAAAGTAAACAAAAATTTGTAATAAATTTTAAATTATTTTTAGGTAGTTTTTGTTTTAACACTTAAAAACTTTTAAAACCAATAAAGCACAGAAAAAGTAAAATAATAAGGCGCTATATGACGCCTTATTATTAATAAATTACAAATTATTAGATTGTCGATTAAATTGATATTCTTGCAATATAACGAGAGTATCAATAGTAGTTATTACAACAGGATACCGGACATCACAACAGCATTTACTCTTACACTAGCACTTAGGCTTATACATAACCTCATTGATTGTCGATACTGTTACAAAGGCATCAGGATCTGTTCTTCTGATGTATTGCATAAGTATGCCGTATTCTCTCTTGTTTACAATAGCGACAACTTCTTCGTGTTCTTCATTGTTATACGCTCCAATTACCTTGTAAAGAGTGGCTCCACTATGCATATTTTTGAGGATGTATTTTTTAATCTCCTCATTTTTGTGTGAAAGAATACAGACTTTCTTCTTGATATTGGTACCAAAAAGGAAGTAATCAAGTATGATCCCATTTAAATAAGTTCCAAGCACACTAAGCACAACTGTTTTTCGTATCATAAGCAAAAATAGCGGAGAGCGAAACTAACATTCCGGCTATAGACATTGCCTTGCCCTTGTCTATATGAAGATATTTATTCAGTATTTTGACAATGATGTCAAGTCCACCGGATGAAGCATTATGGTTAAATAACAGGCTTAACCCTATACTAACGATAAAGATATAGCAAATCATATCCAAGAACGGATCACCTGTGAGACCGTTGTACTTCGGGAAGAGTTTTTCAAAAATACCTACAAATATAGGCAGTATGACCGAAGTATATACAGTTTTTCCTCCAAACTCTCTGCCTACAAATATAAAGCCTATAATAAGCAGGCCCACATTAAATATCAAACTTATAGTCGCAACACTTAAACGGTATAAAATTCTGTAATACCACTGCAAGACCGGCTATACTTGCTATAGCAAGATTGTTTGGCATCATAAAGAAGTATACAGCTACAGCCACTATAAAAGTAGCAAATGTAATGACAGCCATATCCTGAATATAGCAGCGAAGTTTACTTTTCATATTCATCCCCCAAAACTTACAAAATTCTTAGATATTATATCATAATTTTGTTGATTTTGCCAGTACATAAGTATAGATATTACTTTCTCAAAACACCTGATTCAAGCAGCCCTTTTTCAAATATTTCTGTAAACTCATCATTATTCCAAACTTGGCATGGTTAAATGTAAGTCCTCCCTGAAAATACGCTGCATAAGGCTCTCTCATAGGTCCGTCAGCCGAGAGTTCTATGGATGAGCCCTGCACAAAGGCTCCTGCCGCCATTATAACCTGGTCATTATATCCCGGCATATCCCAAGGCTCAGGAGTTACGAAGCTGTCTACAGGTGCAGCTGCCTGAATTCCCTCACAAAAGGCTTTAAGTCGTTCTCCTGACTTAAGGGAAACTGCCTGAATTATATCATATCTGTCTTCTTTGCTATCCGGTAGCACATCAAATCCTAAGCTTTCATATACATTTGCAGCAAATATTGCTCCCTTTACAGCTCCTGCAGTAACTGTAGGCGCCATAAAAAGCCCCTGGAAAAGCGCCTGATTAAGACCTAGCGAAGCCCCTATCTCCTTCCCAAGCCCCGGGCAGGACATACGGTAGGACGCCATATCCACATACTTTTCTTTTCCTGCATATAGCCTCCAATCGGTGCAAGACCTCCCCGGGATTCTTGATAAGAGAGCCTACAACCATATCAGCACCCCTACATCAGATGGCTCAAACTCTTCAACAAACTCTCCGTAGCAGTTATCAACCATACAGATAATCTCAGGCTTAATCTTCTTTATAAAGCTGATGAGCTCCCCTATTTTTTCAACTGAAAATGTAGGTCGAACTGCATAGCCTTTTGAACGTTGAATGGTAACAAGCTTTGTCTTATCACTTATTGCAGCCTTTATTCCCTCGTAGTCAAAAGAAAAATCAGGTAACAAATCAACCTGTGCATAGGTTACTCCATATTCAGCCAAAGAACCTGCTGTAGGTGTTATCCCTATCACTCCGTCAAGTGTATCATAGGGTTTTCCTACAGGAGAGAGTACCTCATCTCCTGGCCTTAAGTTGCCAAAGAGAGCAACTGTAAGGGCATGTGTTCCACATAGTATAGCAGGTCTTACAAGGGCAGCCTCAGTGTGAAATACATCTGCATACACTCCCTCTAGGGTATCTCTTCCAAGGTCATTGTAGCCATAGCCGCTGCTTGCAGCAAAATGAATGTCTGAAACCTTATTCTTCTGCATGGCCTTAAGCACCTTAAGCTGGTTTATTTCCGCAATTTCATCTACCCTCTTAAATCTATCTTCAAGGCTTTGGCATATTTTTTCACAGTAGTCAAATACCTCTTCACTGATTCCCATTTCCCGATATTGTTCTTTTAACATCTACTTCCTCTTTCTATGTTACATTGTTCAAAATATTAGACATCTGACTTTGTCACGCCCTCTTTTGAAATATTAACGCCAAAAGCTAAAGCACTTTTTAAAGCTCTTACAATGTCTTTGCAATCATCATATTGCTAAGAGCCTTGTCAGAAGCATCAGACACCATCAGTTCCTTAACCACGATGAATTCCGTGTCAACATCTTCCCTGCCCTTTAACAGGAACTTCGGAACAGCAACCTCTATATATCTGTCAGTATGCCCTAAGATATAATCTTCCTGCCTTTAATCTCTTCTTCAAGTAAAACCCTTTCAGAATCGCCATTAAAGCTATCCATATACTCCTTTAGCCACTTCTTCACAGATGGCTATAAGCCTGTCTTCCTTCTCTTCTTAATCTCAGGAGCAACCTGTTCACCCATTTTAGCCGCATAGGTGCCATCTCTCTTCGAATAAGGAAAGACATGTACCTTTAGAAAACCTACCTTCTTCACAAAGGCAGCAGTCTCCTCAAATTCCTCATCGCTTTCTCCCGGAAAACCAACGATTATATCTGTGGTAATCCCCGGTCTGTCATAGTATTTTTTTAAGAAGATTAACCGAAGTCAGATATTCATCAGCAGAATAATGCCTGTTCATCCGCTTTAATACAGTTGTAGAGCCACTCTGAAGGGAGAGGTGAAAAATGTGGACAGACTTTTTAAAGTTTCACAAGTCCCTCTAAGAATTCCTCCGTAATAAGTCTTGGTTCTACAGAGCCGAGGCGTATTCTAAAATCACCCTCTACCTTATTTAGCTTAGTAAGAAGCGCAAGCATCCTGCTCTCTCCGTCTATATCCCTGCCGTAAGAACCTATATGTATACCTGTAAGCACCATTTCTTTATAGCCCGCTCTTGCCAGTCTTTCAGTCTCTTCGATGATACTTTCCATATCCCTGCTTCTAATGCGGCCTCTCACAAAAGGAATGATGCAATAAGTACAAAACTGGTCACAGCCATCCTGTATTTTTATATTTGCTCTGGTTTTACCACCTGCGGCATTTACTTCACCGCTGTCATAAGACCAGTCCTTGTTTTCTTCTCCTTCCTTAACTACACTATGCTTAAAATCACGTTCTTTATTGCTTCTTATATACTCCTCAACAAGATCAAGCACCGAGGACTTCCCCCTTGTTCCCACAAGTATATCCACTAAATCATCATCCTCAAGCTTAGACTGAGGTGCCTGTACATAGCAGCCCACCGCAACGACCACTGCTTCAGGATTAAGCTTTTTGCCCTGTGTAACATCTGTCTGGACTTTCTGTCAGCAATATTGGTAACTGTACAGGTATTTACAATATATATATCAGCGGCTTCATTGAATTGTCTAATTTCATAACCCGCATTCTTGAACATTTCCTTAATCGACTCGGTTTCATAGGCATTTACCTTGCAGCCAAGGCTCAAAAATGCTACTGATTTTAAAATATCGTTGTTTTTCACAGTTTTTAGATTTCCTTTTTATTTAATATGTATATTGACTTTTCTTCTCTAAACCTTATCATTTAGTTGTATGTAGCAATTAATTTCACAAGGAGGAGGATTAAAAATGAAGTCAGTTAAGATTTCTTTAAATTCCATCGACAAGGTAAAGGCATTTGTTAATGAGGTAACAAAGTTTGATTCAGATTTTGACCTTGTTTCAGGAAGATATGTAATTGATGCTAAGTCAATTATGGGTATTTTCAGTCTTGATCTTTCAAAGCCTATTGACCTTAATATCCACAATGATGCTCAGGCAGACAATATCGTGAATGCACTTAAGCCTTTCATCGTAGAATAATCTGCTAAATCTTTTGCCGGCTCTCATAATGAAAGCCGGCTTCTTTTTATGTGACTTTTCTTACTTATTCTACTTCCATTGGCTCACAGTTAATCACTTCTATGCTTTCCATAGTCTTTTTATAAAGTTCCTCTATTACATCATCCAGTTTTTCTCATCTTTTTCAATCTTAGAAAGCAAAGGCTTGGTTACAGGATGTTCCGCCACGAAGATAGTACAGCAGTCTTCAAACGGAAGAATCGATGTCTCAAATGTACCTATTCTCTGAGAAATATTGATAATATCCTGTTTATCAAAGCAGATTACGGGGCGGTAAACAGGTAGGCTGCATACTGCATTGGTAGATAACAGGCTCTGCATAGTCTGACTAGCCACCTGTCCTATGCTCTCACCTGTTACCAGTCCTACGCACTCATCCTTTATAGCCAAATCCTCAGCTATCTTCATCATATATCTTCTCATTATGATGGTTAACTCATCATGAGGGGCATTTCTCATAAATGGCAAGCTGAATATCGGTAAAATTAACCACATAGAGCTTGATATTTCCAGCATATCTTGCTGTAAGCCTTGCAAGATCAACTACCTTTTGCTTGGCCCTCTCGCTTGTATAAGGTGGTGCATGGAAATACACAGCCTCTACCTTAACTCCTCTCCTTGCCATCATGTAAGCGGCAACAGGACTGTCAATACCTCCTGAAAGCAGACACATAGCCTTACCTGCTGTACCAATAGGCAGACCTCCCTCACCCTTTATCGTCTCAGAGTAAATATATGCCTTATCCCTAAGCTCTATTGTGATGAACTTATCAGGATTCTTAACATCAACACTAAGTCTGTCTCCGTATTTTTCCAGTATTAAACCGCCAATATCAGCAGATATTTCCGGAGAAGTCTTTGGCATTTTCTTATTGCTTCTCTTTGCCATTACCTTAAAGGTAAAGCTCTCCGTAGGGTAACATTCTCCAATATAATTAACCACTTCTTCATAAGCCTTATCAAGGTCGGTTGAATCCACTATGTAGATAGGGCAGATGTGAAGTACTCCCATTACCCTCTTTAAGGCATCAAGAGCACCCTCATAGTCAATGCTTCCTTTCCTGCCTCTACAAAGACTCTGCCCGGGCTGCTTATATACCTTATAGTCACCTTCTATTTTCTTAAGGGCATTCGCAATCTGTCCTACAAGGGCATCCTCAAATAAATAACGGTTCTTACCCTTTACTCCGATTTCTGCGTACTTTATCAAAAAGCTCTATATTCAAACATTATCTTCTCCTGTATTTTGAAAGTGTTGGCACCAGTTCTTTAAGTGCCTCTATGGCATAATCAGTCATTTCCTGCTCAGTAAATAAACCAAAGCTAAATCTAAGTGTAGAATCAAGCAAATCATCATCAAGGCCAATTCCCTTTAGAGTTCCGCTAAAATCAGGATGATGAGAAGAGCAGGCAGAGCCTGATGAAACATAGATTCCCTTTTCTTCAAGCGCATGTAGGGAGAACTTCCGCCTTTACACCTCTAAAACTTACACTCACTATCTGTGGAGCTGTCTTTCACATTCTCACTTAGATTCCCCTCAGTATCTACACCATTTATAGTGCAATCAGGAAAAGGCTGTGAGCAAATCTCTTATAAACTTCTCTTTGATGGCATAAAGCTTGTCCATCTTTTCCTTATGTCCCTCATAAACGGCCTTAGCAGCAGCTCCTATAGCTGCAATTCCCGGTACATTCAAGGTACCTGAGCGGAGATTCTTCTGCTGGCCTCCCCCGTGTATATAAGGTGTAATACGCACTCCGTCTCTCACATATAAAAAGCCTATCCCCTTTGGGAGCATGAAACTTGTGTCCGCTTACTGAAATAAAGTCTGCACCCAGCTTTTTGGTGTTTATCTCAAACTTTTCCATAGCCTTGAATTGCATCTATATGAATTAAGATATCAGGATTTTTCTCTTTAGCAAGTTTTATGATGTGTTCAGCATCTGCAAGAGCCCCTATTTCATTGTTTACAAGCATAAAGGAGAGCATTATTGTCTCAGAGTCTATGGACTTAAGGAGGTCTTCATCCCTTATGTGACCAAGTTTGTCTACAGGAAGGTAGGTTATATCATAGCCCTCTTTTGCAAGCACTTCTACCGACTGAAAGACAGATGCATGTTCAAAAGCAGGTGGTAACTATCTTATTACCATAGCGTTTTTCTGGTCGCTGCACCCATAATTATAGCCTGGTTGTTAGATTCAGTTCCACAGGAGGTAAAGATAATCTCACTTTTCTTTGCCTTCAAGGTCTTTTGCTATCCTCTCCTTGCTTCTTCCACATATCTTTCTGCTTTCAAAGCCTTTTTATATGCTTAGATGACGGATTGCCATATGCTGTCCTCATAGTTTCATTCATTATATCGATTACACTGTCAAGCACTCTTGTTGTTGCTGCATTATCTAAATAACATTCCATTTTTTTATTACTCCTATATATCTATCTCAAATGCAAGAACTGAAATAAGGGCCAGTCCTGCAGTTTCGGTTCTAAGTATTCTGTTACCAAGGCTTATAGGCTCAGCTCCCATTTTTCATAGCCAGTTCAAGCTCATCCTCAGATATTCCCCTTCAGGACCTATGAAGATTCCTATACTCTTCTTGCCATTTGCCTCTTTTCACAAGTTCGCTGAGCCCTATCCATTCCTTTTTCATTCTCATAGGGAATGAGGTTATATTCTAGATTCTCTGCCCTTTTAACTGCCTCGTTAAATGTAATAAATTCTGAGACTTCAGGGACTATTATCCTACCGGACTGCTTTGCAGCGGTAAGTGAAATAGTTCTCCATCTTTCAAGCTTCTTTAGCTCTTTTTTTACTGTCCTCAAGCTTCACTATGGTTCTTTTCATCATAACAGAACTATCTCACTCACCCCAAGCTCTACTGCCTTCTGTATGATAAGCTCCATCTTGTCTTTCTTAGGCATTCCCTGAAAGAGGATGATTTTAGCAGGAAGTTCAGACTTGCCCCCCTCGCAGTCAACTATCTTACATACTATCCTATCAGGCAGAAACTCGCTGATTTTTTTGCAGTATAAAGAAGACCGTTACCCGTAGAAAGCCTTATTTCATCATCTTCCTTCATCCTCAGCACATTTTTTATGTGATTAACGTCACTTCCGGTAATATAAGCAGCCTCACCATCTATATTACCGCTATCTATAAAAAAGTTTGACATTCTACTTCCTCGCTACTAAGCATACCCAGTCATTGTCACAGGTATTGGAAACAAGTCTAAGTCCCGCATCCTGTATTGCTCTTATCACATCATCTGCAAGCTCCTTTACTATACCTGAACAGACATAATAACCGCCTTCTTTAAGCGCAGGAGTGATTATAGGTGTTAAAGGCACAAGCACAGGGGCAAGAATATTGGCTACAACTATGTCATACTGCTTTTTGTAAAGCTCTTTACAAAGCTCTTCATCTTCAAGCAGGTTTCCTGTCTCAAGCCTTGCCATATCCTCAGTAATATCGTTTATCTCAAGATTTTCCTTTGCAGACTTCACTGCCACAGGATCTATATCCACAGCATAAGCCCATTTCGCTCCAAGCTTAAGTGCAGCTATGGTAAGAATAGCACTGCCACAACCTACGTCAAGAAGCTTAGAATCCCTCTTTACATATTTTTGCAGTGCTTCCACACAAAGCCTTGTAGTTTCGTGAGTTCCCGTACCAAAGGCAACACCGGGATCCAGCTTTATGACAACATCCTCTTCTCTCACATCTGATGGTTCTTCCCAAGTAGGAGTAACCACTATGTTGTCTCCTATTCTAAAAGTATGAAAGTAGTCTTTCCACTTATTTGCCCAGTCCGCCTCGTCTGTTTCTGAAATGTAGATTGCACCGCTTCCCACATCCACAAAGTTGGCAACCTCTTCAAGCCCTTCTCTAATCTTTTCTATAAGCTCATCCGAATAAAAGGCTGCTATATCTTCAATGCCTGTTCCACTGTTGTAGAATGCGGATGAAGACTCATCAGGAGCACCGTCGCTTAGATAAAACACAAGCTCTGCACTTCCGTCGTTAGGCTCGCTTTCAGGAAGAATATCCACATACATCTGCTTCTTTTCAGCCTCTGTAAGCGGTACCTTGTCAATGACTTCTACCCCGTATATTCCAAGTTCCGCAAGCATATCTATAATCAAATCAGTTGCCTCTGTTGTTGTTTCAAGTCTGTACTTAAGCCATTTCATAATCATCCCTCCCATTGTTATGCTGTTATCTTTAGTAAAACCTACTAATTTTATCACATAAGTATCATTTTTGCAAAAGGCTCTCTCGGACTTTTTTTTGCAAGATACTTGAATATTTGCAAAATTTATGCTAAACTACTTCTTGCTTTTGCAGGAGTGGCGGAATGGTAGACGCATCAGACTCAAAATCTGACGATAGCAATATCATGGGTTCAAGTCCCATCTCCTAGATCACAGGATGTCAAATGAATTTGACATCCTTTTTTTATCTTCAGAAAATTTCTTAGAAATTACTTGTCAAATAAAAATCTCTTATTTCCAGTTTGCAAATACCTTACCAGCCACATCTACTCCCTGTATAATCCCTCTGCCTTCACCTTCTACAACCACACTGATAGCAATCTGCTTTCCGTTTCTTTCACCAAAGCCCATAAACCAAGAGTGGTCTCCCTTAGTGCCGTCTTCCTTTTTGTACTCTGCAGTTCCTGTTTTTCCATATATGTCAAATCCCAGCCATGACAGCTTCTTAGCTGTGCCCTCAGTAACTACTAGCCCTCATATAAGACTTGATGGTTTCTGCTTTTTCTTTGAACAAAGCCTGCCCACTTTTAGATATATCAAAGTTCTTTACAACCCTTGTTTCATCTTCGGTCGTTATTTCTATCTACGAGCATAAGGCTTCATCAGCACTCCGCCATTGGCTATGGCAGCCGCTATAAGAGCATTGTGAAAAGGAGTTATTTGAGTCTTTCCCTGTCCTATGGCTGTCTGCATCACCTCACCAAGGCTGGATGAAGAATCCAGTACAAAGCTGCTCTTTGAGGTGGTAAGGGCAAATGGAAGCTCCTTATTGAAGAGAAATTTCTCAGCAAGCTTCATATATTTACCCTTGTTAAGCCCTATGCCAATACTTGCAAAGGCACCGTTACAGGAGTTAGCAAAGGCTTTCTTCAAATCTTCTTTTCCGTGTTTAATCTTGTCATAGCAAGCTATGCTCTCTCCACTGACGGTATATACACCCTTGCAGTCAAAACTGAATTTATCATAGTTTTTATTCTCACTTATGTATTCAAGAGCAGTAATTACCTTAAAAGTTGACCCAGGTGGATATAGCCCGTTTGTTGCCCTATTTACAAGCTTAGCATCCTTTTTAGGAAGCTTTGATAGGCTGTCCCAGTCAGCAAGTACAGTGTTTGGATTATAATCTGGCTTTGATACCATGGCAAGCACCTTACCGGTCTCCGGCTCAATGATTACTCCTGCTCCGTGAAAGCTCTCCAGTGCATTATTTAAGCTCTTTTGAAGCCTGCTGTCTATGGTCGTAACTACATTATCGCCCTTATTTTTGACCTGATTCAGTCTCTCAATCACCCTGTTAACCGCATTGTCATTTGAGGTCAACAGCTCATAATTCATAATAGCTTCTATCCCCGTCTTACCGGATACATTTCTTCCTACTATGTGGCTGTACATATCTCCATAAGGATATACCCTCACACTCTTACCCTTTTCTTCTTTGGTGTATGCAAGCACGTCTCCGTCAGCAGAGAGTATCTTTCCTCTGGATACATAGGCTGCATAGATATCAGTCCTTTTATTGTAGGCATTGTTCATTATCTTTGGTGCTAGTTTCAAATTCAAAATATGTGAGGTAGCCTACCATGCCTACAAAGAGTCCAATAATCAGGTAGGTCAGTCCCAGAGGCTTTTTGATAGGTTTTACCGGTACAGCTTCAATATCCTCTTCCTTTTTATTACCCGCTATATAAAGTCCCTGTATTACACCAAATATAAATATCGTACTTATGATTGAACTACCTCCCTGACTGACAAGAGGAAGAGTTACCCCTGTTGATGTGTATGAACTTAACGGTTCCACCTATGGATAAAAAGGTCTGAAACGAGTACATTGTGGCACAGCCTATGGATACCAGCTGATGGAAGGCACTCTTTGTTCTCCAGGCAAGTAAAATAAAACGCTATTATTGTACATAGATAAATCAAGATGAGGCAAAAGCCAAAAGAGAAGCCCAAGTTCCTCGCAAAGACCTGAGAATATGAAGTCACTCTCAACCACAGGTGTATTGTTGGAGAACCATTACCAAGTCCAAAGCCAAACCAGCCACCACTTCCTATGCCAAAGAGCGACTGAGTCACCTGATAGCCCTTGTCATCTATGTATTTCAAGGATTTACAAAGGCCTGTACCCTCACCCTCAATATGGGCGAAGATGTAGTAGCCTGCAATAGCAGACAATATGCCTCCTCCTGTAAATAGTCCAAGAAGTTTGACATTGCCAGTGGCAAAATAAGTCATTACTACAAAGGTAGTAAAGTATAAGATGGTTCCACCCAGGTCTTTACTAAGCACAAGAAGAAGTACCATTACTGCTGTTAAACAGGTTGTTATTATTATCTGTTTAAGGCTTCTGCTTACATAAAACAAAGAAGCTATCATAAATATCAATAGAATCTTTACAAACTCGGACGGCTGTATGCTTACTCCAAACACCTTTATCCAGTTTTTAGCTCCGTATTGTACTCTAGCCCTTAAAAACACATAGGCAAGGGAGGCTATTCCGGTTACCGCATAGAGATAGCCCATATTTCTAAGCATGGTCATCTTCTTTATCAGAAATGGAAGTATGAGGCAGGCTATGAGTGCGGCGGCTACAAATACAGTCTGTTTTGCTCCCAATATGAAGTTAAGCCTTGTAACAAAGACAAAGCCCACTGCTATGAGAAACTGCATATGAAAGAACAGGGTTTTAAACAGCTTCCTGTAAAATATTCTATACAAAAATGTAGTTACAACAAAGAGCAGTACCTGTACAAAATACAGTATAACCACCTTTATTTCCGGAGTCTTTAGGAATATACATAAAAACCCCGCCAAATGAAACATAAGGATGAGTACCGGCTGAAAGAAATATATCTCACCGTTTCTTTTTTTATCACCATATACAAATCCGATAAAGCCCAAATACGCATATATAGCAGTAATAATTATAATTATGTACTTAGATACTTCACTTACTAAACTTTGCAAGCTTCATTACCTCTCTTACTTCTGAATCCGTTTCAAATGAAAAATCTAACCTTAAAAAGTCGGGTGAAAGTTCCCTAATCTCATCCATTTTCTCAAATAGGTTAAGCGGAACATCCTGATATACATAGTTGGTACAGCTCTCACAGTCCTTGATTATAGGAAATTTTCCACTCTTACCATCAGACTTGCTCTTCTTATTCTCTATATAAAGAATGTCAGGAAGCCTCTTATCACCTTTTTAAGTTCTTTCACACAGGCACCTTTATTTTTCCATTGGCACTGAGTCATAACCATAAGCTCTTCCTCGTCCATATACTACAAAAAGAAAGCTTAGAAGGCAGGGTTATATTATTTCTAACCTCCTCTGCCTCTCTTATACTCTGCTCCAAAGAAGCTGTATAATGATGAATACTAAAGTCAGACAAAGTCTCCACAGCCTTTGAATTAAAAAGCATATAAGTTGGTATCTCCTATCATATCAAAAGGATGCAGATGACAGTTTCCTCGAGTTCCTTTACAAAGGATATTTCTTCTAAGTTCCTTACTAAAAAGCCTTTTACCTAAAAAAAGGAGGTCATATCCAGAGTTTCCCTATAGCAAAAATCTCTGATATTTTTTTCTTTGTTATTTCTTCTAAATATCTCAGGAAGCCTAAGATAAAGCATTCTACCTTCATTTTCTGCCTCATCAATCCCTGTTCCCAGATTGGAAAGTCCGAAAAGTTCAGTATTTATAATAATCTCTACCCTGTCTTTGTAAGGTCTGGTTACCTCCAATACAGTTTTTAACTGCTTTAAGTCAGAGACAACAACCTCATAATAAGGATTGAAGTCTGGCTTAGGAATCACACTATGAGCCTCAGTGTCAGGCTTCATTTTGTTTTTCATACATTTTCCGACAATTTCCGCTTCCAGGGCTTCACAGGCATTTCTTCTAAGCTCGTTCAGAGCGGACATTGGAAAGAATACATCTCCCACGAGATTTACATCAATATCCTCCCTCTTAAGAGTAAATTCAGTATCACCCATCTTTAGTAGAGATGAGCATACTCTCTCTTCATCCACAGGCCTGTTTTCGGCTTTCATACAGATAGCTCCGTTTACTGAAATACCGGAATCATCTGTGTAAAGAGTCAGGATAAGCTCGTTGTCAGCCTCTGCATAAAAGCTTGCTTTAATTCTCTTTTTAATAGGTTTTAAGATAATATTATCGTTTATATCGTTAAGCAGTACTTCGTTTTTTGTCCTGTACACACAAAGCCCTGCCTTAACAGGCAAGCCCTTCGTAAAGTTAGCTTCAAAGCTCTCTCCCTTTTTCTTGCCATCCTTAAGAGTAAACTCATATACAGGCTCGGTCGGCCTATTATCAGACCTGATTTCCACCACATCATGTGCGTTTAGGTCTTTCTCTGCACTAATTAGCATCACATTTTTTCTACCGCTTGCAATCACATTGGTAACTCTTCCAACAAGCACTCCATTGTGATTTGGCCTCGTATTAGCCATCATCTCAAGGCCGTTATGATTAACCAGATAGCCTTTTGTAAAGCTTCCTCTGTTGTAGATATCAGAGAGCTTTTCTACATCTGAATTTCTTTCGCGCACAGCCTGTGCAGAATCAAACTCTTCTCTTCCATCATTTAAGTACACATCTGTCCATTTTCTGTATAAATAAGCTGTGAGAGCAGCATATTCAGGGCGTTTCATCCTACCCTCTATCTTAAATGAATCTATACCTGCCTCTACCATATCAGGGATGAGGTCAAGGGCACATATGTCCTTAGGGACTTAGCAGATATGGCTTCGTTTCAAGGCTCTTTCCAGGGCTTATGCCCTGATGAATTCTCCCTTCATAGAGGTTGTAGCTCATACGGCACGGTCCTGCGCAGCTTCCCCTGTTGCCACTTCTTCCTCCATTCATAACTGACATAAGGCACTGTCCCGAATAACAGACACAGAGTGCCCCATGTACAAAGCACTCTATCTCTATATCTTCCTCCTTAAAAGGCCTCTACTTCTCCAAGAGATAATTCCCTTGAAAGCACCAGCCTCTCACATTAAACTTTTTAAGCAGACCCCTGTAGCTCCTGTGTCGCAAACAGTCATCTGAGTGCTGGCGTGAAGTGCAAGGTCAGGAAAAGCTTTCACGAAGAAATTTTTAATACTCCAAAATCCTGCACCAGTATGGCATCAATACCTCGCCTTATAGTATGGGAGAACATAGTTATAAAAGCCCCTTCATCTCATTTTCTTTGATAAGAGTATTGATAGTCATATATAGTTTTTATCGTGCAAATGGGCATAGTGAATGGCTTCCACCAATTCTTTTTCTTCAGGATTGTCCGCAAAGGCTCTGGCTCCAAAGTTTTTCCGCCAATGTAACAGGCATCAGCACCTCCTGCAAAGGCTGCCCTCATCCTGTCTACAGAGCCTGCAGGGGGCAAGTATTTCAATTTCTTTTTTCTTATTCATCTGTTACTTTCGTTTTTTTCCTCGTTCTTCTTCCTTCTTTGAAATAAGTTCATGCTTTAATTCAAAATATCTCTTTGTTTCTCTCCTCAATTTCTTTTTCCAAATCTTCTTTTTCTCTACCATTTTGTAGTATTCATCAGCAAGGTTAATCTGTAACATCAGATTCTTATGCTTCTCATCCAAATGCTTATACCCATCCTCTTTAGCAAGAGCAGCATATCTTGAGTTTAAGAATAGGGCGATTTTTTGTAAATACTCTTCGCTTTCGTATCCGCTAATGGTATATTGTTTATTATTGATAATTACCTTGATATCATTTTTACATTCATATTTTCACCCCCAACGTAGTCTACCTTAAGCCCAAATGTGTGTAGGCAAGGTCAGTAACTATCCTTCCTCTTTGTGTTCTTGCTAGGAATCCCGACTGAATCAGATATGGCTCATATACATCCTCTATTGTAGCCGTATCCTCTCCTATGGAAACCGCTATTGTCTCTAAGCCGACAGGGCCTCCGTTAAACTTTTCTATCATTGTAGTAAGTATCTCTCATCAATATGGTCAAGTCCGTAACTGTCTATATTAAGGAGTGCAAGCACCTCAGTGGCAACTTCTTTTAGTTACCTTTCCGTCATACTTCACCTCTGCAAAATCCCTGACTCTCTTTAGCAGCCTGTTGGCAAGTCTTGGAGTACCTCTTGAACGTCTTGCCATCTCTAGGGCGGCATCCTCTTCCACCTTCACTCCCAAAACCCCTGCAGAACGCATTATGATTGTCTTTAGCTCAGACAGAGTATAGTATTCAAGTCTATTTACCACTCCAAATCTGTCCCTAAGAGGGAGCAGAAAGCATACCCGCCCCTTGTGGTTGCACCTATTAGAGTGAATTTGGGGCAGTTCAAGCCTAATGCTCTTTGAAGTTGCACCTTTTCCTATAACCACATCTATGGCAAAGTCCTCCATAGCAGGGAGTAAAGTACCTCTTCAACCTGTCTGTTCAACCTGTGAATCTCATCTACAAAGAGCACATCCCTTCTTTTGAGATTGTTTTAATATGGCTGCAACATCTCCCGGCTTCTCTATGGCAGGACCTGAGGTAATCTTAATATGCACTCCCATTTCATTTGCTATGATGCCGGCAAGAGTGGTCTTGCCAAGTCCCGGTGGTCCGTAAAGAAGCAATATGGTCAAGCGGTTCTTCTCTTCCCTTAGCCGCCTCTATATACACCTTCATCATTTCCTTGGCTTTTTTTCTGTCCGATGTAATCAGTCAAAAAAACTTAGGCCTTAGAGTATCATCATTTTCTTATATCTTCCTCTGAAGCGACTGTAGATATTATCCGTCTTTTTGTATCGTTTTTGCATCTATTTAACCTTTTACATCAGATTTTTAAGAGCTGATTTAACCAGGTCTTCTGATGTCATTTCCTCTGTTATTTCAATTGCAGTTATTGCCTTCATAGCCTCTGTCCCTACTATATCCCAGAGCCTCAAGCACCTGTGAGGCTTCTTCTTTTATTGCACTTCCTATAGTCAGTGAAATATCCGAAGATGAATCAGACCGTAGCTCTACAGCCTTCGCATTTATGACACCAACCTTGTCTTTAAGCTCAAGAACCAGCTTTTTAGCAGTTTTGGCACCTATTCCCTGAGCCTTCTCAATGGTCTTAATATCCTCAGAAAGTATGGCAAAGGTAAGCACATCGGTAGACATAGACGAAAGTATGGCAATCGCAGCCTTGGGTCCTATACCATTAACCGTAATTAAGAGCTTAAAAAAGTCCAGGTCTTCTTTATCAAGGAAACCAAAAAGCTGCATAGCATCTTCTCTTACATGTAAATAGGTATGGAGTTTTTATAGCCTCATCCTGCTTTGGAAGCCTGCCTATTACATTGTTTGGCACTATCACTTCCACTCCCATACCATTTACATCTATAGTCACACTATCAGCGGTTACACCTCTAATTTCCCTTTAACTGAGGCTATCATATACAGTCTCCTACATAGTTTTATTGTCAAAAATATAATCAGTTCTATGATACAACAAATAGGGCTCTATGTCAAAGTTTAGAGGCGGAAAATTTGTGAGTATTCGTGCCGAAAATGTAGTTTTTGCTTGCATTATTGATATGTAAAATGTAGTCAATTATTACATTAATGGCACTTAATCTAGAAAGTAAAAATATTTGCTTATTTAGTAAAAATGATTTAATATGTTGTTGGTGTCAAAAATCATAAAAAAATTCTGTTAAAGCTTGCCTGCAAAAAGAATTTATTAACCTTTGATACGATTTACATATATATAGGAGGGCTACCTATGTTAGCTTTGATAACAGGTGCAAGCAGTGGACTTGGGGTTGAATTTGCAAGACTTCTTGCAATGAACGGATATGACCTTATTATAACTGCCAGAAGAAAAGACAGGCTTATGGCACTTAAAAATGTCTTAGAAAATAAATATAAGATAAAGGTGGAGGTTGTTTCTGCTGATTTATCTGATGTAAGTGAGGTATTGAATCTTGCAGGTAAATGCTTCACAAAGAAGATTGATGTCCTAATCAACAATGCCGGCTTTGGTAAACTTGGTACATTTAACAATATGTCAGGCAGGGACAATGTAGACCTGATTAATACCAATATTACAGCTCTTACCCTTCTTAGTCAGGAGTTTATAAAAACACAGAAAAAGGGATATATACTTAATGTTGCCAGTATTGCAGCCTTCTTACCAGGACCTCTTCTCTCCACCTACTACGCTTCAAAGGCCTATGTGCTTAGCCTTTCTACGGCGGTAAATGAAGAACTAAAAAGGAGTGGCAAGCCTATATCAGTTACCACCCTTTGCCCCGGGCCTATGAAAACTGAATTTTTCTCTACAGCAGGAGCTTCCAAAGAATTTGCCACTGCTGCACCTAGGGACTGCGCAAAAAGAGGCTTAAAGGCCATGTTTAGGGAGAAAAATCTTTGGTGTTCTCTGATAACCTCACAGCACTTGGGGCCCTTGGAAGCAGATTTTTACCTTTGGGACTGATTACTAAAATAAGCTACAGGGTGCAAAGAAGTAAGTTGTTGTAGTCCGGTATGAGGTGGTGAATAGCCACCGCCCTCTCACAACACTGTACATACGGTTATCACACGTATCTTCCTAATATCCGGCTTACTTCAAATTCAGTGTCACCATAGGCAGTCTTGCCTTTAGGCACATCCTTGCCACTATCAGGTGGATTCGTGACTACACCAGATAGAAAACGTGCGCCGCTAGGGCACCCTGTAAAAAAAGGAAAGCCACGAATTTCTTCGGGCTTCCCTTATTATGGCAGGTTATATTTTTTTAGAAAAATTAACCATAGACAACTGTGAAAACAAATCCAGCAATTCTTTATTCTGATTGATAGATGAGTTTACCATATCGGAAATCACACCACTTTGTATACCATATACAAAAAGTTTATGTGGCATTTTATCATAAAAAAATCTTGAGGTTTGTACCCATAGGTATATCAAGTTTAATTTTTATCAAAAAAACTCATCAAGAGCCTTCTTTATAACTCTATGTAGTGGTAAATCATCTTCTTTTTGCGTCTTTTGGTAGGCAGCAATTTTCCCAGAAGGTACTATAAAAGGCTCTCCTTTAGAGAGGAGCTTGATTCCATCCTTAGAAAGCTCATAATCATCCACTCCTTTTTCCTTTGCCATATCATGTATCCAGCCATTTTGCCCTACTCCGTATTTATATTTCTGACGTACATCAAGCAGATGACCGTCCTTAAACTTAATATCGGTATAAGCATTTTCTTTATAAATACCTTTTTTTCTGAAAAAGTATTTCACATCTGACCTTAACAGACCCTAATGCTGCCCTCTGTTCAGCCTGAGTATTGCCTTTGGTTGCATTTCTAACTCCCTCTGCAACCTTTTCTATAATATCCTCTCCTTCCTTTGTAAAAAAGCTACCGTCTCTTGCTTCCAAATCCCTCATATCATATCCTGTATATTTGTAGATATCGCTCGCCAAACTCCAAAGTCTGCTCTTTTCAAGGCTGTATTGTTCAGACTTTCCAAGGGACGAAGCCGAATATCCAATATGTGTAGATAATATATCAGCATTATTGCCTTGATTTAAAACATTTTCTATCCTTTGTTTTAGGTTATCATCTATCTTGCCCAAAACAGAAATTCTATTTGTATATAAATCACTTCTAAAAAGTAAGAGAAATCCCACTTGGTATATTAATATCGTTTTCTTCAAAGAGTTTCGATACCTGAAAGTCCATATTAAGCCTTTCATGAATAACTCTTCTAAAGCTCTCTATTTCTCCATTAATACTAGGCGCTTCATAGCCGCGATATGCATAATCCATAACAGAGTAAACGTAGGGTTTTCCTTCATTTAACACCCTCATTTCATTATTATATGCATCCATACGATTTGCTGAATGAAATTTACTGTCTAAACTCCTGTAGTAGGAATAGGTAGGGTCGAAGTATTTTTCTTCGTATATGTTCTTTTGGGGTCTGCAAAGGATTTGTTTTTTTGCGATTGATTTCTTCGTACATTTTATCAATTTTGTCTTCCAACTCTTCCGACGGCCCTTTATATGAATTATTAGCTGTTCGCCCTTCCAGTTGGTAGGAAGGACTACCAGCATTAGGCATAGTAGTCCTTGTAATATCCATATTTCACCTACCTGAAATTCCAGCCAGAAGTTAGTGTCATAACTATAGTCTACCCTTAACTTGACACTATTCATACTCGATTTAGCACCTGCTTTGGCATTATATTTGAATGACCATATTTGTTTTACAGGTATTTTATTAGATGGACTTATATAGTATGACCCACTAGTAGCACTAGAGACCTTAGATGTCCACCAAGTAGATTCAGTTTGACACATAAGCATGTGTCTTACATTTCCCTGATTTGGAGACATATAACTACTTGTGTCAACTTTATTTACTATAGCATCAATTGGGATACTTGAATCTCTAGTTAAATCAGCTGTAATAACTGTAGAATCAACACCAGAAAATGACATTCCCTTGTTGCCGTTGTTTCTAGCTGTTCCTCTAAAATCAAAAGTTTTTATCGTTCTCTTCATCCTGTTTCCAAAACTTAAACTAAAAAACAATTTCTCTTTGTAATCTCCTCTAACAACCCTCAATAGATATGAAGTAGCCTCAGAGCCATCCGCGCTTACTGCTAGAAACTTAATAAAACTTGATGGATCCGCAATTTTACTTGAACGTCTCAACTCTTTCATAGTGTTTGCATTAAATATAGAAAATGTTATGCCTTCTAGATTATCATGACGAGAGCAGGTAACATAAATTTGTTCATCCTGACTCATATTGAAACTAAACCAAGCTTCATTTTGTTTTTTTCATCAATAACGATGGTTTAATGTTCTTGTATTTCCAGTTACCAATATTATAGGCCGTTTCTTTACTGTTGTTCCTAGTAATTGCATAGTCTGGATTGATTTCTGCACGTACCATAACTGCATTTGTTAACAGTAGCGAAAAATACGACCAAACTTACCACAACTTTCTTTAGTGACATAATTGCTTTCATAAATAGCCCTCACTTTCTTAAAATAAATTTTGTTTACAGGTCAAATTAACTCTATCATTTATTATATCGGATATTTTTCTATAAAAAAATTAAGATGATTAATTAAAAATTTATAATTTCCCGTTCGATATTTTTAAATGTTATAAAAATCGCCCTAACTTTTTGTTAGTTATATGTTTTTTTATTATAAATTATGCCGAAGTTATTACCTAGATAAAGTAGTAGTTTCCGGTTCAAGCGGAAGTTACTTTTATAAATGAAAGTTAGATTCTCAATTCGCCATAGGCAGTCTTGCTTTTGCCTCATCCTTCCCAATATCAGGCGGATTCGGGACTGCACCCGTTATAAACGACCGCAGTTTTATGCACAACAAAAAGAGGAAGTATCTACATTACTATACTTCCTCTTATATTTTAGCTTACAATTACGCAACCAGTGGTTGCAAATTTTTGTTTTACCCGAAAAATACCAAAAAAATGTCATCACATTACTTTATACACAGAAAATGCCTTTACACCCAATCTCGCTATTGTCTACAAAGCCTAGTGATTTATAGAATAATGTAGTCTTTTCAGTGTCTTCGGTTATTAAATGTTTCTGGTAGACAGAATCATACTCACAAAGTACCCTCTTTAGCAAAAAGCGTGCCCATCCTTTTCTCTGGAACTCAGGATGAACTAAGAGGTCCTGTATGAAGATTACAGAATATCCGTCACCAACCAATCCCTGATTATGCCAACCAGCTTGCCATCAACATAGGCCCCATATATCTTAAGGGAATTTAAGTAAGCATTCTTAAGCATTTCAGGCTTGTCAGTATAATTTGTCCAGCCTAAACTTGTATATAATCCGAGAATCTCTTCTTCATTATATCCTGTGTATTCTTTCAGTGTAGCTTCCATTAATCCTCCTTAATTGGAGCACAAGCCTCCTTAAGCCAAGCTAACTCCTCACCCTCAAAGTAAGGTGAAAGCTCCTTATATACCAGTTTGTGGTAATCATCTATCTGCTCTATATCCCTCTTTTCAAGATATTTTACATCAATTGCCTCTTTATCAATAGGGCAATAGGTTACAGTCTCAAAGCACATGAACTGACCATATTCATTTTTAATGTCCTTCTTGCAAAGGAGCTCATTCTCAATCCTTATACCATGGCTGTTCTCAGTATATACACCAGGCTCGTCAGTAGTTATCATGCCCTCTTCAAGAACTGCACTGTCATTTCTCTCAGGAACCATCTTCCATCTGAAGCCATTTGGTGCCTCGTGGACATTGAGCAGATAGCCAACTCCATGACCTGTTCCACACCTGTAGTCTATACCAATATTCCAAAGTGGAGCACGGCAAAGGATGTCAAGATTAATGCCTGTACAGCCATAGAGGAACTTGGCATTTAGGAGGTTCATATGTCCCTTAAGCGTAAGCGTGTAGTCCCTCTTCCACTCGTCCTTAAGAGGGCCAAGTACTATGGTTCTTGTAATATCGGTAGTTCCCTCATAATACTGTCCGCCCGAGTCTACCAGGAAGAAGCCTTCAGGCTTAAGCTCCGTATCATGCTCAGGTGTAGCTGAGTAGTGCATCATAGCGGCATTTGCATTGTAGGCAGCTATAGTATCAAAGGATAGTTCAATAAAGCCATCCTGCTCCCTTCTTCTATCCTCTAGGTAATCACTTGCGGAAATCTCGGTAATCTTCATCTTACCAACATTCTTCTTTACCCAGTAAATGAACTTCACCATGGCTACTCCGTCTTTTACATGAGCCTTTTTGATATTTTCTACCTCTGTAGAATTCTTCTTAGCCTTCTCTAAAGTTGTTGGATTTACCTTAGGAAGCTTTTCAACATTCTCAGGTATATTGCTATAAATAGCATAGTTTACCTTATTGGTGTCAAGATGACCTTCTTGCAGTCTTTAAGCCCCTTTACATATTCGTAAATATCGTTGTAAGGTCTGATTTCCACATTATTTTTCTCAAATTCTGCCCTTAGCACATCATTAAGGACTGCTTCATTTAAGAAGATTACAGCCTTGTCCATAAATACAACAGTGTATGACAGCACTACAGGGTTGCAAGGGATGTCATCTCCACGCATATTGTAGAGCCAGGCAATGTCATCAAGGGAGGTAAGTATAAAGGCATCAGCTCCCTCTTCTTTCATTTTATTTCTAACAAAGGTAAGCTTATCCGATACAGGTCTGCCTGAGTATTTTTCTTCAAGGAAGAATGCAGGCTTCACGGAGAGTGCAGGCCTGTCAGTCCAGATTTCATCTACCAAATCCTTTGTCGTATTTGATAGTAGCATTTTTCTTTTTCAATGGCAGCTTTAATCTTATTACCAAGTGCAGAATTGATTACTCTTCCATCAAAGCCAAGCACTCCATTTTCAGGAATGTTATCTTCAATGTACTTTTGATATGGTAGGAACATCTTCCTCGCCCATACGCATAAGCTCTATAGTGCTTCCTGATAGCTCTCTTTCAGCCTGGATAAAATATCTGCCATCTGTCCAAAGAGCTGCCTTTATCCTTCCCAACTAAAAAGGCTGCCCGCAGAGCCTGTAAATCCTGACATATATTTTCTTACTCCAAAATGCTCTCCTGCATATTCTGATTCATGAAAAATCAGCTGTAGGCATAAGATAAAAAAATCAATACCCACCTCAGCCATCTTCTCTCTTAATTTTGCCAGTTTTTCTTTTAACTTCCATTTTGTCCTCCTTGATTAGAACGAACTAATTTTTTTATATGAAAAAGTCTAACACAATGGGGGAGTTTTTAAAAGCATTGATTTTTCATTCTTGACATATATATTTATAAGGTATTTAATTACATTATCTAATTTTTAATATTTAGGAGGAAAAGTATGGCAGGTTCAATTTTTGGAACTTTGTTTAAGATAACGACTTGGGGAGAGTCTCATGGTGCAGGACTTGGAGTGGTTATAGACGGCTGTCCTGCAGGGGCTTTCTCTAAGTAAAGAGGATATTGCCCCTTATATGAACAGAAGGCGCCCGGGAACCTGCAAATATACTACTCCCAGACAAGAAACTGATGATATAGAAATACTTTCAGGTGTGTTCAATGGGCTTACAACGGGCACTCTGATCGCAGTGATGGTAAGAAATGCAGACCAGCATTCAAAGGACTACGATAAGATTGCTAATTACTACCGTCCGGGGCATGCTGACTATACCTTTGATGAAAAAAATATGGATTTAGAGACTACAGAGGAGGAGGCCGCTCATCAGGAAGAGAAACCCTTTCCCGAGTAGCCGCAGGTGCTGTAGCAGCTAAGCTTCTCAAAGAATTTGGCATAGATGTCCTTGCTTACACTCACTCAATAGGAAATATTAGCTTACCAGCTGACCTACTTAACGATAGAAGTAAAATAACAAGAGAGGCTGTTCTTAATTCCTCACTTTATATGCCTGATGAAGAATCTACAAAAGCTTGCTGAGGGATATCTGGAGGGGATTAAAAAAAGGCTTGAACTCTGCCGGCGGAATAGTAGAATGTGTAGCCACAGGGCTTCTCGCAGGGCTAGGGGAGACAGTTTTTGATAAGCTCGATGCAAGGCTTTGGGCAGGCTCTATTTTCAATAGGAGCTGTTAAGGGAGTTGAAATAGGAGACGGCTTTGTCGCTGCAAGAAGTACAGGAGCTGATAATAACGATGCCTTCATTTGTGAAAATGGAGAAATTAAAAAGTCTACCAATCATAGCGGTGGTGTTCTAGGCGGAATGAGTGACGGTTCACCTCTCATTGTTAGAGCTGCTTTTAAGCCTCACTCCGTCAATTGCTTTGACACAAAGCACTGTTAATAAAGACAAAGGAAGAAATTGATATAAACATAGAGGGCCGTCACGATCCTATTGTTGTATCCCGTGCGGTAGTAGTTGTTGAATCTATGACAGCCCTTGTACTTGCTGATTTACTCCTGCAAAACACTGTAGCTAGGCTTGACAATCTAAAGAAAAATTTATAACTAAAAAAATAATGTAAATTTACTCATTTTAAGGTATAAAAACACTTGACTTTATATATATATACCCATTTTCGACACTTAAAAAGAATAAAGTGGCGGTAACCCTTGTATCTACTGGGTTTACGCCACTTTCTATAACTAAAAAAACGTTGTATGGAAATGCTACTTCAAAAATATTTCTAATTTTTATTTAATTCTTTTTGGTTCATAGTATTTTTTTATCTAATCCAAGGCCGGTAATGGTATTTAGAGCAGTACACAAATCTGAGCTTGTGAGGTTGACATATAGCACATATCTTCCAGATTAGCCACATTCATATTTTTAGCGTTTCTATTGTGTTCTCTATTGTAAAATGTGTGCCATAATTATCAAGCTTCTTCTCAAGAAGACGGTAGATTAGCAAGGCTGTGTAACAAATCATAAAATGTGCAATTATTCTGTTTCGTTTCTGATGGAAAACAGGGCGTGCAGATAAATTTGTTTTCATTACACGGAAACAGTCTTCAATCTTATAGCGGTTTTTCGCTTACTGCCAGTACGTCTTTTGCTGAATCCTCCAGGTTTGTTGCAACAGCGTAGAAGCCGTCAAATTTTTTTCTTCCTCATCAATAACTGACTGGTCAAGTACATATGTATCAGTAACATTTTCCCCTGATTTTGACCTTGATATACGCTTAATAAAGCGTGTTACATCATTTGGACCTTTCTTATAGGTTTCGGGGTCAATATTTTTTAGAAGTTTTTTTGCACGTTCAATCTGACGGTTCCTTATATTTCTCTGATATTCCATCATTTTTCTTGAAAATGAAACGATAATATTTTGAGGAATTACCGCTTTTGATTTCACTTTCTTAACTGCACCGTTTTTACATACCTTTTCCTCATAAAGCCCCAAATCAAAAGCTTTATCAGCAGGAATAATCTTATATATTCTGTCGTTATACAGGCTTATATTTTTTTCATCAAACCTGTCAAAGCTCTTCATAGAGTTTATGCTTGCTGGCTTATCAGTTGACAGCAGGCGGTAATCACAGTCGCTAAATACGGCCTGCTTAAGCTGTTCAGACAGCTTTTTAATTGACTGGGTTACAATAAAAGCCCTTCCACCCATAGAATTAAAGCTGCGTATGTTCAACGAACCAAGTCCTGCGTCTGCGCAGTAAATGAATTTTTTACCCTTAAACATCTTTGTCAGTTTGGTTTCAAGTGGTATAGCTGTAGTCTGCTCATTGTCAGAACCTGATGTAATACACATGGACAAAGGGATTCCGTCTCTATCCATAAACAGACCCATCTGCGCAATAGGATTAGGGCGGTGTTCTTTGCTTGGGCCATATTTTCTAAGCCCCTTTATAAACTCACCGGTTACCTCGTCTACATAATCCTCATCATCAGTTTCGGTTTCAAAGTAATAGTTTGAGCAGTCATAGAAGCAGACCGATGTATCCCTTTTCACAATCTTACAGCTTTTTTCATAAAGATGGCTGATATACTCATCATAATGCTCCTCTAAAATATCCATGGTGCGAAGAATATGCACATAGTCAAAATCAGGCTTTTCATAATACCTGCTAAGGTTCTGATGTGTTCCGAGTTTTGAATCAGGCTCAAGAATGCGTGAGCAGGTAAGAAAGCGGTTAACCAGGTTTGGGTCAAACTCGTTTTTTTCATATCAGCAGTAACTGTTTCAAAAAGATGCAATCTCAAGATCCTTATAAAAACTTTTTGAAGGAAAAGGTAGCCAATATTTAAAAAAGGGTGCTCTGCGAACAGGTTGAGCTTGAAGACTTTATTTTTTCAGCAAAATCAACCTTAATCTCTAAAGATACCTTGTTTTCCTTTCTATAAACCTCATTATATTTATTAACCTCGTCCTTTGCGTATGCAAGTGGGTCGTCGGTAATCTTTAGAAGCTCAGAATGCTTTCCAATACGTGCTACATTTTTTTGTTGTTGTTTTCTTTCCGTTACGGATACCAAGCTGTATAAAGTAGGGTTGGATCCTTGGATTTTTTTATCATACCATAGTTTCATGCATCTATTATATCATACTTTTAATAAGAATACAACACCATACAACGAATAAATTTAAGAAATTTGACATACCGCATTTCTGCGGTTTATAGAGTTTTATGTAGTTTTAAAGTGTCGAAAACCCGACAATCTAAAGAAAATTTATAACTAAAAATAATGTAAATTTACTCATTTTAAGGTATAAAAACACTTGACTTTATATATATATATATATAATTGACTTATTAAATTTTATACCTTGAAAGGAGAGTTGCATTATGTACACTTACACAATTAGCTTTAGATATTCAAGAAATGGCAGATCTTGGTCAAGTGGTTCTACCACAGTAAAAAGCAGATTCTGATATGGGGGCAATTGCACAGGTAGAAAGTAAATATCCATATGTAACAGATATTAGGATACTCAATAGACGTTAATATGAAAAAGCTGAAGATACAAACCATACCTTCAGCTTTATATTTTGATACTATGCTGCTCCAAATCCATAGAACTCCATCATCCCATTGACCATGATTCCCAGTTCTTCAGACTTCTTTCCTATCTCAGTAAGCCTCTCCCCTAGCTTTGATATTGTTTCAGTATTTTCACTTAGCTGTTCCCTTAGCTTTTGTCTTCGTTCATTTAACTTATGTCTTATCTCAACCATTTCCTTTAGGGATCTACTACCGCTCCTGCCTGATAAGACCATACCTCAGCGTCATGAGACCTTATACTGAAAGAGCAGATCCTTATACTTGTTGTTGTAAAACTCGTAAGTTGAATTGGCTTTTCTGCGCTTCATCTCATCTTCCTTATAAGACATATACTGATTATATCTGTACTCAAGCTCAAATACATTGTTTACCGCATACTTATCGTGGCTGTAATCTAGAGAGGACTTTTGATTAACATACTTAATCTTAACTGTATTGGTAAGATTAATCAGCTTGTTCTCCTTGGCAGCATTTAGCTTAAGCGCCTTCGAGTTTTTATCAGTTTCAATGAATATATAAAAGGCTATTACAACTCCACCAATTATGGTAAGTATAAATGCAATATCAGCAAAGGTGTCAAATATCATATAAAGAATAAGATACATAAGCAAAAAGTAAGCCTATGATTGTGCTCTGCTACCAGCTCCAGCTTCCCTAGAAATGCTTTTTCTGCTAAGCTCTGCCTCCTCTTCATGCCTAAGTACCGCCTTTTCACCTGATAGCTTTCTTAAGTCACTTTTAATGGTTTGCTCGTACTCTTCTTCTTTTTTCAGTCTTTTTATCTCGTCAGGAATTATATCCTCATACCTTTCCATAACCCCGAACTCAAACTCGGTGAGCTCAGTTCTCTTACTTTCAAGCTTTGATATATCCTTTCGTAGGTCAAGTATGTACTTTTGCGTATGTAAGCAGTTCTTTCTTTTGGCTCTTCAGGCAAACCGTCAATTATCTGCGCATCCTGTAGATAACGGTTTACTTCATCATACTCTTTTTATGATTTTTGATTTGAAGATTAGCTTTGTCAATCTTTTCACAAATTGAACGAACTTCCTCTTCATAATCAACCTTAACCTCTTCCTGTTCAACTTCCTTTACCTTTTTTTATGAAATAAAGCCCATTCCAAGCTCCTTCCCTATACTCAGTTTTCAAATTCTTCAAGCTTAAACTCTATTTCCTTGTAGCCTTCCGCTACCTTATAGGTCTTAAGCTTGCCAAAAACATTTTCAATTCTACTTATATTCTCGCTATTTAGAGCCAATCTCTCGGTTTCTTTCCATACAGACTCAGCCTTTGATATAACGGCCTCGTCATCTGTAAAATCACCTACTTTTTCGTTAAATTCCTTTTCGTGGCCTCCTAGCTTAAGGGCAAGTATGGCTAGTAAAAGTGCCTTATTGCTACCAGTATATTTGTAAGACTTGTAGAAGCAATTGGCTGCTTCACTAAAGGAAGATACATGTATGAGACAAATCCCCATAGCTTTTAGCACCAGTCCATAGTCCCTATCTGCAAGGCTTTCCACCTTCAGAGTTCCTCTAAAGCACTTTAAGGCTGCAAGGTATTTCTTCTCCTCAAGCTTTTTATAGCCTATAAATGCCTTTCTTTCCCAGTCCGGCATTTTCTCTAAGGACTTAACAAGCTCTATGGTTTCAAGAATTTCATCCTTACTATAGAGATCACAACCGCAAAAATAAAAGCAGTGATTACATCATTAAGGCTGAAACCATCCTCAACCAATCTCTTAAGCTTGTCTGCCACAGCAGGCAATTTAAGCTCTTCTTTAATATAATCTGTCAGATGATGAGAAAAAAACTTCATGTCTATGCTGTATACATTGTTGTTTACATAGTGACAGATTTCCTCAATAGAGTACAGTCTTTTATCTGTTCCATCCGGCACAAACGGCTTTCCCGCAAGTCTACCGCTACATATTATTACTTTTCCCATATTAACTCCCAGACTCTGTTTGTGGTAGGTACAAAGCTTCCAAAGCCCATATCAGAGGCTTTTATGATGCAGGTATCTCTGTTTGTAAATTTAAGCGACAACCTTATTCTGGTCAATCCTGCTTCAGCAGTGCTAATTCCCGAAAATGATATGAATCTCTGGCTGGTTTTTTTGGTAATAAAATCATTTATCTGTATACCCAGCTCATCTTCATCCTTAATAATTAGGTCAATCTCAGTTTCTGCTTCATACCACTTTAGTGCAGGCTTTAAGAGTGTAATCTCAGTATTTTTACCGTCCTTTACAGCCATAAGCGAAAAGCCTACTGTTGTCTTGTCCTCCTCCATCAGCACTATGTCTGTTGGTTCATCTGAGGTCTTGTCTTTTGCAGCTAGGCAGGCTCCCTTAGCATATAGGTTCTGCCCTCTAAATATCCTTCTACCCGGAGAAAGCTTCCTAAGTACTCCATCTGCCCAAGCATCTATAAAGCCTCTTCCTACCGCATATATGGTAGAAACCGTAGATTCTTCAAGAGCCATCAGAGATAGGGTGTGAAACAAATTGGCACTTTCTTCCTGATTACTTCTGACTAGGGACTTATTAAGCTTCTCAGCCTTTTCCTTTTTGCTTATTTTTAGCTGTTATAGGCTCAAGCTTTTTGGATATGGTAAGTATTCTAAAGTGAAGTCCGTCTTCCTCAAGCTCAAATAAAGCAGTATCATTTAGCCAAAGCTCGATTTTCTGATTGATAGTATAGTATAAAAATGCCTCGTCATGAGTTAAAAGAATGTACTTTTCCTTTTCAAATCCCAATTCCTTAAGTACAGCAGACATCATATATGACATCTCTTTTGTAACTGTAGGAAAAGTAATTCCCAAGTATTCTATCTCGTTAAACGGATAAAAGCTATTTAGTACATTTAACAAAGCTTCAAGAAATATCTTCATCAGCTGCTCTGCCTTATAGGTCTTATCACATACCCTTATCTCTTCATAAAGGCAGGCATATTTGATGAAATCCTGTACTTCGACAATATCTCCTGACTCTTCTTTGTCTAACTCATCTCCTATTATCCAGTCATTTTTACTTTTTCTGTACGCCAGTCTCGCAGGTATAAGGTATTGCTCTTCTCCTTCCCCCCTGCTGACTGATTCAGGCGAAAGAAGCTCATTATCATAATAGGTCAGCTGGACATAATCCTCGCAAATGTCCATTCCTACCAAAAAGTCCTGCCTTCTCTCTCATTATCAAAAACTCCTCATCTATAGTCTCTAAAGAAAAATAACTTATCTATAATCTCCTTTTTCGGCTACATAATTCCTCATGTATTCTTTTTAATGTTTTTTTCGTCTGACAAGTCCTTACATACATACATCATGTTTATCTGCGAGAATAAGCTATGTCCCAAATCCTCCTCAAAAAGCACATCCTGCTTGATGACTAACTCGTCACTCATTATTATCTTTGGCTCATCATCACCTTTTTCCTTAATGGAAATATAATACTGTACCACTTCATCTGCAAAAAAACTAAAAAAATTCTTTTACAAAGATGCCCTGATACACATTCTTCATCCATTCTACAGTATAGCTTCTGTCTCCGCCGTTGGCAGAAGAAATGATTCTATAATTGATAGCAACCTCATCTTCGCTGTCAGCATAGCATACTACATAGTTTGAATTTTCGATTTCAGCAGGGAGCCTGCATTTATTCTTAAATTCCTTAAAGAAAGGAAGTATAATGCCTTCTTCAGCAAGGTTTTCTACCCACACTGTGACATAATCCCTCTCCTCATCAGTTAAAAAACTTCTTCTCGCTTAGGATTTTTAAGATATGAAACAATGAACAACGTGCTTTTTGTCTTATATGCCTCATCATATATACGCTTTTCAAAGTATTTACCGACTCTTACATCCCTCACAAGCCACTTGTAGGAAACATAGGATAAAAATGCCTTACTCAAGGTCTCTTCGCCAAACTTTTCGTAGTATTCAAATATCTTATCTGATTCCACTGCAAGAGACTCAGAAAAGAGCATCTGCTGAATAACCCTTGAGACAAATTCTACATTCAGTAAATTCCTATCTCTAAGTTCCTTATATATCAGGTCCAGTTCAGTCACACCACCCTCATAATTGTCTCTAAGGAAGATAACAACCTCATCATCAGCCTTTTTATCAAGCAACAATCTGTATGCAGAAGAAATAATTATTCCAAAGTTTTCTTTTTTTCTTGTCTCATCTTCATCTTCGATATAGGATGAAATGACCTTAGACAGCTTTCCTGCCCCCCCACCATATCAAGGCCAATTAACTTAAGCGCCTGAAGTGAAAGAGGGTATACATTTCTTATCAATACTATATTAGCCGCATAATCAGCTAGTTTCCCATCAACCTGATTAAAAATCATAGTCATTTAATATGAGTTCAAGTTTTTTTCACCTTCATTGGCTTCAAAGTAGTACTCTAAGAGCTTATTTCTTATAAAATACTTATATTCTTCTGTAATAACCTTAGATGCAAGCAGTTGCTCACAGATTTCAGTTAGGTGCTTACACTGTTTATGAAAGCGGTCATTTTCAGCAACAATGGTAAGAAGTTCCATATAACTTCTATCTCCTGCCTCATAACAGCTATTTAAATAATCATAGTAGTTTATAAGTCTTTCCGAATCACAATATTCTTTTGCAGGATATAAGTTTCCTTCTTTATCCGCTACTACAGCAGTAGAATACTCTCCTGACACGTCTGCTATGGCAACTCCGTCATTGAACTTATATGAGGAGCCAGCCATAAGTCCCCTGGTAACTATGGTAACAAACTGCATATTTGCATTTTTACATACAATTTTCTTCTTAAAAATAACTGAAGGCAGATAAGAATAATGTTCTGATAAAAAGTTGTAATCCTTAAATACCAGCTTATATACAGTTGCAAGATTGGAGCTGATTTCACCCTTTTTAATCTGTTCACTTGCAAATGAGTAGATTTGCTCCTTATATTCCCTATATATATCCTGTAAATCAGCCTCATCCTTATTCTTTATCAGGTATGAATACAGCAAGGCTTTTTTCGCAGTGTTAAGTGTATTATCATACAAAAAATATGAATATACCGAGAGTTCTATTTTCTCATCTGAATCATCTCTCATCGTTCTCATATACAGTTCGTATATTCCTGTAAGCTTGATACCTCGCTTAATACCTACTCTATACCATCTCATGGTCAGCTTCATCCAAGTTCTTTTTTCTAATAAGCTGGGCGCATATTGCCTGAACAACCTCTTCAACTCCCCAGTTCTTATAGACTACTTCAAGGAGCTTAATTACCAGAGGATTATACTCTCTAAGTTCATTTGTAAGGATTACAAATTTCTCTGTGACAAGTTTACCCGAGAAAAAGCCATGCTTTATAGCCCAGTTAACTACTTGAATAGAGAACGAATTAAGCTTTCCGAAGTAATCCGGCTGAGACTTATATATACTCCAAGCCTCCATGAGCAAAAACGGACTTTTAAAGCTCTCATTGTAAAGCTGTTCAATGAAATCCAACCTTCTGGCCAAATTCATCTTGTATCTGCCATCCATATGGATTAAAAAATATAATCCCGCCTGATAGCCCTTTTATATTAATAAGCTTTTTCTATCTCTCGTCTGTATTTTTTTCCTTATGCTCCTCAGATGCAAGCCTGTACTTAAAAATAAATATAGATAAGCCTAAACAACGGTATCTGTGTATTGGTATTAAGCTTTTGCAAGTTCTTCCTTTGCTTCTGCCTCATTTCCATTAATCAGATGTAAATAAATATTGACATAATCAACTATTTCCTGATTTCTTCCCGATATACCAATGCCGTACAATATCGTCCGCGCAGCAGTAGTCACATTTTTAAGGCTGCTTGTCCCCATACGATAGGCGTAGAATTCATCTATTAATTTTTTTAGTATACTCAAATCTCTTTCTATTCGCGGCAGACTTTTCAGGAGAAATCGTTGTATTAATAAAATTAAATTCAATACAAAGATCTTCTTCAAAGGTACGGAAAAATAATCCTTCCGCTTGCTTTCTCAGACCTTATATATCTCGGATCTATAAAGACCCTCAAGCGCAAATTCTCCGTTTTCAAAAGACTCATTTGTTACTTCATTTTTTTATTAATTCTAAAGAACTTACCCTCCGTAATGATATCAGCCTTAACATATCCCCAGTTGCTCTTACGAATGAGCAGCTTATCCTTGATAGGAAGCCCTGAAATGTGAAAAATTATAAACTGTCCTATCAGTAGTAAGTCTAACCTCTGCTTACTCTTAGTAAAAACAGAAAAAAACTCCTCTAACGCCCTGTATCTGTCCTTGTTGCCAAGTAAGCCTCTGCGTATGAGTTTAAGTTCCTCCTTGTCTTTTAGAACATATTTTTCAAATTCATCACTGTAAAATATCTTTGCTGCAAGTTCAAAATTATGCTCAGCAAAGGAAGCAAACTGATAGATGTTTTTGATATCCTCGCTCTCTATTACAAGCCCTTCTTCTTTAGTTTTGATGAAGTAAGGTACTGTAATTTCACCGCAATCGGTAATCAAGCGGATATTTCCGCTGTATTCATGATCAGGAGCCAATCCCCTGCCATCAAATTCAAATTTTACCTCAACTTCACAGTCTGAAAAAGTAACCTTGTCAAACTTAAAGCGATAATCATTACAGGTAACATAGCCTCTTATTTTTCTGTCACCATATTTTAATTCATCCTTATATCTTATCTTAAAAGAACCGACAGCACCTGTGTCGGTTCTAACTGATACTTCTAAAGCGGAGGGCAGCACTAATATTTCCGGAAGCTCAAAGTTAAACTTTTCTTCCGCAAAATTTTCAATCTTTTTTTCCATTAGTACCCCTCCTTACAATAGCCTTTATTTCTTATATATGATATCTTCTCTTCCCGGTCCGTTACTTACTATGGTAACAGGTACTCCAAGTTCCTTTTTCGATAAACTCAATGTACTTTCTGCAGTTCTCAGGAAGCTCCTCATATTTTCTGACTCCCTTAATCTCACATTTCCAGCCCGGAAGCTTTTTCATATACCGGCTTAGCCTTCTTAAGCTCAGCTGTTACCGGAAAATCTCTTGTTATCTTACCATCTATCTCATAGCCCACACAAATAGGAAGTTCATCAAGATATCCGAGCACATCAAGCACAGTTAAGCTAACCTGTGTAGCACCCTGCATTCTTACGCCATAGCGGCTTGCTACAGCATCAAACCATCCCATTCTTCTTGGGCGTCCTGTGGTTGCTCCGTATTCTCCGCCATCTCCTCCTCTGTGTCTAAGCTCGTCCGCCTCTTCACCAAAGATTTCGCTGACGAATTCTCCTGCTCCAACTGCACTCGAATAAGCCTTTACAACAGCTATAATATCCTTAATCTCATAAGGAGGTATACCTGCTCCTATAGCACCATAAGCAGCAAGGGTTGAAGAAGATGTAACCATAGGATATATGCCAAAATCAGGATCTTTGAGGGTTCCAAGCTGTCCCTCTAAAAGAACCGTCTTGCCGGCCTTAAGCGCCTCCTGTATGAAAAGTGCGGTATCGCAGACATAAGGCGCTATCATGTCCCTGTATTCGTGAAGTGTCTCAAGAAGCTCTGCCTTGTCAATGGCAGGCTTGTGATAAAGATGCTCTAAAAGTACATCTTTTTGTATACATACTCTTTCTATTTTTTTCTTTCAGAATCTCGTCATCAAAAAGCTCTGATACCTGAAAAGCCAATCTTTTGCATATTTATCAGAATAGAAAGGAGCTATACCTGACTTGGTAGAGCCAAACGAGTTTTTGCCAAGCCTTTCTTCCTCATACTCGTCAAACTTGATATGGTAAGGCATTATAATCTGTGCCCTGTCAGATACAAGCACCTTTGGCTTTGGCACTCCCTTTTCAATCAATGAGTTGATTTCTTTAACAAGATAAGGAATATTAAGTGCAACACCATTTCCTATAATGCTTGTAGTATGACCATAAAATACTCCTGAAGGAAGTAAATGAAGTGCAAACTTACCATAGTTATTGATGATAGTATGTCCTGCATTGCTTCCTCCCTGAAATCTAACGATAATGTCAGATGTCTCTGCAAGCATATCTGTAATCTTACCCTTACCTTCGTCTCCCCAATTTGCTCCAACTATTGCTCTTACCATTGCCCTATCCCTTTCTTTATAGCTAATTAGCTTTTTCTTCTTCATAAGCCTGTCTGCCAAGCTCCATAGCTCCAAGTATGCCCTGGTTGTCATTAAGGCTGTTTGGAACTATATAATTATCCATGTCCTTTAGTTCAGGAGTATTTAAATACCCGTTAAGTAACTTAGTAACCTTTTTTCTAATAAGCGGAAAAAGTCTGGTCTGGTTCATAACTCCTCCACCTAAGATTATTTTTTGAGGTGAAACAGTAAGTATATAATTAACCAGCGCCTGTGCTATATACTCACTTTCTATCTCCCAAGCAAGGTCATTGTCTTCCAAATCATAGGCCTTTTTATTCCATCTTTTTTCCATGGATGGACCTGCCGCAAGACCTTCAAGACAGCTGTCATGGTATGGGCAAATACAGTTACCCTTATCCTCATGATGCTTATTTACTATGATGTGTCCCGCTTCAGGATGTAGCATACCGTGTACAAGCTTGCCTCCAATTGCAATACCAACACCTATTCCTGTTCCTATGGTAACATAAACGACTGAATCAATGCCTTTAGCACAGCCAAATACCATCTCACCAAGACAGGAACCATTTACATCTGTATCTATTTTCATTGGAACCTTTATATCTTTTTTTGAAGTTCTTTGAGTAGGTCATAATGTACCCAAGGAAGCTTAGGTGTATCCAAAATCTGCCCATAGGTAGGTGATGCAGGTGATACATCCACAGGTCCAAAGCAGCCTATCCCAAGTGCATCTATATTTTTATCTGAAAACCACTTAATAATGTCAGGTACTGTTTCTGCAGGAGTGCCTGTCGGTATTGATATCTGCTCGAATATCTCACCCTTCTCATCTCCGACACAAAGAACCATCTTTGTTCCGCCTGCTTCAAGACCACCTAGTCTCATCTTTCTTCCTCCCTGATTTATGATTGATTTTTTTGACGTACACTCCTCATTATAACATTTTTTTGGATATAATAAAGGGCAAGACGAGAATAATTTGATATAATTGAAATTATTTTAATTATCACCAAAATCTCCTTTATTTAGGGCAAACACCAAGTAAACTCACTATTTATAACATTTAATCTGCTACTATTGACAAAAATTATATTTTTGATATCATTAGACTTATAAAAAGAAAGGCACAGTACAGGTGGCAAAATGATTATTAAATGATTTAATTTATGAAACTAATAACAGACTGATTTTACGGAATAAGTCTGTGTATTTCTGAATTAGATTATTTAAAATTCCCCACAGCAGCTGTGTTATTTTTTTATGCTTATATCAATTACCTTTTAATATTGATGAAAGTCTTGATATCAAGGCATAACATACCTCTTTAGGGCTGAATCAATTTTATACTTTCATCATAAGAGATGATAATTGATTGTGATGCCGATTATAGGATAATGGGAATATTTAGTCTGTTTCAGAAAATGAAACAGGCTTTTTTTCATTTTAGGAGGATTATGCTACAGATAAAAAAACCCTAACCTTAACCCATAAAAAAAGATAATCGAATTATACTAAGTAACTTTTTCCTCTTCTTTTTAACGATGGAGATAAGGCTGTAATTATCGGTGAAGAAGGAAACGGAAAAATCCACTCTACTAAAGTGGATATATGACAAAGAGCTAATAACAACCTACTGCGATGAAGATGGAACCCTTATTAAATCCGGGGAAAAACTTGCTTATCTCCCACAGGAGATGGCGAATGAATTGCTTAAGCTAAGCGTATATAACTATTTTATGCAGTCAGATGGTTTCCTCTCACAGAGCCCAAAAGCTTTAAGCAAGATTGCCAAAGACTTTGGGCTTCCCGATGATTTTTATTACAGCGAACAAATAATGGAAACTCTGTCAGGAGGCGAAAAAATCAAAGTCTCACTTATCAGGCTTTTGCTTGAGGAACCTACAGTTCTTTTACTTGACGAGCCATCTAACGACATTGATACAGATACTCTTTGTCTTCTTGAAACTATAATAAATGATTTTAAGCATATAGTCATTTTCATATCTCATGACGAGGTATTAATTGAAAATACTGCCAATATGGTGATTCACCTTGAACAGATTAAAAGAAAAACAGAAAGCAGATACACTGTAACTAGGCTTCCATATCTTCAGTATATGGAGGAAAGGAGGCGCGATTTTAGTAATCAGGAAAGAAGGTCAGACAAATGACAGGCGTCTTAAAAAGGTTCGTGATGAAAAACTAAACCGCATATACCAAAAGCGTTGAACACGCACAGGCTACAATTTACCAGGAGAGACCCTGCAGGGAGGAAGACTGCTTAAAAAAAGAAGATGCATGCTGTAAAGTCTATGGCTCACCGCTTTGAAAGGGAAGAACAAGATATGACCGAAAAACCTGACAAGGAAGAAGCTATCTTCTTTAAGCTTGGTGACAGCAGCTCTTCAATTCCCTTAGGAAAGACAGTTATAGAATTTGAACTTCCTAAGCTATATACCCCGGATAACAAGGTCCTCCTTGCTGAAAATATCAGCTTTAAGTCTTCGTGGTCCTGAAAAAAATCTGTATAACAGGAAAGAATGGTTCAGGAAAGACGAGTCTCATACATAAAATTGCTGAAATCCTTACTCAATAGGACGGATATAAAGGCAGAATATATGCCGCAAAAACTACGAAGAAATGCTTAAACTGGATATAACTCCTGTAGAATACCTCTGTCCCTGATGGCAGCAAAGAAGAAAGAACAAAAATCAGAACTTTTTTTAGGTTCGCTAAACTATACCTCAGATGAGATGGAACACCCAATCTCTGAGCTTTCAGGCGGTCAAAAAGCCAAGATTTTTTTCTGCTTAAGATGAGCATATCTAAGGCTAATGTACTTATACTTGATGAGCCCACGAGGAATTTTTCTCCTCTTTCAGGCCCTGTAATCAGAAAGATGTTAAGAGAATTTCCAGGTGCCATTATAAGCATTTCACATGACAGGAAGTACATAGAAGAGGTCTGCGATAAGGTCTATGTTTTGACAAAAAGACGGTCTCAGGTAGTGAAGCTAAAATATTTAAGGGGACTGCCACAACAAGCAGAAGTACGGCAAAACATAGTCTTAATGCGGCAGCCCCTGACTTGGCTTAATCTATAACCCGCTCAAATCCAACCTGTGAATAAGTTCCTTATTCACAGGCTTATTGACGAAAAAAATCACCATGTACCAAGGTAAGTATGTTATTCTTCCATCTTCTTCTACATTTGACTTTGAAAAAAACTGTAATTTCATCGAATTTCCATTGCTCTACTTCTAAAAGCATGTCTTAAAAGCAGGATGTTTTTTGAAATCATTTCCGGATTTTACCTCTACAAGATTTACACTTAATCCTTTTTGTAAAACGAAGTCTAATTCTCCAATTTTTTTTGAATCAAAGTAATGAAGCTTAAACCCATTCGCCTTTAGGTTTTGTGCGATAGCATTTTCTAATATACTCCCCATATTTACTTCTACATTACCGTTTAACAGTTCAAACTGAATATTTTCCATACAAGAAGCACAGAGCAATCCTACATCGTTTGTGTACAACTTAAATAGATTTCTTTTTTCATTAAGCTGTAACGGTGGCTGAGGCTCTGCTACATTATAGCATGGAAGGGCCACTCCCGCATCTGCAAGCCAATTAAAGCTATCCTCATATCTTAATAGTCTCGCAGAAGGGCTAATACTATTTACTTTAAATCTTCGATTTTTATCATTTAACTGTGATGGAATGCTATCAAAAATGCTCCGTATCTTTGATTTATCATTACCTACAGCATACTTTGCAATGTCGAGTTTATATAAGTCTAAAATGCTATTCTGGTTTAATATTACCTTTGAAATATCATGTGTATCAATATAAATCTGTACTGTTTCCGGCATTCCACCTACTACAAGGTAGCTGTAAAACAACTTGCACAATGTATCATGTATTGTATCTGATACTTTTTCTTTTTCCTCATAACAAGAACTTAAATAATCTATGGTTTTTTCTTGAACTCCATTTGCCCACATATATTCTTCAAAATCCATAGGATACATCTGTAATACTTTCTCAAAACCAACAGGGTATGATTTTATGTCATTGTATTTTATACCAAGTAATGAGCCTGATTCAATGTAATCAAATCTTCCATCTTCAACTAAAAACTTGATTGCAGACCTTACCTCAGGGCATTCTTGTACCTCATCAAATAGTATCAAAGTCTTACCCTTTTCTAAAGGAGTTCTTAGGTATGCAGTCATATTGGTAATTATAGATTCCGGCGTAAAATCTCCTGCAAAGATACTCTTCGCTTTTACATCCCTTACAAAATTAATTTCAGCAAAGTACTCATATTCATTCTTTCCAAACTCTCTGATAAGTGTGGTTTTTCCAATTTGCCTCGCTCCCGTTACATAAAGAGCTTTCTTTTCTGATTCGTTCTTCCATTTTAATAATTCATTGTACGCTTTTCTCTTTAACATTTCACTCTCCAAGTGCCAACATCTTCTTATTTACTATTATTGTAACATTTTTTTCTATGGTTTTTTTCAAGTATGTTTGTAACATAATTCTATTTTTTTAAAAGCATGTTTGTAACATAATTCTATATTTTTTTCAAGGCGATTTGTAACATAATTCTAATAAAAAAAGGCAATAAACCATTAGCTGATTTACCGCCTTTCATAAATTATCTGCTACTCCCCTCTTATCTCACTCATAAGTTTTTCACGCATCGAAGATGTCTTAAGGAGTTTTCCATACTTCTTAAGATCCACACTAGAGTGTTCCCTTATAAAATTCATACTGTAATAATTGGTCTCAAGCTCTGAGATGAAGTAAACCATTTCTGAACCTGAAGCCACGACAAGCTCCTCACTATCATCAGAAGGAGTGAAATACTTCTCCATAAAGTTAATCGCATTTGAAAGAGCCTTTTTCCGCCTTTTTCACTTATTTCAAGCACCGCTTTCTTTTCTTCTGCAAAAAACTCCGACATTTTACTGGAAAACTCTTCCTCTTTAGCTACGTCATATAGAGAAATTAGTTCAGAAAGCTTAGATATAGTCTTAAGATAAATCTTATCCTGTACCTTATCCAGAGCTCTTCCAAGGCTTAACTTCTCATACTCTTTTCTTTCGCCCTCATAAAGCTCACATACTGTCTTATAGCCCTCTTCTTCCTTAGCCCTTTTTAAGCACATTAAATAACCTTTTTTTAGATATTCCTCTTCTCTGTAAGTCTTTATAAAGTAATTATTAAGACCTGAGAGCATCATAGAAACCACACTTATCTTCTCATCAAAGCCTGCTTCATCATAGCCCGGAAGTTCAGCTGATATGTCTCCATTTTTCAAGTATATCTTTTATCCTATATTTATTCTCATATTTATGAAAAAAAGCTCAAGGAAGTTGACAAAGTCTACAGCTATTCTCTTATCCTTTATAAACTCAAGAGCTACCTCATTAGATATATCAAAGCCCTTTCTCTCATATCCCCATAAAAGCACAGAGAAATCCTCCCAGCCCCTTGGAGTAACTATTCTCTTTCCTTCAACCGTAGTCTCCATGTGATAGAAATTTTCTTTTTTAATCTCCAGGAAACTCATTATAGCAGGATGAACTCCCTGCTTTATCGCATAATTCTTCCATACGCTATATTCTGCTTCAATTGTTATCTGTCTTATTCTATCCAGAGTAACAGTGTCAAACTCCCTTACAGACTTATTATAGCCCGCTGGATTGCCCGCAGTAACTATAATCCAGCCCTTAGGTACACTGAAGTTTCCAAACTTCTTCTCCTGAAGGAACTGAAGCATCATAGGCGCAAGTGTCTCTGATACACAGTTAATTTCATCTAAGAAGAGGATTCCCTCCTTAATGCCTGTATTCTCTATGCTCTCGTAGATACTTGCTATAATCTCACTCATAGTGTATTCAGTGGTAGAATACAGCTTACCGTCATATTCCCTCTCTTTTATAAAGGGAAGCCCCACTGCACTCTGCCTCGTATGGTGGGTAATGGTATATGACACAAGGGCAACCCCTTCCTCTGCCGCCACCTGCTCCATAATAGCAGTCTTACCCACTCCCGGAGGTCCCACCAAAAAGAGTGGTCGCTGCTTCACCTGGGGCATCAAATAATTGCCCAGCTCATCCTTTTCCAAGTACAACGCTAAAGTACGCTTTATCTCTGTCTTAGCCGCTTCTATATTCATCTTTTTACCTCTCTAAACATTCATCACCAAATGCATTGCCCATACCGGAAACTCTCCACTAATATAAGGGAATTTCCCATCGGGATAAGCAGTCTCGGGAAACACAAAAACCACATCATACTCAGGCTTTGCTTCAGGATAAATACCATATCCGTCTGTAAAGTAAATTAATCCGGAAGGCTTATTCATTCTACCCTCTTTTACTTCCTCAGCTATATAGCTAAAGGCAACTCTAAAGTCTGTGCCTCCCCTCCCGGTAATTTCAAACTCTTTGATATAATGCTCAAGTTCTGCTTTATTATGTAGTACCTTAACATCCTGAATCTGATTGTCTGATTGAATAATAACACATTCTCTGGTAATACCAAAATCCTCAGTAACGCTTTCCTCAGTCAGGATATTTACAGTCTCTTCAAGAAAGGCAGTCACAATCTCCCTGCTCACCGAGCCTGAGGTATCTATAACAACCACAAAATTTTTTTAACTACTTCCGAAACCCTGTATTCCGGCTCCTCTATAAGAGGCATATTTCCATAAAGCCTAAACCCATAGTTATAAAAAAACCATAGTCAAAGGTCTCAAAATCAAGCTTAATCTCTTCCACAGGCTCCTTAAACTTTCTGAGGAAATCAGTATAAGACACCTTTTCCCTATTTTTTGTCACAAGACTTTGATACAGCCTTGTATTTTTCTATACCTATACTCCTTGAATAAGTCTCAATCTCTGTCTGTATTTTAGTACTTACATCCTTCCACAGTTCTTCTTCTTTGGCATTTTCTTCCTTCTTTTCTCTTTTTGTATCCTTCTCATCATTATTCTCATTATCCCAAAGAGAATGGTCATCTACCTTAAAAATAATTCTCTAGAGCTAGTATATCTTCTTTATTCTTCTTCAAATAGTCATAGATGTATTCTGCTGAAAATATCTTACACTCCCTTGCTATCCTTACCTCAGCTTCTTCCTTAAGAGGCGGGACAACTGTAGTTACACTGGCGACTTCCATATCATCTATAACTCCCTCCACCATAATATCGCAAGCAAGGTTCCACAAATCCTCATCCCTCTTCTCCCTTTTTATACATATGTCCAAAGAGACAGTGAAGCACAGAGTGAAGATAGGCTCTGTTGATAAGGAGAGGATTTTTCCATATACTTCCCAGCAGCCATCATCGGCAAAAAATACAGCTTTCCGCCATCTGTAGCAAGGAAATCCACCCTCATATCCGCTACTATCTCCAGTCCGTCAAGAGCTAAGTAGAGGTATCTCATAGATAGGTAGAGTTCAGTTTTTTTGCAGCGTTAAATATCTTAAGTCCAAGATTCTCCCATTCTTTATTACTTCTTCCCATTTTATATTTCCATATCTATTATACAAGTTATCTTAATTCCAATTATCCATTACTACCATACCGGATTTTACCTTATAATTCCGTATCCATTGTATCTGCTTTTTTTGTTTATATTTCCATATCCATTATGCTTGTTTTCTTAAACTTCTTGTTTCTATATTCAATCATAATATTGACACCCTCTGCAAAGTCTGTCTCGCAAAAGAAATCACAGGCCTCATCTGCTGCCTCCCTTGTGTCAAATATTCCCACATCGATATAGGCTGTAACCGAGGCGCTGTCTTTATTTTTTTGCGGCATCATCTAAAAGAGCTTTTTTTATTGTTTTACCAAGAACTCAAGGTATTCGGCCCTTTTTTTCATCTTTAAGCTCTACAGGATATATAAGCCTTGCTTTGCATACCATAACCGCCTCATTTAAGTCCATTGAGTATTTTTTTGAATGGTGAACAGCCCATCGTATTTCATATAGTCTATCCCTTCTCTGCCTACACATTCCCTGTAATTCATACCTGCACCGTGCATGATTTCAGCCACTATTTTCGCTCCTACATTATCCTGAAATTCAGGTTGAAAATGTGGGAAAAACAATTCATTTCCATACACCGAAACCGTCACAGATTTTGACATGGCTAAAAGTATTTCCTTAAGCCCTCTAAGGCTTCCTCCTGCCCTTTTAACCTCTATATAATCAAGCTTACTGCAGTTACGAAAAGCTCCATCACCAAAACTTTCTATCTTGTCATAAAATACAAACTTTAACAAATTTCTACAATTGTAGAAAGCATTATTTCCTACCTCTTCTATCATTTCAGGAAGCCTCACCTCCGTTAACTCCCTATGCTCCTTAAACGCATAGGCCGCCACCTTCGTTAGCTCCCCTTCACCTTCATAGATAGCCTCTTTTAGTTCGGCCACATTGTAGTCATTTCCCAAATATTTATTAAGTATCATATCAAATCCTGTATCCTGTTCCATATGCCAAGCTGAAATGCTTCATAGGCTTTATCACCTATATACCAAGCAGGTTGTATCGCCACTATAGCAATCAACAGCCACTTTGTACTTACCTTTGTCAAAAAGAGCTGAGGAAATAACAACACCATAGGTACGGTAAGCACATTAAAAAAACTACTAGCTTTGACAAAAAAATATATCATCTTGGTTCTTTTTTTACATCATTAATCTCTCCCTTTGCCATAAACTCCCATATTGCTTCCCTAGCAAATATATAAATTTCAATTATGGCATAAGTAATTATCTTAATTTTATCAGGAGCTATAAAAAAATGCAAGTGCAAGGGATGCAGCCAAATATACTCCTCCCATCCTAAGCCCTGATTCCCTTATTACAACTCCCACTAAGAATCCCTGATAGGCTTAGCAAAAAAAGCGTACTCATCCCGAATACGCCTTCAAGCAATATCAAAGCCATAGAAATCGCAAGACAAAGCCCTGCATAAACCAGTTTTTTTTACATTTACATGCATGAGCACAAATCTCCTCCCATACACTCACAAAAGTGAATCAGCTAACCATAGCTTACAACACAGGTCAGATGCGTCATCAAATCCACTTCTACCACCTCTATACACGTTTCTTACCTCGCCGTATCTGTTACCCTGAAAGCTTAGGCGGTTGACAAGATTCTGATATTCTATGTTGTTTGGCTCCATAGATACTGCCATCCTTGCATACTCCATACCGCGAAGGTTATTGCCAAGTCCCTACCTGAGCTATTGCACTATAGTAATACCATTTTGCATTTCTGTTCGGCATAGAATCAAGAAGCCTTAAAGCCTGGCTGTAAGACCTTCTGCCAAGAAGATTGTATACCTCTGCCATTTCACCACTATCGCCGTTATTATATCCGTTATTGTTATAATTACTTGCATAATTATAGTCTCCATTTTTCTCTTTCATAATGGCATCATAGGCTTCCTGCACCTGCTCAAATTTCTCCTCTGCCAGCGAAGAAAGAGGGTTACCCACATAAGAATCAGGGTGGTACTTTCTACTAAGTTCTCTATAAGCTTTTTTTATTTCATCAAGACTTGCGTTCCTTGATACTCCAAGTACTTCATATGGATTCATTCTCAGACCTCCTGTCAAACTTTGTCCAAACTCCATCATACAATATATTTCTCAAAATGTCGACATCTTTTAAAAGCGGTAGTCTTTCAAACGAAGCCACACACTCACTTATCGTCATCTCAAGCATATATTTCACATTTTCCCTAAAACCATAATCCTTATAAATCTTCTTAAAGGGATTATAATTTCCTTTTTTTAACATCCTCTTCCACATCTTCGTAAGCATCCATTATGTATATGAATTTACCAATATAAAAGCCAATCCTCCTCAAATCCTCTTCCCAGTTATCCTTCTCATATACAAAAATTTCGGCCATTATTCTGCCAAAGGTAGCAGCTGCCTCCTCTATTTTCTCTATTTCCTCTATTCCTCCGCTTCAATCCTGCTTAGTTGATTAAGTTCTTCTTTAATTACCTTTACCTGTCTTTCATACTTAGCTGCCGCCTTATTATATGCACTCTTAAATGCCAACAGCCCTACAGCCGCCTTGATTTTCTTTTCATCCTTGTAATCATCTGCAAAATGCTCATAGGCCAGTATAATATTCATATCAGCAGCATACTCACTAAACTTATTGGTAATTACAGGACTTTTTTTAAGAGGATGTACAGGGCAGCGTTTATTTTCTATAACAAACTCAGGCTCATAAAGCGAAGTAAGTAAAATAATGAGAAATGTCATATCGTATGAGAGAAAAACCTTCCACTTACACCATATCTTTTTCCCAAAGTTTCACAAAGTCCGCAGTAAAAGCCTCTAAACTCATAAAACTCCTTAAGTTTTAACTCCATCTTATTAATATTTACATATCCGTACATAAACCTCCTAACCTAAACAGCGGAATATTAAACAATCTTTGTAAAACTGATTCTTAGAATAATTCACCATAAATCAGCTTATATGCCAGTTTGAGTGGCTAGTACCAATCAGGTTCCTATTAAAAAACTCCGACTTAACCGACAAGATAAGATTAAACCTTAAATCAATCAATGTCAATTAAATCGGAGACCAGTATTCTTAAAATTCACTTACAAAATGCTTAAATAAAGGATAGCATATTCTTATCTCTTCTTAGGAACGAGCTTTTCCTTGCCACCCATATAAGGTCTCAATACCTCAGGGATATTTACGCTTCCATCCTCATTAAGATTGTTTTCAAGGAAGGCAATGAGCATACGAGGAGGTGCAGCAACTGTATTATTGAGTGTAGTTGCAAAGTAATTACCACCTTTGTTACGTACTCTTATACCAAGTCTTCTAGCCTGTGCATCCCCTAGGTTAGAACAGCTTCCTACCTCAAAATACTTCTGCTGTCTAGGGCTCCAAGCCTCAACATCAACTGACTTTACTTTGAGGTCTGCAAGGTCACCTGAACAGCACTCCAGAGTTCTTACAGGAATATCAAGGCTTCTAAAGAGGTCTACTGTATTCTGCCACATCTTATCATACCATTTCATAGCCTCTTCCGGCTTACATACTACTATCATCTCCTGCTTTTCAAACTGGTGGATACGATACACGCCTCTTTCCTCTATACCATGAGCACCCTTTTCCTTACGAAAACATGGTGAATAGCTGGTAAATTTCTGTGGTAGACTTTCTTCATCAAGCATCTGACCAATGAAACGTCCTATCATAGAATGTTCACTCGTACCTATGAGATAAAGATCTTCACCTTCAATCTTGTACATCATGGCATCCATTTCAGCGAAACTCATAACACCTGTTACGACATCACTTCTTATCATAAAAGGAGGCACACAGTAGGTAAAGCCTCTGTCTATCATAAAATCTCTTGCATAAGAAAGTACAGCTGAGTGTAGTCTTGCAATGTCACCAATAAGATAATAGAAGCCATTGCCCGCAACCCTGCCTGCACTTTCAAGGTCAATCCCCTCAAAAGCTTTCCATAATCTGGGTATGATAAGGTATCTCAAATTTAGGCACCTTAGGCTCTCCAAACTTCTGAACCTCTACATTCTGGGAATCATCCTTACCAATAGGTACGCTTTCATCTATTATGTTAGGTATAGTCATCATTATTTTCTTGATTTTCTCATCAAGCTCAGCCTGCTCTTTTTCCATAGACTCAAGTTCCTCGGCATCGGCAGCAACTCTTCTCTTAAGCTCCTCAGCCTCATCCTTCATGCTCCTTAGCCATGCAGGCACCAATCTGCTTGCTTAGCTTATTCTTTTCAGCACGCAGAATGTCTCCCTTTGTTTTTTTAATTCTCTACTTCTTTCGTCAAGCCCAATCACTTCATCAACCAAAGGAAGCTTTTCGTCTTGAAACTTATTTCTGATATTCTGCTTTTACTACGTCCGGATTTTTCTCTGACAAATCTGATATCTAACATAATGTCACTCCTATAATGAAAATTTTTTTAATACAGCCCAAAAACACCTTAAACCCTATAACAAGCAAGCTTGCACAGGGGCCTGAGAATGTTATTAAGTTCTATGATTGGTCAAAAAGAAACTTAGATATTCCTCATGACCTGAATTGCCTTTCTTGCTATAAGCAAGCTGCTATGTTCCATCAGATAGGCTTCAAGTGTAGGCACATTATTAACCCTTGCTCCATAGTCAATGGCTGAAAAAGCATATCTTAGCATACGATAGCATTGACATTGAAGCCTTATGTACTACCAGTATATAGCCATCCTTCACCTTATACAGATCACTTTTTATAGGTCTGCCATAAGAGATAGACTTTGCATATTCAGTTATATCATCAAGTGTGTCAAAATGCAATACTGTAGTTGTTTTTTCTCCATCCAATCCTGAGATTGAATCAGATATCAGCTTTTCAGGAGATTTCTCTTCATCTTCCTTATTTTCTCTGAGAGCCCCTATTTCACTGATGAATTGACGTAATTGGTCCACCTGTGACATTTTTCTTAAACAACGATTCAAGTCTCTTAGCCATACCGCCTTCCATATCATCTTCTGCACCGGCATCGGTGATTGTTATAGATAATTTTCCACCCGGCATCTGCATTATCCCAAGAGTTACCATACCACTTTGGGAAACATTTCCAACTTCTGCACCCGCTCTTTCAAGTAGTTCATGGATAAAGTCAGAAACCCTGATCGTTTTTGTTCAATAAAGTCATCAATGCCAATTCCGTACTCTTCCAAGTCTTCAGTTGTAAGAATACATCTGACTGTCGCCTTATTTAACCTTATAAATTTCATTCTTTACCTTTCTTTACTTGATAGTTAATCAACAATACTTATTTAGTTAATAATGACACATATTATAACTTTTTTTCAAGATATTTTTAAACGACAACACTATTTAATTGGTAATAAAATCTGAATTCTTGTTTTTTTCTCTTAACAGGTATTACAACCTTCTCCTTCTCTTCACTTTTTAACCTTTTTATTTGCCTCTTTGAAAAAAGCCCTTGTTATTAGGATAAAATGAGAGTCCAAGTGCTTCTTTTTGCAACATCTGTGACGGTATCTACAAGTACTATCTCAAGTGATTTCTTTGTAGTGTCCGGAACATCTGTAAGGTCTTCCTTATTTGACAGAGGTATGAGCACTTTCTTAATTCCTGCCCTTTCAGCAGCCATAAGCTTTTCAGGCAACCCTCCTATTGGAAGAACCTGTCCTCTAAGAGAAATTTCTCCTGTCATAGCAAGTAAGGAATCCACTTTTTATACCAAGCACCAGAGAGGTAATTGCAGTAAACATCGTTATGCCCGCTGATGGACCATCCTTAGGTACAGAGCCTGAGGGCACATGAGATATGTATGTCTTTGTCTCTAAAAATCAATTTTTCTTTTCAAATAATAATGATTTTACAAGGTTTACAGCTATCGTTGCTGACTCCTTCATAACATCTCCAAGCTGTCCTGTAATTATAATTTGTCCTGTACCTGAAAATGCAGTTGTCTCTATGAAGAGAATCTCTCCTCCTGCCTGAGTCCAGGCAAGTCCTGTTACTACTCCCGGAATATTGTGTTTAAGTACCTTATCGTGAAGAGCCTTTTTTTATTGCCAAGTAGTTTAGGAAGATCTTCTTTCTTTATTACAACTTTTTCAACTTCTTTTTCAAGAATCTTAACTGCTGCCTGTCTCATCAGCTTGTCTATCTGCTTCTTAAGCCCTCTTACTCCCGCTTCCATAGTGTAATTGGCTATTATATTTTTAAGTACGGCATCGGAAATACCAATATTTTTCTTTAAAAGTCCTGTCTCTTCAAGTGATTTGGACATAAGATGCTCTTTAGCAATATGGAATTTCTCTTCCGCAGTATAACCAGAAAGCTCTATAATCTCCATTCTGTCAAGGAGAGGCTCACTCATTTCATCAATGCTGTTAGCAGTACAGATAAATAACACCTTAGAGAGATCATAAGGTACATTCATATAATGATCCGTAAAGGTAATATTCTGCTCAGGATCAAGTACCTCAAGGAGTGCGCTCTCAGGATCGCCATTGAAGCTTCCATAACCCAGCTTATCTATCTCATCAAGGACAATTACAGGGTTGTTTACTCCTGAGCGCTTAATGCTCTCCATTATACGTCCCGGCATTGCGCCTACATAGGTTCTTCTATGTCCTCTTATCTCAGCCTCGTCCTTTATACCACCAAGACTGATTCTAATGTACTTTCTTCCAAGTGCCTCAGCTATAGCCTTACCCATACTGGTCTTTCCAGTACCCGGAGCGCCTGTAAAGAGAATGATGGAGCCTGCATTTTGCTTTTTAAGAGCCATTACTGCAATCTGCTCGGTAACTCTTTCCTTAGGCTTTTTAAGACCATGATGACTCTTGTTGAGTATTTCCTTTGCCTTTTTGATATCTATTTCCTGTTCTTCTTCAGGCTTCCAGCTAAGGGCAGTAACAAACTCCAGATATTCTAAGGTTGAGCCATATTCGTGATCATCACTTCCCATCTGTCTAAACTTGTTAAATACCCTGTCTATCTCAACTTTAACCTCTTCAGGAAAGCCAGCTTCTTCTATTTTACTTTCAAGCCTCTTTACATCCGAGAGTTCATCCTGATTGTATTCGGAAAGTTCATCATTAAGCAGCTCTATCTGCCTCCTAATCATACTTTCCCTGTAATTGTCACCCTGCTTATCCTGTATCTTCTTGTTAATATCTACCTGAAGCTCAACCAGATCCTTATATTTAAGCATTGCCTCGGATATAAGATGGTATCTCTCCATAAGCGAGTCTGTTTCAAGCATTGCATATTTTTCTGCAGGAGTTAAATCCGTATAAGGGCCTACTATGCTTATAACTTCGTTAACATTATCAAGCTTTTCAGAAAAACGCATAGCCCAGCTTCCCCATTGAAAATACGAGGAAATCTGTGCAAGGTTCTCTATGACCATATTGAAAACTGCTCTTTGCTCTCTCTCATCTATATCTGCTTCATCGTAGATAATCTCGTATTCAGCATTAAGAACTTCTCTGTTTGCTACAAGATTAATTACTCTAACTTTTACCTCCGTTCTTACTGCAAGTATTAAATCTCCGTCAGCATTTCTTATTCCTTTAACAATACCTGTTAAGCCGATAGGATAGAAATCCTCAGCAGTAAGTTCCTCTCTTGTCTTTTCTTCTTTAAGAGGCAAAAGTATGACTGTATCTTCTACCTTCAACGAGCTTTTTTCTCTGTCAGTAAGCGAATCAGGCTCAAGATTATACTGCACATCAGGCAAAATTATTGTATTATAAATAGGTATAACTAACATCTTACACCTCCGTTCATATTTTAGTTTATTACCAGGTATCTCATACTACCTCTGCAGACACCGGTTTATAAAAATGATACCATTTGATAGCATTTTGTCAAGTTTTTAGTTATCATCAGACACTATATTCCTTAATAATTATATCGGATATTTGTGTATTTACTGTGATTATCACCACAGGAAAGAATTCCGCTTTGTATGATTCACCTTAAAAATACAAGTTACATAAATGCTATATACATATCTTCCTCAGTACAATCCCTCGGAGAGATTTTTTTATTTGACAGGTAATTTTGGAAAAAAATTTTTCTATCAGATAATAAAAACACCGATAAGCCTTTATAGGGCCTACCGGTGTGATTTCGTCATCAAATACTTTTAGACAACCTCGTCATTTTCTACTAATTGTGAGTTCATGCAAACAGCCAGAAATATCCATAAACAAAATACTATCTCTTAAAATCTTCTCCTGTCAGCAGTTTAAACGCCTCCTTGTACTTCTCTATAGTCTTCTCAATTACATCCTCAGGAAGAAGATAATCGCTGTCAGGGTTAGCTTTGAGCCAGTCTCTTACATACTGCTTATCATAAGACGGCTGTCCTCCGCCAACCTTAAAGCCTTCAAGAGGCCAGAATCTGGAGCTGTCAGGGGTGAGCATCTCATCACCTATAACTATATTATCATTCTCGTCAAGACCAAATTCAAACTTGGTGTCTGCAATTATTATTCCCTTTGAAAGTGCGTAATCAGCACATTTCTTATAAAGGGCTATGGTAGCTTCCTTAAGCTTTAAGGCATATTCCTCTCCCTTACCAGGAAACTCCTTTTCAAGTACCTCAATACTCTGCTCGTATGATATATTTTCATCGTGAAGACCTATCTCAGCCTTTGTACTAGGGGTGTATATAGGCTCAGGAAGCTTCTCTGACTCCTTAAGTCCCTCAGGAAGCTTTATACCGCATACAGTTCCGTCTTCCTTATAGCTTGCCCAACCACTTCCTGTGATATAACCACGAACTATACATTCAATGGGAAGCATGCGAAGCTTCTTAACCTTCATGCTGTTGCCAGTAAATTCAGGCTTTCTAAAATACTCAGGCATATCATTTACATCTACACTAATCATATGGTTAGGAAGAATATCCTTTGTAAAATCAAACCAAAACTTTGACATAAGGGTAAGTATTGCTCCCTTATCAACTATTTTATTCTTTAATATGTGGTCAAATGCTGATATTCTGTCGGTCGCAACCATAATCAGGCTGTCACCGATATCATAAACTTCTCTAATTTTTCCCTCTTTAACAGGAGCGTACTCTTTCATAATCTTCCTTCCTTTCATAAGCAGACTTTAATAAAAATCTATGATTATACTATAGCACTTATAAATGCAAATATCTATATTAGTAATTATTATATTTACCTCGGTTACTTTTTACATTTTCTAATAAAACTAAAAAAAGAAGCTAAAGGCTTATTACAATCTATATTTCGCAGCTAAAAAAATAATATGATGTGGGGGCAAAAAGTATTTAATACCCAATGATACGGGTTTGCTACAGCTTCGCTTAGCAGGGTCCTAGCACAAATATTCGTTATCCGCTCATTTTTTTACAAAAAAATGGTTACTTACTCATATTTTTGACACTTGCTACATTCTAGTGTATTATATTCTATCGATAGCTTTTTATAAGTAAATCAGAAATCTTATATATCATTATTTAAGGGGACAATTAAAGATGAATAGTAAAATGTTTGAATTGTATTTCTTTTTGTTTGCAGCCATGCTTCTAGCCTTGATAGGCGTTAGATTTGGCGGACTTACGCCTTTTAATGTAGGTATTTGCGTTGCCATACTTATACTTGCACCTGTGTTTGCAAAAATCCTTGGAAAAAAATATGGAACAGAGGCTGTAGCTGAGATCAAAATGCAAAAGGTGGAGGCTATCTCAGAAGAAGAACTAACCGCAAAAATAACTTCCCTTTATACCGGAAGAGGCTTCGCTCTTGAGCCTTACGATTCTCTGTTACCCGGCAGCCATTATGTCTGTATAAGAGAGGGAACCAGAAACGGAGAAGGATTTACAGAGAGGGGTGCCGTTCTAATTATCTGTACCGATAAGGTGATAGATATGGAGGCTTTTAGCAATTTTACACTTGAAATGAAGCAAAGAGCCTGTACTCAGGGCATGATAATAACTACCTCCAGATTCTCACCTGAGGTCATAGATGCAGCAAAGGAAGCCCTTGTTACACTCTGGAACAGGGAAGATTTGAGGGATAATTTGAATTTATAATCTTTTAACCATATATACACATAAAGAAAGCCTTGTCACCTATTGGCGACAGGGCTTTCTTTTGGTTTCAATTAGGCATTCTTTTTGTTAAGGAAGGTATCTTTGATATTCTTCCATACCATGAATATAATAAGTACTGCTCCTACATAACCATTTAATACGTAAATGTAATTTACAAGCACCTTAAATGGGAGGAAGAGTCCTACTACCAAACCAACAACTGCAAGTATTACTGTAAGTAGCTTAAACTGGCTTGTACCCTCTTTAGCAAATCTTGAAGCAGGATTGTAAAGAAGAGGCACAGCTGTTGTGTAAATACCTGCAAATACTACTACAGCAAATATAGCTGAGAATGGCTTCCATATCTTCATTGCAAGAATGAGGTTAGGAATAGCTGCATTCCATACATAAACGCTTCCATCAGCACTAGGTGTGTTGATATTTGAAATCTGTGCGAAAGAAACAAGGATGATTGCTATACAAACTGCAAGAGTACCACCGATGATACCGTAGTTTAGGTTCTTTTTAGTATTCTTTGCACCAAGAGCAGCTGTAAAACTTGCAAACCAAAGAAGAACGAAACCTGCGTATGAAAGACCTGAAGCAAGCCAGGTAGAACCTGCATTCTTAATTGTCTCTCCTGCTGCTGCTCCTTCATAAGTACCGTTTGCTATAACATCAAGACCAGCCTGAATATTGCCTCCATCTCTTATAACTGTTAAAACACCGATAGCTATACAAAGTACAACTATGATAGGACCAACTATACCAATTGCATCTACGAGTGAGTTAAGTCCGCCTATAACCGTAATAGTTGTAATTACAACCAGGATTACTGCACCTACCCAAAGAGGAAGGTTATATTCCTGATTAAGAGTTGAAGCTGCACCACCAACCATTACCCAAAATGACATGTAACAGAATATTGTTGAGTAATAGTCACAGAAAGTACCTACATACTTTCCGCAGTAATATTTGTAAATATCATTTGACTTCTCGAATTTTTCTTCAGCTCCAGCCTTAGCAAAGTTGTAATTGTAATAAAGGAAAGCTACGAAGAAAAACAAGTAAAGCCAAAAAGTCCCTTAACACCATAAGCTGTATAATACTGAATGATTTCCTGTCCGGTTGCAAAGCCTGAACCAATCGTAAAGGCGATTACAGCACCAGCAAGAATTATAACTCTTTTCCAACTTACTGCATTGTTATCCTGTCCCATATTATATACCCCACTATGTAATTATTTGAATAATTGCGTCTCCTATATAAATTAATCAAATCCAACCGACCTCCCCTCAAACTATCACAGCTGGGACTGAAACTGTCTGTAGGCCAAAATACGGATACACGGATTCAATTAACAAAATCGGCTCGGATTCTACGATAAAACCTTTGTAATATTATGTTTATATCTACAAATCCGAGCCTATATCATTTAATTAGAAGTTGTCGTTCTCAAATACAGTCTGCTCTGTAACAGGAGTCTGTAATGTTCTAAGAGCTCTTCTAACCATCTTTTCACGAATCTTCTTGGAATCAACTTCACCCTGTGTAGGATCTCCAAGTGGATAAGGAATACCAACACCAGGAATAATTCTGTTAGCACCAATTGTAAGTGAAATAGGAACTACTGTAGCCATATGTACTACAGGGATACCATATCTTTCGATACCTTTAACCATCGTTGCACCGCAACGTGTACAGGTGCCTCACGTGCTGACAAGAATTACAGCATCTACGTGATCATCAACAAGAATCTTACCGATTTCTGTTCCCATCTTTGCAGCAGAACCTGTAGCTGTACCTGTACCTGTTGTGGTAAAGAAGGTATTGTAAAGCTCGCCAAACTCTCCGTCAGCTTCTAGCTCTCTAAGTACATCAAGAGGTACTACAAGGTTAGGATTCTCCATAACGAACTGTCTGTCGTATCCACCATGTATTGTTGTAAAATCCTTTGGTGAAAGTGACTGCATTCCTTCGATTGAGTATGCACCGTACTTGGTAGCATTTGAAGACTCAATGTGATCAGGGTTGCCCTGCGGAACCACACCACCAGATGTAACGATAGCAATCTTAGCCTTCTTTATATCCTTAACAGGAGCTGCCGGATCAACTCTATCAAACTTAGGCATAGGAAGGTCTGTAGTAAACTCCTCGCCCTTCATCTTCTTAACAAGCATCTTGATAGCTCTTGCAGAACCTCTTTCCTCTGCAAAGTAGTTAACACGGATGCCTCTCTCATGATAGCCTTCTTCAACAGGTCCTAAAATCTCTTCACCTGTAGCAAGCTTCTTGATAAGAGTAGCAATATTGCCAACAGACTTCTTCATTGTAGCTGCTGAGTTACCTGTCTTAACTGTGATGATGTCCTTGCGGAACATATCAACACCAGGGTTCTCCTCATAAGAAGCTGTAATAACCTTGCATCCAAGTCTCTCTTCAACAGCCTTACAGATAGTACCACAAGCCACACCGTAACGACCTGCGTTAAATGATGGTCCTGCTACAAATACATCAGGCTGATATTTCTTAACCATTTCAACTATTGTATCAGTTGCTGTATCAAGGTTCTCTCCGAAATAGTTGTCACCACAGATCACTGTAGCAACTATCTGATAGTCATCGCCAAGCTCAGCCTGAAGTGCTATACCAGGTCCGATAACCTCTTCTCTTACTTCCGGCTTGTAGTCGGCTTTATCTTCACCACCGATGCCGGCAAAGAACTGATTTATATAATGTACAATTTTATACTTTGCCATCTCATTTCCCTCCATAATTATTAATTAATAGCCTCTTGCTGCAAGCTTGTTAAAGCCGTTAGCAATTGTTGAAGCAATGATAATCTGAATTTCAGCCTCAAATGAGCCGTCTGGGTTAACACATCCAGCCCATCCACCGATCTGATTCTCAATATAATCCATAGTTCCGATTATCTTATCCATCTTAGGGAACTGTAATGTCATATTACCCTGTCCACAAGATGCAAGTGCATTTGCCTCATCGCAAACGTCTGCAAGAGACTGGCTCTTTCCATCTTTTCCAGGGAACTCATCTGTTATAAGAACAACGTCAACACCCTTTCTCTGAACTTTCTTGCAGTTCATCATAAGGTCTGTATCAGGGTTACCATAACCTTCCTCTGTAATAAGAACACCGTCAAGTCCCATCCACTCAGCGAGCTTAGCTACCATATCAGAATGTCTTTCCTTATCTGCAAGGAATACGTTCTCATTGGTTAAGATAACGCCCATGAAGTTGATGTCTTTTCCGTGATGCTTGAAGCAATCCTCAATAACAGGATTGTGGAAATGATGATATGTAGTAACCTTATCGCAAGGAGCAACACAGTTACCGGAAACAATAGCACCGTCCATAATTTCCTGTGGGTACATATAGGTAGGAATGAACTGCTTAGCATCTACTCCGTAGTAATATGTGTCATGGAGAAGTCCCTGTGACTGAAGCATGTGAACGTAACCAACCTTTGGAAGATCAGGATACATTGCAGCCTGCTCAAATATAGGCTTTGTCTCAAATGTCTCAAGTGTATCAGGCTCAACTTCTTTTCCTGCCTCCCCAAGATAAGCAGCAACCTTAAGACCTGCCATACGACCTGCCTTCTCATATACGTGAGTCTCTAAACCTTCCTGAGGCTCGATTACTACACAAAGGTTAACTGTTTTTGAGAATGGGCAGTAATCAGCAGCAACGCCGCTCATATCGATTACACCTTCCTGGAAACCAACAATTCTTCCTACAGTAACCACACAGCAGCCATCAAGAGCATGGGTTCTTCCTTCACCAACTGTAGGACTAACTTTTCCGATAACACCAGGGAAGATGTTTCCGCCACCGCTTACTTTTACTCTTGGCTCAATTACATCCTTAACAGGAGTAATTCTTGTCTTCTCTCCCGGTCTTGCGATATCAAGCTTGCAGCCTTTGAGCTTATCGTCTTCAAGAACAAGCTTCTCTACTTCTTCTTTGTTAACGTAGAGAACGTGATCTTTAACATAAGTCTTGTCTGCGAACTGGATATCATCGATTCTGATTTTTTTCCAAGTTCCAATTTCATAGGTAAATCCCTCCTTATATATTATTTCAGTAATCACGATAACTTATTTATAAAAAAATAAAAAAATATTTGATTAATACAAATAAATTTTTTTATCGCGATAACATCTTGCTAAAAAAATTAATTTTAGACTCCTGTTATCTTATGTAATCATGATAACTTGTAACATGTATATAATATACAATTTTTTTATATTTTTTTCAAGTATTAATTGGTAATTAATATAGATTTGGCAATTTAACTAAACCACCCTACGAAAACCGCATATTCTCGTAGGGTGGTTTCTAAATGTTTGTGCAATTTTTACAATAAATCGTCTTGTTTATTGTTTTTTTATCTATAAGTGAACTTAGGATTCCAACTCTTTAATTAAATGGATTAGGCCTCTTTTTTTCTTTTAAAAAAGTATCTTTGATATTCTTCCATATCATAAAGATGACGAGCAACGCTCCTACATAACCATTCAATACATAGATATAGTTTACAAGCATCTTAAATGGGAGGAACAGTCCAACAATAAGACCTATAACTGCAAGCACAATTGTAAGTATTTTAAACCTTGGTGTACCCTCTTTAGCAAATCTTGAAGCAGGATTATAAAGAAGAGGCACGGCAGAAGTATAAATACCCGCAAATACAATGATAGCAAATATTGCAGAGAATGGCTTCCATACCTTCATTGCGAGAATGAGATTTGGTATGGCTGCATCCCACACATATATGCTTCCATCTGCATTAGGTGTATTGATATTGGCTATCTGTGCAAAAGAAATGAGTGCAATAGCAACACAGACTGCGATTGTACCACCAATTGTACCATAATAAAGATTCTTCTTAGAATTCTTTGTACCAAGTGCTGTCATAAAGCTTGCAAACCAAAGAAGGGCAAATCCTGCATATGAAAGCCCTGATATGAGCCAGTTAGGACCGGCATTTTTAATGGTCTCACCTGCTTTTGCTCCAGCAAAAGTGCCATTTTTAATAGTATCAAGTCCGGCCTGAACATCACCACCATCTCTAATCAAAGTGATGATTCCTATAACAATACAAATTACAACAATAACTGGTCCAACTATACCTATGGCATCTACTAAGAAATCAAGACCACCGGCAACAGTAATAGCTGTAAGAACAACTAAGATTACAGCACCAATCCAAAGAGGAAGACCATATTCCTGATTAAGTGTTGAAGCTGCACCACCTACCATTACCCAAAACGACATATAGCAAAAGATTGTTGAATAATAGTCACAAAAAGGCACCTACATATTTCCCACAGTAAAATTTGTAAATATCATTAGCCTTTTCAAAATGCTCTTCTACACCCGCTTTAGCAAAGTTGATATTGTAATAAAGAAAAGTTACGAAAAACACTGCCAAAGTTAAAAGTCCCTCAACTCCGTAAGCAGTATAGTACTGAATTATCTCCTGTCCGGTAGCAAAGCCTGAACCTATCTGAAAGGCAATTACTGCACCTGCAAGGATTAAAACTCTTGTCCAACTAAACGCATTATGATCTTTCATGTGTACCTCTCGTTTGTTTGTTATTTTTAAAGTAAAATTTAGTTCCGTGAGACAATGTAATCATTATCCCGACCGTGGCATCATAAGCAAGTCCTCCTTTAGTAAAACTAAATCCAAGATATCCTATTAAAGTATAATGAATGAGTTATTAAAAATTCTAACTAAATCAACTGACATCATACCAAAAAAATACAATATCTGGTTCATCTACATGTTATATAATTTTTTTGGTTATTAATCAATAGTTTTTTTAGTAATTTTTTTATTAATTATTTCAACTTTTTTTACAACATAGTAAAAAAACCCACCCTCCATGACAAGTTGTTATAGAGAGTGGGTTTAGATTAATATACATAATTTAATAATTAAGTATTATTTGCAATTTTTTTGCAAAAAATATTGGTTTATTTGCAAGATTTTGCAATAACCGTTTTGTAGCTCGTGTAGCCCTTTTAAATCTGAGGCAAGTGCCTTAACCGCAAGTTCACAATCATCAATATAATCCCACACATAATTATTGATTGTATCCTCATCAGTTATTTTCTTATCCATTATTGTTTTCAGATAGCCTTTATATAGCAAACACACAATTCTATTAAGCATAACAGCATTGTCATAAGTAATAGCATTATCAGCTATGCAAAGCTTACACATCTCAAAAATCTCTCCCCAAAAAATTCCGGATTAGTAAGCATTGCCTGAAACGAGGTTGATGATTCATCAATCTCCTCAGGAAACATCGTGATAATACTCTCCAATAGCTTCCCTTAGCGCTATCTCATAGTTGTTAAAAAACAGAAGATTATAAGCCACAGGCTTTCTAAACGCTTCCATACAGTAGCAATACCAAACCCCCACATATCTTTCCCAAACATTATCCCAAACCTTCTCTGCAGTATTCAGAGAAGTAATATAGTTTTTAAGTTCAGCTAACTGGGCAAAGTAGATGAGTTCATCACGATTTGCAAAATACCTGTATAGATTTGCAGACGAACACTTCATTTCCTTAGCCAGTTTTCTTATTGAAACAGAATCGATGCCTTCTCTTTTTAATCATTTCATTGGCTTTTATTATATAGTCTTTTTCTATTGAGGCCTTTAAAATAATCCATTCTGAATCGCTCCTTTTAACATATCCTTGGAATTACATTTTCAATTACAGATAAATCAATTGTTTTGAAGTCATTTGCCACATTCTCAGGATAGCTCTCAGGGCTCTTTGCAATACCCTGCCACTGTCTAAAGGTTTCTACGCATTTTTCAATGAGCATAATATCTTCGGTATTATCTTCACCTTCTTTTGGATAAATGATAATCGAGCGGTAAAGTGTCTGATTAGGCTTAAGGCTTGAGGCCTGAGGGTGAGTGAGCAGTTTATTACCCGCATATACCATATCCCTTGTCTTTATCATTACTTCCTCGTAGTCCTTACACATGATACAATGTATCTTGTCTCCGAATTTATCAACTACTCTGTCATTATTGGTAAGCAAAATCGCTTTTTCTATCTCCCACATCTTAAAAACTCCTTAATAGTATTTAGAACAGTCCAACTATATTGCCGTCATCATCCACATCAATGTTAAACGCTGCAGGTGTCTTTGGAAGTCCCGGCATAGTCATAATATTGCCTGTAAGCACTACCACGAAGCCTGCTCCGGCTGATACATAAGCCTCTCTTACAGTCACTCTAAAGCCCTCAGGTCTTCCAAGGAGGGCTGCATTATCTGAGAGCGAATACTGTGTCTTTGCCATACATACAGGGAAGTGGGCAAATCCGAGTTCTTCAATCTTTTTAATCATCTTATCAGCAGCAGGCGCAAAGTCCACTCCAGATGCTCCATAGATTTTAGTACATATTGCTTCTATTTTTTCTTTGATAGAAAGTTCATCTCCATAGATAGGTGCATAATTAGAAGTCTTTGACTCGATTGTTGCAATTATTTTCTTTGCAAGCTCCTCACCACCGAGACCACCCTTTTCCCAAACTTCTGCAAGTTCAAAGTTACAGCCTCTATCCTCACAAAAATCTTTTACGAATTTGAGCTCTGCTTCTGTGTCTGAGACAAACTTATTAAGTGTTACTACAACAGGAACGCTGAACTGCTTCAGATTCTCAATATGCTTTTCAAGATTTACAATACCCTTTCTAAGAGCATCAAGATTCTCTGCTCCAAGCTCCTTCTTGTCTACTCCACCATTGTACTTAAGAGCCCTTATAGTAGCTACAAGAACTACTGCAGATGGCTTAAGTCCGACTCATGCGGCATTTGATATCCAAGAACTTCTCAGCACCAAGGTCAGCACCAAAACCTGCTTCTGTGATAACATAATCAGCAAGTTTGAGGGCTGTCTTTGTTGCCCTTTACTGAGTTACAGCTTTATAGGGCTATATTGGCAAATGGACCACCATGAACAATAGCAGGGCTGTGCTCTATAGTCTGAATAAGATTTGGCTTGATTGCCTCTTTAAGAAGAGCTGCCATAGAGCCGACTGCATTCAAATCTCCTGCGGTAACAGGCTTGCCATCGAAGCTATAGGCTACAATTATACGTGAAAGTCTCTCTTTTAAATCCTTCATATCATTTGCAAGACAGAGAACAGCCATAATTTCAGAGGCAACTGTAATTACAAAGTGGTCCTCTCTAACCACACCATCCGCTGACGCCCCAAGCCCAACCACTACATTTCTAAGTACCCTGTCGTTCATATCAAGACAGCGTTTCCAAACTATCTGGTTGGTATCTATACCAAGGGAATTACCCTGTTTTATGTGGTTATCAAGTAAGGCTGAAAGTAAATTATTAGCAGAAGTAATTGCATGAAAATCACCGGTAAAATGGAGATTCAAGTCCTCCATAGGCACTACCTGTGCATAGCCTCCGCCTGCTGCTCCGCCTTTCACACCAAAACATGGTCCTAGAGATGGCTCTCTAAGTGCTATTACAGCCTTTTTGCCAAGTCTTTCAAATGCCTCACCAAGGCCTACGGTGACCGTTGTCTTTCCTTCACCCGCAGGGGTAGGATTGATAGCAGTAACAAGAATCAGCTTTCCATCTTCATTGTCTTTAATCCTGTCCCAAAGCTCATCTGAGAGCTTAGCCTTATACTTTCCGTATAATTCAAGCTCGTCTAAGGAAATGCCAAGCTTTTTCAGCTACTTCTCCAATAGGCTTCATCACCGCTTCTTTAGCTATTTCAATATCAGTTTTCATAAATCCCGTCCCCTTTTCGGTTTTTTAGTTTAATACTTGTTACTTATAATACAATTGTCAAAAAGCAGATAAATTCTATTTGGATTTGTTTGTAAAAGAGTTTAATAGCTTTTGATACCCAAATCTACTTATAAATATCTTGCACAGCTTAATCATAACTAATAAATGCTCTATGTGTCAATTCAAAAAAAGTGCTCATTTTATAGCTATTAATGTCAAAAAATCTAATCAGTGTCTTGACATTATGAAAGCTTCAAAATCATCCTTACTCATAAGCACCTTGCGAGGCTTGGTTCCATCCTCAGCACTTACTACTCCTGCTTCAGCAAGCTGATCCATAATTCTGGCTGCCCTGTTGAAGCCTATTCTGTACACCCTTTGAAACATACCTATTGAAGCCTTATCTTTGTCTATTACCAGTTTCCCGGCTTCTTCAAAATACGCATCAAAGCCATCATCCTCTTCAGCAGGTGTATTTCCTTCCTTAATACTCTCAACCTGAGCAGCTGCGTTTTACCTGCTCTGTAATATCAGCCGCCTTGTGAGCAGGATCATTGTTTTCTTTGATGAATTCAACTACATCAGATACCTCATTATCCGAAACAAAGGCTCCCTGCACCCTCACAGGCTTAGGATATCCAGAAGGGAAGAATAGCATATCCCCCTTACCTAAGAGCTTTTCGGCCCCTGCTCCGTCAAGAATTGTCCTTGAATCCACCTGAGAAGATACAGCAAAGGCTATTCTTGAAGGTACATTTGCCTTAATAAGACCTGTGATGACATTTACACTTGGGCGCTGGGTTGCAATTACAAGATGGATACCTGCTGCTCTTGCAAGCTGAGCAAGACGGCATATAGCTTCTTCAACCTCTTTTGATGAAACCATCATAAGGTCAGCAAGCTCGTCTACTATTATCACTATCTGAGGCATCCATTCAGGCGAATCTTTTCCCACCTTTTTGTTAAAGCCCTTTATTTCTCTAACCTTCATGTCAGAGAAAAGCTTGTAACGCCTATTCATTTCAGCAACAGCCCAGTTTAGGGCTGCAGCAGCCTTCTTAGGATCGGTTACTACAGGAAGCAAAAGATGAGGTATACCGTTGTAGACAGAAAGCTCAACCACCTTAGGATCCACCATAATAAGCTTAACTTCACTTGGCTTAGCCTTGTAGAGTATGCTCATAATAAGTGTATTGATACATACCGACTTACCTGAGCCTGTTGCACCCGCAATGAGGAGATGCGGCATCTTGGCTATATCAGATATCATAGTCTGTCCGCCTATATCCTTACCTACAGCAAAGGCAAGTTTGGACTGGTGTTCATTAAAGTCTTTATTCTCAATCAAATCTCTAAAGTACACCATCAGGTTCTTTTTATTAGGTACTTCAATTCCGACTGCTGCCTTGCCCGGAATCGGTGCCTCTATACGAATATCCGCTGCTGCAAGATTTAACTTAATGTCATCAGTAAGTGCCGTTATCTTGCTTACCTTAACTCCCTGTTCAGGCTGAAGCTCATACCTTGTTACAGATGGTCCACAGCTGACATCAGTTACCTTAACATTCACACCAAAAGCAGTCAGGGTTTCCTGAAGCTTTCTGGCAGTATCGTGAAGTTCCTCATCAGTGATTCCGTCCTCGTCTCCCTCAGCCTTGCTTAAAAGGCTAATAGGCGGGAAGACATAAGGCTTAGGAGGTGCAGGAGGATTTTCAACTGATATATCAGGAATAAGCGGCTCTATTCCATCATCTCTTCTCTTTTTGCAGAGTTGTTTATATTTTCTGGAATATTTGAAATATCTGTAGATGCGGCACTATTATTGCCACCATCACCAAATGAAGACTCAAGTGCCTTATTGCCGGTTATGGTTTTCTTTTCCAATAGCCTCTCTTTTTCAATTTCAAGAATAGACTTTTTGAGGAAGTATCTCATCTTCATCCTCATCATCCAACAAATCTTCATATTCGTCTATATCATCTTCAAAATCGCTCTCATCCGTTTCGTAGTAATTTTTATCAAGCTTATGAGAGCTTACTTCGTTTTCTGCTTCATCCTCTATAACATCTTTATCCTCTTCCTTATTCTCTTCTTCAGCCAAATCTTCAGCCTTTACTTCAGGCTCTTCTATGCCTCCAAGCTCCTCTTTATCATCAGGCTCTGCTTTATCATAAGTTCCTTCATAAGCCTTCCTTTTTTTCCCCTTCAGGCTGCCACAGGTCTTCTCCCTCACCAAATTTATCATTGATTTCTTTTAAGTAAAACTCATCTTTATTACCCTCAGAAATCTTCTTATCCTCATTGGCCCTATGAATCAGGAAAGAAAGCTGAGACTTTTCCTTCTCACCTATCTCCTTTACTTCAACCTCTTTGTTCATATCAGCAGTATCTTCAGTTATGCTTTGATTATCACTTGCAGCTTCTTTCTCTGAAGGCTTTTTGATTTTCACTGACAGCCTCATTATTAACAGCCTCATTAGCCTCTTCTACCACACCATCCTTTGCAGAGTCTTTTTCCTCCTCTTTCTTTATTCCCTCCTGCTTTTGCTTCCTCTTCAAGCTTCTTTTTATTTTCTATATTTGCTTTAATTCTCTCCTGAATTATCTCCTCAGAAATTGCCCTCTTTCTATCCATTTCCTCCTGTCTAAGTCTCTCATCCTCTTCGGCTCTGGCCTGTCTTATTCTCTCTCTTTCTGCCCTTCTTATTTCTCTTAGCTCTTTTCTTCTGGCTAGCTTCTCCTCAGCCTTTGCCCTTGCATCAAGCATGGCCTCGTTCTTGTATTCTGCTATAGTCTCTCTGGTTTCCGTCACTCTTTCATTTATAGCTGAGGTTATGAGTTTACCTGTTAAATATATAACAAGCATTATAATTATAGCTATCAGCAAAAGATAAGCTCCAACCTGAGCAAGACCAAGGTTAAATACCTTTGCCAGAGCACCTCCGAGGAAACCTCCTCCGTCTTTATTCTCTACAGACATCGTATACAGGGCTTTCCAAGGAATATCACTAAGGTCTCCATAGGATGCAAGCTCAAATATACCACCGAAGGCTAGGATAAGGCCTGCACTTGCCATAACTTTATTTCTAACCCTTTTGTTGCCAACATTTGCCAACATAAAAATAGACGCAAAGAAAACATAGAACGGGAATATCCATGTCATCACGCCTATGCATCCAAAAAAAGAAAAACTGTTGACACCTCTTCCTACAGGTCCAACCAGATTAAAAGTTTGAAAGTAGAAGTACAATGGAAATAACTGTAGTAAATATAAATATTATTTCATATTTGTTTTCCGATAAAAAAACCCTCTCTTTCGATTTCTACCTGCTTACCCTGGAAGTTCTTCTTGTCTCCGACTTTTTTCCCTACGGTCTTTTTTGGTAGAAGTCCCTACTGTTACTTCCTTTTCTATTAGTTTTACTTGTTGTTTTTTTTCTATTTTTCCCTGCCATTTTTACCTCACACTAAACATAAAGAAACAGTTATCGCCTTAAAAGCGTAACTGTTTCAATAATATATCAATTCTCAAGTTTTTTTCAATGGTATAGGACATTTTACTTAAGCTTTTTTTACTATAAAAATATAGCCACAGTCTCCAATAACATCTATTATCTTATCTGCTGCCTCTTTACATTTTTCATCACTTCCCGCTTCTACCATAACTCTGATAAGTGGTTCAGTACCACTCTTTCTAAGAAGCACTCTTCCATCTCCATTAAGTCCTGCTTCAGCCTCATCCGCAGCTTTAAGAACCTTTTCATCATTCATTACAAGGTCCTTATCAGTGACCTTCAAGTTAACAAGAAGCTGAGGATATACCTTAAAAGCCTTCTGTAAGCTCTGATATCTTTTTTTCTTACTGATAAGCATTGCATCCATTATTTTAAGTGAAGTAAGTACACCATCTCCTGTGGTTGCATGTTTACCGAAAATAACGTGCCCTGACTGTTCACCACCTAAGGAATAGCCGTTTGCAACCATATTTTCACTCACATACTTGTCGCCTACATCTGTCTTTTCATATTTAATTCCAAGCTTATCAAAAAGCCTTATATAGTCCCATATTTGACATTACAGTTGTAACTACTGTATCGTTGTCAAGCTCACCCTTGTGTTTAAGGTATGAACCACAGATGTAGAGAATAGCATCACCGTCTATAATATTACCGTTTTCATCTACAGCAAGGCATCTGTCCGCATCACCATCATATGCAAAGCCTATATCAAGATTCTTCTCTCTAACGAACTCCTGAAGCTTCTCTATGTGGGTTGAACCGCATTCAGTGTTGATATTAGTACCATCAGGGTCTGCATTTATAACATAGGTCTTAGCTCCAAGTGCCTTAAATACTGCAGTTGCTATCTGATGTGCAGAACCGTTTGCACAGTCCAGTCCCACTCTCACATCTTTAAAGGATTTGGTAGGAAGTGAAATAAGATATCCCAGATATCTGTTTCTTCCAAGCACATAGTCAACAGTTCTGCCGATATTCTCTCCAGTTGCAAGAGGAATATTATCTTCTTCTCTGTCAATGTACTCTTCTATAAGAGCCTCAACCTCAGCCTCTAGCTTATAACCGTTTCCGTTTATTATCTTTATACCGTTGTCGTAGAAAGGATTGTGGCTTGCAGATATCATAATACCGCAGTCAAATTCCTCCGTTCTTACCACATAGGAAACACTCGGCGTACTTGTAACGTGCAAAAGATAAGCATCTGCCCCACTTGCGGTAAGTCCTGCTGCAAGGGCATATTCAAACATATAGCTTGACCTTCTGGTATCTTTGCCTATTACTATCTTCGCCTTGTGCTCCTTACCGTAATAATATCCTAGAAATCTTCCTACCTTAAATGCGTGATTAACTGTCAATCCTACATTGGCTTCTCCTCTGAATCCATCTGTTCCAAAGTATTTTCCCATAGATTCTCTCCTATATTCTCATAAATCCTTTTCCAACTATTTCGCTGGTACTTGTAATTATAATAAAAGCTGTAGGCTCAGTTTCCCTTAGGAAATTTCTGAGAAGAACCGCCTGTCTTCTGTTAACTACAGTAAGCACCATAAACTTATGCTGTCCTGAATATGCACCCTTTGCGTCTACCACGGTAGCGGAGCGGTTTAATTCCTTGCCTATGAATTTAGTTATAGGCTCAGTGTCATTACATATGATATTAATGTACTTACAGAGATTAATGCTCTCAATTACATTGTCTATAACAAGAGCCTTTACTCCGAGACCGAGCATAGACATAAGTCCTGTCTTAACTCCGTATATAGGGAAGGTAAGGGCTGCAAGTATACAGTCAGCCGACATAAGGGCTGCGCCTATGTTCATTGAGGTGTACTTCTTAAGCAGAACCGCCAGTATATCAGTACCTCCTGAGGAAGCTCCTATATTAAATAAAATAGCACTTCCAACCGCAGGAAGAAAAATAGCGTATACAAGTTCCATTATAGTGTCATTGGTAAGTGGACCCTTAAGTGGAACTATGTATTCAAGTCCCTGAAGTGAAAACGACATGAGTAACGAGCAATACACAGTTTTTAGTCCAAATTCCTTGCCCAAGAAGATAAATCCAATAATCAGAAGTAAAAATATTAAAGACTACAACAATATTTCCCTTAGTCATAAATCCAACCGTATATTTGGATAAAATAACGGCTATACCCGTTGCACCACCGAAAGAAAAGTTATTGGTAAACTTAAAAAAGTAAATACCGACTACCATGATTTCAATACCAATGGTCATCCATATAAATTCTCTCAGGCTGAACTTTTTCATCAAGTCTTTCATCACTGCTCTCCTATTTGCAAGCAATATTTTATTTGTTGTCAAAACAACTCCACATCGAAGTATTAATTTTTGATACCCGTACATTATATAAAAACCGAACTTCATGCAAGATGCAATAAAGTTCGGTCTGTCTGCGGATAACAGGAGTTGAACCTGCACGGGGGTTCCCACCAGAACCTAAATCTGGCGCGTCTGCCAATTCCGCCATATCCGCATGAGCTGGGCTAGCTGGATTCGAACCGTCGATGCGGGAGTCAAAGTCCCGTGCCTTAACCGCTTGGCTATAGCCCAAAAAATACAAAGACTCTCGCCTTTGCACTCTAAGGGTGGGTAGAGGGACTCGAACCCTCGGTATCCAGAACCACAATCTGGCGCGTTAACCAACTACACTATACCCACCATATATATAATCCGACTAGCTTAAGTGTACCGAAAGGGATTCGAACCCCCGACACACGGCTTAGAAGGCCGTTGCTCTATCCAACTGAGCTATCGGTACAAACCCATTTTGATAATAATCAAAATGAAAGCGGGTGATGGGAATCGAACCCACGTATCCAGCTTGGAAGGCTGGTGTTCTACCATTGAACCACACCCGCAAAACAAGAAATATTAACTTTTTTGCTTATTACAAAACTTAGAAACAAGTCGGGGTGACAGGATTCGAACCTGCGACCCCTTGATCCCAAATCAAGTACTCTAGCCAAACTGAGCCACACCCCGAAATTTCTTAAGTGTTTTGCAATCAAGCAAGGAATATTATACATGAATTAACTTATGATGTCAACACTTTTTTAATATTTTTTATTGTTTTATTTTATGAGAATTTTACACTTTTTGTCTACTCAATTCCAAGTGCTTTTTTAGCCAACCCATCAGCCATCTCATTATATTCATCGCCTGAATGTCCCTTGACTTTTGATAAAATGAACCTTAAAGCTTATCTTTTTATATCATCATAAAACTGCTTATATGCTACGGTTCCTGCTTTGTTGGTCTTCCACTCTCCGAGACACCAGCTTGCTATCCCCTGATAATCGTGGTAGATGCTTAAGGATGTGTAGCCATTGTCTAAGGCATATTGCATGGCAAGTTCAGAAGCTTTTTATCTCTCCCGCCACATTCCTCATTGTGGCAAGCTCTTCATCCTCATAGGCCTTTTGATATTTCAGCTATTACTTCTCCGTCTTTAAGTATAATACAGCCACAGCCAAAAAATCTTCCCACTGCTAAAACTTCCATCCACATAAGCGGTTATTTCACTATCAGAGGGCTCTACCTGTGTGTTTTCATCATTATTATCACTTGCTGCATCAGTGTTAGAAGCAGATAATCCTCCCCTTAAAAAAAGTCTTCCGCATCCTGCTTTTTCTACAAATCCCTTATATATAGCCCCTTTATAGCCTATAACCTGAGCCTTACAGTCCTCCCATGTCTTATATATACCGGGAGTCTTTCCTATTCTTACCGCATAATAATTATTCTTTGCCATTATTTTTCTCCAATAAGTATTTTGTTTAACTACATTAATTCTTAATATCCTATAAATTAACCTAATCGGACAGTCTCTCTATTATGATATCCTTAAGATACTTATAATATCCCAAGAAATACCTAATTGGCAGTGTCTCCATCATGATATTCTTCAGAATTATATTTTTATCTTTTTAGCTTCTCTAATAGCCTTATTTATAGTATTTAGCACCTTTTTTTCTTATCAGCGCTCCAAAGCGGCTCTACCAGAAGCCTCTTATCTCCGTCTCCCGTCATCCTGTGAATCACCACGCTTTCAGGCAGGATTCTCAGACAGTTTATAAGAATTTCAGTATATTCATCAAGGCTTAGTATCTTAAAAGGCTTTTCCCTATATTCCCTCTCTAGTCTGGTATTCTTTAATATATGTAGGAGGTGGAGCTTAATTCCGTCTAACTTAGGACTGAGATTTGCTAAATACCTGACAGTTTCATACATATCTTTATCCGTTTCGCCCGGTAAGCCTAAAATCACATGGACTATCACTTCAATATTTCTCATTTTAAGCTCCATATAAGCCTTATTAAAGACAGGCAAACTATAGCCTCTGTTAAATGCCTTTGCGCTGTCTTCGTTAATCGTCTGTAAGCCAAGTTCTATCCATACAGGCTTTATTTTATTAAGCTCGTCCAAGAGGTCAAGCATATCATCTTCCAAGCAGTCAGGTCTTGTTCCTATAGATAGGGCGGCAATATCATCCCTAAGTATAGCAGTCTTAAAAATCCTGCTAAGCCTGTCTACATCTCCGTAAGTATTGGTAAATGACTGAAAATACGCGATATACTTCTTGTCTTCTTCCTTTATGTTCTTTGGAAATTTGCTTTTCACCCTATCTTTTGCCTCTTCAATCTGTTCTTCTATCGGCTTTACCTTGGTGGCAAATTCCCCGGAACCGCCCTCAGAGCAAAAGCTGCAACCCCCTCTTCCTGCCCTTCCATCCCTGTTTGGGCAACTACAGCCTGTGGATAAAGACAACCTATATACCTTTGTGCCAAACTTTTTCTTTTGCAATAGTCTGACAGAGTCCTTATTATCATCTAACATTCTCCTAGTCCATGCTTTCCTGTAGCTTTTAATACCTTCTAATATCTTCTTAAAAAGCTAACCTTTTATAAGCTAATCTCTTCTTTCATCTCCGCCACATCAGTATATCTATCAACATACTGCTTGATTAAGAGGTTTTCAGGAACAAAATCATTGTACTTCCCGAAGGTTTTAGCATCTTTAGGAACAATATAATCACTTTCCGCAACATCATTTTTTCTTATGTAGTCAAGTGCATCCATAAGTTCATTCTTTGTTACATTTTTAACTATTAAAAACGGCCAGTAAGGTTCTACAAATTTTCTATCAGGCAGGAGTTTATTTAAGATATAGTCTAAGGAATTAAGCGCTCTTGTGCCTAACCACAGAGATATCCCATAAGTATCCGGAGATATTTCAAAGATTTCTTTGGTTTCAAGTCCTGCACCTACTGCCACCTGTCTTATTTCAGTAAGCCGCTTCTTTGCTTCATCTCCCAAATAAGGATACTTGCAGTCAGTTGTTATTATCTCCTTCATTTTCTTAAGTACTCTGGTATGCTCAATAATCTCTCCTGTTCCATCCCAGACTGTAGGCGGCTTACCCTCGGCACTCTTTACATAGATATTCTTATTCTCCTTATCTATTTCTGTAACCATCCAGCTCTTTCCCCCTAGAACAAAGGTTGTATCAGGCTGCATAAGCCTTGTAAGAGTACCTATTTCGTGTGAGCCCTCTCTTACAGAATATTCCACATCAGATTCAAATACCGAATAAAAGTCATAGTGATTTGCTATCTTTTCTCCCTCGGTACCTAAGATGAAGCCTCCGTTCTCAGTTCTCTCGATATGACCTATCTTAAGGAGATACCTCAATAATTCCTTGTAGTCCTCCTGTGTAACAAATCTAAAAGCATATTCACTAAGGAGTGACTGCGCCAAAACTTCCGGACTTGCCTCACCTCTGCTATATAAAAAACTCATAGTCTGGTGGTAGAGTATACCAAATGGATATCGCTCAGGCAGCACCGGCTCTATATAGTTTTCCCTATATAGTTCAATTAAAGCTATACATTTAATAAAGCTCCAATTTATCGCCTTATAGAACTCAGTGGACTCACTTCGCTTTTCCTCTTCAAACAAAAAGCACATCTCAGAAACTCCGCTTCGTCTCCCGCTTCTTCCAAGTCTTTGAGATAGGCTGGCTACTGACTTAGGACAGCCCACTTGTATTATTCTCTCCAAATCCCCCAAATCGATACCCAGCTCAAGGGTAACAGTCGCACCTGTAACAAGAGGTAAGTCAGACAGCCTCATCTGTTCTTCCACAAACTCCCTGTCAGATGCAGAAATACTGCTCATGATGAACCATAAATACATCAGGCTCTCCTCTTTTTTTAGCCACATCCTTAAGGTTAACAATGTTTTTTTCTACCTCAGAGCGCGCATTTGAAAAATACAATGCTCTTCTTCCCTCTAGTTAGCTCATATAGATTATCGTAAAAGGATATTTCGTTCTTCTTATCTTTTTCCTGAAAGGCAAATTCATAAAAATGCTCCACCATTACCACTGCTCTACGCCTTTTAACTCCGGTATCAGGAGTAATGCATTTTCTTTCTGTACCGCCGTTTAGCCAGTCTTCTGCACCCTCTATATCCCCAAGTGTTGCAGATAGTCCTATCCTTACAGGAATCATGCCTGTTAGCTTTTGAAGCCTTTCAAGCAGAGAAATAAGCTGAGTTCCTCTTTCCTCACCTATGAAATTATGTACCTCATCAATTATGATAAATCTCAAATCAGAAAAATAATTTAACAGCTTGTTCTTTCCTTCTCATTAACATTGCTTCAAGGGATTCAGGTGTAGTCTGTAGTATGCCTGAAGGCTTTTTAAGCAGCTTATTCTTGGTATTGGCAGACACATCCCCATGCCACTTAGTAACCGGTATATAAGCCTCCCGAAGCACCTCCTCAATTCGGGCAAACTGGTCATTAATAAGAGCCTTTAGAGGGGCAATATATAAGACTCCCACACTTTCACAGGGTTCATTGTAAAAGCTTAGTTATCACAGGCAGAAAGGCAGCCTCTGTTTTACCCGATGCTGTAGGTGTGGCTATAAGAAGATTGGAGTCAGTATTAAATATAACATCACAGGCTGCAACCTGTATTTCCCTTAGCTCTTCCCAGCCATTCTTATATATATAATCCTGTATAAAAGGAGCAAGCTGCTCAAATGTACTCATATCTCAAATCCCTTAAATTCGCTTCTTATTTCCTCAGTATCTTCGCTTGACTTAGCGTAGTTAAAATCATCCCCTCCAAGTATTCCCTCAAGGGTTTTGTTAGGGTTTTGAAGGAGGATATTAAGTATTTCTATAAAATCTCTTATTATCTCACGTGGTGTTATATTCTGTCCTGCTCCTACCCTGCTAAATTCAGTTTTTATAAAATACTGCAAGGTTTCAGAGCTAAGCCCTGCCTCGTACTTGTACACCTGAGCATGTATTTTCTCTAGCTTACAGATAAGAAAATACATTTCTTCAGGGGTAAGAGGTTTTAACCTTATAATTGGAGAGAGCAAATCTCTTGTACTTCCGTCAGAAAATCTACTGCTTTCAAGCCTCGACCTAAGTGCCTCATAGCTAAATATACCTCTTCTTGTATCCTCAACACACTGAGGCGTACCTCCCATTATCACTCCCAAGTACTTCGCCTTGCCCTGCATTATATCGTTGTATATTGTTAAGATTTTCTCATAATTATTTTGCCTTGATATAGAATTGGGAATCTTAAATAAATTGACGAGTTCATCAATCATCATTATCATCCCCTTATATCCTGCCTTTACTACAAACATAGAGAAAAGCTTAATATACTCATACCAGTCATCATCATTTATAATGACACCAACTCCAAGCTCCGCCTTAGCCTCAGTCTTAGTCACATACTCTCCTCTAAGCCATTTTAAGGTTCTACTTTTAAGCTCTTCATCCTCAGTAACTACAGCCTTCCAGTAAAGGGAAATTATCCTTGCAAAATCAAAGCCATGTACTATGGTTTCAAGCTCATTTATAGTTTGATGAATCTTAATCTCAACCAGTCCGTTAAGCTTCTCGCTGTCAGCAGTTAGTGAGTTTTCTGTCATCACTTCAGTTTTAAGTGCATTTATCCATTTGCTTAGTAAGAGACTTAAAGCACCTCCATCAGGAGAGGTTTGAGTGGAGAGGTTTTTCATAAGCTCTTTGTAAGTAGCAAGCCCATCACCCTTATTGCCTACAAGCCTTCGCTCAGGAGAAAGGTCAGCATCCACAACTACGAAGCCCCTTTCCATGGCATAGTTACGAATAGTCTGCAGTAGAAAACTCTTACCTGCTCCGTATTTCCCAACAACAAATCGAAATGAAGCACCTCCTTCGGATATCATTTCAATATCATTTAAAAGTGCATCTATTTCATCTTTCCTACCTACCGTTATATAGCCTAAGCCGGTGCGTGGCACAACTCCACCCTTAAGGGAATTTAGCAGGGTATTTGCTATTCTAAGCGGTATTCTGTCTGTTACATTCATGACCTTCCTCCAACTGCCTCTTTTACTTCATTCAAATAATCTTCATAAATCTGTGGCTCACCTGATACATATTCAATCAGGTTATCACCTGTTATTTCAAGTGCCTTCTCATTTATTTCTTCAACAAGAAGTTCATAATTAGAACCTGTTTTTTCACCATTTGCAAGATGTAAAATCAGGTCTTTTGCCTCGTTCGACAAGACATTTATAATTGCTTCGCAGCCTGATAGCCGAACATTATCATAATGTTTAGCTTCAATTTCAGGCTTATTACCTTCATCAGTTATTGTTTCTTTAGCAAAATCAAATATATTTAATTGTCCAATTGACTGACTTTCATTTTCATAACTTTCATCCACTATATGTACCGCATCTATTTTAGAGATTTGATTTATAGATGATAATGGTATTTTAGCAGCATTTGCATCATTTTTTTGACTTAATATCACTTTCATTATTAGATTGTACTTCAGCTTTGTTAATTAAGTTTATTTCTTGCTGTCTATAATTCTTCTTACAATTATATATTTCTGATAGTTGTCTCTCATCTCTTTCGATATCCTCTTCAAGAATGAGCCTTTTAGCAGTTTCAATATGGTCTCTTTCAATATCTTTGATTTTACTAAGGTCTATCTCTATAGGCTTAATTATTTCAAGTTTTCCATTTTTTTATTACTATGTTTTTCCTCTTTTATAAAGTCAGAAATTGCCTGAATTATAGTTTCTTCAAAACTATCTTCATACAATGCCTCAAGCATTTTTTTCTTTTCCAAGAAGTTAACTTGGAAATATGGCTGCCAGCATAGTAACCATAATCACTTTTATCATTGAAAAAGCATTTCTCCACCTGTTTAATCGCAGGAGGCTGTAGACTTCTCTTTGAGCCGAACATTTTTCCTCATATTAACTTCAGTAAGCTTTTAATATGTATCCCACAATAGCTTTGTATTTTCCTATGTCAGGAGCATCTATTTTACGTGACTTTCCATTGTATTTATAGGTCTCAATACCATCAAGCGGGACAACCTGCTCAAAAAAATTGGAAGGCTTAACCACTGCTCCTCTAAAGAAAGAGTATATAATCTCACTTTGTTTAGCTGTGAACAATTTTTTGATATCTGTTTCAGCCTCATTCAAAGTCTGTGAAAGTCTCTCAAGTACAAAGCAGGCACATTTTTCGATAATCTCCTGATTGCCGGATTTATAAAACTGTCCATCAGTTATCCTAAAAGATGAATAAAATTTCAACTGCTTTTAAACTCTTCCACTTAAAGTCCATCATTTCAACATATAAGCAAGGTTCAAAACCATAGTAATTAATTGGCATCAAGTCTCTATAATACGAAAAACCTTGTAAAAGTTCATTATGGTTTACAATGTAGTAGTCCCTTATCCAGGTTCGAAAATGTCCATCTATACTGTCATCATATTTTCTAAACTCAGTCCATATATATATTAACTTTTCAATGGTTTCTTCTGCACACTTCGTACCTATACCGTTTAATAGTTCATATACATAACAAAACAAGTAGGATACAGATATATCCGTTACATTAGAATTCCTAACCTTTGTCCTCCAAGTAAAATAGGTCCTAAGCTGATTATCATTCATCCTATCATAGGTAGTATAGTAAGCTTCCAAAGGATAGGCTTTGTCTGCATCGTCACTAAAGTCCTCCATGAATTTTGCCTGTTTAAGAAAGGTCTCAGTATCCCCAAGATACCAATCACTGCTTAAACCAGCCTTCTTGCCTAAAATTCTCATCTGACGGAAGGTGGAGTAAGGCTCGCTCTCAGCCACAGGCTCTTGTAGCCTCCTCTCAATACTTTCTTTTTCGTACCTTCCATTTCCCTTGTTTTCTAAAGGATCGATAAGCAGATAACCAGAATCAGATTGTGCAGGCTTTCTAATGGCTAGTTTACGAGCCTTTTCCTCCATCTTTTCTTCATCAGTTTCATCAGGCAAAATTTTCCTTAAAAATTCCATTAAGGCTTCATTTCCAAGCATCTTAAGCTCCCGTATTATTTTTTTCCACATCTTTTTCTATCTCGCTTACAAACTTTATATCTCCCACCAAAAAAATAAAGAAAGACATTTTAACACAAAGCTTGCACACTTTCTAACAAATCGCATAAATAAAGTAACAGCCCTATTATTCTTATTATCACTTTCAATAAAATATAATAATGAAATTATTACCGGCGTCAATGCTACAACTACTATTAAAACAATATCCCACATAAAAAAACCTCCATGTATGATAATGTAAATCAAATCAAAATTAAAATTAATTATATTAAATAGAACAAAAGTTCTTATTGTCTAGTATAATATAATGATAGCATTATGTCCATAGATAAAAGAAGTTTTATAAGAAAAAAATTGTATAACGACATAAAAAAACAGCCACAGATATAATATCTGCAGCCATTTCCTCTGTAATGCCGGTGACCGGGGGTCGAACCGGTACGGGTATTACTACCCACGGGATTTTAAGTCCCGGGCGTCTACCAATTCCGCCACACCGGCATACTACATAAAATGCAGTAATGGGACCTACAGGGCTCGAACCTGTGACCCTCTGCTTGTAAGGCAGATGCTCTCCCAGCTGAGCTAAGATCCCAAAAAATAATAAAAAAATTTCATATGAAATTTGTTATTAAATAAAAAAATGGTTCTTCGGGGACTCGAACCCAGGACCGACCGGTTATGAGCCGGTTGCTCTAACCAACTGAGCTAAAGAACCAAAAAGTGACTCCAAGGGGATTTGAACCCCTGTTACCGCCGTGAAAGGGCGGTGTCTTAACCGCTTGACCATGGAGCCATACATACAATTTCGACATCTGAGATGTCAAGCTCCCCAAGTAGGGCTCGAACCTACAACATCACGGTTAACAGCCGTGCGCTCTACCATTGAGCTATTGAGGAATAAATATACCTTGAAAACTGCAACCGAATCAACATCTTCCTTTTTCTTTGGTCAAGCCTTCGACCTATTAGTATCAGAAGGCACACGGATTACTCCGCTTACACCACTGACCTATCAACCTCATACTCTCTAAGGGGTCTTATTAGCCTACGCTATGGGATATCTTATCTTGGAGGGGGCTTCACGCTTAGATGCCTTCAGCGTTTATCCCTGCCAAACTTGGCTTCCCAGCCGTGCAGCTGGCACTGCAACTGGTCTACCAGCGGTTCGTCCATCCCGGTCCTCTCGTACTAAGGACGGCTCTCCTCAAATATCCTACGCCTGCGCCAGATAGGGACCGAACTGTCTCACGACGTTCTGAACCCAGCTCGCGTACCGCTTTAATGGGCGAACAGCCCAACCCTTGGGACCTACTACAGCCCCAGGATGCGATGAGCCGACATCGAGGTGCCAAACCACTCCGTCGATGTGAACTCTTGGGAGTGATAAGCCTGTTATCCCCAGGGTAGCTTTTATCCGTTGAGCGATGGCATTCCCACTTACATACCACCGGATCACTAAGTCCTACTTTCGTACCTGCTCCACCCGTCGGTGTCGCAGTCAAGCTCCCTTCTGCCTTTACACTCTGCGAATGGTTTCCAACCATTCTGAGGGGAACCTTTGAGCGCCTCCGATACACTTTCGGAGGCGACCGCCCTCAGTCAAACTCCCCTCCTGGCATTGTCCCCTGCCCGGATAACGGGCAAAGGTTAGAAACCAGATACACGAAGGGTGGTATCCCAACATTGACTCCGCAGAAACTGGCGTCCCTGCTTCTTAGTCTCCCACCTATCCTGTACATCATATATCTAATCCCAGTACCAAGATGGAGTAAAGCTCCATGGGGTCTTTCCGTCTTGGCGCAGGTAACCAGCATCTTCACTGGTACTTCAATTTCACCGGGTGCATTGTTGAGACAGCGCTCAAATCATTACGCCTTTCGTGCGGGTCGGAACTTACCCGACAAGGAATTTCGCTACCTTAGGACCGTTATAGTTACGGCCGCCGTTTACTGGGGCTTAAGTTCGTACCTTCGGATTACTCCCTAAGCACTCCCCTGTAACCTTCCAGCACCGGGCAGGCGTCAGCCCATATACATCACCTTACGGTTTCGCATAGACCTGTGTTTTTGCTAAACAGTTGCTTGAGCCTATTCTCTGCGGCCTGTATCTCTACAGGCACCCCTTATCGCGAACTTACGGGGCCATTTTGCCGAGTTCCTTAACAATGCTTCTCCCGCCGGCCTTGGGATACTCTCCCCATCCACCTGTGTCGGTTTACGGTACGGGCTCTGACTACACAATAGCGGCTTTTCTCGACGGCTCTCCCAGGAGCTTCCCTACTTATATTTCGGTCCGCATCACACAGTCCACTTACCCGGACGGATTTGCCTGCCCGGCATAAACCATGCTTTGCACCTGAATCCTTTACAGGCACTCCCTGAATCTCCGTGTCCCCACATTTCTGATAGCCAGAGGTACTGGAATATCAACCAGTTGTCCATCGCCTACGCTTCTCAGCCTGAGCTTAGGTCCCGACTTCCCCAGGGAAGATCAGCTTTACCCTGGAAACCTTGGATATACGGCCTGAAGGATTCTCACCTTCATCTCGCTACTCATTCCGGCATTCTCTCTTGATAACTCTCCACGACTCCTTACGGTACCGCTTCTTCGTGTTATCAATGCTCCCCTACCAACATACCTTACGGTATATTCCATTGCTTCGGTGTTATGTTTCAGCCCCGGACATTTTCGGCGCAGGACCTCTCGACTAGTGAGCTATTACGCACTCTTTTGAATGAATGGCTGCTTCTGAGCCAACATCCTAGTTGTCTTCGAAACCCCACATCCTTTACCACTTAACATACACTTTGGGACCTTAGCAGATGGTCTGGGCTGTTTCCCTTTTGACTGTCCGACTTATCTCATACAGTCTGACTCCCGGTAAACATCTATATGGCATTCGGAGTTTGATACGCATTGGTAGACTTTGACGCCCCCGCAGCGATTCAGTGCTCTACCTCCATTAGACTATACCGAGGCTAGCCCTAAAGCTATTTCGGGGAGAACCAGCTATCTCCGAGTTCGATTGGAATTTCTCCGCTACCCACAGCTCATCACCGCCTTTTTTTCAACAGACGTGTGTTCGGACCTCCATCCACTTTTACGCAGACTTCATCCTGGCTATCGGGTAGGGTCACCCGGTTTCGGGTCTGCCGTTACTGACTTACCGCCCTATTAAGACTTGGTTTCCCTTCGGCTCCGTACCTTAAGTACTTAACCTGCCAGCAACGGCAACTCGCCGGACCGTTCTACAAAAGTACACGGTCGAGCGTTAGTCGCTCTTCCGCAGCTTGTAGACACAGGGGTTTCAGGTTCTCTTTCACTCCCTCCCGGGGTTCTTTTTCACCTTTCCCTCACGGTACTATACTCTATCGGTCACCAGGTAGTATTTCGCCTTGGGGGTGGTCCCCCTGCTTCCTACGGGGTTTCTCGTGTCCCGTAGTACTCTGGATACCACTGAATCACAGTCTGTTTCGCATACGAGGCTTTCACTCTCTATGGCCGGCTTTCCCAAAACCGTTCTGCTACCTACTGCTTCTTCGTATGTGGTCCTCAACCCCAAGGATAAATCCTTGGTTTGGGCTTCGTCCCCTTTCGCTCGCCACTACTTAGGGATTCGATGTTTCTTCCTCTTCCTCCGGCTACTTAGATGTTTCAGTTCGCCGGGTTCCTCCGTATGACTATGGATTCATCATACGGTGACAGAAGTTCTTTCTGCCGGGTTTCCCATTCGGATACCTGCGGATCAATGGATATTTGCTCCTCCCCGCAGCTTTTCGCAGCTTATCACGTCCTTCTTTGGCTCCTGGTGCCAAGGCATCCGCCCTGCGCCCTTTGTAACTTGACCTTAGTTGAGATGGGAATGCTACACGGTACATCTCCGGCGGCGCAAGCTCGCTTGCAGACGACGGTGTGTGCCGTGGAGGAGGCGTTTCTACGAAACGCCTATCACGAGCGTGAAATGCGAAGCATTTCTGCGAGTGACCCATCTCAACGGTATTTTAGATAACTCATTATGGTTCTCTTAATGATTATATAACAGCTAGCGTACTGTTATAAAACCTTTTTAATAAATACATTGTTTTATTGAATTCTAAACCGCACTTGTTTTTTTCAACTTGTACTAATCAGAAATTCAATTTCTCGATGTTGTTTCATATCTAGCTGTATAACTTCAAATTGAAATCATACTTGCTTGAATATTTTTGTTCGGTATGCAGTTTTTCAAGGTACATTTCAGGATGTTATCCTGAGTGGGCTTAAATGGACTCGAACCATCGACCTCACGCTTATCAGGCGTGCGCTCTAACCAGCTGAGCTATAAGCCCATAAATCTAGCAGCCACCTACTCTCCCACACCGTCTCCAGTGCAGTACCATCGGCCGCCTAGGCCTTAACCTTCGTGTTCGGGATGAGAACGGGTGTGACCCCTAGACGCATCGCCACTAGAAATATAAAGTTATCATTGATAACTAGACAGTAAGACAATCTTTACTTCTTCTTCCTTAGAAAGGAGGTGATCCAGCCGCACCTTCCGATACGGCTACCTTGTTACGACTTCACCCCAGTCACCAGACCTGCCTTCGGCAGCTCCTCCCTTGCGGTTAGGCCACTGACTTCGGGCATTTCCGACTCCCATGGTGTGACGGGCGGTGTGTACAAGACCCGGGAACGTATTCACCGCGACATTCTGATTCGCGATTACTAGCGATTCCAGCTTCATGTAGTCGAGTTGCAGACTACAATCCGAACTGAGGCAGCCTTTCTGGGATTTGCTCCGGCTCACGCCTTCGCTTCCCTCTGTAACTGCCATTGTAGCACGTGTGTAGCCCCGGTCATAAGGGGCATGATGATTTGACGTCATCCCCGCCTTCCTCCGAGTTATCCTCGGCAGTCTTTCTAGAGTGCCCGGCCTAACCGCTGGCTACTAAAAATAGGGGTTGCGCTCGTTGCGGGACTTAACCCAACATCTCACGACACGAGCTGACGACAACCATGCACCACCTGTCTCTCCTGTCCCGAAGGACTACAGGCATTACCCTGTATTCAGGAGGATCTCAAGACCGGGTAAGGTTCTTCGCGTTGCGTCGAATTAAACCACATGCTCCACCGCTTGTGCGGGTCCCCGTCAATTCCTTTGAGTTTCATTCTTGCGAACGTACTCCCCAGGTGGAATACTTAATGCGTTTGCGACGGCACCGAAAGACTTATGCCTCCCAGCACCTAGTATTCATCGTTTACAGCGTGGACTACCAGGGTATCTAATCCTGTTTGCTACCCACGCTTTCGAGCCTCAGCGTCAGTTTTGGTCCAGCAGGCCGCCTTCGCCACCGGTGTTCTTCCTAATATCTAAGCATTTCACCGCTACACTAGGAATTCCGCCTGCCTCTCCCATACTCAAGTTTAACAGTTTTGGGAGCAGTCAAGGGGTTGAGCCCCCTGCTTCCACTCTCAACTTGCCAAACCGCCTGCGCTCCCTTTACACCCAGTAAATCCGGATAACGCTTGCCCCCTACGTATTACCGCGGCTGCTGGCACGTAGTTAGCCGGGGCTTCTTAGTCAGGTACCGTCATCATCTTCCCTGCTGATAGAGCTTTACATACCGAAATACTTCTTCACTCACGCGGCGTCGCTGCATCAGAGTTTCCTCCATTGTGCAATATCCCCCACTGCTGCCTCCCGTAGGAGTTTGGGCCGTGTCTCAGTCCCAATGTGGCCGTCCGACCTCTCAGTCCGGCTACCGATCGTTGCTTTGGTAGGCTTTTTACCCTGCCAACTGGCTAATCGGACGCGGGCCCATCCTATACCTGATTGCTCATTTCCCGACAAAACCATGCGGTCTCGCCGACTTATGCGGTCTTACCAGCCGTTTCCAGCTGCTATCCCCCTGTATAGGGCAGGTTGCCCACGCGTTACTCACCCGTCCGCCACTAAGAATTACAGTCTTCCATCCGAAAAACTTCCGTCTGTAATCTCCGTTCGACTTGCATGATGTTAGGCACGCCGCCAGCGTTCATCCTGAGCCAGGATCAAACTCTCATAAAAAGTGTTTGGCCTTCGTCAGAACAAGCTGACATTTATCATCTCTTGCTTATTCCGTTATCGACCGGCTAAAGTCGATAATTTTTACTGTTTTTAAAAGGTGTATAAGTATTACTACTTATACGCGTTCGTTTGAATTTTTCAAGATTGTCTCACTATTTAGTTATCAAGGTTCTGTCTTAGCCTTCTTGCTTTCACAATTCAGCTCAAACATTCTATCATACGATTTTTGCTTATGTCAACAACTTTTTTTCAAGTTTTATTCAGCAAAAATCAACGGAGAAACAGGGATTTGAACCCTGGCGCCGCTATTAACGACCTACTCCCTTTCCAGGGGAGCCCCTTCAGCCTCTTGGGTATTTCTCCAAGGCTTACACATAAACCATATAGAGCGGAGAAGGTGGGATTCGAACCCACGGTCCCTTTCAGGATCACCGGTTTTCAAGACCGGCTCTTTAAACCACTCAGACACCTCTCCAGTGACTGTCCGTAACTGTGACAGCTAGAACAGTTTAACATATAAGCAAAAATCTTGTCAAGCAGATTTTTAAACTTTTTCATATTTTTTTAATTATAGTAATTTAACTATCATTCTCCAACATTATCTTTGTCCCAGTTTAAGGCTTGGAATTGCATTTAATGTCAGATCCGAAATCAGTCCCTTTTTTTGTAGTCATAGTAAGCAGCCGCCCCTATCATTGCAGCATTGTCAGTACACAATATCGGTGAAGGATGATAGAACTTGAATCCCCTTCTTTCACAAGCCTCTTTCATCTCTTCTCTTAGCACCGTGTTAGAAGCAACCCCACCCGCCATGGCAATCTTCTTAAAATCCCAGCTGTTTAGCACCTTCTATTGTATGACTTACAAGCACATCTACTACAGCCTCCTGGAAAAGATGCAGCTATATCAGCTTTGTTTAATCTTTTCTCACCCTTCATTTCACAGGAGTTGATGTAATTTAGAACAGAAGACTTTAGCCCACTGAAACTAAAGTCAAACGGGTTTGTCTGCCACCTTAGCTCTAGGGAAAAAACTATGGCATCCTTATTGCCTTCTTCAGATATTTTTTTGAATCTTAGGACCTCCCGGATAACCAAGCCCTATCGCCCTTGCAACCTTGTCAAAGGCCTCTCCTGCTGCATCATCCCTTGTTTTACCAAGAACTTTCATACTCTCCATAGTCCTTAACTATAACCAGATTGGTGTGGCCTCCCGATACAACAAGGCATAAAAAAAGGTGGTTCAAGCTCCTCATTTTCTATGTAATTAGCAGATATATGCCCTTCGATATGATGTACTCCAATAAGAGGCTTGTTATGAGCAAAAAGCTATGGACTTTGCAGCCGATACTCCAACCAAAAAGAGCTCCCACCAAACCGGGACCATAAGTAACCGCAACAGCATCTATTTCATTCATTGTAAGCGAAGCTTCTTTAAGTGCCTCATCCACTACCTGAATCACCTTTTCTATATGTTTTCTAGATGCAATTTCAGGCACAACACCACCGTACAGCTTATGTATCTCGATCTGAGACGAAATAATATTTGAAAGCACCTTCCTTCCATCCTGTACTACAGCAGCAGCTGTCTCATCACAGGATGATTCAATCGCTAATATATTCATATTTTCACATCTTCCCTTTACTGCCAAAACGATGTGGGTGCCAAATTGATTCGACACCCACCTCTAAGATTTAAAATTTTAATGTTACAAGTAATAAAAGTATCAAAACCTGCTGCAGCCTACTTACAGAAGAATTATTATCTAATATCATCCGTATATTTTTATTAACCTCGGTTATTATCAAATATGATAGTTGTCAACTAAAAAAAGTCTTGTAAGTCAATTCCCAAAAGAGAATCTTCCATCTTCCTTTATCATCTTCTCTTAAATAGTATTTCTCATTGGTGGTCTTAAGCCCTTTGGTATCTTTTAACTATATAAGACACTAAAAGATTGCAGAACTTATAGCCTCCTCGCTCTTCTCTTTCAGCCTCAGCGAGATCTTGAATAGCAATATTGGCTATCGTGGTCTTCTTACTCTTATAGTCTTCAATATCTTTTTTTGAGCTTTTCAACGTACTGATCATAAGGATTCTTTTCAAGAAGCTGTTCATCGAAGAGTTTTTGATTCTGCTCTGCAAGCTTTTTAATCTGCTCATCAGTAAGCTCTTCATTATAACAGCATTTCAAAATTCTGTTATATATTTTGAGTACCTCTCTGGCACTTCCCGGATAATTATCATCTAGGTTAAGCTCCATAAGCTTCTCTACTTCTGTTTTACTCTTTTTTATCTCCAGATTCTTAAGTCCAATGCTTCTTACTAAAAAGAATCCACCGATAATAAACACGGCAAGGAAAGCCATAACCAGACCAACCACAATCGGATTTTTGCGTTTTTTTGTACATAAATCCCCTTTACTCCTCATCAACAAACATCAAATCTATACTTTTACCATCTTTTCCAAGCCTTGCATTATCAAAGATTTTTCTGACCTCCCTGATATACTGCTCAGGATGTGCCATGGCGGGACTGTAGTGAGTAAGCCACATTTTTTTAGGCTTGGCAACTTGGGCAAGCTCACAAGCCTCCTGCATGGTCATATGTTTCTTTTCTTTGCCTTACTCGCAGACTCCAGATCACCATACATGCCCTCACATATAAATAAATCGGCATCTGCAGCCATTTCTGCAATAATAGGTATAGGTCTTGTATCGGTACAGTAGGTAACCTTAAGTCCCTTCCTTTCTCCTCCCATAACCATATCAGGTGTATAGGTTTTTCCTTCATATTCAACCGTTTCACCTTTTTGAAGCCTGTTCCAACATTTTAGAGGAACCTCATTTTCTTTTGCCTTTTCAGGTAAAAATCTGCCCGCTCTATCCACTATTATATTATATCCATAGCAAATCACATTATGCTTTAGCTTAAAGGCTTCAATCTTCATTCCAAAAAACTCAAAACTACCGCCATCTCCCTCAATCTCAACAAAGTTAACATCAAAGGGAAGTTCAGGGGCAATTATACATAAAGACCTTATAACCCTCTCTATTCCTTTTTGGGCCCTAAAATGGTAATAGGCTCTGTTCTTCCTGAATTGCCAATGGATAGTAAAAGTCCCGGAATCCCGGCAACATGGTCACCATGAAAATGAGTTATGCAGATAAGACCTATGGGATTTACACTCCACCCCTTCTTCTTAACTGCAACCTGAGTTCCCTCACCACAGTCTATAAGTACGCTGTTTCCATTGTATCTAGCAAGCAGCGAGGTGAGGAACCTGTTAGGTAACGGCATCATCCCGCCCGTACCTAATAAACATATATCCAGCATTAAATCTCCTTAATCTCCGGTCATTATAACATACAAAAATCCATATAAAGCAAAATATCGCCTCACTTCGACTTTTTGTATAACTACATCATATCAGATTGTAAGTGACATAAGCAAGGCATCTTCCTTAGGTTTGTCATAAAAGTTCGGACGGATTCCGTCTTCCTTAAACCCAAGCTTCTTGTACAGGCTGATTGCGGCCTCATTTCCTACTCTTACATCTAATAAAAAAATCTTTGTTCTTTTTATCTGATTTTCCATATTCAATAAGTCTATTAAGCAAAGCCTCGCCAACTCCTCTTTTTTTCTGGCATCTGCTCTTACTGCAACATTGCAGATTTCAGCCTCATCAAGCACTCCCCAGTAGCCGCAATATCCTATTACCTCTCCATTTTCGATAGCACAGAAATAGTGTTTATCTTCACCTTCTACACATTCCCTAAATGACTGCAGAGACCAAGGGCAGTGAAAATATCGTTTTTTTCAATCTCAGCCACTTCTTTACAATGCTCCGGCTTTTAACTCTACTATATCAAATACATCCATAGTTATTGTTTGATTCCTGTTTCTTTTTCATTTCTTTCACGCTCAGCCTGAGAAAGTCTAAGATAGACAGGCTCGTAGCTTTCTGCGGTTTCCATAACACCTCTATTATAATACATTTTTCCTAAAACTGCCACACTTCCTGCCTTTTGTTTTGAAATATTGGCAGGGGCGTAGAAATGAGGGTTTACAAGCCTTTCCTCAATATTATGCTTATATACAGGCACTCCGTCTCCAAGGAAAAACTATTTTTTTCTCCTGCAAATTCATTGTTAAGCTCAGTTAAAAGCTCCTCCAGAGCCAAAGCCCTCTGTTCCTTCAGCTCAGTAAATTCGCCATTCTTAAATGTATAAAGTCCATTATAGACCTGTTCTCTTCTTGCATCCATAATAGGACAGATTATTCCATCAAAAAACTGCACATTATACGCAAGGGCGGCAAGAGTAGGTACAGGGATAATAGGTTTATTTAGACTATATGCAAGTCCCTTTACTGCGGCTGAGCCTATTCTAAGCCCTGTAAATGAACCTGGCCCCGCAGCTATGGCAAATGCATCAATTTCCATAAGGTCAAGCTCAGACATTTTAACCATCTCACTAAGCATGGGCATAAGAGTAGTAGAATGTGTCTTTTTATGCTCAACAGTATATTCAGCCACAAGAACCTCGTCATCAACTATTGCAACTGATGCTACCAAGCCTGAAGTATCCATACTCAAAATTTTCATTCTTCTACCACTACCCTTCTATATTCAAAGCCTTTTGCCAAATCTTTTTCTATTCTTATGTGTACTGCTGATTTGGGAATGAGTTCTTCTATCCTTGAAGCCCACTCTATGAGGCAGACTCCGTTTCCGTAGAAATAGTCCTCATAGCCTATTTCATCCATTTCAGATATATCGCCTATACGGTATACATCAAAATGATAGAGAGGGAGCCTCCCCTGTGTATATTCCTGAACTATGGTAAAGGTGGGACTGTCAATATTATCCTCTATCGAAAGTCCCACAGCAAAACCCTTGGTAAATACGGTCTTACCAACTCCAAGGTCGCCTTCAAGGCAGATAATTTCACCCCTATCTGCTTTTTCTCCAAGTTTCTTACCTATATCAAATGTCTCTTCCTCTGAATTACTCTCGTAAATGGTCATTTTTTTAACCCTTTGCCTGTTTAATGCTTAGAGATATCCTCTTCTTAGGAATATCTACTCCAATAACTTTTTACATCAACTATGTCACCAACACTCACCACTTCAAGCGGGTGTTTTACAAACTTCTTATCTGATAATTCGGATATGTGAACCAAGCCATCCTGATGTACTCCGATGTCTACAAAAGCACCGAAATCAATGACATTGCGGACGGTTCCCTTCATAATCATACCCTTCCTTTTAGATCCTTCATGTCTAATACATCAGTCCTAAGGATAGGGGCAGGAAGATCTGCTCTAGGGTCTCTTCCCGGCTTTTCAAGCTCACTTATAATATCCTTAAGAGTAAGCTCACCTACATCTACCTTGGCTGTTAAGTCAGGATGCTTCTTAATCTCGACGGTTATGCCCTTAATTCCGCCTCTAAGTGCAGAAAGATCATAGCCAAGCGCAGAAAGGATCTCTTCTGCTGCCTTATAGGACTCAGGATGAACACTGCTTGAGTCAAGAGGATTGTCTCCATCCATTATTCTCATAAAGCCTGCACATTGTAAGAATGCCTTTGGTCCAAGCTTAGAAACCTTCAATAGTTCTTTTCTATTCTTGAATTTACCGTTTTCTTCTCTGTAGTTTACAATGTTTTTTGCTATAGTTCCATTGATTCCTGAAACATAGGAAAGAAGCGGAGCTGAAGCAGTATTTAAGTCAACTCCCACTCTGTTTACACAGTCTTCTACCACTGCGCTAAGGGCTTCTTCAAGCTTCTTTTTATTCATATCATGTTGATACTGTCCAACACCTATAGCCTTAGGCTCTATCTTAACAAGCTCTGCAAGAGGGTCCTGTAGCCTTCTTGCTATGGAAGCAGCACTTCTCTGCCCCACATCGAACTCAGGGAACTCCTCCGTAGCCAGCTTACTTGCAGAATAAACAGAAGCTCCTGCTTCATTCACAATGACATAAGAAACAGGGAGATGAAGCTCTTTAATCATATCTGAAATTATCATTTCAGACTCTCTGGAGGCAGTACCATTGCCAACAGAAATGAGTGAAATTCCGTATTTCTTAACTAAATCAGCCACTATCTTCTTGGTCTCAGCCACCTTATTCTGTGGCTCTGTAGGGTAGACAACTGTAGTATAAAGCACCTTACCGGTCTCATCCACTACAGCAAGCTTACAGCCGGTTCTAAACGCAGGATCCCAGCCAAGCACTCTCTTTCCTGTGATTGGAGGCTGCATAAGAAGCTGGGTAAGATTCTTTCCAAACACCTTGATAGCTCCATCTTCAGCATTTTCTGTAAGCTCCGACCTTATATCATTTTCAATTGATGGAGCTATTAGCCTTGTATAAGAATCGGCCACTGTCTCCTTTTAAGACTTCAATAGTATATTTATTATCTCTTATTATTACTTTTCTACACAAGTAGTCCAATATCTCATCTACAGGAGCCTCGATTTTTTTACCGTCAATACCTTTTCAGCTTCGCCTCGATTAATCGCAAGTATTCTATATCCGGTAATCTTCTTTACAGGCTCACTAAAGCTGTAATAGGTCTCATAAACTGACTGAGCTTCCTTATCTTTTTGCCTCTGAAACTATATAACCTTTGTCAAAGGTTATATTTCTGATGTACTTTCTATACTCTGCATTGTCTGAGATTTCTTCCGCTATAATGTCCATAGCGCCCTTAATGGCAGACTGTACATCAGTGATACCCTTTTTCCTCATTGATATAGGCAAGGGCCTCTTCTTCAAGCGGTTTGTCTGTCTGCTGTAAGGAAATGATGATGGCAAGTCCTGAAAGGCCTGCTTCTTTTGCTATAGTTGCTCTGGTTCTTCTCTTTTTGCTTGTACGGTCTGTACAAATCTTCTACAGTAACCAAGGCTTCCGCGGCCTCTATAGCCTGTCTTAGCTCATCAGTAAGCTTTCCCTGTTCTTCTATAAGACCTATAACCTGAGCTTTCCTCTCTTCAAGGTTGTTCAGGTATCTAAGTCTCTCATCAAGATTACGGAGCACCTCATCATTAAGTGCTCCATCTTGTTCTTTTCTGTATCTGGCAATAAAAAGGAATGGTATTTCCTTCTTCTATAAAGCTTGATAACCGCATTTACCTGTTCCGTCTTAATACCGAGTTCTTCCGCAATCTTTTTTTGCTATGTCCATTGTCTTAACCCCTCAATATATCATAGTTGAACTTCTACAAAGATATCATATATTGCCTTAATTGCAAGCTCAAAGTCATCATTGTCTACTCCGATAATGATGTTAAGCTCACTTGAGCCCTGATCTATCATCCTTACATTGATGCGGGCATGTGCAAGGGCAGCAAATATTCTTCCCGCCGTACCTCTTACAGACCTCATACCTCTACCTACTACCGCAATGAGGGCTATGCCTGATTCAATTTCTATGGAGTCAGGCTCAGCAAGCTTATGGATAGCTGAGATCACAAGCTGTTCTTTAGGAGCAAAGGCTTTCTCTTCCACAAAAAAAGTGTCATTGTATCTATACCTGAAGGCATATGCTCAAAAAGAAATGTCATTTTCTTCAAATGCCTGAAGCACTTTTCTGCCAAAGCCAATCTCCACATTCATCATGTCTTTATCGATATTGATAGCAGAAAATCCCTTTCTTCCTGCAATACCTGTGATGACATACTTTGACTTCTGTCCTGTGCTTTCTACTATCCAGCTTCCCGGATCCTCAGGGGCATTGGTATTCTTGATATTGACAGGGATGCCTGCCTTTCTAACAGGGAAGATGGAATCCTCGTGGAGGACTGATGCTCCCATATAAGAAAGCTCTCGAAGCTCTTTGTAGGTGATGATATCTATAGGCTCAGGATTGTAAATGATTCTTGGATCTGCAACAAGGAATCCCGAAACATCAGTCCAGTTTTCATATATATCGGCCTTGATTGCTCTTGCAACTATGGCGCCTGTAATGTCTGAACCGCCTCTTGAAAATGTCTTAATGCTTCCATCAGGCAAGGAGCCATAAAATCCCGGAATGACAGCATATTCTATCTTCTTAAGCTTCTTTGAAAGTACTTCGTTTGTCTTTTCAGAGTCAAAGTTGCCGTCTTTGTCAAAGAAGAGGACAGTAGCCGCATCCACGAAGGTGAAGTCGAGGTATTTTGCCATAATAATACCATTTAAGTATTCGCCTCTTGAAGCGGCATAGTCCTTACCTGCTTTTTCTTTAAGGTTCTTCTCTATAATGGCAAATTCATCATCAAGGGATAGCTCTATACCAAGCCCTGCTATAATCTCATTGTACCTGGACTTAATATCTTCAAACTCTTCAGAAAAAGTCCTCTCCATTAGAAGCCTTCTCCTGACATTTATACAGCAAGTCAGTCACCTTGATATCTGTATTAAATCTCTTTCCAGGTGCAGAAGGTATGGCATAATGCCTCTCCTTCTCAGACTTGATTATCTCTCCAACCTTTTTAAACTGTTCTGCATTTGCAAGCGAACTTCCACCAAACTTTACTACCTTTAACAATTATTTTCCCTCCAAATCCATCTAAGCAAGACCTGTGTATTGCAACTTTCACATATTGATTAATAGAATTATCTGTGTCAAAAAAATATTGACACCTTATGATATAAGAGCATTGGTTTTTACCTGCTCCTAAAAACATTTGCAAATACCACTTTATAAGCGTAACGCTTAATTGTAATATTTGCAAGATATTTTTTTACTAAAAAAATTAATTATTATTTTGTTTTTTTACACTCAAATCTTTGATTAGCCCTTCGAATTCAGCCTCAGTTAAAGGCGAGGTGATGAAGGCAAATTCTTCCTTAACCTTGTCAGAGCTAACCTCTTTAAGCCCTGATAGCTTACCTTTTGCTGCCTCTTTCTCACTCTCAGGAACTCTTACAAAGAACTTCTGCTTATACTCTCTGATGTCACCAAGAACAAGTTTTTCTTCATCCCAGTTGATATCAAGGTGTCTGTCCTTATTTCTAACTGCTTCCACCACATCTGCAACTACAGCACTTGCAGTAGGAAGCTTGCCTGCTCCCCTGCCGTAGAACATAACATCATCAACCATATTTCCCTTTATTAAAACGGCATTGAATACATCTTCCACGCTGTGGAGAGGCTGACTCCTGCTTAGCATTACAGGAGCAACTCTTGCATAAACAATTCCATTATCCTTCTTGCTTTCGCCTATTAGCTTGATAGTAGCATCTAAGGACTTGGCATACTCCATATCTTCCTTGGTTATATTAGAAATACCCTCTACTGGGATGTCTTCAAAATCAACCTGCTTGCCGTAGGCAAGGGAAGTAAGGATGGCTATCTTTCTACCGCTGTCGTATCCATCCACATCCGCACTTGGATTTCTCTCAGCATAACCCATAGCCTGCGCCTCTTTTAAGACAGTATCATAATCAAGCCCTTCTTTATCCATCTTGGTGAGGATATAGTTGGTGGTTCCGTTAAGTATACCCTGAATCTCAATTATTTCTTCTGCAGTAAGTGAGTAGTTAAGAGGTCTTATTACAGGGATGCCTCCTCCCACACTCGCCTCAAAGAAGAAGTTGACATTTTTCTCCTTTGCAAGCTTAATTAGCCCTGCGCCGTACTTTGCTACAAGTTCCTTGTTTGAAGTGCATACGCTCTTTCCAGCCTCAATAGCTGACTTTACAAAATCATAAGCAGGCTTGGTTCCTCCCATTGTTTCAACTACAACTGATATCTCATCATCTTTTAAGATATCGTTAAAATCGTGAGTAATTAGCTTCTCAGCAGGATCTCCAGGCATATCTCTAAGATCGCAGATTCTCTTGACCTTAATCTCTTCTCCTGCCTTTATTGCTATACTTTGTCTGTTTGTATTAATAACCTCAAAAACTCCCGAGCCTACAGTTCCATATCCTATAATTCCTACATTTACCATTCTTCACCTCTAATTTATTCTCTTGCGAGTATTTTCATTCTTCTAATTCCGTCAATTGCTTCTACGCTTGCCACCATATCAGTAACATCAGTCAGTCCATCCAGTATCTGTAAGCTGAGCGACAAAGATGCCAGTCCGTTGATAGGTAGACTTTGGTGGATAGTCAGTATGTTTACCCCATAACGGGCTACCTCCTTAAGCACTTCTGAGAACAGTCCCTGTCTATCCTCCATTTCAAGCAAAAAAATGAGATTGTCTTTCCTCTTGCATCTTCATAGAAATAGTTAATATCATCTTTGTACTTATAAAACGAACTTCTGCTTATGCCTACAGCCTCCGCTGCCTCACCTACGGTCATCACCTTTTTTTGTCTCAAGCAGCTTCTTTGCTTCAACCACCTGTAATAAAAACCTCAGGTAAAGCTCTTTCTGAAACTAAATAGAGTTTATCTTTTCCCATTTCTTCCACCCATATCAAAACTTTGTATGTCCTTAACGGTCATTTGTGTGTAACAGAAAGAATATTAACACAGACTACCATTAATTGCAAGTGTTAAAAGCTAATAGTTTTTATACTTTATTTTAGGGTTTTTACTATCAAATTTGCCATATGATTCATCTCAAACCCTATTTACCGTTAAAAAGCCGTATAGTTCTACAATCAAATTCCTGCTTTTACCTAATTCGCCTCCTGTGACGAGTCTCATAAGTGAGATCTACATATCCGCCGCCGCACAATCCCTTATAGATTATTCTATTAGATAGGGAATTTAATATTTTTTTCTATAAAAAAAGCCAGCATAGGAATATCTCCCATACTGACTTATTATAGTTAATCTTCTTTTTTAATGCTCTTCCATTTTAGATATGCATTGATAAAAGGATCAAAGTAGCCATCAAGAACCGCCTGTGCATTGCCGATTTCTACATTTGTCCTATGATCCTTGACCATTGTATATGGTTGAAGCACATAGGAACGAATCTGGCTGCCCCAGGCAATGTCTTTTTGCTCTCCTCTGATACCCGCTTCCTTAGCCTCATTTTCCTGCTGTTTAAGCATATAAAGCTTTGCCTTTAACATCTGCATAGCCTTGGCTTTATTCTGGAACTGAGAACGCTCATTCTGACAGCTTACTACTATTCCCGAAGGGAAATGTGTAATTCTAATCGCAGATGAGGTTTTGTTGATATGCTGTCCACCTGCACCGCTTGAGCGGAAGGTATCTATCCTTATATCATCATCTTTGATTTCGATATCTATATCATCTTCAATATCCGGCATTACATCACAGGATACAAAGGAGGTCTGCCTCTTTCCCGCAGCATTGAAAGGTGAAATACGAACCAAACGGTGCACTCCATGCTCACTCTTTAGGTAGCCATAGGCATTAGTCCCCGTAATTTCAATGGTACAGGACTTTACTCCGGCTTCTTCTCCTGCCAGATAGTCAATAACCTCTGTCTTATATCCCTTGCTTTCTGCCCACCTTGTGTAGGCTCTCATTAGTATGCTTGTCCAGTCACAGGCTTCAGTACCGCCTGCACCCGCATGTAAGGTGATAATAGCATTATCTTTATCATAAGGACCGCTTAGCAGGGTTGAAATTCTAAGAGAATCAAACTCTGTCTTAAATCTCTCAAGTTCGTCTCCTATTTCTGATATCATAGAGGTATCATTTTCTTCTTCTGCCATTTCAATAAGTGCACCTATGTCGTCAAAGAGCCCCTGCAGCTCGTCAAAGCCTTCTATATTATTTTTTAAACCTGATATTTCAGCCATAGTAGCATTTGCCTTCTCGGCATCATCCCAAAATCCCGGTTCGGATATGAGTCTGTTTAACTCCTCGAGCCTCATCTTCTTGCTCGTTAAGTCAAAGTGAATCCCTCACTTCGACTAATGGCTCTGCATAAGAGTTTAATGTAACTTTGAACTGGTCTAACTCTACCACTATCTCACCACCTTTTGTTTTTTATTCACAAGAAAAGATTATAACATAGGGCAGTATGGGTTGGCAAGGATGTAAACGGGTTATAGGGGATTATTTTTCACAGGTTGGTTAAGATTAGTTAAAAATACTTGACTATGGCGTTTTTTTATTTTTTTGGTTGTAAAAAAACTTCACCAAAAAAAGCTATCATAATTACAACATAAGCTAGGTACAAAAAGATAAAAGCACTTTTAATGGTATATCAAAGCTAAGCTCCGGATGCTGTAATGCATTTAACACAAAAAAACCATTACAACAAACATTATTATAAAACCACAGAAAAAAATATAAGTTTCTTCTTTTTCAATTTTAACCTCCTTAATTATAACTTATAACTGATGTGTTATTAACATAGTTTTTTTCATTTTCACTTGCATTTTTTTGTGGCATTTTTTTCGCTTACTATGAAATCTTGCAATAGTTTATTCATCCCATTATTGTTTTACCGGTATACCCCGTAGCCAGCATAAAGTACATTAAGCCCATTCCTATGTACAGCCCCACCAGCCCTAGTTCAAATACGGATATTGCATAATAAATTACTATACAGGATAGTAATGATATTATGGTAGAGTATTTTAAAATCCAAGTTTCATACCCTATACTTTGTAAAGTGCATTTGTAAACCTGGCTTACTGCATTAATTAACTGAATTAATAATGCAAAGATACATATCCCATATGCTTCAGTCAATAATTTAGAATCATCAGTAATAATCCCAAGTATATCAGGAAAAAAATAAAAAAATAATTCCTGTCAAAGTTAAAATAATGAATAAACTACATATGACCGCTGTCTTTGGATATCGATTTATTTCAGTATTTGATTGATTATTAAAGTTTTGCGATACCAAAGCCATTGCGACTCCACCATAAGAATATGCAGGGAGTATGATAACTGAAGCGACTACTTCAAGTAAATTGTATACAGCAATAGAATATGTATCCAATCTTGTTACGATTGCTGTGATAAGCATAACAAACAGAGTAGACTCAACAAAAATCCTGTCCCATAATAGGAAAATATAATTTCATCATTTCCTTTATTTCATTTAGTTTTATCATAAATCTGAAATTAACTGTCTTATGCCTTTTGAAAAAGAAAATAAATATTAGTACATTCAAAGCAAGCCCTACAACAGTTCCAATTGCAGCACCCTTCACTCCCAACCTTGGCATTCCAAATTTACCAAACACTAGTGTATAATCAATTATAAAATTTACTGTTAAAGAAATTAGATTTGCTATAAGGCTTATATTCGTTTTTTTCAAATTTTTAAAATATGATGAGAATAAGAATATAAGCATGTTCAGCCCTAATCCCCAACCCGCTATCGCTAAGTAATCATAAGCATATTCATGCACTTGTCCTTTCAACCCATAGAATTCTCTTAAAAACCAACCTCCAAATACTATCGAAATAATACCAAAGCCAACTCCTATAATTAACGCAAGACTAAAAGCAGTCGAAAAAATCCTACTTTGTTTAATATTATCTGCACTACCTATGGCTTTCCCAAAAATAATTATAAAAGCTACAGATAGTGCTCCTAATGTTCCCGTAAGTAAATAAATCAAATTAGCCACTACACCAACAGCTGCAAAGCCTTCTACAGATAGTCTTCCTATTATTGCTTGGTCGGCAACACTAAATATCATTTGTCCAAACGAACTGGCTAATACCGGGAGCGCCATAGTATTCATTGTTTTAATTATTTCTTTGTCCAGCATTATTATCTATCTCCTCAATATAGGTTTTATCTTATCGTATTCTCCCTATTATAAACCCATAACCAAAGTATAATAGATAAATTTTAAAAACACCATACCAAAAGTGGAAGTTTTTTTCGATCCTCTTTTGACAGGGGTTTTAACTGTTATTTCACAAATCTGTAACATTGAAAATACTGCAAGTGTAAAGGGCTTTCTATGTCTGCTAACGTTTCATAGTTCGCAAGTAATTTAGCTGCTTCATCATAGCTTTTATTTCCAATTTATCCAATGAGCTTTTCTCTCAGTTCATACAATTCATAATTATGACTTAAGATTCTCTAACAATTATCTATTAGTTTTACATTTTACTACACTGCTGTATTTCCCATATACTTTCTTGCCTTTTTACTTTGGTATAGGCTCTTACCTGTATATAGTATGTCTTTCCACCTTCAAGACCTCTCACATTAAAAAAATATTAGCTATAGTTGTAGCTTTGCTTGCCTCTAAAAGGGATGAGTTCGTAGCATATCTTATCTCATAGCCTATTACACCTTTAATCCTATTAAATTTAACTCTAAATCCTTTACTTAAAGCTGAAGCCTTAACTCCTTTTACCTTGTCAAGCTTTTTGCTTTTATCATTCTTATCTTTAAGGTAATTTATAACAAGACCATTTATGTCGGCATATTCATCAGCAGATGAATTTTTATAAGCATAAAATACTGAGTTAGGGCCAAAGGCTTTCTCCCCTATAATTACTTTTGGAGACTTGATTGTAGCATTTACTGTAGGGAAAGCATTCTCTCTTATTATACCTACATTTTCACCTATTGTAACCGTTTTCAATCCAGATTCTGAAAATGCACCAGCACCTACTGACTCAGTTCCTTTCGGAATAGAAACAGAAGTCAGATTACCACAATGCCCAAAAGCAAAACTATCTATTTCTACAAGTCCTTTACCAATAGTACAGCTTCCGATTCCTGACTCATAAAAAGCTTGAACACCTATCTTAGTGACATTACTTGGAATCTTTACACTTCTTAAGGATTGTGTATACAAAAACGCATAGGCATCTATATAATTAACAGTGCTTGGAATTGATACACTCTGTAAATTTTTCCATATAGCAAAATGCCCTTCTTCCTATAGAAGTAACTCCATTTTTTTGATTACAACTTTGTGAATATCATTCTTTTTGTTATTAAACCATTTGTTATAATATACTGAAGTATCTTCAGTATCACTCCACATATCACCCTTACCTGAAATGGTAAGTACTCCTGCTTTGCTCAAATGTGCAGTTACATTTTCACCTACCTGAATTGATTCACCTTCCATAATGTCAGCCTTTACATTGTTTCTAAGCAACAGCAAAGACATAGGTAGAAATGCGAACAATCCAACCTTGATTACCTTTTTAAAACATAATTTTCCCTCCAATTTGTTATATTGAAAAAATCTACACCTCATTTTAACAAAAAATTAAGTATATGTTCAAGTTTTTTAAAATCATTAATCCCTGTACTATTTTTACAAAAATTAAGCCATAATACAGAATATATTATAAATATTTTTCCATATTATGACTTAAGATTCTCTAACAATTATCTATTAGTTTTGCATTTTACTACACTGCTGTATTTCCCATATACTTTCTTGCCTTTTACTTTGGTATAGGCTCTTACCTGTATATAGTATGTCTTTCCACCTTCAAGGCCTCCTACAACATAAGAATTAGCAATAGTGATTCTTTTACTTGCATCTAAAAGGACTGAGTTTGCAGCATATTTTATTTCATACCCTAAGGCACCTTTAACTTTTTTTAAAATTAACTCTAAATCCTTTACCTAAAGCAGAAATCTTCACTCCTTTTATCTTTGCAAGTTTTTAAACTTTTTATCATTCTTGTCTTTAAGGTAATTGATCATAAGATCATTCAAACTTGCATATTTATCAGCAGTCGAATTCTTATAAGCATAAAAAACTGAACGCGGAGCAAAAGCATTTTCTCCAAGTATTACATTGGGAGAGTGGATTGTAGCCTTAACAGTTGGAAAAGCATTTTTTTCTGATTACACCAACGTTTTCTCCTATATTTACAGTAGTTAGACCAGATTCTGCAAACGCTCCCGTCCCTATCGTTTTAGTTCCTTTTGGGTATAGAAATAGACTTCAACTTTTTACAATGTCCAAAGGCAAAAATCATCGATTTCAACAAGCCCTTTACCTATAGAACAGCTTCTAATCCCAGATTCATAAAAAGATTCAACACCAATCTTAGTAACATTCGCAGGAATCTTGATACTTTTTAGGGAAGTTGTCTTAAGAAATGCATAGGTATCTATAAATTTAACAGTGCTTGGAATTGATACAGTCTGTATATTTTCCATATAGCTGAATGCCCTTCTGCCTATAGAAGTAACACCCTTTTTGATGACAATTTTGTATATATCGGATTTTTTATTATTGAACCATCTGTTATAATAAACAGTAGTATCATCTATATCGTTCCACATATCACCCTTACCTGATATAGTAAGCACTCCCGTTTTGCTTAAATGAGCCATAACATTATCGCCCACCTGTATTGATTCGCCTTCTCTTATATCAGCTTTTGCTTTACTTCTATCAAAAAAAGCAATGTGATTAGTATAAATGTTAAGAAACCAATTTTAATTGCTTTTTTAAGCATGATTGCTTCCTCCAACTTATTTTTTTAAAATAGTTTATCCCTCATTTTAGCAGAAATTTTGTATCTGTTCAAGTTTAAAAATAAGTTCTGCTTATTAAATATTATCAAAGTTCAAATAAATTATTGCGATAATCCTTCTCCCCACTTAATTGACAATACCCGTGGGAACCTATATTATTATTAAGGATATAGTTGTCAAAACCTTGACAATTTAAGTTTATAATTAAGTCTGTATATTTATACTTAAAGGAGCCACCATGTCACTTTCAACACTGAATGATAATATAAAAAAACCGTACATTCAAGCGCTGTTACCTGCTATTTGGCGAAGAGCCATTTATGATAAGGCATTATAAAAATGCCTTAAAGAATGCAGTGCTTGGAAACGGCGACAAGATGAATCTAAGTACTTTTGCAGGTAAAGTTACTGATATAAACAGTATAATAGAAATTGCTGAAACTCTGCCTTTTTTTCACAGACTACCGATGCGTACTAATTGAAAAATTCAGGGCTTTTTTTCTTCTGCTAACGAGTTTTCAGAATACATAGATAAAATCCCGGAAAGCACTGTCATTATCTTTGCCGAAGCTGTGGTTGATAAAAGAACAAAGCTATATAAGGCTGTAAATAAACTAGGCCTTACAGTGGAATTTGAAGTACAGAAAGAGTCGGACTTGGTTAATGTCATTATCAAAAAATTTGCTGCTGATAAAATCCAACTTTCGCCTGACCTTGCAAAATACTTTGTTACCCGCATAGGGACTTCAATGGATGAGCTTTTTTTAGTGAGGCTGACAAGCTGATTTCTTATGTGTACGAGAAAAAGAACTGTTGCAAAAGATGATATAGATAGTGTCTGCACAAGACAGCTCTCTGACAGGATATTCGATATAATGGACTACATGGGTAGAAAAGACCGGGAGAATGCAATTGCCTATTATCTTGATTTAATAGGCCTTCAGGAATCACCTGTCAAGATATTGTCGCTAATCAACAATCATTTTACAAGGCTTTACAACGTAAAGAATCTGACCGCAGAAGGGAAATCCGGTGAAATAGCCTCCCTCCTTAAGCTTCCTCCCTTTTTTTTGTTAAAAAAATACATAGAACAGGCTAACAACTTCTCCTTTTGATCAAACTAAAAGATGCCCTTGAATATGGCATCTTTGCTGATAATGCTATAAAGACAGGTGAGATGAACGAATATATCGCAGCCGAGAGCATGATAATTAAGTTCTCTGCTTAGCCTCTCTTTCTACGGACACAATTTCTGCAATTATTATAATGAATACGCCAAAATAGCTTGCTCTTACTCCAAAACTATAGCTAAGAGCCACTGCAAGAACTACTCCTGTATAAAAGAAGGTAAGGGATAAAAGGTAAAATCTTCCTTTATCCCTATCTTCTTCTTTTCCTGTCAGATGATAATAAGTATAGCCTAAGACCATCTGCTTTTAGGTTGTTAGTTGAAAATATCGTGGAACAGTTGTATTTCCTCGTTCCCGTAAATGTAAACCACTGGACTGAGGACATAAAGAAAAGCGGAAGCAATCCCAAAACCGCATCTGCATCTGCAGGTATAAAGGCAAGGATAACCTGTCCTACAATCAAGACTCCAAAGGTATATATTTTAAGCACAAATCTTCCAAAATTATGTTTAATCAAGGCAGCTGAGACATTGCCAAGTATGAACAGGAGAAGGGCAGCTAATCTAAGCCCTACCTCTTGATAGTTCCTGCCGAAAATATTAAGTACAATTTCAATCAGATTGCCTGTCTGAGCAGTTCCAAGGTTGCCCAGTCTGGTAAATAGAGAATAGCCACCCATAAAGCCGCCTGAAACACACATAATAAAGTGTAATACCTCTTCCTGTTTCTCTGTCAAATTGTCCATTAGAATCTAATCTTCCTTCACTCCATGCTCCGCCCTATCAGGGTAGGCACTTTTTTCAAAATTATAGTAATCCTTGTTGGTAGGATTGGTTTTCCCGTATTTCTCGTCAAACTCTGCAAGCTCAAGGTCTCCAAGCATGAACGCCCTAAATGAACCTGCTCCTGCTAAAGGACAGGTATCAAAATGATACCATTTATCCTTATACTTTATTAGGTTCCAAAAATGGTCACTGCCCTCTCTGTCTCTGGTAACCATGATATTATCAAAGCCTGCCCCTGTGATAAGTGCCTCTGATACTGCGTAGTATGTAAAGCAGTCTCCTGTGCGTGTCCTAAAGCCGTTATAAGCTGCTTCTATGGCATCACTTTTATCTGAATACCCTGTATAGCTAATCTTTGTATGACAAAACTCAAATATCTTGTCAAGCTTCTCAAGCTCAGTCATATCCTCGTTAGTAATCTCTGCCAGTGTTTCCTTCACATACTTTACAACTTCTTTAGCATGGCTTTTAGATGACTTCTTAACCGTTACCTTTACTGACTTTGCTACCTTGTTGCCTGCTTTATCCTCTGAGCGGTAAGTTACCTTGTAAGTTCCCTCTTTTCTTGGATTCACCTCTGAAGCATCCACCATAAGGGCTGTTCCACCGGGCTGATTGTCAGTAACGCTTACTCCCTCCCTATAAGAGAAAGGACTCCCTATGTATATGGTTAAATCTCTGGTTCCTTTAATTACAGGAGCCTTGGTGTCTTTTACTACCAAGGTAAGCTTAATCTCCTTCTCATTTTTCTTTACCAAAGCCCTTATAGGAACAGTATATTTTCCTGATTTTTGTAAGACCTTGTCAATGTTAAACTTTTTGCCATAGGTAAGCCTAATCCCTGTCTTGTCTGATTTTATGAACTTATCAGCAGGTAGGTAGGTAGTTCCAAGTTCTACTGTTAGCTTTTCTCTTACATCTAGGACATATAAATGAGTTACTTCCTCTGATACATTGCCTGCAATATCTGTGGCAGTCAAAGTTATCTTATATATCCCGGCTTCACCCTTATATTCGGATAAGCCGCTCTCCTTTACCTTGGTCTTTGTAGCATCCTCTACCTTCTCTATAAAGTCTTCTTTTTTACAGCTATCTCCTGCCGCAATTACAACTTCCTTTGCAATTATAACCGGACTTTCAGTATCTTCTACGGTTAACAGGGTTGTGTTTATATTGCCATTTACCAAAAACTGTACAGGATATTCTCCCGGTTTATCAAGGGGGATATCCTTAATCGGAGTAACCATCTTGCAATTGATAAGTGGTATATGATGGCTTAGCAAAAACTCATAGATTTCAGGATTATTATAAAAGTCCGTCTGCTTAAGGTCAGGTGTGCCCGCCTCAACTGTCATTACTGACTTAAGAGGAGCTGTTATAAATGCTGATAGTCCCAACAAAATAAGGAGAATCACAAAACTCACTCCTGAAATTATCAGGTTTCTTTTTAATTTACTCATAAGCTTAGCCAATTACATCCGACATATTATACTTTCCTGCGCTTTTTACCACTTAGGAACTTTGCCGCACTCATAGCCCCTTTAGCAAATATGGCTCTAGAATACGCAGTATGTTTAATTTCAATAACTTCATCAGTACCCGCAAATATAACTTCATGTTCACCGACTATGGTTCCGCCTCTGACCGCTGATATTCCTATTTCATTTCTTTCTCTTTTCTTCCTTACCTTACTTCTGTCAAGATTATAAGAAATGTCATCTAGCTCCTCCTTCATTACATCAGCGAGTGCAAGAGCTGTACCGCTTGGAGCATCAAGCTTCTGGTTGTGGTGCTTTTCAACTATCTCTATATCAAAACCGTTGCCATACAGTGTCTTTTGTAACACTTTTTAAGAAGTTTAAGAAGCACATTTATACCAAGTGACATATTGGCTGACACAAGGACAGCTGACTCCTTAGCAAGTTTCTCAACTCTGCCTAGCTGAGCCTCAGACAGTCCTGTTGAACAAAGAACCAGCGGTGTATGAGTCTTTTCGCAGTAATCAAGAAGACTATCAATTGCAGAAGCAGTAGAAAAGTCTATAATTACGTCTGCCATCTCTTTTAATTCATCAAAGCTCTTGTACACAGGATAGTCATTCTTCGCCTCTCCTGAAGGCTCAATTCCTGCCACAACAGTCATCCCTTCATCCTTTGAAATCAACTCTGAGAGCATCTGCCCCATCCTTCCATTGCAGCCATGCAATATAACTTTAACCATATTATTCTCCTTGTTCTCTATATTCTATGGAAACTACCTTATCTTTTGCAAATATGAAGCTAAGCTCCATTACACCCTTTTTATAGACATACTCACTTAATTTTTTCTTTTTAGTTCCGTAGACTTCTTCAACATCTTTTCTGCTTTTTCCTATGTATATGCCTTCTGCTGTCTGTACACTATCATCAGTTAAAAGAATCGACATAAGCTTTATATGGCCCCTTTTTGCTCTCAGCGTGAACAGTAAGTGTGAAACCGCTGTAGGTATACACCTTATCCTCTCCCTGCATAGCACAGCTTGGTGCCTCAAAGGTATCAGACTTTGCGTCAAGCTTATTTATACTATCTGTTGGATCTTCTCCTATGACAAATTCGGTATCATCTGCAATAAATACATAACCTTTGTCTTTTTACCTTCTCAACCAGAGAATTGATATTATTCGCAAGTTTACCATCCTCAGGCTTACAGCCTGTAAACAAAAGCTAATACTCCAATACATAGAAAAAAAGCATAATCATACTTTTTGTTTTTTTGAATTTTGGCATATTTTTTTCCTTTCATCGCCAGCTTCCCTGACGCTTACTTCACCGGTAAACAAGGCTTCACTTCCGCCTTCCTCATATTCTACCAGTAATCTTGCCTCATCGTCAACTCCATAAGCTCTCGCTTTTTTCTTTCCCTCAGGAGTAATGACAAATATATCTTTGTTTATCAAAATCTGATACTTCTTATAGCTCTCCATAAATCTATGCTCAGGCAGTTTCTCATAATACTTAAAGTAATTCTTCACTATAGCAGCTGAGAGCCTGCTCATCACACCCTTTGGTGGCTCTTCATCATCATAGACAAAGCCTGCTATATCCTTTAATTCATCCGGAATATTCTCCATAGACGGCTTTGTAATATTGACTCCAATGCCCACCACAGCGTATGAAAGCCTTCCGCTTTCAACATCAGTTACTGCCTCAGTAAGTATACCACAGATTTTCCTGCCCTCAAGGTAGACATCATTCACCCACTTTATACCAGTATCCCTTCCAGTGACCTCTCTTACCGCCTCAACCACAGCTACAGCCGCTATGGTAGTAAGGAGCATAGCCTCTATAAAATCCATATCAGGACGAAGTAAAATACTTAAATAAATCCCATTTTTAGGTGAAAAGAAATTCCGGCCAAGCCTTCCTCTGCCCTCTGTCTGTCTTTTAGCTATAAGAACCCTGCCCTCTAGTGCACCTTTTGCAGCCATATCCTTAAGGAGGGCATTGGTTGAAGTGACCTCATCCCTAACCTCTACTTCAATCCCAATCCTTCCTGTATAGCCCCTAACCTCATCAGCCAGCTCATCCATAACACTCTTGGTAGAAAACACATCGATGCTTTCAATCAGCTCATACCCTCTGTTACTACCCGAACTAATCTCATATCCCTTCTCCTTAAGAGCCTTAATATGCTTCCACACCGCAGTCCTGCTAATACCTAGCATTTCCGCCAGTCTTTCTCCGGAAACAGCCTTACCCCTACTCTCCTCAAGCAGTTCAAGAACCCTATCCTCAGTCCTCATACATCCCCCTTACACCACAAATTAAAACAATCCTATCCTCTATATATCCTAAGTTCCTTATACTCTAAATAATCACAGCCCATATTCAGTATATCGTAATTCCCTCATCTCTAATTAAGCACAGCCTTACGTGTTGCTCCTTTTGCGTCTCTGTTTGGACGGTAACCGTAACTGCCGTCTGTAAAAAGTGGCTCATAGATTGGAACTAACTGTTGTGTTATCGCCTGTTGAAGTGTACGGTCTATCACTGTTGGTATGCCAAGCTTTCGCACACCATCTAGTTTTTAGTCCCGTCCCAGTACCAGTACCAGAGAAATATAATTTGTAGATCTGTAATTATTAAATCTATCATATAGATTTTTTTGGTTTAAAATCATTTTCTATTTTTTTAAAAAAATTGTCCCATTATCCTTTAATATTGAAACAGGTTCAAAAATCATTGTTTTTTTCAATAGTAATTTTTTTCGTATTTTTTTATTTAAAAGATATTTATTTCTTGCTTATATTAAATGCATTAGGCTCAAACGTAAATATTTCATCATCTTAAATATCAACCGAAAAATGGGCCCAGAGTTATTATCGAAAAAGTGGTCCACAAATACTAAACTAATTGACCACGTTTTTTTAATTTGATTTTGAATGCATTTAAATTCAAATGGATTCAGATGTATTTTCCTATAAAGCTTTACGTGCTCTTCCATATTGTTTTTTTATTTTTATTAAAAAAATATCCAAATGAATTTCGTGAGTAAAATTTTTCCATTAAAAATATCATAGCTATCATCAAAAGAATCTTTTTTTATGCTTTTTTTAGCACCCATATCTGCCATTATGTATATGATATAAATCCCTTTGTAAAAATCTCTTTGGTAACCAAAGGATCACCTGCTGAATAGGAAATTATCTGGCTGAAACCAAGATATAGTTCGTCCTTTACAGAATAACTTTGATAAATTATTTTTTTACATCTTCGTCCTCTTTCAGGATTATAAAATGATTGCCTGTAGATAAGAGTTTCCCAAGCAATGATGACATTTTATTTATACACATTATTGCAGTATTTGGGTCATTTGTGCCAGGGCTTAGGGCCATATTAGCGATTTCAGTTAAGTTTACAATTCCACGGTGATAATCTTCTTCTCTATTATTGTAAGCATTTATTATAAACAATGGACTTAATTTTTCTTTTAATTCTTTTTTTATCATTATCATCTAACTTGCATTGGAATATATTTAATTCCCTACGCTTTCTCCTTTGGTTGTGTATTCACCAATTCTCTTGTTTATAACAAATTCTGCTTTTATGCCATTAAGCTTTTTAAAAATATCATCTGATTTTATTTCAAATAAATAACCTGAGCTCTCAGCTACAATTGATAAGTTTGTAGATTCGTAGCCTTCTTCATAATGCTTAGCTTTTTTTCTTAGTTCTACCTCTTTATCAATAAGTTTCTCGCAATCATTAAAAACATTTTCTATAATATTTGATACTTGTAGATTATCAAGAACCTGTCTTGAGAAAGCGATAAAACTTAGCATCGCAATTATGGAATAAGCAATTCCGAAACTTCCAGCGACAACATGTTGGTCTGGAGCAATATCTTGCAATAATAGGATACTGATTACTGAATAGAAAAAACCACTGACAAATATACCATATAAACCAAGAACTCCGGTCCTATCTATGAAACTCTGAAGCATCCTAGGTGATATGTTACTGCTATATTTATTAAGTACAGTGACAATAATTGTAAAACTAAAAAGTACTTATAGTCAAAAAAATATTCCAGATAAATTAGAAAGGAAATCTACCGAAACTTCAACCGACAACAATAGTTGTTTGGGAATATAAGATTTAATTGCAATATATTGATGATCAAAAAAATCCAGGTAACTAAAAAGAAGCGCCACTGTTACAATTAAAAAAATCTTGACATCCTTAAATAATTTTTATGATTAAAAAAACCACAATTTGATTTTTTTGATAACATACATCAATCCTCCTGTTTAAATATTTTAATTATTGGACTATATTATCATATAATTGATCTTTATCCAATCTGAAATATTTCGATAAGTCTAGAACTACCGCATATGTGTAGCCCTGTTCAGCGTACTCCTTAACCTTAAGTATTCTATCTCTCTGCAAACAGCCACATTTTTCAATGTTTTCTGCCATAACCAGTCATTCCTTCTTTCTCAGTCATACTTGAGACTCCTACTGATTCGGTCCTTTATCTCTCGACTACTATGACCTCTGTCCACTTCTGTGTGTTCAGATGAGATTTCTGTCCGTCAGACCAGAGATTTGCCCATGAGTTAGTATCTTCCTCACATCCAGCTTCCTTCAGATTCGAGGTCGCCCTCGACACCCTTGCTTTCGGCGCATCCTTCCCACTACCGGGCGAATTCGGGACTGCACCCGTTAGAAACGTGCGCCGCTAGGCTCTTTACTAGAGAAAAGGCTTGCGCATACCCGCAAACCTTTCCCCATAACCTTCTTTAACTCTTAATTCTTTTTTACACCCAGCTCTACATTCTCACCATTGATATTCCACTCCTTAGTGTAACCATCCAAAGAACCGGTTACAACCTCAGTAGCCATTACATCAGTAAGTATGCTCTCTTTATCCGCCTGCATAAGAGCCTCGAGCTTCTCATTACCTTTAGCATATACGGTAATCTTGTCCATTACCTCAAAGCCTGCTTCCTTACGCATGGTCTGAATTTTACTTATAAGCTCTCTTACAAAGCCTTCTTCGATAAGCTCAGGAGTAAGTTCTCTGTCAAGAACCACTGTTATTCCATTTTCTGACTGAGTCTCGAAGCCCTCAACCTGAACAGCCTCATAGAGAAGGTCATCCATAGCAAGCTCTTCATCTATTCCGCCTACATTAAGTACAGTCTTGCCTGTCTCCTTAAGCTCAGACATAACCTTAACACCATCTACATTAGCAAGCACTTCCTTAAGGGCATTAAGTCTGCTTCCAAATCTCTTACCAAGTGTTCTAAGCTGTGGCTTAAAGGTATAACCGCTGAATTTGCTTACATCATCAAGCATTGTTATATTCTTAACATTTAACTCTTCCTTTATGATATCCATATACAATTCAGGAAGAACATTCTTACCTGTTGCAAAGTTCACATACATATTGCCAATCGGCTGACGGTTCTTGATATTGGCTTCATTTCTGCCTGCACGTCCAAGTACAACTATCTCAAGCACCTTTTCCATATTCTCCTCAAGCTCTTTATCAATATGGCTTTCATCCACCTTAGGGAAGTCGCACAGATGTATGCTCAAAGGAGCAGTCTTGTCTATACTTCTAACAAGGTTCTGATATATCTCTTCTGTCATAAAAGGAATCATAGGGGCCGCAGCCTTGCTTATCTCTACAAGGGCTGTATAGAGAGTAAGGTAAGCATTTATCTTATCCTGCTCCATTCCCTTAGCCCAAAAGCGGTTACGGCAGCGTCTTACATACCAGTTACTCATCTCATCTACAAAGTTAAGGAGTGCCTTAGCGGTCTCAAGTATGCGGTAGTTATCAAGGTTCTCCTCTACCGCCTTTATTGTAGAGTTAAGCTTTGAGAGGAGCCACTTGTCCATAACTGCAAGCTTGTCATACTCAAGCTTATATTTGGTTGCATCAAATTCATCTATATTCGCATAAAGTACGAAGAAAGCATAGGTATTCCAAAGAGTACTCATAAACTTGCTCTGTCCCTCAGTTACAAGCTTATCTGAGAAACGGTTTGGAAGCCAAGGCGCGCTGTTAGCATAGAAATACCAGCGGATTGCATCTGCACCATGCTTTGCAAGTGCATCAAAAGGATCTACTGCATTTCCCTTTGATTTACTCATCTTCTGTCCATTTTCGTCAAGAACGTGTCCAAGCACGATTACATTCTTGTATGGCGCTTCATTAAAGAGAAGGGTGGACTCAGCAAGAAGTGAATAGAACCAGCCTCTGGTCTGGTCTACAGCCTCTGAAATGAAGTCTGCCGGGAACTGCTTCTTAAAAAGTTCCACATTTTCAAATGGATAGTGATACTGTGCATAAGGCATGGCTCCTGAATCAAACCAACAGTCAATAACCTCAGGTACTCTATGCATTTCCTTACCGCAGTCCGGACACTTTATGGTTACCTTGTCAATGAAAGGACGGTGAAGCTCAATATCATCAGGGCAGTTATCGCTCATTTCCTTAAGCTCTGCCTTGCTTCCTATAACATGTACCTTACCACAATCACAGATCCAAGCAGGAAGAGGTGTTCCCCAATATCTGTTTCTTGAAAGTCCCCAGTCCTGTACGTTCTGGAGCCAGTCGCCAAATCTTCCCTTACCTATACTTTCAGGTATCCAGTTAATCTTAGCATTATTTTTAAGCAGGTCATCTCTTACAGCAGTCATCTTGATAAACCAAGTCTCTTTTGCGTAGTAGATAAGAGGACTGTCGCATCTCCAGCAATGAGGATACTCGTGTTCAAACTTAGGAGCATCAAAAAGCAGCTTTCTATCTTCTAAGTCCTGAAGTACATCAGGATCTGCATCTTTAATGAATTTACCCGCAAAAGGAGTTTCCTCTGTAAGCTCACCCTGTTCATTAACAAACTGTACAAATGGAAGGTCATACTTTCTTCCAATTCTTGCATCATCCTCACCAAAGGCAGGAGCAATATGAACTATACCTGTACCATCTGACATAGTAACGTAGTCATCAACAACTACATAGTGACCCTTTTTATTCTGCTTCTTTGCAGCCTCACCCGCACAGGCAAAAAGTGGCTCATATTCACGTCTTTCAAGGTCAGAACCCTTGTATCTCTCAAGGATTTCATAAGCCTTGGTATCTTCTGCCGCAAGTATTCCAAGAACCTTGTCTAAAAGTGCCTCTGCCATATAGTAAGTATACCCGTCAGCAGCCTTAACCTTTACATAGCTCTCCTCTGGATTCACACAAAGAGCTACGTTGGAAGGAAGTGTCCAAGGTGTAGTTGTCCATGCGAGGAAATAAGCATCCTCACCCACTGCCTTAAATCTAACTACAGCAGAACGCTCCTTTACATTCTTATAGCCCTGTGCAACCTCGTGTGATGAAAGTGATGTACCACAGCGAGGACAATAAGGTACTATTTTATGGCCTTTATATAAAAGCCCCTTTTTCCATATCTCTTTTAATGCCCACCACTCTGACTCAATGAAATCATCATGATAGGTAACATAAGGGTTGTCCATGTCTGCCCAGAAACCAACAGTCCCTGAGAAGTCTTCCCACATTCCCTTAAATTTCCATACAGATTCCTTACATTTCTCAATGAAAGGCTCTATACCATACTCTTCTATCTGCTCTTTGCCGTTTAGACCAAGGAGCTTTTCTACCTCTATCTCTACAGGAAGTCCATGTGTATCCCAGCCTGCTTTTCTAGGCACTCTATAGCCCTTCATAGTCTTATAGCGTGGAATCATATCCTTAATTACTCTAGTTTCAACATGTCCTATATGTGGCTTACCATTAGCCGTAGGAGGGCCATCAAAGAACATATAAGTAGGAGCATCCTTCCTACTCTCTATGGATTTTTCAAAAATCTTATTGTCATTCCAAAATTTAAGCGTAGCCTTTTCACGGTCTACAAAGTTCATATCAGTTTTGACTTCTCTGTACACTATAATTCCCTCTTTCCATTAAAAAAATGTAGGGGCAAAAGAATTGCCCCTACCATGGTAAATTATATTTAAGCTTTTGTCAATCTTTAAGACTAACAACCTTGATTTTATTTTCATTTAAACAAGTACTCTCTAAGACAAAAGAAATATATTACAATCTCGGTTTTCACGTCTCTTAAACAGAAGAATTTCCTATTTTATGGGAGTCATCAAGACAACCTAACATAGTCGGTACTTCCGTCTGTCCCCAGATTCCATTCTTATTAGCTTCCGGTACTATCATTTCAATTTTTGAAGTAATCGGAGTACTTCTTACAAACTTCCCGGAAATGATTGCCCAAGCTCCATTTCTTGGCTCATATAAAAAACCTTCCGAAGCAATTTTAACTGCTATTTCCAAGCTTTTACTGTCAGGGCTATTGGACTGAATTATTCTTTTTAGCATCTCAAAATTTGCAGCATTTTCTATGCCCCCTTCAATAATGGATAAATCTAAGCTGTTATTCTTTATATCATTAACTATTGCAGCTTCCAATAATGTTTTAAATTCTACTCCGGTTAAAAAATTGGCAGCAACAGTCTTATCCAAAATTCTCACATTGGGGTGTGAAGATGCAATTGCAATAGCGGGTATAGGTACATCGTTTATTGTAACATATCCACTGTGTAATAATGTAATCCAATTATCGGGAAAAAGGCATTTCTTTATTATCTTCGACAAGCCAATTAACCGAAAGTCCTTCTACCACTTTGACCAAATCCTTTAGTCCGATTGTATTGATATCGATTTCTGATAACAATGGTCTAAAATCATATTTATATTTTTTTCCATCTCCATCTCCTTTAAATATCAAATCCAATATTTAATTCTGCTTGTATCCCCGGTTCTCCTCTTAAACCGTATACCTGCATAGCCTCTTTTATTTTTGTCTAATATAATCTGAGATTTGGATTGTGACTGATATGATTTTTTTATCACGCTTATTGCTTATGGTTTCTTTTTATAGCTTTCATAATATTCTTTAAAGATACATCTTCTCCGTTATATAATTGGTCTGGTAATTTTATCTTACCTTTCCACATTAAATCATATTCTTCGCTAAAGGTTAATTGATAACTCAATTCAAAAAAATTATAACCTCTTTACCGAGCATATCATCCCACACAAATCCAAATCCATGCTTATAATGATCTTCCTCAAAAAAACTTATATCCTAAATCAAATAAATAAATTTGTTTTTTTCACGGTCAACTGTACATTTCACCTTGCTATAAGGTTCATATCCCAATATACCACATCTTTCTCTGTACAAAGGATTGCCATAGTGAACTGCTTTTTTTCTGAAAAAAATTCTTGTTCTTCATCTGTTAAATAATCATTTACAAAGCTCATTTTTTTCTTCCTCTCATTTTTGATTTTTAATTTTTTTATGATTGACTCTATCATAAACACTATATAAATACATTTTAAATATCTCCGGCTGATATCGTAAATCAAATTAAAAACAATAAAATCAGACCAAATCCGATTAAATTCAGTCCGATTTTATTTTCATTATTAAGTTTTAACTTACTTCACAAGTTTTGACGCTATCTCAGCATAGCTTTGTCCTGCCTGAAGTTCAACGGTTCCGACCTTTATCCTTGTTGAATAGCCGTTGCTTACGAGATATCTGTTGAACTTGGCGCTGTCATCTATAATACCTAGGGCTTTAAGTGAAGCCGATACTCTCTCAGATGTCATACCTACAGAAACCGTAAAACTAACCTTGCTATATGCCACACTTGGTTTAGGGACTTCTTTAACCTGCTTTGGCTTTGGTTTAGCCTTTTTTTAGCTGCCTTTTTTTATTTTTTTGGTGTCCCCGGACTTGGACTTTGTGGTCTCAGGGCGTTACTGTTTTGGGTATCTGAGGTTTTTGGTCTCACTAACTGTGGAGTTTCCATCTGCGGAAGTTCCTGTTTCGGAAGGCTCTGTTTCGGCAGGCTTTGCTTCGGAAGTTCCTGTTTCGGCAGTTCCGGTATTATCTTCTGCGGTAGCTCCTTCTTCTGTGGTCTTATCTCCTTCATCTGAGGATTGGCTGGTTTCTCCACCTTCTTCACTGGGTGTATTGCTTGTAGTAGAAGAAGTATCTGTAACATTATTTTCAACTGTTGATGTCTCAGCCTCTTCATCTACCTTTATGTCCGAGAGATTAGGAAGTTTGTCCTTTAGCGAGTTCAGCTCTTTTTCCTGAAACTCATTAACTGTCATCATCCCAAGCTCTCTGGCCTTTACTTTGATTTCATCATCACTAAGAGCCGATTGCGACTTCCCATATACAAAATACATAATAGCGGCCATTAAAATAGCACCAAGTCCTATTCCTCTTAGCATATATTTTAACTTCACCTAAGCTTCCTCCATTACTTACTGTATAATCCAAGTATTAGCTGCACTTCTCCCTGTCCCATACTAAGCGCCTTGGATATTTCTACTACAGATTTTCCTTCAGAATGCATCTTTAATATCTTATCATTGGTAGAGAGTTCCTCTGCAAAGTCGTTACTGAAGTCAATTTCATCAATTTCCTCAATAATCTCAGGAACCTCAGCATCTGCAAGAAAGTCCTTTTCATCTGTCTCAATGATATCATTTATTTCAGTCTGAGTGTTCTCTGCTTCTTTCTCTTGCATCTTCACCAGATTCTTAGCCTGGGCAGGAACTTCATCTGCTTTTACTACAGCCTTAGCCTGCTCTATGCCTGTAGGAGCTTTTCGAGGTTTCTCTTGCTTAGGCGCTACAGGTGCTGCAGGCTTAGCAATCACTGTCTGTCTTACCTCTTTAACCTTAATCACTTTATCATCCAGGTCATTATTAAGTGCTTTAATTCGTGCTTCTTCTTTCTCCAGTTCTCTTCTCATGCCGTCAATTTTGGCAGAAAAATCCTTAAGGTAATCACTTTTTTCATTTAACATATCATAGAGAAAAATGACTTCCTTATGATTCTGTTCAATCTTCTCCATAAGCTGCCCACTCATGTCGTTTATTGCAAGCATCTTATCATTGGTAATTTCAGACAAACGATCAGCACTGCCGATTAGCTTTTCCTCAGAAATTCCCGTTAACTTTTCAGTGAAGCCCTTTTCGACCCTTGTCATCACCTTTTTAATGCTCTCTTCACTAAGGGCTTTCCCTCGTATTTCCTCAACTATCTTTTCCTTTTCATTATTGTCAATGTCAGCCTTTTCTTTTATAAAAAAGCTCGCCCCTACGCAGGCCACTCCAATTATCAAACATATTATTACTATAGTATCCATAAACCCTCACTTACAATTTTATGTCTATTGTTCTTCCTGAAGTTTCAATCATCTTGTCCATGACTTCAGAAAAATATTCCTCTTCCTCGTCCTTCTTTTTCTTCTTTTTCTTGTCCTTTTCTATGTAATACTCATTCTTACCTTTATCTCTTGGATCAAAGCCATAGTCCCTAAGAGCTGCATTATCTGCCTCATTGGTTCTTGTAAGCTTCCTGTCTGCCTGGGCATTCACCTCATGAGTTAGAAACCTCTGTTCCGCAGGAATCCTGTTCTCTGCCGCAGTCCTATGAATAGATACCTCCTGACTACGGTTAGGCATAAGATAATTATCAATATTTTGAATGGGCATAAGCTACACCTCACTATTCTAGTACATGTGCCTTGCTATAACGTCAGCCCCATCCCTGACAAATCTAACGTTCTTAACAACTTCCCTCACATAAAGGGTGGCATCCACAACAACTACCTTCACTCCGGGATATACCAAGTTGCCAACCTCTATCACTCCGCCATCCTGCTTGTTAATTTCTTCCTGTACAGCAGCAAACTCTTCCTGCATGGTAACAATATCCTCGCTGTCTTTCTTGTATTCCATTGCCAGAACTTTAAACTGCGCCAGCTTTTCAGGAGGCAGCTTACCATCACTCTGTAGCTTTTTGCTATATAACTCAATTGACTTACTTGATACTTCCATTCTCTGAACTGTTTCTTCGATTCTATTCTGCAAGGTTTTAAACTTAACCAGCAGAGTTGGATCCACACCTACTTCCATGTTGGTCTTTGTCCCCATTTCAGAACCTGCATTTTTAACTCTGATCAATGTCTCTGACCTTATTGTTCCTCCATTTACATAGCCCTTCTTGCTATTTACTATCACATCTCCCTTAGCAGACACATCGCTATGTATAATGGCATCAGCCATAACATAACCACCTGAATTCACAGTGGTATTCTCCAAAAACTTAGCTACAATATTGCCTCCGGACTTAAGTATTCCCTTACCCATACCGCGAATACCGCGTTTGAGTATTATCTTGCCTCCTGCAACAATCTCAACACCTTCCGCGGTTCCACCTATAACTACGTCTCCGGTAGCATTAATCTTCAGCCCGTTTATAACATTGCCTTTTACTTCCACATTGCCATCATAGTTTATATCACCGGTAGATAGGTCTACATCTTCTTTTACCACAAATATATTGGATACCTTGACTCTATTCTCATTATCAAGTATTACATGTCCTGAAATATCGCTTATCAGACGAAGTCCATCCTCAGATAAGGTTATATCTTTACCATATTTGAGCACCAGTTTTTCTACCTTATCAGGTTTTATTAGTTTTCCCCTGACATCAGTGCCCGGTGTACCCTCATCTTCTTTGATAAGCTCTGCAAGCTCATCTCCTGCCTCTACACTTGCAATAATATCAAGGTCAAAGAAGTCTACAGAACCATCCTCTTTTTCCTTAGGCTTTGCCTGTAAATCAGTATTAAATTTATAAATAATCTGAGCATCATGTCCGTTTATAGGTGCTTTGCCTCTTGCCATAATATAATCTGTACAGTATTGTTTATTGTTAATATAACTATCTACTGCAGATTCAATTATGCCAAATTTAACTCCGTTAAACTCAAGGTCTTTTAACAAATCCTCCTTATGCATAATTCTTCCACCTGTGGAAGGTGGTATAAATCTGCATACAGCCTGCATTCCGTCATCTGAGATATTAACTATCATTTTCTCAGCCTCAGGATAGGTCTTTTCGGTATTTGTCTTAAATATAAGCGGCTCCTTAGCCTCCTGTATCACCTTTGAAAATTCTTTATAGTCCATCTCAATACTATGAGAACCAAGATAACTTACAAATTCATCAAGGTTTAACTTCTCACCGCCCTCACGAGGAGGAAAATACTTGATGTATACTGCGTCCTTAATAAGCATCTGAAAAAAAGCATTTTTATAAACCATATACCCACTCCCTGCAATATTCCCTGTTCAATCCATCTATAATCCTAAGTATATGGTTAATGTCTGTATACTACAGGATATTTTGTGAATAACCGTCTTTACATTGCTCTTGTAAAAATATCCATATAATCTCCAAGTTTAGCTTTTAACTTGGTTAGTGCCTTTGTATGTAACTGAGATACTCTTGACTCGGATACTGACAGCACCTGGCTGATTTCTTTTAATGTCAGCTCCTCATAGTAATAAAGGGCAATAACCTTCTGTTCTTTCTCAGTTAGCCCCTCTATAGCTGTCGCCAAGGATTCCTTAAGTTCTTCTTTTTCTACTGCATCCTCAGGTTGCTCATAGCTTGATATACCAAGCTTGCTGCCTGAATTGTCAGCAACTAAGTCACTTCCCTGTTCAAGATAGTCATCAAGAGATATAATTCCTGACATTCCTACCTGGCTCTGCCAATTCATATACTCTTCGATAGATATACCGAGTTCCTCAGCTACTTCCTCATCAGTAGCCATTCTGCCATATCTCTCTTCAATGGCACGCTCAGCAGCTTCTAACTTTTTCTGACGCTGACGGGTAGTCCTTGGAATCCAGTCCATCTTTCTAATTTGGTCAAGAATTGCACCCTTAATTCTAAGGCTGGCGTATGTCTCGAATTTGACTCCTTTAACATAGTCAAACTTATCTATTGCATCTATAAGCCCAAAAACGCCATATCCCACCAAGTCATCATATTCCACATTGTAGCCGAGATACATAGACATACGTCCTGCTATAATTTTCACTAAGTTTGCATATTCAACAATAAGCTTTTCCCTTATTTCCTGAGTCGGTTTTTTGGCATATTGCTCCCATAACTTAATCCCAACTTTTTCCTCTGCCATAAACAACTCTCTCCTCTATATGCTGATTTTAGTTTATTTGATTACCTTCGTCTTCTTTATTAGCCTTCTCTTCTTCCTGATTTTCATCCGTCTGAGAGTCTTCTTCGGAATTCTCGTTTGCGTTTGCATTTGCCGCATTCGCATTCTCCATATTAATTATCTTAATAAGAGCTTTCTTCGTAAGACTTCCAATAATCAAAAATAATATGAGTACAGCTAATAATATCTTTAGACTACGCAGGGTTTCATATCTGTTATACATACATATAAATATCGTAATAGCACCTGCTGACAACATAATTGTAGCAGGTAAATATCTGTATTTCATATCTCTTTACTTCCCTTACCGACAGCTTTTATCAAAAGTACACCTGTATTAGAATAAAACTCTATCGTTCTTCCATAATTTAACCCTGTATCAGAAGCAACAATAGGTATTCCAAGAGCTTTTAGCTTAGCCTTAACTGCCTCAACATTTCTATCTCCTACTCTAAAGCATGTCATTGGAGTTCGAAAAAGCAAACATCTGAGCTCCTCCAGCAATTTTTGCAATCATAGAAGATTTCCTTGCACCTAAGGATATCATTTGTTTCAATAGTTCGTCAAGCCCTGTATCTGCAAATTTGGCTATATTGCTATTATTGGCTATTTTTGTACTGTCAGGAAGCATACAATGTAACATACCACTGACTTTTGTGGTCTTATCATATACTACAGCCCCAACACAGGAACCAAGCCCCAGTGTTGTGAGGTTATCCGGAGCCTTACAAACTTTAAGGTCTCCCATTCCGACTTTTATCATTTTTTTCCATAATAAACCTAATCCACAGGCAGCCTTAAAAACTGCCTGTGGCTCTCTCAAACTTTTATTGTATAAGAATCACAAACCAAGAGATGTCAATATCTTATTGTATGAATCCAAAGTAGGTGTGAGAATGAAATAACCTGTAACATCGTTATCATCCTCCATGAACTGAGATTCAATCAATAATGCCTTGTCACCAAGCTTGCCAAATTCAATAGCAGGTACACTTAGTATAGCACCTGCCATATCAATGGACAAGTATGGAATTGACTGATTTATTGTTAATTTTGTTAATGTTGACAAAGAGGATATGTAAGCACCAGAGATAATGTTACCAAGCTCCTTTAATGCAGACAATGACATTTCATCAAGTTCCGCATCCTCTGGAGTAGTACCTACAGGCCTTCCAAAGAGAATATCCACCAGTCCAAAAGCTGATTTTGTCTTCATCATAAACATCATCATTCCGTCAATATCCTCGTCAAGAGTGACAAGGATACCGACAACTATAGTCTCAGCCCCGCCCATGATTTCATGGAGTTCTTCAAAGCTAAGAAGGTCTACTTTTGGAACATTCATATCTACTTTGGTATTTAGCATACTCGAAAGAGCCGTAGTAGCATTACCTGCTCCTATATTACCAAGCTCTCTAAGGACATCAAACTGCATTCCTTCAACATTATTTAAATCAAAATTTGCCACCCTGGTACCTCCAAAATTATGCCAATTCCTTTTCCTTTTCCTTATCTTTTTCTATGATGACATTCTGCATGTTAAGTAAAGAAATAAGTGCATCGTGAGCTCTTCCGACACCGAGAAGATACTTGGCTTTCTCACTGTTATTGCTGTTAGAAGGCTTCTCAATGGAATCGTCGGCAATGGTTACTACCTCTTTTACCTCATCGACAAGTATGCCGATTGAACCACCTAATTCTTCTAACTTAATTATAATGATTCTTGTAGCATTTGTAAATTCATCATCTGAAAGTCCGAACTTAAGTCTAAGACTCATAACAGGGATTACTTCACCTCTGAGGTTGATGATTCCCTTGAAATAAGGCTGTGACTTAGGAACTCTTGTGATTCTCGTCATTCTTACAATGTTGTCTACAAAACTAATATCTATTCCATACTGCTCTGTTCCGAGCTTTGTAACTATATACTGTTTAGCTTCTACCTCTAAACTTCTTTTATCCATGAGTTTATACCCCTTCATCCGGACTAAAGTAATACATTCGCATCTAAGATAAGTGCAACCTCACCATCACCGAGTATGGTTGAACCACTTATAAGCTTAGGTGTACTTATGTATTTACCAATTGACTTGATAACGATTTCCTGCTGTCCAATAAGACCGTCAACTACAAGACCTGCAAGTTTATCAGCCTTTCTTACGATTACTATCACTACGTTGTCGTTATTAGCCTCTCTCTCCGGAACGTCAAGAAGTGTATCAAGTCTGACAAGAGGGATAACAGTACCACGAAGGCTGATTACCTCTTTAGACTGAACATACTTAATATCACTCATTGGAACTTCTTCTATTGTCTGAATGCTTCCAAGAGGTATAGCATACTTCTCAGAACCAAGCTCAACCATAAGCGCCTGAACAATCGCAAGTGTAAGTGGAAGTCTGATAGTAAAGCTGCTTCCTGCTCCACGCTCTGTCTTACACTCAATAGTACCACCAAGAGATTCGATATTAGTCTTAACAACATCGAGGCCAACACCTCTTCCGGATACATCACTTACCTGATCTGCAGTTGAGAAGCTTGGTGAGAACAATGTTGCAATTGCTTCTTTATCTGTTATTGTATCAATCTGGTCAGCAGGAACAAGTCCTCTTTCAACCATCTTTTTCTTAACTTTATCTACATTGATACCTGCACCGTCATCACGAACCTCAATAACTACATTGTTTCCTTCCTGATAAGCATCGAGGAAGATTGATCCTACCTCAGGCTTACCAAGACGCACTCTCTCCTCATTTGACTCAAGACCGTGGTCTGCTGAGTTACGGAGAAGGTGCATAAGAGGATCACCAATCTCATCTACAACAGTTCTGTCAAGCTCGGTATCCTCACCTGTCATATAGAGTTCCATCTTCTTGTCAAGCTTCTTTGAAAGGTCTCTAATCATACGAGGGAACTTCTGAACTGTACTTTCAATAGGTACCATCCTCACCTTCATAACAGTCTCATGAAGATTGGTGGTAACAGTTCCAAGATATTCAATCTGCTCGTTAAACGCAGATGTATCTCCGCTATCTCTCTTTTCAGTAGCACTCATTGACACAAGGCCGTTCTTAGCAATAATAAGCTCACTTACCTGGTTCATAAGGCTGTCAAGCTTCTCGATATCCACACGAACTGAACGGCTTACTACAGGCTTACCTTTGCCCTTTGCTTTATTAGCATCCTGCTTTGCTGCAGGTGCCGCAGCAGCTGCGGAAGCAGAAGCGGTTGCTGCAGGAGCAGCTGCCTTAGGAGCCTCTTCCTTCTTAGGCTCTTCTACTTTCTTAGGTTCTTCAGACTTAGACTCATCAATAGCCTCAATTACAACATCTTCTATTTCTGAAACATTCTGTATAGCAGCTCTAACTTCACTTTCAGTCTCTTTTGTTAAGAAAATAAGACTGAAGTCAAAGTCAAACTTCTCATCTTCAATTTCCTGAACACCAGGGTTAGATATAATAATCTCACCGATTTCTTCAAGCGCCTTAAACACAAGAAAAGCTCTTGCAGCCTTAAGAAGACAGGATTCCTGAATATAAACGGTAGCACCGAATACATTCATATTGTCATCAAAAGCCTTCTTTATAGCATGCTCTTCAACCTCAGATAATTTAATATCCTGATACTTTGCCTTAGCACTTGTCTCAGCTGCCTCTTCAGCCGCCACAGCTGTAGCAGCTGCTGCAGGTGCCGAAGACTCTGCCTGAGCTGCAGATGCTGCCTGCGCCTCTCCGCCTCCACCATTTAAGAAATGGTTCAGCTCATTTATAATAGCCTCGTTGTCATTATCTCCCTCATCAGAAGTCTCCTGAATCAAATCAAGGTACTCCTGAAGAGCATCAAGACCTCTAAAAAGAGTATCTACAAGGCTGTCGTTAACCTTCATTTTTCCTTCACGAACTGCGGAAAATACGTTTTCCATATCGTGTGTAAGATGCTGCATTCTCTTAAATCCCATTGTTCCTGCCATACCTTTTAAGGAATGTGCAGAACGGAAAATCTCTGCAATAGCATCACTGTTGTCAGGCTCTTTCTCAAGAACCATAATCTGATCGCTTAAAACCTGAATATGTTCCTTAGTCTCGTCTACGAAAATATCCAAATATTGACTTGTATCCATTTAATGTACCCCCGTCGCTTTTACTATAGCATCGGCAATCTGATCTAATGGCAGAACTTCATCTACAAGTCCCGCTTCAGCTACCATCCTTGGCATGCCATACACTGTACATGTCGGCTCATCCTGGGCTATAACATAAACATTGTTAGTTTGTTTCAATTGTTTGATTCCGGCTGTTCCATCTGCTCCCATCCCTGTGAGTACCACGCAGACAATCTTGTCATAAGCGCTGCCCATAAGGGATTCATACATGATATCGGCGCAAGGTCTGAGACCTCCTCTTGGAGGATCTTTTTCAAGAGAAATAAAGTTTTCTCCTGATACTTCCTTAACTCTAAGCTGATATCCGCCCTTTGCTATGTAAAGCTGATTTTCCTTTAGCCTATCGCCATCATCAGCTTCTTTTACATTCACTAAACTTGATTCCTGAAGTCTGTCCGCCAGAGTTTTTGTAAAGCCTTCCGGCATATGCTGTACTATCAGCATTGACGCACCTATTTTATGCGGAAGCAAAGGAACCACAGCTTGCAAAGCTTTTGGACCGCCTGTTGAACAGGCAAGAGCAATAAGAGTCTTTCCATTACCTGCACCTGACCTTTTGGGATAAACCATTTCTTTAACTGCTGCTGCAGACTTCATCTTATCAGATGTAACCACATCCTTGTCTGAGAGAGGTAAAGCCTTGGTTGCCGCTTCAAGACTATCGATTAAGTTGTTCTTAAATACTTCTTCCCTTACCTTAGCATAGCTATCCGGTTTAAGGACAAAATCGAACGCACCTAATTCCAAAGCCCTGATAGTTTCAGCTGCTCCTTCTTTTACAAGAGTACTAACTACAATTACAGGGAATTTTATTTTTTTTACTTTTTACCAGCTGTGCCAGTAACTCAAGCCCGTTCATCTTAGGCATATTGATGTCTAAAATTACCGCATCATATTTTTCCCTTGTTAGTAAGAAGCAGGTTCAATCCTTCGAGTCCATCACGAGCAATATCTTTAACCTGAAATCTTCCATCGGATTTTATTATATCAGATAAAAACCCTTCTTATGAGTGCAGAGTCATCAATTATCAAAATTTTTTTCATTTTCAATACACCTCTTCATTAAAAACGGGCATTAAAGACCTTCTACAACAGCTCTTTACGCCTGTTTCTTCGTTCTTCTTCGAATACAAATCTTACTATAGTATCTCTTGAAGTTTCTCTCATCCCCATAAACTTGGTTCTGATTTCATATTTAGTAGGTGATGAATCCGACAATTTTCTAAATGAACTTATAACATTCATTAGAAAAATACTGTTCTTTTGAATCGTCTCCAACGTTAAATTCAATACCAAGAATGACAAGTTCATTCTTCGGTATTTCCTTATCTGCCAGGAACTTAACTCCTCCACCACTCAGGTCAATTACAGTGCAATTTTCCCAAAGATAGGTATTACCCGCTACTAAATCTATATATCGGCTTTTATTCTCCTGAATTAACCTACTTTCACCAATAAAATCACCAAGTCCCTGTTTTTCTTCATCAGTTAGGGTATGAAATCTGGCTCCAATAGAGCACTGAAGCCTGTAAAACTGCCTTCTCTGACTCTTTTCGAGCTCTGTAACAAGTTTTATTATCATTACGGCAATACTACCCTCAAAAAATCTCTCCGAAACTACAGTTCTTGCAGCTAAGATTCCAAAGGCAGTATAAAAAAATACATATAGCTTTCTTCACCTTCTTCAAGAGGTATGGTTATTGTTTTATTCATAGGCATGGTAAGCTTGAATGTAATTTCATCTATCACATCTATTACCTTGCTGCTTAAAGTATCAAATTCACCGGTATCCTTGCTGACATGACTGAACTATATCAACCTTATCTCCAATAGAAACAGAATAAGTTGCCATATATTAACTACGCCCTTTCTTTATCTGTTTAATGTTCTTCTCAATGTTTCTGAAAAATATTCCTGCAAGCCCTCTTCTCTTTGTCTTAGCTCCAGTCTCAGCCTGAGGATCTATTATAAGCTTAGCTATATCTTCTATGGCTCTTGAAGCCTGTGATTTAGGGAAGGCTATTGAGAGAGGCTGCTGTTTCATAACCGCCTTATTTATGTTAGAATCTTCAGGAATAGCCCCCATATATTCTAACGAAATATTGAGGAATTTATCAGCCACCACGCTTAACTTCTCAAATAACTCCTTACCGCTTTGTTCATCATTTACCTTGTTAGCTATCAGCTTTATATGACAATGCTCCCTTGTAAATTCAGGCTGACGGTCAAGTGTCTTTAACAATGCGTAAGCATCAGTAATAGACGTAGGTTCAGGTGTTGCAACCAGAAAAACCTCAGCACTGGACATAACAAATTCCATTACATTTTCTGAAATTCCCGCACCTGTGTCAATTATCACTACGTCTGCCTGCCTGTCAAGCTCAGCAAGTCTTGCAGAGAGATTGGCAAGCTGATCTTTTGTCAGATTAGTCATCTCCCTTATTCCTGAACCACCTGAGATAAAACCTACATTTTCCGGCCCCTTTGTTATAATCTCTGAGAGAGACTTCCCTCTGAACATAAGGTCAGAAAGATTATACTGTGGTCTTATGCCAAGCATTACTTCAATGTTGGCAAGACCAAAATCAGCATCCAACACTACCACCTTTTTACCCAGTCTGCTAAGCGAAATAGCGAGGTTAATAGCCAGGTTTGACTTACCTACTCCGCCTTTACCACTGGTTATGGTTATTACCCTGGATAGCACAGGGACAGCATTTTCTGCTTTTATTATATTTCTAAGATTTTGTGCCTGATCCATATTATTCCCATTCTCTTTATGTGTTACAATTTATGATAACAATTGTTTTGCAATAGCCTGCGTATCAGCAGCGCTTATGTCATCCGGTACATTCTGACCAAAAGTAACGTACGATAGGCTCGCACCCGTCTGCATCAGAATGTTGTAAATATTTCCTATAGTTCCGGTCTCATCTACCTTTGTAAAAATGAGCTTATAATCTGCTACATCCTTATAGGTCTCAGCAATCCGCATCAAGTCTCCGTACTTTGTTGTAGCAGAAAGAACAAGATATACCTCCCTATCTTCCTCAGGTACAGCACTAATAAGCCTCTTAAGTTCATCAATCTGCTCTATATTTTTATCTGACCTTCCTGCTGTATCCACAAGAACAATCTCGTATCTATCAAGGTCTTTCCTTGCTTCTTGTATCTCAGAAGCAGAATATACCACGCTTAGCGGTATACCAAGTATATTAGCATAGGTTCTTAGCTGTTCAACTGCAGCTATCCTATATGTATCCGCAGTAAGAAGTCCGATATTACGCTTTTCTTTAATCTTAAAGCTTGAGGCAATCTTAGCTATGGTCGTAGTTTTGCCTACTCCCGTAGGTCCGAGGAAGAATACATACTTAGTCTTACCCGGAACCGCTTCTATGAGGCTTGGCTGCCCAAGCTTAAGGACAAGTTTCTGATAAACTGCACCCAGGATGCGGTCAAGCTGAGCATCCTTCTTAATTGAATTCTCTATTTCACCCGTTATTTCATTGACATACTTTTCATCCACTTCATTGCTTAAAAGCTGCTTGTAAATGAGCTGCATGCAGGCATTTAGTTTGCTTTCCTTCTTTTCCTGATTCTTATCTGCCTGAGCTGATTCAACGTAAGCGTTAGCCTCAAGGCTGTCTGAAAAATCGCCTATTATCTCAGATGGTTTTACCACTGTCTCTGCTGCCTTTGAACCATCCCTGATTTCTTTGATTTTAGAATCATTTAACTGCTTTTCAAGAAGCCCCTGAAGGTCATTTAACTTCTTCTCTATGGCAGATACTTCATTTGCCACAGGAGGAACAGGCTTAAGAGCAGGCTTTACCGGCTGCTTCTCAGCTACAGGTTCGGTTTTAGTCTTATTTTCGATATTTTCATCAATCGCTGCCGTAACTTCCACATAGGGTTTACGCAAGAACTTAAAAAATCCCTTTGGAGTTGTAGTCTTAATATTCATTACAACTGCATCTCCACCCAGTTCTTCTTTTGCCAAAAGGATAGCATCTTTCTCAGTTTCTGCCTTAAATTTTTTAATTATCATATAGTTACCATACCTACCGATTGTAATTCAACATTAGATTCTACCTCATTGTAAGAAAGCACTATCAGATCAGCAAATAGTCCATGGTCAGCTTCTTAAAGTACATCCTTACTATTGGTGAGGTCATTACTATCGGAACCTTTCCTAATTTGTCGAGCTTGTCTATTTCTATCTTAAGTGAATCCATTATATTCTGTGCAACAGCAGGATCTATGGTAAGATAAGCCCCCTGCTCGGTCTGTTTTACAGAATTCATAATCTCCTGTTCAATCTTTGGATCAAGTGTTACTACACTGGTAGTCTCATTAGGAGGAAAATACTTATTGGATATGGCTCTCTTAAGCCCCTGTCTCACATACTCCGTAAGCACATCCGTATCATGAGTAGTGGTTGCGTAGTCCGCAAGAGTTTCCAGTATTGTTACCAGGTCTCTTATCGAAATACCCTCCCTTATAAGATTCTGAAGTACTTTCTGAATCTCTCCCACGCTAAGGAGTTTAGGAACCAGTTCTGCAATAAGAGCCTGATCCTTATCCTTAATATTGTCAATAAGATTCTGTACATCCTGCCTTGTAAGGAGCTCCCAGATATGTCTTCTTACAATCTCCGTAATATGGGTTGCTATGATAGATGGAGGGTCAACTACTGTATATCCAAGAGTTTCTGCCCTTTCACGCTGTGACTCCGTTATCCAGATTGCTGGAAGATGAAAGGAAGGCTCAAAGGTAGGAATACCTGTGATTTCCTCTTCTACATATCCCGGGTTCATTGCCATATAATGGTCAAATAGTATCTCACCTTCACTTACAGGCACACCCTTTATCTTAATTACATACTGATTAGGATTGAGCTGGATATTATCTCTAAGTCTTATGATAGGAACTATACATCCAAGTTCTATAGCTATCTGCCTTCTAATCATTACCACTCTGTCAAGGAGATCTCCTCCCTGATTCACATCAGCAAGAGGTATGATACCGTATCCAAACTCTAACTCTATAGAGTCTACCTGGAGGAGTGAGTTAACATTTTCAGGTTTTCTGACTTCTTCTGCTGCCTCTTCTTCTGCAATAACCTCAGATTCGATTTCTTCTTCTCCAAGGTTCTTTGACATCCTCCAGCCTGAAAGGAGGAAGGCAAGTCCCATAGGTACAAAGATAACTGTCGAAAGAGGTGTAGCCACACCAAAGAATATCATCGCACCACCAACAAGGAAAAGCACCCTTGGTATGGAGAACAACTGCTTAACAAGGATATCTCCAAGGTCGGCCTCTTTACTTACCTTGGTTACAAGCACACCTGTTGCCAGAGAAATAAGGAGAGAAGGAATCTGTGATACCAAACCATCACCGATTGTAAGTATGGAATATGTACTAAGGGCTGTATTTACATCCATTCCTCTCTGCAACACACCAAGGGCAATACCACCGGCAAAGTTGATTACAGAGATAATAAGGCCTGCTATAGCATCTCCCTTTACATACTTACTCGCACCATCCATTGAACCGAAGAAAGAAGCCTCATCCTGAATCTTCTGTCTTTTTTCCTTAGCCTGTTCGTCTGTAAGCGCACCTGTATTCAGGTCAGCATCTATAGCCATCTGCTTACCGGGCATAGCATCGAGTGTAAATCTCGCTGACACCTCAGCTACTCGTTCAGAACCCTGGTTGATTACTATAAACTGCACCAAAACAAGGATGAAGAATACAATTATACCTACTATTAGGTCTCCTCCACCTACGAACTGTCCGAAGGTTCTAACTACGTTTCCCGGATCTCCTGTACGGAGAATGAGCCTTGTAGAAGAAATATTAAGCGATATTCTAAATATTGTAGTAAAAAAGCAAAATTGTAGGGAAGCTTGACATGTCCAAAGCTTCTTTTGAAAACATTGCATTGAAAAGCACTATCATCGCTAACGAAAGGTTGACTGCCAACAAAACATCCAAAAGCACACTTGGAATGGGAATAATAAACATAACAACTGAAAGGAGCACGAAGCCACCGATACCAAAACCGGCCTTATTTCCCATGTAGACATCCCTCCTCTCTTTATAATCTAAGAATAATTATTAACTTATAAGTATTTCTTTATTTTTAACACTATATACATAAGCCAGTACCTCCGCAACCATCTGATACAGCTCAGGCGGTATCTGGTCACCGATTTCCACGTTGTAATAAAGCATACGGGCAAGTGGCTTATTCTCAACTATTTCTATGTTGTTTTGCTTTGCTATCTCTTTGATATTTGCCGCAACATAGTCAGCACCCTTTGCAAGTACATAAGGGGCCTCTGCCGTCTCCTTATCATATTTGACTGCTACTGCAAAATGAGTAGGGTTGGTAATAACCACATCCGCCTTAGGAAGATCCTGCATCATTCTTCTTCTGGCTCCCTCTCTCATCTTCTGTCTGATTTGGCCTTTGATTTGAGGATCACCTTCGCTCTGCTTCATCTCGTCTTTAACTTCCTGCTTACTCATCCTCAAGTCGTGTAAATGTTTCCACTTCTGATATCCAAAATCCGCAAGTCCTATGACAACAAAGATCAAGCTGATTTTAATACCTACGTCCAAAACAATATCAAAAATATTAAGTATTGCCTGCATAAATTCGAAGTCATAGAGATTGAGAATGAATTTCCACCTGTCTTTAACTTCATTATATGCAACAAGAGCAATTGCAAGTACCTTTAATATGGATTTGATAAGTTCTACAACCTTCTCCTGTGAGAACATCCTCTTAAGCCCACCTATAGGGTTTAATCTGTCAAGCTTAGGCTTTAGGGGCTTACCGGTTACCTTCCAGCCAACCTGAACTATATTGCCTACAAGGGCTACTATAAAGCTTCCTATAAGTACAGGCAGGCTTGCAATGACTATATCTAAAACAATCTCATTGCTAAGATTCACAGCCTGTCTCACATCAAATACTTCCATCGATATATCAGAGGCCTTGTTATAATACTTTACAAAGCTATCGAGGAAAAGGCCCGCCATAATGCCTCCAAAGAGCTTTAGCACAAAGAACATAAGTAAAAGCATAAATCCGTTTATCAAATCCGAACTTCTGGCAACTCGCCCTTCTTTTCTGGCATCATCTAATTTTTTAGGAGTTGCCTTTTCCGTCTTGTCTCCTCCCTCGCCAAAAAACTGGAGGTTATAGGCAAATCTCCTATCCTTTAATTGTATAGTATTTCCATCCTCTTTGCAATCTTTAACCCAAAAAATCACTATGATTTAAGCGCCTCCACCGCCCTCAGGAATACATCCTGCATCTCTTTGGTAATATAATTTGCCACTCCGGGAAGCATAGACATCATAAGTATCATAACCACAAGGCCTCCAAGGAGTTTAAGCTGAATACCCACAACAAACATGTTCATCTGAGGTGCTACCTTTGCCATAACACCAAGCACTACATTTACAAGGAGCATAGTGGCATATATCGGAAGCATCAGTCTCATTGCTATCAGAAAATAATTTCCCAAAAAATCCATTATTACGTTTACGGTATATGCGCTAATAACAGCCTTCCCGATAGGAACTGCCTTGAATGCATCCACAAAGGCCTTCAGAAAATAATGGTGAAAATCATTTACCAAAAGCAGAATAATCACAAAGTAATTGTAGAGATTACCGGTAACTGACGTATCCACCTTGAAGACGGGATCATACATTGTAACCATGGCAAAGCCTATTTCCATATCTATGAGTCTACCCGTAAAGTTGAGTATAGTCATAACTATGTTGGTAAAATACCCAAGCAGCGCGCCTGCTAAGGCTTCTGAAATAACCATGAACGAAAACCCTATAACTCCCGGATAGGTAACAGGCACACTGGGAAGAGTAAGGTAGAGCAGGGTTGAAAAAATAAGTGTAAATGCAACCTTAAACTGCCGTGGAATACTTCCGAAACTAAAAAATGGAGCTGTAAATACAAAAGCAGATACACGAGTAACTATGAATAAAAAATATTCTAAATTCTCAACGGTAAACTGCAGTTGCATTTTCATCCCCATACTTTCTATATGTTTATGTTTACAGTAATGATCTGATATATCCTATAAAACCTGTTGACTCATAAATATAGTCACCAAAGCCTGAGAAAAGCTCCGTAGTAAACTCCGAAAGACTGGTCATCATCCACCCTCCGGTAAGCACCAACATGAGCATTGTCACTATAAGCTTTGGCACAAAGGTAAGTGTCTGCTCCTGAATGGATGTAATCGTCTGAATCAAGCTTATTATAAGACCAACCACAAGAGATGCAAGGAGCATAGGTGCAGATAGCTTAAGTATGAGCATAACCGTTTCCCTGGAAATATCTATGACCTTATCTGCGCTCATAACTGCCTCCTATTCTATTTCACAAATGATTTAACTAAGTTGCCGATAACCAAGTCCCAACCATCTACCATGATGAAAAGCAGAATCTTAAAAGGCATTGAAATGGTAGTAGGCGGAAGCATCATCATACCCATCGACATAAGAGTTGATGAAACAACCATATCTATGACCAGGAAAGGTATATAGATGCAGAAGCCTATGATGAATGCCGCTCTAAGTTCACTAATTATAAATGCAGGAATAAGTACATTCGTAGGAATTTCATCCATGTCCTTTACCTCATCAACTCCTGCTATATCAAGGAAAAGTCTGATATCCTTGGTATTAGTCTGTTTGTACATAAAGGTTCTTAGAGGCTTTATTCCCACCTCATAAGCCTGTTCAAAGGTAATATTCCCGTCTGTAAGCGGTTTAAGTGCCTCTGTATTTATCTGTATAAATATGGGCGACATTATAAACCAGGTGAGAAATAACGCCAGACCGGTAAGCACCTGATTAGGCGGGGTTGTCTGCGTTGTAAGTGCAGACCTCACAAAATGAAGTACAACGAGAATTCTCGTAAAAGATGTAAGCAGGATGAGGATGGACGGTGCAAGAGCAATTACAGTTAGAACCAAAATTATCCTAAGTGTTGCCGCAAGCCCACTCTGTTCACCATTTGTTGTAAGATTGATGCCTATATTATAGGGTGAAGTTCCTGTAGTAAAGCTATTACTGTCATTGGAACTTCTGTCCACTGTATTCCCTGTCCTGTTGTCTATCGCATAAGCCGGAGTAACAAAAAAAAGGGAGGTACATATAAGCACTAAAACAATCCCAAGATATAGTAAATTAAACTTTTTCGTACATAAAGGATGTTCTCTCATATTACCAGCCTTTTCTTATTTTTCTTTTGATTTAGCTTTGTCCAAAAATTCCTTAAAAGAAAACCTCTCAACTTCCGCGGGTAAATTAGTCTTAATCTTGTCCGCATCAACTTCCGCAATAAGACTAATATTGGTTTTAGTTATTCCGATTAAGAAATATTGTCCGTTAACTTCTATAATCTGCAAATACTTATCTGCAGTAACTCTGCTTGTTTCAACAACCTTTATATTGCTATTTTCTCTGGTTTTCAGCGCATATTTGCTAAAATACTTGGATACATAGTAGGCAGCCGCAACAATTAATGTAAAGGCAATGAGCATTCCGAATATCTGCGCAACGCTGCCCAGTGTATCTGCTGTTCTAGATAGAACCATAATCATCCTCCATAAGAAAGAATCCTACTTCGCAGGATTCACCGCCTGCGGCGGGTCCTCGTGAGCGGCATCTACATATCCGCCGCAGTGCGATCCCTCGGAGATTTATTTTATTATTTCAGTTATCCTTATACCAAAGTTGTCCTCGATAACAACAACTTCTCCCTTTAGCCACATACTTCCCATTTACAAGGAGGTCAATGGCTTCACCGGCAAGCTTGTTAAGCTCTATAATAGTACCAGGCGAGAAATCAAGAATTTCCTTAATGGTCTTATTGGTTCTTCCAAGCTCTACTGTAACCTCAAGAGGCACATCCATAATAAGACCGATATTTTCCTGCTGCATTAAAGGATTGATTGTATTATCAAAGGCCTGGAACTGTGCAGGAGCAACGTTTACAGGCTGCACCGGCTGTGCAGGCTGCATATATCCCTGTGGAGGAGCTGCCATCGCTGGTGCTGGTGCCGCAGGTGCCGCTGGTACAGGTGCTGGTGCTGGTGCTGCCGGAGCAGGTGCAGGCTGGTCTAATTCTGATGATGACATAAACTTATTATACAACTCCTTTGCAAAATCTACAGGATAAAGCTGCATCAGCTCACTGTCAATAAGAGTACCTATTTCCAGTCTAAAAGAGACCTTTACAAACTCTCCCTTTAAGAAGTCACCTATGCCCTCTTCATCTATAGACTCATCCATATCAATGAGGCTTGCTGTAGGAGGACTGATATCAACCTTCTTTTCAAGTACAGATGAAATTGAGGTAGCCGCTGAACCCATCATCTGGTTCATAGCTTCACAAATCGCAGAAAGATGAAGCTCGGTAAGTTCTGTCCCGTCTACATCTTCACCATTTCCACCCATCATAAGGTCAGTAATTATCTTAACATCCTTTTCTCTGAGGATGAGGATATTATTGCCGTCAAGACCTTCAATATATGAAATCTGGATGAATACACAAGGTCTGTCATAAGACTGTGATATATCATCCCAATTTGCTATCGAAACACTAGGAGTGGTTATAAGAACTTTTTGGTTCAGCAGGGTTGAAAGCGTGGTTGCCGCCGTACCCATGCTAATATTAGAAATCTCTCCTATGGCATCCTTTTCTTCATTAGATAAAAAGTACACCACCTGTCTCGGCCTGTGTATCGGAAGAATCCGAACCACCGTCTTCACCCATACCGCCAAGTAATGCGTTTATTTCTTCCTGTGAAAGCATTCCGTCCATAGCTTATTCTTCCTCCCTAATTACTTTTTGTGATTCTAAGTGCATATATTCCTGATGACGCTCCAGGCAATGCCTTGAACTTCTTCATATTCCCAACAAAGACATCAAGTTCATCTTCGACCTTAGAGTTAAGTCTGATTACATCTCCCGGTTGCAGGTTGACAAAATCGTTGACTGATACAACGCTCTTACCAAGCACAGCCTTAATTGGTATCTGTGCTCTATCAATGATCTCACCAATCTGTTCTCCATAGTTGGTGTCATCTTTTTCCTGAAGAGCAGAGAACCAGAACTTGGTGTTGAGCTTATCCATTACCTCCTCAAGGGCGGTAAAAGGCAGACAGAAGGTCATAAAGCCCTCTACCGTACCAATCTTAATACTTAGAGTAAGAAGAGCCGTCATCTCCTGAGGGGAGATAATCTGTGCATACTGTGAGTTGGTCTCTATACGCATAAGTCTCGGATCTATCTCAACTACATTATGCCAAGGTTCCTGAAGATATCCGGTACAGATATTTAAAAATCCTCTCAAGAACAACTATTTCTATCTCAGAATAGTCTCTGGTCTTTTCTATAGGATTTCCTTCTCCGCCTAAAAGCCTATCAATAATGGTATAGCCAAGATTGTTGGACATCTCCATTATGCAGCTTCCCTTAAGCGGTGGCAGATTCATTATAGCTAAGAGCACAGGGTTTGAAAGCGAGTTCTGAAACTCCTGATATGTAATAGCCTCAGAACCTCTAACCTCAACCTGAACAGTCTTTCTAAGATAAGCCGGAAGATTAGCAGAGAGAAGTCTTCCATAATGTTCAAATATAGATTCCAGAGTACGAAGGTGATCCTTTGAAAACTTGGAAGGTCTGGCAAAGTCATAGTCCTTCACTATCTTTTCATCAGTTTCCTTGAGGTCATCCGTATCTACATCTCCACTCTCAATTCCACGTAGCAGCTTATCTATCTCTTCCTGCGAGTATATCACTCATTAAGCCTCACCATCCTAAATAAATTAAATTTACACTATTCTACTGCAATCTAAGGTTCTTGAAGGCAATTTCAGCCATAGTCTGCGTACCGAATTTCTCCTGAATTGCTTTAAGTACCGCAGCCTTTATAGCCTCTCTGTTGTTCTGCACTTCTTCTTTAGTATACTGTGAAAACTGGTTACTTACAATCTCATCTATAGTAGATTCGTAGCCTGACTTAGTATCAGCATTCTTCATGCTCTCAGATAAGGTTTTATAATCATCCTCTGTCTTAATCAGATATAAAGAAATCTGGTCAATAACAGCATAATGATCTTTACCGTCTCCTGAGCCCTTAAGGTTAATCTGTAAGGACTTGTCAAAGGTAACTACATCCATATCACTAATTGATACCTTATTCTTAGAGGTATCATTCTCAAGCTCTAAATCAATAATAGACGCTATATTCGATACCAATGCATTGGTAGCCTTAGCCGATGAAACCACTGAAAGCATAATGACCGCAGTTAGTATAAGGTTCATAAGGCTTAAAGCAATAGCAACTATTGTAAGCATGTTCTTTTTCATAATAATCTCCTTAGAGTTTTTATTCAGCAACTTTAGTATATATCTTTATTTCAACCCTTCTATTCTTCTGTCTTCCCTCTGCTGTCTTATTGGAAGCTATGGGTTCATATTCTCCCTTACCGCTTGCAGAAAGCTTTTTAGGATCCATGTGTTCCACATTGGTAAGATACTCAAGCACAGTCATCGCTCTTGCACTGGAAAGCCAAAGGTTATTCTTGAACTTGACTGTATTGGTCTGAGGAACATTGTCAGTATGACCTTCAATTACTATATCTGCATTCTTAAATTTCTTCAAGATACCGGCTGCTTTGTCAAGTACCACATCAGCACCTTTTTTTAAGTTCAGCCTCTCCTGAATCAAAAAGAAAAATATCCGTCTATACTCAGACCTATGTAATTGTAAGAGGTATCCATCTTAAGCTGCACCATATCATTTAACTTAAACTGATTGATAGCTTCAGATGCCTTTTTCATAGTTCTTCTCAGCAGTGGTTTTAAGTTCCTGTTGATACTTCTTTACTGCCTCATCCTTAGTGATTTCCTTTTTTTACATTATCTTTTTCTGTTTTTATTTTTCACTGGTGTTTTCCGAATCCGACTTTCCGTTCCCGCCTTTAGTTCCATCTTCATCTGCAGTATTTTCTACTGCAAGATTAGAATAATACTCAGCAAGTTCATTAAGCTGGCTTACTCCACTCGATACCAGTACACCTTGGTCAAGTGCAGAGCCACCGCCCGAAAATATATTGAAAGAGGAAGTAATAGCCTCTACAATTTCATTATACTTTGCTGTATCAGTACTACTCATAGAGAACAAAAGCACGAAGAAACATAAGAGCAGGTTCATAAGGTCAGAGAAGGTTGCCATCCATTCGGGAGCGCCTGCCTTGGCCTCTTCCGGTTTTTTCTTCCTTGCCATATTTTATTCCTCTCCACCACCTTCTGAGAATGCTTCACGTTCAGCAGGTGTTAAGAATGATTTCAGTTTCTCCTCTATTACTCTAGGGTTCTCACCCGCCTGAATGGATAATATACCCTCAACCATAATTCCCTTTAGCATAATCTCCTCTGCACTGTTTGATTTAAGCTTGTTGGTGACAGGAGCGCAGAGCCAGTTTGCAAGGAAAGAGCCGTAGAAGGTTGTAATCAGCGCTATCGCCATCGCAGGACCGATTTTACTTGGATCTGAAAGGTTAGCAAGCATGTTTACAAGACCGATAAGAGTACCAATCATACCCCAGGCAGGTCCCATACTTGCAAGAGTCTCCCAAAAGCCGAACTTGCTTTTATGCCTCTCTTCGATACAGGAAATCTCAGTCTCAAGAATACCTCTTACAAGCTCAGGGTCTGTACCGTCTACTATAAGAAGTATGCCCTTCTTAAGAAATGGATCTTCTATATTCTGAGAAGCTTCCTCAAGGGCAAGCAAACCATCTTTTCTTGCAATATTAGACAGATTGATAATTCCCTTAATTACCTCAGACTGATTGAAGCTTACAGGCTTAAGAACCAAAGTAAAGCTCTTAAGTCCGGATACAAATTCACCTATGTTCTTGTTTGAAGCAAGAACTATCATGAAAGCACCACCAAAGGTAATGAGTGCCGATGGTAAATCGATGAATCCCATAATCGCCGCAGGATTGTCCATCATAATTGAGAAAAGCACAAGTCCAAGCGAAATTACAAGTCCAAGTAAAGTAGCTATATCCAAGCCAGTCACCTTCCGTTCTCGTTTATTCCCTACATATAGGGTGGTTATAATACAAGTATGTTAACTTGTATATTGGTTATATCGCAGCTTTCACACAAAATTACAGGGTTACTGATCCTTATCCAAAATCGCCCCTGTAAAAATCTCGCGTTTATAGTTCTTGACGAGGCTTTTAATCTGAAGCCTGCTCTCCTTTACCATGATTTTTTTCCCTGTTGTGAGGGTAATAACAGTATCAGGAACCTCCTCAATCACCTCTATGAGGTCAGCATTGATAGTAAACTCCAAACCGTTCATTTTTGTAACGTCTATCACGTTTGACCTCCTATACACATCGTATTAAAAATTTTTAGTAATTCTTAAGTTTTTTTCTTACAGATTTTAAAAAAGCAAAAAAACCAGTTACTTCTATTATAATGACTTTTAGTGCAAAAAAATCAATATAAAGTAGCAATTAAATGTTAACAGAATTTTTACAAATCTAAGGTTCAATTTTGTAATTATCCGTCATTTTATAGGAAATAATTAAAGCCCTATAATTGGGGTTTACTTTTTAGCTTCAATACTTTATACTATCAACGAACATTTTTACTCCTAAGAATATATCGGACTGTGTTACCCTAAAACTTATAGCAATTTTACAAAAAAATTCAGAAAGGACATTATGAAAAAAAGAATAAAGTAATAAATTATCTGCTTATTTTGGCAATTTTAATCAGTTCACTCATTTTTGCCGAACCTGCCGGCGCTGCAACAGGAGAGTATCATATAAAGGTAAACAGACTTGCTAACACCGTCACAGTGTACAAGAAGCAGGGCAACGGTTCATTCAAGCCTATCAAAGCCATGCTTTGTTCAACAGGAGGATATCTCACTCCTCTTGGTACCTTTAGAACATCGATAAAATATCGTTGGAGATTTCTCTATGGTAATGTTTGGGGACAGTATTCTACCAGAATATCAGGTCCGATTCTCTTCCATTCTATTCCATACTATAAACTAAATGGTGGAACTATGATGAGGGGACAGTTTGAGAGGCTAGGTTCTGTCGCTTCTCATGGCTGCGTCAGACTCTCTGCTGAAGATACGAAATGGATATATGACAACTGCTCTCTAGGCACAAAGGTAACTATATATGACTCAAAAGATCCTGGTCCTTTGGGGAAACCTGAACCTACACCGTATCCTAAACACACAGGTTTTGATCCTACAGATACCTGGAGTCCAGGACGTCCTTTAGTCAAAATGGACCCTACTATCAGTGTTCCAAAGAAAATAAATCTCTCTATGAAAAAAATACCAGCTATGACCTCTTAAAAAGGTGTAAAAGCTACTTCTTATGACGGAAAAGATATAACAAACGATGTGGAAATTGAAGATGATATTGATTTTGAAACACCTGAAATTATACAGTAACCTACTCTGTTACTGATAAATATGGTAATACCGCTAGTGCAAGCACGACAGTGGTGATCAAATAGATTTATTATTAGAAATCTTCAAGGTAGAACATTTATACAAAAAAATAAACCTCGCTAAGAAGAGCCGTACAGCAAAAATTCGTTGTTGTACGGCTCTCCTTCTATTTACCTATATTCTTCAATCTTAAACTGAATATTCCTAAACCCTCTATATTCATTTATCTGTGGAGAATATATTATATCTAACTTTTTATCTTCTTTACTTAAAAAAAGTAGCTTTCAAATCCCTTCGCATCTCCAAAACCAGATCCCTTTTATACAACTGCCCATCTGAGCCGTCAGTGAATTCTAACCTGACAGCATTTTCATTTTTCCCTATTATGCTTAAAGATTGTACAGTTATCCCCTCTTAGCAAAGGTTGGAGGTCTATTGCCTGTACCGAAGGGTTCAAATGAAGAGAGCTCATCAATCAGCTTTTTCAGACACATAATACGGAGGCAGTTCCATATCAAAAAAACACCTTAGGTTTTAGTTCCTCCTCAGTTAAACTAGTGTTTTCATTTAGTTGCTTTCTTAATTTTTTTCAAGGTATTCCATCTGTTCCTCATTAGACTCTCCCTTCAATGAAAATCCTGCCGCCATAGGATGTCCGCCAAATTTTACAAAAGCAGTCGGAGCATTTTGATATTTCTTCAAACATATTATAGTCTTCTATGGAGCGGCCAGAGCCCTTTATACCTCTCTCTGCATAGGTAAAAAAATCAGTGTAGGCTTATAAAAACTTTTTCTTTAATTCTACCTGCAACTATACCTGCTATACTCTCGTGACAGTCAGGAACTAAGATAACCAAAAACCTTGTCTTTCAAATATTCAGGGCTTTCAGCTATTTCAATAGCTCTAGCAAAGAGCCTCTTCAGTTATCTCTTTTCTTTCATTGTTTAACTCTTGAAGTTCTTTTTGCCTCAGAAATAGCTCTATCTTCATCAACTTCAAGAAATAATTTGATTGCCTTTACAGCCGATTCTAGTCTTCCTGAGGGCATTTATCATAGGCCCCAAAATAAATCCGCAGTGATAGACAGTAATCTTCTCCTTATCAGCCAGCTCCGAAACCGTAAGCAATGCTCTAAGTCCCACATTCTCAGTGTTATATATTGCTTTTAAGCCTTTTTTAACTATTGTCCTGTTTTCGCCTATCAGCTCCATCACATCACAGACAGTGGCAAGAGCTGCAAAGACCAGATACTTACTTTCCACCACTTTTTTGCTCTGATTAAAGGTCTCTCCATATCTATCGGCATAATAATTAATGAGCTGATAAGCTACTCCCGCACCACAAAGTCCCTTAAAAGGATAGTTACAATCCTCCCTTTTAGGGTTGGTAACTGTGTCAGCAGGCGGAAGTTCATTGTTAAGCGGAATATCGTGGTGGTCAGTGATGAGAACCGTAAGCCCTATATCCTTAGCATGGCTTACCTGAGTAAAGGCTGCTATACCATTATCACAGGTAATAATAGTATCAATGCCGTCACTCTTGGCCTTGTCAACAATATCTATATTTATCCCATATCCGTCCTGCACCCTGTGAGGAATAACATAGCTGATATCTGCCCCCATACTCCTAAAAAAATCATAGAGTATGAAAGTAGAGCAAACTCCATCCACATCATAGTCTCCGATTACCCTTATCTTCTTTCCTGCTCTTATGTTTTCATTAATAATCTCGCAGGCCTTCACTAAATCACACATAAGCGAAGGATCAGCCAGTTCCATCTCCTCAGCCCTTATGTACTCCTCTATCTCTGCATCCGTCTTCCTTTCCCTGTTCACCAAAACTCTTGCAGCTATCTTACTTATCCCAAACCTCTCAGATATCCCATCAAAATCACCCCTGAAAGTCCTCATATACCAACGACTAGTCATATTCACCATCCTATCTTTTTAAAAACTTGTTTAATCAATTAAATTATAAATATTAGTTTATCTCAAGTATTTGACACTTTTATCTTGTCAATGAATCGCTCAAGCTATTATAACATAACATTTAGACATTTTATGCCAGATTTCAAATTTAAAAACTATTTTAACTTTCACCACACAGGTCTGCCCTGACATAGCCTAAGGGAGCGCGTTAGGCTGAGCGAAGCGAACGCCGGAGCGAGTCTGGACTATGTCAGGGTGGACCGTAACCATCCTAAGGAGAGCGTTAGGCATAGCAAAAGAGCATGAGACCATCATCAGTCCATGCCCTATACTTAAAAAAACTAACCTTAATTATTTATAAAGCTTTATCGCCTTCATTATTCCAGCTATAAAGCTTTCTAATCTCCTTACCAACCTGCTCAAGCGGCTGTTCAGCCTGAAGTTTTCTCATAGCCTTGAAATGTACCTGTCCACCTGCCTCACTCATATCAAGAAGAAACTCCTTGGCAAAGGTACCATCCTGAATATCGGAAAGAACCTTCTTCATAGCCTTCTTAGTCTCATCAGTTATAATCTTAGGACCGGTTATATAATCACCGTACTCAGCAGTATTTGAGATAGAATATCTCATTCCTGCAAAGCCTGACTGATAGATAAGGTCAACTATGAGCTTCATCTCGTGAACACACTCAAAATACGCATTTCTTGGATCATAGCCTGCTTCAACAAGAGTCTCAAAACCTGCCTGCATCAGAGCACAAACACCACCACAAAGCACAGCCTGCTCACCGAAAAGGTCTGTCTCAGTCTCAGTTCTATAAGTAGTCTCAAGAATACCTGCTCTTGCTCCACCGATACCCGCACCATAAGCAAGTGCCATATCGAGAGCCTTTCCTGTAGCATCCTGATGTACAGCAACAAGGCAAGGTGTTCCCTTTCCTTCTAAGTACTCAGAACGAACAGTATGTCCAGGTGCCTTTGGAGCTATCATAGTTACATCCACTCCTTCAGGAGCTGTAATAAGACCATAGTGTACATTGAAACCATGTGCAAACATAAGCATGTTGCCCGGAACAAGGTTTGGCTCAATGCTTTCTTTATAAAGCTTTGCCTGAAGTTCATCATTTATAAGAATCATAATTATGTCCGCAGCCTTTGTAGCCTCAGCTGCTGTAAGCACCTTAAGCCCCTGAGCCTCAGCCTTTGCCTGGGATTTACTTCCCTCATAAAGACCTACAATCACGTTGCAGCCTGAATCCTTGAGGTTAAGCGCATGCGCGTGTCCCTGGCTGCCGTAACCAATTATTGCAATTGTCTTTCCCTCTAATAATGAAAGATTACAATCTTTCTCATAAAATATCCTTGCGTCTGACATAACTAATTCCTCCGTATATTCTTAAGTTTATTTTGACTACAAACTAATCATCCCACATTTCACCGCGGGCTTTTGAGCCTCTTTCAAGACCGGTAACACCTGTACGAACCATTTCTATTATGTTTTTCTTTACCAAGGAGGTTTAAAAATGCCTCTATCTTGGTCTGATTGCCGGTAAGTTCAACAGTAAGAGATTCACTTGAAACATCCACTATCTTAGCTCTGAAAAATATCAGCAGTAGCAATTATGCCCTGTCTCTCAGCCTGTGAAGCCTTTAGCTTAACAAGGATTAGCTCTCTGGTTACTGAGCTGTCAGGATGAAGCACCTTTACTTCCTTTACATCCTCAAGCTTTGCTAACTGTTTAACAATCTGGTCAAATACCTGGTCATCACCGTGAGAAACTATTGTCATTCTTGAATATACAGGACGCTCAGTTTCACTAACGGTAAGACTGTCAATATTAAAGCCTCTTCTACTAAAAAGGCCTGCCACCCTACTGAGTACACCGGAGGTGTTATCTACAAATACCGAAAATACAATTTTATTCATATATCTCCTTAACTGTGTATGTTTTGTTAAAACTTGTTACCAATGATAACAATCGGTATCCACAATGTCAAGTAATGATAGTAATGTAAGCTATGCCATATAGTTATATCAGGTTTATACCTTTTCAAATCTCTCAACATCTATCACAAAGATGGTTGCACCGCCAACATCTACCTTAGTAGGTACTGCATTGTAGCTGGTTACAGGTACACCGCTTGTCTGAGAGTAAGGGAGGTTATACACTATCTGCTCTCTCTTACCTGACTCTTTTTATGATGATATCAATTACCTTCTGTACCTCTTCTGCTTCCACACCAATTAAAAGAGTAGTATTGCCTCTCCTAAGAAAGCCTCCTGTAGTAGCAAGCTTAGTAACTATGTAGCCACTAGCCATCAAAGCCTCAGCTACTGAATCTCCATCCTCGCTGTGAACTATCGCATAAACCATTTTCATGAAACATTCCTCCTTATCATACATCTAGCACAGTTCATCAATTTTCCCTGTGTCATTTTTAGAAATGACAATGTTATCCTCTTTTATCATTTCTCCGTCTAAGAAAGCTCTCACTGTCCAGTTCCCAAAGTCTGCCTCATCTATTCCCGCCAAATTCAGCCAAAATCTGACCAGAACTTTGTCATCATCAGCTTCATCATAGCTTCCAAAGTCATTTTCTGCAAACTTGTAAAGCTCTCCACTGGGATTATACCATGCTACAGTCACAACATGAAGACCTTTTATTTCATCAAAACTAAGCAGGCATACTGCTTCCTTGTCTTTATATACATCAAATACCTTTGATTCAGCCTTATCAGACACCACTTCCATCATCTTATGGGAAATCCCGTATTCTGTAAGCTTAGCAGAGCTTTCTATCTCTTTCTCAACTACTCCGTCTTGATCTACAGTGAGCACAGACCAGCAACCGCTTTCGTCTATGAAGATATCTTTGTTTTTCTTATCTATAAGCTCCAGACCATCACCTTGAAGATATTTATAGTAATATTCTCCTGCTGTAAGTTCAATATAAGTTACATAATAGCCTCTATCTTTTGACATATAAACAGGCTCTTCAAGGTGCTTAAATATTAAATCAACCATTTCCTGCCTATAACTTTCAAAAATATTCTAATAGCTTACCTTTCTCTTCTTTTTTTCATTTTTAGCAATAATCACCGGCTCTGAATCTGTGACAATTTCATAATAATAATTTAGTGTAAATATAACATAGTGATAAATTCTTACCTTATCTAATTTCCCTCTGGCAGCCTTTTTTAAATCATTTACATATTCACCATTTTCCACTTCATATATAACATTAGAACAATGGTCTTCCCAAAATGGTTCACTTTCATCAAATACATCACAAAACGCAGAATGTTCTTCAAACACCCTCACAGAAAGTGCCTGATTAAATTCAATTCTAACATAATTTATATTTTCACCACGATACCAAGATTGTAGGTCTATTACCGGCTTCATCCCTTCTTTATAAGAAATTTTTTTCCTGCATACTGATCTTTTGGTATTATTCCTTTACGATATTCTTTCCACTTTTCCATGATTCACTGACCTTTCTAAAAATATAGTTAATTAAGTGAATAGATTCTTTTTAAAAATGTATACTTTGGTTCTCCATCATAAATAACATCAATATATAAATTTTTCTGTAATTATTGCGTATTGTTTTTATACTTGGAGTATCTAACCAACCACCTGAATATAACTTAATTTCTTTCAAATATTTATTATTTTTGAACCTCATATATAACATTTGAAAAAAATTATTCTCTTTTAGTTCTTCAACATTCTCATACATTCCTAAATCTACAAACTTCCTTTCAACTATCCTTACAGCATCACCATGTCCAAAAATCAAGAATTACCCTAGTCTTTTCATTTTTTTAGTTCTATAATTGTGCCTGATAAATCCCCAGATAAAAATCTTTGCTTTATACTTCCCTCTTGGAATCTCTCCCTTATGATATTCTTTTCCAAACTTCCATTATATCCTCACTTTCTCTCTTATTTACTTTCTATAGAAAAAAATCTTCTTTATATCTTATTTTAAAACATCTGATCTTTCTCTATTTTTTTATCTCTACTGTTGCTCATCAAATTCAAGCACAGCATAGAATCCTCTTGGTTTTTCTTCCATTTTAATTACTTTTCCGGTTAAGTTTTTAAGTGGTTCTGTAAGAGGTATGTTCCCACTCATACCGTAGGCATGCTCTATAGTATAATAGCGGAAGCTCTCTAGCTCTGTTTCAATCACATTTACTATATCCCCTTCTTTTAAGAGTCCATTTCTCTCAACCTTAAATTCCATTTCCCTCATATCGGCACCTCTACCATAGTAAATTAATTACAATTATATTTTATATATACCTTATTAATGACAAGAAAGAATCCTGTTTCGTAGGATTCACACCTGTGGCGGGTCGTGTAAGTGACATCCACACATCCGCCGCAGTGCGATCCCCCGAAGAGGTTTTTATCTGACAGGTAATTTCGGAGAAATTTCCTGTCAAACAAAAAAAACTTTCTGCAGTCCTGATAATTATATCATCATTCCTACAGAAAGTCCTCAAGTTTCATAAATTTGGTTTTATATCCTAACAACAGTAAAAACCATTGTACTTCTGGCTTCCATATTTATCATATTGCCATTGGTTCTTACCTTTTTATCCCTAGTATCAGGGAAGCCTGCTTTATATATTTCAAGCGAAGAATCAGTTTCAATCTGCCAACATAGATAATGAGGCAGCTCAGGAAGATAGCAATCCTGCCTTTCCCAGTGTGCATTTATCGCAACGCAAACTATATCATCAGCTGTATTATCTGCATTTCTTCCTGCAAATATTACTCTGAGTACATTGGTATGATCAGGCCCAAGCGCCCAAGAATCAGGGAATCCAAGCGAACAGCCTCCCATATATTTTCTTATGACAGGATGCTCATTTCTAAATTTAATCAAATGTCTTGTAAATCTAAAATGCTCTCTATTCTTCTCTAACTGATTCCACTGAAGCCAAGATATAGGGCTATCCTGACAATAGGTGTTATTATTGCCATACTGTGTATTTAAGAACTCATCTCCCGCAAGGAACATAGGAGTACCCCTGCTAAGAAGCAAGGTCGTCATTGCATTCTTACAAAGTCTGTGACGGAGCTTATTGATATGTTCATTATCAGTCTCCCTCCCAGCCACAGTTCCAGCTTCTGTTGTCATCAGCTCCATCAGTATTATTCCAGCCATTTGCCTCGTTGTGCTTATGGCTATAGCAATACATATCCCAAAGTGTAAAACCGTCATGACAGTTGAGGAAGTTCACAGAGGCATTGTCACCTCTATGCACAGGATTGTATATATCCTTAGAACCAGATATTCTTCTGGCGGCTACAGGCATAAGACCGATATCTCCCCTTGAGGAAATCTCTCATATCATCTCGGTACTTTCCATTCCACTCTGCCCAACGATTCCACGAAGGGAAGGTGCCTACCTGGTACAGACCGCCTGCATCCCAAGCTTCAGCAATCAGCTTCACATCAGCAAGTATCTGATCATAAGCAAGATTTTGTAAGAGTGGAGCATTGGACAAAGGTGAACCATCTTCATTTCTACCTAGTATGCTTGCAAGATCAAATCTAAATCCATCTACATGGTAGTCAGTTACCCAGTATCTTAAGCATTCAAGTATCATATGTCTTACCACAGGATGATTACAATTTAGGGTATTTCCACAACCGCTGAAGTTATAATATTCACCTCTAGGAGTCAGCATATAATAAATATTATTATCAAAGCCCTTAAAAGATATACTAGGGCCCATTTCATTTCCTTCTGCGGTATGGTTAAATACCACATCAAGAAAAACACTCGATACCATTGTCATGAAGTCTCTTTAATCAGCTTTTTGAGCTCAGTACCGGTGCTGTGATCTTCTGCTTTAGCAGCATAACTGGTATTTGGTGCGAAAAAAGCTGATTGGATTGTAGCCCCAATAGTCCACAAGAACATTTCCGTTATACTCTCTATTATCCTTAATTTCATCAAATTCAAATATTGGCATCAATTCAACTGCATTTATGCCCAGGTCTTTAAGATAAGGAATCTTCTCCATCACGCCTGCAAAGGTACCCGGGTATTTTACACCCGATGAAGCATCCTTTGTAAAGCCTCTGACATGCATTTCATAGATAACAAGGTCTTCAAGACCTATATTGAGGGTTCGGTTCACTGCCCCAGTCAAAGTTGTTGCGAACAACTCTGGCTTTGTAATAAGACTTGCTGCTACGCTTTTTGCCCCATTCACTCTGTCCTGTAACTGATTTTGCATACATATCCAAAAGAATATTATTCTTATCAAAGATAAGGCCTTTTTCTTTGTCATAAGGGCCATCAACTCTATAAGCATATTCAAAATCTTCAATGTTCAAATCAAACACTATCATAGAATAGACATTGCCTATTCTGTAAGTTTCGGGAAAAAGGTATAACCGCATAAGGCTCATCTTCTCTACTCTTAAAAAGAAGAAGTTCTACGCTGGTTCCTCCATTAGTTGGAACAGTGAAGTTAACGCCACTGGGAATGGCTGTTGCTCCGTTTTGCTCATACAGTCCGGGTCTTACCCTAAACCCATTAATTTCATCAATTGGTCGAATATGAAATCTTTCAAACGAGAGATTATTATTCGCTTCTGCCATATTATCCTCCGATTGCACACATATACCATTTTATGCCATAATCACTCTACAATCATTAAGATAATCTGTAAAAAACAATTTATTTCAATTCTTGGCTATCTAAAATTATGGTAAATGGTCCATCATTAGTTAAACTAACCTTCATATCCGCACCAAATTCACCCTGTTCAACTTTAGGTACCTGTTTTTTACATTCATCGATTATATAATGATACAGTTCTTTTGCCATGTCCGGAGATCCGCAAGTAGTGAATCCCGGTCTGTTTCCGCGGCTTAAATCAGCATATAAGGTAAACTGAGATATGAGTAAGAGCTCACCATTCACATCATTTAGGCTAAGATTGGTCTTGCCATTCTCGTCAGCCATTATTCTAAGACCAAGCATTTTCTTAATCATCTTGTCAGCTATTTCTTTTGTATCATCCTTACCTACGCCTATAAGCACCATATATCCCCTGTCAATAGCCCCTCTAACTTCTCCATCTATTTTAACATCAGAGTTAGTTACAACCTGAATTATAAAACGCATAGAAATCTCCCCCTTATTATTGATTATAAGTGCATGTTTAAGAACACAAAACCACCGTACCGATTACACCGGTACGGCAGTCTGATACAGATAATCTATAATTAATTACTCAGGCCTCCGTACGGTAAACATCAACATAAGCTACCCCGGACAAGCCCCCATTATATAATTATATCCCCTGTTTTATAATAATTATCTACGATTAAATGCATTAACACCTGGCCAATAAGCTGCTGCACCAAGCTCCTCTTCGATTCTAAGAAGCTGATTGTACTTAGCCACACGCTCACTTCTTGAAGGAGCACCTGTCTTAATCTGGCAGGTATTAAGAGCTACTGCAAGGTCAGCAATTGTTGTATCCTCTGTCTCACCTGAACGATGTGAAGAAATTGCTGTGTATCCTGCCTTGTGAGCCATCTTAATAGCCTCAAGAGTCTCAGATACTGAACCAATCTGGTTAAGCTTGATAAGGATAGAGTTAGCTGCTCCGAGCTTAATACCCTTATCAAGACGCTCTGTATTGGTAACGAAGAGATCATCTCCAACAAGCTGAACCTTGTGTCCAAGCTTCTCAGTCATCTTCTTCCAGCCTTCCCAATCCTCTTCATCAAGACCATCTTCGATTGAGTAGATAGGATATTTATCGATAAGGCTCTCCCAGTGAGCAATGAGCTCATCAGAAGTAAACTTCTTGCCTGACTTTGGCTGTAAGTAGTGTCCAATTCCCTTCTCCTTGTCTTTCCACTCAGAAGAAGCTGCATCCATAGCTATAACGAAGTCAGTACCAGCTTTGTAACCGGCATCCTCGATAGCCTTGATGATATGCTCGATAACATCCTCATCATCCTTAAGGTTAGGAGCGAAACCACCCTCATCACCTACTGCTGTAGTGTGGCCTTCCTTCTTAAGAAGCGCCTGAAGTGCGTGGAATACCTCTGCACACATTCTAAGACCTTCTCTAAAGCTTGGAGCACCTGAAGGCATAATCATGAATTCCTGTGTATCTACAGAGTTAGTTGCATGTGCTCCACCGTTTAAGATATTCATCATAGGAAGTGGAAGCCTGTTGCCGTTAGCACCGCCTAAGAATCTGTAAAGAGGGATATCAAGAGCATTAGCTGCTGCTCTTGCTGCTGCAATAGAAACTGCAAGGATAGCGTTAGCACCGAGCTTTGACTTATCCTTTGTTCCATCAGCCTTAATCATAGCTGCGTCAACTGCATAGATATCAAATGCGCTAACACCCTGAAGTACATCATTTATAACTGTATTAATGTTCTCAACTGCCTTAAGAACACCCTTACCACCATAACGAGACTTGTCACCGTCACGAAGCTCAAGAGCCTCAAACTCACCTGTAGAAGCACCACTTGGAGCTGTTCCTCTACCTGAAATTCCACAATCCAAAATAACTTCAGCCTCAACAGTAGGGTTACCTCTAGAGTCAATAATTTCTCTACCGATAACTTTAACAATGTCTAAATTTCCTAAATAATCCATTTCCTTCTTCCTTTCCATGCTTTCCGCATTGTCAAGTATTATTAAACATTAAAATGATACCATAGTTAGCATAAAAAAACTAGATAGATAATGTAAAAAATCTGGTAAACTTTTCGAGAATAAATCTCACTTTTTAATAATTGGCATCTAATGCAAAATTAAAAGTTAAGACCTACATTTTCATATCCACTTCAAGTGCAGAAGTACAATGTGGACAGCGTGTCGCCTTGATGCTGATTGTGCTCTGGCAGAATGGACAGGTCTTCTCTGTTGGTTCCTTTGCCTCTTCCTTCTTTTTGCCCTCTGTAAGCTTGTTAATCCCCTTAACGATACAGAAGATGATAAATGCCATTATAATAAAGTTGATTATAGCGGTAATAAATGCTCCGTACTTTACTTCAGAACCATTTATGGTAGCTATCATGTTTGAGAAATCAGTACTTGCAAATATACCGATAATTGGTGTAATAATATCACCAACCAAAGAGGTAACTATAGCCTGAAATGCTCCACCTATAATTACGCCGACTGCAAGGTCCATAACGTTACCCTTTAGGGCAAATGCCTTAAATTCTTCAAGAAATTTCTTCATTTAGAATTTCTCCTCCTTGTATTTTTTTGAAATCATTATGATGTCGGTCTTAATATAACATATAAGCAATGATTTAACAACATTAATTTTCTTATTTATGGTAAGGTTCTCCCATTTTTATTCTGAATGCCCTATAGATCTGTTCAAGAAGGATGAGTCTCATAAGCTGGTGAGGAAAGGTAAGCCTTGAAAAAAACTAAAGCTTATAATCCGCCTCAGCTATGACTTCATCAGAAAGTCCCAGAGAGCCTCCAATAATAAAAAAACAAGATGGCTCTTTTCCCGTTACGGTAAGCTCCGATATTTTTCTCTGAAAGCTCTACAGAGTCTATCTCCTTCCCTTTAATCACAAGAGCAAACACATAGCAGTCACTTCCCTTTGCCTTCTTAAGAAAGTCGAGCATCCTTGCTCCTTCAACCTGTTTAATCTTCTCTTCCCAAGCCTCTGATGCATTATCAGGAGTTTTTTTCATCCTGAACCTGTTTGATTTCAAGAGTTACATACCTTGAAAGCCTCTTTGCATACTCTGCAATCCCTGCTTCAAAAGTACTTTTCTTTAATCTTGCCTGCACACAGTATCGTTATTTTCACTCTGTATACCTCTTCATCACCTCAGCAACCTCGTCAGCCAATTCTCTTGCTATGACTCCGTATTTTCCTTTCTTCTCCTTAAGCATATCTCCTGCAAGTCCATGGATGTAAACTCCCAGTGGAGTAAACCATGAGATGGCCTTTGTTTTTCTGTAGCTATGAGTGCTGCCAAAATTCCAGTAAGTACGTCACCCGAACCAGCCTTTGCCATTGCAGAATTACCACTGTTATTGATATAGCATTTGCCTCCGCCTACAACCAAGGTTCTTGCTTCTTTAATAACAATCTCGCCGTTACAGGATTTTAATTCTTTCGCAATTTGTACTACATTTTCCTTCACTTCTTCTTTAGGCAGATACAACAAATCAGCCAATTCTTTAATATGAGGTGTCAGTATGAAGTTCTTCTTCATATCTGTATTTAGGTCAAACTTCCTCTTCTCGCTTTCTTCTGTAATTTCCCTAAAAAGCGTGAGTCCGTCTGCATCTATTACAGTTCTTACTTCAGATATACTCAAAAGTCTTTTTTTGACTAAAGACTTACTTCTCTTTGCTTAGTCCAAGTCCCGGTCCAACTACTACCGCATCAGCCCATTCCTTTACAACCTTCTCTAACTTGTTCGATGTAGCCTTGCTTATCACATTATTTATGCCATCTTCATAGGTAGTAAGTATTGCCTCAGGAAGAAGATTTTGCAAAGACTGTCTGTTTGCTTCTGGCACAAACAGCCTAACCAGCCCTCCTCCGGTTCTATAGGCTGCAAGTGCAGAGAGGAAGGATGCGCCGCACATTTCTTCAGAACCTGCTATTATAAGTATTTTACCAAAATCTCCCTTATTGCTATATTCTCTTCTTTCAGGCAGATAATAGCTGATTTGGGATTCATCTAAGGTAAAAGTATCAGGAGAAACCAACTCAAGGGCCTTTTTAGGAAAGCCTATGTCAGCAATAATGACTTCGCCCGCATAATCTTTGCCGGGATACACCGCTATTCCAATCTTATTTACACCAAAGGTAATAGTATAATCACATTTTATAGCCATTCCCTCGACTTTTCCATTACTGCCATTCACACCTGAAGGAATATCCACAGCCACCTTAACCGAATCAAACATGTTGAGATACTCAGCAAGCTTAGCCAAATCACCTTCAAGCTTACCCTTGAAGCCGACTCCAAAAATTGCGTCTATGACAATGGCCTGGTTAAACCCGCTTTTTTCAGTAATTAGTTTAGACGGATTTACTATTTTTTTACTGATACTCCACTGTTCTTTGCCAGTTTTACCTGTATCTTTGTTTGATAAGTAAATTTCTCTTTTTTTCCAACTATTATAACCTCTGCATTATATCCCCACTCGTGGAGAATCCTTGCACAGGCTATTCCGTCTCCTCCATTGTTACCGGAGCCACAGACCGCTATTATGTTCTTGCAGTCACCCTCCTTTAACAGTCTTTCCCTTATAAAATGTGCAGTAAAGAGGCTGCTCTCTCCATAAGCACTATTCCCTGACATTCCAAGTTTCCTTGCATCTTCATCTAGTCTTTTAGCTCCTTCGCTGTCCACAAGTCTTATCATAGTCACCTCTCCGCTACTGCTACTGCGCTTACATATTCTTTGGTATCTGAAATTGAAACAAAAAAATGTTTTAATTCCTAGTTCCTCTTGCTTTTATTTTTTTGCATTACCATATAAGTTCACATAGGGTTTCCCAAGCTCATCCCTTAGGACTTCTATCTCTCTTATCCTAAATCCTAAAAAAAGCCTGTTCCCATCGTCTTTGCAACAGCTTCTTTCACAGCCCAGTTTCCTGCTGCCCTATCAGGCTTTTTTTAGAATCAGTTCTCTTTCTTTTTCAGTAAAAACATACGACAAAAAAAGCATCCTTTTCGCATGCTTTTTCTGACTCTTGATTTTTCAATTAAATCATTACCAATTCCTATAATCAAGCTAATCTTCCTTTACTTAGATTCCTTATTTTTTTAAGAGAATAAGAAAGTCTCATCAAAGTGTCTGAAAGGTGAATTGTTTCAACTATAACATCCTTTGGTAATCTAAGGTCCACAGGAGCAAAAATTCCATATAGCCTTGATTCCGCACTTTTCACTAACTTTGCAGCAGTTTCAGATGCTATATCCTTGGGAACGGTAATCGCAGCTATGTCTACCTGATTATTTTTTTGATATAATCAGGCAGGCTGTCCATTCCAAGTATCTCAATATCTCCTATTTTCTTTCCAATCAATTCAGGTTTTATGTCAAATACCTTTCTTACATAAAAGCCTCTTTTTGCAAAAATCTGTATAGTTGGTAATTGCAGTTCCAAGATTACCTGCTCCTACTATGATAAGGTTGTAGTCCTTATCAAGCCCCAGGATTTTAGCAATCTCATTGTATAAATATTCTACATTATATCCATATCCCTGCTGACCGAAGCCACCAAAGTTATTTAAGTCCTGCCTGATTTGGGATGCTGTAACCTGCATTCTTTCGCTTAACTCTTTAGAAGAAATTCTGTCTATCCCTGATTTCAGTAAATCCCCCAGATATCTATAATACCTAGGCAGCCTCTTTATGACCGCAGGAGATATATTCTTTGACTCCATATTATTTTCCTCCAAACCCACTCAGTATTTATCTAATTACACTCCTGCAGGTACATCCTTAATACTGAAAGATATTCTTCCCATCTTATCTTTTCCAAGGCAGATAGTCTTAACTATATCTCCAAGTGTAAGTACATCTTCAACATTGTTTATTCTCTCTTTTGAAACTTTAGAAATGTGTACCATTCCCTCTTTACCAGGGGCAAATTCAACAAAGGCACCAAATTCTTTGATAGAAACAACCTTACCGGTGTAAATCTTGCCTTCCTCAAACTCGGTAACTATCATTCTAATAATTTCTTTAGCTTCATTTATCTTATCAATGTCCGTACCGCAAACACTTACATTTCCGTCATCGGTTATATCAATCTTAACACCTGTCTTGTCGATGATGGCATTGATGGTCTTACCCTTCTGTCCTACAACCTCACCTATCTTATCAGGATCAATCTTAATCTGTTCAATCTTAGGTGCATATTCATTTACACTTGGTCTTGGCTCTGCTATAGCAGGTCTCATACAGGTATCCATAATGAACATTCTGGCTTCTTTTGTCCTTTCAATCGCACCTTCAACTATTTCTCTTGTGAGACCGTGAATCTTAATATCCATCTGAATCGCTGTAATACCCTCAGTTGTACCTGTTACCTTAAAGTCCATGTCTCCGAAGAAGTCTTCGAGTCCCTGGATATCTGTAAGGAGAACATAATCATCGTCTGCATCTCCGGTAACTAAACCACAGGAAATACCTGCAACCATTCTCTTAATTGGCACACCCGCAGCCATGAGTGACATACAAGATGCACAGGTAGATGCCATTGAAGTTGAACCATTTGATTCAAAGGTCTCTGATACTGTACGGATAGCGTATGGGAATTCTTCTTCGCTAGGAAGTACAGGTATAAGGGCTCTCTCAGCCAAAAGCACCGTGGCCTATCTCTCTTCTTCCCGGTCCTCTTGAAGGTTTGGTCTCACCTACTGAGTAGGATGGGAAATTGTAGTGATGAATATATCTCTTGTATGTCTCTTCAGCATTTGAGTCCGTCTACCTTCTGAACTTCTGAAAGAGGTGCAAGGGTAGTAATATTACAAATCTGTGTCTGACCTCTGGTAAACATAGCAGAGCCATAGTACACGAGGTATAATATCTATCTCTGCAGCAAGTGTTCTTATCTGTGACATTTCACGGCCATCAGGACGCTTATGGTCTTTTAAGATCATCTTTCTGACAGTCTTCTTCTGATACTGATATACTGCATCCGAAAGGTAAAGGAAGCCACTCTTCATTATCAGCAAAAATGCTCACTAAAGCTTATCCATAATTGCAGAAATATTCTCTTCTCTTACCTGCTTTTCATCAGTAAATACAGCCTTTTCCATCTCAAGAGGAGTAACCACTTCCTTGATTGCTGCAAAGAACTCCTCAGGTACAGCGTATCTTTCGTATTCTGACTTAGGCTTTCCGCACTCAGCAGCTATCTTCTCGATAAATGCGATGATTTCCTGATTGATTTCGTGAGCCTTATAAATAGCCTCAATCATCTTTGCCTCAGGTAACTCGTCAGCACCAGCCTCAATCATAATTACCTTCTCTTTGGTGGAAGCAACTGTAAGTTTGAGGGCTGAAAGCAGCCATCTCGGCATTGCTAGGGTTGATTACAAATTCTCCATCAATAAGACCAACCTGTGTAGTTGCACAAGGACCGTCAAAAGGTACATCAGAAATAGCTGTAGCTATAGCTGAGCCAAGCATAGCAGTAAGCTCAGGAGAACAGGTTGGATCTACACTGAGAACAAGGTTATTTCAGTGTAACATCATTTCTGTAATCCTTTGGGAAAAAGAGGACGCATTGGACGGTCAATTACTCTTGAAGTAAGTACCGCATTTTCAGATGCCTTGCCCTCTCTTTTATTAAAGCCTCCCGGTATCTTACCAACAGCATACTGCTTTTCTTCATATTCCACAGAAAGTGGGAAGAAATCAATACCTTCTCTTGGTTTCTCTGAAGCTGTACAAGTTGATAAAACAACTGTATCACCGTAGTGCATAAGTGCCGCACCATTTGCCTGCTTAGCCACCCTATCTACATCTACTGTAAGGGTGCGTCCTGCAAGTTCCATACTAAAAACTCTTTAAACATAATCTTCCTATCTCCTTTTTCTACTAACTTTGTAAATCCCGAAACTACTGAAAAAATGACTACTTGGAATCAGCTTTTCAGAAGTCTCGGCAAAAAAATAACAAAGCTAAAAACAGTATATCACACCCACATTCCATTCGCAATAGTAGTGTGATATACTGATTTTATATGTATTTCTTCAAACTCTTTAACCGATACAGGTTTTGCAAACAAATATCCCTGGAAGTAATCGCACTTTATATTTCTTAAAAATTCGAACTGAGACTGTGTTTCCACTCCCTCACAAATTACAGGCATTTCCAAAGCTTTAGAAAGCTGAACTATCATTCCTATAATCTTTCTGCTCTTTTCTTCATCCTTTTGTCTTATATAAGAATCCCATATCAAGTTTTAAGACATCCACAGATATGTCCTTGAGCATATTAAGTGATGAATATCCGCTTCCAAAGTCATCCATTTCCACTGTAAATCCATAATCCCTAAGCTTTTCAACTATCATAAGCCTACTTTCGACATCCTTCATAATTACAGTCTCAGTAATCTCAAGTTTAAGTCTCTTCGGATCAATTACGTATTTTTCAACAATCCTTACTAATTCTTTGTAGATATCCAAAAAATAGAAGTCAGCTGGCGATATATTAACAGAGATATAGTATTCTCCCTTTCCTTCTTCCCTCCACTTTCTTAAGAGCTTTGCTGCTTCTTCCCAAACAAACAAGTCAACCTTGCTAATAAGACCATTTTTCTCAAACAAAGGTATGAATCTATATGGCGGCATCAAGCCCTCAGAAGGATGTATCCATCTGACAAGAGCTTCCGCCCCAATAACAATTCCTTCACTATCACACTGCGCCTGAAGATATACCATTAACTGATTATCTAAAAGCGCACTATCAAGTTCTCCTGAGAGTCTTTGCTCCCAGTATTTTAATTCCCTTATCTTATCATCGTAGTAAAATATCTTATTTTGATAATCTTCCTTATTCTTAGAAATAGCCATTCCAGCCCTGTCTATCATCATAGAAGGAGATAGCTTTCTGTCTTCAATATAATACACACCTATCTGCATATTAATAGGATAATGTATGCCGTCAGACATAGAAACTTCTTTTGCAATGCTCTTAAATAATTCCTCATCAAATTTATCTTTTTCTGTGAGAATACAGAATTTATCACCTGACAATCTACAATACAGAGTGCTTTTAGATATTTTTTCTCTAAGTTTCCAAGCTATTGAATTAAGTACCTTGTCGCCAACTACTTTACCGAATGAGTCATTTATGAGCTTAAAGTCCTGAACATCTGAGCACAAAATATAGTAATCTGTGTCCGGATTTTCTTTAAGGATTTCTTCTACCCTATCACAAAAATAATCACTATTATATAGTCCTGTTAACTTATCGTGTGTTGCCTTATATTTGTCTTTGTTGAATATATCAACATCAATAGTCCTATCCTTTATTTTATAATAGCTTCCTTCAAATTTCCCATTCCTATAAAGTTTTTTTATAAACAATATCATAGTGTTTCTGCTCTCCTTTATCAATCATAGTACAGAGAGTGGAGTATTCTAGCCTTTTCACTATCAAAAATTCTCCAAATTAAACATTTTATTTATTTTTTTAATAACCAATGAATAATCTTCATCAACACATCTTTTGCTCTATCATTTAGATACACACAGTTTCCTTCTATATCAAAGAAAACAATTATATCATCTGTCTTAGATACGATCTGAGAAAGCATCTTGTCAATCAACCTTTTCTGCTTGTTTTCAATCAAAAACTAGATAAGTTGTTACTACACCAATCGTATAGCCAAAAACAGATATATCCACCACATAGTTAAGAAGCTTATACAAAAAAATTAATAGTAACTGCTACTATAAACGAAGCCAGAAGTATCACATACTTGCCGTAATATGCACGACTTAGACCTACAAGCTTATAAATAATAATAAAAGCAGTCAATATAAGAACACCACAGGCCACAATATTATGTAAGGTAGCTAGAGGTTTTGCTATTGTAGTATAATAATACCAATTTCTAATTTTTTTACTTTTTTTCAATTGTGAAAAAGTGCTTCTGTAAATATATTATTTAAGACAAGCAGCGCATCTAAGCCAATAATTGCATCTACAAAATAAAAGATTTTTTTACATTTGTTATTTCGTGCTTCGTAACTTCTATTGCTATTTTTTTAATGCTGCATATCTAATCCCACATATACACACCAAATACACTGTATGAAGAATCAGAGCTATCTTAGCATCTTTTGCAAATAAAAGTGCAAGCTGAATGAGAACAGCTGATATAGTAACACTCAACAACAACCTGACTTTTGGAACAACCGCCTGCCTTTTTCTTAATAGACCTTAAAAGACATATTACTAGTACAAAAAAATGCACAAGCAAATAAACTTATAAATGATACAACAACTGAATCCATTCATTTACCTCGATAGTATTTTCTATAATATCTGCAAGTATCATTACTTCAAGTTCATAAATTATTTAATCTATCATACCCTTAATCTTTTTTTAATTGCTAGCTCGAGCTGTTCATCTTTTTGCAGTCTTTTTTTATTATCAGCAATCTTATAATCAGGAATTATACCAACTTTGTTGATACTCTCACCATCTGGCAAGTAGTATTTTATTGTCGTAAGCTTAAGGCCTCCTATAGCAGTGTCTCCATTTTTATTTTGAATTTCGAAAAATACTTTGAGCCACGCCCTTGCCATAGCTTGTTTCACCAACAATTTCAGCATAGCCATTATCTTTCAGTGCTCCTGTAAAAAGCTCTGAAGCACTGGCAGATGACTCATTTAAAAGGGATGATAATAGGAAGTGTTAACTCTTGGTCTTTACTTCCTAAACTCTCCCCAGTTTTTGTTATTTCCTTTTGACCACTCTTATATACGAATGAGAATATTTCTGTATTATTAGGAAGTATTCTATCTAACATGTCATAAGCTGTACCAACATATCCACCACCGTTATCTCTTAGATCAATTATAACCCCTTCCACTTTGCCTTTTATCAAACTTATCTAAAAACTCCTATGAACTCTTTTGCAGTGTTCTCAAGAAAAGAAGTTACTTTAACATAACCTATTCTACCTTTTTTTATAGGTTTTTAGAGGATACAGTTGGTATAATTACCTCATTCCTCTCAACAACAATCTTTTTAGTTTCCTTCCCTCTTAGTATGGTTAAGGTGACCTTACTACCTTTTTTGCCCTTAAGATAGGTAGTAGCTTTCAGCATTTCAAGCCTCGTAAGGTCTTTTTACCAGCCTTAAGTATAATATCACCTTTTTTTAAGTTTAGCTTTACTTGCAGGACTTCCAGTAAACACATTGACTACCTTGATACCACCAGTCTTTACATCCTTAGAGGCTTCTATGCCAATTCCATAATACTCACCCTTCATTGCACTATTAAAAGCTTTCAAGTTCCTTAAGTGTATAATACTCCGAGTAAGGATCCTGTAGCTTAGATATAAATAACTTGGAAATGGTGTCAAGGCTTGTCTTTTCTTCCACCTCCTCAAACACCTCATTAAGGATTTTGTTTGTATCAACTTCCTCATAATAATTGTTGTTAACCTTATCAATCAAATCTTTTAATTCTACTTTTATTTCCTGAGCCCTGTTATTTGAAACATAAGCTTCTACTTTTGAAGTAGAAAAATGTGATTGTAGACCAAGTACAAAGGCTGCAGACAATACAAAACCGCTTACTTTATATATAAATTTATTCAATTTCTCCTCCATTCATCTTCACAGCAACAGCGTCACCAAGAGCAACTGATATCTCTCCATATTTCTTAATTTTTTTAAAATAATCAGGAGAAAAACTCTATTTTCTCTTTTTTTAATTAGAACTACAATTGTAGAACCACCAAATTCAAAAACAGCCCTTTTCAAGCCCTCTAGCAACTCTACCTAATAATTTATGGTTTGATATCTTGCCTACCATAATTGCCCCTATTTCCATCTGAATTATCTTTCCAAAATTATCAGTGTTAATTACAGCGTATTCCCTTGTATTCTCTAAAAAAATACAGGGTAACGAGATAAAAGCTATTGGCCCTAACACAGTGGAGAATTCCCTCTATTCTCTTAGTGCTCACAACCACACCATCATCAGAAAATATATATCTGTGATAATGCTTAGGTGTAAGCCTATAAACCAAGGCATAGCCACCTTCAAATTCTTTTTGAAAGATCACTATTTTTTTAAGCAAACCGGCTAAAATCATATCTTGAATTTTTTTAATTTTAAAATTGGCATTCTCATCTAATTTTACCACAGATAAGTATCCATCACAAGGGTTAATAAAAATGTATTGAGTTTTTATCATATTTAATTTCTTTTTTCTTCTTTTAAAAAACTCATTGAAGGAATAGAAGCCCTCAGCAGGTATTTCTATTCCCTCAAGTGAAATATTATTCTTCTTAATAAATCCAGGTATCAACCACCTAGAGATAGGTGAATCCAAAAGTTTACCTCCTACTTTGGAAACAACAGGCTTGGTAAACAGTTTAAGCAAAAGCCTTCCTGCTACCGTACTATACAAAAATCTTACCGAAAAATCTTCTCTCATACCTTACCCCATCTCAATAAAAACAATACTCCAATCACCTCTATCACACCTAAAATAATCATTCCAATCTTACCCAATGTGTTTGGTTTCTTAATTTCAAAAGGTGATACAAAACCAATCATAACAAAGATTAACATCACTAGATAAGCAACCTTATCCTTGAATATTCCTTTTTCAAAAGCTATGTGAACAGCAGGAAGAAGGAGGGCAATTGTAGTAACCGGAAGTCCCAAATATACTGTTCTAAGCCCCGTACTATTTCTCTGCCTCTCCTCTTCAAGTACATTGAAATATGCAAGACGAATAAGGGCAGCAAGTACATAAAATGAGGCTATAATTCCCGCTTCCAGCGCATTGTCTAAAAATGCATATACAAACAAAGCAGGAAAAAAATTCCAAAGCTTACTAAGTCGCTTAAAAGAATCAATCTGGATACCAAAACACTTTTCATTATGATCTCTTTTCTTTGTTGCTGCAACCTTACCGTCAAACATATCACAGACTCCCGATATTAGAAGGCAGACTACAGCAGCAGAAAAATTCTTGTTTAATACCATCAAAATTCCAGTAAAAGCTGTCAACATACCTATATAGGTAAGTACAACTGTATAATTATAATACCCTAATAATCCCTTTTTTTCATAGTATCCCCTTAATTAAGACCGAATCCATAGCTTATTGATTTTTTTGTAATATATTTTTATAAAAATCCAGTAAAACCATATTTTTACTACAAAATAGCTTCCTTCTGCAATACCTACTCCTCCAATCACATCCACTATAACATGCTGCTTGGTGGTAAGAGTTGAAATACATATACAAATTGCAAATAACAATGAGAAGATTACATAAGGCTTAGGTATTTTCTTATTCTCTCTAACTGCAATGTAACAAAACCAGCTGGTAAGGCAGTGAATGGAAGGAAAAAGATTATCTGCAGCATCTGTATTATACAGCCAAATCATTATCCTATTCCAGAATCCTTCGCCTCCTATCTCCGGTCTTATATTAATAGTCGGTATGATAAGAAAGCAGAGGAGGCAAATAGTCTTTGCAAAAAAATCTGCACTTATAAATCTAAAGGCTTCTTCCCTGTTCTGCCTTACACCCAACACATAATTAGCCATCCAAAATATATAACAACTCAAATATATAAATACCGTCCAAGGTACCAGAGGTATCATAGAGTCAAGGAAAATCTCAGCATTAATATGATGCCAGTTCGTAGTCAGTAATCTTGAACCAAAATATGTAATTGAATTCCAGGTAAAAGGAAATTACAAGCGGAACTATCATTACCTTTGGTATAAACAAAACTTCAGCGGACTTCTCTCTCATTAAAAAAACCTTTCTAATCATTTCAAATATTATGGCACCAAAACTTTGACATCTTGGCTCTATTTTACCCAAGAGTTCTTAAGGAATTATAATCTTTTTCTTACAACTATCTATATTTTTTAAAAAAGATGCGGGTGCAAAGCTATTGACACCCCGTACACAAGAATTCCGTAATTTATCCTAACTCAATACTATAGACATTGTTAAACTTCTTTCCTGCCTCTAGTACAATGTTGCACTCTCTGTCGGCTAGGTCTCCTTCAAATTCCATCCTGTCACAGCGGCCATACCATGGTTCAATGCAGACAAATGGAGCATCCGCCCTCTCCTTTGACCAAATTGCAAGTATAGGCATATCAAACTTAACTGTCACCATCTTCTCACCGTTTGGTTTCACAAGAGAAACCTCAGATATCTGGTTATCCTCAAAAATGTAAGTAGTAGTGTCAAAATACTCCTTAGTAATTGTACTTCTGCCATTTTCAAGCTTAAGCTCATGAACTCCAGAGAGCCTAAGTCCTGTATCATAATCTGCACCAAAGTACTGAGGGTTTCCCTTAGAATTGTATTCAAGGGCATAGCCTACCTTATCTGCTTCCCCATCAATAGGACAGATGAAACCCGGATGTGCACCTATGTTAAAATACATAGTTTTGTCCCCTGTATTCTCCACTTCCCAAAGCACCTCTATTTTATTCAAAGTAAGACGGTAGCCTATTCTTAGCGCAAAATGAAAGGGATACATCTTAAGAGTTTCCTCATTATCTCTTATCTCAAGCCAGATTTCATTTTCCTTTTCTTCTATTAACTTAAACTCCATATCCCTTGCAAAACCATGCTGCATGATATGGTATTTCTTACCCTCATATGTAAATTCCTGATTTTTAAGTCTGCCTACAAAAGGAAATAGTATAGGCGACTGCCTTCCCCAGTATTTCTCATCTCCCTGCCAAAGATATTCTTTACCTTCACTGTCTTTTATAGAGGTTAACTCTGCTCCTTTTGGCGCAATACTTATTTCAAGAACTTCGTTTTTTAATGTATAACTCATAGCACTTCTCCTTTAGCGTTAATATATGGGCGTCAAAAGTATTTGCCCCCTATGATACAAGTTGTTTCAGCTTACTTTCTAAAAGTCCTTGCATCATATAAATCAATGAGTCTAGTTTAACCTCTGATTCAATTTTAATCAAGTCTTGACGGAGAGTTTTTTTGTACATTGATTATGATATCTAATATTATGTAGTACTTATAAAGCAAAAGGTCACGAGGACTTTTATGAATCCTCGTGACCCGTCTTATTAATTTATATCTTATAAGTAATAAGTTATTAAGCTGTAAGCTTGAAGCTGAAAGTTCCTGTTACACCGTTAATGAATGTAACCTGGATAGTAACGATATCCCCAGCAGCTGCACCTTGGAAAGTAACCTGATTGGTATTATTCCAGTTAGTTATTAAGTTTGAATTTGTAGATGATACAAGCTTAACTCCCTGAAGCATAGACTTTCCAAGCGCTGTTGAAGCCTGTACTCCATTTGCTTCTGATGTATAATTATCTGTTATAATAAGCGCATCCCTAACTGTATTAAATGCATTTGCATTAAGAGCTCCAGCTGAAAGCTGTGAAGTCTTAGCCTCTACCTTTGTAACTGAAGGAGCCTTAGCTGATACTGTAATTGTTTTTTTGACACTTCTGTACCACCATTATTTACAATTGCTGTTACAGTGTCAGTAAAGTCACCTCTTTTAGCCTCTTCTTTTCCCTGGCTAGGTACAAGTTTTTTGCCTGTACTATCTACAAGACCCTTCAAATCTCTTAAAAATAAAAATCATTATTTCCAAGCTGAACTGATGTGCCGTCAGAGGTCTTACCTACAACTACTGCTCCAACTGAATCATAGCCTGCATTTCCATCCGCTGCATATACGGCAGAAGGTAAGCTTTTAAGCTAAAGTTTGAAAGGCTTGATAGATCTGAAGCTGTAACCTTAACATTTATTTCAGAACCAGCTACAGGATTGTTGCCTGTTGCATCCTTGTGGATTGCAAAAAGTAAAAGCTTTCTGACTCATAACCTGTAAGTGTAGTATTTGAAGCAACGAATTTAAGTGATTTAGAATTTAACTCACTTAATTTAACAAATTTATAGTCTCCTACTGTAGTAGTATCAGTGTTAATGCTGAATTTTGTACCTGAACCATTCTTCTTTATTCCAAGATAGTAGTTTGAGTAAGCTGAAAGGTTAGTAAGCTCACGTCCCTTATTGTCTAAAATCTTAACCTTTGGAAGCACATTTTCGGTTGTACCGCCCTTAAGCACGCCATCAAGAGAAAGGCTTCTGATGTTTGAAGGTACGGCAGGTGCAAGTACATTGAAAGTAACCATTGAAGGCTGCATATTAGCTGCAACTGTGAAAAGTGCATTAGAAGGCATCTGTGTAAGTCCTGCACTCCAAGTTACAGTCTTTACATTGTTGTCCTTTGTAGCATCATATTTAAGTTTCGCTGTTCCGTTAGCTGTATTCTCAAAGGAGAATGCATCAGGAAGTTTAACTCCGTAGTTAGCATCGGTAAGTGTAGCATAATCTGTGATAGCCTGACCCGCATCATTTGTAGCACTATAATTAAAGTAAGCTACCTCTCCTGCATATACTTCAGCAGGCGCTGTTACAGTAAACTTAGATACCTGCTTAGTACCAGCTATATTGATAGTAGTCTTGGTTGTATTGCTTCCGCTTGTTCCAAAAAGAGCGATGAAAGTAATATCTACGCTACCTGACTTAAGTGTGCTAACACCTGTAAATGGAATTGCTATATAATCAACACCGTCCACCTCAACAAGATCGCTGTAAACTGTTGTTCCATTGATTCCAAGTCCTGTAAGTCCACCTACAGCTAAGATATTAACTCCGTCTGTTGACTTCATTCTTCTTCCGTACTGATCCTTAACCTCTACGAGAAGTCTTGCATTTACATTGTCAGCACTATTAACCGCCAAGCTGTAAGGTTTCTTTGTGTTTACATTATAAACACCCTTAACAGATACAGTACTTGCCTTTAGCTTTTGCTGCAAGTGTAAGATCAAATTTACCTGTTAAAACGTTAGTTCCATCAATCTTTGTAATATTAAGAACTACAGGTGTGTTCAAAGGAAGGTTTGCTGTGATACCGGTAACTTCTATAACACCCTTAGCAGGGGTTTGCAGTAGCTGTTCCCGCTGAAACAGATACATTAAGTCCGCTTACAGTCTTGGTAACATCCTCACCAAACTGGTTTGTAATCTTATACTCAATTGTACCGCCTGCTGAAGAATTGTCTCCGTTTAATACAAGGTACTTGTTAGGAACATCAATCTTAGAAAGCTTAGCTGCCTCGCCCTTAAAAAGAGAAGGTCTTTCCACCAAATTCTACTGTATAATCATAATCAGAGAGATTAGCTGTCATTTCAAGAACTGCCTCTGTTCCTGACTCATTAACAGTAACACTTGTTATATCAAGTCCATTGTTAACCTTATAATCGTTTTTATTTGCAGTAAGGTTATTGCCTGTAACAGTAATCTTCTTAGCACCTGTCTGCTTTCCGCCAAACTTAGCTGCAACTACAACCTTGATTCTTGCAGTTACCTTAAACTTGTCAGCATTAGCCTTAGCTGCACTGCTCTGGCTACCTACAACATCTACATAGCTCTCTCCTGCCTTGTTGCCTGTTACTGTAAATGTCTTGGCACTAGCCTTAGCCTTTGATACAGAAACCGAATCAGAATTATCTACTGATACATAGCTATTGTAAGTAGAAGACTTTCCACCCGCCTTAGCAATCTTGTCTGAAATCTTGTAGCTTACATTAAGAGTCTTGCTCTCGCCTTCCTTTAAGGTTACTTCAGAAACAGCAACACCGTTATCCTCTATAGATACACTCTCAGCTCTAGTATATACCTTTACAAGAGCCTTATACTTCTTGTTCTTATATACTGCTGTAATAACTGCCTTTCCGTTCTTCTTTGCAGTAGCTTTACCGGTTTTCTTATTTACGCCAAGTACGCTTCCCTTTGAGCTTGTCCACTTTACATTCTTAGTAATGTTCTTACCCTTGATAATAAGGTCAAGGTCTAATTTCTTACCACCTATGAAAAACTGAAGTACCCTTCTTAGAAGAATACACTGTTTTTCTTGCCATGTCTAACTACACCACTCTTTGCAGCAGCCTCAGCCTCTTCTGCACCAAATCCAGGTACAAAGCTAAGTCCCATTGAAAGCGCAAGGGCTAATGAAAGACCTTTAACTGCATTATTCATACTCTTTTTTTCTCATTGTTCTTTCCTCACATTCGTGTATTATAGTTTGTTAAAGCTTTTTACTTAAGTTCTGAGCAAAGTATAAAATTCTTCTGTGTCACTTTTTATGAGTTAATTCTTAAGTTTTTCCTTTCTAATTACCTACTTTGTGTACAATTCTGTGTCATTTCTTTGACATTTAGGCTAAATTTACCTATAAAACTCTACTCCACGCAGCCAATTAACTCATTTATATCATTTATCTCATACCTTGCCATGTATTTCTCAATCCCCTTAACCACTTCCACACTTGCTGCAGGGTTATTGAAATTAGCTGTACCTACACTTACGGTAGTTGCCCTGCCATAAGAAATTCTATGGCATCCTCACCTGTCATTATTCCACCCATACCTATGATAGGTAAGTTAACAGCCTTTCTAACCTGATATACCATCCTGATTGCAACAGGCTTAACAGCAGGTCCCGAAAGACCTCCTGTCTTATTGGCAAGGGCAAACTTTCTTTTTATGAATATCTATCTTCATGCCTGTAAGGGTATTGATAAGAGACAAGCTCATCAGCCCCTCCAGCCTCACAGGCCTTTGCAAGCTCAGTTACATCTGTTACATTAGGGGTGAGTTTCATAATCACAGGCTGCTTAGCATATTTCTTAATCGCCTTTGTTACTTCATAAGCCGCATCCGCATTCGTACCAAAGGTAATTCCTCCCGCCTTTACATTAGGGCAGGAAATATTTATCTCAAGTAGCTTTTACCACATCATTATCTGCAAGTCTTTTTCACTACTTCTACATATTCCTCAGTAGTATGGCCACAGACATTTGCCATAACCACTGTATCAATTCCTCTTAGCTTTTCCAAATCCCTCTTTATGAATATATCTACTCCGGGATTTTGGAGGCCTATGGCATTTAGCATACCTGACGCAGTCTCTGCCACCCTCGGAGTAGGATTGCCCTTCCAAGGCACATCAGAAACACCCTTTGTGGTAAGCCCACCAAGGAGAGAAAGGTCTATATAGTCCATAAATTCAGCTCCTGAGCCAAAGGTACCGGAGGCTGTCATTACAGGATTCTTAAGCTTTACACCTGCTATTTCCACACTCATATTTCTCATCAGATAACCACCTCCGTAGATAAGAATACCGGTCCATCCTTACAGACTCGACTGTTTTTTACATTGCTGTGGTTGTCAACTTCCTTTGTCTCACATACACAACCAAGGCAGACACCTATACCGCAGGCCATCCTCTCTTCAAGAGAAATATAGGTAGGAAGATTTCTGCTTTCTCCGTATTCCTTAACCCCTCTAAGCATAGGCATAGGCCCACAGGAGAAGATGTCGGTGACTCCGTATTTTTCTGCAGCCTTAATCTCATTTGCCGCATCGATTACTGTTCCTTTACATCCCATGCTTCCATCATCAGTAGCGATTATTACTTCTGCATATTTACTAAAATCTTCTACAAGGAAGGTATCTTTATTTCTATATCCCAAAATCACAACAGACTCTTTGCCCTTAGCCTTAAGCTCCTTTGCAGCCTCAAGAAGAGGAGGAATACCTATCCCTCCTCCAAAAAGAAGAACCAAATCACCTGTTTTATCTACAGGAAAGCCCTTCCCAAGACTTCCCACTACCTCTATGCTGTCTACATCAGGTAAAAGCTTTGCGAAAGCCTTAGTACCTTCACCCACAACCCTGTATACTAACCTAAGCCTTCCGTTTTCTCTGTCTATTTCACAGATACTTATCGGACGAGGTAAAAGCTTTGAGCCATCATTTACGTACAGTGACACAAACTGTCCCGTGTGAGCCTCTCCCACCATACTTCCTACTTCTATCCACATAGAAAATACATCTTCAGAAAGCTCAGTATTTTCAAGTATCCTTGCCTTAATCTTAGACTTTAATTCCATTTAACTTCTCCTTAGAAAATACTTGCGATATCATTTTTCATATCAATCACAGCCGCCCTTGCAGCCTCAGCAAAGCCTTCAGCACCATACTCAGCATACTTATCCTGCTTGTAAGCAGCTATGATTCCTCTTGAAGAATTCACAATAGCTCCGAGTCCGTCTTTATTAAAGAATGGCCTAAGTTCAGCCGCAGTGCCTCCCTGAGCACCATACCCCGGTACTAGTATATAGGCCTTTGGCATTATCTCTCTAAGTACCTCTCCCATCTCAGGATAGGTGGCTCCGACTACCGCACCTACATCACTATAACCATTCTTTACAAGCTCTGCTCCCCACTCATCTACCTTCTTTCCTACAAGCTCATAGACAGCCTTCTTTCCTACCTTTTGATCCTGGAACTCACCACTTGAAGGATTGGAGGTCTTAACCAGGATGAAGAGACCTTTATCGTATTTCTTACACTCCTCAACAAAAGGAACTACGCTGTCTGAGCCCATATAAGGATTGATGGTAAGGAAGTCTTCATCAAAAGGAGCAATCTCTGTGCCTCCAACCTTTACCTTGCCGATGTGCCCTATAGCATAGGCTGTAGAAGTAGAACCTATATCTCCACGCTTTGCATCTCCTATTACCAAAAGTCCTTTATCATGACAATAATCAAGAGTCTTCTTAAATGCCATAAGTCCGGGTATCCCAAACTGTTCATACATTGCTATCTGAGGCTTGACCGCAGGAATCAAATCATAGATTTCATCCACTATCTTCTTGTTAAATTCAAATATTGCATCCGCAGCGGCTTCAAGAGTCTCACCCTTTTCATTAATTGCCTTATCCAAAATAAATTTTGGCACAAAGTTAAGAGTAGGGTCAAGTCCCACAACTATAGGAGCTTCAAGTTTTTTAATCTTTTCAACTAATTTCTCTATCATTTATTCTTCCTCCTTATATACAACTCTTCCGTTGCACAATGTATACAGAATCTTTCCTCTTACCTTTTTACCGTTAAAAGGAGTATTCTTGCCTTTTGATAAAAATTTATCAGAGTCTATCACATATTCATTGTCAATGTCAGCTATGACGAGGTCTGCTACAGAGCCTTCCTTAAGTGTACCTCTGCCGTTTTTTAAGAGCTTAGCAGGTGTAAGGCTCATTCTTTCCACAAGAGACTTCATATCAAGGTAATTACCTAAAAGCTCAGTTACTGCGAGTGCAAATGAGGTTTCCAGGCCAACTATGCCAAACGGTGCATCCTTTATGCTCTTTTCCTTCTCTTCCTTAGAATGTGGCGCATGGTCAGTAGATATCATACCCATGATACCACTCTTAAGCCCTTCCTTTAGGGCCTCTACATCAGCCCTGCTTCTAAGAGGTGGGTTCATCTTGTAGTTTGCATCATCCTCTACTATATCCTCATCAGCCAGAGTAAAGTGATGAGGGCAAACTTCCGCACTTACAGGGAGTCCCTTTTCCTTTGCTTCTTTTACATACTTTACAGTCTCCCTTGTGGAACAATGGCAAAGATGGATAGTCGCCCCCACTTCGGCAGCTATTTCTATATCTCTCTTTGCTATGCTGTCTTCAACCTCATTAGTTATACCCGGCATACCGAGTTCTTTTGATTTTTCTCCTGCATTCATAACCCCGCCATTTACAAGGTTTGCATCCTCGCAGTGGTCAAAGAAAGGAAGTCCCAGTCTGGCCGCTTCTATGAGTCCCTTCCTAAGGATTTCAGGATCCATTACAGACTTGCCGTCCTCGCTGATGGCAACAATTCCTGCCTTCTTCATGCCTTCCATATCCGAAAGAACTTTTCCTTCCTGCCCAAGTGTCACTGTTCCACTTGGTAGAACGTTGATAACTGCATCCTTCTTTATGGCATCAAGCTGAAGCTTAAGGTGTTCCACCGTATCCATAACAGGCTTAGTGTTAGGCATGGTTACAACAGTAGTGTACCCTCCTCTTGCCGCTGCCATACTTCCGGTCTTTACTGTCTCCTTGTACTCTCCGCCCGGTTCTCTAAAAATGAACATGAAGGTCTATAAAGCCAGGAAGAACATATTTCCCTGAGGCATCAATTATTTCTGTATTCTCATTTACAAAGCTTTCAAGACTACCTCTATCTCCAACTTTGTCTACTGTTCCTTCATCATTAATTAAGAGATCAAATAATCCGTCTCTTTTTGCCTCTACATCTACAAGATGCCCATTTTTTTATTAACTTACTCATCTTACCTCCTAAGTGTTTTGCTATCCAGCATTTAGCCGTTAAACTCTCTAATATGCTTTGAAATGATCATTACAACTTACTGTCCTTCATAAAGAAAGCACCCTAAAGGATGCTTATCTTTAAAATACTATTTATTAAGTTTCGCAATAATCTTTGGAAGTTCGGCATCAACCTTGTCATTGTCAAGCTGACAGGTACCTGCATTGGCATGACCACCACCACCATACTCAAGGCAAATCTCACCTATATTTACACTAGATTCTTTGTTTATAATAGACTTTCCAATCATAACAGCAGTATTTTTGTTTCTGAAATCCCCAGGCAACATGAACTGAAATTTCAACATCGGGATACATAGCATAAAACCATGAATCTATTCCCTGCATATATTGTTTCCTCATTTCTAAGGTCAATAACTGCTACCTTACCTTCTATTTTCACAAGATTCTTAAGCTGTTTCTTAAAAGCATCCTGCTGTTCAAAATAGAGGTCTACTCTTTCTTTAACATCTGGAAGAGCAAGAACATCGTCAATTGGATGAATGAGGCAATAATCAATAAGTTCCATCATCAAATCATAGTTTGATATCGTGAAGTTGTGGAATCTTCCAAGTCCAGTCCTTGCATCCATGACATAGTTAAGCAAGGTCCAGCCTTCCGGTTCAAGAATATCATCAACAGTAAAGTCTGCACTATCTCCCTTGTCAACAGCTTCCATAATCTCTGCTGAAACTCGTGTTATCCTCTCAGCTCCACCATAATAATTGTAAACTACTCTTGCAGCTGACTTTGCATAACCATCAATAATAAACTTATCACTTGCCTCAGCGGCATTTACACGACTAAGCTCACTCTCATGATGGTCAAATGCAAGTCCCTACCCTAGAATCATAAGGAAGGTTGGTGGTTATATCATTTTCAGAAAGTTCAATCTTTCCATCCTGAACATCCTTAGGGTGAACAAATTTAATTTCATCGATAAGGTCAAGCTCCTTAAGTATCATAGCACATACAAGCCCGTCAAAATCACTTCTTGTAACTAATCTCATTTTTCCCCATAATATCCTCCGGATAATAATTCAATAAATGTCTACCAAATCAGTATAGCATAATTTAGACTTATGTTCAATCATAATAAACCTTCTTTTAGAAACTTTAATATAATTTTTTTCAAATTTTTTTGTAGTAGTTGATATCAAACAATTTCCCTGTATATCAGTATATCATTAGCCTTAGCCCTTACTTTATCCTCTGCCATGACCATCACTCCATCCCTTAAGATGACAACTATATCCACTCCATATTTTTTCTCAAGTTCATTAATGAGCTTGCCTACATCTTCACTCTTTTTCTCTATGGTGATACTGCCTGTGGTCTTGTTTTTTTGGCTTCATTCAGTCGGTTTCTCTGCATTTCCGTATAGTTTTCCACAAAGCCCGCTGAGATTATACCTGTAGGTATGGCTACTGAGCCTACACCTAAAAAGGTGATGATACCCCCCATAATCTTGCCCACAGCAGTTATAGGATAAATATCTCCATATCCTACAGTAAATATTGTTGAGAGGCTCCACCATATCCCTGAAAACGCATTCTTAAAGGCAAGAGGCTGGGCATCATGCTCCGCTCCATATATACAAAGCGAGGAAGCGAGCATAAGCACTACTATGATAAATACAGAAGATAAAATCTGGTTTTTTTCTTTTCAAGTAAAAACCGAGGTAATTACATTGAAAGAGTCATAGTTTACATTCAGCCTGAAAAGATAAAAATATCCTCACTACCCTAAGCATTCTAAAGGCAGCAAAGCCGTAAAGAAAGAAAAACGGCAGGATAGTTAGTAAATCTATTATGCCCTCAGGAGAAATGAGAAACTTAAACCTCGCCCTCATTTTCCCCACATCTGTATATATGTATTCAGCAGTCCAGATTCTAAGCACATATTCAACGCTGAATATAATGATGGTAGTTGTTTCTACAACCTTAAAAAGCCCAAAATACCGCTTTAACTCTTCGAAGGTACCTAGAAATAACACTAAAATATTTAGCAAGATTGAAGCTACTATGATGAAATCTCCAATTCTGCTTGGCACATCCTCCCTGCTTCCTATCTGAATTATTTCAAATACTCTTTGTTTGATTGACTTGGATTTAATCATATAATTCTCCGTATCTTTGATTGTTAGAAGGCTTGTGGCCTTAAGAGCAACACAAGCCTATATAGGAGTATATCACATATAATAGAGGAGTGAAAAGGGAAAAAAATAAGCCTTACTTTGGTTTTCTACCACCAAAATAAGACTTTTTAATTTTTAAAATAATAAAGAGCGCGAGACGGGACTCGAACCCACGACCCCAACCTTGGCAAGGTTGTACTCCACCAACTGAGCCACTCGCGCTTATTACAAGGATTGTGTTTGGCACCTCACTTGCAGAAAAAAAGTATAACACAATCCTTTACTATAGTCAACTAGTTTTTTTCTATTTTTTTATAAGTTCAACAATTTATCTTATTTGTAGAAATTGTATGCGCATTATGTGCAAATTACATACTGCTACAGAGCGCAAGAAAGAATCCTATTTATCAGGATACACCATCTGCGGCGGAATCTAGCAAGTAACATCTACATATCTGCGCAGCGCGACCACTCGGAGAGTTTTTTTACGTGATAGGTAATTTAGGAGAAATCTCCTCTCATTAAACAAACTGCCACATACACAGATTATCTGTATATGTGGCAGTTATCAAAGGAGAATGTCCATAAAACACATGGTTTTCTGCAAGTTATGCAGTCTATCAATTAATATTTAGCGATTGAAGAAGAAGTTAAAAGGATTTTCTTCTGAATTACCGTTTGAGTCTCCAAATGGTGACTCAAAAATAGTTACTTCCATCTTCGCTGTTTCCGTTATTATTTCCGTTATTACCGTATTCTGAAGAATCCTCTGACTTGGATGTAGAGTTCTTAAGTTCAGATCTGTTACCTAGAGTTACCTGAACCTCTTTCTCTACATACTGTCCGTTATCGTACTGCATTATAGTGAGCTTAACCACTGTGCCAGCCTTAACAGCCAAGAGCTTTGACTGAAGCTCAGCCATGGTCTTAACCTCTACTCCGTTAAAGCCTGTGATGATATTACCCATCTTAAGTCCGGCCTTTTCAGCAGGGCTGCCCTTTGTAGCATTGGTAATATATACACCTATTGGCATACCATAAATCTCGTTGTAGTTCTTAGTTATATCCCTGCCCATGATTCCAAGATAAGACTGCTCATTCTCAGGAATTACTTCTCTGTTCATAAGGTCATTGATTATAGGTAGGGCTGTTGAGATAGGGATGGAGAAGCCCATGCCTTCTACCTTTTCATCAGCATACTTTACAGAGTTGATACCGATAACCTCACCCTTAGCATTAAGCAGGGCACCGCCTGAGTTACCAGGGTTGATGGCTGCATCTGTCTGTATGAGCTTCATAGTATAGTCTTCATCAGCTATCTCTCTGTTAAGAGCACTTACATAACCAACTGTAGTTGACTGACCGTAACCTAGTGCATTACCAATGGCTATAACCATCTGTCCAACCTTAAGCTTTGATGAATCACCAATTGTAGCCACCTTAATCTTTGAAAGAGTTTCTTTCTTTATATCTGACATCTTTACTGATAATACTGAAAGGTCCGAACCGGAGTCAGCACCCTTAACAGTTGCTTCAGCTGTAGTCTCATCATTAAAGGTAACTGTAATCTTCTGATTTTTAGCACCTGTCTCTGCCTTGGTTACGTGGTTGTTACTTACTATAAGTACCTCATTATCATTCTGTCCGATAATGATACCCTGAGCCACTGCCACCGCCCTGACCTCTGTATGACTGACCAAAAATATTGGTAGTTACAGTTTCGTACACATTGCTTATAGAAACAATGGATGGCATTACATTTTCAACTACTCCCGAAACATCTGAAGCTGTTGCTATCACATCATTGCCACTATCCTTGGTTGTTGCAAGAGTTACAGTGTTCTTGGTTTCAGCTTCCTTTGCAGTTTCGGTAGGCGCTATAGCCTGATTGGATACAGCCTGTTTTAGCTGAAAGCATATTACCAAGGTAAACTCCGCCACCTGCTGAGCCACCGATAAGAAGTGCAGCTACTAGCACAAATGCCATCGGATGAGATTTCTTTTTCTTCTTGCCGTTGTTACCCTGTCCGCCGCCATTTGGATTTCCATCGTTTACAGGGTAGTTTCCATAATAACCTGTATTGTTATTATTTTCGTTTTCATTCAATCCGTTATAATTGTCCATGATTTACCTCCTTAAATTACACAATATCAATTACCAAAAATGACATAACCTCAAAAGCACTTGCTTCATTTGTTATGTCATTATAATAAAATCAATTTGTGTTGACTTTGTGAAGGACTTTTGAACTAAATGTGATTTCTAGTCAAGTTTTAAATCATCGGAAATATAATAATCCCAGCCTCGTTTTTCGCAGTATTTAGCTATCTTCTCCTCTAGTTCATCATCATCTTCCACGTATTCTGTAAGGTAAATGTGAACACCTTTTTAGATAGTTTTTGCAAGAAAGTCCGTATAATACTTGGTTACATCCTCTTTCTGTCTTCCTGTCTTTTCCCCATCCCAGAGTGAAAATACATCTTCCTGATTTACTCCATTAGCTATCTTTTTAAGACTTTTTATTCTCTTTAAGATATTTTGTTACGAATTCATCTCCGCCATTTATTATAAGAGCGGTATTCATCTTCTTTATACTTGTTAGTATCTTAACAAGCCCCTTTATATATACTGTTCTTCTTATGCTGATAGTAGACATCTGTATTGTCTATAAAGAAGCCGTCAACTCCCTTTTTTTCTTATATGCCTTAGCAAGCCTTAGCATTTCTTTCTGCCAGCCCTTATCAGCTACATTCACCCAGTACTCACCCTTCCAGCCCTCATATTCAGAAAGAGCCAAGTTCTTGAATTTCTTATAGTAAGGCCTATAGTCCTCAAGTGAGCCTATGCTTAGATAGGAATATACCGTCTTACCCGCTTTTTTTAGCTTTTTAATGTCAGCCTTAGTAAAAAGCTCTGCATCTATAATCACTGTCTGATAGTCATTAAGCTTGTCTATGTCTTTTCTATCAATTCCTATAAATACCCCAAAGCGCTTATCATAGTCATAATCAGCAGCCTTGGTTTTTATTAAAAATGCAAAGATGATAAGAAAGATAATCATAGGTACAATGAAGATAGCTAAGGCTATGCGCCTGAGACTCCTTATCTGCTTCTTTACTTCCTCTTCTTCCTTTTCCTCATCGCTCATCTCTTTCATTATAAACTCTCCTTATTTCTTCTTATCTTTAGTCAAATCAGGCGGATTGAAGCTTTCCACAACATCAGGTGCATTTAACGAAAAAAATAGTATTCGTCATCAGTTCCAAAACTCCCTAAAGAACACCCTGTCTCCGATTATGCTTATACCGTTGTAGTCTCCTCCTTGACAACTGTCTTTTTACGCGTAGAAAGATCCATAACCTCAAGCCTGTTTTTCTTCCCGTCATCTACCTGATAAACGATATACTGTTCATCAGGAGTTACATTGTAATATGAACATTTCTCCTCTACAAGTATGGTAGGATTCTGTCCAAGCTCATCTATTTTGGCTATGTTATAGTTCTGAGACAGTGAGATGAAGTAGATATTGCCACCTATTAGCACAGGCTGATAGCAGTTTCCCTTATATATAACCACTTTCTGCTTTGAATCAGGAGCAAAAGAATATATATAATGGTCTCCCTCGGCTCCAGCATAGTATATCTTGGTACTTGTAAGGGTTCCCGGTACAACCTTTTCTTCAAGCAAAAGTTCATCCTTCTTACCATCAAGGCTTGCACGGTAAAGATTCATATTGCCATCCTTTTCGTGTTTCTGGTAGTATACCTCATTGCCTATCAGGCTTACGGCACCCACATCATAGGCATATATGCCTCCTATTGAGTGGCTTCCCTTTTTATTCACCCTGTATATACCTGAATAGGAAAACTGCAGTACATGCTTCACGCTATCATTTCTTGTATAGTTAAGCCTCGAATATACCACATAATTTGAAGTATTATTGATGTAACCGACAGTGTCTTCCTGCATATACCGAAAATCATCCAGATTCTTTGACATCGAATAAAGTGCCCCACCGTCATTTAGGTTACTAAAATAAATCCTGTCATCATCAGCACAGAAAAGTCCTCCATTGTATAGGTTACAGGCCGTATTGCCAACTGCTCCCTCGACATTTGGTATAACTCTGCCCGAGTATTTTGCTACCGCAAATATAGTGGCTATTGTCACCAAAACTAAAAGCAGCAATATATTGGACTTTATATTTCCCAGTTTTCTCTTTTGCATCTATTGCCTCCCTGTCAAATGCGTGTGACATACACCTTCTTATCATTACAATTATACTTGCCTTTTGAATCTATTTCAATATAATTAAAGGTGATTATTTACATGATACAAGTGTGGGAAGTATAAGAATTCGATTGGGGCTCGTTCGAGGGAGAATTTATTATCTTTTGACACGCAAAAGCAAGGGTAAACAGCCATTTCGGGTAAAAATATGAGCTAATTGCGAATATTTTTTTACAAGGCTTATCTGCGTTTAATACCGAAAGGATGACGAATGATAGATTTAAGCGAAACCAGAGTAAAGATAGATGAAATAGACAGGAAGATAATCTCCTTATTTAACGAGAGAATGAAGCTTGCAGATGATGTTGCTAACTATAAAATAGCCACAGGAAAGCCTGTATATGATGCTGTCCGTGAAAAAGAAAAGCTTCTGGTTATAGAGGGCTTTGGTGAGGATGATTTTGGCAAAACAGCACTAAGAGAGTTATTTACACAGATTATGTCAATCAGCCGAAAGTATCAGTACAGGAAGATTGCAGACGTATCCAAAACTTCTTCTTCCGTTACTTCCTATTCATCAGATAACATAGGCTTCTTTGGGGGCAGCGGTACCTATACTGAAAGGGCTATGATGGACTTCTTTGGAAATGATACCAAGGCAAAATCCTTTGACAGCTTTAAGAAAGTCTGTGAGGCTGTAGGTAATGGAAGTATAGAGTATGGTGTGCTTCCTATCGAAAACTCCACCACAGGAAGCATATCAGATATCTACGACTTACTTATGGAGTATGAGGTTCATATATTAGGAGAGGCAATTGAGCCTATTGATCATGCTCTCTTAGGACTGCCTGCGGCAAACCTCGTTGACATAACAGAGGTATATTCACACCCTCAGCCACTGCTGCAGTGTTCGAATTTCCTCACAAAATACCCTGATTGGAATACCTTTGCCTATGGAAGCACATCAAAAAGCGCACTAGAGGTAAAAAAATGACGGCAAGATAAATCAAGCCGCCATTGCAAGTAGGGCAAATGCAGAGTTCTACGGGCTTAAGGTGCTTTCAGAAAAATATTGCCAATGACACCCTTTAACGCTACCCGCTTCATAGTAATAGGAAAAGGCGGTAACTACCTTGAAAATGCTGATAAAATTAGCATTAGTTTTGAGATCCCTCATAAAACCGGCTCACTTTACAGCATACTTTCAAACTTCATATACAACAATATCAATATGACAAATATAGAATCGAGACCTATACCTAAGAGACGCTGGCAATACCGCTTTTTCGTTGACTTTGACGGCAACTTAAATGATGCAGGAGTTATAAACGCCATCACAGGGCTTAAGGCTGAAGCTGATAGCTTTTACTCTGCTTGGAAACTATGTGGGAGCTGATAAAAAGTAAGATTTACTTTACCACCGCCCCACTTAGTTCAATGCTTCTCTTAACCAATACATCTAAGGCATCTATTGTATTAATATCCCGTGGAATATCAAGGAGGCTTAGCTCTGTACAGGCTATTATGCCTACGGTTTCATCATCACAATACCTGCTAAGTATATCCACAAACCTTCGCCCGTCCAGACCATTGGTTTCCTTGATATCATATATAATATCCATAACTGCCTGTTTATCCTCAGGAGATACTTCCTTAACAAGAATACCATGCTCTCCGGCATATTTTTTTCATATACTCCTGAATTCAGAGTCCCCAGAGTTCCAAAGACTGCTATCTCTTTAATCCCTCTTTTCTTAACCTCAAGGATAGTCTCCTCTATCATGTTGATTATCCTAAGACCGGTAAACTTCTTAAACTCGTCAAAGAAATAGTGGCTTGTGTTGCAGGGAATTGCAACAGCCTCTACACCTATATCCTCAAGTATTTTAAAAATCTTTCTTTATAACCTCTAAAAAACTCTCCACCTCTTTTTTTCAATAATGCATTTCGTTCTGTCAGGCATGGATGCATGGCTTAAAACCACCTATGTCTATGTGCTCATTGTCACATTTAGCTGCTGTATTAAGCACAACTCTCTCATAAAAGCTGACTGTAGCCAACGGCCCCATGCCTCCGATAACTCCTAATTTATACACTATTTCCTCCTAAATATTTTCTTAAAGGCTTTGCCAAGCAGGCGTTTGTTAAAGAAGAACCAAGGTGCCATATCATCTGCGGCAAAGATGGCAGGAGCCCACTTTCTTGAAAAGGATATCCTTAAGGACTTTAAGATGCCTACCTGCCCTGTCTTCTTATACCTAAGGATGGCAACTATATCCTCAAAACCATATATAAACGCATATCTTGTATTATAATTTATGAACTTAGTGTCGGTTTCCTTTTAGTCCTCCTGTAAGGTCAAGATAAGCAATGTAAGGCATATTGATACCACATTTATATATCATGTTGTTAAAGTTAGTTGTTCTTGCATTTATCTCAATGAGGTAAATCTCTCCTGTCTTTTCGTGCCTCTTAAACTCTATCTCTCCAAAGCCCCTATAGCCTATATTCTCAAGAAAAGGCTTTGATATCTCAACAAGCTTTGGGTTGTATTTTTGAATGGTAAATACTGAAGCTCCAAAGTTAATAGGCCACTGACGCTGTTTTTGTGCAGTTAAATAATGGGTGGTCTTTCCACTCCTTGCAATATAAAAATCGTAGGTCAGCATACAGTCATCAAAGCCCGGCACTATCTCCTGTACGAAGATTTCAATGTCATTATCCTTTGCCTTCTTTATACCTGCTTCCATCTCTTCAAGATTCTTGCAGATGAATACCTTGTTTCTAAATACCTTGGTAAACTTAACTGTATCAAAGGGCTTTATTATACAAGGAAGCCTACTTCATTCTTTACCTTTTTCCACAAGATTTTCATCATTAACGCTGATGGTTGCAGGGATTTTCACTCCATTTTCAAGAGCTATATCGTGTAAGGTCCACTTGTCAAGAAGCTTGGAATTAAGCCCCTTTGCCTGGCTGATTAAATAGTACTTTGAAAGCTCATCATAGTATTTGTCTATGAATTCCACATACTTATCGTGTGTCGGCAAAAGAACAGGCTTTTCTGACTGCTTTTTTCCATACTCAACTAGACCGGTAAAGGCTTCTTCTCCGAACTTGTTCAGATTGTCAATCTTTAAGAATTCAGATACGAACTTGGACTTTGCTCCATAAGCATTCTTTAAGTCGTAGTCACAAGCTACAACGTGAACGCCCTCCCTGCCCAAGCACCTAATTACGCTAAGTCCGATATAATAATTGCATCCTAATACTACTGCCTTATTCATTGCTTCTACCTCGTATATATTGATGTTAATGCCAAAAGTACAGCTCCTTACGATACAGCATTACTGCTACTTGCCTTCTTACAAGTCTTATGCTGCCGCTCCTTTAAAGTAGATTTCATACCATTTTAAGAAGGTATAGATAGTATATACCTTACGTCCGTTATTGGTTATGCCGTTAAAATGGTCATCTAAGAGCTTTGTTTATCTTATCTTTATCAAAGAACTCACTTACAAAGTCTTTGTTAAAGATTTCCTTTACTATTTTATAATACTTCTCTTCCTTAATCCATAACACAAAAGGCACGACAAAACCAAGCTTCCTGCGCTTTGCCCAGTCTTCCGGAAGTTTATTCTTAGCTGCCGTTCTAAAAGCATACTTGGTTATTTCATTATGAACCTTATGCTTAACAGGGATAGTTCTTGCAAGCTCCCACATCATCTTGTCAAGAAGAGGCACTCTAAGCTCGATGGAATTTGCCATAGTCATCTTGTCAGCTTTAAGAAGGATGTCCTCTACTATCCACATCTTCATATCCAGATAAAGCCTTTTTGAGACATCATCCATATTTTTAACTTCGTCATAGTATTTCTTAGTCAAATCCCTTGATGTCTCAGCATTCTTATACTTAGAGGTTACAAGAGAATTTGCAAGTTCATCCGACATAATCTCAGCAGGCCCTATATATCTGTCCTCAACCTTCTGACCGTATTTCAATATGATGGTCTGGCCCCTAAAATGCTTCCTATCCTTGTACTTCAAGTAGAGCTTATGTCTAAGGCTAAAAGGAAGCTTCCTATACATCCTCTGAGGGAGTGCATCTGCATAGTCATTGTAGCCTGCAAAAAGCTCGTCAGCACCTTCTCCTGAGAGCACCACCTTGACCTGCTCAGATGCAAGTTTTGAAAGGAAGTATAGAGGTACTGAGGAAAGATTTGCGTGCGGCTCGTCAGAATAATACTGTACCTTATTGATTCCTTCAAAGAATTCATCAGGAGTAATAAGCTTTGCAAAGTTTTTAATGCCAAGGCTGTCCGAAAGCTCCTTTGCGTACATAGTTTCATTAAAGCCCTTGTTGTCAAAGCCTACTGAAAATGTCTTATCAGGCAGAGCAGTTGCCACCACATAGCTAGAGTCCACTCCACCTGAGAGGAAGGAGCCTACCTCTACATCGCTGATTTTATGGTATTTAACCGACTCTTCTACCTCTTTTTTTCTATCTTACCCACAGCCTCATCAAAGGTCATGTCCTTATAATCAAGAGTAAGATTATAGTAGGTCTTTATCTCCATTTTCCCATTTTCGTATATGTAATAATGCCCCGGCCTTAACTTCTTAACCCCCTTAAAGAAAGTCTCCTCTAGAGGATTGTACTGGAACACCAAATAATGCTTTAGTGCCTTTTCATTTACTTCCTTCTTAAACTTTGGGTACTTAAGGAAGGACTTAACCTCTGAGCCAAAGAGTAAGTCTCCATCAAGTAAAGCATAATAATAAGGCTTGATACCAAAGTGGTCTCTTGCACCAAAGAGCTTCTCCTTCTTGCTATCCCAGATAGTAAAAGCAAACATACCGCGAAGCTTAGCTAAAATTCCTTCTTCGCCGTATTCTTCATAGCCATGCAAGATAACCTCAGTATCTGTATGTGTCTTAAACTTGTAGCCCTTAACCACAAGGTCTTCCCTAAGCTCCTGATAGTTGTAGATTTCTCCGTTAAATATGATGGCTGTATCGCCACTTTCATTTAATATAGGCTGAGAACCTTCGTGCAAGTCAATGATACTAAGTCTTCTAAATCCAAAGTTAACATCTTTGTCAAAATAATAACCATCACTGTCAGGACCACGGTGAATAATCTGGTTATTCATCTCTTTTATTACATTTTTATCTTTTACATCTTTACTGCAAAATCCTACAAATCCACACATATTCTCTCCTTACATCCTGCCAAGAATCTCTCTTACCGTGTCTATCTCGCTGTATGGCAGATATTCGTTTCCTATTACCTGATAAGGCTCCACACCCTTTCCTGCAAGCAGTACTATATCGCCCTCGCCTGCTATCTTTAAGGCGTGTTCAATAGCTTCTTTTCTATCTTCTATTACAGTGTAATTTGTTTTATCACAATCTGAAATGAGTCCATCTACAATGTGGGCTATGCTCTCATTTCTAGGGTTATCAGCTGTAAATACAACCTCGTCCGAATTCTCAAGGGCTATCCTACCAAGTTCCGGCCTCATACTGGAGTCTCTGTTGCCTCCACTATGTCCTGTGAGGGTAATTATCCTCCTGTGCGACACCTTATTCAGAGTTTTAAGCACATTTAACAGTCCATCAGGAGTATGTGCAAAGTCTATAATTATCTTATAGCCCTTGTCCGTATGAAGAACTTCCATCCTTCCGCCTACTCCGGTGAAGCTCTTTAGGGCTTTTTGGCTATCTTCAATCCCTATTCCTTTCGCATAAGCAGCAGATATTGCCGCGAGGACATTGTATACATTAAATAGTCCAACCAGGTGGGTCTCTATCTTATATACATCGCCCAAAAAATGTAAATCAAACTTCATCTTCCAGTCATCAAAACTTATATTGTCCGCATAGAAATCAGCACTTTTATCATTTATTCCGTATGTAATCACCTCTGCAGGTGTATGAAGCCTGTATTCCTTAGAGTGCTCATCATCTATGTTTAGCACAGCAGTCTTTAATCTCCCGTTTTTTACATTGTGGCCTATCTGAGTGAATAATAGCTCCTTGGTATGAGCATAATTCTCCATGGTCTTATGTAAGTCCAGATGCTCGTGGGATAAATTCGTAAATACCGCTACATCAAAATCACAGCCAATCACCCTGTCAAGTGCAAGTGCGTGTGATGAAACCTCCATAATACAGGAGTCACAGTTTTCCTCTACCATATCCTTTAACAGTCCCTGAAGGGTAACTGATACCGGTGTGGTATTCTTGGTAGGTATTACCTTCTTTCCTATCTTATGATGAATGGTTCCTATCAGTCCGGTATTTTGCCCGCTTTCCTCAAAAATATGGTTAATCAGGTAACTCGTAGTAGTCTTCCCGTTTGTTCCTGTTATACCTACCATGAATAGCTTTTCACTAGGCTCTCCAAAGAGTACGTTTGACAAAAGCGCCATCACCTTCAAGGTGTCTTTCACATATACCACAGGGGTATCACCGGCTTTATCAGAAATATCTTTACTTGCGATAAAGAGGCTCGCACCCTTTGCCCTCGCACCCTCTACAAAGGCGTGTCCGTCTACCTGACTTCCTTCTATACAGATGAAGGCAGTACCTTCTTTTATATCCCTGCTGTCCTGTGAAATATATTGTATATCAATGTTTTCTATATCACCATAGATTTTCTTTACTTTTATGTAAGCCAACAATTCACTTGCTAACATATTAAAACTCCTAGGATAATCTTTATTACAAACAAATAAACTCTTGTCTTCCAACAAGAGCTAAAAGTTATGTTTAATATAGTGTAAATCATTTATAACTATTTGTCTAGTACTCTATAAATCCTCTATTACAGAAGCCGGAATCTTACTATAATTTAATACCCTTCGTATCGCGAATCTCCAAATGCTAATAATGGAAGAAATATAATCGGTAAAAAAATAAAAAGGCCTAATGTAAAGCCTAATCCATGTCCAAAAACATTTACTAAAGCTTATTAATCGTAAGAATTCCTACTATAAAATTGACAAAAGGGACTAATAATAGCAAAAAATATCAAACCATTTCCCCAGGTAATTTTATATAAAATATAAATATTATATATAGGAATTAATGACTTCCAGCCTTCCTCACCTGCTTTTAGTAAAAAAATTATCCAGTACACAAAAAAATAAAAAAGCCATAATCAAAAATACTGATAAAGAGCGTAATTACAAAACCCTACTCCAAAAAACTACTATTCCAAACATTTTTGAGATGACATATCCATACCATAAGTAGAGTTCAAATCAATATTTGATAATGTGTCATTTAACGTGCTAAATTCACTCGAATAATCCATATTCTTCTTTCCTTTCTTGTTAAATAATATTTTTTTACTTGCAATATATAATGCACAATACTATTATATGTAATTTAGCATTAAAAAAATCAATCAGATTAGTACTTTTCGGTAGCATAAAAATTGCCATCTCAACATAAACAAAAATATCATTCTGCGTAATCGCAATAAAAGTACTCTTGACATAAACCCTGTATTCTAGTATGATATAAGGGTATTTTTATACATTTTAAAAATTTATATAACTAAGGAGATGATGATTTGGACCCCAGTGACGCGATAAATCTTATCGTGCTTTTTAATTTTAGTTCTACTTTCAGGATTTTTTCATCGGCTGAAACAGCCATTATATCGGTTAATAAGATTAAAAATCCGTTCGATGGTAGAAGATAATGTTAAAAAAATGCTGCTCTGGTTGCGAAAAATAACCGAAGATTCAAGAAAGTTTATTAGTACGGTACTTATAGGTAACAATGTAGTGAATATTTCTGCCTCCGCTCTTGCAACTACCTTTGTGCTTGGGCTCTTTGGAAATGTCTACATAGGTATAGGTACAGGTGTCCTCACAATGATAATACTTGTATTTGGCGAGGTGCTTCCAAAAACTATTGCGGCTATGCACTCAGAAGGGCTTGCCCTTGCATACGCTCCTATACTTTTGTTTTTGATGAAACTCTTTACTCCTCTTGTATTTCTCCTAAATATCATATCAGGTGGAATACTCAAAATCTTCGGCATAGATCCCGACAAGATAACTTCGGGAATTACAGAGAATGAGCTTTTAACCTATGTGGAAGTAAGCCATGAAGAGGGTATAATCGAAAACGAAGAGAAGGAAATGATAACCAATGTGGTTGATTTCGGTGATTCTCTGGTCAAAGATGTAATGGTGCCTAGAGTTGATATGTACCTGATAAATGACGATATTAACTACGATGAGCTTTTATTTGCCTTTGAAAAGGATAAATACTCAAGACTTCCCGTATACCAAGAGAATTATGATAACATAATCGGTATAGTCTACCTGAAAGATGTCGTCTTTTATAAAGGTGATAAGAATGAGTTTAAGATTGAGTCAATTCTTCGCCCCGCAAACTTTACCTATGAGTTTAAGAAGACCTCTGAACTTCTCATAGAAATGAGGAATGCTTCACTTTCTATGTGCATAGTGCTTGACGAATACGGTGCCGCTGTTGGCCTCATTACTCTTGAAGACCTACTCGAAGAGATAGTTGGAGAGATTCGTGATGAGTATGACGGTGACGAGGTAGATGACATAGTTCAGCTTGACCAGGGATGAATATATGGTTCTTGGCTCTACAAGGCTTGATGATTTCAACGAGTTCTTCGGAACTGAGTATGAATCAGATGACTATGATTCCATTGCGGGCAAGCTCATAGAACTTTTTGAAAGACTTCCTGATAAAGGTGATGCAATTACAGATGGTCCACTTTCTTTCCTCATTGAATTTATAGACCATAGAAGAATAGAAAAGGTCAAGGTTAGAAAGCTCCCAAGTGCCGAGGACGGCTCTGACTATGCAGAGTCTGACTTTGGTGAAGCTTCAGAATAATATAATAGATAAAGAAATAAAGCGTAATGAAAACATCAAATTTTCGTTACGCTTTTTGAGTCTACCTCCACACCTGTGAAGTAATACATAATTATCCTCTTATAGCCATAGCCTGCCTCTGCCATCCCTCTTGCCCCTGACTGGCTAAGTCCTACTCCGTGTCCATATCCGCTCCCTGAAAATATAAAGTCACCCTTTACTTTTCCACTATCTACACTCAGGCTTCTTACTGAGTCAGAAGATGAATATACATTTATTTTAGTACTATAGAGGTTAAATGCCTTTCTTATCTCCTGTTTGCTAAGCACGAGCCTTCCTCTGCTTCCTTTTACAAGAAGCGAAAGCGCCCTGCCCGACTTTGACCTGTTTGTTATCGTAAGCTTTTCAATACTTCCGAGGCTTACTCCCTTCTTTGCAGCATAGCCTCTTAGCATATTTTTGAAGCTCCACCCTGGTATAGCCAATAGTCCAAGGCTTTTTCTCAGGTTTGTTCTCATAAGGATCCGGCACAGACCTAAGCCATGGCTTTTTACCTCCCCAGACATTTTCAGAGCTCTCCGTATAGCCACCTGATGTAGAAAAATAAGTTGTCTTTACTACCTTGTTTTTGTAAGTTACAAACTCATTCTCAGTATCCTTACAGGCCTTATCTGTCTCTTTTTTTTCAGCCTTCATACCACCGTAAGACTGATGAGAAATGGTATCGGTTAGCTTATACCCCTTTATAATATCCCCATCTGAACCAAAGCCTGAGACTGCAGCTCCAAAGCTCCTCGCACACACAGCCTGTGCCTTGAGTGCAGATATATTCCAGCTGGGGCTCATTTCAAGGGGAACCGAGCCCCTTATATACTCTTCAAGGTTTACCACATTGACGGGAGTCACCCCGCTTCTTCCATAAGTTCCTACCTCAATCCTGCCTCTGTAGCGCTTTTCATTGTTTACAGACACACCCTCAGCCCTGTTAAGTGGTTCAAACTGGGGATTGGCACCCGCTTCTTTCACATCCACTAAAAACCTGCTATTTCCAATATTCACTGACAAAAGATACTTACTGCTCTTATTTTTTGAAGCCACCTGATACACATCATTGGTATTAAGCGAAGCATCGGCAGAATAAGCATCGTAGAGCTTCCACACTCCCCTGCCGTTCTTATCAAGACCGATAAGGGCAGGAACTGCGGTAAGGGTTTTGTTAAATGCTTTTAAGTTAGCAGCCTCTGCGGCAGCCTTAGCGTAGGTTGTAAAGCTTCCTCCAAAGACATTGTAAGAGCCATAATCCCTTGATATGCTTATCCCTGTATTACTCCTTAGCACATCTGCATGATAATATACATCCTTCTTTGAAAAGCCTATTTTCAGAGCAGAATTGTCAAGCCTTATAGACGGTTTATTGTAATACTCCTTTGTAAGTCCAACCCTTACCATATTCTCTCCCTCAGGTATGGCCGCCTTAATGACCACTATCCTGGAGAACACCGCCTCAAATACTAAGAGAAATAAAAGCAGATTAACTATTATTCTTCTCTTTTTCATCTATACCACCACTTTGTTTACTTCCAAGGAGATAGTCCACGAACTGTCTGGCCGTTCTTCCCGAGCGTCCGCCATTTGCTATCTCCCACTTCCTCGCCTCGTTATGAAGCTCTTCCTCATCTAGTTTAAGCTCAGGATACTCGCCCGCAATACCTGAAACTATATCAAAATATTCATTCTGATTTGGTGCAAAATAACCTATAGTTATACCAAATCTGTCTGCCAGAGAGAGCTTCTCCTGCATTGTATCCGAATGATGAACATCCCTGTTATGCTCCATATCCGTCCTGTCACTCCAAAGCTCTCTTATCAGGTGTCTTCTGTTAGAGGTGGCGTATATGAGTACATTCTCAGGTCTTACCTCAAGTCCACCCTCAATCACAGCCTTTAGATACTTGTATTCAGTCTCAAACTCTTCAAAAGAAAGGTCATCCATGTAAATGATGAATCTGTAATTCCTGTTCTTTATCTGAGACAGAATTTCAGAAAGATAGACGAACTGATGCTTATATATCTCTATCATCCTAAGTCCATCAGGATAGAACCTGTTAAGCACAGCCTTTACACTTGAAGATTTGCCTGTACCTGCGTCTCCATATAGTAGACAATTATTGGCTCTCTTTCCATCCACAAAGGCTTTGGTATTGGCTATCAGCTTCTCTTTTTGTATTTCATATCCGACCAGCTCGTGAAGCCTTATTTCTACTGTATTTGTAATCGGAATAATGCTGCCATCCTTTTCAGATATCCTAAATGACTTGTTAAGACCAAACTTTCCTACCCCAAATGTCTTATAAAAACTCAGTAATTCTCTCGTAGAATTCATTTTCATCTTTTGCCGCATTTAACAGACGGGACAAATCCTTTACCTTGTCTGATACATTTTTATTTATCCTTGTGTCTGCCTTTTTGATAGCCTTATAGTTAGTAATCACGCTAAAGCAGTTAATTCCAAGCTCCTCTTCAACCTTCGTAAAGTCATAGTGAAAAAGCCCTTTTATAATGGCAAAGTCGCCAAGCACAAAGCTTACAACGCTTCCTCCCCTGTCTCCCTCTTTCTCACAGGAAAGTGCAAATGGATTTTCATCCATAACAAGGAGGTAGGTAAGGTAGTTCTGCCATAGATTATTATCAAAGCCATTCTCAGTACTTACCGCAAGGAGTTTGTTGATACAGTTATAAATACGGCTTATAAGTTCATCCCTGTCCGTGGCATCAGCTTCAAATTCCCTGATGATATCCGCTGTTTCCTTAAGAATCTCATCATTAACGAGGTTTCTATAGACTATCAGCTTCTCTATACCAAATGACATTGATTTCTCCTTTATCTAATCTGTATTACCTACATAAGCTCAGTGGTGTCTATACCAAACTACATTGATTTCTTCTTAATCCTGCACTATCTACATACGCTCTGGGGCATCTATACCAAGCAAGTCAAGGCATTTTACGATGATTTTTTCAGTAATGTATGACAGCTTTAAGAGTGAATGTTTTCTTGCCTCATCCTGCTCAGTAAGTATGTGGTTCTCATGGTAAAATGCACTGAAGCAGTTAGCTGCTTCATAGATGTAGGCACAGATTTTATGAGGTGCATACTCAGCCGCAGCCAGGCTTATCATATCTGAAAACTTCGCTATAACAAGCTCCAGCTCTCTTTCTGATACTGTGGCTGCCTTAACCAACTTCTTATCTGCAAAGAAGCTGTCAAGCTCATCCTTTGTTAAGCCTTTTTCAGCTAAAAATTTATCAAGTATTGAGCGGATTCTAACGACTGTATACTGAATGTAAGGGCCTGTATTTCCCTCAAATGAAGCAAACCTGTCAAGGTCAAAAATATAGTCCTTGCTCGCCTGATTGGATAAATCACCATACTTAAGCGCTGCAAGTCCTACCTGTCTTGCCACAGTATGCTTGGTCTCTTCATCCATTTCCCTGTCGGCCATCTTAGCTTCCACTTCCTCAGTGATTTCGGCAATGAGCCTCTCAAGCCTCATTACACCGCCCTCTCTGGTTTTAAAAGGCTTTCCGTCCTTGCCATTCATTGTACCAAAGCCTAAAAAGGTAAGGTTAAGCTCAGGAGGTGCAATTCCTGTCTTCTTGGCAGTTCTAAATACCTGTTCGAAGTGCATTTCCTGCCTTTTATCAACCACATAGAGGATGTCAGTAGGGTTAAAAAGCTTAACTCTTTCTACAATTGTAGCAAGGTCTGTAGTGCTGTAAAGAGAAGCACCGTCTGACTTAAGTATGATACAAGGAGGCACTTCCTTCTTATCATCCTCCCTAGCCACATCTACTACCAAAGCGCCCTCACTGGTATGTGCAAAGCCATCAGCCTTCATCTTTTCTACCATATCAGGTATGTAGGGCTGTGCATCACTTTCTTTTTTCCAAAGGTCGAAGCTTACATTGAGGTTCTCATAATTCTTCTTAAGGTCTGCCACAGACACAGACAAAATATGGTTCCAAAGCGCCAGATATCCTCTATTTCCACTCTGTAAGAGGGCAGTTGCATGAAGAGCCTCGTTTTTGTATTCCTCGTCTTCCTTTGACCTTGCACTTGCGGCAGGATAGATTTCCTCAAGTTCACCTATGGTAAATGGAGCCTCGCTAGGATATTCTCCTGTAAAGCTCTCATCAAAGTAAACAAGCTCAGGTTTTCTATGCTTTAACTCGGTTATAATAAGTCCCATCTGAAGTCCCCAGTCACCAAGGTGTACGTCACCTATAACCTCGTTTCCTGCAAATCTCTCAGTTCGCTTTATACTCTCTCCGATAATTGCAGAACGGAGATGTCCTATGTGTAAAGGCTTAGCCACATTAGGACCGCCATAGTCTATCACTATCTTCTTTGGTTTTCCCTCTGTCTCGTAGCCAAAGTTGTCATTACCTCCCATTTCATTTACATAGTCAGCCAAAAACTCATCCTTAAGTGTAAGGTTGATAAAGCCAGGCTTAACAGCCTCTATCTTCTCAAATATCTTTCCTTCTTCAGAGAGTTTTAGTTTATCTGCCACCTCTTCTGCTATAACAAGGGGTGCTTTCTTATATTCCTTAACTGCTGCCATTGCACCGTTACACTGGTACTGGCAGAGGTCAGGCCTGTTAGATATACTAACCATTCCATATTTTTTTATCGTAGCCTAGGCTAACAAAAGCATTCTCAACTGCTTCTTTTATCACAACAGATATTTTCTTCATTACAACTCTCCTCATACTTTATTTAATTAAAACATCTTGCAAATCCCCATCCTCTATAAAAAGGACGGGGTATCTGCAAGATGGCTTTTTTAACAGTAAAAATCAAAGTGACCTACCCATTAACCATTATTTTATTTTTAGCATTTTTACATTAAAAAAATACAACTGTCACTGTCTTCGCGGTTTTGGTGATTACTTCTCATAAAGAAACTTCTCAGGCAGTGTTACCTTAAAGTCAACAGCCAAATCTCGGGAGTTTGACAACCTAATCCGTTATGAGGGTTCATCAAAGCCAGATATGGCTTATTTTTGTCAAATCTTAAATTTATGCTTGCACGTTCCACTCCGATACGTTATAATAGTATTGGAGGATAATACTATGAGATTAGGATGGACTACCGGAAAAATATTCAATTACCTATCGTGCTGTTAAAACAGTTAGAATCAATGGGAAAAAAACAAAACTCAGATTGTTAAAACTTTCGGTTCAGAAAAAAACAAATCTGCGAGATGTATGGCGTGAAAGATGCAAAAAGCCTGGGCTAAAGAACAGGTGCGTATTATGAATGAAGTTGAAAAAGAAGATTCCGCAACATTTAATATTGAGCTCTGTGCCGCTAATGACCTTGTTAGTAATGAACAGCATAGGTTTAATGGCGGATATCTTTTCCTTCAGGATATTTATTATGAATTAGGCATGCATAAGATTTGCCGTGCAATCTCTGCGAGACACCCATTTGAGTACGACCTGAATGACATACTTTCACGTCTTATATACAGCAGAATACTTTTCCCGTCATCAAAAAGGAATAGCTTTGAAGAGTCAAAGCGCTTTATTGAACAGCCCTCTTTTGAACTGCATGATGTTTACCGCTCATTATCAGTGATAGCAGAAGAGGCTGATTATATTCAGAGCCGCATTTTTAAAAATAGCACTGCAGTGCAAAAACGAAATACTCAAGTAATCTATTATGACTGTACAAATTTCTACTTTGAGATCGACAATGAAGAGGATGATAAGCAGTTTGGCAAAAGTAAGGAAAACCGCCCACTTCCTATAGTAGGAATGGGGCTGTTTATGGATAGCGATGGTATTCCTATATCTTTTTGCATTTATCCCGGAAACCGCAATGAACAGACCACTATGATTCCACTTGAAAAGAAGATGCTTTCTGGATTTGATATGTCCAAGTTTGTTGTCTGTACAGATTCAGGGCTGTCATCTGCAACAAACCGGGTGTTTAATTCCTACGACAGCGAAAACGGCATGCGCGGGTATATAACAACACAGCCTATCAAAATACTTAAAGACTTCTTACAAGAGTGGTGTATGGCTGATGATGGATGGCTTCTCGATGGTGATAGAAGCGGCAAAAAATATAGGATATCAGAATTAGACAATGAAAAGGATAGAGACAAGATTTTCTACAGATCGCGATGGATTAAAGAGGAAGGTATTGTCCATACAGACAGTGGCGACAGAAAGCAAATAATCGAACAGAAGCTTATTGTTTCATACTCCTTAAAATACCGTGATTTCCAGCGCCATATGCGTAAAGGACAGATTGAAAGAGCTGCGAAAAATGATTGAAAAAGGACGCTCATCGATAGAAAGAAAAAAACAGAATGATCCTAAACGATTTATAAAAAACCGACCATACAACAAAGTACGGGGAGATTGCAGATGTATCCATAAACAGCATAGACCAGTCATATATTGAAAATGAAGAAAAATATGATGGTTTCTATGCTGTATGCACCAATCTTAATGACAACATAGGTAGTATAGTCAGGGCAAACAAGCGACGTTGGGAGATTGAAGAATGCTTTAGAATAATGAAAACTGATTTTGAAGCACGTCCTGTATATTTAAACAGGAAAGACAGGATACTTGCCCATTTCATAACCTGTTTTATTTCGCTTATTGTATACAGGTATCTTGAAAAAGAAACTTAATAATAAATATACCATAGACCAGATACTTCCTACCCTTCAGGAAATGGATTTCATAAAGTACGAGGGTAAAGGTTATCAGCCCATTTACACCAGAACAGAACTCACAGATGCACTGCACGATGCATTTGGATTCTGTACATCTAAACAGATAGTTCCAATAAAAAAAATGAGGAATATTTTTTCACAAACAAAAAAATAGATAGTGTAACGTGCATATGTAAATTTTCCAAAAGCCCTGTAACTCGCTTCTATAGCGAATTACAAGGCTTTTTTTCTTAAAAAGCTGTCAAAGACGGGATTTTTACATTAAAAATACAACTGTCACTGTCTTCGCGGTTTGGTGATTACTTCTCATAAAGAAACTTCTCAGGCAGTGTTACCTTAAAGTCAACAGCCAAATCTCTGAAATTCTGTGGAGTAATTGTCTGAAGCTTATTGGGACTCATTGACAGAGTTTTTACAAGAATCTCAGCTGATTTTTCAGCAGTGTGTGCAAGACCGAAGGTAATATCAAAGTCGGTACCTGCTACAAATATGCCATGATGAGCCCAGATAACTATATCGTAGCTCTTCATTAGCTCAGAAGTCTCTACTCCTATCTCGCGTCCGCCTGGAACCATCCAAGGCACCACCCCTACTCCGTCAGGAAATACCACAGGACACTCTGTAGCCATTTCCCATAGTTCTCTTGTAAACACCTTCTCATCCAGAGGAAGCACAAAGGTAAGTGCAATTATGTTGGTAGTATGCGTGTGATATATTACCCTGTAATCAGGATTCTTAAGGAACTTTACCTCGTGGCTCATAAGATGGCTTGGAAGCTCAGATGTAGGCCTTCCACCATTTACAAGTCCCCATAGGAGGCGGTACTTCTCACCCTTTTCATCAAGCTCTATAAGGCAGATAGAGTCTTCGGGCCTATCTGCTACATTTCTAAAGAACTTTCCTGAGCCTGTCACAAGAAAAATACTCTCCTGCAAGATGAGGGACCTCAGTTCCAATCTCCCTCCACTCTCTAGGACTTAACTCTTCCTTTACTTCCTCTACTTCAATAGGTTTAACCCTGTAAGAGAGGTTGCCTCCGTTTCTTTCATGCCAGCCCATATTCCAGCCGTCAGTTGCCATTCTCATAAAGCCTTTTACAAATTCTGCATCTAAAAATCTCATCATTTTCCTCTTTCCATTCACCAATATTTAATTTAATTTTTATATTTCGCGCATCTTTTATAATTATAGATACTTACTCATACTTTTTGCTTATCATTTTATCTTGTTACCACTTCTACAGGTATATCAAGTATCTTTGCTACTTTTAATATGACATCTGTATGCCTTCCTATTGCTGCTGCCATATGATGGGTAGGACCCGCCTCACTCCAACGATTTACAAACTCTCTTGCACCACAGCTAAACCTGGTTCTCATGTTGGTATCTCCAAAGGTAAAGATATCTCCCTCTTCGTTCACTCCCTCTGCTACCACAAACTTGAACTTGCCATCCTTGTCCTGAGTGATGGCAAGGTAGGTTATATCTCCTGCCGGAGGATAAAACTGGGTAAGATAACCGCCGCCCACCTTACCATGAAAGACTTCAACAATCTTCATAGTAGGCTTATGAGCCTTAGATATATCAGCATCTCCAGAACCAGAGTGACCTATTATACATATGTCCTTGTTAAAATCTATCGAGTACATTTCTGAGAGCTGCCCTGTACCTGCTATCGTCTTAAGTATGCTCATTGCCATAGCTACCTTAATATCTCCCTCTACTGCACAGGCAGTTCCCTGCTTGATAAGCATAGAGAATGCAGGAATGAGCATAGAATCAAGTATGCCTGCCTGTCCTGTAGCCTTACCTGCATAATGTGAGGCTACAAGGGCTAAGCTTTCATCCTTTGCCCATCTTTCAAAGGCAACCACATATCTAGCCATTTCCCAGACTTTTTCTACACTTCCTCCACCTTCTATCTCGAAGGTATCGAGGATTTCCCTTGCTTTATTCTCTATTTCTTCCTTGTCTGTGATATCGTCAGCCATACACCACATATCTTCCCAGTCGAACTGTTTTTGTATAAAGCCCCATTCTGTTGTAGAGATTGGTTTCATCTATATACAAATCCATCATTCCGGGATATGGGCGTCCCTATCTGTGCTATGTTGGTCTGTCTAAATCTCCTTCTAACCTGCGCAGCCTTGCACCACTGACTGATTTCCTTTGCTACTTCCGCGTCTCCACCTTCAGCCACTCCTGTCACCACTGCGTATCTCTTCCCTGCCCTTTCAAGGTCTGCAGCTGCTTCACCCACTGCGCCACAGGCATAGAGGGTGCCAAGCCAGGTAGGGATATCAGTCTTTTTGTAGTCAGGTGCCTTCATCTTCTGGATATTGACAACCACCACAGGTACATTTAGGTCTCTAACCACAGGAAGCACATTGTAAGAGGTAGCATAAGTAAGCATCTGTAAGAATACAATATCTACATCAGCCGCCCTGAACTTATCTCCTGCCGCCATAGCCTCTTCCTTTGTGGTTATCATTCCACCATCTACAACTTCAACAGTATCAGGCAGGCTCTTCTTAAACTCTTCATACTGAGATAAAAATTCCTCTCTAAGAGCTGGAAACTGCTCCAAATAAGCTCAAGTGCTATGGAAAAAAACCCCCTGCCTTTGCCTTTGTCTCAACTAACATAGTTTATCTCCTTTTCTATTATTCATAATATTTTTATATCAGTGTAGAAAGTATAAATTTCTATACAAAACATTCCTGTAAGAGAATTTATTGTCTTTTAACTCTAAAAATATAAGCAAGTATTCATTTCCTAAAAAATAAGCAAATTCATACATTTCTACGGTAAATATGTATTTATTTTCAAATGAATTCTCTATCATCTTTCTGGCTTCAAACAAACCAGCTACAGCTCCGTCTGCTATCATTAGGGCTAACAGATTGCCCTATAGCAGTAGCCTCAGTAGGACCTGCTTTTTACTATATGGCCTGACTTCTTTGCTAAAAAGCTCATTTAGATACTCTGCCTTAGAGCCGCCTCCTACTACATATATCTCACCCTTATATTCTTCTCCCTTCTTTCCTCTATTTCCCTTAAGGCCCTGATATAGCACTCTGCAAGGCTGTTATATATCACACTTGCGGTCTCTGCTATGCCCTCTGGCACCTTCTGTCCGCTTTCTAAGCAGCTCTTTTTTATTTCCTCTGTCATACTCTTTGGCGATAAAAAAACCTTATATCATTGCAGTCAACTAACGAGGAAATCTCAGCCTTTGAAGCTTTTTCACAAATTTCTCCAAAATCCATATCGGAGGCTATTTCTTTTCTCACACTTTGAATCATCCAAAGTCCCATTATATTTTTTTCAGATATCTAAATCTTCTGTCATAACCGCCTTCGTTGGTAAAATTCATCTGTCTGCTCTCATCCGAATTATCAGCCTTTGTTATCTCCGTTCCCATCAAAGACCAGGTTCCTGAGCTTATATAAACTGCCCCTTCTTTCTTAGTAGGAACAGCCATAACCGCAGAAGCAGTATCGTGAGAACCTACCAAAACTACCTTAGCATTAAAGCCTACCCTTTCCTGCACTTCCTTAGTAAGCTCACCCACAAGAGTACCCGGCATATGAAGTTTCCCAAATATCCTCTTTGGAAGCCCAAGCCTATCTATTATCTCTTCATCCCAGTCTCCTGTTTCACAGTTAACAAGCTGGGTAGTTGTGGCATTGGTGTATTCTGAAAGATATTCCCCTGTAAGCATATAGTTAAAATACTCCGGTATCATGAGAAGCCTCTCCACATCCTCAAGAGACTTAGGAGAAGTTTTCTTTACCGCCATAAGCTGGTAAATGGTATTAAATATCTGCTTTTGTATACCTGTCCTCTTGTATAGCTCATTCTCTGGAATAATGCTATATACCTCTTCATCCATTCCCTTTGTACGGCTGTCTCTGTAGCCTACCACGTCTCCTATTCTCTTTCCTTCTTTATCAAGTAGAATGAAGTCCACTCCCCAGGTGTCTATGCCAATAGAGGTTGGAATTTTGCCGATTTCTTTACACCTTGCAAGCCCTCTTAAGATGTGGCTAAAAATCTCATCCACATCCCAACAAAGACTACCCGATTGTTCTTTAAGCCCATTAGAAAAACGATACACCTCCTCAGTGATGAGCCTTCCCTTATCAATGTGGCCTAATATATGCCTTCCACCTGAAGCCCCGATGTCAATAGCAACCCAATACTTCATTTGCATCTATATTCCTTTCTTCTTTTACCCATACTTTTTTGGTTTTTTATATATTGTACTTAGCGTAAAAAACTAATCACATAATTATTTGCGACAAGATATTCTTCTTTAGTTTTATCACATCAAATCAAACAAACCTGTCATAAACTATGGCTATTCAGATTTTTTGCACTTTTAATGCTTGTATCTTTGTATTTTTTTATCTTATAATATTCTTATCAATATTTTTTTAGGTCATTTTATGCAAACAATAGGGACCTTATTTGCAGATGGAAAAATGGGGTAGGTGTATGAGAAAAAGAGCTTCTTGACAGATTAAGAAAAAAATAACTCCCTGAGGAGGAGCAGTACCTTAGTGGCAGTGGTGCCATCCGTACCGAATTCTATACAGAGAAGGTTGGAAACAGTTTCATTATAGACAGCAGTAAGCTTCTAGATAAGGGGAGGCTTATAGAGTTGCGCCCTCATACCCGCTTTGTACACTTCCCAAAGCATAGTCATAACTATGTAGAACTGGTCTACATGTGCAGTGGAAGCACAACTCATATCTTAAATGGAAATGAAACCCTTGTACTAAAGGAAGGCGACCTTTTGTTTCTTAATCAAAATGCTACTCAGGAAATCCTTCCAGCAGGAGAAGAAGATATTGCGGTAAACTTTGTTATCTTGCCGGAGTTTTTTTCAATGTCTCATTTTCAATGATGCAGGAAGAAAATGTGCTTCGTGACTTTCTCCTTTCTACCCTTTCCGGAGGGGATTCCCTCCTTAGCTTCCTTCACTTTTCTGCAAAGGACATCCTACCAGTGCAAAATCTTCTTGAAAATATGATATGGACTATATATGACAAGCACCCTGCTACAAACACTATAGTTCAAACTACAATGGGACTTTTGCTTATGAACCTGTCTGCATTTGCAGAAAACATAAATAAGGGCCTTCCTGAAAGATATGATGAAAATATGATATTTAAGGTACTAAAATACATAGAAACAGGGTATAAAACCGGAACTCTTGCTGAGATTTCAGCAGAAATAAACGAGCCTGCATACTTTGTAAGCCGTTTATTAAAGAAACACTTAAATAAGAATTTTAAAAGAGCTCTTACAAGAAAGAAAGCTCCAGCAGGCTGTCTTCCTGCTGAAGCAAAGTACGCTCACTGTCGAGAAAATCATTGCCTCCGTGGGCTATGATAACAGCAGCTATTTCCATAGAAAATTCCGTGAGAAATACGGTATGTCACCAGGTGAGTATAGGAGGACTATGGTCTAAGCGGGACACTCTTCCAGCCTTCCTACTCCATTATCTCCTCGGACATTACCCTTAGCATCTTCTCAAGTACCTTATTCTCCTCAGAGGTAAAAGCGGTTTTCAAGCTTACCCATGACTTCTTTTAGATACTGATAGCTAATGTTGTAATAATCAATGTATTTTTTTGGTTACTTCAAGGTAATAAATCCTCTTATCCTCATCGGACTGTACCTTGTTAAGATAACCCTTTTTACAAGATTATTTATCTTGTCTGCCGCATTAGCGGAGGAAAGGCTGGTAAAGCTGGCAAATTCGCTAACTGTAGGCTTTCCTAAAAGCATGGATTATTTCCATGCAAAAATGTTTCCACTGTGGTTAAAGACACTTCCCTGTCTCTCCATTTCTTAAACACTTCTTTATAAAAAAATGCAGTTTAAACTTTTGTATATACCTTATTAAAGGAGTCATATAACATTTTCCAGACCTCCAAGCTTTAATAATCAGTATATCAACTCTATTTCTCTATTGCAAATGTAAGCTCAGCCTCAGCTGCAACCACTCCATCTACAAGGGCCTTAGCTGAACCTATACCTACACTTCCTCTTCTTTTTATTATCTCACAGTGAAGCTCTAGCACATCTCCCGGAACCACCTGTTTTCTAAATCTTGCAGACTTTACACCACCGAAAAACACAAGCTTACCCTTGTTTTCTTCTTCAGAAAGCAGGGCAACAGCTCCTGTCTGAGCAAGCGCCTCAAGGATAAGTACGCCGGGCATAATAGGATTACCCGGAAAATGGCCTAGAAAGTGCATTTCGTTGGCGGTCACATTTTTCAGCCCGACTGCCTTTACTCCGGCTTCAAGCTCTATTATTTTATCTACCAGTAAAAATGGGTATCTATGTGGAAGTATTTCCATTATTTCGTGTGAATTAAGCTCCATTTATGCCTCCTCATATTTCTTAAATACAACTGCCGCATTGTGACCGCCAAAGCCAAGAGAGTTTGAAAGCGCCACCTTTATATCCTTGTTTCTGCCTTCGTTTGGTACTATGTCAAGGTCACATTCCTCGTCCTTTTCCCTGTAGTTTATAGTTGCAGGAACAAAGCCCTCTTTAAGGCTTAGCACTGTGATTATGCCCTCAACTGCCCCTGCAGCTCCAAGCATATGTCCTGTCATAGCCTTGGTCGAGCTTACCATCAGCTTGTCTGCATCGCTGCCAAAGGCAAGCCTTATAGCCTTGGTTTCACACTTATCATTTAATGGGGTTGAGGTTCCATGTGCATTTATATAGTCAACATCAGAAGTTTTAAGACCTGCATCATCAAGGGCTGCCTTAAAGCAGGCTGCTGCCACGCTTCCATCCTCTATAGGGGCTGTAATATGGCTGGCATCACAGGTTGCACCATAGCCTACTACCTCAGCATATATCTTGGCTCCTCTCTTTAGTGCGTGTGAAAGCTCTTCTAAGATAAGCGCTCCGCCGCCTTCTCCCATAACAAAGCCGTTTCTTTCTTTGTCAAAAGGAATTGAAGCCCTGTCCTTCTCAGTAGACTTGCTGAGGGCATTCATAGAGGCAAAGCCGCCTATACCAAGCTCTGTTATGGAAGCCTCGCTGCCACCGCATACCATAAGCTCCGCATATCCATCCCTTATCTGTCTGAAAGCATCTCCTATAGCATTGGTTGAGCTTGCACAGGCTGTCACAGGAGAGGTACACATTCCGTGAAGACCAAAGGCTATAGCTATCTGCCCTGCCGACATATTAGCTATTATCATAGGGATGAAAAATGGAGATATCTTTTCAAAGTTTCCCTTTTCGTGTCCCTTTATGGTCTCCTTTTCGATGGTTTCTATACCGCCGATACCACTTGAAAAATACTACTCCAAACCTAGTCCTGTCCACCTTGTTAAGGTCGATACCGCTGTCAGCCATAGCTTCTTTTGCAGCTACAAGGGCAAACTGAGTTACCCTGTCCATCCTTCTGGCTTCTTTTTTATCAATGAAGTCCTCAGGGTTAAAGTCCTTTACCTCTCCTGCAAGGCTTATCTTCTTATCTGTTATATCATAGTGCGTAATCTTATCTATACCGCATTTCCCAGCCTTTACAGACTCCCACAGGCTGTTTATGTCATTGCCTATAGGAGTAATGGCTCCAAGACCTGTAATTACTACCCTTCTCATATACTCATACCTCCATCCACGCAGATTACCTGACCTGTGATATAATCGCTGTCTTCTCCCGCAAGAAAGGATACAACTGAAGCTATTTCTTCGGGTTTGCCCATTTCCTTAAAAAGGAATACCAGCAATAACTGCCTCCCTGGCCTTGTCCGTCATAGCCCTTGTCATATCAGTTTCTATCATTCCCGGTGCTACTGCGTTGACATTTATTCTCCTTCCTGCAAGCTCCCTTGCAAGAGACTTTGTCATACCGATTACTCCTGCCTTTGTAGCAGAGTAATTCACCTGTCCTGCATTGCCTATAACTCCAACTACACTGCTTATGTTTACTATCTTACCGGACTTTTTGCTTCAGCATAATTTTTAGCTGCTTCACGCATCATCGTAAAAAGCTACCCTTTAGGTTTACATCAAGGACTGTATCCAGGTCTTCATCCTTCATCTTGATAAGAAGGCCGTCCTTGGTTATTCCTGCGTTGTTTACCAGTACATCCACACTTCCAAACTCAGAGCTTACTTCCTCCATCCACTCTTTGCTAGCTGTACTGTCCGCCACATCCACCTTGTAGGACTTAACCTTCACTCCTTCGCTTTCACAGAGCTTCATAGTTTCCTCTGCCAGTTCAGGATGACCATTATAGCTAAATGCTATGTTAAATCCATCCTTTGCAAGCCTTAGGCAGATAGCTCTTCCTATGCCCTTACTGCCTCCTGTTATAACCGCTGTTTTATTCATAAAATCTCCTATAATTGTTAGCAATATTTTAATCGGATTATACACAAAACTTCCTCTTAATATCATAATCAAGCAATAAGGGCCACAATTACGATAGTAAGCAAAAATTTGTTAACCTAAAAAGTTACATCTAAACTTCTTCCCATCTTTCTACTTTATTGGATAACAAGTCTGTTACCTATAACTTTTTTTCCAAATCTTCTTTATTCTGAATGGTAATAATATCTGCCTTAGCCCCTATAGCGGCTGCTGTCTTTTTTACAAAGCCTGAAAGCACATTGCCGGGTCCTATTTCTATGAATCTGTCAAAGCCTTCACTTAACATAGCCTTAGCACAGTCTTCAAAATGGATTGCACTCTGAGCCTGCTTTGCCATTATATCCTTAAGATTGTCACCCTTCTCATAGAGTTTCCCTGTGAGATTGAGTGCCAAACTAATCTTAGGCTCGTTAAATGTCATTTTGCTAAAATACTCGCTAAGCTTCTCTCCTGCCTCTTTTAGAAGCTTTGTATGAAAGGGTGCTGTTACATTAAGCCTTATACATCTCTTTGCTCCTGCCTCTTTAAGCCCTTCCTCAGCCCTAATCACTGCCTCTTCCTCTCCGCAGATTACATACTGTCCGGGACAGTTATAGTTTGTTAGCTCCACAAAGCCGTCTACAGCCCTACATATCTCTTCAATCTTTCCTGAGTCTAACCCCAGCACAGCACTCATAACAGTATTTTTGCCCTTTGCAGCTTCCTCCATTACCCTTCCTCTAAAGGCTGTAAGAGGGATATATTCACTTATGTCAAAGACTCCTGCCGCATAGAGTGCACCGTACTCCCCAAGGCTTAGCCCAAGTGCACCGTCAGGAACTATTCCATTTTCCTTAAGAACCTCAGTTACCCCTGCCGCAAAGGCTGACATTGAAGGCTGAGTATATCTTGTTTTTGAAAGCTCGCTCTCTTCTCCGTGAAACATAAGCTCTTTTAGGTCAAAATCAAGCTCTATACCATCAATCACCTTCTTAAATGTAGGATAGGCTTCATAAATATCAGCTCCCATTCCTACCTTTTGGCTTCCCTGTCCTGCGTATAAAAAAACAAATTTTTGCCCATATTTCATCCTTTCAAAACTTCTTCCCAAAAAAACTATTACTCATCTCACCAGCCAAATTAACTTAGCAAGTTTCACATTTTTAACTAATTCCAATATCATAGTCTGTTATTTATAATATCAAACTCTGCTTTGAATGTTTGCCTAAAGTATAATATTTAACAATAATGCTGGTTCTACGCTTGTAGACTTTTAATAACCTCTATACACTCTTCATCCATTGACTTAAATATTTCGCTGATGCTTCTTATTTCCGTAAGACCTCCTGCAACCTGTCCTGCCATAAGAGAGCCATTGTTTACATCTCCGTCAAATACGGCCTTTCTAAGAGCACCGAGGGTAAAATGCTCGAGCTCCATCTTGTCCTTACCCTCTTTTTCAAGTCTTACATACTCTTTTGACATTTCATTTTTGAGGATTCTTACCGGTGTGCCGGCTATCCTACCTGTAACTACACTGTCATTGTCCCTGGCATTTATTATCGCATTCTTGTAATTCTCATGAATTGGACACTCTTTAGATACAAGGAGACAGGTTCCAAGCTGTACTCCGCTTGCTCCAAGCGCATAGGCTGCTGCAAGCTGGCGTCCACCAGCTATTCCACCTGCTGCAATTACAGGGATGTTTACTGTATCTACTACTCTAGGCACCAGAGCCATGGTTGTCATCTCTCCCACATGGCCTCCGCTTTCAGTTCCCTCTGCGACTATGGCATCAGCCCCCATATCTTCAAGCCTTTTTAGCGAGCATTGGACTTGCTACTACAGGCATTACAAACATCCCCTTAGCCTTCCAGTCCTTAATGTATTTTTTAGGCATACCCGCTCCTGTTGTTACTATATTCACATCTTCTTCAAGGACTATAGCTGCAAGCTCGTCTATCTGGGGGTGCATAAGCATAAGATTTACGCCGAATTTCTCTTTGGTTAGCTCCTTACATCTTCTTATATTCTCACGAAGCATCTCAGGATTCATGCCGCCTGAACCTATAAGTCCCAGTCCTCCTGCATTGGATACTGCCGCAGCAAACTCTCCTGTTGCGACATTTGCCATACCACCCTGAATAAAAGGATATTTAATACCTAAAAATTTCATTTATCTTCTTCATAGCTCTTCCTTTCCAAGCTCTGATTTATATTCCACTCTAATGTATAGTTTTGCTTTGTTCATACCTTAAGTACGACTATATTTCAAATACTCCGGCACTCCAGGTAAGCCCTGCACCAAAGCCAACTAAGACAATCTTCATTCCGCTTTTTATATCTCCGCTTTCAATCAAGTCATCGAGGGCAAGCCCTACACTTGCCGCAGAAGTATTGGCATAGTCTGCTACATTTTGATAAAAACTTATCTTCGTGTCCTTTGTAATTCTTCTTTACAACATCAATTATTCTCGCATTAGCCTGATGGCAGATGACATAGTCTATGTCGCCCATATCAAGCCCTGCTCTATCTAAAACCTCATCCACACTCTGCTTTATGGCTCTGACAGCGAACTTAAATACAGACTGCCCCTTCATTTTTAAGAAACTGTCTTTTGCACCTATCCCACCGCAGATTAAGTCCTCATCGTTACCATCTGAATACGAACGGATATAGCTAATACCTTCTCTATCTTCAAGCTTGACGAGTGCCGCTGCCGCTCCATCACCAAAGAGGACGCAGGTACTTCTGTCCGTAAAGTCAAGGAGCTTTGACATCTTCTCACTTCCCTATGACTAAGGCATATTTATTATCTATTTCACTTAGCAATGCCTTGGCATTTTGCAAGCCGTAGATAAAGCCACTGCAGGCAGCACTTAAATCATAGGCCATTACATTTCCCTTTAGATTAAGAGCCTTTCCTACCATACAGGCTGTACTTGGAAATGCATAGTCTGCACTTGTGGTAGCCACTATAATCAGCCCAATTTTGTCTGTGCTAAACTCACTGTCTCTTTCAAGTCCTCTTTTTACTGCCGACTTTGCAGCCTCTATAGCAAGATCTGTACAGCTCTCTTCCTCGCAATAATATCTCTTCTCGATTCCTGTTCTTGTTCTAATCCATTCATCAGAGGTATCTACTATCTTAGATATATCCTCATTTGTAACCATTTTCTTAGGCAAAGCCTTGCCGGTTGATACAAACCTAAGTACTCCCAAGTTTTACCTCCGTTAAGCCTTTACGGCTCTCTTTTCCTTGTCTATTTCCCTGAACTTCTTATATCTGTTCTTTAAGAGGGTTTCTTCCTTTAGCTTAGTAAGCTCGGTAAGCTCCCTAGATATCATCTCATCCATATTTATAATGAGTTTAGAACCCTCTCCTATAATGCCGTCTATGATACCATAGTTAAGAAGCTCAGTAGCTGTAAGCTTCATAAGTGTGGCTGCTTCGTCTGCCTTCTTGCTGTCCTTCCACAGTATGGAGGCAAAGCCTTCAGGAGATAGTATGGAATAGACTGCATTTTCAAGCATAAATACTCTGTCTGCAACAGCGATTCCAAGCGCTCCTCCACTGCTGCCTTCTCCTGTTATAACGGCAATTATAGGAACTTTAAGGCTGCTCATAAGGGCGAGATTTTCTGCTATTGCATTGGCCTGACCGTTTGCCTCAGCCATAAGTCCCGGATAGGCTCCAGGTGTGTCTACTATGGTAATTACAGGTCTATTAAACTTCTCCGCCTGTTTCATCAGTCTGGCGGCCTTCCTATAGCCTTCAGGAGAGGCCATTCCAAAGTTGCAGTCTATGTTTTCTTCTGTAGAACTACCTTTTTTATGTCCTATAACCGTTACAGGAAGCCCATGGTAAAATGCTATGCCTCCAAGGATAGCACTGTCCTCACCTGTAATCCCATCTCCTTTAAGCTCTACAAAGTCATCAAACAAGGCATCAATATAGTCGGTTATCTTGAGCCTGTCCTTGTCTCTTGCCAACATCACCCTTTCATAAGGGGTTTTTATCTTATCTTTCATTTAGTGTTTTCTCCATAAGAGATTATTTTGTATTATGATACAAGTATCAAAAGTATAAAAAAAATTCGATGCAAGCTTGCTTTTAATGAGAATTTATTTTCTTTTGACAACTACCTTTTATCATGAAGCATTAAAACCTTTGAAAGCCAATCCTTCATGTTCTTTCGCTCCACGACTGCATCCAGCCTGCCGTGTTCAAGCAAAAATTCCGCTCTTTGGAAGCCCTCAGGCAGCTTTTCTCCAATAGTCTGCTCGATTACCCTGGGACCTGCAAAGCAGATAAGTGCCTTAGGCTCTGCAATAGTTATATCTCCAAGTGAAGCAAAACTCGCACTCACTCCTCCTGTGGTAGGATTGGTAAGTACAGAGATGAAGAGTCCTCCCTTTTCCTTAAACTTATTGATAGCCACTGCAGTCTTAGCCATCTGCATAAGTGAAAAATATACCCTCCTGCATCCTGGCACCGCCACTTGCACTAAATATAATAAGCGGAAGCTTCTTCTTTCCTGCATATTCCGCAAGTCTTGCAATCTCTTCTCCTACCACCGTTCCCATACTTCCAAGCAAAAATCTTCCATCCAATACACCCACAGCTACTGTTATACTGTCAATCTTAATAATCTCCGTAACTATGGCATCACTTAACTTCGTCTTTTCCCTATTTTCAAGGAGCTTCTCCTCATAATCAGGAAAGTCTATAGGGTTTACTGATTTAAGTGGATGAAAAAACGCTGTTTGACCTGTTTTTTTCATCTGAGAGCATAGCAAGTCTTCTCCTAGGGCTAAGAGGGAAATAATAACCGCAATGAGGACAAACTCCCAGATACTCCTTAAGCATATCCTTTAATACTTCCGCCTTACAAGATGGGCAAGCAACTGACTCTTTCTTAGTTGTACCGGTTTTCTCTCTTCTTGCCTTACTTAGGGCATTTAGATTATCTTTTTTTAATAGAAAATATCTGTGCTATTTTTCATATTTACTTTCCCTGCCTGTCATAGCCTTATTAGGCTGTTTTATTTTTCTATTATGTCTTTGTTCTTTTCGTAAAAGCCCGTGTTATACTGTCCCGTAATAAAATCAGGCTGATAGGTTATCATATACATAAGCTCGCTGTTAGTCTTCACTCCATCAATGATTAGCTCCTCTAAGGCTCTCCTCATCCTCCTTATAGCCTCTAGCCTTGTGTTGCCATGCACAATGATTTTTGGCAAGCATTGAGTCATAATAAGGGCTTACCTCATAGCCTTCAAAGAGGTGGCTCTCAACTCTTACTCCGAAGCCTGCCGGAAAATGAAGACAGGTTATCTTTCCTGTAGACAGAGCATTTATTCTACACTCTATTGCACTGCCATTTAAGCTTATCTCAGACTGCTTAACAGAGAGCTTCTTTCCTGCAGCTATGTTAATCTGCTCCTTGATGATGTCTATGCCCGTAACCATCTCAGTGACAGGGTGTTCCACCTGTACCCTGGTGTTCATTTCTATAAAATAAAAGTTCTTCTTATCATCTACAATGAACTCAACAGTTCCCACACTGTAATATCCTGCCGCCTTGGCGGCCCTTACTGCTATCTCTCCCATCTTGTGCCTAAGCTTATCGTTTAAGCACCAGGCAGGAGATTCCTCAAGCATCTTCTGATTGTTCCTCTGTATAGAACATTCTCTTTCACCCAGGTGAACAACATTACCCTTCTTATCTGCCATTATCTGAATCTCAACATGGTGGGGATTTAGTACCAGCTTTTCCAGATAAATGCTGTCATTTCCAAAGGCAGCCTTGGCCTCCGCTTTGGCAGCAGAATAAGCACTAATTAACTCCTCTTTCGAGTAGGCTCTTCTCATACCTTTGCCGCCACCACCTGCGCTAGCCTTTATAAGCACAGGATATCCTATTTCTTCTGCCATTCTTACAGCCTCTTCTTCGCTGTAGATAAGCTCCTTAGAGCCCGGTACTACAGGTACTTTTTCAGCCATCATAAGCTTCCTTGCTGCCTGCTTGTCTCCCATTTTCTCAATGATTTCTGCCGAAGGACCTATGAAGGTAATATCGTTGTTCTCACATTTCCTTGCAAATTCAGCATTCTCAGAAAGAAAGCCATAGCCCGGGTGAAGTGCATCACATTCGGTTTTTAATGCCACCTCAATGAGGATGTCTCCGTTTAAGTAGCTCTCCTTAGCACTTGCAGGGCCGATACATACAGCCTTGCCGGCAAGCATGACCGGCAAAGACTCTTTATCTGCTTCAGAGTAAACCACAACACTTTCAATGTTTAGTTCTCTAAGGCATCTTATTATACGTACTGCTATCTCGCCTCTATTGGCAATCAGCACTCTTTTAAACATCAGTTTCCTCCAACACAAACAGCACCTGGTTGTATTCTGCCATTTTACCGTCTTCTGCCCTGATTTCTACAATCTTACCAGAAAATGGTGAGGCAAGCTCATTCATTATCTTCATGGCTTCAATGATGCTAAGTATGTCGCCCTTTTTCACCACATCACCAACTGCCACATAAGGCTTTGCCTCAGGGGATGCAGAACGGTAAAATGTACCCACAAAAGGAGCTTTAATCTCTTTATGGTTAGGATTAGAGTCTTCACTTCTAAGAGTTTCACCTGTTCCGTTAGACTCTGCAGTTCTTGATACTTTCCTCACTACAGGGTTTTCTATCACAGCTTCTTCACTGGCCTTCTTAAGTTCAAGGTTATCTCCGCCAAGGCTTAGCTTAAGTTCACTTAGAGATGACTTTTCAAATCTGTCCCATACTTCATAAATATCTTTAATATCCATAAATCATCCTTAGTTTGCATTGTCAATAAAGTTTACTATATCCTCTACAGTCTTGAATGAAGCAAGCTTATCTTCATCAATTGTCAAACCAAACTCCTCTTCAAGAGCCATCCCAAGCTCAACTGCATCAAGTGAGTCAAGTCCAAGGTCGCTCTCAAGGTTTGAATCTAATTTAATCTTGTTTTTCATCGATGTTTACAGCATTTACAATTACTTCTTTAACTTTTTTTCAAAAATTCATTTTCTTTACCTCGCTTAATTTAGTTAAATTTATTTAGATAAATTTATCGAATATTTTTATAACATTCTTTGGAATGAATGTCAAGGAAAAAAATTTTTTTATAGAAAAAGTAAGTTCCACTCTTGGCTTAAATATAATTATTAACGCCAAGATATGGAACTTACTTTTTATAAATTTGAAAGACCCCCTTTCTAGATTTTTGTCCAGTAAAGGGGGCAGATATTACATCGTCCATAGTAACTTTTTTTGATGTAATTATATTTAGTTTTAATTAGGTTTATTTATATATCTTTCTTCTATCCCTACCGCTTGAACTACTGGTTCACCTCCATCAAAAGAAATATTAAGCGTTGTATCATAGTATTTCCATTCAATATCTTTATCAGATACTTCTGTAGTAGCAGTTTTAAGAAGCTCTTTCATATAGTTATCTTCTTTTGCTGCAACTTCTACTTTCTGGTTTTTATCAGGCTTTTTATTAGAATTCATATTTCTAATCATCATTGCAACTTGGTACCCCTGTGGATCCTTTTTCCAAAAGTTTTTTTAATTCAGCAGGGCTTAATTTTCCACCTTTGGACAATTTAACTTGTAGCTTGACAAGTTCGGCATTGTCTCTAGCATCAAGTTCAAATACGGCTGACTGTTGCTCTGCAACTCTCATATTATGTTCTAAATGACGTTTTAAAAAAGCCTCTTCACTCTTTGCCTCTGCCTCTTTACCTGACTTTAGTAATTTCTTTTTATCATCATCTGAGAGCTTAATAGTTTTTGTCATTAACCGTAATATAGCCTCTAGCAACTGCTCTCTCTACAAAAAGCTGAATGTTCAAAGCTGACAGTATAAGAATCTTCGCCTTTACTTTTTACTTACACTCAAAAATGTCTTTCCCGGAAGTCGCATAAAATTCCTTGTCTTCAAGAAGCTTCTTCCCTTTATCAGATAATTCCAATATGTCAGTAGAAGACATTTTTTTCACCAGCTCGATTTGACATATAATAATTTGTAACTGCAGCAGGTGTAATAATCTGAGTATGAGTATTGATTAAACTATTTATTTTCATATTGACTCATTCCTGTAACTAATCTTCTAATGTATCAAACTTAAAAGCATTTCTGCGAATAATAACTATGATTATTCATGAAGTTTATCGGCAATTTATATATTTTTCTTTAGCATTATTTGAACATAATATGAACGAAAAAAAGAGAATCAAAAAGTTCTCTCAAAGCCTGTCATTCTTCATCTTCATAATAATACCATTCAAAAACAAATTTATCAGGGTTTGCCCTTATATACTCTGCTACTTCCTCTTCACCTTTTTTTTCTTAGCTACAAAGCTATCAGTCTCAGTAAGCAGAGCCTTAAAGCCCTTATCTTGCAAAAACCTGCTTACCAAATCAAAGCGTTCTTCTTCATCAAACGGAAGACTACCGCCTAAATAATCAATTAATTTTTGCAATGTATCGGCATAAGCCTTCATCTTGAAGAGCTTAAATCCATTTACTGTATCTTCCCACAACATACCTGAAGAGTTAGCAAAAAAAGCTGAAATTCCCATCTTCTCTAGCTTCTAAAAGATACACAAGTATAGCACAGAGATATCTTTGTTCTAAGGTAAAGCCATCTATCAGGTCAATATAATCCTCATAATTTTCGCTGCTATCCTTAATCCAGAACAAAGGCTCAGCTACATCCCATACATCGATGTCGTTTTTCAAATCTTCTTCAGTGATTTCTTTATATATTTTTTTGTTTTCAGATTCCATATTTTCTCCAATTATTAAATCTACAGCTTACTCACTTAAAGGATTCAATTATCCTTTCAAGTTTATGTTGTCTGATTGCTTTTGGGGCTCAAATCCTAATGCCTTTAGAGCCTCAGCCTGTTTTTCTTTTATGCTCTTCAGAACCATATAAAATCGAACTGTATATTTCAATCTCAGGCCAATCATCATAAGATCTGTCTAAAAAACCGGGAATCTTTTCATACATAGGTAAGATGTTTGAGATAAGACCTTTCTTTAAGCAGTCAATATACTCTTCCTTGCTTAGGATTTCCGTATTTCCATTTTCATCAAATGAATTACACCTATTAAGTGTCCCTTCAATATCCCAAGGCGTAAATGCCACTAAATGCGGCGATCTGCTCCACCTCCTAGTATCTTCCTTATCAGGTGATGGTATAACTTTTTCCCAAAAGCCCCTCTTTATGGCAAAAGAACCTGTTGAAATGTAAAGCCTGTACCCTGTATGCTCAAAGGTTTCCTCACATATCTCTCCGTCAATAGGCTCAAACACTCCGTAAACATCACCGGTCAACAGCCTTACATAATAAGTTCTATCTTTTCCGTCTATTTTGTAGATTGCACCGACTTCATATCTTGCCATTCTCTTCCCCTTTTATACTCAGACAGCAAAAACATAGACACCATTTTTATACAGTATTGCTGCCACACATTCCTAATAACCTTCTTTAATTATGATTATTCAACATAATCTGTCTTTTTATATCTTGGTGAAACAAAGCCCAGTATGCCAATTTGAGGTATGTTCCATTCATTAGGCAGATATATACTACAACTGACCTCATCTCCCTTTAGGATTTTTTTCGCTTTGAACTCATACCTCAGCAGTTCTTCATTTCCCACTTATTCTCTCTATGTCAGCTATATGGCTTTCCTTAAAAAAACCAGATTGAACTCATTCCATATAGCTTTCAACATCTTCCACTGATAATTGAACTTTTTAAGTGGTATTTCACTCCCACCTTGCACCTTGGTTTTCTTCCAGTTTCATCCTCTTTACAGGTCTTTACACTTCCCTTTTCAAATGACCATTCTGCACCTTCTAAAGAACTCACTTTAGTACTCAGTGCATCCTTAAACTCACTCATTTTTGGCTAAAAATATACTTACTCGCCTCTTCAAATATCTCAAAAATTCTCCATCAGCCCTTTTTTTAAAACAGAACCTCCACCTCTATATGTATTTACAACACTGGTAAATTTCTGCCCACATTTAGGGCATTCAATGATTAAGATATTTCTACTCTATTTTCATTAATGGCAGCACATTTTTCTATTTTTACAACCCACTTTCCTGCCTTTGAACTACCGATATATTCAATCTTACCTCTCTTGTTCAATTCAGAAAGATCTCTTTTTGATAGTTGCTTCTGAAACTCCCAACAAACTTGATAACTCTATTCTGGTAATATGCGGATTATCCAAAAATAATTTCAATTATCCTTTCAAGTCTATGCTGTCTAACTGCTTTTTTTGGGGCTCATCCCCTATCTTTTTGGGGGCTCATTTCCTATCTTTTGGGGCTCATTTCCTGCTTTTTGGGGCTCATTTTCTATCTTTTTGAGGGCTCATTCCCTGCTTTTTGGGGCTCATCTACAAAAATCGAATGAGTATGAATCATCTAATGGTACTGTAATTCGGAATATATCTCCATCTTCCAATTCAGGATATTTCCCCGAATAGTATTCACTATACTTATACAGTTTTCTCGTTCCAGAACCAAGTGTATCTGCATAACCAATGTTCCTAAAAAAAGAAGCAATTAGCGGGTTCTTTGGATTAGGCTCAAGATTTTCAGGTGTAATATATCCGACTTTAACTGACCGATTAGCATTTTCAATATACATACGATCGCTTTCAATTACAAACTTAGCTACGAATGAGCTGGTAAACTCACGGTGCATTAACGTATTACTTATCATTTCTCTTGAAATTATATTTCTCAAACTAACACGATTTGTATTTTCCAAGAAAAATTTATCTGACAGATGTTTTCGTGCAAATTCCATCAATATATCATAACTTTCAATTAAATTAGTTTTTACTATCTCTCTATCATCATATCTGTCCAAGTTAACCTTGCGAAGCAATGCATCCGTCATATATGTAGGGCAAATATTCATAATAACTTCATCTTTACCTAATAGCATAATGGCAGCAAGATTGTATCCCTTTTGACCTGTTGCCAAATCTGTGCAATACAGTCCTGAACTTACAAGCAGCTCCTGATCTGACATTTCTGTCCAAGGATGCTTCCCTCCAGCATTATTTACTGCCATTCTACGGACTTTAGGAAGTAAATCCAATCGTAAATCATCTATTGTTGCATACGGATAGATTCTACGCTCAGTAAAAATCTCCTGCTTGCGAATATACATCTGAGCAATCTGCGAAGTAGAAGTTACCTTTACATCTGCATCATCTACACGATCATAAATTACTTTTTTATAGCTATGCACCTCGGCACTTGGTGGAACATGAACATGAATGATGGTTTTTCCTTCTTCATTTTTTATAATTTCAGGAGAAAGATAGATTGTGGGAGAAAAAAGCAATGGATTGCTGACTACACTTATGAAATTTTTGACCATATCAGGAGCTGATTTTTCCGGTATACCCTTAACTTTACCATCGTCTAAGACACCCAAAAATATATCTCCACCAAATCTGTTTAAAAATGAGCATACAGACTCATAGGTATCATTTTCAATACCATTTCCACAACGCTTAAATTCAACAGCAACGGTTTCGCCAATTTCAAGAATTGATTCCAGTGTATTTATATCCATTACATCACCCTTTTTTTACTACTTAAGCTTTCATATTCCTTGTTTTTCAGGATTATTCTACTATCTTCATAAATTAAAGTCAAATTTTCTAAGTCTTTTACTTCTGCTACCACAGATCCTTTATAAAACATCTTGTGAACTGTCGTAATAAAGTACAAGCAATAAATTATAATGAATTCTCCATCAGCCCTTTTTAAACGAACCTCCACCTCTATATGTATTTACAACAGATGTAAATTTCTGCCCACATTTAGGGCATTCAATGATATGGTAGATAATGTCATCCACCCAGTACCCACCCCGCTTATAGCCATCTACGGGGCAGGTGCCATCTACAAGCAAAAAGCCGGATTTTTTGATTAACTCACCTATATAGGCCATAGTTTCTTCATAGTCCTTTGGAGACTTAAAGTTTGGAACTAAAGTTATCTTCTCACAAAATTCGCACATCTTATGCCTCCAATAGTGTATTCAGTTAAAATAAACTAATATATTGTAACCAAAAACATTTCCATTTATTTCCAAAATCTGCTTGTAAAAATCAATCAAATCCTCGAAACATTTGTGGACTTCCTTCTTTATTCCTTCAAAATCAAGATCAGGCTCCCAGATATCAGGATAAAGCTCGGCCTTTTTACAGGTTTCCATATCGAGATTATGTAACGCTCCCACTATATCAAAGCTCTCTAAGGCAGAAAGAATGTCTTCCACCCTTTCTTTTTCTGTATAAGCAGTAAATTCAGATATTTCTTCAAGTGAAGCCACACCTACAACTGCCTCGCTTAAAGGATCATCCCAAATAGGCTCTGTGCCGCTTACACCAGTCAATACAAAATGAAGTATATCCCACATTTTATCGATATCAAGCAAAAATCTCTGCCTCTTCATTCCACTCTTCAACATCTTCAAGCAGCTCATCTTCTTCACCATCAAAGTTCTTCATTGCCTTTAAGTTCTCATCACTTAAATACTGATAGTTTGCTATTAATCCCATTTATTTTTTTCCTCCTTAATATAAGTTTAGTACTTGTTTACAAAGCCTGAGTAGCCTTATCATTTATTTACTCATTCTCATATAATGGCTTATTTTTTACCTCTTGGGGTACATCTAAATAATTGTATCAAAACATATAAGTTGCATAAACACTATTCTGTCCTTCTACTTTTATGAAGCCTGCTGCAGCGTAGATTTCTATATCCTTATGAGCATCAGTATCAACCAGTACCATCATCTTAGATGGCAGGTTTAATTCTATTGCTTTTACAAGAAGAGCAAGCTCATAACCCTGATATCTGTACTCAGGTTTAACATAAATATCATAGGGTTCATTTTGTTCAAAACTATAGGTTACATCAAGATATCCTATCAACTGGCCGTCTTTTATAGCAAGCAATACTCTGAAACGGTCTTTAGCGGAAAGAATTCTATCTGCATTCCAATATGTTTCCCTGCTATGAAGTTCACAGTATTCTTTTCTCCATTTTTCAGTATATAATTCAATCCCACCTGTATCCACATGAGGTGGCATATTAGTATGAACCATCTTTTGCTGTTCAGTATCAAAAACGGCATTTTTTTCTCTTAGAACCCTGCATAATGCAGAATTTTTTTGGATTAATAACAAAGTCTGCCTTATAACCCTGATACTTGCTCTCTAAGTGCAATAACATCCTTCTAAATGCTTCCTCATTTTTTGTAAATCCTATAAGCATTTCAATATAGTTTTTATCGGGAGTAATACTCCACACAAATATTCCTTTTACTTCTCCATTGTCAATAACCACAAATGAATACTCATCTTTTCTTTTAACTGCACCATAGAGATTGTTTTTTTATCATATGCATAATGCGGATCATAATACAATGGATTATCTGCCAATTCTAAAATAAAGTCCAAGTATTCTTCAAAAGATTTGATTTCAAATATTTCCATTTATTCCCCTTAATTTAACCTAAATCATTCTTATAACATTATTACTTGTTGATTTGACAGATCCTCTTAACCACATCCTCGAACTCATAAAAACAAATCAATATACTTTTCCCACAATCATCTCGCAATGCGCCTTTTACAACTGCACCATCATAGTCGTGAGTAAGCTCATTCCTTACTTTTAGCATTTCCATCCAGTCATCATCACCAATGAGATTTGCCTTAAATGCCTCTCTAAGCACATCTTTCGGAGAGCCTGTCACAAATCCGATAATAGCATAGTGCTGAATAAGGATATCTTTCATCACTTTCAAAGCTAAATCAAAGGTAATGGAAAACTTTGCTCCGGTTCCGCTTACTACGAAAGAATCTGAAAAAAATCCCTTTCCCTAGCCTCAGATAGAGCTTTCAGCGAATTGCAAAAAGACTCAAACCTTCTACTAAATTTCTCGTCCATATTGTCTTATATCCTCCAGTAAAAGCTCGTTTGTACAGTCATCCATATTTACTATATCCACGCTATAAAGTGTAGGTAATTCTTCTATCTCTTGTATAAGCAAATCAACCTCTTTAACCCCTGATACTGCTATATCTATATCACTTCTTTCAAGCGCAGTTCCCTTTGCCCTTGAGCCAAATAAAAGAACTTTATTTGCACCAAAGTCTCTACAGAGTTTTGCAGTTTTTTTCTATTACTTCTTCTACTTTCAAATTATCACCTTTCTGCCTTATTATCTGAACCTGCATCATAAATAAGTCTTAGTAGGTTAAACTACTGGCTAAGTCTTTCGATAAATTCCTTGTCAATTTCATCTACAGTCATATCCGTATGTGCGAATATACCCTTATTATAGGAATTAGTTAATATCCAAGCAGCATACGTCTTAAATTCTTCTGCAGTTTTTTTACGCTATAATCAAATGCTTTGTGAGTTCCTCCGGAGCAGTCTCCCCAATCAGAGAGGTATCCTATTATTTCAAAAAAATGAATCATTATAAACTTCAAATTTTTTTGTTTCTCTAGCAGTTAAATATTGTGCAATACAGTTGTCAAAGGCATAATAGAACATAGGATTACGAAGCGGAAACGAATTTCTCTCCCTGTTGTGAAAATTTGCGTCAATTATATAAGACCTACGCACATCATCCATAGTAGGCTTATCCATAGTTTTCACTGTAGTTTGGATATATTTATAAATTGTTTCTTTATCAAAAAAACGTCCGTTTATGGCAATCAGAGCCCCCCACATACCATCTTCATACTTAAACACCATTACTGCACCGTTTTTGTACTTACTTTCAACCGGAACAGGTGGTGCCACTCTTTTTCTTAGGTTTCTTCTTAGGCACACTGATTTTATCCAAGAACTTATTCAGATTGTCGCTTCTTTTCTTTAGGAATTTATCATCAGCTCCCAATTCCCTTGCAATTTCCAAGTCTTTTTCCACTCTGAATCGCTTCACTAACTTCATTTAACAAATCATCCTTTAGTTCTCCCACCTCCCAGAGGCAGTGTGCAAGACTAAACAAGACATCGTATCTGTCCTCATCTTCCTCAGCAGGAAGCATATCATTTTTTATATCTTCAGGTTCCTCACCGGCATTAAAACGCTCAAAAAACTCATCCTTAATATCACAGGATGTGTCATTTCCAAATATAGCAGCACTCCAAGTTCCCATTATATTCTCCTTAACCTTTGTTAATTATAATAATTTTATACGATAGCCAAAAATGTCGTCAATTCTTTAATAACAATTATACCAAATAAATTATAAAAATTCGAGTAATATAACTTAACAGTTAACATAAAAAAAGAACAGTAAACCTTTTTACAGGGTTACTGTTATTCGGGAGTTTGACAACCTAATCCGTTATGAGGTTCATCAAAGCCAGATATGGCTTATTTTTTTTGTCAAATCTTAAATTTATGCTTGCACGTTCCACTCCGATACGTTATAATAGTATTGGAGGATAATACTATGAGATTAGGATGGACTACCGGAAAATATTCAATTACCTATCGTGCTGTTAAAACAGTTAGAATCAATGGGAAAAACAAAACTCAGATTGTTAAAACTTTCGGTTCAGAAAAACAAATCTGCGAGATGTATGGCGTGAAAGATGCAAAAAGCCTGGGCTAAAGAACAGGTGCGTATTATGAATGAAGTTGAAAAAGAAGATTCCGCAACATTTAATATTGAGCTCTGTGCCGCTAATGACCTTGTTAGTAATGAACAGCATAGGTTTAATGGCGGATATCTTTTCCTTCAGGATATTTATTATGAATTAGGCATGCATAAGATTTGCCGTGCAATCTCTGCGAGACACCCATTTGAGTACGACCTGAATGACATACTTTCACGTCTTATATACAGCAGAATACTTTTCCCGTCATCAAAAAGGAATAGCTTTGAAGAGTCAAAGCGCTTTTATTGAACAGCCCTCTTTTTGAACTGCATGATGTTTACCGCTCATTATCAGTGATAGCAGAAGAGGCTGATTATATTCAGAGCCGCATTTTTAAAAAAATAGCACTGCAGTGCAAAAAAACGAAATACTCAAGTAATCTATTATGACTGTACAAATTTCTACTTTGAGATCGACAATGAAGAGGATGATAAGCAGTTTGGCAAAAGTAAGGAAAACCGCCCACTTCCTATAGTAGGAATGGGGCTGTTTATGGATAGCGATGGTATTCCTATATCTTTTTGTATTTATCCCGGAAACCGCAATGAACAGACCACTATGATTCCACTTGAAAAAGAAGATGCTTTCTGGATTTGATATGTCCAAGTTTGTTGTCTGTACAGATTCAGGGCTGTCATCTGCAACAAAACCGGGTGTTTAATTCCTACGACAGCGAAAAACGGCATGCGCGGGTATATAACAACACAGCCTATCAAAAATACTTAAAGACTTCTTACAAGAGTGGTGTATGGCTGATGATGGATGGCTTCTCGATGGTGATAGAAGCGGCAAAAAATATAGGATATCAGAATTAGACAATGAAAAGGATAGAGACAAGATTTTCTACAGATCGCGATGGATTAAAGAGGAAGGTATTGTCCATACAGACAGTGGCGACAGAAAGCAAATAATCGAACAGAAGCTTATTGTTTCATACTCCTTAAAAATACCGTGATTTCCAGCGCCATAGTGCGTAAAGGACAGATTGAAAGAGCTGCGAAAATGATTGAAAAAGGACGCTCATCGATAGAAAGAAAAAAACAGAATGATCCTAAACGATTTATAAAAACCGACCATACAACAAAGTACGGGGAGATTGCAGATGTATCCATAAACAGCATAGACCAGTCATATATTGAAAATGAAGAAAAATATGATGGTTTCTATGCTGTATGCACCAATCTTAATGACAACATAGGTAGTATAGTCAGGGCAAACAAGCGACGTTGGGAGATTGAAGAATGCTTTAGAATAATGAAAACTGATTTTTGAAGCACGTCCTGTATATTTAAACAGGAAAGACAGGATACTTGCCCATTTCATAACCTGTTTTTATTTCGCTTATTGTATACAGGTATCTTGAAAAGAAACTTAATAATAAATATACCATAGACCAGATACTTCCTACCCTTCAGGAAATGGATTTCATAAAGTACGAGGGTAAAGGTTATCAGCCCATTTACACCAGAACAGAACTCACAGATGCACTGCACGATGCATTTGGATTCTGTACATCTAAACAGATAGTTCCAATAAAAAAATGAGGAATATTTTTTTCACAAACAAAAAAATAGATAGTGTAACGTGCATATGTAAATTTTTCCAAAAAGCCCTGTAACTCGCTTCTATAGCGAATTACAAAAGCTTTTTTTCTTAAAAAAAGCTGTCAAAGACAGGGAATTATAATAATTTTTATACGATAGCCAATATGTCGTCAATTCTTTAATAACAATTATACCAAATAAATTATAAAAATACGGGTAATCTCACTTAACAGTTAACATAAAAAAAGAACAGTAAACCTTTTTACGGGGTTACTGTTATTAGCTTATTCTGTATGTTTAGAAGTGTAGCAAACATCAACATCTAAAAAAATAAAAAGATAATTTTTTTAGATCTACTTGTATTGCCTGATACAAGTAGATAAATTAAATTAGTTAGCGACCACAAAAATCTGTTTTACTAAAAATTCTCAGTTTCTAAAATATCAAGTAAACGAAATGCTGGTCCTGTCGGATGCGTTCTACCACTTTCCCAGGCCTCTACGGTCTTTTTAGATACTCCCATATATGATGCAAAGACACTTTGAGTCATACCTACCTTTTTGCGAATCTCCTTAATTTCAACGTTGGAGTATTCCTTGACAGGCATTATCATATATGTTTGTACTTTAGCTTTTCCTTTACCCTTTTTCATAATCGATAGCTTCTTCTAATCCTTGTTTTTAAATCATCAAATAATGAACTCACACCAACCTCCTATTCTTAGCAACTTCTTCTTTTTAATGCTTTAACAAGTTTTTTTTAATTGCATTTTTTTCTTCCATTGTCAGATTTTTCCTGCTCTTTTTTTCTCAAATGCCGTTATTAAATATATTACTTCATATTCAGCAAAAATCCGTATAACATACCCTCACACTGCCACTCTTACCTCTATTTTCTAGCGGAAATCTAACTTTTTCTTATTCCACCAGTTCCTTCCATAATCTTACCCGATTCCGGATTTTTTTAACAACATTATTTGTAGCGATTTAAGTTCATCATCTCCAAGTCCTATTTCTTTCCATCTTTTAGTAAATATTGGCACCTCTATAAAAGTTCTTATCATTAAAACAACCTCTCATTTATATTAATTTCTATTTTATACCCTATTTTATAGGGTGTCAACCTTATTTTCTATAATATACAGTATTCTTTTTATTGACTACTACACAACATTTCTCATTTACATGAAGCTACAGCCTTAGTGCTATCGCATCAAATGACGATATTGCCAAAAGGGCAGTAAACCTTTTTACGGGTTTACTGCCTTTAGCTTGTTCTATTCAAGCGAATCAAAATCAAAGGCTGCTGCCTTGGTATAGTTGGTTACCTTTGCCTCAAAGAAGTCTGTCTTTGTGGCATTTAAGTTAGAGAAGCTCTCTATCCAGCCCATAGGGTTCTCCTCAATCTCAGGGAACCACACAGGAAGTCCAATTGCTTTTAGTCTTAGGTTAGAAAGGTACTTGATATATCTCTCTATCAGCTCATTATTTATACCCAAAAATCTCATTGTTGGTTACATACTGTCCCCATTCTATCTCATTTAATGTACCTACCTTCACCATCTCCCTAAGCTCTTCCTTAAGTTCATCAGTGAAAATCTCAGGATTTTCCTTCATCAGCTCTCTTATTATATTCTGGAAGAGTACGAGGTGGGTAATCTCATCCCTGTTTATATACTTGAAAATGGTACTTGTAGCCGTCATCTTCCCCTGTCTTGCAAGGGTGTAGAAAAAGCTGAAACCACTGTAAAAATAAATACCCTCAAGAATATAGTTCGCCATCACCGAGCGCACAAAGTTCTCTGTACTTGGATCATCTGAAAATCTCTGGTACATATCAGCAATAAACTTGTTTCTGCTAAATAAAATCGGATCTTCACGCCATTCATCATATATCTTATCCCTTGTTACAGGATTGGTAACAGTATCAAGGATGTAAGAATAACTCTGGGCATGGATTTCCTCCTGAAATGCCTGTATATTAAGGAGGGATGACACCTCTGCAGCTGTTACATATCTTGCAAGGTGAGGCAGGTTCTCACACTGAATTGAATCCAGGAAGTTAAGGAAAGAAATAATCTTGTCAAAGGCCTTTCTCTCTCCCGCAGTCAGATATGAAAACTGCTTAACATCCTCACCGAGCGAGATTTCCTCAGGTATCCAGAAATTGTTGAGCATGGTGCGGTACATTACATTTGCCCAGTCATATTTTATACGGTTCCACTCTCTGAGGTTGGTGGTATTTCCATTTAGAATGCCCTCAGTACCACGTTTACCCAGTTCATTAAATATTTTTTTCTTTTCCATATAGTCTCCATTCCACAGGTACCTTCAAGTGGCAATATTGCAGGTAAAAATAGTTTCACTCTATCAGCTTGAACAGCTTGTGCACTCATCCATTTCAAGCGACCTGTTTCTTACATAGTAAATTGTCTTGATGCCAGACTTAAAAGATTCCACATACAAATCAAGTATGTCCTTTGCCTTAACATCAGGTGTAATGTAGAGGTTGAAGGACTGAGCCTGATCAATATGCCTCTGCCTGGCTGCACAGGCTCTTATAGACCATAATTGGTTTATATAATGCGCTTCTTTATAATACCAGAACGTCTCATCATTTAGCTCAGGTGCTGTCTTAGGTGTGAAGCTTCCCTTCTTCTCTTCAACAAAGAACTTCTTAAATATAGGATCGATTCCTGCGGTAGTTCCCGCTATATTGGATGTACTTCCTGTTGGAGCTACAGCCATAAGATAGCCGTTTCTAAGTCCATATTTCATTACATCCTTCTTTAGCTCCTGCCATCTCTCACTTACATATCCTCTTTCGTCAAAATATTCTCCGGTCTGCCATTTTGAGCCTTCAAATTCTGCATAGGCACCCTTTTCCTTAGCAAGCTCCATAGACGCCTTTATCGCATTGTAGGCTATTTCTTCAAAGAGCCTGTCTGCTTCTTCTATGTGCTTTTCATTTTCCCAGGCTATGGCATTTTTAGCCAGATAATGATGGTATCCGCTCACACCAAGCCCTACAGCTCGGTATTTAAGTGAAGTAACCTCAGCATCGGACACAGGGAACATATTTAAGGTAATAACATTGTCAAGCATTCTTATCTGAAGAGGCACATTTTCCTTTAGTTCATCAAAAGCCACATTTCCAAGGTTGATTGAGTTGAGGTTACAGGTCACCATATCTCCTGATTCCACTGTTGTAACTATCTTTGACTTTCCATTTTCAGATACGATTTCTTCCGAAACAAACTTGGTTTCACTCATATTTTGAGCTATCTCGTGGCAGAGGTTTGAGCCGTATATCATACCTGCGTGGCTGTTTGGATTGGCTCTATTCACCGTATCCCTAAAGAAGATAAAAGGTGTGCCGGTTTCCACAGCACTCTTCATTATCTTCTTCATTATGTCAAGGGCATGGACTGTAATCTTTGCAAGCCTGATATCATTTTCACAAAGCTTATATCTCTCAGAGAATTCCTTGTGTTTCTCATCCTTATCGTAATAGTCCTCAAGCGAAAATCCCATCAGCTTTTCAACTTCGTGAGGATCAAAAAGGCTGAAATCCTGCCTATTTATCAGTCTTTCCATAAAGATATCAGGTATGCTTATGGCAGGGAAGATATCATGAGCCTTTCTTCTGTCATCACCGTTATTGGTTCTTAGGTCAATGAATTCATACAAGTCCTTATGCCAGATGTCAAGAGTGATGGAAGCGCCGCCCTTTCTTCTACCAAGCTGGTCTACTGCAACTGCTGTATCATTGTAAAGCCTTACCCAAGGAATGACTCCTCCTGAAGCATTGCTAAAGCCTCTTATATCACTTCCAAGGCTTCTGACCTTGCCAAGATAGATGCCTAAAGCACCTCCGTGTTTAGACACTTTGGAAAACTTTGAATTGACATCGTAAATTGACCACAGATTGTCCGAAACAGTACTTATAAAACAGCTTGAAAGCTGGTTAAATGTTGTGCCTGCATTGGCAAGGGTAGGTGTGGCCACAGTCATCTTAAGCTTGCTAAGTAAGTCATAGAAAGCCTTGGCATAATGCACCTTATCCTCTTCTACGCTTGCAAGGTGCATGGCAATAGCCATAAATCTCTCCTGAGGAAGCTCTAAAACTTCTCCATCCGTTCCCTGCACCAGGTAGCGGTCTGCAAGGAGCTTCACTCCCTCATAATTGAAAAGGAAGTCTCTGTCAGGATCTATGTAGTCAGCCAGTTCTTTCCTTTGGGCTTTACTATACTTAGTGACAAAATCCTCAGTATATATCCCTCTCTCAACAAGCATTTCTACAAGCTCGTTAAAGTCGCCATAGCCAAAGGTCTTGTAATTACGGCTAATCTTAGCTTCTTTGTAAAGGTCAAACAAAAACAGCCTGGCTGCCACATACTGCCACTTGCTGTTCATCCTGTTTAGACCTCCACCGTTTTCACTCTCGTCATTAACTATGACTTTTTCGATAGCAGAATGAATGAGCACCTGCTGAATTTCTTTGGTGCTCATTCCATTTTTAAACTGAATCTTGGAGTCCATTTCAAGTTCCATAGGATCGCAGCCATCCAGTCCTTCACAGGCAAGGGCTACCATCTTCTTTGTCTTTTCAACGCAAAGATTCTCATATTTACCATTACGCTTCTTTATCAAAATGTCCATATATATTGTGCTTCCTTTTCTTTTTTTAGTACTACATTTTTGATATTATAGCCTATGTAAATGGTTTTTGTAAACCTGTGAAAGTGACAAAAAAATCCTCAGGGCTGTTATATGTATAATTTTACAAAAATTATATTGTAAGCAATATTATCTATAACAGGCAGAGGATAGAGTTCATTTTAATATACATATTGCTACTACAATGCAGTCTAAAATTGATTTTTCACTACAGTACTGATAAAATTCCCCTTTTGCCTGTCAATACTGGCTGTTGATAAAGTCAGCGGACAAAGATGTATCGCCCTCTTCCTATCAGGATTAATCACAACCGGCATTGAATAAAAGACATTTTCCTTGTTTTCTAAGTCAATAACCCACTTACCACCCAGATTTTTTCTAATCGTCTCACCAACATAAACGGTAAGGTAATCAAGCATTTTCCTATCAACAATTAAGTCATTAACTTCCTTATAATTAGCTAAAATCCAGCCTTCAATCTCGTCAAGCGACTCAATGCTGTAATCAAGCTTCAAGTTCTGCTCTTTGGCAAATTCTCCCGTAAAAATAATCCATCTTAAAGTCAATTAGAATAATCCAATCCTCAAAAATCATCCTGCGTATACGCCATGTTAAACTCCTTTACACTATTTTTTTCTACTAGACTACTTACACTATCAACAACATTATGCCACGTCAATTCACCCACATAATTGTTCTCTTTTCTGTAATTCTCCCACCAGGTATTCATAGTTTTAGAATCATATACAGTATCAATAATCTCCTTTAAATTCTGTATTTTATCTTCAGAGCAACGATATTTACAAGTTGCTTTTAAATGCACTTTTGAACATTTTGAAGTCAATATTATTTTTCATGCATTTCTTATTCTTGCCTTAACAGCAGTCGCTGTTTTTTTATCGCAAAAAGCACCTCCGTATATTGTCTCACTCGTTCTTCAAGTTTCATTATTTTTGCATATTCCATAAGCTTATGTATATCTTTCTTTTTTTATCAGAAAAAAATATGTAGTAATAGCAGATTGAAAAAAATCTGAATGTCCATCTGTTTTTCTTCTCTTTATGATATCGCAAATGCATCTTTCTTTATCATAAATTCTAACTGTATTGCCCGCAAAAGTTTTTAGCATTTGTTAAACCAAGTTCTATCCACTCCGGCCTTACAGTATGAACTATAACTCCTACACCTTTTTAGATGCCTACTATTATATCCCCTTACTACACTTACCACCGGATTAAACAGTTCTCTATCAGTAAGGCTGTGAAGATACAATGCTGTCTCATTTGAGAAAAATAATTTTTTTCTATTTCTAATTTGTAAAGAATATAATTTATCTTCCCAAGCATCAGGCGCAAGATATACTCCTGAAGCCACTTTTTCCATTTCATTTTTTTCTTAATATACTCCATCACAGTGTATTTGGAAAAATCTTTATTTTGAACATCCACAATCCGAAGATAGCCATTCTGCTCTTCAACAATCTGAGACAAAAATACTATTATAATCCATAATTTTACTCCTTTCGCTACAATTTTAATATTTTATAGCGAAAAAGTCAATTTCTTTTTTTCGCTATAATTTTTAATATTTTGTAGCGAAAAAGAAGTCGCCGGTATATAACCTACTTACCGGCGCAAAACAGTAAAAAATACCCTTTACTACATTCTCCTAATTACTAGCCTCTATTATTATAATTAATCAATAGTCTTCATTTAACTTCCGTATTGTGCCACTGACTTCACCTGATATTATCATAAGTTATTTCTAAGTATTGTGCTGATATAGTTTCCCTTTTGCCTTGCTATACAGGCAGTTGCAAAAGTCATTGGCGCCTTATATACCTCTAATCTGTAGGATGGATCTGTAAGTACAGGCATAGAATAGTATGCATTCTTTTTATTTTTCAGGTCAATGTACCATTTTCCACCGATATATTTTCTAAATGTCTCACCAATATAAATCGTAAGATAATCAAGCATCTTACTATCTGCGATTAGGTCTTTAATCTCCTTATAATTAGCTAAAATCCAGCCTTCAATCTCGTCAAGCGACTCAATGCTGTAATCAAGATTCAAGTTCTGCTCTTTTGCAAACTCCCCTGTAAAAATAATCCATCTTATAGTCAATTAGAATAATCCAATCCTCAAAAATCATCCTGCGTATACGCCATGTTAAACTCCTTTACACTATTTTTTCTATTAGCTTTTTACCTAATCATCCTATTTACTACCCTCTATTATTATAATTAATCAAACAACCGCTAACTATGATGTCCTTCTCTTCATCAGTCATGGCACCTAAAGACAGCTCTATCTCCTTAGTTCCGTTTTCATTTACTATCACAGCCTTCACACTGCTTTCTCCCTTTTCTATAGCAGACTTAATTCCCTTTATATAGATAAAGTCTCCTTTATGGAAAGGAATGTTCTCGTCCTCATAGATGAAAGGAATCATGCCCCAATTCATCACATTTGAGCGGTAACGCTTGGTGGCATAGGCTTTCGCAATATTGGCAAGACCTCCCAGTACACGCTGGCAGCTGGCAGCCTGCTCCCTTGCAGAACCATCACCGGGCTTTACTGCATAGATAGCGCTTCCTATCTCTGTGAGCTCTGCCTTAAAATCCTCATCATAGGCCTGAAGTATAGCAATGGCCTCATTTAGCTTATCATCGGTAAAAGCCTTGCCACCAAGCCTTTCCTCCTCCATACTTCTAACCTTCTTTGCCTCACCCACATAGTCTGGATCCTTCCTTGACAGAGTGAACTCCGCAAGTCCCAGAGGGTTTGAGCGGTAAGAGCTGGTTTCACCCGAAGGGATTAGTTCATCGGTAGTAGTAACAGGATCGTGGATTTCGGATACTATCTTAATTAATATATCATCTGCAAGCCTCTCCATCTTTGGCCATGGCACTATATTAGGTCCATATTTAAGCTCTGCATTAAAATCAGGCCTTCCCACACCGTTAAATACCCTATTATCATATATTTTACCGTCAAAAAAGTACTTTGGATGGCTGTATTCCACATCTATCTCACAGGCAGAGGTAAGCCTGCCCTTATTTGCTGCTGTTGCAGCTATACTTCTGGCATCCATAAGGGCAACAGAAGCCATCTGTCCGCTTCCAGGCTTGCTTCCCTCCCTGCTTGGGAAGTTTCTTGTAGAATGTCTTATTGAAAATGCACCATTGGCAGGTACATCTCCTGCACCAAAGCAAGGTCCGCAAAAAGCAGACTTAACTAGGGCTCCTGTCTCCATAAGGGTGGCTACGGTACCATTTCTTACAAGCTCTATATATACTGGCTGGCTTGCAGGGTAGAGACTTAGCGAGAATTCATCATTTCCTATGTACTTTCCTTTAAGGATGTCTGCTGCCGCACATAGGTTCTCAAAGCCACCGCCTGCACAGCCTGCTATTATTCCCTGGTCTACCTGAATCCTGCCATTCTTAATCTTGTCAGTTAGCTTAAAGTTGATATCTTTTCCAAAGCTTACCTTTGCATTTTCTTCAACCTCGTGCAAGATATCCTTAGGATTCTTGTTTACCTCGTCTACCAGGTAGGTATTGCTTGGGTGGAAAGGCATAGCTATCATAGGCCTTATTTTACCAAGGTCTACCTCTATAAGTCCGTCATAATAAGCAGGTGCACTAAGCCTTAGCTCCTTATAGTCATTAGGACGGTTATGAATCTCATAAAACTCCTTCACCCTCTCATCTGTTTCCCATATTGATGAAAGGCAGGTGGTCTCGGTTGTCATAACATCTATGCCTATTCTATAGTCCACACTTATATGCTTTATTCCATCTCCGACAAATTCCATTATTTTATTGTTTACATATCCCCTGTCAAAGACCTCACCTATGATTGTAAGGGCTATATCCTGCGGGCCTACACCCTTTACAGGTTCTCCCGTAAGCCTTACTGCTACTACCTCAGGACAGGCAACATCATAGGTCTGGCCAAGGAGCTGTTTTACAAGCTCAGGGCCTCCCTCTCCTATTGCCATGGTTCCAAGTGCACCGTATCTGGTGTGGCTGTCTGAGCCAAGTATCATCCTGCCACCGCCAGCAAGCACCTCCCTTGCAAACTGATGGATGACAGCAAGATTAGGTGGTACATACATACCTCCAAACTTCTTGGCAGACGAAAGCCCGAATAAATGGTCATCCTCATTTATGGTGCCGCCTACCGCACAAAGTGAATTGTGACAGTTGGTAAGGGCATAAGGCACAGGAAACTTCTTTATTCCTGAGGCTATAGCTGTCTGTACTATGCCTACAAAGGTTATATCGTGGGAGGCAAGGCAGTCAAATTTAAGCTTAAGGTTCTCCATATCCTCTGATTGATTGTGAGTACGCAGTATGCCATAGGCTAGAGTATTTTTCTTCGCCTCTTCCTTTGTTATGCTTACTCCCAGCTCTCCAAGTCTTTCTTTTATGTCGGTTCCGTCTTCAAGAACTTCACCATTCACTATATATGCTCCGTTTTCTGCTAATCTAATCATATATTCTCCAATCTGTCGGCTAAATTTACCAATTTTTTTCCCATAATAAAGCATTTTAAAAATAATTATCAAGTATACCTCTTGTCATAATAGCAAATCTGTAATAAAATTAAGCAGATGATACTAATATGCTAACCAGGAGGTAATTATGAGGCATCTTATAAGTCCACTTGATTTTTCAGTAGATGAGACCAATTATATCTTAACACTTGCCGGTGACATTTACAAAAAAACCCTGAAAAAAATACAAGGATATCTGTCATGGTAAAAAAATTAGCTACTTTGTTTTTATGAGCCGAGTACACGAACCCGCCTTTCATTTGAAGCTGCTATGCTTAATTTGGGCGGTAGTGTTCTCGGTTTTTTTCTGAGAGTTCCTCAAGTTCAGCAGCCAAGGGAGAAACTGTAGCAGATACCATTAGGGTAATCTCTGCTTACGCTGATATCTGCGCTATGCGCCATCCCAAGGAAGGTGCACCTCAGGTTGCTTCGATGTATTCTTCTATACCTGTTATAAATGCAGGGTGACGGCGGACACAACCACCCTACCCAGACATTTACCGATATCCTTACAATCAAGGAGCTTCGTGGTAAAATAGGAAATATGACAGTTGGGCTCTGTGGCGACCTTAAGTTTGGAAGAACTGTTCATTCCCTCATACAGGAGCTTGTAAGATATCCTGAGATTAAGTTTGTTCTTATTTCTCCTGATGAATTAAAGCTTCCTGAGTATGTAAAGACTGAGATATTGGATGCAAATAATGCTCCTTACGTGGAGACTGCCTCCCTTGAAAAAGCCCTGCCTGAGCTTGATGTCCTCTATATGACAAGGGTGCAGAGGGAGCGTTTCTTCAATGAGGAGGACTATATAAGGCTTAAAGATACCTACATCTTAGACAAGGCTAAACTTAAAGGTGCTAAGTCTGACCTTATGATACTTCATCCTCTTCCAAGGGTTAATGAGATATCTACCGATATAGATGATGATCCTAGGGCAACTTATTTTAAGCAGGCAAAATACGGTGTTTATGTAAGAATGGCTTTGATACTACGTTTACTGGAATTGGCATAGGAGGTAATTTATGTTAAATATTAGCGGTATTAATTCAGGTTATGTGATAGACCACATACCTGCCGGACTGTCAATGTCCATATACAGATATCTGAATCTTGGTAAATATGATAATCAGATAGCCATTATTAAAAATGCCAGAAGTTCCAAAATGGGAAAGAAAGATATAATTAAGATAGAGGGTATACCCGGCGAGCTTAATCTCGAGCTTCTATCTATCTTTGGTGATAGCATTACAGTAAATGTAATAATGGACGGTGTTATCAAGGATAAGATTCATCCTAGCCTACCTGACACAGTAAATGATATATTTACCTGCAAGAATCCACGTTGTATAACCTCCGTGGAGCGTGGACTTAAGCATGTATTCAAGCTTACCGATAAGGAGCACATCACTTACCGCTGTGTATACTGTGAGCAGGCTTACAATATGAATAAATAGTAGGGAGATTATGGAAGAAAAACAAAGAAAAAAAGAAACTAAAATCAAAAATAAAGCGGTTACTTGCCCTCATAGGGAGTTATTATACTTTTAGGACTGTATGGAGTCACTCTTATTACCTCCTTTATGGCAAGTCCCGCAGCCAATGCCCTATTTATTGTGAGCCTTGTATGTACAGGCTTCATACCTGTTGCCATCTACATATTTATTTGGCTGCTTAAGTTTAGATAAGTTGATGGATTTTTGTTTTAAAAATCTATACACTTTTAACAAAGTTAATTTTAATCTTGTTTTCCACAATTAAATAGTGTATAATCCCATCTTTGACACTTGTAACAATCAAAAAGGCTCTAATCCATTTTTATAATCTGGGTTTTAGAGCCTTTTATATATGCTAGAAAATGTGGCTATTTTTTTCTTCTTTTTTTCATCTTTGTAAAAAAATTTTTTTCATATTTCTGTTTGACACAATCTCTAAGTCAGTTCTGAAACCTGAAATTTCATGTAATGCATCTGTAAGGTCTGTTCTTTCATAAACGGGAATATATCCATCACCCAGAGATACCAGCATGTTCATATTTCTAAGTGTTTGTATGATCTCATGACATGAAAAGCTTACTTCAGGGGACTGCGCTGTAAGCCTCTTCTCCAGAATCCGATATAGTACAAGGGAAGCATAACAAGTTAGGAAATGAGCCTTAATTCTGTCTTCTCTTGAGAGGTAAACAGGCCTTGCCTTAAATTCGGTTTTCATAATACGAAAGCACTCTTCGATTTCCCAGCGCTTGTGGTTGATTCTAACAATAGATTCTGCATTGTCTTCAAGGTTTGTACATACAGCATAAAAGCCATCATACAGTTCTTCCTCAGCGATCTTCTTCATATCTAACTTTATGAGGGATTTTTCTGCCATCTCCCCATGCCTTGTGATATGCTCTTGTGATAATAGGCGTTTATAATCGTTTGCGGACCTTTTTGTAAGGGTTGAAGGGTGGTCAAGACAACTGCTCGCTTTTTCAATCTGTCTTCCTCGTATTTTTCTCTGGTAAGCCTGGTATTTTAGAGAAAATGTAATAATAAGATGCTGTTCAAGGCCGTCTTCATTAATCCACCTGTCTTTATAGAAGGTAGTATGGTAGTCTTCTACAGGATCAAGCTCACTTATTCTGTAAGTTTTTTTACTTCCTGTCTTTCTCCACCCCTCATCTGAAAGGCAGAACTCTTTTTAAGAAGTCTTTTAACTTTTTTTAATTGACTGCGTAGTGATAAACTTTCGCTTTTTTTGTATCATTGAATCTCCTGTTTGGTGCAGACGAGAGACCAGAGTCAGTACATACAACAAGTTTATCGATACCGAAATCTGATATGATCTTCTTCTCTAAAGGTGCAAGAGACGGCTGTTCGTTCTGGTTGCCTGGAAACATGGAGAAGGCAAGTGGAATGCCGTCAGCATCCATAAACAAGCCCATCTGAACAATAGGGTTTGGTCTGTGTTCTTTGGAGATGCCATATTTCCGAAAAGCCATCTTCTTCCTCTGTTTCAAAAATAGAAGTTAGTACAGTCGTAGTAAAGGATATGTTTATTTCTCTCTATAACGGACATGGAGTTTTCATAAAGTTTTTGTATCAGGTCATTTTTCCTTTGCAAGAACTTCAAGAGCACGATAAACCTGATGAAGGTCAAAGTTCCTCTTCCCCAGGAAATTTTTCTGCATAGTGGAACGAAGCTTCCTTTGAAGACGGTGAAAGAATTCTTGTATAAAGGAGGGAAGAAAAAAATGTCATCTAAGTCATATGTTATCTTATATTTCTCAGATATTTCCTCTACTACTTTAGGAAGCCTTAGTTCGTTGTAAATCTTCTTTAGGAAAAAGATAGCCCACATTAACAGATTTCCTGACATTTTTTTATCAATCTGCCTGCTTCCGGAGTACTTAACGGTGATATCTTTCCTAGATTCTTTTTTTCAGAAAGGGTAAGTTTTTTTAACATACTCCTTTTGCCCATTCAATAGGATCCTTATCACCCGCTCGAGCCTTTAGCTCTTCAATAGAGCCAAGGCGTTCTACTGTCTTTGTGGATGTTTTATCACCTATCCTATATGACTTTTTGAACATAGTATGTAGTTGAATTTTTTTGAAGAAGACTTTGTAAGTTTCATAGTATCATACCTCCACCTCCCATTATATCATATATAGACACATATAGCCACATAAAATTTGAAAAAAATTTGACAAAAAAATAAGCCTTAGTTGGCTTAAATAAAGGATTATTTAAATTTGGTGTTATGAGTAAGTGTCAAACTCCCGGCTGCTTAAGTTTAGATAAGTTGATGGATTTTGTTTTAAAAATCTATACACTTTTTAACAAAGTTAATTTTTAATCTTGTTTTCCACAATTAAATAGTGTATAATCTAATTTATGGAGAGTAAATTAAGTACTCTAAGAACTATTATGTAAGTGTCAAATGTTTTTGGCACCCATATCAAACAACAATATTAATAAAGGAGAAAAATTATGAAGAAATATGTATGTGATGTTTGTGGATGGGAATATGATGAAGAGGCTGGATGTCCAGAGATGGGAATAGCTCCTGGAACAAAGTTTGAGGATCTTCCGGATGACTTCGAATGTCCTGAGTGCGGAGTAGGCAAGGATATGTTTACTGAGCAGTAATTAAGACAAAAAATGCTGTCACCTTCAAAGTGAATGTGACAGCATTTTTAATTATAAATCAAAAAATGATACTTCATAGGATACCTGCTTCTTAAGCCCTGTAACCGTTACCCTAAACCTGTCTCCTGCGTAGTACCCTCCTATGTCCTTAGGTCTGAATATAATACAGCCTACCTGTCCATAGTGTTCATTATTTACATTAAAATATCCGTCTGACTTTGACTTACTGAAATTCCAAGTCTTATTATCCGAAAGTCTTGTAAGTTTTATCTTTATTTTAGAGGCATCCACCGTATATCCCATCGATATACTCCAGGGATATATATTATTAAAATAAATAACAGGCATATTCCTTGCAGGCCAGATAACACCGTATTCTGATGCTGAAGTCCTTGACATATCAAAAGCATAGGTAGCTGAAAATCTATCGTAAAATCCAAAGCCTGTAGACTTCATAGAAGGGTTCAATATCCATCTCCTATGTCCTAAAGTAGCTATGTTAGAAGCATCTCCATCTTCCATATAGGCATACACTATACTAGTGTCAATATTGTTATATCCCATCGCAATATTACTTTTAGATGAACCCTCTGCTCCAAGAGAATACAGATTCTTAGACATACCACTTGGTTTTGATGGGAAATGTGAAAGTGATTTATTGGCATAGTTAACCACACTTGCCGCCTGTGCAAGTTTCGTATATTTACTGTTAAGTGTTACATTGGCTTGTAGTCCTGCTATATACCTCATTTGATTTAAGGCATTGAGAGCGGACTTCAAGGTCTTATCCTTTACCTTCCCCAGCGAATAAGGAGGAATATCCAAAGGATCTTCATCATATTCCACAGGCGCATTAAAATCCACATGATGAGATTTTACAAAGGCTCTTATCTCATCCTGGGTACGATAAGCTATATTTAATCCTTTACTCTTAGTTTCTTTTTCGTTTTTACCTGCACTTATAGTATAGTAATTATAACTAAAGTCCGCTATTGTAACGCATGATATAAGTACAACCGATAACAATATGGCAATTATTCTAAATCCTTTATTCAAAAATATCTCCTTTTACCTTCCTTGGTGTCAAAAGCATCTGACATTTGCAAAGATTTCTAAGCTTTGTAAAAAAAGTGCCCCCTCGGAGAGTTTTTTTCATGTGATAGGGAATTTCAGAGAAATTTCCTTTCACATAAAAAAATTCTAGTCAAATTCATATCAAACAAAAAAACCTGAATTACCCATACTATTAAATAATATAGATAATTCAGGTTACTATATAGGATATAAGTGTCAAAACTATGTTGTTTTTGTGACAATTTTAAATCTGGACTTAAATATCCAGTTATATTTTTGTCAACAGTACTTATCAATATGTTTTTATATTTTCCTACACTACTGTAGTCGCCGTATATCTTCTTACCACCAATCTTAACAAAGGCGCGGGCTTTTTACATAATAGGTTTTTCCTGCCTGTGCTTTGTTAATCATAAACTTGGTCTTTTTCGGAGAGTTTGAAACCATTTTTTTAGCATTGTGAAATTTTTTTATTTTTTTAGCAAATACTACTTCATATCCACTTACACTATCGTTTTTTTGCTTACCTGAAGATTAATCTTCCTAGTTTTTTTAGACCGTATTTATATGTACTTCCTGAAGCATATATATATACATTTGAAGGTATGACAGTTACTTTTTTTGATTTTGTTATGCTCCCATCTGGAGTTGATACTGTTATTGTTGCAGTACCATAGCTGTTAGCCTTACAATACTTCTCATAGTCATACTCAAATACTTCATCATTCTTGCCATTACTTAGGGCTTATAACTTCATTATCAATTTTTATTTTAACTACATCACTTGCATTGGCAGGAATAGTTCTTACATTAAGCTTAGCATACTCCCCTAGTTTAATAGTATTAGGGATATTAGATAATGATATACCAGTAACGGGCTCTAAATCAAAAAAGGATACCTCATAAGAAACAGGCTTGTTAAGCCCTGTAATCTTGACATTGAAGCTTTCTCCACTTTCATACCTTTTTATTCCATCAGGCCTGAAAAATTATACACCCATTTAACCCATAATTAAGATTACTAACATTAAAATATCCATCAGAGTGTGTTTTACTAAATTTCCAAGTTTTATTATCTGTAAGCCTTGTAAGCTCCACCTTGATGTTTGAGGCATTTACTTCATAACCCATAGATATACTCCAAGGAAAATCAGAGTTAATATACTCAGTCGGCATATTCATAGCAGGCCATATCACGCCGTACTCAGGTGAATTCCTAAAAGCACCATCAAGAGCATAGGTTGCAGAAAAAAACTATTGTAATATCCAAATCCTACAGCCCTCATAGATGGATTAAGTATCCAGCGTCTATGTCCAATTGTATCAATATTGGTAGAGTCTCCATCATTCATGTACCCCATCACAATTCCAGTGTCTAAGTTAGCATAACCCATAGCAAGGTTACTACTAGCCGCTCCTTCTGCACCAATTCTATAAAGTTCATTTGACATTCCATAAGGCTTTGAAGGAGTATGTGTAAGCTGACCATTTACTGCACTAATCAAGCTTGCTCCCTGAGCCAGTTTGATATATGTATCATTTAAGGCTATATTTGAAGATAGTCCTGCTATATACCTTATCTGATTTATAGTATTAAGTGCAGACTGCATAGTTTTCTTACTTAATTTTCCCAAAGAATAAGGAACCTTACCATTAGGTTTCTCTTCTAGCTTTGCCACTGAGTAAAAATCTGATGGATGTTCTTTTACAAATCTCCTTATCTCATCTATTGAACGATAAGCAACATTTATCCCTTTATTTTTATTATTATATCCTAAAACACCTTCTATATTTTTCTTTCTTTATCTTATGATTACTATTCTCTGCTTTGACCGTATATATATTATTATTTATTTGAACTACAGGCATTGCAGACATCATAATCCCACATATCAAGACGGCAGTCAATCTATGCTTAAATCCTTTTTATCAAGACTTACTTCCTCCATTTATAAGTTAATACTCAAATCACTCATATTTTTACACTAAAATTGATAAAAATGTCATGAGGATTTTAGTTTTTTTAGAAAAAAATTTAGCTAGATCTAAGTATATATATCTCAAAAAGGCTTACAGCATCGATTTTCTGTAAGCCTTTGGTTATTTTATTATTAGTATATCATATATGTATCTGTCTTGCTATATGCTCCGTATATCTTTTTTTACCACCAACCTTTACGAAGGCACGGGCTTTGATATAATAAGTACGTCTTGATAATGCATTATTTATTGTAAACTTTGTCTTTTTATATGAATTTGAAATCAACTTTTTTTAGCATATTTGAAGTTCTTATTTGTAGAGTATAAGACCTCATAGCCGCTCACAGTCTTGTCCTTACTTACTTGCAGGCTAATCTTGCCATATTTTTGTACCATATATATATCTGCTTTCTGTAGAATAAATATATACATCTGAAGGGATAACAGTTATCTTTTTTGACTTCGTTATTCTTCCATCAAAAGTAGATATATTTATGGTTGTCGTGCCGTATTTGTCTGCTCTAATATGGAACCCGTTGTCAGCATCATAATCATATATGCCGCTGTTCTTACCTTTACCTAGGCTTAAAATCTTGCCATCTACTGTAACTCTAACTATTTTTTTAGCATTTTCAGGTAAAAAAACTTGATACCTAGGTCTAAATTCTCAACGAGTCGGATAATATTAGGCGTTTTATCAAGTGAAAGCCCTGTAATAGGAACCAAGTCAAAGAAAGATACTTCATACGAAAGAGGCTTACTAAGTCCTGTGATATTAACTTTGAACTTCTCCCCTGCTACATATCTTTCGATTCCATCAGGCCTGAAAATAATGCAACCCTGCTCACCATATCCGCCATTATCTACATTAAAATAACCGTCAGAAGATGACTTACTAAACTTCCAGGTCTTATTGTCTGTAAGCCTAATAAGTTCTACCTCTATGCTGTCACTTACTGCATAGCCCATCGATATACTCCATGGGAAATCCTTACCAAAATACTCTGTAGGCATATTCTGTGCAGGCCAGATTACACCATATTCAGGTGAATCTCCGAATGAATTGTCATGAGCATAGGCAGCGGTATAATTGTTGTAATAGCCAAAGCCTGTAGCCTTCATAGACGGATTTAGTATCCAGCGTCTGTGTCCTAGCCTATCTATGTTAGAAGAGTCACCATCCTCCATATAGCCATATACTAAGCTAGTGTCTATATTGTTATAGCCCATAGCTATATTGCTGTGGGATGCACCCTCTGCCCCGATTCTATATACTTCATCTGACATTCCTACGGGTTTTGCTGGATAATGTGTAAGAACATCATTTACAGAGTTTACCACGCTTGCACCCTGAGCCTGTTTTACGTACTCATCATTTAATACCACATCAGAAGAAAGTCCCGCTATATATCTAATCTGATTAAGTGTATTGAGTGCAGACTGCAAGGTCTTATACTTTAGTCTTCCAAGCGAATACGGTGCCTTGCTAAGCGGCTCTTCCTCATATTCTACAGGCGATGTAAAATCAGCAGGATGATTTTTCACAAATTCCCTAATTTCATCTTCTGTATGATATGCTACATTGACACCTACGTTTGGCATATTTTCATTAGAGTCATCCGCATAATCATCATCTGTATACAAATTGGTATTACTGTTATCGTTATATTCATCCGCCTTTGCCAGATAAACATTATTCTCAAGCTGCGTAAAAGGCAGACTTGAAATTATCACACCTGTTAATAAAGCAGCTATAATTCTATTCTTTAATCCTTTTCTCAAAGCTCCCTCCAATTTCTAAATAAAATTAACCCAAACTACTCATATTTTACATATTTTTAGATACAGATGTCAAAGCATTTAACCATCTATTCTTATGACTATAAATATTATGAGTAATTTGGGTTTCATTTGTATAGAATTATCTAAACTTAACTGTATATACTTCAAATGGCTTAAGTTTAAGGCTCACTACCTTAACCTTCTTTCCATAAGCATTTACAGTCTCTTCTACCTTAAGCTCCTCTTCTTCATTTTCAAGGAGGTCACAGGTAAATGCCTTGGCAAATTCAGTATCTACCAAAAGCTTAACTGTTGTCTTAGCATTGTCTCTTTCAAAAAGTCTGATTACAGTGCCTTCATCCTCTTCAGCCTTCTTGATAGTCTCAATGACTACATTCTTCTTATCTACATTTGCGTAGGAATATACATCCTCTGCCATTGCCTTCTTCACTGTCTTAAGTGGCTGGTTAAGATTGTATGCTTCTTCAGAAACATCACTATAACGCCAGCTCTCTGCGTGAGGATAGAGCGCATAGGTAAAGAAATGCTCTTCCTGGTCAGTAGTAGGATTAGGCTCAATACCTGACTTAATAAGAGTGAGTCCTAGTACACCATCTCTTACAGAATGTCCGTATTTGCAGTCATTAAGGAGAGCTACACCATAGTGTCCCTCTGAGAAGTCCATCCACTTCTGAGCACAGCTTTCAAATCTTGCCTCATCCCAGCTTGTATTGGTATGCACCTTTCTTACTGCATTACCAAACTGAATCTCAAATGTAGCCTCATCGGAGTGAATATCTACAGGGAAGTGAACCTTTAAGAGATGCTGGTTATCCTTCCAGTCTACAAAGGTCTCGAAGTCTATTCTTCTGTTATCAGCATAGAAGTGAATCTTCTGTCTGATGAAGGAGTTGCTTATCTTTCTCTCTACAAGAAGGGTAGCTCTTACCTCACCAATTTCAATCCACTCTATCTTCTCTACAGAGAGAGCATCCCAGTACTTTTCGGTATAGAAGATATCTATATCCCAGTTATCATAGTAAATAGGCTTATCCTCATACATACGAAGGAGGTTACCCTTTTTCTCCGGCCTTAAGTACCTCTCTATCATTTTCCTTGTCAAAAAAATACTTGAAAAAAAGAGCATTTTCATCAAGTTCAATCTTGTAAAACGGAGTTTCAAGGCTCTTATCACCGTTTAATATAAATGGACTTTCAGGCTTAGCTGCTGTCTTATCAAAATACAGAGTTCTATATCCCTTTGAAGGTATATTCTCTACAAATGCAATTGCACCATCCTTTGTAAGCTGTACCTTTACTGCACTTCCATCCTCGTACTTAAGTCCCTCATAATTTCCTTCAGGAAGTATAGCAATATCTGAACGCTTATGTCCTGTAGTATTCCATACAGTTATACCTTCTTTATCTTCAGCAAGTATTTCAAGTCTTGCAGAAGTTTCCTGTTCAAGTTCTTTAGCAATTCTTTCGTACTCTTCCTTTGTTACCTCGTATACTTCTTTGATTGAAGAACCCGGAAGGATATCGTGGAACTGGTTAAGAAGGACAATCTTCCACATGTCATCAAGCTCTTTAACAGGATAAGCCTTCTTCTTGTCTGCAAGAACCGAGAAGAATTCAAGGTCCATAAGGCCAAGCTCTGACTTTCTGTTGCCACGCTTATTCCTTGCCATAGAGGTATAGGTTCCTCTGTGGTACTCGAAGTAGAGCTCACCTTCCCAGGTCTCAAGCCTCTTGTTCTCCTTAACCTTTGCCTCAAGTTCTTCAAAGTATTTACCTGCGAACTCTCTTCTAACCTTAGGGATACCCTTAACTCCCTTTTCCATTCTTCTTGCGGTCTCAAGCATTTCTCTGGTAGGGCCGCCTCCACCATCACCAAAACCGTATGAGATGAGGATGTCGTTGTTGATACGCTTATTCTGATAACGCTCCCAGCCTCCCATAAGCGCATCAGGATGAAGCTCTCCATTGTAAGTTGTAAAGAAGTTTACCACAGGCTGTCCTATGCCAAGTGTGGTTATCATATGTGTAAATATCTCCGAACCATCTATACCACGCCATATAAAGGTATCGTTAGGTATCTTGTTAAACTGATTCCAAGCAAGCTTGGTTGTCATAAAGTACTTGATTCCGCTTCTCTTCATTATCTGAGGAAGAGAACCTGAATAGCCGAATACATCAGGAAGCCAAAGTACCTTGTTGTCTATACCAAACTCATCCTTAAAGAATTTCTTTCCGTGCATGAACTGCCTTACAAGAGACTCACCGGAAGTGAGATTACAGTCTGCCTCAAGCCACATACCACCCTCAGGCTCCCAAACTCCCTCTTTTACCTTTTCTTTAATCTTTTCGTAAACTTCAGGATATCTTTCTTTAAGGAATACATAGAGCTGTGGCTGACTTGACATAAACTTATACTCAGGATATTCTTCCATAAGCTTAAGCACTGTGGCAAAACTTCTTGCAACCTTTTCTCTGGTCTGTGCAACTGTCCACCACCAAGCCACGTCTATATGGGTATGTCCTATACAGGTAGCTATTACATCGCTGTAGCCTGCATGTTCCTCATATAAGGCTTTTTTAAGATACTCGCGGGCAGCCTTAATTCCATCATAAAACTCTTTTGTATAAGGAGTTCTAAGGTCTAGGAAGTTAACTGCAGTATTGAGGATTTCTTCTATATCCTGCCTGTTCTTATCATCCTCAGCCATTCTAGGGAAGGCTGCAAGCGGTACCCAAAGATCAAAGTAAAGACCTTCCACTTCCTCATCTATCTCAATAATTGATGCAATGAAGAGGAACTCATCGTGAAGAATTCCGCTGTATGCCTGGATGTCAAAGTTAATCTCATCCCCACTCTTAAAGTTCTCTCCAAGGAAAAGGAGTCTGTGATTCATGTCCATTCCCTGTACTATTTTATTGTTGATAAATACAAGGAACTGTGGGTTCTTAGCATCATCCCATTCATCAATCTGTGTAGCAAGCTTTAAGAATATTCTCTTTCCTGCCATGCTCTCAGGAACCACGAATTTCTTCTTAAACCAATAATGCTTGTCCTTGCCATACCAGTGCATACTTAAGGAATCAAACTCTGCAAAGTCAGGCCCAGCACTTTCTGCCTCCTCAGGTCTAAAAAACTGTCCTTCTTTGTACTGCCATTTATCTAGTTCAAGCTTTTGCTTAACCTTAAGCTTTTCAAGATTATCACATATAACCTTGACACGCTTATCTAAATATCTCATAATTGCCTCCTTTAGCCTGGTTTATAAAGCATTCTTTTTCACGTAGTCAAGAAGTCTCTCTACAGTTGTAAATGCAAGCCCTGTGACTGTATCTGCACAGCCATAGTATATAGCAATCTTTCCACTTTCTTTATCGTGTAAGGCAGCACAAGGGAAGACAACGTTTGGAACATCACCCATACACTCATACTGTTCCCAAGGAGCCATTATATAATTCTTACTGCGTGCGATTACCTTCCAAGGCTCATTAAGGTCAAGGAGGGCAGCACCCATACGATATACAAAACCATTACAGGTGTTAATTACACCATGGTAAATCATAAGCCAGCCTTCATCTGTCTCGATAGGAATAGGTCCAGGGCCTATCTTAGTTGACTGCCAAGCAGAAATGTCATCTTTAATTGTACCCATTACATGTCTATGCCTACCCCAGAACTCCATATCCTTACTCTGGCTTATAAAGATATCGCCAAAAGGAGTATGACCGTTGTCACTTGGTCTGTTAAGCATCATATAAAGACCGTTTATTTTCCTAGGGAATAAAACTCCGTTTCTGTTAAACGGAAGGAAGGCATTTTCAAGCTGTACAAACTTCTTAAAGTCAAAGGTGTAAGCGACACCTATTGTAGGACCATGATATCCGTTACACCAGGTCACATAGTATCTGTCCTCTATAAAAGCAGACACGAGGATCGTATCTGTATTCTCTCTTTAATATCTCTTCATCAGCACCTTCAAATTTAATTGGCTCGTCTTCTATCTCCCAATTAATTCCGTCCTTACTCTTACCAACAAAAATATCCATACTTATGGAACGGCTGTCACATCTGAACACACCTGCGAAGCCATCTTCAAATCTAACTACTGCACTGTTAAACACACTGTTTGATATCTTGTTTCCGTTTCTTCCTATAATCGGATTGCCCAAATATCTCCAAACCGGCTCTTTTTCCTCCGGTATTATCATCCTCCCAAGGTATCTGAGGTAATTTATTCTCACTATTCATCTTTATTCTCCTGATATTCTAATCTTTAAAAGAGTTTTTTTCCGTCAATCGTCACATTACGGACAAATTCGGGAAAAAAACTCTTCTATTTTCATAAAACAGTGTCTAATTTCGTCTTATGTTTATCTGTAATTTAATTATTTTGCAGCGTCAATCTGCTCCTGAGCCTTCTTCATCATCTCGTCAAAGCCTGCATCTCTCATCTCTTTCATCATCTGAGGTATTACCTTTTCAGGATCTGATGTACCTGTATAAAGCTCACTTCTGTACTTATTGAAAATCTCACCGCAGTTAAGAAGCTCATTTTCAAACTCAGTAACATCAAGATTAATACCAAGTGTTGGAGAAGGAGTTGCATTTTCATTAAGCTCTTTAACTTCATCCCACTGGTTGAAATCTACATCATCAGTCTGAGAAATTGTAAAGAATGTAGCCTGTGAGTACATAGGCATTGGCCATTTCTTTGTTTCATCTTCAGCCTTGTGAACCTTCTTATCATCTGTATAGGTAAAGTTCTCGCCCTCAAGACCGTATGCGAACATATCTCTTAACTTTGTATCAAGGTTAAGAAGCTGTAAGAACTGAAGAGCCTTGCCTGGGTTCTTGCTGTTTGCTGAGATACAGTTCAGAGATCCACCTACAGTAGAGTTAGAAAGAACTGTCTTACCCCACTGGAAGGTATCAACTTCCTTACCAATACCAGGTCCCCAAACAGTCTTTCCAGCACCCTTCCAGCCCCAAGCTACGAATATAGCTTTATACTTAGGAGTTTCTGTTGCTACTGCTGCATCTGTGTTGATAACCTTATTCTTATACCACTTATGAAGAAGCTTGAAATCCTCCATAACCTCAGGCTGCTCAAATACTGAGACAAGTTTCTTATCACCACCATACTTAACACCAAGACCTACAAGACCCATAGAGTCATATCTAAGATCAACAAGGCCTGAAAGACCATCTTTGTTCATGATTAATGGAGCCTGGGACTCATTCTTAGCCATTTCCATTACATATGGATCTAAGTCCTTTAATTCATGAATTTTTGATCCATCCATCTTGTACTTATCTACCATTTCCTTGTCAACAACGAAGAACTCACTTCTTGAGCTGTCCTTATAAGTAGGAACTGCATATACCTGACCATCAACCTTTACAGCATCCCAGAACTTCTCAGGAATGAAACTCTTAAGTTCAGGAGCATCTGAATCTAAGAGGCTGGTGATGTCAAGGAAAGCACCGTCATGAACATTCTTAACATAAGAGCCTGAATCTGTGAACATAATATCGTAGTCAGCTCCTGTGTTAAGGCTGGTGTTTCTCTTCTCACCCCAGTTATCCCAGGTACCATACTCAAAATCAATATTTACACCAATCTTCTCAGCAAGGTACTTATTAACCTCAGCCTTCCAAGCATCGAAGTTTGAAGGAACACCACCGCCAAGGAAAACCCACTTAAGGTTTACAATTTCCTGAGGTGTCTCAGCTGACTTCTGCTCAGTATTTGATGCAGTTGAAGCTGTTGAAGCTGTTGAAGCTTTTGAAGCTGTTCCACTAGATGTTTTCTTCTGCTCTCCACTACCTGATCCACAAGCTGTTAAGCTAAAAAAATCATAGCAGCGCTCAATGAAGCAGCTAATAATTTTCCCCATTTTCTTTTCATTACAAATCTCCTTTCAATTGTCTGAAATGTATTATATTCTAAACGCTTATGCGTAAGAATCAACCTTTAACCGCTCCTATTGTAAGTCCGGTAACAAAGTACCTCTGGAAGAACGGATATGAGCACGCAATTGGAACTACAATCAAAATAGCAATAGCCATTCTCGCAGACTCTTTTGGCATTTTATTTAAGTAATCCTGAGCAAGAGCACCTGCTGTAGGGTTCTTAACAAGATAGTCAATCGCCTTGATAATCTGGTTAAGGAGTGCCTGAAGAGACTTCATTTTAGGATTATCAATGTATAAGGACGAAAGGAACCAATCATTCCAATATCCAAAACTCAGGAAAAGACCTATGGTAGCAATAACCGGTTTGGAAATAGGAAGTACAATCCTCGTATAAATGTTTAACTGTGTTGAACCGTCAATTTTCGCTGATTCAATAACCGAATCAGGTATTGTTGTTCTAAAAAAACGTCTTACAAATGATAATATTAAATGAGGATACCGCCATAGGTAAAATAAGCGCCCATATAGTATCTCTTAAATGAAGAACCTTTACATTGATAACATAGCTTGATATAAGTCCTCCGTTAAAAAAATCATAGGGATGAATACCACCCAGGTAAAGAAATCCCTTAGTTTATAAGTAGGTCTTGAAAGTACATATCCCATAGAGGTTGTGAGTGCCAAGCCCTATGATAGTACCTAAAACTGTTACAAGAACCGACACGCCAATCGCAGTAAAAAAATCTGCTCCTTTGCTTCCCATAAGAAGATATAGGCAGAAAGCGACAATTCGGCAGGAATGAATTGATAACCATTAGTAGCCAGCGCGTTCTCAGATGTTATTGAAATAATGAATACAAAGATAACCGGTACAACGCACATCAATGCTAAAATAATAAAAATTATATTAAAAATGATATTTGTGGTCGGTTTAATCTGATTCAACTTTTTTTCTGTTTTTCTCTTTTCCACTTTCTCTTCCTCCAAATTCCTTAAGAGCTTAAATAATAGCTTGATCTTTATCAATCTTCTTTACGATATGATTGGTAATCAGTATGGTACAGCAACAAGCAACAGACTGAGTAAGCGAGGTTGCTGCAAGTCTTCCCAAGTCACCGCCACCTAAAAGCGTATTATAAATATAAACATCAAAAAGTATTAGAAACTTCATAAAGAGAACCACTTGCTCCTCTTGTAAGCTGATAGAAGAGTCCAAAGTCAGAATAGAAAATACTTCCTATACTAAGAATGAACATCATAATAACAATCGACTTCAAGCTAGGAAGAGTAATATACTTTATCTGCTGCCACTTTGTAGCACCGTCAATCACCGCCGCCTCATAAAGACTACCGTCAATTCCCGTAATACTCGCAAGATACACTACCATTCCATATCCTATGCCCTTCCACTGTCTCATGAAAACAAAGATTCCAGGCCAGTACTTAGCTTCTGTATAGAAGTTTATTCTTTCTCCGCCAAAAGACGCTATGATATTATTGATGAGTCCCTTATCAGTATCTAAGAAAGCAATTACAAAATAGGTAACTACAACCCAAGACATAAAATGCGGTAGGAACATCATAGTCTGATACACTTTTGACTTGAACTTACTGTGAATTAAGCTAATCATAATTGCAAGTGTAATAGGTAGAAGAATACCAAGTATGATGAATATGATATTATACCCAATGGTATTTCTAAGAAGCAATTTGAAGTTTCCACTCTTTAAGAAGAATTCAAAGTTCTTAAATCCAACCCATTTACTCGTCATAAGATTCTGGAAAAAGCCTTGTCCAACCTTCATCTTATAAGTCTTAAATGCAATGATAATACCAAACATAGGCAAGTAACAAAAAGCAAATATACCAAATAAACGTAGGTAAGCCAAGCAAGGTTAATTCAGTGTCGTCTCTGGTCCACTTTTTCTTTTTCTTAGGCCGAGTAGCTTCTTTTTTACTGCTCATCACATTCCCTCCTGCTTATTTTGTAGAATTATCCCAAATAATTCCTGTCAGTTTTACATCTTAATTAACATATTATCATATCGATTAACATTTTGCAACATTTTATTTAATAAATTGTTTTAATTAAACTATGATTTTTTTAACATTAGAACAAAAAACCGTGTATAAGTTTACCAATGTCTGCCTGTAAATAAGTTGATTTAACTGTACTAATTATTGATAAAATTCATATTATACATTAACATTAGTGTTAACTTACAAGCGGGAAGTTCCACAATTACTGCAAAACTTCCCGCTCAAAATCACATTAAAACATAAGTTACATTCCTCTAAGTCTATCAGCATACCAGAATACTACTTTAGCTACTCTGCCAATCATACTTTCCTTGGTATAAGTCCTGTATATCTCTTTATACCTCATAAACCAAATCTCTAGTTCTTCTGCAAGCACTTTTTTATCAGCTTCAGAAGCATTCTCACCCGACAACATAACTTTTCCTATTCTATTCCACAAATCAATTCCCACAACAGCATTGTCTACTTTTGCAAACTCAATCCTGTTCGAACTATCCATGGAAACTACTGCTTTTCTTAAATCTTTTCTAATCTGACTGAGCTCTGAGGTAACCTCTTCAACATTAGTTAATTCTTTTTTAATTTCCATAAATCTCGCTTTGATTTCATCACTAATAGCTGAAAGCTCAATGTTGTTATTATCGAAGCTGCCATCTCCCGCAACCCCTTCATATACAACCACGCAAGCCCACCAATCATAAATCTGCTTCATGGCAGCCTTTTCTAAAAGCCCTACATAGGTTTCAGTTATATCACTATACTCCAGTCTCGATATCTCGCCATTTAACTTTTCTTTACTTATTGCATCTTCACCTGAGTATGCGTCTATATTCCAGGTAAATATACCACCGTATATAATGCCCGGAGTAGAAAAAGTACGGATCATTTAGATGCCCGAAATCTCCCCACTCTGTATTAAGCAGGCCAACTGCATTATATTTCTTAGCGTATCCACTCATAATTTTTATATTAGAATACGCTCTATCAAGCCTATTCATTAAGTTATTCCAGCCACATACACCAGGACAAAGATATAAGTTTGCTCCAACTTCCGCAATAGGCTTACAAATATCATCTTTTTGTTCTGGAAGATATCCCCAGGCCATACATATAGTCTCAGTAGGCAGCTCTTTTTATAAACTCAGGGAATTTGCGAATGATATCTCCCCAGAACATAGGAACCTTGCCTCTACTTACCACGTACTCACAGAGTTTCTTCAAGAAATCCATATACATTCTGTCAGTACCAACCTTTTCTGCCAGTGCTTTAGACCTTCCTTTTCCCAAATCAAAAGTCTCATCAGCACAGATATTAACAAGCTTTGAGCTAAATAGTGGGAGGTACTCATCAAGCATCTTCTTAACAACCTCAAAAGAACGCCCGTCATCTACATTTACTGTATGGTGCTGCATCTTTTCAATAAACGAAAACGGCTTACCAGCAGCATCTTCAAGCTCACATATATATTCATAGCTCTTAGTTCTAAGCAATTCATAAAGATGGCCGAAGCTTGCAAGAGATGGTACAAAGTCTATATCTCTGCTTTTACAATACTTATCAAGCTCCATGATTTCTTCTGGAGTAAGTACACTATCTTCTCTCCACATTTCAGACATTCCCTTGAATGCAAAGGACTGTTCTATATAGAGCTGATACTGATTTATCTTGTACCTTGAGAGAATATCCACTTGTTTTTTAAGGGTTTCAAGCTTTGAACTTCTTCCCCTTGCCTGATCCATATAGAATCCTCTAACAGGAATATCCGGCTTATCCTCTATCCTAAGAGCAGGAAGTAAGGCACCCTTGTTTCTTATAATCTGGCAGAGAGTCTGGATTCCATAGCCAACACCTGCTCTGTCTCTACCAAGAATCTCAATCTTCTCCTCAGTTATCGAAAGAACATAGCTCTGCGGAGGAAGTGCATTCACAAGCCTTAAGCTTACATCACCCTTACCTGCTTCCCCTGCAGTAATCTCAGCCTCTATACCCGCAAAGTGAAGTAAGTCATCTCTTAAGACCTTAGGCAAAGCCCAGCTTGTACTGATTTTAAGTTCTTCACTCTCTGACACTATTCTAAGACCTGACTCAACAAAGAAATCACCATTAGTTTCTGATAGTTTTTTTGGTTTTTGGTAAAAAAATACATGATTTATACTCCTTAACTGATTAATTTTTGCATCAAAAGTATTTTACATACTTTAACTAATTGAATAGTAATATGTATTTAAAAATATTTCAAGATGTTTTATAAATTAATATAGTTTAATATTGACATTTATGCCTAAATTTTTATTATACTTAACATAAGTTAACATTATTATTAACATTATTTATAGAGAATTGTTATATAATTTAAAATGTTACCTTGTACGAAATAATTTTTTTGTGTTACTTAACTGAACACAGGAAGGCAGAATTACAAATGAGTAAGGTTACTATGCAGGGATGTTGCTGACGCTCTTGGAGTTTCAAGAGTCAGCGTATGGAAGGTATTTAATGATCAGCCCGGCGTCTCAAATACACTTAAGAACAGTATTATAGATATGGCATCAAAGCTTGGTTATAACGGACTTTCACCGGCTACCATCTCTAACAAGACAGATAATAAGTTCAAAAACGTATCCCTCGTTGTATCGAGGCCGGATTCTGCGGTCTTTTGGACTGACATTATCCACAGCATAGCAAAGGAACTTTCTATACATAATGTTAACTTAATGTATACTTATATTCAGAGTTCTTACACCGATAATTTTTCAATTGCCTGATATACTAATGGGAGATAATGTAGGCGGAATTATTGTGATGAATCTCTATGACAGGCACATAATAAAGAGAATTAGCAAGCTTTCTACCCCAAAGGTTTTTCTTGATACGGTACCTTCTATAACCGAGAAAATGCTTGACAGTGATTTGATGCTGATAGAAGGAAGAAGTGCTATTAATACTATAATAGATGATATTGTAAAAAGGCTGTACAAGGCTTGGGTTTATCGGGGACCTCAATTATGCGAGAACCAATTTAGAGCGTTATTATGGCTATACAGATGGGCTTGCCATGCACAATATTCCTCTTGAGCCTTCTATTTGTTTTACTGATTCAATCGGCATATCCAGCTATCAGAGTCGAATCTTTGAATTTTTAGATTCGATAAACGAGATGCCTGATGCCTTTATCTGTGTAAGTGACTATGTAGCACAGTATGTGGCTATGTACATATCAGAAAATCCTGAGCGCTTTACCAGGCCTATACTGCTTACCGGCTTTGATGGAAGCAAGGAATATGTAAATGTGGCAGATAAGATTACAACTGCCAATGTGAACACCAGACAGCTTGGAAGGAGGCTTGCCTTACAGATACTTTATAGGATGGAGCATCCCGGTGCACCTTTTGAAACAGTATATATACATCCTGAAATATCTTATTTTTAGCTCCATCTTTCCTAATTAAATATAGTTATGCTAAAAGGCTATACAGCAATTCACTGTATAGCCTTTTAGTTAACTTATATCTAGTTCCATCTTGACGCAAAAGCTCTTACTCTTTCGCCCATTTTTTCTTTTTGTTCTTCTAGATCGATGTCAAATACTTTCATAAACTGCATAACATAGTCAATAAATACCGCCATGAATATAGCACCGATAATTATAACTCCCATTTCCCTGTGAATACGGTCAACCAATCCGTATACCGCATTCTGAAGAAAATACACAATACCGAGAGCATAAAACCCCCAAGCGACTGTGCTTTCAAGGCAAATGATTCCCTTATAATTAAACGGTTTATCATTATAGTCCCACCACAGTGAGCCTAAACATCTTATCATCATTACTCCGACTATGTATTCAAAGATAGTAGCAGATATAGCACCCGCTAAATAAATGCCAAGATAGTTTCCCTTAAGAGGACTTAGGATAATGTATCCAATCGAGGCACCTACCCCATAAATCGGGCAGAATGGCCCTTTTCCAAATCCTCTGTTGGTTATCTTCCTGTTACAAAAAGACATATATATTGACTCAACCAGCCAGCCTAACATGCTGTAGATAATAAATGCACCAACCAGATGGTAAAGGTCAGTATCAAATATTTCTCTCTCCCACATTTAAAATATTCACCCTTTCATCATAATAACTTTTCAAGCTCATCCTTAAAGGTATTTACATCCTTAAATTCCCTGTATACGGATGCAAACCTAACATAGGCAACCTGATCAAGTGCTTTAAGTCTCTCCATGACTATCTCACCTATTTCTGAGCTTGAAATCTCTTTCACACCTCGATTAAAGATGGTATTTTCTATATCTTCAACACAAGCGGTAATATCTTCAACAGGCACAGGTCTTTTATGACAGGATCTGAATACTCCTGACTCAATCTTAGATCTGTCATAAGTCTCCCTTGTCATATCCTTTTTGATTACAACAAGAGGAATGGTCTCCACTTTTTCATAAGTAGTAAACCTCTTGTTACACTTATCGCACTGCCTTCTTCTTCTAATAGTTGAATTATCATCTGAAGGCCTTGAATCAATAACCCTTGTATCTTCATTACTGCAAAACGGACACTTCATCGCTTACCTCCAAACCAAACCGCATCCTATTTTCTGCCCTTGATAAGGAATTCAGGAATCTTTATATCTGAATTGCCAGAATCATTAGTCAACTTTTCTGCTGCAGTTATCTTCTCTGCTGCAGGCTGCGGTCTCACACTCTGTCTTGTAGAAGAAGGAAGGCTTGTTCTTCCTACTCCTACTCTCTGCTGTACGGGTCTATTTGATACACTGGCACTTACAGTTCTATCATCACTTAAGCCCGTAGCTATAACAGTAACTGTAACCTGGTCTTTGTTTGCAGCATCATATTTTGAACCATAGATAATGTTAACATCACTGTCGTCACCAATCATTTCTTGTAAGTGATCAACAGCATCTGCAATCTCCTGCATAATGATGTCACCGTAGAAGTTGACTATCATATCAGTTGCGCCTGCTATACTGATATCAAGAAGAGGGCTCTCAGCCGCTATCTTAACTGCTTCAAGACATCTGTTCTCTCCGGTTCCCACACCAATACCTATATGCGCAAGTCCCTTATCCTTCATAACCGTACTTACATCTGCAAAGTCAAGGCTTACATCAGCATCCTCAGCGATGAGGTCTGTAATACCCTGTACACCCTGTCTAAGCACTTCATCGGCCTTTGCAAAAGCCTCTGGCTGAGTTGTACGTCTATCCATAATCTCAAGAAGCTTCTCATTCTGAATCACTATAAGAGTGTCTACAACCTCACTCATCTTGTCTATACCGCTATCTGCATTTCTTGCCCTTCTAGGACCTTCAAATCTAAATGGCCTTGTAACTACACCAACTGTAAGAATTCCCATCTCCTTGGCAATCTCAGCCACTACAGGGGCCGCTCCGGTACCAGTTCCACCACCCATACCACAGGTAACAAATACCATATCAGCTCCGTTTAAAGCAGCTGCAAGATCCTCTCTGCTCTCTTCAGCAGCCTTCTCGCCTACTTCAGGCTTAGCTCCGGCTCCAAGTCCTTTGGTGAGCTTCTCACCAATCTGTATGCAGGTAGGGGCTGTACAGGATATAAGCTGCTGCTTATCAGTATTGACACTGATAAACTCAACTCCTGCAACTCCCTCACTAATCATTCTATCAACGGCGTTATTACCTGCGCCGCCAACTCCCACAACAATTATTCTGCATGCTCCTGATTCTCTCTCATCTTTTATCTCTAACAAGGCCTCATCCTCCTACACTTATTCCATAGTCATCTAATAACCAATATCATTTAGCTATAACTCGAGAAATAAATTAAATATAATTTCCCACTTAATAATATACATTATATTCAAAAATAATCAAGTTATTTTTTTACAATTTTTATGATTTATCTGCTTCAAAAAAATTACCCTTTTATTGGTTTCCGAAAAAGTCTTCCATGTGTAAAGTTCCTTTCATCCCCTTAGTTTTTAGGCAATATTTCAACCAGGTTTGATATTTGTTCGTCAAAGTGCTTTTTTCTTCCAAGCAGGATTTTTACATCCTTTTCATATAACTTTATAGACAGATTATCACTAAACTCAATCTTGTTTATCTCAAGAGCGTATTTCTTAATCAATTGTGTGATATTCAATGTCAATTCAAATACTTCAGCATTTTTTTGCCGATATAGGCTTGTTAAATACTGCCGTATCATAGCTTATACCGGTAACAACTGGGATATTGTCTTTTTCCTTTGAAATACTGCCAACCATTATACCATCTTTGTCAAAACAGATAAACTCTCCCATAAAAGGAAGGCAGCCAACAACTTCCTTTTCCGTTGCATCAACCACTATACTGTGTAAACCTGTAAAATCCACATCAATCTCGTCTACAAAAGGAATAGTTATACTCTTGTCATACTTGAGCCTCAAGTATGTAAGTATGGTATTACCTTTAACATAGAACCTCTTTAGTTCATTTTTAAGCCTATCATCGGTATAGTAGATATTTCCCTTTACCTTTACTTCTCTTAGCTCAGAAGCCATTACAATACCCACCGCCACCAGTATAAGCACAAAAATGATTATAACAGTAACCTTTATCTTATTACGCATATATTCTCCTGCTCATCCTATCTCATTCCTTGATTTAGCCTTCTTTGATTAAGCCTTTCACCATTTGCATTACTGTAAGCAGATGTCTTTCGTATAAGCAAGCTATTCCTGTATTCTATTTGGCGAGCTATGCTTAAGAATACCCCCATTTCAAAGAGCATAATTACCACAGCCGTTCCGCCGAAGCTAATAAAAAGGAAGGATAACACCTGTGGAAGGAATACGGTTTGTTACAACCAAGATGTTTAGTACCACCTGAATTGCAATCTGAGACATTATCCCCACTCCAACTAAGGCACCAAATCTGTCTTTTGCATTCATAATCACTATGAACATCCTGTAGAGCATAAGTCCAAACAGCACTATAACCGCAATTCCTCCAAATATACCAAATTCCTCACAGATTATGGTAAATATCATATCATTATATGCCTCAGGAACCCTGCCGTACTTCTGCTCACTTCCTCCAAGTCCCTTGCCAAAAAGCCCTCCTGAGGCTATTGCATATAATCCCTGAAGTATCTGCTGACCTTTTTCACTTGTCTCAACATTGGCATGAATTTCTAAACGGGCACTTCTGTATCCGCCCAAGAGCTTGACAGCAGCCTTCATAGAAGCCGCCATAACACCTGCAAGCACCAGATAAGGCAAGGTCTTTTTAGCATTTACAAATATAATACAGCCGTATATTCCTGCAACTATTATAGCCGCACTGAGATTTTCTTTTGCAATAAATCCTAGCAAAGGCAATACATAGATGACTGCAACTAAAAATCCTCCCGGGGTATTTATCTTTCTCGGCTTCCTCTGACAGATATATGCCCCGAATACTATGACTACAAACTTTGCAATTTCCGAGGGCTGAAAGGATAAGCCGTCTACATCTATCCACCTCCTTGCGCCATTATCTATAGATGCAAAGAAGCTTGTGTAGCCCTGAAGAGCAGTCATAACAAAGAGCATGATCCAAGGAAGAGAGATAACAAAGGAATTCCTTCCAAACACTCCTCTTAAGAACCTCGGCATAGGAAGCCTCACCCTAAACTTAAGCCATCTATAGTCCGCAAATGAAAAAAACAAACATCAAAAAAATACCAAACGCCAAAGTCATTAATTGCCTGTATAAAAAAATAAGTAGATTCTAAGTTTTTTTACTTTTTTTGCAATATATGCACTCGCACTGTAGATAATTATAAGCCCTATCGAACAAGCGAAAAAGGATTAGAAAGGTAAGATTGAAATCATAATAACTTATTCCAATACTTTTTCTTCTTATTCTCTGCTAACTCAGTTTTTTTTACCCTTCGTCACTTTTCCCATTCCATCACCAACCATTTCTATTATCTACTATAAAAGCAATAAAACCTACAAAAACATAATATAACCGTAACTACTGTAAACATCGCAACCACCCTTGTCTCCTCAAAGCCTGAAAGCTCAAAATGATGATGCATAGGAGACATTTTAAATATCCTCTTCCCATGAGGTGAGCTTAAAATAGCTAACCTGAAGTATAACCGAAAGCACTTCAGCCAGATAAATAAAAGGCTACTATAATGATGAATAAAGGTGCTTTTAACATAAATGCTTCAGCAGCAACAAAACCGCCAAAAGCCAATGAGCCTGTATCTCCCATAAATACCTTCGCAGGATAGGTATTAAAGATTAAGAAGCCAAGCATGGTTCCAATCATTATCATAGCTGTGAGGTAAACGGGAGAATCAATCTTTACCGCAAGTATAGCAAAAAACATCGCTATAATAAGTGTTACAGAGGTTGCAAGTCCATCAAGTCCGTCGGTAAAGTTAGCGCCATTTACTGTTCCAAGCACTGTAACAAATACAAATGGAACAAATAATACTCCAAGATCCCAAACCATCTTGCCTTCAGTGAACGGAATTATGATTTGAGTTAGTTCAGGATAATTGTTCATAAGGATATAAGCAAAATAGCCTGTAAGCACTATCTGGAGACCGAGCTTCTGCCAGGCCTTAAGTCCTAAGGAACGTTTTTTGGCAAGCTTGATAAAATCATCCAAAAATCCTATAAAGCCAAAGCCAACCGTTAGTAAGATGACAGGAAAAAAATCTGAGGCTCATTTAAGAGGTAGGCAAGTCCTGAGACTGTAAATGCAGCAAGCATAACCACTCCACCCATAGTTGGAGTTCCTGCCTTTTTCAAATGGCTTTCAGGTCCTTCTTCTCTTACAAACTGACCAAACTTCATTCTATGTAGAATAGGAATGAATATAGGACACATAAGCACCGTTAGTACAAATGAAATAAATGCAGGTAAAAAAATATCTCGATTGAAAAACATAATGTTTACTCCTTAGTTTTTTTCAGGATATATTCCAAGTACCTTAAATACATTTTCTGCTACCTTTTTTGCAAGTGCAGATGCAATACCGTTAGCAGTCTGGTCTTTAACCTTAGGCTGATCTACAACCACATAGACCACAACCTGAGGATTGTCATAAGGGGCACATCCTATGAAAGAAATCACATAGTTGGTATCTGATCTGACGAGCTTTCCATTGATATTGTCAAGCTTTTGTGCAGTACCTGTTTTTCCCACCATCTTGTATCCGTCAGATTTTGCCCTCCAGCCTGTACCCTGCTCAACGGTCTCATAAAGTGACTTCTGTATGAACTCTGATGTATCCTTAGTGACAGTCTTTTTCATTATTACAGGCTCTTTTTTCTCAACTACCACTCCATTATCATCCACTAGTTCCTTAACAAGATGTGGTTTGTAATAAGTACCTCCGTTTATAAGGGATGAGAAGCCTGCCGCCATCTGAATCATGGTAACAGAAACACTCTGTCCGAAACTACTGGTTGCAAGTTCTACAGGATTAAGCTGAGCCTCATTGTATACCAAACCGGTTGTCTCACCCGGAAAATCTATACCGGTCCTGCTGCCTATTCCAAATATGTCCTGATACCTCGCAAAATCTTTTCTTCCAAGCTTTCTTACTATCTGCATCATAGCAACATTGCAGGATTGTTCAAGACTCTGAGACAGAGTAATCATACCATGGCCATCTCTTTTTGCACAGCGGATTCTTCTATCCATTACTATCTCATATCCCTTGCAGTAGAACTGCTGTTTCTTCTTCACTATATTTTTTTCGAGGCAGGCAGCCACTGTAAATGGCTTAAAGGTAGAGCCTGGCTCGTATATATCACTTGTACAGTAATTCTTCCATATATTACTTAGCTCTTCAAGCTTCTTATCATCACTCATTGAGTCTATTTCAGTTTGAGTAAAATAACCTGTAAGATCTCTCGGGTTATTTAAGTCATAGCCTTTATTTGAAGCCATTACATAGATTTCACCATTGTTAGGGTTCATCACAATAACGCCCACGTTTTCCGCACCTTCAGTTTTTTGATAATCAGCTATGATATCCTCGGTCATCTTTTTGTGCATCTGAGTCTATGGTTGTAACTACATTTAAGCCATTCTTAGCCTCAACCTCTGTTTCTTCGAGTTCCATATTTGAATTAAAGTAGCCGTATCTCACTCCGTTTTTACCATTTAATTTAGAATTATAATAGCCCTCAAGCCCCCCACTCTGCAGCGTCTCCCGAGTAAGTAAAGCCTATTATATCGCTCGCTACCGTCTTAAGAGGATAAGTCCTTTTTATAGTAGCTTTCAAAGCTATAGCCAACTACAAGGTCATTTACTGTATCAGGCTTTTTCATTTTGAGTATTTCTTTTATTATACTCCTTTACTGCAGCAATGAATTTTTTTCTTTTTCATCGTAACTTACTTCTTTTTTTAATAACCTGATACATAGACTCAGGATTATTATCAATTATCCTGTTTAGTTCATCCTGGGATACGCCAAAGTATTCACTCGCAAACTTAACTGTAGGAGCCCTGTAGTCATCTTCTTTTGAAAGTATGATTTTAGGCTCTAAAAACAAAAATTATACACCAAAACAGACTTGGCAAAAGCTACCCCTCGTCTATCTGATATATCTCCTCTTTTTGCTATAATTGGATTGCTATTGTAAGTTTGCTGGGCAAGGTATTTTTTCTTATAAGCATCTCCCTTTCCCTGAGCCACATAGACAACCGCAAGAGAAGCCCCTATTAATCCCAATGCAAAAAAAGCGGACGTTAGCACTATCTTGCTCTTAACCGTCATCCCGCTTTTTCTTACGGCTACTTTCTTTAGTTGTAGTTCTTCGCCTTCCTCCACTTTTAACTCTCGTTGCCATTATAACTCCTATCCGGCATTCACTACTCTTAAAATTCGCTCAATAATACTAAGCGACTCATTACCCTTTAAATCGCCGTACTGCCTTACATAACCGTTAGTAACACTCTTATAGGTAATAACCTGATTATCGTAAGGATATACCATACCATACTTTTTCTATAGCAGTTTTTTTCTTATCTTCTCTAAATCTATATTGCTATAAAGAGTGTTCTCAGTATTATCATTTTGCTATCTTAAGGCTGTCAGCCTCTCTTGTTATCGCTCTTGTAGACAGTTCTGTCTGCTTTATCTCATTATATACTCTTATATAGCCTACACAGACAACAACAAGTAAGGCAGCCACTATCATCATGCCTGCAAAGCCTAAAAAATCAATCGAAGGTGCATATTTCATTCTGGCATACCTTTGAGGTTTTTGTTTAGGCTGTTTTTCTACCTGAGGCTCTTCCTTAGGCAAATATCTTCTTTTAGGAAGGGCACTGCTCCTTACATTTAAGGCCATAGAACCACTTGTCAGATTCCTATTTCTTCTTACATTCCTTTTCTCACTCATCAGATCCCCTCTTTCTTGCAAATACTCTAAGCTTAGAGCTCTTTGCTCTTGAATTCCATTTCATCTCTTCTTCAGAAGGCACAATAGGCTTTCTTGAAGCAATAAATCCTTTTTGACTTTTTGCCACAAACACAAACTGGAAAAATTAGGGTGGGCAGGTACAAGGCGATTCTGCCCTCTTAAAAAGCTGATTTTACTATCCTGTCCTCAAGCGAATGGAAGGTAATTATAGCTATTCTCCCATTGTCAGCAAGTATGTCAATCTATGCCTTCTATTGAATCTTCCAAAACTCCGAGTTCCCTGTTTAGCTCTATCCTGATAGCCTGAAAAGTTCTCTTTGCAGGATGACCGCCGGTAGCCTTAAATTTCATTGGTATCGCTGATTTAACAATCTCAGCCAATTCTCCTGTTGTTTCTACCGCTTTTTCTTCCCTAAAAGCCACTATCTTACCTGCTATCTTAGATGCAAACTTATCTTCGCCATAGTCCTTGATAATACGTGTCAGTTCTTCTTTGCTATAGTAATTAACTATGTCCCTTGCTGTCTTTTCCTGTCTCCTGTCCATCCTCATATCAAGCGGAGCATCTTCCATATGAGAAGCCTCTCTCCGCATTGTCAAGCTGGTATGAGGACACACCAAGGTCAAGCAAAATCCCGTCTACCTCTTTGATCCCAAGACCATTTAGAACATTTATCATCTGAGCATAATTGCTCCTTACTATGGTTACCCTGTCCTTAAACTCTGCAAGCCTTTCTCCTGCCGCCTTTATGGCTGCTTCATCCTGGTCTATGCCTATAAGCCTTCCACCATCAGTAAGGCGCTTTGCTATCTCATAGGAATGACCACCGCCTCCAAGAGTTCCATCCACATATATACCGTTAGGCTTTATGTCAAGGCCTTCTATAACCTGGTCCAACATTATCGGAATATGCTTAAATTCAAAATCATCGCCCATAAACATACTCCTCCTTTTTAATTTCTATGCCTAAGTTATATGGTGTGGCCAAAGAAAGCATTTGACCACCATTGATACGAGACTGCTAAGCTAGCATTTCACAATCATTACATAAAGTTTAGGTTAAGCTCTGCAAGCTGCTCAGCTATATCATTGATGTCACCAAGTTCTGAAGTGTTCTTGTCCCAAAGTGCTTTTATCCCATATTTCTATTTTACCCATCATACCGACTATCATCACATTCTTGTCGATACCAAACTTTTCCCTGAGATTTGCCGGCAAAAGAGTCCTGCCCTGTTTGTCAATCTCACTTTCAACTGCTGCGGAGAGAAAGTACCTCTGTAACTCTCTGCTCTTATGTCCCCAGGAAGTGCAGCAAGCTGTTCAACGAAGCTTTCCCATTTATTCATGGGATACATATATAAGCATCCGTCAAGACCAAAAGTGATAATGAATTTTTCGCCCAGTTCTTCTCTGAACTTGGAAGGAACTATAATTCTGCCCTTATTATCTACAGTATGCTCGTATGAACCCGTAAACATAAGAACACCTCCTCCCTTTCACTCCACTTCATGATATTTTATCGCCACTTTGCTCCACTTTCGTTACATTTTATACTAAATTTTGTTTTTTTGCAACGATACACATGTTCTGTTATCCGCTTTTTAAAAATACAAAAAGCCCCAAACTCCCAGTTTTATAGGGAATTTGAAAGGCTTTTATCCTTAGAAATATTCTTAAAAAAATTTTTTTATTTTTTTCTTTAACATTACTCTCTTATATATAATCAGACCTACACTTGCAACAAATAATGCAAAGGCGAGTACCTGGGATACAGCTATTCCTGTACTGCCAAGCGTAAGCTGGTCAGTCCTTAAGCCTTCTATAAAAGCTCTACCAAGACCATATCCTCCCATATACATAAGGAAAAGCTCTCCGTCAAATTTCTTATGCTTGGTGTAAAGCAGTATACATATAAGAAGAAGCAGATTCCAAACGGACTCATACAAAAATGTCGGATGAACCTGTATAAAACCAACATAATTACCCTCTTCAGCCATTTCTAACATCTTTTTGGTGATTGCATTCTGGTTCACATCATAGGTCGATAGCCTCATCGCAAAGAGATTATTGGTGTAGTCACCGAAGGCTTCCCTATTAAAGAAATTGCCCCAGCGGCCTATAATCTGACCGGTAAGAAGACCTACACAGGCAGTATCCGCTAGCAGGGTAAACTTCATTTTCTTAATCCTTGTATAGACAAGAGCAGTGATAATTCCACCTATGACACCACCGTAGATAGCGAGTCCTCCCGCTCTAAGGTTAAACACCTGAACAATGTCATCCTTATAATCATCCCAGGAAAATACAACATAGTATATCCTTGCACCTATTATGGCAACTACGACAGCATACATTGCAAAATCAAGGTAGATTTCCTTGTCCTGCCCCGTCCTTGCAGCCTGAAAGCTTGCAACGATATAACCCATGGCAATACCAAGTCCTATTATTATTCCGTAAAAAGCTATATCAAAGCTTCCGAATACAGATATACTCTTAGGAAGATTCTCAATAACTAAGCCAAGGTTTGGAAATGAAATAGCATCTAAAGCAAACATAGTCTCTCTCCTTATACATTAAAGCGGAAAAGAACTATGTCACCGTCATTCATAACATATTCCTTGCCTTCACTTCTCACAAGTCCCTTTTCTTTGGCCGCAGCCATACTTCCACAGGCTATAAGATTGTCATAACTTACCACTTCAGCCCTGATAAATCCTCTTTCAAAGTCAGTATGAATCTTACCCGCTGCCTGTGGAGCCTTGGTTCCGGCTGTTATCGTCCAAGCCTTTGTCTCCATCTCTCCGGCAGTTATGTAGCTTATAAGTCCTAAAAGCTTGTAGCTTGCTTTTATAAGCTTCTCAAGTCCCGATTCAGAGAGTCCCAAATCCTCTAAGAAGCTTTTTCTTGTCATCATCATCAAGCTCAGAGATTTCCTGCTCTATCTGTGCACATACCACAAATACCTCAGAACCCTCTTTTTCAGCTATTTCTCTGACCTCTTTTAACATACTGATTATTCGCTCCGTCATCTGCAAGGTCATCATCTTTTTACATTTGCAGCATAGATGACAGGCTTTGCGGTAAGCAGGTTATACTCTTCAAAGAAGTTCTCTTCGTCATCATCTTCTCTTTCAAAGCTCTTAGCGAGATTGCCTGCTTCAAGAAAAGCCATAAGCCTAACTATCATATCAAGCTCTTTCTTGTACATCTTATCGGCACTCACTGACTTGGCCACCCTGCTTTTCCTTCTTTCAAGCACTTCAATGTCCGCAAATATAAGTTCAAGATTGATGGTCTCTATATCTCTTGTAGGAGAAATAGAACCCTCTACATGGACAATGTTGGCATCCTCAAAGCATCTAACCACATGAACTATAGCATCTACTTCTCTTATATTGGCAAGGAACTGATTACCAAGCCCCTCTCCCTTTGAAGCTCCCTTTACAAGTCCTGCTATGTCTACAAACTCTATGGCTGCAGGCACAATCCTGCCCGAGTTATGCATCTTGCCAAGTACAGTAAGTCTTTCATCAGGCACGGCAACCACACCAACGTTAGGATCTATAGTACAGAAAGGATAGTTGGCAGACTCAGCTCCTGCTTTGGTTAATGAGTTAAATAAGGTACTCTTTCCTACATTTGGAAGTCCCACAATTCCCAGTTTCATATGTGTTGTATCTCCTTACATTCTTTACTCTTCGTATGCACTAGGCATTATAACAGCGGCAATTATGTAGGCAAGAATTCCGCTACCGCCAAGCAGACAAAATAATACCCAAAGCAGTCTAACTACATTTGGATCCAAATCGGAATACTCTGCTATTCCCGCACATACACCTGCCAACATTTTATTATTGCTTTTAGTTAATCTCTTCATGATATATCGCCTCTTTTCTTAATTAGTACTACAATTGTAACATAACGGACTTATTTTTTCAATTACTACTAAAACACCATTATTCCCAAGCTTTCCATACATCCGGCTGGTATCCAAGAGTAGAGAGCTTACCATTTCTTACCACAGGTGTTTTAATTATCTGTTGGTTTTCAAGTATTATGAGAAGCTTGTCATCATCCGTAGCATATTTAATCTTCGCAAGTGCATCCTTATCTTTTGCTTCAGGATTTAGCATAGAGTCAAAGCCGCCGTTCTTCTCGGCTACAGAGGTAAATTCTCCTTTACTCATACCCTTTTCTTTCATATCCACGAACTGATATTTTATTCCTCTCTCCTTAAAATATCTCTCCGCCTTTTTGGTGTCGTTGCATTTTTTTAGTTCCAAAAAAATCTGTATATTCATAGTCCTTCTCCTTATCTCGGTTTCAAGTTTATCCTAACAAAGTATGAGGAAATTTACAAGTTAAGATGTAAATATTCTATAAATACTACAGAGGTAGAAATCTTGTATTAATCAAAAATAACGCTTATAATTGTATTAACTATGTTTCAAAAAGCAAGGGAAGGGAATTATGAGAAATATAGATTTGCACGTACATTCTAATTATTCCGATGGTTCAGATACCACCGAAGAGCTGGTTAAGCTCGCTATAAAAGGCAAAACTCGCCGCCTTTGCACTTACAGACCACGATACAACTGACGGCTACCGGTCCTTATCAGAGGCTGCAAGCAGACATAATGCAGGGCTTCCAAAGGATGAACAGCTGGAAGTGCTACCCGGAGTTGAAATCTCAGCTGCCTACAAAAGCGGTGATATTCACATCTTAGGGTTTTTGGTTGAGCCTGACAATGACGAGTTTAACGCACTGCTTAAAGAAGCAGAAAAAGAGAATAGCCAGAAATATAAAAAATGGTTGAAAACCTAAAAAATGCAGGACTTCCTATATCTTATGAGGAAATAGTTGCAGCCTCTCCTGATTCAATAATAACAAGAGCTCATTTTGGAAAATACCTTGTAGAGAAAGAAATAGTAAAGGACTATCCGTCAGCCTTTGAGCTATACCTGGGGGATGATACGCCTTACTACGTGGCCAGGAAATTTACCAAGCCAAAGGACGCTATAGAGGGCATAATAAAGGCGGGTGGCGTACCTGTCCTTGCCCATCCTATCATCTATAGGCTCCCTATCCCTGAGCTTGAGACTCTTGTAGACACACTTAAAGGGCTATGGACTAAGAGGAATAGAGACAATATATTCGAGTCATAATAAGCAAGATGAGGACTATGTAAGGGGACTTGCCAAAAGAAAAGGCCTCTTAATCACAGGGGGTTCTGACTACCACGGAAAGCCAAAGCCTGCTATAAGTATGGGTGTTGGAAGGGGAAATCTAAGAATCCCTTATTCTATACTTGACAACTTAAGAGAGGAACAAAAACAACTCGCTTTACTTAGATGATGCCTTATCTGAGGCTGGTCACATATGCGTTAGCTTCATATCTAAGCAGTTGTTTTCCACTGGGAGTTTATTAATAAAAAATTGGAGAGAAATATACCAATCAAGCAAAAAAGACTGCTACATAAGAATATCTTGTATCTTATGTAGCAGTCTTTTTCAGATAAGCTATAGCTCAAACTTCCTTGCCACAGGACATAGCCCGAATTAGAGAGAGTTTTCATATGCTGCAAGTACCTGCTTTGCAAGAACGGAGGTCGTAACCGCACCTACTCCACCAGGTACAGGAGTGCAGTCGGCGGCTATACCTTCGATACTGTCTATATCGACATCTCCACAGAGCTTTCCTTCTTCATCTACGTTGATGCCAACATCTATTACAACAGCACCACAAGATACGTATTCTTTATTTATAAATCTTGCCTTTCCACAGGATGCGACAAGGATTTCCGCATTTTTACCCGCGTTCTTTACATCCTTTGTGCGGCTGTGACAAAGAGTGACTGTTGCATCAAGACCTGTGAAAAGAAGGGCAAGAGGTTTACCCACTACATTGCTTCGCCCTATAATAGTTACCTTTTTGCCACTAATCTCTACACCCGCATACTTAAGGATTTCGATGACTCCTGCTGCTGTACAAGGGGCAAAACCACTCTTATCTCCTATCATTATCTTTCCAAGGCTTATAGGGCTAATCGCATCTACATCCTTTTGCCTGATTGATGGTATGGGTAAGCCTATCCTCATCAAGATGCTTTGGAAGCGGCCTTAATACAAGGATTCCATCTACCTCATCATCATTGTTGATTTCATCAAACCTCTTATAAAAGGCTTCTTTAGACACATTTTCTTCAAACCATACCTCTTCATGAGACTATCCCCACCATATCCATTCTCTTTATAGCACCTCTTTGATATGATAGGTCATCAGGCTTCTCGCCAACTCTCACAATAACAAGCTTGGGCGGTCTCTTTCCCTGATTTACAATCTCACCAATTCTACTCTTTATCTCAGAGCTTATATGCTCTGCAACCTCTTGCCGCTTATGATATTCAAGTCATTTCCCTTTCTCTAAAAAAATCCCACAGTGAAACCACAAATTTCACTGTGGGAAAAAAATATGTTAATTAAAAGTCTGATGAATAATTAGGTGCTTCTTTTTGTTATGTGGATATCGTGTGGGTGGCTTTCCTTGAGGGATGCCGCAGATATCTTAACAAACTTTCCTGTATCCTGAAGCTTCTTAATGCTATCCGCTCCACAGTAGCCCATACCTGAACGAATACCTCCTACAAGCTGGAAGATGGTATCTTCTACAAGTCCCTTATAAGCTACTCTTCCCTCTACACCTTCAGGCACGAGTTTCTTTGCATCTGTCTGGAAATATCTGTCCTTGCTTCCATTCTCCATAGCCGCAATAGATCCCATTCCACGATATACCTTGTATTTTCTACCCTGATAAAGTTCAAACTCGCCAGGACTCTCATCGCATCCCGCAAAGATTGAGCCCATCATACATACATCACCACCTGCAGCAAGAGCCTTTACCATATCTCCTGAATACTGGATACCGCCATCTGCTATAACTGGTATTCCATGCTTTTTAGCTACTTCATATACATTCATTATAGCGGTAATCTGAGGTACACCTATACCGGCAACCACTCTTGTTGTACATATCGAGCCAGGTCCAATACCAACCTTAAGAGAATCTGCTCCGGCTTCGATAAGATCCCCCGCAGCTTCGCCTGTAGCAATGTTTCCTGCTATTATGTCAAGTTCAGGGAAGGCATCTTTTACCATCTTCACGCATCTTATAACATTAGCAGAATGTCCATGTGCAGAGTCAATTACTATGGCATCTACCTTAGCCTGAACCAAAGCTTCAACTCTCTCTAAGATATTGGCTGTAACACCAACACCTGCAGCGCATACAAGTCTGTCCTTTGCATCCTTTGCAGAGTCAGGGTATTTAATCTGTTTTTCAATGTCTTTAATTGTAATAAGTCCTGTGAGATTGCCATCAGCATCCACTATAGGGAGTTTTTTTCCTTTCTTGCGGATGCAAGAATCTTCTTAGCTTCTTCTAAAGTAATGCCTTCTCTTGCAGTTACAAGACCTTCACTTGTCATTGATTCTTTTATTTTCTTTGAAAAATCTGTCTCAAACTTAAGATCTCTGTTGGTAATTATACCAACAAGCTTTCTTCCCTCAGTAATTGGCACTCCTGAAATTCTGTATTTAGCCATAACCTCATTGGCATCAGCCAAAAGTATGCTCAGGTGAAAGATAGAACGGATCTGTAATTACACCATTTTCAGATCTCTTAACCTTGTCTACTTCCTCTGCCTGACGCTCTATGGACATATTTTTATGGATAACACCTATACCACCCTGTCTGGCCATAGCTATAGCCATTCTGCTTTCAGTAACTGTATCCATTCCCGCACTCATCATAGGAATTTTTAAGTTTTATCTTCTTTGTAAGCATTGTTTCAAGGTTAACCTGATTAGGAATAACCTCTGAATAGGAAGGCACCAAAAAGCACATCATCAAAAGTAATTCCGTCGCCAATTATCTGTCCCATTTTTTTCCTCACTTTCTTTAATAGGTAAAATCCACTGTAATAGTAACTTTTTAATACGTTTTCATACATCCATAAAAAAAGTATTTCCAAACAGTATAATATCAGACAAAAAAATACTGTCAAGAAGGAAAAAAATTATTTTTAAAAACTGAGGGTGATTAATTGTTCTGGGTTAGAGATAATACCTTATTTTTTTAAGTTCTGCTTCTATTCTAGCCATCTCTACCTCAGCCGCAGCTCTCTTTTTCTCTACCTTCCTTCTGAATCTGCATAACCTCATCAAAGGTTTTTAATAAGAGTTTCGTTTGTCTTAGTAAGTGTTTCGATATCAACAATTCCTCTTTCAGATTCCTTAGCTACTTCTACAGAGGCCTGATGAAGCATCTCTGCATTCTTTGCAAAGGAGCTGATTGGTCATGTCATTTACAGCCCTTTCAGCCTTTGCCGCCTGCCCTGCATGCTCTATACCAAGTGCAAGAGCCATTTGAGTCTTCCAAAGCGGAATGGTATTGACAAGGGTTGACTGTATCTTTTCACTCATTACTATGTCATTTTCCTGAACCAGTCTTATCTGTGGAGCTGTCTGCATAGCTACAGTCCTGGTAAGTTCAAGGTCATAAAGCTTCTTTTCAAATCTAGTGCACTGAGCGTCTAGGTCCCTAACCGCTTGAGCATCCTCAGGTTTGCCGCTTGCAGCAGCCTTATCCTGAAGCTCCTTAAGCTCAGTATTTCTAACCTCATAAAGCCTCTTCTTACCGGCAATGATATACATAGTAAGTTCTTTAAAATGTGTGAGGTTTAACTCATACATTTGGTCAAGCATTGCGGTATCTTTCATGAGAGTAACCTGATGAGTTTCTAGTGCATCAGTAATCTTACCAATATTTACCTCAGCCTTATCATACTTGGTTTTTAACACCTGAAGTTTGTTAGTCTGCTTCTTAAAGAACCCAAAGATTCCCTTATCATCATCTTCATCAAAGTGTTTAAGCTCAATCACAACATCAGAAAGAAGCTTTCCTACCTCTCCCATATCCTTTGTTTTAACATTGTTGATGGCTTTTTCTGAAAAAAATCAGCCATTTTTCTTCTGAGCGCCTGAACCATACTGCAATACAACATTTGAGTCTTTAATATTTATCTGCTTTGCAAAAATCCTCGACCTGCTTCTTCTCAGCCTCAGATAAGATATTTTTCATCTACGCCTATCGGATTGTTGGCATTGTCAACAACCAACTGATTCTCAGCCTTTGCAGGCTCAAGAGTAAGGGTTGGTGTAGGAGCCGCTTCCTGTTCAAGGGTGAGTGTCGGTGCCGCTACGTTTTTTTCACATCAGCAGCAAGCTCAGGCATTAAATTTTCGTTTTCGTTCATAATCTTCTCCTTAATCTGTAATAATATCTATATTTCACTATAGTACAACAAACTATAATAAGAACTATAATTTAAGCTCTATTCCTTTTTCGAGCTCACTCTGTATAGTATTTGTTTCTGTGAGATTTTCTGCTTTAGTCTCAGGCGAGGAAGCGGCTGCCTCTGTAAAACTAACCTCATCATTCCTGCTTCCCTCATTGTTAAAATCGCTGCCTTTAAGGCCTTCTCTCTTTAGCATAGCATTAAGCACTGACACATCACTTGATATGTCCCAGGCTGTATCCTTGTACAAATCATCAAGCAGTCTGCCAAATGCATCATTTAGACTGTCTAGTGTGTTCTCAATCTCTTTTTTCGACCTATCGATATTGGCTACCTTTACAGGCTGCTCATCCATTTCAGCGTAGGCTGTAAGCAGCTTAATCGTCATTGGCAGATAATACTTCATAAGCTGTTTTATATCACCAGCGCTGCTTGGATGCTCTTCAACCCTGTCCAATATCCTGCGTGTAAGGTCTTCAATCTTAAATATCTTATTTGAGACATCAACTCCCGGTATCCTGTCATTTAACCTGCTAATCTGAGCGAGATACTTTTTCCCCTGTTCAAGGATTTCCCTATCCTCTGCACTGATGTTTTTCTCTTTTTCAGGCTTGCTACTGCTTAATTCCCTGTCTATTCTAAGTCTCTCCTCATAATCAAGCTGAGTTTTCTGGTAGAGTGCATAGGTTTCATTGGTGGATATGAAGGTAGTTTCACTCTTATCTATATGACCTTCCTTAAACCATCCGTTTCTAATCATCTTCCTAAGGCGCTTCAATGTCTTATCCTTTGATTCGCCCGTTTCCTGCATAAGGTCCTCTATCTTGGCATAGGATTTGTTGTCAGATAGATTAAGTATCTTTTGATAATTCTTAAATACCAGGCGGTCTTTAAGGGTATTTACACCTGTCATAAGCCATAACCAGGACAGGGCCTAACAATCCCGCACACACCGCTGTTCCCATTAGTGAACCATGAAACTTGCTTCTCCCAGGGTTGCTATTGCTGTTCCAAAGGTTGCAATACCTCCAAATATAGAGTTTGCCATTCCTTTGCCAAACAACTGATTATCTGAAACATACAACTTTTTATCAACCGGAACTATAGCATTTTTATTTGTAGGGCGGCTTATTATATTCTGATAATTCTTATTAATCTCTACGGTATTGCCACCAAGATTTGTTTTTACAGTCTTGTTCTTCGCTTCATTAAGCCCTCTGTTTAAGGCATCTTCAAATGTATATGTTGCCTCTCTTATTAGGTTATTTATATCTCTTCCGAGTGAATTATAGTTGCCGGAATCAATAGCCTTTTGGATAACATCATTCATTCCACCACCGAATTCATCCCATTTGTTCCTGCTCATAATCTTCTCCTATTAATCCTTACTTAAATTCTTTCTAAATACACTTTTTATGATACAAGTGTCAAAAGTATAAAAATTCGATTGGGGCTTGCTTGCAGGAGAATTTATTATCTTTTGACACCCACATCATTTTATTTAGAATTTTGTATATGAATAGTCTCCCTATCATTATAAGTATTTTTCACCTTTACTTCAAGGACTTTTTATGCTATTCTTCATGTTGCGATGTATCCCATAGGCAAAACCTAAATCAAAGGGAATATCAGCAGGAGGAAAAATGAATAGACTTAGCACTAGGACCGAGCATCTAGTCGGCATGGGCATACTTACCGCTCTGGTTATTGTTTTACAGACCTTTGCAAGTGGATTTAAGATTGGAAGCTTTGCGCCACCACTTTCACTAGTTCCCATAATACTTGGAGCTGTGCTATTTGGAGAAGCGGCAGGTGCAATACTCGGACTTGTCTTCGGGGCTGTAGTATTATTTGCGGTTATATCAGGTGCAGAACCCTTTAGCACTCTCATGTTACAGTACAGCCCTTCTTTTACTGTAATTATCTGTCTGCTTAAAGGTATGCTTGCAGGGTACTTTTCAGGAATAGCATATAAAGTGCTATCAGGAATAAACAATGTTGCCGCTGCCATCATTGCTTCAGCGATTGCGCCTATTGTAAATACAGGTATATTTTCAATCGGAATGCTTACAGTGTTTTACCCTCTTCTAACACAGACAGCTGCTACGGCAGGAGCTGAAAATGTTATATTATTTTATTTCACTGTATTTATAGGCATAGGTTTCATATTTGATTTGTTATTTATAGCGATACTGGTTCCCGGGCTTCTTAGAATAATAAAGATAGTTAAAGAATAAAAAAATAAGGCTGTTGCAATCATTAGACTGCAATAGCCTTTTTTTATACTTTTCTAATTAAATATCCCGTAAAGATACGTATGCCGGTTTATTTTTTTCTCGCCACTTTCTGAATTAGACTGTCCCGGCTTTTTCTACTTCTACAATAGCTGTCTTCTTCATAGGGATTCGGCAGTTCTTATTACTTCCAAACTCAACTACAACGATTTCTTCCATAATGTCAATGATAACACCGTAAAATCCTGCAGTAGTAAGGACTGAGTCTCCAAGTTCAAGGCTTGACATAAGTTCTTGCATTCTCAGTCTTTCTTTCTTCTGTGGCTTAATACTCATAAAAGTACATCATACCACCTACTACAACTATCCAGATAATTACCATAGGCAGCAATGATGCAAGTGACTCGCCTCCTGCTGCAGCTCCTGTTGTTAAAACTCCAATCATTTTTTCTTCCTCCTAAAATCTGATAAATCATTTTACTATATTTCTAATAAATCATCAACCATTCATTTTTAGCAAATATATCATATTACAATTCTATGGATTGATTACACTGTTTCACAAGATATTTCGTGAATAATACGGACTAAGTTAATCCTCTTTCTCACCTGCCCTAAAGCCGTCAATTTTGGCCTTTTTATACGCCTGAAACTCTCCTCTTTCTATAGCAGCCCTTATTTCTTCCATCATATTGTTGTAGAAGTAAAGATTGTGCATAACCAGAAAATCTCATTCCAAGCATTTCGCCTGCTTTAAGAAGATGCCTTATATAAGCCCTTGAATGTCTTTTACATACGGGGCAGTCACAGGTACTATCAAGAGGCCTCTCGTCAAGTTCATACTTTGCATTGTTAAGATTCATCTTGCCGTGGTTGGTGTAAGCGTGTCCATGTCTGCCATTTCTTGAAGGATATACACAGTCAAAGAAATCCACTCCTCGCTCAACGCTCTCAAGGATGTTCTCCGGTGTGCCAACACCCATAAGGTAAGTAGGCTTATTTTCAGGGAGATAAGGAACTACAGTCTCAAGAGTCTTATACATCTCCTCATGTGTCTCCCCTACGGCAAGTCCACCAATGGCATAACCGGCCAAATCCATATCTGTAATTCTTTTGGCATTTTCTATTCTTATGTCACTGTAGACACCGCCCTGATTGATACCAAAGAGCAATTGCTCCTTGTTGATTGTATCAGGAAGACCGTTAAGTCTGTTTAGCTCATTTTTGCACCTAAGCAGCCATCTCTCAGTCCTAGCCACTGACTCTAACATGTACTTTCTCTCGCAGGGAAGTCCCGGACATTCGTCAAAGGCCATTGCTATGGTCGAGGCGATATTGGACTGAATCTGCATACTTTCCTCAGGTCCCATAAATATCTTTCTACCGTCTATGTGAGAGCTGAACTTTACGCCTTCTTCCTTTATTTTACGAAGTTTAGCCAAGGAAAATACCTGAAATCCACCAGAATCAGTTACAACCGGCTTATCCCACACCATAAACTTATGGATGCCTCCAAGCTTCTTTATTACCTCATCACCCGGTCTAAGATGCAAGTGGTAGGTATTGGAAAGTTCAACCTGAGTTTTTAAGATTACCTAAATCCTCTGTAGATACAGCCCCTTTAATGGCAGCCGCAGTACCCACATTCATAAAAACAGGAGTCTGAATCACCCCATGTACTGTGGTAAATTCCCCCTCTTGGCTGAACCATCTTTACATATAAGACGATACATAATATTTCCTTTCAAAGTATTCTCTAAAACACTTAGGTTTTTATACTTTTTGACGCCTGTATCATTATAATATGCAGTAAGAGTTATTTCAATAGAAAATTATAACATCTTATAAGTTATATATATAACAAGTTATAAAAAAATTACTGGATTTTATAGGCAAATTTCCTTATACTGATAAGTATGTTTAATGGTATGGTAAAGTTATAGCCCAATGGTTCAGGCAGCAACTACTTACTTTATCGGATATTAATTTATTTGAGAAGGAGAAACTATGAGAGAATTAAAACAGGGAACAAAATGTGTGCAGGCAGGCTATACGCCTAAGAACGGTGAGCCAAGACAGGTACCTATAATACAGTCCACCACTTTTAAGTATGATTCCTGCGAGGCAATGGGAAAGCTCTTTAACCTTGAAGCAAGTGGATATTTTTACAGCAGGCTTCAGAATCCTACCAATGACCACGCTGCTTCTAAGATAGCTGCACTTGAAGGAGGTGTAGCTGCAATGCTTACTTCATCCGGTCAGGCAGCCAACTTCTTTGCTATCTTTAATATCTGTGAGGCCGGTGGACACCTCATCTGCTCATCATCTATATACGGTGGTACCTTCAACCTTATAGGAGTTACTCTTCCTAAGATGGGAATTGAGGTTAGCTTCGTATCTCCTGATGCAACCGAAGAAGAACTGAATGCGGCATTTAGGTCAAATACCAAATTAGTATTTGGCGAAACCCTTGCAAATCCTATACTTTCTGTGCTCGATATTGAGAAATTTGCAAAAGTTGCCCATAGCCACGGTGTACCTCTCATTGTCGACAATACCTTCCCTACACCTGTTAACTGTCAGCCAATCAAATGGGGAGCAGACATAGTTACTCATTCTACCACAAAGTACATGGACGGACATGGAAGCGGTGTAGGAGGAGCTATAGTAGATGCAGGAAACTTTGATTGGATGTCTCATGCAGACAAATTCCCAGGTCTTTGTACACCTGACGAATCTTACCATGGTCTGGTTTACGCCACACAGTTTGGTAAGGGAGGAGCATTCATTACCAAGGCAACTGTTCAGCTTATGAGAGACCTTGGCTCTATCCAGTCACCTCAAAACTCCTTCCTAGTTAACCTTGGCCTCGAGTCTCTCCATGTTCGTATGAGGGAACACTCTAAAAATGGTCTTGCTGTTGCAGAATTTCTTGCAAACCATGACAAGGTTCAAAGCGTAAACTATCCGGAACTTAAGACAGATAAATATCACTCTTTGGCAGAAAAAAATATCTTCCAAATGGCTGCTCAGGTGTAGTATCATTTGAGATTAAAGGTGGTAGAGAAGCTGCAGAGAAATTTATGACAAGTCTTAAACTCATTGCAATAGAGACACATGTTGCTGATGCAAAGAGCTGCTGCCTCTGCCCATCAATAACCACACATCGTCAGCTTTCTGACGAACAGCTTGTAGAGGCAGGAGTGTCCGCAGGGCTGATTAGAGTCTCCTTAGGTATAGAAGATGCTGAAGACCTTGTAGAGGATATCAGACAGGCACTTGAAGCATAACATTTATAAAAATGGTATTGGCAAGGCTTAAACAGCCTTGCCAATAATCCTTTTTTATGCTAAACTAAGCCCTTGAGAAACACAGATGGTCGCGCCTGCCTTATGGCAGGTGAGGAAAGTCCGGGCTTCACAGGGCAGGATGCCAGATAACGTCTGGTGGAGGTGACTCCAAGGATAGTGCAACAGAAAATAACCGTCTGACCTAGTCAGATAAGGGTGAAAAAGGCGTGTGTAAGAGACCACCGCTCTTTCGGTAACGAAGGAGGCTGTGTAAACCCCATCCGAAGAAAGACCAAATATAAAGCTATACGGCTGCCCGTCGTGCTTTTAGGTAGGTCGATAGAGGTTGTCGGTGACGGCAATTCGAGATAGATGATCATCAGATACATAACCCGGCTTATAGTGTTTCTCACTTTAAGAATAAAATAGCCTAAGATACACAAAAAAAGTACTCTTTCTAAGATAGATTAACGGCTTTTTAGTTAAGTTCGTATAATCCACTTAGTCAGGTACTTCTTTTTCCTTAAAATTAGTATTTTAGTATATTTACCCCGTTTTTACTGCATACTAAGTTCCTCTGAGATCTGATGCCTTAAACAGGGAAACAATTTCCTCCTATAAATTCCTTAACAAGCGAATTCTTTGGCACATTATCAGATGGCATAGTAAGAAAATAATCCAAAAACTTAAGCAGTCTGTTGGCCTCAGAATAATAAGGCGAGTCTGTAGGTATGCCAAAAAGCAGAGGTTCTGCATACTGCTTTAACACTGCAAGCTCATAAATAAGTGAAGAATCAAACATCTCATCTGCACCCTCCTGGAACGGAAAGATATTCTTTTCCTCCCCTCTCCTTACAGAAGCCCATCTTGCAAGAGTATCCTCTGCACTGCTTCCTCTGGTTCTTGCATCTCTTACCATTCTTCTAAGCAGTCTCAAATCAGTAGTATGGATTCTGTTGTGGTCATCAATGTTGAGCTGGGTAAGTGCACTTATGTATATCTTAAACTTGCTTTCCTTTGGAAGTGATGCGGAAAACTTATCGTTAAAGCCATGAATACCCTCAATCACAAGAATGTCCTCATCACCTAGCTTAAGAGTCTTTGCCCTTATACTCCCTTTTACCGGTTTTAAAGTTAAAGGAAGGCATTTTCACTTCTTTTCCTGCAAGAAGGTCTGTCATATCCTTATTAAACTGCTCTACATCTATAGCCTCCAGGCATTCAAAGTCATATTCTCCGTTCTCATCCTTTGGAGTATGTTCCCTATCCTTAAAGTAATCATCTGCAGCAATAGGATGAGGCTTAAGTCCCTGTACCATAAGCTCAATGGATAATCTATGTGAAAATGTAGTTTTTCCCTGAAGAAGAAGGTCCTGCTATCATAACAATCTTCTTCTGCTGTTTTGCTATATTCTCAGCAATCTTACCTATCTTGCCCTTCCTGTAGTGCCTCGTTTACAAGCATTACATCATTTGATACGTCCCTCTGAGATGGTATCATTAAGATTGCCTACACTAGCTATTCCAAGACGTTTACCCCAAGAATTTGCCTCTTTCATAGTCTTATAAAGCAGCTCACGAGGCTTCCAGGACGGGACGCTTAACTTCAAGCCCTTCACCCGCATTAGGGTAGGGCTATAATTATACCTCCGTCATAGATTTTAAGGTCAAATGATTTTAGTTCTCCTGTTGTAGGAGGCATATAGCCGTAAAAATAGTCATGATAATCACCAAGCCTGTAGATATTGGTGGTGGAGCCTCTTCTGTATCTAAATAAATGCTCTTTATCAGACAAATCACTGTCGAGGAACTTGCCTACAGCTTCGCTTGTAGATACTGTACTCTTTTCGAACATGATATTTTCGCTTACAAGCTCATCCATCCTCCCTCTTACCTTTGAGACAAACTCATCATCAACCTTGACCTTACCAAGTATCTCACAGAATATACCGTTACCCAATGAATACTCACAGTTTACACCGGTCACTTCATTTTTATCATATACATCATGGACAGATTTTATGAAGAGGAATAGCATTCCCCTCTCATAGGTTCTCGCACCATCACTGGAATTGATATCATAGAATGTTATCTCTGCATCATCCGAAACCTTTTTCCACAATTCCTTTAACTTTCCGTTCACCTTTGCAAGCAATTTGCCCATGGTTCTTCCCATATATATCTGATGCTATATCAGAAAGTTTAACTTCATTTCCATATTCGTAAGACTTCCGTCAACTCTAACTACCATCTGCTATCTCCTTTTTTACATTGAATCTGCTAAGTGCCTCTTTAATCATATTTAGTTCATTTTCAATCACGGCTAATCTGTCACTGTTTGCTACGCTTTGTGATGCAAGAAAGCTTTTATTTTGTAACAGTCTTTCAAAATGCTTCTTTCTCTTTTGCAGAAATTCCAGAAAGTACTGGATGTTTTTTTCTTTTATTAGGATAGGGCCAAATTCGTTTCTCAGCCATAGCACCGATATCCTGTCCATCCTCTATCGTTTCTGACTTTTTTACAGCTTTCATAATCTGATAATATTTTCCGCTTTCACTTAGCATATCTTCATCAATTATTTCAAAACCGATTTCTTTAAGATAAGCCCTTACAACTCTTAAGTCAGACTGAGGCTCTAGGATAAGGGTATCAGCCTTTTTAGTAACAGCTATACTCTCTGAAAGTATCTCTTTAACTAACATTCCTCCCATGCCTGATATAAGAATTGTGTCAACCTCTCCTGCCTCATAGCCGCAGAGTCCGGCACAAAGTCTGGTCTCTATCCTGTCCTCGTAGCCACAAAGCTTAATATTATCTTTAGCAATATTTAACGGTCCTTCTCTCAAATCAGAAGCAATTATTCTTTCGACTTTCCCATTTTCAAGAAGATTTATCGAAATATATGCATGGTCACAGCCCACATCTGCAAGTACCTTTGACTTATCAACCATGTTAGCTATGGCAAGCATTCTTTTCGGTATTCTTTTTTTCTTTTCTTCATTATTCTAAATAATCCTTTAATTTTTCTGCTTCTGCTTGGCTGTCTGAGTTTCCTAAGTGCCTTTGACTCTATCTGCCTTATTCTCTCCCTTGTGACATTAAACTCTTTGCCTACTTCTTCAAGAGTCCTTGTACGCCCGTCTTCAAGCCCAAACCTAAGTTTTATGACTCTAGCCTCCCTATCTGTAAGGCTATCAAGTACCTCACTAAGCTGTTCCTTAAGGATGGCGTGAGTAGCCACTTCCACTGGCGCCATATTGCTATCATCTGGAATAAAGTCACCTATATGGCTGTCCTCTTCCTCTCCTATAGGGGTTTCAAAGGAAACAGGTTCTTGGGCAATCTTCATGATATCCCTGACCTTTTCAGGCTCCATATTAAGCTCTTTGGCTATCTCCTCAGGCTGTGGTTCCCTGCCAAATGCCTGCGTGAGCTGTCTTTGTGTTCTAATCAGCTTATTGATTGTCTCAACCATATGCACAGGTATTCTTATGGTTCTCGCCTGATCCGCTATCGCCCTTGTAATAGACTGTTTTATCCACCAGGTCGCATAGGTACTGAACTTATAGCCCTTCGTATAGTCAAACTTCTCTACCGCCTTTATAAGCCCCATATTGCCTTCCTGAATAAGGTCCAGAAACTGCATCCCTCTTCCAAGGTAGCGTTTTGCTATACTTACAACAAGCCTTAGATTGGCTTCAGTTAGTTCCTGTCTCGCCTCCTCGTCTCCCTCAGACATTCTTTTTGCAAGATTTATCTCATCTTCCATCGACAATAGCGGAACTTTGCCTATTTCCTTGAGATACATTCTTACAGGATCCTCCGTACTTATTCCATCTGGAACAGTAAGGTCAGGAACCTCAGGTTTTTCATCACTATCTATATCGTCACTATTATAGTCATTCAACAGAGGATCATCAACTTCTTCATCACTTAGCTCATCTAAAATGAGTACATTAATCCCCTGCTTTTCAAGGTACTTATAGCATTGGTCAAGCTCTTCCCCACTTATATCACAGCCTTCAAAAAAATGCTTAACATCATCTTCTTCCAGTATGCCCTTCTTCTCTTTAGCATCCTTTACAAGCTCCTTCAACTTACTTTTCAGCACCTTTTCATCCATAAGTTTACCCTCCTTGAGGTCATAATATAAAAGATAGTAAATGCCAAATCTAAAAGTCGAGTTTCCCCAGCTCTCTTTGCTTCTTGGTTATCTCCATGAAGCTCTTCATATCTTTATTGTCTATTGCTTTTAGCTCTTCTTCAAGCCCCGCCCTTTTTTTACCTTGATTACTATTTCCTTAAATGCCTTTTCTCTCTCTGCTTCATCCACTTCTGCTTCAAAGTTTTTCCTCAAATACTGCAGTAACCAAAAGCTTGATCCTCTCCTGTTTCGTACCTGCTTATTATCTCAGCAACATTTGGTCTTTTTACCTGCTTCAATCTGAGTAAATATTCTTACAGCAAGATCTTTTATATAAAGGAGTAGCAAAAATCCTCGGACGAGATTATATTCTTAATACGGTTATAAAAAAATCAGGTTTGTCTGCTATAAGACTAAGCAAGAGCCCTATTGGTCTTTAATAAGCCCTCATCTGCTGTCTTTGCTCTGTCAGCCTTATTTATCTTCTCTCCCGCATCCCTGTATATATCCCTTATTTCCCTTGCTCCTCCTATTTTATTGACAAGCTTCTTAAGGGCATCCTTAGATACATAGTACCTCTCTGCAACCGCCGCTATATAGTTCTCTCTTTCAAGTTCTTCTTCAAACTCAGTAAGCCTGTCTGCCACCTTGTTTAAGAATTCAGTTTTCCCTTCAGGCTCTGTTAAATCATAAGACTTCTCAATGTTTGAAAGCTCGAAATTAAAGCTGTTTTCAGCATTTTTAATTCTTAGTTCGTATTCTTCTTTACCCACCGCCTTGATGAGTTCATCAGGATCCTTATATGGAGCAAGTTTAAGAATTTTTGTCTTTATCCCTGCTGATTTTAAGATAGGAATTGCCCTTATAGCAGCCTTTACTCCTGCTCCGTCACTATCATAGGTAATAATTACCTCCTTAACATATCTTGCCATCAGCCGTGCCTGCTCCTCTGTAAGAGCAGTCCCAAGAGAAGCTACAGCATTGATAAAACCTGCCTGGTGGAGTGCAATTACATCCATATATCCCTCACAAAGCAGAATATATCCCTGTCTACTATGCTTTGCAAAAGTTCAAAGCCATAGAGATTCCTTCTTTTTATTGAATATATCAGTCTCTTTGGAATTGAGGTATTTGGGTTCTCCCTCCCCATTACCCTTCCTCCGAAAAGCAATCACCTTATTGTTTTGATCCATAATCGGAAAAAAATCACCCTGTTCCAAAAACATATCAAAGATGCCCTCTGCCCTCTTTGAAGGAAACGAGTTCAGCCTTTATCATTAATTCATCACTATAACCCTTTGACTTTAGATAAGTATATAGCGCATTTGAAGACTTGACTGAGTATCCAAGCCCAAAAATCGTTTATAGTCTTATCCGTTAACCCTCTGTCTCTAAGATATTGCATAGGATAGCTGCCATACTCCCTCTTAATTGGAAATAATAGAACTTAGCTGCCTCCTTATATATATCAAATAATCCTGTCCTTAAATCAGCCCTCTTCCTTGCTTCAGGACTGTCAGGTTCATCAGGAAGTTTAATCCCTACCCTATCAGCTAATTGTTTTATTGCCTCGGGAAACGTCAAATTCTCATACTTCATTACAAAGCTGTATGCATTGCCTCAACACCACATCCAAAGCAGTGAAAGGTCTGCCTTCCTGTATTCACCGAAAAAGAAGGCGTCTTTTCATTGTGAAACAGGGCATAAACCTATATAGTTTGAGCCCCTCTTTGTAAAGCCTGACATAGGGAGAGATTACCTCCACTATATCATTCTTTTCCCTAACTTCATCTACAATCTCTTCTGAATAAAACATGAATCTCCTTAGTATTTTCCCCAGCGTACAGGTACAAATATTTCTTTAATCGTCTTTATAGCATAGTCATCCGACATTCCTGCTATATAGTCACAAACCACCCTTTCAAGCGGTTCTCCTCTGTCCTCTGCCAGCCTTTTTATATTCTACAGGCAGTTTATCATTGTTCTCCAAATAATATTTATATAAATATTCTACCAGCCTCTGTGCCTGAACCTCCTCACTCTTAGCAGCAGGGTTACAGTAGACCTCCCTCATAAGAAAAGACCTAAGTCCTCTCATTGCAGCCTCTACAGTCTGAGACATTTTAACTTCATTTGTGCCCATACTGGTAAATATAACATCCTTTACCATAGTATCTATCCGCTTTTGCTACATCATGTCCAACCACGGCAGTAAACTCGCCGGGAAGGTCATCTTCTGTAAGTATCCCTCCCTTAGGGCATCATCTATATCGTGGTTTACATAGGCTATTTTATCAGACAGCCTCACTATCATGCCCTCAAGGGTTGAAGGCTTGCAGGCACTTCTATGATTCTTTATTCCATCCCTTACTTCCTTGGTAAGATTAAGCCCCTGTCCATGCTTTTCAAGGAGTTCAACCACCCTCACACTCTGTTCATTATGGTGGAAGCCGTAAGGAGAAATCTTGTTTAGCGCTCTCTCTCCTGCATGTCCAAAAGGAGTGTGCCCAAGGTCATGCCCCAAGGCTATGGCTTCAGTCAAATCCTCATTTAACATAAGGGCTCTGGCTATGGTTCTTGCTATCTGGGAAACCTCCAAAGTATGTGTAAGCCTCGTCCTATAGTGGTCTCCTTCAGGATCAAGAAATACCTGAGTTTTATGTTTCAACCTTCTAAAAGCCTTACAGTGCAGAATTCTGTCTCTATCTCTTTGGTATGTAGTCCTTATCTCGTCAGGCTCTTCCTCCACATCTCTACCAAGTGAGGAATCTGAAAAAGATGCATATTCACATAGCATCTTTCTTTCAAGCTCTTCCCTGAGTTCTCTAATACACTTTTTATCTTCCATATTTCCTCCTGTAACAAAGCCCATACTATTAATATTCAAATACAATTAGTAGTTTCCTTTTTTTATAGAATTTTATATCAATATTGTATGATGTGGGTGTCAAATACTTTTGACACTCACATCATTGTATTATAATAGCTAAGATACACTTAAATCTCTATATTTATGAAGAATAATTTGTGTCAAATTTTTAGTTTTAAAAATGTCACTTTTTAGCTTAACATATTGATTGAAGTTTACGATATATAATTTAGTATATTTGATAACCCTTGGAGAGAAATAATGGTAAATAATTACTGGTTTGAAATAGCTGCCTTTATTTTGGAACTTACCATAGGATACATGCTTATATTTAGAAACACTATAACACTTCCTCATAATGGTATATTCAGAAAGCTCTATACCTGCTCCTTAATAGCAACGCTTTCTGCCCTAATACAGGTATTACTGGAAAAATTACATCTTTTATTTTTGACAAAAATATGGAAGATTACACATTAATCTTCAATCTTTTGTCAATGAGTTTTTTTTGCACCCACGTTTTATGTGGTACTTTTTTTCAGCACTTTATGAGTGTTCGGTACTCAATATTAAGACCAATGCGTTTTTTTAACTAAAAATTTACTTTACTTACCGACATTCGTTGCAATGATAGTAATTGGTCTTAACCCCTTGTTAAGTACTGTGTTTTACATCGACCCCGTTTTAGGCTATCAGAGGAGGATGCTTCTTTTTCTCCTCTATGTTGTTGCGGTTTACTATCTTATTTTTTTACTTTAGTAATAATAATTGTTTACGGACAAAATGTTAGAAAAGGATAAAAAGGATTGCATTTACACTGCTGCCATTTATTCCTATTTTAGGTACAACTATTCAGCATTTTTATCCTAACCAATCAGTTGAGAGTTTTTTTATGTCATTACTCCTCTTAACTTTGTATGTAACTGTTGAAAGTCCTGCTGATTATATTGACTATGTAACCGGATTACAGAACAAAAATGCCCTATTTACTAATTTCAGCGTTGCCATGTCAATGAAGAAACCTGTATCAGTTGTTACTCTTGCTATTGACAAAATTGATGCCTGGGATAAAGAATTTGGTGTAGAACACACTAATTCTCTTATATTAGAGGTATCATCCTACCTCATACATTTGTCCAAAAATACCTCTGTCTACTCACTTGGTAGAGGAAGGTTTGCTCTCTACATTTCTCTTGAGAACTTTTGGGCAAATTTGCGTATGTCTGAGATCCTTGTCGACAGTATTTTAGATCGTTTTAAGTCATCCTTTGGCATTGGAGAAATAAACAAAGTAATTCTCACCAAGAGAATCTGTATGTATAATTGTCCAAATGATTTTGACAATGTAAGTTTACTTGAGAAATTCATGCTTACTGAAGCATCTGTTAGTATTCCTGCTGGCAAGGATTGCTTGACGGCAAATGACATCGATATTACCTTAAACGATAAAGAGGGGCTTATATCTGCAAAAAATTCACGACCTGCAAAATGATAATACTATACGTCTATCATTTTTGCCTGAATTTAATACTTCACTTGAAGTTTTTGATTCTGTTAAAACAGAACTTTCAATGTATGTTCCAGATGTCGGCTACGTAAAGTCACGTAACCTTATTTCGGTTGCGGAAAAATACGGTTTAGTTCTTGGCCTCTATGATCATATCCTAGAACTACTGTTTAAGATGATTAGAGATAATCATCTTATGTCTTATGGAATTAGATCAGTCGAAATAATTATGCCTATTTCCTTCCTGCTAAAGAAGAATAAGGCTGAGCGACTAGTTCATATTGCAGCAAAGTATGACATTCCGCCTAGTCTCATTTGCTTTGAGCTAGCCAAAAATACTATGATAGAGTTTAATGGTATAATTGTGGACAACATGAAGTCCATATCAGGTGCAGGATTTAGGTTCATACTTGAGAATTACGGCAATGGCTATATAAATGCTTCTGCCTTAGTTGATATGCCTATTAACGCTGTAACTATTGATAAAGTTCTCACCTGTTCTGCTCTGAAGTCTGATTTAGCACACAGGCTTATGAGCTGTACTGTAGCCTTTTTAAAGGAATTTAACTTACAGGTTAAGGCAGAACACATCGAGACTAAGGATTCAATGGATTATGCTCTAAATCTCGGCTGTGACTATTTGCAGGGTTATTATTTTTCAAATCCACTTAAAATTTATGATCTTACTGAATTTTTGAAAAAAGGAGGAGTACAGTAATGGAATACAGCATTTGGCTAGATGTATGCTCAATAATAATCTTACTATCCCTTTTTTTGTCATACAAAAATAAAAAAATACTATATCTATTTATCAAGATGATGTTTTAATGTCGACCATTGTTTGCATTATGTCTTTTTTGCAGCGGCTGATCTCTTTGCCTTATTAGTTGACAGTAGAGCAAATGAGTTCTTACTTTACTGCTTACATTCTATAAAATATTTACTGATGTACATTTCTCTTTGTTATATGCTTGTGTATTCTTCCATTGCAGTAAACCAGAGAATACATGGTAAAAAAATATTTTTTTAAGCTTCTCATAACTCCTCTTGCCTTGGTCGCTACCCTACTCATAGTTAATTATAATTATGATTTAGTATTTAGTATTACTGAAAACGGGAGGTTTGAATACGGAGAGTTTTATTTTATATTCTACATAATTGATATATATTATATATCAGTTGCTATGCACCTTCTTTTTAAGGGAAAAAAATACTGTCTAAAAACCATAGAATAATTATGCCTGGTATCATCATTATCCTTACTACGGGTACGATATTTGACTATTACTTCCCTTATGCAGCATCTATGCAGTTTACATTTACTATTTTTCATAACTTTGGTATTCATAAGTATGCAAAGTCCTGATGAATACTATTCAGAAGACTCACAAATGATGAATAAGAATGCTTTTTATTACTCTTTGTGGTTCAAAATTTACTCCGGAAACAAGTGCTTGGTGTATAGCCTTGAATATCCACAATATAAATCTGATAAGCAATACTCTTGAAAGTGGTAAATGTAATGAATGCTGAAGGGGTATTCTTAAAAAACCTTAAACAGTTTTCTAAGAAATTCCTGATGTTTAAGCTTGCAATGGGGCAGTATATAATTGTTTTAGATGAGAATAATGAAGCCGAGGCAAATCTCCTATACGAAACAGTCTGTAGAATAATGGAAAAAAATTTGCAAATGCTTCATTGTTTAATTTTCCAATCTACTCCACAAGCTGTTTATTTAGTTCCCCTAAGGATGTCTCAAGCCTTCGAGATGCTTAACAACCTCTTTGATATGCTTAAGCTGTATGAAAATCAGGATGATTTACTTACTATTGAGCCTGAAAAGCTAAATCTAAAAAGTGATGCTGAAATTATTCGTATTGAAAAGCTTGTAAATTCTGCTTTAAGCGAAAAACAGATTTGAAGTATATTTCAGCCAATCTACAATACTAAAGAAAAGAAATTCACTTCTGCAGAAGCACTAATAAGAATGAAAAGATTACGAAGGCAATTATATTTCTCCCGGGGTATTTATACCAATTGCAGAAAAAAAGCTCGGTCATCATTGATATAGGCGAATTCGTCATGGAAGAAGTATGCAAGTTATTGTCTGAAGAAAATCTTAATAATTATGGACTAGAATACATTGAGGTAAATATTTCAATGGTTGAATGTCTTCAGAGTAACCTTGCTTCCAATATTTTGTCCATTCTTAGCAAGTATAATATCTCACCAAGTCAAATCAACCTTGAAATCACCGAAACCTCGGCTAGCGAGTTTACAGATATCGTGGATACTAATATTAAGACCCTATTTGACAAAAAAATATTAGTTTTTTTCACTGGATGACTTTGGTACAGGCTACTCTTCCCTTTCACGCATACTATCATTACCTCTTAAACTAATAAAAAAATAGATAAGTCCTTGGTACAGGCGCCATTTTTAAAACCGTGAAAAGAAATCTATGATTATTCTTGAAAACTTTATTAAAACTGCCTTTGCAGCAGGATTCGATATTGTTGCAGAAGGTGTAGAAACACAAGATATGGCAAGACAAATAATAACTCTTGGCTGTACATATATTCAAGGGTTCTACTTTAGCAAGCCGCTTGATAGAGCCAACTTTGTGAAGACAATTAAATTAAATAAACCAGCAGAGATATAATTAGTATAACTCCTGTCATTAGCTAGGGGTTATATATCTTTTAAAAGTTCTTTTATGTTTCTAACTGTTGACTAATAATAATAGTTGTACTATCATTATTTAGTATCTATAAGGAGGATAAATAAATGGGCGGTTTTTGCAGTAACACTTAAGAATGATTGTGTATTTGACTTTATTTTTTTCGGAACAGATTATCATTCACACTTAGGTACCCGTAGGGCAGGAATGACAGTTCTGGGAGAAAACGGCTTTGACAGAGCGATTCACAATATCGAAAAATTCTCCTTTTTAGAAGTAAATTTGACCGCGATGTTCAGGAAATGAAGGGAAATTACGGTATAGGCTGTATATCTGACTATGAGCCACAGCCTTTGATTGTCAGATCCACCACGGTACTTATTCATTGGTTACAGTTGGAAAAATAAATAATACAGAAGAAATAGTAAGTGATATAATCTCAGAAGGTGGTATCCACTTCCTTGAAATGAGCGGAGGAGTGGTAAATCAAACCGAGCTCGTTGCCTCCCTCATCAACCAGAAAAGCAATCTTATAGAAGGTATACAGCATGTATGGGAGAAGATTGACGGCTCTATGACCATGCTCATACTCACGCCTCTTGGCATCTACTGTGCAAGGGATTTCTACGGTAGAACACCCTGTAGCAATAGGAAAGAAGGATGAGGGCTTTCTGCGCTTCATTTTGAAAGCTTTGCCTATCTTAATCTTGGATATGAACACTACAAAGAGCTTGGACCCGGAGAAATAGATGTAATTACACCCTGAAGGGGTTAAAGTCCTTGTTAATCCTAAAAGCAAAAAGAAAATCTGCTCATTCTTATGGGTATATTTTGGCTATCCTTCTTCAAGCTATGAAGGTGTATCAGTTGAAGCCATGAGAAATAAGTGCGGCAGTCTGATGGCTAAGAGAGATAACTTTCCAAAAAGAGGGACTTGATATAGTTGCGGGAGTGCCTGATTCCGGTATAGCACACGCTGTAGGCTATGCAAATGAGTCTTCAGTACCCTTTTCAAGGCCATTTATAAAAGTACACCCCTACCTGGCCTCGCTCATTTATGCCTACAATACAGTCAAAGCGTGAATTGATAGCCAAGATGAAGCTAATACCTGTACATGAGCTGATAAACGGCAACAGAATCCTTCTCATAGATGATTCTATAGTCAGAGGTACTCAGCTAGAGAAACAACCGAATTCCTTTTATAAAAAGCGGTGCCAAGGAGGTACATCGTAAGACCTGCCTGTCCTCCTATAATGTATGGTTGTAAATTCATCAACTTTTCGCGCTCCACCTCTAGAAATGGATCTCATTACCAGGGAGGATAATAAGAAAAGAAGAAGGGTGAAGATGTTAGTAGTGAAGTGTTGGAGGAGTATGCCAATCCTGACTCTGAAAAAAATATAAGCATATGGTAGATGAAATCCGTAAGCAGCTTGGTTTTACCTCACTTAGCTTTAACAGGCTTGATGATATGGTTGAATCTATAGGAATTGGGAAAGAGAATCTTTGCACCTACTGCTTTGATGGCAAAGAGTAGCTAATGAATGCCGGATATTCTATTATATTGCCTGAAATAATCCTTAAAAATTTTACATACAAAAAGAGCTTAACACTGATTCTTAGTGCTAAGCTCCTTCTTTTTATTACCTGAAATATTAAAAATTCAAATTTATTTCTGAAAATACTCTCTAAGCTCTGATATAGCTACTCTCTCCTGCTCCATCTTATCTCTGTCTCTGACTGTAACCATACCGTCAGTCTCTGAGTCAAAGTCATAGGTAATACAGAATGGAGTTCCTATCTCATCCTGTCTTCTATATCTCTTACCGATAGCTCCTCTGTCATCATACTCACAGTTCCAGTCCTTTGAAAGCTCAGCATATACCTTTTCAGCACCCTCCCCAAGCTTCTTGGAAAGCGGAAGCACTGCCACCTTAACAGGTGCAAGGAAAGGATGGAAACGAAGTACAGTACGCACATCTCCGCCCTCAAGTTCCTCTTCATCATAGGCGCCACAAAGGAAGGCGAGGGTTACTCTATCTGCCCCAAGAGAAGGCTCTACTACATAAGGAATGTATTTTTCTTTCTTCTCATCATCAAAATACTCCATAGGCTCACCTGAAACTTCCTGATGTCTGCCAAGGTCATAGTCAGTTCTATCTGCTATTCCCCAAAAGCTCTCCCCAGCCAAATGGGAATAAGAACTCGATATCAGTAGTTCCCTTTGAGTAGAAAGAAAGCTCCCTCAGGATCGTGGTCACGAAGACGCATCTCTTCTTCTTTCATACCAAGTGAGATAAGCCAGTCTTTGCAGAACTGTCTCCAGTAGTGGAACCATTCCATATCTGTACCCGGTTCACAGAAGAAACTCAAGCTCCATCTGCTCAAACTCTCTGGTACGGAAGGTGAAGTTACCTGGTGTAATCTCATTTCTAAATGACTTTCCTATCTGTCCAATACCAAATGGAATCTTCTTCCTTGAGGTACGCTGTACATTCTTAAAGTTAACAAAGATACCCTGAGCTGTCTCAGGACGAAGGTAAACAACGGATTTGCTATCCTCTGTAATTCCCTGGAAGGTCTTAAACATAAGGTTGAACTGACGGATATCAGTGAAATCATGCTTTCCACAGCTAGGACAAGGGATTTCATGCTCATCTACAAAGCTCTTCATCTCTTCATTGGTCCAACCGTCTACAGAGCATCTTAGAGCTATGTCCTTTTCTTTTGCAAAATCTTCAATGAGCTTGTCTGCTCTAAATCTCTCGTGACAGCACTTGCAGTCCATAAGAGGATCGGAAAAGCTTCCAAGATGTCCTGATGCTATCCAAGTCTGGGGATTCATAAGGATGGCACAGTCAACTCCTACATTGTAAGGACTCTCCTGGATAAACTTTTTCCACCAGGCTTTTTTTACATTGTTCTTCAGCTCTACACCTAAATTACCGTAATCCCAAGTATTGGCAAGTCCCCGTAAATCTCCGAGGCCCGGATACACAAAAACCTCTTGCCTTGGCTAAAAGCTACAATCTTCTCCATAGTTTTTTTCCATAAGTCTACCTCTCTTTCTTTGATTCACTTTATTGTCAATACCTTAACAATCATTTAGAATATACTACCACGGCTTCATTCCCCTCGTCAACCCTAATATGGTGCGAATCGTAAAGATTCCCTCCGGAATAGTACTTAATCTTGTCTCCGGTCTGGAAAAGCACCGGCCCCTTTACTACTGCAATATTGTATTCATCTGAAAGCACCTCACCCGCAGCCTTCTTTTCTCCTGCATCAGAGTCTGCCTCAGTAAAGCTAAGCTCTCCAAACTCAGACAGAGCCTTATCTGCCTTAATGAATCTGGCATTGTTCTCCCTTTTTTTACTGTTAAATGCCTCATAAATCTCAGAACTCTTAAAGGTAAGCACAGCCTTTACCTTACCGCTTTTAAGTTCAATCTCGCTTAGGACTGCGGCCTTGTCGCCGTATTTCTTATTATAGCTGCTAAGCTCAGAGGAAATATAGCCCTTTAGTTCGTCAAGATTTAGATATTTTTCATTAAAATCTTCTACATAGGCTACCTGGCTGCTGCCGTCAGACCTCATGTATATCGTCTCTTCTTTAACCTCATCCGTCTTTATTTCCTTCGGCATTCCATTGCAGGAGGAAAGTAAAACTGTGGTAATTACCATTCCAAAAGCTAAAAGAGTGTTCTTCTTCATTCTCATACCTCTCTTATCATTTCTAAGGATTTAAACCTCACATCTGTGTTTAAATCCCTGTACTCTTCGGCAAGCTCAATAAATTCCTTTTTTGACTCAGCTTCCAAGTCAAACGAAAACAACTTGGTCACATCAGTTGCCGAGACTACTCTTAGTGCATATATTGTTGAAGGTCTAAGCTGTCTTCCCAAAAATCGTCCTTCATCTATACTAGGCATTATACCCTCAATCTCAAATATTTTCCACTCAAATATTGCCTTTACAAAGTCAGGAGTTAACTCGTCCACCTTTGCTTCAAGGGCTTTAAGCGCCATGTATATAAGGTTTACAAGATTCTTGCCTCCTATGTTTTCCCTTGAAAAGTAGGATGCAAGCTCTAAAAAATAGAAACCATAATAAACCCTATCTATATCCATCTTCAATTCGTTAAAGTAATTTACTATCTTTACCTCAAGCAAAGTATATGCATTCTTACCTGAAACAAGTTTGAACTTGCCGAAAGTAAGAGGATCTGTGCCGGCAAGCAGCTTGCTGTTGGTTCTTCTTGCGCCCCTTGCAAAAGCATGAATCTTGCCAAGCTCTGCAGTTATTATCACAAGGCGCTTATCGTATTCACCTATTGGCATACAGGAAACGACAACTCCCGAAACCTCTATCTCATCTGTCAAAGATTACTCCTCTTTATACCCAAAGTTCTTCATAAGGGAATCTGAATTTCTCCAATCCTTCTTAACCTTAACCCAAAGATTGAGATTTACCTTCATTCCGAGAAGGTCAGATATCTGATGCCTTGCATTGGTACCGATTTCCTTTAGCATAGCACCCTTCTTCCCAATGATGATGCCCTTATGAGAATCTCTCTCACAAAAAAATGGTTGCCTCAATGTTCATTATATTCTTATGACTGTGTCTGACCGAAGTATCCTTTTCTTCCTTCATGCTCTCAACCATAACAGCAACTCCGTGCGGCACTTCATCTTTCAGCCTTCTAAGAGTCTGCTCTCTAATAAGTTCAGCTGTAATCTGCCTTTCAGCCTGGTCCGTAACCACATCTTCATCATAATACATAGGACCTTCAGGAAGCAAGTCAAATACAGTTTTAAGAAGGTCTTCTTTATTCTCTCCCGTAACCGCAGATACAGGTATGCAGGCCTTGAAAGTCCACTATGTCTTTGTACTTGTCAATTACAGGAAGAAGCTCACCTTTTTCTACCGTGTCTATCTTATTTACCACAAGTATTACCGGAGTCTTGGTAGTTTCAAGTAGCTTTGCTATATGTTGCTCTCCCTTGCCGATAAAGGTAGTAGGCTCCACCAGCCAAAGTACCACATCTACCTCTGAAAGAGTTCTCTCAGCTACAGAGTCCATATATTCACCAAGCTTGTTCTGAGCCTTGTGGATACCCGGTGTGTCAAGGAAGATAATCTGCCCTACCTCATCTGTATACACTGTCTGAATCCTGTTTCTTGTGGTTTGCGGCTTAGAAGAGGTAATTGCAATCTTCTGACCGATAAGATTATTCATAAGAGTTGACTTTGCCTACATTGGGCCTTCCTATAAGGGTTACAAAACCTGACTTAAATTTTCCCATTCATTCTCCTTGTTTATCATTATGACAAAAGACTTGATACTTCATCAAATTTATCAGAGTTTTCCTTTATTTTAGCCTCTGAGCCTATCACTACCATAATCTTCTCATCAAGTACAGCCTTTACATATTTAGCCATGTCTCTTATATCAGAGGCAGTAGTTCCTATCATTTCTTTTCTTGACTTTCTTATATCATCTTCCGTAATACCGCTCATATATGCGTTAAATGACCTTTCACCGTCTGCAAAAGGAGTCAGAGGTATGTCCGCACTTCCCACAGCTCCAATCACATACTTGGTTACCTCTTTTTCATCGGCGTCAAAATTCTCTACAAATCCGACAACGCTCTCATATACTTCATTTGTCTCCATAAGCTTTAGGGGTCTCTGTAGGAAGAGAAGGATGAATCTCCATTTCTGTCAAACTTGCTGTAACAGCCGTAAGCTCCGCCCTTAACCCTGACATTTACCCAGAGGTATTCATAGCTAAGAAGCACATTTAAGACGCTTAGGACACCTGTATAAGGAAGTCCAGCTCTACAAAGTTACCTGACCTGGTTACATACTGTACCTGACCTGAGGCAGTATACCCTTTTGCATATAAGCCTTCTTTTCTATTTGCCTTAAATTCTTCAATTTCATGCCTTATATTATCGCAAAGGAGGTCATCTCCTGCCTTCCCACCTCTAGGAAGCTCTTTAACTATGTTAGTTAGCTTATCACAAGAAGCATCATAGTTTTCATCATCTACAGTAAGACTTACAATAAGACGCTCTTTTACAAAGTATTTTTTAATGAGAGAATTTAGCTTAGTATATAGCTCTTCTTTCTTTGCTTCAAAATTCTCCGCCAATTCCTTTATAAACTTGTAGAAGCTAAGACCTGAAAGTCTCTCTCCCATCCTTCCATTAACTGAAAAGTATGACTTCGCAAGCAGAGCAGATACCCTGTCTCCACTTGTCTCAAAGTCCATTTCCATACCTGATATATTTTCTCTTAGTATCTCGACTATTCTCTTATCACTATGCGAATCAAGTCTTGACTCATAGAGCATCTCAGGAATAAGATTAAGCCCCTTCTCAGCCTGTGAAACAAGCGATTTAAAGCTAACTGAATAGTTGGTAAGCACCTTGTTTCTATCAGCCTTATCTGTATATACCTCGATATTGGTATGGATACCGCCTGTATACATAAGGGTTTCAGATACAAAGTCTGAATATCCCCTCTTCTTTGTATCAATGAGTCCCAAAAGGTCTGTAAGCAGCCCAAAAATACTGTAGTTCATCAGCCTGCATATCGCTGATGTCAAAATTAAAGCCTGAGATACATAATACCGTTTGTATTTACCTTGTGCCAGATTAACGGGCTGCCATTTATCTCTTTTTCTACATTTTTAAGAGGTTTTATCTCAGGAGAGATGTCACTTCTTTCAAGAGACGGAAGCTTTGACACATCCTCTGGAGACGATGGTTCTTCCTGAAAGGCTCTTAGCTTTCTCACTGCTCTTTTTAAGGGCATTTATATCGTCTTCAGTAAGGCTTTCCTTTGTATTTTTGCAAGCTTTTTCTTTAACTCTTCCTCAATCCTGTCATTTTTATTCTTTTCAGGAACCAGAGTAAAAATTACCTTGTGCTCATTATCAAGCAGGTACTTTTTAACAAGGTCTTCAAAATAGCCCGTACCAATCTTGCTTCTAAGCAGATCATAGTTCTTGCCTGCATCTGCCAGCTCAAACACAAGATTGTCATCATAAAAGCCAACTGGTATACATATTTATACCTAGGATAAGACCTGCAGGATACCTGCCTGAATCCTGTTCACGGTACTTAAATTCAGAATAGTTGATAGCTGAAGTAAGCTTCTTTTCATCTATTCCTTCATTTACAATCTTTCTAAGTTCAGTCTCTATTATCCTTACAAATTCGTCCTTCTTATCTGCCTCAGTTCCCGTCATATGAATAGAAAAATGTAGGCTGAAGCATATGGTTTGAAAGACTTGAAGAGATTTCCTTGCCTATACCTGCCTCTATGAGAGCCTTTTTTTAACAGGTGCCCCCGGTGCATCCATAAGCACAAATCTCAGTAGCTGTAAGGCACCCATAGTGAAGGTATCTGTAACCACACCTGTAACTACATTATAGGAAAGGAAGGTTTTTTCTTTCATATCCTCGCTTTCAGCAAGAGAATAACTATCAGATAAGTCACCTCCCACAGGCTTTTGAAGAGGGATATCAGACCTTGGATCAATCTTATCAAAGTCCTTTAAGTATTCCTTATCAAGGAATTCAAGTCTCTCCTCTATATCAAAATTTCCGTGCAAAATGATGTATGAATTTGACGGATGATAAAAAAACGCTTGTGAAAGGCCACATAGTTCTCGTAAGTAAGTTCAGGAATAACCTCCGGATCTCCACCTGACTCAATTCCATAAGGAGAATCAGGATAAAGAGCCTCTCTTACACGCAGATCCTCTACCTCGTCAGGAGATGAGAAAGCTCCCTTCATCTCATTGTATACCACGCCATTTATAATGAGTTCACCGCTCTCCTCATCCAGTTCATAATGCCAGCCTTCCTGCTCAAATATGGCTTTATTGGTATATAGATTCGGATAAAATACTGCATCCAGGTACACACTCATAAGGTTCTTAAAGTCTTTGTCATTGCAGCTTGCCACAGGATAAATCGTCTTATCCGGATAGGTCATTGCATTTAAGAAGGTATTAAGCGAACCCTTAGCCATCTCAATGAACGGGTCTTTTGAAGGATATTTTTTAGAACCGCAAAGCACTGTATGCTCAACTATATGGGCCACTCCTGTAGAATCTTCAGGAGGAGTTTTAAATCCTATACAGAAAACCTTATTTTCATCTTCATTTGAAATAAGGGCAAGTCTTGCCCCGCTCTTTTTATGCCTTAAATATATGCCCAGAGCCTTGATATCCTTAAGTTCCTTAGTGCTGATTAACTCATATTGCTCTGGGATTGCTACCTCATTTATGTTTTTAATGCTTCTACTCATCTAAAAATATCCTTTCCCTCATCTCTTTTTACTCTCAAAAGAAATATGTTAAAAATCAAATATTGTAATAATATCTAGTTTACCATAATTATGAAGTTTTGCAAGGAGAAGTATAGATGAAAACCTTTTTTTAAGCCGATAATTTTCGATTTTTTTATTTCACTGCTTATGATGCTAGTATCTATAGCCTTTGCCACAACAGCAGTATTGTACTTTAGACCTCTGTATTACAGCATGATTGGAGATTTTAACAGGTAAATTAAACTTAACTTATACCGAAATAAAGGAAAACTATGATGCCCTCATAGACTACAACTCATTCTGGGGCGCTGAAAAGCTTAGCTTCCCTCATCTGCCTTCATCAGAAAAATGCCCTTATCCATTTTGAAGAGGTAAAGGCCATCTTCCTTTCCTTTCAGGTTGTACTGGTAATAGGAATAATCTTACTTTTTAGTTCTTATACCAATCTACAAAAAGGCTCTATAAATCCTATGAATACAGGCTTATTGGTGGAATCTTTACCATATGTCTTCCATCTACAATTGCTCTGTTTTATATACGCTAACTTTAACAAGGTATTTATTACCTTTCATAAGATTGCTTTTTAACAATGACTTATGGATATTTGACTACAAAAAGATCCAATTATCTTATTTTTGCCGGAAAAGTTTTTCATCTTTCCGCTGTATGTATAGTAGGTCTTGTATTTCCTATCAGGACTAATTATGCTTATAACATACTTTAAGAGACCTGCGAAAGTAAAAATAATCATTAGAGCTATACTTTTCTCCGCAAGCACTGATTTTCGCTAAAATGACTTATTGAAAGATGCAAAAATCCCCACTGATTAGAGCAGGGATTTTTGCGCGTCAAAGAGAATAAATTCTCTTGCAATCAGGCTTGCATCAAATTTTTATACTTTTTGACACTTGTATCATATGCATTATTCTTCTTTACACTTAGCACGAATTTCCCTAGCCATATCCTTTCATTCTATCAGTTGCATTTTTTGACAGAATAACAGTTTCAGCATATCTTAAAGCATCATGGTTCTTGCCCAGTTTTCTGCCTGTCTCTGCCATAATTATACATAGGGTATTTTCATCCATACTACAGATAGGGAACTTCTCATTCATATAGGCTTCCGAAAAACCGTCATAGGCATTTTTTAGGTAATTCATTTCAGTTTTGTCAAGCTCATCATACTTTTTCTTATAATCAGCCGACTCCTTATCTAGCGCCTCTTTCATCCCCCTGGTAAGCCAGGCAAGCTTAAGGCAGATATAAGCCTTGTCACTGGTTTTTGCACATTTTATAATTGTTGAAAGCAGGGCAAGCTGCGTTCTTTCTATAGCCTCTTCATAAGTATAAGATGTCTTTTGTTTCATCTATACCCTTGAATTTGGCCGTAATTTTCTCTCTGATGTCCCTTACATGTCTATCACTAATTGCATCAAAATTCTTGATTAGTCCTGCATACCCGCACTTTGTACAGATAATTGCGTCGTACTTGGTCGCATCCACATATTTATATATAGGGCGTAAATCATCATCAAGCCGTACCAAGGTGTTTCTCCCCACTCTTACGGCTTTTTGCCTTGAACTTTGTAGCACAGCACGGACAAGTATAAGTTTTGTCAAAAAGAATCGATTCTTCTGATACTTCCAAAATTATACCTCCTATATCCACCCTTTAAGCCCTAACCAATATATTGGTTAAGCTTTGTTAGGATTATAAGAGCTCTTAAGTGATACTATTCTGTTAAATACAGGCATTCCCGGCTTTGAATCCTTAGAATCAAGGCAGAAAAATCCATTTCTTACAAACTGGTACTGTTCTACTTCAGTAGTACCTTTAAGGCTCTCTTCAACAAGCGCATCCTTGATAACTGTCAATGAATTAGGATTTAGGTTAAGTTCACCATCCTCATTGTAAACTCCCTTTTCCTCATCCACTATATTTTCATACAATCTTACTTCACAAGGCACAGCATGAGATGCACTTACCCAGTGAATTGTACCTTTTACCTTCCTGCCTTCAAAGCCGTTTCCGCTCTTTGTCTCAGGATCGTAGGTACATCTTATTTCTGTAACTTTTCCGTCTTCATCCACATCATAGCCTGTGCAGGTAACAAAATAAGCATTCATAAGCCTTACTTCATTGCCTGGGAAGAGTCTGAAATATTTCTTAGGAGGATCTATCATAAAGTCCTCACGCTCTATGTAAAGCTCTCTTGTAAATGCCAGCTTTCTGCTGCCAAGAGCCCTCATTTTTCAAGGTTATGAGGAGCATCCAGCCACTCTGTCTCACCCTCAGGGTAATTAGTTATTACAAGCTTAACAGGGTCAAGTATAGCCATAACACGCTTCTTCTCTAGCTTAAGAGTCTCTCTTATACAGTACTCAAGCATAGCATAGTCAGAAGATGCATTGCTCTTGGTTACACCTGAAAGCTCCATAAACAGCTTAATTGATTCAGGAGTATAGCCTCTTCTCCTAAGTGCGCTTATGGTAACAAGTCTTGGATCATCCCAACCATCAACTATTCCATTGTCTACAAGCTTCTTTATATATCTCTTTCCTGTTACCACATTGGTAAGGTAAAGCTTGGCAAACTCTATCTGCTTTGGTGGATTCTCGTACTCAAGCTCTCTTACCACCCAGTCATAGAGAGGTCTATGGTCTTCAAATTCAAGGGTACAGATGGAATGTGTAATTCCCTCCACTGCGTCTTCAATAGGGTGCGCAAAGTCATACATAGGATAAATGCACCAGTCATCACCTGTATTATGATGAGTCATCCTCGCAATTCTATAGATGACAGGATCTCTCATGTTCATATTGGGAGAGCTCATGTCTATCTTAGCTCTTAGAACCTTGCTTCCATCAGGGAATTCACCATTTTTCATTCTCTCAAATAAGTCAAGATTCTCTTCTATGCTTCTCTCTCTATATGGTGAGTTCTTGCCAGGCTCTGTAAGAGTACCTCTGTATTCTCTTATTTCATCAGCAGACAAATCGCATACAAAGGCCTTTCCCTTCTTTATAAGCTTAATCGCTGCCTCATACATTTCTCCAAAGTAATTGGACGCAAAAAAGCATCTATCACCAAAGTCTGCACCCAGCCACTCTACATCAGCCTTGATAGACTCAACAAACTCAGTCTTTTCCTTGGTAGGATTGGTGTCGTCAAATCTAAGATTGAACTGTCCGCCATACTCCTTAGCAAGACCGTAGTTAAGAAGAATTGACTTAGCATGTCCTATATGTAAATATCCGTTGGGTTCAGGCGGAAATCTGGTTATTACCTTCTTAGTCCTGCCCTCAGCTATGTCCTTATCAATAATATCCTCAATAAAAATTCTTTGATACTCTCTCTGTATTCTCTTCCATAAAGAAGCCTCCATTCAATATACATATCCTAACTATAGTACCATAAAAAATGGGTTTACCGCAATAATTCTGTCTTTTTTTCATAAAAAAATTACACAGGATACCGTCAATTTTAACTTTTCTTCTACAGAGAAGCTGCGTTTTTTTGTAATTTTAATCACTGATATAGAAAAAAATTTTCTGTTAAAAAATCTTCAGAATATACACTTACGGTTCCCCGTTGTGATATTCTGAAGATTATAAAATGCTTAAAGTTAGCAATTAAACTGCATTTAGATTTTAATAATTGTAATAATAGGTATCGTCAATCTTTACTCCATCAGACTTCCAGTTCTCAATACCCTTGTAGTGAAGTCTAAAGAAATGATATCTCCTGTCAGTAGCAGTCTTGCCAGCCAGTGCATCCTTAACTACTTTGATGCAGGCTTTTTTTCATAAGCTGCTCTCCAGCCTGTATTCTTTCCGTAGTTCTTCATAGCCTGATCAAGCTTTTACCACCTGGAGCACAGAGAGCAAACTGGTAGCGGCCTGCGTACTTCTGATAGATTACACCCTTGATCGTATTTGGAAACCTCTTGTTAAGTACTCTGTTTATAACAGCATTTCGCTGTAGCAAGCTTTCCTTGTAGGACTGATTGCCCGCCTCAAGGAAGGTAACACAAACAAGAATCTTAAACTCTTCGTCCGTATACTTGATTACATCCTTAGACTGTTTCTTGACCTCTGCAGTCTTCTCAGTCTTTTTCAGACTTTTTAGCTTTTTTTACTGTCTTCTTAGAGCTATTCTTTGTAGTCTTTTTCTTTGGATGAGGCTTTTTATCATCAGCGCTTCCAAGAGGAGTCTCATCCTCTTCTGCTTCGATTTCCTCTCTCAGCCTCTTCAGCCTTTCACCTCTTCCTCGAGGCTTTTTCTTCAGGTAAGGTCTCCACCTTTTCGCTCTTTATTTCTTCAATCTTAGTCTCTATTGCAGCGTCTGTTGCCACTACTTCTTCTGCCTTCACTGACCTTGCACCACTGTTAATCATCATTCCTGCAAGCAGGATACAACCGAATGTTATTATCTTGGTTCTCATTGTCCCCCCTAGGTAGTATTTAATAATTTTGTAACATTTCCGTAATTATTATATATTATTTTACAGAAATTGGCAAGAGGGGGAATTTTTGACATTTTCCAAGCAATGAAAAATAAGTCTACTTGATTATTCCTCTAACATAGCCCTTAATTCCTCTAAGCTATCTTCAATCTTAACAACGTCAACATAGAATAATCTAACTATTGTTTCTACTTGATTTGATAATCTTGTTACCATTAGGAACTGATATGTAGAAGTCTGAGTCATATCCAAGTTTGAACCATCATCATTTATTGATATCGTTTTTTTCAATTAGTTAAAAAAAGCCTATCAGCCGTATCAGGACCTGTCATACCATTTTGCTTTTGGCTGATTAACGGGAGTTTGACACTTACTCATAACACCAAATTTAAATAATCCTTTATTTAAGCCAACTAAGGCTTATTTTTTTGTCAAATTTTTTTCAAATTTTATGTGGCTATATGTGTCTATATATGATATAATGGGAGGTGGAGGTATGATACTATGAAACTTACAAAGTCTTCTTCAAAAAAATTCAACTACATACTATGTTCAAAAGTCATATAGGATAGGGTGATAAAACATCCACAAAGACAGTAGAACGCCCTTGGCTCTATTGAAGAGCTAAAGGCTCGAGCGGGTGATAAGGATCCTATTGAATGGGCAAAGGAGTATGTTAAAAAAACTTACCCTTTCTGAAAAAAAGAATCTAGGAAAGATATCACCGTTAAGTACTCCGGAAGCAGGCAGATTGATAAAAAAATGTCAGGAAATCTGTTAATGTGGGCTATCTTTTTCCTAAAGAAGATTTACAACGAACTAAGGCTTCCTAAAGTAGTAGAGGAAATATCTGAGAAATATAAGATAACATATGACTTAGATGACATTTTTTTCTTCCCTCCTTTATACAAGAATTCTTTCACCGTCTTCAAAGGAAGCTTCGTTCCACTATGCAGAAAAATTTCCTGGAGAAGAGGAACTTTGACCTTCATCAGGTTTATCGTGCTCTTGAAGTTCTTGCAAAGGAAAAATGACCTGATACAAAAACTTTATGAAAAACTCCATGTCCGTTATAGAGAGAAATAAACATATCCTTTACTACGACTGTACTAACTTCTATTTTTGAAACAGAGGAAGAAGATGGCTTTTCGGAAATATGGCATCTCCAAAGAACACAGACCAAACCCTATTGTTCAGATGGGCTTGTTTATGGATGCTGACGGCATTCCCCTTGCCTTCTCCATGTTTCCAGGCAACCAGAACGAACAGCCGTCTCTTGCACCTTTAGAGAAGAAGATCATATCAGATTTCGGTATCGATAAACTTGTTGTATGTACTGACTCTGGTCTCTCGTCTGCATCAAACAGGAGATTCAATGATACAAAAAAAGCGAAAGTTTATCACTACGCAGTCAATTAAAAAAAGTTAAAAAGACTTCTTAAAAAGAGTTCTGCCTTTCAGATGAGGGGTGGAGAAAGACAGGAAGTAAAAAAACTTACAGAATAAGTGAGCTTGATCCTGTAGAAGACTACCATACTACCTTCTATAAAGACAGGTGGATTAATGAAGACGGCCTTGAACAGCATCTTATTATTACATTTTCTCTAAAAATACCAGGCTTACCAGAGAAAAAAATACGAGGAAGACAGATTGAAAAAAAGCGAGCAGTTGTCTTGACCACCCTTCAACCCTTACAAAAAGGTCCGCAAACGATTATAAACGCCTATTATCACAAGAGCATATCACAAGGCATGGGAGATGGCAGAAAAAAATCCCTCATAAAGTTAGATATGAAGAAGATCGCTGAGGAAGAACTGTATGATGGCTTTTATGCTGTATGTACAAACCTTGAAGACAATGCAGAATCTATTGTTAGAATCAACCACAAGCGCTGGGAAATCGAAGAGTGCTTTCGTATTATGAAAACCGAATTTAAGGCAAGGCCTGTTTACCTCTCAAGAGAAGACAGAATTAAGGCTCATTTCCTAACTTGTTATGCTTCCCTTGTACTATATCGGATTCTGGAGAAGAGGCTTACAGCGCAGTCCCCTGAAGTAAGCTTTTTCATATCATGAGATCATACAAACACTTAGAAATATGAACATGCTGGTATCTCTGGGTGATGGATATATTCCCGTTTATGAAAGAACAGACCTTACAGATGCATTACATGAAAATTTCAGGTTTCAGAACTGACTTAGAGATTGTGTCAAACAGAAATATGAAAAAAATTTTTACAAAGATGAAAAAAGAAGAAAAATAGCCACATTTTTCTTGCATATATAAAAGGCTCTAAAACCCAGATTATAAAAATGGATTAGAGCCTTTTTGATTGTTACAAGTGTCAAAGATGGGATTATATATTATTTTACAGAAATTGGCAAGAGGGGAATTTTTGACATTTTTCCAAGCAATGAAAAATAAGTCTACTTGATTATTCCTCTAACATAGCCCTTAATTCCTCTAAGCTATCTTCAATCTTAACAACGTCAACATAGAATAATCTAACTATTGTTTCTACTTGATTTGATAATCTTGTTACCATTAGGAACTGATATGTAGAAGTCTGAGTCATATCCAAGTTTGAACCATCATCATTTATTGATATCGTTTTTTTCAATTAAGTTAAAAAAAGCCTATCAGCCGTATCAGGACCTGTCATACCATTTTTGCTTTTGGCTGATTAACTCCAATAAAGGAGTTTTTTTGATACTCTTGTTACAATCACTAGATAATCCTTTAATGCTTCCACCGCTTTATTTTTGGATGACATTTGTCGCAATTATAACCTCTATATCTGGATCAAGTTTTTCTTATCTTATCAATAATTTCCATTATTGATTTTCCTGTATTAATAACACTATCAACAATTACTACTCTTTTCGGTATTAAGTATCGGAATATCATCTTTTTTGGGGTTTATAGAATAAAAAACTCCTCCCGCCCCCATATAAACTCCATCACCAAAAAATCTACCTCCACGTTCAAGTACTAATATAGAGGTATTTTTCCCCGGAAAAAAACAGTCGCAATACGCTTTCCAACTTTTTCACCTAATCTTAAATGAGCTGCTGCCAGTCTACTTCCATTTATTCCAGAATTAGATTTGCAGATTGCTATATCATCAGATGTCTCTGCAGTTTCATCAGCCAATACTATCAAAGAATGATCATAAATTGTTATTAAACCTAATAAGCTTTCATTTTTCCAATGATCTCACTTATACGATTCCCAATATACAAAAAAAGCCTTTATCTGCTTCACGTAACATGTATAAATCTATCTTGCTGTCACCAAAAAGCGTATATTGTATATCCCTGTTCTTTTAATTGCTTGATTATAAAAAATTTAACATCTGCACTTATATATGGGCTAGCAAATATTACATTCAATTTAATCTATACCTATTTTTTTTCTGCATTTTATTCATCAGTTTTGATGTTCTGCTCCAGAGTAACTCAAAAAAAAATTTTTTTGCGGACTCCGCAAATATATTTTAATCTAATGGCTTTTAGGGTGTTTCCATCAGTACTTCTTAGTTAACAAGCAAACAGTCTCGACATGGCTGATAGTACTAGAAGTTTAGTAGTTAGCCACCTGACTCCGAAGAAACTAGTCCACGCACCCTTTAACGATTGCTCCATTTTTGCACCCACCTTTAAGTCCAGGTCTCTTCCGTCAATCTGCGAGCCAGTTCTTCTGTTTCTGGTATATCTTCTGTTCCCAGCATCTGGGTCAAATCAAATATTCTGGCTCCCATTGGTGCCATCAGTGTTATCTCCTTAAAGTCCGTCTCATAAAACCTATCAACAAAGAAGTACCTATGCTCAATACTCCTTAAATCATAATCAGGAGAATCACCATCCGCCACTGCTTTTGCAATGGTTTCTTTCTCATTATATCTCTAAAAGTAATGTATCTGCATATCGCTCCTCCGATAAATTATAGTTCGTCCATTCCCATATCAACAAAAATACTGATATGTCTCATCCAGCATAGAATCCCTCGGAATCAGAATAATCATTTCTTTACGGGCCCTGGTCAGAAGAACTCTGAAGTTGTTCTCCACAATGGAATCCGTATCCAGATAATTCTTGGACTTCACGTCATAATCATATCTTGAGCCCCTGGCTATCCACTGTCCGTTATGACGGATATACTCTCCGCCCAAAGCAACAATAGGGCAATCCAGCTCTAAGCCCTGATTACCATAAACAGAGCAGGCCTTTGTCAGTTCTTTACACCCACCAAAGAACCAAGGGCCATAGCTTCCATTTGAAACTGCATTCCTACCTTTGAAGCCTAGATTCCATCCTGGTAGGGCTTTTTCTTATCACTTCTTGCTCGGCAAAATTTGATACGAGAATTCCATATTTCCATTCAGGATGATCCACATCTAACTCACTTGCTCTTTCCTGAATCTTTGAAAAGTCTCTCGCTACACATATACGCAATGAGGTTTTTTTGTAATTCTTCCAGTTCTTTCTTAGCCTGCGCTGCCGTAGCATGGCTTCTGCAAATCGCCTGCTCTACCCACTTACTGCTGTCAATGAAATCTGCCCTGATCGAAACCGGCAGGAACACATCATTGTCGACAATCTTTCTATCATCAATACCATGCAGATTATTGGCTAGCTCCTCGGCTACAATTACAATCCAATCGTCGTGTTCTTTAAGTGCCTCTTCCCACAAAGAAATGCCAGCCTCTTCACCTGTATAAATAACCTGGCCGTTACCATACAAGCCGATTAGAACAGCATAGTCTCTTTCTTTAAATATTCTCTCGCCGACCCGGAATAGACCTTCTGGCTCAGTAAAACCTCTCCCCAGCTTCTCTGCGTCCCAAGCTCTCTGTGCTTCATCAAAAAAATAAGAATAGACTGCTCCGGCACCTTTTTTTATCTTTATAAAAGAAGTTAGACTTAAACTCCTTCATACTCTGGATGGTATTTTCACCCATAGTGCTCGTTATTACCAACCTGATTAATCTGATACTGAAGGACTTCTACAAGCGGCCCATTCCCAGAAAGGTATACCGCATTAGCCTCGCCGTTCTTATTTTCTTCATATACAATACTCTGTCCGACAGCAGTTTTGCCGGCTCCAGGAGCTCCATTAATAATAAGTATCTTCTTGTTGTTTTCCCTAGCATCATCAATATAGCATAGCACCTTATCTAAGCACATCCTATTAACATCAGAAATGTATGGAATTCTTCCTTCGCGGTACATTACCTCGATAGCCTGAAGCATGTCCGGCATTTCCGTTTTTGATGAAGACAGCCACGCATCCTGGAATGAGCACTGAGACTCTCCACTTAATTCCTGCTTAATCGCATCACAGAAATTGTCTTCCGTAAGGATATCTATTCCTCTAAGACTTCCGGTTACGGCATTCTTATGTGTGCAGACAAGGTAGCTTTTTACTTCAAGAGCCCTGTCTTTCGTTTCTTTGTGGTGATTCTGCAACCACTCCTTGTACCTGATAGCTTGAGCCACATCGTCCTTATTGGAATCAATCTGCGGTGCTTCCTTCTTCTTAAACTCAAGCGAAATTGCCTTACTGTTTGTGAGCAAAAAAACATCAGGTCTTTCATGTACAGTTCCAGGAAGACTATATTCAAAAATCAATTCGTATTCTTGATCAGCTGCCGTTAATCCAGCAAGGGTTCTGGCTATAAACTCAAAGCAGTTCATCCATACATATTCCTGGCTCTTATTTACAGCATTACCCGCATGGTCCGAATTATCTTCAGTCATTACAGCATTAACGTATGACTTAAGCTCCTTTTCCCATACGTTGAGCTGTGCCTTATCCGCACTGATGATATCCTTAATCTTTACCTTTAACGCATAATCCTTTGGAGGAGTTTTCCTTATCCTCCTTGTTACAGTTCTTGTAACAGTTTGCGCCGATTCCGGTGCTGGTGCTGCAGCAGAGGCATCACCACAAAGCTCTTTAGCAACAGCAATGGTATCGTCATTTTTATATGCCCACCATATCATCTTCGTAGGATTCCAACGATACTTAACTGCTTTCATCTTGTTACGGATCTCTAATGACGGTTTTTCTCCCGCCAAAAATCAATCTCGATCCCGCCCATATCATTAAAAACTATAACTTGCCAATTATAGGCACCTCCCTGAGTAGTTTATTGCATTCCCTTTTTTTATCTTCTCAACAAATGTTATATCAGCGGGCAACCACTGAACATTATAAAGACTGTCCTTCGTCAGCCACCCTAGCTGCCTCAGCTTCTAAGAGCTTTAACTCGCCTTCTACAACTTCGCACCAGAAACAATCCATAGATAAGTGAAATGTCGGGTAGTCATATTCTATAGTATCAATCAATTCACCTACCGAAATAGTAGCTTTCAGCTCTTCTTTTATTTCTCTTATAAGAGCCTGCTGCGGCGTCTCACCTTCTTCAATTTTTTTCCGCCTGGGAACTCCCACTGGCCCTTAAATTCTCCATATCCTCTCGCTGTAGCAAATATCCGCTTCTTTTTCCCGAAGAGAATCACATATTACTGCAGCAACAACTCTAATTGTTTTCATTCAAGCCTCACTTAACCAACAGAAATTTTTAAGAAATCATAGTCGAGCACATCCGGATTTCTTTTTGCTATTTCCTGAATAAAGAACGCAGCCAAATATGCATTGAGGTCATATAAGTATCCCATGTTTCCATTTCCATCTTTGTCAAAAGGCGCATACTTCACATTACAGTATTCAAGAATCTTCTCTTTATAATCACCATGTTTCAAAGGCACTTTTTAATACATAGTAGTCGAGCTGTACTTCACGACCATCGTTTTCCCAGTTTAACCACTCGCCCGAATCCTGGCCAGGGTCTTGGACAATCAATGCAGGAGCCCTTGGCTCTACTTATTGCTTGAATAAGACCATCTGCGCAATGGAAAATAACATCGCCCTCTCTAACATCCATTAGTCGATCCCAGTGATGCATTGTCCTTCCGTCTTTACTTAATTTCGGGGCCCATATAAACTCACCGCGCATCTCTTCATCATATGTGTCTCCTTGAAAAACAAGGTACGTTAAAGCCTGTCCTGCTACTCGCTGTACCGACTTGTATGCTTTTGAGTCACTGGTTTTCTTTCCAGACGATGCGCCCTGTGCTTTCAACGCTTCAAGCTTAGCCTGTTCCTCAGCAGCTTTTTTTTAGCTGCTTCTGCGGCCTTCGCAGCTTCTGCAGCTTCTTTAAACTCCTTCAATTCTGCATTGACCACATCTGCTAAAGCGCTATCTTCTACTGTCAAAAAAACTTTTTCAAACGATGCGGGATACTGAAACTTACAAGTCTTTGATGGGAATTCAACCGTAATGCTTGTATCGTCCTGTTCAATGACAGTTCCTACACCGAATTTTCCTGAGTGCTTTACTTTCTTATTCAACAAATCCGCCATAGCACTTCTCTCCTTTATCTATTTTTTTGTACCAAACAAACAGGTCAAATTTTTCTCTTCCTATATTTAGAAGTATCCTCTCTTTTGAAAGAATATCATCATAGTTTTTCAAGTATGATTTTTAGTGTGTTTCCTGGCAAGCTTTGCAGGCCTCATCAAAAATTTTTCTTCTCTAAGGTCTTGAATGAAATCTTTTTTTCTTTTTACAATAGCATTAGTCATACAGTTTTTTTCCTTTATGTTATTTTTTTCTCAAATCAATAATAAAATAAAACTGTATGATTGGGAAAGGGGCAACCCCTTCTTTTTTTGCTATTGCCAATGATAATTATACACTAACTACAATAAAACCTTTTTTTCATTTAACTCGATAAGATATTCCCTTACTTCATCATCAATTTTTTTCTCGCTGATTAGAAGGAATAATATGATCTATATGCATATCACGTTGCTGAATTGTTCTCCCGCAATACACGCACTTTTCTTTTATACGACTTAAAACATAGCTGCACGTAAATACGAACTATCTTTTTCTATATGGGTGAAACATTTCATCAACCTCCAATCAATAACTCTGAACAAGAAATTTCAAATCATTTTTACTTGATACAAATTTTTTTAATCACGATGAAAAATATTTCAACGCTACCTTTATCACCTTTTTCTTTGTCGAATACTATTACCCATTTTATAATCACTTTATACAGATATATTCCTTATCTAACTTATCTATAAATCCCATCTCTTTTTCTTCTTCAAAACTTAGAGCAGTTATATCTGCAGGATAAAACGTTTTTTTTGCTCTATGAATTCTATAATTTCATTTACACTTTTTTTGAATATCATAAGAGAAGGTTGAATATAATAACAATACATCAATATCTTCTGAATATTTATCTGGTTTCAATATGGAACCAAAAATATAAGACTTGTCAAAAAAAGCAAAAACAAATCTATATTTTTTTAATTAAATTAATTGCTTCTATTTTTATTTAATTTCATTGATATATCCATAAAACTCATCCATTGTAAGTAATTTAACTTCAAAAATTATCAGCTAAGTTTAATGCTTCTCTTGATATACAGCATGATTCCATTCCAATTATGTAAATTTACAATTACATAATTAGGTTTTAACGACTATCTAGATAAAAAAATGTCCTACTTAAGCAATATTCATAAACAAAAAAACTATATTAATGTCATTCACTTTAATTTCTCTTAATGAATCTTGGTTAACATATGTAAAATTTATATTTCGAGATCTTAAATATTTCAAAAGCAAAATTTAAACTTTTTAATCTAACACCCGTTTTTTTCTAAAACAACTGTTATCATAATATAGCTGCCTTACTCTAGGAGTATCATCCATAAATATTTTATCTCTATTTTTCAGTAATATATATGGTCTATCTATCCCTAGCATAACTTCGTCTATCAAATTTTTCTTTTCTCAATACTTTTTATCAGTTCTTCCATCGACTCTGTGGATGGAAGAATATAATCGGTTACTGGCATGATTCCAAAAAAATAGAGTTAATTTCCTGTGGAAAAAAAGCACCTCTCTCAACTTTTCTCCATCATCTCTGGTAATTTTAAATTCATCAACATGAGTTATAAATTTTTTTGAATCAATTCTAAATTTGAATATTCCTTATACGAATGCTGCTGAAATAAAGTACGATTATTTTTCAAATAATAATTTTAGCTTTTCATTATTTGATAATATTTGAGGCTCAAATTTATCCCATAAAGACTTATTACCACTCAGGTAGTAACTTTTTATATATGCTATAGTTCTCACTCAAAAAATAGGAACAACTTTTTTTCTTTAAGTTGATCAAAAGATCTCAGTTCTACAGAAAAAGTTTTCTAATTCATTTCTTCTAATCTCTTTCCATTGCTTAACATTGTTTTTCATCTATAAGACCAGTTTTATCAAATTTCTTATGACAATTAGGGCATAAGACTATCAAGTTTTCATATGAATTATCTTCTGTTTCATAATATGTACCGATATGTGCTTTTTCCATGATATCACTATTCTTTATAAATAATTCTGCTCGACAATCTGGATTCATACATCTTCCCATAGATTCTGCCCATAATCTACGTTTTACATTTTCAGCAATTGCTTTTCTATTCATTTTCTAACCTCAGTTTATTTATATGGAAATTTGTCGCCAAAAATTTATTTAATCATATGAAAAATACTTCAACGCATCCAAAAATTCTATTTTTACTGCAACAGATATTTTTTTCAACATCTAATTTAGCTTCTATGGATAGTTCCCTAACCGAATGTATTACCTCATCCCAAGTATATTCGCCTGCATATTTAAACTTTTTTTCTGATAAATATCCCACAACCTTTTCATATCTTCATCTGATTTTACTATCTTCAATACGCTTTCCGCATTTTCTAAAAGGCTAAAATTTCCTCTCTTCTTAGCAGTTCTCTCTAACGCTAAAGCCAATATATCAGCATTTATATTTTGTGATTTTAAGAGTATGTGAATATCATAAAAATCTCTCATTCTTGTATTGGTTATGGATCTTGAAATGACAGTCTCCAGCTTTTCTGCCAAGACCGTTTCAATAGGATATGTCATAATTGGGATTGTTCTATCTTCAAACATCAATTTGTATGAATAGGCTATTTCTCTTGGAGTAATCACATCACCTGTAGAAATATCAATCTTCAAAGGAATAACCGCTCCATCTAATACAGCATCCATACTGAATCGTATCCCTGAATATTCTGCTTCATCCATAATTTCCGATACTTTTTTAATTCTGAACTTCACATTATCATCTAAATCTGTATTTGAAATTTCTGTAATTGTACGCTCCACATCAGCTATCGTTACAGGAATACCTTTAATGGTAGTGTCTATATCCATTGTAGCCCTTGCCTATACCCCTACAAAAGCTGCTATCAACATTCCGCCTTTTAGGATAAAACTTCCATTGTATTTTGATGAAGATACTCGCTCTAAAAACCGCTCCATCATATATTTTCTAATCAGTACATGGGCTTCAATACCGACTTCTTTTGACAAATTTCGTATCAAATCTTTTTAGTTGTTTTGATGAATGAATCATTATAATAACACCTCCAAATATTTACTTAACATATGATTTACTCGAAGTTTTTTTGCATATTCCATAAGCAGGTGCAAATTCTTGTCTTTACGCCGGATATACTGCTTCATTGCATCCTGAAAAAAATTTGAATTTCAATTTGTGAACGACTACGAATCATATCACAAACAGTACGCTCAGGATTATAGATGAAAACTTCATTTCCAAAAAGGTGTTTTTTTGCTTTTTGAAATCCCAAGTTCAAAAAAAGTCTTTTTTTAATAGAGAATACTTTTACACCATCTTCTCTTAAATGAGTGGCATTATATCCACTTTTTACCGTAACAGTATATTGCAGCGGCTCTTGATCCGTCATATCAAGCAGAAACAAGGCTGTATCGTGAGAAAAGATTGTTTTCGGGCAACGAAGCTGTAATAAGTACAGTCCATCTTTCCATACATCCGGAGAACAATAAATTCCATGTGAAATACGCTCATAATTATATTTTTCTACAAATTTTGCCAAAGTCGTTTTAGAAATTCCTTTACTGATGACTTCTGAAGTTCTTAAAACTCCATTACCCGAAGTTGAAATTTCCCCAATCTGTTCTAACTGGTTCATGAATTCACTTCCTTTCACGCTCTTATTATATATTATATAAGCGTGAAAGTAAATATATAAACAAAAAAGGTTTGTATCATTGTTATTTGAAAAAGTAAAGTCCACATTGGTATGGATTTTACTGAATCCGGATTCTGGAATGTAAATATTGAAGCCTAGATACGGAACCTACTTTTTCAATTCACCTCAATAATCAAATCCTGCTTCCTTTAATTCTTCCATGAACTTTATATCTTTCACAAAAGAAAACATCTGTTCCGGATATTGTCCGTTGAGAGGATATTTCAGTTCAATAGCATGTTTCTCCTTATCGTTATAAACAACAATATCAATCTCATGTTTTACAGTTCCAGTTATTCCAAAAAACTTAGTATTCCTTTCAAACTGAACCTTATAACCCATTAACTTTGCACGCAGAAAAATTCCCAATTCATGCTGCAAGCTAAACTCGTTATATACCTCGACTTCGCCAGAAGCCACAAGACCCATAAATTCATTCAATAAGCGTTCCAAATTCATTAGCACTCCTCCAAACAATAAGAGAAAAGTATATTATTCGCGCACATCTGATAGCCTATATTATTCCGGCGCATGTCTTAAGCACAGCAATTTTTTACCCCCCTTCTTAAAATTCAGGGTTTTATATACATTTTTTCTTGCTAAAAACACAGGTACATATTATTCAAAAAAGCCCTGAAACCCTCTTAAACTGGGGCTTTACGCGAGAGCAAGCACACCGTCTCAACTTGCTCATTATTGTCCAAACCTATATTTAAATCTTCATCGATGATAGGAAGTTTAAAAGTAATTGATTTTAGCCATTGCCCATTCGGTTGCTTTTCTTCGTAAATTTGAATTTCAGAAATCAATGATGTAATTAACTGCCTACGCTCTACATCATTCATTACATTGTAGAGTTTATCAAAATAAATCAGAACCTTATATATATTGTCTCCTGTAAGTTTTTCAGCTTCAATAGTTTGTTTCTTTGCTTTCGCATCAATTAACAGCGACTCTAATTCTTCAATTTTGTCATACATACGATAGAGTCTATCATCTAAGTCCTGTTTTCTTCGCTTATAGTGCCTATCATCAACATCTAAATTATCTATTTCCTCAATTAGCTTAAATTTTGTGGAATGGCTTTTTCGCAGTTCTTTTTGATAATTATCTATTTCTTTTTCTATTTCAGAGGTATCCACCTTCATGTTGATTTTTTCTTGCATTATAGAAGCAAATTTGGGATTGCTTACTATCTTTATAATTACCTCAGCAACTGCATCATCTAACAATTCTTCTCTGATCTGCTTACTGAAAGTACACTTATGACCTCTTATCATCTGCCTATGTTTACAGCCATAATAATAAAAATCTTTATACTTTGTACCATCTTTCTTTTTCTTGATACACTTGTTTCCAAACATTCCCACTCCACATATCGGGCATTTTACAATTCCTGATAACAAATGAGTTCTAACATCTTTTCCCTTATTCACATGCTCATATTTCTTTGCTTGAGATTTTAACTTAACCTGAGCAGCCTGCCACAACTCATCAGAAATTATTGCTTCATGAATACCTTCAGCTATTAAATATTCATCTTGTTCAACTTGCTTTATATTCATTTCTTGTACCATGAACTTTTTTTCTAAAGTTCTTCTTCCAAAGGCTATCTTCCCGTTATATACCGGATTCTTTAATATCTTTCTTATAAGACCCGCATCAAATAATGGATTTTTCCCATTCTGTCTTGGAATTTTTCTTATTCCATGATTTTCTAGGTATTTAGAAAGTCCATTCGCTCCAATGGTTGTGTTAACATATTGATCGAAAATAGTTCTTATAGCTACAGCTTCTTCTTCATTGATAAACAGTTTTCCATCGACAAGCTGATACCCATACGGGGCAAACCCTCCGTTCCATTTTCCCTCTCTTGCCTTTTGAATGCGACCTTCCATTGTTTGAACACGAATGTTTTCTCTTTCAATTTCAGCAACAGCTGATAAAACTGAAATCATCAATTTGCCTGCATCTTTGGATGAATCAATCCCATCCTCAACACAAATTAAATTGACTCCAAAAATCTTGCATTGTTTGTAGAGTTGATAAAAACATCAGCAGCATTTCTTGCAAATCTCGATAATTTAAATACAAGAACGAAAGACACTCCATCCTTTCCGGATTTTTATATCTTCCATCATACGAGTAAACTGAACTCTACCTTCTATAGATTTTCCAGACTTACCTGCATCTTCGTATTCACCAACAATCTCATAATCATTATAGAGAGCAAAAGCCTTCATTCTTGATTTTTGTGCCTCTAAAGAATAACCGTCTATCTGTATTGATGTAGATACTCTTGTATAGAGGTATACTTTTTATTTTTTTCTTTTGACATAGCATTAACCTCAATATCCTTTTTTTCTATATCTTTATATTTTTTTACCAATTATAGTTTGGACTTATATATCAAGTATATTATATCACTTTTATTGCTTTTTTTCTCAATCTGTGTTTTTTTGCCATGTCAAATTTATTTTTTTACCTTCTGTATTTTTTTACTGGAGTTGGATTTGGAAGATTATCTAAATCTAAAAACTCCAGCATATTTTGTAATAAGATTTGCTATCAAATCAGCCAATCCATTCCAGTCATTATCCACTAATACACCTCCTCCGATTTAAATTCTTTATAATCACATATTATTTTTTTCTTACTAAGTTTTTATGACATTGGTAGGTGCATTGGCTGCTACATAGGAATCTCACCTCTGCCCCTTATTCCAGACGAGGCAGCTTAAACTATTGAAGTATCATTATCACTACTTGTATCATCGAACAGATTGCCACCTCTGTTTTTTTATGTATTCTTATTTATCGCTCACTTTCTTGTATCCTTGGCTAACCCAGTATTCATAAAACCGAAATTGCTTTCAGCAGAAAGGTCATGGCGTAAGTCATAATTCTCCACAAGTAGATAAAGTCCTACCTTGGTCTATTCAGTTGTCAAAGAGCAATATTTGAAAGGGATTGTTTTCTCTACATTTTCCTATTTGCCATATGCAGGCGTATCTCTTACCCAAGAAAGTAAAGGAGGTCAAACTCCCTTCACTTTACATAAGGAAAATTTGACCCCTTTGGTTACCGAAGTTTTAAAGTTCTTCGATAATCTTTTTCAGCTTTTCAAGAATTTTGTTTCTTCTTTTGATTAAAGCTGGATGTGTAATACTTTTGAGCTTTGCCACTGAACGAACCGTTTCATCATTGAAATATAAGCGTTCAATAATATCTCTTTCTTCTGCATTGAGCCTTGATATAGCATTTCTGACTGCTTCAATCATCATCTGTGTTTCCACAATCTTTTCTACATCAACGCTTTCATCAATAATGCTATCTGCAAAATGTCCGTCATGATCCAATGATGAAAAAAAGAGCAAGTGGTTTTTCTTATCCACCTGCTCTAAATACTTTTCGTGTTCTTTTTCTCGCCAGTAGACTTTATATATCTGCTCGCTGACTTTAACCCTTTGTCCGTTGACATAAAGGTAATATTCTTTTGACATTTTATTTCCTCCATTTCTTTTTTGTCTGCGTTTTTAGACAAAAAAAGGAGGACTTCTGCACTTAGGCATAATAAGTCCTCTAAAAATGAAAGAAACTTGCTCTTTCCTTATATTTTTAAATTTGATTTTTTTATGGTAATTACCAGTATCAAAAAAAGGTCTATCGTTTTTCTATATGAATAACAGACCCTAAATAATACATAGCAATTACCTCCATTATTAATCCATTTTTTTCCCCTCACAAACAAAGATTGATTAAATCATTCCTGCTTTTTTTCAAAAATGCTTCTTCAATAATTTCTTGGAAATTACTGCTCCAATCAATCCGCAAATAGCTATTAAAATAAGCATCATTCCTGTAGTCATAGGAGAAACAATTTTAGTTAATGTACCTAAATATTCGCTCCCAAACATTTTTTCATAAGATTTAAGTGTTTGATCTGCATAAAAAAGAAATGGTACATACATTCCACCAAAGCCGGCAAGAACACAAAATATCATATATCCAATTGTTAATCCTTTATAATTGCCAACCCCTTTTGTTCTTGCAATCAACATAGCTATAATCCCGGCAAATATGCAACTAATAATATATGGTGGATAAAAACCTATAATGCTTGTAAGTACACAAAACAATAAAATCATCCATGGATTTTTTGTTTTTACCGGTACTAAGAAATAGGCAATTGCTCCAATAATTGACCATATCGGAACTGCTAATAACATTGTGTATGGCGATATGAACAGAAAAGATAACACTCTATATAAAACCTGTGAGCATAACACCATTAGTGCTGTAATAATTAAATCTTTAATTTGAAATTTCTTTTTTTCTTCCATAATTATTCTCCTTGTTTTTAAATATTTTTTATTTTCATAATGATGATAGCTAGATAAAATACCATCATTATTACTAGCAATAACATATCAAGCATACGAAATTTGACTTCTGTATAACTAGTTTTTTTACACGAAACTCCAAGTCCTCGTGTCTCAACAGATGCCGACAACTCAGTTGCAGTACATAACATTCGCATTAACATAGGAATCAACATCATTTCATAAACTTTAAAAGGATGTTTTAAAAATCCAAGGAAAGAAATATCAATCCCTCTAGTCTTAATTCCCTGCTTTATACAAGTAATATCCTGTTTTAGAGTAGGAAAAAATCTTAATATAACAGCTAGTGGAATGTTTATATAATATGGAATTTTCATATTTTGCAAGGAAGCTAATACTTCAGATATTTCACTTGTTCTAATCATATTTATAGCTGCAAGAGTCAATGTTATAAAAACATAGGAAAAAAATATTGTATTGTAGTTGAAATAAATAATGGACTTATTTCCGCTACCATAAACAACACTATATATAAAGCTAAAAAAATTAAAAACAAGTTTTTGTATATGCCGCTTATCATTCCATATGCAAATACTGACAAAAAAAGTAGAACTTCATACTTTTTACCAGTCAAAGTAAATACTAAAACCCCTATAATTAAAAACTTGTAACAACTTAATTCTTGGATCATATCTTATTCCATTTTGTTTACAAGATTTGCTCATTCTTCATATCCCTCACTCTGTAGTAAAAAAATCTTTTTTTATTGTTTCAAACTCATCACTTTTCTTTTAAATTTATCCTTTTGCTAACAGTATTATTTTTCTATAAAAAAACTGCTTTAGTTGCTACTCTACTTAAAAAAATTCTAAATCATGAGAAATAACAAAAATCAGTATTCCTTTTTTTACGAAGAGTATTAATTGCTTTCAGATACGACTTTCATATTTTCATAATCAAGTCCACTGGTTGGCTCATCAAAAAAATCAGAATTTTTTTTGTTTGAAGCTATTGCAGCCGCAATAGTAACTCGCTGCTTTTGCCCTCCTGATAAACTTTGCGGATGTCTATTTCTGAATGATGAAATATTCAATAAATTCATCGCATCTTCTATTTTCTCATCATTTTGCTTAATAGTCTTAATGCTATTCATAGAACTGAGCATTAACTCAGAAACAACAGAATCGGAGTACAGTTGATAGTCTGCATCTTGCATTACAAAATATACACTTTTATATAAGTTCTTTTGCTTTGTATATTTACCTTCAATAAAAAATTGTCCACTTCTTGCTTTTTAGTAATCCTGACATTATTTTACCTAATGTCGTTTTGCCGTTTCCATTGTGTCCAACTATAGCTACTGTTTCACCAAAAATTCCTTCTAAATTACAATTACTCAAAACAGAATGATTGACATCATAGGAAAAAGATAAATTTTCCACTTTAAAATCTGCATTTTGCTTGTTAACAATAAGATTATCCTTTAGTTCATATTTAATATTACTTAACTTAAATGTTCGAAGTTTATACGCTCTAATATCTGAATCATTCAAGTTATCAATATCATTTTTCTTTAATTCTCTATCAATTTTTCCATCTTTCATTATTAAGCATTTATCTACTAAATTTTTTTAAATAGAACAATCTATGCTCTGAAACAATTACTGTATGTCCCTGTTTCTTTTAACCACTCCATAATTTTTTTCAATTTAATAACTGAATGAATATCTAAATTTGCAGATGGCTCGTCAAAAAAACATAAATCTTGGGATTCAAAGTTTTTGCAGCTATAATCGCTATCTTCTGTTTTTTTCACCACTAGATAAAGAAAAACATATCTCTATCCATAAGATTTTCAGCTTCTAAATCGTGAAATGCACAACTCACTCTATCTATCATTTCATCTCTATCTATTCCATAATTTTTCAAGAGCAAATGCCACTTCCTTGGTACTATTCGTTGTAAAAAAATTGACTTCGTGGATTTTTGAAATATAGAAGCAATATTTTTTTCCCCATTTCTCCGGGAGTAATAGTTTTTATATCACTTCCTAACACTTTCACAGTTCCAGTTAAAACCCCTTCAAAGAAATGTGGAATTAAGCCGTTTATCAATCTTGTAACAGTTGTTTTCCCTGAACCAGACTGACCAGTAAGCAAAAATAAATTCTCCTTCTTTAACTTTTGAAATTTATATTTCTGAGACTCCCTTCTGTTTGTGTTCCATAACTGAAACTTACATTGTCAAAATCAATAACTACATCTCCCATTTCATCACCTATATTTTGCCAACCAATAGATTGTTTTTTTAATTTCAATGAAATGTTTATATACTCCATCTTGACCAATTAGTTCCTTTATGATTGCCTCGTTGCACAATTTTTCCCTTTATCAATGACAATAATTTGATCTGCTTCTCTTACTGTAGATAGTCTATGTGCAATACTAATAAGTGTTTTATTTTTTGTTAATTCCTTAATTGCACTAATTAACATATGCTCGTTTTCAGGATCTACACTTGAAGTTGCTTCATCAAGAATAATAATTGGTGCATCTTTCAAAATAGCTCTTGCAATAGATATTCTTTGTTTTTCTCCTCCCGACAGAGTTGAACCACCCTCACCAACAACAGTGTCGTATCCATCACTAAGGCTTGTTATAAAATCGTGGCAACAAGCTTTCTTGCAAGCCTCCACCACCTCATCATGTGTTGCGTTTGGATTTCCAAATTTTATATTGTTTTCAATCGTGTCATTAAACAAATACACCTTCTGAAATACCATACTGATATTTTTTAAAAGGCTTTCAGAAGTAAAATCCTTAACATTATGTCCACCAATAAGAACTTCACCTTTTTTTACATCCCAAAATCTTGCTATCAGATTACATAGCGTTGTTTTCCCGGAACCTGAAGCACCCACAATGGCTAAACTGCTATTAGACTTTATTTGCAAGTTTATATTATTCAAAAATCTCCCTTTCTCCATAGCCGAAACAAACATCTTTCAAATCAATGTCATAGGAGTTCAAAGAAATTTCTTTTTCCGCCCTCATCAAGTGAAGGTATATCCGAAATATATTCCAGTCTATTAAGTTGTGTTGCAAGCATCCTACTTAAAAAAGCTCCATCGCTGACCAACTCCAATTCCAAAAAAATCAGAAAGGCAGATACTATAAACATCAGTGCATATGAAAGTGGAATTTGTGAATTCATATATAAAACCGTAGCAACAAACACTAAGGCACAACTTGCTACCTTGAAAATCATTTCATATAATTTCATTAAATAAGCTGAACCTTCATTGACCTCTATATCAACTTCGCATTTCCTCATAAAAGCTTTTTCAACTTTGTTTTTTCCATCAGTCCCTTTCTTAAATGAACGAAGCACTGAAATTCCTCTGATATATTCAATTGCTTCTGTAACTAATATTTCCTGCGAATCTTGCATAATAGGAGAATATTTTTCAGTTTTCTTTGTGATTAATTTAAGAACAACTATTCCAAGGATTATCGCAATTAAAGACACCATCCCTACCGGGAAACAAAAGATTAATAACATGATTGTCATAGTTAGAGCTTGGAAAAATCCACCAACAATAAAGTTCATCGCAAGCATTGCCATAGCTTCTAAGTCGGAAATAGTTGTCGTTAAAACAGCTTGAATTGTCCCTAAGTTTTTTTCTGAAAAATATCCCATCGGAGCTTTCTTTAATTTTTCGCCTATTTCAATTCTTTTATCCTTAAAAATCTCGTAGCCTGAAGCACTAAGTTTTCTATCGCAAAGATACTGAAATATGAATCTGCCGAATATACTCACAACTACAATTGCTGTTGCCTGAATAATAATAGTCATATTCAACTGTTCAAGATTAATCATAATCAGTAAAACCGCCAACAACATCAAAGAAACGAAAAATGATTTTAATCCACTAAATATAAGACCAAGGATTACATTTTTTTGATACTTTCCTGATATTTTTAATATTCGTTTTACAATGCTAATCATTTACATCGCCTCCTTTTTCATTATCTTGTCCGCCCACATAATTTTTTTCCACAGGGAAGCATATACTCCATCTTTTTTTACAAGGTTTTCATGAGTTCCATTCTCTACAATTTCCCCATCTTTCATAACAAGGATTTTATCAGCATTTGTAATAGTAGAAAGCCTGTGAGCAACCACTATAAGAGTCTTTCCTTTAATAAGATTGTTGATTGCACTTTGAATGAGATATTCATTTTCTGGATCTGCAAATGCAGTTGCTTCATCTAAAATTATTACCTTAGATTGTTTTAACATTGCTCTTGCAATCGTAATTCTTTGCCTTTCTCCACCGGACAAAGAACCTCCTGCATCACCGACCTTTGTGTTATATCCATCTTCAAGTTCCATAATAAAGTCATGGCAAGATGCAGCTTTAGCCACCTCAATAACCTCCTCATCACTTGCAGTTGGGTTTCCCATTTTTATATTTTCTTTAATGCTTGTATTAAATAAAAAATTATCTTGAGCAACATAGCTTATCTCATTTGTTAGCTGTTCAAATGGAATTTCAGTTATTTTTTTCCCACCATAACAGATACTTCCTTTGGACGGATCCCAAAAACCAGCCATAAGTTTTGCTATTGTAGATTTTCCAGAACCGGAACTTCCTACCAATGCAGTTACTGTGTTTGGTTTTAATTCAAAGTTGATATTTTTTAGCACAAGTTCCTTATCATATGCAAATGAAACATTTACAAAACGATACAAAGTATTATCAAGAACTGCTCTCTCTTTTGGTCTTTTAAGTTCCTCTGTCGATAAAAATTCATCTATTACATCTAAACTCGCCTTAACCATACTGAATTGCTCCGAATACTTTCCGATTTTCATTAAATGTGCAATAAAGCCGATAGGTAAGATAATACACACAATGAAATTTGATAGAGATATTTGAGAATTCATATATAGATATGCACCAACTGGCAAAGTCCCCAAAAGTGTTGACGGCATAACTGCTTGAACAAATGCTGACCATAACCAGCTTTGTTTCCACCAAGCAAGGGTACTATCATGGAAAAATTGAATTGCACTCGTAAATTTTTCATATGAAGATGTACTATGATTAAAAGCTTTTATGACCTCAATGCCATTAACATATTCAACCAATGTACTATTCATATTATTTTGAGCTGTAGTATATGTTTTGCTTCTAAACTCATAATCCTTCATCATGCCTATATATCCAAGCATTCCTAAAGGAATTGTAAGCAACGAAGCCAATCCCATCCTATAGTCCAAAGCAAAAATCAAAACCAAAAATAAAACAGGAGATACTATACTTGATGTTATCTCCGGCATAAAATGAGCCATTGAATCTTCCAGCTTAGACACTGTATCTACAATTAAATTTTTTTAAAATTTACCTATAGGAGTATCTATCATTACACCCATAGGTACTCTTAGCATTTTTTTCAGCTACTAAACTTCTTATATTTTTTTAAAAATATGAAATGTTGCTTTGTGTGAGATTATTGTTGAATATAAAGTAAAAAAATACCTTTTTAAAACTTGTCCACACAAAGCTATAAGTGTTAAACACAATATAGTTCTAAATGACACTTCAGATTGATATATTTTTTCTATCAATTTTGCTATTGCTAAAAAAGGAATCATTCCAAACAGTTCCCCTATGGTCGCTAACAAAATTGATTTGTATAATTGTTTTTTCTCGCCATCAGCGTATTTAAGCAACTCTGAAATGACATTTTTTTATTGTTACTTTTCAAGAAAACACCCCCTACAAACAGATGATCAATTAGTTATTGCTAACCCTTTGAAAAAAATTTATTTGTTGTTTTTCTTCATTAAGCCTTGCCAACCATAATATTGAAAAACAACAATGCTTCTAATATATTCGCCAACATTATCATGCGGTATATCATGAAGAATACACTCGCATAGAGATGTAATATAGCCTTTTGTAATGACATGAACTTCAAACTCTTTAATCTCTGTGATAATTTGCTCTTGTTTAGCGTTGAAAAGAATAAGCTTCATATTTTTAGCTGTATATCTTTCAGTAATATCCTCAATAAAGTTTTCTACTTGCGACCCTTTGCTACACGCAAAAATCAGCTTAAAGTTATCAAAATGTGCATACATATAATCAACAAATAGCATTGTTTCCAAGATTAAATTTTCTATAATTGCTTCATCATCGACTAAATCAGAGTCTATCCTAATAGTTTTTTTGTTCGCTCCTTTTTTTCAACATCAGAAACAACATCTAATGTGTAATTATATTCCTCTTCAATTAGAGCAAAAAAATAATGCTTCCTTGTTTTTTTGAAATGACGATAAATTGCTCCAGTAGTTACTTTTGCTAATTTAGCAATTTCAGCCACCTGTGCATTTTCAAATCCTTTTGCTTAAGAATTCCCCTTTAGCACATTCTAAAAATTCTATTTTTTTGTTATATCAGAGCAATAAGACATATAACTTTCCCTCTCATTTTTTTTATTTTTGATAATCTGATTATCTTTAATAACTATATTATCACTTTTTTTCAGTTTTTAGTCAATATATCACCACTCCTATAAATTATCGTCTGTAGAAAAATCCCTACTTTTGTGTTATAATTTATTTAATATTTAAAACTTGCTTAACGCTTGTTATCTAATTCATTCTTATGTAGCAAGCACAGTAAGTGTACGGACACTTACGGAAAAATTGATGAAGCAGCCCTTTGGGATCTGCTTCTTTTTTTATCAATTTTTAGCTTGTTAGGGAGAACCCTAAGACCCCGAAATACATATAAAGGAGGAGTTACCTATGGCAAATAGGATACGAAATGAACGACTTGAAATTAAGTTGACCAAAGAAGAAAAGTCTCTTTTTGAGGAGAAAAGAAAACTTGCAAAGTGCAGAAATATGAGCCACTTTATCCGCAAATGCGTTTTAGAAAAGGAGATTTATCAAGTAGATTTAGATCCTTTTCGGGATTTGCAAGGCTTACTTTCCAATGCTACAAATAATATCAATCAGATTGCAAAGAGAGTAAATCAGACAGGTATCATCTATAAAGATGACATCCAAGATATGAAGAAAGAGATTGAACATTTTTCAAAAGAGTTGTGGCAAATTCACACCCTGCTTATGAAAAGAACTTCTGAAACGGAAGGGGAATGACAATGGCGATTACAAAAATACACCCTATAAAATCAACCCTTCATCTTGCTATCGACTACATTGTTAATGGAGATAAAACAGATGAACAGCTTTTAGTCAGCACCAATAAATGCCACCAGTTAACCGCCCATACCCAGTTTTTTTAAGGACAAGAGAACATGCAGGAACAAAAAGGAACTGTTCTTGCAAGACATCTCATTCAATCTTTTTTTACCGGGAGAAGCCACACCTGAAATGGCACATCAGATCGGTCTTGAGTTATGTAAAAAGATTCTGAAAGATGAATATGAGTTTGTACTATCGACGCACATAGATAAAGGGCATATCCATAATCATATCATCTTCAATAATGTGAATATGGTTACCGGCAAGTGCTATCAATCCAATAAGAAAAGCTATCATAAGATCCGTTACCAAAGTGATAAGCTCTGCAAGGAAAATAACCTTTCCGTCATTGATAAACACTACGAAAGCTATAAGAAAAAATATAAGACTAACAGTAAATCTTGGTATGAGAATGAACAGGCAAAGCGTGGAACTTCTTGGAAAAAGCAGGTTGCAATTTGATATTGACAGAATGGTAAAACAGTCTAAGGATTGGGACGAATTTCTAAAGAAAATGGCTGAGCTTGGCTATGAAATCAAGCATGGTAAACACATCGCTTTTAAGCCGAACGATAAGCCGAAATTTACAAGAGCTAAGACCATTGGAGAAGATTATACGGAAGAACGGTTAAAAAGAACGCATAGCAGAAAGAGAAACGATTAAGACTCCTCCCTGTTAAAAAAACGCATTGGAACTATCATTGATATGAAGACCAATGCCAAGGTCAAAGAGAGCAAAGGTTATGAATACTGGGCAACAAAACATAATCTGAATACGATGGCAGAATCCGTTATTTTCATCAGAGAACATGGGATTAAATCCGTTCAACAGCTTGACGAATTTATTCAAAAAAGTGCTGATGAAAGGCAAAATTTACAAGATAAAAATCAAATCCATTGATAAGGAAACGGAACAGTTATCCGCTACGATGGAGCAAGTCCATACCGTTAAAAAATATCGAGGATACTACAAAGAATATCGTTCTAATCCATCTGATAGAGCATTTTTTGAGGAATATAAAGCTCAGATTACACTCTACGAGAATGCTCTTTCCGAGCTTAAAAAGTCCTATTCCAAGCTGCCAAATTCAAAGGATATTTTAAAACAGACTTGATAAATTGCAAGAAAAAAAGAATATCCTTATGCAGGAGTATTCTTCCTCAAAATCCACAATGGACGAACTTTACAAAATACGCAAAAACTACGGAATCTACATGGGTAAGGAGATGGAGAGATAATCTTTATCTCCTTTTTTTGAGCAACAAAAAAAGAGCCGGTGCAGCCCTAAAGACCACACCAACCATAATACTATTTAGTATCATCATTCACATTTAATACAGTACCTATTTCTTCATAGACTGATATAGTATCTAAGAAATCAACATCTTTAGCATATGGGTTATTCTGTGTGTATTTTTTCCATAGTTTTTTTGGTGTTTCACTTTCCCGGAACAACTCTACTATTTCCTTGTACTGTAAAGCTGTTTCAAAAGAACCTCTGTATTTACTCGTTCTTTCTATTGCTTTTCTTAATATGCCTTTATCAATTTTATCTTTATAAATGCTGTATATCATATACAAATCATAGAAATCCCTTGCTCTTGTTGTGGTAATATTTCTGCTTGAAATGGTTTCAAATTTTTCAGCGAGTATAGTTTCTATGGTATAGGTCATAATTGGTATTGTACCTTCCTCTAAGATTTTTGAATAGGAATAATTCATTTCTCTTGGAGTAATAACATCTCCTGTCGTTATATCTATATTTAAGGTTGCATTTATTTTCCCAAAAATGCAGGATATGCTTGCACAAAAATCTTCATACACATCTTCCTGTCTTATTGGCGATAATTTAATCAGCTTATATTCAATATCTGCGTCAATTTCAATCGCTAATATTTCATTTAAGATTTTTGTTATAGAAACTTCATTTAGCGGAATGCCTCTAAGCGTGGTATCCATATCCATCGTACTACGCATATCAACACCGATAAGAGAGGAGATAAGAAGTCCTCCTTTTAATATAAAATTCTCACTATATTTTGATTTGGAGAGTTTTTCAAGTATTCCTTCAAACAAGCACATCTGAAGTAGAGAGTTCGGATTAATTCCCGTTTTCTTAGATATGTTCCTAATCGCTCCTTTTTATCTGTTCCGATGTTTTCATAATAGCACCTCCGTATATCGTTTTAAAGCTTGCTCCATATTCATCTTAATAGCATATTTCGACAGTTTTAATAAATTTTTCTCCTTACCTGTAAAGTAAGATTTTATTGCTTCGCTAAATACTTGTGCATCTATTCTGTCCTTATCTTTGATAATATCAAGTATGGTTCTTTCTTTGTCATACACTGATATTTCTCTGCCAAAAAGGACTGGTTATAGTTATTTTCCCAATATCGTAATAATCTTTTTACATACTTAAAAAAATAATATTATCTCTTGCCGACTTAACTCTGCTGACATTATCTCCTACCTTTACAGTCATCACATAAATAAGGGGCATTCGTGTTGATAATCCTTGTAAATATGCCGCTGTTTCGTGAGAAAAAAATACCTTTTGGGTATTCTGTATGAGAAATAAAGATACTCATCAATATTCTCATCCGGAAGTGCATAGAGTCCGTTGGCTATTTTTTTCAAGTTCTTCTTTTTATTGTTAATTCTTTTTAGGATATCCTTATGAATACCAAGATTTAAGGCTTCTCTGGTAGTCATAATCCCATTATTTTCTTTTATTTTTTTAGTAGCAGTTCCCTGTTTACTCATTTCTATCACCGCCTTTTCGTTCTTAAATTATAGTATTTATAAGAATAAAAAGTCAATGTTTAGACAAAAAAAGAGCCGGTGCAGCCCGAAAGACCACACCGACCATCATTATCTTTCTGCTTCTTTTTGACGATTCCTGCTTTACTTTTTGACTTTTGCTTATCTTCCGCCTGATATTCTTTGATAGCACCAAGTATGGATTTTTTTACCGTTTTCTTGACCTTTTTTTCAGATTTGAGCAAAGTATTTAACTTAGCTTTCATTTTTTTCAATATCTGCTCTAATCTGTCCTGATTGCTCCCAAGAATCTGCATAAAAATAAGTCTTTTTCTCTTTCTTCTATCTCGCTTTTCAGTTTAGCAATCTCTTGACTCTTATCCTGTCCTTTCATCTGTTCTTTTGCCTTTAAGAGCTTTGAGGATAATATCCTTACATTGCTATGCTCCTTGCCGTTATCATCAATAGAGATTCTAAGCTGTCCGAATAACTTTACAAAAATCTCCCTGTTTTAAAGTCCTTTGAATATCACTCTTTTTTCTCCGTAGGCGGAGCAATTATGATACACCTTATTTCCCTCATCATCTTTTGGAAACTACGAAGAAATTTGCCACCTTAAAGGCTTCTCCGTTCTTATTTTCTCTTTCGATTACATCTACATTGCCTACAACATTTCCGACAATATTTACAAGGTCATCTTTCTCCTGCTGAACATAGGGTAGGTCTTTTATCTGCCCCTGTTCTCTTAAATCTTCAATCATATAGTCAAAATCTTCATGAAGCAGATTGATGGTATCATTTGCCATATAAGCATCATAGAGCTTATCCAAGGCACTCTCATCATTGATGCCTTTTTCCATGCTGATAACCGCCTTCACAAAATCTTTGTGGTTATCCTTTGCCATATCTTCAATCCTATCCCTTATTGTTTTGTAATCCATGTTTTTATATCTCCTTTCATGGTAAAAGGGAGCTGTTCGCTCCCTTATCTTGCATATTCCTGTTCTTTTGTAGTTTGTTTCTCTTCCGTTTTGCTTTCACTTTGATAAGCTCTGATCTGTCCTAAAATAGACGGTTTATCTTCCGTTCTTTGAGAAGTTTCCTCTTTTGTATGAAGATTATCTTCCACATCATAGATTGATTCAAAGTAATCGCTGTCCCTAAAGTCATTGTCATATCTGTCGATGATACCGTCATTATCCATATCTTTGCCAAGTGGATCATAAAAGTTTCCCTCATCATCAATGTCCAGTCCGAGAGCTACCTTTAAGTCCTCTGAGTCTATATAAGTTAAATCTTCAAAAGAGGATAACTCAATTTCATTTTTCATATTCCTTAGAGCTTCATTCTCTCCTTTGTTCTCATAGTCAAAGCTCTCTGTTTTTGATTGGAGTATCATCAATATACTGCGTCCATGTCTTATCCTCTAAGTTCAGTTCGTACTGAATCCCATGCCTTTCATCAGGAGTATTGGTATAGGCAATCCCGATATGCTTTAAATCAGGATACAGCATATCAAATTCATCATAACTGTGCTTTTCTTCATACTCTCTGTTGCAGAAGTCAATAACCGCTCGTTTTACATCTTCCACAAGGGGATTGTCATTTCTCTTTTCTTCTACCTCTCCCATATCGAGCAGCTTATTCAGTTCGGCAAGCCTTAATACTTTAGTTTTCAGTTCATCTGCCTTTTCAAAAGGCTTTTTAAGTTCTTCTTTGGCATTTTCAAGCTGTTCCTTGGTGCTGATAAGTTTTTCTTCCAATCTTTTCAGTTTCTCAGGCATTTTCTCAAGAGCGTTATCCAGTCTTATGATATTACCGTCTGCACTTGTGCCAAGCTCTCCTGAATGCTTTGCAGCACCGTTTAAGCTGAAGTTATGCTCATTGGTAAAGAAGTTGTAACTGACCTCTAAATCCATGTTTCTATACTTGCTCTATCATCTTACTTTCGTTGATTTTTTTATAGTCTTGATAGCTTCAAGAAGTTTTTTTCTCCTGCTAATTTCTTATCAGTAATCTTTTCTCCCAAAATGGTAATGGAAGTAAATTTATTTTCGCCTTCTCCTTGCAGCTCTACATCAGCTATATCTTTCTTTACAGCTTCAATCAGCTTTTCCGTTCTTGTGATTTCTTCCGGATAATTTTTAGCAACCTTATCCTCTAATCTATAACGGTTGGATTTGTAGTTTTGCTTCCAGCATTTTAAGTTTTGTAACCTCATTGTCCAAGTCCATCTTCTCTTTAATCTTCGGATCGCCAGTAGCCAACGCTTTAATTTCTGCATAATTAAGGGAACTTTCGTCCACATCTTCCGCCACTCTGACAGGTGTTTTACTGGTCATTATCTGAGAAATGAACTTCTGCTTATTTTCAATCGTCTGCCACAAATATGCATCAAAGGTGTTCTCCGTAACATAGCGATAGATATTTACTTTCTCATTTTCGTTACCCTGTCTTACAATTCTACCCGCACGCTGCTCAAGGTCAGTCGGTCATTTTTTGCGGACAGTTCAATACATGCCCTTCGGTTCCTCTCCCTACTCCTGCGTTTGCTCTCGTTTGATTTCTCCCTCTGTATCCTCTTAGCACAAGCGGGACAATACTTTGATATTCCAGAGCTGGGGACGTATTCAACACCGCACACCGTACAATTTTTAGGCTTTAACGCCGTCCACCGCTTTGTGGGTGTGATATGTAATTCACCGACAAAGCCGATGAATTTATAGTAAATCTTGATTTCCTGCCTTACTGTCCCGTCCGCAAGTTTCTCACGTTCCGAAACAAGTATCTTGTCTATGAGTGCGTTTATGATGGTTGCGTCCAACTCTTTCAGCCCCTGATAGTTGCGGATTAGGGATAGAAAGTCCCTCACGCCCTGCGATTTCTCATAGCTGTCATTGAGCGTTTCCGTTACCTCTTTCAGCCGTGCTTCAATTTCAAGCTGCTCTTTCTGGTATTTCCCCGACATCATCTCAAAATTCCGCTCCGTGATACGCTCCATTACCTTGTCCTCATAGAGAGAGGAAAACAGCCTGTCAAGCTCCGCAAGGCGTTTGTTCAGCTTCTTCTTTTCTTTCTCTAATGATTTCGCCCTGCTCTGGTCTGTTTCCGTGAGCCGCCTTTCTATGGCTCTGACCGCCTTTTCATCATTGACCGCCATATCCGCAAAGCGGTTGATGTCGGCAAGGACGGCATTGAATAAGTCCCTCGCTTCAATGCTGTGTGCGGTACACATAACATTGCCATATCTGCCATAATTATTGCAGGTGTATTGTACGCAGTCGATGATGTCGGGGCGTTTCCTCCTGTTGGCACTCGCCGCCCGCATCGCATAGCCGCAGTCCGCACACTTGATAACGCCCGAAAAGATATTCTCAAATCCCCTGCGTTTCTGCTCCCGCCTGCGGCTCGTCATAAGCTGCTGTACGGTGTCAAATTCCTCCTGCGTGACTATCCCCTCATGGGTGTCTGGTATCACTTCCCATTCTTCGGGCAGCTTAGAGGGGCGTTTCTTGCTTTTCATGTTGGCTGCAATCCGCTTGTAGCCTGCAAGGTTGCCCGCATATATCGGGCTTCTTAAAATGCCCCTCACGCTGTTCTCGCTCCAAATATAACGGTTTTCCTCGTTATCCTCAAAGTACCGCTCATAGCCTGTTGCCCCTTGCTCCACCGCATAAGCGGCAGGGCGTAGGATATGCTGTTTGTTGATGTGCTTGCGGATTTTGGCGATGCCGTTGCCCGCTAACGCAAGGTCGAATATCTCCCTTACCACATGGGCAACTTTGTCATCTATCAGCAGATGGTTGTGGTCGGCAGGGTCTTTGACATAGCCATAAGGGGCTGTTGTTCCCATGAATTTCCCCTGCTGAAACCTCGCACGGTACGCCGATTTTATCTTGACTGACACATCGGCAGAATACATTTCGTTTAGGATGTTGCGGAAAGGCGTGATGTCCATAGCGGATTTGTTTAAGGTGTCCACGCCGTCATTGACCGCTATATACCTCACGTTATGCTCTGGGAAAAAGACTTCCAGATATAACCCACAATCAAGATAGTTCCTCCCCAGACGGGATAAATCTTTTGTAATCACGCAGTTTATCAGCCCGTTTTCAATGTCCTTAATCATATTCTGGAAACTTGGTCTTTGGAAATTTGTTCCAGAGTAGCCATCGTCAACATACGTTTTTGCTAAATGCCATCCCTGCCTTTTCACATAATCCGTGAGGATGGATTTTTGTGTCGCAATGCTCGCACTCTCGTTATCCGTGCCATCGTCCTTTGATAAGCGGCAGTAAATGCCGACTTCATAAATCTTGTTCTCCGTTCTTATTCCTGCCATACTGTAAAACCTCCATATCTGTCCTAACGTTTTCATGTTCCATTGCGTACATTCTAAGCGGACAGCCCCTCATTGTCGAAGGTGTCGCCCTCGGCAATCTTCTTCCGAATATCCTCGGAGATAATCGGGACAAACGCTTCTGCAACGGTCTGTGTGCCGATATATTCTCGACTGATAATCATTTGTACTTGCCCTTTTGGCACAATACGCTTTCTTCTTCCAGTTGTTTTCCTATCCTCGCCCATACTTAAATCTTCCTTTCCAGACAGGGCAGGAGAACGTCTGGAAACGCCCCGCCCTGTCAATCAGATACCATCAATCCCCGCTGTTTACTTCTTTCTGTAATGCTTCAAGGAGTGCCGCTGCTTCATCAGCGTTCAACGTGATACCCTTTTCCGCACTTCTCACGGTTCGGGGAAAAAGCTGCGGATGTCATATTTCGGCTCTCTCCCGTTCCATGAAATAAGATTGATTTCCTTTGTGTAGCCGCTGTCACTGCAGACAATACGGCGATTTCCTTTACAATCTCATACTGGATTTCTTTCATTCCTTACCTCATTCTCCTTAAAAATTCTGTCTTTCTTCTGTTCCAAATTCCTGCATTTACTTCCCGAAAAAAAGAAGGTTAGCGGCTGTCCCTGCTCTGTTTTCTCTGCAACTCACGTTCCAGAAGTCGGATGATGGTTTCCTCCATCTGCTTTCGGCGTTGTGTCCTTCGGAAAGTATTTTTTTCAGTTTGCTTGTGTTGATTTTTCAAGGTTTCTTTCTGGTTTCCCTTTTCCTCCGTCATAATGGAAAAATATCATATCCATGTCAAGCTGCCCGCTCTGGCTCATGCTTTTTCATCCGCTGTGCCTGTGAGAGTGAGGGCGTTGCTTCTTCGCTCTCCATCGTGGCAAAGAGATTTTTCCTGCTCGTCTTTCTTCAAAAAGGGACAGTTCCACCGCAGGTGTGAGGGCGATTTTCCCTCGTCCACCATCTGCAAAATCGGCGGTATCAGTTCCGTCAGGCGGATAAAACGCTGGACGGTCATCCTGCCCACGCCGAAGCCCTGTGCCACTTTTGTCGTCCGTCCGCAACTTCGTCACAACTTGTGACGAGGTTAAGTCTGTGCGGAAACCCTGCCGCTTCATGGCTTCGGATTTCATCCTGTAGGCAAACGCCCGCTCCGATGGCAGGATATTTTCACGCTGTAAATTACTGTCTACAAGGGTGATGATGGCTCGGTCACGGTCTAAGGGCAGGACAAATGCAGGCACGGTATTTATACCTGCAAGTTCGGACGCACGGACACGCCGCTGCCCCGCAATCACTTCATAACCGTTCCCGTCCTCTTTCGGGCGTGTGATTATCGGCGTGACAATGCCAAATTCCTTGATGCTTTCCGCTAACTCTGACAGCGTTTCATCCTCCACAACTATGAAACGGATTGTCGGGAAACGGGTATAAATCTTTTGGTCTTTAACACCTTAAAAAATCCTGTTTCTTCATTCACTTTTTTTACCTTTCTCTTGATTTGTTTCTGCCTGTTCTCTGTAATTCTTCCAACACTTCTGGCGGTATCTTTGAGAGCAGCCGCCCCATCTGCTCGTTGGTTCTCTGCAATTCAAATATCCTCTGGTTGGCTTTCTGCACCTTTAATTCCTGCTCGTACTTTTCATCACGCATACGCCCTGCATAGTCGGCTTCCCTGCCCGATTTGCTCCTTTTAAGCTGTCGATATACGCCTGCTGTCTGCCGATTTCCTTAGAGAATTTCTCCACTTCGGGCAGCCATGCGGCAACCAGTTCCAGAGCCTTGTCACGCTTTTTCCCTGCGTTAAAGGCGTTGATGTCGGACAGGGCAGACACGATTTCCCCATACTGCTTATCAAGCCTGCCGCCCAACTTATAGAGCCATCATGGGGGACGTGTTTCCGCTTGGTTTCCATCGAAGATTGACCTCTCTCAAGCTGATTCCAACGTGAGGACATCCGCTCATGGTAGGGCGGTCTGCCACTCCGACAGGCTCTTTTGATTGCCTAAAAATTGTTTTTGGCGGACAGCTTATTGTCTGGTGTAATCGGCACAAAGCAGAGGTGCATATGGGGCGTTCTCTCGTCCATGTGGACGACTGCGGAGAGGATATTCTGCTCCCCGACACGCTCCGAAATGAAATCCAGAGCCATCGTAAAATACGCTTTCTGTTCTTCGGGCGGTAACTGGTTCATAAATTCTGGTGAAGCCGTGATGAGCGTTTCCACCATCATCACGCTGTCTTTCCTTGTCCTGCACCCTGCTTCGGCTACCTTTCGGTTAATCTCTTTCTTATAGGTGTACTTTGGCGGTGCGACAAGATGATAGTTATTTTTAGAGCGTTCCATGTCGATATCTGGGTTGCTTTTGTAGGCTTCTTTCTTCCGCTCGTTGTGGCGTTCGCAAGCCGCAACGCCGCCCGCTTTGCGTTTCTGGAAACGCAGGATTGCATAGGGCATAATCCATCATCTTCCTTTCTTCGGCGGGTAACTGCCCTTTGGGTGACAGCGGTGACGGTGGTGACGGCAGTTTTGGGATGCCCCCTGCCGATTGCCGTAACTGTCACCCTTATCCCCTGCATGACGGTCATGACGATGGTGACGGTGTTTTTGGGATACTCCCTCGCAAGAGCTGTAACCGTCATGCCGCCGTTCTTTTATCCGAAGCCGCAAGGCGTAGGATAGCAGGGCGTAAGACCTGCCATAAGGGAGTCCAGAGGGAACGTCTGGCACACGGCTCTTTGCAGGGGCAAAGTGTAGTGTGTTACACCCTGTAAACGCAGTCGGAAAAATCGGAGAGATTTTTCTGACCGCAGGGGTGATTTTACACGCCCGAAAAGGGCGGGTGAATCCCACGCCTGCATTTTGCGTTTGCGGGGTGTTCTCCCGTAGGGATGACAGCGGCAGGGTATCCTAAAATCACTGTCACTGCCGTCACCGCTGTCACCCGCAGGGCAGAGCCGCCAACTTTACATGGCTTTTAAGCGTCAATGACAGTAACAGGGGTATCCCAATATCGCTGTCACCGCCGTCACCGCTGTCACCCGCCCTCCTTGCAAGGGCAATCTGCCTGCCGTCTTTCCTGCGGCTGTACTGGTAGCAGATACGGTTCTCGCTTAAAAATGTGGTGTGATATTCATTCAGCCATTTCGTAATCACCGTGGGTATGGTTTCCGTTTCCCCCATAGCGGCTAACAGCTCCGTTGCCGTGCCTGCCCATTCTTCCTTATCCCTCATAAAATCCACCAACCGAAAAAGGACATCTGGTATCGTTTCTTTCGCAAGCTGCTCCTGCGTTTTCCTCTCCACAAGTTCCCAACTGCAATCACGGAAACGGAGCGTGTATTCCTGATAGGGCGTGTCCCTGCCCGTTACATACAGCTTGGCGGTGTCAGATGCCCGTTTCTCCTTTTCCAGAACAAAGGTAGCGTCCGCACTCCCCGTTAAGCCTGTCGTCCCAGACACCTTGTTGAACACATCGCTGTCATTCTGCTTTCGGATGTGGTGTACGACAATGACCGCCAGAGAGTGCCTGTCGGCAAAATCTTTGATTAGGGAGATGTCCCCATAGTCGCTTGCATAGGCGTTGTCTTTTGAAGCTGTACGGACTTTCTGCAAGGTATCAATGACAATGAGCCTGCTGTCTGGATAGTCTTTCAGATAATCCTCAAGCTGCACGATAAGACCGTCTGACAGCTTGCAGCTTGCCACGGCAAAATGAAGCCGCCCGCTCGCTTCGTCCGTCAAACGGAACAGCCTGTCCTGTATGCGGCAGAACGTGTCCTCAAGGCAGAGGTAAAGCACATCGCCCTCCATTGTCGTCATGTCCCATAAGGGGATTCCCTGCGACACGCATAAGCACAGCTTCAGCATGAGCCAGCTCTTGCCTATCTTCTGTGAGCCGCAGAACAGCGACAAGCCTGTGGGGATAAGGCTGTCCACCACAAAGGACGGCTTCTCAAGCGGCTCATAAAGGAGCGTTTCGGCGTTGACTGTCTGTAACTTCTGCATGGGTTTCCTCCTTTCGGGCAGTTATCTTGTTTTTTTGTTGCACATAGGCGTTGACCTCCTTAAAAAAATAGATTTACTCCCACGAAAAAAAGTGAGAGTATGTAATACCGCCAATCCCACACAAATAAAAAACAGATTTCTTTTTCGGGCGGTGTCGGTCATGGTTGGAGATATTTCCTCATTTCCGCTTTTACTTTCTTCTTTGCAACAGCAACGGATTTCTGTATTGCAGAAGCGGTGCAATGCTCCATAGCGGCGATTTGGTAAAAATTGAACTCATACTCGTAGTAGAGCAGGAAACGTCGCCTTTGTATCTCTGGCAGTCTGTCAACCGCCTTACAGAGCAGTTCCGCCCGTTCTGCTTCAATCATTTGTTCCTCAATGCTCTTAGGCAGCTTTAACGCCCGCCTGTTCAGCGTTTCGTCCCATACTTCCGAAAAACTCCCTGTGCCGCTCGTCCCATTGAGAAGATTCCTGTTCCTGCGTTCCATCTGCCGAAATTCAAAGAATAACTGCTCGGATACTTCCAGTTCGTGGTGTTCCCCCTGCCCGTCCTTAAAACTGATAAAATACCTTATACCGCTTTCCGTGGATTCCTCCCGAAGCGTGTACGCCTTAGCTTTTATATGCCATCCCGTTTTCCTCCTGCCAAAAATAAGCGGGGAGATTCCACTCCCCACCCAGTAGCCCGCAGAATAATGGGATGTATTAGACGCTTACAAAATTTTCCGAAGCTTCTTCCGCAGATGGTCTAACCTCGCATAGATGGCACCAGTCGTCAAATGCACAAGTGGGGCAATCTCCTTTGTGGAATACCCCTGCATTTTCAGCAGGACGATTTTCAAGGTACGCCCGTCCACCGTGACTAATACTTGATAGAGATTTTTCGCTCTCAATCTCGTCCAGTAACTCCGCAACTGTATTCACCTCCGCTTGCCGCTCCCTGTCTGCCATGTCCTCAAGGTATTCCGCAACGTCATTCGTCCATCGGTAAAACCGCCTGTTGGAATTGAAGTCTGCCCTGTCCGCTATGCGTATCTGCTCAATGGTCACTTCATCAACGCCGCACTCACGCAGCAGCTTTTTCCTCCGCTTCTTTCCAGATACGCCATTTCCTGTCCTCCCGTCCGTGGTTGTATGCCATTCTTTCTTCCTCCAATCAGAATTGATTGAGAGGGCAGAGAAAAGCCCCCTCATTTTCCCAAAGGAAAAAACAAGGGGGCTGAACGCCTTAAATTTTAATTTTCTATTATCTTTCTTAGTTTTCTTAGGATTCTGGCTTTGCGTTTGTTCACAACGCTCTGGGTTATGCCTAACCTCGCCCCGACTTCACGCTCGGAAAGTCCGTCAAAAAAGATTGCCTGTATCAACTCCTGCTCACTATCCGACAACAAAGGCAGGGCGGCTTTCAGCCTGTCCACCATAACAGCATTGACAACGGTTTCCGCAATGTCCGCCGCTTCATCAGCGATAAAGTCCAGAGGATTCCCTCGCTGTCCGTAAATCCGTCCAGAGATAGCAGGCTGTTCCTCGCATCTAATTTTTGCAGGTAACGCCACCGCTCCCTGTCACGGTAGAAGTCCGCATATTGCTCCCTTTACGACTTCAAGCAGACAACCTTGGACGGGGATAAACAGCTTGTCCATATATCCCTTGTCGGCTTGCCTGCGGCGGCAGAAATCCGTATAGGACAGTTCCACATAGCCGCCGCTTTCTTTTGATATATACTTTTCTTGGTGCGTATTTCACCGCTAATACCTCCAATCTGAATTTTTGAAATGTAAAAATCCAGATGGAGAGGCGGGGAGCGGCAACGCACACCAGAAACAGCCCTGCGGCACTTTCCAACAAAAAAACGACAAAGAAAAAAACCGCAAAGGCTCTGTGACCTTCACGGTTATGGGAAATACAAATTCTGTTGTATGGAGATTGTACTTCCACTTTCAAGGTGAGAAGTACCGCTGCACTGGCAGAAATTTTTTTAACTGGTTTCCTGCCATTCTCTGATATGCTATGTATTGATAAATTTTACTTCGTATGAGCAGATGAATAACCGCCCGAAAAAAGGAACATAAAAAAATCCCTCCAAATTTAAAAACAAATTCAGAGGGTAATTTAGGGTATAACAAAATAACCCACCCGAATATCGTTTTTTTTATTTGGTGAGTTTGTTCTTTCAAATACGAAACAAAAAGAGCCGATGATTCGTGAATTGTTCCACAATTTCATCGGCTCTGCGTCTTAAGCGTCTGGCTCTTTGATGACAGTTATCTTCAAGTTGTCAACTTTAATCAATCTTTCTTGTCTGCATTTTGGACAATAAAGGGGATAATTCTCCAAAACAGTGTCCTTCCTAATTTTATTACGGGTTTTGCTCCCACAAACAGGACACAATATCCATTCGCATTTCATCATAATTAGTCTCTAATCCTTTCAAATCTCATTTTATATGACTTTTGCAAGCTGTTAAGCTAACTTGTGGAACATATGCCGAACCTTATCTATACGGCTATTCGGGCGGCGGGGTTGGCAAATAAATTTACCAATAGCTGGCTGGTATCCTTTTAACTCTGTCAAGCAGACTCCCTGCCCATTTGTGAAATAAGTTAAATCGTTCCTGTATTCTTGAATACATCTAGCAGGGATTTCTCCTTTCAGAATGACCTCGTCATTCTTTATCTGAGTACTTACAATATCTGCACAATACCTTGGGGCATCATGATACGCCCGTGAGAGATATTCCTGCGGTGCATAAATTTCAAAGTGGAGATATGGCTCTAATAGTTCTGTCCCTGCTTTTTATAAAGCCTGCTCCAATACGATAGGGGAAAGCAGCCGAAAGTCTGCGGGGGTACTTACAGGACTATAATACAATCCATATTCAAAACAGATTTTACAGTCTGTCACTTTCCATCCATACAGCCCCTGCTCGCAGCCATAAAGAACCCCCTCCATAACCGCATTTTGGAACGATTGGTTTAAATATCCAAGTGAAACTCTGCTTTCATACTGCACTCCGCTTCCAATAGGGAGCGGCTCTATGGACAACCCGACAGAAGCCCAGAAAGGATTTGGCGGGACTTCTATGTGGATGGTATATTCTGCTTTTCTAAGCGGTCTTTCCATATATATAACAGTAGGCTCTTTTATTTCTGCCTCCACATGGTATTTTTCCTCAAGGATGGCACAAATGACTTCCATCTGCACATTCCCCAAAAAAGAAAGTATAATCTCATGCGTTGTAGTATCCACATAATATTTTAAAAGAGGGTCGCCATCTGAAATTTCTGTAAGTGCCCCAAGCAATATTTCCCGCTGTTCAGATTTCTTTACTGCAATCGTTGTTTGGAGCATAGGGAGAGGATTTTTCAATAAATTTTCTCTGCGGCAACAGCATTTCGTTCCCCAAAATACTGTTTAGCTGCAAAAACATCATTTGGTAAAAATTACAATATCACCAGAGCAGGCTGTATCGGATGAATATAATTCACCGTTTGTCGGAACACACATCTCTGTGATTTTTTTATTTTCTCTTTTTCAGATATTTTAATAACATCCCTCAAATGCAATGTTCCGCTATATATACGCACATAAACAAAACGCCGCCTTTTCTCTGAATATTCAATCTTAAAAAAACCTGCCCGCATAGTTCAGATTGACCTTCAGGCGTTGATGAATAAAACTTACTGGCAATCACTTCTATAAGCTGCCGAATCCCCAGATTGTTTTTAGCACTTCCGTGATAAACGGGAAATAACGTTCCGTTTTGGAATCTCCTGTTTTCTTCCTGTTCCAGTTCTGACATTTTAAAACGGTTTCCTGACATATATTTCTCTAATAGTTCATCGTTTCCCATAATTACCGCATCCCACTGTTCCATATCGTCATTGTCCGTTACATTTATATGGGGATGCTGCCCAACCTTTTGCTTCACTATAATTTCCGAAGAAAGCTTTGCTTTCATTTCTTGATATACCATTGGCAAATCAATCCCTCTTGGTCAATTTTATTGATGAAAAAAATTGTCGGAATCTTCATTGTCTGTAGTGCATGAAACAGTATACGGGTCTGTGCCTGTATGCCATCCTTTGCAGAAACTAATAATACTGCTCCGTCTAATACGGATAAAGAACGGTATACTTCCGCCAAAAAAATCCATATGGCCTGGCGTATCTATAATGTTGACTTTTACATCCTCCCACTGAAAAGATGTCACTGCTGTCTGGATAGTGATTCCCCTTTGACGCTCCAAATTCATTGTATCTGTCCTTGTTGTGCCTTCATCTACGCTCCCTAGTTCTGCAATTGCACCACTGGTATACAATAAACTCTCCGTTAATGTTGTCTTTCCTGCGTCAACGTGAGCCAGAATGCCTAAGTTAATTATTTTCATCTGATTTTTCCTCCCTATCAACACCCAAAAAGGGCATAAAAAAATACCCAGTGATAAATACTCCTATCACTGGGTAACATCTCCAATAGCCCCAAAACACTTATATGTTTTCGGGCATATAAAATTACATGATAAAAAGTATTCTTAAACTGGGTACAAAAAAACTAAGCCCCATATTAAAAAGTGAAACGGGACTGCTACTTTTTTTGTTCCCACTATCAAATTGACAGTTTATTTAAGAATACCTTGCCGCATATTTATTAACTCCTTGTATAATACTGAATCTAATTATATTCCTTAACCCTTTATTTGTCAAGCTGACAAACTAAAGCAGAAAAAGCGGCAGGATTTCCCCCTGCCACTAATCATCTGTTTATGCAAAAATAATTTCCTTTTCCACAATCTCCCTCGCACAAGCCCTTATGTTATTGAGGCATCCTGTCCATTCTAAGGCGTTTTCTGCCTTTAGCTGTTCCGTTATGCCCTGTGCCTGTTTCATACCCTCTATGAGCCTTTCAAAGCGTTCCTGTGCCTGTCTGTCAATGTCGGCAAGGTAAGCGTTAAGTCTGCCGCTTGTAAGAAGATTGGTGTATGTAACTTTGCAGTGATGCTTCAGATAATCCAAATGCCGCTGTCCCCAGATGCCTATCGGCTGTTCTTCTTCGGCGGGTACAGTTAAGCACGGTATTAAATAATCGCCTTGCCTTTCGTATTTGCCGCCCATTTCCTCAAAAATTGTCTTTGCCATTGTCTGTTACCTCCACATTCTTTTTTATTTTGAATGTCCGCAAAATCCGTCCTACATCCGCAGGACGCCAAGGTACATCCAAATCATGCAGTGCAATCAGCTTATTTTGCACATTTGTCCCAGCTCCCATCTTCTGAGTAGAGCCGAGCAATATCCTCACATCTCCCTTACGCACCTTTGCAAATAGTTCGTCCTTTTGCTTATCTGAATTAGCTTCATGAATAAAGGCTATTTCTTGTTTCGGGATTCCCATTGCAACGAGCTTTTCTCTGATGTCATCATAGATGTTAAACTCTCCATCGCCTTTCGGTGTGGACATATCGGAAAATAGTAGCTGTGTGGATTTATTCTCCTTGGTCTTATCCCAAATACTAAAGACATTTTTCACGCAAACATTGACTTTGCTGTCGGGATTATCAGGAAGTAGGGGATTGATCAGCCTTTGGTCAAGAGCAAGTTTCTTACCGTCATTGGTGATTTTCAGCATATTATCTTCATCAGGCTCTACCGCTTTGTTTCTCACATCATCTGCCCGTTTTGATAAGCTCTTTAAGATTTCTTTTTGCTCCTCGCTTGCAAGGTTTTTAATCACTTCATAGTGTGCTTCAGGTGTTGGAAGATTAAGCATATCTGCGGTCTGAATGTCAGCGACTTCCTTAAACATACTCATAAGCTCAGGCAGATTGTAAAACTTTGAAAATCTTGTTTTCACTCTGTATCCTGTTCCTTCAGGAGCAAGTTCAAAGGCGGATTGTGTTTCTCCAAAGGTGCTTGCCCAAGCATCAAAATGCTCCAAGTGATTCTTCTTTAGGTTTTCATACTGAAGATAACGCTGCATGGTGTAAAGCTCGGTCATAGAATTTGATACAGGCGTTCCTGTTGCAAAGACTATTCCTTTTCCATTTGTCATCTCGTCCATATAGCGACACTTCATAAACATATCAGAGGACTTAAAGGCTTCCGATTGCCCGATTCCTGCAACATTACGCATTTTTGTATGAAGATACAAATTCTTAAATCCATGTGCTTCGTCCACAAAAAGCTTATCTACACCAAGTTCCTCGAAGGTTATGACATCGTCTTTCTTAAAAATCATCGTTTAGTTTTTCAAGCCTTGCTTCCAGTTTTTTTCTTGGTCTTTTCAAGCTGCTTAACCGTAAAGTTTTTGATTTCTGTCGTGCTTATATTCCTCAATATAGTTCAAAATTTCATCAATCTGATCCTGAATATGCTTCTCTTGGTATTCTTTTGACATCGGGATTTTTTCAAATTGCGTATGCCCGATTACAACCGCATCATATTCGCCTGTTGCAATTTTGCCGATAAATCTTTTTCTGTTTTTCGGCTCAAAGTCTTTCTTATCCGCCACCATAATATTGGCTGACGGATAAAGTTGCATAAACTCTCTGCCTATTTGACCTGTCAGGTGATTCGGTACAACAAAGAGAGATTTACTGCACATTCCAAGCCTTTTAGATTCCATTGCGGAAGCGACCATCTCAAAAGTCTTTCCGCTTCCTACCACATGGGCAAGCAGGGTATTTCCTCCATAAAGGCTTCTTGCAATGGCATTTCTTTGGTGTGGTCTGAGTTTGATTTCCGTATTCATTCCTTCAAAAGAGAGATTACTTCCGTCATATTCACGATTTCGGATAGAGTTAAAACGCTCATTGTAGAGCTTTACAAGTCTGCTTCTTCTTTCCTGATCACTAAATATCCAGTTCTTAAATTCTTCTTTTAGAAGCTCCTGTTTCTGTCCCGCAAGGAGAGTTTCCTTTTTATTTAAGACAGAACTTTTTGAGCCATCCGGATTTTCAATCTGGTCAAAGACCTTTGTTTCTTTAAGGTTTAAGGCATCTTCAATCAGCTTATATCCGTTTACCCTTGATGTTCCGTAGGTCATTTCAGCAAGGTCATTTCCTCTGTCTTTGCTCTTTCCTTCAATATTCCATTCACTTGTAAGATTTGAGAATTTGACCTTAATATCCCATCTTGCCCAGCCCGGTGTTTTCAGCGTTTCAAAGATGAATTTCTCTATATCCTTAATCGGTATCCAAGTTGCTCCAAGACGAACGCTGATTTCACTTGCTTCCAGTTCTTTCGGTAATACTTTGGTAAGTTCCGATTTTTGATATTCCAAACGGTTCATCTCATAGCTTATCAGCTCTTTTTCTTTGCCATCTTCCGCATAGCCAAGATGAGGTAGTTCCCGTTCCGTTTGTCTTAACTTTGCAAGGTAACTGTCTACGATGGTAATCTTTTCTCTGATATTCCCTGATAGGTATTCGTCCTTTGTAACATAGCCATACTTATATGAATTGCTGCCATTTGCACAGGCGAAAGGCAAATCTCCATCTTCGGGGTTAAAGGATAGCGGTCTGTAAAAGTTCTGTTCTTCCCTGATACTTAGATAAATCTCTCCCCTTAATTCTTCTATTAGAGTAGGTCGCTCTTTTCCTGTCAGGCTTTCCATATAGTCAAAGTCCACATAACCCTTTTCTGAAACAGATAAAACAAGGGCTTCAAGGGAAGTATCCACATGGTCGATTACCTTTGCTTTTGTGATGGTTCTCTTACTAAAAATATCTCCCTTTGCTTTAAAATTTTCTTCTTCATCAAGGATTTCAATGGACGATACCAAAGGGAAGTTACTATCCTCTTTTAAGGCTCTGGTATTAGAAAGGTTATTTACAAAAGCTCATGTTTCTTTTGAAAAATCCATCATAGACTTCATTGAGCTTTTCTTGAGCTTTCTTTACCTCATCATCGGAATAGTCCTCTTTCTGCTTATAAATGACATCTTTTAGGACTTCATTCAATTCAAGGTAATCCTTAATCTTTTCCTTGTTCTTATCCGTTATTTCTTTCTTTACGAAAAGTGAGTTTTCTCTGTAATACACTTCATCATCAATAATGGTGTAGGAGAAGTTCTTGACATCGTCTGTGGCAGGGATAGATGTTATTTCATCATCAAGCAGCTCTATTTCCTCATACTTTGTGTTCTTTGATATTTCTGTGCCTGCTTTTGTAAGAAGTTCCTTTAGGTCTGTATTTTCTTTTGGCAAACAAGCAAGAGTATTTCCAAATCTTCCTGACACTTCTTCCATAGTTCCAAGTATCATGTGAGGATTTTCCACAAAATATTTATTGTAGGTCATTCCCTTTTCATCTTCAGATAGATGTATCCAGTCCTCATCCCTTTCTCTGATACTGTCTCTTTTCTTTAAAAAGATAATGTCCGAGGTTACTTCCGTTCCGGCAACGCCCTTAAAGGTATCGTTCGGAAGTCTGATTGCTCCTAAAAACTCTGCTCTTGCTGCAATGTAGCGTCTGACACTCTCGTCCTTTTTATCCATTGTGCCACTTGATGTAATAAAGGCGATAACACCTCCATTTCTTACTTTATCAATGGACTTAGCAAAGAAGTAGTCATGAATCAAGAAGTTATTTTTGTTATACTCCCTGTCATTTACCTTATATTCTCCAAAGGGAACATTACCGATAACTGCATCAAAAAAGTTATTGGAAAAGCTCGTTTCTTCAAACCCTTTAATCTGTATATCACTTTCCGGATAAAGGAGTTTTCCAATGCGACCGCTTATACTGTCAATCTCCACGCCATAAAACTTTGACTCACTCATTTCATCAGGAAGATTGCCGATAAAGTTTCCGATGCCCATTGACGGTTCTAAGATATTACCACTCTTAAAGCCCATTCCTGACAGGGTAGAGTAGATACTGTCAATGACTGTTTTAGGCGTATAAAAAGCTGTTAAGGTTGATTCCATAGCAGCTTCGTATTCTGATGGCGATAAATTATCTTTTAAGAATGCTCTTGCTTCTTTCCACTGCCCTTCCTTACTCTCGTCAAAGACTTCGGAAAGTCCACCCCAGCCGACATACTTTGCCAAAACTTCCTGAGCTGTGCTGTCAAGTTCTCTTTGCCCGCTCTCCACTCGGTTAAGCATAGAGATTGCTTCAAGGTTGTTATTAAGTCTTTCGCTCGGACTTAGTTTTTCAGGGAGGATTTCTTCGGTAATCTTAAAGTTATGAGCTTCTGTTTTTAGGTTTTTCTGCCTTTTTCATCAATGTCTTGAATTGTATCTTTAGCTTTCTTGTATGTCAGATTTTCAAATATTCTCTCAAGGTCGCTCTCTAAACGATAGGGAATCACATCTGAGCCTGTTATCATATCGCCGAGATATTCGGTATTATCCATAACCGTTACGGTCTTTAGGTTATTTCCCATATTATCAAAGCGGGTTATGGTATAGTCCTTATCCTTGTATCTCACTTCATCGCCAACCAAAAAAACTCGGTCTTTCAAGGCTTATCTTTCTTAACAGCTCTTCATTATCCATAAACGGTACGATTGCAATTTGCCTATTTCCATCTCTTGCCGGATACAGCCATACCTCCGACTTTCCGTTTACTTTATTTTTTTCAATATCCCTTGCAATATATGTTTCATGGTCAAAATAGACGGTATCACCTTGTTTCACTGCAAATTGTTCTGCAAGGCTTTCCTCTTTTTCATTCAGCTCTACTTCTTCTTTTTGCTGAATGTAGTCAAACAGGGTAGATTGAACAGGACTTTTTTCATCAAGTAAATTATCTTTGTTATCTGTATCCTCTGTACTAATCCCTGATAACCTGCTCCTATCGTTGATAATACTCTCTGCTTCTTCTAATGAAATTCCCATTTCATCGCTAAGATAAAAGATGTCCTGTTCCTTTTGCTTATCTTTTTGAGGAAAGCTGTCCGTTAAATACTCGGTTTATTTCTTCCTCGCTCATCTGTTTTACAAGCTCTGTGTCTTTAATCTCTCGAAAAGTCTTTGGAAAATCTTCTAAAATGAGCCTCTGAGCGTTTAGTTCCTTCAGCTCCTCAAGATTGAAATATCCCCATTCAGGTTCAATCCCTAAAACAAGACCAAAAACATCACCGCTTTCTCTGTCGTACTCCGTCATATACCAAGTCCAGTTGCTTCTAAAAGGAATGATATATGCTGCATGAACTTCCTTGTCCGCTAAAGCAATTTCTTCCTGTGCGTAAAGCTCCGGCACCCGTTTCAGCATTTCATCAGTCATCAAGTTTTCAGGATTATCTTTCGAGTAATAGTGTGGCTCTTTTACTTCTTCCTTCTCCGCTATATTTTCTATGTGCTGTTCCTCAAGGTAAAGGTTTTTAGAAAGCAGCTCGTCAATATGCTTTGCCACACTTGTCCAAGTGAGAAACACATCTTTACAATTATCCTTTTCCAGTTTTATTCCTTTGGCATCGTGCCATTCTCCACTACCTGTCAAGCCTGATACCGCATGGCTTCTTCCTCCTGTTCCATATTCATCTTTTTAAGAAGTCGGCTTTTTTTCCTGTAAAGTGTGATTTTCTTTGAAAAAAACTTTGTAATTCGCTCTTTTCCTCTATCGATTCCGCTTCCCCTTGAAATAGTAGCAAGGACTTCATCTTCTGTAATAAAGGCTTTTACTTTTGGAAGTTCAGTAAGATTGGTACTGTATTCTTTTCTTGGCAGTGCAAGCTCCTGTAATTTCTGATAAAGGCTGTCCACCTTATGATAGTGAAACCTTAGTACATCTCTATCTTCTCTATATGCTTCTAAAAAAATCGTCCATACTCTTTGATGACATCCCCAAGGTGTTCAGGATTTTTTTCAGTGCCTCGGATAATCTTTTTTTGTTTCATCCGGAAAAGCCACCTCCTTTTTTTCGAGAAATTCAAAAAAAGCCTTGTTCTTTTTCCTTCCTCACTCAAATCGTGAATAAGATACCATAGGGACTCTGAAATCCGATCTCTTTCATAATCCAAAGCTTCTGAAATCTCCACATTGGTAGCAAACTCTCCGTTTTCCAAAAAGTTCAGCAATTCTATTTGCCGCATCACTCCAACTTAAAACCTGCGTATGATCTTCTCTTGCCGATGTTCCGGAAGCAAAATGAATCCCCTTATCCGAATACCAGGAAGATACCTCTCTTTCATCAATATACAGTCCGTTTCCACCGTTAAAGGTATCTTTTAGGTATTCTCCCAATTCTTCATTGCTTTTTTTCCTTTGGAAAAACTCGGCAATGATAGGAAGTCTGCCCCCATCGTGATTTCCCCGTTAATCAGGAACACATCTTTTTTTCCTTTTTGGCTAAGAGGAACGGTCAGGATCAGTTGTCCGTAAGCATTTTCAGGCAAAGAAAAAGAAGCCTTGTCCGCTTCTCTTATCTCTGATTCGGTATTTTCTTTTAGATTTTCACGACTTCCTTGATGGTCATTTCTTTGAGAGCTGAAATCATCGCTCCATACTGCGGATCGCTCTTGCTCTCTATCTTCCAAGCTTCCATCAGTTTCGGCTTCTCTGTTCTCATAAACGCTATCGCCTGTTTTCTGAATATCCATCAGGTGTTCTGTCAGTTTCTTCTCCTTGTATAAATCCACTAACATCTCGAATCGGCTCTGCTCCTCGCTCTGTGAAAGATAATCCAGCCTCATCACTGCGTAGGTCGGATTGGGATATTCCTTGATGAATTCCGTCTGTTCCTCCAAACTGCTTAGTGTATTCTCCCTGATTTTGCCTGCGATCTCGTCCGTACTCTCCATTTCTGAAAACTCGCTCGCTTTCACTAATTCTTTCCTGATCATCTCGTCGAAGTACATTTTCTTCTACCTCCTCAATTTCTTCTTGTATTTGATTATATCCTGCTTCTTTGTTTCTTAAAACTTCTTTTTGCTTCTCAAGCTCTTTGCTCTTTTGAATGGTTGTATCTATGATACTTCCGCTAATATCCGATACGGTATCCCCAAGTGCCATAAGGGATATGCTGTCCAGTCTTTTGAAGTTTTCTTTTAACAGTTCCTTATCCATCGGATAATCCACCTTAAACCTTGAAGCTACCGCATAGCTGATGGAGTCCCTGACGAATTTGACAAAGGATATTCTGTCCTCATCGGCGATTCTAAGCTCATTCATCAAGCTGTCTATCTTTTCATCACCATAAATTCTGCTTAAAGAAAAGATATTTTCAAGGTTACTTTCGCTTTCTTCATAGCCTTCACTTGCTATCATTTCCTTTAAGACATCTTGATGGGCTTCTTTATCAAATTTCCAGAGATTGACCTCATTAACATCTCTGTTTCTTGAAACGGTTTGACTTACATCAAAGATGTAGTCCACTTTTTTATATGTGCCGTAGTCCTCTAAAAATCGGAATCCCTTTTCTGTCCTCGTACAACGGTTCGATGAAAGCGTTCACGCCAATAGTCGAACTTGGCACAAGCTGTTGCTTCAGGATTTTTATCATAGATACTTAATTGACTTCTAAAGTCATATCTTTGATTGTTCCCGACAACCTTCAGGAGCTTTTAAATATTCCGCTTCACTATGCAGAATGTCCTGTTTTACAAGCTCCAAAATGTTATGAAAAATCATTGATTCGCATTTTTTTACCTCCTTTTTTTCTAATATTCATTTTTCCTATTCATTCTTCTGGTGTTCCTCTACCGTATGTTTTATCTGTTCCTCAATCTTTTCTAAAAATTCTTTTTTGGAAGATTTGCCCTGTGCTATTTCAGACAATTCCATTTCCCACTGTGCCGTCATTTCTGCTGATTTGAAGTTATCTGCAACAATTTCAATCAGGCTTTTTTTCCTTTCGGTGTTGCAATCAGATTCTTCTTATCTCGTTCAATAAATTCTTTGTAAATCAGATTTTCAATAATGCCTGCTCTTGTTGCCGGTGTTCCAAGTCCTTCTCTTTCCACTTCAACACCTTTTTCCAATGCATCATTACCTGCAAGCTCCATAGCTTTTAAGAGTGTGTCCTCCGTAAAGTGTTTCGGAGGTTTAGTGTACTTTTCTTTAATCTCTTTATTTTCAATGATAATAACATCTCCAATGCTTACATCAGGAAGCTCCAAATCCTCATTCTTATTGAACTTGTATTCTTTAAGATATTTTGTAAAGCCCTCGTCCTTAATAACCTTACCAGTACTCGTAAATTGAAAGCCGTCAAATTCAGCTACAATCTTCGTTGTATTTTCCACTAAAGGATAGCCTACACTTCAGCATGGAGCTTATTAGAAATCAGTCGATATACCTTTGCTTCACTCTCAGGAATACCCGATAAATCTTCACTCAGTGAGCTTACTGTAGGAATAATCGCATGATGATCCGTAACCTTTTTTGAGTTAAACACCGTCTTGATACGACCTGTATCAAAGTCATTTTTGCCCAAAATATTATTGATGGTACTTGTAATCATATCTTCAGTAAGGCATCTGCTGTCTGTTCTTGGATAGGTAATCAGCTTCTTTTCATACAAACTTTGAGCATAGTCGAGAGTTTGCTTTGCAGAATATCCAAAATACTTATTGCACTCTCTTTGAAGTGTCGTAAGGTCAAATGGTAAATCAGGCTTTGTAATTTTCTCTTTTTGGATAACATCAGTGATTTCAATCTTATCGCCAACTAAATTGATTAGCTGTTCAGCAGCAACCTCATCATCAATTCGCTCAGTCGAAAGTATAAAGCCGTTCATAGATAGCTCCACTGTGTAGTATTTATCTTTCTTAAAATTAGTTATCTCGTCATCTCTTTTTACAATCATGGCAAGAGTCGGTGTCTGTACTCTCCCAACACTGTAATTTTTGCTTATATAAGCAAGAGTATAGCCTGCTGATGTTCATTCCAACAAGCCAGTCGGCAACTGCTCTTGCTTGAGCCGATTCAAAGAGATTATCATAGTCTTTTTCCGTCTTTTTAGCTTATCAAAGCCGTCTTTAATTGCAGAATCTTCCATTGATGAAATCCAAAGCCTTTTTCATCTTCTTTTTTTACATCTTGCCTGAAGATATACAAGTCTAAAGATTGCTTCTCCCTCTCGTCCGGCATCGCAGGCATTGATAACAGTATCAATCGCCTTATCATTCATCAGTTTTTTTAGGACTGCAAACTGCTTCTTTGTTGCCTTTTGCCACTTCATACTGATATTCACTTGGAATAATCGGCAAGTCATCAATCTTCCATTTGGCATACTTTTTCATCGTAAGAATCAGGGATTTGCCATTTGAATTAAATGCCCGACACACGAGCTTACTCTGTACCCGTTTCCCTCATAGTATCCGTCTTTTTTTATTCTTTGCTCCTATTATCTTTGAGATTGATAATGCAACACTTGGCTTTTTCAGCAATTACAAGTTTCATATATTTTTTTCCTCCCTGTTTTCAATATAAGAGGGCGAAAGATTTTCTCTCCTTCGCCCTGTGTTTTACAGCAAATAGTATCTTTTTTTACTCCTAATCTTCTTCGCTGTCCTCTGTTTCATCTTCCATTTCCTGATTTTCAACTTCTTCATTTTTCCGTTTCTTCACTGCCTTCCGCTTCCGAGAAAAAAAAATCATCATCTTCCTCTAAGGCTTCCAGTTCCTTATCTTCTTTCTTTTTTTACCACCTTAAAATAATAGCCTGCTCCCAATGCCCCCAAAGTTACAAGAGCAAGCAGGATATATGTTCCGGTGCTGCTTTTTTTCTTCCTTTTTTTCAGGCTTTGCTTCTTTTTCGGTTCGTCCTTTATGGGTTCTTCCTTGACTACTTCTTTCGGTTTTTTTCCTTGATTTCAACCATATTGAGAAGATCATCTTCCGAAACTTCGGTAAGGAGTATGACATTTTCTCCCTGTTCATCATGATTGATAATGAGGGTGAAAGGTCTTTCCGTTCTTGGTCTGAAAAGGTAATAAACTGTCTGGCATCCGCAGAATATTTATCTGTTTCTTTGTTATCGCTACTATCTCCATGGTGAATGGGATACTCCTGATTGGCATTATTTACATTCTCCGTAACACTTGCCCTTGATTTGGTAGGCTCGGTCGGAATCCCTTTATTGGTATTGGTTATTTCTCCGTTTGAAGCCATTTTTTTGCTTTTGAAATTCTCCGGTTCTTTTGCAGTCAATTTATTGGGATAACGCACTTCTTTTTCTTCTTCCTTTTTAATAACTGTAATTTCCGGTTTTTTTCGGTTCTTCTTTTAGTGTTTCCTGTGCTGCTTCTTTTTTTCATCAACCTGTGCATAGGCTACCGATGGGTAAGCTGCCATAATGACCGTAACAGCAAGAAGTAACGCTGTAATTAACCTTGTAAATACCTTATTTTTTTTCATAACTGTTCTCATGATTTTTTTCTCCTTTTTTTCATTTCCGATTGTTCTTTTTTTAACCTTTGCCATTAAATCTGTAATTGTGATATTGTTTTTTTCTGCAAATGGCAATAATCTCCTCATTTTCCAGTTCTTCTTCTCTGATAAACAAAGGCTCTAATTCCTGATCAATCAGAGCCTTTTTATCCTTTAACTTTTTGTATTTTTGTTTTTCACTGCTGTAAGTTCTTTTTTTCACATTTTACCGTCCTTTCTTTATTTTACTCTGCCGAATCCATAGAAATGCTCCCTCCAGTAAGGTGTGTTGATACTGACAAATCGAATCGGATCTCCGGCGTGTATCATCATTCCGTTTCCTGCGTAAATGCCGACATGAGAAATAGGGGAGCCGCTGTCGTAGGTGTTCTTAAAGAAGATAATATCTCCCGCCTTTGCTTCACTTGGAGATACGGGATTGCAGTAAGTTTTGTATATTCCCCAAGCGGTCGTCCTTGGCATATTCTTGACACCCGAATGGGTAAAACTCCAGCACACAAAGGACGAACAGTCGAAGTTATTCGGCCCGTTCGCCCCAAATACATATCTCTTTCCGATATGCTTTTTCGCTTCGTTAAACAGTGCCTTCACCGTTACATCGTCAAAGGCAATTCCCGGATTTGAAAAGTCGGGATTGTCTACAATCTCCGATAAATTTCCGTTTCCGCTTCCAAAGACAGTTTCCATGTTTCCCTTTAGAGGCAAGCAAGGCTTCATAGTGAAGAACATTATCGGGATACTCTGAGAAGATTTCTCTTACGATACTGTCCATTTCCCTTTTCTTCAGTGTTACTATGAGCTTCTTATACTCATAAGCTTCTTCATGACTTTCGGTATGCTCATTGCCATCTTCATCGGTATATGTTTCCGTAACTGTCCTGTATCTGATTTCAATTTCTTCTCGATAAGATAAATCATACATCTTTGTAAAAAAATGTCATGGATGATACTTTGAACTTCCTTTGAATCCTTAATTTCTCCACATCTTGAAGTGATGTAGGATAAAAGCTCATGGGTGTTATGTCCGATTTCTCCCTCTTTTTCTATGAGATATTCATCATAGCCGGGATAATTTTCTTCTACGGAACTGATTTCATCTTGCAGACCTTCTTCCAATCCCGAAAACTGTTGATTGATTTCACTTAGTACATTTTGGTCGGAAAGATAGGGTTGTAGTTAATACGCCGCTTGTAGAGTTTATCATTCCGGTCATGGAGGTGCCTGCAAATTGAATGATAAAAGTCCCTAAAATAATAAGACCTATGACAATCATCATAAGTCCCTTTGCTTTTCGTATCAGCATTTCTTTGGAGCTTTTCAGTGTTCCGATCAGACTTTCTTTGATACGATCTCTAAGCCTTGATTTATTTCGTTTCCCAATAGCGGATTTCATCTGCTTTTTCTTTTGAAACTTCTTAAAAGCATTTGCTTGCTTATATTCCTTTGTTTTCTTTTAATTCCTCTTTGGCTTCCCTGAAACTCCAATTTTGATTTACGCTTTCGTATCTTGTAATCTTTTTGCTTAGGTTATAGCTTTTTTTTAGCCTTTTTCTTATCGGCATAGTTTTTTATCCCATGAAGTAATTTTGAATTGCCGTCTGCAATCTTTTCTCCGGTTTCCACACCCTGATTTTCATCACTGCCATGGGATAGGTAATCCCTTACCGCTTCACTTCCTTTTGCTAAACCTGACAGAACAGATCCCTTTTGCAGACTTTTTTTCTTTTCTCTGCCCTGAATCATCTCTTTGGAAGACTTTTTCCCTTCCGTCTTATCGTCTGCGTGATTGTCTTCCTTTTCCCTTGTATAGACCTTATCCGAATAGTTTTTTCGTTTATACAGCTTCTTTTGAGCATTGTGCTTTTTGTTAGAGTGTTCCGTTATACCTTCTTTGGTATGAAGATTATCTTCCACATCATAAGTCGATTCAAAATAGTCGCTGTCTCTAAAGTCATTGTCATACCTGTCGATGATACCGTCATTATCAAGGTCTTTTCCCAAAGGATCGTAGATTTCTTCATTTTGACTGTACTTTCCTTCCGTTCTTAACTCTTTTCTGACTTTTTCAGCCATTTTTCTTTTTCTTTTAAAAAGCTCGGCTTTTTGTTCTTCAAAGGAGATTTCCTTTTTCTGTTTTTATGCTTTTCGGTGCAGAAACTATCTCATCGGCTATTGTTTCATCATTTGCAAGGGAAGTAAAAAAACACTGTTTTTCATCGCCGGAGACAAGAGGGGATTTATTATCTTCTTTTGAGGTATCTGTTTCCTTTGTCTTTTTACAACATTTTTTTAAGCTGTTTCACCTTTCTTTTGGAACTTCCTTGCAAAAGCTCATTCTTGGAATTTCTTTTGCTTTCCTTTTCGTGGATCTTATCCTGAAATCGGTCTTTCTCGTGAATAATTTTCCCTCGGTAATCATCGCCATGCTTTAATTTACCGGCTTCATCCGCATCCATATATTCTTTCCCTAACAGTTTTGCTTCCTCTTTGATTTTCTGCCTTTCCTTAAAAATCTCGCCTTAATTTCTTTTTCCACAAGCTATCACCTCACTTCTTCCGGTTTCGTTGTCATCTTCTGATAGAGAATGGTATCTTTCGGGAACTTGTCAATAAAAGGGAACAATGGTGTTCCCAAAGAATAACAGTCCTTCTCCCGCATTGGAATTGGTAACATATTTAAGCTGCGGTTTGGAGATTTTCAGTTTTCTTGCTAAAATTTCCCGATCTCCGCTTGCTTGATTGAGCATTAAAACAAAATCTGTGTTATCAAAGATGTTTTCTATCTCCTTACTCATCAGTAGGTCTTTGACATTCTGCGTAATGCCTGTCGGAATTCCTCCCCATTTTCTGAATCGTTTCCATATCTCAACGGAGTAGGAGGCGGTCTGTTCTTCTTTTAAAAGTAGGTGAAACTCATCGATGTAATACCTTGTTGCCTTGTTTCCTCTGTTTTGGGATACCTTATTCCAAACCTGATCCTGAATCACAAGCATACCTATTTTTTTAAGTTGCGATCCCAATTCCTTAATATCGAAACAAAGGAGCTGTTTATTTAAGTCCACATTGGACTGATGGTTAAAGACATTAAGAGAGCCTGTTACATAAATCTCCATCTCCGTTGCCAGTTTTTTCCCGACCTTTTCTTCCTGATTTTTTAACATATCGTATAGGTCTTGTAAGATAGGCATGTTTTTCGGTTCAGGTTCGTTAAAATACTTTTCATAGATTTTCGGTAAGCACCTGTCTATAACCGACTTTTCTTCTGCTGTCAGTCCGCTTCCTCCAACGACAAGTTCAAGCATACTCATGATGAAGTTTGCCTTGTCTTTTAACGGTGCATCTCCATCGCCGTAGTTCATATTGATGTCAAGGGGATTGAGGTAATCCTTTGATTTACTGCTAACCTTAATGACCTCTCCGTTAAACTGACGCACAAGGTTTCCATATTCGCCCTCCGGATCACAGATGATGACATCATCGTCCGTTACCAAAATCGCATTTGCCATTTCACGCTTTGCACTAAAGGACTTACCACTGCCCGGAGTTCCTAAGATTAACCCATTGGGATTCTTTAATTTCTTTCGATCTGCCATAATCAGGTTGTGACTTAGTGCATTCAGTCCATAGTACAAACTGTTGCTTGAATTGATGAAAAGCTCCTCTGTGGTAAACGGTATAAAGACGGCTGTTGATGAGGAAGTTAAGCCTCTGTTAATCTCCAGTTTATTCACGCCAAGAGGAAGTACGCTTATAAGTCCTTGCTCCTGTGCATGATCAAGTCTTTTTATCTTGCAATTATGCTTATTGGCAATGGAGCTGATTTGTGCAATGGTGTTTTCCAGTTTCTGTACTGTCCTTGCAAAGTTCATAAAGACAATGGTTACGACAAACATTCTCTCATCTCTTGTCTGCAAGTCTTTTAACAGGCTTTTCACATCTTCACCATAGGTGATTAGGTCTGAGGGTAAAATATCCATATCATAACCCGCTCTTACCGCCTTTTTGTTTTCCTCAATTCTCATCTTATCAATGTCGGTGTTTTTTCTTTTTACCATCTTAATGGCTTCCGACTGCTCAATTGCCCTGATATGAAAGGAAATATTGATGTTATCGTCAATGTCCAAAAACTCGGCAAGCATACGGTCTGAAAGTTCACTGGCAAGGATTTGAAAATGACTTGTCGCTCCGATAAACTTCCCGAACTTAAAATATCTACTCGGTGTAAAGTTAAATTCATCAGGCGTAATGTAGCTTTTGGTGCTTTCTTTTTTCTTTAGGTCTTTGTAGGAAAACTCAAAGGTCTTGCCCGGATTTAATACATCGTGAAGGATTTTCAGCCTTTCTTCTCCGTTTAGGCTTTCTGCACGCACGCCCATACTTTTTAGGGACGATAAGATGTCAATCTCCAGTCTTTCCAGTTTTGAGATTGCCTGCTCCATATTGTCCGCTTCGACGGTAAAAGTAATGTACTTTGATTTTCTAAGCCCGTTATTTCCCTTTACAATCTGATTTTTTAGCATTTCTCGAAACTCAAGGCGTATCTCGTCAAAGCCGTCTTTTTTATCCGGTATCTGAATTGCCGACTGCATTTCTTCGTTTCTTCCAAGCTGATTGATATATGACAGTTCAATCCCGACACTCGGATCAAAGGAATTTAAGAAGTTGGCAAACTGATTAAAAATAAGGTCTCGATCTTCCTCTAAGGCAAGCTGATAGTTAATATCCTCAAAGGCTATGCTTTTACTGAAGTGTTTTTCATCACTCTGGCATATCCCGCTTTTCAACATTCTAAGATAGGGAAGGGTATCTTCTACAGTATGGCGTTTCGGCTCTTTCTTAAAGATAAGGTTTAAAAATCCGCCTTTCTCTTTTTTTCATCTCTGTTTTTATCTTGCTTTAATTCCTGTTTCTCCTTCTTAACGCCTTTTTTTGTTTTGCGTGAGCTTTAGCTGCTGAATTTTTTTCTTTTTGCTGTTCAAGGTAAACCTCCTTTCTCACACGCTTTTGCGGTTGGTAAAACTTGTGTAAATAGATATACTTAAAATACTTTTCAAAGGTCAGTCCGTCTTTTTCAAACAGTGTAATGAAAAAAATGGGAAGTGTGGACACGATGAGAAATAGAATTGCTATATCATTTGCTACAAACTTTCTCATAAATAAATAGACCGGTATTCCTACCAGTCCTGCGAAAGTAAAGCCGATCAGCTGTCTTTTGGTTAAGTTAAAAGCGACCTTCGTTTTTACTTTCTTTAAGTCTTTCGGGATTGGTACATACGCCATGATTTACCTCCCATCTTCTTTTTCCTTTGACAGCTCCTCCATGTGTTCATATACGGAGCCGATTTCTTCCTGAATACTGGCAAGCTGTTCCTCTGTGCTTTGATTGATTCTTCCCTGCATCAGACAAAAATCATTGTGGCAATGTCCAACCTTGGTGATTCTTTTGTTTAGCTCTTTCATTTTTTTATGAACTCTGATTCTATCCACCAAAATGGCAATGCCTGTTACAAGAATGGCTGCTTTCCATATTGTTTTTCTTTTCTTCATACTATCTTCCTTTCTTTTAGTGAGCATTGAGAACACTTTTTGCCAGTGTTCCGCTTTTTAACATCATCAGTCCCAACAAAATCGCATACCCAAGTATCGTGAAGGTACTGGTATGAATGTCTGTAATCTGTATGGTCTTAACTAATACTGCGTAAATTCCAAGGCAAACCATTAAAAAGAGTCCTTGCAGTCCAAGGGCAAACAGTCCTTTAATGTAGTTTGTTCCGATCTGTCCCCATTCTTTGTTTCCCATTGTCGCAAACGGTATGGCTGAAACCGATGAGTACACATAAATTTCAAACATTCTTCCGTAAACAACGAGCATGATGACAATGGAGATTCCTGTATGGCAACCTTGATCAGTGAGGTTTCAAAGAGAATCATAATGAGTTCTCCCAGTCCCTTATCTTTTAAAGCTTCTACCATCTGAACAATTTGATCTCCGGAAACAACAGCAGAGGTGTTAATCACCCCCGCCGCTTTGTTTACCATGCTTTGTGCCACATCAAAGACTGCCATCGAAAATTCAAAGGCATGGGATACTAACCATACGGCAATCCACATCTTGATGATGTATTTGAAAAAGTCAAAGGTGTCCGTATCGTGCATATTATTCTTTTGCATGACCATATTAATGAGCTCGATACAAAGGACTGCCGTTATGATTAGTCCTGCTATTGGAATGATAACGGAGTCGTTAATACTCTTGATAAAGTTAAATACTTCTCCGTTCCATCCCATCGGTGTCTGTCCTACATCTGCTGCCACTTTCCCAACCTGATTGTTAATGTCAAGAAACATAGACTCTAAGTTTGCTTGGATACCGCCCAGTAGAAGCTCCTTGAAAAATTCTTCTATCTTGTCGAATATCCCAAACATTTCATCGCTCCTTTTCTTCCTACTTCAGTACATTGGCAAGAAGCGGAATGAGTTTTAAGCCGATAAGGACGATACCGCCTCCCGCCATGAGCTGCTTCACGCCTTGACTCTTTGCGCCGGGATTATCGTTCCCGTAACCTTCCATCAAGTTGATCACGCCCCACGCACCGAGTCCTGCTCCTACCGCCATTACCAATACTTTCAGTACATCTACTGCCTGTGTAAAAAAATTCCATTTTATTCTTCCTCCTTGTTTTCTTTCTTTTCAATTTTTGTTGTATGACTTCACTATAAAGTTTTTGTAAGTCTTACCGTCTTTTTCACGATCTTTAAAAATATCCAAAGATATGAATGAGATCGCCTTTTTTTCAAAGTCTTTCGCTGTTTCCACCTTTTCACCGTAAGCAGCACAGTTGATATATTCCTTGCCTTTCCCGTACTTCTTTACAAGTACAAAATTAACGACTTCTACCGTTTCTCCGTCTTTTTCAAAACTTGAGAAAATAGGCTCTGCAACCAAGTTGGCATTGATGTTCATCATTTCCTGCTTCATATTTTTAATTTCTCCTTTTCTTTTCAATAAAAAAAGCGACTGAAAGTTTCATTTTTCCAATCGCTGATGCTTTTTGCTATTTAGTTTTTCCTTAGTGGGACTTCTTATCCTTATCATATTTCCTCCTGATTTTGAGTAATAAAAAAGCAGCAAATCTATTTTTTAGACTTACTGCATTCTTGTAATAACCGTATCCCTATTCAGTTTTGCTTTTCCTTTTCGCTTCATGTAGCTTTCAATATCAAACAAATTCTTCTTGTCATAGTCCTCAAGTAGCTTATAGTTCTTGTGCTTTGTAATATCAAATTTATCCGATAGAAAAGGGCGGACACCACGAAGTTGAAAGATACATTTACTGCCGTCCATTACTGTTATTTCATCTTGGCTCATCAGTTCCTTACCGGTCTTTTGATAATTTAATCCGAAACTCTTTTGATTGCTCCTTGTTTCCGATGTGTTATATAGGTCTATGGTTTCTTTTCCCAGTGTTTCTGAAAGCTCTTTTAGAGTTGTTTTCTCTTTCCCACCTAAGAATAGGGTACTATCACAGTTGCCAACAATGGTATCGGCATTATCCTTGTAGATTGCCTTTAGCTGAGATTGTGCCTGTAAGATGATACTTGCGGAGATTTCTCTGCTTCTGATGGTTGCAATCAGCTTTTCAAACTTTGGAATCAAGCCGATATTTGCAAACTCATCCAAAAGACACCTTACATGAACAGGTAATCTTCCGCCGTAAACATCATCCGCCTTATCACAGAGCAGATTAAATAATTGCGAGTACATAATGGACACTACAAAGTTAAAAGTATCATCGGTATCGGAGATAATAACAAAGAGGGCAGTCTTTCTATCACCAAGAGTATCCAGTTCCAATTCATCTTCTTGCATCAAGTCCCTAAGTTCCTGAATGTCAATGGAGCAAGCCTTGCACCGCAAGAAATTAAAATAGATTTCGCTGTTTTTTTCCGGCAGCCAATTTGTACTTTTTTTATATTGCTTCACCGCAAAGTGTGTAGGTTCTTTCTTTTCCAATGCTTCAAAGAGTCTGTCTATCGGATTCATATAGGTTTCGTCATCTTCCCTTACTTCCGAAGCGTCAATCATATCAAGGAGTGTTGCAAAGTTCTTTTCTTCTCTTGGAGCTTCATAGAAGATATAGCCGATAAGTGCTGTATAGTAGAGTTTTTTTCGGCTTTTACCCAAAAAAATCTTCACCTGCTTTTTTTCTCCCTCTCCCTTGGTGTTTGCGATGATTGTCTGTACTAATTTGAGTATGTCCTTTTTCACTTCTAAGATAAGCAAAGGGATTGTACTTCATGCTCTTTTTGAAGTTAATGGTGTTTAAGATTTTTATCTCATATCCGTTATCTTCAAGCATTTTGCCACACTCAAGGACTATCGTACCTTTCGGATCGGTTACGCAATATGACGAGTGCATTTGCATAAGGTTCGGTTTGACATAAAAACCTCGTCTTACCACTTCCACTACCTCCTATGACAAGTACATTCTTATTTCTTGCATACTTTGGATTAGCAGGTCTGCCATTCATTGTCAGTCGTTCTGTTTGTGTTAGCAAGATGTTGTTTTGAAACTTCTCGTCCATATATGGCTCGATGTCTTTTTTATTTCCCCATCTTGCAGAGCCGTACTCTTTTCCTTGTCTAAACTTCTTGGCGTTTTTACCTTTGGTATAGACAATAAATTTAATTAAGGCTGCTACTCCAACTCCTACCAGTATATCAATAAGATGTATGCTTGGGATAAAAGCTCATTGTGTTAAGCTCTCAATATCCCTTGAAAGATTTTTATCTATGACATCTCCGCCGGTATAGCTTCTTAGATGATGAGAGAAGATGTTGCCTACATAGAAAAAAATGCAAGATAGGGGAATGTTTTGTTTCATAAACTTTGCCTTATCTTGCACTTTGAATAATCCTTTCTATGTCTTTTTAATATTTTAGCTATCACGAGTCTTTTTCACCTCCAATCAAAAAGTAATAGGTAGTTCCTGCCTTTCGGTGTTACAAAGGTCTGTATTCCGACCGCTTTGCTCCCTTCTTTGCACCATTCCTTTACTTCAAAAATATCCTTTATTGTTCTTGGCATAGGGTAGAAGTCTATTTTTCTTATCCCGATAAATAAGTTCCTTGTCTATGAGGAATTGAATAAACACTTTTTGCGGGATATGAAGCTCTTTTGATGTATTTCTAAAGTTGGTCAGCAGATAGTTATTCACCAATTCATCAAAATACTTGGCTTTCGGCTCTAAATCCTCTATGATTTTTTCTTTTTCAGCAATCAGGTGATTAGCAAGGAGTACCGCATTTGCCAATATTTCTTCATTGCTCATTTTTTCTTGGTTCTTGAGATACCCGCCATTTTTACGAATGCTCGGCAATACCTCTGTGGTTATCCATCTTTTAAAGTCCTTTGCCTGTGGCAGCTTGGAAGATAGGATAAGGGAGTATAATCCTGACTCGTTGATAGATACCATATTTCTTCTTTGTCTGCCGTCGTGAAACACGACATCAGCTTTATCATCTGTATCCACATGTCTTACCAAAGCATCTCTCGTGTTTGCATATCCCAACTTCTCGGCAACTTCTTTTCCGATAAAGAAAAACTCACCGTCTTTTTCCATTACAGTGAGTTTCCCAAATTCCATATTTTCAAATGTTATCAAGCTGCTCATAGGCTCTGCTCCTTCTGTTTATTCTTAACTTTATCCTTAGAAACAGTATTTTTTGCCATCTCTTTAAACTTCTCGATATTTTTACGAATAGATTCTTTCCGTTCCGTTTTTCTTTCTGAGCTTGCAAGAGCATTTTTAAAGGCTTTCTCCATCATTTTCATATCTTTGGCTTGGAAAAATACGGAGTATTTACCTGTTTCTTTATCTTTCATTACCGAAAACTTAACACCGTATTTGTTCAGCTCTTTTTTCAGTTCTTTCAGTTCCGCTTCTTCTACCGGTATTTCTTCCAGCTGTCCTTTTTTCGCCATATCCTTGAGCTTGACTTCATTTCCGTTTACTTTAACGAGCTTTTCAAGTCCTCCCAGTTTCTCTGCTTCTTTCATCAGTTTTTTCAATAGCGTTAAAAGAAGTTTTCCGGTTACTTTGGCAGCCTTAACCTCAAGGCTTAGTGTCTTTCTTGCAATTTCTTCGTTAATCAACTTCTATCACCTCCGTTTAGTAATCGTTCTTTATTTCGGTTTAACTTCTCTTTTTGAATCATCTTCCTGTAATCTAATCCGACAACCATCACCGGAATACACATCTCTATAATTCTTGAATATATTCTTTGGTATTCCACGCTTTCTGTGCAGTTTGAAATTGTGTCGTAGGACAGGTTGGTTGTAAATATGGTCGGTTTTTTTGTTTCAGGTATCTGTTATTGACAATGTTATAGACCTGTTCTTTGGCATAGCTGGTATCTCTTTCTATTCCCAAATCATCTAAGATGAGAACGGAAGTATTTACAAGCGATTCGATATACTCATTTTTATCAAAATCAAAGCCGCTTTTTTGCAGATTGTTGATTATCTGGGCAAAGTTTCTTATCTTTACGCTTATCTGATACTGCTCTATGAGTGCATTGGCGATAGAGCAGGCAAGATATGTCTTTCCGCTTCCTACTGAACCGTAAAAGATAAGTCCGATGTTTTCTTTTTTCATCTCCTCATACTCTTTTACAAAGTTTTTTGCAATGGTAAGGCTCTGATTTTCTTCTCCCTGATAGTTTTCAAAGGTGTATGTCCACTGAATAAGGGAGGCAAAGCAACTTCTTTTTAATCGCTCAATCTCCATCTGCTTTTCTCTTGCCTTTTGTTTGGCTTCTCTGTCCCTGTCGCACTTGCAGGAAACTTTATAGATTCTCTTTTCACCAAGCATCTCCAAGGCTTTTTCCGTCTTTTCTTTCATGACAGTTCTTGCAATAGGCGTGTCCGTCTTTGATATATTCTCTTTCCGGATCGTAGGAATACTCAGTATCCTCAATCATTATTTTTTCCATCTCACTCATCATAAATGCTCTCCTTTGTCATATTCTTCCCATGTCGGGATATTGGATGGCTTATCCGCTTTCTTATTTCCCTGATCCTTATAAAACCATGAAAAGGATTGTTGCCTTATGGTCTTTATAGGTCTTTCCGGTGCTTTTTGCTGTATGCGGATAGTCTTTCGATATAGTTATCAAGCTGTCCGTTCATCGTGATTTGCAATTCTGATACATCTTCATCTGTTAAAAACACATTTTGAAATGTGCCGAGCTTCATAAAATCTCTCTTACTATACTCACTCTTATTATTATCTATATAGTTAGGGTAAAGAGTTTTTACTTCCTGAAGTTCATTTTCTTTACTTCTGAGGTCAATATTTTTTTACTTCTGAAGTAAAAGTTTTTAACTTCAAGAGGTCAGTTTCTTTTACTTCCGATATACTCATAAAGTCTTTTACATAAATGATGTTCGGCTTTCCAAGTCCAAGTCTTATTCTTTCAATCAGTCCAATGCCTTTTTTGACATCAAGTTCATCCAATATTTTTATTGCCGTAGGTTTTGAGAGATTTCTTCTTTTCATAATTTCTTCAACTGTGAAGTAGATGAATACTCTGCCTTCTTTGTCTATCCAGTTATTCTTAAAGGACATTCCTGTCCGTTTCAAAAGCATGGAATAGAGTATGATTGCTTCTGCCGATAATCCCTTAAATTCTTCCCCATCTACCAATATTTCAGGCACTTTTAGAAAGTTAAATCTCTGCTTCCCTGTTATAGAAATAGTCAAAGTCCATAATTCCTCCTTCCTTGATTTTTCGTAAAGAAAAAGACGATAGATTTTCTCTATCGCCTCCCATAACCATTTTTATGAAATTTTTTAGATTGATTTTATCGCTTCATTGATTCCTTGTAGAAACGCTATGATTACAGCTCCGATCATCGGTATTCCGTAAGGACTTAGTAAAAAAATCCAAGGATAAGTGCTTCTATTGCTGCTTTTGTATCGTGTAGCATAAAGAACGAGCCTATGGCAACAAATACACATATCAGCATAAGCAAATATAGGATTGCTGTTCCTACGCTAAGCAAGAATGTCAGAAAGGAAGTCAAAATGCTTAACAGCAAACTGATTGGGAACAAGATTATTTTTACTATCCATCTCATAAATACCCTCCATTTCTATTAAATCATTTTAAAATGCCTTAAAGCATCAATGATAGCTTCCTCTTTTTCTGGTGTGCATTGTGGAATAAGCTGTTTCTCTTTTTTTGATTTATTATAATGCTCCCTCAGTACAATTCCACACTTCTTTTTAATCTGTGCAATATAGAGTGTCGAAACCTTTAAATCAAATTTTTCTAATATATATTCCTTAATTTGTGCATAAGACGCTTTACTTTCAGCACTTGTCAAATCAAGCTCATCAAGCTTAATTTCAACATCTATATGCTTATCGACATCGAGTTTGGACAAAAGTGCTACCGTCTCCACATGCAGCGTCTCAGGAAACATATCGCATAGACAGACCTTCTTCACCCTGTATCCTGCCTCCTCAAACTCAGGGATGTCCCTTACCAGGCTGGTTGGCTTGCAGGCTATGTAAACTATATCCCTAACTCCATAAGATAATACCCTCTTAAGCGCCTTAGGAGACACACCGTCTCTTGGAGGGTCAAGGATGATAAAATCAGGCTTTTCCTTCACTTCATCCAGTACCTTAAATACATCACCTGCCAAAAACTCAGTATTGGTAAGTCCGTTTAACTTTGCATTTTCATTGGCTGATGTTACAGCCTCTTCCACTATTTCTATCCCTATAACCTTTTTTGCCACAGGAGAAATTATCTGTCCTATGGTGCCTGTCCCACTGTATAGGTCATAGACTACATTGCCCTCATTGTTACCTACATACTCCCTTACCTTACTGTAAAGCACCTCAGCACCGAGAGAATTGGTTTGGAAGAATGAAAATGTGGTTATCTTAAACTTAAGCCCCAGAAGCTCCTCATTTATATAATCCCTGCCATATAGAATTTCCTGTCTTTCTGCCTTCACATCATCGGAAACTTCATCATTTACAAGGTGGATAATACCAGTTATCTCCCCTTCTAAACCAACCTTCTTTAGTTTTTCCACCATTTCTTCCAAGATGTCCTTCTCTGCCTGACTTATAGCCTTTCCCTTATCGTATACCGCATTAGGAGAAGCCAAAAAAATTCCTTCAGGCTGTCCATTTCCATGAGCTGTTTTTTTCGTCCTTTGTGATAAAAGTCTGATGAAGTCTCAAGGGCAACCAGGATTTCACCTGTCTTAGATGCCCTTCTCACGAGTAAATGCCTGAGATACCCTCTGTGCATTGCCTTATTGTAAAATGAGATTTCTGCTTCATTAAAATGCTCGAATACGCATCTTAATATCTTGTTAAAATCATCATTGACTATCTTGCAGTCATCTGTGAATAAAATATCGTGAAAATGACCACGCTTATGAAGACCAAGTGACATCGGGCCTCCCTTATAGCTGTCCCCAAAGGCATACTCCATCTTATTTCTGGTTTCCCACTCTGAAGGGCTTCCAAGAATTTCCTCATACTCATATTCGCTGCTTATCACCCTGTCAAGCATCTTCTTTACCTGTGAACTCTTTAGCTTAAGCTGCTCCCTCATAAGGCAGGGTATGATATGAACAGCCTCCACAAAGTCCATAGTTCTTACAGGCAGGCTCCCTAGTCTCTGTAGGTGCTTTTTCTATTACTTCTTCTATACGGGCCTCGTACCTGTCATTTCTTCGTTTCCCAACCCTGTATCTAACCTTCTGTCCTTCGATTCCACCCTTAAGTACAACCTTTCTCTCATCATCTGAAAGAAGTATAATTCCCTTGTCAGGAAAATCTACATAACTTACTATACCCTCGTTAATCTCACCTTTTTTTCAATTCTTTTTCCTCTTATCTAATCAAAATAATATTGGTGTCAAAAGTATTTGGCAACCATTAATGAGATTCCCCTACAGCTTCAATTCTCAGGGAGACTGCAAAATTATTTGTCAGTAACTCAATCATTTTACAAAAATTTTTAGCCTTCAAATTTTACACTGCAATCTCCTGTAACCCTCTATCATCAGAGAAGTCAGACAGAGATTGCCGTTAATATTATGCAGTTTATGCTTTGACATCCCTTTTTGGAAAACCTATGTCAAAGTATTCTCCATTACTTAGAGAAAAATACTCTTTGTTTCCCTTTCCACTCATCGCTCTTAAATAATGGAGTCAATATCACATAGTTTGAGTCTGTAAATACCCCGTTTACACCGCCTTTTTTTCTCTGACTTTTTCAAGTTATCCGATTCAATATACTTTTTTTAATTACCCTTCCCTTATCTGATATCTTAGCAAGTGCATAGTAGTCTAAGCCCCATTTATTGACAGATGTTGTGCTTTCTCCCGAAGTAAAGGCATAGATTTCATTGTTAAGTATTTTCAAGGAGTCGATTTTAGGCATTTCTTCATTACTTTCATCATGAGTTTGTAAATCCCTGTTTATCAATTTCCAAAAAGCTCTTCCACTTGGCTTTTCTCCCTTAAAATCAATATCTAACAAGGCAAAACACCTTGATAAATCATAATATACCTTATCCTCAAAGCAAACCGGTATGAGAGTGCTGTCGGATACTATCTGAAAAATACCTCTGCTCTGCCTTTTCAGGCACAATCTTTCCTGAGAATAGGGAGCCATTTTTGATTGGTATGACCATGGGAGAAGAGAAATCTCCGGTGTAGTACAGAAGCTCATTCTCAGGCTTTACTATGCCAAATCCTTCTCCGTACTTAAAAAAACACAGGATAATTTCTCCTGCTTCCTGTGTAATCAAAAGGCAGCAACCTTTCTAATACCCTGTGATGAAAGCTCAAGAACACAGTATTTACGATAGTTTTCAGCCTCAGATGTAAGTACCAATGCTCTGTTACCGCTTAATATTCCACAACTATGGACAAAGGTATATTCACCGTTTGTATCCCATTTTTTTCTATAAGGTTTAGTTTTAGTTTCTCCATTACCTCACTCCCATTGACTCTCATACATTTTTCATTACTTACATATACATATTGACATCAAAGCAATGTCCTATACAGCCTCCATTATGTCACAAGAATTAAATTCAATCAATATCAGGGTGAATTGTTAGTGTATAATTTGTTATTTGAAAAAGTAAGTTCCAGTCTGAGCTTGAATTAAAAATATTGAAGCCGGGATGCTGAACTTACTTTTTCAATTCAACTTTTATCGCCTTTTTGATGTTTTTCACCCTCCAGTTCTCTAAGTATGATGCATTTTAATTTGTCTTTGCATGGTTTCCGTTGCATTTTTCATTAAAGTGGACAACAATCTCATAGGTTACTTTCCCAATTTTTCTTTATCGTCTTTGTCCCTGTATTCTGTTCATTTTTATTTTTCATACATATCGTTTTTCCTCCTGTTTATAAACACTAAAAACGACTAGATTTTTATCTTCTAGTCGCTTCATTTCATTCTTGATACCTGTGATGATTTTTAATTCTTCCGTTATCCTTTTTCTTAATTAGTTCATCTAAATATTGCTTTCTTTCTATAATCATATCCACGCCTCTTTTTCTGCGAATAATTTATATATTTTGCCACGTTTTTATTTGTATGTATTTTTATCACAGTTAAAGAGTAATCGCAATCATAAGGAATAATTTTCGTGGCATAATATGTTTTTTTATTCCATCTTATAGTTTTGATCTTTGATATCTCATTTTTCTCCATTACCTCACTCCCATTAACTCTCACACATTTTCATTACTTACATATACATATTGACATCAAAGCAACGTCCTATACAGCCTTCATTATGCCATAAGAATTAAATTCGTTAAATATCAGGGTGAATTTATTACTCTTTACTTTGCCCTTGTAAAGTGCTAAAATTACCTTGTATCATGGTTAAACCAAGTAATGTAAACCTAAAGCTTGTATTTATGATATTTATTAGCAACTTTTATGATATCATTATGACTTTTTGGAGAAAAAGAGATGAAGGATAAACTAAGAACTCCTGCTATGGACTACTTCTTTGATGCAGTCCTCACACTTAAAAAGCAGGGAAAGAATGTTACAGTTTTTGAAGATGTCTGTACCATAAATGAGCTCTTTACCATATCTCAGAGACTTATGGTTGCTAAGATGCTTACTGAGGGAAAGACATATATAGAAATATCGGAGGTAACAGGGGCTTCCACCGCAACCATAAGCCGTGTTAACCGTTCCTTGGAATATGGCAATGACGGATATAGTATAGCAATGGATAGAATTGTGGCAGGAAATAACAACGAATAAGATTGTTCTCATTTCAAGTGAAAACACGGAAAGATAATCTTTATGATAAGTCAAGTGAGGTATTAAATGGAATTTAGAAAGCTTGAAAAAAATCAGACAGCAAAAAAAGCTTGAAGATTTGATTAAAAAAATGTTGAAGATAATTTAGAAGATGATACTTTTTGGCTTCCCATCACAGAGAAATCAAGAAAAACTATTTTTAATAATGACTGGACTTATTTCCTGGGGGCTTTTGAGGATGATGAGTTAATAGGGGCAGCCGCCCTGTTTTTTTAACGAAAATGAATTTGGTGAGAGTTGTAAAGCTCTTGGAATTTCATTTGACGGTATTGCTGAATATGGTAGAGCCATGGTTCGTTTTGATAAGAGGAACAAAGGCATAATGAAACAAATATTGGCCGGATTATTAGAAAAAGCCAAACATATTGGAATAAAAAGTAATAGCCACTGTTCATCCTAATAACATACCAAGCCAAAAAAATACTAATCGACTTTAAAGTGATAATAAACTTAAGGTCGTAAAAAAAGCGATAAATATGAAAGATACATCTTTTTACTTGATTTATTGGAGGCATAAATAATGAGTAAACAAAAATAAAGAAAAATCTTGTGATTATACTTATCACATCCGTAATTATGCTTATTGCAGTATATTCAAGCGTTTCAAACAATGAATTAAAGGATATTATAATTACACTAATCTCCTTATTTGCCGCTGTTGCAGTATTTATTCAGATAAGGCAGGGTACTAAAATAGCAAAAAGCTGAATTTGTAATGGGTTTACAGGAGACTTATACTAACTCTAATGGATTTTCCAAGCTTTTTATGACCTGTTGGGAAGAATACAAATTTAGCGAATACAATGAATCTGTAGAAAAACCCTACATCTGTCCTTGCTTTTCTAAATGAAGATGGAGGCAAAGAAATCTTACTCAATTATTTAACTTTCTTTGAAAGTATATATCTGATGAAAGAACAGGGAATTTGGACTTTGATACCTTAGACGAATTATTTGGCAGAAGATTTTTTTATTGTAGTTACCAATAAAAAACAGTTCAAGATATTGATTTATGTAAAAATAGAAAAGTACTACGAAAAATGTATTCAAATTATATCATGAGTTGGGTTAAGTACAGAAAAGCTATTATTCAAAGAATGCGTCTAAATGAAGATGCTACACTTAAAGAAACAGTTTTTCTTACATTTGATAAACATAAATCCAATAAAAAATTGCTTGAAGAAGAGAAACAAGGAGTCAGACATTAACTAATGTCTGACTCCTTGCTAATTTATTTCGTCAAATCATAAGGCGTGTTCTGGTAGATATAATAGTTCACCCAGTTAGTATAAAAGCGTGTTGGCGTGTGCCCTCCATGATAGAACAGGCCTCTTTGCAGGATTGTCTTCAGGATAATAATTCTTAGGAAGCTCGATAGGAAGCCCCTTAGACTTATCTCTCTTGTACTCTGCATCAAGTGTCATTCTGTCATACTCGGGATGTCCCATTACAAAGATGCGTTTTCCGTCCTTTGTCATAAAGAGAAAAAACTCCTGCTTCTTCTGACTCTGCAAGTATCACAAGGTCATCATTCTTTGCTATGTCCTCTCTTAACCCCCTGTATGCCTTGAGTGTGGAGCGTAAAAATAATCGTCAAACCCTCTTATTAACGGCTCTTTTCTGTTATAGACCTTATGTGGATATATACCAAAGAGCTTGTCCTCAAACTGGTACTTATCAGCTCCATAATAATGGTACATTCCTGCCATTGCTGCCCAGCAAATATGGAGAGTTGAAGTCACATGAGTCTTTGCCCAATCCATAATCTCACAAAGCTCCTTCCAGTAAGCCACATCTTCGTAAGCTAGTGTTTCAACGGGTGCCCCTGTAATGATGAGTCCGTCATATTTTTTATTCTCAACCTCTGAAAAAGTCACATAGAATTCATCCAAATGGCTTGTTGGGGTGTTCTTCCCTACATAGCTTTCAGTTGTTAAAAATGTAACATTTACCTGAAGAGGAGTATTGGAAAGAGCCCTCATCAGCTGAACTTCCGTATCCTCCTTAAGAGGCATCAGATTCAGTATAAGGATTTTGAGCGGGCGGATATCCTGAGACATAGCCCTGTTTTCATCCATTATAAATATATTTTCATCTTCCAGTATCTTCTTTGCCGGAAAATTATTTTTTACCTTAATCGGCATTACTACCTCCTACAAGCTCCAAAAACTCGTTCTCGCTTATAATCTTGATTCCAAGTTCCTTTGCCTTTTTGTTCTTACCTGAGTTAGAGGTAAGGTCATTATTTATAAGATAATCAGTCTTACCGGTAACTGAGCCCGTTACTTTTCCGCCCTTACTCTCAATAAAGTCAGACAGCTCTCTACGGTTCTTGAACTTCTCTACATCTCCTGTAACTACAAAGGTAAGTCCCGAAATCGCATTATTACCTTCATTGCTGCCCTCATCATTCACATTTACTTCAGCATTTTCAATATGAACCTCTCGGAGAAGATGTTCCAAAGTCCTAAGGTTCTCATCCTTATTAAAATAATCTGCAAATACTCCAGCCATAACCTCGCCTACACCGTCTATCTTGGTGAGCTCCTCAGACTTTGCCTTTGTTATCCTCTCTATATCATCATCAAAGAATCTGCATATCAGCTTAGCTGTGGCAAGTCCTATATTGGCTATTCCAAGGCTGTAAAGTACTCTAACCGCAGTAGTTTCTCTTGCTTTATCGATGTTTTTAACAAGGTTATTATATGATTTTTCTCCAAAGCCCTCTAAAGCTACTATCTTTTCTCTATGGTTCTTAAGCTTAAATACATCACTTAGCCTCATGTATCATATTTTCAGCTACAAACTTCTCCAATGTCATCTCAGAAAGTCCTGCTATATTCATAGCATCCCTGCTTACAAAATGTGTAAGGAGCTTTATCTTCTTCAGCCATGCAGTCAGGATTGGTACAGTAGAGCGTCTGTACTCCTTCCTCATCCTTAAGCTCAGTCCTTCCTCCACATACAGGGCAGAACTCAGGAACCTGCTCAGCATCACTTCCGGTTAGATTTTCTAATATCTGTGGAATTATCATATTGGCTTTATATACCTTAATCTTATCTCCACGCCAAGCTTTAGTCCTCTCATTATGCTTACATTGTGTACGCTGGCCCTCGTAACTGTGGTGCCTTCAAGCTCGACAGGGTCAAAAAATGGCTACAGGATTGATAAGTCCGGTCCTAGATGCTGACCACTCTATCTCACGAAGAATGGTTTCAGCTGTCTCATCCTTCCACTTAAATGCGATGGAATGTCTAGGAAACTTTGCAGTTTTTCCAAGGCTGTTGCCGTATGCTATATCGTTAAACTGAAGAACCAGACCGTCAGATGGGAGATCTGAACTTTTTATCTTTTTGTTCATAAGCCCTTACTTCTGATTCAAGACTTTCCTTGGTCACAAGTGGATGCTCGACCACGCTAAATCCAAGGCTTTTCAAGGTAGTTTAATTCCTCTACTCTCGTGTTAAAATTTCTCACCACCTTCTAAGTCTTCATATACAATAAAGTTTACATTTCTGCTCGCAGTAACCTCTGTAGATAACTGCCTAACTGAGCCACTGCAGAGGTTTCTTGGATTCTTATATTTTTTTCAGCCACATCGGTAATTTCTTCATTTATCCTATTAAAATCCGAATACTTGATTATAGCCTCTCCACGCACCCATGAGGGCTCCTTTATACGGGATTACGATAGGGATATTTTCAAAAAAACCTCGCATTTTTCGGTAACAACCTCTCCTATTTCTCCATTACCCCTTGTTAGAGCCTCAACAAGTTCACCGTTTTCATAGGTTAAAAACTATGGTAAGCCCATCTAACTTCCACATAAGTATCCCTCTTTATCACCCAGGAAAGACTCCAGTTCAGCCACTTCTTTAGTCTGGGCAAGGGAAAGCCTAGGCTCCTTGTGTGCTTTCTTAGGCAGGGAACTAAGTACCTCATAACCTACTTTCTTTGTAAGGCTTCCTGCAAGCACTATGCCTGTTTCCTTTTCAAGATTTTCCAGTTCGTCATAGAGCCTATCATACTCTGCATTGCTCATAGATTTCTGCACTTTCTGCATAATAGGCCTTTGCAGCCCTATCAAGTACTTCTATCAGCTCCCTCATCCTCTGCTTTTTGCATTTATATCCATATCTACCTCAATCCTCTTATAAGCTCGTTATACTCTGCTTCTGTTATATTTCTGTATGTGCCGGGCTTTATATTCCCGAGCTTTATATTCATTATCCTTATTCTTTTTAGTTTCACTACTCTGTAGCCAAAATACTCGCACATCCTTCTTATCTGCCTATTAAGCCCTTGTGTGAGAACGATATTAAACGACGTCTTACCTGTACGCTTTAGTTTACACTTTCTTGTTACAGTGTCAAGAATAGGTACTCCTTCTGACATTTTTAAAGAAATTCATCGTCAAATGGCTTATCTACTTCTACTTCGTATTCTTTTTTCGTGGTAGTTTCTCGCCTTCATTATCCTGTTAGAAAGATCTCCGTCATTGCTAAGAAGAATCAGCCCTTCAGAGTCCTTATCAAGCCTTCCTACAGGGAAGATTCTTTCAGGATAGTTGATATATTCAACTATATTTACATCCTTTGACTTAGGGTCTGATGTAGTACAGACTATGCCTCTTGGCTTGTTGAAAGCTATAAGGACTTTTTTTGCACTTCCTGTAATGAGGGTTTCCATCTAACCTGACTTCATCTCCCTCACTTGCAACAGAGCCTCAAGAGGGCACGGCTCCCATTAATCGACACCCTGCCCTCTGCAATTAGCCTGTCTGCCCCTCTTCTGGAGCAGATACCTGCATCACTTAAGAATTTATTTATCCTTATTGCTCTCATAATCACCTATGCTATTTATACTAGTGTTAATACTAATTGTTTTTCTTGCTTTTAGCAGCTTTCTTATTGTTCTTTGACTTTTCAGCCGACTTATCTTCTTTCTTTTTACTTTTAGTCTCATCCTTACTTTCCGAAACTTTTATATCTTCATTGCTTCCCGCTTCCCTATTTTGAAGCTTTTATAAAAAATCAGCGAGCTTTTTTATCACTCTTAATCTCACGTGCAAACTGAGTATTTACATCTGAAAGCAGAGCGCTCACATCATCCCTTTTAACATCTTCATCAATTATTTTCTGAACTTCATCAGGCAAAGGTGATAGAATTATCTTATAATCACCATTATCATCAACCCTTACATAAAATCCATCAATGCTCGATGCCATTGTGTCTATACCCTTAATCTTAATACTTGACTTCGCATAAACCATCTTTGCCTTTTCTTCAGGTCCATCTATGGTATAGCAGTCAACAAGCTTGATGCTTTCAAAATTTTTCATTATCTGAGGTAATTCTTCTATACCAGCGTAATTAACATTGTCAACCAGCTTTGTTATCTCGTCCTTATCCACCTTAAGTCTTGCTTCAAGATACTCTTTTACCACCTTATTTACCTCAGGGTAAGCATTTTTCATCAATATGCTGATACCTTTTGCATTGTCGCCTCCAGCAGTGTTACCTATCTTTTCTTCAGAAGTTTTACTTGAAGCTGCAGTATTATCCACGGTTGAAGTGGTATCTGTCGAGTTGTTATCAGCTGTTGCACTGCTTTACGTCATTATTTTTCTGACAGTTGTAGTTACCTCAGCTACTGTCTGACTTCCCTCAGTACCTATTACTACGTTTTTTAGTGGTAAAAATCACCATGCTCAAGTAACATGATCGAAAAAACTTGCACTTATAATTATCTTTTTAAATTGAAAACGCATTATCAACCTCACTTTAACTAAAAAAATCATACCCTATCATTATACTATTTTTAAAATATTTAATTCAAGGAATCATAAGAAGGTAGTGCATCTTTCTACTTCTTCTTTCCGAAAAAGTCTGCAAGTGGATTGATAGTCCTTGCGGTTTCCAATATATTGCTCTGTTCATTTGCAAGAAATTCTTTCGAAACTCTACCAGTTCTTCATCAGAAAATCCTGTGTTTTTAATAAAAACAAGACCCGGGATAATAGCCTCAGCCTCTCTCTCATCCTCTTCGTCTATAAAAGCTTATAAATATCTTCTGTCTCCCATCCTGCCTAATTACAGGGGAAACAGATACTTTTATATGTTCCATTTGTCCTCCTTTACCATAACCATCTACAAGACCATTATAACATACTATAACAGTAGATTTACACAAAAAAACTCTTATAAAATTCATAGTTGCCAAACCATAGTATAGACTGTATAATAGACTTAACCAAAGAATGTATTAGAGAGGGATGTAGTCGTGATGACAATGAATATTTCTGTTCTGGGGAAATTCAGCATTGAATATAACGGAAAGACAGTATCTGACGATATTAACCGTTCCAAAAAAATGTGGAATCTTCTTGCCTTTATAGTAATGAATCATAACACAGCCATTACGCAGGCTAGGTTTATTGACTCGTTGTGGTCTGATGATAATAATAACCCTGTAAATGCCCTTAAGACTCAGCTTTTTCGTACCAGAGAAATGCTTAAGCCTCTAGGACTTGAAGGAGAGGGATGTATTCTTTCAAGTAGAGGGGCATATTCGTGGAACCCTGAGTATGAAATAGTCTTAGACTGCGAAGTTTTTGAAGGGCTTGTTCAGGATGCTGAAAACACATCACTTTCAAATAAAGAAAAAATAGATAAGTACCTTGAAGCAATAAAAGCTCTACCAAGGCGATTTCATTCCTAAGCTTTCAGGAGAGGTTTGGACTATTCCAATTAGCGCCAGATATCATAGCCTGTATCTTGAATCAGTTAAAAAAACTATGTGCATTATTAGAAAAAGAAAATGATTCTGAAACAATAATGTCATATAATACTTAAAGCTATAGAAATAGATAATCTTGATGAAAAAAACTTCATTGCTTACTAATACTTGCTTATATGAGATGTGACCGTTATAAGGACGCTCTTGAACATTATGATAACGCAACAACGACGCTTTATAGAAACCTTGGTGTAAGCCCTTCTGACGAGCTTAGTGCTCTGTACAGTCAGATTATGGACACTCAAGAGGCAATGGAAACTGACCTTGCTATCATTCAAGGTCAACTAATGGAAAAATTCTTCAGGTGAGGAGCTTTCTTTTTGCAGTACGGTTATTTTGTAAAAACTTATCAACTCACCAAGAGAAGGCTTGAACGCTGAGGTCTCTCTACCTACCTCTGTTTGGTAACCATTCAGGCAAATAGTGCTAAATCACTAGACTTTGCAAAACTTGATGACTATATGGCAAAGGTTCTTAGTATACTTAAGATAAGCCTTAGAACGGGAGATGTTGTAGCAAAATACAGTGGAGCTCAGTATATAATTATGTTGTCTTGTGTGAATTTTGAAAATGCTGACATAGTTATGAATAGAATTATTGCTAAGTATAAGAAGGGCATCGAACTGACAAAATTACACTTTTCCTATAAAATCAAAGAAATCTAATCATTATGCATACCTAGTATGATTTTTTTATTTCATAAAAATTCTTAGATATGTGCATATAAATATAAACCCATAAATATCAGCTGGTTTTATAAAAAATATAATCAGTCGCTATCTAAGGAGCTTTTTAGAATCTCATAATTGTCTCTGTTGCTGAAGTTAGTTTTATCCGCTATACATACTATAACAGCCTCCTGCATCTTGGAACCTTGGTTACTGTAAGAGGCCACATATGGCTCTTTATAATATTCTCTTCCTTCTCACCTATCCCAAAGTCACGCTTGGCATTTGCTGCTGCATAGCTAGGGTGCATAAAAGCCATGCAACTTAAAAATTCTTTTTAGATTCCTAAATTTAGCCTTTTTCTTATGCCAATCGTATAAGAAATAATCATGTAAAAATGCACCTCTTATAAGCGCTTTCTCATCAGACTTAAGCCTAAACAGCTTATTAATCTTATAACTCATTGCTGCTACCCTAAAAACAATGGTCATAGGTTGTTATCTTGCCATGCTTGTATGAAGGTTCTCATTCTAAGCACACGCTCATGTTCTATGTATCCCTTCAAGAAGCTTTTGTTACTTCATTCTTTATAACTTCATTATTTTTCATCACTAATCTTCCTTATTTTCTCAACTACAGGTAAAGAACTGATAGTATCCTTAACTCTCTCTGCTATTTGAGCAGCTCCTGTTGACCTGAATTGTTTCATACTTCTAAGAGCATGTTGCTGTGCCTTGTTCATAGTCAAGGTATAGTTTTTCACTCTCTCAGTAGTAAGTTTCTCGTATTCTTCCCATTTCTCTGTAATAAACTGTCTCTTCTCCTCGATAATCTGATAAGAAGCTTCCATTCTGCGGTCAAATTCCGCACCCATTTCTTCCATCTTCTTGACAAGTTCAGTAAGACCGGATACAGTAAGTGCAAGGTCTGCACCAAGTATTGCAATTAGTACCATAGAGGGTTCCCTCTATTGCCAGTGGAGGAACATTTACAAACAGTCCAAATACAAATGGCGATATATATTTTACCACAAATATACCCGCTATGCCAAATCCTATTGATGCAGGAAGACAAATTCTTCCCTGGATATTAAAAGGTGCATTGCTATAATCCCACCAAACTGCGTGGAAAAGCTTTTCAAGTACATAGGAAGTCACAAACTCTAAGACTGCGCTTCCAAACATACTTATAAGAAATATCTGCCATAAAGAAGCTTCACCATCCTTAAATATCTCATTAAATACAAGAGTGGCAACTACTGCCCCTGTTCCATATATCGGACAAATAGGTCCAAATAAGAACCCTCTATTGTCCCAATGGTGGGTTCGTATAGTACAATATATACTTTCATATACCCAACCCATAAGACTAAATATTATAAAGCATATAAAATATAAACCTATTACCATATAAACTCTCCCATTTACGGCTTTCCGACAAAGCCTCTAAAAATCACTCTGATTTCTGTTGGCAAATTCTATTCCTATAATCGGATTTGCCATTTTTGTCAAAGCCGTTAAAAAAGTATAGCCTGAAATTAATTCAACATGGTATACATTTCTGTATCTTCCATTGTTTACAACACCTTCCATAAAGAAGAGGTCGCCAGGCTCAAACATCATATTTCTTATATTAGCATCTGAAAGCCCACCGTCAACAATCTGCTTGTTCTGATCATAGTATTTTCCCATAGCAGCAGCTGTAGGTGCATAGTTGGTACTCATTATATTAAATCCAAATTTATTATAAGCCCTCCAGGCAAAGAGCACTACAGTCATAGTAGCCATCTTCCATTCTTCTTGACTGGCTGTATTTACTTCTTAAGGAATAACTTCTGCCCATTCCACTGCATTTTTACGAAGCATAGTAGTTACGGATACAACACAACCAAAAGTTTTGCCGTTTACCTTAGCTGTAATCAAGGTATTTCCTTTAGTTTTTCCAATTATTCTTCCACTTGAATCTACTTCGGCTATCTCAGGATTTGCAGAGCTCCATTCGATATTTCCTGCCCCTTCTCCCCTGATTCTAAGCTGATGAGTACCACCTTCTGTCAATACAACTGAGGGTAGATGACATTTCATTATCAATAATATTCACATCCAAAATTGAACTTCTTGCCGTTGATATCTCACCGTAATTGTACTGATTCCAGGGTTATACGCATCTATTGAAAGCACATTCTTTTCAAGATAGGCTGCAAACTTCATATTTGAGTTAGAGCTACCACACTTACATTGGCATTGTAGTTTCACTTAGCTCAACCCTGCTGTTAACATCCACCTTAAAAGCTTGTAACCTCATTGTCAAAGGCTCCAATTTTTAGTCCTTTTGGCTGCTAGTCTGTTCTGTGCAAGGGTCACTGAGGTAACATCTGCAAGAGTCTTCTGAAGTGATGATGGTGTAGGAATAATATTGTTATTATAGACAGCACTGCCACTTCCCACATTAACGCCATTGCCGTTATTGCCATTATTATTACTGTTATTATTACCGGTATTAGAATTATTGTTTCCTGCATTGCCTGTCCATTATTGTTTTCCGACATTTGCATTTGGCTTTTTATCTGAAACAACATTTTAATTTGGGCGCTGCTTTTTCTCTATGATTAGCTTGTATTCAGCCATAAAAGTCAGGTTTCCCTGCCTATCCATACCGGAGATAGCAACAGTTGCAAGTCCTTTTTATTTACCCAGTATTTTCCGTTGCCAAACTGGTAAATATATTTCCCATTTTCAGGAGAATAGTAAAAATATGACTGTTTTTCCCTTTTTTTATTCTTAACCTGAGGTATGAAAGTAATAAAAATCATCCTCTTTTATTCGTATTTCCTTAGAATCATCATTATTCACTTTTATTACTCTGTTCGCGGCCATTGCCGAAACTTCAGTGTAATTATTTATAGCAGTATAAAGGCTAGTGATAGTTTTACTGCCGGTTTTAATCTATTCTGCATCTGATATCCCTTTCATAATGCTCATAATCTGTTGCGAAGCTAAGTTTAATACCCATCCTTGTAAACTTCACAACTTTTCTTACAGTATAACATAGATTTGTGTCATTTTTATATAGATTTTTAGTTTTTATCTTAAATAAGAAAGAATCATACTTCGCAGGATTTACCGCCTGCGGAGGGTCGTATCCGCAACATCTGCTCATCCGCCGCAGGGGCGATCCTCGAGAGATTTTTATTTGATAGGAAATTTTTGAAGAAATTTCCTATCAAATAAAAAGGATGCCAGATGACATCCTTCAGTGTTTGTGTGTTGTGTGTTAATAATCCTGTTACTTTCTGAGTCCTAAACGAGCGATAAGCTTACGGTATCCCTCAAGATCCTTCTTCTGATAATAAGCAGAAGTCTTCTTCTTGCACCAACCATCTTAAGAAGACCTCTTCTTGAATGATGATCCTTTGCATTAACAGAAAGATGTGCGTTAAGCTCTGCGATTCTCTCAGTAAGGATAGCTATCTGAACCTCAGGTGAACCTGTATCTCCAGGTGTTCTGCCATATTCCTTAATAAGTTCGGCTTTTTTTCTCTTTTTGTTATCATATTATTCTCCTTTCATTGATTCGCTGTCGCCAGAGTATAAGGTCGGAGTATCCATATACTGCGCGGCAGTATTCTATGTGTGTATACACACTCACGTTATTCTATCATAAATTATTAAATAAGTAAAGTATATTTTTAGAAACACCTATTCTGTCTTGTACGGTCAGTTACAGTCTTGCAACTTAAAAGCCAATCCAGTGTTGCACTTACTCTGACAGGTGCCTCTGTTGCATTTACATGGAAAAAAATATCGCTTCTTTTGCAATATTTACAAAGTGTTTCACTTTCCTAGTGAATCTAGCTAACAGGAATTAGCTTATCAGCCTTTAATATGTGATTTACCAGCCAATCCAAGAGGAAATTCAAGAGTCCTGTCAGATATTCATCCTGATTTTCATCCACATCATCAAGATTAATATTCTCAATTTTTCTCTACAAACATAGAGTGTGCCGGGTTTTCGACACTTTAAAACTACATAAAACTCTATAAACCGCAGAAATGCGGTATGTCAAATTTCTTAAATTTTATTCGTTGTATGGTGTTGTATTCTTATTAAAAGTATGATATAATAGATGCATGAAACTATGGTATGATAAAAAATCCAAGGATCCAACCTACTTTATACAGCTTGGTATCCGTAACGGAAAGAAAACAACAACAAAAAATGTAGCACGTATTGGAAAGCATTCTGAGCTTCTAAAGATTACCGACGACCCACTTGCATACGCAAAGGGACGAGGGTTAATAAATATAATGAGGTTTATAGAAAGGAAAAACAAGGTATCTTTTAGAGATTAAGGTTGATTTTGCTGAAAAAAATAAAGTCTTCAAGCTCAACCTGTTCGCAGAGCACCCTTTTAAATATTGGCTACCTTTTCCTTCAAAAGTTTTATAAGGATCTTGAGATTGCATCTTTTTTGAAACGGTTACTGCTGATATGAAAAACGAGTTTGACCCAAACCTGGTTAACCGCTTTCTTACCTGCTCACGCATTCTTGAGCCTGATTCAAAACTCAGAACACATCAGAACCTTAGCAGGTATTATGAAAAAGCCTGATTTTGACTATGTGCATATTCTTCGCACCATGGATATTTTTAGAGGAGCATTATGATGAGTATATCAGCCATCTTTATGAAAAAGCTGTAAGATTGTGAAAAGGGATACATCGGTCTGCTTCTATGACTGCTCAAACTATTACTTTGAAACCGAAACTGATGATGAGGATTATGTAGACGAGGGTAACCGGTGAGTTTATAAAGGGGCTTAGAAAATATGGCCCAAGCAAAGAACACCGCCCTAATCCTATTGCGCAGATGGGTCTGTTTATGGATAGAGACGGAATCCCTTTTGTCCATCGTGTATTACATCAGGTTCTGACAATGAGCAGACTACAGCTATACCACTTGAAACCAAACTGACAAAAGATGTTTAAGGGTAAAAAATTCATTTACTGCGCAGACGCAGGGACTTGGTTCGTTGAACATACGCAGCTTTAATTCTATGGGTGGAAGGGGCTTTTATTGTAACCCAGTCAATTAAAAAGCTGTCTGAACAGCTTAAGCAGGCCATATTTAGCGACTGTGATTACCGCCTGCTGTCAACTGATAAGCCAGCAAAGCATAAACTCTATGAAGAGCTTTGACAGGTTTGATGATATAAGCCTGTATAACGACAGAATATATAAGATTATTCCTGCTGATAAAGCTTTTTGATTTGGGGGCTTTATGAGGAAAAGGTATGTAAAAACGGTGCAGTTAAGAAAGTGAAATCAAAAAGCGGTAATTCCTCAAAATATTATCGTTTCATTTTCAAGAAAAATGATGGAATATCAGAGAAATATAAGGAACCGTCAGATTGAACGTGCAAAAACTTCTAAAAATATTGACCCCGGAAACCTATAAGAAAGGTCCAAATGATGTAACACGCTTTTATTAAGCGTATATCAAGGTCAAAATCAGGGGAAAATGTTACTGATACATATGTACTTGACTAGTCAGTTATTGATGAGGAAGAAAAATTTGACGGCTTCTACGCTGTTGCAACAAACCTGGAGGATTCAGCAAAAGACGTACTGGCAGTAGCGAAAAACCGCTATAAGATTGAAGACTGTTTCCGTGTAATGAAAACAAATTTATCTGCACGCCCTGTTTTCCATCAGAAACGAAACAGAATAATTGCACATTTTATGATTTGTTACACAGCCTGCTAATCTACCGTCTTCTTGAGAAGAAGCTTGATAATTATGCAGCACATTTTTACAATAGAGAACACAATAGAAACGCTAAAAATATGAATGTGGCTAATCTGGAAGATATGTGCTATATGTCACCTACACAAGCTCAGATTTGTGTACTGCTCTAAATGCCATTACCGGCCTTGGATTAGATAAAAAAATACTATGAACCAAAAGAATTAAATAAAAATTAGAAATATTTTTGAAGTAGCATTTCCATACAACGTTTTTTAGTTATAGAAAAGTGGCGTAAACCCAGTAGATACAAGGGTTACCGCCACTTTATTCTTTTACTAAAGTGTCGAAAATGGGACTTACTCTGACAGGTGCCTCTGTTGCATTTACATGGAAAAAAATATCGCTTCTTTTTGCAATATTTACAAAGTGTTTCACTTTCCTAGTGAATCTAGCTAACAGGAATTAGCTTATCAGCCTTTAATATGTGATTTACCAGCCAATCCAAGAGGAAATTCAAGAGTCCTGTCAGATATTCATCCTGATTTTCATCCACATCATCAAGATTAATATTCTCAATTTTTCTCTACAAACATAGAGTGTGCCCTCTTCTGGTCTTCCAGTCCCTCATAGTTGATGCTCTCCATATACTTCTCTTCATCTGCAAAATGAACCTTTGTATATTCCACAAGCTCACCAAGCAAAATTACTAATCTGGTCAAATTTATCATAGAGAAAGTCGTTATGCATCACATCGTTTGCCTCTTTGATGATTTCAAAGAGCCTTTTATGCTCATCATCTACAATACTGATTCCAACCAGATATTTACTTGTAAATGCAAATGGATCTGAGCTTTCTTCTTCAACATTTTCTTTAGAAGCCTTCTTTTCAGATACAATAACAGGCTTACTAATAAGAGTATCCTTACTGACAATATGGGTGTACAGCCACTTAATCATAAATCTAATCACTTCGTCAAGTTTTGCCTTTGCAGTCTCATCTGCCACACTGCCAACTTCACTTTTTGATTACCTGTAGTTTATCAGCGAACCATTTTATGCTCATTTTTCTGTATGTCAATCTCTTTTGTCTGCTATTTCAGTCATGTAGTCTTCTTCTTCCTTAAAACCACTACCAGAATACTGTTCTAAAACAGGCTATTACCTTCTTTAACTTCTCTAAATCGCTATCTGAGGCTTCCTTCTTAAAGCATAGTTCAATATTTCAAAAATATTCAATTCTGTATTTATCAATACTAACCGCACCAACAAAACAATCCTTAGTAAAAATTAAACATCATTCCTCCTGAATATACGAATAATAAATTCTTTTTGCAGAGCAAATTTGCAATTTATTTAATACTTTTCATATATATGCGACAATATATATATCGTATACATTGACCATTTAATGAACCCGTAAATTGTGAATAATGCAATGGGTTAACTAAATAGTTTTTCTAATTCTTCTGCTATCATCATATAACTCGTATAGTTCAGCTATATAGAAAATATCCTTGTAAGAACAATAGCCATCTTCTTCTTTTTATTTGCCTCTACAACATCTTCCAGCAAAGGCACTAGAATACTAACATCATTTTCTTCGAACATCAATGCTTTTCTGGTAATAATCTCAAATTTATCATATTCTCCACCTTCTTTATATAAATGTACAAGTGCTTTTACTATTTCCTTGATATTGCACCAATTTACATATTTTTCTGTTTTTCATTTTCAAGGAATAGTTCAAGACTCTTAATACAGTCTTTTTTCCAATTAGTGTACTCAAATAGCTCAAGACCTGATTGTCAAATTAATTCACATATATGATATTTGGACAACCTGTCTTCTTGATTAAATACCTCTTGCAATATAGCAATTTTATTTTCTCTAGTTTCTTCTTTTCATTTTTGTTTCTAGTAAAGTTTATATTTTCAGGTGTCCAATATTTGCATATCAATATTATTTTTAAGTTCTGAAATCCTCTCTTGTACAGACTTGAACTTACTTGTAGCTATGAGTTTACTACATTCTTTTGCCAACAAGTAATACTTATATCTACCAGACTCAATATCTCCTTTTAAAAATGATCAAAAGTGAATTCTAATTTCTTAGCTAGAGAAATTAAGTTTTTAGTACTAGGATGAATTTTTCCCCTTTCTATTTTTCTGTAATTTTCAACTGAACATATACCTTCACTTACTTTCTCACAAGTAAGACATAACTCTTTTTCTTTTAAATTTCTAGGTAGTCAGATAAGACCACATACCTTATTCTATACCCATATAGTCTACTTATATTATATGTTGAATCAACACCAACGTATTTAAAAATCTTTTTGTAATGCACCGTATTTTCTTGTATATACTTCTTCCTCACATAGAAGACTCTACATCCTTTATAAAGTACTCGATTAATGTTGGAAGTCCAATAATTGTTGAAGATTTAACCATTATTTTAATTGTATTTTTCTATCCCAAGTCTTTTTATCTAAAGCTAGTTTGTCCCAATATTTATATAATATAAAGAGAGACAATTGCGGGGAGAATTCTCCCTTTAAGTCTTCATCAATTATTAACTTTTACCTTGTTTAAATATATTACATATAATCTATACTGTAATTCTGTTTTTGCTCCAATATTTAGCAAATCCTCCATATCACACAAATTAATAAATAAATGCCATTCAAATGCAGATAATAGCGGATTTGTATCATATAAAAATGGACCCGTCTTGTCCCGTCGCATTCAACGACTTTTTATATATTCATATGCTAAATCCATATTTTTATTATGATATCTTTCTAATATGTAAATAAAATAATCTCTGTAACTAGTCTGAATCTTAACATTTACTAGATGAATATGCTTAAAATCTTCTATCCCCTGTTCTAAAAGCTTTGCCAGTTCTGATTTTCTATATGGCGCGAACATAACCATAAGAAAAAAACTCGTGCACTTTGTCAGGCACAAGTATTTCAAAATGCTCCAGAAAAATCCCAATCTTTCTAAAACAGTACAAAATATAAAAACATCAAAGTGCTTTTTCTCCATTTTTATACTTACTAATCATTTTACTACAAAGTCCATTGAATGCTTTGTTATAAGAAATTTCGCTGCTTTCACAAATTTCCTTTACTATATAAGAAGGATTGTCCCTAAATGTTCTTTTTGTCCATCTTACCTACCTATCTTAACTGCTTGCACTTGGTATCTTCTTATCCCCATCTTCCACATTATAACACATAAATTAAACATAATAACAGGTGCCATAAAGTACCAGATTATAAGTATTTTGCTTATATGACCACCTACTATGAGGCCAGGTACATTAGTAATTAAGAATACAGGAAATATATAACAACCTATATCCTGAATAATCTTATTATAAATCTTCATTGGCATATTATTAAAAATCCCATACTGAATCACTTATCTGAGCAATCCCTCCGGTGGACGCGAGTCCAAAAATCCAAGCAATCGAGGGCATTAAAAAAATATAGAATAAGTTAGTACTGTGCCAATTGCCAAACATCCTATAAAAATACCTATATTAAGAATATTGAAATCAAAAACCACATCTATTCCATCTATTCCCAACATAATAAAGCCTGCCGTTACTGCTGGAATAGGAGTTGCAAAATCAATATATCTAAAGGTTACTAAAAACATCCCTGACACAGGCTTTGTAAGATACAAGTCCAAAAGTTCCTTCTCTAATATAGTTTGTAAGATTCCAAAAATTAGTATAAAACGACATATAAATTCCTGTCATTTATAGTATAAGTACCTATAAATACCAGCATATAATCAGGGCTCATGCCATTTATATTTACTCCTGTCTTGTATATAAGAATTACATAAGTCAGTTTGACAACTAAAAATCCTGCCTCCACTGCCATTCCCAAGATAAAATTAACCCTATATTCCAGTTGTGCAGCCAGAGAATTTTTGCAAACAAATAATAATTAAAAATAAAAGTATCTTTTTATAATATTTAACATTTATCATCCTCCTACTGCAATGTATTTCTTAAGTCCATTTTTCCATAGAATACCTGAGACTATTCCAAAAACAATAATCCAAAAGAGTTTGTACCATAAATAAAAATATATAGGTATTGGCATATCTTTTCCTGTTATTATTTCTACCGGAAACTGCAACATATATTTAAATGGCAAAAATAATATTACTCTGTTGAAACTATCCCCTAATATGTCAAGTGGAAATATTCCGCCACTAATTACCATAATTATTATGCTAATTGCAGGGAATATCCTAGATATCTCAGAGAACCACAATCCTACAACCCTACTATAAAAAGACTACAAAGTTTAATACAAGTGCTAATAATATAGCAACAATAAATTGTCCTATTCAAGCAAATCTATTTCAAAAATAACCAAGACTTTTAAATATACCTGAAATTACCACAAGTATTATCAAAAATATAATTGACAAGAAAATCTTTCACCAAAAGAAACAGGCTCCCCTATAATAACAATAATTAATTGGTTTAACCATATACTTATTCAACCCTCCATTTTTTATATCATCATTTATTTTCCCATTCAAAACCTGTGGAAATGAATTTTGCAGTTACTCCTACAAAAAAAGTATACAACAACATCTTATGATATGTGTAACCATATAGTATTCCTTCTCCTGTAGTCTCATAAATAGCTTTCCACATCGATACCTGAATTAAAATAGGAAATAAAAGCACCGAAATAGCTGAGTCAAATCTATATTCAGTAGCCTTTTGAAATCCCCATTGTAAAGCAATATATATATTTTTTCATAGTCTTTCTCCATTATATTTTTCTCCCTGATATAATAAAGCAACTCCATCTTCAATCGAAATATCCTCTACCAAGAAATCCTCAATTTCGTATTCAGCCAACAAACGAGACATAACATAATTACATTTGTCCTTATCTACTTCCAGTGTCATTATATTATTGATATAGTCTTTCACTTTTTCCATACTTAGAAAAAAATCATCATTATTTGTTTTCTTAAATATTAACTTAATTATTTTCTTCTCGCCTAAAAATATCCCTAATTTTGCTGTTTCACCATCATAAATAATCTCGCCATTATTTATAACTATTGAACGTTTACACAAATCATTGATATCTTCCATATAATGACTAGTGAGTAGAATAGTTACCTTATTTTTATCATTATATTCTTTAAGAAATTTTTCTAATATTTTTCTGTGAAATAATATCAAGCCCTATAATAGGTTCATCTAAAAATAATATCTCAGGCTGATGCAGGAGAGCTGCTATTATTTCCATCTTCATTCTCTCTCCTAAGGAAAAGTCGTCTCACCTGTATGTTTAAGAGTTTTTCTACACCTAAAAGTGCAGACATTTCTTCAAGTCTATTTTTATAATCATTAACTTTTATATTATAAATTTGTCTATTTAATTCCAAGCTATCAACAGCTGGTAAATCCCACCACAACTGATTCTTTTGTCCCATAATAATTGATATTTTTCTTAAACTCATTTTCCTTTCCCAGAGCGTATAACCAAGAATTTTTGCCTTACCTGAAGTTGGATATAAAAATTCCTGACAATATCTTTAGACTAGTTGTCTTTCCTGCTCCATTTTTACCTAAAAATCCAACTATTTCACCTCTCTCAATTGAAAAGCTTAAAATTTTTTTACAGCCTCTTTAATGAGTTTTTTTCTAATGAATAGATTTTTAAATAGATCCTTTCAGTCCTTCACTCTTTTTCATAATATTCAAAATTTTTATATAAAATTGCTCACCTCTATAGTCTTCATAATCCCTCCTTTTTACATAGATTATCATAAATTTAAAAAATTTAACAGGGCATGTAGTAGGGATTTTTATTATTGACTTCACCTATATATGCCTTTTAAAACAAAAAGAACACCCCTAGGTGTCCTTTTTACATATATCTTCAAAACTGCAACCGAATCAACATCTTCCTTTTCTTTGGTCAAGCCTTCGACCTATTAGTATCAGAAGGCACACGGATTACTCCGCTTACACCACTGACCTATCAACCTCATACTCTCTAAGGGGTCTTATTAGCCTACGCTATGGGATATCTTATCTTGGAGGGGCTTCACGCTTAGATGCCTTCAGCGTTTATCCCCTGCCAAACTTGGCTTCCCAGCCGTGCAGCTGGCACTGCAACTGGTCTACCAGCGGTTCGTCCATCCCGGTCCTCTCGTACTAAGGACGGCTCTCCTCAAATATCCTGCGCCTGCGCCAGATAGGGACCGAACTGTCTCACGACGTTCTGAACCCAGCTCGCGTACCGCTTTAATGGGCGAACAGCCCAACCCTTGGGACCTACTACAGCCCCAGGATGCGATGAGCCGACATCGAGGTGCCAAACCACTCCGTCGATGTGAACTCTTGGGAGTGATAAGCCTGTTATCCCCAGGGTAGCTTTTTATCCGTTGAGCGATGGCATTCCCACTTACATACCACCGGATCACTAAGTCCTACTTTTCGTACCTGCTCCACCCGTCGGTGTCGCAGTCAAGCTCCCTTCTGCCTTTACACTCTGCGAATGGTTTCCAACCATTCTGAGGGAACCTTTGAGCGCCTCCGATACACTTTCGAGGCGACCGCCTGAGTCAAACTCCCTCCTGGCATTGTCCCCTGCCCGGATAACGGGCAAAGGTTAGAAACCAGATACACGAAGGGTGGTATCCCAACATTGACTCCGCAGAAACTGGCGTCCCTGCTTCTTAGTCTCCCACCTATCCTGTACATCATATATCTAATCCCAGTACCAAGATGGAGTAAAAGCTCCATGGGGTCTTTCCGTCTTGGCGCAGGTAACCAGCATCTTCACTGGTACTTCAATTTCACCGGGTGCATTGTTGAGACAGCGCTCAAATCATTACGCCTTTCGTGCGGGTCGGAACTTACCCGACAAGGAATTTCGCTACCTTAGGACCGTTATAGTTACGGCCGCCGTTTACTGGGGCTTAAGTTCGTACCTTCGGATTACTCTAAGCACTCCCCGTAACCTTCCAGCACCGGGCAGGCGTCAGCCCATATACATCACCTTACGGTTTCGCATAGACCTGTGTTTTTTTGCTAAACAGTTGCTTGAGCCTATTCTCTGCGGCCTGTATCTCTACAGGCACCCCTTATCGCGAACTTACGGGGCCATTTTGCCGAGTTCCTTAACAATGCTTCTCCCGCCGGCCTTGGGATACTCTCCCCATCCACCTGTGTCGGTTTACGGTACGGGCTCTGACTACACAATAGCGGCTTTTTCTCGACGGCTCTCCCAGGAGCTTCCCTACTTATATTTCGGTCCGCATCACACAGTTCACTTACCCGGACGGATTTGCCTGCCCGGCATAAACCATGCTTGCACCTGAATCCTTTACAGGCACTCCTGAATCTCCGTGTCCCCACATTTCTGATAGCCAGAGGTACTGGAATATCAACCAGTTGTCCATCGCCTACGCTTCTCAGCCTGAGCTTAGGGTCCCGACTTCCCCAGGGAAGATCAGCTTTACCCTGAAACCTTGGATATACGGCCTGAAGGATTCTCACCTTCATCTCGCTACTCATTCCGGCATTCTCTCTTGATAACTCTCCACGACTCCTTACGGTACCGCTTCTTCGTGTTATCAATGTCCCCTACCAACATACCTTACGGTATATTCCATTGCTTCGGTGTTATGTTTCAGCCCCGGACATTTTCGGCGCAGGACCTCTCGACTAGTGAGCTATTACGCACTCTTTGAATGAATGGCTGCTTCTGAGCCAACATCCTAGTTGTCTTCGAAACCCCACATCCTTTACCACTTAACATACACTTTGGGACCTTAGCAGATGGTCTGGGCTGTTTCCCTTTTGACTGTCCGACTTATCTCATACAGTCTGACTCCCGGTAAACATCTATATGGCATTCGGAGTTTGATACGCATTGGTAGACTTTGACGCCCCCGCAGCGATTCAGTGCTCTACCTCCATTAGACTATACCGAGGCTAGCCCTAAAGCTATTTCGGGGAGAACCAGCTATCTCCGAGTTCGATTGGAATTTCTCCGCTACCCACAGCTCATCACCGCCTTTTTCAACAGACGTGTGTTCGGACCTCCATCCACTTTTACGCAGACTTCATCCTGGCCATCGGGTAGGGTCACCCGGTTTCAGGGTCTGCCGTTACTGACTTACCGCCCTATTAAGACTTGGTTTCCTTCGGCTCCGTACCTTAAGTACTTAACCTGCCAGCAACGGCAACTCGCCGGACCGTTCTACAAAAAGTACACGGTCGAGCGTTAGTCGCTCTTCCGCAGCTTGTAGACACAGGGTTTCAGGTTCTCTTTCACTCCCCTCCCGGGGTTCTTTTCACCTTTCCCTCACGGTACTATACTCTATCGGTCACCAGGTAGTATTTCGCCTTGGGGGGTGGTCCCCCCTGCTTCCTACGGGGTTTCTCGTGTCCCGTAGTACTCCGGATACCACTGAATCACAGTCTGTTTCGCATACGAGGCTTTCACTCTCTTTGGCCGGCTTTCCCAAAACCGTTCTGCTACCTACTGCTTCTTCGTACGTGGTCCTCAACCCCAAGGATAAATCCTTGGTTTGGGCTTCGTCCCCTTTCGCTCGCCACTACTTAGGGATTCGATGTTTCTTCCTCTTCCTCCGGCTACTTAGATGTTTCAGTTCGCCGGGTTCCTCCGTATGACTATGGATTCATCATACGGTGACAGAAGTTCTTTCTGCCGGGTTTCCCCATTCGGATATCTGCGGATCAATGGATATTTGCTCCTCCCCGCAGCTTTTCGCAGCTTATCACGTCCTTCTTCGGCTCCTGGTGCCAGGGCATCCGCCCTGCGCCCTTGTAATCTTGACCATTATTGAATTGGGAATGCCACAAGGCGTAAGGCACTGTGCAAGCTTGCTTGCTTACGGTGCCTGATGCCTTGTGGGGTGCGTTCCATGAAACGCGCATCACGAGCGTGAAATGCGAAGCATTTCTGCGAGTGACCCAATCAATTTAACTTTTGATAACTTATATTGGTTCTCTTTAATTTTAACACTGACTAGCGTATCAGTATTAAATCTTTTTAATAAATACATTGTTTTATTGTTCTCTCTATTAACATTTGTCTTCGACTCTTGTTTGTCAAGAAAACAATTTCTCGATGTTGTTTCATATCTAGCTATATATCCCTTAATGAATAAATCACTAAAAGCTATACTTGCATAAATATTTGTTCGGTATGCAGTTTTTCAAGGTACATTTGACTGACTTTTTCAATCAGTCATTTGATACAACCAATCGGGATTGATTACATCAAATCACTAATTGAAGTTTAGTTACTTCCGCGCGAGCTTCGCTCGTGCTCGAAAGAGTGTAGCGTTTATTAGAGGAAGTTCTTTCGCGCTTCGCTTGAAAGAACGACTTAAATTCTAAATTCATACTTCGCCTTCGGCTCGCATTCATTAAGAATTTAATGCCAAGAATTTAATGTCTGGCAGCCACCTACTCTCCCACACCGTCTCCAGTGCAGTACCATCGGCCGCCTAGGCCTTAACCTTCGTGTTCGGGATGAGAACGGGTGTGACCCCTAGACGCATCGCCACCAGACGTATTTTGTTACCTAAAACTCGCAACTCACGCCTTCCTCCTAGCTCGAACTCACTTCGTTCGTCCTCGCTAGAGTCAGTCGCAGTGTGTCTGCTCATAAAAATTTGTCCGAAAGCAAGCTTTCACAAATTTTTTTCTTTCGCATCCACGTTGCTCGTTGATAACTAAAGAGTGAAACAATCTCTACTTCTTCTTCCTTAGAAAGGAGGTGATCCAGCCGCACCTTCCGATACGGCTACCTTGTTACGACTTCACCCCAGTCACCAGACCTGCCTTCGGCAGCTCCTCCCTTGCGGTTAGGCCACTGACTTCGGGCATTTCCGACTCCCATGGTGTGACGGGCGGTGTGTACAAGACCCGGGAACGTATTCACCGCGACATTCTGATTCGCGATTACTAGCGATTCCAGCTTCATCGTAGTCGAGTTGCAGACTACAATCCGAACTGAGGCAGCCTTTCTGGGATTTGCTCCAGCTCACGCCTTCGCTTCCCTCTGTAACTGCCATTGTAGCACGTGTGTAGCCCCGGTCATAAGGGGCATGATGATTTGACGTCATCCCCGCCTTCCTCCGAGTTATCCTCGGCAGTCTTTCTAGAGTGCCCGGCCGAACCGCTGGCTACTAAAAATAGGGGTTGCGCTCGTTGCGGGACTTAACCCAACATCTCACGACACGAGCTGACGACAACCATGCACCACCTGTCTCTCCTGTCCCGAAGGACTACAGGCATTACCCTGTATTCAGGAGGATCTCAAGACCGGGTAAGGTTCTTCGCGTTGCGTCGAATTAAACCACTCTCCACCGCTTGTGCGGGTCCCCGTCAATTCCTTTGAGTTTCATTCTTGCGAACGTACTCCCCAGGTGGAATACTTAATGCGTTTGCGACGGCACCGAAAAGGCTTATGCCTCCCAGCACCTAGTATTCATCGTTTACAGCGTGGACTACCAGGGGTATCTAATCCTGTTTGCTACCCACGCTTTCGAGCCTCAGCGTCAGTTTTTGGTCCAGCAGGCCGCCTTCGCCACCGGTGTTCTTCCTAATATCTAAGCATTTCACCGCTACACTAGGAATTCCGCCTGCCTCTCCCATACTCAAGTTTAACAGTTTTGGGAGCAGTCAAGGGGTTGAGCCCCCTGCTTCCACTCTCAACTTGCCAAACCGCCTGCGCTCCCTTTACACCCAGTAAATCCGGATAACGCTTGCCCCCTACGTATTACCGCGGCTGCTGGCACGTAGTTAGCCGGGGCTTCTTAGTCAGGTACCGTCATCATCTTCCCTGCTGATAGAGCTTTACATACCGAAATACTTCTTCACTCACGCGGCGTCGCTGCATCAGAGTTTCCTCCATTGTGCAATATCCCCCACTGCTGCCTCCCGTAGGAGTTTGGGCCGTGTCTCAGTCCCAATGTGGCCGTCCGACCTCTCAGTCCGGCTACCGATCGTTGCTTTGGTAGGCTTTTTACCCTGCCAACTGGCTAATCGGACGCGGGCCCATCCTATACCTGATTGCTCATTTCCCGACAAAACCATGCGGTCTCGCCGACTTATGCGGTCTTACCAGCCGTTTCCAGCTGCTATCCCCCTGTATAGGGCAGGTTGCCCACGCGTTACTCACCCGTCCGCCACTAAAATTACAGTCTTCCATCCGAAAAACTTCCGTCTGTAATCTCCGTTCGACTTGCATCGTGTTAGGCACGCCGCCAGCGTTCATCCTGAGCCAGGATCAAACTCTCATAAAAAGTGTTTGCCTTCGTCAGAACAAGCTGACATTTATCATCTCTTGCTTATTCCGTTATTGACCGGCTAAAGTCAATAATTTTTTTACTGTTTTTAAAAGGTGTATAAGTATTACTACTCATACGCGTTCGTTTGAATTTTCAAGATTGTCTCACTATTTAGTTATCAAGGTTCTTCGCCTTAGAAACCGCTTATTTACTATATTTCTACAGTTTTTTTATTAAGTGGTCTTCTGTGGGGCAACGGATAGTATCTTACCACAGTTCTGACATATTTGTCAACAACTTTTTTAGTTTATTAAAGAATTTTTTCAAAACTTCCGATATAATATTTTTTTCAAATATTAAAACCCGGTATTTTCAAGCGTTTAAGATATATCATCTACTCCTTTTGAAGCCACGTCACTGTACTCTGTGTCCATAACCGCCTCTATCTTATATTCAGGGTAGTGCTGCTGTATCTTAGATACTACCTTTTCAAATATCTGCTTCCTGTCCTTCGCATCAAAACTAACAACCAAATCAAATCTCACTGACGCTTCGTCTCTATTAAAATAAAAAGCCTATGTATTTGCAGAATATACGGATTCATCAGCACAAGTTCTTCGATTGTATTCTTGATCTTGATTGCAAGCTTGTCTGTTGAGTTTAGGGAGTAAATGCCTATAGCTGTAAAGGACAACATTGTGCTTTGCATATACCTCAGTTGCTATTTTTCTTGACAATTTATCAATCTCATCAGCAGTATAGACATCAGGAATTTCTATATGAAGCGAACCCTGATAAACATCAGGCCCATAGTCATCTAAAACTAAATCATAGGTACCGGTTACCTCAGAAAATTCCATTACTGTTTCAGTTATTTTTCGAAGCAAGCTCAGCGTCAGGTGCCTCTCCAAGTATATGAGAAAAAGTTTCTTTCAACATATCAATACCGGCTTTTATGATGAAAAATGGATATAATTACACCCAAATAAAGCTTCTACAGAAATCTTAAAATTTAAGTACAAAACCGCTGCTACAAGAGTTGACGCAGAAATAACAGCATCCATACTTGCATCAGTACCTGAATTGATAAGAGATTCTGACTTAACTAGAACTCCAACTGTCTTAACATAGCGTCCTAAAAATTATTTTTCACTACAACTGCCACAGCGACTATTATAAGCGAAACTGTAGAGTATTCAGGTACATCAGGGCTAATTATCTTCTTTATAGATTCGACAGCAGATGTCACACCCGCATATAGGGATAATGACAGCAATTACCATCGCGCTTAAATACTCAACCCTACCATGTCCAAGGGATGTGCCTTGTCAGGCTCTTTCTTTGACAGCTTTGCACCTATTATAGTAACCACAGAGCTTGCTACATCAGAAGCATTGTTCACTGCGTCAAGAACTATGGCTATAGAATTCGTCATTATTCCAATCACAGCCTTAAAGACAGCAAGGAAGACATTGGCAACTATTCCCACTATACTTGTCTGGATGATTTTTTTATCTCTAAATTCAGCTCTATCCCTAACATCATTTAATCCTGATATTTCATTTAGATTATCCTTACTATTTGCTTCCATATTTTTTACCATTCCTTTCGCTTCGCTCAAGGCACAAACAAGTTATGAAAAAATGTTGTGCCTTCCCTCGCTTTGTCTTATAATATCTATATAGGATAGCAATATACTACAGAGCACGGGAGGAGGAGTGGCGAATTTATTTTCGACCCCGTATATTTATATGTGCCGTCATCCTTACAAGCACAAACAAGTGGGACATTGAGCCCGGACTCTTATCATTGGTAGTAAACCATGTTTATTCAGTCGCAGGATGACAGTCAATGTTGCTATCCTTTTTATAAAGGTGGTGATACTTATGATGAAGTTAAAATACTCCATCTGCTGTGGGCTTGATGTCCACAAAAAAATGTTATCGTTGCAACCATCGTAATCACAAATGCTGATGGAATCTCTGAGTACAAGCAAAAATCATTTTCTACTTTCAACTCAGATATTAGAAAATTTCACAGCTGGCTAATCGAGAATAATTGTTATCATGTATGTATGGAATCCACTGGGAAATATTGGATTCCTATTTTTAATTATCTCGAGAATGACATAGAAGTCTGCCTTACCCATCCTAAATATGTCAAAGCCATCAAGGGAAAGAAAAACTGATAAAAAAAGACTCTAAATGGATTGCTGACCTCTACAAATTCGACCTTGTCAGATGCTCGTTCACTCCCCTAAAGACTTCAGACAGCTGCGTGAAATCGCAAGATACCGTTTTCAAACTGGTATGTATGAAATCTTCTGAGAAAAAAACCGCATACAAAACTGCATATGACTGTTTCCAATGTCGGCATTGCCAGTGTACTGTCTGATCCTTTTGGCAAAACAGCCACAGAAATCATGTCGTATCTTCTTACACATACTTCTGATTCCATTGATGAAAAAGCTGTCCGCAGACTCATTAAAAAAGGGGCAAAAGCTAAATCCGATGAAATCATTGAGGGCAATCAGGGGGTATAACATAGAATCTGATCAGGCTAAAAAAAGCTTGAACTTGCCCGAAGCCATCTGGAGTATCTTGATACATGATTACTCAATCTGAAGTTGAGCTTTATGTAAGGATGAAGCCTTACTACAAGTTCGTTGAACTTGTTTCTACAATGCCTGGGATGACCGAACTAAGTTCAACAATCGTTCTTGCTGAAACAGGCGTAGATATGAGCATCTTTGATGACGCAAAGCACCTGTGCTCATGGTGTGGGCTTTCACCTACTAACAATGAGTCAGCCGGTAAAAAGAAGTCTGTGCGGATTTCAAAAGCAGGAGATTACTTAAAGCCTATGATGGTGCAATGTGCACTTGCAGCAATCAAGAGCAAAAAGCAGCCTTATTTTGCAATCAAATATGGTCGAGTTAAAAAACGCCGTGGTCATAAGAAAGCAATCATTGCCATAGCACGAATGATGATAGTTTGCATTTATCACATAGTTTCAGAAGAAAAACCGTTTAATCCTATTGATTATGAAGAACTTATGTCTCCTAAAAATCATATAGAACGTGTGATTCTAAATGAAAACAATGTCTTTGCTTATCTTGAAAGCCTTGGTTATGATAGCTCAAAGTTAGTAAAACGCAACGATAACTAACATTTATTATTTATATAGTTACCAATTTTAGGGATCTTGCGACCCCTTATATAAGTGTGCCCAAAAATATAAGTTATTTTTCACTCTTCCTCCTAAGCCACCAATTAACTAAACTCTTCTTGTATTTCTTTAGGATGCCAAAAGCACTATCAAAACACCAATATCGGATTGCCACAGCTTTGCTTCTTACATCCCCTATTAAAATATTCTCACATTATATCATAAGTACTAAGTTCAGTCTTCGCCAAAAGCGGCTCGAATTGCACAGCACTAGCACCTACGGTGCGTCGTCACTAAGTGCTTAGATACCGCTCTCACTAAACAAAGTCTTCGCTTTACAGCTCGATTTCGTTAAGTGTTCACATTATATCACAAAAGGCAGTAAAAAGCGAACGCCTGAATCTGCGTTCGCTTAAATCATACGTCTAATTTTGTCGTCTCTAAATGCTTTAACCAACTTACTCTAATGGTATTGAATTAAGTATCAATCTGCCTTTCTTATACTCGCTCCACACTATATTGCCATTGTAAACTATAGGCATTTCATCTGCTATCTTCATATCTTTCAGAGTTTTTATCTCAGTTAGCTTATTTCCAGCTTCATCTACAATAAGATACTGTAATTCATCCTTATCACTTTTTAGGGTTAACTTATTCCAAACAAGCATGATTCTAGTTTCATCAAGCTTAACCATCTTCGGAGCAGTAAAAGAGATATCCTCCTCTTTAGTATAATCTGTGTATTTATTTTCAACCACCTCTAAGCTGTTCTTATCCAAAGAATAAAGCACTACATCCCTTTTATATACATCTTCACCTTCAATTTCATAACTGTCAAAGCCTGTTGCTTTTGAGTAGTCAATCTTATTTACTCCAACAAGTACTTTATTTGCCGTATTTAAGACAGAACCGATAGACACACCAGTCTGATTGGCACCTCTCTCTCCCGGGATACTAAGTATTTCTTTTTCTTTTGAAGGCGAAAGTATATCTCTGTTTATTATTCTAGGCAAGTCATCTTCTCCAGCCAACATTTTTTCCGGTTCCAAATTGCCCGCCCTAAGCCAACTTACCATTATACTTCTAGGATGGGCATCACCATGATCTACAACTATAAACTCATTACCATCGGCCATAGCGAATTCATTAAAGTCATAAACTATATGATTTCTCTGAAATTCACCTAAGTCATCTGCATTGAGTAACGACATTGTATCCTCATTAAAAGCAATAGTCAGCTGACTCTGATGTCCGTCATATCTTATTCTTGAGGTATGTACAAGAATTGTCTGACCTATCTCTGCACATCTTAGAGAACCTGCATCAAAAAGGATAGACTGTGTATGCTCCTTTTTACGGAAAGAATCCCTAGTTCATTAAAAATCCCTGTCAAGCTTAACTATTATCACCACTTCTATGCTATCATCTTTTTGTTCATTATTGTTACCAAAAATAAGATAGTTATACTCTTCACCTTTGTAGAATCCACCAAAGTTTTCACCTTGATAAGGTAATTCCTTCACATTAAGCAAATTCCCTAACGAATCATATCTCTTAATGCCAACTCTTTTTCCCTTTTTTTATCATACGCTTCTACTGCCTCAACCCTTACTAAATTGCCATTTTCTTCATACAAATAGTTTCCAATTGGATTTGCCCATCTTCCGTTTATATCATAGATAGAAATTAAGGTATCTAAATCATTTGAATAGTTTTCAATAGCTGGCTTATCTGATTTTAATTCCACTATATTCTTAGGGAGCTTCGTATAAAAGCAAATATTTTTTTCTTTACTACATCCTTATCGTAAATAAGATCAAACTTTTTTGCCAATTCATCAAAGTCCACATATAATACATCTACACTTGACCAAAAAATAATAATACTTTACAATCAAAACCCTTTAACCACTGTTTTATTACCGTTTATATCTAACTTAATATTTTCAGGCTTTCTATAAATGCTTTTTAGGCAAATCCGGATTGTTATTTTTATTCTCGTATTCTTTACCTATATTTACCTTTACAGATTTCTTCTTTGTATTTACACTTATACTACACTCTTTTTCTGTTCCACTTAAATTATTGAAAAAATCTTCAATTGAAATATATATTTTTATTCTTTTTACCATCTGTATAGATGTAAGTTTCATTCTCTCCCTCGCCTTCTACTATAGCCTTAAATTTCTTTAATACTTTTTTTATCTTGTTTTATTTTTCTTTTTAGTCTTTTTTTAACAGTCTGCTTCTTCGCATATACCTTAACTATAGAGTTATTCAATATTCCTGTTTCAACGCTCGATACAGTCAAGCCCAAAGCAATTACTGATGATAACATGATTGTTTTTACAATTTTCTTTAATTTCATTTTATTCCCCTTGTATTTGTTTTATATCCTCTTAACTATACCATAAAAACTATCCAAAAAAAGCGAATCAAACTTTACTTTTTGTTCGCTATATAAATAGTGTCATAACATTTCAACCATTCTTTTTAAATGGAAAAAGGCAGAAGCGATGTATAATAGATATTTCAGCCAAATACCTATAAATACCATCACTCTGCCTTCTACAAAGCCCAGCAAATGCAAGGCTGAATTTTTGAAGAAAAACTTAATCTTTGGAAAGAAGCTATCAATCCCCGAATCCAGCTTAAGTACGCTCATAAATGCCTTCTGTGGTATCTCTACGTTACCCACCCTCGCGCATTCTCTTCTTTCCTTCCTTCTGTTTCTCAAGAAGCTTTCTCTTTCTTGAGATATCACCACCGTAACACTTTGCGAGCACGTCTTTGCGCATAGCCCTTACTGTTTCTCTCGCAATTACCTTGCTTCCAATAAGCTGCCTGAATAGGCACTTCAAAAAGCTGGCGGGGAATTTCATTTTTAAGCTTCTCGCACATTTTCTTAGCTCTCTCGTAAGCACCTTCTTTAACTATAATGAAGGAAAAGTGCATCTACAGATTCCTTATTAATAAGGATATCCAGTTTTACAAGCTCAGCCTTCTGATAGCCCTTAAATTCATAGTCAAATGACGCATAGCCCTTGAACGGGACTTAAGGGCATCGAAAAATCGTAAATAATTTCATTAAGCGGAAGGTCATACTTTAGTACTACCCTAGTCTCCTCAATATAGTCCATACCATTATTTACACCACGTCTTTTCCTGGCAAAGCTTCATAATGGAGCCTAAATACTCGGTTGTAACCATAATTTCAGCCTTAACAATAGGCTCTTCCATATAGTCTATCTCTGAAGGATCAGGAAGGTTTGACGGATTGGTAATGTCAATCACCGTGCCATCAGTCTTATGTATCTTGTACACTACGCTAGGTGCAGTAGCTACTAGGTCTATGTCATAATCACGCTCAAGTCTCTCCTGAACTACATCGAGATGTAATAATCCGAGGAAACCGCATCTGAAACCAAAGCCAAAAGCAATGGAGGTTTCAGGCTCGAACTGGAGGGCAGCATCATTTAACTGAAGCTTTTCAAGTGCATCTCTAAGGTCTGCGTAATGTGCTCCGTCGGCAGGATAAAGTCCACAGTAGACCATAGGAAGCACCTTCTTGTAGCCAGGAAGTGCCGTATCGCAAGGATTGTCCTTATCGGTGATGGTATCACCCACATTGGTAAGCCTTAGGTCTTTGATGCTTGCAGTAATATAGCCTACCATGCCTGCAGTAAGCTCTTCTAAAGGAATAAATTGTCCTGCTCCAAAGGTACCTACTTCTACAACTTCTTCTACTGCACTAGACTGGAACATCTTAATCTTTGTGCCCTTTTTACTAGTTCCTTCCATAGCCTTGCAAATACTATAACTCCCTTATAGGCATCATAAAGCGAGTTGAAAATAAGTGCCTTTAAAAGGATTCTCAGGCTTTCCTGACGGAGCAGGTATCTTCTCTACTATGGCTTCAAGCACATCCTCTATATTTAGGCCATTCTTGGCAGAAATAAGTGGTGCATCGTGGGCTTCAATGCCTACTATATCCTCTATTTCCTCTTTCACCCTGTCAGGATCAGCACTTGGAAGGTCAATCTTATTGATTACAGGCACAACCGTGAGGTCGTGCTCTAAGGCAAGGTATACATTGGCAAGTGTCTGAGCCTCCACTCCCTGAGAAGCATCTACTACAAGGATAGCCCCCTCACAGGCCCGCAAGGCTTCTTGATACCTCGTAGTTAAAGTCTACGTGTCCCGGAGTATCAATGAGGTTAAATATATATTCCTCGCCATTTTTTTGCCTTGTATACCACTCTCACCGCCTGAGAACGGATGGTAATGCCACGCTCCCTCTCAAGATCCATATTGTCAAGAATCTGATCCTGCATCTCTCTCTTGGTAAGAGTTCCTGTTGCCTCTATTATCCTGTCCGCAAGGGTTGACTTGCCATGATCAATATGTGCAATAATGCAAAAAATTTCTGATATTCTTAGTATTTATCTCCGACATTCTTCTCTCCGTATTTTAATATTTACTCTGACTTATACAGATTACAGTATTTTTTAAAATTTATCAAGTAAAATTCCTTTAAATCTGTTGACATTCCTTCCATTTTGTATTAAAGTAAATTAGTGTGTTTGCGTTAAGCGTCCGTGTCCGGATTAATGAAACACTTTTAATCAAACAATGATAATGGAGGTGTTAAATTGGCTAATATTAAATCTGCGAAGAAAAGAATCAAGGTTGCTGCAAAGAAGACTCTCAGAAATAAAATGATTACTTCTAGAGTTAAGACTCTTGTTAAGAAAGTCGTTTCTGCTGTTGCAGTTAGTGATAACGAGGCTGCTAAGGTTGCTCTCGCTCCTGCAGTTGCTGCCATTGATAAGGCTGCAAACAAAGGCGTATATCACAGAAAAACAGCTTCTAGAAAGATTTCACGTCTTACAAAGTCTGTAAACAAGCTTGCGTAATAAATTATATTGCATATAAAAACAGCTGCCATATCGTCATCAGTATGGTGGCTTTTTTCTTTTAAATGTTGACTTTACACCTTTGTATGTAATATTCTGTTTATATGCAGAGTAAAGACTAAAGGAGAAAGTTATGATAAGACTGAAATGCAGTTCCTGCGGTGGAGAGCTTGAACTGAAAGGCTCGGGGATGTTTGAATGTCCTTATTGCGGTTCAAAATCATTTATGTCCGATGCCGATTTTAGGGGCAACGAAGAATTCAGAAAGAAGCTTCTCGAGTACTTAAAGGCAGAGGCTTGTAACAAAGATTTTGACTATGCTAGCGATTCTTTATGAAATTAGCCGGTGAAGATTATTTTTGTTATGGCAAACGACAAAGAGCTTACCATACAGTATATGTTTAAGTACGATTATGACTCCTGTCTTTGCTACCTTTCAAAAGAAAATGTGGTATATGTTTTAGATAATGTGCGTGAGAAAGAAAGATTTTTATTTGGAGTCAATTCCCTTGTATTTCCGGAGGCAGACAGCAAGCTGCACGCTGCTTTCCGCAGTTAAAGATGAAATCTCCCTTAAAGACGGCAGGGAGGCTTTGGTATTCCTAAGACGTCCTAACTTCTTCCCTGTCGAGTATTTTGCACCGCTTGAGTCAAAGCATTTGGCTTGGGTAATATCTAGAATGGAGAATATCTGCTGCGAGCTAGAGTATTCCGGTATTGAGTACGGCTGCATCGACCAGAGTGCAGTCTGGATTAATCCCATCACTCATGAAGGGGCGCTGTTTGGCGATTGGAGAAAGGTTAGGCCGATTGATGGTAATAAAGACCTGGTAGATGTCAGAAAGACGGCTATAAAAATAGTTAAAAATTCAAGAGAACCTATCGAGTTATATAAGTTTCTTAACTCAAACCCTGCAAAAGATGCTTTTGCTGATTTTAAGGCTTGGGATGATGTTATAGAAAAAGGCTTTGGCGGCCATAAATTCATAAAAATGTAAAGGAGAAGTCACTGTATGGGATATGGAAGTTATTCAGCTTCAGATTGGAGCAGATTAAAATCAAGCAGGAATCTTTCGGATACACAAAGCGTAAATGAAATATTTCAAAGGAGAGCCTGCAATCCTAAGTTCGATCCAAAGTTTATAGGAACCAGGGAGTGTTTTGATTCTGAGGATCATCCAAATACCACTCCTATTGTAGTAGGTCTTGATGTTACCGCATCTATGGGCTATCTTGCTGTGGAGGTCGCAACAAAGGCACTTAATCAGCTTATTATGAAGCTGTACTCTACTCGCTGCTGTTGAAGATCCCGCACTTATGTGTGCTGCGTATGGTGATTTTTGGTGATTTTTCACCTCTTCAGGTAACTCAGTTTGAATCAGATATAAGAATAGCTGAACAGCTGTTAGAGCTTTATTTTTGAGAATCACGGATGTGGCGAGGTTGTACCTACCTGTTTGTGGGAATTTTTGTCAAAACATACCAACATAGATGCCATCAATAAGAGATCGAAAAAGGATTTTTGTTTACTATAGGTGACAATGCAAATATCAGAAAAGATCAGATTGAGGAAACCATCAAAAGGGTAATAGGTGATGATGTTCCGGGGGCTACCCGTGAGTATTTTGGAGGAAGTACAGAAGAAATTTCATAGTTTTTCCACATTATGATAGGTGGTGAAGGAAACAAGGATATATTGATTGGTAAAAAGATGATGATCTCGGAAAAATGAGATTGAAAATATACCTGAAATTATTATAAGTGCTATTCAGCTACAGCTAGGCAAGTCGTTAAAGGACGTACTGGCGCAGTGGGATCCTCTCAGTGTTCCTGTGATAAGTGCTGCAATCAGGCAGTTAAGCATAGCTGATAGCGGGCAGTCGATTACCCTATGAGAACAATAGCTGTAGTAGGCAAGAATTGCGGTGATGAAGGCAAAGGGCTTGTCACTGCAAGCCTTTGTTCTTCGTTTAAAAATCCGTTAATTATAAAAACATAATGGCGGTGCACAGGCAGGTCACACCGTAGAAAATGAGGGAAGAGGCACACGCTTTGTCCATCATCAGATAGGTTCTGGTGCTGAATATGGTGCTGGTACCCTCTTTGCCGAAACTTATTATCCGGATTTGTATCAGATAAGAAAGGAAATCGAAGAATTTAAATCCATTTTTCAGATATGTTCCAAGGATTTATGGTGAGGAAGGTTGCTGTATAACGACAATAGACGATATCCTTATAAATATGGCTATTGAAACTAAAAAGGGGCAAGCACAGACATAGCAGCTGTGGTATGGGAATCAACGAATGCTGCGAGAGGATTAGAGCAGGATATAAGATAACTCTTAAGCAGATAGCAGATTCATCCTATGACGGGCTGCGCAATTTGCTTGTAAATATAAGAAAAGAATATACCCTAAAAAGAATAAAAGAATTGAAAATATCCGAACAAAATCCATATTATTCTATGATTTTTGATGATAATATTGTAGATAACTTTGCTGTAGAAATAAAAGACAACAGCAGGTTTATCGAACTTGTCAGTGCGGATAGTACTTGGCTAAAGCGTTATGATGGATTGATATTCGAATCGGGACAGGGTTTGCTTTTTGGATAAAGGATTATACTGCGAATGCACCCCATCTCACATCCTCTAAAACCGGCATTACCGAACCCCTTAGATTCTTAAATAAGAGAAGTCTTAGCTTACAGGAAGCAATATATGTTACAAGAACCTATGTTACAAAACACGGCGCAGGACCGCTTCCATACGAATTTAGTACAAGTGATTGGGCTGATTTGGAGATGGATATGACAAATCTTCCTAATGAATGGCAGGAGATATCAGGTATGCAAGTCATGCAGAGCACTTATGACTTTCTTCTTCCTGTTACCAACGATATTAAAAGATATAAACATCAAGCCTTCTCTAGCAATTACTCATATGAATGAAACGAGATGGGAAAATACTGTTTGAAAATGAGAGTCTTGACCTCAAGGACTTTAGGGAAATATATGGTGATAAGTTGCAAAAATATATATATATCCAGAAATCGTAGCGGGATTGAAAAAAATATTTTTAATTTACATCTAGACAATTTATATTGTATGTGATATAATTTTACAAAACCAAACGAAAGTGTGATCTGAAGTTTTAATAATTCAGTTGACTTTTTACGGTTTAAGTATAATATTAAATTGAGCACAGTTTTGCTCATATCAAACAAATACAAGGAGGGTTATGAAATGGAGAATTTAGGATTTTATGTCTGTAAGGATTGCGACTTTGAGGTACAGGTAATTAAGAAGGGTGACCACGAACATGAGCACAAGCTTTTCTCAGAGGAGCTTAAGTACTTAAAGCCAAACTCAAAGGAAGCTGCTCTTGAGAAGCACGTACCTGATGTTACAGTAGATGGCGATACCATCAATGTTGCAGTAGGCAGCGTTCTTCACCCAATGACAGAAGAGCACAATATTGAGTGGGTATATCTTGAGACCGAAAAGGGCGGACAGTTAAAGCACTTTAAGGTAACTGATGAACCTAAGGCTGTATTTAAGGTGGCTGACGACAAGGCTCTTAGAGTATATGCATACTGCAACCTTCACGGACTTTGGGTTAAAGAGTTGTAATTAGATATTAGTAACATTAAGCCTGTAATAAGAAACTAATTGATATCATATCAATATGTAACTTATTACAGGCTTTTAACTTTTCATTAAACTTCAAACTGATTTTTATATACCATTTTGGTGTTTTAGTTTACATTACTTAAAGTCCCATCACATACACCTGGCAAGGATTCCATTCATCCCAAAGGTAGGAAATATCTCAAATTCTTTTAAATCCCAACGAAAGATAAAAACAGTTGGTATCATCATACTCCTTATATTTCCCCATCTGAACCGTTTTTACCTGCATAAAGGAATATCCCTCCCGCTTTGCCAATTCTTTTAGCCTTTTTCCACAAGCTTTCTGCCAATACCTTGTCTGTGATACTCTTTAAGTATTCCCATCACATAGAGTTCAACCGTATCCTTACCGGTTTCATCCAAATATACGAAACCTATAGGTTTGTTCTCATCGTATGCAGCAAAGAAAGGCCGTTTTGAGCTTTCGGTTATATATTCCTCCCTTGAATCAGGGAAGTCCGAACCACTCCGGGAGAGCCTCCAGTATCAGTCGCGTAATCCTCTGCTTTTCCACAGGATCTTCTACTTCTGAAATCCTAATCTTTTCTGCATTTTTCTTAAAATAATACATTAGATTGAAGCTATCAGGTACATCTTCATCAATGTATCCTGTGTCTGCAAATCCTAACTTTTTATAAATATGCAGGGCGATAACATCATCCATTTTTCACGCAAACTTCAACACAGTCATATTTATGCTCTTTTTTTCAAGCTCCGACAGAATCATTTTTAATGCCTGTGTACCATAGCCTTTTCCCTGATACCTCCGGTCAATCATAAATTGCTGAAGCTCATAACAGGCAGGCTCTTCATCCATATCCCTTACCATAACAAGCCCTATGGCTAATTCATCATCAGCTATTCCAATTACTCTTGCTCCGGATGAACGATAAACATATCCTCTGGCAATTATTCCTATGTTGTCTGCCAAAAAAATGTTTTTTTGACTTTCTTTTTACGGATAGTCCTGCAAAATCTATCCAGTTTTTTTCTCATTTTAGTTCAACTAATCTGGTCATTTTTAATCCTCCGATTTTTTTATTGGAGGGTTAAATTTCGTGAACCCTCCATACACGATTTATCTTTTTCATAAAAAAATCACTCCTTTCATTCTTCTTTATTACCTGAGTCGAAATCTGCGGGTATGTCAGCAGTTTATCCCAAGTCAGGTTTTTGCTACTATTGATACAGGATTACTCAGGTTTCACCTTTCGTAATCCTTGTATCTTATAAAGTATGTAATATTTCATACAGCTTGTCAATATATATTCGCATCTTTTTCTTAACTCGGGAGTTTGACAACCTAATCCGTTATGAGGGTTCATCAAAGCCAGATATGGCTTATTTTTTTTGTCAAATCTTAAATTTATGCTTGCACGTTCCACTCCGATACGTTATAATAGTATTGGAGGATAATACTATGAGATTAGGATGGACTACCGGAAAATATTCAATTACCTATCGTGCTGTTAAAACAGTTAGAATCAATGGGAAAAACAAAACTCAGATTGTTAAAACTTTCGGTTCAGAAAAACAAATCTGCGAGATGTATGGCGTGAAAGATGCAAAAGCCTGGGCTAAAGAACAGGTGCGTATTATGAATGAAGTTGAAAAAGAAGATTCCGCAACATTTAATATTGGGCTCTGTGCCGCTAATGACCTTGTTAGTAATGAACAGCATAGGTTTAATGGCGGATATCTTTTCCTTCAGGATATTTATTATGAATTAGGCATGCATAAGATTTGCCGTGCAATCTCTGCGAGACACCCATTTGAGTACGACCTGAATGACATACTTTCACGTCTTATATACAGCAGAATACTTTTCCCGTCATCAAAAAGGAATAGCTTTGAAGAGTCAAAGCGCTTTATTGAACAGCCCTCTTTTGAACTGCATGAGTGTTTACCGCTCTTTATCAGTGATAGCAGAAGAGGCTGATTATATTCAGAGCCGCATTTTTAAAAATAGCACTGCAGTGCAAAACGAAATACTCAAGTAATCTATTATGACTGTACAAATTTCTACTTTGAGATCGACAATGAAGAGGATGATAAGCAGTTTGGCAAAAGTAGGAAAAACCGCCCACTCCTATAGTAGGAATGGGGCTGTTTATGGATAGTGATGGTATTCCTATATCTTTTTGTATTTATCCCGGAAACCGCAATGAACAGACCACTATGATTCCGCTTGAAAAGAAGATGCTTTCTGGATTTGATATGTCCAAGTTTGTTGTCTGTACAGATTCAGGGCTGTCATCTGCAACAAACCGGGTGTTTAATTCCTACGACAGCGAAAAACGGCATAGCGCGGGTATATAACAACACAGCCTATCAAAATACTTAAAGACTTCTTACAAGAGTGGTGTATGGCTGATGATGGATGGCTTCTCGATGGTGATAGAAGCGGCAAAAAAATATAGGATATCAGAATTAGACAATGAAAAAGGATAGAGACAAGATTTTCTACAGATCGCGATGGATTAAAGAGGAAGGTATTGTCCATACAGACAGTGGCGACAGAAAGCAAATAATCGAACAGAAGCTTATTGTTTCATACTCCTTAAAAATACCGTGATTTCCAGCGCCTATGTGCGTAAAGGACAGATTGAAAGAGCTGCGAAAATGATTGAAAAAGGACGCTCATCGATAGAAAGAAAAACAGAATGATCCTAAACGATTTATAAAAACCGACCATACAACAAAGTACGGGGAGATTGCAGATGTATCCATAAACAGCATAGACCAGTCATATATTGAAAATGAAGAAAAAAATATGATGGTTTCTATGCTGTATGCACTAATCTTAATGACAACATAGGTAGTATAGTCAGGGCAAACAAGCGACGTTGGGAGATTGAAGAATGCTTTAGAATAATGAAAACTGATTTTTGAAGCACGTCCTGTATATTTAAACAGGAAAGACAGGATACTTGCCCATTTCATAACCTGTTTTATTTCGCTTATTGTATACAGGTATCTTGAAAAGAAACTTAATAATAAATATACCATAGACCAGATACTTCCTACCCTTCAGGAAATGGATTTCATAAAGTACGAGGGTAAAGGTTATCAGCCCATTTACACCAGAACAGAACTCACAGATGCACTGCACGATGCATTTGGATTCTGTACATCTAAGCAGATAGTTCCAATAAAAAAAATGAGGAATATTTTTTCACAAACAAAAAAATAGATAGTGTAACGTGCATATGTAAATTTTCCAAAAGCCCTGTAACTCGCTTCTATAGCGAATTACAAAGCTTTTTCTTAAAAAGCTGTCAAAGACGGGATATTTCATACAGCTTGTCAATATTTTTTTATTCGCATCTTTTTCTTAACTATCGTAGTCAAACTTCCCGTCATTCTTCTCTTCAAGAGCTTTAATGACATGGAAGATGAATTCATTATAGGGTGTTGGAATATTAAGTTCTTTTCCCATTCTTACTACAGTTCCTGCAAACATATCTATCTCTGTATGTCTTCCTGCGTCAATATCCTGCAAGGTGGAATATCTTGCACTATCAGCTACCTTGCTTCCTGCAGGGGTATTTTTACAAAAGCGAGAAGTCTATTCCCTTTGCTTTTTGCAATCTCTTCAAGTTCTTCTCTGACTTTTCTTCTAGAAAGCCAAGATGCTCACTATCCCTGTATCCTCCACCCACAGCCTATAATAGCCTGAATCTGGTTGTGGCTATATTTAAACGAAATTTATTCCATATTTCATGGATAATAACATCTGAAGGCGAGTGATGAAGTTTTGTTTTGTTAAATAGCTCTGCTAAGGCTTCCACCCTTTCACTACCCCTGTTTAAGTCTTTTTCACCGTAAATTATTCCAATGGTAGTCTCAGGATCAAATACAACCGAATTGCCGTCTCTTTCTGCCGCTACCTTGATTAGGGGAGTATATTATATGCTCCTCTCCAACCTTCTCTGCAATAATTTCCTCGCTCTCAACACCATTCATTAGGCTCATTACCACTGTATTTTTATCCACAATTTTTTCTATATCAGAAAGAGCAGATTTTAAGGAATTGTACTTTGTGGCTACAACCAAAAGGTCTACTCCGCTTGCTTCTTCAGGTGTTTTTATCATTGGGTGGTATTTTTACCATTTTATAACGAAACCTTCTTTTTCATATCTTAGTTTTCTATCACCTTTAGCAATCACAGAAAGCTCAATATCAGACTTTTCAGACAAGCCCCATAAAACATACGAGCCTACAGCTCCAAGACCTAGAATTGCTACAGAATTTTACTTTCATTGTTGTCTCCTTAATTTAATACTGCATATCCCTTCCGCTTCGTACTCTCTCTTTCAATCATT